>Ga0268257_1000012_pt1 | contig 793445 bp, 731 predicted proteins | sample AgamicAtPrz_FD_200249 | JGI IMG/M metagenome (GOLD analysis project Ga0268257, IMG submission 200249) | Agave microbial communities from Guanajuato, Mexico - At.P.rz (v2) (version 3) | ecosystem: Host-associated > Plants > Phyllosphere > Phylloplane/Leaf | place: Guanajuato, Mexico | collected...
ATGAGCCCCACACCTGAATCGTCAAGAGCTTTATATCCCAGGCGGGATTCCCGAGCGGCCAAAGGGAGCAGACTGTAAATCTGCCGTCATCGACTTCGAAGGTTCGAATCCTTCTCCCGCCACCATCTGAATGAGCCCCACACCTGAATCGTCAAGAGCTTTATATCCCAGGCGGGATTCCCGAGCGGCCAAAGGGAGCAGACTGTAAATCTGCCGTCATCGACTTCGAAGGTTCGAATCCTTCTCCCGCCACCATCGCATTTTCTCCAGACGTATTGCCACGCACATTACTGCATGTTTCTCCGTGAGAAGGATGAGAAGCTTCGATCCGAAGGTTCGAGTCGAACGCAGTGAGACAACGCGCGTCAGCGCGGCCCGCAGGGTGAGACGCTCCGCGTCGAATCATCCTTCTCCCGCCACCATCATATTTTCCCAAGATTATTCAGACGCACACTGCCACATGCTTCTCCGTGAGAAGGATGAGAAGGTTCGAGTCGAACGCAGTGAGACAACGCGCGTCAGCGCGGCCCGCAGGGTGAGACGCTCCGCGTCGAATCATCCTTCTCCCGCCACCATCATATTTTCCCAGGCTTATTCAGACGCACACTGCCACATGTTTCTCCGTGAGAAGGATGAGAAGCGTCGATCCGAAGGTTCGAGTCGAACGCAGTGAGGCAACGCGCGTCAGCGCGGCCCGCAGGGTGAGACGCGCCGCGTCGAATCATCCTTCTCCCGCCACCATCGCATTTTCCCAAGCTTATTCAGACGCACACTGCCACATGCTTCTCCGTGAGAAGGATGAGAAGCGTCGATCCGAAGGTTCGAGTCGAACGCAGTGAGACAACGCGCGTCAGCGCGGCCCGCAGGGTGAGACGCGCCGCGTCGAATTATCCTTCTCCCGCCACCATCGCCTTTTCTCCAGGCTTATTCCGACGCACACTGCCACATGCTTCTGCGTGAGAATCTCGATAGCCCAAGCCATGACATTTCGCGAAAAAGCCGTTACCATCGCGCCATCTTTTACGCACTGAACGGCAATGAAATGAAATTTGTCTCATTTAACATCAACGGCTTGCGTGCGCGGCCTCATCAGCTCGAAGCGTTAATTGAACAACATCAGCCCGACGTTATCGGTTTGCAGGAAACCAAAGTTCACGATGACATGTTCCCGCTCGAGGATGTGAGCAAGCTCGGCTACAACGTGTTTTATCACGGCCAGAAAGGCCATTACGGCGTGGCGCTACTGACCAAAGCAACGCCCGTTGCGGTGCGCCGCGGCTTTCCGGGTGACAGTGAAGATGCCCAGCGTCGCTTGATCATTGCAGAGGTCCCGAGCCCTATCGGCGATATCACCGTTATCAATGGCTATTTTCCACAGGGTGAAAGCCGCGATCATCCGATCAAGTTTCCTGCTAAAGAGAAATTTTACCGCGATCTGCAAGACTTCCTTGAACAGACGCTGAGCGCGGATAAGCCGGTGTTGATCATGGGCGATATGAACATCAGTAGCAGCGATCTCGACATCGGTATCGGCGAAGATAATCGTAAGCGCTGGCTACGCACCGGAAAATGTTCGTTCCTTCCCGAGGAGCGGGAATGGATGGACCGTTTACTGCGCTGGGGGCTGGTGGATACCTGGCGTCAAAAGCATCCCGAGACGGCGGACCAGTTCTCTTGGTTTGATTACCGTTCCAAAGGCTTTGATGACAATCGTGGACTGCGTATCGATTTGCTGCTGGCCAGTCAGCCTTTAGCGTCACGCTGCATCGCCAGCGGTATCGACTATGCTATTCGCGGAATGGAAAAGCCGTCTGACCATGCGCCAGTGTGGTCCAGCTTCCAGTTAGAGGCTTAAAAGCTTGCGTGGCGCTGCAACGCGCCACGCGTAGTTACTTAATGATTTTCCAGATTAGCGGATTAGTGCCCAGTACGCGATCGTCGCGCGCGCACTGTAGCAACACGCCCTCTGCTTTAACCACCGCTCCTTCTGAGTAACTGCGGTTTTCGTAGGTACAGCATTGCAGACAGTTATTCTGCTGCGTATTTTGGCCCTGCGTCCAGACTTCTGGTGGCATATCGACCACCACATCGGTATTGCCCATTCGGCTGTTTTCAGCAGGGCGGTTGGCCAGTGCGGAAGCGCTTACCAGCAGCGCTCCACTTAGCAGTAAAATCGAAAAACGCATTATTCTGTCTCCTTGCTTTTGCGGCGCTGCGGTTTGCCTTTACGCTTCGGTCGGGGGGATGCTAATCCCCGGAATGACTGCAGTGACGTTTGCTGACGGGCTTCGCCGATCAGACTGCTTAAGGTATGCACCAGCGGCTGCATAAATTCCTCATAACGGCAGGCTTTTTCGCTGATTCGGGTTAGCGTTGACTCCCAGTGCGCCGTCATATCCGGCCGTGCTGCCATTTCCGGCAGGGCATGAATCAGCGCCCTGCCCGCGTCTGTCGCATGGATATAGCGGCCTTTCTTTACCAGGAACGTGCGGCGGAACAGCAGTTCGATAATGCCCGCACGCGTAGCCTCCGTGCCTAAACCATCGGTCGCACGCAGTACTTTCTTTAATTCTTTATCCTGCACAAAGCGCGCAATGCCCGTCATGGCAGAAAGTAGCGTGGCATCGGTGAATGGACGCGGCGGCTGCGTCTGCTTGGCCAGCACTTCGCCCCGCTCGCACAGCAGCGTGTCCCCTTTGCTAACAACCGGCAGCGGCATACCGTCGTTTTCTTCATTGCGCTCTTTGCTGCCTAACAGCGCCCGCCAGCCCGCCTCCGCCAGGAAACGCGCTTTGGCGACAAATGTGCCGCCAGCGATTTCAAGATCGATGACGCATTTGCGAAAGACCGCATCCGGGCAGAACTGCATCAAATATTGACGGGCGATCAGGCCGTAGATATTGGCCTCGTTTTCCGTGAGTGACACCTTGCTTGCCCGCGCCGTGGGAATGATCGCGTGATGAGCATCGACTTTTTTGTCGTCCCAGCAGCGATTTTTCCGGTTGGGATCGAAATCCGCAGGCGGCGTCATCTCAGGTTGATGTGCCTGAATGGCCTTGAGTACCGCGTGCCTGCCGCCAAAATGTTCATCCGGCAGGTAACGGCTATCCGAACGGGGATAGGTAATCAACTTGTGGGTTTCGTACAGCCGCTGACAGCAATCCAGCACCGTTTGCGCGCTCAAGCCAAAGCGTTTAGCTGCCTCGATTTGCAGGCTGGACAGTGAAAACGGCAGCGGCGCGGTATCGGATTCACGCTTGTCGTTGTAACCCGTAACGTGCGCCGGTTTGCCCTCAATGCGCGTCAAGACATGCTCGGCCAAGTGGCGATGCAGTAATCGCCCCTCGTCATCTTGCCAAGGCTCGCAGGCGTCGCTAGGTACCCAGCTGGCAACAAATCGCTCACCCGCTGGCGTGACAATATGGGCCTTTACCTCGAAGTAATCTTTCGTGATAAAGTTTTCGATCTCTTCGTCACGGCGCACCACCAGCCCCAGCACCGGCGTCTGCACGCGTCCTACGGAGAGCACGCCGTCGTAGCCTGCGTTGCGTCCCAGCAGCGTCCAGGCGCGCGTCATGTTGATGCCGTAAAGCCAATCGGCGCGCGCGCGCGCCAGGGCGGACACGCACAGCGGAATAAATTCGCGATTGTCACGCAGACGGCTAACCGCGCGCTCTACGGCCGAAGGATTTAGGTCATTGATCAAACAGCGCTGCGCACGCTGGCGCTTTTCAGGGGCAAGCTGAAGGTAATCCAGCACTTCATCCACTAACAGCTGCCCTTCGCGATCGGGGTCTCCCGCATGCACCACCGTGTTGGCCTGTTTGAGGAGGCCGTCAATGACTTTCAGCTGTTTTGCCACGGAGGGACGCGGCTGTAAGCGCCACTTTTCAGGAATAATCGGCAGGTCGGCAAGATTCCAGCGCGCATAGCGACTGTCGTAGCTGTCCGGCTGCGCCTGCTCAAGAAGGTGCCCTACACACCAGGTCACGATGTCCTCATTGCCACAGGCAATATAGCCTTCGCCTCGGCGGTGCGGTTTGGGCAGGACATCAGCGATGGCGCGCGCCAGGCTGGGCTTTTCGGCAATAAACAAACGCATGTTGGCGGGCGTTCCTCAACGTCAAGTCACAAGGATAAGCGTGGAGCAAACGCTCCCGGATGCTATGGTAGCCTGGCATCAGGCTGGAGGTAAGCGTTACCACCTTCAGGCGGGATCGTTCGCACAAGCGCTGTGCAATTGTCGCAACAGCGCTGTGAAAGATGGCGTTCAGAAATAACGAACAAACGGTGCGGTGTCCGGCGCTACCACGGTGGTGCTGGCTTTTAGCTGCGGTGTGCCAAGGTATAGAAAGCCTACAATGGCATCCTGCTCGCGGCAGCCGAAGGCGTTACGCACCCGCGCGTTGTCAGTCCAGGGGCCGCTGCGCCAGATGCCATTGAAGCCCAGCGCAGCCGCCGCCATCTGCATGGCCATCACCGCACAGCCTGCTGAAAGCAGCTGCTCCCAGCGCGGTACCTTGTGGTGCTCTTCACAATGCGCCACCACGGTAATGATCATTGGCGCACGGAATGGCGCTGCCGCCGCTTTCTCAATGGCTTTGCTGTCCAGCTGACTCTCCCGCGCCGCCTCTTCCAACAGGCGCGAAAAGCGCTCGCGCCCTTCCTTTTCAACGATAATAAATCGCCACGGCTGCAATGTACCGTGGTCGGGCGCGCGCATGCCGGCGCGCAAGATATTTTCTAGCGCTTCCCCCGCCGGGGCAGGTTCAGCCAGACGTGAAGCCGAGCGACGATTAACCAATAAATCCAGGGCGTCCATTGTAATTCTCCCTTGATGAGCAATGTGTGGGCTAATCCTGGCACAGGGCGATCTTTTGTAACAGTCTGGCGCGATTTCCTGCTGACATTTCGCACGCCGCTCATTAGGATGAAGCCGACATCAGGACATGCCGCACGGCGACGGTCTTGCTATACGAAAATGGAGAGTTTATGCGCACATTGTGGCGAATTATTGCCGGCCTGTTCCGCTGGAGCTGGCGGGTGCTGAATTTCATTCGGGAATTTATCCTGAATGCTTTTCTCATTGTTTTGATCCTGGCGGGCGTAGGGATCTGGCTGCAGCTTTCAGCCAGCAACAGCAATGAACCGGTCCAGCAGGGTGCCTTAAAAATTGATTTAAGCGGTATGCTGGTTGATAAGCCTTCAGTCAGCAACCGCTGGAGCCGTCTCAGTCGCCAACTGTTGGGTACCAACAGCGATCGCCTGCAAGAGAACGCGCTGTTTGATGTGGTGGATGCGATTCGTCAGGCCAAGGGTGATAAAAACATCACCGGTATTGTCCTCGATTTGCGTGACTTCGCGGGTGGCGATCAGCCCTCGCTGCAATACGTTGGCAAAGCCCTGCGGGAATTCCGCGACGCAGGTAAACCGATCTTCGCCATGGGCGACAGCTACAGCCAACCGCAGTATTACCTGGCGAGCTTTGCCAATAAGATTTACCTCTCCCCGCAGGGCACCGTTGACCTGCACGGTTTTGCCACTAACGGCCTTTACTACAAAAGCCTGCTGGATAAGCTGAAGGTCAGTTCACACGTGTTTCGCGTAGGCACCTACAAATCGGCTGTGGAGCCTTTCCTGCGCGATGATATGTCACCTGCCGCACGCGACGCCGACGGCCGCTGGGTGGGTCAGCTGTGGCAAAACTACCTCAACACCGTGTCAGCCAACCGGCAGATTACGCCTGAGCAGCTATTCCCGGGCGCCGCGGCTATCATCGAGGGCTTGCAGGCTGTCGGCGGTGATACCGCCAAATATGCGCTGGAGAATAAGCTGGTTGATGCCTTGCATACGCGCGCCGCAGCCGATCAGCAGTTGGTCAAAGTGTTTGGCTGGGATAAAGCCAACAGCGACTATCGCAGCGTCAGTATTTATGATTACACGGTCAAACAGCCCAGCGCGCAGCACGGTAACATCGCGGTGATCCTTGCCAGCGGTGCGATCGTGGACGGTGAAGAGTCGGCGGGCAATGTCGGCGGCGACACCACGGCGGCGCAAATACGCGAGGCACGCCTCGATCGCAATATCAAAGCCATTGTGCTGCGCGTCAATAGCCCGGGTGGCAGCGTGACCGCCTCTGAAGCGATTCGTGAGGAGCTGGCGGCCGCACATGATGCGGGTAAACCGGTGGTGGTTTCCATGGGCGGTATGGCCGCCTCCGGTGGCTACTGGATTTCCACGCCTGCGGATTACATTGTGGCCGCCCCCAGCACGCTAACGGGATCGATTGGTATCTTTGGCGTGATTAACACGGTGGAAAATAGCCTGGACGCGGTGGGCGTTCACACCGATGGCGTGGCGACCTCGCCACTGGCAGACGTCGCCACGACCAAAGCGCTGCCGACCGAGGTACAGCAATTGATGCAGTTAACCATTGAGAACGGTTATCGCAATTTTGTCGGCTTAGTGGCGGCCTCACGCCATAAAACGCCTGAGCAAATTGATGCCATTGCGCAGGGGCACGTCTGGACAGGCAGTGACGCCAAGGCTAACGGTCTGGTTGATGCGCTCGGCGATTTCGATGATGCCGTGGCAAAAGCCGCCGCGCTGGCGAAGATTTCGCAGCCAGAACTGAGCTGGTATCAAGAAGAACCCGGCATGCTCGACCTGCTGCTGAACCAGATGAACGCCTCTGCCCAAGCCGTGTTGCCCGCCGCGCTCAAAGTGTGGCTGCCCGCACCGGTTGTAGACGTCATGAGTGACATGAAAGCCCAGCCGGGCTTGATGAATAACCTGAACGATCCGCAAAATCGCTACGCATTCTGCCTGACCTGCGGCACCGTGCGTTAATCTTTACGGCCCGGCCGCTGGTCGGGCTGCTTTTCCCCCTTATTCCCCTTATACTGCGTCGTTTTACGGCAAGTCTGAGTACACCCATGCAAAAGAAAAATATCTATGTAGCCTACACAGGCGGGACTATCGGTATGCAGCGCTCCGCGCAGGGCTATATTCCGGTGTCTGGCCACCTGCAACAACAGCTGGCGAACATGCCAGAATTCCACCGTCCTGAAATGCCCGATTTCACCATCCATGAATATCATCCGCTGATGGATTCGTCAGATATGACCCCGTTGGATTGGCAATCGATTGCTGACGATATCCGACTCAACTACGACAGCTACGATGGTTTTGTGATTCTTCACGGGACGGACACCATGGCGTTCACGGCGTCGGCACTCTCTTTTATGCTGGAAAATTTGGCGAAGCCGGTGATCGTCACCGGATCGCAGATTCCTCTTGCTGAGTTGCGCTCAGACGGACAGCAAAATCTGCTTAATTCGCTTTATGTGGCGGCGAACTATCCCATCAATGAAGTGACGCTGTTTTTCAATAACACGCTCTTTCGCGGTAATCGCACCACGAAAGCCCATGCCGATGGGTTTAACGCGTTTGCCTCACCGAATTTGTCACCGCTGCTTGAAGCAGGCATTCATATACGCCGTCTGAACACGCCGCCTGCGCCCTCCTCCCACGGCGCGCTGGTGGTGCACCCTATTACGCCGCAGCCAATTGGTGTGGTGACGATTTATCCCGGCATTTCAGCCGACGTGGTGCGTAACTTCCTGCGCCAGCCGGTCAAAGCCCTGATCCTGCGCTCCTACGGTGTGGGCAATGCGCCCCAAAATGCCGAGTTTCTGGCGGAATTACAGCAGGCGCACGAGCGCGGCATCGTGGTCGTTAACCTGACGCAGTGCATGTCTGGAAAAGTGAACATGGGCGGCTATGCCACGGGTAATGCGCTGGAACATGCGGGCGTGGTCAGCGGCTTCGATCTCACTGTGGAAGCCGCATTAACAAAACTGCACTTTTTATTAAGTCAGAACCTCTCTGTTGAAGAAATTCGTGCCAAAATGCAGCAGAATTTACGTGGCGAACTGACCGAAGACTGATACGGAGCACAACAAATGAAGCGGGCATTAGTAATCATCGATATTCAAAACGATTTTTGCCCCGGCGGCCCCATGGCGGTGCATGAAGGCGACCAGACGGTAGCGGTGGCGAATCGCTATGCGCGTGAATTCCGCGCGCGCGGCGAGTGTGTCGTGGCGCTGCAGGATTGGCATCCCGCTAACCATGGCAGCTTCGCTTCCGTGTCGGGTGAACCGGTTTATACGTTAGGTGAGTTAAACGGTTTGCCGCAAATCTGGTGGCCCGACCACGGCGTGCAGCACTCGCACGGTGCCGATTTTCATCCTGAACTCGATCGCAGTTTGATTGATGCGGTGTTTCACAAAGGCGGTGACGTCGATGTGGATAGCTATAGCGCGTTTTTTGACAACGGCCACCGTCGCAAAACCGAACTTGACCGTTGGTTGCGTGAGCGCGGCATAACCGATTTAGTCATGCTGGGCATTGCTACCGACTACTGCGTGAAGTACAGCGTATTGGACGCGCTTGAACTGGGCTATCGCGTGCAAGTGGTCAAAGAGGGGTGCCGTGGGGTCAATCTGAATCCGGATGACAGCGACATCGCCATCGCGCAGATGAAGGCACAAGGCGCGGTCATTGTGTAACACGCTGCAGGGCAGGCGCTTCCTGCCTGCCCTGCAGATCATCAGTGAAGATGGATGCGCGTGACGTCTGTCTCGATGCCAAACTCTTCTTTGAGCTGCTTTTTCGATTTCGTCACCATTTCACCCGCTTTGCTGATGGTCATGTGCTGCGGATCATCGTTATGACGCGCCTGCCAGAGCATCACCAGTTGTAAACAGTGTTCTTTTTGCTCCGGGGTAAGCGCCACGCCATCGGGCCATTTACCGGTTTCCACCGCGCTGGCAAGCCGCTCGTAGACATCAGGCGTCATCGCCGCAAGCATGGCTTCCAATTCCTGTTTCATCCTCACCCCTCCTGCTGTTTGCCCTGATCGTCGGTAAAGCTCAACGAGGCTGAGTTGACGCAGTAGCGTTCTCCGGTTGGCTGCGGGCCGTCCGGGAACACGTGCCCCAAGTGCGAATCACAGCTGCCGCAGCGAATCTCTACGCGGTGCATGCCATGCGAATCATCTTCCAAATAGCGAATCGCATCATCTTTAACAGGCTGGTAGAAGCTCGGCCAGCCACAGCCGGAGTCGTATTTGGTTTCTGAAAGGAACAGCGGCGCGTTGCACACCAGGCAGTGATAAATTCCCTCCTGCTTGTTATGCAGCAGTGCGCCGGTAAACGGCGGCTCGGTGCCGCGCTGCTGCGTTACGTAACGCTGCATTTCGGAGAGCTGAGCAAGTTTTTCCGCAGGTGCGTTGTCTTTAGCCATTTTGGGTTCCAGAGTGTCATTCTGTAAAAATCGGCTAGTATTCTAACAAACCAACAACAACTTCATGGTTCTTTTTCGTGCGAACCTGTTCTCCTGCACGTACACAGCACAAAATTGTGACGCCGATCACCCTTTGCAAAAGTCATCCCTTTTCCCGCGGTAATCGGCGTAACATAGGCGCGCAATAAGGGTGCTGCGTAAGCGATTGCGCACTGAATTATTCCTGGTGTTGGAATTGACCTGTCGCAACAATTGACACGATTCCGCTTGACGCCTGGTAAGGTTTTTGTAATTTTACAGCCAACCTTTTATTCACTAACAAATAGCTGGTGGAATATATGACTATCAAAGTAGGTATCAACGGTTTTGGCCGCATTGGTCGCATCGTTTTCCGTGCTGCTCAGCAGCGTTCTGACATCGAAATCGTCGCGATCAACGACCTGCTCGACGCCGATTACATGGCTTACATGCTCAAGTACGATTCTACTCATGGCCGCTTCGACGGTACCGTAGAAGTGAAAGACGGCGCACTGATTGTTAACGGTAAAAAAATCCGCGTTACCGCTGAGAAAGACCCGGCTAACCTGAAGTGGGACGAAGTAGGCGTTGACGTTGTTGCAGAAGCAACCGGTATCTTCCTGACCGACGAAACCGCACGCAAACACATCACCGCAGGTGCGAAGAAAGTGGTTCTGACGGGCCCATCAAAAGATGACACCCCAATGTTCGTGCGCGGCGCTAACTTTGACAAATATGCCGGTCAGGATATCGTGTCAAACGCCTCTTGCACCACCAACTGCCTGGCGCCACTGGCGAAAGTCATCAACGACAAATTCGGCATCGTTGAAGGCCTGATGACCACCGTCCATGCAACCACTGCCACCCAGAAAACCGTTGATGGCCCGTCTCACAAAGACTGGCGCGGCGGCCGCGGTGCAGCGCAGAACATCATCCCATCTTCTACCGGCGCAGCGAAAGCTGTGGGTAAAGTTCTGCCAGAACTGAACGGCAAACTGACGGGTATGGCGTTCCGCGTACCGACCCCTAACGTATCTGTGGTCGACCTGACCGTACGTCTGGAGAAGCCTGCTTCCTACGCTGATATCTGCAACGCGATCAAAGCCGCTTCTGAAGGCGAAATGAAAGACGTGCTGGGCTACATTGAAGATGACGTGGTTTCCACTGACTTCAATGGCGAAATCCTGACTTCCGTCTTTGACGCTAAAGCGGGCATCGCGCTGAACGATAACTTTGTGAAACTGGTTTCTTGGTATGACAACGAAACGGGCTATTCAAACAAAGTGCTGGATCTGATTGCGCTGGTTGCTGCGAAATAAGCAACGTCTGTGACAAACAAGGGGTGACTTCGGTCGCCCCTTTTTTTTCCACTGAATGATTAAAGGCCTGACGATGCACGACTCCCTTTACACGCTACCGGTGGTCAAACAGATCACCCCTTATTTGTCGCAGCGGCAGATGGGTGAACTGCCAATTTTGGTAATAAGCCATCCGAAATTTCGCGCCGCGGTTGCGCTTCAGGGCGCGCATTTACTGTCATGGCAGCCTGGTGGTCATCAGCCAGTGATCTGGCTAAGCAGCAAAACACCTTTTGTTGCGGGAAAAGCGATTCGTGGCGGCATGCCTATCTGCTGGCCTTGGTTTGGGCCAGCGGGTGAACCTGCACACGGCTTTGCCCGCAACCTTCCCTGGACGTTAACGGCGCATGATGAGCACGATGACGCGGTGATGCTAACCTTCACGCTGGAAAACAGTGCGCACACCAAAAAGCTATGGCCGCACGATTTTACCCTGCTGGCCCGCTTCCGTCTGGGCGAGCACTGTGAAATTGAGCTTGAGGCGTGGGGTGATTTTGAGGCGACAGCAGCCCTGCACACCTATTTCATGGTTGAAGATATTCAGCAGGTGGAAGTCAGTGGCCTGGGAAACAGTTTTATTGATAAGGTGAATGACAATGCGCACGGCAGCACGCCGGAGGGTAAGCAATCCTATCCCGATCGCGTCGACCGTATCTTCACTGCACCGGATGATTGCAGCGTGATCCATGACAAAGCGGGTAAACGCCAGATAGAAGTTCACCACCACTATCAAAGTGACGTTGTCACATGGAACCCCGGTCCTGCCCTCTCTTGCAGCATGACAGATATGCCAAATGAGGGGTATAAAACCATGGTTTGCGTAGAGACGGCGCGTATCCTCAAGCCGATGAAAAGCGCGGGTGAAAACCCTTCCCGTCTGGGTACGACCCTGTATGTGAAAAACAAACAGCAGTAAGCAGAGTTACCCTGTTGCATCATGCTCAACCATCATTAAGCGTACAATACGGCGCGCACCACCAGCGCACCCTGCGATGGTGCAATGTAAAAAAAACGCCTCATAGTGAGGCGTTTTGTTTTTTCATTAGAAACTATAACTGATCCCTGTCCACACCGTGAATTGGCCGCTCTTATCCACCATTGGGCTATCTTTGATTTCACTATCGAACCGCGTGTAACGCCCAGACAAACTGGCATTCCAGCTGTCGCTAAGTTGGTAACTGGCGTTCATTTCCACATACGGTGACCAACTGTCATCCGGGCGATATTGCGCAATACCGCTACGGGCGCTCTCACGTGACGAGACTCCGTAGTAATAACGGTTTTGGTTAGCATTGTTCCAGGTTGCGCCAATACCCGGCGTCAGGCTGAATGCGCCAAAATCGAAGCGATACAGATAGGTAAGATCCCAGATGATGCCGTTGCTGTTATTGAGCACGTCTCCCAGTAACGCCGTACGCACGATGCCCCACTCCGCTACGTGGCGATAGGTGGCCCCGCCCATCAGGGTCATTCGACGTTTATTCAACGCTTTCATGTCGCCCAAGTCGTTATCTTTGGGATCATACTGCTGCGGGGAGCCCAGCAGCGTCAGCGACAGCTGGTCCTGAGGATCTTTCCACAAGTAGTAACCGCCCTGCAGGCTGCGGAACCAGAAGTTTTCGCCTTCATAATTAATCACCGGTAAGGGGATATAACGGTCTTGCCCACCGCGATAAGGTGATTGCGCATAAATAAGCGAAGCCCCCAGAGATAAAGGCTCAGCGTGGACGCCGAATACCATAAAATAACCAGGAATAAGCAGAGCAACCGCATTAAGTTTGAAATGGTTCACAATTTATTCAATCCATAAATATAACAATCAGCCAATGAGTTTACCCCAAATTCATGGCGGGTTAACGCTAAATACGCTGTTTTACTCGCCATGTTGTCCCCGTTGCCAAGCCCTGCACGCGGCGGTGCAGGAGACAAAAGGCAGGGGCGCTTATGAGACTTTGTTATTGATATATCGCTAAATATAGAGAAAAAGTGGCTGCATGTTTTCTGAATGCCTTCTACAGTAAAAGCAAGATGAGAATTTTCAGTCGAGCAGAGTAACCAAAAAAAGTGTGTTTCCCGATAAAAAACGTCAGGTTGGCATAAGGGTTGCTGTACTCAATTAGGAATATCTTCCGGGAGCTGCAAAGGCTTTACATTTCGCTCCTTTACCTGTGCTAAAAATGAAAGGACGGGCATCGTTATGAATATATTCGATCACTATCGTCAGCGTTATGAAGCTGCCAAGGACGAAGAGTTCACACTGCAGGAATTCCTCACCATCTGTAAACAGGATCGCAGTGCATACGCCAACGCAGCAGAACGGCTATTGATGGCCATTGGTGAGCCAGTGATGGTTGATACTGCCCAAGAGCCTCGCCTTTCCCGTATCTTTTCCAACCGCGTCATGGGGCGCTACCCTGCTTTTGAAGAGTTCTACGGCATGGAAGAAGCGATTGAACAGATCGTTTCCTACTTAAAACATGCGGCGCAGGGCCTTGAAGAGAAGAAACAAATTCTCTATTTGTTGGGCCCGGTGGGCGGCGGTAAATCCTCGCTGGCCGAGCGGCTCAAAGCCCTAATGCAACGCGTACCCATTTACGTGTTGAGCGCCGACGGGGAGCGCAGCCCGGTCAATGACCATCCGCTGTGCCTGTTTAACCCGCAAGAGGACGCCAATATTCTGGAAAAAGAGTATGGTGTTCCACGCCGCTACCTCGGCACCATCATGTCGCCGTGGGCAGCCAAGCGTTTGCACGAGTTCGGCGGCGATATTACCCGCTTTAAAGTGGTGAAAGTCCGGCCCTCTATTCTGGAGCAAGTCGCGATTGCGAAAACCGAACCGGGTGATGAGAACAATCAGGACATCTCTGCACTGGTGGGTAAAGTGGATATCCGTAAATTGGAAAACCACGCGCAGAACGATCCAGATGCCTACGGCTACTCAGGCGCGCTGTGCCGCGCCAACCAAGGCATCATGGAGTTCGTGGAGATGTTTAAAGCGCCGATTAAAGTGCTTCATCCACTGCTGACGGCCACGCAAGAAGGTAACTACAACGGCACCGAAGGCATCTCGGCGCTTCCCTTTAACGGTATTATCCTTGCGCACTCAAACGAATCTGAGTGGGTAACATTCCGCAATAACAAAAACAACGAAGCCTTCCTCGACCGCGTTTACATTGTCAAGGTGCCCTACTGCCTGCGCGTGTCTGAAGAGATTAAAATTTACGAAAAACTGCTTAACCACAGTGAACTGGCCACTGCCCCTTGTGCGCCTGGTACACTGGAAACGCTGGCGCGCTTTACCATTCTTTCCCGCTTGAAAGAGCCGGAAAACTCCAGCATTTATTCAAAAATGCGCGTCTATGACGGCGAAAGTTTGAAAGATACCGATCCTAAATCCAAATCCTGGCAGGAATACCACGATTACGCCGGCGTGGATGAGGGCATGAACGGATTATCCACCCGCTTTGCCTTTAAAATTTTGTCGCGCGTGTTCAACTTTGACCACGCTGAAGTGGCGGCCAACCCGGTTCATCTGTTCTATGTGCTTGAGCAGCAAATTGAACGAGAGCAGTTCCCGCAAGATCAGGCTGAAAAGTATCTTGAGCATCTTAAAGGATATTTAATTCCTAAATATGCGGAATTCATTGGCAAAGAGATTCAGACAGCTTATTTAGAGTCGTATTCAGAATACGGACAGAATATCTTTGACCGCTATGTCACCTACGCCGACTTCTGGATTCAGGATCAGGAGTATCGCGATCCGGATACCGGACAGCTGTTTGATCGCGAATCACTGAATGCTGAGCTGGAGAAAATAGAGAAACCGGCAGGGATTAGTAATCCCAAAGATTTCCGCAATGAGATCGTCAACTTTGTGCTGCGCGCACGCGCGCAAAACAGTGGTCGCAACCCTAACTGGACCAGTTACGAGAAATTACGTACGGTCATTGAGAAGAAAATGTTCTCAAACACCGAAGAACTGTTGCCTGTGATTTCGTTTAATACCAAGACGTCAACGGATGAGCAGAAAAAACATGATGATTTTGTCGACCGCATGATGGAAAAAGGCTATACGCGCAAACAGGTGCGCCTGCTGTGTGAATGGTATTTGCGCGTGCGTAAGTCGTCATAGTTGTTACCTGTAAGCGAAGCGGCGCTGCGGCGCCGTCACCGGAGGCCAGGAGTCGCTGGCCTCGCTTACATCGCAGTTTGGGGGAATTATGGCCTATTTTATCGATCGGCGTCTGAACGGTAAGAACAAAAGCGCGGTGAACCGCCAGCGCTTTTTGCGCCGTTACAAATCACAAATCAAGCAGTCGATCTCCGAGGCCATTAACAAACGCTCTGTCACCGACGTGGAGAGTGGCGAGTCGGTCTCGATTCCTATCGACGATATCAACGAACCGGTATTTCACCAGGGCCGTGGCGGCAGCCGTCATCGCGTGCACCCTGGTAATGACCACTTTGTGCAAAACGATCGTATTGAGCGGCCGCAAGGGGGCGGTGGCGGCAATGGCAGCGGTCAAGGTAACGCCAGCCAGGATGGCGAAGGCCAGGACGAATTTGTCTTTCAGATATCCAAAGATGAGTATCTCGATCTGCTGTTTGAAGACCTTGCCCTACCTAATCTGCGCAAAAATCAGCAGCGCCAGTTGAATGAGTACAAAACCCATCGCGCCGGTTTTACCTCTAACGGCGTGCCCGCCAACATCAGCGTAGTGCGTTCATTGCAAAACTCGCTGGCGCGTCGTACGGCAATGACTGCGGGTAAACGTCGCCAACTGCATGCGTTGGAAGATGCGCTCGCGGAGGTAAGCAACAGTGAGCCGGTCCAGCTGTTGGAAGAGGAGCGCCTGCGTCAGGAGATTGCTGAACTGCGCGCGCGTATCGATCGCGTGCCCTTTATTGACACCTTCGATTTGCGCTACAAAAACTTTGAAAAACGCCCTGAGCCGTCGAGCCAAGCCGTGATGTTTTGCCTGATGGACGTATCAGGATCAATGGATCAAGCCACTAAAGATATGGCGAAGCGCTTTTATATTCTGCTTTATCTGTTCCTGAGCCGAACCTATAAAAACGTGGAGGTGGTCTATATCCGGCATCATACTCAAGCGAAGGAAGTGGACGAGCAAGAATTCTTTTATTCGCAGGAGACGGGCGGCACCATTGTCTCCAGTGCGCTCAAGCTGATGGATGAAGTGGTTAAAGAGCGTTACGATCCCGCGCAGTGGAACATTTATGCCGCCCAGGCTTCTGATGGCGACAACTGGGCAGATGACTCCCCGCTGTGTCACGAGATCCTGGCGAAGCATATTCTGCCGGTTGTGCGTTATTACAGCTATATCGAGATCACTCGCCGCGCTCATCAAACGCTGTGGCGTGAGTATGAACATTTGCAGGCGATGTTCGATAACTTTGCAATTCAGCACATCCGCGAACCTGAAGACATTTACCCCGTATTTCGCGAGCTTTTTCATAAACAGGTTGCGGAAGCCTGACCCTGTAAGCCGGCCACGCGCCGGCTTTTTTTTTATCTACTTAAGAATGGCGGAGAATGCTCTCATTAATACATGAAAATTTGCTTTCTGGTGCGCATAACGTGTAAAGAACGAAAAAAACCGCAATTAACCGCTGACAAGCCTTTGATAAAACATTATCTTTTCACCTGGCCTGTGTGGATCCCCCGCAGTTTGTTCATGTCGCCCGTTGCAGCAGGAGAGCACCGTTGAATACCAGCGTGATTTACAGTTTGTTCATTATTGGTTCCGTGCTGGTTGCAGCAAGTATCCTACTCAGCTCTTTCTCATCACGGCTTGGCATTCCAATTCTGGTGATCTTCCTTGCGCTCGGCATGCTCACCGGCGTGGACGGCATCGGCGGCATTGCGTTTGACAACTATCCGATGGCGTATCTGGTCTCTAACCTTGCGCTGGCCATTATCTTGCTCGACGGCGGCATGCGCACCAAAGCCAGCTCCTTCAAGGTGGCGCTCGGGCCAGCGCTTTCACTCGCCACCGTGGGGGTGATGATCACTGCGGGATTGACGGGTTTAGCGGCAGCGTGGCTGTTTAAATTGGATATCATGCAGGGCTTTTTAATCGGTGCCATTATCGGTTCCACCGATGCCGCAGCGGTCTTTTCCCTGCTGGGAGACAAAGGCCTTAACGAACGCGTCAGCGCTACGCTGGAAATTGAGTCCGGTAGCAACGATCCCATGGCGGTGTTTCTAACCATCACGCTGATTGAGATGATTCCGCAGGGGCAAACCGGACTCAGCTGGATGTTCGTGGTTCACCTTGTGCAGCAGTTCGGTTTGGGTATTGTGCTGGGCCTCGGCGGAGGCTGGGCGCTACAGCAACTGATCAACCGGATTAGCCTCGCGCAGGGACTCTATCCTCTGCTGGCACTAAGCGGCGGAATTATCGTGTTTGCGCTGACGACCGTGATGGAGGGCAGCGGAATTTTAGCGGTCTATCTCTGCGGTTTTCTGCTGGGTAATAGCCCCATTCGCAACCGTCACGGCATCCTGCAAACCTTCGATGGTATGGCGTGGCTCAGCCAGATCGGCATGTTCATCGTGCTGGGCCTACTGGTGACGCCGTCTGATTTGTGGCACATCGCGCTGCCCGCCATGATTCTCTCCCTGTGGCTGATTTTAGTGGCGCGCCCGCTCTCGGTGTTGGTAGGCCTGCTGCCGTTTAAAGGTTTTACCGGGCGTGAACGCATCTTCATTAGCTGGGTAGGACTGCGCGGCGCAGTGCCGATTATCCTGGCAGTGTTCCCGATGATGGCCGGACTGGAAAACGCCAGACTCTACTTTAATATCGCTTTCTTTGTGGTGCTGGTGTCGCTGATGCTGCAAGGCACTTCACTTGGCTATGCCGCGAAGCGCGCACGCGTAGTGGTCCCGCCCACCGCCTCGCCGATTAGCCGCGTGGGTCTTGATATTCACCCCGAGAATCCGTGGGAGCAATTCGTTTACCAGCTGAGCGCCGATAAATGGTGCGTGGGCGCCGCGCTGCGCGATTTAAAAATGCCGCGTGAAACGCGTATTGCCGCCCTGTTTCGCAATAATGAATTGATGCATCCCAATAGCAGTACCCGTCTTAAAGAGGGCGATGTGCTCTGCGTCATTGGCCGTGAGCGTGACCTACCCGCCTTAGGCAAAATGTTCAGTCAAACGCCACCCGTGGCGCTCGACCAGCGCTTCTTCGGTGATTTCATCCTGGACGCTGACGCACGCCTGCGTGATGTGGCTCAGATCTACGGCCTCGAGCTGGATGACGCCACGAACGATCAGCAGTCGCTGGGGCAGTTGGTGATGGGATTGCTCGGTAGCACACCGGTGGTGGGCGATCAGGTGGAGTGGAATCAGCTCACATGGACCGTAGCCGAAAAAGAGGACAATCAAATTGTCAAAATCGGCGTGCGCGTCATGGAAGACAAGGAGTAATCCTGGCTATTGTGGCTCGTAAAGTGCGCGTAACCGACTATGATCGTTATTCCACCCAGAAGAAACGGGAGACATCATGGGACACGTGGTCAAGATTGGACGTTACGAGATAGTGGATGCAGAAATGAATGTGGAGAATCTGGACACGGTCAGCATTCCCTGCCAAACCAATCCGGGTTTGAGTTACCAATTAGATGGTTGGGATCACGACACCAGCGTGCCAGCATGGATTGATGGCGAACCGGTGAATCTGCTTATCGCCCACTATGACAAACAGCAAGATCGCTGGGTGTTGAAAAAAAGCGCCTGATACTTCTACCGCCATCAATATATTGTATGGCGGTTATTCTGAAAAATTCCTCATTCCCGCTACGCTAAATATCATCCTTTCAAGATTAAATGCTTTATTTCAACAAGCTAGCATTATTGTTAAATATTGATGATCGATGTTTTCAGACTATTTCCATATTAACTCTCTCTGGTAACTGCTGCATACTCATTCAGGTAGCTGCAAAATTGCGTGACGTTTTTCACGTCGAAACGGGTTTTCCGTGCAGCGTCTATGGCACCACTGGTTGTTATCAGGCTGAAAAACTTCTGTTTATTTCAGCGGACCACACCTGAGCGCGTACTTGATTCTGGTCAGGCCATCTTTTACACATCAAAAGAGAGCAGGTTTTATGGCAAGTACATTAATAATGAATGACGCTACCCGTTCGTGGAGCGGATTGCGTAAAAATCTCATTGCTAAAATCGCATTGAGTTTCTCTGATTTAATCGCATTGAATTTGGCATTATTTTTATCTGCGGCGACGGTCCAGGGTATTTGGGGAGAGCTGGACTCTTTTATTCCGCCACAGCAAATTGAATATCGTTTTATTGCACAGCTCGGCCTGTCGGTACTGTGTACCGCCTGGTTTTGGGTGCGGATGCGTCATTACACCTATCGCAAACCGTTTTGGTTTGAATTAAAAGAAATTGTCAAAACTCTGTTTGTGTTCTCGTTGCTCGATCTGGCGCTGATTGCCTTTTCAAAATGGGACTTTTCCCGCATGGTTTGGGTGTTCAGCTGGACTTACGCGCTGCTGTTGCTGCCGCTCATGCGCGCCGGGGTCAAGCGGGCCATCAATCGGGCCGGACAGTGGCAAAAAGAGACCATCATTATCGGCTCCGGCAAAAACGCCATGGAGGCTTACGCGGCGCTGCAAAGTGAAGAGATCCTCGGCTATAACGTTCAGGCGTTCATCGCCCTTGACGATACCCCTCCTGCTGATTCCGTTAACGGCGTGCCGGTGATCACGTTCAAAGATATTAACTGGCAAACCATAGACCGTGAAAACACGCAGTTTATCGTGGCCACGGAGTACGAGCAGCAATCCGTTCGCGATAAGTGGCTCAAGTTTCTGTCAAAAATGAAGTGCCGCTCCATCTCTGTCATCCCAACGCTACGCGGCGTGCCGCTGTACGGCACGGATATGTCCTTCATCTTTAGTCATGAAGTGATGATCTTGCGGGTGAGCAACAATCTGGCTAAGCGCTCTTCGCGTTTCTTGAAACGCACGTTTGATATTGTGGTCGCTTCGCTGCTGCTGCTGTTCCTGGCGCCGGTGTTTGGCCTGCTCTGCGCGATGGTAAAACGTGACGGGGGTAACGCCATTTATGGCCATGAACGCGTGGGTCAGGACGGTGTGAAGTTCAAATGCCTGAAGTTCCGCTCAATGGTCACCAATTCCCAGGAAGTGTTGCAGAACTTACTGGCCACCAGCGAAGAGGCACGCGCTGAGTGGGACCGTGATTTTAAGTTGAAAAACGATCCGCGCATTACCCGTATCGGCGGTTTCCTGCGTAAAACCAGTCTTGATGAGCTGCCGCAGTTGTGGAATGTGATTCGCGGCGAGATGAGTCTGGTTGGGCCGCGCCCGGTGATTGAAGCCGAACTGGAGCGTTATGCGGGCGACGTCGATTACTACCTGATGGCAAAACCGGGTATGACGGGTTTGTGGCAGGTAAGCGGTCGCAATGACATTGATTACGATACGCGCGTCTACTTTGACTCCTGGTATGTTAAAAACTGGGCGCTGTGGACGGATATCGCCATTTTGTTCAAAACCGCAGGCGTGGTGTTGCGCCGCGACGGTGCCTACTAAACCCTCACGCGATGCCTGTGCATACACGGCGGGCATCGCCTTTTTAGTGCTTTCCTTTTCACGCGCAAGTCATTACCCTTCCCGCTTGTTTAACTGGTTGTCCCGGTCCGCAATGCAAAAATTTACCCTACTGCTGTTAAGCCTGGTGCTCCTCGCGCCGCTTGGTATCGATCTCTACCTGCCCACACTGCCACAAATCGCCGAAGGGCTAAATAGCCCGGTCAGCCTGATTCAGCTCACCATTCCCTTATTCCTGCTCGTGATGGGTGTAGGGCAGTTGGTCACCGGGCCGCTGGTGGATAACTTCGGACGTAAGCCGATCGCGCTTATTGGACTGGCGCTCTACCTCCTCGGCAGCGTCGTCGCCGCAACCGCCACGGTGTGGCCGGTGTTCTTTCTCGCGCGGCTGATCCAAGGCTGTGCCGTGTGCTGCAGCGCTGTCGTGGCGTTTAGCGGCGTACGCGATCGCTTGAGCGGCGATGCCGCCGCCCGCGCCTATGGCTTCCTTAACGGTGCGCTTAATATTGTTCCCGCGCTGGCGCCGCTGCTGGGCGGTCTTCTTGCCGATCATTGGGGATGGCGTGCGCCATTCTGGTTCCTGTGTGGCTATGCCGCGATCCTTGCCGTGGTGGTGTGTTTCTTCCTGCCAGAAACCCGACCGGCTGACACGCTTCGCGTAAAAGGCTTACCGCTGGCGCAGTATGCCGCCATTGCCCGTGAAACCCGCTTTTTAGCCTTTGCTTTTGCCAACGCCGGTGCGCTCGGGATGGTGCTGACGTATGTTTCTCTGGCCCCAAGCGTGTTGATGACCGAAGGCGGGCTGTCTCCGCTACAATTCTCGTTTGCGTTTGGCGCCAATGGCTTTTGGATCATGCTGGTGAGTGCGTTTGTGAATAAAACCATTCGCAAGGCGGGCCGCCCTTTCTGCCTGGCAATGGGGTTTGCCACCATGCTGGCTGGCGCCACGCTGCTGGTGGCGGGCGTGATGCTTCTGCCTGCCGCCTGGCAGACCCATTGGGCCATGTACATGATCCCGGTGGCGATCTCCGTGGCCGGGTTAGCTTTTACCGTCGGCCCTGCCACCAGCTATGCGTTAGAGCCCTATCAGCAACAGGCCGGCGTCGCCGCAGCGTTACAAGGATTTATTCAGATGGCGGGCGGTGCAGGTGCAAGCCTGATTCTTGTGGCGCTGCCGATAGCAGAAAAATCTGCGCTGGCGCTGATGATGGTATTGGGTGCAGCGCTGGCGCTGATCGCCTGGCGCTGCAGCAGGAAAATACGCGGTACCGTGACCGCGCTTAAATAACCGTGACCGGAACGCGTGGGGCGAGCGCACACATTAGCTCGTACCCCACCGTTCCAGCCGCCTGCGCCACTTCGTCAATCCTGATCTGATCGCCCCACAACTCCACGCGCGAGCCAATGCCCGCCTGCGGGCAGGGCTCAAGGTCAATCATCATCATGTCCATGGAAATCGCCCCGAGCGTGCGGGTGCGTACGCCCTCCACGCAAACCGGCGTGCCCGTCGGCGCATGACGTGGATAGCCGTCAGCGTAGCCACAGGCAACAATGCCAATGCGCTGGGCGGACGCCGCGCGATAGCGATAGCCATAACCCACGCCGTCGCCGGGGCTCAACTGCTGCACGCCGATGATTTCGCTGCTCAGCGTCATAACTGGCTGCAGTCCGGTACTGGCGATGTCCTGCCAATTTCCGCTGGGTGATGCGCCATATAAAATAATGCCCGGACGCACCCAGTCGCCGTGCGTCTGCGGATGCCATAGCGTGGCCGCCGAGTTAGCCAGCGAGCGCGGACATGACAGGCCTTCAGCGGCTTGCGCAATGCGTTGCATCGGCTCAGTGACGCCGTCGGCATTATCCGCATCGGCAAAGTGCGCCATCAGCGTGATTTCACCCACGTTGGGCAGCGCACGCAATTTTTCCCATGCCGCACGCGCCTGTTCAGGACGAAAGCCCAGCCGATTCATCCCGCTGTTGATTTTGAGATAGATATCTACCGGCGCGGATAACGTGGCCGAGGCAAGCGCCTTGATTTGCCAGTTGCTGTGCACGCTGGTGGTCAAGCGATAGCGGTCAATCAGCGCCAGTTCGTCGGCGTGGAAGAACCCCTCCAGCAGCAAGATGGGCTTCTTCCACCCTTGTTCACGCAGCAGAAGCGCCTCTTCCATATTGAGCAGCGCAAAACCGTCGGTTTCCGCCAGACTCTGCCAGACGCGTGCAATTCCATGGCCGTACGCGTTGGCCTTCACAACCGACCAAACGTGCGCGTGCGGGGCCGCCCGGCGAACAACGCCTAGGTTGTGGCGAAGCGCCGATAGCGTAAGAGTAGCGCCCGTAGGACGTGACATGCTTTTGCTCTCCCTGAATACTTAACGAGCTGCGTTAGCATTACGCAGCGGCGACGATGGGGATTCAAAACCGGGCAGATAGCGCAGTACCGATAAATCATCCGCGGCAATTGCCGGTTTCTGGCCTGAAATCAGATCGGCCAATAGCTGCCCGGAACCACACGCCATGGTCCAGCCCAGCGTGCCGTGGCCGGTGTTGAGATAAAGATTGGAGAGCGGTGTGCGCCCAACAATCGGCGTGCCGTCCGGCGTCATCGGACGTAACCCCGTCCAGAAACTGGCCTGCTCGACATAACCGCCCTCAGGATAAAGATCGCTGACCACCATCTCCAGCGTTTCACGCCGCGCAGGCAACAGTTTGGTGTTAAAACCAACAATTTCCGCCATGCCGCCAACGCGAATGCGGTTGTCGAAGCGCGTTACCGCCACTTTATAAGTCTCATCGAGGATGGTGGAGACAGGCGCCGCCTGCGGATTCTTGATCGGCACAGTCAGGGAATAACCTTTCAGGGGATAGACCGGTATCGACACACACTCTTTCAACAAGGCGGTTGACCACGAACCCAATGCCACCACATACGCATCCGCTTTGATCACTTCGTCGCCGCACTTCACCCCGTAAATGCGATTGCCTTCGCGCAACAGTTGATCAATCGGCGTGTCATAGCGAAACACTACGCCAGCCTCAGCCGCCATTGCCGCCAAACGCTGAGTAAACAGCTGACAATCGCCGGTTTCGTCGTTCGGCAGCCGTAAGCCGCCGGTGAGTTTATGCGCCGTGGCCGCCAGGGCTGGCTCCACGCTATGTAACTGTGCAGCCTCCAGCAGTTCGTAAGGTACGCCCGCCTCTTTCAGTACGGCAATATCTTTGCTGGCGCTGTCAAACTGCTGCTGGGTGCGGAACAGCTGCAGCGTGCCACCCTGCCGCTCTTCATAGGTTATGCCGGTGCTGGCGCGCAGCCCCCGCAGGCAATCGCGGCTGTATTCCGCAATGCGGACCATGCGGGCCTTGTTCTGCTGATAATGATGCATGTCGCAATTACGCAGCATATTCCACATCCACTCTAGCTGGAATTTACTGCCGTCAAGGCGCACCGCCAGCGGCGCATGACGCTGAAACATCCACTTGATGGCTTTTAGCGGGACGCCAGGCGCAGCCCAAGGCGCGGCATAGCCGGGAGAGATCTGCCCGGCATTGCCCGCGCTGGTTTCCATCGCCGCGGCCGGTTGGCGGTCAATCACCGTGACCTCGTGTCCCGCCTGCGACAAATACCAGGCACTCGCCACCCCCACGACACCGCTGCCAAGAATCACTACGCGCATAAGACCCTCACCGCTGAAAAGCATAATTAACTATAAACGGCGCCTGAGCTAGCATATCCCGACGCCCTACAGACCTTACAACCCATCCACATATTTCACATGCTTTTTACCTTTCTGCACACTGAAATCATGCTGCAGCGCTAAAATCAGAACTTTTTATGCCTTTACTCCGTTTGCCAGCCATTTATTATGCGTTTCGCGGACTTAACGCACTTTCACAGGAGAAAGCGCCGCCCTGCACTCAACACCATTAAAATAGAACTTTTAACCACATAAAGGCACGCTTGCAATACTTAACGCTTATCGCTGCTTAAACCACGAATTTTGAATGATTTTATGCCAAGAATTCGATTGTGTTCCCAACCGTGATAAGAGACATTGGACTATCATTGAAATGTTCGCTCAGTTCTCTTGGGCTGTCTTTCTCAGGATGAAGCCTTCACGATCGTGGTCGGTGACTCGCTTTCCGGCCGCTTGCAAATAGAGGTGCGCTATGACGACAATCTTTGACGAGCCAACCCGGAGCAGTAAACGACTCAGTGACGGACCCGACTGGACCTTCGAACTGCTGGACACTTATCTTGCGGAAATTGACCGCGTAGCCAAGAGCTACGGACTGGATACCTACCCGCACCAAATCGAAGTCATTACTTCCGAGCAAATGATGGACGCCTACTCGAGCGTCGGTATGCCGATCAATTACGCTCACTGGTCATTCGGCAAAAAATTCATTGAAACCGAGCAGCGTTATAAGCACGGTCAGCAGGGATTGGCCTATGAAATTGTTATCAACTCTAATCCCTGTATCGCCTATTTGATGGAAGAGAACACCATGACCATGCAAGCGCTGGTGATGGCGCATGCCTGCTATGGGCATAACTCTTTCTTCAAAAATAACTATCTCTTCCGCAGCTGGACCGATGCCAGCTCTATCGTGGATTACCTGTTATTCGCGCGTAACTATATCTCAGATTGTGAAGAGCGCTACGGCGTAGAAGAAGTAGAACGCCTGCTCGATTCGTGCCACGCCTTAATGAATTACGGGGTCGATCGCTACAAACGCCCGCAAAAAATTTCGCTGCAGGAAGAAAAAGCCCGGCAGAAAAGCCGGGAAGAGTATCTGCAAAGCCAGGTCAATACGCTATGGCGTACGCTGCCGCGCAAAGAGAAAGAGTCCGTTCAGGTTGAAGCGCTGCGTTACCCCTCTGAACCGCAGGAAAATTTGCTCTATTTTATGGAGAAAAACGCGCCGCTGCTGGAGCCGTGGCAGCGTGAGGTGCTGCGTATTGTGCGTAAAGTGAGTCAGTACTTTTATCCGCAAAAGCAGACGCAGGTGATGAATGAGGGATGGGCGACCTTCTGGCACTATACCATCCTTAATCATCTTTATGATGAAGGCAAAGTGTCAGAGCGCTTCATGATGGAGTTTTTGCACAGTCACACCAATGTGATTTATCAGCCGCCCTATAACAGCCAGTGGTATAACGGCATCAACCCCTATGCGCTGGGCTTTGCCATGTTCCAGGATATCAAGCGCATCTGCCAATCCCCCACCGAGGAAGATCGCTACTGGTTCCCGGACATCGCCGGCTCTGACTGGCTCAAAACGCTGCATTTCGCCATGCGTGAGTTTAAAGACGAAAGTTTTATCAGCCAGTTCCTGTCGCCCAAAGTGATGCGCGATTTTCGCTTGTTCACGGTAATGGACGATGACCGGAATAACTTCCTTGAAATTGCCGCCATTCATGATGAAGCAGGCTACCGCGCCATCCGCCAGCAGCTTTCGGCGCAGTATAACCTGAGTAATCTGGAACCCAATATTCAGGTGTATAACGTCGATTTACGCGGCGACCGCTCTCTGACCTTACGCTACGTGCCCCAGCAGCGCGCACCGTTAGATAAGAGTCGTCGCGATGTGCTCAAGCACGTGCACCGTCTGTGGGGATTTGACGTACATCTGGAACAGCAGAATGAAGATGGCAGCGTGGAACTGCTGGACCGGTGTCCGCCACGCAATCCGATAATCTAAATCAGCTATAAAAAAAACCGGACGGCCCCGTCCGGTTTTTTTATCGTTTGCTGCCTAAATCATCCGGCATGCTTTTTTGCATACTGTGCCAGATTTCACCGCTGCGTCGGCCATAAGCACGTACGCTGTCCACGATTTGCTCCTGCGTGGGCTGCTTGCCACAGAGATCCGCCAGTTCACGGTAGAAATTTCTCGCCACTTCTCGCGCTTCCGGGTTGGAAAAATAGTGGCGTCCCACGCGCGTGTACAAGCCTTTCATGCCGTTAAGGATCAAACCGTAAATCGGGTTGCCAGAGGCAAAAGCCAGACCGCGAAACACGCGATAATCGAGCTCGGTATACGCTTCCGCCTGATCCTCTTCGCTTAATGCCGTTTCCAGGACCTCACGCGCTTTCTCAGGATGATGGCGCAGCGCACGGCTGATAAAAATAGACGAAATATTGGTGCGGACGGAGAGTAAATTATCAATTAATTGGGGAACGCTATCGTGATCGAGACGGGCCAGCGTTTCAAGAATATTTAAGCCTGAGGTTTCCCAAAAATCATTGACGCGCGTAGGCTTGCCGTGTTGAATAGTGAGCCAACCGTCACGGGCCAGGCGTTGAAGAACCTCACGCAGCGTGGTACGCGTAACGCCAATCAGTTCAGAAAGCTCACGTTCAGCAGGCAGGATCGACCCCGGCGGAAAACGGCTATTCCAGATGCTTTCAATAATATACTCTTCAGCAAATCCTGCGGGACTCTGCGCCTTAATAACCATAGCGTTTATTTCTCGTTGCTTTCTTTAATCTGATAGGACTCATCATACCAGACGCCCTATAGGGGAAATAGCCTGCTGCCCGATTAAAAGCGCGATAAGGTTACTTTTCAGTCACGTCTTATTTCTTATCAGCAATCGCCTGCCCTGAGCGGCAGCTCAGCGGCATCGTGTTGATGGCGCGGCGTTACGCCATACCGGGATTAAGGTCATTTTCGTTGCAGATTTTTCCGCAATCCGGGCTGGCACCGTATGGCTTTTCGTTTACACTGCCAACACTCACGATTAGGGGATAGGCACTATGTTGCGATATTTGAATCAATGCTCGCGAGGACGTGGAGCGTGGTTATTGTTGGCACTAACGGCGCTGGCATTGGAAGCGGTGGCCCTGTTTTTTCAACACGTTTTAGGACAAAAACCCTGCGTCATGTGCATTTATGAACGTTGCGCACTGTTTGGCGTTATGGGCGCGGGCCTGGTCGGCGCTATTGCGCCAAAAACGCCGCTACGCTGGGTGGCGCTGATGATCTGGCTTTATAGCGCCGTTGAAGGGCTACGTTTGGCTTATGAACACACCATGATTCAATTGCACCCCAATCCTTTTGTCACCTGTGATTTTGCCGCGCGCTTCCCTGCATGGCTGCCGCTCAATACGTGGCTGCCGTCGGTGTTCGTGGCGACGGGTGACTGCGCGGAGCGGAGCTGGACCTTCCTGGGCTTTAGCATGCCGCAATGGCTGATTGTGGTGTTTGCCGCTTATTTAGCGGTCGCGGTGCTGGTGGCAGTGGCTCAGCCTTTCAAGCCTAAACGTCGCGACCTCTTCGGGCGTTAATCTCGGCGCAGAACGGGTGGCGTTCGCTACCTGTGCTGCGCGCTAGCCGCGATCCGGACGATCGATAATGTGATCTTCCCAATCGCGCACTTCACTCTCTCGCACGGCGATATAACGTACCGAAATGCGCTGTGCGTGCATGGCCTGCTTCGAGCCGGCGATCAGCGGGTGCCAGGCAGGTAACGTTTTTCCTTCCCCCATCAGGCGATAGGCACAGGTGCGCGGCAGCCAGTCAAAGGTGGTGAGATTGTCGCGCGTCAGCTTGATGCAATCTTCCTCATATTCGAAGCGGCGTTCGTAGTTGCGGCACTGACATGTCTTGATGTTGAGCTGATTGCAGGCGACGTTAGTGAAATAAATTTCATCGGTGTCCGCGTCCTGCAACTTATTAAGGCAGCATTGTCCGCAGCCGTCGCACAGCGATTCCCACTCTGCGTCGCTCATCTGATCGAGGCGCTTAGTCTGCCAGAAAGGCTGTTCAGTCATAAATATGTTCCGGATTGCGCGTAAAGACCGCACCTTATAAAGGTTAAGGTGCGGTGATGCAAGTCTTACAACACCCGCGTGCTGATGTCCTGTCCGGCCAGTGAGATGTCAAGCTGATCGCCTGAACGCAGCGGACCTACGCCTTCTGGCGTGCCGGTGAGTATCACGTCGCCGGCTCGCAGCGTGAAGAAGTGGCTCATGTAGGCGATCAGCGGCAGAATTTTATGGATCATGTCCGCCGTGGTACCGTGCTGGCGCACCTCGCCGTTCACGGTCAGCTTTAGCTCGGTATTCTGCGGGTCACCGCTGAATTCTGACGCGGGAATAAATCCTGACAGCGGGCAGGCATTATCGAACCCTTTGGATTTCTCCCACGGCTGACCGGCTTGCTTCAGTTTTGACTGCACATCGCGGAGCGTTAAATCCAGCGCGACGCCGTATCCAGCAATGGCTTGCGCGACGTGCGCTTCAGAAGCCTGCTTTAGCGTGGCGCCAATCAGCACCGCCAACTCCACTTCGTGATGCACTTCACCTTTGTCGGCTGGAAGCGAGAGCGGCTGGCGCAGATCACAGATGGCGCTTTCAGGTTTGATAAACACCACCGGCTCGGAAGGCGTGGCGCTGCCCATTTCTTTAATGTGTTTTGCATAGTTGCTGCCTACGCAGACCACTTTGCTGACTGGGTAATCGAGTAACGCGCCCTGCCAGTTACGATGTTGATACATATTCTTCCCCTGCTATGAGTGTGTTTGCTGCCAGAAACTGGCGAAGCGATCCGTTTCAGCGGCTGAACGTGGCACGCTGAAACGGAAGATATTAACGACTTATTGAGGCTGGGGTTAGCCAAATTGTCAACAGCCGTTAATCATTCACGGCCTTTTTTAGAAAAGGAAAGGTTAATGTCCGTAATTACAATTGCACCCGGAAAATTAAATACCGGAAATAATACTGATTATTTCCACAGGCCATAATTCACAGAGGATTCCGAATTAATCTTTTTTACCGTCTTCCAGGTGAATATTGAGCAGATTTTCAACCGGTGGGGGGATCTGCAAATAATATCCCTGCTCACGTAACCCTTCCTTCACTTTATTGATATCCGCGTTAGCCAGCTTCTCCCGCTTGTCCAGCGACAGTACCATCGCCAGCTGCGGCTTGCCGAAGCCGCGCAGCAGCGCTTCTGGCACGCGGGAGAAATCGTCTTTTTTTTCAACGTACAGATAAGTCTGATCGCGTTGCGGGCTTCTATAGATCACACAAAACATATTTTTTACTCGAATTAACGGTTAGCGTCACTTGCCTGAATATAGCAGGAACTATAACATGCTTGCAGAACTTCGAATATTGACCGTTTGATGCCATGGCGATTAAATCGGCGTCCATCTTAAGGTCGTAAAACAGGACAGAGTCACGACAGATGTCGCAAACGCCAATCGAATTCAAGGGAAGCAGTTTTACCCTGTCAGTCGTTCATTTGCATCATTCGCAACCTGAAGTGATTCGCCAGGCGCTGCAGGACAAAATCGACCAAGCCCCGGCATTTTTACAAAATGCGCCCGTGGTGCTGAATGTCTCCGCGTTGTCGGGTGACATCAACTGGAAACAGATACAGCAAGCGGTCAGCGCAACGGGTTTGCGTATCGTCGGCGTGAGCGGCTGCAAAGATGATGCCCTGAAAAAAATGATTGTCCGGGCTGGGTTGCCGGTGCTTTCGGAAGGCAAGGAGCAGCGCAACCACGCCGAACCGGTCGCAGTGGAGGCACCGGCCCCCGTTGCGGAATCGGCCAGCAAGACGCGCATTATCAATACGCCCGTACGCTCAGGACAGCAAATTTATGCCCGTAATGCCGATCTTATCGTTACCAGCAGCGTCAGCGCGGGTGCCGAACTGGTTGCAGACGGCAACATTCATATTTACGGCATGATGCGGGGACGCGCCCTTGCGGGTGCCAGTGGCGATCGCGACTGCCAAATTTTCTGCACCAACCTCGTCGCAGAGTTGGTGTCGATTGCCGGCGAATATTGGATCATGGATCAGATCCCAACAGAATTCTTTGGTAAAGCGGCGCGCCTGTGCCTGACAGATGGCGCGCTCACCATTCAGACACTTAATTAGGCCCCTTTTCTTTCGTTAAGGAAATCAACATTTATGGCACGCATTATTGTAGTTACATCAGGTAAAGGGGGCGTTGGCAAGACCACGTCAAGCGCGGCCATCGCTACAGGTTTAGCGCAGAAAGGCAAAAAAACCGTCGTGATCGATTTCGATATCGGTTTGCGTAACCTTGACCTGATCATGGGCTGTGAACGCCGCGTGGTCTATGACTTTGTCAACGTCATCCAGGGCGATGCCTCGCTGAATCAGGCGCTCATTCGTGATAAGCGTACTGAGCAACTCTATATTCTTCCCGCTTCGCAAACGCGTGATAAAGACGCACTGACCCGTGAAGGCGTCGAGAAAGTCTTAAACGATTTGGCCGCCATGGAGTTCGACTTCATTGTTTGCGACTCGCCTGCGGGTATCGAAACCGGCGCGCTAATGGCGCTCTATTTTGCTGATGAAGCCATTATCACCACCAATCCGGAAGTCTCATCCGTCCGAGACTCTGATCGCATTTTGGGCATTATCTCCTCAAAATCGCGCCGTGCGGAAAATGGCCAGGATCCGGTTAAAGAGCACCTTTTGTTGACCCGTTACAACCCCGGTCGCGTGACGCGCGGCGATATGCTGAGCATGGAAGACGTTCTGGAAATCCTGCGTATTCCACTGGTCGGCGTGATCCCAGAAGACCAATCGGTATTGCGCGCCTCTAACCAAGGTGAACCGGTTATTCTTGACGCTAATTCTGACGCCGGTAAAGCCTACGCTGATACCGTGGATCGCCTGCTTGGCGAAGAACGCCCCTTCCGCTTTATCGAAGAAGAGAAGAAGGGTTTCCTGAAACGCCTGTTCGGGGGATAACACATGGCATTACTTGATTTCTTTTTATCCCGCAAGAAGAACACCGCCAATATCGCAAAGGAACGGCTACAGATTATCGTAGCCGAGCGCAGAAGGGGCGACAGTGAGCCCCATTATTTGCCGCAGCTTAAGCGGGATATTTTGGAAGTGATCTGCAAATACGTGAAGATTGATCCGGATATGGTGACGGTACAACTCGATCAGAAGGGGGATGATATCTCTATTCTGGAGCTGAACGTGACGCTACCCGAGACGGAAGACGCGCCTAAATGACAGAAGCGGTTTCCTGATTTCCCCTGCGTTGCAGCGCAGGGGAAAACGTCCGCTTAAAGCGTTTCCATCAGGGCTTCGATACGTGCTTTAAAGAGTTCCCCGCGCCAGCCACTGAATAACTCCGGCAAGCGTCCGGCCTTTTTCAGGCCCCACACGGTGCTGAGCACCTGATTGATCTGACGACGTGACGCCAACAGCTCTTGACTGTAGCCTGTCTCTTCACTGACCTGCTGAACCAGCGCTTTGATCGCTTTGAACGCCTGTTTGTAGTGCGGGTGATCGATGAGGTTAGGTAGCGGCTGCGGTAACGTGCTTTCGTCCTGCGCCTGCGCTTCTGCCACCAGCGCCACTAACGTTTTGCCATGAAAGCGAATTTCATGACCATTCAAGCCGAGATGATCAAGCTCACCCAAGCTGCCGGGCATAAAGCGCGCCACCTTCCATAGATTTTCCTCGCGCACCACAAAGTTGACCGCCATATCTTTCTGGCGCGCGAGCGTCAGGCGCCATGCGGCCAGCCGCTGGAGAGCCGCCAGCTGACGCGGACGCAGCTGCCAGGCGTTGGTAATGTCGCGCCACGCTTCTTCAGGTTGCAGCGTATCCAAACGGCGCTGGCACAGCATCTCGCACTCGCTCAATGCCGCAGCCATGTTGCCTGCGGCTTCGGTCTGCTTCACTAATTCACGCGCAATGGGCAGCAGATAAGCGACGTCGGCCGCCGCGTATTCACACTGCCGCTGCGTGAGTGGACGCGCCAGCCAATCAGTGCGGGACTCGCTCTTATCCAATTCGACCTGCGTAAAATGGTTCACCATCGATGCAAAACCCCAGGAGAGGGGCTGGCCGGAAAACGCCGCGAGGATCTGCGTGTCGACCATGGGATCGGGTAAACACTGGAAGCGATGCAGGAACACCTCAAGATCTTCGCCGCCTGCGTGCAGGAACTTGATCACGTTTTTGTCCTGCAGTAACGCGACAAAGGGCGCCCATTCAGTGATTTTAAGCGGATCGATTAGAACCAGTTGCTCACCATCGAACAGCTGGATGAGACCCAGCTGCGGATAGTAAGTACGGGTGCGCACAAATTCGGTATCCAGCGCCACAGCGTCGTGCAGGCGTGCCTGTTCGCACACGGCAGCCAACTGGCTGTTTTGGTCGATCATGGTGTAATTCACGTTGTATTCTTCGCTGCGACAGACCGCGCGCAGCGCTCCATGTTAAAAGCAATAAAAACGCCGGACTACGCCGGCGTAAACCTCAGAGAAAAACTGCCTACTGCCCTTCCCGCTTCGCCTCGTCGCGTAATTCACGGCGCAAGATTTTTCCCACGTTGGTTTTTGGCAACTCTTCCCGAAACTCAACGATTTTCGGCACTTTATAGCCGGTCAGCTGGCGTCGGCAGTGATCCAACACCTCTTCACGAGTGAGTGAAGGATCTTTTTTCACGATACAAACCTTCACCGCTTCGCCGGACAGGTCGCTGGGCACGCCAATGGCGGCCGCTTCGCGAATTTTTGCATGCTGCATCAAGACATCTTCAATTTCATTAGGATACACGTTAAAGCCTGACACCAAAATCATGTCTTTTTTGCGATCCACGATGCGGATAAAGCCTTCGCTGTCCACGGTAACAATATCGCCGGTGTGCAGCCAGCCATTTTTCAGCACTTCATCGGTAGCGTCTGGGCGCTGCCAGTAGCCCGTCATCACTTGGGGGCCACGAATGCACAGCTCTCCAGGCTCGCCAGGCGCGACCTCGACGTCATTATCGTCAACGATACGCACATCGGTTGAGGGTACCGGCAATCCAATGCTGCCCGTGTGGCAGGCAATGTCGTAAGGATTCACGGAGACCAGCGGCGAACATTCGGTCAGGCCATAGCCCTCAAGCAAATAGTGGCCGGTGAGTTTTTCCCAGCGCTCGGCAACGGCTTTTTGCACCGCCATACCGCCTCCAGCAGAGAGGCGCAGCGTCGAAAAATCGAGCTTGTTGAAGTGGCTATCGTTAAGCAACGCATTAAACAGCGTGTTGACCCCCGTAATGGCCGTGAACGGAAATTTACTCAGTTCTTTAACAAAACCGGGGATATCACGCGGGTTGGTGATCAGCAAGTTGGTGCCGCCGAGGTCAAGAAACAGCAGGCAGTTCACTGTTAACGCAAAGATGTGATAAAGCGGCAAGGCGGTGACCACCTGCTCTTTTCCGGCACGCAGCAGCTTACCGTATGTGGCTTTGGTCTGCTCCAGATTGGCCTGCATGTTGCCGTGCGTCAGCATCGCCCCTTTGGCCACGCCTGTGGTGCCGCCCGTATACTGCAGGAAAGCCAGATCGCTGTTACTCAGAACTGGACGCTGATAAGACATTTGCGCCCCTTGCTGCAAGGCAGTGCGGAATGGCACGGCGCCAGGCAAATAGTATTTGGGCACCAGCTTTTTAACGTACTTCACGACAAAGTTAACCAGCGTGGCTTTAACCGGCGCCAGCTGATCGCCCATGCGCGTCAGCATGACGTGTTTGACCGGCGTATCTGCCACCACTTTTTCCAGCGTATGCGCGAAATTCGACACAATAACAATGGCGCTGGCGCCGCTATCATTGAGCTGATGCTTAAGCTCGCGCGGCGTATAGAGCGGATTGACGTTCACCACCACCATACCCGCACGTAAAACACCAAAGAGCGCGACCGGATATTGCAGTAAATTCGGCATCATCAGCGCCACGCGATCGCCCCGTTTCAGGCCAAGGCCCTGCTGCAGCCAAGCCGCAAACGCACGACTTTGCTCCTCAAGCTGACGGTAGCTCATGCGCTGACCCATATTGATAAATGCCGTTTGGTCGGCATAGCGCTGCGCGGCGTGCTCGAAAAGATCGACCAGTGACGGGTAGCGATCCGCGTTAATCTCAGCAGGAACATCTGCTGGATAGCGTTTGAGCCAAACTTTATTCAATGAATTACCCCGATAATCTTGTTGCGTAGCCATCGCAGCCTCTGCCATCAGTGTTATTAACAATATTTTAACTGATTGTACCAGTTTGCTGATTGCCGCTTTTACAGGTTGCGAAGCGCATCACTAATTTAACTGCGTGAGAAACGCAGCCAATAAAAAAGCCCGCTCGCGCGCACCGCAAGCGGGCCGATAAAACGTTGCAGAGCTATTCCGTCAGGATCGTTTCAACCTGTGCCGGGCCGGTGTTCATCCCCCAGTAAGGATTAGGGCCCCAGTAACCGGGATGACGCCGCGTTGGCCCATACCAAATCCAGGGATCAATGGGCTGCGGGGACGTCATGACCTGCTGCGTGAGGTGCCAACGCTGATATCCGCGCACGTCCACCACCACAAAGTTATAGCTGGCGCTACCGATAGTGCCTTTTTCGGTGCCTTTGAGGGTGCCTAATACGGTGATGTATTGATTGTTGAGATCAACAGGATCAACGAAACCGTGGATATCCGCATAGATACGTCCTATCGACGCGGCCCCGAGGCGGGGACGCGCGCTCTCATCCAGCGGCTGCGTGGCAATCTCAATGCGCGTAAGTCCATTGCGGTTATCCACCTTAATGACTTTGCCGCCGAAGCGCGACTCTTGGCCGATATACAGCTGCGGCGCATTCATTACCCGCACTAAATCTTGCTGTGGCTGAGGGGAGCTCCCCTTAATGGCATCTGGCACTGAAACGCAACCGCTGAGCAACAGCGTGCAGGTCAACAGCGCGCCAGACCACCCTTTGTGACGTATTGGCATAGCACTTCTCCTGTTATTTCCCGGTTAGACTCAGCGGTGCGGGTTTAGTTGCGCGTCGCTCAGCGTCCCGGCAACTTTTTCCATGCCACTTCATTGCGTAAATATACGGGCTCAGCCTCGGCAACGGCCACCGCCTCGCCGCGCTGCCATGCGCGTTCAGCCAAGGGCAGCATATCTTCCGCTGCCGGTAAGGTAACGCCGCCCGCAATCAATTCCAGACCGGCTGTGGCTTGCAATTGCGGATACGCCGCCCAGCCGGTTCCCACGGTTGTCCAGGTGCCGCTCAATGCAGCAAGGTGAGTCTGCACATCCTCCGGCTTCAGCACGGCTTCGGTTTCTGCGCCGTGCCATTCGCCCTGCTCATCGCGCTGATAGGCCGCCCAGTACACTTCTCCCATGCGCGCGTCAATGGCCGCCAGCACCCGCGTCGCCCCGCTGAGACGCCATGCACCCTGCGCCATGGTCGCCAGTGATGACACCCCAATCATCGGCAGATCGGCACCCAGCGCTAAGCCTTGAGCAATACCAATGCCAATGCGTACGCCAGTAAAACTGCCGGGCCCACGTCCAAACGCCAGCGCATCCAGCGTTTTAAGCTCCAGCTGCCCCGCGTGTAACAGTTCTTGCACCAGCGGCAAGATACGCTGCGTATGATCGCGTGGCGCAATTTCAAAACGGGCATCAATCTGCTGCTGATTGAGCAGTGCGGCTGAACAGGCTTCTGTCGCCGTGTCCAGAGCTAAAATTCGGGCGGACATAACAACCTCGAGGAGATAAAAAAGGCGCGTATCTTATCACAAGGTGACGCGCATTACTGAGTCGCCGGTTGCTTAACAAATGCAATCGCGCGTTCCAGGTCGCGGGTGCGCGGCGTGGGAGGCAGACTGTTCAGAAAAAGACCGCCATAGGGCCGCGATACCAGGCGCTGATCGCAAATCACCAGCACGCCGCGGTCGGCGGTATCGCGAATCAATCGCCCTACGCCCTGCTTCAGGGTAATCACCGCGTCCGGCAGTTGCACATCGTTAAACGGATCGCCGCCGCGCAGGCGGCAATCTTCCATGCGCGCCTTCAGCAACGGATCTTCGGGCGAGGTAAACGGCAATTTATCAATAATCACCAGCGATAGCGCGTCACCGCGCACGTCTACCCCTTCCCAGAAGCTGCTGGTGGCCACCAAAAGCGCATTGCCGGCTTCAAGGAACTGTTTTAGCAGCTGGCCTTTGCTGGTCTCGCCCTGCAGCAGCACGGGCAGCGTCATTGAGGCGCGAAACTCTGCCGCCAGCTCACGCATCATCTTGTGCGACGTGCAAAGGAAAAAGCAGCGACCTTTATTCGCATCAATCAGCGGCTTCATCATGCGCGCCAGCTGACGGGCGCCGCCGGGATAATTGGGCTCCGGCATATTGCGCGGCACGCACAGTAACGCCTGCTGGGCGTAGTCAAACGGGCTATCAAGAATGAGCGTTTTGGCGCGATCCACCCCTAAGCGACTGGCGAAATGGCTCATTTGTTCATTCACTGCCAGCGTCGCCGAGGTGAAAACCCATGCGGCCTTACGGTTATCCATGACTTCGCGAAAACGTTCAGCCACGGACAACGGCGTGAGCGCCAGCGTGAAGTGACGGCTGGTGCACTCATACCAGTAACTAAAACCGGGCTCGTCGATAGCCCGTAAGCGTTTCAGGCGGGTGCGATAGAGCGCCGCGCGCTCAAACGCGGCATCCAGCAGCGCAGATCGCCCCAGCGAAAGCTTGATCACGTCGTAGCAAAGCTCAAGCGCATCATCGAGCAGCGTGAACATACGCATAATGTTGTTATCGCTGAGTAGATCACGCAGATTACCGCGAAAACCCGGTTCGCCGAGGGTGAGTCGAAAATCCTGTGCGCACTGGGCAAGGCGATCGGCCGACTTCTGCAGCTGCTGGACATCACGCACCTCGGTGCGGTAGGCAAGGATAATGTCTTTGGCGAGATCCTGAAGCTGGCGGCTCGACAGCTGCTGGCCAAAATACTGGCTGGCGATATCAGGCAGCTGATGGGCTTCATCAAAAATCATCACCTCCGCTTCCGGGATCAGCTCGCCGAATCCCCCCTCTTTCACCACCAGATCGGCGAGGAAAAGATGATGATTAACGACCACCACGTCAGCATCCATGGCCTTTTTACGCGCCTTGACCACAAAGCACTCTTTATAGAGCGGACAATCGCTGCCGAGACAGTTGTCGTTGGTGCTGGTCACAGAAGGCCAGATCGGGCTGTCCTCGGCGACATCTACGCAGCTGCTGATATCGCCGTCCACGGTATGGGATGACCAGTTGCGCACGTGGATCAAGTCGCCCAGCGCCTGAACGGTAAGATCGCCACCGCTTTGATTTTGCTGCTCAAGACGTTCAAGACAGAGGTAGTTGGAGCGACCTTTCAGCAGCGCGGTTTTACCGCTGAATTGGAGGGCGCAGGCGATGGTCGGCAGATCGCGGTTATAGAGCTGATCCTGAAGCGCCTTTGACCCGGTTGACACAATAACCTTTTTTTTCGCGCGCAATGCGGGAGCCAGATAAGCGTAAGTCTTGCCGGTGCCGGTGCCGGCTTCGACCACCAGCTCACCGCCCTGCTTCACCGCGTCGGTCACCGCCTGCGCCATTTCTCGCTGCGCCTCGCGCGGCTTAAACCCCGGAATAGCCTGCGCCAACGCGCCATCAGCTGCAAAATCGTCTGCCACACATCCTCACACTTTGCTTAAAACCACTGTAATTATGTCAGGATTCGAGTTTGCCGACCACAACAGATGACAGCGCCCGGTCTGATATGGCAGGCTACGCAGCAAAATGACAGGAGACCAACATGACCATTACGCGAATCGATCCGGCCCCGCGCATGTCCGAAGCCGTGGTGCATAACGACACCATTTATTACACCAGCGTGCCGGAAAATCTTGAGGAGGACGCCGAAGCGCAAACCGCGAATGCGCTGGCGGTAATCGACGCGCTGCTCACGCGCGTAGGATCGGACAAAAGTAAAATTTTGGATGCCACCATATTCCTGGTGGATAAAGCCGACTTTCCGGCCATGAACCGCGCTTGGGATGCTTGGGTATCACCTGACCATGCGCCGGTTCGCTGCACCGTGCAAGCCGGACTGATGCATCCTCAATATAAAGTTGAAATCAAAATCGTCGCCGCACGTTAACCCGTTCGGGTGCTACTCGTCATCGTGCTCGTCGTCCTCGTCGAATAGCGCCCGAATGCCTTCACCTTGATAAGTCTGACGGATCTCTTGCGCGACCTGCGCAATCGCCTGACCGCTGGACATGCCGTCCGCCATCAGTTCCTGAATACGTTCAACCGCCTGCTGCTGCTGCTCGTGAGATAACGCGGGAAGACCTGTAAACATAGCGAACTCCTGAGAATAAAGAACGGGCATTATTCCACGCGGAACAAACAGGTGCCAGTGAGATAAAAATATGCCAGGCTACGCGCCTGCTTGCTGAACTGAATCGCACCATGACCGTGAACACACTCACCCTGAAGTATACGCCGGATGCGCTGATGCATCGTTTTTCTGCCCTTGCCCATCGACCCTGGGCGATGCTTCTGACCTCCGGCGGAGCCGATCACACGGACAATCGCTTTGATATTCTCACTGCCGACCCGCGCGTTACGCTCACCACGCGTGGCGAGCTAACGGAAATTGACGACGGCAGCGATCTTCTCCTCTCCAATGCCGACCCGCTGGCGCTGGTTCAGCAACAGATTGCCCGCCTGGGCGCGGCACCCGCTTTTCACCCGGATCTCCCTTTTCAAGGGGGCGCACTCGGACTCTTTGGCTATGATCTGGGCCGGCGCTTTGAAACGCTGCCCCAGCGCGCTGCGCGCGATCTGCAAACGCCAGACATGGCGGTGGGCATTTACGATTGGGCACTGATTGCCGATCACCATCTTTGCACTCTCACGCTGGTGTCGCTCGAGGACGCAAACCGGCGCTGGCAGTGGCTACAGGCCCAGGCGATTCCCGCGCCCAAGCCCTTTTTCCTGACCAGCGACTGGCAGTCATCGCTCAGCGCGGCGGAGTACGCCGCACGCTTTGACGCCATTCAGCAGTACATTCAAGCGGGCGACTGCTATCAGGTGAATTTGGCTCAGCGCTTTCAGGCGAGCTATCGCGGTGATGAATGGCAGGCTTTTTTACGGCTCAATCAGGCCAACCGCGCGCCCTTTAGCGCCTTTGTCCGCTTAGCGCGCAGCGCGGTCTTGAGCCTGTCGCCAGAACGTTTTCTGGCGCTGAAACAGCAGGAGATTGAAACCCGGCCTATCAAGGGCACCTTGCCTCGCCTGAGCGATCCCACAGCCGATCAATTGCAGGCGCAAAAACTGGCCAGCGCGGAGAAAGATCGCGCGGAAAATCTGATGATTGTCGATCTGTTGCGCAATGATATTGGCCGCGTGGCCGAACCCGGTAGCGTCAGCGTACCGGAGCTATTTAAAGTGGAAGCGTTTCCCGCTGTACACCATTTGGTCAGTACGGTACGCGCGCGTCTGCCTGACCACTTAACCGCCAGCGATCTGCTGCGGGCCTGTTTTCCCGGTGGCTCAATCACCGGCGCCCCCAAAATCCGCGCAATGGAAATTATTGAAGAGCTGGAGCCCCAGCGGCGCAACGCCTGGTGCGGCAGCATCGGTTATCTCAGCCTGTGCGGTCGCATGGACACCAGTATCACTATCCGCACGCTGATTGCAGAAAATCAACAGCTGTACTGCGCCGCAGGTGGCGGCATTGTGGCGGACAGTGAGCGGGAGGCGGAGTATCAAGAGACGTTCCATAAGGTCAATCGTATTTTGCCCTGCCTGCGCAATGAGGAATAATATGCGTTTGACGCTTGATCAGTTTCTGAGTCGATTTGTGTTGCACCTGCCAATCGCGCCTTCTGCTGCCGTGCAGGGTAATCGCCATGCCGCCGTGCTGGTGCCGGTCATCAATGCAGCCCAACCCGAACTGCTGCTGACGCGACGCGCCGCACAGCTGCGCAAACATGCTGGTCAGGTCGCCTTTCCCGGCGGTATGCAGGACGCCAGCGACGCTTCGCTGATTGACACCGCGCTACGTGAGGCGCAAGAAGAAGTGGGCATCGCGCCCGATCAGGTGCGCGTGGTAGGAACGCTGCCCCCTGTCACCAGCAGTACCGGCTTTGCCGTTACGCCAGTGGTGGGCATCGTTTCGCCTGGCGCTCTGCTGACGCTGAACCCCGATGAAGTTGAGAGCGCCTTTACAATGCCGCTGGTTGAAGCGCTGCGGCTGAGCCGCTACAGCGGGTTTACGCTGCAGCGGGGCAATCGTCAGCATCAACTCTGGCTCTCCTGGTACGGCGACTATTTTATCTGGGGCATGACCGCGGGCATTATTCGCGCGTTAGGTCAACAAATCGCGCTTCCGGACGTCGCAGCCCCCTCATCCCATGCCGCTTTGCGCCACGTTTTGTGCCCATAGAAACGGATAACTATTTCTGGGGTTTATAATTAGTTTATTTCATGCGAAAAGCTGTTCTTCCCCCCGCGCAGACGATTACTATTAGCCGCATAAACGGCCCTGGCCGTATAAATACGTTTTGTGAGGAGCGTCACCTGTGATTAGTGTTTTTGACATGTTCAAAGTGGGCATTGGCCCATCCAGTTCGCATACTGTTGGCCCCATGAAGGCGGGCAAGCAGTTTGTCGATCTGCTCACCGAACAGGGAAAGCTCCAGACCATTACGCGCGTTGCGGTGGACGTTTACGGCTCGCTCTCCCTCACCGGCAAGGGGCACCATACTGATATCGCCATCATTATGGGTCTGGCAGGATTTGAGCCCGCCACGGTCGATATCGACAGTATTCCTGCTTTTATTAAAGACGTTGAACAGCGCGAGCGCTTATTACTGGCGCAGGGCGCGCACGAAGTCGATTTTCCCCGTGAAGGCGGCATGGTCTTTCGCAGCGAAAACCTCTCCCTGCATGAAAATGGTATGACGCTCTATGCGTTTGAGGGTGATTTGCTGATTCTGAGCAAAACCTATTACTCCATTGGCGGTGGCTTCATTGTGGATGAAGCCCACTTTGGTGAATCGGTGCTGGATGAAGTGTCCGTGCCTTACCCTTTCCATTCTGCAAAAGCGCTACTGGCGCACTGTCACGAAACCGGCCTGTCGCTTTCCGGTCTGGTGATGAAAAATGAACTGGCCTTGCATGACCGCGACGAAATTTACGCCTATTTCGGTCACGTTTGGCAAACCATGCAGGCGTGTATCGATCGCGGCCTAAACACCGAAGGCGTACTGCCCGGTCCATTACGCGTGCCGCGCCGCGCGGCCTCGCTTCGCCGCCTGCTGGTTTCGTCGGAAAAGCACTCTAACGACCCCATGAATGTGATTGACTGGGTCAACATGTTTGCGCTCGCGGTCAATGAAGAGAACGCCGCGGGTGGGCGCGTTGTCACCGCCCCTACCAACGGGGCCTGCGGCATCGTGCCGGCGGTTCTGGCGTATTACGATCATTTTATTGAAACCGTCACGCCGGATACGTTCCTCCGCTACTTCCTGGCGTCGGGTGCAATTGGCGTGCTCTATAAGATGAACGCCTCGATTTCCGGCGCCGAGGTGGGCTGCCAGGGGGAAGTGGGCGTGGCCTGCTCAATGGCGGCGGCAGGTCTGGCTGAGCTGCTCGGCGCCAGTCCGGAGCAGGTCTGCGTGGCGGCAGAAATTGGTATGGAGCACAATCTTGGATTGACCTGCGATCCGGTTGCCGGCCAGGTTCAGGTGCCGTGTATTGAACGCAATGCTATCGCTTCAGTCAAAGCGATCAACGCCGCCCGTATGGCGCTGCGGCGCACCAGTGAACCTCGCGTTTCGCTGGATAAAGTGATTGAGACCATGTATGAAACCGGCAAAGACATGAACGCGAAATACCGCGAAACGTCACGCGGTGGGCTGGCGATTAAGGTTCAGTGCGATTAAGCGCGGCGGTGCGTGATTATGCATTCACAGGCTCTTTTTATGCCGATGCCGCTACCCCAGCACAGATAAACCAGATACAGTAAAACCGCGCGGTCCTCAGTGACCGCGCGGTTTTTTTTGGCGCCGCTTTTTTTGCCCACCGCGCTAAACCTGGCCGCCATAATGCCGATAACACACACGTTAATTTGGCTTCATTTTCTTGGTTTACAAGGTGGTTACTGATGATGGCTCCCCAGCAATTTGTGGGTCAATTTCGCCGTAAGCGTCTGCTTATTGCGATAGCGATCGCGACGCTGGTTCTGATTCTTACGCTCACATTTCGCTACATTGAAGAGAAATCACGCATTGAACAGCAGTCGTCAAATTTTGCCACCCGCGCCATAGAACGCTTCGATCGCATTTTCTCTCCGCTGGACGTGTCGGCAAACAATACCCTTGGCTTGGTTGGCGTGCCGTGCGCGCTGGTACGTTATCCCCTGATCGAAAAAATTGCCGCCTTACAAACTGTTCGCACGATGATGCTGGTGGAAGACGATCGCATTTACTGCTCCAGCGTGTATGGGCCGCGCAACCTGTCATTTAGCGAAACCTATCCGGAATTCGCGCTGAATAACCAGCATTTTTTGCTGACGCAGGACAACGACCTGTTGAAAGGCTCGCCGGTATTACTGCTCTGGACGCCGAAATCGTTGAATAACCGCGATGGACTGCTGCAGGTCATCAATATCGAACAGATGACCAATTATCTGTTAGAGCCGCAGCTGCCGTGGGTGGAGCGCGCTGTTTTCAACGTGGGCGGCAAAAGTCTCGAATACGGTAATCCCATGGTTGAGCCTACCGAACCTGCCGATGATGAAGTCGCCTACGAGCAAGCTTCTTTGCGCTATCCGTTTACCATCACGCTTTATGGACCTTCACCCGCCCGACTCGCGCTGCATACGTTACCTTCCCAGCTGCCACTGGCGCTGCTGTTGAGCCTGCTGATGGGCTACATCGTTTGGCTGGCGACGGCAAATCGCATGAGCCTAAGCTGGCAGATCAGCTACGGTATCACGGCCAATGAATTCATGGTGTATTGCCAGCCGTTAATTAACGCCAAAAGCGGTGAGTGTGACGGCATTGAACTGCTGCTGCGCTGGCACAACCCCCGTCAAGGTTGGATTGCCCCCGATGTCTTTATCCCGCTCGCGGAACGGCAAAACCTGATCGCGCCCCTCACCCGCTTTGTGATAGCCCGCGTGGTGGAAGCCTTACCCAGTTTGCCTCAGTGTCCCAGTTTCCACATTGCCATTAACGTTGCGGCCAGCCACTTTCATAATCGGGCAATCGTCGATGACTTACAGGCGATGTGGTGGCCCGCCAATCCTCTGCCAAAGTTAGTGGTGGAACTGACCGAACGCGATGCCCTGCCGGTTATCGATCAAACCGTGGTGGCGCGGCTGCATGACATCGGCGTCCGACTGGCGATAGATGACTTTGGCACCGGACACAGCTCACTGGCCTACCTGAAAGATCTCAAGCCGGACGTGCTGAAAATTGACAAGATTTTCACCGCTGCCATCGGCACCGATGCCATCAACGCCACCGTTACCGATATGGTGATTTCACTGGCCCAGCGTCTGAATATCGCGCTGGTAGCAGAAGGCGTGGAAACCGCCGAGCAGGCACGCTACCTGTGCGCGCGCGGGGTGGATCATCTGCAGGGCTATTATTACGCGCGTCCCATGCCCATCGAAGATTTCCCTGCCTGGCTGTCACAATATCAGGTTGTGCTGCCAGGTTGAGTCACGCGCATGAAAAAGGCCGTCAACGCGACGGCCTTTTTTACTAACCAACCACGCCACGTTTAGGCGTCTGGCGCTTCATCGTCATGCGGCTTATCTTTGGTGATACGGACCAGATCGATTCGGTAATCCGTCGCCTCGACAATAGCGAAATGGAGCGGCGGCATGTCAATCACCTCACCAGGCAGCGGCAGCTGGCCTTTCTGCGCAATCAACAAACCGGCTAGCGAGGCGTGATCCTCCTGGCGATCAACCAGCTCATGGTAATCAAGCAGCTGTTGTAACGAATGGAGATCGGTTCCCCCTTTCACCAGCCAACCCTCGCCGTCGGCGACGATATCTGGCGTCTCATCCTCATCCGGGAATTCACCGGCAATCGCTTCCAGCACGTCCAGCGGGGTAATCAAGCCCTGCACCACACCAAATTCGTTGGTCACAATCACGAAACTGCCTTTTGCCCGGCGCAGCACGCCTAATAAGTTGATGGGATCCAGCGTTTCCGGCACCACGATTGGCGGCGTGTTGGCGGCAAACTCTGCCACATCCATGCCGTGCTCCAGCGCCACCAGCAGCTCTTTGGCGCGCACCACGCCAATAATTTCATCCAGTTCGCCGCGACAAACCGGGAACAAACTGTGCGGCGTATCCAATAGCTGAATACGAATCTCATCCAACGGACGGGTCACATCAACCCACGAGATATTGCCGCGCGGCGTCATGATGCTGCGAATCGAGCGCTGCGAGAGCGTCAACACGCCGTTAATCATATAGCGCTCCTCCTCCTGAAACGCTTCTTGCGGCAGTACCTCAGCCCCCGCTGACTCTTCACTGGAGGCAGTCTGGTTGCGCTGACGTCCGCCCATCAGGCGCAAAATCGCTTCTGCCGTGCGCTCACGCATCGGGCGACGAGCCTGATGGCGAAGGAAGTTGCGTCGGGCAATCTGGTTAAACAACTCAATGAGGATTGAGAAGCCAATCGCGGCGTAGAGATAGCCTTTTGGAATGTGGAAGCCGAAGCCTTCCGCCACCAGCGACAGACCAATCATCAGCAAGAAGCTCAGGCAGAGCACCACCACGGTAGGATGCGCGTTGACGAAATTGGTCAGCGGTTTGGACGCCAGCAGCATCACACCCATTGCAATCACCACGGCGGTCATCATGATGGGCAAGTTATTGACCATACCTACCGCGGTAATGACCGCATCCAGTGAAAACACCGCGTCCAGCACCACAATTTGCGTCACCACGGCCCAGAAGCTGGCATAGCCTTTATTGCCCTGCTGCTCCATGCCGCGATTTTCCAGCCGTTCATGCAGCTCCATGGTCGCTTTAAACAGCAGGAACAAGCCCCCCACCAGCAAGATCAAGTCACGACCGGAAAAACTGAAGTCCGCAATGCTAAATAGCGGCCGCGTGAGCGTTACCATCCAGGATATCAGCGACAGCAGCCCCAGCCGCATTACCAGCGCCAGGGAAAGGCCAATCAGGCGCGCTTTGTCACGCTGCTTGGGCGGCAGCTTGTCCGCAAGAATGGCAATAAACACCAGGTTATCAATGCCTAGCACGATTTCCAGCACGATCAGCGTCAGCAAACCCGCCCAAATTGAGGGGTCGAAGAGAAACTCCATCAATGGCTCCTTAATGAAAACAAGGACAGATACCTTTTCGCCTGCACCGCAAGGCGAGACGTCAGGGGGTCAGCAAAAGTGATAACGCGAGTGGGCGTTGGGATTAGCGCCAGGCAGCGCAAAGCGTGGGTGAAGCAACGTCGGTGACGATCCATAGGGGTGAGCTTGAGCTCCTTACTCCTGATAATAAACAGAAGGCTAATGTATCAGTTACCTCAACAAGGTCAAAAAATTTATCTAGTTTTACAAACCTCTATGCCAAGCAAGATAACGTGACAAAAAGCCACATTGCCCTGCCTGTCAGTTCGATTACTGACAAACATCACAATAATTATTTTTTCGGTCACTAAAATAAATCCCGACCTTAGCGCTGTTGGCACAGAGTTTGGGCATCTCTCATCTTTTCTGCGACAAGCACGACCCAAACGGCTGGACCAGCACCCACGATAATGTTTCCGGATTCAGGGCGCTACGCGAGAATCTTTCATGTAAACGGAGGTAGCACGTGACCATTGCAATTGTAATTGGTACACACGGCTGGGCGGCAGAACAACTGCTAAAAACAGCAGAAATGCTGTTGGGAGAGCAGGAAAATGTCGGATGGATAGAGTTTGTCCCGGGAGAAAACGCAGAGACGCTGATTGAAAAGTATCAGGCTCGACTGACTCAACTAAATACTACCGACGGTGTCCTGTTTTTAGTCGATACCTGGGGAGGGAGTCCTTTCAACGCCGCCAGTCGTCTGGTGGCCGATAAGCCTCATCACGAGGTGATTGCCGGCGTCAACATTCCTATGTTAGTCGAAACGCTGATGGGCCGCGACGATAATCCAACCGTCGACCAGCTGATACAGATCGCGCTTGAAGCAGGCCGTGAAGGGGTAAAAGCCCTCAAGCGTGATGCCCGTGTTGACACCCCCGCCCCCGCCCAACAGCGCCCCGTCGCCCAGCCCCCGCTGACGCCGGGGGAACACATGAAAATTGGCCTTGCTCGCATCGACGATCGCCTGATTCATGGACAGGTCGCCACCCGATGGACCAAAGAAACCAATGTCTCACGCATCATCGTGGTCAGCGATGAAGTGGCTAACGATCACGTGCGTAAAACCCTGTTAACCCAAGTGGCACCACCGGGCGTTACCGCACACGTGGTCGACGTCGCCAAAATGATTCGCGTGTGGAACAACCCTAAATACGGGTCCGATCGCGTCATGCTGCTGTTCACTAATCCTACCGACGTGCTGCGCGTAGTGGAACAAGGCGTTGAGATAACGTCGGTGAACATTGGCGGTATGGCGTTTCGTCAGGGGAAAACCCAGGTCAACAATGCCGTGTCGGTGGATGAGAAAGATATTGAGGCGTTCCGCCAACTCCATGCGCGCGGTATCGAACTGGAGGTGCGTAAAGTCTCCAACGATCCGCGGCTCAAAATGATGGACTTGATTGCCAAGATGAATCACTAACGGGCCTGTTGTCTGCCCGCGGGTGCCTGACTATGACCTCGCTGAGGAGAAAGAGATGGACATAACCTCGCTACAAATTGTGTTGATTTTCGTGGTGGCATGTATCGCTGGGATGGGTTCGATTCTGGATGAGTTTCAGTTTCACCGGCCGCTGGTGGCATGTACCTTAATTGGTGCCGTTCTGGGCGACATGAAAACCGGCATCATCATCGGCGGTACGCTGGAGATGATTGCGCTGGGCTGGATGAATATCGGTGCGGCAGTAGCGCCAGATGCGGCACTGGCCTCGATCATCTCCACCATCCTGGTAATTGCAGGTGGCCAAAGCGTCGGAGCGGGTATCGCGCTGGCCATTCCGCTGGCCGCAGCTGGACAGGTCCTGACCATTATCGTGCGTACCCTCACGGTAGCCTTTCAGCATGCGGCCGATAAAGCCGCAGAAAAAGGCAATCTTACCGCCATCAGCTGGATCCACGTTTCCGCGCTGCTGCTGCAAGCGATGCGTATTGCCATTCCCGCCTTGATCGTTGCCATTTCGGTCGGCACCAGCGCCGTTCATACGCTGCTCAGCGCTATTCCAGAAGTGGTCACTAACGGCTTGAATATTGCGGGCGGCATGATCGTGGTGGTGGGCTACGCGATGGTCATCAACATGATGCGTGCAGGCTACCTGATGCCGTTCTTTTACCTCGGTTTTGTCACCGCAGCCTTCACCAACTTCAACCTCGTTGCGCTGGGCGTCATCGGCGTGGTGATGGCGGTGCTCTACATTCAGCTGGCACCAAAATATAACCGGGTAGCGGGCGCAACCGCCGCAGCGACACCTAACGATCTTGATAATGAACTCGACTAAGAACAGGTGACATCATGGTTGATACAACGCAGTCTCCGAAAAAACTCACGCCCGGTGATGTCCGCGGCGTCTTTCTGCGCTCGAATCTATTCCAGGGATCGTGGAACTTTGAACGCATGCAGGCGCTGGGCTTTTGCTTTTCGATGGTGCCGGTGATTCGCCGCCTCTATCCGGAAAACAACGATGCACGTAAACAAGCGATCAAGCGCCACCTCGAATTTTTCAACACGCACCCTTACGTGGCTGCGCCCGTGCTCGGTGTGACCATGGCGATGGAAGAGCAACGTGCTAACGGCGCAGCCATTGACGACGGCGCGATCAACGGCATCAAAGTGGGGCTGATGGGCCCGCTGGCGGGCGTGGGCGACCCGATCTTTTGGGGCACCGTGCGTCCCGTGTTTGCCGCTCTGGGTGCCGGCATCGCCATGAGCGGCAGCCTGCTCGGTCCCCTGCTGTTCTTTGTGTTGTTCAATGTTGCCCGCCTGCTTACGCGTTACTATGGCGTGGCCTACGGTTACCGCAAAGGTATCGATATTGTTGGAGACATGGGCGGCGGCTTTTTACAAAAGCTCACCGAAGGCGCATCGATACTCGGGCTGTTTGTCATGGGCGCACTGGTGAACAAATGGACGCATGTGAACGTGCCGCTGGTGGTGTCGCGCATTACGGATCAAACCGGCAAAACCACCGTGACCACGGTACAGTCCATACTCGATCAGCTGATGCCCGGCCTGATTCCGCTGCTGTTGACCTTCGGCTGTATGTGGCTGCTGCGCCGCAAAGTGAATGCGCTATGGATTATCGTGGGCTTTTTTGCCATCGGCATTTTTGGCTACTGGATTGGCCTGCTGGGCCTGTAAGGAACTGCCGGGCGCTGCGGTGCCCGGCATACGCACAACGCGCACTGCCGGAGGGCGTCTTTTCATGACACTGACCGATGTTGTCTTGATGGTTCTCATCGCCGCTATGGTGCTGTTTGCCGTGTATGAGGACGCGATTGTACCGCGCCGAAACGGGGCCACTCTGCTGCGTGTGGCACTGTGCCGCCGCCATAAAATCGATAGCGCCATTTTTATTGGATTGCTGCTGATTCTGCTGTGGCAGAACGTGGCGCAACAGGGCCCACCGCGCACCACAACCCTACTGATGATGCTGTGCTTTTTGGCACTGTGGCTAGGTTGGATCCGCAGCCCAGCGCTGCTGATGAAAGCGGAAGGTCTGTTCTATGCGGGCGCGTGGATTGATTACCGCCGTATTCAGGGCATGCAATTGTCGGAAGACGGTATTTTAGCGATTCAACTGGAGCAACGCCGCTTATACGTTGCCGCAAAGGATCTTGATGATTTGGCGCGTATTTACCATACGCTCATTGAGGCGCGCTAGCGGCGTTGCCACAAGGTCAGCGTAAAATCAGCATCGCAGGCAAACGTCTCGGAGGCGGCAAGCTGCTGCCATACCGCCTCTCGGGCCCGCCATGCAAAAGGCGTCATCTGCAACAGCTGCACCGCCTCGGCGCCGCTGAGCGAGAGGGGGTACGCCAGGGTTTGCCGATCGACCTGCACAAAATCGCGGTACGGTTTCTCTTCCGGTAGGTGCAATTGCACCTCACGGTAAATCAGCGCCTTGAATTGCTGTAAATGATGCGCGCCTGGCGTCACCGTTAACAAATAGCCGCCGGGTTTAATCACCCGCGCCAACTCCTGTTCAAGACAGGGCGCATAAATGCGCACGATGGCGTCCATGGCGCCGTCAGCAAACGGCAAGCGCTGGCTCGACGCCACGCAAAACTGCACCGCGCGATAGCGTTTCGCGGCCATCCGCACGGCCGCCTTTGCCACATCCAGACCATAGACCTTCGCCTGCGAGAGCCGTGCCGCCATGGCGCCGGTGTAATACCCTTCACCGCAGCCAATATCCAGGATTGTGCCTGAAGGTGCGCCCAGATGCTGCGCCAGGGTGTCAGCCACCTTTTCCCGCAGCGGTTGATAATGACCGGCGTCAAGAAAGGCGCGGCGCGCCTGAAGCATCTCAGGGCTGTCGCCAGGCTCGCGTGAGCCTTTATGCTGAACGGGCAGCAAATTGACATACCCCTCTTTAGCCTTATCAAACTGGTGAGACGCCGCGCAGTGAAAACTGTGGTTCTGCAGCATCAGTGGCTGATGGCATAGGGGGCAAATCAAAGACATACACAACTCCGGATTAGCAATTCGCGGCGAAGTTTACCCTGGTCAACGGGCAACAGAAAGCGCAAAACAAAAGCCCCGCTCAATGAGCAGGGCTTTGTCATTCGTGTCAGCGGTGCGAAGCACCGGTGCTGAATGCTAAATCAGATGGCAGTAACGTTTACTGCGGCTGGACCTTTCTGGCCGTCCTGGATTTCAAATTCAACCTGCTGGCCTTCAGCCAAGGTTTTAAAACCGTTGCCCTGGATAGCAGAGAAGTGAACGAACACGTCTTTGCTGCCGTCAGCAGGAGTGATAAAACCAAAACCTTTAGACTCGTTGAACCACTTAACCTGACCTTTAATCTTTGCCATTTTTTGCAAATTCCTTTGAATGTTTATATTGCCCGAGGGCAGTCTTACAGATAAACCAGAGACATTACTGAATGAGGCACTAATTTAAGGTTCGGCAAGGAAGCGGTATTCAACGTCAACGTCTTTACTCGTAACTTCTTTACTGAAGATGCCATACATAAACAGAACTGTACCTCGTTTGACCCAAGAATTGTTATCACATATTCGAAAATTAATGGCAAGCCATTTTTAATAGTTGAACGATCTGCCGCACATAATTGTCAGGGGGGCTAAGTTTGGTACGCAAATAATTTTCGCCCAGGCATGATCATCCGGCACCTCGGCTTACAGAGCACCTGTCGCTAGTATGCGGTACTGAAATCGTCAAGCCAAACGCCTTAAATAAATGCGCACATTACCATTGTGTTGTCATAATACAAAAACATTGCATTAATATGGCATTATCGAAATAAAACAGGCAAAAAACACCTGAGCATGCATTTATTGTGCAACAACAAACTTATGCATTCTTAATATTACTGTATAACTTTTATTATATCGCACCAAAAAAAAGCATTGCCGTTATTGCTTGCCCCAAATATAGGCATGACGCCCATGGCCCTTTTCTCATTTTCATCTTAACTACAGACTAATTATTGCGTGACGTCGGCTCGGTCTGGTTAGGTGCGATTTATTGTGCTTAAGATAATTCTGATGCAAGAGCTTTCAAGCTACGACTTTCGCCTATTTTCCACGGAGAGAACGTTGTTGGCTGCTCCCCAGCGGCGCGTAACGCCTGCGCAAGGGCGACCGGCGGTTCATCAAGCGCCTCATCCGCTAATTCAAACACCCCCCAGTGAATCGGCAACGCCACGGGACGACCTATGTGTTGCCACAGTTCAACGGCCTGGTCGGGATCCATATGCTGTCCGCGCATAAACCATTGAGGTGCGTAGGCGCCTATCGGTAAGGCGGCAAAGGTAAAGGGTCCAAGTCGCTGACCAATCTCCTTGAGGTTTTCACTGTAGCCACTGTCGCCAGAAAACCAGAAATTAAGACCGGTGGCGCGTACCACCCAGCCGCACCACAGCGAACGGTTGCGATCCCAAAACGTGCGCATGCTCCAGTGCCGCGCAGGTACCGCGGTAAGATGAAGATCGCCAAACGTGATTGACTGCCACCAGTCCAGCTCTGTTACCTCGCGAACGCCACGTTTGCGGCACCATGCTCCCATACCAAGCGGCACCATGAAGCGCGCCTGCGGAAAGCGGCGCGCCAGGCGTTTCACCGTGGGCCGATCGAGGTGATCGTAATGGTTATGCGATATCAGTACGTAATCCAGATGGGGAAGATCGGCCACGCGCAACGGTGCGGGCGTCTTACGCCGCGGTCCTGCGAACGGCAGCGGTGAGGCCCGCGACGATAACGCGGGGTCGATAAGCATATAGCGTTGGTTAATGCGCAACAGCATCGCCGCATGTCCCAGCCACCAAACGCGATCGTCCGTTCCGCCTAAATCCACGGGCTGATACCACTGCTCAGTGAACGCCTGATAACCCATTGCGGGCGGCTTAGGCAAATTTTGCTGTTTACGCTCTCGCCGCCAGCGTTGCAAATCCCCGGGCTGACGCAGCTCCTCTTCAGGGTTACGGAAGCCTTCAGGCGTATGGTGCGTCAGCATTGCGTCGAACCAGGGATTTTGCCAAGCCATGATAACTCCGTATCAACTAGCGTTCAGGGATCATGCGGATGAAACCTTGCGAATCAGCCGCTTCAGCGTCTTCGGGTGGGTTCGCCGCCGCTGGCTGCGCATCGACCAGACGACGCAGCAGCGCGTTCTGTTTTTTCTGCTCTTCCAGCAGTGCTTCCAGGAGATGGATTTGTTCACTGGCGCGAACGCTGGCCCGGTTGACATAAAACCAGACGTAAAGGGCCACAAAAATGATGATAGCCATCACGCCGGAAAGTAATAGCGGACTGCTATTTGCGGCTAATTCGTTCATACCTGCCTCTGTGAGTAACTTGACCTGGCGTTTCCGCGGCTGATTCTACTCGTTATGACGCGAAAAGAAACGGGCGACGCGCAAAACCTCAACGCCCCCAAGCCAAACGCTTTCAGTTATCTCTGATCGATTTCACTGTCGGAGAAAGGCATGCTGCATGCAGTGGAATCGCAGCGCCTGCAGGATGGCTGCGTTGTGCATCATAAGGAGAGTATTATGAAGATGTTGATTAGGGCGATTGCCGGGGTAGCGATTATCTGGTTAGCCATGCTGTTGACCGGCTACGGTGTATTAACCGGCAGCACCAAAAACGCGGCGGGCCTCGGTTTGCAATGTAGCTACCTGACGGCGCGCGGCGTGATCAATGCCCAATATCTGCATACCGACAGCGGCATTATCGGCGTAACAGAGTGCCCGTTGCTGAAAAAAAGCGGCGACGTGATTGATAATTAAATCGTAAGCGGGCTGGTTTCAGCCCGCTTACGCCCATTAAAACGGGTAGTCGTGGTAGCCCATCTGTTCTGACAGGTTGCGGGCGGCACGGTGCAGCATGGCCACGTATGCATTTTTCGCTTCTTCAGTGAAGCGAAGGGTGGGAAAAGAGATGCTTAAGCCCGCGATGACCACACCAAAACGGTCAAACACCGGTACCGCAATACAGCGCAACCCCTCCTCCTGCTCTTCATTGTCCTCGCCAAACCCCTGAGTTTTTACCTGATCTAATACGGTAAGCAGCGCTTCAGCACTGACAAGGGTATTGGCGGTACTGCGACGAAATTCGACGTCAGCCAAGATTTGATTCACCTCGGCGCGATCGCGCCACGCCAGCAGCACTTTTCCTATCGCCGTACTATGCAGAGGATTGCGACGGCCGATGCGCGAGTACATGCGCAGATTATAAAGTGAGTCAATTTTATGGACGTAGACGATGCTGTTTTCTTCCAGGGCGCCGAGATGAATCGTCTCTTTAGTCAAGCGTGAAAGCTCACGCATCTCGATGTCGGCGCTGCGAATCAAATCGACGTTTTGTAGCGCTTTTGCGCCCAGTTCAAACAGCTTAAGCGTAAGAGAGTATTTTTCACTCTCCCCTTCCTGCGCCACATATCCCAGTGATTTCATCGTTTGTAGAAAGCGATAAACCGTGCTTTTGGACATCATTAGCCGCTGTGAAAGCGCCGTTATTCCGTGATCGCGGTCTTCACCCAGCGCCTGTAAAATGCCGAAAACCTTCATCACGGATGAAACGGCGTCTGGCTGTTTATCGGTTTCGTTGCTCGCCAAGGTGTACGTCCTTTACCGTGTTTCAAAAAAATCAGAACAGAAACGCCAGTATAGGCTTATCTGATTCCGCTCAGCAACGCATGCTGCCCGCGACATATTCGCTCTTACTTTTTTATCGGCGCGCGCCATGCATTTCGACGCAAAATTGATTAGCATGATGATATTCACTGACTTCACTTCTCACGATTATGTCTCCTACCGGTTCTCAAGATGGGCTACCCACGCCCCGGCGCTATGGCGCGATTATTACGATTGCTTTAGGCATCATGATGGCAGTGCTGGATGGCGCGATTGCCAATGTTGCGTTGCCCACGATTGCCAGAGATTTACACGCGAGCCCAGCGCAATCCATTTGGATTGTGAATGCCTATCAGATAGCCATCGTGATCGCGCTGCTTCCGCTGGCGTTTCTGGGCGATATGCTTGGCTACCGCCGGGTTTATCAGGTGGGTTTAATGCTGTTTATGGCGACATCGCTGTTCTGTGCAGTTTCCAATAGCCTGTCGGTGCTCACCGTCGCGCGCGTGATGCAAGGGTTTGGCGGCGCGGCGCTGATGAGCGTCAATACCGCACTGATCCGCATTATCTATCCGCAGCGCTTTTTGGGCCGCGGCATGGCAATCAATTCGTTGATTGTCGCCGTTTCAAGTGCGGCTGGGCCCACCGTCGCCGCCGCCATCCTCTCCGTGGCCAGCTGGCAATGGCTGTTTTTGATTAATGTGCCTTTGGGCGTGATTGCGCTGTGGTTGGCATTGCGCTTTCTGCCCGATAATCCGCAGAAGGCCAAACAGCAGAAGTTTGATATTCCAAGCGCGATCATGAACGCGCTGTTTTTCGGGTTACTGATCGCGGCGCTGAGTGGCTTTGCCCAAGGACAAAGCGGTACGCTGGGCCTGATGGAACTCATCGCGCTGGCGATTGTGGGCGTGGTATTTATTCGTCGGCAGCTCACGATGTCAGTACCGTTGCTTCCCGTGGATTTGCTGCGAATCCCCGTGTTTTCACTGTCGATCTGCACCTCGGTGTGTGCTTTCTGCGCGCAGATGCTCGCGATGGTTGCACTGCCGTTCTTTTTGCAGAACACGCTCGGCCGGAGCGAAGTCGCCACGGGCTTGCTGTTAACGCCTTGGCCGCTAGCCACAATGGTGATGGCGCCAATAGCGGGCCGCTTGATTGAACGCTTTCATGCAGGATTGCTGGGCGGGCTCGGGCTTACGATGTTCTCATTGGGGTTGTTCTTACTTGCCGTTCTCCCCACGCAACCCAGCGATGTGGATATCATCTGGCGCATGCTGCTGTGCGGCGCAGGCTTTGGCCTTTTCCAGTCGCCCAATAATCACACCATTATCTCTTCGGCTCCCCGTCATCGCAGCGGGGGAGCCAGCGGCATGCTTGGCACCGCACGCTTAGTGGGACAGAGCAGCGGTGCGGCGCTGGTGGCGTGGATGTTCAATCTGTTCAACCAGCAAGGTACGCATGCGTCTCTGTTATTGGCGGGCGGATTTGCCGGCGTGGCGGCCTTGGTCAGCCTGACGCGGATGCGTTCAGGGCGCACTGTTGCGGCATCATAAAACAGCAGGGGCGCCTGTCGGCGCCCCTGATTAAACACACAAATCGGTTACTTAAGATAATCGCCGTTACGCAAGGCTTCAATGCGTTTATCCAACGGCGGGTGCGACATAAACATTTCGCTCAGCGATTTATTTTTGCCGTTGATACAAAACGCCGCCATGTTACCCGGCTCTTGAGGTTCATAGCTGGTTTTCAGGCGCTGCAGCGCTGCAATCATCTTCTCACGCCCCACCAGCTTCGCAGAGCCGGCGTCAGCGTGGAATTCACGATGACGTGAGAACCACATGGTGATGATGCTGGCAAGAATGCCAAACACCAGCTCCAGCACCATGGACACCGCAAAGAACACGAACGGATTACCGTTACTGCTCTCTTCACCCTCCCGGTCGCCGGACATAAAGCCCGCAGCGATTTGGGCGATAATGCGCGAAATGAAGATCACAAAGGTGTTCACCACGCCTTGTAGCAGCGTCATCGTCACCATGTCCCCGTTCGCGATGTGGGCCATTTCATGCGCCAGTACCGCCTCTGCCTCATCGCGGCTCATGTTTTGCAAGAGTCCCGTGGACACGGCGATCAGCGAGGCGTCACGACGTGCGCCTGTGGCGAAGGCGTTGATATCCGGTGCGTGATAAATCGCAACCTGCGGCATCGCTACGCCAGCCTGCTGCGCCTGACGACTAACGGTTTCCATCAGCCAGCGTTGCTGCTCGGTGCGCGGCTGTTCAATCACTTCACCGCCTACAGACCGCAGCGCCATCCATTTGGACATTAGCAGTGAAACAAACGCACCGCCAAAGCCAAACAGACCTGCCATAATCATCAGACCCGTAACACTGCTTGACTGAATTCCCGTCAGACTGAGAATCAGTCCGAATACCAACATCACCGCCAGGTTGGTGATCAGGAAAAGCGCAATACGCATCATAAACGTTAATCTTCCTCAGTTGTGCTCGCGCTCATGCGCGGGTATACATCGTATGTGCATTGCAGCGCTTTTCAAGCGACCTTAATCTTTAAGTGCCTAAAAAGACATAACTTTACATTTGGAAATGTCTTGCGCTGTGGAATGCCTCACACCATTCATTAGCACGCATAATGCAAAAAAAAGCACCGCTTTAGCAGTGCTTTTTCCGTTACCTGAACGTCTATTTGCTGGTTTCAGCAGGCGCCTGGTTTTTCTCCAACTGCGCCAGATCGTTGGCAATATTTACCGTCTCGTCGAGATAAGGATCGGGCTCTTTATAGTCTTTGGGCAAATCTTCCAGGCGCTTAAGCGGCGCTTTCCCCTCAGCCTGATAGCGCGCGTTAATGCGCTCAAGCCGCATCGCGTCATCTTCGCGATTCTCTTTCTCACGCTGGGCCAAATTCAGAGAGACAATATTACGCTTGTCTTTCATGGCATCGTAACGCGCGATATCTTTGAGAATGTACTGGAATTCACGATCTTTAGCGATGCGGTCAGCATGCTCCTTGGTCAACTGCGGAACCAGCGGAGAGATATCACCGGTTTTGGTGTAGGTTGCCGCGTTAACGCTGTCCCAGGGAAGCGCGTTGTCTTCAAACTTCTCGCCCGTTTCCGCCGCTTCAACGCCGGTCGGCATCAGCAGGTCGGGCGTCACGCCCTTACGCTGCGTGCTGCCGCCGTTGATACGGTAAAACTTCTGGATCGTGTACTGCACTGAGCCGAGCGCTGGCCACTCTGGACGTAGCATCTGATCGTAGATGCGGTTCAGAGAGCGGTACTGCTGCACGGTCCCTTTACCAAAGGTCGGCTCACCGACGATCAGCGCGCGCCCGTAATCCTGCATCGCAGCGGCAAAAATTTCCGAAGCCGAGGCGCTAAAGCGATCGACCAGTACCACCAGCGGTCCTTTGTAATACACCACACCGTCGTTGTCGCTGTCCTGACGCACGCGGCCATTGTTGTCACGAACTTGTACGACTGGACCACTCGGAATAAACAGGCCGGAGAGCGACACCGCCTCTGTCAGCGCACCGCCACCGTTGGTACGTAAATCGATAACAATGCTGTCGACGTTTTGTTTTTCCAGCTTCTGCAGCTGTACTTTCACGTCATCCGTAAGGCCGACATAGAAGCCCGGGATATCCAGTACGCCAACTTTCTCTTTACCTACGTTGTGTACGGTACCCTTGACGGCACGATCTTCAAGGCGAATCTTCTCGCGCGTCAGGGTAACCGTGCGCGTTTTAGTGCCCTTACCCGCCGGTAAAATTTCAAGGCGTACTTTGCTCCCTTTAGGGCCCTTGATTTTTGACACGACGTCATCAAGACGCCAGCCAATGACATCCTCCATCGGCTTGCCTGGCTGTGCCACACCAACAATGCGATCGCCCACGCTGATGGCTTTACTTTTGGCAGCAGGTCCACCGGCCACCATGGAGTTGATGACGGTGTAATCATCGTCCATTTGCAACACCGCACCAATGCCCTCAAGCGACAGGCTCATTTCGGTGTTGAACTGCTCCGTGTTGCGAGGAGAGAGATAGTTGGTGTGGGGATCGATCTCGTGCGCGAAAGCCGTCATAGCCAATTGGAAGACATCTTCGCTGTTGCTCTGGGCCAAACGACGGATAGCGAAATTGTAGCGTTTGGTCAGTGTCTCACGGATATCTTTGTCATCTTTGCCCGCCAGCTTGAGGCTCAGCTCGTCATATTTGACTTTGGCATCCCACAGCGCATTGAGCTCGTCGGTGCTTTTGGGCCATGGGGCTTTGGCTCGGTCAATGTCAATGGTGTCATTGCCGGTAAAATTCATTGGGCGATTCAATACGCTGAGTGCGTACTGGTAGCGCTCAAAGCGGCGCTTTTGCGCGAGGTTATAAAGATTGTAAAACACGTCCAGCTTGCCGGTGCGCAGCTCGTCGCCCAGCGTGGTCTTTTGGCTGGCGAACTGTGCGACATCGGATGCCAGCAGCACGTTGTGGTTGTAGTCGAGCAGATTGAGATAACGGTCAAAAATCTTGGCCGAAAAATCCTGATTGAGATCGAACTGACGGTAGTGGGAGCGCGTAAAACGCGAGGTCACACGTTCGCTGACGGTTGGATGCTGAGGTTCTTCATGCAACTGTGGAATCTGATCGGCGCGGGTAATATTGTCTGCGCCAAAGGAAGGGCCCGCCAGCAGCAGGCCCGTAATCATACCGATCTTTAAAAAGTTGTTCATGCCAGGATCAGCCTCCGTTTCAGAACTGCAAGTGTTCTGCGCGCACAATCATTGCCATGCCGGAAGCGAGTTGCACCCGAACGCCATCCTTAGTAATTTCAAGAATGGTAGCATCCATTGCATTTTTGCCTGCTTTCACTTTGATGTTCTGGCCGGGTTGCAAGGTTGAGGTATCAGTGACCGGTTGAGTACGCGGTGCGCGTGGCGCGGCACTGCGTTCAGCCGATGCCGGGCGAGCAGTCTGCGCACGCGGCTTGCGTGGCGCATCGCCTTCAGCAGATTTACGCGGAGCGGGCTTGCGAGGACGACGTTCCGTGGTCTCTTCACCGGCTTCACGTTTCTTGGCTTTCTGCTGATCGCGCTGGGCCTGAACGCGGGCTTTCGCTTCTTCAAGCTGCTTGCGCGCGTGCTCAACGTGCTGTTCATCCAGCACACCGCAGGGGTTACCGTCCAGATCGACGCGTGTGGCACCGGCTTTAATGCCGTAAAGATAGCGCCAGCTTGAGGTATAAAGGCGTAATGCTGAACGCAACTGCGTTTTGCTCAGGTTGTTTTCACCCTGAACGCGCTCAACCAGATCCTGAAAGATGCCGATTTTGAGCGGGCGCGCTTCACCTTCAGCGCTAAAGCAGTGCGGAAAACGCTCCGCCAAAAAAGCGATCACTTCTTTACTGCTATTCAACTTAGGTTGATTTTCCATGAAATTTCCTGATTACTACGGGTTTGCCGACCAGAGCAGGCATGAACAGGCGACATTATAATGACAACATCGCTAAATGCCATGTGATCCAGTCGATTAGCTGCGCGCTAGCTGAATAAATTTTTCGATATCACTCTTTGCCAACACGTCACAAAGCCCGTCCGCAAGGCCGACCAGCCCTGCTTTATCCTCATTATCGAAGCGAGAATAAAGCGTACTATCAATATCTAACACACCAACAAGCGTGCCATTCACTTTCAGAGGAATCACGATTTCAGCATTACTGGCCGCATCGCAGGCAATGTGCCCGGGAAAGGCATGGACATCCTCAACCAGTTGTACCTGCTCCTCGGCGATGGCGGTGCCGCATACGCCCTTACCTACCGGAATCCTGACGCAGGCAATTTTGCCCTGGAAGGGACCCAGTACCAGCGTATTGGCTTCCGTCAGCAGATAAAACCCCGCCCAGTTAACGCCTTCCAGACGTTCAAACAGCAGCGCACTGCAATTGCTGAGCGCAGCCAGAAAAGATGTCTCTCCCGCCAGCAAAGCGCTGGCGTCGCGTTGCAGATCCTCGTAAAAGGCTTTTTTGTTCATTTTTCAACCATAACTCATCACTGTTGTGAGCGCGTTGTCACCCAGTCATTAAAATAAGCACTAATAATCCACCCCCACAAGGTGAATCATTCTGTTAGTTACTATACCCTTAGCAGTCGGTGACACGGCTTTTCCCGTGCCACTTTATTTCAGGCACAGCGATGCCAGACCTCAGCCGGTAACCGTAACAAACGATGGGCCTTTGCGTCACTTATGAAAATTCACGCTATCAGCCAGACGTTGCCCCACGCACGTTATCAGCGTTGTCCGCAATGCGATACCCTTTTTTCCTTACCGGATGTTAAATCGCACCAAGCGGCCTATTGTCCCCGCTGTCATGCGCAAATTCAGAATGGACGCGACTGGTCCATGACGCGTCTAACCGCCATGGCCGTAACCATGATGGTACTGATGCCCTTTGCGTTCAGCCTGCCGCTGATTGATATCCGGCTCCTGGGGATGCGCATTAATGCCAGTTTGCTGGAAGGCGTCCTGCAGATGGCACTGCAAGGCAATATTCTGACCGCCTCTATGGTCGCTTTTTGCACCATTGGCGCGCCTGTCACCTTGGTAGCCGGCATTGGCTATTTGTGGGTCGGCAATGCCTTGGGGATGAATTTGCGCCCCGTGCTGCTCATGCTGGAGCGCCTAAAAGAGTGGGTCATGCTCGACATCTACCTGATTGGCATCGCGGTCGCGTCCATTAAAGTCCAGGATTATGCGGATCTGGAGGTGGGATATGGTCTGGTAGCCTATATTGCTCTGACGGTCATGAGCGTGTTGACGCTTATTCACCTCAACGTAGAGCAGCTCTGGGAGCAATATTATCCGCAAGCGGTGCCTACCGAATCGCCGGAAAATTGGCAGGTATGTTTGAATTGTCATCACACCGGCATGCCCGATGCGCGCGGCCGCTGTACGCGCTGCCATACGCCGCTGGATTATCGTCGCCGTCATAGCCTGCAGAAATCATGGGCGGCGTTGATCTCTTCGATTGTGCTGTTGATTCCGGCGAATCTGTTGCCCATCTCGGTGGTGTACGTCAACGGTTCGCGTCGTGAAGACACCATTTTCTCGGGCATTCTTGGCTTGGCCTCCGGTAACGTGCCGATCGCCGCCGTTGTCTTTATTGCCAGTATTCTGGTGCCTTTCACCAAAGTGCTGGTGATGTTGACGCTATTGTTAAGCATCCACTTTAAGTGCGAACAGGGACTGAAAACCCGAATTCGTTTATTACGCGCCGTCACTTGGGTTGGCCGCTGGTCAATGCTGGATTTGTTCGTTATTGCTTTAACCATGTCGCTGGTCAATCGCGATCAGCTTCTGGCTTTTACCATGGGACCTGCCGCGCTCTATTTTGGCGCCGCCGTTGTCCTGACCATTATGGCTGTGGAGTGGCTTGATAGCCGCCTGATCTGGGATGCACATGCAACAGGAAACGCCGACTACACCGACTAGCGCCAATCTGCGCAACAAGCGCAAGATTTCGCCTTTCTGGCTATTGCCCATCATTGCTCTGCTGATTGCTGGCTGGCTGCTGTGGACCAATTATCAGGATCGCGGCACCACCATTACGATTAACTTCCAGTCGGCTGATGGCATCGTGCCGGGCCGTACCCCTATCCGCTATCAAGGGGTTGAAGTCGGCACCGTTCAAGGCATTGAACTGAGCGACGACTATAAAAAGATCCAGATCAAAGCCAGTATTAAAAGCGATATGCAAGATGCGCTACGTGAAAATACCCAGTTCTGGCTGGTAACGCCCAAAGCCTCGCTGGCGGGGGTTTCCGGCCTGGACGCGCTGGTAGGCGGTAACTATATCGGCATGATGCCCGGAGATGGCAAAGCGCGCGACCACTTTACCGCACTGGACACGCAGCCCAAATATCGCGTGAACACCGGTGAACTCATGATCCACTTACACGCGCCGGATCTCGGATCGTTGAACACCGGTTCGCTGGTCTATTTCCGTAAGCTTCCGGTGGGCCGCGTGTACGATTACAGCATCAACGGCACTCACGATGGCGTTACCGTAGACGTGCTGATTGAGCGCCGCTTTGTTAACCTGGTTAAAAAGCAAAGCCGTTTCTGGAACGTGTCGGGTGTCGATGCCGATGTCAGCCTCAGCGGGGCCAAAGTCAAACTTGAAAGCCTTGCGGCGCTGGTGAATGGCGCTATCGCGTTTGACTCCCCCGCCGAAGGCGAGCAGGCGAACACCGACCAAAATTATCGCCTGTATCCCGATCTGGCGCACAGCCAGCGTGGCGTACAAATTAGCCTGGATTTGCCCAGCGGCGATAACCTTAAAGCCAACAGTACGCCGCTGATGTATCAGGGGCTGGAAGTGGGCACCTTGACGAAACTGACACTGCTGCCGGGTGGCAAAGTCACCGGTGAGTTAACCATCGATCCTTCGGTAACCAGCCTGATGCGCAGCGGCACGCGGATTGAAATGCGCGCGCCGAAACTGAGCCTGACCGACACCAATCTGAGCAGCCTGTTAACCGGTAATACCCTGGAACTGGTGCCCGGAGAAGGCGAACCGCAGGATCACTTTAGCGTCCTGCCCGCCAGTGAAACCTTGCTGCAAAAACCGGATGTGTTAACCATCCAGCTAAGCGCGCCAGAGACCTATGGCATTGACGCGGGGCAGCCGGTGATCCTCTATGGCATGAAAATCGGCCAGGTGATTTCGCGCGAGCTGAATGAGAATGCCGTGAGTTTTACCGTTGCCATCGATCCGCAGCACCGCGCGCTGGTGCACGCTGACAGTAAATTCATCGTGAACAGCCGGCTGGATGTTAAATTTGGCCTCGATGGCATTCAGGTGCTGGGTGCCAGCGCGCGTGAATGGGTTGACGGCGGCATTCGTTTAGTGCCGGGTGCGAAAGGCAAACCCTCATCTCGCTATCCACTTTATGCGGATTCAGAACGCGCCGAAGAAGGGATTGTCGGCGATCAACCGCCTACTACGCTGAAACTTACCGCCAGCAGTCTGCCGGATGTGCAGGCAGGATCGGTGGTGCTTTACCGCAAGTTTCAGGTGGGTGAAGTGGTGGAGGTGATTCCGCGCGCCGATGCGTTTGAAATCGCCATTCACATCGAACCGCAGTACCGCAAATTGCTCACTGGCGAGAGCGTGTTCTGGGCCGAAGGCGGCGCTAAAGTGCAGCTCAATGGCAGCGGCTTAACGGTACAGGCCTCGCCGCTTAACCGTGCATTAAAAGGGGCGATCAGCTTCGATAATCTTACCGGCGCGCAGGCGGCTAAGGGCGTGAAACGCACGCTTTATCCGTCAGAGACCGCGGCGCGTGCGGTGGGCAGTCAAATCACGCTGCACACCTTTGATGCCAGCAAACTCTCCGCCGGCATGCCGATTCGCTACCTGGGCATTAATATTGGTCAGGTTGAGTCGTTGGCGCTGAGTAATGACAACAATCAGGTGGTGGCCAAAGCGGTGCTCTATCCAGAGTACGTAAAGGATTTCGCCCGCATAGGAAGCCGCTTCTCTGTGGTATCACCTGAAATCTCACCCGCTGGCGTGAATCATTTGGAAACGCTGCTGCAGCCTTATGTCAACGTCGATCCCGGCAAAGGTCAGCCGGCACGCACCTTTGAACTGCAGGAGAGCACCATTACTGACTCGCGCTACCTCAATGGTCTTAACATCTTTGTTGATGCCGCTGAGGCAGGCTCGCTCTCGATTGGCACCCCGGTGCTGTTCCGCGGCGTGGAAGTCGGTACGGTAACCGGAACGTCGCTGGGCAACATGGCCGATCGCGTACAGATCGCCCTGCGTATCAGTAAAAAATACCAGCATCTGGTGCGTAACAACTCGGTGTTCTGGCTGGCCTCCGGTTATAACCTCGACTTCGGCCTGATTGGCGGAGTGGTGAAGACCGGGACCTTCCAACAGTTTATTCGCGGTGGGATCCAGTTCGCGACCCCGCCTACCGTGCCGCTGGCACCGCAGGCGGGAACCGACAAGCATTTCCTGCTGCAGGATGAAGCGCCGAAAGAGTGGCGCAGTTGGGGCACGGCGATTCCAGAGCCGCACTAAGTCAACGGGCAGCCTTCGGGCTGCCCGTTTCTCTTTGACGTGCTACACTTCGCCCTCCATTTTTTAGCCGGTATATCTCCGTGTCCGAACGCTTTCCCGAAGAATTTCTGGCGCTGATGCACGCCAGCCTCCCTGATGAGGCCGAGTTTCAGCGCTTTCTTGCCATTAGCCAGCAACCCCTGCGTCGCAGCTTGCGCGTCAATACGCTTAAAATCAGCGTGGCCGATTTTCTGGCGCGTGTGGCCGACTACCACTGGCAACTCACGCCCATTCCGTGGTGCGCTGAAGGCTTCTGGATTGCACGAGACAACGAAGAGCTGCCGCTCGGCAGCGTGGCAGAACACCTTAGCGGCCTGTTTTACATTCAGGAAGCCAGCTCAATGCTACCGGTCAGCGCGCTCTTTGACGCCGCACCTGAGGCGCAACAGGTCATGGATATGGCCGCTGCGCCAGGCTCTAAAACCACGCAAATGGCGGCCTTGATGGCTAATCGCGGAGCCATCCTGGCGAATGAATACGCCGCCAGCCGGGTAAAAGTCCTGCATGCAAATGTCACGCGCTGTGGCGTCAGTAATGTGGCACTCACCCATTTTGATGGCCGGGTATTCGGTGCCGCGCTGCCGGAGCAGTTCGACGCTATCCTGCTTGATGCGCCCTGCTCCGGCGAAGGCGTGATCCGCAAAGATGCCGATGCGCTGCGCAATTGGACGCTGGAGAGCACAGAAGCGATTGCCGCGACGCAGCGCGATCTTATCGACAGCGCTTTTCACGCGCTCAAGCCCGGCGGTACGCTGATCTACTCGACTTGTACCCTGAATCAGATTGAGAATCAGCAGGTGATTCACGATTTATGTCAGCGCTACCCGGACGCCGTTGATATTTTACCGCTCAACGATCTTTTTGCGGGTGCCGAGCAGGCCGCGACGCCAGAAGGATTTTTGCACGTTTTCCCGCAGATTTTTGACAGCGAAGGTTTTTTTGTGGCACGGCTGCGCAAAACCGCCAGCGTAAGCGCACTCCCCGCCCCCACCTATAAACTCGGCACGTTTCCCTTCACGCCGGCCAGCCGTAAGCTGCGTGCGGAAGTCGCGCAGGCGGCAGCGAAAGTGGCTCTGAAGTGGGATGACCATCATACGTTGTGGCAGCGTGACAAAGAGCTGTGGCTATTCCCCGCGGCGTCAGAAGCGTGGCTCAGCAAGGTGCGTTTTTCACGCATTGGCGTAAAGCTGGCAGAAACCTTTGCCAAAGGCTATCGCTGGCAGCATGAAGCCGTGGTGGCCTTTGCTAAGCCAGAGGGCGACATCGCATTTGCGCTCAATGAGGGCGAAGCTGAGCAGTGGTATCGGGGACAAGATATTTATCCCGAAAATCTGCCCGCCCGCGATGAGGTCATTGTCACCTACCAAGATCAGCCGTTAGGACTCGCTAAAAAAGTGGGCAGTCGGATAAAAAATAGCTATCCGCGTGAACGGGTCCGCGAGGGGCGACTCTTTCGCTAGTGCTGCATTAAGGGAAGCAGCGTCAGACGGTGGCCATAGACCGCCCCCGTATCAATGTAGTGCTGGTTCGCCGCATGCAGCGGTTGTTCAACAGGCGTGTGACCGAAGTAAAAATCGCCGGCACCGGTAATGATTTGACTTTGGCCGCGATGATGGCGCAAAAGCCTGTCGCGGCTCCACACCACCTGATGAGCGTTAATCGGCTGCCCCATTTGATAATGACTGGCGGGATAGTCCGCGTGGGCCACCACCGCCGTGCGTCCCTGCCTCTCCAGCTGCAGAATCAAAGGAAGTTCACCACAGCGCTTAAGGGCATGCCGGGCAGCAATCAGGTGCACGCCCCTAAGCCGCCAGAACCATTCTCCACCGTTCATGCGCCATACGCTGGGATCACCGCCAGCCAACGCCGCCAGCGCCATTTGCTCATGGTTTCCCTGTACCGCCCGAAACCACGGTTCCTGTAAAAGTGCCAGGCACCCGAGGCTGTCAGGCCCGCGATCAATGAGATCGCCTACGGACACCAGCAGATCGCATGAGGGATCGAATTGCTTCAGCTTCAACTCTGCATCCAGTTGCGAGCGACAGCCATGGAGATCGCCAACTACCCAAATATGTCGCCACTGGGCAGTATCAATACTCTGATAAAGCATCTTGAGCACCCGCTGGTTGACAGGAAGTTTATTTCTATCGCAGTAGAGTATAGTCTGCCGACAAGGCCTGGAGAGGGGAGCGCATGGCCAGCACGAAACGTTTTACCGGCGTATTAATCATTGTTTTTATTGGCAGCCTGCTACTGCTTGAATCGCTGGCGCGTCTGGTGCACTTCTTGGTGGTGGGTTAACTGTCGCGTTCGGGGAGGTTAAGCATGGTGATCTTTGCCCTGTTAGCCATTTGCACTAGAGATTCTGAGCAGATTGATGATGCAAACGCCTCTCTATGTCTGGCGTGGCCGTTACAACCCAGGCGCAGAGCCCTCCACGCCACGGCCTGCCGCACTGCGCACATCGCCGCGCAGTGCGGGAAAATTAGCGAATCCCGCACCTCAATGGGCGTGGGTAATGAGCACAATCGCGGCAATAATCAGCAGCCAAAGCGCCGCGAATGTGATGAATCCAGCACGAGGCGTTTTCGTTCGCCCAACCACAACACCAATAAAAATACTCAGCACGGTAAGCGTGCCGACCATGACCCAGAAAAGATACTGCGCGTTCGCCATGAAAAGACTCCTTTAGCGGCAGATAACGTGCGCACGTTATACCATTTTTAGCCCCCCAATCGCGTAAAAAACTTCATTGAATAAAGGCGCTTAACTCGGGTAAATTAAAAAACCTCCCGAAGGAGGTTTATGATTTATAACGGCTTCGACGGGTCGTCTGCGGGATAATCCGTTTCCGTTTCATCCTCGTCATCAAGCGGTGGTTCACTGCCCGGCGGCTGCGCGTCATCCGGCAGCGGAATCACATCATCATCTGGACGTTCTGACATAACTACCTCCAAACCCTGATTGGGGTACGTTGAGTTTAGTCAGTCCGTATCTTCTCCCGCGCCATTTATTCTCCAACTGTGAGACAAGCGTAAGATGTTAATTAGTCTGCGGTTAACGCTTTGCTTATTACCCATTGACGGCTAAGGCGTAGCGCTTTTACTAAAGGTAATCTCGCAAAGCACGCCCAGGCATGTGACGCGATGAAAACGTTAAGAATTATCGTGACTGCTCACGGTGACATGACAAAACGCGCTCGGTGACGGCAGCGTATCGCTTCGTCTTAACGCGCGGCGAAGCGGCCTCTATGTTTCGCTGGGCAGAGTGCCCTGCCCTTCAGCGCTCACTCCGGTGATATCATTAAGCCCTTGGTGATTAATCTCTTCGTCTGCGCCATCCACCGCCCGCGAGATGGTGAGCAAATCTTGCAGCTCGCGCAGCAACATGGCCGCATCCGATTTCAGTAACTCGTCCGACTCCGCCGAGTCAATCACCGTATTGATCGCTTTGTTGGCACTTTCAATCATTTCTGTCACGCCACCCTGCTTGCTCACCGCCAGCACCAGCGCGCTGATCAGCAACGACTGCGCTTCAACGCGCGCCGTGAGTTGTTTGGTATTGGCATCAATCTGAGAAATTTTTGCCAACATGCTGAGCACCACATTTTTCATTGCGCATTCCCCGGAAAAAGAGAAATCTTAATCGCCAAACCAAACGGGGAAAACTAAAAAATTCTGAATATTCTGGGGGCGTGTTCTTATTGAATCTGAAGCGCGTGATGCGACGTTAAACCGTGCAGCGCGTCCAAAAAGACGCCAAGCGCGGCGCAGGCACCCTGGCAGTCAAACCTTTACACGTCAGTGGCAACCACAATACGATTTCTTCCCGACAGCTTGGCGCGATAGAGCGCTTCATCGGCATTCGTTATCACGTGCGTGAAGGGGTCATTTTTGCGCTTGTACGCAATGCCCGCGCTAATGGTGACGTTAATGTCATCATTGTAGGCAAGGGTCATTGCCGCTTTGATGGCGTGAATCACGCGCTCGGTCTCTACCCGGTCTGATAACAGAATGCAAAACTCTTCGCCGCCAGAGCGCGCAATAAATACTGATTCAGTGATAAAGGTCGTTAATATCAGCCCTAAGTTGGTTAACACTTTATCGCCGGTTTCATGACCAAAGGTGTCATTGATGCGTTTAAAATGATCGATGTCCGCCACACACACCGTAGCGGGCTGTTTTTCCCACTCGCGTAGTTTCATATTGAGGAAACGTCTATTGGGCAAGCCGGTGAGTTCGTCAGTAAGAGAGAGATCAACAACAGACTTATAATTTACGTTGATATATTTTATGAAATGATTAAACGAGAGAATAATAAGCATCATCGCTGGCACCAGCAATAATGATGAAAGTAAAAGCGCACTCTCGAGAGAAAGTAAATTTAACGCGCCCGCCATGATAATGATTAACGCGTTGAACAGTACAAATAATCCACCTCTAAACGCCGTTACGTGTTTTTCGAGCGGCTGGGTCCGAAAGGATTTCTCTATAAACCAGACGAGCATGGCGGCGGTGCAAAAATCGACATAGAAATAGATTTTTTCCCCCGCGTGATGTTTACCACTCATGGCGAGAAACAGTGCGCCGCCAAGTAATATCACCGTATAAGATAAAAAAGCGCAGTAAAAGCGACGATCCGGTTTGCCTTGAAATTTAATCAGCGTGTCATGGTGTATGAACTTCATGCTTTCCCTCTTGCGTTGAGCGAGGCATTTTAGCATGACGTTGATTTTAAAGGGCAGCCTCTTGGCTGAGGAACAGAACGTGAGGGGGTTGAGCCACTTAACGGGTCAGCTTGCGGCGTTGCGGTGATCGTGGCTGCGTGTCCTTTCTGGTCGGGCAGCGGCACCGTGGAAGCGAGATTTACCCTTCTCTCTACACGGCTGGACACGCCGTTATGTCACCGAAACGCCGCGCCTGGCTATTTACCGCTCATACAGGCAGGTACTTTGTAATAGCGGTATACAGGAGGTTCAATCGACGTTTAACCATTATGAAACAGGCGTTTTTGCGTGATGAGCCGCTTGTTGTGATGCCATAAAGTCGCGCGAGAAACGTTAGCTTTTACTTAATGTGTAGTTAAAGACCGTGCCATTGCGGGTTTGCACCGTCAGCGTTTTGCCCTCGGTGGTATCCAGCGTTCTCGCTTTGCTGTATTTCCACATCATGACCCGCTGTCCATCAGGATACGACGAATCAGAGTCGGGTGGACCAAACATCGCGATCAATTGCTCACGCGTGGTTTTGCCGTTTTGAATCTTTTGAATACGCGCTGTATCAAAATTCTGCCCGGTTGCACTGGAACATGCCGCTAAGCACAGCATCATGATGGTGAGCCCTACGCCCTTCATACTTTTCCTGACTTGCATCCTGACTCTCCCATCAATACCGCGCGTGAACGGCTAGCATGCCAGAAATTAGGGGCCGAGGGGAGCAGATTTAGCGACCTAGCCATATGGCGCATAACGGGTGGTAATCGCCTGTTCATACCGGACGAGGGTGTCCGCCAGCCTCCGCATGCTTCAGGTAGAGCACCAGGCGATGTGATTGCTTTCACCCACCGCTGCGCGGGTTAAGAGTGTTTATGTTTTACCCTCACTCCGCCGGCCAGGTTACTGCGTTGTGTTGCTTTGTCGCCACTGCGCGATCATCGCTTTCGTCACTTCTTTTTTATAGCAAATAGGCGCATAGCCCCCCGGCTTGCTCCAGGCACTTCTTCGGCCGCAGCTGCTGCCGTTGCGCGCTGAGTTAAATGGACAGGCGCAGTTTCCAGGATACGACGCAATAGACTCATCAATAATCTGTTGTTTCACCTGCTCGTCTGAGAGCTTGATACTCCTTGCGCTGGCATTATCTGAGATGAAGATGAGAAGAATAAAAAATGGCATCATCAGACGTTTATCAACTTTCATCGACATGACCTCTTTCTCCCAAAGAAGCCTGATACTAGCTTGGAGACTCGGGCATCAATCGATGAATAAACGCGCAAAAATTACGCATATTACCATTGTCCCCCAGCGATTAGCCTCTTTGATATTGGTCCCAATGTATTTTCGATAGAAGTCCACAATGCGTTGGTGAATATAGCGAAACGAGTCAACAAGAGATAAAACCGCACTGGCGATAAGGCGCTCAATTCGTAAACACGGGCGGGCCATTTAGTATGTAGGCTGAATGTAAAAGAGGTATAAAACACACATCTAAATATGTGCCTATCTATTTATGATCAAAGGTCGTTATCAACAAAATAAGCAGTGCGAAATTCGTATTCATTCTGAAGCAAAAGATAGCACCCTCGCCTTTACCTTTAATATTTATCAATCAGCATCAACGTCATTGCTACCTTTTCGCCATAAAAGAGAGGTGATGGCTGTATTGTCTCGTCCTGCGCATCGCAATGGATAAGTTGAGTACAGCATAAAGGGCATTCTATTTGGAAAGGCATGTTTCGACTAACCATCATCAAAAATAATATTTATTGCAAAGAAGGCGGATCAACAAGCATCAGAACGGCGCATATAGACTGCCCTGCAGCAAAATCACCTTGTGGGCTCTCCTTTTCTTAGTATTAGTTGCACTTAACGATTCCCCTCCATAGAATGCCAGCCTACTTACACTAATCAGACAATTCTCATACGGAATAATGACACATAAAATTAAATCAATGCAGGCGCTGCGCGGGATTGCGTGTTTAGCCGTTGTCGCTTTTCATAACCGTAGCGCGTTAGCAGAGCAATTCCCTTCGCTCGCCCAGTGGCTGGTCAAAGGCGTGGTGGGCGTTGACCTATTTTTCATTCTGAGTGGATTTGTTATTACCCTGTCAGTGTCCCGTATGGGAAGCGGTTTTGCCGCCGCCGCAGATTTCCTGAGGCGTCGTGCGTTAAGGCTGCTGCCCGCCTATTACATCCTCCTGCTGGTTAATTTTTTGCTGGGTGGCGCCATGGCAACGTTCCATTATCCGGATAAGGTAAAGGCACTCATTGCTGCGCTGACGCTGTCCGTTTACATGCCTCAACACGCCCCGTTTTATATGGATGATGAGGGGTTCCTGAACGTTCGTTGGACATTAAATTATGAGTTTTTATTTTATCTGATCATGGCGGCGTGCCTGGTCGTGAAGCAGCGGTGGGTCGCTTTGGCGGTTGCGCTAAGTGCACTATTAATCGCTGTGCCGCTGGCTGCGGATTCAGAATTAACATTGGGCGTCAGCGGGCACGATATGGGATTCAGCTATCTCAATCTTATGACTAACCCGATTATTTGGCAGTTCGCTGTGGGCGTGGTGATTGGGCTGGTTTATCCCTATATCATCCGTCTGCCCGTAGCGGCTCGCGTTCCTTTCCTTTTGGCGGCAGCGGTTCTTGTCGTTAAGCACTTGAGCAGCGATCAGAATGTAGGCCATGGTTTAATGGCTTCTGGTACCGTGCTGGCATTGCTGCTTGCCGCAGTCGCTTTTAATGACAGTTGGTTGCGTCACATCACACCGCGTTGGCTGGTTTTTTTGGGTGATATTTCTTTCTCTGTTTACCTCATCCATATTGTTATCATGCGCCAAATGTACAAACTTTTCCCGGCGGGTGGGTCATCACTTTTTGTTGCGTCTCTCGCCGCCACGCTCGTTGTCGGCTGGCTAAGTTTTCGCTACATCGAGCCTATCGGGCAGAACATATGGCGCCGCCGTGCCGACGCTGGACGCGCGGAAATCAAAGTGAATTCCTGATTCTCTACGCTAACCCGCTATGTGCGGGTTATTAGACTGCGTCATTCAGTTTCTTGCGTCATGAATCAACCCAACCTCTTCAATCTATAGAATCAGGGGGTTGGCTCTTGTCTTTTCCAATAAGCCTGCGCCCTTTGGCTAAACGTTTCCCCTATCCTCAGCTTTGGTATGTTTAGCCATGTTTTCTCCAGATATAAAAAGCATGGAAAATCGCGGTGTGAAATCATTTCACAAGAGCAACCGCATTCGCGACAGGTCTATGCATCGCCTTTCACACTCTCATCGTCCATGAGGCCATCAAACCGCTCACACGCCAGCCACGTTTAGTAGGACACGCTGGTAAATCATTTTTTCTGACGAGAAATTCCTTCGCGATTGACGTATCAGAGACAATGCCATCGCTATCAATGTAGATAGCATTAGTGCCCAGTCGATGGCCGAGAGTCGAGGTTATTGTGGTATCAATCTAAATAATTGCTGGTCAGAATGATTTGCCTTCCGAAGAAAGCGCTAAAATTTCATTCTGGAGCGGTGAAAATTTTCGCCATGGCGTTGGAGCCGTTTATCAGAAGTAGGAGTAATAAATTGTGAAATGGATTTTCCTTTCAGGGATGTTGGTTTCGAGTTCAGCGATCGCGGACGGTCAACGCTTTTACACTCCAGAGGTTCGATGCTTGAATGACCACACGATTCCCTTTATAGAGACCAGTACTCCGGCGAAGAGTGTCGTTGATGACGCTTATGCACAATGCAAGCCTGAACTCAATGAATGGATGAACCTGCAAGAGCCGTTGCCTGATGAAATGAAGCAGCGTATGCGTAAAGAGTTGTATGACTTTTACATCGGGATGATTGAGAAACGACGACATTATGAAGCCAAGAAAGCCGCAGAAGCCGCTCGCTGAGGCGGTTTATCAGGAGGAGACTGAATGATGAAAATTACTGTGATTTTCGAAGATACCGGTGTTGAAGAGGAGCATGATTTCGACGCCAAACCTCGCGCCGGGGATTTGGTGACATTAAAGCGTGATGGAAAAGGTGAAGATTATCTCGTCATCATCGAGCCTAACCCTGACCATACGCATGATGACGGGCCGGAGGGGCATCCAACAAAGGCCACCGTAAGACCAGCGTAGTACCCATTGAGATTTACCCAACCGCCCAATGAGTGTGGCATGACGCCGCTGATTGGCTGGCTACGTTAACGTGCAAAGTGGTTCATTTGTACGACGTAATGAACTGGCGTTGCGCACCTCGTATCAAGTAAGCGAAGAGATGAATGATCACGGCGAGGCAAGCCTGTCCGCCAAAAGCGTTTACGCCCGGATACGGACGCAAAGACATTCATCCTAACTCAGCTAGCTCACTAGAAAGTGTGCCGAAGCGGGCCGTTGATTTGGCGGTTGACGTTAAGGGCGCGTCCGCGCCCTCTTGGCGTTCTGTCAATAACTGTACGGCGTCGTCGCCAGCTGATTTCCCTCTCGATTTGTCCAGAGCACCAACGCAAGCCGAAAGGCAGCGCATTATGCAGTTAATTAGAGAAAGTACACCGAAGAAACCACGCAAGTGCCCACCGCCATCACCGAATGTGGATCAATTGCAGAAACGCGAGCAGCTTAAAGAGACATTTTACGATGTATCGCGGCTATCCTTGCCCAAATGTGAGATCACCTGGGTGATGAGCGGCCGCAATCTTAATGATGGCGAACAAACACTCTGGAGTGAAATGCGGCCACCTGTTCCGCGATCGGCGCAAGCCATTAAACGCTTTGCGGCGATTCAAGGCATTGGCAGATAGCCAACTTGGCAAACGAAGCGCTCAAAAAATCATTGTTTAATCGCATCTGTGCCATGCGATTAAGCAATGATTATTAGCGTGACACTGTTTATTCATACAATGCACCCTTCAGATGGGGAGTTAATCCGCTGGTAGAATTGGTCAATCTGAGCGAGGCCGTTGCGCGCATTCAGTTTATCGCTGACGTCTCACTTGTCGCACCCTGCAAAAAAGATAAGCTAAAAATGGCGCTGTCGATGATCAGTGAGATGACCGGAACGATTGATACCGCGTTTTCAAGATGCCATTTCCCGCCACGTGAAATGATACCCGCGCATCAATTGCCCTGCCCTCAGCCACCCTTTCGGTGGCTTTATATGCTGCAGTCAATCGCATGTGTATGCATGATTACGCATGATCCAGATGGGATCGCCGCTCGCCAGAGCGCCCGCTGCTGGCGCGGTTTTGTATGGTGCATGCATCTGCATGAAAAGCGATGCATAAAGCGGGCAGGCGTGGCGGTGAAAGCATTGCGCGTGATAGCGATAAACAGACTTGAATATGTTTTGTAAGTTACAGGTACTCACAAAGCACCGTTAATCTTACGATAATTAACTACGATACAGTAATACATTGAGCTTTATTACCATCCAATCAAAAAAAGATATTGCGATAATAAAGAAAAAATCATTCAATCAATTTATAAATAATTCATTATGGATTACTATTGTTAATAACTTTCAATTGAACGCTTTGACAAATTATATCTTTCTATCACTACCTTCTTTACACCTTAAAAATGGTCTCTAAAATGTGATTATCTTTTGAGGTGCCATGAAAAATCATAAAAATACCATTAATGCTACACTCTAATCTAAATTCAAATAAATTATTTATTGCAAACATTTAGATTAATGATAAAATATCGCGTTGATTTTTTCCTAAACGGTAAACGGCTAAATTAAATGAATGTTATTGATTTATTTGCTGGTGTTGGTGGGCTTAGTCTCGGTGCGGCTCGGGCAGGTTTCAATGTGCAAGCTGCAGTAGAGCTAGACCCATTCGCTGTTGCCACGCACGCAATAAACTTTCCGGCAAGTAAACATTTTATGACCGATGTTGCATTAATAAACGGTCAAGACTTCCTACGCTCATTGAAATTGGAAAATCTAGATGGATTAATTGGTGGTCCGCCTTGCCAAGGTTTTAGTTCAATGGGGAAAGGTATAGCAGATGATGCACGTAATCAACTTTACAAGCATTTCTTTAGGCTCATAAAGGAAATGCAACCTAGTTTTTTCTTAGCAGAAAATGTTCCCGGCATTTTAAATAAAAAGTACGATCATATTCGTAAAGATGCATTTTCCTTAATCGATAGTGATTACTATGTATTGCCTCCCATAAAAATAAATGCATCGGATTTTGGTGCTCCAACAACGAGAACAAGAATTTTCTTTATTGGATATCACAAAAGCCTAGGTGAAGGTTTCATTTCAGAGAATGAATTTCTTTGCGATGAATGCGATGAAACTGTACAGTCCGTTACGGTAAAGGATGCATTACTAGGATTGCCAGAATATATAGATAGTGAATGGCTGCTTGATGAACAAGGATGGCATTCCATAAAAAAAGAAGGGGCTGGCCCTTTCTTTAAAAAATTATGGGAAGAGATACCTTCTAATGTTGGCGACCCACTATCAATCAACAAACTTTCGGAAAGTATTGTTTCTGGTTGTTTAGGAACTCGTCACAGCAAAGATGTAATTAATAGATATAAATCATTAATGCCCGGTATGGTTGATAAAGTTTCTAGATCTCAGAGATTAGATCCGAACGGTTTTTGTCCCACTCTGAGAGCTGGAACCGCAAATGATAAAGGCAGTTATCAGGCTGTACGGCCTATACATCCCACTCAGGATAGAGTAATAACACCACGTGAAGCGGCTAGATTACAAGGTTTCCCTGACTGGTTCCGTTTCCATACAACAAAATGGCACAGTTTCAGGCAAATCGGTAACAGTGTTTCTCCAATAGTAGCAGAATATATCTTGAGAAAGCTGTACATTCAACTTAATAAAATGAATGCACAGCTTGATGAATTAAACCATTATCCTTTGGAAATTCGGATATAATCTATAGTATTTAAAGTAGTTTTCACGCTGATCATCTTTTAAAGCAAATTCATTCGCAGCTGCTTCGTAGGCATCCTTATCAGGCAGCTTGCTATCAAGATTTATTTTCTCCTTAATCGTCAATGTTGGAATTGAAATGTCATGTATTATTCCCCATTCGTTAGACTTGTAAGACCATTCGTCAAAACCACAGTCTTCATAGAATGTTATTGACTCATCAGGCAATTTAAAAATACCCATGATTGTTAACATGGTATGAGAGCCATCGTTATATTTATTAATTGATACTGGGAGGAATTTAAGGTCGTCAATCCTATCTGTTAATCCGCGCTCCAATGCGGATTTAAAAGCATTTATAATGATTTCAGACAATTTATTAGTGAGGTTTTTTTCTGACATATCTGAATCTTTTATTTCCAAATTGAAATTTAGATAGTCGCGACTTAACTTTGATTTCAATGCTGATAGGAATTTTTCCTTATAAGTCACTACGTCCTCTCCAACCCTCCTTTGGTAATAAGATGAGGGATTGATAGGGAAAGTAACCTTCAATATATCGTTATTATTTATCTTGCCTGAAAGCAACTGTATATCATCTAAGTCGCTTTTTATTTTTTTAGGCGATGCATAATCTAGCCATGTAATAGTAGGATTGGAAAAATCATACTCTAAAATAAAGTCGCTACTGCTTTTCAAGTAACACTCAATGCAGTTGTACGGAACATTATATTTTTGCCTTGTCAAAATAGAGTCATCTTCTTCCAAAGATATTAGACTGCTAATTAGAGTTCGACTGTGAATTAATCTAAAATCCTCAAGCATAGGCCCACCAAAACCCACATAAGTATAATCCTTGATAGGAAGAAGATGATTCATGATATTTAAGCTCTCAAGGAATATTTCTCTATCAATAGATTTATTATGCCTCAGATGATATGCTATAAAGCCTCCAGACATTATTTAACCTCACCTAACATAGCATCAAAGCACTTCATTCCCACATCAGCAGCACTTGCATCATCTATTCCAAAGAAATAATTTGAAAGTAAAACTACATCATCTATTTCACGCGTAAATAATATCTTTACTTTGGTAGATTGTTGTGTCGGCGTTGGTAGTCGAGGGGTATATCTCCACTCATTGTTATTTCTATTAGGATTTGACCAGTTAGTTTTGTTTGTAGATTGGCTTTTAACAGGTTCAATACCAAAAATATCTTTTGCTTCTAACTTTTTTGTATTTGATAATAATTTTTTACCTTCCTCAAGATGTTCTCCTTTCCACTGATTAGTAAAGCGTGTAAATAAAAGCATGCCTTCAATCATTTTATTTCTTACATTATTATATATAGGAGAGCTTAGATCGACTCCTCTTTTCGTTGTGGTAATGGGTAAACTTTCAGGGTCTTTACTCGAAAACCTTACAACTCCAGATATATTAATAAATTGTGAATGGAAGCGCGGGACTTTCCCCATACCCCACCCTGTCAGATGTGTTTTGTCGCAATATAATACAACTCGATCATTGCATATAACGGTCCACCCTGCGTCTTCTGAACGTCTTCTTGAGGCTGGCTCATCAGGATTTTCTTCTAGATTAGTATAAAACCCAACAGCCAAATCAATTTTAACGCCGTCTATGTTTGCTTTATAAATATACGGCTCTATACTTGACTCATCTGTCATTAAAGTAATTTGATTTGCTTCAATAACTGTATCATTGAGTGTTATTTTAAAACCTTTCATTATGATAAATGATAAAGAATGTTTTATCTGATCGTGCAAATCAGTTAAGTAAGTATTTTCATTGAATTTATTTTTTATATTATCATGCAATAGATTTATAGTTATTTTAGTGCCATTCTTATTTTCTTCATTATAATCAGATTCATCTATCGGTATTGACCAGTCATCTCCGCTTATCCACTCTGGGGTTATTTCAATCTGAAAGGCACCATCAGTATGATTGGATTCAATTTTACACCTTGATCCCATTTTAAATATAGCTCTTTTCATTCCTATACCATAAACACCTACGGTACCTTCATTTTCATCATCTTCTTTATAGGGACGCCCCATCTTGAATGCGTATTCTCTAAAGCTTTCGGGTATGCCACCACAATTATCTTCGATTATAAATTGGTCTTTAGTAATAGTTAATTTTGCTTCGAATCCTGTATAGGGTTTAGCGTCATCAGGCTTGGTTTTTTTTGTCCTTAATGCCCCATCTACACAATTATCTAAAAGATCTAATATGGCATCATTTAACTCGATATCTCTTGTTAACATACTTACAAAAAAACGCTTCGTAGGGCTAAAATCTGCTTTAGGCATATCAACGCTCATTATAGTTTCTCCTTGAAACAATTAGCATTAAATGTAATTTATTTTATAAATAACATGAATTAACCAGTAGTGGCCATAATAAGATCATTCTTAAATCAGTTACACAATTTTTTTTACTTTACTTTCAACGTACTAGATGATTTCAACTGTATTTCCCACTAATTGAACTCTACATTTTTATGAATGGCTCCATCGTGACTAGCTGATAGATTATGTGAAGATTAAAGTTTGGTCAGCTCTCCAATCACTGATTCATGCCTCAAATTACATTCTGATGAGAAATTAAGCTGATTATATAAATTCATTACTAATCAATTTGTTGCAAGTATTTCTAATGAATAAGGTCGAAAAGAGATCACCTCTTCTCCTACCCACTCATTAGTCTCCTTCATTCTCTCCTGCAACGGTGTAAGCTCATTGCTCACAAACACCTGCGCCACCTTCACCGCATCCCCAAACCCGCCAGTGTTATCCGGGATAATCCCCATCATCTGCGGCGGTACGCGGTGCGGACTCAGCAAATCATCACGACTCGCCTTCTTGATGTTAAAGAAATCATCCCGCGTGGCGACCTCGCTGAGCGGCAGAATCTTGATGCCGTCCGGCTTACCGTTAGGCGCGTACATAAACAGATTGCGGAAGTTCCCGATCCCTTTGGTATCTCGCATGGCCTGCCGCATCCGCTCAATGTCGCTGCTGCTCTGCGCCGCGTCGGCCATGTACAGGATGTAACCCGCGTGGGCGCCGTTCTGGTAATACTTGCGGCGGAACAGCGTGGCCGACTCATTCAGCCAGGCGGAATTGAGCGCGCTAAGGTATTCTGGCAGGCCGTACAGCTCCTGATTGATATCCGGCTTAATCAGGTGGAACACCTGCCCGGCCTCGAACCGGTGCGCAGCCTCCATTCATTCACGAACCAGTACACGTCCTCCTCCACGCCCCGGCGCGTGTATTTGGCCGGGGGCGTTTCCAGCCGCAGCGGCTGGCCGAGCGCGTTGCGTCTTAGCTCCATAAAGGTGCTGCCGAACACTAGAGAGTCCAGCGCAAACTTGCTGAACTTTCGCCCTGCCCGATGCCGGTGGCGTCCACGCCGATGTATTCCTCCGTGTACTTTTCCGTGAGCGCCTTTATCGATTGTGCCTACGCGGCGAAGTCCATGCTTTGCCACCGATGGCGCTCCAGCGCGCGGAATTTACCGCCCTTAACCAGCGGCGGTGTCAGAACGACGCACCCAGCGCTGTCATTGGTGTGCGCCGGGTCACAGCCAATCCGCACGGGGCGATAATCAAACTGGGTAGCATGTAGGGCTTAAAGTCGGTCAACTCCTGCAAGGTTATCTGCAATGGCTGTACGCGCGTTAACCATAACTAACTATTTAAGTTAATGGTGCGCTATTTCTAGGACACAATCTGTATTGACCTGACCCTATAGCCCTAACATCAATCTTGATTAACAAGATCTTTTAATTGGGAGGCTAAGTTATGAACTATATTACCTTCCATTGTCGGCCTTATCTTTTCAATATATTTTTTTAGATCATCCATACTTAGATTCATTGCGGAATAAACTTGTGTGAAACAAAGAATTAATATAGTTATAGGCCAACATAAGTCCGCAGCTTTTGATTTTTCAATAAATTCCCAACGTGCGTTTTTAAAAGTCCCAACAAGAAAATCTGCTCTTTTAAGGATAAGGCATTTATGTTTTTTTAACTCACTATCTAGTTGACCAATAGTTTTAACTCCAGTGCAACTTAAATCATTCATGGTGGAATCGTCTATTTCAATTTTTTCCATAACTCTTCCACCATGTTTTACTGCAATTTCATCGCACATTTCTTTAATGATGAGCGAGTTAAAAAGATAACTTTTGAGAGTAATTTTATCGATATCAATTTCTTCCACTCTATGATTTTGAAACAGCTCATCTGTTTCAGATTGATATTTATCAAGCGAATTTCTAATGTTAATAAATACTTCATCGGCAATTTCCAGTAATCCTGCCAATCGAGAAAATTGCCTTCTTATAGGGGTAGGCACAGAGTTTTCAGTTTTATATCCAGTATCATGCTCAATTTCTGCCCAAGCATGTTGTAAGATTGACCTTACTTGAAATTCCGCATTCATCCCTTCAAATGCTTTATATTCTGTAAGTTTGCACCTGTCGGAATTTAAAGATATTACATAATGCAACGATAAATAACCGAAAGCATTAGGCTCAAGCGACCTTCTTTTATCAATAGAGTTTTTTCTATCAATTGAAAACTCCCTTTCAATGATTTCCGCTATTTTATCAACCTCGTCAGAATAATGAGTTATTATTCTTACTCCAACAACATCTGTTATATCAGACATTTTTTCATACTTCAGCTTCTCAATGACCTTTTTTTCAAGGCTATCTCTATCCTTAACTCTCGAAACTATTGAGTGTGCGACTATCCCTTCACTTATCATTATGCTTGATATGAGTGTATTTAAGGTCGTAGCAAAAGAGTCAAGCTTCTTTTTCTTTTTATCGTATTCTTTTATTATTTTTTCCATAAAACACCCTTAATAATAACTGGAAAAATATATCTCAGGCTGCTTCCCGCATGTATGTTCATTAACTAACACGAGATTAAAGATAGCCTGGCTACACTAAAGAAGTAAACATATAGCTTTGAACGAACAACTCTACGTAATTCAGCCTCTGCTGTGCCAATCCGCAACATTCTCACCACGCCCTTGGGCTCACGGGTGATGCGACGCCGCCAGGGTTAGCTGCTCTCCGCGCTGATTGACCAGCCACAAAATGAGGCGCTGCGCCTGCAGATCATGTCCGCCTGCTCTATGGCCATCCTGCAGTGGGCGCCGCGCGTCACACTGTCCGCCATTCACTTTGTGTCAGACTTTAATGGCGCCAGGGTTGTTGAGCTGACCAACGCCCGCACCGGCAGCGCACAACCCCTTTCATCTTAGTGCTGCAGCGCATACTTGGGCACTCCGACATACGCGAAACCAAGTGCTTTACGCACCAGATCATCCTGAAGAGGCTATTCACTGCAATCCATTAGCGATGATGGCCGGGAAAAGTGGCGACAAAATGGCGGTGGAGGGTGTCACAAGGTAGAACATGATGTAACAGGATGAGCATTAACTACTTGATAAATAGTTAAGTTATTGACACTGCAGAGTAAACAAAAAAAGACCCAATACGATTCCTGTATCGGGTCCAGGGAAATGGCTCGTTAAGAGCCGTGCGCTAAAAGTTGGCATTTTTGCAGGCGAGGTACGCCTTGCCATTTAAAGGTAGACCAGCATCGCTTAATTTCCAGCCAGCGATGGCGCGACACCCTTTTGGCTGCCAACTCTGTGATCCTGACGGCACTCCTGTCGATCCACGCAGCTTAAAAAGCGTGCGCTGGCGCAGATTTTGCTCAGGACGCGCGGTCACACAGCTGTTGCGCACGGTCGACAATCGGCTGCAGGCTCATTTTTTTGCCGGGATGCGCTTTGTCGTCGGCCACAATGGTGTCGATGGATTGCAGCGTGCCTTTACCGGCATCGGCGCGCGCGCGGGCCTTCTCGTTTAGCGGGTATTGCAATAAAGTACTGGGGTTGATCGCAAACAGGCTGCCATCCTTCTCACACGTCAGCATCACCTCTTCACGGGTAAAAGGCCACTTGTCCTTACCTATCTCGAAACGGCTTACGGTAATAATTTGTGCCGCCATCGCCTGGCCGCAGAGCGCCAGCAGGATGCAGGCGGGAATGACTTTTTTCAACAAAATCTTGCCCTCTTTTCCAGTAAATCCTCAGGCTGGGGACAACGTGGCAAGCACGCTTACCAGCCCGACAACAATCATGGCCACGAGCAGTTCACACTGCGTGAGGCGAATAAATAGCTGGGCCGACTGACTGCCGGCCACGCTAAAGCGCGGCACTAGCAGATAGCGGTTAACCAGCGCAATGGTCACCATGAGGCCCACCAGCAGCACCTTTATCCACAGCAGCGTGCTCCACAGCGAGCGCTGCCAATGGAGGGGGTTTCCCGCTATCAGCACGCCATTGACAATGCCGGTCAGCAAAACCAGCGCCACGGCCAGATGCCCATAGCGAGAAAAGCGCATCATGGCGCGAATCGCATCGCCGCGAAAAGCAATCTGTCGGGCTTCGCGCATCAGCAGGAGTACCGGGAGCAAACCGCCGCTCCAAAAGGCAGCACCGATCAAATGCAGCGCATGATTACTTTGTTGCAGCCACCCCAGCCACCCCTCGCGCATCGCCGCATGTCCCACGCCCGCCAGCAGGATCAGCTGAAGGAGACTGGTCGAGAGCAAAAGCGCTTGCCGCCGTGCGCCCTGCCATTGCCACGTCAGTAAACTCAACAACGCGGCGATGATGACGGCACACCACACATGGCCCCAGTGCGTCGACAGCACGATCTGAATCGTGGTGCCATCGACGATATTGCGCCAGTCACCGCTCATCAAACCGCTCTGCACGTTAAGCATCAGAACCGCACCGATCGCGCTGAGCACCGCAGCGCCCGCCATCATGGCGTTAAGACGTTGGGCCAACCGCGACCGGTAGCCGCGCGGCGCAAGCAGTGCGGTATAAAACGCGCTACCGGCAAGCAGCAGCACCGCAAAAAAATGCACTGCCCGCAGAACAATCCACAGCGTCGCTAACATCACTTCACGCGGAAGCGATAGCTGCCCTGCGTTTTATGCCCATCAACTGAAAGTACGTGCCACTTCACTTGATATTCACCCGCCGACAGAGACTGGCTTAGCGGCACAATCAACTGCGCACGCTGCTGAGGGTTAACGGCCGCTTTTTTCAGCGCGAGCGGCTGATGCTGCTCATTGAGTAATTCGACCCCGCTGAACGCCGGTTCGATCTCTTCGCTGAAGGTCAGCGTCAGTGCCGTCGGCGACGACGTTAACTGGGCATTGTCCGCAGGGCGCTGCGTTTTAAGATGGGCATGCGCCGACGCAAGCCCACTAAAAAGCAGAGAGAACACCGTCAGCAGAAGCGCATCTGCGCGGAATAACGCCTTTTTATTCATCGCTTTTCCCTCATCTCATCGGCGCTGGGCCGTAATGTGGCAGCAGGATACGCCGCTGGTCAGGCCCTGTCGAGCCTTGCGGTGCGATCCAATCTCCTTGATCCGCAACGACGAAACCATTACTTTTGCGCCTGATTGTCAGGAGAAAAATATGTCTCATAACCTTGCCCTGCTGCCGCAGGAAGAGAAAGATAAAATCAACGTTGATCTGGCGGCCGCCGGCGTGGCTTTCAAAGAACGCTACAATATGCCCGTGGTGGCTGAGATGGTCGAACGCGAGCAGCCTGAAGCGTTACGCGACTGGTTCCGCCAACGCCTGATGACCTATCGCCAGGCGTCGCTCAGCCTCTCTCGTCTGCCCTATGAACCCAAACAGAAGTAATTTATGTTACGCGTAATCGATACGGAAACCTGCGGCCTTCAGGGTGGCGTGGTTGAAGTGGCGTCGGTGGATGTGATTGACGGCCACATTGTTAACCCTATGAGCGACTTGATCTGCCCCGATCGGCCTATCAGCCGCCAGGCGATGGCCGTGCATCGCATCACCGAAGCCATGGTCGCCGATAAGCCCAGCATTGAAGAAGCCATTGGTCGCTACCACGGTAGTCCTCACTACGTGGCCCACAACGCCAGTTTTGATCGCCGCATGCTGCCCACCCTCCCCGGAGAGTGGATCTGTACCATGACGCTGGCGCGCCAGCTGTGGCCCGGTATTCGATACGGCAACCAGGCGCTGCGTCAGAGTCTCAAGCTTGAGGTGTCCCCGCCCGCCGATCTTCATGCGCACCGCGCGCTCTACGATTGCTACGTCACCGCCGCGCTGCTGATTCGCATTATGGAAACGTCAGGCTGGAGCGTCAGTGAAATGGTGGCCCGCTGCCAGCCTGCTGAAATCAGCGGCGATGTCTTTCCCTTCGGCAAATATCGCGGACAAAGTATTGGCAGCATTGCGCGTAAAGATCCGGGCTATCTACGCTGGGTGCTGGAAAATGTGCGCGATTTGCGCCCACCGCTGCGGCAGGCGCTGCGTAAATACGTGAAAAGCGATCAGTGATCGCTTTCGCGGGATAAGCAACCTTGGGCAAGCCCAATCAGAAACGCAAACTCCATGGCGACGCCCTCATACGATTTAAAGCGTCCCGACTTGCCGCCGTGGCCGGAGTCCATGTCGGTACACAGCAACAGCAGCGCGTCATTGGTTTTTTGCTCGCGTAACTTGGCCACCCATTTTGCAGGCTCCCAGTACTGCACCTGCGAATCGTGCAAGCCGGTGGTCACCAACAGGTGCGGATACGCTTTGGCTTCGACGTTGTCATAGGGGCTGTATTGACGAATATAGCGGTAAAATTCAGCCTCCTCTGGGTTCCCCCACTCGTCGTATTCACCGGTGGTGAGCGGAATGCTGGGGTCCAGCATGGTGGTCACGACATCCACAAAAGGCACCTGCGCAACCACGCCGTTGAACAGCGACGGGGCCAAATTGATAACGCTGCCCATCAGCAATCCGCCAGCGCTGCCGCCCATCGCGTATAGCTGCTGAGGATGGCCATACCCTTTTGCCACTAGCCCTTCGGTCACGTCGATAAAATCGGTGAAGCTGTTCATCTTTGAAAGCAGGCGACCGTCGTCATACCACTGCTGGCCCAGTTCTCCGCCGCCTCGTACGTGGATAATGGCATAGATAAAGCCGCGCTCCAGTAAGCTCAGGCGGCTGGTGCCAAAGCTGGCATCCAAACTGCTGCCGTAAGCGCCATAGCCGTACACCAGCAGCGGATTGTTGCCGCGCTGAAAATGTTTGCGGTGATAGACCAGCGAAACCGGCACCTCGGTGCCGTCGCGCACGGTGATCCACAGGTGCTCGCTTTTATACTCCTCCGAAGCAAAGCCCGGCACCGGCGTCTGCTTGAGTACGCGGCGCTCACCGGTTTCCATGTTTAGCTCGAACAGCGTGGTGGGCGTGGTCATGGAAGAGTAGCCATAGCGCACGGTGTCGCTTTCCGGAGAAGGGTTATAGGCAAGCCAGGTCACGTAGGCAGGATCGTCAAAGGCGATACCAAAGCTCTCAGCGGTTTGCCAGTTAATCTGACGCAACGTACTTACGCCGCGCTGGCGCTCCTCCACCACCAGCCAGTGACGAAACAGCTGGAAGTCCTCCATCACCACGTGATCGCGCGGTGCGATCAGGGTTTCCCAACGGGCTTCCGCCAGCCACTGGCTGCGGTAGAGGCCAAAATTTTTGCCGTCGCGATTCGAGCGAATATAAAACTGATGGTCGTAGTGATCGATGCTGTATTCATGGTCGCGGCGGCGTGGGCAAAACACCTGGGGCTGAGCGTCTGGGTAAGCCGCATCGACAAGCATGATCTCGCTGGTGGTGGTGCTGTAGAGCGCGATCAGGATAAAGTGCTCCGAGGTGGTTTTATGCACGCTCAGGTGAAAACTCTCATCTTTTTCTTCGTACACCAGCTGGTCGTCAGACTGCGGATGGCCCAACTCGTGCCGCCAAACCTGGTACGCCAGCAGCGTCTTCGGGTGTTTACGCACATAGTAAAGCGTCCGCGAATCGTTGGCCCACGCCACGCTGGATGAGGCATCAATCAGTACTTCAGGGTACCAACTGCCACTGCTCAAATTACGAAAACGAATGCCGTACTGGCGACGCGAGAGAAAATCCTCTGCGAGTGCCATCACCTGATTATCGGGCGATACGGCCAGCGCGCCCATGGTGTAAAAATCGCTGTGCGCCGCACGCTGATTGCCATCCAGCAGCAGTTGCCACGGCTCATCTTCAGGCGCATCAATACGCTGGCGGAAATAGCCCGGATACTCATTACCTTGCTCATAGCGGCTTTGATATCGGTAGCCATTTTTCACATACGGCACCGAGTGGTCCTGCTGCGGGATGCGCTCGACGATCTCTTGCATCACCCGCTCTTGCAGGTGTTCCAACGGTGCCATGACCGCCTTACCGTAGGCATTCTCTGCGTTCAGGTAAGCCAACACCTCCGGGTCTTGTCGATCGTCATCGCGCAGCCAGTAGTAGTTGTCAATGCGCGTCTCGCCATGCAGCGTCAACGCATGGGGGATTTTTTTTGCCTGCGGCTGTTTCATAAAAAAGTCCTTGGCTATCAAACAATCTCTTGCAAGCGTGGCACTGGTCGCGCGCATTGACAAGCCGTAAACGCGATGCGCCAACGGCTTTAGCCTGGTCCTGATGGCAATGCCCGCGCCGGTGCTGCGAGGTGCACCGCCGCGTCGTTGTGTGGAATGGTGAAAGGTTCTTTAACCAAGGCGGTTAAGCGGCTTGCTCTGCGGCAATGTCACGTTGAATGTCAGCCTGAACGTCCGGCGGGATTTTCAGGGCTTCACCCAGCGCCGCGAGGTAACTGCGCTCCATAAAATGGTCGATGTCGATCGCCGCACAGCTGAGTAAATAGAGTTCAAGCGCCTCTTGCTCGTTTTTGACGTCCGCCGCCAGACCCTGAGGATCGAGCGGACGCGCCAGCGCCTGCTGGATCAGTGCTTCCGCCTGTGCGCCGTAACCTGCTTGATGAATGGCGTCGTCGAGATGTTGACGTTCTCTGGCATCAATGTGTCCGTCGCTTTTCGCGGCGAACACCAGCGCGGTGATTAAGCGCGCGGCGCGTTGGTCCGGCGGTGAGGCTTGCTGACCGAAGCCCGGTTCATCCTGATGCGACTCGCGTATCCGCTGTTGATATTTGCGCCACAGCACGGTCCCCGCTGCGGCGCCGCCGCCGATAATCAGGGCTTTACCGCCGTATTTCGTCAGCAGCTTACGTGCCGATTGGCTGGACACCAGCAAGCCGGCAAGGCCACCCAATGCACCCGGAGCCAGCATGTCACTGAGGCCGCTCGCGCTTGTGCTGCTTTTCTTTGTCAGCAGGGATTGAATCTGTTGCAGCCAATGGCTCATCGTTTAACTCCCGTTTACTTTTCCGCCCTTTATGCTGCCGCAGTCTTTGTCAGATAACGTCAGAGGCAGCAAAGTACAGCAAAGCCACCGTCAGGATAAACGTGAGCACGCAAACGTTTTCGTTTATACTGCGCGCGCATTTTGACTGCTAAGGTGAAATTATGACAACACTGGGAACCGCGCTGCGCCCTGCGGCCACGCGCGTGATGCTGTTAGGGTCAGGCGAACTGGGAAAAGAGGTCGCTCTGGAGTGCCAACGCCTGGGCGTCGAGGTGATTGCGGTAGATCGCTACGCCGATGCGCCCGCGATGCACGTCGCGCACCGTCACTATGTGATCAACATGCTCGACGGTGATGCGCTGGCCGCGCTCATCACGCAGGAAAAACCTGATTTCGTGGTGCCGGAGATCGAGGCCATTGCCACCGAAACGCTGCTGGCGCTGGAAGCAGAAGGCCAGAAAGTGGTGCCAACCGCACGCGCCGCACGCCTGACCATGAACCGTGAAGGCATTCGCCGCTTGGCCGCCGAGACGCTGTCATTGCCCACCTCCACCTATCAGTTTGCCGACAGCAAAGCGGCCTTTGTTGAAGCCGCAGCGCACATTGGTTTTCCTTGCATCGTAAAACCCGTGATGAGCTCTTCAGGCAAAGGGCAAAGCTTTATCCGCGATGCCAGCCAGCTGGACCACGCGTGGGATTATGCCCAGCAAGGTGGACGTGCGGGCGCAGGCCGGGTGATTGTGGAAGGCGTGGTGAAATTCGATTTTGAAATCACCTTGCTGACCATCAGTGCCGTCGATGGCGTGCATTTTTGTGCGCCGATTGGCCATCGGCAAGAAGATGGCGACTATCGCGAATCGTGGCAACCGCAGCAGATGAGCGCGACGGCCCTGCAGCGCGCGCAGGCCATTGCCGCTGAAGTGGTGAAGGCGCTCGGCGGCTACGGCCTGTTTGGCGTGGAGCTGTTTGTCTGCGGCGACGAGGTCATTTTTAGCGAAGTCTCGCCGCGCCCGCACGACACCGGCATGGTGACGCTGATTTCACAGGATCTGTCTGAATTTGCCCTGCACGTGCGGGCGTTTTTGGGCCTGCCGATCGGTGCCATTCGTCAATACGGTCCGGCGGCGTCGGCCGTTATTCTGCCGCAGCTGGAGAGCCAAAACGTGCGCTTTATGAATGTCGAGGCAGCATTGGGCGCGGGATTGCAGCTGCGGCTGTTTGGCAAACCGGAGATTGCGGGTCAGCGCCGTCTTGGTGTTGCGCTGGCCACCGGCGACAGCACCGATGACGCCGTCGCCCGGGCGATTGCCAGCGCTGCGGCGGTGAAGGTTCAAGGGTAAGACATCTTACGGGCGCACGTCAGTGCGCCCTGTCTTGCTTATCGCGCTGCTGCGCCGCTCACCGCTTCGCGCGCTAGCCGCGTAATATGCGCCCAGTCGCCGCTTTCCAGCGCCTCGGGCGGTACCAGCCACGAGCCGCCAATACACAGCACACTTTTCAACGCCAGGTAGTCACGATAGTTAGCGGGCGTGATCCCGCCAGTGGGACAAAATCGAACTTGCGGGAAGGGGCCACCGATTGCCGACAGCGCTTTTACGCCGCCATTGGCCTCTGCAGGAAAAAATTTAAATTCGCGCAAACCGTAATCCATTCCGGTCATTAATTCCGACACCGTGCTGATGCCAGGAATCAATGGCACCGGTCCCTCCACCGCCGCCTTGAGCAAGGGCTCGGTCAGTCCGGGGCTTATCACGAACTGCGCACCCGCATCAGTGACCTCTTTGAGCTGCTGCGTGTTGATGACCGTACCGGCGCCCACGATAGCCTCCGGCACCTCGCGGATCATCGCGCGCAGTGCATCCATCGCCACCGGGGTGCGCAACGTCACCTCAAGCACACGCACTCCCCCTGCCACCAGCGCGCGCGCCATGGGTACCGCGTGCTCCAGTTTATTGACCACAATCACTGGCACTACCGGCCCCGTGGTGAGGATCTGTTCAGCACTCGTTTTCCAGTTTTTCATTGCGTTTCCTTTAGCACATTCGGCGCCGCTGTCGGCCGGGGGTAAGAGAGGGGTCTACCATACAAGATCGGTAAGTGTGTCGTCTATCCGCTGTTTACGATTTTTAAAACCCCGGTTCATTTTTGCGTGGCTGTCGACAGCCACAAAAAAGCCCGCTCACTGGCGGGCTTTTAAGACGGGTTATTCGAATTCGTTCCAGGAACGTCCGTCGCGAGTGATCATCGCCACTGAGGCCACCGGGCCCCACGTGCCCGCCTGGTATGGTTTTGAGGCGTCGCCGTCTGCTCCCCACGCTTCAATAATGGAATCCACGTAGGCCCACGCCGCTTCTACTTCATCGCGACGCACAAACAGCGCCTGGATCCCGCGCATGCTTTCCAGCAGCAGGCGCTCGTAAGCATCCGCCAGGTGCGACTGGTTAAAGGTTTCGGAATAGCTCAGATCAAGCTTGGTGGTTTGCAGCTTGTGCTTGTGATCCAGCCCCGGCACCTTGTTCAGGATCTCAATATCCACGCCTTCGTCCGGCTGCAGACGAATGGTCAGCTTGTTCTGCGGCAGTTCTGAGTAAGAATCTTTAAACAGGTTCATTTCCGGGTTTTTGAAGTACACCACCACTTCTGAACATTTGGTCGGCAGACGCTTGCCGGTGCGCAGATAGAAAGGCACGCCCGCCCAGCGCCAGTTGTCGATATCCACGCGAATAGCGACGAACGTCTCTGTGGCGCTCTGCTTGTTGGCCCCCTCTTCTTCCAGATAGCCCGGCACTTTTTTGCCCTGCACAAAACCGGCGGTGTACTGACCGCGTACCGTTTTTTCGCGCACGTTGGTTTGATCGATGCGACGCAGCGAGCGCAAGACTTTGACTTTCTCATCGCGGATCGCATCGGCGGAAAGATCAGACGGCGGGGACATGGCGATCATGGTCAGAATTTGCAGCAGGTGATTCTGGATCATATCGCGCATCTGGCCCGCTTTGTCGAAGTAGCCCCAGCGCCCCTCGATGCCCACCTCTTCCGCCACGGTGATCTGCACGTGGTCGATGGTGCGGTTGTCCCAGTTGTTGACGAAGATCGAGTTGGCAAAACGCAGCGCCAGCAGGTTCAGCACCGTCTCTTTACCTAAGTAGTGGTCAATACGGAACACCTGGCTTTCATCAAAGAATTTGCCCACGCTGTCGTTGATCTCACGCGAGGTTTCCAGCGACGTGCCGAGCGGCTTCTCCATCACCACACGAGCGGGCTTGGCGTTCAGTTTTGCCGCACCCAAGCCTTCGCAGATGGCACCAAAGGTGCTGGGTGGCATGGCGAAATAGTTAATGGTCACACGCTCTTTTTGGTCGAGCATTTTGCCCAATTTGGTGAAGTGCGACGTGTCGTTCACATCGAGGTTGCAGAAGTCGAGACGGCCGCTGAGCGTATCCCACAGCGCTTCATCAATCTTCTCTTTCATGAAGGTTTCCAGCGCTTCACGCACCACCTTGGTGTACGCCGCTTTATCCCAGTCCGCGCGCCCTACGCCAATAATGCGCGTGTTAGCATGGATCTGGCCGGCTTTTTCCAGCTGATACAGCGAAGGCAGCAGTTTCCGGCGAGCAAGATCGCCTTTGGCACCGAAAATCACCAGATCGCATGCCTGGGCTGTTTGTGTTACCGCCATATTCCTCTCCTCGTTGCAGGATGGTCCCGGTTTGAGTGTCCTCATCATTCCGGGTCCTGATTGTATTTTTTGTTACGGCACAATGTACTTTTTTCCCCGCACCGGAACAACCCGGATACGGTGTGGCTTTCTCTATAACTATGAATAAGATGGCGCAAAAAGCGGCATCAACGCACGTATCGCGCCGCTTTTTCTGTATCGATGTTTGTCTGGATGAGCGCTGCACGTCTGTAAAGTATGCCAAAAACCGCAGGCAAGCATTTATCTGGCGCTGCGCTTTACCGCTTCGCATAGGGCGCTGGCTGGGTCAGCGACAGGGTTTAGGGTGTCCGCCCCCTTGTTTTAGGGGGATTTTGTTCGGCTTAATCATAGTGTGATCTAGCGCATGAGATGCATAAATAGTGCACCAAATGACGTGTTTGTTCTCATCACGCATATTGGTCGCAAGAAAAATATGATAGAACTGGCTCGCCCGGTGAATGTAACCGCTTTCACGAAGCCGTCCATGCGCGGCACATTACCTGGCCGCAGTGTTGCCAGCTAACGAGATCGGCCCGCATGACGCGACGAACCCCGGCGCTATGCATGACTGCACAGTAGAAGGTATTATCACATTCACCCTGTGAGTCGAACCACAGCCTATCACGCATACAGAATAGGCAACCCTACCGTGTCCCCGTGAGCGCGACACGATACTTAGTAAACGGAGTCCTTCATGTCCAGACGTCTCAGAAGAACCAAGATCGTGACAACCCTCGGCCCAGCTACCGATCGTGATAATAATCTTGAAAAAATCATCGCGGCAGGTGCCAACGTTGTTCGACTTAACTTCTCGCACGGCACACCGGAAGATCATCAGCAGCGCGCGGACAAAGTGCGCGAAATCGCGGCTAAATTAGGCCGCCACGTGGCTATCCTGGGCGATCTCCAGGGCCCCAAAATTCGCGTTTCAACCTTTAAGGAAGGCAAGGTCTTCCTGAATGTGGGCGACCGTTTCCTGTTGGACGCTAATCTGAGCAAAGGCGAAGGCGACAAAGAGAAAGTCGGCATCGATTACAAAGGGCTGCCTGAAGATGTGGTGCCCGGCGATATCCTGCTGCTGGACGATGGTCGCGTGCAGCTCAAAGTGCTGAGCGTGGAAGGCGTGAAAGTGTTCACCGAAGTCACGGTGGGCGGCCCGCTCTCCAATAATAAAGGCATCAATAAACTGGGCGGCGGCTTGTCTGCAGAAGCGCTGACCGAAAAAGACAAGCTGGATATCGTCACCGCCGCGAAGATCGGCGTGGATTATCTGGCCGTCTCTTTCCCGCGCAACGGCGAAGACATGAATTATGCTCGTCGCCTGGCGCGTGATGCTGGCTGCGATGCAAAACTGGTGGCGAAAGTGGAACGTGCCGAAGCGGTAGCCACCCAGGAAGCCATGGATGATATTATCCTCGCTTCTGACGTGGTGATGGTTGCCCGTGGCGATCTGGGCGTCGAGATTGGCGATCCCGAGCTGGTGGGTATCCAGAAAGCGCTGATCCGCCGCGCGCGTCAGTTGAACCGTACGATCATCACCGCCACGCAAATGATGGAGTCGATGATCACCAACCCGATGCCCACGCGCGCCGAAGTCATGGACGTGGCTAACGCCGTGCTGGATGGCACCGATGCGGTCATGCTTTCTGCCGAAACCGCTGCGGGTCAGTATCCTGCGGAAACCGTTTCCGCGATGGCAAAAGTCTGTCTGGGCGCGGAAAAGATCCCTAGCGTCAATGTTTCTAAGCACCGCCTTGACGTGCAGTTTGATAATATCGAAGAGGCCATTGCGATGTCGGCGATGTACGCGGCCAACCATTTACAAGGGGTTTCCGCGATCATCACCATGACAGAGTCAGGCCGCACGGCGCTGATGACCTCGCGCATTACCTCGGGCTTGCCGATTTTTGCGATGTCGCGTCATGAACGCACCCTGAACCTGACCGCACTGTACCGTGGTGTGACGCCGGTGTTTTTCGACAGCAACAATGACGGTGTTGCCGCCGCGCACGATGCCGTTAATCTGCTGCGTGATAAAGGCTTCCTGGTCTCAGGCGATCTGGTGATTGTGACCCAAGGCGATGTGATGGCTACCACGGGCACCACCAACACCAGCCGTGTTTTACGCGTCGATTAATCGTCACGCTTTTCCCAGCGGCTGTACACCATGGACAAACGCGACTGCCTGGCAGTCGCGTTTTCATTTACTGACAAGGAGGCCAGATGGCCCGCTATCGTCCTCTCTCACAGCTCACCGGGCGCGCTCTGCTGTTTCCTCTCGCGCTGGTGCTGTTTGAATTTGCGACCTATATTGCCCATGACATGATCCAGCCGGGCATGCTGCAGGTGACCACGGAATTTAACGTTGGTCCCGAGTGGGTTTCCACTTCGCTCACCGCCTATCTGATGGGGGGCGTGGTACTGCAGTGGCTACTGGGGCCGCTTTCGGACAAGTATGGCCGCCGCCCTGTACTGCTGTTTGGCATCGTGTTTTTTGCCGCCGCCTGTTTGCTAACCAACTGGGTTCAGACCATAGAGCAGTTTGTCGCGCTGCGCTTTATGCAGGGCATCAGCCTGTGCTTTATCGGTGCGGTGGGGTATGCCGCAATACAAGAAGCCTTTGAAGAGGCGCTGGCGGTGCGCATGATGGCGCTGATGGCTAACGTGGCGCTATTGGCACCGCTGGCTGGCCCGCTGGCAGGCGCCGCATGGCTCACGGTAGGTGACTGGCGCAGCATGTTCTGGCTGTTTGCGGCGTGTAGCCTGGTCGCATTCCTGGTGCTGTGGCGCATCATGCCCGAGACGGCAGGCGATCGTCATCATTCGGTTGCGCTGCCCAATTTAGCGCGAGCCTATCTGCGGCTGGCGCGCGATAGGCAGATTATGTACGGCTCATTCGCCATTGGCTTGGTATTTATTCCCATTTTGACGTGGGTGGCGCTCTCGCCGGTGATCCTGATGCACGATGAAGGATTATCACGCATGCAGTACGCGCTGCTGCAGCTGCCGGTGTTTCTTGCCATGATTGGCGGCAATATTACCCTGAGTAAACTCGCGGGCCGGGTACCCATTGAACAGCCGGTTAAATTTGCCGCCTGGCCCATTCTTATTGGTTTAAGCATTGCGCTCATAGCAAACCTGCTGGATAGCCATACCTATCTGTTGCTGACCGCGGGTCTCAGCCTTTACGCCTTTGGCGCAGGCATGGTGAACGCCGGACTCTACCGACTAACGCTTTACGCCAGCAGCGAAGGCAAAGGCAGCATCGCCGCCATGCTGGGCATGATCAGCATCCTGACGCTGGCGCTGGGCATTGAATTGGCCAAGAGCGGCTATTTCAGCGGCGGAACGCCGTGGTTCAGCGCCATAAACTTTACGGCGGGCCTCCTGTGGTTCGGGCTGGTCACGCTGTTCTTGCGCGAGCGCAAACGACGTAGCCACGTGGCGAGCGTCGAATAAAAAAGGGGCCCTCGGCCCCTTTTTGGTTATTTGCGCGGAAATAACTCTTTGCGTTTGTAGGGCTCAATGTCCCCGGCTTTACGCGTTTTCAGCAGTTTCAAAATCCAGGTGTACTGCTCGGGATGCGGGCGCACAAAGATCTCCACTTCCTCGTTCATACGGCGCGCCAGCGTCACATCATCCGCATCCAGCAGATCGTCCATAGGCGGACGCACATAAATATCCAGGCGATGCGTGGCGCTGTTATAAACCGGGAACAGAGGAACCACGCGGGCGCGGCACACTTTCATCAGGCGCCCTACCGCAGGCAGCGTGGCTTTATAGGTGGCAAAGAAATCCACAAACTCACTGTGTTCCGCGCCGTGATCCTGATCCGGGAGATAATAGCCGTAATAGCCCTGCCGCACAGAGGCGATAAACGGCTTAATGCCGTCGTTGCGCGCATGCATCCGCCCGCCAAAACGACGACGTACGGTATTCCAGACGAAGTCCATCAGCGGATCGCTCTGGTTGTGGAACATGGCTGCCATCTTCTGCCCTTCCGAGGCCAGCAGCATCGCCGGAATGTCGACTCCCCAACCGTGCGGCACCAGGAAAATCACGTTTTCTTGATTCGCCTGCAAGGCGTCGATGATCTCACGGCCATGCCAGTCCACGCGCTGACGGACGCGCGCCGGATCGCGCATGCCCAATTCCGCCATCATCGCCATTGCCTGCGGCGCGGTAGCAAACATACGATCAGCAATCTCTTCTCGCTGCGCATCACTGAGTTCCGGCAGACAGTAGTAGAGATTGATCAGCGCACGACGGCGGGCACTTTTCGCCAGCCTGCCGGCCAATTTACCCAATCCGCCCAGCACGGGATCGCGCACCCTGGCGGGTAACATCGCCATACCCGCCAGCGCCCCAATCGCCAGCCAGCTTCCCCAGTATTTCGGCTTGAGAAATGAACGTTGAAAAACGGGAATAAACTCACTGTTATTTTTTTTTCGGGTTTCCATGCACTCGCCTCTGAAAATGACGGCTCAATGATAGTGGCGACGGGTAAATTTGCAATCATCCTGCAGCAGATAGCAAAAAACCGACGTGTTTAGCGTCGGTTTTTGTGCATGTGGCTGCGTCAGGCCGTTATTTAAACGCGAGCTGAGGCAGATAACTTTTCACCTGCGTTAGATAGGTGCTGCGATCTTTGCCGGTCAGGCCTTCCATCCGCGGCAGCTTGGCCGTGAGCGGATTAACCGCCTGATTGTTGATCCACACTTCATAATGAAGATGCGGGCCGGTTGAGCGTCCTGTGTTGCCCGAGAGGGCAATACGATCGCCGCGTTTGACTTTTTGCCCCGGTTTAACCAACGCCTTGCTGAGGTGCATATAGCGCGTCATGTACTGGCGACCATGGCGAATGGCCACACAGTTGCCGGCTGCTCCGCCGTTTTTCGCCATCACCACTTCGCCATCGCCAACCGCCAACACGGGCGTGCCAATTGGCAGCGCAAAATCAACGCCGCGGTGCGGTGCAATGCGACCGGTAACAGGATTGAGGCGACGCGGATTAAAGTTCGACGATACGCGGTACTGCTTCACCGTCGGGAAGCGCATAAACCCGCGCGCCAGGCCAGAGCCGTTGCGATCGTAGAATTTGCCATCTTCCGCCCGGAACGCGTAATAGTCTTTACCGCCGGTACGCAGACGCACGCCCAGTAGCTGACTCTGCGCGCTTTTGCCGTCCAGCATTTCACGTGACATTAATACGCTAAATTCATCGCCGGCACGCAGCTTACGGAAATCCATCTGCCACTGCATCGCCTTGATGACGCTACTGGCTTCGGCGCTGGTCAACCCTGCGCGCTGCGCGCTGGCGGCGAAACTGCCACGCACTTCGCCTTTCAGCACGCTGTTTTGCCACTCGCCCTTCTGCATCTGCTGCTGCATGGTGAAGGTGCCATTCGGCTGACGCGTATAGACGCGCGTTTCGCGGCGGTCAATTTCCCACGTGAAATCCTGCAGCTGCCCCTGCTCGCTGAGCGTCCAGCTTAGCTGCTGACCAATACGCAGCGTCCGAAGATCTTTGTCACTGCTGACCAGCGCATTGATATCACTAAGGTCAATGCCATACTGATTAAGCGCACTGCTTAAGGTATCGCCGGCGGAAACGGTGTAATCATGTGCGTCAGGCGCGTCGGAAACATCGTTATCAATGTCATCCGCAGGAATATCGTCTTCGGGTGCCGCCGTGGTTTGGTCCAACGGCTCACTGGCTTCCGGCAGCAGATTACGCAGGGCGTTTTTGTCCAGCGTGATGTCTTTGACAATCGGCGCAACGTCGTGTGGATGGTAAACGTAAGGCCGCCAAACAGCGACGGCCAACGTGACAACGGTTAATGATCCCAGCATAACGCGGTGGGGGCGCGGCAAATTATTAAATGCGAGGGCGACAGAGCGGGCTATCTGCTGCACTTTTACCTATTCCTCTATGCTCCATTCAGACAGCTCGCATACTGGCTCGACAGCTGTGAGAGGAAGGTCACATAGCTGTCTTTGGTTAAGCTGATCCCCATGCCCAGCGGATCAAGCGTACCTTTACGTACGGTTGTTCCGCGTGACACAGCATCGATAACGGCTGGTCTGAATTGTGGTTCAGCGAAAACGCAAACGGCTTTCTGCTCAACCAACTGTGTTCGTATTTGATGTAAACGCTGGGCGCCCGGTTGGATCTCAGGGTTGACGGTGAAATGACCTAATGGTGACAAACCGTAATGTTTCTCAAAGTAGCTGTAAGCATCGTGAAAAACGAAATAGCCCTTACTTCTTACCGGCGCAAGCTGCGCGCCAATGTGCTTGTCTGCGTCCGCTAAGGCTGCTTCAAAGTGCTGCAGATTGGCGTCCAGTTTGGCTTTGCTTTGCGGCATAAGTTCCAATAATTTTCCGTGGATTGCAACCGCAGATTGTTTCGCAATCTCAGGAGACATCCACAAATGCATATTAAATTCGCCGTGATGGTGATGTTCATGAGACGTGTCTTGTTGTTCGGAAATTTCCGATTCCTTTGCATTAGCGTGATCGTGATCGTGGCCGTCGTCATCTTCAGCACCTCTAATCAATTGCGATTTCACCTCTGGCAGGGCCGCAATTTCCAGGTTTTTCGCAGCAGGCAGCGCCGCGGCAGGCCGGGTCAGAAAGGCTTCCATTTCCGGACCAACCCACACCACTAAGTCAGCGTTTTTAATACGTTTTACATCCGAGGGGCGCAGCGCATAATCATGTTCTGACGCGCCATCTGGCAGCAATACGTCCACGGGCGTGACGCCATCGGCGATAGCGGCAGCAATGAATCCCACCGGTTTAATTGAAGCGACCACATCCGCGCGGGCAGAGAGAGAAAAAACGGTCGCCAACGTGACCGCAGAGACGGTAACAGCGAGGCGGGGGTTAATATGTAACATAATGCGTCATTCCATCGTGACCAGTTGATGGAATGTGATATTATAACATTCGAAATTCAATGCAACCGTAAATCTTATGTCGCCACTTGTTACACTTGAAAACATTTCCGTGCAGTTTGCTCAGCGTCCGGTATTGAGTCAGGTCAGCTTGTCGCTGATGCCCGGCAAAATTCTGACGCTGCTTGGCCCCAATGGAGCAGGTAAATCTACGCTGGTGCGCACGGTGCTGGGATTGCTGCCCCCTACGAGCGGCAGCGTCAAGCGTCTGCCGGGCTTACGTATTGGCTATGTGCCGCAAAAGCTGCATATCGATCCCACGTTGCCGGTCAGCGTTGAGCGCTTTATGCGCCTGTCGCGCGGCACCGCGCGCAGCGCCATCCTGCCTGCGCTAAAGCGCGTTCAGGCCGGACATTTGCTGCGCGCGCCGCTGCAAAAGCTCTCCGGCGGTGAAACGCAGCGAGTGCTGTTGGCGCGCGCCCTGCTCAACCAGCCGCAATTGCTGGTACTCGACGAGCCCACCCAAGGTGTCGATGTCAACGGTCAGGTGGCGCTCTATGATTTGATCGATCAGCTGCGGCAAGAGCTTAACTGCGGTGTGCTGATGGTATCGCATGACCTGCATCTGGTGATGGCCAAAACCGATGAGGTGCTGTGCCTCAATCACCACATTTGTTGTTCAGGCACGCCAGAGGCGGTCTCTCAGCATCCTGAATTCATTGCCATGTTTGGCACGCGCGGCGCGCAACAGCTGGCCATTTACCGCCATCACCATAATCACCGTCACGATTTACAGGGACGCATCGTTCTGCGCAAAGGAAAGACTTCGTCATGATTGAACTGTTACTTCCCGGCTGGCTTGGCGGCGTTTTGCTCGCGCTGGCCGCCGGCCCACTGGGCTCATTTGTGGTATGGCGGCGCATGTCCTATTTTGGTGACACTCTCGCCCACGCCTCGCTGCTCGGCGTCGCCTTCGGGCTTCTGCTCAACGTGAATCCAGGGTACGCGGTCATTGCGGTGACCGTTTGTCTGGCGCTGGGCTTGGTGTGGCTGGAGCGACGCCCGCATCTGGCTATAGATACGTTACTGGGCATTATGGCGCATAGCGCACTGTCGCTGGGGTTGGTCGTGGTGAGTCTGATGCAGGGCGTACGCGTCGATCTTATGGCTTACCTGTTTGGTGACTTGCTGGCCATCACGCCGCAGGATTTGGCCATCATGAGCGGCGGCGTGGCGGTGGTGTTAGCGGTGATGGCATGGCAGTGGCGCGCCTTGCTTTCGATGACCATTAGCCCTGAATTAGCGCAGGTTGACGGCGTAAACTTATCTCGCACCCGCATGCTGCTAATGCTGGTCACGGCGGTCACCATTGGTGTGGCCATGAAGTTTGTTGGCGCGCTGATCATAACGTCACTGCTGATTATCCCGGCCGCGACCGCGCGCCGCTTCGCACGATCGCCAGAACAGATGGCCGGTTTTGCGGTTGTGGTGGGAATCATTGCCGTGACGGGCGGTCTGGCCTTCTCCGCCAATTACGATACGCCTGCAGGCCCGTCGGTGGTGCTGTGCGCCGCGCTGCTTTTTGCTGCGAGCATGGTAAAGAAACCGGCGGTCTGACGCCGGTTAGCTTTCGCGGGCGATGCCAAAATGCTGGTAGGCATGCTGCGTGGCCATACGGCCGCGCGGCGTGCGCTGAATGAATCCTTGCTGGATCAGGAAGGGTTCAATCACATCCTCAATGGTTTCTCGCTCCTCACCAATGGCCGCGGCCAGATTGTCCAGCCCAACCGGTCCGCCCATAAACTTGTCAATGATGGCAAGCAACAGTTTGCGATCCATATAGTCAAAGCCTTGACTGTCCACGTTGAGCATATCCAGCGCGCTGGCAGCCACTTCACCGCTCATATTGCCATCGGCACGCACTTCAGCGAAGTCGCGCACGCGCCGCAGCAGGCGGTTCGCGATGCGCGGCGTACCGCGCGCGCGGCATGCCACTTCGCGCGCGCCCTCTTCGCTTAGCACCAATCCCAGGCACGCAGCGCTGCGGCTCACGATATGCTGGAGATCCGCCACATTATAAAATTCCAAACGCTGTACGATGCCAAAGCGATCGCGCAGCGGCGAGGTGAGCGATCCCGCGCGCGTGGTCGCGCCGATCAACGTGAACGGCGGCAGATCAAGTTTGATAGAGCGCGCCGCCGGCCCTTCCCCGATCATAATGTCCAGCTGATAATCCTCCATCGCCGGATAGAGCACTTCTTCCACCACGGGCGACAGGCGGTGAATTTCATCAATGAACAGGACGTCATGAGGTTCAAGATTGGTGAGCATGGCAGCCAAATCGCCTGCCTTCTCCAGCACCGGGCCTGATGTGGTGCGCAGGTTAACGCCCATTTCGTTGGCGACGATGTTCGCCAGCGTGGTTTTTCCCAGACCGGGCGGACCAAAGATCAGCAGATGATCCAGCGCATCCCCGCGCAGCTTGGCCGCCTTGATGAAAATCTCCATCTGCTCGCGCACTTGGGGCTGTCCCACATATTCCGTCAACAGTTTAGGACGGATGGCGCGATCCAGGCTCTCTTCTTCCGTGTAAGCGCTGCCCGACACCAGACGATCGGCTTCAATCATGATGACCTCAAATAGCTGCGCGCAGCGCTTCGCGAATCAGCGTTTCGCAATCTGCATCCGGTTTACCTACTTTACTGACCATGCGGCTGGCTTCTTGCGGTTTGTAGCCCAGCGCCACCAGCGCCGCCACGGCTTCTGACTCAGCGTCATTGCTGTCCGGCGCGGCAGAAGGAGTACTCAGCGTAAAGGTCGAATCGCCGCCAAACAGATCGCCGTGCATGCCTTTGAAGCGGTCTTTCATTTCAACCACCAGACGCTCTGCGGTCTTTTTGCCCACGCCAGGCAGTTTCACCAGCGAGGCAATCTCTTCGCGCTCAACGGCCGTAACGAACTGCTGCGCTGACATGCCAGAAAGAATGGCCAGGGCCAGTTTGGGCCCGACGCCGTTGACTTTGATCAGCTCGCGGAACAGCGCTCGCTCCTGTTTGCTGTTGAAGCCAAACAGCAGTTGCGCGTCTTCACGCACCACGAACTGTGTGAAAATGATGGCTTCCTGCTGAATGTCGGGCAGCTCATAAAAGCAGGTCATGGGCATGTGCACTTCATAACCAACGCCATTTGCCTCAATCAGCACCAGCGGTGGCTGTTTTTCCAGAATATAGCCTCGTAAGCGACCAATCACCGAGCAGCTCCTTAATCGTTGAATCAGCGACGTTATATACCATAAAAAAGGCTGGATGAATATCCAGCCTCAAAAACGTGCGTGATTTATCAGCCTGAGCGCAATCGCCCGCGCGTCATGACCAGCTTGGTATCGCTCATGCGCGCCGTGTTCTGGCTGAGATGACAATGCGTAATGGCAATCGCCAGCGCATCAGCCGCATCGGCCTGCGGGTTTGCTGGCAGTTTTAATAGCGTGCGCACCATGTGCTGCACCTGACTTTTCTCTGCACCGCCGGTGCCGGTGACGGTTTGTTTGACCTGACGTGCCGCATACTCAAACACGGGCAGATCAAGGTTCACCGCCGCGACAATCGCCGCCCCGCGCGCCTGCCCCAGCTTCAGCGCGGAGTCGGCATTTTTGGCCATGAACACCTGCTCGATAGCGAAATAATCGGGCGAGAACTGCGTGATAATCTCGCTCACGCCCGCATAGATAAGCTTGAGACGGGAAGGGAGATCGGTGACGCTGGTACGGATACAGCCGCTGCCGAGGTAGGTCAGCTGGCGGCCCACCTGACGAATCACGCCATAGCCGGTGACGCGCGAGCCGGGATCGATCCCGAGAATAACGGTCATAGCGCGTCTCCGGCTTGGGGGTTATCAGGGCACGCCATTACAGCGTTTCCGCGACCTCGTCAGAAATTTCACCGTTGTGGTAAACCTCCTGTACGTCATCGCAATCTTCCAGCATATCGATCAGACGCAGCAGTTTCGGTGCGGTTTCCGCATCAAGTTCAGCTTTGGTTGACGGGATCATAGAGACTTCAGCGGTGTCGGCTTTGAGCCCTGCCGCTTCCAGCGCATCACGGACGCTACCCAGCTCTTCCCAAGCGGTAAAGACATCGATTGCACCGTCGTCGTAGCTCATCACGTCTTCTGCGCCGGCTTCCAGCGCCGCTTCCATGACCGCATCTTCATCCTGACCTGGTGCGAAGGAGATAACGCCTTTTTTGCTGAAAAGGTAGGCTACAGAGCCGTCGGTACCAAGGTTGCCGCCGGTTTTCGTGAAGGCGTGGCGCACTTCGCCTACGGTGCGGTTGCGGTTATCACTCAGGCATTCCACCATTACTGCGGAGCCGCCCGGACCGTAACCTTCGTAAATGATGGTTTCCATGTTGGAGTCATCTTCACCGCCCACGCCGCGTGCAATCGCGCGGTTCATGGTGTCACGCGTCATGTTGTTGGACAGCGCTTTGTCCATTGCTGCGCGCAGACGCGGATTCGAACCCGGATCGCCACCGCCCAGCTTCGCCGCCGTCACCAGTTCACGAATGATCTTGGTGAAGATTTTGCCACGCTTGGCGTCCTGCGCCGCTTTACGGTGTTTGGTATTTGCCCATTTACTGTGTCCAGCCATGTTACTTTCTCTCCGATCTTTAACTGGGTTCAGGCTACCTTGCCTGCCGCACCGTTTTCGACGGCCCGCGCCGAGGGCGCCTGGACCAGGAAAACGCTGCAGCGCACAATCGGCGCCTGACTGTTCAACAGGGATGGGGCACGCGCTGGCCCGGCATCCTAAATCTCTTGGCTTATCGACTCGCTGCGGCAAAACAGGCCTGCGAGCCGTCGCTAAATGAACTCTTCTATCGCCTGCCGGTTACTCCAGGACTTGGTTAGCGCGGCAGCGGCGGCAGGCGCCACCCACTGCGCGGCCAAATGCTCGCTCAGCAGCGGTTCACGCTCACAGGGTAGCGCCAGGCGGAACCAGTGCTCGTGATTATGCGTGACGTCAGGTGCATAGCGATGACGATATTGCGGGAAGATTTCGAACGCAATCTGCTTGTGACAATCTTCAAGCCGTAAGCCTTCGCCAGCGATATCGATAGCCAACTCCTCTGCCACTTCACGCAGCGCCGCCTGAACCGGGGTTTCGCCCGGCTCAAGGCTGCCGGTAACCGACTGCCAGAAGGTGGCATCATCCCGCCGCTGTAGCATTAACACCCGGCCAGTGTCACGGGCAAAAATCACCACCAGCACCGAAACCGGATGTTTGTAGCGCATTACTTCGTCTCTGGCTTTTCTTTTTTCGGGGCAAGTTGAATGCCAAGATCCGCCAGCGCCGCCGGATTTGCCTCGCTCGGTGCTTCCGTCATCATACAAGCTGCCGCCGTGGTTTTCGGGAAGGCAATGACATCACGAATGTTTTCGGTACCGGTCAGCAGCATGGTCAGGCGATCCAAACCAAACGCGAGGCCAGCGTGCGGCGGCGTACCGTATTTCAAGGCATCAAGCAGGAAGCCAAACTTCTCGCGCTGCTCCTCTTCGGTGATCCCGAGAATGCTGAACACGGTTTGCTGCATCGTGCCATTGTGGATACGCACTGAGCCGCCGCCGACTTCATAGCCGTTGATGACCATGTCATACGCGTTTGCCACCGCCTGCGTAGGATCGGCTGCCAGTTGTTCAGCACTCAGCGCTTTCGGCGCGGTGAACGGGTGGTGCATGGCTGCCAGACCGCCCTCTTCGTCCTCTTCGAACATCGGGAAGTCGATCACCCACAGCGGTGCCCACGCTTTTTCGTCGGTAATGGCTAAATCACGGCCGACTTTCAGGCGCAGCGCACCCAGCGCATCCGCCACAATTTTTGACCGATCGGCACCGAAGAAGATCAGATCGCCATCCTGCGCGCCCGTGCGCGTCAACATAGCCTCAACAATCTCCGGCGTCAGGAATTTAGCGACCGGACTTTGTACGCCCTCAAATCCGTTCGCGCGCTGATTGATTTTCATCCACGCCAGGCCTTTGGCGCCGTAGATTTCAACAAATTTGCCGTACTCGTCAATTTGCTTACGCGTCAGTGCCGCGCCGCCAGGCACACGCAGGGCCGCCACGCGACCTTTGGCGTCGTTTGCCGGGCCGGCAAAGACCTGGAACTCGACCTGCTTCAACAGATCGCCAACGTCGACCAGTTCCATTGGGTTACGCAGATCCGGTTTATCGGAGCCATAACGGTGCATCGCTTCCGCAAAGGTCATCTGCGGGAATTCGCCCAAATCCACGCCCTTCACCTCAAGCCACAGCTCGCGAATCAGGCGCTCCATTTTTTCGCGCACCTGCTCGGCCGTCATGAAAGAGGTTTCGACGTCGATCTGGGTAAATTCTGGCTGGCGATCGGCACGTAAATCTTCATCGCGGAAGCATTTGACGATCTGATAATAGCGGTCGAAGCCTGACATCATCAGCAGCTGCTTAAACAGCTGCGGCGACTGTGGCAGCGCGTAAAATTTACCTTTGTGCACGCGGCTCGGTACCAGATAGTCGCGCGCGCCTTCTGGAGTAGCTTTGGTCAGCATCGGCGTTTCGATATCGAGGAACCCTTCGCTGTCCATAAAGCGACGAACAAAGCTGGTGATTTTTGCGCGCGTTTTCAGACGCTGTGCCATCTCCGGGCGACGTAAGTCCAAATAGCGGTAAGTCAGGCGCGCTTCTTCGCTGTTGGTCTGGTTCGAGTCCAGCGGCAGCGGTTCAGAGCGGTTGATGATGGTCAGCGCGTGGGCGAACACTTCCACGTCGCCGGTCGCCATGTCGCTGTTGCGGTTTTTCTCGGCGCGCGCACGCACGGTACCGGTGATCTGGATACAGAATTCGTTGCGCAGCTCAGAGGCCAGCTGGAAAGCATCCTGATGGTCGGCGTCAAAAAACACCTGTGCGATCCCTTCGCGGTCGCGCATATCAATAAATATCAGGCTACCCAGATCGCGACGGCGATTGACCCAGCCGCAGAGAGTGACTTGCTGACCTACGTGGGACAGATTGAGCTGTCCGCAATATTCTGTACGCATAACGTATCCTTTTAACTTCGCCGCTGCTGCCAGACAACATCAGGCCGCGTAACCTTCTAAGATGCTGTCGCAAAAAGGCGACTATTATAATGTAAAATCCCAGGCAGGATAAGTGGAGCCCGCGCAAAGCGGACATTTCATCGGCAATTATTCGCCGCTATCGACGTCAGGAGCTTGGGTTTGACGCTTCGTATTGGATTACCCCAGTGGCATCACGCTCGCTGGAAACAGTTTGGCCTGGAGAACCTGGCTGATTACGCCCGGCTGTTTGACTGCGTTGAGGGCAATACCACACTTTATGCGCTGCCGTCCCCCGAGGTGGTGATGCGCTGGCGTGACATGACGCACGACGATTTTCGTTTCTGTTTCAAATTTCCCGGCAGCATCTCGCACCAGGCGGCCTTACGCCACTGTGAGGAGCAGGTCAGCGCCTTTCTGCGTTTACTCGATCCGTTAAGTCATCGCATCGGACAATACTGGCTCCAGCTGCCCGCCGCGTTTTCGCCCGCGCAGCTTGACGACTTGTGGCGCTTTCTTGATAACCTGCCGCGCAGTTTTCATTACGGCGTAGAGGTGCGCCACGCACAGTTTTTTGCCAAAGGCGAGGCTGAACGCGCCTTGAATCGTGGCCTGGCGGCGCGCGGCGTGAATCGCGTCATCCTCGACAGTCGCCCTGTCCATGCCTCCCGCTCCCAGCATGCCGCGGCCATCGAGGCACGGCGCAAAAAACCGCGTGTACCGCCGCATGCGGTAAAAACGGGCGCGCAGCCGATGGTCCGCTTTATCGGCAGCGACAGCGTTGAAGAGAGCGTTCCATTGTTTCAGCCGTGGCAGAAAAAACTGGCAGAATGGCAAACCGAAAGCGAGCCGCTGCTGTTTATTCATACGCCTGATATGGGCGAAGTGTTTCCGCTGGTGCAGGCGCTGTGGCCGCAGCTGCAACTGCTGCGCCCTTCGCTGCCCAATCTGCCTGACTGGCCCCAACAAACGGCGCTGTTCTGAATGCAAAGCGGATGCAGCAGGCGGCAGTTTCTGCCAGAATAGCGCCCTTTCCGTTTTCTCTCCGGATTTTCATTATGTCTGACCGCGATACGCTATTTTCCGCGCCCATCGACAAACTGGGTGACTGGACCTTTGACGAGCGCGTGGCTGAAGTCTTTCCCGATATGATTCAGCGCTCGGTGCCAGGGTATTCCAATATTATTTCTATGATTGGTATGCTGGCAGAACGCTTTGTGCAGCCCAACAGCAAGGTGTATGACCTGGGCTGTTCGCTGGGTGCTGCCACGCTTTCGGTGCGTCGTAATATCCGCGTACCGGGATGTGAAATTATCGCCGTCGATAATTCCCCTGCGATGGTTGAACGCTGCCGTCGTCACATTGATGCCTTCCGCGCCGACACGCCGGTCGAGGTACGACAGGCGGATATCCGCGATATTCCTATCGAAAACGCCTCGCTGGTGATCCTTAATTTTACGCTGCAGTTTCTTGAGCCGCCTGCGCGCCTGGCGCTGCTGACCAAGGTCGCTAATGGCCTCAAGCCCGGCGGTGCGCTGGTGTTGTCAGAAAAATTTAGTTTTGAAGACGCCGAGGTCGGCGAGCTGCTGTTTGATATGCACCACGATTTTAAGCGCGCGAACGGCTACAGCGAACTGGAGATCAGCCAGAAGCGCAGCATGCTGGAGAACGTGATGCTCACCGACAGCGTCGACACGCATAAAGCGCGCCTGCAACAAGCGGGCTTTGCCCACGCCGAACTGTGGTTCCAATGCTTTAACTTCGGCTCGCTGGTGGCATTAAAATGATGGATTTTGGTCGTTTCTATCAGCAAATCGCCACCGGCCCGCTGGCGAGCTGGCTGGAAGTTCTTCCGGCACAAATTGCCGCCTGGCAGCGCGAAAACCTGCACGGTCATTTCCGTAACTGGGAAAAAGCGGTGCAGTATCTGCCTCTGTTGACGCCGCAATCCTGCGATCTGCAGCACAGCGTCAGCGCCCAATCAGATGACCTCAGCGATCGTCAACGCGCGGGCATTGAAAAGCTGTTGCGCACTCTGATGCCGTGGCGCAAAGGCCCCTATTCGCTGTATGGCACCGAAATTGACACCGAATGGCGTTCCGATTGGAAATGGGATCGCGTTTTACCGCACATCTCCCCGCTGGCTGGCCGCACGGTGCTGGACGTCGGCTGCGGCAGCGGCTATCACATGTGGCGCATGATTGGCGCCGGGGCGCGCCTGGTCGTGGGCATCGATCCGATGCAGCTCTTCCTGTGCCAGTTTGAAGCGGTGCGCAAGCTGCTGGGTGACGATCGCCGTGCCCATCTGCTGCCGCTGGGCATTGAGCAGCTTCCCGCGCTGCAGGCGTTTGATACGGTGTTCTCAATGGGCGTGCTCTATCATCGCCGCTCGCCGCTGGATCATCTCTATCAACTCAAAAATCAGTTGGTGAGTGACGGCGAACTGGTGCTGGAAACGCTGGTGATCGAGGGCGATGAAAATGCGGTGCTGGTGCCGGGTGAACGCTACGCGCAAATGCGTAATGTCTACTTTATTCCTTCGGCCGCCGCACTGAAAGGCTGGCTCGAAAAATGCGGATTTGTGGATGTGCGTATCGCCGATCACGCGGTGACCTCTGTAGAAGAGCAGCGTCGCACCAGCTGGATGACCAGTGAATCACTGGCGGAGTTTCTCGACCCCAACGACAATAGCAAAACCGTTGAAGGGTATCCCGCGCCGCTGCGCGCCGTACTGGTGGCGCGCAAGCCCTGAGTGCTATCGCCGCGACAGCGCCAGCTTCGCGGCAAAACCAATCAACACGCAGCCGTGAGCCGATCCAGGATTTTTAGCACGCAGCTGCGCGCAATATTGGTGGCGCGCAAGCCCCGAGGCCTATCGCCGTGACAGCGCCAGCTTCGCGGCAAAACCAATAAATACGCAGCCCGTGAGCCGATCCATGATTTTCAGCACGCCAGGCTGACGCAGCTGCGCGGCAAAATAGTGGCTGCCGCCGATCAATATCGCATTCCATAACAGACCGATCGCCATATGCGTCAACGCCATCAGCGTGCACCACAGCGGCACAGATGCGCCGGCGGGGATAAACTGCGGCAGAAAAGTCACGTAAAAGACGCCCACTTTCGGATTCAGCATGTTACCCATCAGTCCGCGACTAAAGCAGGCAAGATAGCGCTGTTCAGCGCGGACAGCCTCAGGCGCGTCCGCGGCAGCCGTGCGCGGCTTGAACAGTAATTTGGCTCCAAGCCAGAGTAGATATGCGGCACCCAGCCATTTCAGCGTGTTGTAGGCCACTTCAGAGGCGAGCAGCAACGCACCGAGCCCGAATCCCACCGCAATGCCCCATACCAGGCAGCCCAGCGTGACGCCGAGCGCCGTGGCGGACGCACGCTTCCAGCCCTGTGCAGCAGCGGAACGCAACACCAGCGCAGTATCAAACCCTGGCGTTAGCGTTAACACGGTGATGGCGAAAAGAAAGGATAAAATGAGTGTCATGGCCTGCTCCATTCATGCCGTTTAATAAAGGTCGTCCTGTTCAGGGGCCCCCCGTGCCGGTTAATTCTCGGCGTCAGCGGGTCGATCCCAATATTGATATTTATAAGCCGTGGTAAGATGCCGTTCCAGCGTGCCTTTGGCAAATGTTTCCGTTTCGTGCAGATAGCTGAGGGTACAGTTTCCCACCTCATCCCAGAGCTGGCACTCATCCACTGAGCGCAGCGTACTGACCGGCGTGGTAGACGTCCCATCAAGACGCCGTTCACGCCACTGCGCGTCATAGGTATACGTATCTTTCCCGCGCACGGTGCTGGCTGTGGTGACCTGTCCCTGCTGATTCCAGCGCCAGCTGCTTACACCATTGCTGGTTTCATCACTGCCGCGCGCTACGCTCTTCTCAACCTGAAAGTGCCTGTCGTAGTGAAACGTGGTTTCCGTGGCGCCCGCTTTGCCCATACTGGTAAAGGTGTCAGATGCGCTGAGGATGTTACCCTGCGGGCCGATATGCCAACTGATGGTACCCTGCCGATTATCGATAACCTGCGCCTGGCCATCTTTGAGCACTTTGACCAACCATGCGTACTCCGCAACCCACCCGCGCTGCACGCGCGCAATGTGCTGCTCCATGCTCAAGATGACGCTGCCTTCGTTCTTGTCGTAGGTGATATCCGCCACCAGCAATCTCCCGCAGCGGTCAAACTGCCCCAACACGCGCTTCTGGGAATCAACGTCTTTGCCAAACTCGCCGGCCACCACCTGGCGCACTGCGCCTTTGGCATCGCCGCCCAGAATAATCCAGTTGTTACTGCTGGCGATGGCGGCACTTTGCGGGGGACAGGCGGTGCCGGCGGCCAACGCGCCGCTCGCAGCGGGAAGCAGAAGCGCGCAAATCAAAGAAAGGCTTTTCATATCGGGATTTCCGCACTCAATCATGCATTAATCAAAGCACCGTTTAAGATCTTCTGCCATGTCCCGCTGAATAACAGGCAAAAAGAACCCCAGCAAGAGACTGGGGTTTGGTACTTGCAAGCATCGCGTCGCTAGGCTCGACGCGCTGCGCGGCAAAATCAGTAGTATCAGGCGACGCGAACGGCGCTCATTTCCATCATGGTTTTCATGGCTTCAACCACATCACCATCCACACAGTAGCGGCTAAATTCGTCGGTCTCGGGTTCACCACACATTGAGACGCCCGCTTTGCGATAACGCATTGGAGAAGCAATCAGGCGGCTAGCGGAGCTGTGAACTTCCTGCAGACCGCACTCGATAAACTTTTGCAGGTTACTCAATCTCACACCCGCACCGGCCATAATGATTGGACCCGTGCTCTGTTCATTTAGTTCCCGCAATAATGCAATTCCTGCTTCAGCGTTCTGCTGCTGACCCGAGGTGAGGATACGACGGATGCCAAGATCGGTCAGAATGTGCAGCGCTCTGTTGGGGCTGTGGCAGAGATCAAAGGCGCGGTGAAACGTCACCGCCATGTCGCCGCACAGCGCCATGATTTGCTGCATGCGTGCGACATCGACGTGTGCGTCCTCATCCAGCATGCCAATCACAACGCCCGGAAACCCCATGTCGCGGATAAAGGCGACGTCAGATTTCATCACTTCGAATTCATGAGCGGTATAACAAAAATCACCGCCGCGAGGACGCACGATGGGGTGTACCGGAATCGTTAGCTGGCGCTGTGCGGCCTCCAGCACGCCCGGCGAAGGCGTTAAGCCTCCCTCACGCGGTGCGCTACAGAGTTCCACGCGATCCGCTCCGGCCTGCTCTGCCGCCAGCGCACAGTCAATGCCATAACAACAAATTTCCAGTTTCGTCATCCTCGACTCCTTTTCACGACTTCTGGCTCGGAGAGGTTACATAAGTTAGTCTGCTTAATGGATCAGTTTACGTGGAAACCGCACAATGACATTCGATTTTGATCAAGGGATAGACCGTCGTCACAGCGATAGTTTGAAATGGCACAAATATCGCGATAGCGATGTCCTGCCGCTGTGGGTGGCAGACACCGATTTTCGCTCACCGCCCTGCGTCATTGAGGCCATTCAAAAGCGTGTGGCACACGGCGTTTTTGGTTATGGCGCCCCGCCCGCTGGGCTTATCAATGTTATTGTTTCGCGTTTAGCTGAACGTTATCAGTGGCACATCCAACCTGACTGGATCGTGCTGCTGCCTGGCGTCGTCAGTGGCCTGAATCTGGCCGTGCGCGCCTTTACCGAGAAGGGGCAAGGCACGGTGGCGCCCAGCCCTATTTATCCCCCTTTCCGCTCCGCAGCACGACTGGCGAACCGAACACAGGTTAATTTGCCGATGCAGCTTGTAGAGAACCGCTGGGTGCCGAGCCTTGACGCCGCTTACCTCACGGGGAATGAACGCTTGTTGATGCTGTGCAACCCGCACAACCCTGGTGGCACCGTTTACACGCGCGCCGAACTCGAGGCACAGCTGGCCTTTGCGCAGCAACATGGCTTGCTGGTGTGCTCGGATGAGATTCACTGTGATTTATTGCTCACGCCCGGCACCCGCCACATTCCGTTTGCCAGCCTTAACGAGGATGCCGCCCAGCGCAGCCTCACGCTGCTCTCGCCCTCTAAAACGTTCAATATTGCCGGATTGGGCGCATCGGTTGCGATTATTCCAAATCCCGCGCTGCGCAAGCGATTTAGTCAGGTGCGTGAAGGCATTGTGCCGAGCGTCGATATTCTGGCGCTGGTGGCCGCGGAAGCCGCCTGGCGCGATGGCGATCCTTGGTTGGACGCGCAGTTGGCGTATCTGCGCGCGAACCGTGATGCGCTGTGCGCCACCATTGAGAGCCTGCCCGGCGTAAAGATGATGTGTCCGGAAGCGACCTACCTCGGCTGGATCGATGCCAGCGGACTCGACGTCGCCAACCCGACGCACTATTTCGAAACGCACGGACTCGGTTTTTCGCCGGGGCGTGACTTTGGCAACGACCAGTTTGTGCGTTTCAATTTTGGCTGTACCCGCTCCACGCTGGACACGGCGCTGGCACGCCTGCGTCAGGCGGTGGAGACGCGCCGTTAAGCGCGTTCGCTGGCGACAATCTCTTCTAATGACCACGGATGAAATTTGACGGTGGTCTGGCCGTCCGTGACCGCCAGCGTAGGATTGGGCAAACGCTCTTGTTCACCTTTAGGCGTGCTGGTTTTGAAGGAGATGCCCGGTTGCGTAAGGGCTTCATCTGACAGCAGGGCCATCGCGCGCACGCCAAGCGTCTCAGGCTCACCGCGCAGAACGATTTCAATATGCTCCCACCCTTCATGGCGGTATCTTTTTTCGCCAGGCCACGGCAGCTCAATCACATCAACCTGCCAGCCGGCAAACTGTAGCGGTTCATGCAGCTTAAATAAATAAATGGGTCGTCCGTTGATGATCGCTTCGGAAAAGGCGGTTCCTATCTGCAGCAGGCCGCTTTTCCAGCGCTCCGCAGTGGTAAATTGATGACAGCGTACCGCAATGTGATCAATTTCATGCTGGGTGATTTCAATCCCTAACCGCGCAGCGAACGCGCTTAATGCGCTATCAAAACGAGACAGATCTTGTTCTAAGTCACTCAGTTCAGTGGGAAAATTTTTTTTCATTGTGGGCCTACCTCTGGAACAATCCATTCATTTTGAGATGTAAAACAGCGGAAGAAGCTGCGCATTCTCTCATCAAAGCGTCAGATTCATCCTATTTAGCCTAAAAAAACGCTGAAAACCGCATAAATCGCTTAATCATTTCGGATTAATCGCCTTACCAGTACCACCTTTTACTTTATGAAAGTAGCATAACTAAATGATTTATTTGGTTAAAATTAATACAATAAGATAAATCTCATTTCCCTTCCAAACAATTGCAGCCTGAAACCCTTTCTTATAAATTTGTGATTCACAACTACAAGGAACGGCCTTATGTCTATGCTCATTGTTGTCGCGGTCCTGATTGCCTTAATGGGATTTGCTATTTCCCGCCATTGGAAGGTGCGTGAAGACAAAAGCGTTAAAAATCCACGCCGTCACCTGCGTCGCCGTTAGTCGGCGACCTGAGGTGGTGCACCTATTGCCTCTGCGCGAAGTGCTGACGCACCTTATCATTTCACGTATACTTCCCGTCTTATTTTTTTCGTCCCGCCCGGCAGTGGCGGGACAGTGACATCGGCTCGACGCTTTTGACGGGCCTTTTCAGCATATGAAGGTAAAGCGGTGAATATTCAGGCTCTTCTTACCGATAAAATCGGTCAGGCGATGGTAGCAGCGGGCGCGCCTGCTGAATGCGAACCTCAGGTTCGCCAATCTGCCAAAGTCCAGTTTGGTGACTATCAGGCGAACGGCATCATGGCCGCAGCGAAAAAGCTGGGTCTGGCGCCCCGTCAGTTGGCTGAGCAGGTGATTCAACACCTGGATCTCACCGGTATCGCCAGCCAAGTGGAAATTGCCGGTCCCGGCTTTATCAATATATTCCTCGATAGCGCCTGGCTTGCCGCGCAAGCTGCCGAAGCGCTGCGCCTGCCACGCCTCGGCGTCGGCACGCTCACGCCGCAAACGATTGTGGTCGATTACTCGGCACCTAACGTCGCGAAAGAGATGCACGTGGGTCACGTGCGCTCTACCATCATCGGTGATGCGGCAGTCCGCACCCTTGAGTTTCTCGGTCACAACGTGATTCGCGCTAACCACGTGGGAGATTGGGGCACACAGTTCGGTATGCTGATTGCGTTTCTGGAAAAACAGCAAAATGAACACCACGAGGAGATCGCGCTGGCCGATCTTGAAGCGTTCTATCGCGAGGCTAAGCGGACTTACGATGAGGACGAAGCCTTTGCCGAGCGCGCGCGCAGCTACGTCGTCAAACTGCAGGGCGGCGATGCCTATTGCCGTGACATGTGGAAAAAGCTGGTCGACATCACCATGAGTCAGAACCAGCTGGTTTACGATCGCCTGAACGTTACGCTAACGCGTCACGATGTCATGGGCGAAAGCCTGTATAACGACATGCTGCCGGGCATCGTGGCCGATCTGCGTGAAAAGGGCTTGGCCGTCACCAGCGAAGGCGCCACTGTGGTCTTCCTTGATGAGTTTAAAAACAAGGAAGGCGAACCGATGGGCGTTATCATCCAGAAAAAGGATGGCGGCTATCTTTACACCACCACAGACATTGCTTGCGCCAAGTACCGTTATGAGACGCTGGGTGCCGATCGCGTGCTCTATTATATTGACTCGCGCCAGCATCAGCACTTGCAGCAAGCCTGGACCATCGTGCGTAAAGCGGGTTACGTGCCAGAATCGGTGCCGTTAGAGCATCACGCCTTTGGCATGATGCTGGGCAAAGATGGCCGCCCGTTCAAAACGCGGAGCGGCGGCACCATCAAGCTGGCCGATCTGCTCGATGAAGCGGTTGAGCGCGCGCATACGCTGGTCAGTGAAAAGAACCCGGAGATGTCCGCCCAAGAGCTGAAAGACTTGGCGGAAGTGGTCGGCATCGGTGCAGTGAAGTACGCCGATCTCTCGAAGAGCCGCACCACCGACTATGTGTTCGACTGGGATAATATGCTGGCCTTTGAAGGCAACACCGCGCCGTACATGCAATACGCCTACACGCGTGTGCTCTCGGTATTCCGTAAAGCCGGTATCGAACCTGAAAGTCTTCAGGGTGATATTGTGTTGACGGAGGCGCGTGAGGCGCAGCTGGCCGCACGCCTGCTGCAGTTTGAAGAGACCATCACTCTGGTGGCGCGTGACGGCACGCCGCACGTGATGTGCGCCTACCTTTACGACCTGGCGGGACTGTTCTCAGGCTTCTATGAACACTGCCCTATTCTGTCTGCCGACGATGAGCAGATCCGCAACAGCCGACTGCAGTTGGCCGCGCTGACGGCGAAAACCCTGAAACAAGGGCTGGATACGTTGGGCATTAAAACCGTGCAGCGTATGTAAGCTGAGCGAAAGACGCCCTTAGCAAAAAACCCGCCGCGGCGGGTTTTTTTATGGCTACTGATAATTCACCGTGACGGTGCTGCTGATCACCCGCAGGCCAGGCGGTAAAGCCCCCCGGCCCTGAAAACCAAACGCCAGATGCAGCGTGTCTTCCGCCGTGATATTCGCCAATCCGCGCGTACTGCCGCTTTCTCCCTCAATCTCTACGCAGCGCGTGGTCGCGCAGAGACGCACGACCAGCCCTGAAGGGGCGGGACGGCTAAGCTCATAGCGCCAGTAAATCTCACTGATGGCACCCGCAGCGGCTGATGGCGCTTTTAGCGCAGGCGTAATCAACCAGTTGCCGCGCACGCCAAGCGTTGGGCCGCTGGCCTGCGCTGTCCAGGCGCCGCCCCCGGCGTTCGCCAGCAGCGGTAACGCCAGCAGCACGCCCAAGAGACGTCTCTGCCATGCGCGGAGCATTATTTACCTCCGATGGTGGCGGTCATGCGGATCTGCCGGTTATCTGACAGCTCCATGTTCGACAGCACCACCAGCTGCGGCAGGTTACGGCGCAGGAAGCGCGCCAGCAGCGCCCGCAGCGGATGGTTCACCAGCAGTACCGGCGGCGCACCGCTCATCTCTTGCTGCTGCAGGGCGGATTGCGTTTGTACCAGCAGGCGATCGGCCAAGCCAGGCTCCAACCCGCCGCCGCCCTGCAGCGCCTGCAGCAGCAGGCGTTCGAGGGTGGCATCCAGGCCAATCACCTGCACTTCGCCATTGCCCGGGAACCACTGTTGAGTGATCGCGCGGCCCAGCGCCACGCGCACGACGCTGGTCAGCTCCTGCGGATCGCTTTGCACTGGCGCATGTTCCGCCAGCGTTTCGATGATGGTACGCATATCGCGAATCGACACGCGCTCCACCAGCAGGTTTTGCAGCACTTTGTGCAGGGTGGTCAGCGTGATAACCCCCGGCACCAAATCTTCGGTGAGCTTCGGCATCTCTTGGGTCACGCGATCCAGCAGCTGCTGCGCCTCCTGGCGCCCAAACAGTTCGCTGGCGTATTGACCAATCAGGTGATTGAGATGCGTGGCGACCACGGTACTGGCTTCCACTACCGTAAAGCCCTGAATCTGCGCCTGCTCTTTCAACGCGCTGTCAATCCAGATCGCCGCGAGGCCAAAGGCGGGATCGACCGTTGGCTCACCTGGCAACGATCCCGCTGCCGTGCCCGGGTTAATGGCCATCCAGCGTCCCGGATAAGCATCACCGCTGCCAATCTCCACCCCTTTCATGAGAATGCGGTAGCGCGCAGGCGGCAGCTCCATATTGTCGCGAATGTGTACCACCGGTGGCAGGAAACCGACCTCCTGGGCCACTTTCTTACGAATACTACGAATACGGCCCAGCAGTTCGCCGTTTTGCATATGGTCAACCATGGGGATGAGCCGATAGCCCACCTCCATACCCAGCGAGTCTTCCAGCTGAACATCGGTCCACGATGCTTCCGTATTGGCAGGCGTTTCCTGGGTTTTGACCATGCTTGCGCTCGGCACCGCCGCTTTCGGCTTCATTTCGCGCCCGCGCAGCCACCAGGCCAGTCCCAATAAGGCGGCAGTAAACAGCAGGAATACCAAGTTTGGCATGCCCGGCACCAGACCCAGCAAGCCGATAACCCCGCCGCTTAACATCAGGACGCGCGGATTGTTGAACAGCTGACCCACCATCTGCTCACCGACATCCTGGTCGGTGGCTACACGCGTTACAATCACACCGGCCGCGGTGGAGATCACCAGCGCGGGGATCTGCGCCACCAGCCCGTCACCAATGGTCAACAGCGTGTAGGTTTCACCGGCGTGGCCGAGATCCATGCCATGCTGTACCACGCCGACCAACAGGCCACCGATGACGTTAATTACCATGATCAGGATGCCGGCTACCGCATCACCGCGCACAAACTTACTGGCACCGTCCATGGAACCATAGAAATCAGCCTCTTGCGTCACTTCGCTGCGGCGTTTCTTGGCTTCCTCTTCGCCAATGAGGCCGGCGTTTAAGTCAGCATCGATAGCCATCTGCTTGCCGGGCATGCCGTCCAGCACAAAGCGCGCGCCCACCTCAGCGATACGCCCAGCACCCTTGGTGATAACCATAAAGTTGATGATTACAAGGATGATAAACACCACGATACCGATGGCGAAGTTACCGCCGACCAGGAAGTGACCAAAGGCTTCAACCACGCGCCCTGCGGCATCTGCACCGGTATGACCTTCCAGTAAGATGATACGCGTCGAGGCAACGTTAAGCGCCAGACGCAGCAAGGTTGAGAACAGCAGAATCGTCGGGAAAGCGGCAAACTCCAGCGTGCGCTGGGTAAACATCGCGACGAGCAGCACCATGATGGACAGTGCAATATTGAAGGTAAACAGCAGGTCGAGGATGAAAGCGGGTAACGGCAACACCATCATCGACAGAATGAGCATGATCAGGACAGGCCCGGCCAGCACCTGCCACTGCGTATCTTTAAAATTGCCCGGTAAACGCAGCTTTTCGGCCAAATTAGCCATCGTTTCTGTTCTCTCCTGCAAAGTCCATGTCTGCCGGGACCGGCAGCTGTTTTGGTTTGGTTGGGATCAGACCGCCTTCGCGTTTCCAGCGACGCAGCTGCCAAACCCACGCCAGCACTTCCGCGACCGCCGAATAGAGCGCGCCCGGAATGAACTGGCCAATTTCTGTATGACGATAAAGCGCACGCGCCAGCGGTGGGGCTTCAAGAATCGGAATGCGGTGCTCTTTCGCTAATTCACGTATCTTCAGGGCAATATCCCCAGCACCTTTGGCAATCACTTTTGGCGCGCTCATTTTGCCTTCCTGATACTGCAGCGCGACCGAGTAGTGCGTTGGGTTGGTGACAATCACATCGGCTTTCGGGACATCCGCCATCATGCGGCGGCGGGCAGCTGCACGCATCGCCTGACGAATACGCCCTTTTACGTGGGGATCGCCTTCGTTCTGTTTATGCTCGTCACGCACTTCCTGACGCGTCATGCGCAGCTTTTTAAAATGGCTATAAAGCTGCCAGAACACGTCAAAGCCGACCATGGGTATCAAGCTCATCATGATCAATGCGCAGCTTACCGCGATGAGCGTTAATCCGTGGTGCAGCGCCGTCACCGGCGATTCGCTGATCAGGCGCAGCATCTCCTGCCAGTGTGACCAGATGTACCAGCCACCCACCAGCCCGACCATCGCCGCTTTAATCACCGCTTTCAGCAGCTCAACCCAGGTTTGTGCTGAGACCATGCGCTTAATACCGGGCAGCGGATTGAGTTTGTTAAAATCGACTTTCAGTGACTTGCTGCTGAAGTTGATGCCTCCCAGCAGCATTGGCGCGGCAATCGCGACGATGACCAGCCCTGCCATTAATGGCAGCAGCGCCAGGACCGCTTGACCAATCAGGTTACCGATATGCCCAACAATCAGTTTGTCGTCTGAAACCATGCTGTGATCAAAGCGAAAGCCGGTGGCGAGCATGCCCGCAAGCCGATCGGCCATGTTGCTGCCTCCGAGCCACAAAATCAGCAAGCCCGCCAGTAACATCAATACCGATGTCAGCTCGCGCGATCGCGGAATCTGCCCGTCCTCCCGTGCTTTTTGCAATCGGTGGGGCGAGGGCGATTCTGTTTTGTCCTCATCACTCTCTTCTGACACGACATACCTCAGCCGGCAGGAATCTTGTGCATAGCATGCCAAAAGCGTGGGGCGATAAAGCGTGGATTAAGCGCATTAAAAGCGAGTTTATTTAGCCATAAGTGAAATTAATTTCCTTACAGGCCACCTTAATCGCGCGGTTGCCGCGCCATTTGAGGCAAAGCGTCACGCTGACCATCGCGTCGGCTGAGAAGGTGGCGCGTTTAGCAAAAGGCGTGCCGACATCGCGTTTACGGGCGGAAAAGCCGCTGGGAAAGTCTTAAATTAATAAATTTGTTTCATTGCAGATACTTTTTTTACGCTGCTAAATAGATTAACATTGCTAACGATTAATTCACGCTCTGCGCGGCGGATGATGGACCTTTTAGGCCTTGCTCATAAGACCTGTTTTTTATAAATCAATTTGCCTTATGTTTTGTAATTAAGCCTTTATTTACAGGCCCGTCATCTACGCTTTTTTCGCCCTCTAGCATGGCTTTTCCTTTGATGCAATGGATTGAATTCTCAAAAGTCTTAGGTAGACTGAGTACAGCACTATCTTTCTGTAATCTGTCTGTTTTTTTGATGGCTTTCTCGCTGCCCTGCCCGCTCGCAATACCGCGTGTCGGGTAAATTACCCTGCAGCTAATCTGATGAAATTTGAGGAACATGGTGAATAAGAGTCTCGTGCTAACGCTGTTCGCAGTGTTAACGTTGGCGGGTTGTAAAACGCCTCCGCCGTCGGTTACTGATGACACGCTGGTAACCAGTGAAGTGAATGGCGTCAAGCTGGTTCACCGTCATGCGGTGGCAGCACCGGGCGAGTTCACGCCGATCAATGCCAGCTATCGCGCACTGTATGCTGCCTCTGTCATGACTACACCGGATTACGGCGGTAAAGTTGTGCGCTATCTGGATAATGCCCAATCGTTTCAGGTATTGGGCCGCGTCGAGCACAGCTGGCTAGCCATTGCGGACGAGCCAGATGGCCAGCTTATTGGCTATATTCCTCCTAAAGCTGGCGTTGAGAGCACGCGCTACGATGCCACCCTTCGCAGCGACCGCCCGCGCCCGCGCCGCTCTAAACAGGTTTGTGTCGCCGTTGGAGGCGCCAGCAAAGCCTGCCGTGCCAACGACACGGCGACCTGGATTCTGGATTAAAGATGCAATTCGGCATCGCTTGTCTGCAGCTGCGTGACGCTGCAGACCACGCACAATGCCGTTGCAAGGAATAGTTAGATTCAATGACACCGGATACGGTTGTTCGCGAAGGCATTGTCGCGAGCAACGATAATCTCTTGCTTAATGCCGCCGCGCCTATTCTGAATGCCGTTGTTCGCATCCGGCAGGCAGGCACGCACGACGATCCCGCCGGGCTGCGCCACTCCCTTATTGAAGAGATTCGTCAATTTGAGCAACGCTGCAAGCAGGCGGGTTTGCCGTTTGAAATGATCATCGGCGCCCGCTATTGCCTGTGCAGCGTGCTGGATGAGGCCGCCGCACAAACCCCTTGGGGCACACGCGGCGTTTGGTCTGGCAACGGGATGCTGGTCACTTTCCATAATGAAAGCTGGGGCGGCGAAAAAGTGTTTCAGCTGCTTTCCCGCGTCTCGCAGAGCCCACAGCAGCATCTTTGGCTGCTGGAAATCATCCATTACTGCTTGCTGCTGGGCTACGAAGGCCGCTATCGCGGCAGTGAGAGCGGTCGCGCGCAGTGTGAGGGCATTCGCAAACGCCTGGCCCAGCTGATTGCCGAAACGCGCCCCGCGCAGCCAGCAGGCACACCGTTAGTGGAGGTGCATCCGCTGGTGAGCAGCCTGACGCGCCCGATGGTGCCGCTGTGGGCGTGCATGACCCTCGCGACCCTGCTTGCCTGTCTGGTGTACAGCGGGCTCAACTGGCGGCTCGGTAATGCTGCCGAACCGCTGCTGCGCGATATCTATGAAATGCCGCTGCCACAAATCATGCCTGGTCGCCGTCCCACCTCGCCGCAGGCGCTGCTGGATATGCACCAGCGCCTGAACGATGTGATTGCCGCGGGTCAGCTGGAAGTAAGCGACGGTGCGTTTGGCAGCAAAGTGATTATTCCCGCCGATAAGCTCTTCGCCGCCGATGGCACCGTGGTCAATCAGGTGGGCCGCGCGCTGTTGGCGCACGTCGCCAGCGCGATGAAAACCGTCAAAGGCACGGTGCTGGTGTCCGTCTACACCGACAACAGCCCGGTAGACGGTCGCTTCGCCTCCAGCTATGAGTTCTCGCTGGCGCGGGCGCGGGCGGTGACCCAGCTGCTGAATCCGCAACTCTCTGACGGCCATAGCGTAAAAGCTGAAGGCCGCGGCGACAGCAATCCTTTACTGCCAAACGACAGCAATGAGAACCGCGCCCGCAATCGCCGGGTCGAAATCACCTTATTTGCGGCCCCCGAAACCCTCAGCAATCATCCGGGAGGTCAGTGATGCGCGCATCGCTGCAACATGCCTTAACTCATCGTCTTCTCTGGAGCTTTATTGGCGTCAGCGCGCTGAGCTGCGTGCTATGGATGCTAGGTCCACTCTGGACGTGGGGCGATACCCGTCCGCTTGAACCGACGCTGCCGCGCCAATTGCTGGTGGGACTGCTGTTCTTTTGCTGGGTGCTTTTCCAGTTTCTCCCTGCCCTGTGGCGCGGCTGGTTTAACAGCAAAATGTTGACCCAGCTGCAAGCGTCCGGCAGCGAAGAGTTCTCCGATCGTCAAGCCACAGAAACCCTGTTAGCCCAGCGTTTTAGTGAAGCCGCGCTGCGGCTCAAGCGTACCCAATTTGGGCGGCGGCACCAAAAAAGCTGGCTGGCCCGCTTTCAAAGCCACTACCTGTATCAACTTCCGTGGTATGTGATCATTGGCGCACCGGGCGCGGGAAAAACCACGGCGCTGCTTAATGCGGGCCTCTCTTTCCCGGTGACCGACAGCGCGGGTAACGCGGCGATTCGCGGCGTCGGCGGTACGCGCCACTGTGACTGGTGGTTTACCGACAATGCTGTGCTGATTGATACCGCCGGGCGCTATGCATTGCAAGAGAGCCAGCGCGCACGAGACGGTGCGGAGTGGCAAGGCTTTATCAACTTGCTCAAGCGCTACCGTACCCGCCAGCCAATCAATGGCGTGATCATGACCATCAGCGTGGCCGATCTGCTCACCGATTCCGCTGAAGCGCGCCACGCACAAGCGAGCGCGCTGCGCCAGCGTATGCTGGAGTTACACCAGCAGGCCGGCATTCATTTCCCGGTGTATGTGATGGTGACAAAAACCGATCTGCTAAAAGGCTTTATGAGTTTTCATGCCGGTTTAAACAAAACGCAGCGCGATGCGATTTGGGGCTTCACGTTTCCCTGGGAGCCCGGGAAACCCCATAAAGAGGACTGGCACCAGAGCTTTCGTCAGCGCTATCACCGCCTGGAGCAACAGTTGTACCAGCAGCTCACCGGCATCATGGCTGCGGATCGCGATCTGACTCGCCGCGCCGACAGCTTTCTGTTTCCGCAAGAGTTTGGTTCGCTGCGTCCGTTGTTAAGTGAATATCTGGATGTCGTGTTCTCACGCCGCGACGACGATATCGCTTGGGCAGCGCGCGGTCTGTTCTTTACCAGTGGCACCCAAGAAGGTTTGCCGTTTGACCGCATCATGGGTGAGCTAAACCGAAAATTACAATTGCCTCATACCGGCGAAAACAGTCTTGCGGCGTGGGACAGCGTCAATCGCAATAACCCCATCCCCGGCAGCAAAGGCCAGAGCTATTTCATTCGTGATTTTCTCAGCGATCTGGTGTTCCGCGAAAGCGGGTTGGCCGGAAGCAATCGCCTTTGGGAATACCGCAACCGACTGTTCCACTGGATTGGTTACGGCATGTTGACCGGCGCCCTGCTGCTGCTAACGGGCTTGTGGATCACCAGCTATTACCAGAATCAGCGCTATCTCAAGCACGTTGAGGCGCGGATTGCGCCACTGACGCAACAAAGTCAGCAGGTCATTCATCAGCCAGCCGATAATATCTTTGATCTGCTACCCTTCTTAAATAACCTGGTGAAATTGCCGTTGTCAGAGCGTTTTTCCCTCGACAATCCGCCGTTTACCATGCGAGCAGGGTTATACCGCGGCAGCCAGGTGAGTGATGCAGCTTGGGTGCTTTATCAAAATGCGCTTAAGTCTCTGTTGCTTCCGCGCGTTGCGCAGCAGATCACCAATTTTTTGCGTGACGACCCTGGCACAGACAATGAATATAGCCGTAACGCGTTGCGCGCTTATCAAATGCTCTATCAGCCGCGCAACTATGACGGTGAGTTTTTGCGCAGCTGGCTGATGCAAAATTTGCAGCGCAAACTGCCCGATAACGTCAGCGTGCGGGATTTACAACAGCTTGACTGGCATCTCAGCCAGCTGCTGGACCAGCAAATTCAGTCTTCGCCCTATGCGCGTGACAATGCATTAATGATGCGCAAGCTTGCAGAAAACCTGAAAAATGCTGGCAACGACAGCGATGTATTCGGCGTGGCGCCGCAAACTGTTTCGCAGCGTTTGATCGGACAAAGTAAGTAAAGTGAGGTAACCATGGCGACACAGACCACGCCGGGTTGGTACGGCAAGTTACCGGCAACCGGTGATTTTCTCCGCCAGCGCCTGAGTGAGCAAATCGTGACGCCCTGGAGCCACTGGTTTCAACTGGGACTGCTACAGTGGCAGCAGCAGCCCAATGCGACAACGCCGCTGTTTCTGCGCGCGCCGGTATGGAACTTTGTTCTACCGCTTTCGCCACTGCGGCAGCAGATACAAATGGGCTGTTTACTGCCCTCCTGCGATCGCGTGGGCCGCTGTTGGCCGCTACTGGCGCTGCGCAGTTTCCACCTGAGCCAATGGCATCGTGCGCAGCTGGCGATTTCAGGTGATTGGTTTCAGGATCTGGGTGCAGTGATGCTGCACGCAGTGCGAGGTCGTGTTTCACCGGATCAACTGGAGCAGCAGATACAGGCGCTTTCACCGCTGATGGTGCCTGAACCGCGCGGCAGCGACATCATGGAGATCATTGGATTCGATGATTTGCCCTGTACCTTGAGCTGGCGCGAGGTCGCGGAAGGTTTCGATCCCCAGCAGCACATTAGCTACTGGTGGAGCAATCGCAGCGACGGGTTTACACACGCAACCCACAAACACAGTGGGCCGCTTACCGCGCAACTTTTTTCGTTATTGTTTAACCCGGCGGCAGGTGCACAGCCGGGACGCAACGGCCTCTATCCACCGATGTTTGAGTAGGCCGCCGCGTTTTCCTTGTTAACGGGATGACTCATGCAATTTACCATTGTCCAAAGCAATACGGATGTGCCTGCCACAACCGTCACGTTTAAACCGCCGGGAGGACGTATCGGCCGCAGCCCAGACAATGATCTGGTGTTACCCGACACGTCACGCGCGATTTCGCGTTTGCAGGCACTGGTGCATCTTTCCCAGGAGGGCGAGTGCCGACTGACCAACCAAGGCAGCGTTACCGCCGTGGTGGTGAACGGCGAGGCGCTGCCGCGTGGCGCGCAGGTCAGGCTCCAGCATGGAGACACGATTGCCATTGGTGAGTATGGTTTGGAAGTGCGAGATCCAACGCATCATGACAGTCGGCACGACGATCCGCTGGCCTTTTTCGCCGACAGCAGCAGCGATCCATTAGGCCTTGCGCTCCCCCTTGAGCAGGGACCAGAGGTGATAGCCCCCCGTGCAGATAAACGCAGCGATCCGCGTCTGGACATCGATCCTGCCGAGGAGGTCACTGCTGCGCTCGCACCGCTCGCAGACGCCGATCGTGACAAGTTAATTGCCGCCCTGTTTGAAGGCATGGGGTTAAACAATCGCCAGTCCGCCGCCATTACCGAAGAGCAGATGCGGGTCACGGGCCGCATGCTTAGCCTCTTTTCTCAGGGTACGGTCGCTCTGCTTTCGTCACGCTCGATTCTCAAGCGCGGTGTAAAAGCCGACATGACCATGATCCTGAATGAAGCCAACAATCCCTTTAAAATTTTGCCTTCGGGCAAAACCGTGCTGATGCAAATTTATCAAAGCCAAATGCCGGGCTTTATGCCGCCCGAGGCCGCCGTGCGCGATGCGCTGGTCGATCTTCAGGCGCATCAGCTGGGAATGATTGCCGGGATCCGCGCCATCATCGCCGCGATGTTGCAATCCTTTAATCCACAGCGCCTTGAAGAGTCGGCTCGGGAAGAAGGCGTGCTGCCCAAGCTGCAGTTCAGCAGCGGACGTAAAGCGGCGCTGTGGGACTATTTTTCACGGCATTACCAGCGCACCGCTGGCGAAATTGAAGATGATTTCCATACGCTGTTTGGCGAAGCTTTCCTGCATGCCTATGACATGGAAGTTAATCAGTACAAAGATTCACAAACGCGGACCGAAGACGCATGAAAATGATGTTTTCTAGCCGGTGTCAGCAGGGCATGCGCAACGAAAATCAGGATCGTACCGGCATTGAGTTAAATGACCATACCGCCTGCTTTCTGGTCTGTGATGGCGTCGCAGGCTTACCCGGTGGAGAGTTAGCCGCGCAAATCGTCCGCGACTCGCTGCTTGAGCAGCTACGCGGCTGCGAAGGGCTCACGCCAGAGACGACCCGGGCGGCGATTGAACAGTGTCAGCAGACGCTACTGGCGGCACAGGGAACAAATCCGAAATATGCCCGTATGAGCACGACGCTAGCGGCCCTCTTTATTGACCGAAATCAGCAGCGGGCATGGTGGGCGCATGCAGGCGACAGCAGGGTTTATCACTTCCGGCACGGGGTACTTTACCAGGTGACTCGCGACCACAGTCTGGCACAGCAGTTACAGGAAGCAGGCTATGAAAATGCCGGAATTAACAGTAATTTACTTTATAATGCTCTCGGTGTAGAACCGACGCAGCCGGTCACTTTTAGCGATGTCATTGCCCTGACTGACGGCGATGCTTTTTTGGTCTGTACCGACGGATTCTGGCTTAATCTGACCACGCAAGAAATGGAGCACGCTCTGCGCATGGTCAACGCTTGCGAAGAGTGGCTTACCCTTATGGAGCAGGCCATTAATCGCAGCGTGAAAAGTGACAATCTCAGCGCGTTGGCGGTGTGGATTGGCGAACCGCAGGAAGCAACGCTGTTTTATTCTCAGGCGGATGTGGCGCGTTTCCTGCCGACCCGTTATTGATTCCAAGGATCCCTATGAAAGTGTGGTTGTCGGGCTTAGCAATCTTACTGCTGGCTCTGAATGCGCAGGCTGATGATTATCGCGTTGTCTACTCACCCAGCCTCTCACTGGAGGTGTATATCGACGACGTCGCGAGCAACGCGCCGGATGCATGGTGTAAAGAGACGCTGCCGCTGCGCATTGTTTCGGGTAAAAGTACCGACTCATCCATACTCACCAGTTTTCTGCCGCGCGTGGGCACCCTGCTGGCCAATCAGTGCGGCCTGCTGGATGAAATTCCCTGGCAGATGACGAACAAAGACGGTGCTGTCCTGGCCAATGGTAGCGCGGCAAAGCTGCAAAATTGGCGCCCGATCATCCTGAACGACGACAAAAATCTCGTGCGCGCCGGCAACGCTGCTGGAGCCCAATACGCGCCTGCGGACAGCACGCCACTCCCCCATTTTGCGCTGCCTGCGGGCTGTCACTTCCGCACCTGGTGGGATGATAAGGGCGAGTCGCTGTTCATTCCCGATGCGCCTCAGCAGCACTGTTCTACCGAAGGCTGGCTCGAAGGGGCAAGCAGCATGACGCTGACTGGCGCCAAGGGTTCGCACGCGCTTAATGTCATTTTCTACCAGGGCTATCCGCTGACGGGATTAGCCCTCGGTAGTACTGCGCTGGAGGTCGTCTCGGTCAACAACCAGCGCATGATCCTTGCACGCGCAGAGGCCGCAGGCAGCTGGCTAGTGCTGCCTTTTGATACTCAGCAGCACGTATGGCGCTTTGACGGCACGTTACTGATCAGTATGGATAAAGGTGCGGCTCAAGACCCGCAATCCGTACAAAAACGTATTGATACCTTACGCGGTGCATGGTCGCCGCTGTTTATGCCACAGCAAAAAGTGACAGTGTTACTGGTTGACACGCTGCATGCGGATCGCGCCGATCCCACAGCGGGTGCGTTGCGTAACATTAATTAATTAGCGGTCGTTGCCTGCCGTCACCCCGTGACGCGGCGTTACAGGACGTGTTCAGAGAGTTCACTATGTCGGCAAACGAAAACCATATACCTCACGCCCTTCCAGCGGGCTACCGGTTTAATGAATTTGAAATCGAGGAAGTGATCGGCGGCGGCGGCTTTGGCATCGTCTACCGCGCGTGGGATCACCAGCTCGAACGCACCATTGCTATCAAAGAGTACATGCCCGTTTCGCTGGCGGTGCGCGGCGAGGATTTATCCCTGGAACTGCGCGGTGACCGTTTTCAAAAGCTATTTAACGCCGGGCGTAACAGCTTTATTCAGGAAGCGCGCCTGCTGGCCCGCTTCAACCATCCCGGTCTGTTACATGTGCTGCGCTTCTGGGAAGAGAACGGTACCGCCTACATGGGAACGCTTTACTACAGCGGCATGACGCTGAAAGAGTGGCAAGCCACCCAACCTGGCAGTATTGAGGAAGCGTGGATTCGCCGCCTGCTCCCCCCGCTGTTTGGTGCCATCAATACGATTCACGCGGCAGGCTATCTCCACCGCGATATCTCGCTCGACAACATTCAGATCCAAGATAATCAGCTGCCGGTTTTACTCGACTTTGGCTCCGCCCGCAAGGAGATCGGTAACCTGTCGGATGAAACCGAGATCATGCTGAAGCCGGGCTTTGCGCCCATTGAGCAATACAGCGAAGAAGGCGAGATTGAACAAGGTCCGTGGACAGACATTTACGCCTTAGGCGCAGTGCTGCACAGCCTGATTGTCGGACACGCACCGCCGGTAAGCGTAGTGCGCTGTATTGAAGATAATTACCAGCCGCTGGTTGAACGTAAGCCGGAAGGTTATTCGCTGCCGCTGCTGCACGCCATTGATTCGGCATTAGCCATGGCGCCAGGCGATCGTCCGCAGAGCATTGATGCGTTTGCTCAGCTGATTGATTTGCCGGTGAGCGATGTCGAAGCGCTGGTGACGCAAATCCCTTCCGTTGAGTCGCCTTTAGCCGTGGCGGAACCGGCAATGCCGGCACCAGAACCTCAAGTCATTGCGATTAACCACGCTGCGGCCGTGCCAGAGCCGGTCACGGCGCGCCCGGTGCGACGTATGTCCCCGCCGCTGCTCGCCGCCGCCGCCATTGCCCTGCTGGCCGTCGTGGTGGTGGTATGGAAGAGCCATCGTCCTGCCAACGCGCCGCCCGTAGCCATCGCTCCCACCTCGAGTGTGCCCGCAGAAGCGCCCGCCAGTGCAGCGGCTGCGCCCACTGTGGCGACAGTTTATCTGCGCCTGCAGGGGGGCGATAATGTGGTCCTGAACGGTGTAGCGAAAGACGTGAAGCCCGCCAGCAGCGGCTTTGCATCGCTCAATCTGGCGGCAGGCAGCTACCGCATTGAAGTTCATCAGGGTAACCAAGTACGCAGTCAGTCCTTAATCATTGACCGCCCTGGCACCTGGCTGATTAACCCCGGCAATTAAACGTTCAGCGCGCTGCAGACTGAGATTGTTGCTGCAGCGCCCTGACTTCTGCCGCCAGGCGCGTGAGGGCCTCTTCCTGCATCCCCCGCTTGCCCAGCTCCTGCTCGAGCGAGAAAAGATATTGCGCATTGGTGCCAAGCGGGCCGCTGGCCTGCGCAATCAGCGGTGCAATAGTCTGCCGGCACGAGTCGGTTTCATACAGCGGATGGCGCGGGTCCATAATAAACACCAAGGCCGTCACGTTGCGCCCATCTTCCAGCGCCAGCTCACACCAGGTGGGCAGATAACAACCGGTGATCATTTCACGTTTCCACAGCAGCGCCAGTTCGTCGTGCAGACGCGCTTCGGGCAGACGGAACGCCAGACCGCTGGTCGATCCGCCTTCTTTCAGCGCCAGCATACGGCCGGGCGTAGCCGCGGTGCCGCGCCCGGCGGTCAGTCGCAGGCAAAATGCACGGTGCCATCCCTCTAGTCGACCGGATGCCACTTCTTCTGCTTCAAACACCGGATTCCACATCAGTGACCCATAGCCAAAAATCCATACCGGACTTTGATCGGGACGACAAGCCAGCGTGGCGGCCAAGGACGCAGCACGCTGCTCACAGCTCCAAAGCAGGGCATCGTCGATATCGCCAAATGAGGTTTTACAATCTGCTTTGAGCAGAAATTCACGGGTTAACAATGCGACCTCCTCAACTGCGCCAGCATCCTCTCGGTCAGATTTCAGTGTGTAGGGTGAAATAAGCGCGACTTTCGCCGCCCAATGCAGACATTAATGCATTTTTAACAAAAATTTCAACATTGAGCCTGCTCACAGAAAGCAAATATTCTGTAAGCAGCATCGGCGGTTGGGCGGGGATCTTGAATACTGCGCTGCGAATTTGCGAAGCGGGCCACACCGGCCCGCCGTGAGGTTAGCGTTTAGGGTGCCATTTATCGTCTTCACCCTTTTCATACTCGTGTTTTACCGCGGCCCAAGCGACTTTATGCGCCACCTGCTCGCGCGATTCATTACCGCGGCGATCTTCAGCGTCTTTATACTCATTCCAGGCGCTGTTGAACGCACTTTGATAAATGGTCTGCGCATGGGCAGGCAGAACGTGACGTACGCTATCTGGCAGGTCGTGTGTTGAAGAATAAGGCATATTTCCTCCGTTTGCGATAACACAGTTTAAGTGTGGTAAAGCTGAGCAAGAATGCAAATAGCGTCTTTTATGTCACTTAACCCGTAATAAGGTGAAAAGCATGGCCACACACAATTATCTCAGCATTAAAGCGGTTATAAAACGCAATTCAATAAAATAAAAAAATAGCAATTTACTGAAAAATATGAATTAGTTTTTAATATCTTGTCAATTCGGCAATTTCACACGCAAAACGCGACCGAGTAAAAAATCGTAAAAAGTCAGCGGGAAATATGTTGAAAAGTTACACTGATTAACGTGATTCCTTTGGACAGCCACAGGTGCCTGAATTTGACATTTTTCCCGAGAGGAGGGTGAATGCCTACACATGAGAAAACCCGACACACCGAGTACTCGCTGATTTTTCCCGTTATTGCCCTGGCCATTCTCTATCTTTTTGGTGATCAAACCTCGCTGCTGCCCGTTATTGGCATTAATGCGTTGGCCTTAGTGGCTATTCTGAGCAGCGCGTTTAGCGTGGTGCGCCACGCGGACGTGCTGGCGCATCGGCTGGGTGAACCCTACGGTTCGCTGATCCTGAGCCTGTCCGTGGTGATTTTGGAAGTGAGTCTCATCTCCGCGCTCATGGCAACCGGCGACGCCGCGCCTGCCCTGATGCGCGATACGCTCTACTCCATCATTATGATTGTTACCGGCGGTTTGGTCGGTTTTGCGCTGCTGCTGGGCGGCCGTAAATTTGCTACCCAGTACGTGAATCTGGCAGGCGTAAAGCAGTATATGATCGCCATTTTTCCGCTCGCCATTCTGGTATTGGTGTTCCCAAATGCGTTACCCGGCGGGAATTTTTCCACGACTCAGGCGTTAATGATTGCCGCGCTCTCCGCTGCAATGTACGGGGTATTCCTGCTGATCCAAACCAAGACCCATCAAAGTTTGTTCGTGTATGAACATGAAGATGATGGCGACGATCCTCACCACGGCAAACCCTCAGCGCATAGCTCACTGTGGCATACCGCCTGGCTGATTGTGCATTTGGTTGCGGTGATCAGTGTGACCAAAATGAACGCGAATCCGTTGGAGTTTTTGCTGACGCAACTCAACGCGCCACAGCAGTTTACCGGTTTCCTGGTGGCGCTGCTGATCCTGTCACCCGAGGGGCTGGGTGCGATTAAAGCGGTACTGATGAACCAAGTACAACGCGCCATGAACCTGTTTTTTGGTTCCGTGCTGGCCACGATTTCGCTGACGGTGCCCGCGGTTTCGATCATCGCCACGCTGACGCATCAAGAGCTGATATTTGGCCTGGAGCCGCCGCAAATGGTGATCATGGCGGCGGCGCTGATTTTATGCCACATCTCATTTTCCACCGGCAGAACCAATGTGCTCAACGGTGCCGCGCATCTGGCGCTGTTTGTCGGCTACCTGATGACCATTATGCTTTAGCCGCGTACCGCACATAAAAAAGGCGCCGTGCAGGCGCCTTTTTATTAGGGCGTTACGCCCTTAGTTGCTGGTGTCCAGCTCGGGGAAGCTTTTGACCAGATCGTCAATCGCTTTCATCTGGACCAGGAACGGCTCAAGCTTATCCAGCGGCAGCGCGGAAGGCCCATCGCACTTGGCACTGTTAGGTTCTGGATGCGCTTCGATGAACAGGCCGGCGATGCCCACGGCCATACCGGCACGCGCCAGTTCAGCGACCTGGGCACGTCGACCGCCCGATGCTGCACCAAACGGATCGCGGGTTTGCAGCGCGTGCGTCACGTCGAAAATCACCGGACTGTTGTTGGTGACTTTCTTCATCACGTTAAAGCCCAACATATCCACCACAAGATTATCGTAGCCGAAGTTACTGCCGCGATCGCACAGGATCACGTTGTGGTTGCCGCCCTCGGCAAATTTATCCACGATGTTGCCCATCTGACTCGGGCTGACAAACTGCGGCTTCTTGACGTTGATAACCGCGCCGGTTTTCGCCATGGCTTCAACCAGATCGGTTTGACGCGCCAGGAAAGCGGGCAGCTGGATCACATCAACCACGTCGGCCACAGGCTGTGCCTGCGCGGCTTCGTGAACATCCGTGATGATTTTCACGCCAAACGCCTGTTTGAGCGCCTGGAAAATTTTCATGCCTTCTTCAAGGCCTGGACCCCGATAGGATTTGATTGATGAGCGGTTCGCTTTATCAAAAGAGGCCTTGAACACGTACGGAATACCGAGTTTGTCGGTGACTTTTACATAGTGTTCGCAAATGCGCATTGCCAGATCGTACGACTCCAGCACGTTCATGCCGCCAAAGAGAACAAATGGCAAATCGTTTGCGACCTTGATATCGCCAATGTTGACTACTTTCTGTGTCATGCCCTTTCCTTTTGCGGTGGACGCTTAGTGCAGCGTCACCTGTTTTTGTTCAATTGCGTGAATTTGCACTTTAATCATTTCGCTGACCGGGTCTTCGGGACACTGCTCAACGAAGTAAGTGAGATCGGTTAGCGCGATATGCTCGCACTCAAGCTGGGCATAAATCAGCCCGCGATCGCGGATTTCATAGGGATCGTCCGGGTCAATCTGCAACAGCACCTGGCTAACATTGAGCGCCAGCTCCATTTGCTTCTCTTCCATCAGAGCCGCTTTCAACGTGTCCAGCAGCTTACGCATTACGTGGACCGTTTGCGCTTCATCCAGATCGTCATTGTAAAGCTTGGCCGTGGGGCTGATGTTGCCTTTTAGCCACACTTCCAGGGTGTGGGTATCCAGCGTTTCACCGTTAAACGGATTGATCAGCCACATTTCGCCATCCATCCAGTCTGCACGCAGAATCAGCTGCGTGGGAAAAATCACCGGCATCAGCGGCAGCGCCAGCTCTTCGGCAATGTGGAGCAGGATGACGCCCAGCGACACCGCAGTGCCCTGACGCGTGCTTAAAACCTTATCAATCCATAACGCATCGGACAAATTGTAGACGCCGCTGGCGCCGCCAAATCCCCATTCGCGATAAAACAGCTCAAGCAGTTTTTCCAACTGCCGATCGGCATCCTGCTCGCTGCTTACATATTCACGCGCTTGTTCAACCATATCGGCCAACTGTTGCTGTACAGAAGGCGCAGAAAAATCATGGCGTATGGCGCAGGTTGCACCAATTACCGCTTCACTGAGCGGCGTCGTACTGTAGTCAATTTGCTCTGGCGAGGTCATACAATCCCCAATATCGGCATTTTGGTTATCGCCAGCTTAATCACTATCAACGCGATAATCAGCGCGGTGAGCGTGGCGATCCAACGGGTCCCCATCTTACGCGGGCGACGGCTTAATGCCATGGAACCTAAGGCGATGTAGATGATAACGCCTAACAGCTTCTCAGTCAGCCAGCTTCCTTGCACGGAGAAAGGATAAAAGTGCGTAATCATCACCAACAGCACGCCACTTAACAAAAGCACGCTGTCATTCATGTGCGGCACGCTACGCACCCAGCGACGGTGCAGCATGGCTGAACCCGCGATTACCCAATAAAAACGCAGCAGAAAAAAACTCAGAGTGAAGGCCACCGTTATCAGATGAACGTCCTTAATCAGCGGATACCAGCTTGCCATTTCTCTTTCCTAAATGTGTTGTCCCAGCGTCACTCGCGGGTTACCGCCGTAATCCTTGACGCTGTTTATCTGTTGCAAGCCCTGCACTGCCATGAGCTCGCGTACGGCGTCCTCTTGCTGCCAGCCGTGTTCAAGCAACAGCCATCCGCCCGGCGCCAGCCACTGAGAAGCGTGCTGGATAATAAAACGCAAGTCAGCCAAGCCCGCATCATCAGCGACCAGTGCGCTCAGCGGCTCAAAGCGCACGTCGCCCTGCTGCAGATGGCTATCTGCGGCATCAATATAGGGAGGGTTACTGACGATCATATCGAAACGCTGCGCGGGCAGCGCCGCAAACCAGTGGCTAAGATGAAAGGTAACGTTTGAGATATGCAGGCGTTCGGCGTTGTCCTGTGCCAGCTGCACGGCGGCGGCGATGCGATCGCATCCCGTCACCCAACAGTCGGGACGCTCGCTGGCGATGGCCAGCGCAATGGCACCGGTACCGGTGCCCAAATCCAGTATGCGCGCGGATGACGCGGGCAAATGCTGAAGCGCCTGCTCCACCAGCACTTCGGTGTCGGGACGGGGAATCAGTGTTGCATCGCTAACCCGCAGCGGCAGCGACCAAAATTCACGCTCCCCCACCAGATGGGCGATAGGCTCGCCGCACGCGCGCCGCTCCACCAGCTGGGTAAGCTGTTCGGCCTGGTCAGCACGCAGTTCGGCGTCATCGAATGCCACCAGCCAACTGCGCGATTTGCCCGTGACAAAACTCAGTAAAATTTCGGCATCCCGCTTGGGGCTTTCCCCGCCCGCCAGCCGCGTAATGGCCTGTTGTAACCCCTGCCGAATTTGCATTATTCCTGACCAGCCAGCGCGGCAAGCTGATCGGCTTGATACTCCTGCACGATCGGCTCAATCAGCGTATCCAGCTTGCCTTCCATGGTTTCGTCTAAGCGATAAAGCGTGAGGTTAATACGGTGATCCGTCACGCGACCCTGCGGAAAATTATACGTGCGAATGCGGTCAGAGCGATCGCCACTGCCGAGCAGATTCCGGCGCGTTGATGCTTCGGCAGCCTGTCGCTTGGCCATTTCAGCGGCGCGAATGCGCGCGCCCAGCACCGCCAAGGCTTTGGCTTTGTTTTTGTGTTGCGAACGCTCATCCTGACACTCCACCACAATGCCGGTGGGTAAGTGTGTAATGCGGATCGCCGAGTCGGTGGTGTTAACGTGCTGCCCGCCGGCGCCTGAAGAGCGGAAGGTGTCAATTTTTAAATCGCCCGCGTTGATATCCGGGAGCTCGGCTTCCGGCAACTCGGGCATCACGGCCACCGTGCAGGCGGACGTATGAATACGCCCCTGCGACTCCGTTTCCGGCACGCGCTGCACGCGATGCCCGCCCGACTCGAACTTCATGCGCCCATATGCGCCTTCACCGGTGATGCGCGCAATCACTTCTTTGTAACCGCCATGCTCGCCCTCGTTGGCGCTCATGATCTCCACCTGCCAGCGGCGGCCTTCGGCATACCGGCTATACATGCGGAACAGATCGCCAGCAAAGATTGCCGCTTCATCGCCGCCGGTACCGGCGCGCACTTCCACAAAACAGGGCCGCTCATCGTCGGGATCTTTGGGTAACAGCAGCACTTGCAGCTGCTGCTCCAGCCCCTCACGCTTTTCGCGTGACAGCTTCAGCTCTTCCTGCGCCATATCGCGCATTTCAGGATCGTCGAGCAGCATCTCAGCGGTCTCCACATCCTCCTGCACCTGCTGCCATTCGCGGAAGCAACGGGTAACGTCGCTGAGCTGAGCATATTCGCGTGACAACGCGCGGAAACGGTCCTGATCGCCAATCACGCCGGCATCGCCCAATAACGCTTCGACTTCTTCATGGCGTTCCTGGAGCGCTTCCAGCTTGGCAATAATAGAGCTCTTCATGTAATAGCGGGTATCCCAGTGATAGATCGTGACAGACGAGATTACTCTAAACCGAGACTGTCACGTAAGATCTGCAGGCGTTCGCTGTCGCCATCGCGCGCGGCCTGCTGAAGTGATTTGGTGGGTGCGTGAATTAAACGATTCGTCAGCTTATGCGCGAACTCTTGCAGTACTTTTTCGGCGTCCGCGCCCTGACGCAAGGCGGCGAGCGCCCGCGCCTGTAACTCTGCGCGCACATCGTCTGCCTGTGCACGGTATTCTCGTATTGACTCGCCCGCGCTTTGGGCGCGCAGCCAAGCCATAAATTCGCCGCTCTCCTGCACAACAATGCTTTCTGCCTGCACCGCGGCCGCTTTGCGCTGCGCCATATTCTGCTCAATGATGGCTTGCAGATCGTCCACGCTGTAGAGGTAGGCGTTTGCCAGCTTGCCCACTTCCGGCTCGACATCGCGCGGCACGGCGATGTCAACCAACAGCATGGGCTTATTACGACGCGCTTTTAAGGCGCGTTCCACCATCCCTTTGCCAATGATCGGCAGCGGGCTGGCGGTAGAAGAGATAATAATGTCGGCATCCGCGAGGCGGGTTTCAATTTCCGCGAGGCCAATCACCTCAGCGCCCACTTCATCGCCGAGCAGCTGCGCACGCTCGCGCGTGCGGTTGGCAATCATCAGCTTTTGCACCTGATGCTCGCGTAAATGGCGCGCCACCAGCTCAATGGTTTCGCCAGCGCCCACCAGCAGCACGTTCACGCTACTGAGAGATTCAAATATCTGGCGGGCCAGCGAGCAGGCTGCAAAGGCCACAGAGACGGCGCTGCTGCCGATTTCTGTTTCGGTACGCACGCGTTTCGCCACGGAGAAAGTTTTCTGGAACATCCGCTCCAGTTCGCTGCTCAGCGCCTGATCGCGCGACGAGTCGGCAAACGCTTTCTTAACTTGCCCTAAAATCTGGGGTTCGCCCAGCACCAGCGAGTCAAGCCCGCTGGCCACACGCATCAAATGACTCACCGCCGCATTGTCCTGATGCCAATACAGGCTATTACGCACATCGTCTTCGCGTAAACCGTGGTAATCGCACAACCAGCGCACCAGCTTTTCTTGCAAATCAGCCTGCTGCTCGACGCTCAGATAAAGTTCTGTGCGATTACAGGTGGAAAGCACCACGCCGCTCTGCACCATTGGCTGGGCAAGCAGACTCTCAAGCGCCTGGGTAAGCGTATCTGGCGCAAACGACACACGTTCACGCAGCGCAACAGGGGCAGTTTTGTGGTTGATTCCAAGTGCAAGCAAGGTCATGGCGATTCGGGTGGGGATGTCCCAGTGTTTGTCAGGTTTTGTGATGCGCATTCTACAAGATGCCACAGATCATGAAAAGCCATACAAAGGCTATGACTGTAATAAGATTAAACTGATCGTGCGCAATTTTACTGATATGCACATTGACGATAACGCCCGCTGTGGTTAGCGTTATCGGTTACGAATTAAAAACGTGTCTGAGGAGACGACCACGTGATGCATCTGCCCCCGCGCAACCTATTGCGCCTTTTACCGCTTGCCAGCGTTCTGCTGGTTGCCTGTAGCATCAACAAACCGCAAGGTCCGGGTCCCAGCACCAACGCACCGCAGTGGCAGCAGCATCAGCAGGCCGTTGCGAAAATTACCCACTACCAGACGCGCGGCGCTTTTGCCTACCTCTCCGATAAGCAAAAAGTCTATGCCCGCTTCAACTGGCAGCAGACCGCAAACGATCGCTATCGCCTGTTGCTGACCAATCCGCTGGGCAGCACCGAGCTCCAACTCGATGCCCAAGGCTCTGTGGTTCAGATCGTCGACAACAAAGGGAAACGTTACGTCAGCAATGACGCAGAGAAAATGATTTCTCAGCTGACGGGCATGGATATCCCGCTGGCAAACTTGCGTCAGTGGATGATGGGGCTGCCCGGCGACGCGACAGATTATCAGCTCAATAGCCAATATCAGCTGCAAAGCTTGAATTACAGCCGCGATGGCCAGCAGTGGAAAGTGAAGATCGCTGATTACGATAACAAGACCACCCCACCGCTGCCTGCCAACCTTGAGCTTACTGAAGGCGATCAGCGTATCAAGCTGCGCATGGATAGCTGGACCACCCAATGATCACCACGTGGCCTGCTCCTGCGAAACTGAACCTGTTTCTTTACATCACTGGCCGTCGTCCCGACGGCTACCACAATCTGCAGACGCTGTTTCAGTTTCTGGATTACGGCGACACGCTCACGATTGTGCCAGACAGGCGCGGTAGCGTGACGCTCACGACGGCGCTACCAGGCGTGAAGCCCGACGATAATTTGATCATGCGCGCCGCCGAGGCGCTCAAGCGTGCGGCGGCCCTGCAAGGCACGCTGCCGGCGCAGGCCGGGGCGCAGATCGCCCTAACCAAACGCTTGCCAATGGGCGGCGGGCTGGGCGGCGGTTCGTCTGATGCCGCAACCGTGCTGGTGGCGCTCAATCACCTTTGGGCGTGCCAGCTTAGCGTGGATCAACTCGCCGAGATTGGCGTGACGCTGGGTGCCGACGTGCCCGTGTTTGTTCGTGGCCATGCGGCTTTTGCCGAAGGCGTTGGCGAGCAGCTGCAGCCGGCCGATCCCGCAGAGAAGTGGTATTTGGTGGCGCATCCCGGCGTCAGTATCGCCACACCGGATCTGTTCCGCGACGCCGATTTGACGCGTAATTCACCAATACGCACACTTGATGAACTGCTGCAGCGTCCTTTTCACAATGATTGCGAAGCGGTAGCAAGAAAACGTTTTCGCGAGGTTGATGCGCTGCTTTCCTGGCTGCTAGAATACGCGCCGTCGCGCCTGACAGGTACCGGAGCTTGTGTGTTTGCTGAATTTAACACCGAATCCGAAGCCCGTGAGGTGCTGGAGCTTGCCCCGAAATGGTGTAGTGGATTTGTAGCGCGCGGGCTAAATGTCTCGCCGCTGCAGCATACCCTTTCCGGGCTCTAAGCGTTTTGTGACAACGTCACCCTGTTCCAGACGTTGCACGAACGCATTAACACACCCGTATGAACAGCCCTAAAGTCTGCGCCGGTGACTTTTGAACTGTTCATTCTCTGGACGCCAAGCCTGAGGTTCTTCTCGTGCCTGATATGAAGCTATTTGCTGGTAACGCCACCCCGGAACTAGCACAACGTATTGCCAACCGCCTTTACACCAGTCTCGGAGACGCCGCCGTAGGCCGTTTCAGTGACGGTGAAGTCAGCGTACAAATTAATGAAAATGTACGTGGTGGTGATATTTTCATCATCCAGTCCACCTGTGCCCCCACCAACGATAACTTGATGGAGCTGGTTGTGATGGTCGACGCGCTGCGTCGGGCTTCTGCTGGTCGTATTACCGCGGTTATTCCTTACTTTGGCTACGCTCGCCAGGATCGTCGCGTTCGTTCTGCGCGCGTGCCGATCACCGCCAAAGTGGTTGCCGATTTTCTGTCCAGCGTGGGCGTTGACCGTGTTTTGACGGTTGATTTACATGCCGAGCAGATCCAGGGCTTCTTTGATGTCCCGGTTGATAACGTATTTGGTAGCCCAATTTTGCTGGAAGACATGCTGCAAATTGGTCTCGAAAATCCGATTGTGGTCTCCCCCGACATCGGTGGCGTGGTGCGCGCCCGCGCTATCGCCAAACTGTTAAACGATACGGATATGGCCATCATCGACAAGCGTCGTCCGCGCGCCAACGTATCACAGGTGATGCACATCATCGGTGACGTGGCCGGCCGTGACTGCGTTCTGGTTGACGATATGATCGACACGGGCGGAACGCTCTGCAAAGCAGCAGAAGCCCTTAAGGAGCGCGGTGCCAAGCGCGTATTCGCTTATGCCACGCACCCGATCTTCTCAGGCAACGCCGTGGAAAATCTGCGTAAATCAGTGATTGATCAGGTGATTGTTTGCGATACCATCCCGCTCTCTGAAGAGATGAAGTCGCTGCCGAACGTGCGCACGCTGACGCTGTCTGGCATGCTGGCGGAAGCCATTCGCCGCATCAGCAACGAAGAATCCATTTCTGCGATGTTCGAGCATTAATTCTTCACTAACCGGGCTAAACGCCCGGTTTTTTTTCCGCCTGCAACGACATACTGCCTTCTATTCCACGCATTTCTCCGCTTTTCTCACGATAAACGCCTGTGTATCTACTGCGACGCGCTGACCTTATCTTGTTTTCGTTTCTGTGCGGCGTGGCACTTTAGCCCTTAAGCAATTAGTGGTATTTTTCAGCACCTTTTTCCAGAGCGCCATCACGATGACTCTCGACATTTACACGCTGTTTGTTTGTGAGCTTTTTGTGCTGGGATTTTTGAGCATCATTATGGTGTTCGCCTGGATAGGGGCGCAGTACCATCCGGTATTGGGCTTCACGACTCTGACCCTGATATTGGCCTTTCTCTCTGTGCTGCTGAGCAGCTTACGCAGCAGCGGGCTTCAATTTATGCCGATTGCCGTGGGCAACGTCACGATGCTGCTTGCCTACGGCTGTTTACTGAATGCATTTCGCATGTTTTTTGCCAAACCGCTCGGATATGGTTGGTGCATGGGTGCCCTGCTTTGGGCGCTGCTCTGCGTGATCCCCGCGTTCTATTATCAACCGCCGGTGCGCGTATTGGTGATGTGCCTGCTCTGCATCTTGTATACAGGCGCCATTATTCAGCTGCTACACCGTGGCCGCGTCGCGCTGCGGGCGACGTTTTGGCCTGCGCAAGTGCTGCTGTGTATTCATCTGTTGTTCCATGTCGCGCGCGTCTGGCTGGATAACGCGGTGCCTATCACAACGCCCGGTGCCATTGGCGGATCAAATTTTTCGGGTTATGTGATTCTGGAATCCATTTTCTTTGTTATTGGTTTGTCCTTTACGCTGCTGGCTATTGTCAACGAACGCGCGCAAATTGCCCATAAGAACGCCTCGCTGCACGATCCACTCACTTTAGTGTGGAACCGCCGCGCGCTGTTTGAGCAGGCTGACCAACTGATACTACGCCATGCGCGTCGTACGCCACCCTTCATCTACACCGCTGTTCTTTTCGATCTCGACCATTTCAAGAGCATCAATGACCGCTACGGGCACCAGCAGGGTGACCGCGTGCTGATTGATTTCTGCGCGGTCGTGAACCGATTGATTCCTAGCGGTGGACATTTTGCGCGGCTGGGCGGCGAGGAGTTTGCCGCGCTATTGCCAGGAGACGGTGAAGACGCACAGCGCGTATGTGAGCGCATTCGAGAGGAGACACAGCGCTCTGAGCCAGACAACATTCTTTATACGGTGAGCATTGGTTTCGCCACCGCACACGCCACTGAGCAGCGTTTTACGGTGCTGCTGGCTTGGGCAGATGAGGCGCTTTACCGTGCCAAAGCTAGCGGTCGCAATCGCACTGAACGCCATGCTGCGCCTACTCGCCCGGGCGAAACCGCAACGTGAATTTAATGGCTACCGTGATGGTGGCGACGGCAGCGTTTATCACCATAGTGCCGTAGCCAATAATAACGGTCTTCTACTCGCTCGCGACCGCTGACGCGCGCGCCCACCAGCCACATTAGCGCGCCAATGAAAATCGCGAACATGGCGCCTTGCGCCAAAAATTGCGGCCAGTTCACCGCAGGAAGCTGACTGATTATGGAATATCCCACGCCAGATACCATGACCATTAATCCAACACACATCAGTCCATTGCCCAGTAGGCGACACTGTTGATGTTTCATCCTGCACCCCCCGTCTTTAACGCATTTCTTAAACAGCACGTAATGTTAACTTGTCATAAGTTTAGGCAATGGCTGCCGGTTAAGATGCGTAATGGATCACACATCGTGGACAATCTTTGCCGAAATTTACGCTTACGCGCTTGATTTCAATAGAAAATGAGTAATCACGCTCCGCCATCAGTTATTTCACCGCCCTTTGTCATCCCTGCACGCAGGCAGTAAACTAACGCCCTTTCACAGCAACGCAGGATAGAGATGGTGAGCAGCATTAAACTGATTGTCGGGTTGGCCAATCCAGGCGCTGAGTACGCCGCCACGCGCCACAACGCGGGCGCATGGTACGTTGACATGCTGGCCGGTCGTTATAATCAGCCATTAAAAGAGGAGCCAAAATTCTTTGGCTACACTGCCCGCCTCTCGCTGGCTGGCAATGATGTCCGCCTGCTGGTCCCGACCACCTTTATGAATCTCAGCGGCAAAGCCGTGGCGGCAATGGCGACTTTTTATCGCATTACCCCAGAAGAGATTTTGGTGGCGCATGATGAAATGGATTTGCCGCCTGGCGTAGCAAAACTTAAACAGGGCGGCGGACACGGCGGCCATAACGGCTTAAAAGACATCATCAATAAGCTGGCCAATAACAATAATTTCCATCGCTTGCGCGTAGGGATTGGCCATCCGGGCGATCGCAATAAAGTCACGGGTTTTGTGCTGGGTAAACCGCCAGCCAGCGAACAAAAGTTGATTGATGAGGCCGTGGATGAAGCCGTGCGCTGCACCGAGCTGTGGCTGAAAGAGGACAAACTCAAGGCCATGAATCGCCTGCACGCGTTCAAGGCGGGCTAAGGCAATTCCCGCGCCGCAGAAAGCAATTCTGTGTATAATGCGCGAAATTTTTGAATCAGTGCGCGCTCATTTAACGCGTCACACACTCAGTGAGAAAGGTAATCAGACATGGGATTTAAATGCGGTATTGTGGGCCTGCCGAACGTCGGTAAATCCACCCTGTTCAACGCGCTGACCAAAGCGGGTATCGAAGCAGCCAACTTTCCGTTCTGCACCATCGAACCTAACACCGGCGTGGTGCCCATGCCCGATTTGCGTCTCGATCAGCTGAGCGAAATCGTTAAGCCGCAGCGCGTGGTGCCTACCACCATGGAGTTTGTGGATATCGCGGGTCTGGTGAAGGGCGCGTCGAAAGGCGAAGGCCTGGGCAACCAGTTTTTGACCAACATCCGTGAGACCGAAGCCATCGGTCACGTGGTGCGCTGCTTTGAAAATGACAATATCATTCATGTCTCAGGCAAGGTTAATCCTGCGGAAGATATTGACATTATCAATACAGAATTGGCCCTTTCTGATCTCGACACCTGCGAGCGCGCCATCCAGCGCTGCCAGAAGAAAGCCAAAGGCGGCGACAAAGATGCCAAAGCCGAGCTGGCGGCATTGGAGAAGTGCCTGCCGCACCTTGAAAACGCGGGCATGCTCCGTGCGCTGAAGCTGGACGCTGACGAGAAGGCCGCTATCCGCTACCTGAGCTTCTTGACGCTCAAGCCCACCATGTACATTGCGAACGTCAATGAAGATGGCTTCGAAAACAATCCGTATCTGGATCAGGTCCGCGCGATTGCCGAAGCAGAAGGTTCTGTTGTGGTACCGGTGTGTGCGGCGGTTGAGTCTGATATCGCTGAGCTGGATGATGAAGAGCGTGATGAGTTCATGGCGGAACTGGGGCTGGAAGAGCCCGGTCTTAACCGCGTGATCCGCGCGGGTTACGCGCTGCTTAATCTGCAGACCTATTTCACCGCCGGCGTGAAAGAAGTACGCGCGTGGACCATTCCTGTAGGCGCTACCGCCCCGCAGGCCGCCGGTAAAATCCATACCGATTTTGAAAAAGGCTTTATCCGCGCGCAAACCATCGCCTTTGATGATTTCATCGCTTATAAAGGCGAGCAAGGCGCGAAAGAAGCCGGCAAAATGCGTTCAGAAGGCAAAGACTACATCGTTAAAGATGGCGATGTGATGAACTTCTTGTTCAACGTCTAGTGCTTGTTTAGTGCGCACGCTCGCGCATTCACTGTGATGTCGATAAATCCACGCTGAGGCGTGGATTTTTTTATGTACTCATCATACCGCCACTGCGTCACCGTTCGAATCGTCGCGAATGAACGAGGGTCAACGTCGCCCCTCTCTTACCCGTATGTTACCGCGCGGCGATTTTTGTGTTCCTGCACCGTTATCTGTTGAGTCTGCGACGTTTATTTTCATGCAGCTACGCGATCGTGAAAGTCATCGCACTGTGCAACAATAGTGGCACCTTTTGACTACAGGTACAGTTTACGCCATGCGATCGTTTTTACTGATTGTTCCTGAAGGCGGCATGCTGTTTGAAGCCGCAGGCATCGCCGACATTATCATGCGTGCCAACACGTATCTTTGCGCCCAAGACAGGGTGCCGCGCTATCAAGTCAAACTCGCCACGACGCAGTCTCATGCCGTGATCCATGGGCAATCAGGCTTGAATCTTCTCGCTGACCTCAAACTGGCCGAACTTGACCCGCGTACCGTTTGGGACACCGTTGTGATCGTAGGGCGCAGTCGTGATGCCGATGAAACGGCGCTCGTGGTGGATTTCCTTCGGCTCGCGGCGCCGCGTGCGCGTCGAGTGGTCTCGATCTGTGCCGGCGCCATGCTGCTCGCTGAAGCGGGCCTCTTAAACGGCCGACGCGCAACCTCACACTGGCAATTGCTGGATACGATGCAAACGCGCTTTCCAGACGTTCACGTTGAGCGCGGCCCGCTGTTTGTTCAGGATGGTTCCGTCTGGACGTCCGGCGGGGTAAGTTCAGGTTTTGACTTAACGCTGGCGCTGATTGAGGCAGATTGCGGTTACAGCATCGCCCGCGACGTGGCTCAGGACATGGTGATGTATTTGCATCGCCCCGGCGGGCAAATGCAGTTCAGTCGTTATACCCTGCAGGCACCCGTGTCCGAAGGCCCGCTGGGCGATCTGCAGCGCTGGATTTATGCCCAGCTCGCAGAAGACCTTAGCGTGGAAGCCTTGGCCGCGCGGGTGGCGATGAGCCCGCGTAATTTCACCCGCGTTTTCACCCGCGAAGTGGGCACCTCGCCGGCTCGGTACGTGGCAGAGATCAGGCTTAATGCCGCACGTGAACGTTTGGAACAGACGCGTGATTCCGTGGCGCGTATTGCACGCGAAACCGGCTTTGCCACCAGCATTAATCTGCGACGCTGTTTTGAACGTCAGTTGCATCTCACGCCGGGTGAATATCGCCAGCGGTTCACGCGCCGAAAATTGGCCTAAAGTGATCGTTTTATGTCATTTACGCCAAATGACGGTGGGCTTAGTGTAGTGATCATCGCTTAGTGACTGGAGAGTATGATGATCAAACTTGGCATTAACGGCTTTGGCCGCATTGGACGTAACGTTTTACGCGCTGCTTTAGACAACGACGCGGTACAAATCGTCGCCATTAACGACCTCACTGACAGCAGCACCCTCGCCCACCTGTTGAAGCACGATTCGTTGTTGGGGCGTTTTCCCGGTGAAGTCACGTCCCATAACGGTGAGCTGCGCATCAATGGCAATGCAGTTCGCGTGTTTAGCGAACGCGATCCCGCAGATATCCCTTGGCGTGAGGTGGACGTGGATATCGTGATTGAAGCCACAGGCCTGTTTACGGATCGTGATAAGGCTGCGTTACACATTTCTAACGGGGGCGCGAAACGGGTCATCATCTCTGCGCCAGGTAAAAACGATGACCTCACTATTGTGATGGGTGTCAACGACCACCGTTACGATCCCACGCTGCATACCGTTGTGAGCAACGGCAGCTGCACCACCAACACATTGGCACCGGCTGCGCACGTCCTGCATCAGGCATTTGGTATTGATCATGGCTTAATGAACACCACGCACGCTTATACCAACAGCCAGGCGCTGCACGACCAGCCCGAAAAAGATTTGCGCGGGGCGCGCGCCGCTGCTCTCTCCATTGTCCCCTATTCCAGCGGGGCAGCGAAAGCGCTGGGACGCGTCATTCCCGCGTTAGAAGGCAGATTAACCGGTTATTCGCTGCGCGTGCCGGTGCCCCTGGTCTCGATCGTCGACTTAACCGTGACGCTTAACTGCGACGTTACGGCGGAACAGGTTAACGACGCCTTCAGAGCCGCTGCAGCGACCGGTGCGCTGAAAGGTATCTTGGGATACAGCGATGAACCGCTGGTGTCAGCTGATTATCAGGGTGATTCGCGTTCATCGATTATTGATGGACTCTCCACATTGGTGATTGGCGGTAATTTAGTGAAAATTCTTGCCTGGTATGACAACGAATGGGGATTTTCCCATCGCTTGGTGGATTTGGCGTGCCTGATGGATCAAAAGGGCATTTAACGTATGCTCCCTCGCGCCAGCACACGCTGCGCTGGCGCAGGGCAGACGTTCGCAAAACGCCTCATCGCCTTGGGGAAAGCTATTTGATGCCCATCGCTTCTTTCAACGTGAAAAACAGATCGGTTTGATCGGTTAGACCAACCACGTTTGCCGCATAAGGGCCATAGGCAGCAATGCGCAACTGCGAACCGGTATGCTCTTGCGACTCCGCTTCGGAATTCCCATAGCTCAGGGTCATCACAGCGCCATCCTTCGTATTAAGCGCCTGAGTAAGACCTGGTGCTTTTGTGCCATTTTCAACAATCTGGCTGCTGTGGGCGTGATCGGCGGTAACGACCACCAGCGTGTCACCATGCTCACGGGCGAAGGCAAGCGCCTGCTGTACGGCTTCATCAAGATCCACGGTTTCGCCAATTTGGCCACAGGGATTTGCCGCGTGATCTTGCTTATCTATCGACGCGCCTTCCACCTGCAGGAAGAAGCCCTGCTCATTGGTGCTCAGCAGATCGAGTGCTTTTTTGGTCATTTGCGCCAGTGTCGGCACCGAAGCAGGACGATCGTTATTCACTTCACACGTCACAACGGGCTTATCGATGTTGCCATGATAGCTCGCTTTCGGCCCCCGCCAGCGTACCGGCATATTGCCATCAGCAAACAGGCCAAGTACCGGTTTGCGTTGGTCAGCCTGCTGTAGCGCATTCATTTCTTCAAGGTTAGTCACCAGTTGATAACCCAACGCCTGAGCCTGTTCACGTAATGTTTTGCCCTGATATTCCCCTGCTTTCGCCTTTTCACTGAAAGACGTTGCGCCGCCGCCAAGCGTGACATCGGGGTGGGTTTTTAAAATTTGCTCGCTGATTGAGCCTTTACCGCCCTGCTCCAGCGCGTTGCTGGGACAAAGTTCAGTGGTTTTTTCAGGCCCATAGCATTTGCGCGAGGTAACGTGTGCCATTAGCGCGGCGGGCGTCGCATCCTGCAATTCGGCGGTAGAAACGTTACCCGTGGCTTTGCCTGCCGCTTTTGCCAGCTCCAGGATTGTGCGCTGATCTCGGCCATTCACATCCACACCGATGGCACCATTATACGATTTGGTCCCCGTGGCCCACGCAGTAGCCGATGCCGCAGAATCCGTGACGTAGGTGGGTTTATGCGTTTTCTTATCCAGTGAATAGTGGGTGTATTGGCCTGTCAACGGCAGCGCATCGATACCCGGAAAAAAGCCGCCTGCACCCATGGCCAGATTACGCGCTGCGGTAATTTCCGAATCTCCCATCCCGTCACCAATCAGCAAAATCACGTTTTTCGCTGGCGTATTTATTAATGAGGCTTTTAGCGCCTCGGTTTGATCGTGGCTTAAACGACGGGCGCCACCGTGTTCAGTGATATCGCCGCTTGCCGCGCGAGAATAAGGCGTCTCTTCAGCAACCGCCGACGCCGCCAGGAGTGAAGCCAGAAGTGAAACCGTACAAAGAGGTAAGCGTTTCATTTATAACCATCCTTATTAATAAATTTGACTAAATGTTTCCGCGGGCAAGTCTGCGACAATGGGGTTTCACTTTTGTGACAAACAGAAGGTGGTTTGATGACATTACGTTCAGTTTGATGAGACTTGCATCAAGCTGGACAGAGGTTAAGCGAATAGAAAAAAAGGAGAAAATAGCGCTTGACCCTTTTGAGGTTACTCCCTATAGTAGCGCCCCGTTGACCCAGTGAGGTCGGCAAGAAAAATGTGGTGAGGTGTCCGAGTGGCTGAAGGAGCACGCCTGGAAAGTGTGTATACGGCAACGTATCGGGGGTTCGAATCCCCCTCTCACCGCCATATTTTGAAGAAGAGTCTGAACTTACGTTCAGACTTTTTTTTGCCTGCGGCAACGCTGCGAGGGGGATGAGAAGCCCCGACCGGGTTCGACAACCGGCGACAGCCGGTTGGACAGCGGCGCCTGCGACGCTGCCCGCAGGGCGAGCATCGCGAGTCAATCCCCCTCTCACCGCCATCTTTTGAAGAAGAGTCTGAACTTACGTTCAGACTTTTTTTTTGCCTGCGGCACCGCTGCGGGGGGGGATGAGAAGCCCCGACCGGGTTCGACAACCGGCGACAGCCGGTTGGACAGCGGCGCCTGCGACGCTGCCCGCAGGGCGAGCATCGCGAGTCAATCCCCCTCTCACCGCCATATTTTGAAGAAGAGTCTGAACTTACGTTCAGACTTTTTTTTTGCCTGCGGCACCGCTGCGTGGGGGATGAGAGGCCCCGACCGGGTGCGACAACCGGCGACAGCCGGTTGGACAGCGGCGCCTGCGACGCTGCCCGCAGGGCGAGCATCGCGAGTCAATCCCCCTCTCACCGCCATATTTTAAATAAAAGAATAAAAAGAGGCACTTCTGTGCCTCTTTTTATTTACGGCATATCGGGAAGGGATGTTAATTCACCGCATCGATAATATGATTCAAATGAAAAAATAAATCACTTAAAGATAAGCAAGGAAAACTATTGCGTTCGCGCTGTAATTTCCCGCATCAGGAGGAGAGGATGAATTAAGCGTTGCCTTGAGAGTAAAGCTTTGCCGTTGGCTGTTTCCCGGAAGCGTAAATCTCACACCTGAGAAAGCATTTTGTTCATTTATTGTTAACGTCGCAAAAAAGGTTTCTTTGCTATCAAAGTAAATTCTTTTTCTCTGAAGTGTTGATTGTCCAAAAACCTTGATTGAACCGCGAAGTGTACACCAAACCTGACCAGTCACTTGTTTAAACACGCCGTTAACCGCATTCGCTGGTAAAGTGCCAAATGGAATCTGGGCAGGTAATTCCACATGACAAGATTGGTTAACGGGGGGTAACACACCACAGACGGAACCGGGCACCTGACGGGCTTGTAGCCTATTCGGTGTGGGTTTATCAATGTAAAAAAGGCCTACGCAACTTGCGTCTAAACTATCAACTCCGAAGGTTGCGGTATAAGGCACTCCTTTTTGCGCTTTCCATGCATCACTAACTTGTTTGAGTGTTCGGTATTGCTCAATGCGAATGCAATGACCTGCGCCACATGACCCGCTGAGTGAGGGTGCGTTTCGTGGATACAGGACATCCGGCCCTAAAGAACACGTTAGCCAGCCGTAACACGGATTTGGCGTGTTATTACTTTCCTCCCATTGTTGTATTTTTTGCGTCACCTTACCGTAACCTCCCCCAATAGAAACATAGGAGATTGGTTCAACAAAGGCGCCGGCGTAAGCCGTTTTTAGCGGGGCTAAAAATATCGCCAACATCATAGCCCGTGATAACAAAAAAAAATTTTTCATTATTGTTCCTGTTATTCGTATTCAAGGGTGAAAGTCGCGTTAGCCTGAAAAGCGCCTAAGCCGATAGTTCTATTTTGCAGCGCCAGCGGCTCTCCCTGGATAAAAGTTTTAAAAGTGAGGATATTGTCACCCGATACGACGTTCACAATACTTTTATCATTAATGGGCAGAAGCACGCCTTGGGCGCTCTCAATCCCCAGCGCGACGCCCTTTGCCTGACTACCCGCGCTTAGCGCCAGATAGCCTGGCAAGGCGGTATTGGCTTGCCCGCTGAACGTGATTTTAGTGTCTCTGCCCACTATCGGTTCACATTGTGTCAAACGAAGTAAAAATTCCCGCGCGGGCGTCCGTTGATACTGATACAAGAAACTATCGATAATTGAACCAAAATTAAGGTTAACCACTTCATCGCCAGGCGCAATGGTGCAAGGTTGTTTCACAAGCGCACCTCTAAATTGAAGGTTATCTTGAGCAGGGGTGGCAAGCGAAAACACCATTAATAGGAATGCAATAATAGAGTTCTTCATTTCGACCCTTTATAAATACTGTGCCAGAAGGGTAGCTGATGCAGTAAATTTCCCTTCAGTTAACGTTGATGCCGGGCGTGAAACCGGAACAGCTTCGAGGACAGGCGGAGCGCTAACGCTTAGCGGAACAAATTTATTCAGTTCAAAACGCTTCCCATCACTTAGAAGTCTTATGCCTAAATCAGCCTGACTGGTTTGCAGTGCGGTATTTTCAAAGCTTGTCGCATTGCCTTTTATGATTAATTTCAACACCAGTGGCGCCGGTGCAACGGGACAATTAAGTTGCCACGCGATAGTTTGTCGGTAATTCTCCCCGTCAATACGGTGGGTGGCTAGCTGCTCCCCAAAATTAACGTCAATAACGCCGCCGCCATTAATCGTACAAGCGGGTGGTTCGATTAAGGTTCCTGTGAAGCTCACTGGCACAGATACGGCAAAACTACTCGGTGTCCAAATAGCGATTAAGAAAAATAGATTCCTTTTCATACAAACTCAACTATTAGCGTAGCGTTTCCATTAAAGCCGCCAGGTTGCAGAGTGCTGCCCGACTTTTTTACGGGCACTGCATATAAATTGGGCAAATGAGGATAAGTAAAAGTAATCCAACTGTTAATTGGAACGGAAGTATTCGTATCTTTAATAAGACGAATGCCCAAATTACTGTTGTTAGTGCTCAAAAGCGCGCTATCAAAGCTGCTGCCTGATCCCGAGAATTTAAGACGCAACGCTGTCGTTGTGTAGTTGGCACAACTCAACGTAAACGGGATAGTCTTTTTATATTGTATGCCATCGATCTGTGTTGTATAGAGTTGATTGCCGAAATTCACACTTATTGACCGACCACCATTAAGATCGCAGGTTGGGGTGATAATGGTTACCGTTAGCCGAACCGTTTTGGAGGGTTCTGCATAACCTTTTATCGCGTTTAATAGAAGTAATGCGACGATCCAGCGCATCATTTTATTTTCTCGCTATTATATTTTGCATCTTCCACTGGAGTGCAATTATTTTCTTTGCATTGAAATTGCAACACCGGGCGGCCACCGTAATCATCGATATAGGTAAGTGCAGGCGCATTACCTAGCTTTGCCGCCGTGACATTAAGCACGGACCGGCTTTTTGGCGCGATCATGACAGGTTCAAAATCGCTGATCCCTTTTTCGCCTTTACGGCGCGACGCATCAACCAGCGTGATGAAATAACCTGTCGGATTATAGGCCGTATAACGTTCACCGTTTCGTTCTAAAACCAATTTATTTTGCCATGCTGTAGAGAGATGCGGTCGCTCTACGACAAGTGACTTTGGACGAAAAAATACTTTAATACGCGTTTGCAGCGCAATTTGTAGCGTATTGGGCTGATCGCTGCGGGGAGGTATTTCACGCAAGTTAAAGTAAAAGAGGCTTTCTCTATCTTTTGCTAAACCGTTGACCGCAGGCAATGCCTGAACGCGTATTTGGCTGCTTTCACCGGGTTCAATACGCTGTATAGGCGGCAGTACCGTAAACGGCGTGGCAATCTTTTTCCCCTGCTCGTTCTCGATCCATCCTTGAGCTAAATAGGGTAATTCCTTGTTCTGATTACTCACATTGAGGCTAACGGCTTTCTCGCCTTCGTTATATATAATACGCGTGCGGTCCAACGCCACAGCTGCCAATGTATTCGCTAACGGCGCCAAAATAGTGACCAGCGCAAGCGATGCATAGGTAATCTTTTTCACGATTATCTCCTTTATGATGTAATAGCATTCTGCTTATTTTTATTCGTGGGCGTGCAAATTAAATCCAGCATGGCTTCGTGGGTAAAAGGTAATGTTTCAGGCAGAGTAATTTTGCAGGCGTCATTTTCACCCCATTCAACGAGCAGTTCCCCTTTAGGCATTAATCCGCTTAAATACACTTCCCCACTGTCCCCAACGAGCCCTGTTTGTTGCTGCCTGTGATTACGGACTTCTGCGCCAAAAGGCAGTGGCGCGCCATCAGGCAGCGTTATTTTTGCCATACTTTGATCGCCGGCTAACACGCCAAACTTGCGGAAACCAATGGCCCCTTCGGTGAGCGTGGCATGTACCACTGAGCGAATGGCCTCGGTTTTGTCATCAAGCTTGTCCACGTCAATACTCGCTCGCGACGGCAAGAAACTGCTGACCTCGGTAATGACCGCTTTGCCCCACGCATTGCTGCGAACAGAAGTACCTGCACCACGGACCGGCACATTTGCCACACCATCCGTGTCAACCAACAGTCGGGTTGCGCCAGGGGTAGAGATGCGGTGCAGCGCGCCACCTTCCGCAGTCGCAGTTATGCCACCTTGGGCAGCAAAGCCTATTGAGGTATCTCCTCCACGCTGGGTACTGATATTGGCCGATAAATCCGCGCTGTCTGCCGCATGGGTAAAGTAGCTACTGAGGCTGGGTTTTTTATCTGAATATGCTGTACTTAATTGCCAGTTATCACGCTCATTGAGCCGTTGGAAATATCCCACACGATTTTCAACCTTATCATTCACAACTGACGTATTGTAATTAAGGGTGGAATTTGTACCCCATGGCATTGAAAGAGAGAAAAAGACGCTGCTATCACGCACTTTATCAGAGGCATTATGATTGGCACCCAGCTGCATGCTGAGGTTTTTAAAACGGCCAATATCCATGTAACGAGAGAGACTGGCTTCATAACGATCTTCGGAAGGCTTGTCCCACCAAGTTTGATGTGACCACCTAACCAACGCAGTGGTTTGCCACTCTGATAAAGCTTTGCTCAAGCTCAAGGTATAAAGTTGCTTGCTGTTGTTAATAATGCGCCCTGACTCCGCCGCGCCAAGGAAATCGTTCATCGAGAGATAACCTTGATCGGAAAAACGGTAGCCTGCGAAGGTGATCTGACTGTTACTTTCCTCAAATCGCTTGGCGTAACTTAGTCTCACCGAAGCACCCTTCTGGTCTTCTATATTGCTAAACTGAGCGCGCGTCACCGTGGTATCGAGCGCCAATGCTCCCAGCGCCAATAAATCTCGCCCTATACCCGCCGTAAGAGATTGGTAAGGTTCACTCAATAGCGCCCCTCCCAATAATGACCAACCATTAGTGATGCCCCATGAAAACTCACCGGCGGAAAATGCGGGACCGTTAGTATGATGTTCAAGCGAAGAAGGCCTGCCCGCAGAGAGCATGTAGCGCACTTGCCCTGGGCGCGTTAAATAGGGAATTGAGGCTGTATCAACTTGATATTGCTGAATTGACCCGCCCTGCTCTTCGATGCGAACATCCAATTTTCCCGCCACGGCATCGCTCAGGTTTTGAATCCGGAACGGCCCTGGGGGGACTTGGGTTTCATATAACACGCGCCCCTGTTGGCTGATCGTGACTTTCGCATTGCTGCGCGCTACTCCCGTAATTTCTGGCGCGTAACCTCGCAGGCCCGGCGGAAGCATAGCTGTGTCGCTGGCCAAACTGGCCCCGGTAAAACGGAAATTATCGATTAGAGAAGAGTTGGAAACCGTTTCCCCCACGGTGAGTTTTGCACGCTGCTCAGGCAGCGCGCGCGTGGCATAAAAACTCGTCCAGTCAAATTGTTGCGACTTCGCTTGGTTTTTGGATGCTTGCTGATACCTGCCCTGCCAATTAGCCCGTAAACGCCACGGCCCCACATTGCCGCCGACCAAGCCGTTAGCGCTTGCCGCGTACTGTTTGCCAACTTTTTGCGTACGCTGCGCCTGGAGGTTGAGATTATAATCAGTAATAACGCCCGGAATACCGTTGTCCCAGCGAGAGGGCGGCTCCCAGTTGTCTGATTGATACTCAAGCCACTCTGTGGGGATGCCAATAACTAACATTTGATTGCGCATCTGCGCAGCAACACTCATGCCCGGTATCGAGCGCGTATCTAAACACTGCCCCTGACGATGCCATTGTAATTCCTCGCGCCGGCTCGATTTAATGGCAAATTGCGCAACGATCTGCGGCGTGAGACAGGCTTCACTTGTCTCACCGTTTGAGTCTTGGGAATAAAAAGTAATGTTCTGCTCAGGCAGATCTCGCCGATTGAGTTTGATAATCAGAGGATAGTTGCCCGGCACGACGTAACCCGGCTTGGAAAAATTGCTCAGATTAATATTTTCGCGATCGTTGACGTCCAAAATATCGGTATTAAATTGGACATCATTAGCCAGGGCAGTTGAGAAAAATAACATAAAAAACTCGGCCACAATTATCCTGCTTGCGAACCGGCTTTTAACCAAAAGTAAGTTGCATATTTTCATCACTGCTTCCTGAAAAATTATTCTCTAACGCATCCGTCACTGCTGAATAAATTCCATTTTTAAAAGAGCATGCCGCTCTGCGCGGCATGCTCTGGAGATTACAAGTAATTCAACTCAAACTGTGCTGCACTCTGAAACGAACCCGGGACGATAGCACTCGCAGGGCCGCTGCTTGCTTGTACATAGGCGTAGAATCGCAGCGTGTTATTACCGGTCGTGAGTTTCTGAACGGCAGTTGGTGTGTCTAATACCACCTTATTATTTGAGAAATCTGTCAGAACAATGCTTGCGCTACTGGTGTTGCCCAGTAAAGCCAGGCTGTCGGTATCAAACTGAGAATGTGGACCTTTAAACGTGACTTCAACCGTCTTATCTCCGGTAAAGGCGCAGTTTTCAAGTTTGATGTCAAACGCACGCGGCACGGACGCCCCGGTATTGGAGCCCGCGCTCAGAGCAGCGTTAGCAATTTGTCCCAGTTCAACAGTCTGATCCAGCGACTCAGGTTTAATGGAACACGGTGCATCAATAATGGCACCGGTGAAATTTACCGTGCCACTTCCTTGATTCGCCTGAGCGGCAGAAATAAAGCCCATCGCCAACAGGGCGCCACACATGATTTTATTCAGCTTCACTGATTTGATTCCTTTTCGTGACAAATGACAAGATTCAGAAAATGGCTAAAACCATCTCTCAATGACAAATCTATAATTGCATCAAATATTGAGAACAGAGATAAACGCGAGCAGTTACTAATAATCACACTGCACCACGCTTCCTGCCATCCAATACTGCATGCGGATTTTTGCAAAAAAAATAAGTTAATGAAAAGAGTTTCTTTTAAAGAATAACAATACAGTACTTATTTCTTCTATTAATTTAAAAACCCCTTAATTTCCGAGAGAAAACCCAAGTAAGGATAAAAACTAAAAACAAAAAACACATAAGGGCAATCCCATTAGTTTTTTATAAATTTTTATCGAGAATCGTCCTGAAATAAATAACCCCTGCATCGGCGTTGTCTCAAATAGCGACCTCACTGACAGGAAAATAACCCATAAATATCAGCTGAGCAAAAAAATAGCCTTAATGAAGACGCCGACTATCCGGTTAGAGCAGTAAGTCGGGAAGGGAAAGTTGATGATAAAAATAAAAACCATGGCGTACTCATCATACCCAGCTTTCAAGGGGTGTTAAAAAGGCCCGTTTAACGGGCCTTTTTGAAGTAAAGGTCACTTCCCCTTTTCTTCTGATACGTCCAGATTGGCGAGATGGATACGGTATAGATCCAGCTTAATCATAAGCCTGGAGCGTACGCTGACATAATGCCGAACGCACACAGTCCTCTTTACCAAAACGCACTACGCCAATCATTTCGTCTTCTTCGAAACGGGCTAACGCGTCTGCAAGGCCGGATTTCACATTGCCGGGCAGATCGCATTGGGTAATATCGCCATTAACGATGACGGTGACATTTTCACCCAAGCGCGTCAGAAACATTTTCATCTGGGCAGCCGTGACGTTTTGCGCCTCATCCAGAATCACGACCGCATTTTCAAAGGTGCGCCCTCGCATATAGGCAAAGGGAGCGATCTCTACCTTGGCAATTTCAGGCCGCAGGCAGTACTGCATAAAGGAAGCACCCAGACGTTTAACCAGAACGTCATAAACCGGACGGAAATACGGCGCAAATTTTTCTGAAATGTCGCCGGGTAGGAAGCCAAGATCTTCGTCTGCCTGGAGAACCGGACGCGTGACAATGATCCTTTCGATATCCTTGTTGATGAGGGCTTCAGCCGCTTTCGCTGCGCTGATCCATGTCTTCCCACAGCCGGCTTCACCGGTTGCGAAAATGAGCTGTTTAGATTCTATGGCGTTAAGATAGTGCGCCTGAGCTTCATTTCTGGCTTCAATTGGCCGACGGTCGCGTACATCTCGCGCCATGCCAATGGCATCCAACCCACCCATCTGCACCAGCGAAGTGACCGATTCTTCTTCACGCTGACGATGACTGCGAGAGTCATTACGAAGCACTCGACGGGCTTCACGACGCGCTTTGATCACTGCTTTCTGTCTTCCCATAGTGGCACCTTACAGTTGGTTTCGTTTATCGCGGCAACGAGCACGGCGATGACTTGAACGCTTTAGAGGTTTATTTGGCTTCCTTGTAAGCCTTTTCAGCCATTGAAATGGTGCGCTATTACGCCGAGACGCAAAGGCGCACCGGTAAAGAGAATTGAGATGAAGAAAACGGGTAAAGCGAAGTGGTTTGGCGAGCGGGAAAAAAGGTCCCGCAGTAGACTGCGTAAGAGAGGAAAATGACCCTGTTCGTTACAGGAACTCTTCATGCGCTAACTCCAGTGGCCTGTGCCACACAACTGAAAACGCTCATGTCTTAAGTGAATCATATTGGCGAAACTTTGCAACATCGTTTTTACTTTCACCGTAAAAAAAGGGATAGCGCCGTTGCGTATACCAGGATACTTAAATTAAATTTTTATTTAAAGTTAATGAGTTACGATATTTATTCGCCGCACCACTTTTTCAGTTTATTCGCCACTCTTTTGTCGCAAGCGTTGAAATCGCGCTGCGGTAAATGGCGTGCTTATGCAAAAAGAGATCGCACAAGCACTGCTCAAATATTAATCAAGCCTGCAACAAGGATTGCCCAAGATAATGGCTTTCATCCTGTATACCCGGTAAAGCGAAAAAGTATCCGCCGCCAATTGGACGAATATATTCTTCGAGCGCTTCGCCATTTAACCGCTTCTGTACCGTAATAAACCCTTTGCTTAAATCATGCTGATAACACACGAACAGCAAGCCCATATCTAGCTGCCCTGCACCGGTGATGCCAGCGGAATAACTGTAACCGCGACGCAGCATTAGGCTGTCAGCGGTTTCAGGCGTGCGCGGGTTTGCCAGACGAATGTGCGCATCAAGTGCAATACGCTGACCGGACGGGTCGCTCGCGTAATCGGGATCGTCATGCTCATGAAGCTTGCCCAAGGGCGCACCGGATAGTTTATCCCGCCCAAAAATGGTTTGCTGCTCGCGCAATGGCGTGCGGTCCCACATTTCCACATGAAAACGAATGATGCGTACCGCCTGGTAGCTACCGCCGCGCGTCCACGCGGGTTCCGCCTGGTCGTCGGTGACCCAGACGATATGATCCATGAGCGCGGCATTATGTGCGTCAGGGTTGGCCGTTCCGTCTTTGAAACCCAGCAGGTTAATGGGGGTCTCTTTTCCGTTGCTGCGCGCAGCATGATCCGGAATAAATCCCTCGCGTCGCCAGCGCACCGCAAGCAGATCGGGAGTGTGCTTGATGACGTCGCGCAGCGCGTGAATCACCGTGTCTTGCGAATTCGCACAGATCTGCAGCAGCAGATCGCCGTGGCACTGTGCAGCATCCAACGAATCATTAGGAAAACGCGTCATGGTTTGCAGCTGCGCAGGTTTTAGGCTGCTCAGTCCAAAGCGATCATCAAACAGCGAATGCCCCACCGACAGCGTCATGGTCAGATTATCGGGCGAAATGCGAGCGCCCAAGATACCGGAGTCCATCGGCGGCAGCTGGGGATTGGTCACTGCGGGTGCCGGGCCGCCGCGTGTCAGCAACGCAAAACGCTGAGTGAGCAATCGAAACAGGCGCTCAAGCTCTTGTTTGTCACTGGCCAGCACGTCAAAAGCCACCAGCATCATGGACGCCTGCTGCGGCGTAAGAATCCCCGACTGGTGCGCGCCATAGAATGGCTGCGCCTGCTGGCGTGCGTCGGGCGCAACGGTACCCGGTGAAAAGCTGTCAGCCGCTGTGGCGGCGTGAAACGGGCAGCCCCCACCGAGCGCGGCGGCTCCGCCAACCAGCCCCAATCCTTTTAATAAACGGCGGCGCGCAGGCTGTGCCGTATCCGATTTTTTACTCATGATCAATCCACGCCCAGTGTGCCACGCAGCAAAGCGAGATCTTCCGCCAGCGCCGTAATCGGGCCTTTCAGCGCATTGCGATCCGGGGTCGTGAGCTTCTCATAGGAGGCAAAGCCGGTTGGGGTACGGTATTTGCCCAGCACGTCGTCCACCTTGCGGAAGTTGGTATCCACTTTTGCCAGCAGTTGTGGATTCGCTTTTTGCAGCGCCGGACGCAGCAGATCAACGATTTTTTTCGCGCCGTCCACGTTGGCCTGGAAATCGGACAGATCGGTACGACTATAGCGATCTTCTTCACCCGAGATTTTGCTCGCCGCCACTTCTTCAATCAGGCCTGCCGCGCCACCCACCACTTTTGCCGGGGCAAAAGCCAATGCGCTGACGCGCTTCTGGAGTGCCTGCACATCCTGATTCAACTGCGTCGCAACCGGCTCCGCACCTTGCGTGGTATTGTCAGCAAACAGGATTTTCTCAAGGCGATGAAAGCCGGTGAATTTCGGATCCTCGGCCTTTTTCTCAAAGTCATCTTCGCGTGCATCGATACTGCTATCCAGATCGGAAAACAGTTCCGCGATCGGTTCGATGCGCTCATAGTGCACGCGCGTAGGGGCGTACAGCGCTTTTGCCTTGTCGACATCCCCCGCTTTGACCGCATCGGTAAAACGTTGGGTACTGGCGACCAATGCGCTCACCTCCTCCATAACGTAGCGCTTATAGTCAGCGATCGGCCCGGCTAACGAGGTGATATCGGTCTTGCCCGCTTCTGGTGCCGCTGTTTTCCCCGTCACCACCAGCGTACCTTTCGCGTTGGTGAGCAGGCCGCAGGTCATTTCATACTGACCGGCTTCTAAATTTGCCGTAAGCTTTTGACTAAAGCCGGGCGCGATGTTCTCGCGTTCTTCAACTACCATCACGCCTTTGAGGATTTCCCACTCCAGCGCCTTCTGGCTGTTGTTTTTGATAATAAACTGCGTTTTACCGGCAGGCACATTGAGCGTCATCGGCTCGCACTGTTTGTCGTTGACCGTCACGGTAACCTGAGGAACATCGGCGGCGGCAGCCACCCCGGAAAGCGCCAGCATCGAAACCAGCAGTGCCTGGCGGCGCGAACGAATCGTCATAGTCATTTCCCTGAAAAAGTCGGTATTAACGTGCGGTGGAGGCAGCCTTGGGCATAAGGCGTGCCGGGATAAAGAACAGCAGTAGCGCGGGCACCAGATAAATCAGCCATGCCGCGACTTCACTGATGCTCGGTGCTTCTTGATAGCCTAATAAGCCTTCTAACAAGGTGCCCATGAGCGAATGCGTGGAGAGAATCGCGCTGAGATCGAACGCCGTCTGCTGAAAGTGATTCCACAGCCCAGCCTCATGGAAGGCCCGCACTGCGCCGGCGGCCAGCCCCGCAGCAACGAACAAAATAAACAGGCTGGTCCAGCGGAAAAAACGCGCTAAATCCAACCGGATGCCGCCGTAATAGAGCAGCATGCCCAGCAGTACGGCGCTAAGTAGCCCAAGGATCGCGCCGACGGGAGGCGCGTAACCGACGTCCTGCGTAAAAGCGGCAAGCAGGAAAAATACCGACTCCAGGCCTTCGCGCGCGACGGCGAGGAAAACCATGACAACCAGCGCCAGACCGCTGCCGCCGCGTTTCTCTAACGCCTGATCCACGGAGCGTTCCAGGGTGGCTTTAATACTGCGCGACACCTTTCTCATCCAAAACACCATGGATGTCAGAATCACCACGGCAACGGTAGCCACTATGCCTTCAAACAGCTCCTGCTGTTTTTGCGGAAACTCACCGGTAGTGGCGTTAATGACCACACCCAATGCCAGACAGAGCACGACGGCGCTAAACACCCCGCCCCACATCGCGGGGAACCACTGGCTGCGGTGAGTACGCTTGAGATAGCTGGCAATCAGGCTGACGATCAGCGCGGCTTCGAGTCCTTCGCGCAGCATGATGAGAAAGGGAACGAACATCACCCACCTCGTGAATGTTAGGGTCTGTAAGGTCAATGTAAAAACACGTAAAGTGAAACGATATCGATTATCATTATCGGATGAAAAAATACAAGTCACCCTGCGAAATTAATTCACCTGAGAGAGGGAGATGCTGATAAAACGGCCGAAAAGCGAGGCGATGAAATGACGCTAATCAGGCAGCGGAGGGCATAAAAAAGGCGCACATGCGTGCGCCTGAAAGGAGGATTATTTACCGAGGTATTCCGCTTCAGCCGCCGCAAAGCGTTGCTGCGCTTCGGCAGAAGGGGCTTTGCCCGTCAGGCTGAACACCACAATGGCAATGCTCGCAAAGATAAAGCCAGGGATGATCTCATACAGCGCGACGTAGCCGTAGTGCTTCCACAGCAGCACCGTCATGGCACCGACAATCATGCCCGCCAGCGCGCCGTTACGCGTCATGCGTTTCCAGCACACACCAAACAGCACGACCGGACCGAACGCCGCGCCAAAGCCTGCCCACGCGTAACTCACCAGACCCAGAACGCGGTTCTCCGGATTAGCGGCCAGCGCAATGGCAATCAGCGCAATCAGCAGTACCATCAGGCGCCCTACCCATACCAGCTCTTTCTGGCTGGCATTTTTGCGCAGGAAGCCCTTATAGAGGTCTTCGGTTAATGCGCTGGAGCACACCAGCAGCTGACAGCTCAAGGTCGACATCACCGCGGCTAAAATCGCCGAAAGCAGAATACCGGCTACCCACGGGTTAAACAGGATACGCGCCAGTTCAATAAAGATGCGCTCTCCGTTTTGGCTCACGCCCGCGGCCTCAGCCGGATGATTTTCGAAATAGGCGATGCCAAAGAAGCCCACCGCCACTGCGCCACCGAGGCACAGGATCATCCAGGTCATACCGATGCGACGCGCGGTGCGAATGGAATGGTGCGATTCCGCCGCCATAAAGCGCGCCAGAATGTGAGGCTGACCGAAGTAGCCTAGCCCCCAGCCCAGCAACGACAGTACCGCTACAAGGTTGAGGCCTTTAAGCATGTCGAGGTTTTCAAGGCTTTTCGCCCGAATCACCGCCAGCGAATCGTCCAATCCACCCACGGCGACAATCACGATAATTGGCGTCAGGATCAGGGCAAAAATCATCAGCGTTGCCTGAACGGTATCGGTCCAGCTGACCGCCAGGAAGCCACCGACCAAAGTATAAAGAATGGTTGCCGCCGCACCGGCCCACAGGGCGGTTTGATAATCCATCCCAAAGGTGCTCTCAAAGAGGCGCGCACCGGCTACCACGCCAGACGCGCAATAGATGGTGAAAAAGATCAGGATAACCACGGCAGAGATGACGCGGAGCAGTTTACTTTTATCTTCAAAGCGACTGGAGAAGAAATCAGGTAAGGTCAATGCGTTGTCGTGATGTTCGGTTTGCACGCGCAGGCGACCCGCTACAATCTTCCAGTTAAGCCACGCGCCAATGGTCAGGCCAATGGCAATCCAGCTTTCTGAAATCCCTGACAAGAAAATCGCGCCCGGCAAGCCCATCAGCAGCCAGCCGCTCATATCAGAGGCGCCCGCTGAAAGCGCGGTCACTACGCTGCCTAAACTGCGTCCACCAAGGATATAGTCGTCGAAGTTTTTGGTTGAACGGTAGGCGATAAAGCCGATGAGTACCATCCCAAGGATATAGATACAAAAGGTCACCACCATCGGTGTACTTACACTCATAGTCTCTCCACTTATTCTGTGATTCCCCAGAGAAATCTTTGGCTGGCCATTGGAACGTTATGACACAGCGTTTTATTACCGCATCCAGAGAAAGCGATGTCTTTAAGGCGCGGTATCCTGCCCCAAAGGTGCGAAGCGCACAATGCATTTAACACATCTGTTACATGGGTTTCACCTGCGTTCGCAATTTACGTGTCAACAGGTTGCGCCCGATCACAGCTTGAGTTGCACTCCATCAATCCAAGACAAGTCTTGTTTAGCGCGGGTTGCAACATTGGCGAGTTTCTTGCAGCAATTTTCGTGCCGTCTTGTCCCTCACGGGTCATCAAAGGTGCCACCGGCGTCACATTTAACAAGGTTGCACAAAGTTGCAACATACGTAATAGTGCAGCCACATTGAACATGGAAACACGCTGAGAACGAGGAAAACATGGGAACGACTACCATGGGGGTGAAGCTGGATGAGGCCACCCGCGAACGCATCAAACTGGCTGCGCAGCACATTGACCGCACGCCGCACTGGCTGATCAAGCAGGCGATTTTTAACTATCTTTCCCAGCTGGAAGCGGGAGAATCCGTGCCGGAAGTGCCGTTGTCAGCGGCGGATGCGGGTCAACCCGACACCCTGCCTGAAGAGACGCTTCAGCCCTTCCTTGAGTTCGCCGAACACATTCTGCCGCAGTCGGTAACCCGCGCCGCCATCACCGCCGCATGGCGTCGGCCCGAACCGGACGCCGTGGCGATGATGCTGGAGCAGGCGCGTTTGCCCGCACCGCTGGCGGAGAAAACCCACCAGCTGGCTTATACCCTGGCGGAGAAGCTGCGGCACCAAAAAGGTGCAACCGGACGCGCTGGAATGGTGCAAAGCCTGCTGCAGGAGTTCTCACTCTCTTCTCAGGAAGGGGTCGCACTGATGTGTTTGGCAGAGGCGCTGCTGCGTATACCCGACAAGCCCACGCGTGATGCACTGATCCGCGATAAAATCAGCAACGGCAACTGGCAATCTCACCTGGGGCGCAGCCCATCCTTATTCGTGAATGCCGCCACGTGGGGCTTGCTGTTCACTGGACGTTTGGTGTCCACCCATAACGAAGCCAACCTGTCGCGCTCGCTGAATCGCATCATTGGCAAAAGCGGTGAGCCGCTGATCCGCAAAGGCGTGGACATGGCCATGCGCCTGATGGGCGAGCAGTTCGTGACGGGCGAAACCATTGCCGAGGCGCTGGCAAATGCGCGCAAGCTGGAAGAGAAAGGCTTCCGTTATTCGTATGACATGCTGGGAGAAGCCGCACTGACTGCCAGCGATGCCAAGGCTTATCTTGTCTCGTATCAGCAAGCGATTCACGCCATCGGTAAAGCCTCCAACGGGCGCGGTATCTATGAAGGGCCGGGGATCTCTATCAAGCTGTCGGCGCTGCACCCGCGCTACAGCCGTGCTCAGTATGAGCGCGTCATGGAAGAACTTTATCCTATTCTGAAATCACTGACTCTGCTGGCGCGCAGCTACGACATCGGCATTAATATTGATGCCGAGGAGGCCGACCGCCTTGAGCTCTCGCTCGATCTGCTGGAAAAACTCTGCTTCGAGCCTGAATTAGAGGGCTGGAACGGTATCGGTTTTGTGATTCAGGCCTATCAAAAACGCTGCCCGTTGGTGATCGATTCGCTGGTTGAACTCGCGCAGCGTAGCCGTCGCCGCCTGATGATTCGCCTGGTGAAAGGCGCCTATTGGGACAGCGAAATCAAACGTGCTCAAATGGAAGGTCTGGAGGGGTATCCGGTCTACACCCGCAAAGTCTATACCGATATCTCATACCTCGCCTGCGCGCGTAAACTGCTGGCGGTGCCTAATCTGATTTATCCGCAGTTTGCCACCCACAATGCCCACACGCTGGCGGCGATTTATCAGATGGCGGGCAACAATTATTATCCAGGACAGTATGAGTTCCAGTGCCTGCACGGCATGGGAGAGCCGCTGTATGAGCAGGTGGTAGGGAAAGTGGCAGACGGCAAACTCAATCGCCCTTGCCGTATCTATGCGCCGGTCGGCACCCATGAAACCCTGCTGGCCTACCTGGTGCGCCGCCTGCTGGAGAACGGTGCCAATACGTCATTTGTCAATCGCATCGCCGATACCAGTTTGCCGATCGATGAGCTGGTTGCCGATCCGGTGGTCGCCGTTGAGCGTATGGGCGTGAGCGAAGGCGCGGTTGGCCTGCCGCATCCGAAAATTCCTCTGCCGCGCGATCTTTACGGTGACAAGCGCGTCAACTCAGCCGGGCTCGATCTGGCGAACGAACATCGCCTGGCTTCCCTCTCCAGTGCGCTGCTCAATAGCGCCAGCCAGCCATGGGTTGCTGAGCCGATTATTGAAGGCGAGCGTGAACAAGGCAGCAGCCAACCCGTAGTGAACCCCGCTGCACCCGCTGACGTGGTGGGACACGTGCGTGAAGCCACCGCAGGCGAGGTCTCTGCCGCCCTGGACGCGGCGGTGAATGCCGGTGCCATCTGGTTTGCGACCCCACCTGAAGAGCGTGCGGCGATCCTTGAGCGCGCCGCCGACGCCATGGAAGGTCAGATGCAGCAGCTGATAGGCCTGCTGGTGCGCGAAGCCGGTAAAACCTACAACAACGCCATCGCCGAAGTGCGTGAAGCCGTGGACTTCCTCTACTACTACGCGGGCATGGTGCGTGACGATTTCGATAACGAAACCCACCGTCCGCTCGGCCCAGTGGTGTGCATTAGCCCATGGAACTTCCCGCTGGCCATCTTCACCGGCCAGATCGCGGCCGCCCTGGCTGCGGGTAACAGCGTGTTGGCAAAACCCGCAGAGCAGACGCCGCTGATCGCCGCTCAAGCGGTACGCATTTTGCTGGATGCGGGCGTCCCTGCTGGCGTGCTTCAGCTGCTGCCAGGCCAAGGGGAAACGGTTGGCGCGCAGCTCACGGGTGATGAGCGCGTGCGCGGCGTGATGTTCACCGGTTCAACCGCCGTGGCGACACTTTTGCAGCGCAATCTGGCAGGACGTCTCGATCCCCAAGGACGCCCCACCCCGCTGATTGCGGAAACCGGCGGCATGAACGCGATGATCGTTGACTCGTCGGCGCTGACTGAACAGGTGGTGATCGATATCGTTGCCTCCGCGTTCGACAGCGCGGGGCAACGCTGCTCAGCGCTGCGCTTGCTGTGCATTCAGGAAGATGTGGCTGACCATACGCTCAAAATGCTGCGCGGCGCCATGGCTGAATGTCGAATGGGTAATCCTGAGCGCCTGTCGACAGACATCGGTCCGGTCATTGATGCAGAAGCAAAGAGCAATATCGAACGCCACATTCAGGCCATGCGCAACAAAGGCTTTACCGTGTATCAGGCGGTACAGGAACACCCACAAGACAGTAAAGAGTGGAGCAGCGGCACCTTCATCAAACCGACGCTGATTGAATTGGATCAGGTGAGCGAGCTCGATAAAGAGATCTTTGGTCCGGTGCTGCACGTGGTGCGCTTTGCGCGCAACAGTTTGCCACAGATTATTGAGCAGATTAACGCCTCGGGCTATGGCCTGACGCTGGGTGTCCATACGCGCATTGATGAAACCATCCATCAAGTTACCGCCGGGGCCAAGGTTGGTAATCTCTACGTTAACCGTAATATGGTCGGCGCCGTGGTTGGGGTGCAGCCGTTCGGCGGGGAAGGCCTGTCTGGCACCGGCCCCAAAGCGGGCGGACCGCTTTACCTTTACCGTCTGCTGGCGCATCGGCCGGAGGGGGCGCTACGCCTTACCTTTGACCGCCAGGATGCCGAGCGTCCGGTGGATGCGGCGGCACGCGCCGCTCTGCTGGTGCCTCATCAGGCGTTGCAACAGTGGGCGCAGGCAACACCGGCGCTGCAGTCGGTCTGCCAGCGCTTTGGGGAGATGTCACAAGCGGGCACCGTTCGCTTGCTGCCTGGCCCAACGGGTGAGCGCAACACCTTCACCCTGCTGCCGCGCGAACACGTGCTGTGTATCAGCGATAATGAGCAAGATGCACTTGTGCAGCTTGCCGCTGTAACCAGCGTTGGCAGCCAGGCAGTGTGGGCAGATGATGAATTGCACCGTCGCCTGCACACCACCCTGCCCGCTGACGTTCAGGCGCGGATCCTGCTGGTGAAGGATCCGCTGGCGGCGAGCTTCGACGCCGTGATTTACCACGGTGATGCCGATCAGCTACGCAGCCTGTGTGAGCATATTGCCGCCCGCGACGGTGCGATTGTTTCCGTGCAGGGCTTCGCCCGCGGCGAAACCAATTTGCTGCTGGAGCGATTGCTGATTGAGCGTTCACTGAGTGTGAATACGGCCGCCGCTGGCGGAAATGCAAGTCTGATGACCATCGGATAAGCGTTAAGTGGGGGCTGAAAAGCCCCCTTTTTTTGCGGGTTCCGGCCCGCAAAGCCGGTGAATATTGAGCGGATTCCGGCCGCTCGATCCGGTAAATGGAGAGCGGGTTCCGGCCCGCTATGCCGGTTTTTACTGAACCCTGAGCGGGTTCCGACCGCTCAGCCGGTATGGCGATGAGCGGGTTCCGACCCGCAAAGCCGGTTTTTACTGAACCCTGAGCGGGTTCCGACCGCTCAGCCGGTATGCTATGAGCGGGTTCCGGCCCGCAAAGCCAGTTTTTACTGAACCCTGAGCGGGTTCCGGCCCGCTATGCCGGTATGACTATGAGCGGGTTCCGGCCCGCTATGCCGGTCTTTACTGAACCCTGAGCAGGTTCCGCCCGCTAACCCTGCGGCAGTTTCATCCGCCCCGCTGCGGCGTACGGGCAAAGGGCCGATGGGCGCGGCCCTTTGCAATCCGCGCCCTGCGCCAGCCTGCGCTGTTCCCTCACTCCGCCGCAACGGCCTCACGGACCGTGCGGATTCGCCATCCCTGGCTCATTCCGCCCTCTCAGCGGCATCCATGCCGCTTCGTCCTGGCCGTCACGCTCCGTTCGGCGCTCCGGATGGCGCTCAACACCCCCGCCTGTGAGAGCCTTTTTCTTTTTTCTGTATGGGGTTGTCTGGGTGGCCGTAGGCTGGTCTGCACAGACAGTGGCTGGCTGAAAAAGACAGAAAACAGAAGACAAAAGCCAGATAGGGCTTCTGATTAACACCGCGCGGGCGGGATGCTGCTTAAAAGTCTTACCGCCACGCACTGGCGTTTAAAGACAAAACATGAAAGGCGGGTTTTGCTCAAAGCAGCGCGGTCGGGATGCACCTTAAAAATCTTACCGCCACGCGGCGGCTGCGAAAAAAGTCATGGCGTGCAGCGGGGGGTGTGAAGCGCCATCCCCACTCGCTGAACGAAGGAGGCCTTCCAGGGCGAGCGGCATGGATGCCGCGAGAGGCGGCGTTGAGCAGGAGCGAATCGACGCCGGTCCGTCAGGAAGGCTGAGGGAGTGAAGGCACCGCGCAGCGGCGAGTGGGGCTGGCGCAGGGCCGGGGAGTGCAGAGGGCGCGGCCTGGCGCCCTCTGCTCGGTCGCCGCAGCGCGGCAAAGGCACCTGCCTGTGCCATGGCGAACGAAAGTCGCTCCGTGCTAACGCCAGTGAGAAAGCAACGAACCGCTGCCTGCGGCAAAAGCTCCGCCACTGCAAGTGGCTAAAGCATCTGCCATTGCGATGGCGAACGAAAGTCGCTCCGTGCTAACGGAAAGCCACCCTGCCGCTGCCTGCGGCTAAAGCACCTGCCAGTGCCATGGCGAACGAAATTTGCACCGTGCAGCGAGGAAGCTTCGCCGCTGCCTGCGGCATAAGCCCGCCACTGCAAGTGGCTAAAGCACCTGCCGGCGCCAGCCTCCCCCTTATCCCAGTGACTTATCCCGCTTTAATGTTATTAGCGTTGGAAACAAAAACAGCGACTGCCCCAATCCTCGGTTGGTCACTGACCACACCGCCACCGAGCAAAGCGAGCAGATTGCCACCATCGCCAGGGGATAGAGGCAGGCCCACAGCACCGAAAACCAGGCGTATTCAAAGGCGTGGTAACGCTGTGCCAGCAGAATGGCTGACATACCAAAAAACTCAAGAAAAATGCGGTGTATCACATAAATCTGCAGTGTGTTGCGACCAATCCAATTAAGGACGGTCATGCTGAAATGCTGATTCAGCCAGCGGCACACCGCCACACTCGCCATCACCGCCAATGTGCACAGGAAAAGGTTCTTCTCGAGACCAAAGAGAAGCTGAACGCCGCCCAGCGCCACCAGCAGCGCCCAGGGCAAAAGGTTTTGCCGGTGCCACTCACTCATACGCAACAGCGTCGGGCTCCAGAACGCCCCAAGTAAAAAGAAAAGAAAATACTGCGCCACGCTTTGCGGGCCCCAGAAAGGAATGATTTTTGTCACGGCAAGATAATTCACGGCTATCGCCACTTTCAGCAAGAGCCCTTTATGCTGGCGAAACAGTTTGGCAAAAAGGAAATAGAGTGCAAGACCGTAGAGATACCAGGACGTGCTCATGGCCATAAATGTCAGGGTAATAAATTCGATGAGCGAGCCAGCGTAAGCAGCATTCAGATTGTGCGAAATGCGCTGGCCAGTGATTTCGCTGGAAATACCGATAATAGACCACCACTGAATCACACCCCACAAAATATAGAGATAAAAAAGGTTCATTACGCGGCTGGTCATCACCTGCTTCCAGGTGCGATTTAAAATACCGTTGGTGGCAAGTAAACCCGAAACAAAAAAGAATGCAGGCATCCGCAGCGGGGACAACACGGTATTAAATTGCACCCACATGTCTGCTGGCAACCACCCGGCGGTTAAATATTTCAGCGTGCCTTCAAAACCGGGCAACACGGTGTGGTAAAGCACCACCAGCAGTATGCAGGCGCCCTTGAGGGTATTAATCCAGCCAATATCATTTTTTGTGCTGTTATTCATAAGATTAACTCCCGTTACTGTGTTGCGTCAGAAGAGAAAGCGGAGGCGAAAAGAAACGAATAGGCGTTATGATTATTTGAGGGATAGTAACCCTGCAGGCTGCGAGTGACTGTAGCGAAACTCTTAAATACCCTTTACTGGTCCTGCGCGGCGGCAGCGATCCCCTGCCGTTGGGTTTTTATTTTGTGGGAAAAGCGCGCAGTGACCTTCTGAATATAACGCGACGAGACCGATATAGCCTCATAATGTGAGGGTGATCGCATTTAATAATTAAGAACAATCCAGACGGATATATTCCAAATAAAAATACACTGCGTAAGATTATTTTCTGCAATGTGGCAAATGATTAAGAAAATAAGTTCATTATGTGGTGAGTAAAAAAAGGGCCAGCAAGCTGGCCCTCGTGATGATTATGGCGTCGCGGCCGGTTTCGCGTCCGTCGCTGATTGCCGCAGCAAACGCGGATGAAGAAACAGTATCCGGCCTGGCCCGCGGTTCAGCAGGTTCCACACCAGCAGCGACAGCATCACACAGATGGCCACGCCGCTCACCGGCATGATCAGCGCCCATGTCCAGCTGAACGCGGCATTGCCAAACCAGCCGTAATGCAACGCCAGAGAAATCGCGCCCAAACCGAGCAGCTCAATAAAGATCCGGTGCAACACATAAATCTGCAGCGTATTGCGGCCAATCCAGTTAAGCCAGGCCATATTGAAATGCGCATTCAGCATCCGGCACACCACAATACCGAACACAATCGTCAGCAGGCTATAGAACGGGTTCTTGTAGCTGCCGCCAAGGTGGTGCGCCACGCCCAGCGCCGCCACGCCCGCCAGCAGCAGCCAGTGCTGTCGCTTCAGCATGCTAATCGCGATCACGCGCTGGCTAAAGAACACGCCCAGCAGGAAGTAGAGGTAATTTTGCGCCACGCTGGTCGGTCCCCAGCCGGGAATCAAACTAAATTGCGCGGCATAATTAGCCAAAACAGCCAGCAGCACCAGCGCCATCTTTTGGCGATAAAACAGCTTGGTAAACAGGAAGAATCCGGCAAGCGCATAGAGGTACCACAGGCTGGTCATCGCGGTCATCAGCAGCTTTAAGAACTCCAGTGGCGTATCGGCATACGCCGCGTTTTTGGTGCTGGAAAGGCGCTCCCCCAAATGCGTGGAGATGTAGTGAATACTGATCCACTGAATCACGCCCCAGAGCAGATAGAGGTAGAGAATATTGCTGAACTTTTTGGTGAACACCTCTTTCCAGCGCTTTTTCACCACGGAATTAGCCGCCAGCAGGCCAGAGACAAAGAAGAAGGCGGGCATGCGCAGCGGCGAGAGGTAAGTATTGAATGTCACCCACGCGTGCGCAGGCACCAGCCCCGCCGTGAGGTGATGCAGTGAGGGCGCGAAGGTGGTGATAATCGAATGGTGTAGCACCACCAACAAGATACAGGCTCCCTTGAGGGTATTGATCCACAAAACCTCATTCTTGGCTGTTTGCATTTTTAAATCCTGGTTGAGACATAAATTCGTAAAGAATTATTTATAAATATGAAGATGTCTCAATCGGGCTGCTCCTAAAAATACAGACAGGCCATAAGCGTGCCCTACATCAAGAATAAAAACAATTATTATCAATAATTTAATTAAAAAAGGAAAAAGAAAAACCAGAATAAACTTAGGGTCTTTATGCGCGGAAAAGTAAGAAGCGCGCCGTCCGAACCAGACGACGCTTTAGATTATTGATTAAGAAACTTGTCTAAAAATTGCCGGGTACGGGCGTGCTGCGGGTTACGGAACAGTTCGCTGGCGGCGCCCTGTTCTACAATACGGCCCTGATCCATGAAAATGGCGCGATCGGCAACGTCACGTGCAAAGCTCATTTCGTGCGTCACGATCACCATGGTTCGCTTCTCTTCGGCCAGCGCACGTATGGTATTCAACACTTCTCCCACCAGCTCAGGGTCGAGCGCCGACGTGGGTTCGTCAAACAGAATCACTTCGGGCCGCATCGCCAGCGCACGCGCAATCGCCACACGCTGCTGCTGCCCCCCCGACAGGCGGCGCGGGAAGCTGGTTTCCTTACCCTGCAGGCCCACTTTTTCAAGCAGCACGCGCGCACGCGCCACGGCTTCCGCTTTGTCCTCACCTTTAACAATCACCGGCCCTTCAATGATGTTTTCCAGCACCGAACGGTGCGGGAACAAGTTGAAGTTCTGGAACACAAACCCCACCTGTTGGCGCAACTGTCTTACCTGCTGCTTCTGCTTGCTCAGGCCAAGGCTGGCGTCTATGGCGATATCACCCACCTTGATGTGCCCCTGCTCTGGCACTTCCAGCAGATTGATACTGCGCAGCAGGGTGGTTTTACCCGAGCCGCTAGGGCCGATAATGGCCACCACTTCCCCGGGCGCCACATCAAGGTCAATGCCGTGCAGCACCGTCTGGCCGTTGAACCGTTTGACCAGCTGGCGGACTTCAATCGCACTCATTTCGCCTCCCGCTCCTGCTTATTCACGTGTGCTTCCAGCCGATTCTGCAAGGCGGAAAGTACCGTTGCCATCACCCAATAGATCAGCGACGCGGCCAGATACATAGTAAAGACTTCCAGCGTGCGCGAGGTGATCAGCTGCGCCTGGCGGAACAGTTCCGGCACCTGAATCGTGGCGGCCAGCGACGTGTCTTTTACCAAACTGATAAAACTGTTGCCGAGCGGCGGCAGCGCCGTGCGCGCGGCCTGCGGTAAGATCACCCGGCGCAGCGTTTGCCACGGCGTCATCCCGATGCTGGCCGCCGCTTCCCATTGACCGCGTTCAATTGACGCAATCGCGCCGCGTAAGGATTCCGACGCATAAGCCGCAGTATTCAGCGACAGGCCGATCATGGCGGAGGGAATCGGATCCAGTTCAATACCAAACTGCGGCAGGCCGTAATAGATCATAAACAGCTGCGCAATCAGCGGCGTCCCGCGAAAAATCGACACGTAGATACGCGCCAGCCACGCGATCGGCCAGAACGGTGAGAGACGCATCAGCGCCAGCACAAAGCCGAGTAGCAGGCCGAAAAACATCCCGCCAATACTCAGCTCCAGCGTAAACAGGGCGCCTTTAAGCAAAAAAGGTGCTGAATCCAGCACCAGTTGTAGGCTTTCCTGCATTATTTGGTCACGTCCGCGCCGAACCATTTCTCAGAAAGCTGGTGCAACGATCCATCTTTCTGCATATCGGCAATCGCGCCATCAATGGCTTTCAGCAGCGATTCATTGCCTTTGCGCAGCGCCACGCCAGCCTCAAGACGCGAGAAGGCAGGGCCCGCTACGGCCATGGTATTGCCGGTTTTCTTAACCAGATCCAGCGCGGCCAGACGGTCAACCAGAATGGCATCAACGCGGCCTGAACGCAGATCCTGATACTTGGTCGGGTCGTCATCATAAGTGCGGATATCTACGCCTTTGACGTTGTCACGCAGCCACTGTTCGTAGTTTGAACCTAGCCCCACGCCCACTTTCTTACCCGCCAGATCGGCCGGTTTCTGGATGGTGTCGGCGTTCTTTTTCAGCGTCAGCGCCTGCACGCCCGAGATCGTGTACGGCGTTGAGAAGTCATACTTTTTCTTGCGCTCATCGGAGATAGTGACTTGGTTAATCACCACGTCGATGCGTTTGGAATCCAGCGAGGCCAACATACCGTCCCATTTGGTGGGTTTCAGCGCGGCTTTTACACCGAGGTGCTTGGCCAGCGCTTGGGCAAACTCCACTTCAAAACCGGTGAGCTTGCCTTTTTCATCCTGAAAACTGAACGGCGGATAGGTGCCTTCCAGGCCCACGCGCAGTTCGCCTTTGCTTTTTACCTGCGCCAGCAGGTCGTCTGCGGCGAAGGTGTTAACGTTAACGCCCGCCGCCAGTGCGACCGCCATAAATCCCATCACCATCTGGCGACGAATCGGAGAAAATTTCATGTTTACCCCATTATTGTGATCTGTTGTGTGCTGTGAGGCGGCGAAACCACGCGTGCCGCCCGTTTTTTGTAGGCAAAACCGGTGCAGAAAAACACCGGTAAGCGCCGGATTATAAATCTTTTTTTGCCGCTGTCTCAGACAAAAGGATGATAAGCAAATAACGCGGGCGATCCACCGGTATGCACGAACAGCAGCGGCCCCTCACGCTGGAAGCGTCCCTGGCTGATACCCTCGATCAGCCCGGCCATGGTTTTGCCCGTATAAACGGGATCGAGCATGATGCCCTCAAGGCGCGCCAGCAGCTTCACCGCCTCCATGCCCTCGGCGTTGGGCTCGCCGTAGCGCGGAGCAAAATAGTCATCCCACAGGGTAATTGGCGCGTGAACCGGCAGCTCAAGCTGCGCCGCCAGCGCCGTGCGCAAGCGTTCGACAATCGGCTGCTGTGCCGCCACGCTGCGGGAAACGGTGACGCCCACCAGCTCGGTTTGCGGCAATAACTGCTCCAGCCCGACGGCCAACCCCGCGTGCGTACCCGCACTGCCCGAGGCCACCACCACGGCGGCGAAGTCTACGACGCCTTCACTCTGGTGCGCAATTTCTAGCGCGCACTCAACATAGCCCAGCGCCCCCAAGGCGTTAGAGCCGCCTACCGGCACGGTATAAGGGCGAAAACCTTGCGCCTCCAGGCGTTCGGCCTGCTCGGCGAGTTGCGCGGTAGGATCGTGTAATGCATCCACCATGATGATTTCGGCGTCCATCAATTCCAGCAGCAGGCGGTTACCGTTGCTAAGGTAGTTTTCCGCCGTCGTGGCAATCGGGTTTTCCAGCAGCGCCACGCACTTTAATCCGAGGCGCGCGGCCACGGCAGCGGTCTGGCGTACGTGATTGGACTGAATCGCGCCCGCGGTAAGCAGCACATCGGCCCCCTCCCGCAGCGCATCGGCGGCGAGAAACTCCAGCTTGCGCAGTTTGTTGCCGCCTAATGCGACCGGGGTGACGTCATCGCGCTTAATAAAGATATCGCGGCCGAGGTAATCCGACAGTCGGGGTAAGTGTTCAAGCGGCGTAGGCGCACCGAGAAGTTCGAGTCGAGGGAACTGGTGCAAAAGATCTAAGGACAATGCAGCCTCCATTCAGGCAGTGTGCAAATATCCATACAGTGTTGCAGAAGATGCGAAAAGTCGCATCCAGAAATCTATGCAGGCGCGCCTTGTTGCTGATAGTCGTATCAACAACAAGGACAGGATCCCATTTAGCTGCGCTGCCAGCCTAAAAACTGATCGTATTTACGCAGCGCAATGCGGTAGTTATTATTACCCGCATCGGGTAAATCATTTTCCAGACATTCATGCCAGCTGTTGCCCCGCAACCGATCTGCAGGAAAATTTTTCGCTTTCAGCATGTCATCCAGACGACGAAGTCGAACCACATATTCACGAATTGTGCTGTGGCTCATTTCGGTCTGCTCAAACAAATATTGTTTGAACGCCATAATGTCGAAGTAATTAGGGTGAGTATTGCAAAATATATCGCTGCAAAAACGACACAGTGCGGTCAGTTCAGGTTGAAGTTTCATCCAAACCTGATCGTCAATCATTTGATCCATGCGCGCAATGGCTTCTTTATTAATGATCTGACCACGAAAAACTAACGCCATTCGGTCTAACACTTTGCCACAATGTGAACAATTCGTTTGGCTGTGTTTGTAGTCTTTAAGATAACGACTTAAAGGTCTGGCTTTAATTTTGGCTCCCATTGCTGAGTCCCCGGTTTTTTTATTTTTCGATCCCCAGGAACTGAGTCTGTTAGCGCGCACCCGAAAGCCGGGCGCGAAGGCGTTTAATAGCCTGACTGTGCAGCTGGCTTACGCGAGATTCTCCCACGTCCAGCACCGCACCAATCTCTTTCAAATTCAGTTCTTCCTGGTAGTACAGTGTGAGCACCAATTTTTCACGCTCAGGCAGAGCCTCGATCGCTTCAATGACGCGGTCACGCAGGTTCCCTTCCATTAACTGGTGCAGCGGATTGGCTTCTTCATGCCCGTCCGTCACCAGCTCCGCACTGTCACCGTGCTCTTCCCGATACTCGTCATACGAAAAGAGTTGGCTATTGTTGGTATCAAGCAGAATCTGCCGATACTCTTCGAGCGAAACATCCAATTGCTCAGCCACTTCCTGCTCGGTAGCCGAGCGCCCCAACGCTTGTTCTACCCGATGCATTGCCCCGGCCACTTCACGCGCGTTACGACGTACGCTGCGTGGTGCCCAGTCGCGGCTGCGCAGTTCATCCAGCATTGCGCCACGAATGCGCTGCACGGCGTAGGTGGTAAAGGCGGTGCCTTGTAGCGCGTCGTAGCGCTCCACGGCGTTCAATAAGCCAATGCCCCCTGCCTGCAGCAGATCATCCAGCTCAACGCTGGCTGGCAGCCGGACCTGCAGGCGCAGCGCTTCATGCCGCACCAGAGGAACGTAACGCTGCCAGAGCGAATGTTTGTCCATCACGCCATCAGCGGTATAGAGATCGTTCACGTTGACTACCCTGCGTTAGTAAAGTTATCGGCATGATTATCCAATTCTGTAGAGGTTTCGATTGGCAGAATAGGCGGGCAAAAGCGAGGTATTTTTAAATTTGATATAAGTAGCGGTGCGTTGCACCGCTACCCCAGTGTGGCTTAGCGCGGAAGGCGCAGTCGTGCTCGGGTGCCGGTGGGCACCGCCTCCCAGAGCGCACAGGTTTTACCGTCAAGCGCCTGATAAAATTCGCTAATAGCGGCTTCCGATTCCAGCAGCGGATTAAAGCGAACCTGCCCAGTTTCACTGTCAATGCTGATCATTTTATTAATAAACAGGCGCTGCAGATCGCTCCGCAAGAATAAACCGTTGTCCACGCTATTATCTGCAAGCATGCCCTCTTCATTCTCTTGCGTATCAATGTGACAGGCTTCGACCCACGGCCAGCTATGGCGTTCCGTAAGCTGCGTCCCCGTGATAATACAGGCGCCGTAGCGGGCTTTCACCGCAGCAGTAAACTCCGCCTGGCTGGCACGTTGAAACACTTTGGCCTTCACGCGTCGACCCACTTCCGTGCCCGGCATCACGGCGGTAGGCACCTTATGCTGCGGCGTACTCAGCACCACCAGAAACTGGACTTTACGCGACAGCGGAAAACAAGGGTGGGCGTTGGGATCAAACAGCTGCCAGTACTCATCCTCTTCCGTCTGGCGCATCAGCACCAGTTTAAAGCCGCGGCTGTTCAGCAGATTCTGCGCGGCCGCCGAGTGGGGATCGAGCATGGCGTATACCTGCGTTTCGCCCACTACGCGCCAGCGCCCCTCTTTCTTACTTTCGTCGGTGCGGCGGAAGTACAGGAAAGCCTGCTGACTTTTCAGGTAGTGCTCAAAGCGGCGCAAATAGTTTTTCCGCTCATTGTCTTCAGAGACAAACAGCAGATCTTCCAGCGGACTGTTCTGCTCCTGCTGGGCAAACACCGCACGGATAATCAGGTTGCGGAAGCTGGTGGACGGACTCAGCAAGCCGCGCGCAGTGAGCTCTTTTTCTTCCGGATGCTGCTGGGCATAGCGCAGCGCGATCTCCTCGAAGGTGAGCATCTCACCGGGTAACAAGTCATAATTGAAGCGCATAGACACCCCAGAAACAGGAAACAACAACCAAGAAATGAACGACTATTCTGAGGAGTGTTATCGGCAGATTAAGCAAGGACTGTAATTCACGCGCGGTTTTTTATGCCGCTTGTGAGCAGCACGGTAAGCAGCCCGATGTCGCCAAGCAGCGGGCGATGGCGGAGGCGGATTTCACTTAAAATGCACCACAGATAGCGCTCTTTTCACAGCATTAAGCGCGCGCCGCAGCAGATAAAATACGCAAAGCACCCATTGAACCAAGGAACTTTCAGTGCCTACTTTCGTTATCTGCCATCAAGATCTGCCGTGCTTTCCTCTGCCCGACGATGCCCGGATTGTCTGGTTGAGTTCTGAGGCGCCGCCCGAGAGCGCGCACAAACTGTATTCCGGCTATGACTATTTCCCGGATGGCCAAGCCTTGCACAAACGTATTTCTGGCGCACTGGGCCCGCTGGCAATCCGCCGCATACTGGAAAGCGAAACGAGCAGTGATGACACCGTCACGGTATGGCAGTATCGGAAGTTCGTCACCACGCAAGAGTTCGGTATACCGTCGCGTAACTACGGCGGTATTAATACCCTGAGCATTGACGAGGCCAAAACCTTATCGATTGCGCCCACGCCGCGCAACGATCAAAGCTTTATTATTGCCCTGCCCAGCAAGATCCACAGTACCTATATGCAGTACGGCGGCGTGCATAACATCGTCGATTTATTACGATACACGCAACTCGCGGTTGAATTAAATGTATTAAGCCTGCAAGAAAGCTATGAATTTCTTAATTTCCCTTCGTTAATTATTGGCGGCATGGAGCTAGGCACCTATCCGCGTGAATGGTGGCAGGCGTGCTTTGAATATATTGAGATGGTCACGCTGGAATTTGAAAAACGTTTTGACGCATTTGATAGCGAAGATCCCTATCAAAAGCGGGCCGTGGCGTTTTGTCAGGAACGATTGGGCTCCTATTTTTTACAAAAGAACCTGATGTTAAATACCGGCAATAGCATTCCTGCGTCCCTGTTCGGCTTTGTGCACAGCGTGTCAGAAAGCGGCAATTATCAGCGCGGCACCTAATTTTCGGAGGTTGTATGAAAGTGGTTATTCTGGCAGGTGGACTGGGTTCTCGCTTATCTGAAGAAACCGTTGTTCGCCCTAAACCGCTGGTGGAAATAGGTGATAAGCCGATCATCTGGCATATCATGAATATCTATTCCCATTACGGTTTTAATGATTTTATTATCTGCTGCGGCTATAAAGGCTATCAGCTAAAAGAGTATTTTTCGAATATTGTTTTGCACCATAACGATATTACGGTTGATTTGATCAACAACAAAATTGAATACCACAACTGCTCGGCGCCTGACTGGAAAGTCACGCTGGTGGACACCGGGATCGACTCGATGACCGGCGGTCGCATCAAGCGGATTAAATCCTGGCTGAAGCCGGATGAGCCTTTTATGCTGACCTACGGTGACGGCGTAGGCGATGTGAACATCCGTGAAGAACTTGATTTTCACCTGTCGCATGGCCTCAAAGCCACGATGTGTACCGTGATCCCCCCTGCCCGCTTCGGTACCATTCACGCCGACGGCTTCCGCATCACCAGTTTTGCAGAGAAACCGCGCGATCCCTCCGCGCGCATCAACGGCGGCTTCTTTATTCTGGACCCCTCGGTTATCGATTTGATTGAAGACGATCAGACGGTATGGGAGACCGGCCCGCTGGAAAAACTGGCCAACGCCGGTCAGCTTGCCGGGTTTATTCACGATGGCTTCTGGCAGCCAATGGATACGCTGCGTGAGAAAGTGTACCTCGATGAACTGTGGCGTAACGGTGAGGCCCCATGGAAAGTCTGGTAACGCCTGCTTTTTGGCAGGGAAAAAAAGTCCTTATTACCGGCCATACCGGCTTTAAAGGGTCGTGGTTAACGCTTTGGCTCGAGCAGATGGGCGCCAAGGTCAGCGGCATTTCCCTCGCCAACCCTGAGGCGCGTAGCCACTATGCGTTGGTGCAGCGCGGGCGTGATATCCAGGACATCACGTGTGATATTCGCGATAAAGCGGCGCTTGAAGCACACATTGCGGCCATTCAGCCCGAGATGGTTTTTCACCTGGCCGCTCAGGCGCTGGTGTCGTGCGCCTATGACGCCCCCTGGGACAATTTCACCAGCAATGTCTCCGGCACGCTAAATCTGCTGGAAGCGCTGCGCGAAAATGACAGCGTGCAGGCGATCCTCGTGGTCACGACCGATAAAGTCTATGCCAACGATGGCGTGAAGCATTACTTCTTTAAAGAGACCGATGCGCTGGGCGGGCAAGATCCTTATAGCGCATCCAAAGCCATGACGGAAATCCTCTGTGCCTCCTGGCGCGAGAGCTTTATGCGAAAAAAAGGGGTGCCGTTAGCCACGGCGCGCGCCGGTAATGTCATCGGCGGCGGCGACTGGGCCAAAGATCGTCTCATCCCGGATTACTACCGCGCGCGCGACGCACAGCAGACGCTACACCTGCGCTATCCCGACGCCGTTCGCCCCTGGCAACACGTGCTGGAGTCACTGCGCGGCTACTTGCTGTATGCAGAATATTTGCTGCACAACCGTCACCACTATGTTCCCGCGCTCAATTTTGGGCCATCCATGGCGAATCAGCTCACCGTTAAACAGGTGTTAGAGGCGCTCAGTGCCGTTGCGCAGCAGACGCCTGAAGCCGTACAGCAAGTTCCCCCGGCAAACAGTGAAGCGCTCTATTTGAACCTCGACTCCACGCAAGCGGCGCACACCTTGGGTTGGCACCCGGCCCTGAACATGCCTGCCACCCTGAGACTGACTCATGCCTGGTATGCGACGGCGCGCGGGCAAACGAACATGCGCGAGTTTGCTGTTGAACAGCTCAACGACTATTTGCGCACCTGCAGTGCGGCACAGTAAGGAAAGCCATGAACCTCATTCCAACGCCGATTGCTGGCGCCTTTGAAATCCTCCCGCGCGCGTTCGAGGATAATCGCGGATCTTTCACCCGGCTGTTTTGCGAAAATACGTTTAAGGCGCACGGCCTCGCGTTTCATTTCCCGCAGTGCAACCTGTCACGCAATCCGCAGGCGGGCACGCTGCGCGGCCTGCATTTACAGCGCGCGCCGCACAGCGAAGTGAAGCTGGTTCGCGCCCTAAGCGGCAGCATCTTTGACGTAGCCGTGGATCTCCGCCCGGACTCCCCGAGTTACCTGCAATGGCACGGTGTAGAACTGCGCCACGATAAACAGAATGCGTTTTATATTCCCGAAGGATGCGCCCATGGCTTTATCACCCTGGAAGCGCACTGCGATTTGCTCTACCACGTTTCAGCGAACTGGACGCCTGAGGCGGAACAGGGATTTCTATGGAACGATCCGACCTTTGCTATCGCATGGCCCTGTTCGCCGGTGCTGATCAGTGAGAAGGATCAATCCCATGCGCGTTATCCTGCGGCGGTACAACCATGACGCGGCATATTCTACTCACCGGCGCAAGCGGTTTTGTTGGCCGTGCCCTGCTGGAGGCTTTTGCACAGCATGATGTCAGTATCACGATCGTTGGCCGACACGCGCTGCCTGAGTTTGCCGACTACGACATTATCCGCAAGGTCATCACCGTGGATTCGCTGTTTACGCTTTCGGTTGACGCGTGGCGCGACTGGCTGAGTGATGTCGACTGTGTGCTGCATGCGGCGTGGTACGTTGATCCCAAAGATTACCTTCATGCCGCGGAAAACCTGCAGTGTCTGCAAGGCTCGCTGAACCTGGTGCAGGCGTGCCGTGCCGCCAACGTTGCCGCATTTTGCGGCATTGGCACCTGCTTTGAGTACGATCACGCCGAGCCCGCCCTGCGCGTGAGCACGCCGCTGAAGCCGCAATCCGTGTATGCCGCCAGCAAAAGCGCCCTGTGCAGCGTTGCCCAGCAGTTACTGAAAGAGACGTCCACCGCGTTTAGCTGGTACCGCCTGTTTTACCTGTATGGCAAACACGAAAAGCCGGGCCGCTTCGTCAGCTATTTGCGCGATCAATTTCAGCGCGGTCAGCCTGCTGTGGTGAACAATCCCACGCTACAGCGTGACTATATGGACGTAGCAGACGCCGCCGATAAGATTGTTGCCTCGGTACTCAGAGGTGGGCAAGGCGTTTTCAACGTCTGTTCAGAACAGCCGATTTCCCTCGGCGCCCTCGCCAAACGCATCGCGGCAGAGCATCACGCCGAACATCTGCTCACGCTGACCACACCGCTCGGCGGTGCACCGAGCGTGCCTGTGCTGTACGGTATTAGCAATTTGGAGACCGATCGCCATGACTAACGTCCCTGTGCTGTTTGCACGCCAGGATTACCCTGTGTTCCAGAACATTACCTTTCCCAGCGCCGAAGCGGCACGCAACGCCACGCGCGTTAACATCAGCCTGATTCAGGATCCGGTGACCGGCACGGTGAAAAACCGCGACTTTGATGCGCAGCTGATGACCTACGATGAGAATTATCACAATGAGCAGGGACTCAGTGACGCCTTCAAAACCCATCTTTTGCAGGTAAGCGAGCTGATCGCCGCCTACATGCCGCAGCACAAGTTGGTGGAAATTGGCTGTGGTAAAGGGGTGTTTTTGGATCTGCTCAGCCAGCAAGGTTTCAGCATCAGCGGCTTTGATCCCAGCTACGTTGGCGACGATAGCCGCATCCGTAAAGCGTATTTTAACGCCCAATCTAATGTGGCCTGCGACGGCATTATCCTGCGGCACGTACTGGAGCACATTGAGGATCCGCTGTCGTTCTTACATCTGATCAAATCCCAGGCGCCTGCCGGCACTAAAATCTATATCGAAGTGCCTAATCTGGATTGGATCCTCGCCAAAAACGCGTGGTTTGATGTGTTTTACGAACACGTCAATTACTTCCGCCTGAGCGATTTCCAGCGTTACTTCAAACGCACGCTGTCGCTGGGTGATATCTTTCATCAACAATACCTGTATGTGATCGCCGATCTCGATGAATTGCAGGATGTGGCGTCGTTACCGGCCGAGCCCGCGCGCCTGGCGCCTTTCTCGCTGGGGCTGGGCAGCGCGCTGCTGGCGCAGTTGCAAAGCGAGCAGCCGATCTCCATCTGGGGCGGCGCGTCGAAAGGGGTCATTTTCGCGTTGAATTTGGCACGCATGGGGCTGAAAGTCGCACGCATTATCGATATCAATCCAAAAAAACAGGGGCAGTACACGGCGGTGACGGGCATTCGCATTGAATCCCCAGAGGAAGCGCGACAAGGCATGCGCGACGGAGAGTCACTTTATGTGATGAATTCGAATTATCTGGAGGAGATCAAGACCATGACCGCCAACCGTTTTACCTACCATATTATTGAAGACAACTAAGCATGCATTTAGGGCCCGCGTTACCGCAGGCCCTTTTTCATTATGGCAGCCAGGCTTTACGCCAGTCTGTTAATCCCTCATCGCGCAACATCCACTCTGTATGCACCGCCTGACGCAGCCGATCGCCCCGCTCCGCCAGCTGGCCGCTTTGCCACTCCGCGAGGTGCGCACGAATCGCTTTCATCCAGTCTTTATAGCGGTTAGCCACCAGCGTCACCGGTAAGCCGCAGCGATAAGGTTCAATGTCGGTGCAGATCACCGGCACGCCCAGTGCGCCCAGCTCCAGCAAACGCAGGTTACTCTTACACTCATTGAAGTAGTTGTTCTCCAACGGCACCAGCGCCAGATCCAAATTCAGCGTGGAGAGTTTTTCGGGATAGTAATCAAACGGCACGCCAATGTGGTATTCGCACTTCACCCCTTGCGGCTTCATGCCCATAAAGACCCAGTCAACGTCGTTTTCCAGCTCTTTAATAAACGGCAGAAGAATTTCCAGATCGCCCGTGTGGCTGCTGCCGCCTGCCCAGCCGACGCGCGGCTTCTTACCCTGCATACGCAGGCACTGCAGGTTTTCCCATAGCGTGACGTCGAGACGGTTTTTCGCCACGCGGATGTCCGAATGGAATGGCGCATAGGCCTCCGCCAGCGGCTCGGTTGATACCACCAGCCAGTCGGCTTGCTCAATGCCGCGGCGCAGCAGGCTTGGCATATCCTTCGGCACGACTTTGCGGAACCGGTTTTTCATCGGCAAGTTGAGGAAATAGTCATCGTATTCAAAAATGATTTTGGCATTGCTGACTTCACGGTATTGCTGCACGCGCTGTTTGATCTCCGCGTCCATCACCAGTTCAAGCAGCAGCACATCCGGCTGGGCACTGGCCACTTCCATGGCCGAAGGGATACCGTGATGCAGCCCCCCTTCCAGCACGACGTTTTGCTCAAGCGCGTTAAACGGCATGATGACGCGATAGTTACCGCAGCCGGTGAAGTTTTTATTGCAGGCCATGATCACGGGCAGCGGTCGACCCGGCAACGGCTGCTGCATATCGGCCTGGCGAATGCCCAGCTGGAAGTTACTGCCGACCTTCGCAAGATTGCGATTGTAGCTCGGATCGTCGCGCAGCGCGGCGCCCCATTTTTTACGCAACTGTCCATAGTGCTCGTCGCCGGGAGCCGCCACAACGTTGATTTTTTCACCCAGCACGCGCGTTGCGCCGCCCATATGCACCAAGCGCGCATACGGCGTCCACACATTCATGAAGCCCGCCGCTCGGGCTTTTAAGCCCAAATCCACGTCGCCAAAGTAGTGCGGGAACGCCTCGTCGTCGAAGCCCCCCAGCTCCTGGAAGGTCTCTTTACGCACCATCATGCAGGCGGCGCTGACGGCGGTAACGTTATTGACGCTCTGCAGGCGATGCAGGTACCCCAGCGTGCCGCCGGCAATGCCTTCATAGATCGACGAGATGCCAAGCCCAACGCCCGCCACAATACCGGCGTGCTGAATACGGCCATCTTCAAACTCCAGCCGTGCGCCGACCACGCCCACTTCCGGGCGCAGCACCTGCTCCACCATGGCGTCAATCCAATCAGACGCGACAATTTCGACATCGTTATTCAGATACAGCAGGATGTCGCCTGCGGCATGGGCGGCGGCAAAGTTATTAATAGCAGAATAGTTAAACGGCTGAGGCCAGCGCAGCACCTTGATTTGTGGAAGATTCAGTGCCACCAGCTGGTCGAGGTATTCACACGCGTCAGGCTGAACGGAGCCGTTATCCACGATAACCACTTCGTAATCTGGCCAGCGGGTTTTTTCCAGCAGGGTTTCAAGGCAGCGGCGCAGCAGCGACTGACGATCGCGCGTAGGAATAATGATCGAGACTTTAGGCACCTGCGGGTGGTGATAGCGCACGCGATGCAGCCCGGTTTGCATGCCCGGCTCTATCGTGGCCTGAATACCACAGCGCGTCACGTGCGCCTGCGTCAGAGGCGGATGCTCAGCCAGCACCGTCTCATCGGTGAGCCAGTCTTTAAAGCTATAAGGGATGTGCATCACGACTTCAGAAACGTGACCAACGCTCTGCGCCCCCACCGTTTCCACCAGCCGCCAGATGAGATCTTGCACCGCCAGCTTTTTATAGCGCGGATCAAAACCCCCGGCGTCGCGCGCGCGCGCCACGTCGATGACCACCTGGTTGCCAATGTAGGGCTGGCTACGCAGCATGTCGACGCTGAAATCAGGTTTCAGAATGGCGCTAAGCTCCTCACTGCTTTTGCCGTAGAGCGCATCGCTATACCACAGGGCTTTACTGGGTTCGCGCAGGCGATGTTCGATAATGCTCAAGAGCGCGTGGGGGAAAAGCAGAACGCCCGCTTCCACCACCAATACGGCACTGGCGGTACAGCTTTCCAGCGCGGCGACCAGCCCATCGGCGGGCACCTGCTGAACCGAGCTGGCCGGCCAGTACTGTTGTTGCAGCGCGTGCTGGGTTTTTTCAACGGCGTCCGCGTCGCCGTTATCGACGATCAGCGCGGCGATATCGCTCTGTTCTGGATTCTGCTGGGCAAAGGATTTCAGGATCGCAATGCGGGTCGCCGACGGCACCCGTTTTTGCAGCCATTTCTCCAGAACGCGTGACTTTTCCGCTTCATCGCCGACGACTTTACGGTGCAAGGTCAGCGCCGCAGCCTGTTTTTCAGTGATAGTGAGCGGCGCTGGCGTTGGCAGTTGCTGCACCAGGGCATCAAGACGGGCGGTTAATGACCATTGTTCGATAGCGGCATCGCGGAACGTCTGCGTCCAGCTTCGTGCTGCGTCGAAGCCACGTTTGATCTCCTCGGCCAACGCCTCCATGCTTTCCACGGTGACATCGCCGTTCGCCAGGAAGTGACGCCGCAGGTGACTGTCCAGATTATTATCCGCGACGTAGCCGCCATTGTACGTCAGATCGGTGGTGAAGGCCGGAATGCCCAACGCCAGCGCCTGCGGAATAGGCCGGAACTGGCCCATAATCACCTGGTACTCAGCGAAAAGGGCCGGCGTGTGTTTATCAACGGTATTTTCAGTGCCCAGAAAATCCAGCGTGATGTTGTCTCTGGCAAGCGTCTCTTTTAATTTTAAAACGTCTTCGTTTTCTTCTTCTGCTATTAACAGAATACGGCGCAGCGCAGTGACCTCAACGGCTTCATGCTGCACAAACGCATCGCTAACGGTAAGCGGAAATAACTCAAGTTTACCCTCTTCAATGCCCCGGTTAACCAGCTTTGCCCACGCGCTATTGGAGACCGCCAGCGCACGCCAGGCGAGCCGGTTTTCAACGTCAGCGCCGTAGGGCAAATCCTGGTCGGCATATTTGTGGTAGTGTTGGAAAAGGCAAACGCCAGTGATTTCCTGCTGCTCCAGAGCGCGAATCAGGGTATGACTCATGTAGCCCTGGCAAATCCAGATCAGCTGATACTCTTTCTCCAGCGGGTGTTCATCTTCAAAGTGCGTCGTGAGCCGACCCTGCTCTTTAAGCTGATTAATCCGCTGTAAAAAATGCCCTTCAATTTGACGCGTAACCAAATCCACCTGCCAGCCAAGGCGGTGAAAGTGGTTGATGATGTCGAGGCATGTTGTTTCAACTTCGTTAAACCGATTTAATTTATCAATGGCGATCAATAACTTCTTCATGCTTCTCTCCGCGCCCCTCATCGTGGGCTTACAAGAAAAAACCCGGCCATAGGCCGGGTTAAGGTTTTCACAAGTCTAAAGTGATTAGCCTTGCAGCAGAGACAGCACGCTCTGCGTTGTCTGGTTAGCTTTCGCCAGTACTGAAGTACCTGCCTGCTGCAGAATCTGCGCACGAGACATGTTAGAAACTTCAGTTGAGTAGTCAGCATCCTGAATACGAGACTGAGATGCAGACAGGTTGTTAACAGTGGTGTTCAGGTTGTTGATGGTAGATTCGAAACGGTTCTGAATCGCACCCAGGCTGCTACGTGCAGTGTCAACGTCTTTGATACGTGCATCCAGGTCAGACAGTGCGTTAGCACCGGTAACGCTGAAGGTGCTGCCCAGAGTAGAAGCCTGGAAGCCGTCGCCGCTCAGGTCGATAGAGATAACGTTCGCACCAGATGCATCATCAGAACCTACCTGGATGCTTACAGAAGCAGCAGTACCGGTCTGGTTGAAGATTGATTTGTTGTTGAAGGTGCTGGCGTTACCGATACGGGTAATTTCAGCCAGACGTGCATCAACTTCTTCCTGGATTGAAGAGATATCGTCGTCGCTGTTGGTGCCGTTTTTCGCCTGAACAGTCAGCTCACGGATACGCTGTAAGTTGGTGTTGATTTCGTTCAGTGAACCTTCAGCGGTCTGCGCCATTGAGATACCGTCGTTGGCGTTACGTGCTGCCTGAGTCAGACCTTTGATCTGAGAGGTCATACGGTTGGCAATTGCCTGGCCAGCCGCGTCATCTTTTGCGCTGTTGATACGCAGACCAGAAGACAGACGCTCGATTGCAGTGCTCAGAGAAGCCTGTGATTTGTTCAGGTTGGTCTGAGTAGTCAGTGACATGATGTTGGTATTGATAACGGACATAATAAGTTCCTTTAAAATCAGTTGGGTTTCGGTCTGAGCTTTGTCAGCTCACGGCGTCTCTCACCGTCAACCAAGTTATCGTCAGCCTTTTTCCTAACTTTAGAAAATTTCCTTAAAATGAATTATCTTTCTGTTTTTATAAGTGTTTTTATTTTCACGCCGCGCCTTTCTTATCTATTTACCTGGCAAAAGCATTGCCGCGGCTTATCTATAGAAGGAAGAGCGTAGGAAAGAGAATATGACTTAACCGCAATTTTCGATGCGGCTAAATAGCTCATTATCGCTACTCTATTCGCCTCATCATTTGCGCTTAACAAAAATTAAACTTCAGGTATGGATGGCCGATAACCTCGGTACATCTTTTACACTGAGGAATCATCATGGCAAGTATTAGTAGCCTGGGCGCAGGAACAAGCCTTCAGCTTGACTCGCTCTACACGCAGCTGGAAACCGCAGAGAACTCCAAGCTGACGGTGATCACCAATCAGCAGTCAACGTATAACAGTCAGCTTACCGCTTACGGCAAGTTGCAAAGTTCGCTTTCTGCTCTGGAGACAGCTACCGCCGCGCTAGGGAAAAGCACCACCTTCAGTGCCACCAGCGTGAGCAGCACCACGACCGCGTTCTCTGCGACCACAGACAGCACCGCGACCGTGGGCGACTATAACGTGACGGTTCAGCAAGTCGCCAAAGCGCAGTCGCTGATTTCGAATTCCTTTAGCAGTAAAAGCACGCAGCTTGGCGACGGCAGCGGATCGCGCACGCTGACGATCACCCAGCCCGGCACAACCGATCCGCTGAATATTACGCTGACCGACAGTCAGACGACCCTTTCGGGTATCGCCGATGCGATCAACAAAAGCGCCGGCAACGTCAGTGCGACCATTATTTCCGCCAGCAACGGCGACTATCGCCTGATGCTGACGTCAAAAACCTCCGGTACCACCGGCGATATGACTATTACCAGCAGCGATAGCACGCTGCAAAGCGCCGTTGGTTACAGCGCGAGCGCGACCGGCACGCAGAATATGTCGGTGCAGACCCCGTCGCAGAATGCCAAGTTTTCGGTCAATGGCATCGCCATGGAGCGCAGCAGCAACACCGTTTCAGATGCACTGACCGGCGTGACCCTGAATTTAAAGAGCGCCAGCCCCACCGCCAGCGGTGAAACGCTGAGCGTGTCTCGTTCCATCGACAGCAGCAAAACCGCGGTGAAAGCGTGGGTCACGGCCTACAACTCGCTGCAATCCACGATTGCCAGCGTGACCAAGTACACCGCGGTGTCGCAGGGTGCAGATCAGGCGGCCAGCAACGGCGCGCTGCTGGGTGACAACACGGTACGTACCGTGCAGACCAAACTGGCCAGCATGCTCACCAATCTGCAGAGCGGCGGTGCCTACTCCGTCCTGTCACAGCTGGGGATCACGACCGATCCAACCAAGCAGGCCGACGGTTCGCTGGGTGCGTTAACCATCGATGACAGCAAACTCACCGATGCGCTCACCAATAACCCGCAGGCGGTGAGCAGCTTCTTTGTCGGTGACGGGAAAACCACCGGTTTTGCTACCCAGATGGATACGACGCTGAAAGCGATGCTGAGCACTACTGTGGGTCAAGAAGGCATCATCAAAAACGCCACGGACGGGATCAATAGCACCCTGAAAGATCTCAGCACGCGTTACGATGCGATGCAGGACAGCATTGATGCCACTATGGCGCGCTATAAGACACAGTTTACCAACCTCACTACGCTGGTGAACTCCCTGACCAATACGTCGACTTACCTGACGTCTCAATTTAATAACTCATCATCATCTAATTCCTAATAGATGAAAGGGTAAATGTATGTACACGAATTCGGGCGCGCAGTTTTACCAGAAAGTCGGCATTGAAAGTGCCGTAATGAGCGCCAATCAAGCGCAACTCTTAATTATGTTGTTTGACGGCGCATTAAGCGCGATGACGCGCGCCCGTCTTTTCTTGCTTGATGGCAATATCGAAGGGAAAGGGTTATCGCTGTCTAAAGCGATCAACATTATTGAAAATGGGCTTAAACAAGGTCTGGAAACGGATAGCGGTGATGAACTCACCGATAATCTGTTGGGCCTATACGATTACATGGTGCGTCGTCTGTTACATGCCAATCTGCGTAACGATGTAGAAGCTATCGAAGAAGCTGAAGGTCTACTTCGTAACATCGCTGATGCCTGGAAAGAAGTCGCGCAAACTCTACAACTTCAGGACGCCGTCTAATGAATACCGCACCGCAACTGATTACCGTTTACCAGCAGATACTCGACCTGAGCCACGGCATGCTGCGTCTGGCCGCCAAAGGCGAATGGGACGACTTAATTACCAAGGAAGTTGACTACGTCAGTGCGGTGCAGCGGCTGGCGCAATCCACCGAGGCGGCTCCGCCGTCACACCAGCTCCAAGAGCAGCTGCGTCCGGTGCTGCGCCATATTCTGGATAATGAAAGTGAAGTGCGACGCCTGCTGCAGGCGCGTATGGATGAACTCACCAGCCTGGTGGGGCAATCCACTAAGCAAAAGTCGGTGATGAATGCCTACGGTAAACAGGGCAACGTCTGGTTACCGCATAACGCTTGAGTGCGTTCTGTCGAAACGCAAACGGGTGAGCCATGGCTCACCCGTTTTTTTTGCGCCTGCGTCTGCTATTTTTGCGTCGCGGGGCGCATTATCTGCGGTTCAATGTCCTGAATCACGCGGACGTTGGGCTGCTGCTTCATCTTTTCCAACGCCTGCTGACACTCAACGGTCGGCTGCGCCACTTTGCGCAGACGTAAACCATCGTAGTGCAGCTCCCCGTCTTCCACCTCAAGCGGCATAACGCGCACAAAACGGTTCACGTTTACCCACGTATCGCCTTCACGCGTCAGCTTGCCAGGTTTGGCAATCACGCGCTGCCACTGACGGCAATCCAGCGTATCGCCCTGCGGGGTAATGATGAGGCTAGCCAGCGCACGGTCGCTGATTAAATCGCTCTGTGGACCAACGGATTGCCAGTTGCCCTGCAGCGTCTGCGGCGCAGGCGTTTTGACGGCTTCATCATAATTGCTGATTTGCGCGCACCCGCTGAGCACCAGCAGCGCAGACAGTGCCATCCACTTCTTCATTATTTATCCCTACAATCGCCTTAATGGCGGCTACGTTATAATTTTTCCGGGCGGTTGCGCAAGCCATCCCTGCCTGCTTATCCCTTCTTCGCAAGGGGATGCCGATAAAAACGGCGATGCGCCGTTGTACCGCGCTGTCGGCCTGACAAGCGTCGCGACGCGCGTTACACTGGCGCCTTAGTTTATAGCAGGAATAGCGTATGAAAACCCCTCAAGAATATTACGCGCAGGCGCGCACAATGTTTTTCGCCGCGCACCCCGATTTCCAGGCCGCGCTGGATGAGCTCACGGAGCGCGATGCGCGTGCGGCCAACCTGTCGCTGCGGGAGTTACGTGAATGGCACGCGGAACGCATCTACGCCGCGTTTCTGCGGCAGAAAAAACTCGATGGTATGCTGTTTTCCATCCAGCTCGCCGAGCCGGACAAAGAAGTAGCCGCAGAAGCGATTGAAACCTATCTGAAATCTCACGCTGAAGCACTGGGGATGACGTGGGAAGAATTTTGCATCAAGAACGAGCTGTAAGCTGGAGACACTACCGCCCAAAATAATGGCTGTACAACGCAAGAATAACTTGTACAACTTTTTAAATACTGTATAACTTAGCATCACGACGTCAGTCGTAGATTGTCCTTGAACGAAGGTGCTTATGCGCCGCCTCTGGAGGTGTTACTGGATTTCCACCTCCAGAGGTCCCCTTTTTTCGCCGCTTTAATCTCTCTTCGCCCCCTTTTTTCTGCGCTTTACGCTGCGCGAGTGGTGCGTCACGCGGTGACATCCCAAAAAAATCGCTCACCCACCTGCATAGCTGCTTGCCACTGTTTTTATTTACAGTATTATTAGCCACCCAGTTTAACTAAGGGCTATCACCGATGTTTGTGGAGCTGATTTACGATAAGCGTAACGTCGCCGGATTACCGGGCGCGCGTGACATGATTTTACAGGAGCTGGAGAGGCGTGTGCATCGCGTGTTCCCCGACATTGACGTGCGCGTGAAACCGATGGAGCGTAATGCGTTAGAGACGGACATGAGTAAAAATGACAAGGCGACCATTGCCCGTCTTGTGGAAGAGATGTTTGATGAAGCCGATATGTGGCTGGTGGCTGACTAGCCACCAGCATGGGCCAGTTTAACTTTCCTGTTCGCTTTGGTTGATAGCGATTTCAATGTCCTGAATGGTCTGATCAATCTCATCCAGCAGCTGGCCTTGCTTGTTGATTAGCGTATCGAAGCGCGCCGCGTGCTCGCTATCCTTATACTCGCCTGCGTCAAACGCAAGCCAATGGCTAGAGAGCGTTTCGGTGTTGGTCTGCGCGTAGTGACGCATCTCTTTGAGCTGTGAAGTGACGTCACGCAGGTAGTCAGTTTTGCTTTTGATTGCCTCAGAATCACTCATGCTATTTCCCTTTTTGCTTGGTTAGCCAGTTAAAATAACGTACTCATCATTAAAACTAGCGCAAAATAGCGAAGCCGCACCAGGATTAATCGGAAGTTACCTGTGGGCCTCCAGCAGTGCCTGCCGGAAGCCCACGGTATACCGCGCGTTAGCGGGCTCAATGCGCGTCCCGTGCCTGTCGCTGCGCCTCGGCGCGCCTTTTTTGACTCTCCTCGCGCGCGGTGAAATCGTCCAGCTTGTGCTGCAACGTGGTTAACTGGCTGGTCAGCTCCGCCACCCTTGCTTCGCGTCGGTCAGAGATGGCGCGATACTGCGCACGAATATCCTCCACGCGCCGATTCGCATTATTGTTGACGTAAAGAAACAAAATGGTCATGGCCACGCAGATCAATGAAAGCATCAGCAGCGTACCGCCCACTATCAGCTGACGACGATGCGTCAGGGTAAACTCAGGGTTTATCTGCACCATCACGGCTCTCCTCAAGAGTGGTAATTAATTGATTGATTTGACTTCGAAATTTATCCGTATGTTCTGATTCCGTGGTCGCCAGTAAAATACCCAGCGCGTTTTTGATCAGCCGCAGATCCGTTTCCAGTGAAGAGATACGGCGCAGGTTTCGGTCATGACGGATCCGCAGCTCGTCATTTTCCTTACGCATCAGCGCATGGCTCTCCTTCAGGAGCATTACCTGCTCTTTGTAGCTGGTAATGATTTCACCGCCGGCGCGATTGCTGGTTACGATGGCGGCCACGCCCGCCATTAACGGCTTCCAAACTACGGCTGCCGCTCCGCCGCCGAGAAGCAGCGCACCCACACTGGTGATTAAACTACTTTCCATGCTTCACCTCTCAACACTGGCAAGGGATCGAACGGGCTATCTCGGCCACCCTTGCCAGTGCGTGGCCAAGCCCAATTTAAGTTTACTTAATATCTTAAATTTAAGTATACTTAAGTTAACACATGAGGAGTTGTCAAGATGAACCAGACAGAAACGGCAGGTATGCGTATGCGTGCGAGGCGTCAGGCGCTGAACATGACGCAAAAAAACCTGGCTAGCGTGATTGGCGTATCGCACGTCGCGATATCACAGTGGGAAAAAGAAGAGACCGTCCCGCGCGGAGATAACTTGCTCCGGCTCGCTGAGCATTTGCAGTGTACGCCAGCGTGGATCATTGACGGGGATGGCGAGCCGTTCGCACCGCCGCATAACATCAGTCAAGGTCAGGCGGTTCCGCTGATTGCGCTGACGCAGGCGGCAAGCTGGCTGCATACGCCGACCACTCACCCACAGCGCGCCGCGCACGTTCTTTATACCGATCTCTCCCTTAGCGAGCGGGCGCTCGCGGTGGTCCTTGATGATGATGCCATGCAGCCTGAGTGGCGGCCGGGAGATATTCTGATCTTTGACCCCGCGCCCCTGCCACGCCCCGGCGAGGTCGTGCTCGCCACCATCAACGGCCTGCCACAGGTGCGCATTTATCAGGTTGTTTCACAGCGGGGCGACGAGGCGATTATCTCGTTACGCGCGCTCAACGCCGATTTTCCGTCCTACACGGCGGCTGACAATCACATTGCCGTCATTGGCACCCTGCGCGAGATGCGTCGCAGCTATTCGCGGGGCATCTCTTCGCCCTTCTCGTCTGCGGGGGCTGAAAGCCGGAGCGCTACGCCGCATCGAGCGGCGACGTCTCCATAAGCTTATCGACCACCACTTTGCCGCCAGCATCGCGCTGCGTGAGGCGATATTCGGCGGGCCATGACCGACGGGTGCTGAGCTTGTCATAAAGCATCACCGTGCCTTTAGGTTGTCCGCCCGCGCTGAGTATGCGCCAGCACATCACCGTTGCGGGGTCGTGGTGTGCATCCCCGTGCTTTTCCAGGCGATCGTTGGCATCAAGATGAAGATATTGACGTAGCATTGCTTCCCCCTTTGTTAACGGGGCATCACCATACGCCTTTTATTTATCCATTCAATCGAATTTATTAATCGTCCAGTGAGGTTTCCGGTAAACCTTCACTTTGGCGAGATACTGTGCGCCCAATTAACGCTTCGGTTAAATGATTATTTTAAGAAAAGTGTCGGTAAATCACCTATTGTTATGGACATGCACCGCGCTTCGGCTGCTAATCTACACAATAAAATAACGATATGTCTGGAAAGCCTATGTTGACCACCATCATTTATCGCAGCCATCTTCACGATCACGTTCCCGTTAAGACGCTGAGCGATATGGTGAACAAAGCCAATAGTAAAAATCATTTATCTGAGATCACGGGTATTTTACTGTTTGACGGGATCCACTTTTTCCAGCTCCTGGAAGGACCGCGCGATGCGGTGCAGAAGATTTATGACCGCATCCGTCATGATGCGCGCCATCACAATTTGGTGGAGCTTATGCACGACTATGCCCCTTCTCGTCGCTTTGGTAACGTCGGCATGGAGTTGTTCGATCTGCGTGAGCACGATAAAGAGAGCGTGTTGCAAGCGATACTGGATAAGGGAACTTCACGCTATCAGCTCAACTATAACGACCGTGCGCTGCAGTTTTTACGCACGTTTGTTGAAGCGCGCGAGAAAGAAAACTACTTTGAAATTCCTCCTGCTACCTCGTGGGAATTTGTCGCAGACGAGTCGTTGTCTAATCAGCTACAAGATATCGATGAAAAGCTGCAGGATTGTCGCTTCGCTTTTCAACCCATCGTGGATCCCTTTGCACGGCGCGTGACCGCATTTGAAGCGTTAATTCGCACACCGGATGGGGGGTCGCCAGCGGACTATTTCTCAGCGTTTGGCGGCGAAGCGATTTACCACGCCGATATTCAGGCTAAACGTCACGCCTTCCGCCATGCCAAGGCGCTCGGCATTGGCGAACACAGCCTTACCGTGAATCTCCTACCCATGTCACTGGTGACGGTGCCGAACGCGGTGGAGTTCTTACTGGCGGAAATTGAGGCAAGCGGCCTCATTCCCGAGCAAATTATTATTGAAGTGACGGAAGACGAGATTATTTCACGCGCGGATGAATTTACGCTGCAGGTACGTAAGTTAAAGGCCGCCGGCATTAGCCTGGCGCTGGATGACTTTGGTGCCGGATTTGCCGGACTTGCGCTGCTCTCTCGCTTTCAACCTGACAAAATCAAAATTGACCGCGAAATTATCCGCGACGTACACAAAAGCGGCCCGAAGCAGGCGATTGTGCACGCTATCCTGAAGTGCTGTTCGTCACTCGAGATTGCGGTGATCGCAGAAGGCGTAGAGCAAGCCGAAGAGTGGATGTGGCTTGAAGCCGCCGGGGTTAATCAGTTTCAGGGATATCTGTTTGCCAAACCGATGATGAACGGCTTCCCCGCCATCTCCTGGCCCGAAATTAAATAATCGCACCGCCATCCACTACTCCTGAGCAACGTGCTTCCCTGCGGACGGAGCCGGAAGCTGAGGACTCAGGATTTTATAGCGCATCATCTCAAAAGTGCGCTGCGTCATTGGTATCGAACTGCAGGGACGAAACCAGCCAAACTGTTTACGGTAGAGCCACACTTCGGGATGCCGCTCGCCGTCCTTCACCCAATAGTAACCGTCATTCATATGCACACTTCGTAAAAAGGGTCGGGCACGCCTGTGCCATAAGTTACCCGCGACAGCGCTAATGCTGAATGGCAGACTTTACTGCCAGTTCAAACATCAACGGTAGCAGCTGTATCTGCGAGAAAAGCGTTTTTGCGCGTGACGCCATCCATCAAAGAGGAAGTGACAATACGCAAAGCGCGCTAAGCTGCAGGATATGAACTATATTAAGAATAGCGCTCACGCACTTACGCTTCTGTTTCATCACCCGGACGGTGTATTACGATTTCCAGTGCTTTACGATATATATCCTGTTTTTGGAAATCGCGTTCGGTCTCTAAATTTTCCAGTAAAACCAAAATGATGTCTTTCTGACTTACGCGCATCTTTATCGCAGATAACCGCTTATAAATTCCCGCGATGACTTCTTTTTCTGCACTATTCCCGACACTGTTAGCATGAATATTGTGGTTATTCTCGAAATGCGTGGTGAATAATTGTGACGTTTCCATATGAGCCTCGTGGGTTGCAGCGATCAGAGCAGACATCGCTCAAAAAAAAGCCTCTGAAGGTGGAAATCCACTGCACCTTCAGAGGCGGTGCAAAGCACCTATCGTTACGTGTGACTTAGCGCCACTGAGGGTCAAGTTATACAAAAAACGTCAACTTGTACAACTTCATGATGATCAATTCGTGTGGTCTGACAAGATTCATCGCGTTCAGCCAGACCTCTCAAACGATGGTCACATGAATAATAAACCCTAAAAACAATGATTTGATCATAAGATTTATACGAAAAGAATGTTATTCAATTGCAGATATTTTCTATAATGGATGAAACGTGGCAGGCAGGAAAAGCGGTCTATACAGACGGCTCAAAGTTGTACAGCTTTGAGCAACTGTACAACTTGCCCACTCTGCGTGTAAAGTGACACAACGCGTTCAGCCAACGCCCACGCCCCGACCTGCTTTCAGCGAGCGGATTGCAGGCCAGCATCTTGATGGAGAGCGAAATGCACAATCAACACTCTAATAAAGATCGTAATAAAGAAGGTGACGTTCACAAGGGATTACCTGAAGCCGCCCCTCACGCCAATAATCCCTATGAGGAGGATGATCACCCGGTGGTGGATAACGCGGACCCGCGTGGTGAGATCCCACGCACCCGAGACGACAGCGAGGACGATAAAAAAGATCCGTATCGCGACCAATCAAAATGAACTGAATAACCTCGTGTTGAGGTGCCTTTATAAAGGTGCCTCAACTGCACGTGTGTGCGATAAGCGCAGCGGTATTAATATTGATCAATGGATGTAACTATTACATTATTTGCGGAAATCAGAGAAGGCGTGCCTTCATTCATTTCTGGAGAGCACTGATGGAAACGGGTTTTTACTGGGTCGGCAGCAGAACAACTGAGCCGGAAGTATGGTTTTGGGATGCTGGGCGCGGATTTTACCGCCCCATGGAACCTATCCCACTCTCACTGCCGCGCTTCAAATCTGCCGGTTTTGAGCTCCTCAGCGAGAAGCTGGAACCGCCTGAAACAGAGGACTGACTTCGCGTCTGCTACCAGTCTTCGCTTTTATCGCAGAGAGAAGTTGTTAAGCGAAGCGCAGATTGACTATAGTCGTCACCGGAGGTGATGACTATGCAAGAAGGATATTATTGGGTGCAGCATGAAGATGACCAACCTGAAGTCTGGTTCTGGTCAGATAATGCCGTGACAGGTTGGTTTAAACCCACACATCATGAACCCCTTGACGCGCAGGCTTTTGCCGCACAGGGTTATAAAGTTGTCAGCGACCGGCTCTCATGGCCCTGACATCACAGCCGCCTTTATCTGGCGGCTTTTTTGTTTTTAGCAATTTGTCACCACAGTGGCACTCGTAACCTTTTCGGCAGAGGACTTGGTCTACGCTTACTGACCCCACCCCGTAAGCCGACTCAGATTGGCGCGGTTTACCTCTGCCCCGTCGCCGGGGCTTTTTTCATGCAACATTGCGTTGTGTTTAAACCTTGTACCGATTCTTCACGTCATCGCGATAAGTCATTGCTATGGGATCCTCTTATCAATCACCACGAGAAAATGATGGCTGTTCTTCGTGATATGAACCTAAGTTTCTCCGGTTGTGATCACCAGGCAAAGCGGTCGATTAAGTCAGATGGCCGCCATGAATGCAGGTTTATCTCATCTAATCCTTCTTTTTTAGAGAAGAAAAATGACATTATTGCTCGTTACTTCCGTCTATGGCGAACAGTAAAAAATATTTTTCATACGCCAGTTGATAAAGAATGACCAGACCATGTGTAATACAGCGTTGACGCAATTATTACAAAGCGTAGACCTCTTACACTGACGGATGCTCAAACACTGATGAATACCTAAAAAAAAGGACCATATTGTTTACTAAATTACGTAGTTTTATTAGCAATAAAAAAATTGATAGGCATTTTAAGATTTTCGCTTAATTTTCCAAAAAGCATAAATTAACATGCAAAGAAAAATGAAGTAACTATTTTTTGAAAAAAACCTATCTTATCCTTAAGGAAAGATATAAACTATCGCATGCTCACGCTCAAACGAGCGCTAACGGTAAGGAAAAATTATTCATGGAAGCAATGGAGACTGTTACGTAGAGGAATAACATCGTCATCAATTAGCCCTGATGCAGGTTCATTGATCCCTTCGTGTCATATTCATTAGCTTTGGAGCGTGTATGATTGTTGATAAGTTAACATGGGCAGAGTCTATTGCTGGACAATCGCCAGCAATCTCCCAAGCAATATAAAGGTAAAAGACACATTCGTACCAGCGAATGTATTAACTGGGTTAATTTAGAGAGCCAGCAGATAATTAGGCATATTTCAAAGATAAGAGATTGACTATGGAAATAAAAAAAATGAGCTTAACGAGCCCAGCATTAGCAGCATTTCTTAGCGCGCTAATATGCTATGTGCTTATTTACGGCTTTGAGTTGACGCACTTTACACTTTCTATCGATGAAGAATTTAATAATAACATCATGCACACTATCAGTATGGGACGGTGGGGGCATGCGTTACTTAAGTTTACAATTTTACCTGAACCATTTATCCCATTCTTCACGTCTGTGTTATCTATGTCAATACTATCAGCATCTTCATCATTTTTAGCTAAAGCAATGAGGCTAAGTGTCAAGGATGCAGTATTTTTCTCAATACTCTACTCTTCATTTTCTCAGTTCTCATATCAGCTCCAATTTCTCAATCAAGCTGATACTTACGCAATCTCAGTGCTACTTTGTTCTATTGCTTCTTATATGTTATTAAGAACCGAAGGTATAATATATTCGTTTATCCTTCCAACCGTCATGCTGGTAATGGCGATATCTATATACCAGTCAATTATTTTTCTACCTTATTCGATAGTCTTGGCATGCTTATTAAAAGATATATTCTTAGAGGATAACAATTACAACAAAACCCGCATCTTAATCAAGCTTGTCATCACATCCATGGCGGCGTTGATCACCTATTCCGTCATCACAAGAGTCGTTCAGAATCATTTTAATGTTCATTCAGACTCGTACTTCACAAATATGATAGGATGGTTAAACCTTCCATTTAAAGAAAGTTTCTTACAAACATCCTCTTTTATTACCAATTACCTAACTTTTCATGCTCCTGTTGGGCTTACAATATACCCTTTATCGCTTTTGGTTTTCCTAATAATTCCCACTGCTACTCTCAAAAAAAAATCACAATTAACACTATTTTCAATCTTATTACTGCTCTCTCCATTCATAATGAATATCCTCATTGGAGCGGGGTTGCCAGCAAGAGCGATGACCAGCATGGCAATAGTTTTCGCATCTTCGCTTTCACTACTATTTATGGTTAAAAATCGCCATAATGTTCTGTGGTGCATCCCATTACTTTCGTTAATATATGGAGTCGCTTCATCAAGCACACTATTTTATGCGGACTATCAGTCTTATCAAAAGGATTATAGGTTATCATCTGCAATTGCCGAAGATATCAGAAAAGAACTGGGAGTTAACCTCGAAAAGCCTACAAGGGTATATTTCTATGGAGCTTTGGAAGTCAACCAAGAAATGAAGCCACTTAATTCTGACATGTTTGGTTCGTCATTCCTTAATTGGGACGGTGGTAACTCGGCGAGAATATCTGCATTTTTTAATGTCACTGGAATAGGTAAAATCGTTCCAACCTCATATCAATATGTTTCTGCAAATGCATCCAAAATTGAGTCAGCACCGACCTGGCCAAGCAAAGGTAGTATCTTTTTTCTGAATGATATTGTGTTTGTAAAGTTAGGCAACAAGCCAGGAAACTGCGTCAACGGCATCTACAAAAGCATCGATCCAACCAGATGCTTATAACTCCTCCCTCCCTGCAGATTTGCAGGGAGTCTTTTAAATATAGACAATCCATTTCTTACAAGGAAATTAATATCTTTAGTCACACTACGCATTAAGCTTCTTGGGCGCGTTTAATATGCAATGTAATTATTTTAATCAGAATATTCATTGGGTTTGAAGCCCCTTCATTGAACTTTTTATTCGATAATTCGAATAATATTTTAAAGACCACAAGTTCAAGAGGCACCTCTTGGTTATTTAATTTCAGATCATAATCGGCTAGCATTACCCTTAAGCGTTAAAAATTGAAGCAGCCATAATTTTTGGTGTTCGCTGCCGCCTGACGCGTTATTTATCGCGACAGTTCGCAAAAAGCCAAGTCGCACGCACAAGCTATAGCACGCTAAGCGAGTTGCCCAGCTGGATGCGAACACGTCGAACGATCCCCAACTATGTTGCAGCGCAGTACGGCTATGTCGATGCGGGGTAGATGTCGCATGCCGTAAACAGGAGTATCACAGAAAACGGGTCAATTGCCCTTTACACTTAAAAAAGCATCCGCCCATCAGCTCGCTCTATAGACCGGCAAGTGATATCTAGCCCCCTGCGTTAAAAGATGCGCTACACCTGTACATTGATGATTCCGCTTTATGATTTTTGCAGATTAAGTTGATGTGAAATGTTGTACGGTTAACAGAGACATACCGCAAATCACACACCGCTCGTAGGATGATTTCACGGTGATGGGTGGTTTCACGGTAATTTGCGGTATTTTTTTGCAACATGTGCATTAAAGCTAAATCGTCGGCCTTTTTTCGTCATATCCGTGCTGCACCTCACACGTAACCTTCCCCAGCATGATCACCTCAGCCAGACTTCACCCTTCAGTGATTCCCCTTACTCAGTGATGAGGCTCTTGTCGCGAAACTTCCCCAGCATCGGATAGCCGTTACACGGCACCGCCACAGTATCATCTGGTTCGAAGCATACTGGGAGTCAACCAGTACGAAGCCGGTGGCGGTATCAACGCGTAATATGTTAGCGGGGTGCGGCATGAATATTGTATTCAGGTTGAGGGCATGGCGCGATGTCGTCCTGCGCCGGTGACTGGAAACCCATCATATACCTCCGTTCGGGTTGAACAGATGGTGGGTCTTCGCCTCCCCCTCCTGCGTCAATTCGTCGCGAAATGTTGCTGTGTTAATTCTGATCCACTAATTTACCTCTATCAAACTGAAGTGCCAGTTAAGCAGTTCTCACTGACGGACAAACTCCTGAGTCGAGACGATTATGCCACGTGAAGGGTCGCGCCGGATGGCGTTCATAAATGTGTCTTTAATTTCATAGTCGCGTGGCATGGAGAATCTTCCTATGATAAATTCTGTATTAATAATACAGTGTTATCGAACGGTGGATTTGATCAAGCCGAAACGGCTTCTAGATTTGTAAAGCTGCTAATCGCCCCGGATTTTAGATTGGCGGCATCGTTTGCGAATAACTGACCTCAAATCACCCACCCCGCACTCTTCTCAGACAGCCGCGGTTGAGTCATTGCCCGGTCGCCGGGCTTTTTTATGCATTTTTAGTTTATTGAATTTTTATAAAATGCCACAATGCCATAAATTTTCTAAACATGAAACATACATACAAGTTGAGAACCGATGACATTACAAAATGATCCCACTAGCATATCAAAACCAAATTTTGACGCAGCAAATGGGATAAGGGGTTTAGCTGTTCTTATAGTGCTTATAGCACATAGTGTTGGGATGTTTTTTCCTGATATTGGATCGATGATACCGGGCACAGGAAAAATAGGAGTATGGCTCTTTTTCTCACTGAGCGCATTTCTATTAACAACCAACTTTATATATAAGGGGTTTTCTGCAGAGCAGATAACCTCATATGTAATTGGCCGAACAATAAGGATATTCCCTTTATATGCCATTGCTGTTTTTACATACTATTTTTTCGGGTACTATGGCTTCGATTTCATAGAAAAATTATTGCATTTGGACACCCCGTGGGGGCATCTCTGGACCGTGGCAGTCGAGTTTAAATACTACTTCCTCCTTCCATTCATAGCCTTCTTGCTTATAAAGGGGAATGATTTATTTGGTGGAAAAGCAGTTATTTTTTTATCAGCGATACTTATAACCATACATCAGGTCTTGTATCCTTACTTTAACGTCCATCCCAGCTCAACTGACATGAGTGACTATGTATCAGCCTTTATACCTGGAATGGCCGCTTCACTGCTATTACCTTATAGTAAGAAAATACAACCATGGCTCTTAACAGTACTTTCTATTATTGTTCTAATTTCGATATTTATATCAATACCTGCAATCAGGCTTGCTATTTTTGACATTCCTGTAGATAACTACTTGCTAAACAAACATCTACACTTTGGATTTGCGTGGGCGATATTTATCTGGCTAACGGCTAATGGGCGTGGAATTATAGGATTGGCGATGACTAATAAAGCCATAATGACTATAGGCAAATGGAGTTTTTCTATTTACCTATTCCACTGGTTGATATACACTCAGATGCTAGTTAAAAACACCGGCAGTGTGATGTTTTCAGTTCTAGCACCCTTATCAGCGATAGCGTTAGGGATGATCGTGTATTACTGTATCGAACTTCCGATAGAAAAGGCCAGGCATTCAATAATGAGAATAATTGCACGAAAAAAATGATTTTTTTGAAGGCCTCATTCCATCTTTTGTGGCCACTTGATCTCCTGAGTCGTATTTACATCGGCACGACTCAGGAGAACGAGATTTTCCTTCCAGGGTGGCAGTGCTTCAGATTCTTTATCAATAGCCATTTCCAGATCTATAGCATCCTGAAGAACCGATATTATCTGGCTTGCTTCATCCATCAGGGAAGACTTTAAATTAGCGTTATTAATTTTTGATTATCACAGTTATTTGCAACTGACCACTCAGTACGCTTTACTACCCGAGTATGACATTACTCTGCCAAGTTGTTTGCCCATAGCCTCAAGCAATTAGCAATTAAATCCTCTTTATGAGGCTATTTTAGGAATCCCATTCTCTATTTCTCGCTGTATCGCATAAAAATCATCCTCTTAAAGGATCTCTATAGCCCCCTCGATTCTGTTACAGACTTATTTGGAGATTATTCAGGTGTAATAAATCAGCGATGCGCCGATGCTTTACATGCTCTTGAGTTTGCAGTTACGTAATCTGGCTACGTTCTTGATTGAGTTATTGCGTTCTAACGTTCTAACTATCACAGCCTCAATGAAGGCAGCATCATCGGATTCTTTGGGTAAAGCGATGATGTTGCTGGCTGAGGTTTGCGGCATAAGCAGGTCGCGGGCTTTGCGTAGCAACTCTTCACAGCAGAGCGCCTCTAAGTGTAGATCTGACACGATTTTCTCTATCTGCCCGCCCTTCTGCTCGCTCCATTTGCAACGCATCATCAGGCGACCGATAACGTTAACTTCAATGCGATCGTAATATTCACCACCCAGGTGCTGCCCCCATAACGTTATGAGGTGGCGAGCCCAGGCCTTCTGAGGTCAGTTAGCATTCCTCTGTCTCTTGACAACGGCGAGCAACAGCTAATTGCAAACTCCGCATAGCCGACGCAATGCTCCGCGCTCGCGGCAAGGAACCGCTAAGACATCGCGGCATACGTCAATGACTGGCAATCGCACCATCACCTTAACCCGCTGGTGATGGATGCCCGTTCATTCCTAAGTCAGCACTGTGACCGCAGTGCAGTTGACATGCTCGACCACGCTGACGAATGGAACACAAAGATGGATGAATTATTGCGATAGGTGATGATAGATATCGGTAAACCCCCATTGAATGCCCTACCAAGGAATATGGCGATACTTACGGGACGAGAAATCTTTTGTTTTCCGCCCGTCAGTAAACGCAATCAACGGGAAACCTGGCCTCTATTATTCAACAGAGTCCATAGGGCAAATTTGGATGGCCGCATTGAGAAAATCCGGCCTTCGTGATCGTAAGGCTTACCAGTCCAGACACACTGTGCATGCTGGGCGCTGACAGCCGGAGCTAACCTCAACTATGTTGCAGCACAGATGGGTCACTCCGATGCGCAGATGCTCTATCGGGTATACGGTGCATGGATGTCGGAAAACAACGCTTAACAGCGCTCACTTATGAACGAGAAGTAAAGCGATCTTGTGCTACATACGTGCTACGACAAACAGGCAGTTTAAATCTCCATATACCTATCAAGTACTTACCTCGCTACACCTGCATATTCATGATTTCGCTATAGGCTGAGGCCAGCTTATTGCGCACCTGAATGCCCATCTGCATGGAAATAGACGACTTTTGCAGATCAATCATCACGTCATTGAGCTGCACGCCGGGTTTACCCATTTCAAACGCCTGCGCCTGGCTGCGCGCGGTGGTTTGGGTTTCACTGATCTTATCCAGCGCCGCTTTCATCGTGGTGCCGAAATCGACGTGATTACCTGCATCCGCTTGCTTACCGCTGGCCTGCAGTGACGTGAGCTGCAGCTGCTGCAATACACCCTCAATGGCCTGAATTGACATGCTTTGTACCTCATTGGTGATGGGATTAGTTTTTTACGCTCGAAAAGTTATCACACTGTCAATAGGACAAAGGCGCTAAATGAACGTAAAAACCCCGGCTTATCCACCCATCGAAATAAGTCAAATCATCAAATAATGCGTGCCATTGAATTGGAATTTTCATTTTCATTTGTTTCCCGAAAGCGTTCACGCTGCGTTACTGCGGTCGGTTCGCCCCTCTCAGGAAGCTTATCCAGATAAGTGACAGAGATGAACGAACGTAAAAACCAACAACGCATGAAGCACTTAGGGGAAGTCAGGGAGCCCGTTTTGTCACCACAACTCACCCGGTCAATATTGTCAGGCAGGAATCGGTCATGAATGCGAGTGCAGCCGCTACACAGGATACAAACAAGAAGGGCTTCAATGACCTTTTCGCACGCCTGCGCGCCAATCCGCGAATTCCCTTAATCGTCGCCGCTGCCGCCGCTATCGCGGTGGTTTTTGCATTGGTGCTATGGGCGAAGACGCCCGACTACCGCGTCCTTTATAACAACCTGTCCGATGAGGACGGTGGCGCGATCGTCACGCAGCTGACGCAGATGAATATCCCGTACAAGTTTGCGGAAAGCGGTGGCGCCCTGATGGTGCCGGCAGACAAAGTGCATGAGCTGCGCTTGCGTCTGGCGCAGCAGGGTCTGCCGAAAGGCGGCTCGGTTGGCTTTGAACTGATGGACAAAGAAAAATTTGGTATCAGTCAATTTAGCGAGCAGATCAACTATCAGCGTGCGCTCGAAGGCGAGCTGTCGCGCACCATCGAGACCCTGGGCCCGGTGAAAGCGGCACGCGTTCATCTCGCGATGCCAAAACCTACCCTGTTCGTGCGCGAGCAGAAAGCGCCGTCAGCGTCTGTCACGCTGACGCTGCAGCCAGGTCGCGCGCTGGATGAAGGCCAGATTCAGGCTATCCAGCACATGGTATCCAGCAGCGTAGCGGGTCTGCCGCCGGGCAACGTGACCGTGGTCGATCAGGCGGGTCGCCTGCTGACGCGTAACGACAGCGAAGGTCGCGATCTCAGTGATACGCAGCTGAAGTACGCCGCGGATGTGGAATCGCGCTACCAGCAGCGCATTGAAGCCATCCTTAACCCGATTTTGGGTCAAGGTAACGTTCACGCGCAGGTTACCGCCCAGATCAACTTTGATCGCAGCGAGCAAACTGACGAGAAATATCAGCCAAACGCCAACCCGAACAGCACCGCCATTCGTTCGCGCCAAACCAACTCCAGCGAGCAGAACGGCAGCGCCTATCCGGGCGGCGTACCGGGTGCCCTGTCGAATCAGCCTGCGCCAGCCAACACCGCGCCGGTGACGAATCCACAGCAGCAAAACGGTGCCAATGGTCAAGCCAACAACGCGCAGAACACCGGAACCAGCACCAGTACGGCGTCACAAAACAGCGGCCCGACGAATTCCACGCACAATGACACGGTGAATTACGAACTGGATCGCACCATCCGTCACACCAAGCTTAACGTGGGCGAAGTGCAGCGCCTCTCCGTGGCGGTTGTGGTGAATTATCACGATGACGGCAAAGGCAAAGCGGTCGCGCTGAACGATCAGCAGATCAAACAGATTGAAGATTTAACCCGTGAAGCGATGGGGTATTCACAGACGCGCGGTGACAGCATCAACGTGGTCAACTCGCCGTTTAACATCACCGAGCCTGCAACGGGTGACCTGCCCTTCTGGCAGCAGCAGTCGTTCTTTGACCAGCTGATGAGCGCCGGACGCTGGCTGTTGGTTGCGCTGGTGGCCTTCATTCTGTATCGCAAAATGGTCCGCCCGCAGCTGCAGCGTAAGCGTGCCCAGGAGCAGGCCGCCGCAGAAGCCCAAGCCGCCCGCGTCAACAGCAAACAAGAGCAGGAAGCGTACAGCGTTCAACTCAGCAAAGATGAGATGGACCAGGAGCGGAAGTCCAATAACCGTATGAGCGCCGAGGTGATGAGCCAGCGCATCCGAGACATGTCTGAGAACGATCCGCGCGTCGTGGCGCTGGTTATCCGTGAATGGATGAGTAACGAACTATGAGTCTGACCGGTACTGAAAAAAGCGCCATCCTGATGATGACCATCGGCGAAGAACGCGCTGCGGAAGTGTTCAAGCACCTAAACCAGCGTGAAGTGCAGCATCTCAGCGCCGCGATGGCCAGCATGAAGCAGGTGTCACATAAGCAGCTGACTGAAGTGCTGCGTGAGTTCGAAGCCGATGCCGAACAGTTTGCCGCGCTGAGCCTCAACTCCAACGATTACCTGCGTTCGGTGCTGACCAAAGCGCTGGGCGAGGAGCGCGCTTCCAGCCTGCTGGAAGACATCCTCGAAACCCGCGAAACCACCAGCGGTATGGAAACGCTGAACTTTATGGAACCGCAGGCCGCCGCCGATCTGATTCGCGACGAGCACCCGCAGATCATTGCCACCATTCTGGTTCACCTCAAACGTGGCCAAGCGGCGGATATTCTGGCGCTGTTCGACGAGCGCCTGCGTCACGACGTTATGCTGCGTATTGCTACCTTCGGCGGCGTGCAGCCTGCCGCACTGGCCGAGCTGACCGAAGTGCTGAACAGCCTGCTGGATGGGACCAACCTCAAGCGTGCGAAGATGGGCGGCGTAAGAACGGCAGCCGAAATTATCAACCTGATGAAAACCCAGCAGGAAGAGGCCGTTATCGAGGCGGTACGCGACTTCGACGGCGAGCTGGCCCAGAAGATCATCGACGAGATGTTCCTGTTCGAAAACCTGGTGGAAGTGGACGACCGCAGCATCCAGCGCCTGCTGCAGGAAGTGGAGTCGGAGCAGTTGCTGATCGCCCTGAAGGGTGCCGAGCAGCCGCTGCGCGAGAAATTCCTCAAGAACATGTCAGCACGCGCCGCCGATATTCTGCGCGACGATTTGGCCAACCGTGGTCCGGTGCGCATGTCTGCGGTGGAGAACGAACAGAAAGCGATTCTGTTGGTGGTGCGCCGTCTGGCCGAGTCCGGCGAGATGGTAATTGGTGGTGGCGAGGAAACCTATGTCTGATGCCTTTTCCGCCCGTGCGTGGCAGCGCTGGCAGCCTGACGATTTAGGCAGTCTGTTCAAACCCGAGCCGCAGCCGGAAATTCACTACGACGCGCCAGCAGAACCGCTGGAACTCAGCGCCGAAGAAGAACAACAGCAGCAGCTTGAACGGCTGCAGCAGCAGATGCGCAAAGATGCGCAGACGCAGGGCTATAACGAAGGCTATCAGAAAGGCTTCGCGGAATCGCAGCAGGCTGGCTACGACGCGGGTTTCCAGCAGGGGTTGGCCGATGCGCAGCAGCAGCAGGCGCCCTTACAGGCGCGCATGCAGCAGCTGGTCACGGAGTTTCACCATACGCTAGAGGCGCTGGACAGCGTGATTGCATCGCGCCTGATGCAGCTGGCGCTGGAGGCCGCGCGCACCGTGATTGGTCAGGCGACGCAGGTGGATGGCACCGCCCTGCTGCGTCAGATTCAGCAGTTAATTCAGCAAGAGCCCATGTTCAGCGGTAAACCGCAGCTGCGCGTGCACCCGGACGATCTGCAGCGTATTGAGCAGACGCTGGGCCCCACGCTGGATCTGCACGGCTGGCGCCTGCTGGCTGATAGCACGCTGCACCCTGGCGGGTGCAAACTCAGCGCTGAAGATGGCGATTTGGACGCCAGCGTCGCAACGCGCTGGCAAGAGCTGTGTCGCCTTGCCGCACCGGGGACACTGTAATGACCTCGCGTCTTTCTCGTTGGCTGGGTGCGCTGGATGCGTTTGAACAGCGCATTACGCAGGTACAAACCGTCCGTCGCTACGGCCGCTTAACGCGCGCCACCGGCCTGGTGCTGGAAGCGACCGGCTTACAACTGCCGCTGGGCGCAACCTGCATTATTGAACGCAACGACGGCCAAACCATTTCGGAAGTGGAAAGTGAAGTGGTGGGCTTCAACGGCCAAAAACTGCTGATGATGCCGCTGGAAGAAGTCGACGGTATTCTGCCCGGCGCACGCGTTTACGCCCGTTTCAACGGTGAGAGTGCGCAAAGTGGCAAACAGATGCTGCTGGGTCCTGAACTGCTGGGCCGCGTGCTGGACGGCAGCGGCAAGCCCCTGGACGGCCTGCCTGCACCGGAAACCGGTTATCGCGCACCGCTGATCACCGCACCGTTTAACCCGCTGCAGCGCACGCCGATTCACGATGTGCTGGACACCGGCGTGCGCGCCATCAATGCGCTGCTGACGGTGGGCCGCGGTCAGCGCATGGGCTTGTTTGCTGGATCCGGCGTCGGCAAGTCGGTCCTGCTGGGCATGATGGCACGTTACACCAAAGCCGACGTGATTGTAGTAGGTCTGATTGGTGAACGTGGCCGTGAAGTTAAAGAGTTTATTGAAAACATCCTCGGTGCCGAAGGCCGCGCCCGTTCAGTGGTGATTGCCGCGCCGGCGGACGTCTCGCCGCTGCTGCGTATGCAGGGTGCCGCTTACGCCACGCGCATCGCTGAAGATTTTCGCGATCGCGGTCAGCATGTGCTGCTGATTATGGATTCCCTCACCCGTTATGCGATGGCGCAGCGTGAAATTGCGTTGGCGATTGGCGAGCCGCCCGCCACCAAAGGCTATCCACCGTCGGTGTTTGCGAAACTGCCCGCGCTGGTGGAACGTGCCGGAAACGGTACGCACGGCGGCGGATCGATCACGGCATTTTATACCGTGCTCACCGAGGGTGATGACCAGCAGGACCCGATTGCCGACTCGGCGCGCGCCATTCTTGACGGCCATATTGTCCTGTCACGTCGCCTGGCCGAAGCGGGACATTATCCGGCCATCGACATTGAAGCCTCAATTAGCCGTGCAATGACATCGTTAATCGATGAAACACATTACGCACGCGTGCGGCAATTTAAACAACTCCTCTCCAGCTTCCAACGTAACCGCGATCTGGTGAGCGTCGGCGCCTATGCCGCAGGCAGCGATCCCATGCTAGATAGAGCCATCAAGCTCTATCCTGAAATGGAAGCGTTTTTGCAACAGGGTATTTTTGAACGCAGCGACTACGATGACGCCTGTCTCCATCTCCAGGCAATGTTCGGTTAACGCTGACGTGATGTGAGGTTGAGCGATGAAAACAGCGAAGGCTATCGACACGCTGCGCGATCTGGCGGAGCAAGATTTAGAACAGGCAGTGATCCACTTGGGCGATATGCGCCGCGGCGTCAAACAGGCCGACGACCAGCTTTCGATGCTGCTTGATTACCAGGATGAGTATCGAAATAAGCTCAATCAGGATATGTCAGGCGGTATTGCCAGCAACCGCTGGACCAACTATCACCAATTTATCCAGACGCTGGAAAAAGCCATTGACCAGCATCGCCAGCAGCTACAGCAGTGGAATCAACGCCTTGAGCAGGCACTGGTCAGCTGGCGAGAGAAACACAAGCGGCTCAATGCATATCAAACATTGATTACCCGCGCGGAAGAAACCGCATTACAACAAGAAAACCGTCTCGATCAGAAACGGATGGATGAATTTGCCCAACGGGCCGCGATGAGGAAAGGCGAATGATTACGCTGCCAAATGTGAATGCGCAAGCATCGATCAAGGGAAACGTCAACGCTGCGGCGGCGGCCGAGGGCGCCAGCGCAGAGACGCCCCTGTCACAAGGATTTATGACCGAGTTGGGCAACCGTCTGCTGACATTGGTTCAACAGCAAGGCGATACTGCACAACCGGTTGATCTAAAAGCAGACGCTGACGCAAAGTCGGATAAAAAAGCCGCGCTGAACGTCCTGCTGCAGGCGCTGGAAAAGCCTGACACCTTAAACGCACTTTTACAGCCGGAAAACCCTAAAGCCGGGGTGAAATTAGCCGATGATAAGGACAACAGCGCAGTAACTTCGTTAACTGCCAGCGACTTACAGAATATGCAGGCGCTGTTTGCCATGCTGCCGGTTGCCCCAACGCCACCGACGACACCGCAAACCGCCCAGTCAGCGCTCACCGAGCAAATCGCTGACCCTGACGTCATCGCCGCGGGCGGCAATGGTAAACGCGCCGCGCTGTTGGAGAGTCTGCTGAGCCATACGCTGCAGCAGAGCGATAAAGAAGAGACACAGGCCGATGCCTCAACCGCGTCGAACAAGCCAGCTGCTGCACAAAGCGCACTCAGCCAGGCGGTGGCAAGCGCCACCGGCAGCGCGTCTAACGCCGCGCCTGCCGCTTCAACGAACGGCGCGGCCTTGACGCTGGATGCCAGCTTTAAGCAGGTCCTGAGCAGCGTGAGTAAAGCGGACACGCGTGACGCCAGTGGCGGTGTTGAATCGGTGATCCAACCCACCGCGATGCCGATGAGCAGCGCCGCGGCACCGCTGGTCACCGGTGCGACATCGAGCAGCATGACGCCGTCAACGCCGATGCTGAATGCCCAACTCGGGAGTCACGAGTGGCAGCAGGCCCTGGGCCAGCAGATCGTGATGTTTAGCCGTAACGGGCAGCAAACCGCCGAGCTGCGTTTGCATCCCGCTGATTTGGGCGCCATCCAGATCAACCTGACGCTGGAAAAGGATCAGGCACAATTAACCATGGCTTCCAGCCACAGCCAGGTACGCGCGGCGCTGGAAGCAGCGCTTCCTCAGCTGCGTACTGCGCTGGCGGAAAGCGGTATCAACCTGGGACAGAGCAACGTCAGCAGCGATGCCTTTGCACAGAGCCAGACGCATTCGGGCCAGCAGGAGGGTCGCCGCGATGGCCAGCACGGCAGCTTCACGCTCGCCCAGGACAGTGAAAACGAGATAACGCCGATTGCCGTTCCGGCCGCCCTGCAGGCACGCGCGGCAGGCAATGGCGCTGTTGATATCTTTGCCTGACAGCGGCTAAACGCTGAAGGTAAGCGTAAAACCCGCGTCTTTTCACCCCATTGTTTGACTTAAGACGCGGGATAATCTGTCCAGTCGAGTCGAGAGGCTTGGCCATAATTCACAGGAAGTAACTGCAAGATGTCTGATAACGCGAAAGCAAAAGGCCGCAAACGTTCAATATTGATTCCGGTGTTACTCATTGTAACGCTGGCCGCTTGCAGCGTGGCAGGCTATGTAGTCTGGCGAATGATGAATAAACATGAGGGCGACAAGCCGGAAGCGGCGAAAGTCGAGCCACCTGCCGCCCCCATCTTTTTTGCATTGGATACGTTTACGGTTAACCTGGTCAATGCGGACAACGATCCCGATCGTGTGCTGTACGTGGGCTTTACCCTGCGTCTGCCGGATGAGGACAATCGTCGTCGCATGAATGATTACCTGCCCGAGGTGCGCAGCCGTCTGCTGATGCTGCTCTCGCGCCAGAGTAGTACCGCCTTAGCCACAGAGCAAGGTAAGCAAGCCCTGGTCGATCAGATCAAACAGGTGCTGGCGCCGCCGCTGGTGAAAGGTCAACCTCCTCAGGTAGTCAGTGACGTGCTGTTTACCGCCTTCATTTTGAGGTGATTTAATGGGCGATAGCATTCTCTCCCAAGCTGAAATTGACGCGCTGCTCAACGGCGACAGTGACAGCGCGGAAGTAGAGAACAGTTCCAAAGGGGGCGATGGCGACATCCGCCCCTATGATCCCAATACGCAACGCCGCGTGGTGCGTGAGCGCTTGCAGGCGCTGGAGATCATTAACGAGCGTTTTGCCCGTCATTTCCGTATGGCTCTGTTCAACCTGCTGCGCCGTAGTCCGGATATCAGCGTGGGTGCCATCAAGATTCAGCCATACCATGAGTTTGCCCGCAACTTGCCGGTGCCAACCAACCTGAACTTGATTCACCTGAAACCGCTGCGCGGGACGGCGCTGGTGGTGTTTTCGCCAAGCCTGGTGTTTATCGCGGTGGATAACCTGTTTGGCGGCGATGGACGTTTTCCAACCAAAGTCGAAGGACGTGAGTTTACCCATACTGAACAGCGCGTAATTCGTCGCATGCTGAAGCTGGCGCTGGAAGGCTACAGCGAAGCGTGGAAAGCGATTTACCCGCTTGAAGTCGAATATGTACGTTCTGAAATGCAGGTAAAGTTCACCAACATTACCACCTCCCCGAACGATATTGTGGTGAACACCCCGTTCCAGGTGGAGATTGGCAACCTGGTGGGCGAATTTAACATTTGTATTCCGTTTTCCATGATTGAGCCGCTGCGCGAGCTGCTGGTCAATCCCCCGCTGGAGAACTCGCGTCGGGAAGATACCCACTGGCGCGACAATCTGGTGAAGCAGGTGCAGCATTCAGAGTTGGAGCTTATTGCCCACTTTGCCGAAACATCGCTGCGTCTGTCGCGCATTTTGCAACTGAATCCCGGTGACGTTCTGCCTATTGAGAAACCGGACCGCATTATTGCGCACGTCGATGGCGTACCGGTTCTGACGAGCCAATACGGCACGCTGAATGGTCAATATGCACTGCGCGTTGAACATCTGATCAACCCGATTTTGAATTCGCTGAACGAGGAACAGCCCAATGAGTGACAGCAAAAACACGTCCGATGATATCTCCGCGGACGACCTGTGGGCTGAGGCAATGAACGAACAGACGGCAACCCCTACGCCGGACCCCGCAGCAAACGTGTTTAAATCCTTTGACGCGCCTGGCGGTAACGGTGCGATGCAGGATATCGATCTGATTATGGACATCCCGGTCAAGCTGACCGTGGAACTGGGCCGCACCAAAATGACCATCAAGGAGCTGCTGAAGTTAACGCAGGGTTCCGTGGTGGCGTTGGATGGCCTGGCCGGTGAGCCGTTAGATATTCTCATTAATGGCTACCTGATTGCCCAAGGGGAAGTCGTGGTGGTCAACGATAAGTATGGCGTGCGCATCACCGATATCATTACGCCATCAGAACGTATGCGTCGCCTGAGCCGTTAATTATGTTGAAAAACGCGCACACCAGTCAGCCCGTTCACAGCCAACCGGTGGTCTCCACCGGTTCGGTCGTCGGACAAGTTTCCAGCGTGCTGGCCGTGATTGTTTTACTTATCCTGGCCTGCGGCTGGCTGGCCAAGCGGCTGGGCTATGCGCCGAAAACCGTCAGTACGCACGCGCTGAAGATCAGCGCCAGCGTACAGGTTGGGCGCCAGGAGCGCGTGGTGATTGTGGATACCGAAGATGCGCGTTTAGTGTTAGGCGTGACCGCACAGCAGATTACGCATCTGCATTCGCTCCCACCCTTACCCGCCGACGCGCAGGCCGCGCCCCCCGCGCCAGCGCAAGACTTTCGTCAACTTTTTCAGAATCTGGTTAAACGTCCCGGAAAGCCACAATGATGCGTCGACTGCTTGCTCTTCTGCCGCTGCTGCTGCTGGCACCGGTTGCCCACGCGCAATTACCCGGTTTAGTGAGCCAACCTTTGGCTAACGGTGGCCAAAGCTGGTCTCTGCCGGTACAAACGCTGGTCTTTATCACCTCACTGACGTTTATTCCGGCCGTGCTGCTGATGATGACCAGCTTTACACGCATCATTATCGTGTTTGGCCTGCTGCGCAACGCCATGGGTACGCCGTCAGCACCGCCCAACCAAGTGATGGTTGGCATGGCGCTGTTTTTGACCTTCTTTATTATGGCGCCCACCTTCGACAAAATTTACGCCGATGCCTACCTGCCATTCAGTCAGGATAAAATCAGCATGGAGGTGGCAATAGATAAAGGGGCTCAGCCGCTGCGCGCCTTTATGCTGCGTCAAACGCGCGAAGCCGATTTGGCGCTGTTCGCCCGCCTGGCCAATACCGCGCCCATTGAAGGCCCGGAAGCCGTACCGATGCGTATCTTATTGCCGGCTTACGTAACCAGCGAATTGAAAACCGCGTTTCAGATCGGCTTTACCGTTTTCATTCCGTTTTTGATTATCGACTTGGTGGTGGCCAGCGTGCTGATGGCACTGGGCATGATGATGGTGCCGCCCGCGACAATCGCCCTGCCCTTTAAGCTAATGTTGTTCGTTCTGGTGGACGGCTGGCAGCTGCTGGTAGGCTCCCTGGCACAAAGTTTCTACTCCTAAAAACCCTCTCTCTTTGATTTAACTGGAGTGCAGCATGACACCCGAATCCGTGATGGTGATTGGTCAGGACGCGATGCGCATCGCCCTGATGCTGGCAGCCCCGATGCTGCTGGTGGCGCTGATTAGCGGTCTGATTATTAGCATTCTGCAAGCGGCCACCCAGGTCAATGAACAGACGCTGGCGTTTATCCCGAAAGTGCTGGCCGTTGCTGCAACCGGTGTGATTGCGGGTCCGTGGATGCTGAATCTGATTCTGGATTACATGCGCACGCTGTTTACCAACCTGCCTTATATCATCGGCTGATGATTAACCTCGACAGCAGCCAGCTGATCCATTGGGTCGCGCAATTTTTTTGGCCAATGGTCCGCCTGCTGGCCCTGTTCGCCACCGCCCCGCTTTTAAGTGAAAAGGCGATCCCTAAACGGGTGAAAGTGGGTCTGGCTCTGCTGATTACCTGGGTCATTTTGCCGGTGCTGCCACCGGTAGAAGTCACCTTGTTTACCCCGGCGGGCTTTTGGATCTTGCTGCAGCAATTGCTGATTGGGGTGGGAATTGGCTTTACCATGCAGTTAGCGATTGCCGCAGTGCGCATGGCCGGTGAAGTGGTGGGCCTGCAAATGGGCCTCTCTTTCGCCACCTTTTTTGATCCTGCCAGCCGTCTGAACATGCCGGTGCTTGCACGTTTTCTCGACATGTTGGCCATGCTGCTGTTCCTGACGTTCAACGGACACCTGTGGCTTATCTCGTTGCTGGTGGACAGTTTTCATACGCTGCCGATTAGCGATCGACCACTTAACGCAAATGCCTTTATGGCGTTGGTTAAATCAGGCGGATTAATTTTCCTTAATGGCATGATGTTAGCGCTGCCGTTAATAGTTCTATTGCTCACGCTAAACATGGCCCTGGGTTTGTTAAACCGTGTTGCATCTCAACTGTCGATCTTTGCCATTGGTTTCCCGGTCACCTTAACGGTTGGGATACTCAGCCTGGGTCTGGTCATGCCCCTTCTCGCCCCCTTCTGTGAACATCTCTTCGGGGAAGTCTTTGATTTACTCGCGCAGTTTGTGTCAGAACTTTCTCGCGCAGGATGATTAACAATACTGTCGAACGGCTAATACGATAGTTAAATAATCAAAAACATTCTGTGCATTTTTCAAACCATATTTGTCAGAAATCAACTGAGGTTTTTCTGATAAATGCGCACTCAGAGTAAAAATCATTCTTATTAAACCGCGCCTGGAGTATTTTAGTCAGACGATTCCTAAGCCGCATGGCAGAAGGGATTGGTTGATAAAATGCTCAAAAGGCTGTTTTTAAACAAAAAAAATTTAAACGCGATTTTTCTTGTCTAAATCCCTTTTTTCCGGCATTGTCAACACTCGCTGAAACGTCACACTTTCGCGTTCTAAATGTTTTTAAGAATTGTCCTATCAGATTTGTCTGTGACATGCGCGATAGTGACAGGGCTCTCAAAAACAGAGCGATGTACATACTTAAAGCAAATTCCAGGCGATTCCCACTATCGCAGGGGCTAAGTGACGTGGACGCAACACATAAAAAAACTTCGCAGAAGGGTTCAGGGAAGACTCATTTTGGCGCACGGCTGCATTACGCCAGTCTGCCGAGCAAAATAAAAAAAGTGTCTTTGGAAAATTCTCTCGTACCGCAAACGCGTATTCATCGTTGATTTAAACGGATAACAAATTGGTGAGGGTCGCTATAATGCCAACGATTATTTTGGATTCATGTAATTACACACGCCTGGGACTATCGGATTATATGTCTGCTAAGGGAGTTAAAAAGAAAAATATTACTCCCGTCGCTGACATTGACCAACTGCAACAAAAATGCGAACAACTTAAGCCAGGAGTGGTTTTTATTAACGAGGAATGCTTCATTCATGAAGCTGATTCAAGCGATCGTATTCGCGCCATTATCACACAGCACCCTGATACCTTATTCTTTATCTTTATGGCTATCTCGAATATCCATTTTGAGGAATACCTCTACGTTCGTAAGAACTTGATTATTACGTCAAAATCGATAAAAACATCGACATTAGATTCGCTGCTGGGAACCTACCTGCAAAAGAAACTTAATGCATCCCCGCGTATTTCTGCCGGGATGGATATTCATCCACTGACATTAAGCCAGACGGAATCTAATATGCTGAAAATGTGGATGTCAGGCCATGACACCATTCAAATTTCAGACAAAATGCAAATTAAAGCCAAAACCGTTTCGTCACACAAAGGTAATATTAAGCGCAAAATTAAAACGCATAATAAGCAAGTGATATATCATGTTGTTCGCTTGACGGATAATGTCACTTCCGGAATTTATGTAAACATACGCTAGCCATAGCGGACTGAATTTTCGCTTTCTTACGCACGCGCCGTTCCAATGTCGCCAGACCGGGGTCTAACCGGGTCTGGCGTTTTTGTCTATTTTGCGACCTGGATCCCACTTCCCTGCCTAATCCTTTCTCGGGCGATGCCGATGCTTGTTTTCAGCACCCCCTACCTAAAAACGAGAGCAAGGATATGAAAACAGCATCTATTGATGGGCAGCAAAAGCTCAGCATCTGGCAAAACCTTCGCCTGATGCCTCTTTTCAGCATTATTTTTGGTGGCATTCTGCTGCTTTTCGCACTGTGCATTGGCCTCGCCAGTTATTTTCTTGTGCTGGGTAACCAATCACTCAACGATGCAACGAATGAAATTCAAATTCGCATGGGGCTGTCGAATAGCTCGAACCACCTGCGCACAGCGCGTCTGAATGTTATTCAGTCGGGTGCGGCGGCCCGTATCGGGGAAATGGACAGCTATCGGGCCGACTTAGCGCGAACCCAGCAGCGTATTAACCAGGCGCGGGAAGGGTTTAACTTTTACATGAACCGCCCGGACAAAACCCCTGAGGGTATTGCACTGGACGGCCCGCTGACCACCCGCTTCAACGACTACGTTGAGAAAGGCCTCAAGCCGATGATTGAATCGGCTAAGCAAGGCAGCTTTGAAAGCATTATCGCGCAGGAAACGGACGTCACGCGCAAGCTGGACGATGCCTATAACGAGATCTTGCTAAAAGCGATCAAAATTCGCACCGACCGCGCCAACGCCATTAATGCCCAGGCCGCGCGTCAGTCACACCTGGGCTTTATCGCCATGGGCGTCGCCTTCGCCAGCGCCGTGTTGCTGGTGCTGCTGACCTTTGTCTTCTTACGTCGGATTGTTATCACCCCGCTGCGTCACTCTGTCGAGCGCATCGAACGTATTGCGCAAGGGGATTTAACCGCGCCTGAGCAAGCCTGTGGCCGCGGCGAAATTGGTAGCCTGCTGCACAACCTGCAATTGATGCAGGCTTCGCTGGTGCGCACGGTGGGCACGGTGCGTGAAGGCGCCGTGGCTATTTATCAGGGCTCCAGCGAAATCTCGGCAGGAAATACCGACCTCTCGTCGCGCACCGAACAGCAAGCCTCCGCCCTTGAGCAAACGGCGGCCAGCATGGAACAGCTCACTGCCACCGTGAAGCAAAATGCCGAGAACGCGCACCACGCCAGTCAGTTGGCTGCTGATGCCTCTGGCAAAGCACGTAACGGCGGTGATTTGGTGAGCGGCGTGGTGAAGACCATGAATAATATTTCCGGCAGCTCGAAGAAAATCGCTGAGATCACTAACGTGATCAACAGTATTGCTTTCCAAACTAACATTCTGGCGCTGAATGCCGCCGTGGAAGCGGCGCGCGCCGGTGAACAAGGCCGCGGGTTCGCCGTGGTCGCCAGTGAGGTGCGTAATCTGGCGCAGCGCAGCGCCCAAGCGGCAAAAGAAATTGAAACGCTGATTGCTGAGTCGGTCGGCCTGATCGCCAACGGATCGCATCAGGTCAGTGAAGCGGGCAGCACCATGGGCGAAATTGTGGAAGCGGTTCGCCGCGTGACCGACATTATGTCCGAGATTGCGGCGGCATCGGATGAGCAGAGTCGTGGCATCCAGCAGGTGAGTTTAGCCGTGACCGAAATGGACAATGTGACGCAGCAGAACGCCTCACTGGTGGAAGAAGCCTCCTCTGCCGCCGCGTCGTTGGAGGATCAAGCGGGTAAACTGACGCAGGCGGTGGCGGTGTTCCGTTTAAATGAGCGCGCTGCCGAGCGCGCGGTCGCCGTCGCTCCCGCGCTGAAGACGCCGGCTGTCACGCCCCGCCCTGCGCTGGCAGCATCCGGTAGTGACAACTGGGAAACGTTCTAATTAAGCCGCAACGTGTTGACTTCCCTCCATGCGGAAGCCAACACGTCGTGTTGCGCGGCTAGGGGCCTTGATAAGGGGTGACAAACACCCCTTCCGTATGATCGTTCTCGTTGAAAAACCAGATCCCCAGCGGATAATCCTCCAGTGCCACCAGATACATGGTGCCCTCATTAAAGGCTTCCACCGCCAGCACCGTCCCCACGCGACGGGGTCCACCGTCGGTCTTTACTGATACCCGATCGTTTACCTGCATGCGTTCTACTCCCGCTTTCATCGTGCATACAGTGTACCGAAAGATAACGCGCAGAACCCGATCGCGATCAACGGCGGGCGATAACCCACACGGCGTGAACGATGCCCGGAATATAACCACACAGCGTGAGCAGAATATTGAGCCAAAACGCACCGCCAAATCCTACCTGCAGAAACACACCCAGCGGCGGCAGTAAAATAGCAATGATAATGCGAAAAAGATCCATGTTAACTCCCTGATAGTGTTCTTAATTGGTCAGCAGTAAGCATAGACGATGCGCTTCGCCCGCGCAGGTGCACCCGGTAAAGATGTGTCAAGAGCAAGCTTTTCACTCTCTTAACGTTTTGCTGCGAGACGCCTGACGCAACCGCGTTTTACACTCTCTTCCACTGCCCACCCCAAAGGCGCAGTCAACCAAGAAGTAACAAGGATTTTGCCCGCGCAGCGCGGGCTTTTTTTTGCCTGTTCCCTGCCTAACGCGCGACTATACTCAATGGTGTCGCTGGCTTTTGAGGAGAGGGGCAATGACAACGGGTGAACAGCGAGATGCGCCGCGTGAAGCAACCCTCGACGTGGAGGCGCTGCTGGAGGCAATCAGTAAAACAACCTCGGGTGAGATACAAACCTACATGGAGGGCGAGCAGGCGCAGTGGGTCAGCGTCGGTGAACGTTCCTTTACGACTTATCGCGAGCTGGCGGAGGCGTTCGAACTGGACATTCGCGATTTCACCAGTATCGAGGCCAACCGATGAAATCGATTTCAAAAAAAGGCCCAGCATAAGCCGGGCCAAATGATTCAGTAGGTTCGTTACACCAGGGAACTCTTAACACAGCGCTCAGATTACGCTTAAGCGCGCATAACACAAGCCCTGAGAGCACCGCTAAATAAGCGTCTGACAGACGTACTTTTTATAGCCTGTTGATCGCCATACCTTTTGTTTCCTCCCCGGCCGATTTTGCCTGCGCCCAACGCGATTCAAGCGCGTTTTTTAAGATTACTCCTGGAAATCGTTGCCGCAGCCGAGCAGCAAAGTGCGATTGGCATAACGCTATTATACTGATTACTCGCTACTTTACCGACGTCACTGGCCCGAGGAGTGTTGCGATGCCTGCGTTTGATTCATCGCTGTTAGTGGTAACCGATCTGGATGGCTCTCTGCTGGATCACCATGATTACAACTGGGAGGCCGCCCGCGAATGGCTTACGCGCTTGCAGCAGCAGCACATTCCTGTGGTGCTCTGCTCAAGTAAAACCGCCGCCGAGATGATTCCCTTGCAGAAAGCGTTGGGGATTTCTGGCGCCCCCTTTATCGCTGAAAACGGCGCGCGCGTCTCCACAGGCGAAGATGACACCGTCCGCGACGAACCGGGCGAGGCCTACCAAGCGCTTTGCGCCACGTTGCGCCCCCTAAAAGCGCAATTCTGTTTTGATAGCTTTTGTGATTTCAGCGACGCTGATGTGGCTAACTTCACCGGCCTGACGCTGGCTGATGCCCGTAAGAGCCGCATGCGCGAAGCCTCCGAGGTGCTGCTGTGGCGCGATGATGCCGACAAGTTAGAGGCGTTCCGCGCGGCGCTGGCCGCACATCAACTGTCGCTCACGCAGGGTGGACGCTTTTGGCACGTTATGCCTGCGGGCTGCGGCAAGGGCGTGGCGCTGGCACAGGTGCTTCACCATCTGGCTAAAAACGAAGGCTTAACGCGTACCACTATCGGGTTGGGCGATGGCCCGAACGATATTCCCATGCTGGAAGTGGTCGATTATGCCGTCGTCATTAAAGGTTTCAGTAAAACCCCGGTCGCGCTGCAGCGCAGCGACACTGACCGCGTTTACCGCACGACGCACACCGGCCCTGAGGGCTGGCGTGAAGGGCTCGACCACTTCCTGGCGTAATCCCCCCTTTTATTAAGGATGAGACGATGAGTGATTTTTACCAAAACGGCGTGATTACTAACTTTCATAATCTCACCCACCGCAGCGTTGAGTCGCTGGAAAAGGAGATGGTACGCTTTGCCCGCCGACGCAAAATGGGCCTGATTTTACCGTCGCTGTTCTCGGAGCTGGAAGGTCCGGCGCTGGACAACATCGTGAACGAACTGGCGAAGGTACCCTATCTGGATGAGATCGTCATCGGGCTCGACCGCGCCGATCGCGATCAGTTTCTGTTTGCGCGCGACTTCTTCTCGCGTCTGCCGCAGCGGCACCGCATTCTGTGGAACGACGGTCCGCGCCTCAAAGCCATTGACGCGGAACTGGACAAAGAGGGTTTGTCACCCAGCCAGCCGGGGAAAGGCCGTAATGTCTGGTTCTGCACTGGCTATACGCTGGCGTCGGATCGCACGCAGTGCGTGGCGCTGCACGATTGCGACATTGTGACCTACGAGCGCGGCATGCTGGCGCGCCTGCTCTACCCGCTGGCCAACCCGGCTTTCCAATATGAATTTTGCAAAGGGTTTTACGCGCGTGTCGCCGACGGCAAACTCAATGGCCGCGTAGGCCGCCTGTTAGTTGGGCCGCTGCTGCGCTCGCTGCAAAAAGTCTACGGTCACTCCGAATACCTCGATTACCTCACCAGCTTCCGCTACCCGCTGTCGGGCGAATTTGCCATGCGTACGCACGTGCTCAACGGCATTAAAATTCCCGGCGACTGGGGCCTGGAAATTGGCGTGCTCTCGGAGATCTACCGCAACTACACCACGCGCCAAACCTGTCAGGTGGAGATCGCTGACAACTACGATCATAAACACCAGCCGCTGGCCGAAGAGGATGGTACTGGCGGGCTGAAACGCATGAGCAACGACATCGTCCAGTCACTCTTGCGCAAGCTGGCCACCATGGGCGTACCGTTGACCAGCGATTCATTCCGCGTATTGAAAGCCACCTACTACCGCAACGCGCTGGATATCATGGAGACCTACAACCACGAAGCGGCGATGAACGGGCTGAAATTCGATCAGCACGTTGAAGAAGCGGCCGTGGAAATGTTTACCCAAGCCATTCTCGACGCAGGCCAGGCGTTTATTGAACGCCCTAACGAGAAACCGTTTATTCCAAGCTGGAGCCGCGTTCAGTCTGCCTTCCCCGACATTTTGCAGCGCATCTATAAAGCGGTAGAGGAGGACAATCAGGGCGACGTTTAGCCCTGCGCGCACACGCAGTTGCGGCCACGATTTTTGGCCAGATACAGGCGGCGATCGGCTGCCGCCTGCAAACGTTCAGGGTGATATTCGCCCTGCTCTTCGCTGCTACTGACCCCCGCCGACAGCGTAACGGTAAACGTGGTGCTGGCATTCACCAGCAGCGTTTTTGCCGCCAGCCGCGCTCGAATACGCTCGGCCACGGCTTCTGCCTCTTTCAGCGGGGTATCCGGCAGCACAAGGCAAAACTCTTCGCCGCCGATACGTCCTGCAACATCGTGGTCGCGAACCGTATGCTTCAGCACCCCCGCCACCTGCACCAGCGCCTGATCACCCGCATGATGTCCCCAGGTGTCGTTAACCCGTTTGAAGTGGTCAATATCCAGTTGAATCACCGAAAGCGGTCGCTGCTGCTGTTGGTGCTGTTTGGCCAACATCACAAAGCGATCAAAAAACGCGTTGCGGTTTAACAGCTGCGTTAAGCCATCGTAATTGGCGCGCCAGCGCAGTCGGCTGGAGAGCGCATCCATACGTGCGACCGCCCGAATAATCACCCGATGAGCCACCCACAGCAGCAGCGTAAACAGTAGCCACATGGCGAACAGGAACAGCAGCACGCGCCCGGACTCCTCTGATAACGCCTGCTTCAGGCTCTGCACGTTGATGAGATAGGCATCGACGTGGGCCAGTTTTTTCCAACTGATAAACTGGCTGCCAAGATGCATTATTCCGGACGGCTGACGCGCGACCTGCTGCAGGAGCCAGGTCCGCTGTTGTGGGCTAAGCGCGTGCGCATCTTCGCTCTCCAGCCGTGCAATTTCGTGCAGGGATCGATCCACCATCACTAATCTGCCCGGCAGCAACTGCATGCGCGCGTTGGCCAACAGCTGGCGGATACGCTGCTGGGTAAAATCCATAGACAGCACGCCAAACCAATAGTCATCGCTCACGATAGGTGTGCTGACGGTGATCATCAGCCCTTCATTAAATTCGCCTTGATAGGCCGTGGTCCAGCGCTGCCGCGCATGGTGCGGATTATCCGGCGCTTGGGTACGAAAATAGTCACGCTGAACCATGGTGGCATAGCTTTTTTCCAAGGTCTGCGGCGAGTCCGGCGGACGTGAACTGATGTAAAAACCCGCGCGGGACAGGTACCAAAAGCGCGAGTGAAACGCCTGATTAGGATCGGAAAATTGCAGGATATAGCTAAATTCCAGCGCGGCGCTGAGCTCCTGATGCAGGCGCGCCTCGCTGCGCACCAGCAAGGGATCGCGCGTAAGCCAGTCATCACTCACGCCGTTGAGCGGCACGCTGCGCAGCGTGGTGAGTTGCAGCTGCCAGGTTGGCTGCTGGCGCAGCGTATCAAAGCGGGCAAAAATCTCGCGGGTGCGGTTGTGGTCAAGCGGATGATGCAGCGCGTAAGTGAGCATTTTTTCGTAATACACCAGTTCATCCAGGCTTTCCTGGAACGCACTGTCGAGATTTTTTTGCACCTCCGCCAGCTGCGCCGCCTGCCGCGCTTCGTAGTTGTTTTTGAGTTCCCGCGCTTCATACGCCGTAATACAGGCAGAGAAAATAAATACCGCCAGAAAACAGAGATGCACGCGCAAAAAGGGATTCGCCCGAATCGCTGACAGAGGAGAAATAGGCATCAGCCAACGAACTCCGATGACAAAACAGTGGAAACAGTGTATCTAGCGCGGAAGCGGTCGTACAGCGTCTGCGTCAGGATAGCCGATACGGCATCAAAGAAAGCGGCAGAGGTGGGCAGGAAAAGCAGCGCGCCAGTCAAACCGGCGCGGCATAAATAAAAAACGGGGCGCGCTTGCTGCCCCGTTCCGCCATCAGTTGGCGAGCGGGCTCTCCGCTGACGCATGCGTCAGCTCATCACTGCGGAACGCCTCTCGACGCACGCTAAAGCCATCGTACCAACGACACTCCACCATTCCGCTGGCATAGCCGGTCACCACCATAACGGGACCGCCCTCGTTGTGCTGAACTTCGTCGCTTATCGCAAAATTCATACCGCACTCTCCCTTTTACCGTTGATTAAACGTATTCAGGTATAGCAGCTCTGTGGCGTAATTGCCTATAGGATAATGTTATTAGTGTGACGAATTCGGAATAGGGAGTGAAAAATGTTGTTTATAAAAAAAGCCGATAAGATTTCTTACCGGCTTTGAACAGTGCTTCGGAGAGTTTAGATTTTGCAGCCTTCGCAGTCCGCTTCGTCGCTGAGATCCGTCGGGACTTCATTCGCTTTCTCTGCCGCTTTGGCTTCAGCCTGCTCCAGCTGTGCATCGATATCAAATTCGAACATATCGTCGTTCATCGTCGTTCTCCTGACCTGTGATTAATTTTACCCGCGCTTTATACCTGTTAGCTGCGGAGCTTCGCAATCAGATTTACCCCCAGCAGCACAATCGACCCAATGATGAAGCCCAGCACCAAGTTGGCCCCGTTGCTGAGCAGCGAAGCCACCATACCCGTGAACCCCTGACTGTACGCGTCAATGGCGTGATGCAGCGGCGCAATGCCGTGTACCACAATGCCGCCCCCCACCAGGAACATGGCAAGCGTGCCCACCACGGTGAGTATTTTCATCAGCCAAGGCGCCAGCGCCAGCAGGGCACCGCCCACTGCCTGCGCCAGCGTGGAGGATTTTTCGCGCAGCCAGTAGCCCACGTCATCAATTTTCACGATCATCGCCACAATGCCATACACGCCGATGGTCACCAAAATGGCGATGCCCGCCAGAATCAATACCTGATTCAACAGCGGCGCGTCTGACACAATCCCCAGGGTGATAGCCACGATTTCTGCGGACAGGATAAAATCGGTGCGGACCGCGCCTTTGACTTTATCTTTCTCGTATTCGCGTGGATCTTGCTGTGCCAGTTTGTCGAGGCGCTGCTGTCGCGCTTCAGGGCTTTTTTCCGCTTTGTCGTGTTGCAAACTGTGCAGCACTTTCTCTACGCCTTCATAGCAAAGATACGCCCCGCCGATCATCAGCAGCGGGGTGATGAGCCACGGCGCAAACGCGGAGATCACCAGCGCAAGTGGGACCAGGATCAGTTTATTAAGCAACGACCCCTTTGCCACGCCCCACACCACCGGCAGCTCCCGGTTGGCTTTCACGCCCGTGACCTGCTGGGCATTCAGCGAGAGATCGTCCCCCAATACGCCCGCGGTCTTCTTTGCCGCGACTTTCCCCATTACCGAGATATCGTCGAGCAGCGTGGCGATATCGTCCAAAAGCGTGAGTAAGCTGGTGCCTGCCAAAATGATTTTCCTTATTCCGGTTGGTGATCCTGACAACAGGGACAGCGTTCTACCACCGTAACGGCCATGTCAGCGATGCCGATACAATCCCACTCAACGCGCGGTGTCTGTCCCGCCAGTTCTCCGGCGTGCACGTACTTGCTCACCGGACTTTCCGTCATGCCGGTAATCTCTTCCGTGGCAACCAGACGGTCGCCGAGATAGATACGCGCGGTAGCCCGCGTGTTCACCATGCGCTCATTGTGTAATTGATACAGGCGCTTGACCGTCAGTTTGATACTGCTCATGGTAAATTCCGCGTCCCAGATAAAAGGGGGTGATCTAAGCGATTTTGCCGCGCGAAAGCAACTTTTTCGCCTTAGGTTTCACGCCAGGGGTGCAGCCCTTGATGATCTATCTCCCCGCTGGATTCGCTGGCCAGTAGCCACTCTTCCAGACGCTCGATCAAGGCGTTCTCAGACAGCTGCAGCTTACCGCGCAGCGCACACTCCCAGACAATCAATACTTTCCAGTGGCTCTGCTGCAGCTGCTGCACATAACGCCGGTCGCGCTCGACGTTGCTGTTAATTTTACCGCGCCAAAACTCTGTTCGCGTGGCAGGCATCTTAAACAAATAGCAATGATGGCGATGCCAGAAGCAGCCGTGAACAAAAATAATGGCTTTTTCCTGCGGCAGCACGAAATCCGGACGGCCCGGTAGGGTTTTATCCTGCACACGGTAGGTAAACCCGCGATCTTTGAGTATGGCGGCAACGCGCAGCTCAATCGCCGTATCCTGCGTACGGATAGCGCGCATGTTTTTGCTGCGAGTCTCCTGGGAATGGACGTCAGCCATGGCGTCTCCTGTTAAACAAGGCTTCTACAACTTTAGCGGTTTAAGGCAAAAGCGAAAGTTTCTTCGGCCAGGGCTTACAGGCTTAACAACAGGCGATGCGATAGCGCGTCGCTCCCTCCAGCAGTACGGCCGCAACAGAGGATGAGCGCGCCGGATGCGTGAGCGATAAGCCAGGCGCGGCAATAAAAGTTAACGCGCTTAAGCAGCGTCACGTCGGGGCAATGGGCAGCAACAGGAATGGGCAAGGGCGTGGCGCAGCTAGCCCGGCAGCGTTGGCCGCTGGGCAGGCGCATTCAGGGCAAAAAAAACCCATCACACAGGATGGGTTTTTCGTTATGATTTTTTCTTGCGGTTTTTCTTCAGCAGCAGGCGAATCTGCTTGAGTTCAGATGCCGTAAGCTGATCCGTCACGGTTTCTTCAGTGTGCAGACTATCAACGTCCGGCTGCTCACCCCGGTCCAGGCTGGCTTGCAGACGGTTCACTATCTCCTGACTCATGGAAATTTGATGCTCAGCAGCCAACTGTTTGATCTGTTCTTTCAGCGCCGGGTCGATCTTGATGGTCAAGTTAACGGTCTCAGTCATTTTGATACTCCCTTTTTTATTTCCAACAACGTAACGGAAGCGGCAGAAAGTTAACAGACTGTCATAAAAATTTAATATTCCGGCTGTAGGGGACTGAAATCGCTTAACACAGAGGTTTCCAATGACGTGAGATCGCCCTGTAATTCTGCGCACAATTTTGCCATGTAGTGCACCAGGAAATTGGCGTTATGCTCGGCCAGCGCCCGTCCCCTCTCGGTTTGCATGGTCTCAGGCAAACGCAAAAGTTTGGTTTGAAAGTGATCGAGCGTCCATTTGACTTCATCCAGCTCGCGCGTCCTGCCCAGCGGATCTTCACTGTCAAACAGCGGTCGTCCCAGCGCACCCGCAGTGTAAAACACCCGGGCCAGGCCAATCGCGCCGAGTGATTCCAACCGGTCGGCGTCCTGCACGATTTTGGCTTCCAGCGTGCGCGGAGCAATGCGCGCGCTGAAGCTATGCGCGTGTACGGCATGCGCTACAGCATCAATTAAGTCGGCGGGAAAGTCGGGGAAATCCTGCTCCAGGATACGGCGCGTCTCTTCTGCTGCATACGTTGAGGCAAGATGCCGTTCGGGATGATTTTTCGGCAGGTTCACAATATCGTGAAAATAACAGGCGGCGAGCACCACGTAAGGATCGGCCTGGCTGTCTTGCATAATACGCTGCGCGGTCATCCAGACGCGGCGCAGATGCGCGATATCATGGGCTTTATCGTCGTGCAGCCAGTTCAGTTGCAGCCAGTGTTCATAACGTTGCTGCCAGCGGGTCAGTGACATCGTGCTCTCCTTGTTGAGCCTTATATTGCCGTGCCTGTTCTGGGCCGTGCAAACGCATCATAACGGTCAGGCCATGACACTTTTTTGACATTTTCTCCGCACCCATCGCACCACCGCCTGTAAAAAGGCCCCCCAAGCCGCGGCGTTTCACCGCTAATCCATGATATTTTGAAGGTTTTCGCCCCTCTTCACAGACGTTTACTTTAGCGTCATCCCTTAAACATCAGTAATCAATTCAAACCTGAAACCACCTCGCTATTGGCACAATTATCGGGTGAACAGGAAAGCCACTCTACCGGTGTTCGCTAAGAAATACCTGGGGTAAAATCTGAAAAGATTCCCATTGCGCCCGTGATAACGTACTGTATAGGGAAAATTTCCGGCTTTGATGACCCCGGCGCGGCAGTGAATTGCCCTGCTGCTATCAACGCCATTTTAATGTCCGGAATCTCTGAAAAGAGTCAGATACTGCAGCGAGAAATTATTAAGCAAATTGATTCAAACTCATTATGCTGATTTCTATATTTAAGAATGCGGATGTCTCGGTGAGGCCTCCGGGCCAGCGATAAAACATGAGGTACACAATGAAAGAACGGCCGATTCTTTTTTCTGAACAGCGGGTACGCGCCCTGCTGATTGGTCAGCAGACCCAAACCCGACGCATTATGAAAACGCAATCATTTGGTCCAGGCCAGGATCATCACGAGGGCGTTCATGCGTTTGACGTTACGGCTAACCATCAGCATGGTCGCCGATTGATGTCAATGGCAGACGTCAGCTCACACTGCCCGTTTGGCCAGCCCGGCGACCGCTTGTGGGTCCGCGAAACCTGGCGCGGTCCGCTGGTGCCAGAGGCACAGCTCGCGGACTATGAACGCGACCCGCTGCCGTTCCGCAATCCCAGCTTCTGCCAGTACCGCGCCGACAGTAATGAATTGGGCCAGCTCGAAGAGAACGTACAGGATGCCGACCAGTTTGGTTGGCAAACCGCGATTCATATGCCGCGCTGGGCGAGTCGTATCGATCTTGAGATCACCGCAGTACGGGCAGAAAAGATTCAGGACATCAGCGAAGAAGATATCATTGCCGAAGGCGTGCAGACCGATTCGCACTTCCTGAATAATTTTTTCACCATGAACATGAATGCCGAATCCCCCAAAGAAGCCTATCGCAAAGCATGGCAGAAGCAGTACGGTGCCACCAGCTGGGAGGTCAACCCGTGGGTGTGGGTCATCGCGTTCAAACAAGTTGAACGTCTCAGTTAACGTGCGAATTGGCGGTCTCGTTGACCGCCTGTTTGACCTGGTGCGTTTGCCACTTTGCTAGAACTATCACAGACACGGCTTTAAGCAACTGTTTGAATAGGCGGCTTGATGCCGCAGCGTGCCGCATCACACTCCCCCTTCTCTTCGCAAAGTGAGTCATGCATGTTCAAATGGCCGTGGAACGGGCAGAACGATGCCGCTGTGATTGCGCTGCCCTGGCAACAGGCGCTGGCGCAGCCGATTTTCTCTCTGCTCACCCGCGACGAACAGCACGCACTTGCCCGCCTCGCGCAGCGCTTTCTGCGGCTTAAAAAAATCACCCCGCTGGCGGGTCTGCGAATGAATGAATTACAGACCGCGCGCCTTGCGCTGCTGTTTTGCCTGCCGGTGCGCGAACTGGGGCTAGCGTGGCTGGACGGCTTTCATGAAGTGTTAATTTATCCTGAACCTTTTCACGTTGAAGATAGCTGGCAAGACGACAGCGGACTGGTGCACCACGCTGCGACACTGCACGCCGGCCAAAGCTGGACGCAAGGGCCGGTGGTATTGAACGCCGTTGACCTGGAAGATTCGTTTGACCTCTCAGGTTTTAACCTGGTGATCCATGAAGTGGCGCATAAGCTGGATGCGCGCGGCAGCGGTTATACCAGCGGCGTTCCTGCCCTCGCCCTGCGCGACGTGGCCCAGTGGGAAAAGGATCTGTTGCAGGCCATGGACGATATCGACGCCGAGGTGGCGCTGGTCGGTGAGCAAGCCGCCACCATTGATCCCTATGCCGCCAGCGATCCCGCCGAATGCTTTGCCGTGCTGTCTGAATATTTTTTCAGCGCGCCCGATTTAATTGCCGATCGCTTTCCCGCGATGTATCACCATCTGCAACGTTTTTACCGTCAGCACCCTCTGGCGCGTTTGGCGGCGTTATCGCCGGAATCTGCCTAATTCACTCGCGCATTGACGAATTGCTAGCCAATTGAATAAGTGCGTGTTTTTTACTGTTGACAGCACAATAGGCTGCCCTTAATATGCGCCTCGTTCACACGATTCCTCTGTAGTTCAGTCGGTAGAACGGCGGACTGTTAATCCGTATGTCACTGGTTCGAGTCCAGTCAGAGGAGCCAATCTTGTGTTCACCCCTTCCGTGAATCCTGACATCCCTGTATTTGACCCATTCGCGTAAACGCTCACTGATTCCTTTTTTGTCTCGTCTCACCCTTGTCGTAAAAAGCAGGCCTGAGTGCGCCCGGCGCTGTTTGCGTTATCACGGCTACTCAGCAGTCACTCTACACCTCCGCCAAAGCGGCTTACTTTCCCGCTTTTCGCCGCGTGTTTTTATTTACCCACGCGTCACCTGCTTCCTATTCCTCCACTTACGCGTCGGTTGAGGCTTCATTCTCTTTCCGGCTGGCGTCCAGCTCATAGTAAATTGCCAATTGACGCAGCGTTGATATTTCAAGGTTGATAACGGCTTGTCCCGTGCTGGTCTCTCTTTCAAGCACCCCAGGATTCAGCAAAAACACACGGAAATACCTGACGTTTTCTGTGGCCAGAATGTCATCGATATAATGACCAAACCGGCCTTGCGCCATGAGATCTTTACTCACGTATAAGCGAACAGGTTTGTCCTCATGTTTATCAAAGAAATTCATCAGAAAACCCCGCCCGTACCGATGCACTAAGGTCGCGCCGCCATAAATAACGCCCGCATGAGGGTGAAGTAATCCTCGCTGAATGTGCCTGACATATTGATGTAGGTAGACCTGACCGTGATGAATGATCTTCAATCTCAACGCCTTAAACTCATCCTGCGGCAGCGTTTTTCTCGCTTCCTGCCACGTATCGATCAGCCGCTGCAGTTGATTGGTTCGCGTATAGCGGCTCCAGCGTGGCTCTGCGGCTGCATCGGAGGTTTCATCCGCTTCAACGGGCGTTTTTACCCGCGTTGGAACAACGAGATGTTCAGCATCTGCAGGCTTTTCGTGGGGATCATTAAGGGTGGGGTCAAAACAGTTGATCGCGTCCGTCAGCTTTTGCCGGGCTTTTCTTTCGGTAAAATCAGCCTCGGATTCACTGGGTCGCCTCTCCTGATCCGCATCCTCGTTGAACGCAATCCATTCACATCCGAACGCATGAGGCTGGGGCGAGCGGAAATGGGCCGCTTTAAATTTTTCACCATCCTCTGCTTTAACGTGATAGTTAACACCGCTGATCGTGACATTACAGTTTCGATCGCTACAGGAAAAAGTGAATCGTTTTCTTTGTTCCGGCTTTCGGGAAAAATACTCGGTCCGCGCTTCATCAATGGATAAGCAGCGATCAAGTTCCAGACAATAAGCGAACAACACTTTTGTTTTAGGCATACTCCCTCCATTCGGTTATCGGATAGAGGCATATCACAGGATAAACCTCTGCTCCGCTCGCGCCAGGCAGCGAATATTTCGCGATGCGTAATACGCCACAGAAATACGGCAATCGCCTTCAGCCGCGCCAACGCGCCCTTTCCTCACCCTGTGCAATAGATGCCCTGTCTAATGAAATATCGGGGCTAGCATTATTCGCTCCAGTCTCACGGAATCATATTGTCATAAATGAATGACGCAATCATTCGACATGCACGCATTCAAAAACAAACACTCGGAAACACCTTTTACTCTTCGCAGACATTAAAAAAGAAATTATGGTTAAGCACGCTTGTTATTGACTACCTGTTTTCTTTATTACCTGTTTTCACAGTTAATGGATGCAGAGGAGAAATGGGCTCCCCGCCCGTGCGTTTTTTCCTTTTTCTTCATTCCGCCCGACTCGCATATTGCTTGAATAAAGGCCGAGGAAATGGAACAGCCACTCTTTCGTAAACAAGTACTTGATGCACCTTCTCGGGAATGGCTGGGTAGCGTGCAGCTCGCCACACCGATTTCCGATCAAATCTGGGCCGCTATCGCCGTCAGCATCGCGGTCGCCATTGTGATCTGGCTGTTTACCGGCCACTACACCCGACGCGTGCACGTCACTGGCATATTGGTGCCCAAAGCGGGCCTGATCACCGTCAGCGCGAGCTCCGCAGGCGTGGTGGAAAACGTTTCTGTCAGCGAAGGCGGACACGTGCGCAAAGCCACGCCGCTGATCTTGATTTCCGGCGAGCATACCAGCCGTTCCTTAGGCGCTACCTCAGCCAGCGTCACCGTGCAACTGCAACGTGAAGCGGCCAGCCTGGTGCAGGATATCAAGGATACGCAGTCCCTGGAGTCGCAGCAGACGCAAGATAACCAGTTGCAACAAGCGATGCTGCGCGGCCAGATAGATCAGCTCAATGCGCAGCTTGAGATTGAATCCCACCAGATCGCCATGGCGCAAGAGCTGGTGCTTAAATGGCGCCCGCTGTTGGCTAAAGGCTACGTGTCAACCCTGCAGTTCGAGCAAGAGCAGTCGCAGGTCTGGAGCGATCAAAGTCAGTACAAATCGCTGGTGCAGCAGCGTTACGTCACGCGCCAGCAGCTCAGCGCGCTAAACGATCAGCTGGCGCAGCTGCCGCTCACCACCTCGGCCAAGCTCAACGAGCTACAGCGTCAGCTGGCGCAGATCCAACAAACGCTGGCGCAAAATGAGGCGACGCGTGACAGCGTACTCTATCCGCCCGCCGCTGGCATGGTCTCTTCCCTGCTGGCAAAAGTGGGTGACACCGTGGCGGTGGGCCAGCCGCTGCTGTCCATCGTGCCGGACGGCACCACGCTGGAGGCGCAGGTACTGGTGCCCAGCCAGGCGATTGGCTTTGTCCACCCCGGCGTCGGCGTTGTGCTGCATTATCAGGCGTTTCCCTATCAGAAATTTGGCCTACAGAAAGGCACCGTTCTCACGGTCTCCCGCAGCGCGCTGTCGCCGAATGAAGTGACGCAGCTGCTGGGCGGCGCACAGCCCCAGCCCGCCTCTCCCGATCCCTATTACCGGGTACAAATCGCCCTAAACGCGCAAACCATTCATACCGACGCGCGCACCGAATCCCTCAAACCCGGTATGGCGCTGGATGCCGATATGTTACTGGAGCGCCGTCGCATGATTGAGTGGATTTTTGAACCGCTGCTAAGCATGGGTTACTGGGCCAAAACATCATGAATCAACACGATCCCAACGCCGAACGGCCAAGCCGCATGGAGGCGCTCTCTTTTTGGCGACGCCATCGCCTGCCCGAAATCTTGCAGGCGGGTGCCGCTGAATGCGGCCTGGCATGCCTGGCGATGATTGCCTGCTATCACGGCTACCATATTGATCTTGCCGCGCTACGGCGCCGTTTCTCCCTGTCCCTCAAAGGCATGACCGCCAGACAGCTGATTGAAGCTGCCCACGGGCTGGGGCTACAGTGCCGCGCGGTGCGTCTCGACATGGACGAGCTGGGGCAGCTTGCGACACCGTGCGTGCTGCACTGGGACCTCGACCACTTTGTGGTGCTGGCGCGTGTGTCCCGGCGCGCGGCGGTGATCCACGATCCGGCGGTGGGGATGCGTCGCATCAGCCTCGACGCGCTAGCCAGCCACTTCACCGGCGTGGCGATTGAATTTTCACGTGGGCCAACCTTCCGACGCCGCCGGGCCGATCCGCCGGTGTCGCTGCGGGCGCTGGCGGGCGCGGTACGCGGCCTCGGCAAAGGCCTTGCAGTGATTTTCAGTATGGCGCTGGTGCTGGAGCTGTTTGCCCTGCTGGCCCCGCTCTTTATGCAGATGATTGTCGACCAGGTGCTCACCGATGGCGACTATGACCTGCTGACGTTCCTCGGCCTGAGCTTTTTGCTGCTGTTACTGCTCGAAACCACCGTCTCTGCCCTGCGCAGTTGGTCGGTGATCCGCCTCAGCACGCACTTTAATCTCGGCTGGACCGGCAACGTTTTTCAGCATCTGCTGCGGCTGCCGCAATCGTACTTTCACGCGCGTCACCTCGGCGATGTGGTGTCACGTTTTGGCGCCATCGAGACCATTCAACAAACCCTCACCACCCGTTTCGTTGAGGTGATCCTCGACGGCATGATGGCGACCCTCACCGCCGTGGCGCTGTTTGTCTACAACCCGCTACTGGCGGCCATCACCTTGGTGGCGATGCTGATTTATGGCCTGCTGCGCTATCTCTATTTTCGTATTTATCGTGAATCCAACCTCAGCCAGATCACCACGCGCGCCCAGCAGCACAGTCGCTTTCTCGAACTGGTGAGAGGCATCCAAACCATACGTCTCTACAACCAAGAGTCCGGACAAACGTCGCGCTATTTAAACGTCACGGCGAACGCGTTGAATACCTCGGTGGCGGTACAGCGGCTCGATATGCTGTTTACTGCTCTGCAAAACCTTACGTCGGGCGCCCAGCGCATCGGCGTGCTCTGGTTGGGCGCCTGGCTGGGGTTAAAGGGACAGATGACGGTGGGCATGCTGACGGCCTTTGTGGCCTACAGCGACCAGTTCAGCAGCCGCGTCGCCAGTCTTATCGACTACGGCATTGAGCTGCGTATGCTGCGGCTGCAAACCGAACGCCTGGCGGACATCGTGTTGACCCCGCCGGAATCGCATACCCACGCCGGTCACGTTGGGCCCGATCCCGCGCCGGGCATCGCGTTTGAGAACGTGGCGTTCCGCTATGGCGAAGGAGAACCGTGGGTGCTGAAAAACTGCTCATTTGTCATTCAGCCCGGCGAGTGCGTAGCCATTGTCGGCGCGTCCGGGTGCGGAAAAAGCACGTTAGTGCGTCTGCTGCTCGGGCTGCTTGACCCGCAGCAAGGCATCGTACGCGTGGGCGAGATGGATCTCCGCCGCTTGGGCAAAGCGAAATACCGCGCCATGACCGCCAGCGTGATGCAAGACGATCACCTTTTCAGCGGATCCATCGCCGACAACATCACCTTTTTCGACGATCGGGCCACGCCGCAGGCCATTGAAGATGCGGCGCGCCTTGCTGGCGTACACAACGACATTATCGCCATGCCAATGGGCTACCACAGTCTGGTGGGCGATATGGGCTCGGTGCTGTCAGGGGGCCAGCGTCAGCGCCTGTTTCTCGCCCGCGCCCTGTATAAGCGCCCGCAGATTTTAGTGATGGATGAGGCCACCAGCCATCTCGACGTTAATTTAGAAAAGCAGGTAAACCGCGCCATTGCCGCGCTCAATATTACCCGCATTCTGATCGCACATCGTCCTGAAACCATTGCGCAGGCCGACCGCGTGATTGAACTTACCCGCGGCATGGCCCAGCCGCGCGTAACGGCAGTGCCGCAAAATGGGCCAGAAGATGCGGGAACAGGCGAAGCCTGCGGTGTCCCCGCTTAATCGTTCTCTGAACAGTAAGGAATGAGCTATGCGAACGTTAGATATCGTTGAGATAGATCTGGTAGCGGGAGGCGCAAGAAAATCCCTTGGCGCCGAGCCGGTGGAGACGTCCATTCACCATGCGCACGCCCACAAAAAAGTGCACGAAGCCAAAGCCCGCACCCATCACGCCGCGCTGCATCAATCCGCGAAGACGGCGACGGCCCAGTCCAGCGTGCACGTGCTGTCGGAAAGCGACGGTGATGGCGGTGACGGTGGCGACGGAGACGGTGGTGACGGTGGCGACGGCGGTGACGGTGACGGTGACGGTGATGGCGGCGACGGCGGTGATAGTGGCGACGACGAAGGCGATACCGATGAAAGCAGTGATGGCAATGATGTCGGCAGCGATGGCGGTCTGGGCGGCGATGTCGATACCGGTGAATATGGTGACTCAGGCAACTTTGATGGTATTGGCGATAACGAAACCGGCAATGATGTTGCCGCCTCCGATCCCGATGGCGCGGTAGCCAGTCAGGTCGCCAGTGATGTCCATGCGGGTGATTATCAGTCAGCCGAAGCCACTATCTCAAGCAATGCCCAATCGGTGGCCGATCAGGCGCAACAGGGCGCCAGTGCCTCCCCGGATTTATCACAGGGCTTCCAGGATCTTGAAAATGCCGGCATTCACGGTGTGATGGCGGCTGCGGGCATGGGCTTGGCCGCCGCGGCCTTCGATGAGGGCAACATTCCATCGGGCATGATGCTTGGCGCGCAGGCGCTCGATAATGCGGAAAAAGCGATTAATGAGGCCACGACCGCCAACGCCCGCGCCGCGCTTGAGGACATTGTCCAAAGCATAGAAAAAACGTTCTCAAACGCAGTGCCGCAGTCGTGACCTGCTCACGGTCGCCCGTTGCCCACGTTGCTGACGTGTCCGTTAAGGCAACGCTGATCGACAGCGAACAGGCCTTGCGCTAATACCGCAGGCTCCGCATCGATCGGGGGGCAATGTGCGTACCAAAAGGTTGATTGACGCGCGCGCGCGTCAATCAACCTTCCTCTGTGACAGCCGCGTTAAGCGCGTGGGTGATTTTTCCGCCGACGTTAACGCCTTCGCAACCGGATTATTTCGCTTTGGAGGTTATGATGCATCTCAAGCTCCCGCAGAAGAAAAAAGTCAGCCTGCTTGTACTGTGTATTTTTGCGTTGCTGTTTATTCGTCTGTTGGCCGACGGTCTCTCTTATTTGCACCTCTTACCGCCGGTGGATTTTGGCACTTCGTACGATTTAATGCTGTTTTTCGGTCTGCTTTTTCTGGCAGGGCAACGCTATTTTACCGAGCGGCTCACCCGTCCCCATTGGCGCACAATAATGAAAGTCGGCTTGCTGGTTTTATTTATCGCGACCATCGCATTCACCTTTTATGCCCGACGCCATCCCGGCCTCGATCCGCGTTATTTACGCATTCCCATTGATGCGCTGTATATCGCCGGACTGCTGTTCTTTTCGCTGGATTATAAAAAACAGGCCGCAAGCCCTCATAAATAGCCCTGCGTCGCGTTAACGCTACGCATGTATTCGCGCCCGATTATCGCCATGCCGCCCTGTTATTCGGTGCGGCATCGCCTTAACCCAAAGGAGGGGAGCATGTCTTGTGACAATGCATCAATAAAAATCATCAATCAGTTTGTTGACGTCGCACCGCTCTATGCGCACGTGGTGAATCAGCACGGATGGCAGTATGGCCTCTATCCGGGACTGCTGGGTGAGACGTATCCGGCGTGGCATATCCATCTATCCGGTCGCGCGCATGCCAAAGACAAAGCCACCTATGACGAGGTGCTGTATGCCGCGCCGGGGCTGCAACCGATCGCCGATCTCTACGCCACGATCAAAGAGGAGCTGGCACCCGGGTACGGGCTGGTGCGTGCGTATGTTAATGGCCACACCTATGGCATGGAAGGCTTGCCGCACCGCTACGCGAAGCCGTCCGATCGTGAAAAGATAGTGGTGATCTATCTCAACCCGGAGTGGCGGGATGATTGGGCAGGTGAAATGGTGTTCTACGATCCGGCGCGGGAGTGCGTCTCGGTGCGCCCGCGTCCCGGCCGTCTGCTGATGTTTGACGGCGCCCTTTTGCGCGCCTCGCGCCCGCCGGGACGCCTTTGCCCGACGCTGTGCATGACCTTATGTTTTCACCTGCGCCCATTGCGCCAGCAGCCTTGACCGTTGAAAGCGAGGTGCCACCCATGCTTTTATTGCGCCTTTTTCTGCTCGCCCTTCTTCTGCTCGACATGACCGTTTCCACCGCCGCAGTGCGCTTTGCTGCGGAACCGGACATCCGCGACGCGCCACTGCATATTCCCATTGCCGATCCGGCAGGCGGCAGTGCACAGCTGCAGGGGCATCTCTGCTTTCCGGCCTCGCCGGCACAGCCCAGAGTCGTGGTGATCAATCATGGCTCACCGCCCTCGGACGCCGATCGCCCTGGCCTGACGCTGGCCGGCTGCCACAGCGAAGCCGTACGCTGGTTCCTGGACCGACACTATGCGGTAGCTTTGGTGATCCGTCTGGGCTACGGCGCCACGGGCGGTTCGTGGAGCGAAGGCTATACGCAGTGCAGCACGGCGGACTTTTACCAAGCCGGACTAGAAACGGCCCGGCAGATCAACGTCATCGTGGATTTTCTGGCCGCCAATCCCGCGTTGAATCCCAACGGCATGGTTATCGTCGGGCAATCGGCGGGCGGCTGGGGCGCGATTGCCTATGACAGCCTGCCGCACCCTCACGTCGCCGCGTTTATTAATATGGCCGGCGGTCGGGGCGGCCATTACCACAGCCAGCCAGGCAATAACTGCCACCCGGAACGGTTAGTGGCGGCCGCCGCGCGCTATGGCCACAGCGCCCGTACGCCCGCGCTATGGATCTACGCGCAAAACGACAGCTATTTCGATCCGCCGCTCGCCCAGGCCATGTATCGCGCGTTTACCCAAGCCGGTGGCCGCGCGGAGTGGCTCGCGCCTGCGGCGTTTAGCCGCGACGGCCATCACCTTTTCTTCGGCAAAGGCGGGACGGCAATCTGGGGCCCGCCGGTGGCGCAATTCCTTCATGTCGCGCCCTGATTTCCTCATGCCCATGCTCACTAGCTGACAGGACAACCCACCATGACCCTGAGCGACATGCAGCAGCTCATCGCCCGTAACGGACTTCATTTTGGCGATGAGGGCGCGCCCTTGATCAACAAACGGGGTGGCCGTTACAACTGGCTATTCGATCTGCGCCGCGTGTTTATGGATGCCCACGCGTTAGCGGCGATCGCCGCCGCCTTCTGGCAGCGCTACGCTGACCACCCCCCTTTTCAACTCGCGGGCATGGAAACCGGCGCGATTCCGCTGCTGACCGCACTCATGTTAAGCGCGCCGCCGCAGCGCGGTGCCGTTAACGGCGTGATTATCCGCAAGGCGCGTAAAACCTCCGGCCTGGCGCGCGCGGTGGAAGGCGAGCTCCGGGATCTGCCGGTGTTGCTGGTGGATGACACGCTGAACTCCGGCACCAGCGCTGAGAAAGCCTGCGCCGTGCTCTCCATGGCGGGCCACGAGGTGCGCGAGCTGTTTGTGGTGATTGATTTTCAGTCCGAGCGCGGGATGCACTGGCGCGAAAGGCGCGGCATCACCGTTAACACGCTGTTCACCCTCGCCGATTTCGATCTGCCTGCGGACACGCGATCGCCTGCGCCTACCCAAGCCTGGCGCGAACGGTGGCGCACCGCGACGCCGGGCGGCATTGCTTATCATGTGGTGCCCAAATCAGCGCCGCTGCTGGTGGGCGATCGCCTGTATCGCGGCTGCGATGCCGCCAAGATGCAGACCTTCTCCACGGAGACCGGCGGCGTGCTCTGGGAGTTCGAGGCCACGGGCGCGGCAGGATCGCGCAAGGGCATCTGGTCCAGCCCCGCTTATCATCAGGGACGGATCTATTTCGGCGCCTATAACGGTACGCTTTACTGTCTGGATGCCGACACCGGGCAGGAAATTTGGGCACATCCCGACGGCGAATGGGTCGGATCGTCGCCGCTGATTGTGCCGCAACATAATCTGGTGTGCGTGGGTATTGAGTATGCGCGACCTTGGGCGCAGGGCAGCCTGGCCGCTTACAATCTGGATCACGGCGAGAAAGTGTGGGAACACCAGGTGCGCGGCTTGCAGCACGGATCCGCCGCTTACTGGCCTGAGGGTGATTTGGTGATTTGGGGCAGCGCCGACCATGAAATGCTGGCTCTGCGGGCTAAAACCGGCGAGATCGCCTGGCGCTTCCCGACCCGTCGCTCGGTGAAATATGCGCCGGCCATCGACAGCACCCGCCGCCTGACCGCCTTTGCGTCGTTTGATAAGTCCATTTATCTGCTGGACGTCGCCACCGGCGAAAAGCGCGGTGAATGGCCCACCGGTGAAATTTGTTACACCACGCCGCTGTTTGTCGGCAACAAACTCTTTTGCGGCTCCGGCGACAGGCATCTCTACATCATCGATGTCGATCGTATGACACTGCTCAAGCGAATCAACCTGGGCGCGCGCGTTTACGCATCGCCCTGCGCGGTAGAGGATCGCGTGGTGGTTGCCACCAACGGCGGTCGGGTGATTGAGATTGACGTCGACACGCTGGAGATCAAAGGCATTCTGCAATTGCCGGATGCCGTCACCAATGCCGTTGCCCTGTCTGACGATGGTCGCCGTCTTTATGTCTCAACCTATATGAATCATCTTTATGCGTTCGATCGGCTGCGGGAAGGCGAGCAGGCTGCGCCCCGTACCGACGCCCCCGTTCCTGCGCTTTCGCCCGTTGAGGCAATAAAAGAGACGCAACGCTGGCTGAGTTTTGAGCAGATCCGCCGCGATGTTGAGGTCAGCGCGCTGCTGGCCGAGGCCGCGAGCACGCCAATACATCAGCCGTCGTTAGCGCACTTTGCCGCGCAGTACCCGCACTGTATGCGCTGGCTCACGGCGTTTGCCCAACAAGAGGGCAAGCGCCTCAGCGCGGCCGCCCTGGTCATTTTCCCTTCTCCCGCGCACACGCAACATGCCCCGTCTGCGGCGTATCAGGACAGCTATCAATTGATTATTGCCAGCGCGGCTGACGCAAGAATGATCTGCGGGGATGAGGCGGTAGCGCCCGAAGCGGGGGATCTGTGGTGGGTTGATAACCGGTCCATTACGGTGACGCACAGCGGCAGCGGTGCGCCGCCCATTCATCTCGTGTTTCAACTGGCCTTTGCGGAGTAGCGCCGTCAAGCAGAATCAAAACAATGCACCCGCCGCGTGGCGGGTGCGGCCGCGCGCGCACAGCTCATTCCAGTAGCTGTAGCGCATCAGTAAGTGCAGACGTTCATCGCTCATGATAGCGGGACAGCGACGGATGAAATTCAATACCATAAAGTTGGCTCACCGGGATCAGTAAATCCATCTGATACCCCTTTTCCTCTGGCCCGTGGCTAAACAGGCGACGGAACCAGTGCTGCAAGCGCGTTTTCATTATCAGGCTCTCCACGTGAGATTTACCCTGACAGTAAACCTCACGTCGCACTCGGGCCCAAACGATCTGTTGTTGCATCAATATGCGCAATGCGCATAACCGCCGCTACGCCCTGCTTTTCTCTAGCATACGTCGATAATTATTCAGCCATTTTCCACTGGTTAAACGCCACCAGAAGCACGCACCCCGTACGCTCCAGTCGAGGAACATGCCGAGCCACACGCCCACCACGCCCATGCCGAGCACAATCCCCAAAACATACCCGGCCACCACGCGCGCGCCCCACATGCTGAACATCGACACGTACATGGTGTAGCGCGCATCGCGCGCGCCTTTCAGGCCCGCAGGCAGCACCCACGACGCGGTCCAAATCGGCATGAACGCCGCGTTCAACCAGATCAGGTGTTTTGTCACCGCAATAACCTGCGGATCGCGGGTGTAAAATTGCGCCAGGGTGCCGGCGAGCGGCACGGTAATCAACGCCAGCGTGCACAGGCCGATCATCGCCAGCCAGAACACATGCTTGATCTGGCGCTCGGCCTGCATCACCTGATTTCTCCCCAACCGTTTACCGGTGATAATCGTCGAGGCGGAGCCCAGCGCATTGCCCGGCAGGTTGATCAGCGTGGCAATGGAAAAAGCAATAAAGTTGCCGGCAATTTCATTGGTGCCCATGCCCGCCACAAAGATCTGCGTCAAGAGCTTGCCGCCGTTAAACAGCACCGACTCGATACTGGCGGGCACGCCGATACCCAGCACTTCCAGTAAAATGGCGCGATCCCAGCGGCGGAAATAGCTTGCCAGGGTAATTTTTAACGCGGGGGTGATACCGCGATAGAGCACGTACAGCGCCGCTGCCGCGCCAATGTAGCGTGAAATGGTCAGCCCCAATCCCGCCCCGACAAAGCCCATGCCCTCCCAGCCCATCGCCCCGTAAATCAGGATGCTGCTGATGATGATATTAAGAATGTTCATACCGCCGTTGATCAGCATGGGGATCTTGGTATTGCCCGCACCGCGCAGCGCGCCGCTGCCAATCAGGGCAATCGCCGCCGCCGGATAGCTCCACGCCGAGGTTTGCAGATAGCTCAGCGCCAGCTGTTTGACTTCCGGCTCCGCGCTGCCTGCAATCACATCGATAATGCGATGTCCCCAGAACTCGATGGCAATCACCAGCACAAAGGCCAGCACGGTCATCAGCCCCAGCGACTGTCGCGTGGCCGCGCGTGCGCGCTTGCCGTTGCGTTTTGCCAGGCTGAACGCCACCACCACCGTGGTGCCGAGGTCAATAGCGGCAAAAAACGAGATCACCACCATGTTAAAGCTGTCTGCGAGACCCACGCCCGCCATGGCCTCTTTGCCCAGCCAGCTCACCAAAAAGGTGCTCAGTACGCCCATCAGCATCACGCAGAGGTTTTCGATGAAAATGGGCACCGCCAGCGGCGTGATTTCACGCCAAAAAAGCGTGCGATAAGCGCGACGTTTCGGATACCACGCCGTGTTTCTGACCGCCCGCATCACTGCTACGCCAGGATTTTGCAAGGGAGTACCAAATTTGTTGGGAAAAAGAGAGAGGAGTCATAATGATGATAGCGTGCTAAGCATTATGCAAAGTCTTTCCCCGCGCTATTCAACGATTATTACAAACTTTTTTGCTCATGCCGCAGCGTCAACCGCCCACCCTCGGCGGCTCGCGATGCCCTGCCGCCCGGCGCGTGCGCGGATCACCACAGATTCTTCACCGTACTGCAGGATTTATCCGCTATGCTCAGGCACAACTGTCCCCGTTATTTCAGGAGAACGTATGCACACACAACGGAACGGATTAAGCAGCCAGCAGGCGCTGGATCAGCTAGAGCGCCTCTACGACGATGCCGTTAACGCGCTGCGTAACGCCATTCGCGATTTCACCGAACAGGGCACGCTGCCCGATGAAGCTGCCCGCCAGCAAGGGCTGTTTGTCTATCCCGAGCTGCGCATCAGCTGGCAGGGCGAAGGCCCGCAGCAGAATCGTACCCGCGCCTGGGGCCGCTTTACCCACACCGGCAGCTACAGCACCACCATTACGCGTCCGGCGCTGCTGCGTCATTATCTGGCCGAGCAGCTGCAGATGCTGGAGAAAGAGTACGCCGTGGAAATTACGGTGGGGCCGTCGCAGCAGGAGATCCCCTTCCCGTACGTGATCGATGGTTCGGATCTGTCCCTGGACCGCTCCATGAGCGCCAGCATTGCGCGCCACTTCCCCACCACCGAGCTGTCGCAAATTGGCGATGAAACCGCCGATGGCTTATTTCACGCCAACGCCTCTTTTCCGCTCTCCCATTTCGATGCGCTGCGCACCGACTTCTCGCTGGCGCGCCTGCGTCACTACACCGGCACCGCGGTGGAGCATTTCCAGCCGTTTGTGCTGTTTACCAACTACACGCGTTACGTTGATGAGTTTGTGCGCTGGGCCATTGAGCAGGTGCAGGATCCCACAACGCCTTACGATAGCCTGGCCTGCGCGGGAGATGTGGTGATCACCGCCGACACCCGCGACCCGGAAGCGATGATGTCGGATCTGGCGTGGAAAAAGCATCAGATGCCGGCCTGGCATTTGACCTCGCCCAACCATCGCGGCATCACGTTGGTGAACATTGGCGTGGGCCCGTCTAACGCCAAGACCATTTGCGACCACCTGGCGGTGATCCGCCCGCACGCCTGGCTCATGATCGGCCACTGCGGCGGCTTACGCGAAAGCCAGCGCATTGGCGACTACGTTCTGGCCCACGCCTACTTACGCGATGACCATGTGCTCGACAGCGTGCTGCCACCCGATATTCCGATTCCGAGCATCGCGGAAGTGCAGCGCGCGCTGTACGACGCCACCAAGGCGGTGAGCAATATGCCGGGCGAAGAAGTGAAGCAGCGGTTGCGCACCGGTACGGTGGTCACTACCGACGATCGCAACTGGGAGCTGCGTTATTCCGCTTCGGCACTGCGTTTCAACCTCAGCCGCGCGGTGGCCGTGGATATGGAGAGCGCCACGATTGCGGCACAGGGCTATCGCTTCCGCGTCCCGTACGGCACGCTGCTGTGCGTGTCAGACAAACCGCTGCACGGCGAGATCAAACTTCCCGGCCAGGCCAATCGCTTTTATGAAGGCGCGATTTCGGAGCACCTGCAAATCGGTATCTGCGCGGTGGAGCTGCTGCGGGCGGAAGGCGACAAACTGCACTCGCGTAAGTTGCGCACGTTCAACGAACCGCCGTTCCGCTAGTTGCATTACGTCACGTGTGCGGAAGCGAGGGCAAACCGCGCGCCGTCATAGGAAAGAGAGCGAGAAAAACCAGAACGGAAGCCCGAACGGGCTTCCGTTATTCCACTTAGGCGCTCAGCCAGCCCAGCTTAATCACAAACAGAATCGACAGAATGATCAGTGCCGCGTTGATTTCGCGCGTGCGTCCGCTCAGCAGCTTCACCACCGTCCAGGTAATAAAACCAAACGCAATCCCGTTAGCGATGGAGTACGTCAGCGGCATGGTCAGCGCCGTCACGGTCACGGGCGCCGCCGTGGTGATATCTTTCCAGTCGATATCCGCCAAGCCTGAGGTCATCAGCACCGCCACAAACAGCAGCGCAGGCGCAGTGGCGAAAACCGGCACGCTACCCGCCAGCGGCGAGAAAAATAGGCTCAGCAGGAACAGCACCGCCACCACCATCGCAGTCAATCCGGTGCGTCCGCCTGCGCTCACGCCCGCCGCCGACTCCACGTAGCTGGTGGTGGTTGAGGTGCCCAGCAGCGAGCCGAACAGCGCCGCGGCGCTGTCCGCAATCAGGGCGCGCCCCATTTTGGGTACATTGCCCTGCTCATCCGCCAGTCCAGCGCGCTTGGTGACACCCAGCAGCGTGCCGGTGTTATCAAACACGTCCACAAATAGGAAAGCGAAGATGACGCTCACCAAACCCACGTTAAAGGCGCCCGCGATATCAAGCTGCATAAAGGTTGGCGCGATAGACGGCGGTGCGGAAAACACGCCGCCAAACGGCGTAAGGCCGATGCCCATGGAAATAAAGGTCACCACCAAAATCCCGATCAGTACCGCCCCGGTGACGCGGCGCGCTTCCAGCACCACAATAATGAAAAAGCCCAGCAGCGCCAGCAGCGGCCCCGGCTTGGTGAGATCGCCTAAGCCCACCAGCGTGGCCGGGTTATCCACCACAATGCCCGCGCCTTCAAGCGCAATGATGGCAAGGAACAGACCAATACCGGCCCCGATGCCCGCGCGCAGCGGCAGCGGGATACTGGCGATAATCCACTCGCGAATTTTAAAAATCGACAGGGCAAAGAAGATCACCGCCGACAGAAACACCGCACCCAGCGCAATCTGCCAGGTGTAGCCCATGTGCAGCACCACGGTATAGGTGAAAAACGCATTGAGCCCCATGCCAGGTGCCAGTGCGATCGGGTAGTTGGCAATCAGCCCCATCAGAACGCAGCCAATCGCCGCCGCCAGGCAGGTCGCCACGAACACCGCGCCTTTATCCATGCCGGTTGCCCCAAGAATACTGGGGTTAACAAACAGGATGTAGGCCATTGCCAGGAACGTGGTAATACCGGCAATGACCTCGGTACGCACGGTGGTGTTATGCGCTTTCAGTTTGAAGAGTTTTTCTAACATCATCATCTCTCATAAGCGGAGACGGCCGAAGGCGCGTTCTCTCTTGCCAATGTGGTTAAGCTTTATTCTCCCGGCCTCAGCGGCACTGCCTACGCGGCAAGCTCATGAAACCGGAGCATTATTGTCGTTGTGAAAGCGAGTGAGTCGGACGCAAGGCTTGCTGCCTTCCGCTTTCCCCTGTCCATAGAGCAATTGCTGTGCCACCCGCAAACGCAAACGTTTACGTCAAAAAAGCAGCCAATGCTCAGATAATTCCGAACCAGAACGAGGCGCGATTATGGTGCATTGCACCACTGACGCGCAATCGTTTTCCTGTTGGCCGCTACCGCCCCTAAAAAAATTGCGGTAACGCACGCTTTCGCACACTTGCAGGCGATATGGCTCACGTTTTTATCGGCGAATACAGCAGGCCAAAATCAGCAGGTTACACTGCTTTTACCCCTGTATGACCCCGAGAGGCTGCCCAATGAAGCCCGCGATATTAGTGGTAGATGACGATCGTGCTGTGTGTGAACTGCTGCACGACGTGCTGAATGAACACGTTTTTACGGTTTATAGCTGCCATCAGGGCCGCGAAGCGCTGTCGCTGCTGGCACAACACCCGGAGATCTCGCTGGTGATGCTGGATATGATGCTGCCAGATACCAATGGCCTGCTGGTGTTGCAGCAGATGCAGCGTCAGCGTCCCGATCTGTTGGTGATTATGCTCACCGGCATGGGTTCAGAAGCCGATATGGTCGTCGGGCTGGAGATGGGCGCGGATGACTACATCGCCAAACCGTTTAACCCGCGCGTCGTGGTGGCGCGCGCCCGCGCCGCACTGCGCCGCTGCGGACGTTTGGCACAGCCGGCGGTGGAACACGCCAGCGGCTGGATGTTTAACGGCTGGCAGCTGGACGACAGCCGCTGCCAGTTGTTTAATCCGCAGCGTGAGAGCGTGCCGCTGACGCAAGGCGAATATACGCTGCTGCGCGCGCTGGTGGGTCACGCGCGTAAGGTGTTAACCCGCGATCAGCTGCTGGAGCTGACCCACAGCGAAAGCCTCGACGTCTTCGATCGCACCATTGACGTGCTGATCATGCGCCTGCGCCGCAAAATTGAAGCTAACCCGCACCAGCCCAGTTTGATCCGCACCATTCGCGGCCTGGGTTATGTGTTTTCGGCCGACGTGATGCGTCCTGCCGTCGATCAGCGTGCGTCGCAGATCGCCTGATCCATCCAACGCTGCATCTCCGCCAGCGGCCGCGCCCCGTCTAACGCATTGGCGGCGCGCAGATTAAAGCAGGCGCAGGTGTGCGCCAATTTGAGTGAATCCGCGAGCGCCCAGCCTTCGTGGCTGGCGTAGAGCATGCCTGCGCAAAACGCATCTCCCGCCCCCACGCTGCCCACAATGTCCTCTGAGGCGAGTCGCCACGCGGGTTGCCACTGGCCTGTTCGCGGGCCTTCGCTGCCCCACGCCCCCTCCGGCGCGTGGATCACCACCCGCTGCCGGATGCCCTGCGCCAGCAACGCCTCGGCGGCGGCGGCAAACGCGGCGGGCGGGGACACGCCGTGTTCGGTGCGCAGTGTGATACCGGTCAGCGACTGCGCTTCCAGTTCGTTAATCACTAAAAAATCGAGCCAGCGCAGCGCGGGCAGCACCTGCGCACGATACTCCCCGGCGCGGGACACCAAATCCAGCGAGGTGAGATAGCCGCGCTGCTGCATCTGCGCCAGCAGGCGCGCACTGCGCGTGCCGTACTCGGCATCAGCGCGATCCAGGCTGTCCAACAGCAGCAGATAGCCCAAGTGAAAAATGCGGTGATCGGTGTTGACCTCGCTGAAGTGCGCCACACCTAACTGCGCATTCGCGCCGCGCGCGTGGAAAAAGGTGCGCTGGCCATCCGGCGTGGTCATCACCTGCGTCATGCCGGTGATCGCGTCGGCGCGGCGCTGCACGAAGCGGCGATCCACCTGATGTGCGTCCAGCAGCTGCAACAGATAATCGCCATCGCCGTCGTCACCCACGCAGCCGGCGCACGCCAGCGGTAACCCAGTTTCCATCCGCGCCAGCGTCAGCAGCACGTTTGGCGCGGCCCCCCCGCTGCCTTTGTCGCTGTGCTGGATTTCCGCCAGCCAGCCCTGCGCGGGCCAGTGGCTAATGCGCTGCACATAGTCCACCAGCAGCGTCCCCGCGGCCAGAATGCCGCTTCGCACCGTCATCTCAGGCTTTTCCCGCACTGCCAAAGATCTGCATTTGCTGCGCCACCACGCCGGTAATGGCCTGCTCCACCGACATCAGCAGCTCCGCAAAACCGTCGTAGCGCGCCTCGCGCTGCGCGATCTGCGCTTCAACGGCATCCAGCGCCGCCTGCGACATGCCGGTATAGAAATTGATTTTATGGATACCCAGACCAATGGCGCGCTGGAAATCCGCGTCGCTGATGCCCGAGCCGCCGTGCAGCACCAGCGGGATACCGGCCGCCGTGCGGATCGCCGCCAGCCGTTCAAAGTCGAGTTTGGGCTCGCCTTTATACTTGCCGTGCGCGTTACCAATCGCCACTGCCAGACAATCGATGCCGGTGGCCTCAACAAACGCCGCCGCGCGATCGGGATCGGTGAACTTGCTGCTGTCGGCCTCGCCAAACAGCGCGCCGCCCTCATCGCCGCCGACGGCGCCCAGCTCAGCTTCCACCGAGACGCCTACGGCGTGGCACAGTTTCACCACCTCACGCGTCTGGCGCACGTTCTCTTCGTAGCTTAACGCAGAGCCATCGAACATTACCGAGGTAAAGCCGAGTCGAATGGCCTGCATCACCGCTTCAAAGTGCAGGCCGTGGTCGAGATTCAGCACCACCGGGAGGTCGTGCAACGCCGCTTCGGTGCGGATCGCCGCCACCAAATGCGGCAGGCTGACATATTTAAAATGCACTTCCGCAATATTGATAATGAACGGCGATCGCTGCTGCTCTGCGGCACTGAACAAGGCGCGCAGAAAGTGGGTGTCCAGTACGTTGAATGCACCGAGCGCGTAGCCGTGCTGTTGCGCATGTTGCAAACCCTGAGCAAGTGAAATCAGTGCCACGGTAAACTCCTTCAGGCCAGCCAGTGGGGGTAGTCGTTACACAGCAGCCAGCGCGGCTGCTCATCTTCTTCAATCTGGTTGAAACGCGGTAACGGGGTGAGAAACACATTGTCGTGCTCGTCGTCGTTGGGCAGTGAGACCTCGCCCACCAGCACATCGCCAAAGCCCTCTTCGCCCCAGAAGCTGTGCCAGATCCCCGCAGGCAGCGTGACGCTTTCGCCCGGCGCCAGCCGCAGCTGCGAACCGGCCGCGTGCGTCTGGCGAAAACCGTCCAGCGAGACCTGCACCGGCGTGTCGCCCAGCGCGTCGCCCTCGCGGTTGTAAAGCTCAATAATCAGATTTCCGCCGCCGCGATTGATAATGTCTTCCATTTTCTGCGGGTGGTAGTGCATCGGCGTGAGCTGACCGTCGCGCACGTGCATGATCTTTTCTGCATAGGGTTTATGCCAGGGATGGCCGCCGCGCGAGCCGTTACGCAGCGTGAACAGCGTTAAACCAATGTGGTTGAAGTTGCTGGCGCCAAAGCTGGTTACGTCCCAGCCCAGATGCAGCGTCAGCAGCTCGTCGGCGGCGGCGAGGTCCAGCGCGCGCCACTGGCTCACGCCGTAATCCGCCCAGGCGGGCAAGTGCACATCCTGACGGGTAAAAAATTCGCGGGTGCGCTGCAGAATGGCATTCACTTCGGATCGTTGCATGACAGCCCCTTGATGATGGGGGCGGCGCGGTGCCGCCCGCCCAGCTTATTTCACGGTCCAGCCTTTGTAGCTACCCACGTTGTTACGATCAATCAGCGTGACCGGAATCAGTACCGGCTTATCCGGAGCTGGCTTGCCCTGCAAAATGTCATAGCCAATTTCCACTGCTTTCGCGGCCATGACCTGGGGATCCTGCGCTGGGGTCGCCACAAACAGCGAGCCTTTGCGTTTCAGCGCCTCTTCACCGTCTGGCGATCCATCCACGCCGACAATAAAGAATTCGCTACGCTGCGCCTGCTTCGCCGCCAGATCGGCACCGATCGCGGTCGGATCGTTGATGGCAAACACCGCATCGATCTTCGGATGCGCCGACAGCAGGCCGGTCATCACTTCCAGGCCGCCTTCACGACTGCCTTTGGCGTTCTGGTTGGAGGAGAGCAACTTCAGATCCGGATGTGATTTCAGCTCGGTCATGCAGCCTTCCACACGGTTCTGTACGGCAGACACCGGCGGTCCGTTGATGATCACCACATTGCCTTTGTCTTTCAGGCGATCGGCGATGTACTTACACGCCATGGCGCCCGCCTGGGTGTTATCGGAGGTGATGGTGGCGTTGGCCCCTTCGGCTGCCACGTCCACCGCCACCACCACGATGCCGGCATCGCGCGCGCGTTTCACCGCGGGCGCAATGCCTTTTGAATCGGCGGCGTTCAGGATGATCATGTCCACTTTGGCCGCAATAAAGTTATCGATTTGCGCCACCTGCTGGCCGAGGTCGTAGCCGCTGGACACCAGCGTCACATTGACTTTATCGCCCGCCAGCTGGCGCGCTTTCATTTCCGCCCCTTTGGTGATCTGCACAAAGAACGGGTTGGCAAGGTCGCCCACGGTCACGCCGATGGACTTTAACTCTTTGGCCTGCACGAGAGGCGCACTTAGCAGCGTGGCAGCCAGCAGTCCGGTAATAATCGGATTAAAACGCATAGTCGATGTTCTCCTGCTTTTTTTGCTTTATAAGGACGCCTCTCAAGCCAGCGTCCGTGTGGATGCGTCGGTGGGCGGCTGCCCTTAGCCGACGTGGTGCCGGGTACGGTATTTGTCGATCAGCACGGCGATAATGATCACCGCGCCCTTGATAACCAACTGCCAGAAGTAAGAGACGCCCATCAGCGTCATGCCGTTATTAAGCGTGGCGATAATCAGCGCCCCCACCAAGGTGCCGGTGATGGTGCCGATACCGCCCACAAAGCTGGTGCCACCGAGGATCACCGCCGCGATGGCATCCAGTTCATAGCCGACGCCGAGGTTGCCGTTGGCGCTATAGAGGCGCGAAGCGCTCATCAATCCCCCCAAGCCGGACAGCAATCCGCTCATGGCGTAGACAAACAGCAGCACCGCGCCCACTTTAATGCCGGTCAAGCGGGCCGCCTGCACGTTGCCCCCCACCGCATAGATGTGCAGGCCCAGCGTGGTGCGGCGCAAGATGAACCAGCAAATGGCGATCACCGCAAAGGCAATCACGATAAGCCAGGGTACCGGACCGAGATAGCCATTGCCTATCCACTCAAAATTGATGTCGGAGTTGATCACCGTGGTGCCGTTGGCCAGCAGGTAGGCCGCGCCGCGCAGCGCGGTATAGGTGCCCAGCGTCACAATAAACGGCGGCAGTCCCGCCCACGCCACCAGAATGCCGTTGAAGACGCCCATGATCAGGCCCGCGCCCAGCGCCGCCGGAATGGTCAGGCCGGCAAACGCCGGATCGAGCGACACTACCATCGCGACCACCGCCGTGGTGCCCAGCATTGATCCCACAGAAAGGTCGATACCGCCGGTTAAAATCACAAAGGTCATGCCTGCCGCCAGCACAATATTGATGGACGCCTGGCGCGTGATGTTCAACAGGTTGCCTTCGGTAAAGAAGTTGGGTGCCACAAAGCCAAACACCGCCACAATCAGAATCAAAATCGGCAGGATGCCTACCGTTTGCAGCATATCGCCCATCAGGGCACGCTTAAGCGTCGGACTTTTCACGCGTGCGGTTTCACTGGTCATTGCGCTCTCCTCAGGCCTGAACCGGCTGCGCGCCGGTGGCCAGTGTCATGATATTTTCCTGGGTCACTTCATCACCGGTCAGCTCGCCTGCCACGGTACCTTCACGCATCACATACACGCGATCGCTCATGCCGACGACTTCAGGCAGCTCACTGGAAATCATCAAAATCGCGACGCCCTGCTGCGCCATCTGGTTCATCATGCGGTAAATCTCGCTTTTCGCGCCGACGTCCACGCCGCGCGTCGGCTCATCCAGAATCAGGATGCGCGGGGCAATCGCCACCCAGCGCGAAATCAGCAATTTTTGCTGATTGCCGCCGGAGAGCCCGCCCGCCCGCACTTGGGCATGTGGGACGCGAATATTGAGCGCCTGAATAGACTGCTGGGCCAGGGTTTGGGCTTTACGCCGGTTCATCAGGCCGTAGCGGGCGTCACGCTCCACCGTCGCCATCACGATGTTCTCCTGCGCCGCCATCTCCAGAAACAGCCCCTGCTCTTTGCGGTTTTCCGTGAGAAAGCCGATGCCCAGCGCAATCGCTTCACGCGGCGAGCCGATCTGCACCTTTTCGCCGTCGATCCAGATATCGCCGCCTTTGGGCGGATGCACGCCAAAAATCAGCTGCGCCAGTTCGCTGCGCCCAGCACCTACCAGTCCGGCCAGTCCGACAATTTCACCGGCGCGCACCGTCAGGCTGCTGGGAAGCACTTTGCGGTTATCGCACAAATGATTGACCGCGAGGCGCACCTCGCCAACGCTCAGGGTGCGATCTTTGTTAAACAGATCGCTCAGCGGCCGCCCCACCATCATGCGCACCAGTTCACTGGCGTTGAGCTGTTCACGCGTCAGGCTGCCTACATACTGGCCATCGCGCAGGACGCTCACCCGATCGGAGAGTTCATAGACTTCCGCCATGCGGTGACTGATATAGATAATCGCCATGCCTTCGCTGCGCAGGCGCTTGATCAGCGCAAATAGCTGTTCGGTTTCACGGCTGGAGAGCGCCGCCGTGGGCTCATCCATGACTAAAATGCGGCTGTTGCGGTGTAGCGCGCGGGCGATTTCTACCTGCTGCTGCTCGGCAATACTGAGTTTGCTCACGAGATCGGTCGCGCTGAACTGCGCGCCGAGGCGGCTGATGACCTGCTGCGCTTCCTCCACCATTTGCCGCCGCTTCACCAAGCCGCCGCGCGAGATCTCACTGCCAAGGAAAATGTTTTCCGCCACCGTAAGATTCGGTGCCAGATTGATCTCTTGATAAATCAGCGTTATCCCCGCAGCCAGCGCCTCTTTCGGCCCTTTAAGGGTGTAACGCTGCCCGTCGATGAAAATCTCGCCGCTGCTGGCGGTGTAAGCACCGGCCAGAATCTTCATCAGCGTGCTTTTACCGGCCCCATTTTCGCCCATCAGCGCGTGCACTTCGCCCGGCCAGACCGACAGATCCACGCCTTTAAGCGCATAGAAGCTGCCGAAGCGTCGGGTGATGTCGCGCATTTCTAAGATTGGTGTTGCCGTCATCGCCAAACTCCGCTTGTCAGATATAGCGCGAGTGTGGCAACGCCAGATAAATGGAAAATGTCAGAGGCCGTTCATATTTGTCATATTGCGCCTGCGCCGCCCTCCTATACTCGCCCGAGGTGAACGAGAGAGGTATTCACATGCGTCATACTCTGCGCTGGTACGCGGGCGCGCGCGGGCGTCTGCTGATGTTTAACTTGCTGGTGGTCGGTGCGACGCTGGCGGTGGGCCTGGTGGCGATTATGGGCTTCCGTCACGCCGGACACATTCAGGAGCAGGCGCAGGCGCAGACGCTGGCGGACATGAACGGCAGCCTGGCGCTGGCGCGTGATACGGGCAATGTGGTAACGGCCGCCGTGCGGCTGTCGCAGGTGGTGGGCGCGCTGGAGTATCAAAGCGAATCCGCCAAATTACAGCAGACGCAGCAGGCGCTGCAACACTCCCTCACGCTGCTGGCCCGCGCCCCGCTGGCGGCGCAACAGCCCGCGCTGCTGGCGCGCATCCGCGATCGCAGTGAAATGCTTGAGCAGAGCATTAATCAATTGCTGCACGCCGGGCATCAGCGCCACTTACAGCGCAACGACATGCTCAGCGGCCTGTGGCAGGCACAGCTGCCGCTGTACCAGCTGGACGCGCAGGTGAACGGCCCCGCTTTTTTAGCGCTGCGGCAACAAACGCACGCGCTGCTGCAGGTGGCGATCCACTCTTCCGCGCCGCAGGCAGCGGAGCAGCAGCTGCAGCAGCTGTTGCCGCGCTGGTCCGCCCTGAGATTACCGGAGACGCTGGCGCTGCAGCGCGATCGCCTGGTCACGGCACTCACCAGCCTGCGTCCGATCGCGGAACAGCTGGAGTACAGTGATATCGCCACCGCGTATGCCACCTATCGCATTAAAGCGCTGGTGGCGATGCTTAATGGTGATATCACCCACTATGTGCAGCTGGTGGCGCAGCAAAGTGACGCCCGCAGCCAAACGGCCCACCGCGAGCTGGACTCCATCATTGGCTTTATCGCCCTGTTTATGCTGCTGGCGCTGCTGATCACCGGCTACGCGGGCTACTACATTTATCGCAACCTTGGCTCCAGCCTTACCGCGATTGCTCAGGCGATGACGCGACTGGCGCAGGGGGAAAACAGCGTCAACGTGCCGGGTCTGTCGCGCCGCGACGAGCTGGGCGATCTGGCGCGTGCCTTCAACGTGTTTGCACGCAACACCGCCTCGCTGGCGCAGACTTCACGGCTGCTGAAAGAGAAAAGCAATCAGCTGGAGTCGACGTTTCTGGCGATGCGCGACGGCTTCGCGCTGTTTGATAACGCTGGCCAGTTGGTGGTGTGGAATGCGCAATATGCCGAGCTGCTCGGTATTCCGCCGCGCGAACTGCATCGCGGCTTACCCTATCAGCGTCTGCTGGAGCGGATTAACGTGACGCTAACGAGCCTGCACGATGCCCAGGAAGTGCGCCTGCCGGACGGGCGTACGCTGGAGCTGCGCTTCAGCCCGGTTCCACGCCGCGGCATGGTCAATACCGTGCTGGAGCGCACCTCGCGTAAAGTGCTGGAGGAGGCGCTGCTGCACAGCCAAAAAATGAAAGCGGTCGGTCAGTTAACCGGCGGCCTGGCGCACGATTTCAATAATCTGCTGGCGGTGATCATCGGCAGCCTGGCGCTGACTGAACATCAGCTGCCGCCCGGCACGCTGGCCACCCGCGTGGAGCGGGCGCGCCAGGCAGCGGATCGCGCCGCGCAGCTGACGCAGCGCCTGCTGGCATTTTCGCGCAAACAGGCGCTCTATCCACGCGCGGTCTCGGTGGTGGAGCTGGTCGACAACCTGCACGGTCTGCTCCAGCATTCGCTGCTGCCCGGCCAGCAGCTGATCGTGGATGCGCAGCGGCCCGGCTGGCCGGCGTGGATCGATGCTGGCCAGCTTGAAAACGCGCTAATGAACTTGGTGGTGAACGCGCGCGACGCCATGGAGAAGCAGAGCGGCGAGATCCGCTTACGCATCTGGAACCAGCGCGTGCAGGATGCCGAGGGCAAGCGCGACTGCGTCACCGTGGAAGTCACGGATCACGGCTGCGGCATGTCGGCCGAGGTGCGGGCGCAGGTGTTTGAGCCGTTTTTTACCACCAAAGCCACCGGCAGCGGCAGCGGCCTTGGCCTCTCAATGGTGTATGGGTTTGTGCGCCAGTCCGGCGGACACATTGAGCTGGAAACGGCCCCCGGCCAAGGCACCACCGTGCGGCTGCTGCTGCCGCGCGCCGCCGAAGCAGCACAGGCCGCGCCGCTGCCGAAAACCCTCCCGCCCAGCGACAGCGCCGACCAGCTGATTCTGGTACTGGATGACGATACGGCGGTGCGTCAAACGCTGTGTGAACATCTGCATCAGCTTGGCTATTTGACGCTGGAGTGCGGTGATGGCGAGAGCGCGCTGACCCTGCTGCGCCAAACGCCGGATATTGAACTGCTGATCAGTGATTTGATGCTGCCGGGACGGCTAAACGGTGCCGATGTGATCCGCCAGGCACAGCAGCAGTGGCCGTCGCTGGCCACGCTGCTGATCAGCGGACAGGATCTGCGTCAAACGCCGGTCACGCTGCCGCTGTGTGAACGGCTGGCGAAACCCTGGCACCCGTCGCAGCTGGTGCAGGCGCTGGAGCGCGCCTGGCAGCGCAGCGCGCGGCTTAATCGCGCACGGGAGGCTGCCACAGCGGAATCGCTTTCCCGGTGATATAGCGTTTACGCAGGCGGCTGGAGAGCGCATCCATCAGCATCACCACCGCCACCAGAATCAGGGTCAGGAACATCACCACGTCCCAGTTCCACAGCCGCATGTTCTCCGCATAGACCAGTCCCACCCCGCCCGCGCCCACAAAGCCCAGCACGGCGGCGGAGCGGGTATTGGACTCAATCTGATACAGGCTGAGCGCCAGAAAAGTGGGAAACGATTGGGTAAAGATACCGTAGCGGTGTTTTTGCAGGCTATTAGCCCCCACGGCGCTCAGGCCGCGGCTGGGCGACCGCTCCACCGCTTCGTGCCCTTCCGCATAGAGTTTGCCCAGCAGGCCCACGTCCTGCAGCACGATCGCCAATACGCCCGCCAGCGGCCCCATGCCCACGGCGCGCACAAAAATCAGTCCCCAGATAGCCATATCAATGCCGCGCAGGATATCGAGCAGGCGCCGCACCACGAGCGAAACAGGGCGCGTCACGCGGCCTTGCATCACATTGCGCGCGGCCAGGAAAGAGATCGGCAGCGCGATCAGCGTCGCGGTGAGCGTACCGGCAAACACAATCGCCAGCGTAATGCCGACCTGCTGAAAGTAGTAGCCAAAGGGCCAATTAAGAAAATCGTGCCAGACGAACATACGCAGAAAGTAGCGTCCCAGCTGCTGGCAGCCTAGCGTGAAGCGGCTCCATTCAATGCCAAACGTCTGGAAAAAGAACAGGTAATAGAGCGCCACCGCCAGCGCAATCAGCGCAATACGGCGCAGGTAGCGCTGTTGCGCGGCGAACAGCACGCCGTGCTGCTGTTTTAGCCGCGCCACGTCAGGGGCTTGGGCGATCATGTTATCTCTCCTTCTACCACGCGGCGCCGCAGCCAGCCAGACAGCGTATCCAGCAGCGACACCACCACCACAATCAGCAGCAGCGTGATGCTGACCTGATCGTAGCGATCGAGTTTGATGTTGGTCATCAGCTCCTGGCCGATGCCGCCTGCCCCAACCAATCCCAGAATGGTGGAGGAGCGGAAATTGATCTCCAGCCGCATAAAGCTATAGGAGAGGAAGGTCGGCTTTACCTGCGGCCAGAAGCCAAAGCGCATCCGCTGAAGACGGCTGGCTCCGCAGGCCGTCAGCCCGCGCACCGGCTTATCCGATGCGCTCTCCAGCGCTTCATAGAACAGCTTGGTGAGGCTGCCAACGGTGTGCAGCGCCAGCGCGAGAAACCCGGGGATCGCGCCAATGCCAAACGCCATGACAAACATCACCGCCCACGCCAGTTCCGGCATGGTGCGCAAAAAGGCCACAAACGCGCGGACGGCGACGCGCACCCCGCGCGGTGTGTGCGTGTTATCCGCGGCAAGAAACGCCAGCACAACGGCACAGGCCACCGCCACCAGCGTTGAGGAGAGTGCTAATTGCAGCGTTTCCCATATCAGCGGCAGCTGAATGTGCAGGCGATAGCCCCAATAGGCCAGCGACCCCTGGGTTTTGCCATCGGCAAACAGCAGCGGCAGGTGCAGCACCGGCAGGGTTTCGCGCAGGTAGTCAAAAAAATGCGGCAGAGATTGCCACACCGTGAGCAGATTGAACTCTGCCATGTTGCCTGCCGCCAGGTAGAGCGCCAGCAGCAGCAGCGACCACAGTAGCGTATCGCGCTTTTGCTGACGCCGGATGCGCTGGTAGTAGTGTTCGAAGTCGGTCAAGGCGAGATCCTGTGAAGGGCTGACGATGCGTGCGTCAGGGCGGCATCCCGCCCTGCGCCGTGAGATTAGCCGCGCGATCCTTTCATCAGTTCGCGCTTCATATCGATGATGTTTTGGTAATCCGCCACCGTGGCCGGGCCAATATGCTGCGCGCCGCCCACGGCCTTGATAAAGCAGCTGTGATCTTCTTTATCCAGCGCCTTGATCGCCGCGACCACTTTCGCCTTGAAATCAGGCGGCAAATTGTTGCTCACCAGAATCGGACCGTTGGGGATCAGCGGGGACTGCCAGATAATGCGGATCTGCTTCATCAGGTCAGGATGATCCATGCGCATCATGCGCGTAAACGCCCCCGACGTGTAGCCCGTGTTGTAGTCACCAATCATTGAGGTCCAGGTCACCGCGCCGTCAAATTGCCCGTTCAGTACGCCGAGAATGTCCTGCTCGTGCCCGCCAGAGAAGGTGACGCTGGAGAAGAAACCGTTGTATTTGTCATCCACCGAGCCACCAAAGGTTTTTTTGAACGCCTGGTTGGGCATCAGGAAGCCCGAGGTAGAGTCCGGGTCGGCCATGCCGAACGCTTTGCCTTTAAGGTCTTCCAGCTTTTTGTACGGACTGTCGGCTTTAACGATCACCACCGAGTGATAGCCGCGCGAGTTGTCTTTGTCGTCCACCACGAGCCCTACCACGTCCACCGCCTTGGGATTTTGCAGATAGACCGACGCAAACGAGGCGGGAGACATGCTGAGCACCATATCGATTTTATTGCCCAGCAGGCCCTGAATCACGCCTGAATAGTCAGACGAATTACGCAGTTTGGTCTCCACGTGCAGCGTTTTGTCGAAGAAGTCTTTCACGCACTGGTTATCACCGATCTGCTGTGTGGCGTTCTGGCCGCCCAAAATCCCCAGATTTAATACTTTAGGTGCGTCTGCGGCGGCGGCACCGAAGGTCAGCGCTGCCGTCAAAAAGGCAAAGGAAGTCAGTTTCATGCTGTTTTTTTCTCGTGCTGTGGAGGTTAGTGAATCTGATTGATTTCATCGCCGTACAGCGTGTGCAGCAGGCTGTCGGTTAACTGTGAAGGGTGGCCGTCAAACAGCACGCGACCGCGCTGGATGCCGATCGCCCGCGTGCAATATTCTTTCACCAGCTCAATGGAGTGCAGGTTGACCATCACGCTGATGCCCTGCTCGCTCACCTGGCGTAGCACGTCCATGATGCGGCGGGTATTTTTCGGGTCCAGCGAGGCCACCGGCTCATCCGCCAGCAGGATTTTAGGGTTCTGCATCAGCGCCCGGCAGATGGCCACGCGCTGCATCTGGCCGCCTGACAGGTTCTCAGCGCGCTGCAGGGCGTGCGGCAGCATGTTCATCCACTGCAACAGCGTAATGGCGCGTGCGCGATCGGCTTCGGAAAACACTTTAAAGAAGGATTTAAGCGTGCCGGTTTGGCTCAGGCGGCCCAGCAGCACATTGGTGAGCACATCCAGGCGCGGCACCAGACAAAAGTCCTGAAAGATCATGCCGCATTCGCTGCGCCACTCGCGCAGTTGGCGACCGTGCAGCGTGGTCACATTGCGGTCGGCCCTGCCTTCGGCATAGCTGATGATGGCGCCCTCGCTGTGCGTCAGGGTGCCGTTGAGCAAGTGCAGCAGCGTCGATTTTCCGGCACCCGAGCGCCCAATCACCGCCACCAGTTCGCCCGCGTGCAGGTCAAAGCTGATCTTATCCAACACGCGCGTCTCGCCCCACGCCTTGCTCAGGTCCTGTACTGACAACACTTTGCTGCCCTGAGCCACCTGCGGCATGGCGGGGTGATCGTCCACGGGTTTACGTAATGCCTGTGCCATAGTGCGCTCCGTCATTTAGCGGGTTACTTGCCCGCTATTACGGGCAAACGCGGTGAAGCGGTGATGACATTTCTATGATGAAAGCGTGACAGCGCAGCGCTGACGGCGAGAGGCACGCGCGGTTCAGGCGGTCACGGCCAGCAGCTGGCGCAGCTGATGCAAGGTCTCAGCGAGATCACCGTCGTTATTGAGCGTATGGCATTGGGCGGGCAGCGGATCGGCGGCGCGCGCCAGCCGCTGCGTAATTTCGGCGTCGGTTTCGCGGCCGCGCTGGCGCAGCCGCTGCGCCAGCACCGCCGGCGAGACCTGCAGCACCAGCGGCAGCACACAGGCGCCATAATGCTGCTGCACCACCGGCAGATGCTGGCGCGATCCGTTCACCAGCACGGTTAAGCCGCGCGCCAGCCAGAGATCGATCTCCAGCCCCAGCGCATAGTGCAGCCCATGCGCCTGCCAGCTGATGGCAAACAGGCCCAGCGCCTCACGTCGGCGAAACTCCGCCGCGGTGAGCGCCACGTGGTTTTCCCCCCCGGCGTCGGCGGGCCGCGTAATATAGCGATGGGCGACCACCAGCTGCGGCGGCGGGGCCGCACGCAGCGCGTTTAGTAGGCTGTCTTTGCCCGCGCCGGACGGCCCGGTGAGCCAGATCAAGCGCGCCATCAGAATACCTGCCTGCCCTGCGACCACACGTGGCGCACATGCACATGGCCATGCTCGGTGTGGGCCAGCACCAGATCGGCACGCAGCCCTTCGGCAAGGGTACCGCGGTCGTGCAGGCCGATGGCGCGCGCCGGATTGCGCGTCACCAACGCCACCGCCTGCGGCAGCGTCAGGGTATTGCGCGCATCGTCTACCAGGCGAAATACCGCGTCCAGCAGGCTGGCGGGATAGTAGTCCGATGAGAGAATGTCCAGCAGCCCTTCCGCGGCCAGCGTGGCGGCCGCCACGTTGCCCGAGTGAGAGCCACCGCGCACAATGTTCGGTGCGCCCATGAGCACCTGCATGCCGCACTCGCGCGAGGCGCGTGCCGCTTCCAACGTGGTGGGAAACTCAGCGATGTGGCTGCCGACCGCATGCGACTCCGCCACGTGCGCGAGGGTGGCATCGTCGTGGCTGGCAAGGGGAATACCCCGCGCGCGGCACAGCTGGGCGATGGCATTGCGGTTCGGCGTTGAGTAGCGCGCCGCCAGTGCGCGCTGATCGCGCTCGTAGGCATCCATCTCCGCGTCGTTCAGGTGATATTTGCCCTGATAATAGAGCCGGTACATCTCCAGCGAGGCGTACTGGCGCTGACCGGGCGAGTGATCCATCAGCGACACCAGCGAAAGCTCCGGCGTCTCGAGTAGCGTTTCAAACAGCGGCAACGTGGTGCTGTGCGGTAGCTCGCAGCGCAGATGCAGGCGGTGATCGGCCCGATTGAGCCCGCGCCGGGTACTCACCTGAATGGCCTGAATCATTTTGCTGAGGTTTTCCAGCCGATGGCCGCCGTCGCGCACGTCGCCTACGCCGATGGCGTCCAGCACCGTGGTAATGCCGCTGGCCACCATCTGCGCGTCGTGGCTGCTCATGGCGGAGTGCGCGGGCCAATCCACTTTGGGCCGCGGCGTAAAGCATTTATCCAGATTGTCGGTGTGCAACTCCACCAGCCCCGGCAGCAAATAGCCGTTAGCGCCATCCAGCGCACCGGGCAGTGCGCTCGGGCTGTCGCTAAAGCGGGCAATGCGCCCATCGCGGATCTCCAGCGATCCGCTGACCACTTCCTGCTCAAGCACCAGACGAACATTATTAACGATCATGCTTCAACTCCCGCGTGAACAGGGTGCATCACGTGCAGGCGATCGGCGACGCGCGCCCGCACCGTTTCATCATGAAAAATCCCCACGATGGCTGTGCCGCGCGCCCGTGCCTGCTCAATCAGCGCCACCACGGCGGCGCTGTTAACGGCATCAAGGGACGCGGTAGGTTCATCCAGCAGCAGCACCGGGTAGTCCGCGATAAACCCGCGCGCAATGTTGACGCGCTGCTGTTCACCGCCGGAAAAGGTCGAAGGCGCCAGTGACCAGAGCCGCTCCGGTACGTTCAGCTGAGTCAGGAGATCGCGGGCGCGCGCTTCACAGTGGGCACGCGCCACGCCGCGCTCCAGCAGCGGCTGCATCACAATATCCAGCGTCGGCACGCGCGGGATCACGCGCAGAAACTGACTGACCCAGCCCACGGTGTCGCGCCGCACGGCCAGAATCTGCCGCGCTGGCGCCTGGGCCATATCGATCCACTGTTGCTGATGCACCAGCCAAATGTGGCCGCTGTTGGCCTGATAGTTACCGTACAGCGCGCGCAGCAGGGTGGATTTTCCGCTGCCGGAGCGACCGTGCAGCACCACGCATTCGCCGCTGTTTACCGTCAGGCTGGCGTTGTGCAGTACCGGTAACGTCGTGCCGTCCTGATTGTGCAGCACAAAGGTTTTGCTGAGATTTTCCACGCGCAGGCGAGGTTGCATTGTGATGTCCGTCATGAGTGAAGCACCGATGAAACCAACAGTTGGGTATACGGATGATGCGGATCGTCGAGCACCCGATCGGTTAAGCCGCTCTCCACCACCTTGCCCTGCTGCATCACCAGCAGCCGGTGCGCCAGCAGGCGCGCGACGCCCAGGTCGTGCGTCACGATCACCACCGCCAGATTGAGCTCACGCACCAGCGTGCGCAGCAGATCCAACAGGCGCGCCTGTACCGACACGTCCAGCCCGCCGGTGGGCTCATCCATAAACACTAACTTAGGCTGGGTGACTAAATTGCGGGCGATCTGCAACCGCTGCTGCATGCCGCCGGAAAAGGTGGTGGGCAGATCGTCAATGCGCTGCACCGGGATCTCCACGTCCTGTAACCAACGCATGGCCTGCTGGCGAATCTCACCATAGTGGCGATGGCCGATTGCCATCAGCCGCTCGCCGATGTTGCCGCCGGCGGTGACGTGCGGACGCAATCCGGCCAGCGGATGCTGATGCACCACGCCCCACTCGGTGCGCAGCAGGCGGCGGCGTTCGCTTTCGCTGACCTGCCAGAGATCGGCGCCGCGATAGTGGATTGTGCCCTGCTGCGGCGCGAGGCGCGCCGAGAGGCTGTGCAGCAGCGTGGTTTTACCCGAGCCGGACTCCCCGACAATGCCGAGCACTTCACCCGGATAGAGCGTAAAGCTGACGTCCTCAAAGCCTTTGCCGGGCGCATAAAGATGCGTGAGGCGGTTGACCGCAAGCAGCGGCTGTTCACTGTGCATGCTGTTGTTCCTGCTGCTGGTGGCAAAAGTCGGTATCGGAGCAGACAAACAGGCGCGTACCGGCATCATCCATCACCACTTCATCGAGATAGCTGTGCTGCGAACCACACAGCGCGCACGGCTGGTCCCAGCGCTGTACGCTGAACGGGTGATCGTCGAAATCGAGGCTCTCGACCTTGGTATACGGCGGCAGCGCGTAAATGCGTTTTTCACGCCCGGCACCGAACAGCTGCAGGGCGGGCATCATGTGCATTTTCGGATTGTCGAATTTCGGGATAGGTGACGGGTCCATGACGTAGCGGTCGTGCACTTTCACCGGATACGCATAGGTGGTCGCAATGTGTCCAACGCGCGCGATGTCTTCATACAGCTTGACCTGCATGATGCCGTACTCCTCCAGCGCGTGCAGCGTGCGGGTTTCCGTTTCGCGCGGCTCGATAAAGCGCAGCGGCTCGGGGATCGGCACCTGATAAATCAGTACCTGATCTTCCACCAGCGGCGTTTCAGGAATGCGATGGCGCGTTTGGATCAGCGTGGCAGCACGCGTGGATTCGGTGGTGGCGGCCCCGCTGACACGCTGAAAAAAACGGCGTATCGAAACCGCGTTGGTGGTGTCATCCGCGCCCTGGTCGATCACTTTTAGCACGTCGCTCTCACCGATCATGCAGGCGGTGATCTGAATGCCGCCGGTGCCCCAGCCATAAGGCATCGGCATTTCGCGTCCGGCAAACGGCACCTGATAACCCGGAATGGCCACCGCCTTCAGAATGGCGCGCCGTAAGGTGCGCTTGGTTTGCTCATCCAGATAACCGCTGTTGTACCCCGTTAATTCACCCATGATTTGGCTCCCCTGCGCGCAGCTGTTTCAACAGCGCCAGCTCCGCCTGAAAATCCACGTAGTGCGGCAGTTTGAGGTGCGAGACAAAGCCCGCCGCTTCGACATTGTCGGCATGCGACAGCACAAACTCTTCGTCCTGCGCCGGGCCGGCAATACGCTCCTGATAATCCGGCGCCTGCAGCGCGCGATCCACCAGCGCCATCGCCATGGCCTTGCGCTCGGCGCGGCCAAACACCAGCCCGTAGCCGCGCGTGAAATGGGGATCACCCTGCTCCGGCACGGTCATGCCGTTGACCATGTCGCACTCGGTCAGCAGGAGTTCGCCGATCTCAATGGCAAACCCCAACTCTTCAGGGCAGACAGACACGCTGACATAGCCGGTGCGGATCTCGCCGGCAAACGGGTGATTTCGTCCGTAGCCGCGCTGCGTGGAGTAGCCCAGTGCCAGCAGGAACCCCTCATCGCCGCGCACCAGCTGCTGCAAACGCGCGGCGCGCGGCGCCGGATACCCCGGCGGCGCACGCGTGATGTCGCAGGGTTCGCTGCCATCATCCTGCTCTTCTGCCAGGAGGGCTTCGGCGGTCATCATGCTGGAGACGTGCGGGCAGGCTTCGGCTAGCGCCGCATCGCTGCGCGGCGCGGCGGGCGCGTCGCCGTTTGCCAGCAGGGTAAAATCCAGCAGCCGGTGGCTGTAGTCATAGGTGGGGCCCAATACCTGACCGCCGGGCAAATCTTTATAAATCGCCGAGATGCGCCGCTCCAGCCGCATCGTCTCCGTAGCCAGCGCCAGGCTATCGGCGAGGCGCGGCAGCGTCGTGCGGTAGGCTCGCAGCAGGAAGATGGCTTCAACCAAATCACCGCTGGCCTGTTTGATCGCCAGTGCCGCCAGCGTCGGATCGTAAATGCCCCCTTCGGTCATCACGCGGTCCACCGCCAGGCCAAGCTGGCCGGCCACTTGATCGCAGCCGAGTTCTGGCACGCGGCGGTCGCCTCGTCGCAGATCGGCCTGCAGTTGATGCGCGCTATCTATCGCTTTTTCACCGCCTTTTACCGCGACGTACATCAGCATACCTCCACGTCAGTGGTACGCGGCAGCGCCATCATGGCTTCACCGCAGGTAAAGATCAGATCCACCCCTTGCGGGAACGGATGAGGCCGCTCGCGGAGATAACGCAAAATGGCCGCCGGCAGCTGCGGCGCAATGGCGCGCGGCTCGCGCAGGCCCGGTCCAGAGAGGCGCAGGGTTAATCCGCCACTCAGCGCCGCGACCTCGACGATCAGCGTGGTGCTTTTTTCCGGGGCGAGATTGTCGCCTGCGGCAAACTGCGCCGGATCGGGATCGCTGGCCGCATGCGCCAGCGCAAAGGGTGCAGTCCACGCCTCGACCAGCGGCACGCCGGTATGAAAACGCACGTTGCTGCGCACGATATCGCTGTCTATATGGGGGTCAAGCCACAGGGCGCTCTCCTGGTCCACCAGCGTCAGCAGCACGGCGGTCGCGGCCGGTGAGAGCGCCCCCCACCCTTGCGCCAGCGGCAGCGACACCACCACGCCCGGCTCGCTCATGGCTTTGAGAATGCGACGAAAGGCGCGCTGCGCATCGGCCACCGGATGGGTAAAACTTGCCAGTAATGTCATGCGTTATCTCCGCGCATCAGGGTAAAGAAATCGACTTTCGAGCTGGCGATCTGCTGCGCACGCACTTGGCGCTGCTCGTGACGCAGGGCCGCCAGCGGGGCAATGATTTTTTCATGGAGCAGCGTGCGGGTTTCCGGCTGCTGCATCAGTGCGTCCACCAGCGCGCAGCGTTCGGCGTGCGCTTTGTCGCGGCCCAGCACATAGCTGAACCCCAGCGTGCCGTCCGGGAGTTTCACTACGGCGCGGGTGACGGTGGCATCGCCGAGGACAAAACGTTTGCCGCTGCCGCCCATGCGGGCCTGGAGGCGCGTCAGCCCCACCTCCGCTGGGCGCACCTGCACATAAGCGGGCTGGAGTGATACGGTTTGCCAGAGCGCGTCCAGCTGGCTCGCCGTGCTGTGTGCCAGCACCGACATCCAGTGCTGGCGTTCGGTAGGCTGTGTCATGTGTGCTCCAGCGTCAGCTCAATCATGTCGCCGCGCGTCACGCTAACGGCGTATTCCGCCACCTGACCGTCGCGTTGGGTATTCAGGGTGCGCACGCACAGCAGCGGCGAGTGCAGCGAAATTTCCAGCTGTTTACACTCCTTTGCCTGCGCCCGTCGGGTGCTGATGCGGGTTTGCTTACGGGTCAGCGCGAGCCCCATGTGGCTTTGCATAAACGCGTGCAGCGATCCGCTGTGAAACTGTTGCAGCGTGGGCCACCAGCGAATGTCAGCAAAATAGTGATTGATGACGCACACCGGGACGCCGTTGACGCGGCGCAGGGTGCGCAGATGAATCACGTTATCGCCCTCCTGGCATCCCAGCGCGCTGGCCACGTCCTGAGTTGCCGGACGCAGCACCGCCAGCAGGCGCTCGCTGGTCGGATCGCTGCCCTGCTCCAGCAGGTTCTGGCTGAAACGCGCCTGCGCGTGCAGTGGATAGTCATAAGGGCGCATCAGCACCAGAATGCCCACGCCGTGACGGCGCTGTAGTAACCCTTTATTCACCAGTTCGTCCACCGCGCGGCGCAGGGTATGGCGGTTAACGGCGTAACGGTCAGCCAGCTGCTGCTCAGAGGGCAGATAATCACCACAGCGGTACTGCGCCTGCAGTGACTGCTCCAGCTGCGCGGCAACCGCCTGGTAAACAGTGGTCGGATGTCTGGATATCTCCATGACGCTCAAAGCCTCATTCAGGTCAGGTTGAGAAAGGCAGCGGTTCAGGCTGCGGCATGGCGATTACAATGCGCGTGCGGGATGACAGTGCGGTGACGGCACGGTGACGAATCAAAGAAGGTGGGCCAAGGCGTTGGCGGGGCGCTGCGGGTGTCCGGCCCGCAACGCCGGGAGTTGTGAGCGGGGTCCGGCCCGCTCAAGCCGGTAAGGTTCTGAGCGGGTTCCGGCCCGCTATGCCGGTTTTTACTGAACCCTGAGCGGGTTCGGGCTGCTCCGCCGATATGGCCCTGAGCGGGTTCCGGCCGCTATGCCGGTCTTTACTGAACCCTGAGCGGGTTCCGCCCGCTAACCCTGCGCTGCTCTGACTCTACGCGGGTTCCGGCCCGCAAAGCCGGTTTTTACTGAACCCTGAGCGGGTTCCGCCCGCTAACCCTGCGCTGCTCTGACTCTACGCGGGGCCCGGCCCGCTATGCCGGTCTTTACTGAACCCTGAGCAGGTTCCGCCCGCTAACCCTGCGGCAGTTTCATTCGCCCCGCTGCGGCGTACGGGCAAAGGGCCGATGGGCGCGGCCCTTTGCAATCCGCGCCCTGCGCCAGCCTCCGCTGTTCCCTCACTCCGCCGCAACGGCCTCACGGACCGCGCGGATTCGCCATCCCTGGCTCATTCCGCCCTCTCAGCGGCATCCCTGCCGCTTCGTCCTGGCCGTCACGCTCCGTTCGGCGCTCCGGATGGCGCTCAACACCTCGCCTTTAAGAGCCTTTTCTTGTTTTTGGTCAGGTATTGTCTGGTTGACCGCAGGCAGGTCTGCACAGACAGTGGCTGGCTGAAAAGACAGAAAACAAAAGGTTTCTGGTGAACACGGCGCGGGCGGGATGTGACTACCCGTCTTTCAGATATGCAGTGACGGTAAAAGATATAAAAACAAAGAAGGGTTTTGCTCAACGCAGCGCGGTCCGGATGCGACTTAAAAGTCTTAAAAGCACGCGACATTGGCTAAAAAAACAAAATAAAAAAGGGTTTTGCTTAAAGCAGCACAGCCTGAACGCACCTTAAAAATCTTCCCGCCGCGCGGCGGCGGCGAAAAAAATCGTGGCTTGCAGCGGGGGGTTGTGAAGCGACATCCCCACTCGCTGAACGAGTGAGGCCTTCCAGGATGAGCCGCATGGATGCGGCGAGAGGCGGCGTTGAGCAGGAGCGAATCGACGCCGGTCCGTCAGGAAGGCTGAGGGAGTGAAGGCACCGCGCAGCGGCGAGTGGGGCTGGCGCAGGGCCGGGGAGTGCAGAGGGCGCGGCCTGGCGCCCTCTGCTCGGTCGCCGCTACGCGGCAAAGGTACCTGCCACAGCCTGTGGCGAACGAAAGAGGCACGAGCTTCGCGCCAGCGAGAAAGCACCCGCCACTGCAAGTGGCTAAAGCACCCTGCCGCTGCCTGCGGCACAAGCTCGCCACGACAAGTGGCTAAAACCGCCCCTCCCCTATTTTTTGCCGCCGATCAGCTGACTCGCGGTATCCCCGATGACCTGCGCGATGCCGCGATCCCCTTTCACCATGGAGGCCATAAAGGCTTTCGCTTGCTTCAGGGTAATGTGCGGCGGCAGCGGGGCGACTTCAGGATCGGTTTTAACCTCCAGCACCACCGGGCGGGCGGCGCTGAGCGCCTGTTGCCACGCAGCGGCAAGGGCGTCGGGCGTATCCACAAAAATGCCCTCCAGCCCCAGACTCTGTGCAAAGCGGGCGTACGGCACATCGGGTAGCTGCTGGCTGGCCTCAAAGCGCGGGTTGCCCTCCATCACGCGCTGCTCCCATGTCACCTGATTGAGATCCTGATTGTTGAACACGCAGACAATAAGACGCGGATCGGCCCACTGCTGCCAATATTTCTGGATAGTGATCAGTTCGGCGAGGTTGTTCATCTGCATCGCGCCATCGCCCACCAGTGCGACCACCGGCTTATCGGGCCAGGCAAATTTTGCCGCGATGGCAAACGGCACCGCCGCGCCCATACAGGCCAGCCCGCCGGAGAGCGTGGCGCGCTGTCCCTGCTTAACGCGGAAATCACGCGCGAACCAGTTAGCGCAGGAACCGGAATCTGAGGTCACAATCGCGTCTTCCGGCAGCAGCGGCGACATCTCCCATACCACGCGCTGCGGATTCACCGGATGCGCCGGGGCCATGGCGCGCTTCTCCATCAGCGCCCACCAGTCGCGCACCTGCAGGGCAATCTGCGCCTGCCACTGACGATCGGTCTGCTGGGTAAGCAGCGGCAGCAGCGCGCGCAGCGTCTCAGCGGCGTCACCGTGTAGATTTACCTCGCAGGGGTAGCGCAGTCCAAGCATGGCCGGATCGATATCGATCTGCACGGCGCGCACTTTGCCTTCGGGCGGCAGGAATTCCGTCCACGGAAAGCCCGTGCCGATCATCAGTAAGGTGTCGCATTCTTGCATCAGATCCCATGAGGGTTTGGTGCCGAGCAGGCCGATGGTGCCGGTGACAAACGGGGCGTCGTCGGGCAGCACATCTTTGCCCAGCAGCGCCTTGGCAACGCCCGCGCCCAGCGTATTCGCCACCTGCACCACTTCTACCGCCGCGTGACGCGCGCCGGCCCCAATCAGGATGGCGACCTTACTGCCTGCATTGAGCACCTCGGCCGCACGGCGCAAATCGTCCTCGTAAGGCACGATTTTCGGGCGTTGATAGCCCGGCCCGGAATGGGTAAAACCGTGCGCATGCTGCGGTGGCTGCCAGGGTTCATCTTGTAAATCTTTCGGTAAAATCAGCACCGCGACGCCGTTCTGCGCTTTGGCAATCCGCACGCCGCGATCCACCAAATGCTGAACCTGCGCTGGGGCAGCGGCTTCCTGCACAAAGTTCGCCACATCGGCAAAGATGCGATCCAGATTCATCTCTTGCTGGTAGCTGGCACCGCGCGCGGTGGTCTCCGCCTGTCCGGCAATCGCCAGTACCGGGGCATGATCCATTTTTGCGTCGTAGAGTCCGGTAAGAAGATGGGTCGCGCCGGGTCCGCCGGTCGAGAGGCAAACGCCCAATTCACCGGTAAATTTGGCGTGACCTGCCGCCATAAACGCAGCCATCTCTTCATGACGCACCTGAATAAACTCAATGCCTGCGCCAGCTTTATTCGCGCGCTGTATCGCGCCCAGCACCCCGTTGATGCCATCGCCCGGATAGCCAAAAATGCGCGTGACGCCCCACGCCTGTAAGCGTTCTACAAAAAAATCACTGGTCTTTTTACTCATCGTCGGCGCTTCCTGTTGCAGTCGGTTAAGACTGTTAAGGGTAGCCGACGCTGCGCATCTGACAGGCGCAGCGGCAATTAACGCGGGGATTCGCGCGATGTCAGACGTGTTAGCTGCACGTTCGCCCGCGTTTCGTTTTTATCCCATCGCCTGGCTCATCAGGCCGAATGCCTGCATCCCGCCGACAGGGGGTTGCCACGGCGTGCCGTACACCATCATGCAGGGGCAATCTACCTGCGTCATGCCCAGATCCGCCAGCCACGCGGCCAGCGGCAACGCGGCATCGGTATCAATACGCACAAACTGGCCCTGCACGGCGGGCATTAAGCCGGCGATGAGCGCCTGCGCCTGTGGGAGATCGCGCGCGATAATCGGTCCGATTGACCAACCGTGACCAAAGCGGCGCAGGCTGGCAAATCCTTGTACCTGCTGCTGCGCATCCTCCAGCAGCACGGTGCGGTGCGCACGCAGTAGCTGCTGAATCAGCGCCGGGCGGTGCAGGCCGTGCGCCTGGCAATCGCACGCGGTTAAAACGTCTGCGTCCGCTGCCTGTGCCGCACGCAGCGTATTGCCCGCAGGCAGCGTCAGCGGCGGCAGCGTGGTCAGCGCGCGCGTTTGATACTGCAAAATGGTGCCCGTCTCCACAAAGCCCAGCTGGGCATACAGCCCTTTGCCCATTTCCGTGGCGTGCAACCGCAAGGTGTAGCCTGGAAAGCGCGCCATTATTGCCTGCATGAGCTGCCTGCCAATGCCGCGCCCGCGAAACGCCGGATTGACCAGCACTAGCCCGATGGTGGCGGCCCGCTCGCCCCAGCGCCAGCCGAGCGCGCAGCCCGCAAACTCACCGTGCTCTTCCGCTACGACGCCTTCTGCCAGCGCGATAATCTGTTGCCAATCTTCGCGACGATGCGGCCAGTTAACCCGCTGCGTTGCAGCAAAGCCGTGTTCAATGTCATCCAGCGTAATGGTGCGGAGGGTGATCATGTGCAGCTCCTTGATGTCGACACCTGAAAATAGAAATTTTATACGGTGCTTGTCGCCATAAAGCTACGCATGCGCGAGGGAAAATCGGCAAGACGCGGTGCGGCACCAGGTCGCCGCACGCGGTTAGATTTGAAAGTCGAGCGCCGGTTCCTCGGCGGTATCGTAGGAGAGGGCCTGCCGCTTGATCTCCTCCAGCGACAGATTGGCATTACACAGCTCAAGGAACTGCCAAACGTAGTTTCGCTGCAGTTGGCCTCGCTTTAGGCCAAGCCAGACGGTATTCGCCTCAAACAAATGGCGGGCGTCAATTTTGACCAGCGCTTCTCCGTCGTGGATATCACAGGCTTGGTCAGCGAGCACGCCAACGCCTAAGCCCAGCGCCACATAGGTCTTCACGACGTCAGAATCCTGTGCGCTCAATACGATATCCGGCTTAAGTCCGGCAGCCTGAAAAGCGCGGTCCACGCGAGAACGTCCGGTGATGCCCTGTCGATAGGTAATCAAGGGAAACGCACTCAGCCCTGAGAGCGTGACCGGCTGGTGTTCCAGCAGCGCATGATCGCGCGGCACCAGCAGTGAATGGTGCCAACTGAACCACGGAAACGCCGCCAAACTGCCGTTGGTCGCTAACTGCTCAGACGCAATGCCGACATCTGCCTCCCCGGCCAGCAGCATGGCCACAATCTCCTGCGGCGATCCTTGGTTAAGTTCAAGCCTGACGTTGGGATAAAGCTGGCGAAACGCTTTGATCACGCGCGGCAAGCTATAGCGCGCCTGCGTGTGGGTGGTGGCTATTGTCAGTACACCGCTGGTTTCATTGGTGAACACATCCGCCAGACGACGGACTTTACCGGCCTCATCAAGGATGCGTTCAGCAATGGTCAGCAACGCCTTACCCGGTTCCGTCATGCCTAACAGGCGCTTACCGCGTCGGATAAAAATTTCCACGCCCAGTTCATCTTCGAGATCGCGGATATGACGACTGACCCCGGATTGTGAGGTAAACAACGTGTTCGCCACTTCTGTGAGATTAAAGTCGCACCGCGCCGCCTCGCGTATAATTTTAAGCTGCTGAAAATTCACGTTCTTTCTCCCCTTTCCCCCGCTATGTTTGGTTCATGTTATGAAGTTAGTGTGAGTGCAACAAATAATAAAAAACCGTTTGTTATGATAAATAGGAATAACGAACCATGGCGATGGTGGGGCGCTGCGGGGGCCGGGCCGCAAAGCCGATCAATTGTGAGCGGGAGTCCGGCCCGCTATGCCGGTATGACTATGAGCGGGTTCCGGCCCGCTATGCCGGTTTTTAGTTGCGTGGGCTCGCGCGTTGAATGCTGCGCAGGGCTGACTCTGAGCGGGTTCCGCCCGCTAACCCTGCGGGAGTTCCAGCCGCCCCGCTGCGGCGTACGGGCAAAGGGCCGAGGGCGCGGCCCTTTGCAATCCGCGCCCTGCGCCAGCCTCCGCTGTTCCCTCACTCCGCCGCGCCAGCCTCACGGACCGCGCGGATTCGCCATCCCTGGCTCATTCCGCGCTCTCAGCGGCATCCCTGCCGCTTCGTCCTGGCCGTCACGCTCCGTTCGGCGCTCCGGATGGCGCTCAACACCGCCGCCTGTAGGACCTTTTTCTTTTTTCTGTGTGGGGTTGTCTGGGGCGCTGTAAGCAGGTCTGTAAAGACAGTGGCTGGCTGAAAAGACAGAAAACAAAAGGTTTCTGGTGAACACGGCGCGGGCGGGATGTGACTACCCGTCTTTCAGATATGCAGTGACGGTAAAAGATATAAAAACAAAGAAGGGTTTTGCTCAACGCAGCGCGGTCCGGATGCGACTTAAAAGTCTTAAAAGCACGCGACATTGGCTAAAAAACAAAATAAAAAAGGGTTTTGCTTAAAGCAGCACAGCCTGAACGCACCTTAAAAATCTTCCCGCCACCCAGCGGCTGCGAAAAAAGTCATGGCTTGCAGCGGGGGGTGTGAAGCGCCATCCCCACTCGCTGAACGACTGAGGCCTTCCAGGGCGAGCGGCATGGATGCCGCGAGAGGCGGCGTTGAGCAGGAGCGAATCGACGCCGGTCCGTCAGGAAGGCTGAGGGAGTGAAGGCACCGCGCAGCGGCGAGCGGGGCTGGCGCAGGGCCGGGGAGTGCAGAGGGCGCGGCTTGGCGCCCTCTGCTCGGTCGCCGCAACGCGGCAAAGGCACCTGCCACAGCCTGTGGCGAACGAAAGCAGCACCGTACATCGCGCCAGCGAGAAAGCACCCGCCACAGCAAGTGGCTAAAACACCAAGCCACTGCCTGCGGCAAAAGCGCCGCCACAGCCCGTGGCAAAAGCCCTCTGCTGCGGCACCCTCCTCGCCTGCGGCGTTTCCCCTATCCTACGAGCATCAGCTCGCGATCCTCTACGGCGGGCTTATTGAGCAGCGACAGCAGGATATTTTTCACTGCCTGCGCCGACGGTGACAGCGGCAGACGCGCGGAGAGGTTCAGCGACAGAGGAAGATGAAGCGACGGGCTGTTGATGCGCGCCATCCAGGCATGGGTCGAGCTAACCAGCGCGCGGGCGGCGGATTCCGGCAGCACGGTGACACCCATTCCGCTCGATACCGCTGCTGTTAGCGTGGAAATGGATTCAATTTCACCGATGATTTTGGCGCTCAGACGGCGCAAAGAGAAAGCTTCGTCCACGCGCTTGCGCACCGCGCTGTAATCTCGCGGCAGGAACAGGCTCATCTGTGCCACGTCAGCCAGATCGACAGTGGTGCCCGGACAGGCCGTAGCCCCCACCAAATAGAGCTCTTCCTTCATCAGTGGAATACTGTTGATGCCCGCCGTGGGCGCGCGGTCGTAGAGCACCGCCATATCCAGCTGACCGTTCATCACTTTGTCGTTCAGCGAACTGCCGCTGTTTTCATGCAGGTAAACCAGCACGTCTGGATACTGCTCACGCACGGTTTGCAGCAGCGGCATGGTCAGTGAGGACGCCGCCGTGCCAGGCGCGAGACCAATAGAAACCTGTCCGTTCAGTACCTGGCCTGCGTTAATCACGGCGGTTTGCGCTTGTTCACACTGGCGCAGAATGGTACGCGCATGGGTATAGAGAATTTTGCCCGCTTCGGTTGGCGTGACGCCGCGCTTGGTGCGGATCAACAATTGCTGATCGAGTTCATTTTCCAGCGTAGCAACCTGCTGGCTGAGCGCAGGCTGCGCGATATGCAGCACTTCAGCAGCTTGCGTCAAGCTGCCGATATCGACGATTTTCACAAAGTATTTTAGTCGTCTTAAGTTCATGTTGCCTCCATCATTCTGGAAATGCCCGGGAAGGGGTTCGGCCCACTGGCGTATGTCAGACATGTTGCAATATGCAGGCCAGTTTTTTCCGACGGAAACAGGATGTAAGACAGAATATTCCTAACGGCCCGAAAAATAAGCCATTCTGATTACCTCTTAGGAGGTAATAAGCGCAGGCGATAATCACAGCACAGCGTAACGGCCGGTCGCTGCACTCTCACGGTGCAAAGCGTGCAAGGCAGGCGTGCAAAAAAGTGATGGATAAAGGGCGCTAAACGGTGCAGAACGCGCAAAAGCGCGCATAAAGCCAGCAAAGTGCGGATAAAAAGCCCAAGAAAGAAAATTGGTCAGCCAGAAATCTTATTGCTGAGCACAGAAAAAAGCCCGTGTTTTCCTGCGCGGAAAACACGGGCTTGGACAGTGGACCCACGTCGCTAACGCTTTTTGCGGTTGCGATGCATATCGATGGAGACGGCCGCCACAATGATGATCCCTTTGATGATGTCCTGCACGTAAGCATCGACGCCAACAAAGGTGAAGCCGCTCTTAATCAGCCCCAAAATCACCGCGCCAATCAAGGTGCCGGTAATCCGCCCCACGCCACCCATCAGGCTGCTGCCGCCGATCACGGCGGCGGCAATCGCGTCCAGCTCGTAAGCCATCCCCATGCTTGACTGACCGCTGCTGACGCGCGCCGCCAGGACCACACCCGCCAGCCCAGAGAGCGCCCCGGCGATGGTATAAACGATGATCAGATACTTGTTGACGTTAATGCCAGAGACTTTGGCTGAGGTCATGTTTCCGCCAATGGCGTAGACGTATTTGCCATAGCGCAGGTGTTTCAGCGCGATATGGAATACAAACGCCACCACGAGGAAAATGATCACCGGCATGGCACCCTGACCAATCGAGGTGAAGCCATCTGACAGGAAGCTGATGGGATTTCCTTGGGTGTAATACTGCGCCAAACCGCGCGCCGACACCATCATACCCAGCGTGGCGATAAACGGCGGGATGCCCGTTTTGGTGATCAGTACGCCGTTTACTAAGCCACACAGCAGCCCAACGCCAATGCCTGCCACGATGGGTACCACCGCAGGCAGATTCACCAGTGAAGGATACATGGGCGTGAGGCTGTCGGACGTCTGCGCCAGACTGGCCGCGACGACCGCGGTCAGCGCGATCACCGACCCCGATGAGAGGTCGATCCCGGTGGTAATAATCACTTGGGTTACCCCTACGGCGATAATGCCGATGATGGCAACCTGCAACACAATCAGTACCAGGCGGTTGGTGTTAAGCAGGAAAGACTGATCGCGAACGTACCAGCCAGCGATTTCGAAAATCAACGCAATGCCCACCATCACCACAAAGATGCCGGTATCTTTTGGCAGCTTGTGGCGCAGGTTAGCGAAAAAAGAGGTCTGTTCAGTGGCCTGCGGGGCCGTGGCTTTCACGTTACTCATAGTTGTCTCGCGCCTCACTCGGATGCCAACGACAAAATGGTTTCCTGGTCGGCCTCTTCTTTATCGAGGATGCCGGTTATACGCCCGCCGTGCATCACCATCACGCGATCGCTCATGCCAAGGATCTCTGGCAGTTCCGACGACACCATGATGATGGCCACACCGCGATTGGCCAATTCGCTGATTAAGCGATAAATTTCCGCCTTCGCGCCCACGTCGATGCCGCGCGTCGGTTCGTCCAGAATCAAGATCTTCGGCTGCGCCAGCAGCCAGCGTGCAATCAGCACCTTCTGTTGGTTGCCACCGCTAAGGTTGTTGATGATCTGATCCATGGTGGGGGTTTTGATGTTGAGTTTGCGGATTTGCTCCATACAGTCCTGCGCCATTTTTACGTGGCTCACAAACCCGCTTTTGCCGATGTAATCCGGCATGTTGACAATACTCATGTTCTCCATAACCGACAGCACGAGGAAAAGCCCCGACTTTTTGCGATCTTCAGTGAGGAACGCCATGCCCTTTTCGATCGCCGTAGAGGGCGAATCTATCGTCACCGGCACGCCATCAATCAGAATCTCGCCGCTGTCGAAAGACTCCATGCCAAACAGGCTTTCCATCACTTCACTGCGCCCCGCCCCCACCAGTCCGGCGACGCCAAGAATCTCGCCTTTGCGCACGCCAAAACTGATATCGGTAAAGCGATCTTTGCAGGTCAGGTTGCGTACCGTCAGCACCTCTTCACCGAGGGTGCCGTTGAATTTCGGGAACAGCTGCGTCAGTTCGCGTCCCACCATTTGGGTAATCAGCGACTGGCGGGTAAAGGCGGTGGTGCTGTTGCTACCCACCCACGTGCCGTCACGGAAAATGCTGATTTCATCGGTGATGGCGAAGATCTCATCCATTTTATGGCTGATATAAATGATGGCTTTGCCCTGCGCGCGCAGGTCGCGAATGATGGTAAACAGATGCGCCACCTCGGTTTCGGTAAGCGCCGAGGTGGGCTCATCCATAATCACCACATCAGCGTTCCAGGAGACCGCCTTGGCGATTTCCACCATCTGCTGCGACGCAATGCTGAGCTCACCGACCAGCCGATCCGCTTTCAGCCGGATATTGAGTTTATCCAGCAGCGCCTGCGTCTGTTTATTCAGCAGCGCGTGATCCACGAAACCGAATTTCATCGGTTCGCGGCCCAGCCAAATGTTTTCCGCCACCGTCATGTAGGGAACGAGGTTAAGCTCCTGATGAATCATGGAGATACCAGAACGGAGCGCGTCCATCGTATCCTGAAACTGCACTGGCTCACCCTTAATACGGATGGTGCCCTTATCGGGACGGTACATCCCGATAAGGCACTTCATTAAGGTAGACTTGCCCGCGCCATTTTCACCCATCAGGGCATGTACCGACCCCGGCTTGATACGCAGTGAGACGTTGTCGAGCGCCTTCACTCCGGGGAAGAACTTGCTGATGCCTTCGGCTTCAAGCGCAAAAGCGGTCATACGTCACCTCCAAACAGCTTTTGGGGAAGGGATTACTTCTGGTTACGGTTCTCGAACTGCGCCATGTTGTCTTTGGTGATCAGCTGGTAAGGAATGTTGATCACGCGTTCGATTTTCTCGCCGTTGGCCAGCTTAACGGCCGCTTTCACCGCACCTTCACCCTGCCCTTTGGCGTCCTGGAACACGGTGGCGACCATTTTGCCGTTTTTCAGCATTTGCAGCGCATCGGGGGTGCCATCCACGCCCGCGATCAGAATGTGGTTTGGATTTTTGCCCAGCGCCTGCAGCGCACCAATGGCCATTTCATCGTTATTAGACGCAATCGCCTGGATATCGTCACCCGCGGTCATCCAGTTACTGACGACGTCTACCGCATCATTACGGGTAAACTTGGCCGTCTGTTTTTGGACCACTTTGATGCCCGGATATTTCGCCACCACGGCTTCAACGCCCTTGGTGCGATCGCGGGTGGACTCATTCGCTAAATCGCCCATTAAGATCGCGACGTTGCCTTTGCCATTCATGGCTTTCGCCAGCGCTTCCATCTGCAGGCGACCCGCCAGCTCTGAGTCCGAACCGACGTAAGCCATTTTGCTGGTCAGTTCGCCGGCCGGTTTACGGTTAACGAACACCAGCGGGATATTGGCTTTGGTGGCCGCATCCATGATCGGTTTCACTGCGTTGGTGTCTACCGGGTTGACGATAATGGCATCCACACCCTGACCGATGAAGTTCTGTACCTGCTGCAGCTGTTGCGACACGTCGCCTTTGGCATCCTCAACCTGGCCTTTCACGTTATCGGTCTGCATCTCTTTCTGCATTGCTGTACGCAGAATGGTGAGGAAATTGTCATCAAACAGCGCCATCGACACGCCTACCTGAAGATCTTTTGCCATCACCGCTGCCGGTAACATGCAGGCTATCAGGGAAGTCACTAACGCTTTTTTGAATTTCATAGGGCACCCTTTTTATACGTTAACGTGCGCAGCCTGACTGAGAAGACGAATGAAAAATATCTTTTACATTCACCCAGCGCCGCTGGCAGGATTTATGTGTTTATGGAGGTAAGGCTTCTGGTTAAACGCTCTTTTTTCACTGCATGCTTTCACTTAAACTTTTTACTTATCAGAAATTTATTCTCGACACAGTGTTTTACGCGATAAAACGCATTTCGGGCGTCAGCGTAAACAGTTCATTTATTTCATCGGTCCATCATTTGAAATTTTCATCATAAAAGCACTGAAACGCTTGTTTTAAAATCAGCAAATAACAAAACTTTGACACGCCTCTAACATCTCAAAGGAATTGCCGTCGAATTGCGATCCTGTCGGCAGTTTACAATTTGTGCGCTCAAGCCTTAAAAAACACCATGTTGCTGTTTTTGCGCGCACTTAAACCGGAAGTGTGCGATCGGCCTTTGACATCGCTGCCGGGCATCGCTACTATTCGCCTCGTTCACACGATTCCTCTGTAGTTCAGTCGGTAGAACGGCGGACTGTTAATCCGTATGTCACTGGTTCGAGTCCAGTCAGAGGAGCCACATTTAGAAAAGCCCGCTCAGGGAAACCTGAGCGGGCTTTTTGCATCCTGCCTGTCGCGAATCGGGGCTTAGAGCAAATCCGTCCATGCCATCACCAGCTGCGCTGGCAGCGGCTGCGTCAACAGCGTCGCGTCCGGCTGCCAGCTATCCCAATGGCGAAACGCGCTGAAATTGAGCCCGGTCAGGCTCTCCAGCGCGCTGACCGAAACGCGGTATTCATCAACATTGGGCACCGCTTCCGGCTGCAGGGCTGGCAACACGCGGCGCGGCTCATCCAGTAGCGCATCCTGGCTCACCAGCAGCGCGGTGGCCTGCGGCGCGCCCTGCGGCCCGATGCGCAGCACCACTTTCCAGAACATCAGCGGCACCGATAAGTCGCCGTACTGGCGTGCCCGATCGTTCAACACTGGACCGGTCAATACGCTTATTTGCTGATGCGTTTTTAGCACGCCAAATTCGAGAATATAGCGCTCAACGCCCTGCCAGTAAGTGAGGCTTTGGTTGAAGCGAAAGTGCTGCGGCGAACAGTTGGTAAAGTGAAACGTATCTTTATTGGCGCGCACCGCTTCCGCCGCGGTGCCCCACGTGGGATCGCTGCGGCGAGTCAGGTGGCCGCGATCGAACCAGCGGCTGAACGCGCGATAGAATGCCTGCCCGGTGACATAGCGACTGTCGATGCGACTGTCGTCCACCCAGCGATCGCCCTCCGCCAGCAGTGAGGGCTGGCCGCTGCCGCGGTCAATATTGATATAACGCGCACCGTCAATGTTGGTGGCGGTAAAAAAAGCCAGTTTGCGTTCCGCGCTCATAAACAACGAGAAGTGCTCGTAATCGAGTCGGGCTTCCGCACCGGTGCGGCCATCACGCAGCGGCGCCACGTCGGCTGCACGCGGCGCGATGATGTCGGCCAGCGCAATCGGCGTATCGCGCAGAAAATCGGTCTGATAGCCCGTACGCGCCGCGAGGTTTTCGTCACGCGGCGCGGTACCAGACGCGGGCGTAAACGCTGCGCCCGCGCCGGTTAACGCCTGCATGAGCAGTGCCTGCTGCGGTGCGGCCAGCGCAGCCAGCTCGCCTTTAAGCCAGTCAACGATCGCGCTGAGGCGGATGCCCTCGTTGACCCATTTGCCGCCCTCCTCGACGGCACCGTGATGCAACGCCACCAGCTGCCAACCGTCATTAAACACCGGTGAACCAGAGGAGCCGGCGTCGCTATCGGTCTCGTAGTGCAAAAACTGCGCGTGACGCGCTAACAGCGCATTATTGCGCAGCGAGAGCTGCTGTGGCGCACCGCCGGGATGATGGATCAGGTTGAGCGGCATGCCCAGCGCGTGCTTATCGTGACGGTCATTGAGCGCGAGCGGCAAGGGGTCTTCACCCACGCGATCAAGCGCCGGGCCCAGCGCAATCAGCGTACAGTCGAGCGCCTCGGTGGGGTTGCTCAGCCAAAAGCGCTCGGCATCGACGGTAAAGCGCCGCCCCGCTATCACGCTGCCCGCCTCCCCCTGACGGAAGCCAAATTCCACGGTGATGCGTCCCGGTGCGGGCGGTTCCGACAAGACATGATGATTGGTGACCAACAGATTGCCGTGGATTAAAAAACCGCTGCCTTTGGGCACCCCGTCTTCGCGGATAAGCGCCACCGCGCGTGCTGCCTCCAGCCCCTGCTGTAAGAAAACCACCGGCAGCCGGTCGTCGGTATCGATGATAACGCCTTGTCTAACGCGTTGCTGAAACGCATAGCGCTGCGCCCGCTGCTTATCCGGTTCTGCGGGCTGGCCGTGGGCCAGCGCATCGCGCGTCTGCTGTCGTTGCTCGGCGGTCAGCGCCAGCCTTGCGGCGATGGACGCGTGCGGGGAGGTATTCATTGGCATCTCCTTGAGGACGGGGTTACTTTAACCATAGCCCGCCGCGCGCGCGCCGCGTGTGACAGCTGTGTTACCATGCGCGTTTTAACGATCTGTCACGAGCGCTATGTCGGATTCCCCTCTAAAACGCAAAAACGATCCGGAAGGATTAAAGAAACGCATCCTCGCGGGCGCCCTGAAAACCTTTGCTGAATTTGGCATGCAGGGCGCGCGTCTGGAACAGATTGCCGAGCACGCGCAAACCACAAAGCGCATGGTGGTGTATCACTTTGTGAACAAAGAGCAGCTGTATATCGCCGTGCTGGAGCAGGTCTATCAGACCATTCGTGAACATGAGAGCGGGTTGAATCTGGCGGTCATGGCGCCAGAGCAGGCGATGATTAAACTGGTGGAAGCCAGCTTTGATTATCACGCCGCCCACCCCGATTTTATGCGCCTGGTCTGTACCGAAAATTTACTGCGTGGTCGCTACATTACGCAGTCCTCGCGCATTAAAGCCATGAACAAAAGCGCGCTGGATCTGCTCGACGATATTCTCACGCGCGGTCAACAGCAGGGCGTATTTCTGGACGATCTCAACACCGTGGATGTGCACCGCTTGGTGAGCAGCATTTGCGTACACCATGTCGCCAACCGCTACACCTTTCACTATCTGTTTACCCCCGACGACAGCGAAGCGGACAGCCTGCGCCGTAACCGCCAGCTGGCCGTAACGGCGACGCTGCGCTACCTCAAAAAACATCAATAACCTTTAACTTGCAGGGCTATCCTGCAAGTTAATTTCCTCTTAACGGTTCACTTGCTCATTATTATTTGGCACTGTTTTTAGCCACGCAGATCTCCCATTTTTTTGCTATATCAGCTGCTGCTTCGCTTTTTACCGCCACTTTGCGCGCCAGGGCATTACTCTGCTCATCACCACTGTTCGTTATGCGTAACCCAAAAAACGCAGAAGTCCATCTCGCGCCGACACTAAAAAAATTTATCTTGACTTCAATACGTCTTATCAGCGGCTTCGTTCTGATGGTCTACGCTTAAAGCCTTAAGGCTGACACAGATCACATTTTAAGGAATGCCGCGGTGAACAAAGACACCCTGCTTTATCCCCTACGTAACCCGCGTGAGACCGCGCATGACAGCGCACTCTGGAACTGGGCGCAAAATTCGGTGGTCGGTCAGCGGTCGCAGCTGCAGCAGCCGCAAAACGAAGCCGAAATACAACAGCTGCTACGCGATAGCCAAGGTAAGGTGCGCGTGATTGGCAGCCGCTTGTCGCCTGGCCGCATGCTATGCGTTCAGCCTGACGATCTGCTACTCGACCTCAGTGCCCTGACGGGCGTGCTGGGCCACGATGAACACAGTGTGACCTTTGCTGCGGGGACGCTGCTGCAAGACATCTTCGACACCCTGACGACAATGGATCGCATGCTGGGCTGCTCGCCGGGCGTTATCGCGGTGCAAACCCTGGCCGGCGCCATGGCCAGCGGCACCCACGGTCAAGGACTGGATCAGAGTTCACTGGCCGATGAAGCGCTGCGCCTGCGCATGGTGCTGGCCGACGGCAGCGTACGCGAGTTGCAGCGCGGTGATGCGGATTTTCCGGCGGCGCTGACGTCGCTGGGCGCGCTCGGCATTGTCACCGCCGTGACGCTGCGCACCCGCCCCTTCCGCATATTTAGCTGCCATAAGTTTGCGGCCTCCGCCGATACGCTGGAGCAGGATCTGCTGACGTGGAACCGCGAGCATGAACTGAGCAAAGCGTGGTGGTTTGTTGACGATAATCTGATGCACGTGTGGAACGCCGATCCGGCCAGCGCCGCGGATGCCCAAGCGTGGCACGATAACCAGCGCGAGGTGATTGAGCACAGTGACGACGCGGACAGCAGTCTCAATGACACCATCGATCAGACGCTGGCGCACATGCACCGCGATACGCAGATCCACGGGAAGGGGGGAAAACAGTTCCGTACCGTCACGCGGTTCCGCGATTTTACCGATATCACGGGTGACATTTACCAGCTGTTTTGCCGTGGGATCGCCGTGCCGCAAATCAACGTGGAGATCGCGGTGCCGCTGGCGAATACGCCACGCGCTATTCAGCGCATCAAGGCCTGGTATGCCGAGAAGCACCCGCACATGCATTACCCCATTATCCTGCGCTGTACTGGGCCTTCAGACGCCTGGCTGAGTCCTGCGCATCAGCAGGAGAGCTGCTTTTTCGGCTTCGTGGTGTATTACGCCGACGACGGCTCGCTGTCGCAAGAGGGCCTGCATTTCCTGACCCAAGTTGAGAAGCTGCTGGCCGCTGAAGGGGGGCGCCCGCACTGGGGTAAATATTACGATCCGCAGCGCTATCAGTGGCGCGATATCTATCCACAGTGGGAAGCGTTTCGCGAAGTGCGCCAACGCTTTGACCCCCAACACCGTTTTAGCAATGACTACCTTACGGCCCTTTTTGATTAATACAGGGAGAGTTTATGTTTGCCTGGGTAACGCTGCTGACGCAGCCTGAGTACGTCATCGGCGTTCGCGCCCTACACCGTTCACTGCAGCGCAGTAAGACGCAATGGCCACTGGTGGTGATGGTGACAAAAGCCATCCCACAAGAAACACAGGCGGCCTTACGGGCGCAAGGATGTGTTATTCATGCGGTTGAGCCCCTCTTGCCTAATGATACGCTTGAGCAGCATTACGCCTCGGCGCAATTTGGCGAGGTGTGGAGCAAGCTGCGCGTTTGGGAGCTCACGCACTATCAGCGCGTCGTGTTTCTGGATGCCGATATGCTGGTGCTGCGCAACATGGATGAGCTTTTTACGCTGGATATGGGCGACTCACCTTTAGCGGCGTGTCACGCTTGCCGCTGTAATCCCAATAAGATAGCCAGCTATCCGGCCAGCTGGCAGCCCGATAACTGCCACTATACCTGGCAGGCCAGCGGCAAATCCGCACCCGCCGACCTTGACCGCTACCTGAACGGGGGTTTTTTGGTGCTAAAGCCCGATCGCGAGGTATTTGCCTGGCTGCAACACAAAGTGAAAACGATTGACGATCTGCGCCGCTATCCGTTTTCGGAGCAGGATCTGCTTAACGAGCTGTTTAAAGATCGCTGGCTGCCGCTCTCGTGGGTGTATAACGCCTTAAAAACCCTGCCTTTCCAGCATGCTGGCCTATGGCGTGACGATGAGGTGAAGAACCTGCATTACATTCTGGCCAAGCCCTGGCAGCGCGACAGGAACCCACCGGTGAGCGAGCGCGATCGTTACTATCCGTTAGAGCAACTGTGGTGGGAAGTGGGGATGGAATGAGGTGTGCCAGCGGCACAGGGCGTTTGCCACTTGCAGTGGCGGGGCTGGTGCCGCTGGCAGCGGCGGTGCTTTTGCCGCAGGCAGCGGCGGTGCTTTAGCCGCAGGCAGCGGCAGGTGCTTTTGCCGCTGGCAACGGCGGTGCTTTAGCCGCAGGCAGCGGCGGTGCTTTTGCCGCAGGCAGCGGCACGGTGCTTTCTCGCTGGTGCGAAGCACTGTGCATCTTTCGTTCGCCATGGCAATGGCAGGTGCTTTTGCCGCGCTGCGGCGACCGAGCAGAGGGCGCCAGGCCGCGCCCTCTGCACTCCCCGGCCCTGCGCCAGCCCCACTCGCCGCTGCGCGGTGCCTTCACTCCCTCAGCCTTCCTGACGGACCGGCGTCGATTCGCTCCTGCTCAACGCCGCCTCTCGCGGCATCCATGCCGCTCGCCCTGGAAGGCCTCCTTCGTTCAGCGAGTGGGGATGGCGCTACCAAACCTCGCTGTGGGTCTCCTATATTTTTTCAGCCACCGCGCGGCGGTAAGATTTTTAAGGTGCGTTCAGGCTGTGCGGCGTTAAGTAAAACCTTTCTTTCGCGTTTTTTGTCTTTAGACGCCAGTGCGTGGCTGAAAGACTTTTAAGTATCATCCCGCCCGCGCGGTATTAATCAGAAGCCGTTTCTATCTTGTGTTCCTGTGTTCTGTCTTTTTCAGTCAGCCACGGTCTTCGCAGAACGGCTTACAGCCGACCAGACAATACCTGACCAAAGACAAGAAAATACTCTTACAGGCGGCGGTGTTGAGCGCCATCCGGAGCGCCGAACGGAGCGTGACGGCCAGGACGAAGCGGCAGGGATGCCGCTGAGAGGGCGGAATGAGCCAGGGATGGCGAATCCGCGCGGTCCGTGAGGCCGTTGCGGCGGAGTGAGGGAACAGCGGAGGCTGGCGCAGGGCGCGGATTGCAAAGGGCCGCGCCCATCGGCCCTTTGCCCGTACGCCGCAGCGGGGTGGCTGAAACTCCCGCAGGGTTAGCGGGCGGAACCCGCTCAGAGCAATGCCGACTGAGCGGCCGGAACCCGCTCAGGGTTTAGTAAAAAACCGGCATAGCGGGCCGGAACCCGCGCAACGAAAAACCGGCTTTGCGGGCCGGCCCCCGCTCATGCCCCACCGGCATGGCGGGCCGGACTCCCGCCGCGCCCGGCCATCGCCATAGCCCCCTTTTAGCGCCAACCCAATTCGGGTGCTACGTGCGTCAGGATACTGTCGATAACGTGGGCACAGTAGTCGACGCCAAGCTGATTAGGAATGGTAAGCAGCAGCGTATCCGCTTCCGCAATGCCCTCGTCTTCAGCGAGCTGTTTGATGAGCTTATCCGGTTCTGCGGCATAGCTGCGACCAAAAATAGCGCGGGTTTTTTCGTCCAGAAAGCCCACCGAGTCGCGATCCTGGCCGCTACGGCCAAAGTAAGCGCGATCGAGATCGTTGGTGAGCGCAAAAATGCTGCGGCTCACTGAGACGCGCGGCGTACGCTGATGTCCTGCAGCTGCCCATGCTTCCCGGTAGGCCCGAATCTGCTTCGCCTGCTGAACGTGGAATGGCTCGCCGGTTTCATCGTCTTTTAACGTCGAGCTTTGCAGGTTCATGCCCTGCTGCGCCGCCCAAACAGAGGTTGCATTAGAGCCTGATCCCCACCAGATACGCTCACGCAGGCCCTCCGAGTAAGGCTCAAGGCGTAACAGGCCCGGCGGGTTCGGGAACATGGGCTGCGGATTGGGTTTCGCAAAACCTTCACCACGCAGCACCTCTAGCAGCTGTTCAGTGTGGCGTCGTCCCATGTCCGCATCGCTCTCGCCCGCCTGCGGGTGATAGCCAAAATAGCGATAACCTTCGATAACCTGCTCGGGAGAGCCACGGCTCAGGCCAAGCTGCAGGCGTCCGTTGGCAATCAGATCCGCTGCGCCAGCATCTTCCGCCATGTAAAGCGGGTTTTCATAGCGCATATCAATAACGCCCGTGCCAATCTCGATTTTATGCGTTTTCGCCCCAACCGCTGCCAGCAGCGGAAACGGTGAACTCAGTTGACGCGCAAAATGGTGCACGCGGAAATAGGCACCGTCTGCGCCCAACTCTTCCGCTGCCACGGCCAGATCGATGGACTGCAATAGCACGTCCTGGGCAGAGCGGGTGGCGGACTGCGATGACGGCGTCCAGTGACCGAACGATAAAAAGCCAATTTTTTTCATGGGAAATTCTCCTCGCGGGGCAGTGCCCTTTCAAACCGATAGCACAAGGTTACGCCAGCGCAGAGATGACTGATAGCCAATAGTTTTCGCGCGCTTTATCAACTTTTTTGTACAACATCATGCGAAGTGGCAAGGCGTTGTCCTCTGGCGTTCGGTGACGATGACGCAATATCAACTATGATTTTGTACATCACCGTTTGGGTTTGGCTTGGTACGCCCAGCGCAATGTCAAAAGGATCCCAGAATGCCGTTAATTTCGATGCCCATGTACGATATCCATCGCCCATCTACTGAGGCTCTGGCCACCACAATCGCTCAACTGTTGATCAAGCACGACGTGCATGCCGAGGTGGTGTGGCCGCAGGATCTGCTGTCGCACTGGCGCGACGACCGACTGTTACTGAGCGCGAGCTGCGGCTACCCGCTGGTAAACTATCTGCCAGGCGTTCAGCTGGTGGGCGCGTTTCACTCTCTGGCTCAAGGCTGCGAGAACTTACGTTCTCGCAGCTGGCTGGTGGCACGCAGCGCGGACGAAGGCCGGCCCCTGAGCGACTTTCGCGGTCAGCGCGCGGTGTGTAATAGCGAGGATTCCCATTCGGGATTTAATGCGCTGCGTTACCTGATTGCTCCGCTGGCGCAGCACGGCAAATTCTTTAGCCAGACGCTGTTCAGCGGTAGTCACGTGGCGTCTCTGGCCGCGTTACGCGCGTCACAGGCCGATATCGCGGCCATTGACTGCATCACGTGGGCCTTGCTGCGGCGCTATCAGCCTGAAGCCCTAAACGGCTTGGCGATTGTGGGCGAAACCCCTCTGTGCGCAGCCTTACCTTTAATCACCTCCGCCAGCACCGACGCCTTACTGATGGAGAAGCTGCGTAGCGTGCTGTTTGAAATCACCATGGATGAGGCGTTTCATCCGATTATGGAAGCGAACCTGATTGCCGGTTTTGCGGTGCCGCCGCGCAGCTATTATGACGAAGTTTTAACGTTTGAGGTGTTGCCTGACGGGCAGTGGATGGGAGAGCGCAGCCAGAGCGCTGGCCATTCGCGGCGGGAGTCCGGCCCGCAAAGCCGATGAGTCGTGAGCGGGGTCCGGCCCGCTCAAGCCGGTAAGGTTCTGAGCGGGGTCCGGCCCGCTATGCCGGTCTTTACTGAACCCTGAGCAGGTTCCGCCCGCTAACCCTGCGGGAGTTGCAGCCGCCCCGCTGCGGCGTACGGGCAAAGGGCCGATTTTGAGCGGGTTCCGGCCCGCTATGCCGGTCTTTATTGAACCCTGAGCAGGTTCCGCCCGCTAACCCTGCCGGAGTTCCAGCCGCCCCGCTGCGGCGTACGGGCAAAGGGCCGATTTTGAGCGGGTTCCGGCCCGCTATGCCGGTCTTTACTGAACCCTGAGCGGGTTCCGCCCGCTAACCGCACGGCAGTTACAGCCGCCCTGCTGCGGCGTACGGGCAAAGGGCCGATGGGCGCGGCCCTTTGCAATCCGCGCCCTGCGCCAGCCTCCGCTGTTCCCTCACGGACCGCGCGGATTCGCCATCCCTGGCTCATTCCGCTCTCTCAGCGGCATCCATGCCGCTTCGGCCTGGCCGTCACGCTCCGTTCGGCGCTCCGGATGGCGCTCAACCCCCTCGCCTTTAAGAGCCTTTTCTGTTTTTTGTCTGGTGTTGTCTGGTGTTGTCTGGTGTTGTCTGGTGTTGTCTGGTTGGCCGTAAACGGGTCTGCGAAGACAGTGGCTGGCTGAAAAGAAGAAGAAGACAGAAACACAAAATTGAAAAGGTTTCTGGTTAACACCGCGCGGGCGGGATGGTACTTAAAAGTCTTTCAGCCACGCACTGGCACCTGGAGATAAAAAACATGAAAGAGGTTTGCTTAACGCCGCGCAGCCTGAGCGCACCTTAAAAATCTTCCCGCCGCGCGGCGGCTGCGAAAAACATAAAAGACCCACAGCGAGGTTTGGTAGCGCCATCCCCACTCGCTGAACGAATGAAGCCTTCCAGGATGAGCCGCATGGATGCGGCGAAAGGCGGCGTTGAGCAGGAGCGAATCGACGCCGGTCCGTCAGGAAGGCTGAGGGAGTGAAGGCACCGCGCAGCGGCGAGCGGGGCTGGCGCAGGGCCGGGGAGTGCAGAGGGCGCGGCCCGGCGCCCTCTGCTCGGTCGCCGCAACGCGGCAAAAGCATCTGCCACAGCCTGTGGCGAACGAAAGATGCACCGTGCTAACGCCAGTGAGAAAGCAACGAACCGCTGCCTGCGGCAAAAGCTCCGCCACTGCAAGTGGCTAAAGCATCTGCCATTGCCATGGCGAACGAAAGTCGCTCCGTGCTAACGGAAAGGCACCCTGCCGCTGCCTGCGGCAAAAGCCCGCCACTGCAAGTGGCACAAGCCCCGACACGGCAAGTGACCAAAGCACCCTGCGGCAAAAATTGCACTTTTTCTGGCAACACCGCTGGCGTCAGATTATGTTACGGTTTTCTTTTTTAAGGACATCCCAATGCGCATTCTCATCGTTGGCGCTGGTGCAACCGGCGGGTATTTTGGTGCGCGTCTCGCTCAGGCGGGACGCGATGTCACGTTTCTGGTGCGCGAACGCCGCTGGCAGCAGCTGCGCGAGCACGGGCTGATTCTGCAAACGCCGCAAGGCAGAGAGGTCATCACGCCGCAGCTGATAAAAGCGGAGCAGTTAACTGACCCCTTTGATGTGATTATCCTGACGGTGAAAAGTTTTGGTCTGGCGCAGGCCATAGCCGATATTGCCCCTGCGGTAGGTGCGCAGACGCTGATCGTGCCGATTCTCAACGGCATGCGCCACATCGATACGCTGCGCGCGCGCTTTGGTGACAAGGTGATTGGCGGACTGTGTAAAATCAATGCGACCTTGGGCGAACAGGGCGAGGTCGTGCAAATGACGCCGCTGCATATCCTGTATTACGGCGCGCTGAAGGGCGAGAATCATGCACGTCTGCAGCCGCTGGATGCCACGCTCAAGGGAGCCGGCTTCGACACGGTGTTCACCGCGGATATCCTGAGCGAACTGTGGGAAAAGTGGCTGCTGCTGAGTACGCTCGGGGCGGTGTGCTGTCTCGGCCGCGGCAATACACAGCAGGTACTGCGTTCGCAAGGAGGCGAAGCGCTGCTGCACGGTCTTTTCACCGAGGTGCTGGCGGTGATCGCTGCCGAAGGCTATCAGGAACGTCCGGCAAACACCGCCAAAATCTATCAGATGCTGAACAATCCACAGGTCGCGATGACCTCCTCTATGTTCCGCGATTTAACGCAGGGATATGCCATCGAGGCCGATCAGGTGATCGGCGATTTATTGGTGCGCGGCGCGTGCAGCAGCATAAACACGCCCTTATTGAATGCGGTGTATGTGAATTTACAGGTTTACCAACAACAGCGTTAAGCATCCGGGATTGAGCGACACGCCGCACCGTCGCCAAAATTTGCTACACTCGCCGCGACTATCTCTGGAGAGTTTATGACCGCGCGTTCCATCACCCTCGACGATGTCGCTCAGCTGGCAGGCGTCTCCTATCAAACCGTGTCGCGCGTGCTGAATCACTCGCAGCAGGTCTCGCCTCGCACGCGGGCCAAAGTCGAAACGGCTATGCGGCAGCTCAACTACGTGCCCAATCGCGTGGCGCAGCAGCTCGCGGGCAAAGCGACCCGCACGCTTGGGCTGGCCACCAGCGATTTGGCCCTGATGGCACCCGCGCAAATTGCGTCAGCCGCCCAGAAGCGTGCGGCTGCACAGGGTTATCATCTGGTGATCGCCATGGCAACGCCGGGCCGCGACGCGCAGGAGACGGTGAACGAACTGCTGGCGCAGCGTGTGGATGCCCTACTGATTAATCTTCCGCTGACGGCTGCGCAGGCGGTGAGCATTGAAGCGCAGTGTGCGGGCAAGCCGACGCTATTTTTGGATGTGGAGCAGCACGCTAGCGTTGCGCAGTGTCAATATCCCAGCGCAAAGGGGGCGCAGCAAGCGGTGGCCCATTTGGTTGCGCTGGGGCATCGGCAAATCGGCTTGCTCAACGGGCCTGCGGAATCGGCTTCGGCGCGAGCGCGCTACGAGAGCTGGTTGCAGGCGCTGTCAGCACATGAACTTGACCCGTTTTGCGTCCTAGAGGGCGACTGGAGTGCGGCGTCGGGCTACCAGGCGCTGCTCACGCGGCTGCCGGATAATCTGCCGCAAGCGCTGCTGGTGGCCAACGACCAAATGGCGCTGGGCGCAATGCGGGCGCTGCATCAGCACGGCGTGAAACTGCCCGGCGATATGTCGCTGATTGGCTATGACGATACCGCTGAAAGCGCGTGGTATCAGCCGCCGCTCACCACCATCCGTCAGGATTTACAGCAGCTCGGCGTGGTCAGCGTGGATCGCCTGCTGGCGCGGCTGCGCGGGGATACGCCCTCACCCGTGCCGCTGGAAACCGAGCTGGTATTGCGCGAAACCACCGCCCCGCCGCGCTCGCGCGCCGTGAGTGTGGTGGAGATTGCGCAGCAGTTGCACCAGCTGGCCCAGCAGCTGACGATGAAATAAACCAAAAAAACGGGGCCTTCAGGCCCCGCGATCGTTACTGTGGTTTTGGCTCGCCCATCGATTTTAGTTTCTTCGACAGGTCACGGCGCTCTTTCGACAGCTCGGCGTTCTTGATGATGTACTCATCGACGCGATCTTCATAATCAACGCGCATCGACGCGATGATCTCCTGCACCGCCTCAATGCTCATGCCCGGCTTAATGTATTCGCTCAGGTTATCCAGCAGCAGCACGCGCTTCTGGTTATCACGGATTTTTTTCTCGTTGTCCGTGATTTCGCGCTGCAGTTTGTTTTTACGACGAAACATACGCACAAACTCCAGGACGTCCTGAAATGATTGCTTGGCATTTTCCATGTTGGCACCTTTCTTAAGGCCTGCCGCAGCAGGCGGAATAGTCATACATTTCAGCTTAGCGGCTGATTTAATGAGGTAGCACTATACACAACGTCTTACGCACCGGACCTTATCTTAGCGCAAAGCACGTGTATTTCACATTAAGTCATTGCCTGATAAACCTATTTACGCAGCGCCAACCGCACCAAATCGGTGACGCGCTCTAACTGTCGCGCCTGCTCTAAACTCAACCAAACGTAGCCATAAATCGCCGTGGTTTCGAAGCGTTCGCTGCCGCTGGCAATCAGCGCCTCCAGCTCTTGGGTGATCGCCTCCAGCTCATGGCTGTTGGCAATGACCTGCTCAGTCTCCCCTTTTACCACCAGCGTCGCCAGTGCGTTGAGCGTGTTTTCGGTCATCTGCTGCGTGCGGCGCAGCGTCGGGGCGTTGAGCAAAATTAAATGGCTGGCACGCGACGACCACCACGCCTCAATTTGCATCTGCAATGTGTTGACCATATTGCGGTTAATGGTCTGAATCGCTTCAAACACCGATTTCGGAATACGGGTCTCTTTGCTTGAGGGTTCCAGCAGAGCACGCATTTTTATCACGCTGGTCAGTAAGCGCTGAAAGCGTGAATTGAGGCGCGGTTTTTCAACCAGATTAGGGGAAAATCCGGCGTGGTGAATGGTGGCCATCTCGCGGAACGCATCCGACAGCTGAATACGCCAATGGGTATACGCCCGCTGCGCCCAGATGGCGCTGAACAGCAGGGCCATTAGCGACCCCAGAATCACATCGCCGCCGCGCCACAGCGCCACGGTGAAATCGCCTGCGGGTGCGCCGACCACCACGCCCAAGGTAATGCCAATCAGCAGCGCCATATACGGGTGCTTACCAAGCGTGAGATAGCCACAGACAATCATCACCAGCATGCACCAGGCGAGCATCAGCGGCAAAGAAAAGAGCTCCAGCTTAAGCGCGATCAGCCCCGAGGCAAGCCCGGCGAACGTGCCGCTGATGCGCTGCACCACGCGCGGCAGCACGTTTCCCCACGTAGAGATGGGCCCCATGACCACCACCAGCGTGATCAGCGGCCAGGTGCCTTCCGGGATGTTAGTCAGGCGCACAAACAAAAAGCAGAGCACAAAGGCCACCGCAATACGTACGCCGTGCACGGCGCGATAGTGGCGATAGAACCAGAACTCAATGGCGGAAATGGGTTTGTCAGCGCGTAGCATGGCGATCCGGAAAGGTTGACATCATCGACGCTATGTTAGCGTAGCCCTGCGGCGATCCAGAGTAATTTCGGTGATTTTTACGCATTACAACAGCGGCGTTACATAAATGATTCTGAGCAGAAACAAAGATGTAACGCAGCAAAGCAAAGCCGGCAGGCGCTTCGCCTGCCAGGCCTCTTACAGCTTCTGTTTCAGATAATCGCTGATGCGCGTGATAATGCCCGCTTTTTCCACGCCCTGCAGCGCATAGAGCGGATAAGTCGCCAATGTCTTGTCTTTGTCGATCACCTGAATTTCACCAATTTGCTCATTGGCTTTTAACGGCGCTTCCAGATCTTTACGGTCAATCACGTACTTCGCCATAATATTGGCGACTTCCGCACGCGGCAAAGAGAGATAGATATCTTGCGTGGTGCCAACATCCACCTTGTGCGGATTACCGTACCAGACGTTCTCGGTGCCAATTTTTTTGCCCGCGTGGAACAGCTGCACGGTGTCGAAGTTGTTCTGTCCCCATACCAGCAGTTTGCGCGCTTGCTCTTCCCGCCCTTTCGAACTTTTCCCGCCCATGATCACCGCGATCAAGCGATGGCGCCCGACCACGTTGGAGGCCACAATGTTGAACCCTGCGCTCTCGGTGTGGCCGGTTTTCATGCCATCAACGTGCAGGTTTTGATCCCACAGCAGGCCGTTACGGTTGTTCTGCGTAATGCCGTTAAAGCTCAGGGTTTTCTCGCTGTACATCGCGTAGAAGTCCTGCTCGCCGTTGATGATGGCGCGCGACAATACCGCCAAGTCGCGCGCGGTGGTGTGCTGGCCCGGCGCGTCAAGCCCGTGCACGGTTTCAAAGTGGGTGTGCGTGAGGCCCAGCTTTTCGACGTAGTGGTTCATCATCGTCACAAAACTGTCCTGGCTCCCTGCGACATAGTCAGCCAGCGCTACGCAGGCGTCGTTGCCTGAATCAATGATGACGCCGCGCATCAGATCGCGCACCGTGACTTTATCGCCCGGCTTGAGGAACATCAGCGACGAGCCTTTGAATACCGGATTACCCGCCGCCCAGGCATCTTTGCCCACGGTGACAACATCGTCGCGGGTGATTTTTTTCTGATCCACCGCGCGGTCTACCACATAACCGGTCATCAGTTTGGTCAGGCTTGCCGGATTACGCTCTTCATCGGGGTTACCCGCCGTGAGGATCTGCCCGGTTGTGGCGTCCATCAGCACCCATGAGGCCGCGTCCACCGCCGGCGGCGTGAGCGGGAACGGCATGCTGTCATCGGCCTGCGCCGACGATGCCAAAATAATCATTCCAGTTACAGTTACCAGCAGACGCCTTTTCACCACTTCTTCCTCAGATCATAAAATGAATTTCCGCCGCACGTTTTACGGCAATTAGGCGGTTGCAGCTTGAATAAATTGAAAAAAAGTATGAACTGCGAATTAAACGGCTGCGCAGCGGCACGCGCGGTGCCAATGAGGTTGTGCTGGAAGGATGGGACGACTATCCTGTGCGTTGATTTTTCATCGCCAGGATATCGCCGTGCCCGCCTCTGAGTTCAGCTTCCTTTTTCACGATTACGAAACCTTCGGCAAAAGCCCCTCGCTGGATCGCCCGGCCCAGTTTGCCGGTTTGCGGACCGACAGTGATTTCAATGCCGTTGGTGAACCGCAGGTGTTTTACTGTCAGCCTGCCGATGACTATCTGCCACAGCCTGAAGCCGTGATGATCACCGGCATCACGCCGCAAATTGCTCAAGCGCGCGGCGTAACGGAAGCCGCCTTCGCCGAGCGCATTCACGCGCTGTTCAGCGAACCGCAAACCTGCGTCATCGGCTACAACAACGTGCGCTTCGACGACGAAGTAACGCGCAATATCTTCTACCGCAACTTCTTCGATCCTTACGGCTGGAGCTGGCAAAATGGCAATTCACGCTGGGATCTGCTGGATGTAATGCGTGCCTGCTATGCGCTGCGTCCGGAAGGCATTGTCTGGCCGGAAAACAGCGACGGGTTCCCCAGCTTCCGCCTTGAGCACCTGACGCACGCCAACGGGGTGGCCCATGAGCAGGCGCACGATGCGATGTCAGACGTCTACGCGACGCTGGCAATGGCGAAACTGGTTAAAGAGAAGCAGCCCAAACTGTTTGCGTTTCTGTTTGCCCATCGTAACAAACAGAAACTGATGACGCTGATTGATATCCCGCAGATGAAACCGCTGGTGCATGTCTCTGGCATGTTTGGCGCCGCGCGCGGCAATACCAGCTGGATTGTGCCGCTGGCTTGGCATCCTGAGAATCGTAATGCGCTGATCGTGGCCGATCTGGCCGGTGATATGTCACCGCTGCTTGAGCTGACACCGGATGCGCTGCGCGCGCGGTTGTACACGCGACACACTGATTTGGGCGACGCCGCAGCGGTGCCCATCAAACTGGTGCATATCAATAAATGTCCGGTATTGGCCCCGGCGAGCACGCTGCGCCCTGAAGACGCGGCGCGGCTGAATATTGATCGCGAGCACTGCCTGGCGAATCTGGCGCTGCTGCGACAGCACCCCGAGGTGCGCGAGAAAGTGGTGACGCTGTTTGCTGAGGCGGAGCCGTTTACCCCGTCGGATGACGTTGATGCCCAACTCTATGATGGCTTCTTTAGCGATGCCGATCGCGCCGGCATGAACATCATCCGCCAGACGCCGCCGCAGAATCTGCCGGCGCTGGATCTCACCTTCAACGACAAGCGTATTGCGAAACTGCTGTTCCGCTACCGGGCGCGCAACTTTCCCGGCACGCTGGATGATGCCGAACAGCAGCGCTGGCTGCAGCACCGCCGCGAAGCGCTCAATCCTGAGCGGGTACAGGCGTTTTTACTGGAGCTGGAGTCGCTGGCCACGCTGCACGAAGGCGACAGTGACAAGATGGCGCAGCTGAAATCGCTGTATCTGTACGCGCAGGCGCTGGTGTCATGATGGATGCCGTGCTTACGGTTGCGCGCGTTTTCAACGAGGTCATACCACAAGAAGTACGACTTCTGCGACGTTATCGCGGTGAAGCGCGCCAGAATAGCCGGATTGATTAAAGCGGTAAACGAAGCCTGTTGCGGGTAAGAAAAGGATAACTGCAGCGTGAAAAGCGTGGTTTAACGTGATTATCGGCTCTCTCTCATCCCCGATGAGAGAGAGCCGGACAGGCACAGCGATTACACTTCTTCGCTGAATTGCGGAACCGGATTACGGAAGGTACGGGTGACAAACGCGAGGTAAACAATACCAATCGCAGCCCACACCAGGCCCAGCACCATAGAGGTTTCTTCCAGGTTGACCCACAGCGCCCCGACGGTCAGTGCGCCCATGATTGGCAGCACCAGATAGTTCAGGTGATCTTTCAGCGTTTTGTTACGCTTTTCACGGATCCAGAACTGAGCAATCACCGACAGGTTCACGAAGGTGAACGCCACCAGCGCACCAAAGTTAATCAGCGCGGTCGCGGTAACCAGATCGAAATTGATTGCCAGCAGCGCCACGGCACCGACCAGCAGCACGTTCAGCGACGGCGTGCGGTATTTAGGATGCACGAAGCCGAAGAAACGCTGCGGGAATACGCCATCGCGCCCCATTACGTACATCAGACGCGAAACGCCCGCGTGTGCTGCCATGCCGGACGCCAGCACCGTCACCACCGAGAAGATCAGGATGCCGATTTGCAGCGCTTTACCGGCCACAAACAGCATGATCTCAGGCTGCGACGAGTCCGGATTCTGGAAGCGCGAGATATCCGGGAAGTAGAGCTGCAGGAAGTAGGAGACCGCAATAAAGATCACCCCACCAATCAGCGCCGTCAGGAAAATCGCGCGGGGAATGGTACGCTCTGCGTCTTTGGTTTCTTCGGACAGCGAACTGATGCCATCAAAGCCCAAGAACGAGAAGCACAGAATCGTCGCCCCGGTGATCATCGGCACCACGTGCGCATCCGGTGACCAGAACGGACGCGTGCTGGTCAAGGTACCTGAACCCACGCCGTGCGCCACACCGTACACCACCATACCGGTAATCACGGCCATCACCACCACTTGCAACACCACAATGACGCTGTTGAAGTTCGCCACGGTTTTAATGCCGCGCAGGTTAGAAATGGTCATGAATGCCACGAGCAGCACCACAAAAATCCACGACGGAATGCCGGGCACCAGCGATTCAAAGTAGCTTTTCGCCAGCAGAATGTTGATCATCGGCATGAACAGATAGTCCAGCAGAGATGACCAGCCCACCATAAAGCCAACGTGCGGACTGATTGCCTTTTGAGCATAGGTGTAAGCGGAGCCCGCAGATGGGAAGCGGCGTACCAGCTTGCCGTAGCTCACGGCAGTAAACAGAATCGCGATCAGCGCGAAGGCATAGGCGGTGGCGACGTGACCGTCGGTCAAGCCTGACACGATACCAAAGGTATCAAACAGCGTCATCGGCTGCATGTAGGCAAGGCCCATCATAACGACGGGGATCAGCGTCAGGGATTTTTTCAGGTGTGCACGCTGCGGTGCGGAGGTGTTAAGCGACATTGTTCAGACCCCCTACAGCAGCAACTGAAGGCAGTTGTACCACAGGAGTACTGCGCAAAATCTGGCAGTGAGAAGTGATATTAGTGTTTGCGATTGTCGCCGCGCCGTAATCATCACGAAAGCGAGAACCAGCTTGCGCTGGTGCAATTGTAAACAGCCCCATCTTTGTTTTCCTCAATTCCCACGCCCAAGCGTGTTGTCAGTGTCTATCTATCCGGCTACGTGTCCGGCCTCGGTAATTAAGTGGTTGCATCATCTGCAAAAAAATAACCGACGGGATAAGCGTCGGTTATTTCTCTGTTTTGCAGGGGGCGTATTCTGCCCCAAAATGGGCCTGCGGCACAAGATGTCAGGGACAATCTTCTGCTGATCAGGCGTTCTTTAACATCCAGTCGATTTCGGTGGCGGTGATAAGCCGTTCAAACTGCGCCAGTTCATAGGCTTTACAGCTTTGCCATACCCGACTGAAGCGTTCGCCGAGCAGTTTCTGCAGCGGATAACTGCTCTCAAACTCATACAGCGCGTCGCTCTGACGCGTTGGCAAGGCGAGCCCTTCCGCTTCGTGGCCATTTCCCGTCACCGCATGCGGTAAAGGTAGCTGATTATCCAGACCGTGCAAAATTCCGGCAAGAATAGTTGCCATCACCAGGTACGGATTGGCATCCGCACCGGCAACCCGATACTCCACGCGGCGGTTTTCCATTTCACCGCAAGGGATGCGCAGCGCCACGGTGCGGTTATTATGCCCCCATGACGCATGCAGCGGTACGTAGGCATCCGGCAGGAAGCGCCGATAAGCGTTGACGTTGGGCGCCAGTAATGCCATTGACGCAGGCATCAGGTTGACCATGCCGGCCAGTGCGCGCTTCATCAGCGGGGAGTCGCTGCCGTCGTCGAGCGCAAAGGCGTTATGGTCGGCCGCATCCAGCATACTGATGTGCACATGCATGCCACTGCCCGCGTATTCTTCATAGGGCTTCGCCATAAAAGTGGCGGTCATGCCGTGGTTTTCGGCCACCTGGCGCACCAACCTTTTCAACAGAATGGCGTGATCGCACGCTTTCAATACATCGCGCGTGTGGTGCAGGTTGATTTCAAACTGCCCCGGTGAGGCTTCGGCCAGCGCGCCATCGGCGGGGATACCCTGCTGTTTGGCCAGATCGTCGATGTCACGCAGCACATCGGCAAAATGGTCGAGATTATCCACAGAATAGACCTGGCTCTGCATGTTGCGCTCATCGCTGCCGGGTGCACACGGTGGCTGGATATAACCTTCAGCGTCGCGCTTTTTGTCCACCAGATAGAACTCCAGCTCTACCGCTACCACCGGAAACAATCCGCGATTGCGCAGCTGTTGCCACAACCGATTCAGGACATTCCGGGGTTCAACGTCAAAGGGAGTACCATCTTGGTTACACATGGTCAGCAAGAGCTGCGCAATACGCTGCGGATCGGCGGCGGAGGGCATCAAGGTGCCAGGCACGGGAAGACAGAGATTATCGGGTTCACCTAAAGATTGTCCAAGCCCCGCCTCTTCGACGGTATTGCCGAGAATGTCCATGGCAAACACAGAAGCAGGAAAATAACAGCCCTTTTCCAGCTTGGCCAACGCGGAGACGGGGATACGTTTGCCGCGAAAAACCCCATTGAGATCGTTCAGAAGGATATCGACATACTGCGTTTTAGGATGGCGTTCCAGCCAGGTTTCAACTTCCAGCTGGAACGCGCTGGTTCGTTTCTCTTCACTGTGTCGCGTGAAGTCTTCTACTTCTACGAGGTTCGTCATGATCCACCCGCCCTATACCGTTGATGGGAGATTGCACGTTGCTCAAAATAACAGCCACTCATCTAACATAGCGCTAACCCAAATGGTGTGCAAATGTAACAAATCAGTTTGAAAAATCGGCAGCTTGCTTGCTAGATTGACAGTTTATTGCACACTTTTACCTGTATCGGCTCATTCTGGCGAAAATATTGAACAGCAGCCCGGAGGCGTAATGGGCATTATTTTTGACAAACCCTTGATTGGCGTAGTGATGTGCCAGAATCTGCTGGGCGCGCATCCTGCTCAAACGCTTCACAATAAATACCTTGATGCCATTGTCATGGCAGGCGGGTTGCCCCTGCCTTTGCCCCATCAGCTGATGCAGGCCCCCGATCTATTAGAAAACAGTATGACGCTGCTGGACGGTATCTTGCTGCCCGGCAGTCCCAGCAATATCGAGCCCTGGCATTACGGTGAAAGCGGCGAGGAAGCGGATGCCGACCCGGCACGCGATCGCATGGCCTTCGCGCTGATTACTCACGCGATAGGAAAAAAAATGCCGCTATTCGGCATTTGTCGCGGCCTGCAGGAGATGGTGGTCGCCAACGGCGGCGCGCTGCATCGACAGCTGCATACCCTCGGCCAGTATCAAGACCATCGCGAAAACAAAACGCTGCCGCTAGCCGAGCAGTACGCCGCGGCTCACGCGGTACAGCCAGTGCGCGGCGGCGTACTCCACACGGTGTTGGGCAGCGAGGCGCCGTTTGAGGTGAACTCCCTGCACGCACAGGGCATCCGCGCACTGGGAGCACAGTTGCAGGCAGAAGCGCACGCCCTTGATGGGTTAATTGAGGCGGTAAGCGTTCGGCATCATCCCTTTGCGTTGGCGGTGCAGTGGCATCCCGAGTGGCGCTCGCAGGACAATCCGGTTTCTCAACGTCTGTTTGCGGCTTTTATTCAGGCGGCCCGCGGCTATCACAAGGAAAGCAGCCATGACTGACGCCTCTCTGGCCCCCGGACGACGTCTGGCGCAGCTGCGTCAGTCGCTGGGCTTGTCGCAGCGTCGCGCAGCTGAACTGGCGGGATTGACCCACAGCGCCATCAGTACTATCGAGCAGGACAAAGTGAGTCCGGCCCTGAGCACGTTGCAAAAACTGCTGAAAGTGTATGGGCTGTCGCTGTCAGAGTTTTTTTCGGAGCAAAAAGTGAATCAAACGCCGCGCGTCATTGTGCGCCCGGAGGAGTGCATTGAGATAGGCAGCCAGGGTGTGTCGCTGCGCCTGATTGATAACGGTGCCAAAAACCGCGCGCTGGCGATGCTGGTGGAGCAGTATGAACCGGGAGCCAGTACCGGTGAGAAGCTGCGGCATCCGGGCGAGGAGACCGGTACGGTGCTGGAAGGCGAGATCACGCTGGTAGTGAACGGCGAGCGCTATCAGCTCGGGCAAGGTGAAAGTTACGTTATTGATACCGGTCTGCCGCACAGTTTTACCAATATGTCCGATCGGCCGTGCCGCATTATTAGCGCGCATTCGCCGGCAACGTTCTGATGGCCTGCGCATTGCGCATAAGGAGAATGGGATGCACCACGTGGACAGTTACTACGCCGCAACGGCGAATCAGCACGCCCCTTGGCCGGAACTGCAAGACGCGATTCAGTGTGATGTCTGCATTATCGGCGGCGGCTTTACCGGTCTCTCCTCGGCGCTGTTTTTGACCGAGGCGGGCTACGATGTCGTGGTGCTGGAAGCGGCCCGCATTGGCTTCGGCGCCAGTGGACGCAACGGCGGTCAGGTGGTGAACTCCTACAGCCGCGACGTGGACGTGATTGCGCAGCGCTACGGCAGCGATGTCGCAAAGATGCTGGGTAGCATGATGTTTGAGGGGGCCGAGATCATTCGTGATCGCATCGATCGCTATGCCATCGCCTGCGACTACCGCCCCGGCGGCATTTTTGCGGCGCTCAATCAGCGTCAGATGGGCCACCTGCGCAATCAAAAAGCCAACTGGGCACGCTATGGCAATCACGATCTGGAGCTGCTGGATGAGCGCGCCATCCGCCGAGAAGTGGCCAGCGAGCGTTACGTTGGGGGCCTGCTGGATCGCCGCGGCGGCCATCTTCATCCCCTCAATCTGGCGCTGGGAGAAGCGGAAGCCATCCGGCGCCACGGCGGACGCATTTTTGAGCAGTCGGCTGCCATCTCCGTCCACTACGGCGCGCCACATCGGGTGACAACCGCGAAAGGCGAAGTCAGCGCCACCTTCGTCATTTTCGCCGGCAATGCCTATCTTCCTTCAGCGCTGGAGCCGCGCTTAAGCCGCAAAAGCATGCCGTGCGGTTCACAGATTATCACCACGGAGCCGCTGAGCCGCGACCAGGCGCTGGCGCTGCTGCCCAATAACTATTGCGTGGAGGACTGTAACTATCTGTTGGACTATTTCCGCCTGACCGCCGACAACCGGCTGCTGTATGGCGGCGGCGTGGTGTATGGCGCCCGCGATCCTGGGGACATCGACGCGCTGATTCTCCCCAAACTGCTGCGCACCTTCCCCCAGTTGCAGGACGTGAAAATCAGTCACCGCTGGAGCGGCAATTTCCTGCTCACGCTGTCGCGCATGCCGCAGTTCGGGCAGTTGGAAAAGAATGTGTTCTTTATGCAGGGGGACAGCGGACACGGCGTTACCTGCACCCACCTCGCCGGTAAACTGATTGCTGAAGTGCTGCGCGGTCATGCAGAACGCTTTGATGCCTTCGCCAGGCTGCCGCATCTGCCCTTCCCTGGCGGACGCCGCTTCAAGGTGCCGCTCACCGCCATGGGCGCGGCGTGGTATGCGCTGCGTGACAGATTGGGCGTATAAAAAAAGGGAGCCATGCTCCCTTTTTACTTATTGATTGGCCGGACGGCTAGGGAAGCGTCAGTGACCGACTGATGTTACTGCACTGCAGCAGTTTACCTTGGCCAGCAATCGCAAGGCTGGAAGTAAGATTGCCTTTCAGCGCTGATGTGTCCGCGACCATGTCAAAACCTAAAGAGAGATAAAAACAGCTGACAACCAATACATCGACTCAGAATATTGGGTAACTGTTTTCCGTGTTAACCAAAAAAGAGGGCCATAGCTTAAAAGGAAATCTTGTTAACCATAAAAAATCGGGCAAAACATTCATCCCCTGTTCAACATTACCAATGGAACTTGTATGTAATGAGTTATCGCTAACAATTGTAAAAATATTAGTAAAGAAAAAATAATAAACTGCAATAGCGAGAACCACTCTCGATTTCCCACATCGTTATTCTCTGCGTTTACCCCTGGCTGAAGCATATTAAACCTTAATAATCGATTTTGGATATCATAGTTATATTTACCAAAGCAAATAGAAAACAGCGTTTTCAGCACTGACCAGTTACCGCGAACGGCGCTAATTTTTGTCGGCAGGATAACGACGGACGGTAGCGATTTCAATGCAGCGGAAACCCAGTGTTGCCAGTAGCCGGTGACGACAGCCTAAGAATGCCTTGATCCTGGACCTGTCAAGTGTCAGGATTTGCAGCTCACATTTTACAGAACATTGCCATGCTGAAAATTTTCGCAAGATACACCTCGATTGGTGTTGTCAACACTCTCATTCATTGGGTGACGTTTGCCGTGTGCATAGAGAGTGGCCTTCCGCAATCCATTTCCAACCTCATCGCATTCTGCGTTGCTGTAACCTTCTCCTTCTTTGCAAACGCGAAGTGGACATTCAACTCACAGGCTACGACTGCCCGCTACATGATGTATGTGGCATTCATGGGAGCGGTGGCGGCATTGATTGGTTTCTGCGCTGACAAGCTAGGGATATCGCCAGTGTTCACCTTGGTGTTCTTTTCGGCTATCAGTCTGGTATGTGGATTTTTATACTCAAAATTCATCGTTTTTAGGGACAATAAATGAAAATATCGCTGGTCGTTCCAGTATTCAATGAAGAGGATGCTGTTCCGATTTTCTACGAAACCGTGCGGCGGGAGCTTTCAGAGCATGAGGTGGAGATTGTTTTCGTAAACGATGGAAGCAAAGATAGCACCGAGAAAATTATCAATGCACTTTCTATTTCAGATCCTCTTGTGACAGCGCTGTCATTTACTCGCAACTTTGGCAAGGAGCCTGCTCTCTTTGCAGGTCTTGAGCACGCCACCGGAGATGCTGTAATACCTATAGATGTTGATTTGCAAGACCCGGTATCGGTAATCCCTCTCCTGATTGAACGATGGATGGCCGGCTCCGACGTGGTTCTTGCCAAAAGGGCAGATCGCAGTTCCGACGGCCACATGAAACGGAAAACTGCAGAATGGTTTTATCGGCTGCACAACAAAATAAGCTCACCAAAGATAGAAGAAAATGTTGGTGACTTCCGGCTGATGTCACGCAGCGTTGTAGAGAGCATTAAGCTCATGCCAGAACGAAACCTGTTCATGAAGGGGATACTTTCGTGGGTTGGCGGTGACGTTGACGTTGTTGAGTACACCAGGGCTGAGCGTGTTGCGGGTGTGTCTAAATTCAACGGCTGGAAGCTCTGGAACCTGGCGCTGGAAGGGATCACCTCTTTCTCTACCTTCCCACTTCGGATGTGGACATATATCGGCCTTTTCGTGGCAGGAATGTCCTTCATTTATGGCGCATACATGATTGCTGACACGCTTATATTTGGCAACCCGGTGCACGGATATCCATCAGTAATTGTCTCCATACTGTTTCTTGGAGGCGTGCAGTTGATTGGTATAGGGGTTCTCGGTGAGTACATCGGGAGGATTTACTTCGAGACAAAGCAACGACCTCGATATCTTCTCAAGAAGGGACTCAAATGAACACAAAAGTGCTGAATGTATTTTTTTTCGCAGCATCATTAATGGCTTTAGCTTTGACGTATGTATTTTTCAATGCATGGAATCCATCATCCTTTGCAGAGGTCAAGACCGGGAAAGCTATTACCAGCATGCACATTGATGCATGCTATATCGAAAAAGACCGGATCTACATTCAGGGATGGGCAATTATACCCGGTGCAAAAAGGTTGCTCACATCTGTATATGCTGAAAAAAATAACGGTGCATTCGTTAAAGTAGAAAAAAGCACGCAGATAAGAAAGGATGTGACCCAAGCTTATGGCTTTGGCACGGAGTATGACATGTCCGGTTTTCTTGCTACTAAAAGAGTTATTGGTGGGGATGGATACAGTGGGGAAATTGTTCTGAATGCAGAAGATGAGAAAGGAGGCATTTATGTTGCAGACTATAAATGCAAATAAAGCTGCCAGGTGGTTTATGATTATCGCTATGGCGGTAATCTCTATCAGGATTGCAAACTACGTCAGCCTCCGTCCTGAAGCCGATGACCAATATTTCCTGAGTGCGCTGAAAAATATAGGGCTGATGGATTACATAATTCAGAGGTACAATACATGGAGCGGAAGAGCATCACTTGAGGCTTTAATGGTGCTTACAATTGGGCACTCATGGTTCTGGAAAGTTGCTATCCCAGCAACGCTGATACTTTTATCAGCAAGCATAGCGCGTATATCGGAAAGCAAAAACATTTTGCTGATGACTTTCATCGGTTTCATGCTTCTGCTTTCTGTGCCTTATGGAATAAACATTGATGCTGTCTGGTGGATTACAGGTTACTACAACTATCTGCTCCCAACCGCTTTTGTCGCGTATGCGTTGTCAGTCATGCTTAAGGAAAAGCCATCCATTTTAGAACGCGTAATCTCATTGCTTTCTGTGATGCTGTTTTCCTATGCAGAGCAAACTGCAGTTGCTTTCATCATCTTGTCTGTTGTTCTTGTTGCCAGCGCAAGGGATAAAAGAACGCCTTTCAGCATAGGCATGATCGTGTTTTGCATGATTAACTTCGTGGTTCTTATGAAGGCGCCGGGAAATATTGTCCGCCTTCACACCGAAACATGGAGATGGATGCCTGAATTCTCTGAGTACACCTTACCCCAAAAAATGGCTCTGGGATTTGAGAAAGTACACCAGGTTTTCGTTGTAGCATGGAATGTACCCCTAATCGCGCTAGCTGCGGTGTTATTCTTCCGCTACTTGTATGGAGGCAGCAAGAGCATTTCAGGATGGTGTGCTGTCATTGTTAGCTTTGCATTCGTTATTTTATCCTTTATATCTTCAGTTAAAGGACATGCTTTGAGCCGTGACTTTTTCAGCCCTGTTTTTATTACTGCTGATAAATGGTCCTCAGGCTCAACTTTTGCATCTTACTTTTTCATCATGCTGATGATTGCGTCTGCCGCTGTTTTGATATTGTCGGCACGAACCACCGTGAGGCTGAAAATTGTTTCTCTTACATCATTCCTGACCGGATGCATTACTGTGTTTATGGTCGGATTTTCTCCAACGGTTTACGCCTCTCTTCTGCGAGTGGATTACGTTTTTGAGGTTTGCTGTATTGCAGCATTCATTTGCATCATGCGAGAAGATAAAGCCCCGTAAGGGGCTTTTTTAATGATTATTCTGACGTTTGAATTGTATAGCCATGAAGGCCACCACTGAAAGCAACCCCATCATAACGCCCAATTCCAAAAACCAGCGATATAGCTGAACCCTCTGCAGCCAGAAAATTAACAAAAATTACGTAATCGCCATTCCAGTGAATAGTGGCTAGCTAAGGCTGATGCCTGAATAGCCCTGCTGACCTAACCCCAGAATTAAATACAACGCTCAGTTAGTAATGTCGGTTTGTTTACTTTCTAATTTTCATTTCTGCAGGTTGCTGCATATTCAGCCGGCGTCTGGTAATTCACCAATGAATGAGGTCTGGATTCGTTATAGTCCTGCCGCCAGTCATTAATGATTTTCCAGGCATGAAGAATATCGCTGAACCCGTGTTCATTCAGGCATCCATCCCGAAAGCGACCATTGAAACTCTCAACAAATCCGTTCTGCGTTGGCTTACCCGGCTGGATAAGTCGCCACTCCACACCATGCTCAAAGGCCCATTGATCGAGTGCGCGGCCGGTGAATTCCGGGCCCTGATTGGTTCTTATTGTCGCCGGATAGCTCCGAAAGAGCGCGATGCTGTCCATAATACGCATGACCTGAACGCCTGAAATACTGAAAGCAACGGTGAGCGTCAGACAGACCTTCGTGAAATCATCCACACAGGTCAGGCACTTAATCCGGCGGCTGCTGGCAAGTGCATCCATGACAAAATCCATCGACCATGTCAGGTTCGGCGCATCCGGGCCGAGAAGTGGAAGCCGCTCAGTCGCCAGACCCTTACGACGTCGTCTGCGCGTCACACTCAGGCCGTTAAGGTGGTAAATGCGGTATACCCGTTTGTAGTTGACGTGAAGCCCTCCCGACGTAATAACTGCCAGATGCGCTGGTAACTAAAACGCCTTTATTCGCGCGCCAGTTCTGTAATATGACCTGATAAATGTGCATCAGCCGCCGGACGCTGAGCCTCATAGCCGCAGGTCGACAGGGACAAACCTGTAAGCCTGCAGGCACGACGTTGCGACAGGCCGGTCGCAACACACATAAACTCAACGGCTTCCCACTTCTGGTCTGCCGTCAATACTTTCGCCCCAGAAGCACCTGAAGTGCCTCCCTGTCCGGCATGGCTTCGGCAGGCAGCTTCCTGAGTCTGGCATTCTCTTCCTCAGGCGACTTCAGGCGCTAAACCTCGGGTACCTCCACACCGCCATAATTCTTGTGCCAGGTATAAAAGGTGGCGTTGGAAATGGCATGCTTACGGCAGAGCTCCCGGGCAGAAACCCCGGCTTCAGCCTCGCGGAGAATACTGATGATCTGTCCGTCGGAAAACCGCTTCTTCATGGGGGTGTCCTCATGTGGCTTATGAAGACATGACTAACATCGCGGTGTGTTAATCAACGGGGAGCGGGTCACCCCACAGATGCCCCATGGGATAAATAAATCTAGATAATATAATATATTTCATTGAGTTAGCGTAGCACCTAAGTGTATAGCGTACGTGGCTAAAGGAGTGAAGCTGCGCTGAGAGAAAGGGCATGACCGAGAAAAACGGGCTGCACATCACCGTCAACTCCATTTTTGAATTCGTCTGGGACTTCAACCAGACACATTTCCGTTATTTCATGACGTAATGGAATCAATTCAAGCCCTGATCCATTTAATAGGTAGTTAATGCGTGAATAGGTGCAGTTGAAAACGTGGTCCGCATAGAGAATATGCTGCTGATCGCCAATTGAAACCGTGACGGTAAGACCACCGTGGCTTGATTGAACCTTTTCCACCACCGCATCCATGACGACATTCACGTTAGCCGCCGCAAGGTGCCCAATCATGGTGTCACGTAACTTGTGCGAATCGAAAGCATATTCTGTGGTGGTGAAAGTCGTATCGATTAATGCTGGATTCACCAGACGCTTAACCGAAGCGGGTGCCTGATCACAGTCAGCACCAATGCGCTGACAAAAGCGTTTAAATTGCTCACCCGTGACTTTGCTTAACGAACCCGCAATCAAATAATACTTGGCAAATTCGTCATCAATACAATCACGAAACTCGTTAACAAAGCGCGGAAAAGAGAGGCGGGAACGCAGTGCAGTGAGAATACTGCGCGGGTAGTGATAACCATTGTGTACGCGCGCCTGGTTTACGTGAGAAGTGCGTGACATTAGCTGTTGGCTTTTTCATAGACGGTAACGTTGCAACCTTTAAGTGCCAGCTGCTCGGCCAGATACAGACCAAAAAAACCGCCGCCAGCGATAACAATATTCTTTTTAGTTACCATCCGCTATGTCCCACTTTTACAAAAGCAAGCGCTGTACTAATTTATGACGAACAGTGCTCTATGACCTAATTTTTAACGCTAACTTCGCGCTGAGAATGATACTGTTACTGTCTTTATGCTAAAAATGTAATCATGGGGAAGAGTTCGAACCACTATTTTGAATAATAATTCCCGAGAAACCGCCTTCTTCAGAGCAGGTCACTTCAACGCGATTTAACGCAAAAATATTAACCAAGCTTATCGTTAAAGCTAAAACGAAAATATTCGACCGCATTTTAACTGCGGTCGGCGTAGGACGTAATCCCAGCATAAGGCCGGGTAAATATGCTCACCCCAGCGGCATGTTCATGGGATCGGCATAGCTGTATTCGAAGCCCAGCTCATTGCAGATTTTGGTGCCATCGATAATTTTGCCGCCAGAGGGCGCGGATTCCGGCGCAAATGTCGGCGGTTGCAGCCCGAGCTTTTTGGTGACGAACGGATAGAAATCGGCGCGCGACGGGTGCTTGGGTGCGCTTAAATTGTAGATCCGTCCGCCTTTTGGCGACTGCAGCAGCAGGATAATGGCGTCAACCACATCGTCAAGGTGGACCAAATTGACGGCGTGACTGCCGTTTTCAAGATGGGTTTTTCCGGCAAGAAAGCGTCCCGGATGGCGATTAGGCCCCACCAGTCCTGAGAGACGCAAAATGTCGACGCCGGTGCCGGGCAGATCGTGCAGCCAGTTTTCCAGTTCCACCAGCGTCTTACCGGCAACGGTTTCAGGGTGCAGCGCGCTGTGCTCTTTCATGACGCCCGCACTTCCGCCGTAGACCGAGGTTGAGCTGGTAAAGACAATGCGCGGTACCTTGTGCGCCAGCGCCGTATCCACCACGTTTTGTACCGCCTGCAGATACGCCTCACTGCCCTGTACGGTACGGCTGGCAGGTAGCGTTACCACCAGCGCGTCGACGCTCATCAGCGCGTCCAAATCGTCGGCTTCACAAGTGATTTCCGGCGTGAGCACCAGCAGTTTCGCATCAATACCGCAGCGGCGCGCGGCGTCGACGCCATCGGGCGAGGTTTTAGTGCCGCTGACCTGCCAGCCGCGTGCGGATAAGGCCATCGCTAACGGCATACCTAGCCATCCCAGCCCCACAATCGCTACTTTTTTCATGTTCTCTCCTGCTTAAGCGCCAATAACGCCCATCATAGTGCCCGGTTGTGTACCAAACCAGCGCAAACTGTTGCGGAAGGTTCCGGAAACTGACCTTAAAAAAGGGTTGCTAAGTGCGGTTATCTTCGTTAGGTTAATCAGCACGCAAATGAATAGCCATTCAGCAACGGAATTTTTATGACTCGCACTCAGTTTAACCATCATCACCACCATCACCCTGACTAGTCTTTCAGGCGATGTGTGCTGGGAGACGTTCAGGATCTTCCAGCGGCGCGAGTCAAAAAGAGAGCCCCCGGAAGATCGTCTTCCGGGGGTTTTTTTATGGGCTGACGCGAACCACCCTTTTCAGACAGGACAGAAGCAGAGGACAGGAACCATGTTAGATAACACCCGTTTACGCATAGCTATGCAGAAATCTGGCCGTTTAAGCGATGAATCACGCGAACTGCTGGCGCGCTGCGGCATCAAGATTAACCTTCAGCAACAGCGCCTGATTGCGTTTGCGGAGAACATGCCGATCGATATCCTGCGCGTGCGCGATGACGATATCCCCGGCCTGGTGATGGATGGCGTCGTGGATTTGGGCATTGTGGGCGAAAACGTGCTGGAAGAAGAGCTGTTAGATCGCCGTGCCCAAGGGGAAGACCCGCGCTATTTTACCCTGCGCCGCCTCGACTTCGGCGGCTGCCGCTTGTCGCTGGCGATGCCGGTTGACGCCGAGTACACCGGCCCGCAGTGCCTGAACAACGCACGCATTGCCACCTCTTATCCGCACCTGCTGAAAAAGTATCTCGATAAACAAGGCGTGGCCTTTAAGTCCTGCCTGCTCAACGGCTCGGTGGAAGTGGCCCCACGTGCGGGTCTGGCCGATGCCATTTGCGATCTCGTCTCCACCGGCGCCACGCTGGAAGCCAATGGCCTGCGCGAAGTGGACGTCATTTACCGCTCTAAAGCGGTGCTGATTCAGCGCGACGGCGAATTGCCAGCCGCCAAGCAGGAGCTGGTGGATAAGCTGATGACGCGTATTCAGGGTGTGATCAAAGCGCGTGAATCAAAATACATCATGCTGCACGCGCCCAGCGAGCGGCTTGAAGAGGTGATTGCGCTGCTGCCGGGTGCCGAGCGCCCCACCGTGCTGCCGCTGGCTGGCGAAGTCAGCCGCGTGGCAATGCACATGGTGAGCAGCGAAACGCTGTTCTGGGAAACCATGGAAAAGCTCAAAGCGCTGGGCGCCAGCTCGATTCTCGTGTTACCCATTGAAAAAATGTTGGAGTGATCGATGAGCACAGTAATGACTCCGCTTGTTTGGCAGCAGTGCAGCGCCGAACAGCAGCAGGCGCTGCTGCAGCGTCCGGCGATTTCCGCCTCGGCCAGCATCAGTGAAACGGTGCAAAGCGTCTTGCGTCAGGTTAACGCCGAGGGCGATGCCGCGCTGCGTGAATTGAGCGCCCGTTTCGATAAGGCGCAGGTCGAAAACCTGCGCGTCAGCGCAGACGAGATGCAGGCCGCAGGCGATCGCCTGAGTAATACGCTGAAAGACGCGATGGCCGTGGCCGTGAAAAATATCGAAACCTTCCACAACGCGCAGGTTCTGGCGCCAGTGGATGTGGAAACCCAGCCCGGCGTCCGCTGCCAACAGCTCACCCGCCCGGTGCGCTCCGTGGGCCTGTATATTCCCGGCGGCTCAGCGCCGCTGTTCTCAACCGTGCTGATGCTGGCCACACCTGCGCGCATTGCCGGCTGCGGTCGCGTGGTGCTCTGCTCACCGCCGCCGATTGCCGATGAGATCCTGTATGCCGCGCAGCTGTGCGGCGTCGAGGAAGTGTTTCAGGTCGGCGGCGCGCAGGCGATAGCCGCCATGGCCTTTGGTACCGAAACGGTACCGAAAGTCGATAAGATTTTCGGGCCGGGCAATGCCTGGGTCACCGAAGCCAAACGCCAGGTCAGCCAGCGCTTCGACGGCGCCGCCATTGATATGCCCGCCGGTCCATCTGAAGTGTTGGTGATTGCCGATGAGGGGGCGACACCCGCGTTCGTGGCCGCCGACCTGCTGTCGCAGGCGGAACACGGCCCCGACTCTCAGGTGATTCTCCTGACGCCTTCCTTGACGCTGGCCGAGGCCGTGGCGCGCGAAGTGGACGTCCAGCTGGCGCAGCTGCCGCGTGCGGCCACCGCGCGCGAAGCGCTGGCAAGCAGCCGCCTCATCGTGGCGCAGGATTTAGCGCAGTGCGTCACCATCTCCAACCGTTATGGACCCGAGCACCTGATCATTCAGACGCGCCAACCGCGCGATCTGGTGGACGCCATCACCAGCGCCGGTTCGGTGTTCCTCGGTGACTGGTCGCCGGAATCGGCAGGCGATTACGCTTCTGGCACCAACCACGTGCTGCCGACCTACGGTTATACCGCCACCTGCTCCAGCCTCGGCGTTGCGGATTTTCAGAAGCGCATGACGGTGCAAGAGCTGACACCGCAGGGCTTCATGAATCTGGCCGCCACCATCGAGACGCTTGCGGCGGCTGAACAGCTTGACGCCCACAAAAACGCCGTGACTCTGCGCGTTAGCGCCCTTAAGGAGCAAGCATGAGCCAGAATATTGACGCATTAGCCCGCGCCAACGTGCGCGCGCTCACGCCGTATCAATCGGCCCGCCGTCTCGGCGGCAATGGCGATGTCTGGCTAAATGCCAACGAGTTTCCGCTGCCGGTGCCCTTTGAGCTGTCGCAGCAAACGCTGAACCGCTATCCAGAATGCCAGCCTAAGCGCGTGATTGAGCGCTATGCCGCCTACGCCGGTCTGACTCCCGAGCAGGTATTGGTGAGCCGCGGCGCCGATGAGGGTATTGAACTGCTGATGCGCGCCTTCTGTGAACCTGGTCAAGACGCGATTCTGTTTTGCCCGCCGACCTACGGCATGTACAGCGTCAGCGCGGAAACCATCGGTATTGAATACCGCACGGTGCCAGCACTGGATAACTGGCAGCTGAACCTGCCGGCCATCGCCGCGCAGCTTGAGGGCGTCAAAGTAGTGTATCTGTGTAGCCCTAACAACCCCACCGGCAACCTGATCAATCCGGACGATATCCGCACGCTGCTGGCCATGACCGCGGGCAAAGCGCTGCTGGTGGCCGACGAGGCGTACATTGAGTTTTGCCCGGAGGCCACGCTGGCAGGCTGGCTCAAGGACTATCCGCATCTGGTCATTTTGCGCACCCTCTCTAAAGCGTTTGCGCTGGCGGGGCTGCGCTGCGGTTTTACGCTGGCCAACAAACCGGTGATTGACCTGTTGATGAAGGTGATTGCGCCCTACCCGCTCGCCACCCCGGTGGCCGATGTGGCAGGCCAGGCGTTGAGCGAGGAAGGCATCGCGCTGATGCGCGAGCACGTCCGCGAGCTGAACGCCAATCGCGCCTGGCTGCTGGAGCAGCTGCCGCAGCTGGCGGTGGTGCAGCAGGTCTTCGCCAGTGAAACGAACTATATTTTGGCGCGCTTCAGCGATTCCCCGAAGGTGTTTAAAACGCTCTGGGATCAGGGCATTATCCTGCGCGACCAGAACAAAAACCCCGGCCTTGCGGGATGCTTGCGCATCTCCATTGGCACCCGCACTGAGTGTGAGCGCCTGATCGCCGCGCTACAGGCATTATCCGTGGAGCAAGCATGAGTCAGAAGACCCTTTTTATCGATCGCGATGGCACCCTGATTTCTGAGCCGCCCAGCGATTTTCAGGTAGACAGCATGGCGAAGCTGGCGTTTGAAAAAAACGCTATTCCAGCGCTGTTGGCGCTGCAACAGGCCGGTTATCAGCTGGTGATGATCACCAATCAGGACGGCTTGGGCACCGAGCGCTTTCCACAGGCCGATTTTGACGGCCCGCACAATCTGATGATGCAGATCCTGACGTCGCAAGGCATTCAGTTCAGCGACGTATTGATTTGCCCACACATGCCCGAGGAAGGCTGCGACTGCCGCAAACCCAAAACCAAAATGGTGGAAGCCTGGCTGGCGGAAGGCGTGCTTGATACCGCCAACAGCTATGTGATCGGCGATCGCCTCACTGATTTACAGCTGGCAGAAAATATGGGCATTCAGGGATTGCGCTATGGTCCTGAGGGCAGCGATTGGGACGCCATTCAGCAGCAGCTGACGCGTCGTGACCGCTACGCACAAGTGAACCGCAACACCAAAGAGACGCAGATTCAGGTAGAGGTGTGGCTGGACCGCGAAGGCGGCAGCAAAATCAATACTGGCGTCGGCTTCTTTGACCATATGCTCGATCAGATTGCGGTGCACGGCGGTTTCCGCATGAACATTGATGTCAAAGGCGATCTCTATATTGACGATCACCACACGGTGGAAGATACCGGTCTGGCGTTGGGCGAGGCGCTGCTCAAGGCGCTGGGTGACAAACGTGGCATTGGTCGCTTCGGCTTCGTATTGCCGATGGATGAGTGCCTGGCGCGCTGCGCGCTGGATATTTCCGGTCGGCCACACCTCGAATTCAAAGCGGAATTTAGCTATCAGCGCGTCGGCGATCTCAGTACCGAAATGGTCGAGCACTTCTTTGGCTCGCTCTCCTACGCCATGATGAGCACGCTGCATCTTAAAACCAAGGGCAAAAACGATCACCACCGCGTGGAGAGCCTGTTTAAAGCCTTTGGCCGCACGCTGCGCCAGGCCATTCGCGTGGAAGGCAATACGCTGCCGAGTTCAAAAGGAGTGCTCTAATGAACGTGGTCATCCTGGATACCGGCTGCGCCAACCTCTCCTCGGTAAAATGGGCCATTGAGCGCCTCGGCTACACGCCTGCGGTCAGTCGCGATCCCGACGAGGTACTGCGCGCCGACAAGCTGCTGCTGCCCGGCGTCGGCACGGCGCAGGCGGCGATGAATCAGCTGGAAGAGCGTGAGCTGATTTCATTAATTAAAGCCTGCACCCAGCCCGTGCTGGGGATTTGTCTTGGCATGCAGCTGCTGGGGCGTGGCAGCGACGAAAACGGCGGCGTGAGCACGCTCGGCATTGTGAATGAACCCGTGTCGCTGATGGACACGCAGGGCTTACCGCTGCCGCATATGGGCTGGAATCAGATCACCGCTAAAGCGGGCCATCACCTGTTTCGTGATATTCCGGACGGCAGCTATTTCTACTTCGTGCACAGCTACGCTATGCCGGTCAATGCCGCAACCATCGCCCAGTGTGAATATGGTCTGCCCTTCACGGCCGCCCTACAGAAAGATAACTTCTTTGGCGTGCAGTTCCACCCGGAGCGATCGGGCAAAGCGGGCGCACAGTTGCTGAAAAATTTCCTGGAGATGTAATGATTATCCCCGCATTAGATTTGATCGACGGCAAAGTGGTGCGCCTGCATCAGGGCGACTACGGACAGCAGCGGGATTACGGCAGCGATCCGCTGCCGCGCCTGCAGGATTATGAGCGCCAGGGCGCAGAGCTGCTGCACCTGGTAGATTTAACCGGGGCCAAAGACCCCACACTGCGCCAGATTCCCTTGCTAACGAGCCTGCTGCGCGGTGTCACGGTGCCGGTGCAGGTCGGCGGCGGTATTCGTCAGCGCGATGACGTTGCCGCGCTGCTTGCCGCAGGTGCCAGCCGCGTCGTGGTGGGTTCCACCGCAGTGAAGAATCCCGCAGAGGTCAACGCGTGGTTTGCGGAATTTGGCCCCGATGCGATTGTGCTGGCGCTGGACGTGCGCATTGATGCGGCGCAGCGTAAAGAGGTCGCCATCAGCGGCTGGCAGGAAGCGGCGGGCGTGACGCTGGAAGAGGTTATTGGCTGGTATCAGCCGTCGGGCCTCAAGCACGTGCTGTGCACGGATATCTCGCGCGATGGCACGCTGAGCGGCTCGAATGTCGCGCTCTATCAGGACATCGCCGCCGCCTTCCCGGCCATTGCGTTTCAATCTTCTGGCGGCATCGGCTCGCTGGACGACATCGCCGCCCTGCGCGGCAGCGGTGCTCAGGGCGTGATTGTTGGTCGCGCGCTGCTGGAAGGCAAATTCAGCGTAACGGAGGCGATCTCATGCTGGCAAAACGGATAATTCCCTGCCTTGATGTGCGTGATGGGCAAGTGGTGAAAGGCGTACAGTTCCGCAACCACGAAATCATCGGCGATATCGTGCCGCTGGCACAGCGCTATGCCGCTGAAGGTGCCGACGAGCTGGTGTTTTACGATATCACCGCGTCGTCCGACGGTCGTGTGGTCGATAAAAGCTGGGTGTCGCGCGTGGCGGAAGTCATCGACATTCCTTTCTGCGTGGCGGGCGGCATCAAGAGCGCCGAGGACGCGGCGCGTATTTTGCAGTTTGGCGCCGACAAAATTTCCATTAACTCGCCGGCGCTGGCCGATCCCTCGCTGATTACGCGTCTGGCCGATCGCTTTGGCGTGCAGTGTATTGTGGTGGGCATTGATACCTGGTTTGACGAGGTCAGCGGTAAGTATCACGTTAACCAGTACACCGGTGATGAAGCACGCACCCGCGTAACCCAGTGGGAAACGCTCGACTGGGTGCAGGAAGTGCAAAAACGGGGCGCGGGTGAAATTGTCCTCAACATGATGAATCAGGACGGCGTCCGCAACGGCTATGACCTGGTGCAGCTCAAAAAAGTGCGTGACGTCTGTAAGGTGCCACTGATTGCCTCCGGCGGAGCAGGCACCATGCCGCATTTTCTTGACGCCTTCGAGCAGGCCAACGTGGACGGCGCGCTGGCCGCATCGGTGTTTCACAAACAAATAATTAATATCGGCGAGTTGAAAAACTTTTTGATCGCCAACGGGGTGGAGATTCGCGCGTGTTAACAGCAGAACAGCTGGCCAAACTGGATTGGGCCAAAACAGCGGGCATGATGCCTGTTATTGTGCAGCATCACGTCTCAGGCGAGGTGCTGATGCACGGGTACATGAATCACGATGCGCTGCAGAAAACGCTTAATGAAGGCCGTGTCACCTTCTTTTCACGTACCAAGAATCGCTTGTGGACCAAAGGCGAAAGCTCGGGGCATTTTTTGAATGTGGTGAGCATCACCCCCGACTGCGATAACGATACGCTGCTGGTGCTGGTTAATCCGATCGGCCCAACCTGCCATCTGGGTACCTCCAGCTGCTTCTCGCCCGCGTCACCGGACTGGACCTTCTTGTACCAGCTGGAGCAGCTGCTGGCTTCGCGTAAAAGTGCCGATCCCGAGAGTTCTTACACGGCGCGGCTTTACGCCAGTGGCACCAAGCGCATTGCGCAAAAAGTGGGTGAGGAAGGCGTTGAGACCGCGCTGGCCGCCACGGTAAACGATCGCCACGAGTTGACCAACGAAGCGTCCGATCTGCTGTATCACCTGATGGTGCTGCTGCAAGACCAGTCGCTGGATCTCAGCACGATCATCAATAACCTGCGCGCGCGTCATCAGTAATTCGACGCGTTGACGCCAGGGCGCACCCCGGTGCGCCTTTTTTATTTTCAGGAGCCGCGATGAACACCCATGAAAAATTACTCGACCTGCTCGACCGCCATCAGGCGCGCTATCGCGTGATGACGCATGAAGCCACCGGTAAATGCGAAGCGGTGGCGGCGATTCGCGGTACGGCGATCGGCCAGGGCGCGAAAGCGTTGGTGTGCCACGTAAAAGGCAATGGCGTTAAGCAGCACGTGTTGGCAGTCCTGCCGGCCGATCGTCAGGCCGACCTGAGCAAAGTGGCGGCGGCAGTGGGTGGACGGCGCGCCTCGCTGGCCTCGCCAGCAGAGGTCGATGCATTAACCGGCTGCGAATTTGGCGCCATTCCCCCGTTTAGCTTCCATCCCGCGCTGGCGCTGGTGGTGGACCCGCTGCTGTTTGAACGTTATGACGAGATTGCGTTTAACGCGGGCCGGCTGGATGCGTCCGTGGTACTTAACGTTGAGGATTATCGCGCGCTGCACAATGGTAACGTGATGAAAATAATCCTCTAATTGCCATCGCCGACAGCGAGCGTTACTCTGCATCATTCGCACATTACAAGGAAACCCACGTTTATGGCACGTTCACGTTTTCCCGCACGCCTGCGTCAAACGCTGGCGATGACGCTGCTCGCAGGCTTAGCCTTTGGCACCCAGGCAAAGATTGAGCAGGTGCGCTTTGCCGTTGATCCCACCTATCCCCCGTTTGAGTCAAAAACGCCGAAAGGAGAACTGGTCGGCTTTGACATCGACTTAGGCAACGCGCTGTGCGCACAAATGCAGGCAAAATGCGTCTGGGTTGAAAGCCAGTTCGACGGCATGATCCCCGCGCTGAAAGCGCGCAAATTTGATGCGATCTTGTCCGATATGGGCATCACCGAGGAGCGCCTCAAGCAGATTGACTTCACCGTACCGCTTTACGACACGCACACCCAGTTGATTGCGCGGAAAGGCGCGGGCCTGCTGCCGACCGCCGCGTCGCTGAAGGGCAAAACCGTTGGCGTAGAACAGGGTACCGTTCAGGAGCGCTACGCGCGCGCCAAGTGGCAGCCAGCGGGCGTGCAGGTGGTGCCTTATGGCGATCAGGCGCAGGTGGAGAGCGATTTGGTTTCCGGCCGTCTTGACGCGGTGTTTACCGATGCTGCGCAGGCCGCCAACGGCTTTTTAAAGCATCCGCAGGGCAAGGATTTTGAGCTGGCAGGCCCGATCGTACAAGATCCGATTATTGGCCCCGGCACGGCCATCGGCCTGCGTAAAGGCGATACCGAATTGAAAACAGCGCTGGATAACGCGTTTGCTGAAATCAAGAAGAACGGCACATTCGATAAGCTGCAAAAAAAATACTTCGCCAACGACATTTCTATTCAGCCCTAACCGCATGGGCGGCTTTTTGCCGTCCTTTTTTTTCGCAGCACTATAATTCTACTCATCAATTTGATTTGGCGTGATTGAGCCTGCGCCGCGAAAAAAGGATATCGATAGCCTTATGCAACAACAACATCACCCGTTATTCAGCGCCTCACTGGGCACCCAGCGAGAAATTGTTAGCTTTCACTTTGGCAGCGATGCAGAGAAACGCGTTTACATTCAGGCCACTCTACACGGTGATGAACTCCCGGGTATGGCAGTCGCCTGGTATCTCAAGCAGAAGCTGCAAGCGCTGGAGTCAGCGGGCAAACTCAAAGCTAAGTTTACGCTGGTGCCGGTTTCCAACCCGCTGGCCATGGGACAACACTGGCACGGGAGTCAGCTGGGTCGCTTCCATACCCCGACCGGGCAAGATTTCAATCGCGGTTTTCCCGCGCTGGGCGAGACGCTGGCGGCCGAGCTGGCCGGATCGCTGACCCAGAGTGAATATGAGAACCGGCGCCTGATCCGCGACGCCATTGATCGCCACTTTCGCGACACCGTCGCGAAAACCGAGCTTGAATCACAGCGCTTTACGCTGATGCGCATGGCCAGCCAGGCTGATTTAATGATCGACCTGCATTGCGATTGGGATGCGGTTCCGCACCTCTATACTACGCCACACGCCTGGCCGGATATCGAACCCCTGGCGCGCTGGCTTGGCAGTGAAGCGCAGCTGCTGGCGCAAATCTCCGGCGGTGAGCCGTTTGATGAAGCCTGCTGTGAGCCTTGGTTGACGCTGGCTGCCCGCTTTGGCAATGACTACCCTATGCCGCGCGGGTTGCTGCCGGTGACGCTTGAGCTGCGCGGCATTGCCGATGTGTCACCTGAGCAGGCCGAGAAAGATGCGCAGGCCATCATCAATGCCCTCACGGAAAGCGGCTATATCAGCGGCGAGGTGGGCGACGCCCCTGCCCTGATTCATCCGCCGACGGCGCTGGCGGGTTGCGAATATATTTATGCACCGCATTCCGGGCTGGTGCTGAACCGCCGCAAACTGGGAGAGTGGATTAAAGCCGGAGAGGTGGTGGCCGAGATCGTCGATCCCATCACCGATCAGGTGACGCCGCTGGTGGCGCGCTTTGGCGGCGTCCTCTATGCGCGAAATCTGACCAAGTTTGCCACGTCGGGCATGCTGGCAGTAAGGCTGGCGGGTGAAAACGCGGGACGTGAAGGCGAGTTGTTAGTGGTGTAAAAAAAAGGCTTCCCGAAGGAAGCCTTTTTGCTGTTAGTCCAGCCACTCGGTGTGGAACACACCGTCTTTATCGATGCGCTTGTAGGTATGCGCTCCGAAGTAGTCGCGCTGCGCCTGAATCAGGTTAGCCGGCAGCACTTCTGAACGGTAGCTGTCGTAGTAAGCAATGGCCGCCGAGAAGGTTGGCGTTGGGATACCGTTCTGAATCGCGTAGGAGACCACGTCACGCAGCGCCTGCTGATACTCGTCTGCGATGTTTTTGAAGTACGGGTCCAGCAGCAGGTTAGCGATGTTCGCGTCTTTCGCATACGCATCGGTGATTTTCTGCAGGAACTGCGCGCGAATAATGCAGCCCGCGCGGAAGATCTTCGCGATTTCACCGTAATGCAGATCCCAGTTATTCTCTTCTGACGCGGCACGCAGCTGTGAGAAGCCCTGCGCGTAAGAGACGATCTTACCGAGGTACAATGCACGACGCACTTTCTCAACGAACTCCGCCTTATCGCCGCTGAAGGCTTGTGCCTGTGGTCCGCTCAGCACTTTAGAAGCCGCGACACGCTGTGATTTCAGCGAAGAGAGGTAGCGCGCAAACACCGATTCGGTGATCAGGGAGAGCGGTTCGCCGAGGTCCAGCGAGCTCTGGCTGGTCCACTTACCCGTGCCTTTATTAGCAGCTTCGTCCAGAATAACATCGACCAGATAGTTACCGTCTTCGTCTTTCTTCGTGAAGATATCTTTGGTGATGTCGATCAGGTAGCTGCTCAGCTCGCCGTTGTTCCAGTCAGTGAACGTCTCAGCCAGCTCTTCGTTGTTCAGGCCCAGCGCGCCTTTCAGCAGCGCGTAAGCTTCCGCGATCAGCTGCATATCACCGTATTCGATGCCGTTGTGCACCATTTTGACATAGTGGCCAGCACCGTTTGGACCAATGTAGGCCACACAGGCTTCACCGTCTTCCGCGCGAGCAGCAATTTTATCCAGAATCGGCGCAACCAGTTCGTACGCTTCTTTCTGACCGCCAGGCATGATAGAAGGCCCTTTCAGCGCGCCCTCTTCCCCACCGGACACGCCGGTGCCGATAAAGTTAAAGCCTTGATCAGACAACTCTTTATTGCGACGAATAGTGTCTTTGTAGAAGGTGTTACCGCCGTCGATCAGGATATCGCCCTTATCGAGATGCGGCGTCAGTGAAGCAATCGTTTTGTCAGTGGCCTCGCCCGCCTGCACCATCAGCAGAATACGGCGCGGCTTTTCCAGTGATTCAACAAACTCTTCAACCGTATAAAAAGGCGCCAATTTCTTGCCGGGATTCTCTGCGATGACTTCGTCGGTCTTTTCGCGAGAACGGTTGAAGATAGAAACAGTGTAACCGCGGCTCTCAATGTTAAGAGCCAAATTGCGGCCCATCACTGCCATACCTACAACGCCGATTTGTTGCTTGGACATTTTTTACTCCTGTCTGGGTATAAAAGCTTAAATGGCTTTAGCCGTATAAAAGGGCAATTCCGTAAACATTACCAATGACTTCGCTATTGTACATCACCAATGATGCTAATCATCCCAACAAAATCCGAAATTATTAGTCAGGGTGATTGGTGAGCAAACGCAATTTATTTAAGATTTAAAAATTAATTATATTACTTCTTAGGAAGCGCGGATAAGCAGCATGAATTAAGCTTTTCTCGTTCTTTATCAACCAGCCATCCCCACTTATTAAAATATTGGATCGCTGACGTTATATGATAAAGAAGGAATTTAATATCACGGTACGAACGCCGCTGGGACTCATGCACGACCGTTGAAGAGGGGCAATATTCAACAGGTAAGTTAGCGCTACATACGCGACGACTTAAATCCACATCTTCCATATACAGAAAATAGCGCTCATCAAAACCGCCAATAGTGTCAAGCGCATCACTGCTGATGAGCATAAAGCAGCCCGAGAGCGACGGTGCGAAGAAGGGACGATTATAGTCTGCGTGATGCAGTTCGTAGTCCCGATTCATGTTTTGCGAAAGCGAAGCGCCGAAGCGGCGCATAAACAATTGCCAAGGGTTAGGCAGAAGTTTGCAGCCATGTTGTAAGCTACCATCAGGATAAATGACTTTTGGTATGGCCAATCCACTTTGACGCTCGCGACAATAGCTATACAGCTCATCGACTTGCCCGTTTGAAAACGAGATATCAGGGTTACAAATCAGAACGTATTCACAACGTTGCCCATATCGTTCAAAAACTGCATTATGACCGCTACCAAAACCACGATTTTTAGCTAACTGTATGATTTCAATTTTAGGATGAGTAAGTTCTTTCAACCAGTCACAATGGTTTCCATTGTCAACAATGCAAACTTTATCGATGCAGTTTTCATTTAGGAGCGAAGTAAGGGTTTTGTCTATATCGGAAAGTAGATGACGATATAGAACCAAAGAAGCAATAATTTTCACTGCATCACCAAATAATTACATACGATTGAATATTGTATGAGATAAAGTGGTTAACGTTCCTACCCATTGTTGATGATAGACACCAGACTTTTTAAGTAGACAAAGACGTTCTATTAACGAACGATCTCTAATTGATGAAAATTCGCAAAGCGTTTTTCGATTTTCATCAGTCATTAACGTTTCGATTTCTTTCATCATAGCGATATTCGTATCATTCCAAATCATTTTACGTCGCTGATGAGCATGAATGTAATTAGTAAGGCGTGTCATAAATGACATACCATTACCAATAAGGTTATTATCATGCTGCCGATATAAAACAGAGGGGGAAGGATCATAGTAAACCTTCCCACCTACGCCCGTGACAGCAAGATATAACGCCCAGTCATGAATCACCATTGACGCATCACTCACACGCCTTAATAAATCGCGAGCTTTATTATTGAAAACCATGCTATTTCCGCTGGCAATATTTTGAAGCAACGCATTCTGGAACGACGGAGGTTTAGAATATCTTGGAGAAAACCCAATAGGTTTTCCTGCAACATCAATCAATTGAGTTCGACTACAGTATAACGCAGGAATAGCATCGCCCACATTATCAAGCCATTCTACAGCGGCTTGTAATTTATGATTTGGCCAAACGTCATCTTGGTCTGAAAAAGCGTAATACTTTTCATGAATATTATTATTATTAATGAGTGACATAAAGTTCTTGCACACGCCACTCTTAGGCCCTTTCAAAATGTTAACCGGATTAGTATTATTTTCGGAAAACAAATGAAGTTTATTAGCAGTATCGTCATCTGAATGATCATCAGATACCCATAAAGACCAGTTTTTATGTGTCTGTGCAAGATAAGATGATAATTGCTGATCAATAAATTGGCCGCCATTATACGTGCACAGTAAAATGGCTACAGATGATTCTTCATGATTACGCATAGGCACAACTATGACTTTGAATAGTCGGTAAATTTAATGGTTTGGTTACGTGAGCTTGCCCATGAATCAAAGTTTTCAACTTCATGGAAGAGTGGCTGATTACGCCATTCCTCTTTCGCTACTAAGTCCACTAAAGATTGTGCGAGTTGCATCGGGTAAAATTTAATCCCAATACGCTCTTTAAAAGCAAGGAAATCGTTGACGAAAGCATCCATTCCTTCATTAAGGCTACTGATAATATTATCATGGTTAGCGGCCTTCGCACGCCCTTCGTCCTCTATTGGAAGGACGCTACTTTTATTAGGCAAATAGCCAATTACAGTCGCGTGCGGTGCAGAGAAGAAAAGTTCAGCCACAATGCGATTTTCATAAATCTTGTCAACGGTATATTGACCAGCAGATTGATTGCTTATTAATGCTTTCATATTTAACGTAGCATCGCGACGCTGTTTTTCTGGCGTATTTGCTAAACAGAAATAATACCCAACAACTTCAATATCCATAAAGGTACTGACAGCATTTACAAATGCTTCTTGAGTGGTACCGCTCCAGCCCACATCAACCATCGCAAGTCTATCGCCGGGTTTTATACCCATGCCAGTCAAATACATAAAGAGGCCACGACGCGTTTGCTGACAAACTTTGAGTATTTCAGTGCGATAACCGACAATGAACTTTCTCACTAACTCGACATTACTGTGCGAAATTATTGTATCGCAAGGAATACCCAGCCCATTCATAACCTCTTCGCTTGGCGGTTCTACGCCGATTCGCTCTAACAGTTCACCTGGTGACAAGCCATCAGAACCTGATAACAGGAAAGGAATATGGTTCGTGAAGTTTTCCTCAGTAATAACAGCTAAACTAAAAGCAATTCGCGATCCAAGAAAATAATGAAAATCAGGCAGTTCTTTTTTGAGATACTTACTGGCGAGCTTTTCAAGTGAAAAACCATCTCGTGAGACAAAAAGCAGTTTAGTGATTTTATCATGAATACATTGTTGCTGTATCCACTTTAGAAAACCCCATGTAGCGGGTGCCTGATATTTATAACCTAACTCACTGAACGTCCCCGCAGCAACGCGATTATCAGAACGCGAGCGATATAATCCATTCGCGATGGAGTGTATCAGCGAATGGTCTTTTGATTTATTCTGCAGATGTAATGGATTGTAATGCCATGTAGAAAGGCCTTTTTCAGAAGGACGGATAACATCTGCAGTTTGATTGTCACCAATATGCAGTATATTCTGAGGATCAACCTTGAAATCTGAGATAATTTTCAGAAAAATTTCACCAGAATCTCTTTTTGTAGCGTTTTGATCCGCAGAGATGTAGAGCGGCACTTGTTTAACATTAAATTTATCAAGTGCACGCTTAAAGAAATCTTCGCCAAAATACATATCAGAGGTAATCACAACGTGTTTACCCTGATTAATCATTTCATTGAAGAACGCAAGCATAGGTGGGTTAGGCTCGACTAAGTTTAGCTCAATATCAATTTCTGCTTGCTGTAAGACGGCTCTTAGCTCACCTGCTTCAACGAAATTGTCATATATGTTATCTAATGTAATTTCTTTACGCCCGTTCTTAATCATTTCCTTAAAAGCTTCAGTTTGAGCTTTACGGCGTAATTGTCTGAAATTAGGGAAATCGAATTTGTGCCCAATCAGATCAAAAGCATCTTCAGGATCTTCTAGAGGGCGAGTATATAAGGTATCAAAGAAATCAAAAGAGATAACCTGAGCGTTTTCAGCCAAAAACTCAAGTTTATAAATTTCTTGTTCGTTACCAAGCGTTTCGATCAAAGCGTTCATGCTAGAATTGTCCATTATTTCATGATCTCGAAGTTATATCCATTAGGCGCCAGGTTGCGATTGAAATATGGGTCAAATTGATAGTAGTAAGAATGTTTAATATTCAATCTATTTAATTCGCCTTTGAGACGTAGCGCTTTAGTTTCATCGATATGGTCTACACCACGTGAAATGGATTCATGATGAATTAGCGTGACGGCTTGACACATGATGTTGTGATACCCTGCTTTGCTAAGCGACATGCAAATATCAACGTCATTGTAGGCGACCGGGAATGACTCATCAAAGCCGGAAACCGCTTCGAATTTTTTACGTTCTATCATCATGCAGGCACCCGTCACGATAAGCCAATTGTACTCGACCTGATTACGTAAGAAATAGCCTGGATATTCTTTATGTTGACGCAGGAATGCATGGCTAGGTCCGTTACGTAAATTCAGCACACCAGAATGCTGAATCGTTTTTCTATCGCCGTAAAGCAGTTTAGCGCCCACTGCACCTACATGCGGTAGCTGAGCAAAACCGACCATACGTTCGAGCCAATCATCATGCACGACTTCCGTATCATCATTCAGGAAGAGGAGAACATCGCCGGCTGCATTTTTTACACCGTAATTATTTAACTCTGAGAAGTTGAAAGGTATATCATGTCTAATAACGGTGATTTTATTATGTGCATTGAGACTCTGCAGAAGTGCAACAGTTTTTTCATTAACTGAACCATTATCAACGATGATAATTTCATACTTCTGATACAGCGTGTGATTCAATATTGAGTTTACACAGCTATTCAATACATCGTGGTTATCTCTGGTAGGAATGATAATCGAGACCAGAGGATCATTTACAGGTTTATAATTTACACGGAAATAACCGTGGTAATTAGGCAACTCTTCAACAATTCCGGTGCATCCACGACGTTCTAAGGCTTGCTCACGTACTGCTTTGGACGCTGCAAGAACGTAAGGTTTAGCTGTGATATCTGATGCGATTGAAGCTGGTATAATGCGCCAGTGATATAATACCTTTGATATATGACTAATTTTATCTGTTTTCTCAGAAACGCGCAGGACAAAATCCCAATCCTGGCATCCGTCAAATTCAGATCGGAGTCCACCTATCTCACGAGCGAGTTGAGTCTTGACACAAGATACGTGACAAGTATACATCGTACTCATCATGGTGTCAGGGGACCAATCGGGTTTGAAATGAGGTTGAGTGAAATTGCCTTCTGGTGTGAGCTTATCCTCATCGCTATAAATAAAGTCAGGCGATTCAAGGTTAATACATTTCACAATTTCGAAAAGGCAGTCCGGGGTTAACTCATCATCGTGATCTAAGAAAACAATGTATTCTCCAGTAGCATTATCAATCGCAACATTTGTTGCTCCGGCAATGCCTTTATTTTCCTGGAGATGCACAACTCTTATTCGTTTATCATTCTGCGCTGCACGATGAAGCAGTGGTTTAATTTCTGGTTGGGGGCTGGCATCGTTAACCAGTAACAACTCCCAATTCGTATACCACTGTTTACTCACCGATGAGAGCATAAATTCAAAAAGCTCAGCTGGAGTGTTATATATCGGCACGACTATTGAAATTTTCGGCTTTACAGCTAGCTTTGAAACTGTCTCGTCGAAGTAAAAAGGTTTATTAGGAGGAATATAAACATATTCGTCAGGTACTGCAGAGAAACCATAACCCTTTTGGGCATCATAATTTATAAATGCATTCTCACCTGTATTTCCTACAACTGGAGCGTGTGTCGACATCGTATTAAAATGAGGATGATTTCTAAACGCTTTTGGATAAATTCTCATCGCAATGGTAAGCGCTTTAAGCTGATATTTAGCTGGGATGCGCTGATAGGTTTTTTTTGCGATGTGACGCAATGCTTTTTTAGCTGTGTTCACTGAGCCATTATTATCCGCATGCCGTTTCACTTTTCTTAGAACCGAGACGGATTTTATTTTAACAATTTGTAGTGATTTAAAACCTAGCGTAAAGAATCTTCTCAGCGCTACTCTAATTCGCTCAGGAAGGTGGCGACTGATAATGCGCACTGGGGATGTAATTCTCCAGCTTACAGAATTTAAAATATTATGGATATCAGAATGATAGTTGTTTAACTTATTCTGCTGTTGAATGTTTTCGCTAAGAATTAATTTGTTAACTCTCTCAAGCTCCTTTAACCTCTCATTGAGCTGATGAATCTGATTCATTAACTCGCGATTTTCAGACTGTCCATCGTCTAAATTCTTCATTGTATTCTTTAATTCTTCCAAATTATTGTTGAGTGCTTCTTTTTCCGCTTCATGTTCTGCTTGCGCGGCTTCAAACACATTGATGTTTATAAGTTTTTTGGCACGAATAACCAAAGGTAATGATTTTAGATCATTGTATATCTTCACCTCATCTGACAATTGCACTTTAGCAAGGAATTTGGCTTCTTTTTGTAAATACAAATCAAGGTGAGCTCTATCAACTTGCAAATGCATTTCATTCAATATGATAAAAGTCAGATCTGCAATATTTGACGTTGGGCAATGTTCACTATGGCTTACAGAAGTCATTCTTAACAGTGAATGATAAATACCACGGAATACAACATAGCCTAGAGTAGGTTTATCCGTCTCCCATTCCAGATCAAAAATTTTGGACTCACCCTTTGGCGCAGTCACAATATTAAATGGAAGCGCATCCTGATACGAATCAGGGAAAACGGTATCTTTGGTATACTCGTTTACTTCCCCAGCTTTCACGAGTAATTTAGATAGCCACTTGTTTGCCCATTCGGAGATATAAGAGATCTGCCAATCGGGTTTATTTAGGGCATGTAGTAATTCGAACCACAGAGAATCCCCTCTAAAAAACTCACTAAAGTGGGCCATCTGTCCTTCATTTTCACCCTTTTCAAGCGTTTTATTCGTAACTTTAACTTTTAAATCATCGTCATTGAAATGATGAAACTCAGTGACCTTACGCAAACCTGATAATCTATCATCAGAATAGTGAATAGCTGCAATATTTTCTGAGCCATAGTCAAACGGCGTTTTTGCTGCAACCATCAAAAATGAATTCGCTAAATCAGCGGCAAGATTGTTATTCCAAACGTTGCGCATACCCTGTTCGGCAGAGAAAATATGTTCAAATCCAAGCTGTGGATCTTTATGGATACTTTCAACGGCAAGTTGACAGAGATCAGACGCATGTTCACGCCATCCTAAAGGCGTAACTACCGATGTCGGAAGCTTATAGTCCGGGAGTGGTAAATACTCTTCAAGATGGTTAAATCCTTGAGAATTCAGTAGCGTCTTTAGTTCATTACGCCCAAAAGTCACCACACTCGTGTCGGTATAAGAATTATTTATTCCGAACATAGGCTGGTTTACATGATCTTCATGTGCGCCAGCAAAGTATTTGATACCAAGTTTGTTCTCTATCGCTACAAATAATTTACCATCTTCATCCAGGCGTTCATGGCACTCAGCAAGCAGCGTCTCTTCGCCTTTAGGGCCGACAAAAACGCGAGCATACTCAAGCACGCCGATTAATAGCACAAAGTCGAACTTGCCTAAATCAGGAAGCTTATCAGCTGGGTTACAGATAATCTCTACGTTTTTAAGATCGCGACACCGGGTGCGTGCAATTTGTGCCCGACGGAAACTGCCTTCAACTGAGACAACGTGGGCCCCTGCTTCTCCCAGGAAACGCGTTATTGCACCGCAACCACATCCAATCTCCAAGATTCGTTTATTTTCGAAGATATTTTCAAAAGGACGTAAAAGATTTGAGCGTCGCGGACTGAGATGATAAGTCGAAGGCCAGTCGATCATTTTTGTCGTTAACTCATCGGAATCAACGCTTAAATCAGAAGCTTCTTTTAGAACATTAAGAATATAATTTTCGGCATCATCACCATCGTTATAGGCGAACTCTTCAATTTTTTCTGGGTGCCAAATCCCTATTTCATTATTAAGATGGAAGCCCGATTCTTCTAAAATATTTTTAATGTTAGTATTCAACTTTTATTCTCGCATTTAGATCAGCCAGCCCTGTGAATTTTGCAACAGGTCCTGTTGTAATATGAATTGAGTCATAACGACGATCGTGAGGGATAATTTCACCAAGAGTATTACTGCTAGCAACACCCACTGATATAAAGTAGTCGCCTTCGAATAATATATTATCAACTTTGAATGATATAATTAACTCGGAACCTTCTTTCCCTTCGTCGGTGATCTCAACTGATTGCCATTCTGAGTTTGTATTGTAAATTGTCACGCCATCTTTTGTTTTAATTGCAAAACCAAAAATTGGACGAAATACTTTACTAATAAACTTAATTCTAAACGCTATATTAAATTCTTGATTGGGTTCAAGCGTTGAGGGATACGCTCTCTCGCCCTGTTCAATGTAAAAATCTTTGATTAATGCGGCTTCATCGCCCCAACGATATTCATTTGGACTGTAGTTTGGTCTTTCCTCGAATTTTCCGCCGAGTAATTTACTGTATCTGCTCGTCTCAGCTTTACTTTGGATTTCTCGATCTAGACGTTCTAACTCGCCTTTAGACGCTTCTTCTATTTGTGTGTCAACGATTTTTCTTTCAGCATTGTTTCCACTTTTCTTACCAAATAGAATGTCTAGATATTGATTTACAATATCTTTTGGCTTTCCAATCGCCTGTGCGACTCCGCTATTAAGTAAAATAGCGCTATCACAATGCGTAACGATTTGTTCCGTCGCATGAGATACAAATAAAATTGAAGCGCCATTCTCTTTCAATTTTTTAAGTCGAGCAAAACATTTGGCTTGGAATTTTGCATCACCGACAGCAAGTGCTTCATCAACAATGAGGATTTCTGGATCGATTTGGGCCTGCACGGCGAATGCCAAGCGAACCAGCATTCCGCTTGAATAAGCCCTTACTGGGGAGTCAATGAAGTGGCCAATATCTGCAAATGAGAGAATATCATCAAGTTTGTTGTCAGTTTCTTCTTTTGTCAGCCCTAGCAAAGATGCATTAAGGTAAACGTTTTCTCTGCCCGTAAAATCATTGTTAAAACCCGCGCCCAGTTCGAGCAGTGCCGCGACTCTTCCACTGACATTGATCTCACCACTGCTTGGGCTTAATGTGCCCGCAATAATTTGGAGTAATGTAGATTTACCTGAACCGTTTCGTCCCACAATCCCCATGGTTTGACCACGAGGCAGCTCGAAGGAAATATCGCGTAATGCCCAGAAATCATTATGGTAGATACGCGCTTCTCGGCCCAAGGCATTATCGATACGCGGGAAAAGAAATTGTTTAAGTCTTTGCGTCGGATTTTCGTATACTTTAAAACACTTACTGACGCCACTAACTTCTATTGCATTATCTTTAAAGGACATCGGCAAAGCCCTTTCTTGTTTTCTGGAACCAAAAGAAACATAGCCACATTAAACACAGGGCAGCAATTGAGTAGAGTGCTAACCCTTTAAAATCAGGTAGTTTTCCCCAGATAATAACATTTCTTGACTGCTCAATAATGAATGTTAGCGGATTTAGCATAATCACATGCTGAAATTTTTCAGGCAGCGCACTGACTGGATAAAATATTGGCGAAAGAAACATTAAGATCATAGTGAGAATCGCGATTGTTTGTCCTACATCCCGGATGAACACGCCAAGTGAAGAAAGAAACCATGACAGGCCGACAGAAACTATTATTAAAGGGAAGAACACCAGCGGGATAAAAATTACTGTCCAATGAATAAAGCCATTAAAAATAAAAAACGCGCTCAATAAAACAATCAAACTGATTACAGAGTGAAATAAAACTGAAGCAATGCTTGTTAATGATAATATTTCGAGAGGAAATATGACTTTTTTAACATAGTTCACATTCCCCAATATTAGCGTTGGTGCGCGCATTAGTGTTTCAGCAAATAACGTATGAACTATTAACCCTACAAATAATATTACTGCGAAATCTGACTTCGACTCGCTTACTGCACCGGTTCCCCAGCGCGCTTTAAACACCACAGAAAAAACAAATGTGTAAACCGTTAACATTAGAACAGGATTAATAAAAGACCACAGTACTCCCATAAGTGAGCCACGATATCGCCCTGTAATCTCGCGCTTTGTCATCTGATAAATTAAATGTCGGTTTGCAATGATACTTCTTAACAAAACGATAATCGATGTAGATTTTACTGAGTGCGGGTTCATAATGAATCCATTAATGTAACGGCTACTTGCGCCCTAAATGTATGCTTATGAATAGCGAATATATTTAAGGCGGTTAAAGTCACGACTAAACGAGCTGAGAAAGTTTCTTACCCTGCTGATCTTTAGCGGACAACAGGGGTGATTCAACAGGCCATTCAATGCCAAGATCAGGATCGTTCCACAATAAACAACCTTCACTGCTTGGATCGTAGTAATTGGTACATTTATATTCAAAATCCGCAAAGTCTGATAGCACTACGAAGCCGTGCGCCAATCCAGGCGGGATCCAGAATTGGGTTTTGTTTTCTTCTGATAAGATCACGCCAACCCACTGTTTAAAGGTTGGCGATTCAGGACGAATATCTACTGCAACGTCAAACACTTCCCCTCTTACAACGCGAACAAGCTTGCCCTGCGGATTAACGCGCTGGAAATGCAGACCACGGAGTACGCCCTTGGCAGAGCGCGAGTGATTGTCCTGTACAAAATCACCCTCGATATTCAGCGCTTCCAGATAACGTTCTTTTTGAAACGTCTCAAGAAAAAAGCCTCTTTCGTCCCCAAAAACTTTAGGCTCAATGATTTTCACATCAGCAATTTTGGTATCAATAATCTTCATTAAATTTTTCCGTTATAGAGCGCCATCAGATATTTACCGTAATCATTTTTCATCAACGGCTGCGCCAGCTCTTTGAGCTTTTCCGCGTCAATAAAGCCCATACGATAGGCAATCTCTTCCGGGCAGGCCACTTTCAGGCCCTGACGGGTTTCAATGGTCTGGATAAAGTTATTTGCCTCGTTGAGGCTCTGATGCGTGCCGGTATCGAGCCAGGCGTGGCCGCGGCCCATGATAGAAACGGACAGCTCACCCTTCTCCAGATAGAGGTTATTAATGTCGGTGATTTCCAGCTCGCCGCGCGGAGAGGGTTTAAGATTTTTAGCCATTTCTACCACGCTGTTGTCGTAGAAATAGAGGCCGGTGACCGCATAATTACTTTTCGGCTCGGTTGGCTTTTCAACCAGTGAAATGGCTTTGCCGCTGCTGTCGAACTCCACAACGCCGTAACGCTCTGGATCGTGAACATGATAGGCGAATACGGTTGCCCCGCTCGGTTTATCCGAGGCTTCTTCCAGCTGTTTATGCAGATCGTGACCGTAAAAAATGTTGTCGCCTAAGATCAATGCGCAGTTATCGTTACCCACAAACTCTTCACCGAGGATAAATGCCTGCGCCAGCCCGTCCGGGCTCTCCTGCACTTTATATTGAATCGACAAGCCCCACTGCGAACCGTCACCCAGCAGACTTTCAAAACGTGGCGTATCCTGCGGCGTACTGATAATCAGGATCTCACGGATACCGGCCAGCATCAGGGTGCTCAGCGGATAGTAGATCATTGGCTTGTCATAAATAGGCAGAAGCTGCTTACTCACCGCCATGGTCACCGGGTAGAGGCGCGTGCCTGAGCCACCTGCAAGAATGATTCCTTTTTTACTTTTCATCGCTATTTCCTTTATCTATTCAGTTTCCAAGCGAGCACCGCTCAGCTATAGAGTTCATCCAGCATACGAACCACGCCTTGCTGCCACTCTGGTAGCGTCAGGCCAAATGCAGTCGTAAATTTTTCTGTGTTGAGTCGCGAGTTGTGCGGGCGCTTAGCCGGCGTGGGAAACGCGGCGGTTTCCACCGTGTTGATCGCCGATACCTTTAGCGGAATCCCTTTTTGCCGCACGTAATCGATCACCAACGACGCGTAGGCATGCCATGTCGTTTCCCCTGAGGCAATCAGGTGGTAAATACCCGCTTTTTCAGGCTGGCTCAATGTCGCTTTAATCGCGTGAACGGTACTGTCGGCAATGAGCTCGGCGCCGGTGGGCGCACCAAATTGGTCGTTGATCACAGAAAGCGTCTCGCGCTCCTGTGCCAAACGAATCATGGTCTTCGCGAAATTGTTGCCTTTCGCCGCATAAACCCAGCTGGTGCGTAGGATCAAGAAATTAGCCGTATTGGCAACAATCGCCTCTTCACCTTGCAGTTTGGTTTTGCCGTAGGTATTAAGCGGTGCCGTGGCATCGTCCTCTCTCCACGGACGATTGCCGCTGCCATTAAACACATAATCCGTAGAGTAATGCACCAACAGTGCATTGACGCTATGTGCCGCGCGCGCCAGCGCGTCTACGCTCGTTACGTTGATTAACGCGGCATTCTCACTGTCGCTTTCGGCTTTATCCACCGCCGTATACGCAGCGGCATTGACGATCACGTCAGGCTGAGTATCGCGCACGGTTTTCGCGATCCCCTCCGGATTGCTAAGATCGCCACAATGCGTTTTTGAATGGCGATCCAGCGCGATCACTTCGCCTAACGGCGCCAGTGCACGCTGCAGTTCCCAGCCGACCTGCCCGTTTTTACCCAACAGCAGAATTTTCATTAGCTACGCTTCTCGTAGTTTTGTTCGATCCAGTTCTGATAGGCACCGCTTTTCACGTGCTCGACCCACTCCTGATTATCCAAATACCACTGCACGGTTTTACGCAGGCCGGTTTCAAAGCTTTCCTGTGGTTTCCACCCCAGTTCGCGCTCAATTTTTGAGGCGTCAATGGCATAGCGGCGATCGTGGCCAGGACGATCGGCCACGTAGGTAATTTGCTGCGCATAAGGGGTGCCTTTTGGACGCAGTTCATCCAGCAGCTCACACACTTTGTGCACCACTTCCAGGTTTTGCTTCTCGTTATGTCCACCGATGTTATAGGTGGTGCCGGTTTTTGCTTGGGTGGCCACGAGATAAAGCGCACGTGCGTGATCTTCGACGTAAAGCCAGTCACGAATCTGGTCGCCTTTACCATAAATCGGCAGCGGCTTGCCTTCGAGGGCGTTGCTAATGATCAGCGGAATCAGTTTTTCCGGGAAGTGGAAAGGACCGTAGTTGTTTGAGCAATTTGTCACGACAACAGGCAGGCCGTAAGTACGGCCCCAAGCCCGCACCAGATGATCGCTGGCGGCCTTGGTAGAAGAGTAAGGGCTGCTTGGTGCATAAGGCGTGGATTCGGTGAACAACGGCAGCTCGCCGGCCATCTCGTCAGGGTGCGGCAAATCGCCGTAAACCTCATCGGTAGAAATGTGGTGGAAGCGGAACGCACTTTTGCGCGCTTCGGGCAGATTCATCCAATACTGGCGGCTGGCTTCCAGCAGCGCGTATGTGCCAACCACGTTGGTTTGCACGAACTCGGCGGGCCCGGTGATGGAGCGGTCGACATGGCTCTCCGCCGCAAGGTGCATAATCACATCCGGCTGATGTTCATCGAGCGCTTTCGCAACCGCGATACCGTCACAGATATCAGCATGGCAGAACGTGTAACGCGGATTATCGCTGACCATTTTCAGCGATTCCAGGTTGCCCGCATAGGTCAGTTTATCCAGGTTGATCACTTCATCTTGGGTGTTCTGGATCACATGACGAACCACAGCCGAACCGATAAAACCTGCACCACCAGTAATTAAAATCTTCATGACGTTGGGCTATTCCTGACATTGCGGTCGAGCCATCCCGACCCGCTTAAGTAAATATCGACTGACAATAGACAATGCTACCGCCCTTGGGTTGCAGCTCCCAGCGTGCTGATAGGTAAAAAACGGTCCCTAAGCATAGTGCGTTTTCCCAGAGCGCTGCACTATATGTATGAAACTCTGTAATTCTGTAAAATCAATTAAAAAGGATGGATTATTTCAGATCAGGAATTTTACCACTGCGGTTTAATGAACACGAACAAAATGGCCTATACCTTTAAGTGATGGTTCAATTATTAACCAATTGTGCGTAAGTGCACGGGGATATCGTTCACCTTGCGCCTGATGGCTGCAATCAGAAAGTGACGAAAAGAACACGGGCGGGAGAAGACAATAAAAAAGGCGGGCCTGCTGCCCGCCTCACTGTGCCGCTTAATTAAGCGCTGAGATTAATTGAAGCCATTGGGGTTCTTCGACTGCCAGTTCCAGGTATCGCGCATCATGGCATCGATGCCGCGCGTAACGCGCCAGTCCAGCGCCTGATTGGCGAGGGTCGCATCAGCCCAGAACGCTGGCAGGTCGCCATCACGGCGAGGCTTGATCTCGAAGGGAATGGTCTTGCCGGACGCTTTTTCGAATGCTTTGATCATTTCCAGCACCGAGAAGCCTTTACCGCCCCCCAAATTAAAGGCGGTGTAGCCCTCAACCTTGTCCAGATGATCTAGCGCTTTGAGATGCCCTTCTGCCAGGTCAACCACATGGATGTAATCACGCAGGCAGGTGCCGTCCGGCGTATCATAATCGCCGCCAAACACACCCAGCTTTTCAAGACGGCCAATGGCCACCTGCGCGATATACGGCAGCAGATTGTTCGGGATGCCTGATGGGTCTTCTCCAATCTCACCCGATTCGTGTGCGCCAACCGGATTGAAGTAGCGCAGTGCAATCGCCTTGAATTTCGGCTCGGCTTTAGCGAAATCGCGCATGACGAATTCGGTCATCAGCTTAGAGGTGCCATAAGGGCTAGTGGTGCCGCCAATCGGTGTGGTTTCCACATACGGCACGGGTGCATCGGCGCCGTAAACGGTAGCAGAGGAGCTGAAAATGAAGTTCCAGACGCCCGCCGCGCGCATCTCTTCCAACAGAACGACCGTACCCGCAACGTTGTTTTCATAGTATTCGAGCGGCATGCGGGTTGACTCTCCCACCGCTTTCAGCGCGGCAAAGTGAATCACGGCACTGATGTCATTCGCAGCAAACAGGTCGCGCAGGCAGGCGCGATCGCGGATATCCCCTTCGATAAACACCGCTTTTTTTCCTGCCAGCTTCTCAACACGACGGATAGCTTCGCGCGACGCATTACAAAGGTTATCGAGGACAACAACGTCGTCGCCGCGCTCAAGCAGCGCCAGCACCGTATGAGAACCGATGTACCCGGCTCCGCCCGTTACCAAAATAGCCATGTATACTCCTTTAAACCGCGCCGCGGGCGCGGCACGAAATATTATTTCGCCAGAATTTTTTGAATGGATTCGCGGAACTCACGGCCCTGCGCATTGCTGCGTAAGCCATAAGAAACGAATGCCTGCATGTAACCCATTTTACGGCCACAGTCAAAGCTGGTTCCGGTGATCAGCTGCGCGTCCACCGGCTTTTTCTTGCTCAGCGAGGCGATGGCGTCGGTCAGCTGAATACGCCCCCAGGCACCCGGCTCGGTTTTTTCCAGCTCATCCCAGATATCGGCAGACAGCACGTAGCGTCCGACAGCGGTCAGGTCTGAGTTCAGCGCGTGATTTTGATCCGGCTTTTCCACGAAATCGGTGATGGTGCTCATGTCGCCCGGATTTTCCAACGGCTGCTCGGTGGTCAGCACACCATATTCAGAGAGATCGGCGCCCGGCATGTGCTTAGCCAACACTTGGCTGCGTCCGGTTTCTTCAAAGCGCGCTACCATAGCGGCCAGGTTATAGCGCAGGTGATCGGCGGTTGAGTCATCCAGCAGCACGTCTGGCAGCACAACCACGAACGGGTTGTCACCGATCATCGGGCGTGCACACAGTACCGAGTGGCCCAGCCCCAGCGGGTTGGCCTGACGCACGTTCATGATGGTCACGCCCGGGGGACAAATAGACTGCACTTCGCTCAACAGCTGGCGTTTGACGCGCGCTTCAAGCAGCGCTTCCAGCTCGTAAGTGGTGTCAAAGTGGTTTTCCACTGCATTTTTGGAAGCATGGGTGACCAGCACAATCTCCTTGATGCCTGCCGCCACGCACTCGTCAACGATGTATTGAATCATCGGCTTATCAACGATAGGCAGCATCTCTTTCGGTATTGCTTTTGTCGCTGGGAGCATATGCATACCGAGACCCGCAACCGGGATTACTGCTTTAAGCTTGGTCATATTTAGTCCATTTCATGAAGTGAATACGTGGGTCGATTATGCCGGATCGGCCGAAGTTGCAAGTATAATCTTTATCTGAAAAACCGACACTAACTCTCTGTCACAGCATAAAAAATTCAGAAATTCTCGCACTATAAAGCCACGGCGCTAAGTGAAATTTCTCCGCTAAATCGCTGAAAAATGGACGCCGATGCGCCGACTGGACCAGCGGGACTGAGTCCACTTTTTTTTAGAAAAGAGGCAGGGAATAAGGTTGGCGTGATGGGATTCCGGCAGGCAAAAGCAAAAGCGGCCCGCAGGCCGCTTAGGAAGGCATTACAACCAGCCGGCAAACCACTCCGGCATGATAAACAGATTAAAGTGATTCACCAGCAGCATCAGCCCGACAAATACCACGGACACCGAAACCCACTGACGCGCGTAGGGCATGAAGCGGATGCCTATCACCGGCTTAATGAAGAACGGATGCGCAAAGGCGGAAATCAGCACCTGGGAAATCGACAGCGTCAGCGCCACGTAGAGGACATTCGGCCAGATGAAGGTGGTGGCGAGCACCACAATCACCACCAGGCTGGCCACCACGTTCCAGTAAAACTCCACATTAGTGCGCCCGTTGGCCTGCGAGATGGCACCGGTGAGCCCGCCCATCGGGCGCAGCATGCCAAACAGCAGCATCAGCGGAATCAGGTGATAAACCTGCTCATGCGAGGCACCGTACAGCACACGCACAATCACCGGAGACAGAATACCGATAGCCAAATACATCGCGCTACTGAACAGCATGATAAGCAACGTGCCCTTCAGGAACAGCTTTTGCAGCTGCTCAGGGTTATGCTGCTGTTCCGCAAAGCGCGGCAGCGCCAGGCGATTGATCACGGGTGAGACCAGCTTCAGCGGCTGCAAGATCAACTCTTTGGCCAGCGAGTACACGCCCAGCATCTCGGCGCCCATCACTTTGCCCACAATCAGCGCATCCGCTTGGGTGCGGAGCTGGTTTATCGTCTGCGAACCAAGCTGATAAATACCGTAACGTACCGCGCTAGCGAAGGTTTTTCCGTCAAATTCCCACGTTGGCCGCCAGGACTTTTCGCCGAAATAGATCATGCAGAGAATGCGCGTGAACGCGTTGATAAACAGGCCGAGAATCGCGGCAGCCACCGTTAACGAGGTGAAATAGAGCATCAGCACGGTACACGCAAACGCAAACAGCTTGGTTGCCATCTCAATTTTGGCCAGCAGCACCATACGCTTGGTTTTAATGAAGTGCGCTTGATACTGCGAAAGATGCCCCAGCACCAAAAAGTTCAGGCTGGTCAGCATGATCAGCCCGGTCAGCTCCGGCAGATGATAAAACCACGCCACCGGCCAGGCGATCGCCAGCATAATGACGCCCGTACACAGGCTGAGCGACACGTTAACCCAGTAGATAGTACTTTGCTCACGGCGGTTAATGTCCTGACGGTGGACGATATAGCTGCTCATCCCCATATCCTGCAGCACGGTTGCCACCGCCAGAATGGCGTTGATAATCGCCAGCAAGCCCAACTCATGCGCTTCCAGCTTGCGTGCCAGCACGCTGAGTTGCAGCACCTGCAGCAGCGCCGCAAAGCAGGTACTGCCAAACAGCCAGACCGCCTGTTTTTTTAATCCACTCACACCATGCGCTCCAAAACGTTAGCCAGGTCACCGTAAGCAATGTGCTGATTAAATTCGGTTTCCACTTTTTCGCGCGCCGCGGCCACCACCGGTGCGACGTCCACTTCCCCGCGCGACAGGCGCAGCAGCGTCTCTGCCAACGCCTCGGGGTCGTTCTCCGACACCAGCCAGCCGCTGACGTTGTTTTGAATCAGCTCTGGAATCCCGCTGTGGTAGGTGGATACCACCGGCAGCCCCACGGCCATCGCTTCCATCAGCGCCACCGGAATGCCTTCCATATCGCCATCGGCGGCGGTTTTCGATGGCAGCAAAAAGATATCCGCCTCATTCAACGCCTGACGAATCTCCTCCTGCGGCTTGAAGCCCGGCATCGACACGCAAGATTCCAGTCCGGCGCGCGCAATGTGCTCACGCATCATGCCGTCCTGCTCGCCATTACCGATAATGGTAAACTGGAATTCACCGCCTTTGTCGCGCAGGATTTCACTGGCTTTTACCGCCACATCCAACCCTTTCTTTTCTGTCAAACGCGCTACAGAGACAATCCGCAGCGGCTGATGGAAGGCCTTGCGAGGCGTAAAGTTAAACTTCTCCGGTTCAATGCCCATGCGTGTCACGTGCACCTTCTCACGCGGACAGCCCATCTCGATCAGTTTGTTTTCCCACAAATGGCTGATCGGCAACATCAATTCGCTCTGCTTAAACAGATTGAGGTAATCGAGTTTATGTTCTTCCAGAATGTGGCGGCGCGAAATATCCGCGCCATGGAACACGGTGGCCTGCTTCCCTTTCAACACTCCAAGTTCGCGCAGTTTATTCGCTAACGCCCCCGCATAACCGAAGTGCACCAGAAAGACGTCTGCGGTGAAGGTCTGTTTGGCGTTCGCGACAATCGCCGGCAGCAGCAGCTTTTTCGCCTGCGCACCGTAGCGTCCGACGTTGAGCGACTTTAGCAGCGAGCGCTTGCCGATTTTCGGCAGCATCAACCCGATACGCTGCGTGAGCTTATCGAGATTCGATACTTTCTCTTCCGGCAACAGGTAATGGGTGCGGGCCGCCAAATCATACTCATCGAATGCCGCGTGGCGATTGATCATATCGCCAGGAAAAACCGAAATGATCTCCACCTCATAGCCAGCGTCAATAAAGTGCGTTACCTGATTGAGCACAAACGTCTCGGAGGCAACGGGAAAACGCATGGTGAAAAAGGTTAGCTTCATGACTTACCCCAGCACGTTGAGAATTTCTGCCGTAATGCGGTTACCAATCTCACGCTCCTGCGCTACCGCAGTGTCCACTTTGTGCTTCACGCTGTCGTAATCGGCCAGCACGGTGTGCACTTTGTCGATCAGCGAGCCGTCCATCAGGCTTTTCACGTCGGTCGCCATTTGCGGCAGGCCAAGCTGCTTCATCACGCCCAGCGACTTGTGCTCATAGTTGATCGCCACGGCTGGGGTGCCGAAGTTCATTGAGATAATCGCGGAGTGCAAACGCGTCCCGATGGTGAGATGACATTCACTCAGCAGAATGCCCAATTCCAGATCGTTGAACTCATCCATAATCACGTGATAGTGCTCAGGCTGTTCAACGTGGTCGCGCAGCGTCAGTGCCACCATGCGATCGTCTTTCGCGTAGCTGTCGATGCCGGTACAGGTTGAAAACGCCACCACCTGATAGCCCTCGGCAATCATGGCGTTGATCACGCGACCAAACGCCGCTTCGTACTCTTTTTGCGTCACGCCCAGGCGCTTGTCGAACGGCGCCAGCTCACGCACGGTGATGGCGATGGTTTTGCGCGCACGAATAATGTTTTGCCAGTGCAGCAGGTTGTGGCTGGGGTTCTCTACGCTGCGCGCTTTCACCAAAAATGCGGTGTCTACGCCTTTTTTCACGCGGGAGGTGGTGACGCCATCCTGCTTGAGGCGGTCAAGACTCACCTCTTCGCGCAGCACCAGGCTGTCTACGCGATCGAACACAAAGTTTGCCAGCGCGTTGACGCGCGGGTTTTCAAACGGTCCTACCGAGTGACCGATCATGTGGAGCGGTTTCTTTGCCATCAGCGCACACAGCGCATGATCAAACTGGGTCACGCCGTAGAGATCCACGAAGAACGAACCGCCGACCTGAATAATGGCGTCATACTGCGCCAGGCTTTGGGTAAAGGCGGCCAGATGCGGTGGCACCGAAAACGATTTGTACAGCCCTCCTTTGCCCAAATGCGCCATCATGATGTCGGGCATGAGCCGGTTAGCGACTTTGCGCTTAAAGCTGCCTACCAGGCCTTTGCCTGATTTGCTGTTGTGCAGGAACAGCGAATCCTGCTGGATATGCTGTTGCAGTAAATAACCGGAGCTGGTTGGATAGCGGCTGATGACATCGATATCCAAATCCTCGCGTGCAGACTGCAGGGAATCAATCAGTCCACGTAAAATCGCGCCATCCCCACGATTTCCACAGGTATGGTTACCCACCAATAAAATCTTCATAAAAACTCCAGATAAATTTTTGTAATTTTTACAACTGTGCCATTTCCTGAACCGGCAAAATGAACGCTATTAAAACGTCGCGGGACGTAAATGCCCCAAAAAGTGTGTGACTGACAGACAGGGCACCGATGCCTGTGCCCTGTCTCCGGCATGTAGTATGCAACGCGCCGTCGAGCTTTATCCTTTCAGGGCAAAATAGGGCAAAGCAACCTGCTCACCATTGATCACCACCGAAACAAATCCTTTCGGTTCGCGCGTATCCACCTGATTAGCGTTCAGCGGACGCGACGCCAGCAGCAGATCGCCCTGCTCATTGCCGCCGACGCCCGCTTTACCGTTGTGTAAGCTGAAACGCTGCGGTGCCTGCTGGCTGCCGCTGTCAGGGCTGCCCTTTTCCATCACGGCATCGACGCGGGCGCAGCGCCCAGCCAAAAAGCGATCTTTGGCGGTGCTCTTGATCAGCACCGCGGTAGTTGGCGTCCATCCCGCTAACTTCACAAACACTTTGGTGTCCGTTTCGCTACGCGGATCGAAGCGCACGTCCACCACCGGCGAACTGCCCTCTGCCGACCAACTCACCTCTGCATTTTTAGTTTTGCGCTGCAGGTGGATTACCGCCCGTCCGCCGGTATTTTTACCGTGGATAAGATCCATCAGCGGCTTGTCGTCGCTGCCGTTGTTGAACTGCGACTGACCAAATACTTCGATTTCCCAGCTATCGCCCACGGTCGGTGAATAAAAGTTACCCAACTCAAACCAGGTTTCCTGGTTGGTGTTATTGGTCAGCCGGTAGCGCGAAGTGATGTAGTTGTATTTCAGGCTGCCGTCGATCGCCACGCCATAGGATTCCACGCGCGTGGAGCCCATCTCCCAGATGTTGAGCCAGCGTTCACCCTGTAGCGAATTATCGATCCAACTGCCGCTTTGCAGGTTGGTTTGACGCATGTTCAGCCGCGAGTTGTGGGCAATCAGCGGATTTTTGCAATCTTCCAGGCTCAGTGCGTCGATGATCCACTGCCCGTTAGAGATATCGCCTGGAAACTCGCTGTGCTCAATCCAGCCGTTATGGATAATCGACTGGCTGCAGCGCGGCAGGTTCAGCACCTTGCCACCTTTACAGTGTTGCGCATTGAAGTTGGATAGCTCGATAGCTGTGCTGTGATCCCATACCCCCACTTTTTGCCCGGACCATGTCGCTTTAATCACATCCCCGGTACAGCTGTCGGCATACCACTGGTCAATTTTACAATCCAGCGTGTCAACCAGATGCAAGCTGACGCCACCTACGTGGTTGAAGCGCAGACAGGCACCGCGGAAGAACTGGCCACCCGGGCAGGTGTTGTGGAACAACCCCTGTTTATTCGGATGCTTGTCGTTGTTGCCGTTGAAGTTCAGGTTCGACAGCTCGGTCCAGCGCGCGTTGACTTGAAACAGGAACTCAGACTGGCCGTCAGACACCAGCGTGGTGGCCGGGAAGTAGCCAAAGTTGACCATCGCGCCGGAGATGCGGAAAAAGCGCTGCTGCTGGTCGCCAAAATCACAGGCCGACACAAAGAACGTACCGGCAGGGAACTGCACGCAAATCGGCTGGTTAGCATCCTGCGACCACTGGTACATGGCTTTGATGGCCGGCGCAGCGTCGGTTTTGCCGTCGGCAATGGCACCGAAGTCAAACAGCGTCAGGCGGTTAAAGTCATCCACCACGCGGCGCCAGGTGAACCCCTCTCCGGCGAAATTCACCCCGCCGTCATCTTTGCCTGCGCCGTAGCTGCCCACAAACTCGCCGCCGCCCACTTCCAGGCCTTCGTGCCAGCTTTTCAGTTTGATTTTGGCACCGGCAAACAGCGGCCGCGTTTTGCGCAGCTCGGCCACCGACGGGATTTCACCGATCAGCTGGTAGCCGTTGGGCTGCGCGAGGCGCTGGCTAAAGTTACTGGCATTCGGGCGCGAAACGTCGTCAATGGAGAAGAGCGTGTTGCCGTCATTGTCCTGCACCACCATGGAGTGGACAGGATCGGCGATCAGTGCCGCGTTATCATGAATAAACTGCGCGAAATTGCCCTTGTTAAGCGCAATCGGCTGACCGATCTGCGAGACCTTGCCGCTGGCGTCGCGCAGGTACACCGGGATTTGGTTGCCAGACTGGCTGGCGTCGCTGCCCGCTTTACCGATCCACAGTTTGCCCTCGAAGTTCTGCCAGAACTGGGGCGGCATGGTATAGACGTTTTCCGGCGTTAAAATCGGCACGTCGCCTTTCGGCACGCTAGCGGGATCAACCGCTTTCAGCACAGGCTGGCCGTTTTTCGCGGCATAGCTGGAAAACGCACTCGCAGAGAGTGCGGCGACAATGGAGGAGGCTGCGGTCTGCAAGACTTCTCTTCTTTTCATGCGTTACATCCCGTGGTCATTATTGGGGCCGCAGAGCGGCCGAAAAGTTATCCCCGGAGGCACGAGAATCGGCACTCACACCAATGCCAACCAGCTTTGTTTGATCTGATTACCGTCAAACTTCAGCGCCGTTTCTTTGGTCTTATCACTCATGGCAAACAGCAGACTATCGTCGCTCGCCAGTTGGTCCATTCGCGCCAGGAACGTCGCTTTGTCGTTCATGGGCACCAGGAAACCATCTTCCCCGTGATTAATGATCTCCTGCGGGCCGGTTGGGCAGTCGTAGGCGACCACCGGCAGCGACCAGGATTTGGCTTCCAGCAGCACCAGCGGCAACCCCTCATAGCGCGAGGTCATCAGCGCCATGTCGCTGTCGCGGTAGTAGTCGTTGATATTGCTGACCTTCCCGACAAACTTCACGCTCTGCGTGATGCCCAGCGCCGCAGCCTGATCGTGCAGCTGCTGTCGCTGCTCACCGTCACCGGCGATCGCCAGCGTCCACTCGGGATGGGTTTTGCTGAAGTCGGCCCAGATATCTAACAGCAGATCAAAACCTTTCTGGTGGTCAAGGCGTCCTACCGCCAGCGCCTGACGGCTGCGCGTCTGGCGTTCAAAGCCTTTATAAACAATCGGATTCGGGATCTGCTTGCTGGGAATGTGCCAACGGCTAAAGACCTGATGATCTTTATCGGTTAGCACAATGACGCGATCGTAGTAGCGCAGCATTAACCACTTCAGCAGCTTAATTGGCTTGCTGAAGGAGTTAATGGCAATGTGCTCGCAGGCGTAGGCTTTAAAGCGCTTTTTCTTCATGGCCAGCAGATTCCAAAACGCAAACATCACGCTCAATCGGCCCATGCTGATCAGAAAAACGGTATCAAAGCCCGCGTCATGAATACGCGTTACTGCTTGTTTTATGGGGTTGCTTTGCCCTTCAAAGCTCACAATCTCTTTGACATGCTTAAAGGGATAAAACGTTTTGCCGTGGCCTTCTAATGAATAAATGGTGACGTCATGCTCCTCGCCCAGACACTCCGACATAAAGTTGCAGATGTTCTCTGTGCCCGCATAGGAGTAGGCATCTTTAATCACCAAAACAATTTTTTTCATTTGACGCTTTCTACCTCAGTAAGGCTTAACGCACACCCGCTTCCTACCCGCGCTCGTCATGCATAGCGAACGCCATCCGGTACGCTTTCGGGAAGGGAATGTCAGGTATCAGCGATGTTTCAAGGTAAAGAGAACACCGTTGAGCATATACCAGCCGTAATAGTAATAGATTTTTAAAGGATTGTTTTTATAGATAATTCTTAATAATTCGAGGTGCCATTTAGCGGCTTTGTTCTTATTGCGCGACAGGGAATCGCCCAGCTCGTAATAATTAACCAGCGTTTTCTGGATTACCCGAGCCTGCTTGTAGCGCAAGAACAGTTCATAGAGGAACAGGAAATCTTCATGACCCTTGCGTTCAAAGAAGATGCCCTGAGGAGGACGGCGGAAACAGACCGAGGAGAAGCAGACGCGATACTGCTTCTTCACGAAATTTTCCTGCTGTAGGTAGGGTTTACTGTAGAGAATATCGTGATCGGCCTTTTGGGTTTTGTAGTGATAGTGCGTGATCACAAAGTTGTCGCCGGCGGCGATGGCGGCAGCCTGCTCAGCAAGCTTTTCCGGCAGCCATTCGTCATCACTGTCCAGAAACGCAATAATCTCTTCTTTGGCCGCACGAAGCCCCTGGTTGCGCGTCTCTGCCGCGCCCATGTTGACCTCGTTGCTCAGAATGGTGATGCGCGGATCGGTGCAGTGCTCGCGCACCCAAGCCAGTGAGTCATCGGTCGACTTATCGTTAACCAAATAGAGATGCCAGTCGGAATACGTTTGGTTGATGATCGACTCAACCGCGCGCAGCACGGTCTGACGCGCATTATACATCGGCATCACAATACCGATGGTGCCAACATGATTTGTCATGGGGATACCCGAAGTGTCAGGAACCTAAAAATTGCCCCCAAAGCGGGAGCCAGTAAATGTGTCATCACGTTTATGATGCCGTGCGCCCGCCGCCAAAGCGGGATTTCACTTTGTCGATCAGCCGATTGAGAAAGTAAGCACGGTTGTCGCGGTTCGTCAGGAAGAAGTAGCGCGCAAAGCTCATGCTGGCCTGCAGCGATTTTCCGTCCATTTTGTAACGCAACGGCAGCTTGAACGCTTTGTACGTATGGATATCGCGCGTGGTGAGATGCGGTTTCATGGTATCCAGCCAGAAGAACGAATATTTCACCGATTCGCCCTTGTGCTTAGAACCAAACTTGGTCACCAGATGGTAGGTCGCCAGCGGCTTGTCGATCATGACAAACGCATAACCCATGCGATCGGCGCGAATACAGAAATCGTAATCCTGATGGCGGATGTAGCGGGTATCGAACTTGATTTTTTCGGCATCTTCGCGCTTCAGCACGATGGTGCTGGTCTGAATAAAACCATAACAACCAAACAGATATTCCGCCACCGTCTCATTTTTACCCGGTGGCTGCATCGGCATCACTTTCAGGAACGCACCGTCCTGATGAATGTTCACCTGGCTGAAGATCAGGTAGCGCGACTTGCCCTGCGCTTCGAGCGCGGTGATGGTGCGCTGCACTTCCAGCAGCTTGTCAGGATGCCACTCGTCATCGGCGTCGAGAAAGCTGATGAAATCGCCTTCTGCCAGCTCGATGCCTTTGTTGCGCGCGCCTGCGCCGTTGAGTTTGACCTCAGACAGCTCCAGCTTGATGTCCAGCTCCTGGTAACGCTCGCCGCGCACCACCTGCGCCAGTTCGGCAGCATCAGCCGATTTGTCATCCACAATGATGACTTCAAAATTGCGATACGACTGCGCTTTCACGCAATCCAGCGTTGTGACAATTGACTTCGACGCGTTGTACGCGGGAATGACAATTGAGAAGCGGATGTCCTGCATTGCCAGCACCTCTTATAAAGCTGTTCCAGACTTAACGGTAGCGCGGATAGCAAGGTGAAAGAAATCGGCTTTGTTCTGAAAAATCATGCCGTTAATCCTCTTACCCGTGCGAGCCACGTTAGCCACCACGGAATGACCTAAGATTGTGCTGTGTGTATTGATAACGCAAAATTCCCCCGCTTTTCGTCGGCGCCGGGGAAGAAAAAGGGGCGGAAAATCCGCCCCAAATGGTCGTGCTTAGCTTTTGGTCTCTTTGCCGTATTCGTAGTTGTAATAGTCGTAACCATACCCGTAGGCATTCGACGCTTTGCGTACCACGGCGTTGAGGATAACCCCTTTAATTTCAATACCGTTCTGCTCGAAGCGCTTGTAGCTCACATCCAGCTCTTTCGCAGTATTGGTTTCGAAACGTGCGACCATCAGCGAGGTGCCGGCCAGCTTACCGATAATGGACGCGTCGGTGACGGCCAGGATCGGTGGCGTATCGATGAGCACCAGATCGTAATTCTGACTGGCCCACTCCAGCAGCTCCTGCATACGGCGATGCATCAGCAGCTCAGACGGATTAGGTGGCACCTGTCCACGCGGCAGGAAGTCAAAGCCGTACACGCCTTTCTGAATCAGCGCTGGCGTGAACTCGGTTTTGCCGGACAGCACGTTCGAGAGACCCACTTTGTTGTCCGCACCCAGCAGCTCATGGGTATAGCCACGACGCATATCGCCGTCGATAAACAGCACGCGCTGACCTGCTTTTGACACCAGCGTCGCCAGGTTGGCACAGATAAAGGTTTTACCAATACCCGGGCTGGCACCGGTGATCATCAGGATGTTGTTTTTCGCTTCCATCATGGCGAAGTGCAGGCTGGTGCGCAGGCTACGGATCGCTTCAATAGAGAGATCGGTCGGATTGCCCAGCGCCAGCAGCGTGTTGTGCGGATCGCTTTTCTCTTTGTGATGGCCGCGGCGCGCCAGCGCTTCGCTGTCTTTCTTACGCTGCCATTCAGAGAGCGGTACGCTCGCATACACGTTCATGCCCAGCTCTTCCAGCTGCTCTGGGTTTTCAATGCCGTGATGGAACAGCGCTTTCAGTAACACCAGCCCCACGGAGAGCAGCAGGCCAAGAATCAGGCTGGCAGCAATGATCAGCGGCTTCTTCGGCGCAACCGGGCTACCGGCCGTTTCGGCACGGTCAATGATACGCACATCGCCCACGGTGCTGGCCTTGCTAATGCTCAGCTCCTGCTGACGATTCAGCAGCTGCATGTAGATTTCCTGACCGGACTGCACATCACGCGTCAGACGCAGAATTTCCTGCTGCGTTTGCGGCATGCCAGCAATCTTTTTGTTCAGCTCAGCCTGTTCCGACTCCAGCGTTTTGCGTTTTTCCAGCAGCGCACGGTAGGTGGGGTGATCTTTGGTGAACAGCTGTGACACTTCTGCTTCGCGGAACGTCAGCTCATTCAGCTGACTCTGCACGCTGACAGAAGAATCCAGGGCCGATTTCGCCTCCAGCGACATATCCACCGACTCGTTCTGACGACGATAGGTATTCAGCTTGTCTTCGGCTTCATCCAGATTCGCGCGAACTTGCGGCAGCTGATTGCGCAGGAACTGCAGACTCTTCTCAGCCTGTTCTGACTTGCGCTCAACGTTCTGCAGCAGATAGTTGTTCACGATCTGGTTTAGCACGCGGCTGGCTTGCTCGGGATCTTCATTGACGTACTCCAGACCCAGCACGCCGGTGGTTTTGCCTTTGTCCGCCACGGTGAGTGCGCCCAGCACGTTTTTGATCGCCTGCAGCTCGTTCAGCTTGGTGACGCTGAAGCTGGTACCTTTATCGGCCTCAATGCCGCTTACCAGCATGGTGACGTCGCCGTGCTGCTCCAGCTGGCCAACACGCCCTTTGAACAGCTCATCGCCGTCTTTGCTCACGGTGTAGGTCTGTGGGCCGGTGACTTCCAGCTCAACGGTGCGCTTATCAATAGAACGGGGAATTTCCAGGCGGGAAATGGCGATCTGTGCGGGCTTGTTGCCCATCAGGCGCGAAAGTCCTTTGCCAATGACCGGGAAATAATTTTGCTGCACCACGGTATCCAGACCCAGGTCATCTACCGTTTTTCCCAGCACCATGCGGGATTCAACAATCTGAATCTCCGTGTCCGACGCAGGCGTGGAAGGCAGTACATCCTGCAGCTCATTCAGTACCGAGGCGGTATTTTTTTGCTCGACCTGAACCATAGCGTCAGCGCTGTAGATGGGCGTTGCAAACAGTGTGTAGAGCGTTCCCACCAGCATAAAGAAGGCGGTGACGGCAACAATGATCCAGCGGTGATCAATAAGCTGTCCCACAAGATGCGCCAGATCCCATCCATTCGAATCTTCCTTTGGCGCGGTCATAACCTTGTTTTTGATATTCATGGATATTCCCAACTATCGGCTTAATACGTTGACCCACTTCTGGGTAGCGTTTTCCAGTAACCCGTAGACCTCTTCAAAGGCCTCGCGGCTTTTTTTATACGGATCCGCAATTTCCTGCTGCCCAAGCCAGTGGCCAAGCAGCATCGTTTTGCCGCGAGCGGCTGGGTCGATTCTATTTACCTGCTCAATGTGGCGCTTTTCCATCACCAGAATCAGATCGTATTCACGGCACAAATTGGCCGTTAACTGCTGTGCCTGATGGCCCGCCAATGACAGGCCGCGTTCAGCGGCTACGTCACTGGCGGTCTGGTCCGCCGCATGGCCCTGCAAGGCACTGAGCCCCGCGGACGCCACGCGAATATCAGGTAGCGCGCGTTTGAACAGCCGCTCCCCGGTAGGAGAGCGGCAAATGTTGCCGACGCAGACAACTAACACGGACTTGATCATGCTAAACCTTGCTTCTACCAGTTATGGATACGCTGTGCCGCTGAGGTTGCGTTATCGATACCGACGATGGTTGGCAGCAGCCCAGAAATCACACGGTTCCAACGCGTGATCGGCGTGGAGGTCACGTACACGATATCGTACGGCTCAAGCTGGAATTCCGTTCCCATCACCATGGAAGCGGCATCTTTGGTGTTCAGCTGGTAGACGTTGGCAATCTTGGTGCGATTCGTGCCGCGAATGGTACGAATCACGAAGACCCCGGTGGCATCGGAGGTGGTTTGGTCCATACCCTGCGCGTTGCCCAAGGCTTCCGCCAGCGTCATACCGCTGCGATCCATTTTCAGCGTCGCCTGCTGCTTCACTTCGCCCATCACAAACACTTTCAGGTCGTCGTTACGCGGCACGAATAAGATATCGCCAGGATAGAGCAGATGGTTCTGGCTCAGGTCGCCGTTTTGCATCAGCGCCTGCAGTGAAATACGCTGCTCGCGCCCGTTGTGCGTCAGCACCACGTTGCGCCAATCGGCATCGGCAGCAAGGCCACCGGCGGCGTTGATGGCATCCAGCACCGTGAGCGGCACGTTGGTGATCGCCTGCTGGCCTGAATTGGTAACGGAACCCGTCACGTAGGTTTTCTGCGAGCGGAACGCGGCAATGTTCACGTCCACCTGCGGGCTTTCGATGTACTGCGCCAGACGGCGCGCGATTTCGGCGCGAATCTCACCGACGGTACGGCCCGCCACGCGCACTTTACCGATATAGGGGTAGAAAATGGTGCCGTCTGCCTGTACCCAGTTACCGGTGTCGCTGGCGCTGCGGTACTGACCAGCAGGCGTGGTCAACTCCGGGTGATCCCACACGGTGACGTTCAGCACATCGCCAATGCCCACGCGGTACTCATAGCTTTGAATCTCCGTTTGCAGCGCGGGGTTAGCCTGCGCCACATTCTGACGCGGACGCATCTGCTCAACCAAGCGCGGCGTGAGCGGAAAGACGTTTACGTACTTGTCGATGTCGAAGTTACTGTCCTGTTGCTCAACGACATCTTTTCCACTGGTGGAAAGGTGCGAACCCGGTTCGATGGTGCACCCGGAGAGAAAAGTTGCGGATACCAGTAAAGGTATCAATTTAGTTTTCATTATCATCTGATTCTTCGCTATCAGTTAATGATCGATCAAGGCGAAAACGCCGCTGTGTAGCGTCTATGTAAAAGTAAACGTGACGAATTAACGACTAAAACTTAAGGCCATTTTCCTTTGCTCCCGTGGTTTTGCGTCGTCACCGTGCCTGAGACGACATGCGCTAAAGTAGGGTATTGACCTTGCGGAAAAATAGCCCGCTTTATTATGGCTCGGTAATGGCCGTTGTCAGATAAAAGCACGTTAAATATTGGCGGTGCAGGATGGGGAAGCATACTTTTGTTCCCCTGCCCTGCGGTCAGTAGGCACCGTCGCGTTTCAGCACGACGCCAACCGTCTTAAACAGAATCGCAATGTCATTCCACAGCGACCAGTTTTTGACATACCAAGAGTCGAAATAGACGCGAGTTTCATAGTCCACGTCATTACGACCGCTTACCTGCCACAATCCCGTCATGCCTGGCTTCGCCATCAGGTAATAGTCGACATCACCGGCATAACGACAGAGTTCATCTTCAATAACCGGGCGCGGGCCAACAAGGCTCATATCGCCACGCACAACGTTCCACAGCTGCGGCAGCTCATCCAGACTGGTTTTGCGGATGAAGTGGCCAACTTTGGTGATACGCGGGTCATTTTTCAGCTTGAAATCTTTATCCCATTCGGCGCGCGCAACCGGGTCAGTGCGCAGCACTTCTTCCAGCACCTCTTTGGAGTTGATCACCATAGAGCGGAATTTCAGGCATTTGAATTTGCGGCCGTTCATGCCCACGCGTTCGTGACCGTAAATGGGTGGACCACCGTCACGGCCAACCATAAAGCCGAGCACCAGTAGCGCGGGCGACAGCGCGATAATAATGCTGAGCGCACCCACGATATCGAACGTGCGCTTCAGGAAACGCGAGGTGCGTTTCGCCAGGTTGTTGTTGACGCGCAGGATCATCACTTCATGGCTGAAAATGTAGGCCATGTCGGTACCGTACAGCGGCACGCCGCGTAGCGTAGGAATCACGGACACTGAGCGGCAGTTGTGTTTGGCTAGCGTCTTCAGCCAGTTATCACGGTGCTGACTCTGTTCAAACTCCACCGCGACAATAAATTGGGTTTCGGTGTTTGTGAGCTGCCACACTTCTTCTTCGCTGCGCAGTACCGGCACGCCGGCAATGCTTGCCTGTGGGCAGCTGCCGTCGACATCAAAGAAGGCGATCACGTCAAATCCCATCACCTCTTCGCTTTGCAGTGCCTGCCAGGCTTCCTGCGCATTGTGGTTGCTGCCGATGATGATGGTCTGCTTTTTCCACATGCCATAGTGATTCAGTACGCGTTTAGACAGGGCACGCGCGACAGGAATTAACACCAGCGCCAGCAGCCACGTCAGGACCCAGACAAAACGGGAAATTTGCCACTGCGACAGCGCAGAAATGGACAAATCAATCACGGAAAAAATCAGAACGGTGCGGAAAATCTCTTTAAGTTCGAACCAAAAAGGTTTGCGGTAAGTGTAATGACGCAAACGCACCCAGAACCAACCCGTGCAAATTATGGATAAGCAGATGTGCGTGGCGATTTTTAAATTCAGATCTTTTTCAGAGATATCTGCCAGCGGAGAATGTGTGAACGAATTAATGAGCGCCAGAGCAATAAACAACGCTGCGTTGAAACAAATTAAATCCGAGCACGCCAGTAAAATTTTTGTCAGAAGACTTTTATATGTAAATTCGTTATCGCGCATATTTAACTCTTTTATTTTAATTCCGTAATCCCTGATGCCTCGCTGCTGCGTAATAAATCAGCAAAACGTTAACTGCAATTCAGGAGGCAATCTGCGGCTTCCACGTTGGCTCTATGCTAATTCCTACTCAAGTTAAGCAAGGTAATTGTCTTTAATACCAACAGATTACTCTGACTTATCGTGCCCGCTACTGAAACAATTCCGCAGATGAAAACGTCATTTCAGGCACGCTACCGCCCTTAGCTGTCGCTGCCAATATCGCGTTGAAACCCTGTTTTTTTGAACAAAGATTGTGCATTAGCTGTGCACGATCACAATTCACGACATTAAGCAGCCAATACAGCGCGCGATAACCCACATTCACGCAGACATTTTCTAACCCGTTGCTATACTAGTTATTACTGGCCTGTTTACAAGTAGGCCTCGTGTCCCCTGCTCTATTTTAGGAAAAAGACTACCAGTCATAAGTATTGCTGCCATCCCCCTCATACCCATCCGCCGCAAAATTCAGATTAATTCGATACTCACTGCATAATGCACGCATCAAAGGCGACGTCGCACCGCAAGATTAAATTAATAGCATTAACCTGAGATATATCTGATTTAGCTATCGGAAAAACGTATGAGCGGCCCATTTACCCGAGAAATAAAAGCGTAATGTTGTTGCGGCAGCGGGCACGGCAGCTCGAGGGCTATTTTTACCCTGTAACCTGATTAATTTTCATCAGAATGCGCTTATTTCTGGAATTGATTACCACGGTGAAGCGAGGAAGGGCTCAGGCTGCGTGCTGGCAGGCAGCGCTGACCGGCGTGGCGGCAAGGGAGACGCGGGCATGCAGGATAGCGGGTAACAGAGAAAGGAAGTGATGGTATCGCGCTTAATGCAGCACCCGGCGCGCCTTGCGGCCACGCCGGGCAGGCGAGAGCGCTAGTGCGCGGGTTTCGCGGCTTGCTGTCGGTCTAGCCACTCATTCAACCGCGCTTTCGCTTTGTCCTGCACCTGTTGGCGCACGACCTCATCCACCGGTAAAGCGTATTGCAGATCGTCCCAGCGGCCGTAGACGCGCAGCGGGATCGATTGTTTGTTTAAGATGTCAGCCAGCTGGTCATCGCCTTTCCAGCCGCGCAGCATCATGTTGATGGTGACATCAAGCAGCTGATTGACCACGTCCACGTTGCCCTGCGTTTGCACCGCCATCCGGCTATTGCCGCCGTGCAAATCTGGCAGTTGCACCTTGCCCTGCTGCAGCGCGATATGCCCGCTTAGCTGCTCAATGCCCTGGCTGTCGGGCTGGTCATTGCTGACGCGACTACTTAGCCGCGTCACCGCACGGCGCACCATTTGCTGTAGATCCAGCTGGCTTAACTGCAAATTATCCGCTTCCAGATCGGCGCTGCCCTGCCAGAAGCGCTTGGCCTCCGCCACGCTGAGTCCATTGCCCTGCAGATCCCCTTTCAGAGAAACGCTGCCCTGCAGCGCAGCGGGCAGCTCAAAGGCTTTAAGCAGCGGCGCCAGCGCGATGTTGTCTAACTCAGGCTGAAACGCCACTTTGGTGACAGGCTGGCGAATATCTACGGTGCCAGGAATGGAAAAGTGGCCGGGTCCCACATTGCCCTGGAGTGCATTAAGGGCGATCAGGCCCTGCTGATTTTGTAAATCCACGCGCAGATTGGTAAGCGCAAGGCCACGCCACGTGGCGCTGTCGGCGTCAAGCCGCAGCGTCAGGTCAAGGTCAGCCAGCGGCGAGTCGGCGTTGTCGCGCGTAAGCGGTTCGGCAATCACCGGCGGCCGCATCACGCTGGCGTGTTGCGTCACGCTGCTATCAGTGCTCGCCGCACCCGCGATCAGGGAATCAATATTCAAGGTACTCGCCTTCAGCGCCAGCGTAAGCTGCTGCGGCAGTGCCAGGCGACCTTGCGCGCTGCCCTGCAGGGCACTGTCGTTGGCGCTGAGCTGTACATTTTGCAGCGAGAACTGTTGGTTGTCGCCGTCCCATTCGCCCTGCCCGCTTAACGTTCCTTTGATGCCTTGCGGCGGTAAATTCACGCCGTCGAGGGTATAGTTGAACTCGTCAATTTGACCGCTAAGCCGATGGGGATATTGCGCGACATTCATGACGCCGTTGAGGCGGACGCTAAGGTTGCGCTGATTGCGTGAGACGCGAGTCGCCAGGTCAAGCCGGGCATTTTGACGCTCATCCTGACTCATCGCCAGGTTGAGATCGCGGAAATTGTATTCGGCGCCTCCGCGCTGCTGCCAAATCAGCAGGCTGTCAGCCAGGCGCAGTTTGCCGATGGTAAACGACCATCCATCGCTATTAGCGCCAGACGGCTCATTGTCGCCCGGCCCGACGGGTGCGCCTTGTGGCCGCTGCGCATCACTGTCAGGCGTAGCGCGGATCACGGCATTCTTTAGCATGACCTGACTGACGCTGAGCCGATGGGACAGCAGCGGCCATAAATGGACATCGAGGCGCATATTGTCTGCTGTGACCACCGGCTGGGTGGCGCCCGGTGCGGTGAGGCTCATACGTCCAGCCAGAATGCTAAGCTGGGGCCACACGTGCCAGCGCAAATCGCCGTTGATCTCAAGCTGATAACCGCTGCGCTGCGCGACCTGTTTGACCATATAGTTACGAAAGTCGTTGGGATTAACCAGCAGCACCAGCGCCGTCATGCCCGCTACGACCACCACTAACAGGATGGCCAGCGTGGTTATCACTCTTCTCATTGCATCCTCAAAGTCTTATTGGCCGTTCTGCAGCGTCCTACGCATAAGGCAGAAACGGCGGCGTGTTATCCCGCCGCCTGCGGCACGCACCGGTTAATCTTTATCAATGCGGCTGGCGTCTGCGCCCTGCTGACCGCGATACTTGGCGTCTTCACGGCGATTATAAGGACGCGCGGCCGGGCCTGATAGCGGCTCAAAGCTCAGCGCGCCAATCAACATGCCAGGACGCAATGCCAGCGGCAGTTTACCGGAATTATAGAACTCCAGTACGATACGGCCCTGCCAGCCGGGATCGATGCGGTGTGCGGTCACGTGCACCATCAATCCCAAACGCGCCAGTGACGAACGCCCGTCAAGCCAGCCCACTAAATCGTCAGGTATGGTCACGGATTCTAGCGTCACTGCCAGCGCCAGCTCCCCGGGATGCAGGAAAAAGGCTTCGCCCTCGGGCAGCACGATTTCGTCGCTCATAACGCGGTCCAGCGCGGCACTGACTTCGTGCTTCGGGCCGCTCAAATCTATATACGCGGCGGTGTGTCCGCTGAACGTGCGAAACTGGTTGCCCAAACGCACATCAACCGTGGCGCCGTTGATGCGCTCTACGGGTGGACGAGGCGAAATAGCTAACTTACCGCTGTCCAGCCAAGCCTCAATGTCGCGATCGCATAATCTCATCGCTGATACTCCATGAATTAGTGTAGCGAAAGGCTGGGCAAACGTGACGTCCCTGCGTCACGTCCCGCCGCACGGGTTGATCTGTGGCAACCTTTTCGCCCACCACAGACCGATCAGCCTTAAAGGTACTGGTTAATTTTGGCCTTGAGGATATCAATGGCAATGCGATTTTTACCCCCGCGCGGCACAATAATATCGGCGTATTGTTTAGACGGCTCAATGAACTGTAGGAACATTGGACGGACGGTTTTCTGGTACTGACTCATCACCGAGTCCATGGAGCGACCGCGCTCGTTGACGTCACGCTTCATACGGCGCATCAGACAGATGTCCAAAGGCGTATCGACAAAGATAGAGAAGTTGAGTTCCTGCCGCAGGCGCGCATCCGTTAACAGTAAGATCCCTTCAAGGATGATGACTTTTTTTGGCTTCAGATGGATGCACTGTGTCGTGCGGGTGTGTTCAACGTAGCTGTAAACTGGCAGTTCAATGTCTTCGCCGGCTTTAAGTGCGCGAAGATGCTGCAAGAGCAAATCGTGATCCATGGCGCTGGGGTGGTCATAGTTCGTTTTTACCCTCTCTTCCATGGTGAGGTGGCTTTGGTCTTTATAGTAGGCATCTTCGGGAATGACCCCAATATGCTCGTCACCGACCTGGTCACGGATTTCACGATAGAGCGTGCTGGCGATAAGACTTTTTCCGGATGCAGATGCGCCTGCAATGCCAACGATCACGCACTGATGGGACTTGTCAGTCATACTTTTTTGGGACCTGATAACTGGAGCACATTACCGCCAAAGCAGCAACGAGCCGAATGAGAGGGTTTGTTGGCGGCAATTATAGGTATTTCATCAGTGCGTTGCCAGAGAAATGGGGCGGCGGCTTTTCAGATTATCCCCTTTATGCAGCCAGACGGTTAATGGATACACTGTTCCCCTGCCCGCCTTGTCCCCAACGCGGACGGACTCGAATACTTTTAAGGAAAAATATGAGTTGGAAAACCCTGACCTATTTTGGGGACAGCATGTTGCTGCTTCCCACCGCAGTGATTATTGCGTTGGTGCTGCCCTGGAAAAGTGACAATCGCCGCAGCGTTTGGTACTGGCTGCTGGCGTTTGGCCTTGCGGGATTACTGGTGAGCACGTCAAAAATTCTGTTTCTTGGCTTTGGCATTGGTAGCGCTCGCTTTAACTTCACCGGATTCAGCGGCCACAGCGCGATGTCCGCGACGCTGTGGCCCGTGATGATGTGGCTGGTCTCCGGTCGGTTTTCCGCTGTCTGGCGCACCGTCACCATTGGCATGGGTTATCTCATTCCGCTGCTGGTCGGTCTGTCGCGCCTGGTGATTCACGCGCACTCGCTGAGCGAAGTGCTGGCTGGACTTGCGCTGGGCTTTACCCTCAGCAGCGCGTTCCTGGTTACGCAGCGCCACACCGCATTGAAAGGCTTTAGTCTGGGCCAGATTAGCCTGGCGCTGCTGCTGCCGCTGCTGCTGCTGACCCACGGACGCGTAGCCACCACGCAACAATTCCTTGAGCGCTTTTCCGCCAATCTCGCCGGGCTGGAAAAACCCTTTACCCGTGCCGATCTCTACCGGCGTTAACCGCGCGCCGTCAGCCCCTACTGTAAGGCAATTCCTTGAATACCGACTAAAAAACGATTAATGCGCAGAGATTTTAAGCAGATGTGCTAGCATGAAAAAAACATCTCTGGCGCATTTTTTGTCGGAAGCGAATGCGCGCTGCTGGATTCGTGCATGACACTTGAGCTCTCGCCTACGCCGGACAGGCCACATCCTATTACGCGCCACGCGGTGTCGCTGGCCTTGTTGGCCTTTGTGCTGACGCTGTTCTGCCTGGAACTGATTGTTGTCAGCGGGCATATTTCCCCTTTGTGGTACTCGACGGCGCTGATGACGGTTGTCGTATTTCGTACACCCGTAAGGCAATTGCCGCTGCTGTTGGCCTGCTGCGTGCTGGGTACCGCCTTCGCCAATATGCTGGTGATTGGCCCCTCGTTAAGTAATATTAAATTCTCGCTGCTCAATATGTTGCAGGCGCTGCTGGGCGGGGTGCTTCTGCGCGCCCTGCTAAATCGCTGTCATCCGCTGGATTCGCTATTAGACTGGGTCCGCTTCGTGGCGTGCGCGGGCCTGATCGCCCCGCTGTTGGGGGGGCTAGCGGCCGTTTGGATGTTGAACGTCGGCCACCAAGCCTCATGGGCTTTCTTTTCCACATGGGTTATTGCGGAAATTGTCGGCGCCCTGGCGTTGGGTCCGGTACTGTTGCTGTGGCCAAACGGCCCGCTGCGCAAGGCGATCGCGCCTGAACATCAGCTTGAAACGCTGCTCATGCTCGCCGCCACGCTGCTCGCCAGCTATCTCTCACTGCGCTTTCTGCCGTGGCCCTTTACCTTTATTGTCATGATTCTGTTTTGCAGCGCCGTGCGGCTGCAAAAGTTCGAAGCCTTTCTGCTGTTTTTCCTGAATGCGACCTTTATCTCGCTGCTGCTGGCGCTGGGCTGGGTTGATCTCGCGCCCAACGCGCGTGCCGCGGGCCATGTTGGCGTGTGGTTGCCCTTTTTGCTGGTGCTGCTGCCGAGCCACGTGATGGCCATGGTGATGGACGCGTTCCGCCGCGAGAAACACAACATCAGCGAGAGCGAAACCCGCTTTCGCCACGCGATGGAGTATTCCGCCATCGGCATGGCGCTGGTGTCGCCTCAGGGCAGCTGGCTGCAAGCGAATCAGTCTCTGTGCCAGACGCTGGGCTTCCGAGAAGAAGAATTAAAGAAGCTCACCTTCCAACAGATCACCCATCCCGATGACCTTAACAGCGATCTTCAGCAAGTGGCGCGCTTAATCGCGGGCGACATTCAGACCTACACCATGGAGAAACGCTATTTTCGCAAAGACGGCGAGATCGTTTGGGCGCGGTTAACGGTCTCGCTGGTGCGCGACGCCGCCCTTGAGCCGCTCTACTTCATCGCGCAGATTGTCGATATCTCCGAACTCAAGCAGAGTGAACAGATCAATCGCCGCCTGATGGAGCGCATCACGCTGGCCAATGAAGCGGGCGGCATCGGCGTTTGGGAATGGAACAGACTCTCCGGCGATATGCTGTGGGACAAGCGCACCTATTCGCTGTTTGGACTGGGTGTGGATCAGCTGCCTACCTACGAGCTTTGGCTCAGTTTGATTGAGCCTACCGAGCGCGAGGGCGTAATGTGGACCGTGCAGCAAGCCATTGAGCATCGTACCGCCTTCCACCTTGAATACCGCATCAACCTGGCGAATGAGGTGCGTTATATTCGCACGGAGGCCAACCGCATTTTGAGTCAGGACGGTCAGATTGAACGTATGCTGGGCATCTGCCGGGATATTACGCCGCTGCGCCTGCTCAACGATGCGCTGTTTCAGGAAAAAGAGCGCATGGCGATCACACTGGCCTCCATCGGCGAAGCGGTGATCAGCACCGACGATGAAATGCGCGTCACCTTTATGAATCCGGTCGCGGAAACCCTCAGCGGCTGGCCCCAGGCGCGGGCGGCGGGCGTGCCGCTGGCTGAACTGCTGCATATCACGCGCGGTGCCACCGGTGCGCGCGTGGCAAATCTCCTGCTATGCCAATTACCTGGTGAAAAAACCACGCCGGATCTCGAAGAGGAGCTGGTACTGCATACGCCAGAAGGCAGTCAGGTTGAGATTCATTACAGTATCACGCCGTTAAAAACCCTCGAGGGCGTCAGCATCGGCGCGGTCATGGTTATTCAGGACGTGAGCGAATCACGCAGAATGATGAAGCGCCTGAGCTACAGCGCCTCGCACGACATGCTGACGCGCCTGCCGAATCGCCACAGTTTTGAACAGCAGCTCAAACGGTTGGTCAGCGACGCTGCCGCGCATGACGCCCGCCACGTGCTGGTGTTTATCGATCTGGATAAATTCAAAGCGGTCAACGACACCGCCGGGCATGCCGCCGGCGATCAGCTGCTGCGCGAATTGGCGAAGCTGATGCAAACCCTGCTGCGCGAAAGCGATGTATTGGCGCGCCTGGGCGGCGATGAGTTTGGCGTGCTGCTGCCTCACTGCAAGGTGGAACAGGGGCGCGAGGTGGTGCAGCGCATGGTGAGCGCTATCGGCAGCTATACCTTTCTCTGGCAGGGCCAGCCGTTTCACGTTGGCGCGAGCGCCGGTCTTACGCAGATAGATGCCAACAACTGCACCAGCAGCGCGGTGATGTCGCAGGCCGATGTGGCGTGCTACAGCGCCAAACATAGCGGGCGCGGCCAGTACCGCGTTTATCAGGACGTCATGCCCTAATCTTATACGCCTGCCCATTGCCAGCTTGGGCAGGCTGCGCTAAAGTCGCCCCCTTTTTTCGGGCATGGGGGAAAATAATGTTTATTGGATTCGACTACGGCACAGCCAACTGTTCTATCGCCGTGAGTGAAAATGGCACGCCGCGCGCGCTGATGCTGGAAAACGATCGGCCGCTGCTTCCCTCCATGATCTGTGCCCCTACCCGCGAGGCGATCAGCGAATGGCTGCATCGTCACCACCACGTGCCGACGCCTGATAGCGAAGGCGCGGCGTTGCTGCAGCGTGCGCTGCGCTATAACCGCGATGAAGATATTGAGGTGCTGCCGGGCAGCGTGCAGTTTGGATCAACGGCCTTACAGCAGTACATGGTGGATCCGGAAGAGGTATGGTTCGTAAAATCGCCCAAATCATTTCTGGGCGCAAACGGCCTGAAGCCGCAACAAATTGCGTTTTTTGAAGATCTGGTCTGCGCCATGATGCTGCACATTCGCCAGCAGGGTGAACGTCAGCTGGATGCCGCCATTGAACAGGCGGTCATTGGGCGTCCCATCAATTTTCAAGGCTTAGGCGGCGAAGACGCTAACCAGCAGGCTCAGGGCATTTTGCTGCGCGCGGCCAAACGCGCGGGGTTCCGCGACGTGGAATTTCAATTTGAACCGGTGGCGGCCGGGCTCGATTTCGAAGCCACGCTCACGCAGGAAACGCGCGTGCTGGTGGTGGATATTGGCGGCGGTACCACCGACTGTTCAATGCTGCTGATGGGACCACAATGGCGTCAGCAAACCGATCGGCGTGCAAGCCTGCTGGGCCACAGCGGCTGCCGCGTGGGCGGTAACGATCTCGACATTATGCTGGCTTTTAAAACGCTGATGCCGCTGCTTGGCCTGGGCGGACAAACCCAGAAAGGCACCGCCCTTCCCGCCCTGCCGTGGTGGAATGCGGTGGCCATCAACGACGTGCCCGCACAGAGTGATTTTTACGCCGCCGCCACCGGCAAACAGCTGCGCGAGCTCATTCGTGATGCGCAAGATGCTGAGCAGGTGGCGCATCTGCTCAAGGTGTGGCAGCAGAAGCTGAGCTACCGGCTAGTGCGCGCGGCAGAAGAGAGTAAAATCGCGCTGTCGGCGCAGTCACACGCCGAAGCCTCATTGGCGTTTATCGCGCCGTCGCTGCAGGCCGCACTCTCTACCGACGTACTGGAGGAGGCCATTAATCAGCCGCTGGCGCGTATTCTGGAGCAGGTTCAGCTCGCGCTGGCCACCAGCGAGGCGAAACCGGAGGTCATTTACCTCACCGGCGGCAGCGCCCGATCACCGGTGCTGCGCGCCGCGCTGCAGCAGGCGCTGCCGGATACCCCCATTGCCGGTGGCGATGATTTTGGCTCCGTGACCGCTGGACTGACCCGCTGGGCGGACGTTATTTTCCGCTAACGGTTTCAGCCCTGCCGCTCCCCCCTATAGAAAGGGCGGCCCTTAGCGCCGCCCTTTTTTCCATCAGCGCCGATGCGCATCAGAAGTTAATGTTTGCGGAAATGCCGCCGACAAAGGCATCTTTCACTTCGCTCACGGCGCCGGGCGCGACGACATATTGCAGGTTCGGGCGCAGCTGCAACCATTTGGTGAGCTGAGCATTGTAATAGATCTCGTAGTTGTACTCAGATCCATCCTGAATCGGCAGATAGGTCGGGCTGTTAAAATCCGTTTCTCCATTGGCGTTATTCTGCTCACGCAGCGCGCGCGTGTAATCGCTGTTCACGTGAATGCGCGCCGCGCCGACGCCAATCTCATCTTGCGGACGCGCGTCAAACGGCCCTTTCCACGTAAAGCTGATGGACTGATAGTTGTCCGTTTTCGACGTTTTATGATCGTTCATGACCGCCTGCACGCTGACGCCGAGCCCCCGGCTAACATCACCGCCCTGCGCCGTGAGCTGCTGCTGCAGCAGCACGTAGCCGCCATAGGCATGATTTTTCTCTTGATACGCCCCGTCGCGCCAGCTGCCGTAGTTGTCGCCATTGGCCGAAGAGTAGTAATAACCAATACGGTAATTGCCCGGCAGATTATCCGCGCCCAGCGTCGGTTTCCAGCCTAATTCCACCGGCACCAGATTGCCTTCGGAGTGGCTGGTATCAAGCCGGAAACCGTCGCCACGATCGTAGTTCGCGCGGTTTTGGTTGTAGAAGCCCACCTGGAAGAACACCTCGGGGGTGAAGTTGACCTTAACGCGCCCGCCCCACTGCGACACCGGCCAGTTGAACCAGCGATCGCCACGCCAGTTGCCTGCCTGCCCGCTACCAAAGGCGAGGTTCTGGAACTTACTGTCGAAATTATCGAAGTCTTCACCCACGGTGACGCGACCGGCCTTGAGATTGACCGTGTTATCAAACAGGCCTTTGCTCAACCAGAACTGCGTCAAACGCCAAGTCTGCCCGCGACCATATACCTCTTGCGTTGAGGAGAGCATGCCGGTGCGGCGATCGGCCACCTGATCGGAGATATTACGGCCGTTACGATCGGTCACCGTCATCTGGAACTGCGCATCCTGCCAGTTCAGCAGCTTTTCCAGATCGAAGTTGGCCCCGAACGCCCACTGATCGCTGTAGCGCATTGAAGTGTGGGAGTCGGCCCCGCCACCCAGGTTAGACGCGCTCTCCATGGTGTAGTTAACGTCAAACTTCACGCCAGCTTGTTCCCACTGGGTGCGCGTGCCGCCCCAGTCGCCAAACAGGTAGGGTGAGTCATAGCTGAACGCGTCGGCTGCCATGGCAGAGGTACTCACCATCGCCAACATCAGGGTGCCCGCTGCCAGGCGGGGCATAGGCTGCACTGCTTTATGTGTTTTCATCGTCGTTATGCTTTTTTTAGGTAACGGAAAGGATCGCAAAGAGGATAGTGCTGAGGATATGTCAACTTTTGCAAATATGTGCGCAGCCGGTGTCAATGAGGGCGCGAATGCCAGCAACTGTGATAAGGGTCTATGAATAACGTTTTTTTTCAACAAAAAGCACATTTGGTGAGGCAAAACGGGGCGCTGACGCGCCCCGCTGGGCTTAGGGCTGGCTCGCGCGGGACAGCTCTTCAATCTCTTGCTTGCTCAAGGTGAGCTGCGTGGCCTTCACCAGTTCGTCGAGCTGCGCAAGTGAGGTGGCGCTAACAATGGGGGCGGTGATACTCGGCCGGGCAATTTGCCAGGCGAGCGCAACCTGCGTTGCAGACGCATCGTGCGAGGCCGCCACATCCTCTAGCGACTCCACAATATTTTTGCCGCGCGGCGTGAGGTATCTCTCAACGATGCCCTGACCGCGCGCGCTTTTGTGCGCATCTTCGGGCTTTTTGTACTTGCCGCTGAGAAAGCCGCTGGCGAGCGAGTAGTAATTAATGACGCCGAGACCGTGCTGCAGCGCAACCGGCTCAAGCTCGCTCTCATACGGCTCGCGATCGTAAAGATTGTATTCGGGCTGCAGCGTTTGATAGCGGGCCAATCCTGCTTGCTGGCTCACCGCCAAGGCCTCTTGCAGACGGGCTGCGCTGTAGTTGGACGCCCCTATCGCCCGCACCTTTCCCGCTTTGATTAGCGCATCAAACGCACCCAGCGTTTCCACCAGCGGCGTATCCGCATCGTCACGGTGCGCCTGATAGAGATCGATGGTGTCAGTTTGCAGACGGCGCAGGGAATCCTCCACTGCTTGACGAATATAGGCGGGCTTGAGGCCGGTTTTCTCCGCCGACATCTCCATACCCACCTTGGTCGCCAGTACAATGCGATCGCGCTTACCGCTTTTTTTCAACCATTTGCCAATAATGGTTTCGGATTCGCCGCCTTGGTTGCCCGGCGCCCAACGTGAATAGACGTCGGCGGTATCAATAAAGAACAGCCCTTTTTCCACCAGCGCATCCAGCAGGGAAAACGCGGTTTTTTCGTCCACCGTCCAGCCGAAAACATTGCCGCCGAAGGTCAAAAGCGGCACCTGGATTCCCGTATCGCCCAGTGGGCGCGTGTGCTGTCGAGACATCTTTCTCTCCTGTGGTCGTTGAAAGCGGTGTGCGTATAAGCGTAGCAAATGCCCGCTTAGGGCGAGTTTTTCACAAAACATACATACTTAGCGCGAGCGGAACGATATTCTTAATTCCTTCAATTTTTGCCCGATTGGGGCGACTACAATCATTCGTTTGCGAAATGACCTTTTTGCTTTCGCACGTGGGGAAAACGAAACCGCTGGAGAGCACACACATCCATGAACAAGCCTTTTACGCGCACCCTGATTGTCCTTGGCGTGGTTGCCGCGCTGGCAGCTGGCTATTACACCTGGCAGCACACCGCCCACCCCGATGATCCGCAGGCGCAGGAAAAACCGGGAGGCAGGCACGGTGCAAATGGCCGTCGCCCGCTGGCACCCGTGCAGGCCGCCGCCGCGACCACCCAAAGCGTCCCCTGGTATCTTAGCGGGCTCGGTACCGTGACCGCCGCCAATACCGTCACGGTGCGCAGTCGCGTCGACGGCCAGCTCATGGCGCTGCATTTTCAGGAGGGGCAACAGGTTGAAGCCGGTGCGCTGCTGGCGGAGATCGACCCGCGCCCGTATCAGGTCGCGCTGACGCAAGCCCAGGGCCAATTGGCCAAAGATCAGGCGACGCTGGCTAACGCGCGGCGCGATTTGGCGCGCTATGAAAAGCTGGCGAAAACCGCGCTAGTGTCACAGCAGGATTTGGATACCCAACGCGCACTGGTCAGTGAATCATTGGGCACGCTGAAAGCCGATGAAGGCAGCGTCGCCAGCGCTCAGCTTAACCTCACCTACAGCCGCATTACCGCGCCCATCGCGGGACGCGTAGGACTGAAACAGGTGGACATGGGCAATTACGTTACCTCGGGCGACACCAACGGGCTGGTGGTGATCACGCAAACCCATCCCATTGACGTGATTTTCAGCGTGGCGGAAAACAACATTAGCCAAATCCTCAAGGCGCAAAAAAGTGGCCAGCCGCTGACCGTCGAAGCCTGGGATCGCAGCAACAAAACGCTGCTGACCACGGGCACGCTGCTCAGCGTAGATAATCAGATTGATGCCACTACCGGCACTATCAAGCTGAAAGCGCGCTTCAATAATCAAGATGATGCCCTGTTCCCCAACCAATTTGTAAACGCACGCCTCAAGGTTGACACGCTGCAGGATGCGGTTGTGATCCCCACCGCTGCGCTGCAGATGAGCAACGATGGCCACTTTGTCTGGGTGGTAAACAGTGAGAATAAGGTCAGCAAAAAACGCGTCACCGCCGGGCTGCAAGACAGCGAGAAAGTGGTGATTGCCGCGGGATTGAACGCGGGTGACCGCGTGGTCACTGACGGTCTTGATCGCCTCACTGAAGGCGCCACGGTGGAAATTGTCGCGCCGCAGAGCACCGCCACGCAGAATACGCGCGCCACCCAACCGGCCCGTGGAGAGCGTCAATAATGCAGGTTATGCCTCCCGACGCCAGCGGCGGTCCATCGCGTTTATTTATCCTGCGCCCGGTGGCCACTACGCTACTGATGATCGCCATTCTGATTGCGGGCGTGCTTGGTTATCGCTTCCTGCCCGTCTCGGCGCTGCCGGAAGTGGATTACCCAACGATTCAAGTGGTCACCCTTTATCCCGGTGCCAGTCCAGATGTCATGACCTCGTCGGTCACGGCACCGCTTGAACGCCAGTTTGGTCAAATGTCGGGGCTGAAGCAGATGGCGTCGCAGAGCTCCGGCGGCGCCTCGGTGATCACCTTGCAGTTCCAGCTGTCGCTGGCGCTGGATGTCGCTGAACAAGAAGTGCAGGCAGCGATCAACTCTGCCAGCAATCTGCTGCCCAGCGACTTGCCCAATCCGCCGGTGTACAACAAAGTGAACCCGGCAGACCCGCCGATCATGACGCTGGCGGTCACCACCACCAGCATGCCACTGACCCAAGTGCAGGACATGGTGGAAACGCGGGTGGCGCAAAAAATCGCGCAGGTGAGCGGCGTGGGGTTGGTGACGCTTTCTGGCGGGCAGCGTCCGGCGGTGCGGGTAAAAATGAATGCGCAGGCGCTGGCAGCCCTCGGCCTCACCAGTGAAAGCGTGCGCACCGCCATTACCAATGCCAACGTCAACTCGGCCAAAGGCAGCCTGGACGGTCCAGAACGCTCGATTACGCTGTCGGCTAACGACCAGCTCACCTCGGCAGAGGATTACCGTAAGCTGATTGTCAGCTATAAAAACGGCGCGCCGGTGCGGCTCGGTGACGTAGCCACGGTGGAACAAGGGGCAGAAAACCGCTGGCTGGGCGCGTGGGCTAATCGTCAACAGGCGATCGTTCTCAACGTACAGCGCCAGCCCGGTGCCAATATCATTGCAACGGCAGACAACATTCGTGCGCTGCTGCCGTCGCTGACCGCTTCGCTGCCGAAATCGGTAGACGTCAAGCTGCTCACCGACCGCACCACCAATATTCGCGCCTCGGTCACGGATACTCAGCATGAGCTGCTGTTGGCGATGGCGCTGGTGGTGATGATCATTTACCTGTTCCTGCGCAACGTGCCCGCCACCCTTATCCCGGCGGTGGCGGTGCCGCTCTCGCTGATCGGTACGTTCGCCGCCATGTACTTCCTCGGTTTTTCCATCAATAACCTGACGCTGATGGCGCTGACCATCGCCACCGGCTTTGTGGTGGATGACGCCATCGTGGTAATTGAAAATATTTCGCGCTATATCGAGAAAGGGGAAAATCCGATGACGGCGGCGCTCAAAGGCGCAGGCGAAATCGGCTTTACCATTATCTCTCTGACGTTTTCGCTGATTGCCGTGCTGATTCCGCTGCTGTTTATGGGCGATGTCATTGGGCGGCTGTTCCGCGAATTCGCCATGACGCTGGCGATCGCGATTTTGATCTCGGCGGTGGTTTCCCTGACGCTGACGCCGATGATGTGCGCACGCATGCTCAGCGCGGAATCACTGCGCAAGCAAAACCGCTTTTCGCGCGCCAGCGAGGCAATGTTTGAGCGCATTATTGCCCGCTATGGCCGCGCGCTGACGCGTGTGCTGCGCCATCCGTGGCTCACGCTCTCGGTGGCGCTGGGCGCGCTGGCGCTCACGGTGATGCTGTGGATACTCATTCCTAAAGGCTTCTTCCCGCAGCAGGACAACGGCATTATTCAGGGCACGCTTCAGGCGCCGCAGTCGGTTTCCTATGCCAGCATGGCAGAGCGCACGCGCGATGTGGCCTCGCGCATTATGCAGGACCCGGCGGTGCAAAGTTTGACCTCGTTTGTGGGCGTGGACGGCACCAATGCCGCGCTGAACAGCGCGCGGTTGCAGATCAATCTCAAACCGCTGAGCGAGCGTGACGACCGCATCCCGGCGGTGCAGGCGCGCCTGCAGCAGGCGATCGATCGCGTTCCCGGCGTCTCGCTGTGGCTGCAGCCGGTGCAGGATCTCACCATTGAGACCCAGTCGAGCCGCACGCCGTACCAGTTTACGCTGCAATCCGGCTCGCTCGCCTCACTGAGCACCTGGGTGCCGCAGCTGTTGACCGAACTGAAGCGCTTGCCGCAGCTGCGCGATGTCAGCAGCGACTGGCAGGATCAGGGCCTGGAAGCCTATATTCGCGTGGATCGCGACAGCGCCAGCCGCCTTGGCATCACCATGGCCGATGTGGATAACGCGCTGTACAACGCCTTTGGACAGCGGCTGGTCTCCACCATCTATACGCAGGCCAACCAATACCGCGTGGTGCTGGAGCAGAACAACGCGTCTACGCCGGGCTTGGCCAGCCTGGACGGGATTCGCCTCAACAGCAGCGACGGCGGCAGCGTGCCGCTCAGCGCTATCGCCCAGGTGGAGCAGCGCCAGGCGGCGCTCAGCGTGAATCATCTGGATCAGTTCCCGTCGGCGACCTTCTCGTTTAACGTGGCGGACGGCTACTCGCTGGGCGATGCGGTGGAAGCCGTGGGGGCCGCTGAGGCCAATCTTGGCCTGCCCGCCGAGCTGATGACCCAATTCCAGGGCAGTACGCTGGCCTTTGAGGCCGCCCTGAGCAGCACCGTGTGGCTCATTGTCGCCGCCGTGGTGGCGATGTATATCGTGCTGGGCGTGCTGTACGAGAGCTTTATTCACCCGATCACCATTCTTTCTACCTTGCCCACCGCAGGCGTCGGCGCGCTGCTGGCGCTGATGTTGAGCGGCAACGAGCTGGATATCATCGCCATCATCGGCATTATTTTGCTGATCGGCATCGTGAAAAAGAACGCCATCATGATGATTGACTTTGCGCTAGCCGCCGAGCGAGAGCAAGGTCTGCCGCCGCGTGAAGCGATTTATCAGGCGAGCCTGCTGCGTTTTCGCCCAATTCTGATGACCACGCTGGCCGCCCTACTCGGCGCGCTACCGCTGATGCTGAGCACCGGCGTCGGCGCCGAGCTGCGTCATCCGCTGGGCATTGCCATGGTGGGCGGCCTGATCCTCAGTCAAATCCTGACGCTCTTCACCACCCCAGTGATTTATCTGCTGTTTGATCGCCTGGCACACGCCACGCGGCGTCGTTTTGGCAGAGCGGAGGCGCGGTCGTGAGGTTTTTTGCGCTGTTTATCCATCGGCCGGTTGCCACCACGTTACTGACGCTGGCGATTGCGCTGGCCGGCATTCTCGGCTTTCGCCTGTTGCCGGTAGCGCCCCTGCCGCAGCTGGATTTCCCGGTGATCATGGTGTCTGCCTCGCTGCCGGGCGCCTCGCCGGAAACCATGGCCTCGTCGGTGGCGACGCCGCTGGAGCGCTCGCTGGGCCGCATTGCGGGCGTCAGTGAAATGACCTCCACCAGCTCGCTCGGCACGACGCGTATTATTTTGGTGTTTGATTTCAACCGCGACATTAACGGCGCGGCGCGCGATGTGCAGGCGGCCATCAACGCGGCGCAGAGCCTGCTGCCCTCCGGTATGCCAAGCCGCCCAACCTACCGCAAGGCGAATCCCTCCGATGCGCCAATCATGATTCTTACCCTGACCTCGGATATCTACAATCCGGGCCAACTGTATGACTACGCCTCTACCCAGCTGGCGCAAAAGCTGTCACAGCTGGAAGGCGTGGGCGACGTGACGGTGGGCGGCAGTTCGTTACCGGCGGTACGCGTCGATCTCAATCCTCAGGCGCTGTTTAATCAGGGCGTGTCCCTGGACGCGGTGCGCACCGCCATCAGCAATGCCAACCAGCGACGCCCTCAGGGTGCCATTGACGACGTTGAGCAGCGCTGGCAGGTGCAAACCAACAGTGAGTTACAAACCGCCGCGGAGTATCAGCCGCTGGTGGTGCACTACAACAACGGCGCGGCGGTGCGCCTGAGCGACGTCGCCACCGTGCAGGATTCCGTACAGGATGTGCGCAACGCCGGTCTGACCAACGGCAAACCTGCGGTGCTGCTGGTGGTGCGCAAATCGCCTGACGCCAACATCATTGATACCGTGGACCGGATTCGGGCGGAAATGCCGTTGCTGCATGATGTGATCCCCGCCGCCATCGATTTACAGATCGCGCAAGACCGCTCGCCCACCATTCGTGCGTCGCTGCACGAGGTAGAGCAATCGCTCATTATCGCAGTGGGGCTGGTGATTTTGGTGGTGTTCCTGTTCCTGCGCGACGGACGCGCGACGCTGATCCCGGCGGCGGCCGTGCCGGTGTCGCTGGTCGGCACCTTTGCCGCCATGTATCTGTGCGGTTTTAGCCTCAACAACCTTTCGCTGATGGCCCTGACCATCGCCACCGGCTTTGTGGTAGATGACGCGATTGTGGTGCTGGAAAATATCGCGCGGCATATCGAATCGGGCATGAAGCCGCTGCAGGCCGCCCTGACCGGCGTGCGCGAAGTGGGCTTTACCGTGCTGTCGATGAGCCTGTCACTGATTGCGGTATTTTTGCCACTGCTGATGATTGGCGGCATTATCGGGCGCTTTTTCTCCGAATTTGCTATTACGCTGTCGGTGTCAATTCTGATCTCGTTGTTCGTCTCAATTACCCTGACGCCGATGATGTGCGCCTATTTGTTGCGCGCGCCGCGCGCCGTGCACGACACCCCGCCTGCACGGGGCTTCGCTCGCCTGATGAGCGGCGTGCAACAGGGCTACGCGCGATCGCTGCGCTGGGTACTGAACCATGCCGTCTGGGTGCTGCTGCTGCTGATCGCCACCGTGGCGCTCACCGTCTGGCTGTTTATTAGCGTACCAAAGACCTTTATGCCCGAGCAGGACACCGGGCGACTCAACGGCTTTATTCAGGCCGACCAAAGCATCTCCTTCCAGGCGATGCGCGGCAAAATGCTGGATTTCATGAACATCATTAAAGCCGATCCGGCGGTGGACAACGTGACCGGCTTTACCGGCGGCATGGGCACCAACAGCGGCCTGATGTTTGTGGCGCTCAAACCCCTTTCTGAGCGCAGCGAGAATGCGCAAGCGGTGATTGCTCGCCTGCGCACCAAGTTGGCAAAAGAGCCAGGCGCCAATCTTTATCTGAACGCCGTGCAGGACATCCGCGTTGGCGGGCGCGAATCCAACGCCAGCTATCAGTACACGCTGCTGTCCGATAACTTGGCCGATCTGCGCACGTGGGAACCCAAAATTCGCGAAGCGCTAGCAGCCTTGCCGGAGCTGGCCGATGTCAACTCAGACCAGCAAGATCACGGCAGTGAAATGGCGTTAACCTATGACCGCGACCGCATGGCGCAGCTAGGCATTGACGTGTCGGCAGCGAACGCGCTGCTGAATAACGCCTTCGGACAGCGGCAAATTTCCACCATTTATCAGCCGCTTAATCAGTACAAAGTGGTGATGGAAGTGGATCCGCGTTACACCCAGGATATTAGCGCGCTGGATAAGATGTTTGTTATCAACAGCGACGGCGCGGCGATCCCGCTTAGCGGCTTTGCCAAGTGGCAGCCGGCTAACGCCCCGCTGTCGGTCAACCATCAGGGGCTGTCGGCGGCCTCTACGGTCTCCTTTAACCTGCCGGAAGGCGTCTCGCTGTCGCAGGCCTCAGACGCCATCGATCGTACCATGACGGCGCTGGGCGTCCCGTCCAGCGTGCGCGGCAGCTTTGCCGGGACCGCGCAGGTATTCCAGCAGTCCCAGTCTAATCAGCTGTGGCTAATGCTGGCGGCGATTGCCGCGGTGTATATCGTGCTGGGCATCCTGTACGAAAGCTATGTGCATCCACTGACCATCCTCTCCACTCTGCCCTCGGCGGGCGTGGGCGCGCTGCTGGCGCTAAAACTGTTTAACACACCGTTTAGCCTCATCGCCCTTATCGGCATTCTGCTGCTGATTGGCATCGTGAAGAAGAATGCCATCATGATGGTGGACTTTGCCCTTGAGGCCCAGCGCAGCCGTAATCTGACGCCGCGTGAAGCGATCTTCCAGGCCTGCCAGCTGCGTTTTCGGCCAATCCTGATGACGACGCTGGCCGCGCTGTTCGGTGCCCTGCCGCTGGTGCTGACCCGCGGCGACGGTGCGGAGCTGCGCCAACCACTGGGCATTACTATCGCCGGTGGCCTGGTGATGAGCCAGCTGCTGACGCTCTACACCACGCCGGTGGTCTACCTGATGATGGATAAGCTGAGCCGCCGACGTAAAACAGTGGCACACCTGAATGAGACGCGCGCCCGGTAAAAACCGGGCTGGGGAGTGAATGTGGAAACGCAACCCGCCAGCGTGCGCTGGCAGCTGTGGATTGTCGCCTTCGGCTTCTTTATGCAGACGCTGGACACCACCATCGTCAACACGGCGATCCCGTCGATGGCGCGCGATCTCCACGTCAGTCCACTGCAAATGCATGCGGTGATTGTGGCCTATGTGCTGACGGTCGCGGTGATGCTGCCGCTCAGCGGCTGGCTGGCGGACCGCGTTGGTGTGCGCCAGGTGTTTTGCAGCGCCATCGTGTTGTTTAGCTTAGGGTCGCTGCTGTGTGCCCTGGCGGACTCCCGCGATCAGCTGGTGCTGGCGCGTGTCGTACAGGGCATCGGCGGCGCCATGCTGGTGCCGGTGGGCCGCCTGACGGTCATGAAAATTGTCCCGCGCGAACAGTATATGTCGGCGATGACGTTCGTGACGTTACCGGGGCAAATCGGCCCGCTGCTCGGTCCGGCGCTGGGCGGCGTGCTGGTGGAGTACGCCAGCTGGCACTGGATTTTTTTGATCAACATTCCGGTGGGCATGGTCGGTGCCGTGGCTGCCTTACTGCTGCTGCCCAACGGCGCGCTGCCGCCGCGACGCTTTGATTTCCTCGGCTTCACCCTGCTGGCTATCGGTATGGCGACGCTCACGCTGGCGCTGGATGGCACGCGCAGCAGCGACTCGACGTGGCGATTGGCGGTACTCGTGGTCACGGGGGTGTCAGCGCTGCTGCTGTATTTGTGGCACAGCCGCGGCAACGCGCGCGCGCTGTTCAGCCTGAAGTTGTTTGATAACCGCCTGTTCCGTATCGGTCTGCTGGGCAGCTTAACCGGGCGCATCGGCAGCGGCATGCTCCCGTTCATGACGCCGATCTTTCTGCAGGTCGGCCTCGGCTTCAGCCCGTTTCACGCCGGGCTGATGATGATCCCCATGGTGCTGGGCAATATGGGCGTTAAGCGGGCAGTCGTGCAGCTGGTAAACCGGTTTGGCTATCGCCGGGCCTTGGTGGGCGCGACCCTGGCGCTTGCGGGCGTGGTGCTGCTGTTTCCGCTGGTGGCGCTATTGCAGGTGTGGTGGTTGCTGCCGCTGGTGCTGTTTTTACAGGGCATGGTCAATGCGGTGCGCTTCTCTTCCATGAATACCTTAACCCTGAAAGATCTGCCGGACGATCTCGCCTCCAGTGGCAACAGCTTGCTCTCCATGGTGATGCAGCTGGCCATGAGCATCGGCGTGACCGTGGCCGGTTTGCTGCTCGGGGCCTTTAGCCATGGCGCGTTGGGCAACGGTGCGGCGGTGCAACAGACATTTATGTACAGCTGGCTCTGTATGGCGGTCATTATCGCGCTGCCCGCGCTGGTGTTTTGGCGTGTTCCCCGCGACATCAGTAAAAACGTGGTACTCACCCGCAGGAGAAAATCATGAAACAGCCGGTCAGACTCGGCATTGGCGCCAAACTGTTTATCGCCATCTTTTCAACCTGCATGTTGGTGATTATTACCATGCACTGGGGCGTGCGCCTCAGCTTTGAGCACGGTTTTGTGGATTATATTAAGCGCGGCAACGAGCAGCGTCTCACTCTGCTGAGTGATGCGCTGGCCGACCAGTACGAGCAGCACGGCAGCTGGGATTTTTTACGCAATAACGATCGCCTGATTTTCACCATCTTGCGCTCGCTGGAGCAGAACCCTGGCAGCGGCAATCAGCTGCCGCCGCACGGCTGGCGCACCCAGTTTTGGATCATCGATCAGCAGTATAAGGTGCTGTCTGGCCCGCGCGCCCCGGTGCCGCCGGAAGGGTCTCGACGCAGCATCACCACCAGCAATGGCAAAGTGGTGGGCTGGGTCATCGCCTCCCCTGCCGAGCGGCTCACCCGCAGTACCGACATCAATTTCGATCGCCAGCAGCGCCAAACCAGCTGGATGATTGTCGCGCTAACCACGCTGCTGGCCGCGCTGGTCACCTGGCTGCTGGCACGCGGCTTGCTGGCGCCGTTAAAGCGGCTGGTGGACGGTACGCACCACCTGGCCGCGGGCAAATTTGCCACCCGCGTGGAAGTGGATAGCAGCGATGAGATTGGTCAGCTGGCGCGCGATTTTAATCAGCTCGCCCGCTCGCTGGAAAAGAATGAGAGTAACCGCCGCGCATTCATGGCCGATATCTCCCACGAGCTGCGGACGCCGCTGGCGATCCTGCGCGGCGAGTTAGAAGCGATGCAGGATGGCGTGCGACCGCTGACGCAGGCGGCCGTGGCCTCACTGCAAAGCGAAGTGGTGGTGCTCACCAAGCTGGTGGAGGATCTGCATCAGCTTTCGCTGTCGGATGCGGGGGCGCTGGCCTATCGCAAACAGCCGGTGGAGCTGGTGCAGCTGCTGGAAGTGGTCGCGGGCAGTTTTGCCGCGCGCTATCGCAGCCATGGCCTGACGCTGCAGCTTGCCCTGCCCGCTGAGGCCGAGAGCTTTGGCGATCCCGATCGGCTGATGCAGCTGTTTACCAATTTGCTGGAAAACAGCCTGCGCTACACCGACGCAGGCGGCACCGTGCAGCTTAGCATGGCGCTCTCTGGAGAGCAGTGGCAGTTGGATTTTGCCGATAGCGCACCCGGCGTGGAGGCGACGCAGCTGGCGCAGCTGTTTGAGCGTTTCTTCCGCGCGGAAAGCTCGCGCAATCGCGCCAGCGGCGGCTCCGGTTTGGGACTGGCCATCTGTAAAAATATCGTTGAAGCGCACGGCGGCGCGATTTCTGCGCGTCACTCTGATTTAGGTGGACTGCAAATCAGGCTAAACTTGCCCTATGTTCCCTACCAGAAATGACTTATGACCCCGGACAGCCACGATCCCCTGATTCTTGTTGTAGAAGATGAGCCCAAGCTGGCACAGCTGATGATGGATTATCTGCAAGCCTCTAACTATCGCACGCACCATATTGCCGACGGCAGCGAGGTGCTGAATTATGTGCAAAATACACCGCCTGACTTGATGCTGCTGGACCTGATGTTGCCCGGCCGCGACGGCCTGACGCTGTGCCGGGAGATCCGCCGCTTTTCCGAGCTGCCAATTATCATGGTCACGGCACGCACCGAAGAGATTGACCGCCTGCTGGGCCTGGAAATCGGCGCGGATGACTACATTTGCAAACCGTTTAGCCCGCGTGAAGTGGTGGCGCGCGTGAAAACCATTCTGCGCCGCGTACGCCGCTCGCCGGAAGAGGCGCAGCTGACGTCGCCGCTGATCATCGATGAAGGCCGCTTCCAGGCCAGCTGGCGCGAGCAGGCGCTGGAGCTCACGCCCGCCGAATTTCGCCTGCTGAAAACCCTGGCGTTGGAGCCTGGCAAAGTCTTTTCGCGCGAGCAGCTATTAAACCACTTGTACGATGACTATCGCGTGGTGACCGATCGCACCATCGACAGCCACATTAAAAATCTGCGGCGCAAGCTGGAGAATCTGGATGCTGACCAGCCGTTCATTCGCGCGGTTTACGGCATGGGTTATCGCTGGGAAGCGGATGTCTGCCGTGTGATCTAGCGGCGTTGATCGCGATCAATTTACTTCGCGCCCGCGTCCGCCTAAAATCCCCACCTTTTGCAGGGCTGTTTGCCGCAGCCCTGTGCGGTCATCCAATGACCGGCCGATTCGACAGCCGCGAGACGCCCCCATGTTTAAACCCGAACTCCTTTCTCCAGCAGGCTCGCTGAAGAACATGCGCTACGCCTTTGCCTACGGCGCCGACGCTGTTTACGCGGGCCAGCCGCGCTACAGTTTGCGCGTGCGTAATAATGAATTTACCCACGAGGTGCTGGCGCAGGGCATTGCCGAAGCGCACGCGCTGGGTAAGAAATTCTATGTGGTGGTGAACATTGCGCCGCATAACGCGAAGTTAAAAACCTTTATCCGCGATTTAGCGCCCGTGGTGGCGATGCAGCCCGATGCGCTGATCATGTCCGATCCTGGGCTGATCATGCTGGTACGTGAGGCGTTCCCTGCCATGCCGATTCATCTTTCCGTGCAGGCCAATGCGGTAAACTGGGCCACGGTGAAATTTTGGCAGCAGAGGGGCCTCACGCGCGTGATCCTCTCTCGTGAGCTGTCGCTGGACGAAATTGCCGAGATCCGCGCGCAGGTGCCGGAGATGGAGTTGGAAATTTTTGTGCACGGCGCCTTGTGCATGGCTTACTCGGGGCGCTGCCTGCTGTCCGGCTATCTCAACAAACGCGATCCCAACCAAGGTACCTGCACCAACGCATGCCGCTGGGAATACAACGTGCAGGAGGGCCAGCAGGACGACCTCGGCAATATCGTTGGCATTCATCAGCCCGTGACCGTCCAGCCACCCACGCTGGGCGTCGGCGCCCCCACCGATCGGGTCTTCCTGCTGGAAGAAAAAATGAAGCCCGGCGAGGTCATGAGCGCGTTTGAAGATGAACACGGCACCTACATCATGAATTCCAAAGATCTGCGCGCCGTGGCGCACGTGGAGCGCCTGAGCCAAATGGGCGTGCATTCGCTGAAAATAGAGGGGCGCACCAAGTCCTTTTACTACTGCGCGCGCACCGCGCAGGTCTACCGCCGCGCGATTGATGATGCCGCCGCGGGAAAACCCTTTGACGCCTCGCTCCTGGAAACGCTGGAAGGCCTGGCGCACCGAGGCTACACCGAGGGCTTTTTACGCCGCCATACACACGACAGTTACCAAAACTATCAGCAGGGTTTTTCGGTGTCTGAGCGGCAGCAGTTGGTCGGTGAATTTACCGGCGAGCGGCGCGGTGACTGGGCACAAATTGCCGTAAAGAATAAGTTTATGGTGGGCGATGCCGTGGAGATCATGACGCCTGAGGGCAACCTTAATGCCACGCTGGAGACGCTGCAAAACGATCGCGGCGACGCGGTGCAGGTCGCGCCCGGCGACGGGCACCGGGTCTGGATGCCGGTACCGGCCTCGGTGGCGCTGACGTATGCCCTGCTGCTGCGCAACTTTAATGGCGAAGGCACCACGCAGGCGCCGCGTGGTTGAGATCCCACTTTCGTAAAGAAAATGGGGAAGTTAGAACAGGATCACAGACCGCCAGGCGCGTGCGCCTTATCATCGCGCCTGCTGCTAACGAGTAACAACTAACGGCAAGTTCTATCAGGAACCACCTCATTCACCCGCCCGGCTCCCCCGTGCGGGTCTTCTTTTTTTCCGCCTCCGCAAAATAAAGTTTTCGCCGCAGCTATGCTATAACCACTGCACTGAATCACGCATCAAGGAACTGATTATGCAAACTAATTCGCTCACCATGCTGATCCTCAACGGGAAAGGCGCGGGCAACGAGGATCTGCGCGCCGCCGTCACCACGCTGCGTGACGAGGGGTTTAACGTGGCGGTTCGAGTCACATGGGAAAAGGGCGACGGTGAACGCTATATTCAGGAAGCCGTGACGCTGCAGGCGGAAACCGTGGTCGCTGGCGGCGGCGATGGCACCGTCAATGAGATCGCCACGGCATTGGCAAAGCTGCCTGCTGAAAAGCGCCCGGTACTGGGTATTTTACCGCTGGGCACCGCCAACGATTTCGCCACCAGCGTGGGCATTCCCGCGGAGATGGAGCCCGCGCTGCGTCTGGCGCTGGTGGGCAAAGCAAGCGCTATCGATCTTGCTTGCGTGAACGGCGATCGCTTCTTTATCAATATGGCGACCGGCGGCTTTGGCACGCGTATCACCACGGAAACGCCGGAAAAGTTGAAGTCCGCGCTGGGCGGCGTCTCCTACTTTATTCACGGCTTAATGCGCGTGGATGCCCTAAAGCCAGATAGCTGTGAAATCAGCGGGCCGGGCTTTGCCTGGCAGGGCGATGCGCTGGTGATCGGTATTGGGAATGGGCGTCAGGCGGGCGGCGGGCAAAAACTCTGTCCGGAGGCGCTCATTAATGACGGCGTACTGAATCTCAGCATCGTGACGGCGCAGGAGTTGCTGCCTACGCTGCTGCACTCGCTGACGCGTGACGATGAGAACCCCAATATTGTCACCGCACAGCTACCGTCCCTGACCATACGCTCGCCCAATGAGATGACGTTTAATCTCGACGGCGAGCCGCTGACCGGCAGTGAGTTTACCCTTGAGGTGATGCCTGGCGCGCTAAACTGCCGTCTGCCACCGCAGTGTCCACTGCTGGCGTGATCGCCACGGGGCGTCAGACGCCCCCTTTTACACTTTGACCCAGCGGCGCTCCACTGCCGAGATGGCTACCGCTTCCAACACCTTTTGCACCTGAAGCCCTTCCGTGAAATCCGGCCACAGACGATCGCCGGCGGCGATGCCATTGATCAGATCGCGGATCTCCACGGTTTTTTGATCGTTAAAGCCAATGCCGTGCCCCGCCGACACACAGAAGTTGGCATAGTCAGGGTGCGCCGGTCCGGTCAGTAAGGTTTTAAACCCCTGACGCCCGGCGGGATCGTCGTGATTGTAGAGCGCAAGTTCCGCCATGCGCTCTTGGGTATAGCGCAGCGTGCCTTTGGTGCCGGTAACCACGTAAGTCAGGCCCATTTTGCTGCCGCAGGCAATGCGCGAGGTTTCAAACACGCCGTGCGCACCGTTTTTAAAACGCAGCAGTGCGCTGGCCTGATCTTCGTTCTCCACCGGCAGCAGCCGCGCGGGATCCTTGGGGTCGGGACGCTGGGCGATGACCGTCATCATATCGCCGCTGACTTCCTCGATCTCACCCACCAAATAGTGCGCCATGTTGACGATATGGGCGGCCAAATCGCCCAGCGCGCCCAATCCTGCCAGCGCTTTTTGGCAGTGCCAATCCAGCGGCGTCTCGGGACGGGCGAGATAATCTTCGTTATGGGTGCCATAAAAGTGCACTACGTCGCCAATTTCGCCAGCGGCAATGATCTCCCGCGCCAGTTGGCTGGTGGGGTTTTTCATGTAGTTAAAGCCTACCAGCGTTTTTACACCGGCCTGCTGCGCGGCGAGCACCATTTCTTCTGCGTCCGCGACCGACAGAGACAGCGGTTTTTCTGAGTAAACGTGTTTGCCGTGGCGGATTGCCTCTAGCGCCATCGCTTTATGCAAAAAGTTCGGGGCGCAGATATCCACGACGTCAATCTGCGGATCGCTCACCAATTCGCGCCAGTTTGCCGTGGCGCGCGCAAAACCGAACGCAGCAGCCTGTGTCCTGGCCCGCTCGATATCCACCTCGGCCAGCATCTCACGCACGATTTCGCCCTTGAGCGGGAAAACCGTCGGCGCCTGCGCATAGGCAATGGCGTGACAACGACCAATATAGCCACTGCCGATCATACCGATTCTGACTTTGTTCATGCTGCACCTGCTACAGGAGGGGAGATGATGCGGAATATATGTTTCGTTTTTTGCCGTCACAACGGCGAAATGAAATATCTGTGATCATCTTTGCGAGGTATCTGACATAACCGACAAATCAGGATGTAATTTTGCACAACAATAGTGATTTCAATCACAAACAGCCGTGCTATTCGCCGTCATCGCTTCTTCGCGACGGCAGATTGACGCTTTATTCGGCAGTCAGAAAAAATTATGAAAAAGGGCTTTGACAACCCTCAGCCACCCCGATAATATGCGCCCCGTTCCAAACGATTCCTCTGTAGTTCAGTCGGTAGAACGGCGGACTGTTAATCCGTATGTCACTGGTTCGAGTCCAGTCAGAGGAGCCAAATTCTTGAAAAAAGCAGCCTTTACGGCTGCTTTTTTTATGCCCGTTGCTCAGCCGCGCGGCGCTGACCTCCCCTACGCTACGCCGTTGATGGCCCCCGCTGTGAGCCGGTTCACAACCTTCACCCTTAGGGTTGTCGGGTAGAATCGGTAACGCTATGTTGCCCTCTCTTGCTGCGCGACGTTCCGCCATGCTCGCATACTTCCCGCGCGGGGCCCCCTTTGTCGCTCAGGCAACAGGCGGCGAGCTCGCCGATTGCTCACCCGCTGCGCACAGGGGCAGTCGTTTTCATTTCAGGCTAGCCGTGCTGGCCGTAATACGGATATTGCCGCATGTCGACCGCCTATACCCTTACCGCCAGCGAGCCTGTTAATCAGCAGATCTACCGCTATTTGCGTAGAGATATCGTCACCTGCGCCATTCAACCGGGCGCACTGCTGTCGGAGAAAGACGTGTCTACGCGCTTTAACGTCTCGCGTCAGCCGGTGCGTGAGGCCTTTATTAAACTGGCCGAAGCGGGATTGGTGCAGGTATTGCCGCAGCGCGGCACCTTCGTGCGCAAAATTTCTTTGCAGCGCGTGGCCGACGGGCGCTTTATTCGCGAAGCCGTGGAGGTTGCCGTGGTGCGCCGCGCCGCGCTAACGCTGACCGCCAACGGGTTAATGGCGCTGGAACACAATTTACAGCTCCAGCACCTCGCCGCAGAACGTCACGACAGTCAGACTTTTATGCTGCTCGACGATGAGTTTCATCGTCTCATTGCCGAGGGCATTGATTGCCTGCTGGCATGGGAAACGGTCGAGAACATCAAAGCCACGCTGGATCGCGTGCGTTTTCTGACGCTGAGTGCGGTGGCGCCGCCGGAGAGCCTGATTCAACAGCACAGGGCAATTTTTCAGGCGCTGCAAGCTGGCGATGCTGACGCCGCAGAGTGCGCCCTGCGCCACCATCTGCAAGCGATGATGCTAAACATGGCCCCGATTGCGGCGCAGAACAGCGCGTGGTTTGAAACGCCCTAGCGCCGGACAGCTCCGGCATTAGGCTAACCTGCGGCTTACCACCAGTGATGAAAATGGTGCACCGGCCCAATCCCCTTCCCCACCTCCAGCGAATCCGCGTGCCGCAGCGCCTGCTGTAGCCAGTCTTTTGCCGCCGCCACCGTGGCTGGCCAATCCGGCTGCTGTGGACGCAGCGCGGCCAGCGCCGCCGAGAGTGAACAGCCGGTACCGTGCGTATGGCGCGTCGCCACGCGCGCGGCGGTAAAGCGCTGGTGTCCACGGCGCGTAATCAGCCAATCGGGGCTTTCGGCGTGCAGCAGGTGCCCGCCCTTCATCAGCACCGCGTCGCAGCCGAGCTGCAGCAGGGCGTCCCCCTGGCGCCGCATGTCCGTTTCATCCTGCGCCTGCGCGCACCCCAGCAACGTTGCGGCTTCAGGCAGGTTGGGTGTGATGAGTGACACCTGCGGCAGCAAACGCTCACGCAGCGTCGCCACCGCCTCGGGCGACAGCAGCGCATCGCCACTCTTTGCCACCATCACCGTGTCCAGTACCACAAACGGCAGTCGGGCCTGTTCCAGCCGCTGCGCGACGGTCTCGACGATGGCCGCTTCGGCGAGCATGCCGATTTTGGCGGTATCAATGCGTACATCATCCAGCACCGCGTCCAGCTGGGCGGTGACAAAGTCGGGATCAACGCGATAGACCGACCGCACGCCGCAGGTATTTTGCGCCACCAGCGCGGTGATTACGCTAGTGCCGTAGGCGCCCAGCGCCGAGAACGCTTTGAGATCGGCCTGGATTCCCGCGCCGCCGCTGGGATCGGTGCCTGCAATCGTCAGGGCATTGATGCGTTTCATGCCACCGCCTCCGTCGCGCCGTTGATGCCAGTGAAAAAGGCGCAGCAGGCAAGCGGAACGGTGAGTATCCGGCAACAAACGTGTGGCGGTAAGAAGACAGGCGCGCACGGCGCGTGAGCAAGAAGGTCAGGTTGATAGGTCATAAGGCTCCCAACCGGCGATCAAGAAGGCGAATGCGGTCAGGCATCTGACTTCCCTACGCTGGCATTATCCAGATCAGGTAATACGGGTATTTCTCAGCCTTCACAAAGAAGGGCACCCCGAGTCTTTGAAGTAAATCTCTCATTACTTTTCACCAGCATACGGGAAGTGTCGCTTGCAAAGCAAGCTTGCCTGACCGCTTTCGCCTTCTTGATCGCCGGAAACAGATAAAGCCACAATACCTCACCTTTAACCTCACATTTTACCCCACCTTTGACCTCACCTAGGGATTATCTAGTAGGCAACAAAAAACCCGCCATAAAGACGGGTGTTTGTTGAAATGCTTCATTGTTGGTCGAAGCTGTAAGGATGTGTGGAAAAGAGGAATTATAATTTTCTGCTATCCAGTTGAGTTTAGATAGCTCAAAAAACTATCGGAATAACCTCATGTGGATTTATACAGTTTTTAGCATGTTTGGGTATTGAATTGTTCTCGCTTCGCCTTAACATAGAGCACTACATATGGTGTTAAAATAATTTATCGGCACTATATGTAGTAACTTTATACCTCTACATAGGAAAATAATTATGGGCAATAACTCTAAGCAATCATCAAACGAACTAGGCTCTCTCGCTGCCAGTATTTTGCACGATCCGAATGCATCGGGGATTCAAAAGAAATTGGCTGGTTCTGTGTTATCTCAGACACATACGCCAAAGCAAACTAGCGCTGAAATGGAGCGTATTGCTTCACAAGCACTCAAGAACGGAAATTCAGCAGAGAACACTAAGATTCTTGCTGGGTCCGTGCTTTCTCAGTCAGTGAAAGAGCGCAAGTGATAATCGGCGGGGGAACCCGCCGTCTGTCTTTCTGATACATACTTTATGATAAAATACAACATAAACGATAAAAAATATTGACTTGGAAAAAGAAATGTGCTACCCTACACACGAAAAGCAAGCGATAGCGAGTGTTATAATCCACTTATTTAAATATACTCTATAGCTATGTTTCATGTAGTAGATGACTATCGAAGATAGGAGTCTACGGAATGGAACATAGCTAAAGAATATATACCTTCCTGATAAGGATATAGGGATAATATCATTGAATGATTAGATACATAATATTGCTGTGATATTCGATAATGTCAGTCCCAATCTCATTGATCAATAGATGGAACATATTACAACTGACATAGTTTAGATAAAAGTTCATCTTAAGATTATGCATCTGTGAATACCCACCCCATTAAATAATTCCTACAATCCTCTCTTACATCCTCAACATTAAAACCTTAATCCATACATAGATTTCTTTTAAATCCCTTCTTAAGACGTCACAGAAGCTTTATGACCCAACTGTATAATGTTGCTCTGCTCGCATTATACCGCCCCACTAATTCCCCACTCCGATAGTCCTGAATAATTTTAGCTTTGATTGAGAAAGAGTAAGGAAAACTCTAATAGCAGGCTTGCGTCCAGCACTGTGCAAACTATTTGCCGTTGATAGTAAAAACTAACGGGACTCGCTCATCAACTTTGCAATGATTTTCCCAAGCTACTAAAAAAATTTATCAGTGGTGCTCTCACGCATTTAAATCGTGCTGAATGGTTAGACTTACCGCAAGGTGCCTAGATCTATTTAATCCGCTTAGTAAGAAACTTAGCCGCTATTGAGAAGCGAGGATTACAGAACGGCAGTCAACCAATCCAATACTCACCCTCGTAATAGACCCATACCGAACGAGGCTTCGATAACAAATTTTCCGATTTAAGTCAATATTTTTATCTTGACATTTTGTGCTAAATCTGTTATTATAAGAGTGTAAGGTAAGCAAAGCGCGAGATACTTCTCACTGAGTTTACTTTCCCCTATCGAGCTTTGAGCATCACAGGCCCAGCCGTGATCGCGTCACACAGCACCATTTCATAGCAAACCTTCACACACCAGTGAAACCCAAAATCTCCCACGCGATTGCCGCGCTCATTATCAAACTGTCATCCAAGCAGTGTCTCCGTAATGAACCGGGCTTTCCTTTCGCGTGGGATTATTTCATCTACACAAAAGGAAATTTCATACAGATGAATGACAAAGATCTAAATCTCATCGAGACGTGGCTACCTCGTTTCGAATATCACGTTTACCGTGACCGCCTCCGCAGTCACAACCTACCGACAACCCCAACCCGTGTGGCCTTCCTGTATTGGGCTGAACAGATGATGAAGCACTGCTTCACCTGGGAAGACTTCATTCAGGAATGGGACAATGGCAACCCGCACCGTGTGATCAATCAGTGGCTGGAATCGGGCCTTATTCAGAAGGACTTCTACAACGGCACCTGGTATTTCGTCACTGAATACGCCGCAGACAGCAAATCACCGTTTACGTGTAAGAGCTGTAATCGCACGAACATAAAAAGATTATTAGAAATCAAGGATCACCAACAATGAAACCATTCTCACTACCACCAGCATCAGTTAAAGAAATCAAAGCCATCTACAAGGCAGAACGAGACGGATACGTATCTGAGTATGTCCGTCGTCACTTGCGTGAGCGCGAAGAACTGATCGAGATGCACCCAATCGCACTCCTTCGCCTTCAGGAAAAAATCCTCGATGGCTACCGGGTTGCCGCTATGCAGACTCAGGAAATATTTATCCCTGGCAACCCAATGATGCGCGTTGTTCTCGACCGTCCACAGTCAGTCATCGATGCAGACCGTGCAGAGCTAACCGCCCAAGCTGAAGCCGCACTATTGGACGAAATCACCGACGAGATCACACAGGTGTATGCAGCCCGTCACCGTGCAGAAATGGAAGCAGAAGCAGCGGCAGCAGAAGCAGCACTTCAGGCAGAAGCGCCAACTATGCGCGACCGTATCCGTGCTGCACTTGCAGAAAACGAGGTGCGCTAATGTTCAGTGAGTTTGCTATGAAAAAGACCCCTGAACGCCTGGCAACGGCGAAACGTGCACCCTATCGGGAAATGATGACGAAGGCACAAGGTGGCATTGACTGGATCACCGGGGCGCGTCTGCGCAAACCGATGATTGACCACGACCACGATACAGGACACTGCCGCCTCATTCTGAACGCCAACACCAATACATTTGAAGGCAGGCTCAACGCCCTACTGAGTGCCACCTTTGAGCGTCACCAGTGGAGTGCAGCCCTGTTTAACCGCCATCCAGACATTTACGCCTCAGTGGTGGATCTCATCTATGAGTTTTGGCCCTACCAGGCAAGGGATGAGTTTATCAGGCGAATCTTTCTCCGTATGGGCGTCTACTACTCAGCCGTATGGGAAGAAATGGGACACCTCAAGTATGAGGTAGTGAATGGAAGCTGATTTGCTGGAACTGGTGAGGCTAAACCTCATCGAGCTACGTTACACAGACGAAGGAACACCAGTTATCTACCACATTGCAACAGACAGATTCTACTCCCTTCTCGACCTGCACCACCTCACATCATAGGTAATCAAATGAACAACACAGAACGCGGGATTCCACTTCGAATCCCCCAGGACTTACGCGCCGTTATTGACCAGCAGCGCGGCGATTTATCACAACAGGCTTTCATCCTGAAACAGCTATATGATACTTTGGAGATCCCACTAAATGACAACAAAAATCGAAGCATTCGCCAGACACCTTGAGTCAGAGGGCTACGGCTTTATTTCCCTGCCAAACGGCGTGAAACTTCGCAATACGCACACAGGTGCAGATCACAGCCTGGATTCATTAGCACCAAAATACGTGCGATGGACACACGGCGAAGTGTGGAACCCCACCCACATCAACAAGCTTTACCAGCTATTACCGTTCATCGAATCTATCGTATTTGACCCGGCAATGCCGCAGGGCTTCAACGGTAACACGATCAACACATACCGGACGTTTACGCCAGCGCGTGACGCAGCTACTGATCTGACTCTCTGGCACGAATACACAGAACGTCTCTACTCAGACGAGGCAGACCGCCGCGCCGTGTTCAGTTGGCTGGCGCACATCTTCCAGCGCCCGGAGCAGCGCCCAACGTGGCATATCGTTTCGTCATCCGATACCGGAACGGGAAAAGGTTTTCTCTTCCAGCAGGTGTTATCACCATTGCTGGCAGACCAGACGAAGCACTATAGCGACTACACCCAACTCACTGAGAAGCACAACCAAAGCCTGAGTAACAACCTGATCATAGTGTTCGATGACCCGCCGCAGGCGTCCAAACGTGTAGCTGAGAGCCTGAAATCAATCCAGACGGAGCCAACGGTAGACATTCGCCCATTGTATGAGGGTGCACGTAAGGTGCGCACATATGCCCGGTTTATTACGTTCAGCAACAACGATCACCCAATTGACGTGGAAGCCAACGACCGTCGCCACTATGTCACCAGAAAGATGCACCACAAGATCGACGGAAACGAGACGGCGACTTTCATCGCGCAGCTTGCCTGCTGGTTAGAAGCCGGAGGACTGGAAGCGGTTAACCGCTGGTTTATGGAGTATGACCTGACAGAGTTCAACCCATACCGACCACCGTTTAGCGCAGAGCTGGAGATCCTGAAACAGTCGAGCATCAGCCCGGACCACCACGAGGCCGAAGCCTTCACCGAAGAAAGGAAGGTATTTACGTTCGAAGTTTTCCGCGACAGTTGTCCGGCATTCTCACGCCAGAATGAGGCCAGTAATTGGCTGAAGGAACACGGTTACACCGCAGAGAGATTATTCAGGAACGGCCCACACAAGAACGTGCCGAACATCACCAAAGGTGCACTGTGGTATCCTGCAACCTGGACGAAGGAACAAGCCTCAGAGTGGTATCTGTCACACATTCATCACCTGGAGATTGCTGCTTAGCCGAGACTAATGCCATTTCAGCCGGGACTAAATATTTAGCCCCGTCCAGATTCAGCCCTTGTGCCACAAGGGTTAGCCGGGCAGACGGGACAACCGGGACTAAACTTTATACTTCTTATTATCTTTGGACTGATCATTTCCGGGACTCCCGGAGATGGGCATCTCACGCAAGCAAACTTTCCCCGCGAAAGTGCCGCTACGCTTAACTACCCTTTATTCAAAAGTTTTATTCAATACCGGCGTTTCATACCGCAGCTTGACAGGTGGTATGACCAGTTAATGGTTTTAATTTCAATAATCAACAGGTGCAACTAATCCACGGCATACAGCCGATACATCAGATCACCGCAGACTTACAGGAGGCCATTTGGCAGCTAACAAACGTTACAAAAAGAACCTAGATACCTTCCTTGCAGATCCTGCAAGAAATGAGCGCATCAGTGCCATAAGGAGCGATTTAAACAAGATAGACAACACAAACACACAGGAAGCAACGAACGTTGCTGAGAAGGCCAGAGAGAAGCTAATACCGTGCCCCCGCCGTATCGATGGGACACCTCTTATCGAGTATGCACCGGGCTACCTGATTCATCAGAATAACTTTGAAGACTATGTGAGTGGAGAGCGTAAGCTACCGGACGAGCAACGCGAACAGGTAGACGCAGAGAGCATCAAGGATAGTTGGGAATGGTTTGTTGTGAAATGGCGAACAGCCTGGACACTTGAGAATTGGAATTTCAATGCGTGGCCTTGCACTCTGGCAGATGATCTACGACAGGTGCACCACCCATAAAATCTTATTTACGAAATCTTAACACTATGAAAACTATGCGTTTAGCTATAATGAATTCACGTAGAGGAACCCTGAATCTTCTCTATGGCGTCAACTCCAGTGACATATCGTCACTTTGCCACACCAGGGCACCCGGCTTTGTTCTGTTCCTGGCACTGCCGGATTTTTTAACGTAATCGCATCTCAGCACGACTCACCTGAGTTGCAGTCCACTCACCACCGCGACGAGTCTTAATCCCTTTCCCGTTCAGGTAATCAGCAACCGCCTGTAATGTCTCAGCACCACGCGCACGGGCCGCAAGGATGTTATCCGCGACAGTAGCGGCGAACGCATCAGCCTTAGCCTTACGCACCACCACAGACGCACCACGGTTAGCGCCGGAGGCATTCACCTTCTGAATGTTGTCACTCCACGTCTTCACCTTATCTTGTGCCACCGTATCGCCACCAGCGGCACGGGTTTTCAGCGCCTGTAATGCCGCTTTGGTTCGGCTCTTGATGAAGTCGCGCTCCTGTTCAGCCAGCGCCGCGAACAAATGGATCTGGAAGTTATCCGCACCGGGCATAGTTGCCACCAGAACAGAAACAATCTCCATCACAGTAGCCACATCCTTAACGGAACGGCTCAGCCTGTCCACCTTAGCCACCAGCAGGCCAGCGCCAGTGCGTTTACAATGTTCCAGTGCAGCACGTAAGCCGGGACGCTCCATCGGGGCCAGCGCACCAGACACGCCCACATCCTCATACTCACCAACTACACACCAGCCACCAGCAGCAACAGCCGTTGCAATGTAGTCCTCTTGGGCTTCCATACCTAACCCGCTCTTGCCTTGCTTCTCAGTCGAAACACGCTTGTATGTGATCACGTTCATTTGTGGTTCCCTCCTATCGTTGTCGTTGAGATGCATTTTACATTTAACAATTACATTTGTCTACCGCACGGATGCTAAGCGTAAAACTACAAATTAATATACAACCTATCAATGCAACATCAATCAATCGTTTATGGCTATAAGATATTTGAATGGCATCAGGGCTGAATTCTAGGGTAGGGGTTTGTCACAGCTAAGACGTCTGAACATACATTCTACAGAAATTGACTTTCAACAAATCGAGAAATGCTAGAGACATTTTGTATCTGAGTAATATAAAGGGGTGACGTCAAAATTTTCGAGTATGCCGCCAAAATGGTTGGTATTACTAGACAATCTATAATGGAAAATTCGCATTGATAATTATGTAGGGTTGTGACAGATATGAAATATATAAATGGGGCAACTGGCCTGCCCCATAAATGGCTTAACGCGGGGTATTGTGATATTCAAGTTCTTGGCCGTCTAACTCTCCATGACGAGAGATTTTGAGCGCAAATCTCTTGAAGCATTTAAAAAACTCTTCAATTGTCAACTCTACAGGAATTTGACTTAAGCCATATTCTTCATCTGTTATCAAGGCATCGATTTTTAGGAAGTGTTCTGCTGAATAAAATGATATTCCTTTAACTATCTGTCCTTCAGGTAAATTTCCCTTATCCCTCAAAAAATCACTGAAATTCCTAAAATCTGAGTTATCCGCTGCTACATTACCTTTCCAATCATCGTATTGCGCAGTTGCTTTGAAAGTGTCTCGCTCCATAATCTTCTCCAATTCACGCTGAAACATCTGGTAACGTATGGAAGATTAAATTGCCAACAACTTCAGTGCAATAAAAATTTTAACTTTCCTCATTTATTAGGGATTCAATAAATCGCCTTTGATTACCAGATAATTCCCAACAATCCAGCGGCACCTTTGCTTTCTCCTTCTCTTCTTATTCTAAAGCATCATCCATAACTTACTACTACAAAACAGAAAAAAACTTCCCAGCATTAACATCCAAGCGGTTCTACGGGGCATTTTCAAAACCTCAATTAATAGCATTAATAGATCATTTCCATCATATCAATCGATTATAACGATCATTTTTTCAAAACAAGAGCACATTAATTAGATTTTCTTGCCATATGGTTTGCTCTTGCAATAACACATACTGAACAATACTGTTTATAAAAACAGCTGTGATGTGAGATCAGGAAGGGGTAGCAAAGACGGGATTAAACCGAGCATAACGCGCAGTGAGCGAATCACAGATGCGGCTTTAGTGCATGCATTACACAAGGTTCAATAATTGCGTTTGAAACTGAACGTGCAGGTTATGGTTACAGGTATCAGTTGGAGGGCGTTAACATAAAAAGAACATCGAATATCTTTAACGCCTAGTAGATTTTTGGTGGGTATTTAATTTACCCACCATATAATCGGAGTGAACATCAATTTATTTTAAGAATAAGTGCAAATTATTACATTTCAATTATTTTTAGAAAGTAATTTAATTTAGCCCTTGTTAAAATTTAAATGCCGTTCTTAATAAGTTGGATCGGCAAGACCCAAAAATCAGCATTCTCTTCATTAAATATATCAATCATCCCCGCCCTCAATAAAAGTTCCGAAGTAAAGTCGAGTCGTTCGCTCAATGAAGAAAAATAAACGTGATGGTCACATGCAGAATTCATAACACTAGTAATCTCTTTGTTTATTCTATCTACATCAAACCTTGCCAACTGGCACCGCTGACGAATAATCGAGACTAACCTATCTTTGTTTTCGGCTATGTAATGAAAAACGCAAGCATCAGGATAAGTATCACCTAAATACTCAGCTCCTTTGGGTAACACATTATCACCCAATCTTTCACGCACATCACCATCAACTAACGCTACAGATTTAACAGTTACAGTCTCATTAGAATTGTGGTATTCATTAACTTTCAGGAGGCTAGGATAACCACCCGCAGAATAAACTTTTATTGTTGATGCTAATTCAGAAGCATACCATCCAATTGCATTTTCAACCCATTCTTTAGCAAAAGTATCTTCAACATAAACAACCCGAGTTTGGTTTATTACCCCAGTGATTGCACGCAAGCTTTCAATATTAAGCTTACCATTCCAAACTCTTTTGTTAATAGAAGCCCATACAGCTTCAGGCGGAAGCTCATTAACCGCTTCTTGAGAATGGGTAGTAAAAACAATCTGTAGTTTTTTTCTCTTTGACACGTTTAATAGATAATTTACTAATGCTCGAACTGCTACGGGATGTAGTCCATTCTCAAGCTCCTCAATTAAAACCAAGGAGTTATCATCAGCATTTTCAATTCTATCGATAGTTTCAATAATTGATGCTTCTCCGGCACCAAAGTGAAACTGAGAGTAGTCGGAACCATTAACAGCTGAACCGATATACATTTTAGATGCAGAATCTTGTTTCTTACAGACTACTCTGTAATGGCTCAAATCTTTATCAAGAACAGCGCCAGCATACTTTATAGTATTAGTATTTAACTTCCTTTCAACAAATTCACTTTTATTGCCAGCTATAAACTGTTTGAATCGACTTACTTCGCCTGCTGGAACTGTTCTTTGTATTTCTACGTAAATAACTTGCCTTTGAGGGAAGTTATCTCTTCGCCACCTAGATTGTTTAAATTTAGCGGTTCTGGATATGTTCTTATCTTTAACTATGGGCTTATCAGTTAATTCTAAGTCGATTTCCCATTCGCTCATAGACTCATCGCCTACAAAAGCCTTAGGAAAAAACTGGCCTGGCTTGATGGATTTATAAGCTAGAGCAACAGCACCTAATATAGTCGACTTTCCACCACCATTAGTTCCTATAAGTGCTGTAACAGGACATCTAAATTCGACCTTCTCATTAGAAAAACCTCTAACATTTTTTAAAGTAACGCTTTTTACATACTGATTAAATTTATTGTCGCGAACTTTATCAACTTCAATTCTTATTTCGTTAGGTGATGGCCTCATTATCTTTCTCCTTGATAAAATTAACTTTAGGCTCATATATAAGATATTCTTTAAAATGCAAAATCTCAACTTATATAATAACGTCATAGCAGCCTAAAAAATCGGATTAACCTAAATCTCAAGTCGTTTATTAAGATACCAATCTAATCCATCAATCACATAACCAATTGATATAATTGAAAAAGAATGTATATAACGCTTTGTCACGCCAATCCCAGTAATTTGGTGTCCTAATGTAGCTTGTAAGTGAGCAACATTCTTAACCCAGCCAGCCATTGAGGTTGTTGCTACAGCGTGGCGCATAGAATGAAGTAACCTTCTCTGCTGGTGGTCATCTAGATAGGGGATACCAAGCTGATCCCTGACATCCGAGAACGTTTTACCTATTTTTGTCATGTTGCTTCCTGATACATCAGGGAAAAGAACATCATCAGCGCGTGCTGCAAAATCTAAAAAGCCCCATTCAATCAAGTGCAAGTGAATTACAACTCTACGGGTTGCATTGTCTGTCTTACCCTGCCCACCATCGGCAACAAGCAGGTAATGACGTTTGCTGTCTTCGTCATACTTGATTTGCTGCTTACGTAATGTGGCAATCTCTGCCCTTCTGCACCCGGTGTAAGCGAGCAGCAGCATTATCCATTTCTCCCAGCCTTCCGGCTGCTCAATTGCCCAATGAACAAACTTCCTCATCTCAGATGCAGAGTAAGCGCCATACCGTGCTTTAGAGGCTGAAGCAGAGATCCCGTCTGTGGGACTCTTTTCAAGTATTCCCTTGTCATCAGTAAGGAAGGTTTTGAATAGGCTTTTGTAGACCTTCAAATGCTTATGCACTGCCTCATCACCCACAAGATCAGCCTCTGGAACGTCTTCAAGCGCAATCAATTGTTCTAGTGTCATAGAGCGGTATGGCTGCACAACGCGCTTGGGAAGATTTTCAACCACTTCCATCACTTGCTTGATGTCGTGTTTATTGACTGTGGCTACATCCTTATCCCTGCCGAGGACAACAAACAAAACTTCCATAAAGCGCTCATTGGCCTGTGCTATTCCACGACTCCACTTTGTGCCTTTAGCTGCCCTATACATTTCCCAGGCTTTAACGAGTGACAAACCAGATTTTACCTCATTAGGCTTCACTACTTTATCAGACTTAGATTTACCACCTGCAAACGAAAGAACGCTTTTCAAATCACCTGCTATTGAGGATTTGATTGCATCAATGCGTTTTGTGAAATCTGTTAGTGCAAGAGTTTGATCCTGGACAAATGGAACCAGAGGAATCAGCGAAGCCATTATTGCGCTGGCAATACGATAGCTATCAGTGTCGAGGCTACGTTTGAATGATTTACCGTCAGAAAAGCGGAACTGGATGTAATACGTGTTGTTACGCCGAAATGTATAACGAAGAGATTTATACCTCATAATGTCACCCTCAATTGACCTCAGTAAAATTTCGAGAGCAACAAGAGATAAGTAACCCGTTGTTTTTACTGAAAACGGGTTACATTTACTTCTTTGACGGTGGCCCTACGCTGGCATTATCCAGATCAGGTAATACGGGTATTTCTCAGCCTTCACAAAGAAGGGCACCCCGAGTCATTTGGTAACAGGCGTTACTGCGCCTCAGCATACGGCAAGGCGCGGGAACAGCGCAAGCCGCACGCGCGCAGGCAGATTGAAGGTGGCGAAGCGTGCGCGCCCACGTCATTTTCCCGGCGCACATCCCCTTCGTGCAGCGACTATTTTTGCGCCGCCCTCGGCGATACCTTGCCAGATCAATGCCCGGCGTCCATTGCGCTGCAGCGTAAAGCGCTGAAATTGCGCTATTCGACACCAGGAGGTAAAAAAGCGTGCGGCAAGGCCGGAGCTTGATACATATCAACGTCATCGCGACGCCGTGCGGGCTTAATCCCTGCGGTTTAACGCTTTTCTCACGGACTCAAGATGATCTCACGGCTTCTGGCTTGGATTCCCCACGCCCATCGCTGGCACGTTATGCGCATTACGCGCTGCGGCGCGCAGCGTCCTGATGGACGACAGGGCATGTGCACGTATGTTCAGGCGCGGTGCACAGGCTGCGGGGTGCGACTGCACAAAGTGTTTTATCGCGATATCACTGATGCACAGGCGCGTCGGTGGTTGGGATAAAAAAAACCCCGCAACACAGGTTGCGGGGTGATGGCGTGGCTATCGCAGCATTATTCAGCCGGCTTGGTGCGGATCAGATAATCAAAAGCACTTAGAGAGGCTTTGGCACCTTCGCCGCTGGCGATGATGATCTGCTTGTACGGCACCGTGGTGCAGTCGCCTGCCGCGAATACCCCTTTAAGGCTGGTTTCGCATTTGGCGTCGATGATCACTTCGCCCATTCTGTTCAGCTCAACCGCGCCTTCCAGGAAGCCGGTGTTCGGCAGCAGTCCAATTTGCACAAAGATGCCGCTCAGTGCGATCTCATGGCTGGTTTGGTTAGTGCGGTCGATGTAGCTCAGGCCGGTGACTTTACTGCCGTCGCCTTTGACTTCGGTGGTTTGCGCATTGAGGATCACATCCACGTTTTTCAGGCTGCGCAGTTTATCTTGCAGCACTTTGTCGGCGCGCATTTCGCCCGCGAACTCCAGCAGCGTGACGTGCTCAACGATGCCCGCGAGATCGATGGCCGCTTCGACGCCGGAGTTACCGCCGCCAATGACCGCCGTACGCTTGCCCTTAAACAGCGGGCCGTCGCAGTGTGGGCAATAGGTCACGCCCTTGGTGCGATACTGCTCTTCGCCCGGGACGCCCATGTTGCGCCAGCGCGCGCCGGTGGCAATGATGATGCTGCGCGATTTCAACACCGCGCCTGAGGCGGTTTCGAGCGCGTGTAAACCGCCCGCTTTTGCCGCCGGAATCAGTTTGATGGCGCTCTGGGTATCAATGACGTCAACGTTGTAATCTTCCACGTGCGCGCGCAGGGAACCCGCCAGCTTGGCGCCTTCGGTTTTCGGCACGGAGATGTAGTTTTCGATGTCGACCGTGTCCAGAACCTGACCGCCGAAGCGCTCGCCCATCAGACCGGTGCGGATGCCTTTACGCGCCGAGTAAATGGCTGCTGCCGCCCCTGCCGGGCCGCTGCCAACAATCAGCACGTCGTAGGCCGCACGTTTATTCAACTCTTCTGCGGCGCGCTTGTCGGCGTTGGTATCCACTTTACCCACAATCTCAGCCAGGCTCATACGGCCCTGACCAAACTCTTTACCGTTGAGGTAAACCGCCGGCACGCCCATCACGTTACGTTCGGTGATCTCGTGCTGGAACATACCGCCGTCGATGGCCGTGTGACTGATGCGCGGGTTCAGGATCGCCATCAGGTTCAGCGCCTGTACCACATCCGGGCAGTTATGGCACGACAGCGAATAGTAAGTTTCAAAGTGCAGCTCGCTGTCCAGCGCCGCCACCTGCTCCAGCAGACTTTGCGCTTCTTTAGAAGGATGCCCACCGGTCTGCAGCAGTGCCAGCACCAGGGAGGTAAATTCGTGGCCCATTGGGGAGCCGGCAAAACGCGGCCCGCCGCTGCGGCCAGGATTGGTAATCAAAAACGAAGGTTTACGCACCGGCCGATCGTTCTCTTCGCGGAAGCTGACTTTTTCTGACAGGCTGGCGATGTCGGTCAGCAGCGTGCGAATCTCAGCAGATTTCTCGCTGTCGTCCAGCGTAGCAATCAACTCAACCGGTTTTGTTAATTTCTCAAGGTAGGCCTTGAGCTGCGTTTTTAAATTGGTGTCGAGCATAGTGAGTTCCTGTCAAGAAAATCGGGTGCCGCAGCACCCGATTGAGAAAGATCGAAGGGCTGAGCGGTGGTTAGATTTTGCCAACCAGGTCCAGTGAGGGTGCCAGCGTGGCGTCGCCTTCTTTCCATTTAGCCGGGCACACTTCACCTGGGTGAGAAGCCACGTACTGGGCGGCTTTCACTTTGCGCAGCAGGTCAGAGGCGTCGCGGCCGATGCCTTCTGCGGTGATTTCGATCGCCTGGATGATACCTTCTGGGTCAACGATGAACGTACCGCGATCGGCCAGACCTTCAGCTTCACGCATGATTTCGAAGTTGCGGGTCAGTGCGCCAGTTGGGTCGCCGATCATCGCGTACTGGATCTTGGCGATGGTGTCAGAAGAACCGTGCCAGGCTTTGTGGGTAAAGTGCGTGTCAGTGGAAACGGAGTAGATGTCTACGCCCAGCTTCTGGAACTCTTCATAATGGTCTGCAACATCACCCAGCTCAGTCGGGCATACGAAGGTGAAGTCAGCCGGATAGAAGAAGAAAACACTCCATTTACCTTCAACGTCTTTTTCGGTTACGTCGATGAATTCGCCGTTTTTGAAGGCGGCATTTTTAAAGGGTTTGATCTTGGTATTAATAATGGACATGAGTGACCTCCGTTAAAATATGTGATGCAAGTTACATAATTTTTGGGCCAACTTCTAATAAGCAGGCGTTATCACTCAGATAACCAAAAGCTATCAAGTGGCCCAAAGCCAGATTTCATGCGGCTTGCCGCGGCATTCTACACAGATTAACCCGGCATTTAACAGGCTTTCTCGCCTTTGGCGTCGCCTGCTACTTTTAGAGTATGACCTCTATTGCGGGAGCCTGATGTGGAGATTCGTTTGTTTAAGGAAAGCGACCGGCCCTTTTTGCGCACGCTCTATCTGGCAGCGCGACGCCACAGCTGGACGTGGCTGAAAGGCGATGCCTGGCAGCTGGAAGATTTTGATGCGGTAATCCTGGGAGAAACGGTGCTGGTGGCAGAGTTAGAAGGCCATCGCGTCGGTTTTGCCGGGGTGTTGGACAACGATAACTTCTTACACAGTCTGTTTGTCGATCCTGCTTTCCAGGGGCGCGGCGTCGGCAGCGCCCTGCTTACCGCGGCGCAGCAGCGCTTCACCTCGACCGGCGCGCTGAAGTGTCTGGCGCAAAACCGCGCGGCGCTGGCTTTTTACGAAAAACAGGGCTGGCATCGGGAAGCGCTGGGAGAAAGCGAACAAGGCAAATACGTGCTGATGCACTTGCCGCTGGCGGCGCGCGCCAGCGGCAAGGCTGCGGGTTAGATCGCCCGGAAGGCGATATCGCCGGGAATGACGCTGCCCTGCCAGTAGAGTTGGGCCGCTACGCGCCCCGCCAGCTGGCGATACAGTGCGGTAAATTCGCTGTCCGGACGGCGTATTACGGTAGGCTCACCGTCGTCCAAATCTTCCCGCAGCGTGATGTGCAGCGGCAGCTGAGCCAGCAGCTGGATATGATAATCATCCGCCAGCCGCTGCGCGCCGCCGGTGCCAAAAATGGGTTCGTGATGCCCACATTCGCTGCAGATATGGATACTCATGTTCTCGACCACACCCAGCACCGGTACGCTGACTTTTTCAAACATCACCACGCCTTTACGCGCATCCATCAGCGCAATGTCCTGCGGCGTGGTAACCACCAGCGCGCCGGTCACCGGCACGTTTTGCGCCAGCGTAAGTTGAATGTCGCCGGTGCCCGGCGGCATGTCCAGCACCAGGTAATCCAGCTCAGGCCACAGCGTTTCATTGAGCAGCTGTGTCAGCGCTTTGCTCGCCATCGGCCCGCGCCATACCATCGCATTGTCCTCGGAGGCCAGGTAACCAATTGAGTTAGTGGCTAAACCGTGGGCGAGAATAGGCGCCATGTGTTTGCCATCAGGCGAGGTGGGACGTTCATGCGAGGTGCCCAGCATACTGGGCACGGACGGGCCGTAAATATCCGCATCGAGCAGACCGACGCTGGCCCCCTCCGCCGCCAGCGCCAGCGCCAGATTCACGGCGGTACTGGATTTGCCCACGCCGCCTTTGCCCGAACTCACGGCAATGATATTTTTTACGCCGCTCACGCCCGGCAGGTTTTTTACCCGCTTCAGCGTGGCAACGTCGTGACGCAGACGCCAGTCGATGGCGCGCGCCTGGGTCAAACGCAGCAGCTCGGCGCTGGTTTCGGCTTTCAGTTCGTCAAAGGCGCTGCCCCACGCAAACGGCATGAGCAGTTCGATATGTAACGTGTCGTCCAGCAGCGCCACGTGGTGCAGCGCTTTCAGCGTGACCAGATTGTGACGCAGCGTGGGATGGTCAAAGCGATTCAGGACGCTGATAACCACAGCGCGCAGGGCTTCAGGGGTGTGATGCTGCCGGGATTGTGAAGTCATCCCTACTCCTCTCTTTTCATGGCGCCAGCGATCGGCGATGTGCTTTCAATAATATCAGATAGCCATTAAAAGTGACGTAGCGGAGCAGCCGTGTTTACGCCAGAGGGTGCATCAGTTAACATCTAAACCCGATTTTTCATTCACGGAAAGCTACGCAAATTATGACTCAAGTCACTAAAAAAATTCTGGTAACGTGCGCCCTGCCGTACGCAAACGGCTCTATCCACTTAGGTCACATGCTTGAGCATATTCAGGCTGACGTGTGGGTCCGTTACCAGCGAATGCGTGGCAACCAGGTTTACTTCATTTGCGCGGACGATGCGCACGGTACGCCGATCATGCTGAAAGCACAGCAGCTCGGCATTGCGCCCGAGCAGATGATCGCGGAGATGAAGCAAGAGCACGAAGCGGATTTTGCCGGCTTCAATATCAGCTATGATAACTACCACTCTACGCACGGTGAAGAGAACCGCGAACTGGCTTCGCTCATTTATTCCCGTCTGAAAGAGAACGGTTTTATTAAGAACCGCACCATTTCACAGCTCTACGATCCTGAAAAAGGCATGTTCCTGCCGGACCGTTTTGTGAAAGGCACCTGCCCAAAATGCAAAGCGCCCGATCAATATGGCGATAACTGTGAAGTATGCAGCGCGACCTACAGCCCAACCGAGCTGATTGACCCGAAATCCGTGGTGTCGGGTGCGACGCCGGTGATGCGCGATTCTGAGCACTTCTTCTTTGACTTGCCGTCGTTCAGCGCCATGCTGCAGGCGTGGACGCGCTCCGGTGCGCTGCAAGAGCAGGTCGCTAACAAAATGCAGGAGTGGTTCGACGCCGGGCTGCAGCAGTGGGATATTTCCCGTGACGCGCCCTACTTCGGCTTTGAAATTCCCGATGCGCCGGGCAAGTATTTCTACGTCTGGCTGGATGCGCCAATTGGTTACATGGGATCGTTCAAGAACCTGTGCGACAAGCGCGGCGACATTGATTTCGATGAATTCTGGCAAAAAGAGTCGACCACCGAGCTCTACCATTTCATTGGCAAAGATATCGTTTATTTCCACAGCCTGTTCTGGCCAGCGATGTTGGAAGGCAGCCAGTTCCGCAAGCCGACCAATCTGTTTGTGCACGGCTATGTGACGGTGAATGGCGCCAAGATGTCGAAATCGCGCGGCACCTTTATCAAAGCCAGCACCTGGCTGCAGCATCTCGACGCCGACAGCCTGCGCTACTATTACGCGGCTAAGCTCTCCTCACGCATTGACGACATCGATCTGAACCTGGAAGATTTTGTCCAGCGCGTGAACGCCGACATTGTCAACAAAGTGGTGAATCTGGCGTCGCGTAACGCTGGCTTCATTACCAAACGCTTTGACGGCCAGTTGGCCAGTGAGTTGGCTGACCCTGCGCTTTATCAGACCTTTGTGGACGCCTCCGAGCGCATCGGCGAGGCGTGGGCAAATCGTGAATATAGCCGCGCTATTCGTGACATCATGGCGCTGGCGGATAGCGCGAACCGCTACGTTGATGAGCAAGCGCCGTGGGTGGTGGCGAAACAGGAAGGCCGCGACGGCGATCTGCAGGCCATCTGTTCAATGGGCATTAATCTGTTCCGCGTATTAATGACCTGGCTGAAACCGGTGCTGCCTGCGCTGAGCGAGCGCGCCGAAGCGTTCTTGCAGAGCGAACTGCAGTGGGATGCGATTGCCCAACCGCTGTTGAATCACCAGGTTGCCCCGTTTAAAGCGCTGTACGGACGTATTGAAATGGCGAAGGTCGACGGGCTGATTGCGGCCTCTAAAGAGGATGCGGCAGCGGCCAACGCGCCTGCACCAACCGGTCCGCTGGCGGATGCACCGATTGGCGATACCATTACCATTGATGATTTTGCCAAAGTGGACATGCGCGTGGCGCTGATCGAGCAGGCAGAGTGCGTGAAAGGCTCCGACAAGCTGCTGCGCCTGTCGCTGGATCTGGGCGGTGAGAAGCGCCAGATTTTCTCCGGCATCCGCGCGGCGTACCCGGATCCCTCGGTGCTGGTGGGTAAAATGACCATCATCGTCGCTAACCTTGCGCCGCGTAAAATGCGCTTTGGTGTTTCAGAAGGCATGGTGCTGTCTGCGGGACCGGGCGGCAAAGACCTGTTTGTGCTGTCCGTGGACAGCGGCGCACAGCCCGGCATGCCCGTGAAGTAAGTGAACCAGCCGCCTGTCAGGCGGCTTTTTTATGGGGTTAAACGTCAGGAGCCTGTTGTGTTAACTGCCTGTTGGCGCTATCTGCGCGCCTTTATCATTATCTACGCTGCGCTGTATGCCGGTAACGGGCTGGCGCGCTTGCTGCCGTTTACGCTGCCGGGGAGTATCCTCGGCATGCTGATGCTGTTTATGCTGCTGGCGCTGCAAATTTTGCCAGTAGAGTGGGTGAAACCCGGCTGCCATCTGCTGATCCGCTATATGGCCCTGCTGTTCGTGCCGATTAGCGTGGGCGTGATGAGCTACACCGATCTGCTCACCGCCCAGTTTGGCCCGATTGTGGTCTCCTGCACGCTCAGCACGGTTCTGGTTCTGCTGATTGTGGGGTTGAGCGCGGACCGCCTGCAGCAGCGGGGAGAAAAATCCCATGAGTGATGCCTGGTGGTCGCTGCCGCTGACCCTGGCGGCCTTTCTGCTGGCGCGCAAGCTGGCGAGCAAACTCAAACTGCCACTGGTCAATCCGTTGCTGGTGGCGATGGCGATCATCATCCCTATTTTGCTGCTGACCCATCTGCCTTACAGCCGCTATTTTGCCGGCAGCGCGCTGCTTAACCAGCTGTTGCAGCCTGCGGTGGTAGCGCTCGCGCTGCCGCTCTATGAGCAGATGCACCAGATTCGGGCGCGCTGGAAAACCATCATTACCGTCTGTTTTATAGGCAGCCTCACGGCCATGGTGTCCGGCACGGCCATTGCGCTGTGGATGGGGGCGACGCCGCAAATTGCCGCCACGATTCTGCCCAAGTCCGTCACTACACCGATAGCCATGGCGGTGTCGAGTTCGCTGCACGGCATCCCCGCCATCAGCGCAATCTGCGTGCTTATCGCTGGCGTACTCGGCGCGGTGCTGGGACATACGCTCCTGAACCTGTTTGGCGTGCGTAAAACCGCCTCGCGCGGGCTGGCAATCGGTAACGCCTCGCACGCGCTGGGCACGGCGCGCGCCGCCGAGGTCGATTACCAGGAAGGTGCGTTCAGCTCACTGGCGCTGGTGATCTGCGGCATTATTACGTCCCTGTTGGCGCCGTTTATTTTCCCGCTGCTGATGCGGTGGTTGGGCTAAAACTTTGCGAGAGATCTCGCAAAGTTGAAACAACCTAAGCAACTTGCATTGTCATAGCGACATGGATCACATATAAACCTCAGGCGGCGCGTTGCCGCCACCGCGTTTTATGAGGTCATCACACCATGCATCCACGATTTAACCCGGCATTCGCTACGCTGCCCGTTACCTTACAACGCGCCCTTCAGCCACTGCTGGACGATGAAAATTTTCACGGCGTGTTAAACCCACAGGCGGTGACGCAGCTGCAACAGGCAACCGGAATGGATGACGATGCGCTGGCGCTGGCGCTACTGCCTATCGCTGCCTGCTGCGCCGTGGCTCCCATATCTCATTTTAACGTGGGTGCTATCGCACGTGGCACCAGCGGCGCATGGTACTTCGGCGCCAACATGGAGTTCACGCACGCCACCATGCAGCAAACCATTCACGCGGAGCAGAGTGCCATCGCGCACGCCTGGCTACGCGGAGAGCCTGCGCTGGCGACCATCACGGTAAACTACACGCCCTGCGGTCACTGTCGGCAGTTTATGAATGAACTCAACAGCGGCACCGCCATCCGCATTAGCCTGCCAGGTCGCGCCGTGAATACGCTGGCCGATTACCTGCCAGACGCGTTTGGACCGGCCGATTTGGATATTGCTGAGCGGTTGATGACGCCCAATCAGCAAGGTTTCGTGCCGCACGGCGATGCGCTGCAGCAGGCCGCCATTGCGGCTGCGGACCAGAGTCATGCGCCGTACAGCCGCAGCTACAGCGGCGTGGCGCTGCGCACCCGCGCCGGCAATCTTTATAGCGGTCGCTACGCTGAAAATGCGGCGTTCAATCCGAGTTTACCGCCGCTGCAGGCGGCGCTGATTATGCTGAACATGCATCATGAAGACGTTCACAGCGTGCAGCAGGCGGTACTGGCGGAATGTGAGGAATGTACCCTGACCCAGCGCGACGCCACGCGCGCCACGCTGGCCGCACTGGGCTGTGACGATTTTTCAGTTACTTTAGTTTCAAAAACATCAGTTTAGTGATCGTTTCATCGCTTTTGTGACCTGCTGTTAACAAAAGCTGTACATCTGCAAGAAATCTCATAGGATCGGGCGCCAGAACGTCGTTAAAAAAAGGTCTGGCGTCTCGCTCTCCCGTCGACGCGCCAGCAGACACTGCAACCGGAGCAAACACTGCATGGAACTCGAGTACGAAAGTAAACGTCCGCTGTATATTCCTTACGCGGGTCCGATCTTGCTGGAATTTCCGCTGTTGAACAAAGGCAGCGCATTCACGCTGGAAGAGCGTAACGAATTCAACCTTAACGGCCTGCTGCCCGACGCCGTTGAGACCATCGAAGAGCAGGCAGAACGCGCCTGGCGACAATTCCTGGATTTCAAAAACAACAACGACAAGCACGTCTATCTGCGCAATATCCAGGACACCAACGAAACCCTTTTCTATCGCCTTCTCGACAATCATCTCGAAGAGATGATGCCCATTATCTACACCCCCACCGTTGGCGCGGCGTGCGAACACTTCTCGGAAATTTATCGCCGCGCGCGCGGCGTGTTTATCTCCTATAACAACCGCGATCGCATTGAAGACATGCTGCAAAACGCCACCAAGCAGAATGTGAAGGTGATTGTGGTCACCGACGGCGAGCGCATTCTTGGCCTGGGCGACCTGGGCATCGGCGGCATGGGGATTCCTATCGGAAAACTGTCGCTGTACACCGCTTGTGGCGGCATCAGCCCGGCTTATACGCTGCCGGTGGTGCTGGACGTCGGCACCAATAACCAGCAGCTGCTGAACGACCCGCTGTATATGGGCTGGCGTCATCCGCGCATCACGGGCGAAGAGTACGAAGCTTTTGTTGACGAATTTATTCAGGCAGTGAAACGCCGCTGGCCTAACGTGCTGCTGCAATTTGAAGATTTTGCGCAGAAAAACGCCATGCCGCTGCTGGAACGCTATCGGGATGAAGTCTGCTGCTTTAACGATGATATTCAGGGCACCGCAGCGGTGACGGTCGGCACGCTTATTGCCGCCAGCCGTGCGGCAGGTAGCCGCCTGTGCGAGCAAAAAGTGGTGTTCCTCGGCGCCGGTTCTGCCGGATGCGGTATCGCCGAGCAGATTATTGCGCAGATGAAATCGGAAGGTCTGACTGACGACGAAGCGCGCGCACGCGTCATGATGGTCGATCGCTTCGGCCTGCTGACCGACAAACTGCCAAATCTGCTGGATTTCCAAACCAAGCTGGTGCAGAAAAGCGAAAACCTCAAAGAGTGGGACGTTACCAACGATTCTATTTCCCTGCTCGATGTGGTGCGCAACGCTCGTCCAGATATTCTGATCGGTGTGTCAGGCCAGCCAGGGCTGTTCACTGAAGAGATCATTCGTGAGATGCACAAACACTGCCCGCGTCCGATTGTAATGCCGCTCTCGAACCCGACATCACGCGTGGAAGCGACGCCAGCGGATATTATCGCCTGGACCGACGGCGCGGCGCTGGTGGCCACCGGCAGCCCCTTCTCTCCGGTGACCTGGAAAGGGAAAACCTATCCTATCGCCCAGTGCAACAACTCCTATATCTTCCCGGGAATTGGCTTGGGCGTGATTGCGGCCGGCGCCACCCGCGTGACCGACTCCATGCTGATGACCGCCAGCCGCGCGCTGGCCGATTGTTCGCCGCTGGTGAACGACGGTGAAGGTCCGGTCTTGCCGGAGATCAAACACATTCAGGGCGTCTCAAAACTGATCGCCATGGAAGTGGGCAAAGCGGCGCAGCTGGCGGGCGTGGCGGTAGTCACGTCAGAAGATGTGCTGTCGAAAGCCGTTAACAACAATTTCTGGCTGCCGCAGTATCGTCACTATCGCCGTACCTCTATCTAACCGAGGGCGTTTGCCGGCTCCTTCCGGCAACGCTTAAAAAAACGCCAGGCAACTGGCGTTAACTTGCTTACCGCACCCGCCTCAAGTAGCCTTGCTGCATTCGGTTTATCCGCCATCTGAGTGCCCGCGCGCATGATTAAACGCGTTTTCATCGGTCTGATTTTCATCATTTTAGCGATGATGGCGACGGCGCTCGGCCTTGATCGCTGGATAAGTTACAAAACCGCGCCCTACATCTACGACGATGTTGCCTCGCTGCCCCATCGTCAGGTTGGCGTGGTGCTTGGCACCGCCAAGTACTACCGCACTGGCGTCATCAACCAATATTATCTCTATCGCATTCAGGGTGCGCTTAACGCCTATAACAGCGGCAAGGTGAACTACCTGCTGTTGAGCGGAGACAATGCGCAGCAGAGCTATAACGAGCCAGTAACGATGCGCCGCGATCTGATCAAAGCGGGCGTCGATCCCGCCGATATCGTGCTGGATTATGCTGGATTCCGCACGCTAGATTCGATTGTGCGCACGCGGAAAGTGTTTGATACCAACGATTTTATTATCATCACGCAGCGCTTTCACTGTGAGCGCGCGCTCTATATCGCGCTGAACTTGGGTATCCAGGCGCAGTGCTACGCGGTGCCCTCACCGAAAAATATGCTGTCAGTGCGTTTCCGCGAAGTGGGTGCCCGGCTTGGCGCGCTGGCCGATCTCTACCTGATGAAACGCGAGCCGCGCTTTCTCGGCCCGCTGGTTCCTATCCCAGCCGTGCACGACGTCCCGGAAGATGCGCAGAGCTATCCAGCGGTAACGCCGGAGCAGCTGCTGGAGCTGGACGAGAAGCGACAAAAATAGCGCTGGATAGCAGAAATAAAAAAGGCCGCGACAGTCGCGGCCTTTTTCTGCAGAGAAAAGCTATTTTTTACGCGCGTATTTCAGCGAATCCAGCGCCACGGCAAAGATAATAATGCCGCCCTTGATGATGTACTGCCAGTAAGGGTTAACGCCGATATAGGTTAAACCGTAGTTGATCACGGTGAAGATGATCACCCCGGTCACGACACCCGCCACGGTGCCCACGCCGCCGGCAAACGACACGCCGCCGACCACACACGCCGCAATCGCATCCAGCTCGTACATAAAGCCCAGGTTGTTGGTGGCACTGCCGATACGGCCCGCTTCCAACATCCCGCCGAACGCATAGAACACGCCAGAAAGGGCATACACCAGAATCAGGTTCAACGGCACGTTGACGCCAGAGACTTTAGCCGCTTCCGGGTTACCGCCGATGGCAAAGATATTTTTACCAAAACGCGTTTTGTTCCACAGGATCCAGACAAACACAATGGCGATGATGGCGTAGAAAGTGATGAACGAGAGTTTAAAATCACCAAAGCGCAGGAAGCCTTGGGTGAATTTAGAGAAGCCTGCGTCAAATCCGGCAATCGGCGACGCGCCCACGAAGTCGTAATAGAGCGAGTTGATACCGTAAACGATGATCATGGTGCCCAACGTCGTGATAAACGGGGTCACTTTGAGGTAAGCAATGATCACACCGTTAACCAGACCGATAACGCCACCGATGATGCACACCGTCAGAATCACCAGCGGAATCGGCACGGTATCCAGATGCGGGAACACTTTGTTGGCGTTGTCCATGGATTGCAGCAGCGTGGCGGCAACCACCGCGGCCAAGCCCACCTGACGTCCGGCGGAGAGGTCGGTCCCTTGCGTAACAATCAATCCGGCAACGCCCAGCGCAATAATAATACGCACCGACGATTGCGTCAGAATGTTACTCAGGTTCATTAAACTTAAAAATGTGGGATCCTGGAAAATAATAATTGCCAGCAGTACGAACAGGACAACATAGATGCCGCCCTCTTTTAACCAGGTCAGCGCATTCTTTTTAGTAGTCGCTTTCATGTTAAAGCCCTTGCTTCATTAAAGGTGTAATGACGCTAAACGCAGGATTTCATTCTGCGAGGTCGTTTTGGTATCAACAATGCCCGCTACCTGGCCATTACTCATCACTAAAATACGATCGGTAATTCCCAGCAGTTCTGGCATTTCGGAAGAAATAATAATGATGCCTTTTTCTTTCTTTGCCAGTTCAGCAATCAATTGGTAAATTTCAAATTTCGCGCCCACATCAATACCGCGCGTTGGCTCATCCAGCATCAGAATTTCTGGCTGCGTTAATAACCAACGTCCGATAATGACTTTCTGCTGATTTCCACCTGACAGCGATCCAATTTGCGTGTGATGTCCCGGCGTTTTAACGCGCATCGAATCGATCACCCATTGGGTATCGCTTTTCATGCGTTTATTATCAAGCAGCCCCATGCTGGATTTATACTTTTTGATGTTGGAAATAAGCGAGTTAAATCCAATATCCAGGTAAGCATAAATACCGGTTGAGCGGCGCTCTTCGGTGACCAGCGCGAAACCGTGATTGATGGCCTCATTGGCGCTGTGGTTGTTAATCGCTTTGCCGTGCAGCTTAATTGTGCCCCCCGACTTTTCGCGAATGCCAAACAGCGTTTCCACGATATCGGTCCGCTTGGCGCCCACCAGTCCGGCAATGCCCAGAATCTCACCTTTGTGCAGGTCAAAGGAAACATCGCGAATAGACGGCTGACGCAGCGAGGTTAAATTACGCACCTCAAGAATCACTTCGCCCGGCACGTTGTGTTTATCCGGGAAGCGCTGGTTCAGCGAGCGGCCTACCATCATGGCAATGATCTTGTCCATATCCAGCCCTTCCAGCGACTGGGTGGCGATCCACTGTCCATCACGCAAAATGGTGATTTCATCGCACAGCTGGAAAATCTCTTCCATCTTGTGCGAAATATAGACAATGCCGCAGCCGCGATCTTTCAGCTTGCGGATAATGGTAAACAGATGGTTAACCTCTTTTTCCGTCAGCGAGGAGGTCGGCTCATCCATGATCACGATTTTCGCGTCATATGAGAACGCTTTGGCAATTTCAATCATCTGCATTTGCGACACAGAAAGATTGGCTACTTTATCGCGTGGATCGATATCAATATCTAATTCATCAAAGATCGCTTTGGTGTCGCGATACATTTTTTCCTGATCGACAAAAACGCCTTTTTGTGGATAACGGCCCAGCCACATGTTATCCATTACGCTGCGCTGCAGAACCAGGTTTAATTCCTGATGCACCATTGATACGCCATTTTCCAGCGCCTCTTTGGAGCTCTTATAATCAATTTCCTCACCCTGAAACAGGATGCTCCCCGTATCCTTTTTATAAATACCAAACAGGCATTTTAATAATGTCGATTTACCGGCGCCGTTTTCGCCCATTAAGGCATGGACCGAGTGCGGCCGCACTTTTAAATTCACATTATCTAAGGCTTTCACCCCTGGAAATGATTTCGAGACATTCGTCATCTCCAGCAGATATTCACGCTGTGTGGTCGGATTCTCACTGGCCATAATTTACCTGGCTAAAAAAAGCGTTGTTCAGAGGCAACATGGCGCGGCGTTAAAACGCCGCGCCCGTGACGAATTACTTCACAAACTGAGACAGATTTTCTTTATCAACCGGTACGTAAGGCACGCGCACCACTTTATCTACCAGCTTGAAGTTGGTGCCCGCCGTTGGCTCTTTGCCCTGCGCGAGGTTGTTCGCCATATCAATGGTGGCTTTTGCCTGGTTTTCCGCGTCATTCAGCACGGTACCCGCCATCGCCCCTGATTTCACCAGCGCCAGCGCTTCTGGCAGCGCATCCACGCCAAACACCGGAATGGAGGTTTTATTGTGGGCTTTCAGTGCTTCAACCGCACCCATTGCCATGGCATCGTTATTCGCGATGACCACTTCAATTTTGTTGGCGTTCGGGCCTGAGAGCCACGCATCCATTTTGTCTTTAGCCTGCGCGGTATCCCACATTGCGGTATCCATCGCCAGCTGCTGCGTTTTGATGCCATCTTTGTTCAGCGTATCAATGACGTATTTGGTGCGGGCTTCCGCATCCGGGTGGCCTGGCTCACCTTTCAGCAGCACGAACTGAATCTGACCATCTTTGTTCAGATCCCACGCTGGCGTGGCTTTCCAGTGCTTTTCAATCAGCTCGCCCTGCTTGATGCCTGACTCTTTAGAGTCAGTTCCCACGTAGTAAGCTTTGTCATAGCTGGACAGCACTTTGGCGTTAGGTTCTTTGTTGAAGAACACCACCGGCACATCGTTAGCGCGAGCTTTGTCGATCACCACTGCCGCAGCAGCGGGATCAACCAGGTTAATGGCCAGCGCTTTCACGCCCTTCGCCATCAGCACGTCAATCTGATCGTTTTGTTTGGACTGATCGTTCTGCGAGTCGTTCATCAGCAGCTGAATGCCGCCGAGGCTTTTCGCTTCTTTCTCGATGTCCTTACGTACCATCGACATGAAGTTGTCATCGTATTTATAGATGGTCACGCCAATGCGGGTATCGGCGGCGTGCGCGGCTGCACCAAACATCATGCTGGCAACCAGTGCTGTGAGCGTGAAAACCTTCTTATTCATGGTATCTCCGGTTTTTTTATGTAGGGCATATCATCATTGCGCCTGCTGCCTGCGGGCCGCCTGCGCCGTCGGTTACAATCGGTGTGGTGCGGACGCGTCACGCAAAACCGGGCCACGCGTACGTGCCTGACTTCCCAATGCGAAAACGCTTCCTGATGCATGTTGTGTGCTTTTTCAATCGGCTGCTGAAACATGCCTGTGCGCAGGATGCGGTGTTACATGCTGTTTCAGTCCGGTGAGACGCTGCCATCATAGTGAGGGGGCTGTTAATTAACTGTGAATACAATCACAGATTGGAAACGGTTACACGGCGGTATCACCTGAATTAGTGACCGACTCCACAATTTGCCGCTGAGCCACCGAGTGGCGACGCACCAGCGTGGGCAGGAAGCAGTGAACGCCCTGTGGATCAAGCTGTCCTGCAGCGCCTTTAAGCGCCAGCTCAGTGGCAAGTTTTGCCATGGATACAATGGGATAGCGTACAGTCGTCAGTTGAGGATCGGTGTAACGGGAGATCGGGATATCATCAAAGCCGATGACGGAAAAATGCTGCGGCACCTGAATGCCGTTATCTTTTAGCGCGGTCAATGCCCCGGCAGCCATGCCGTCGCAGTAGGAAAACACGGCGGTCAGATGCAAATTTCTGCCCAGCAGCTCGACCATTGCGGCTTCACCGCCCTGCATGTCCGGTTCGCCGTGAGCAATCCACGACTCTTGTGGCGTAATGCCTTGTTCTGTCAGGGCTTGCAGCCAGCCTTCCCGCCGCTGGCTGACATCTTCAATGGGATGGCTGGAACTGAGATAACCGATGCGCTGGTGCCCCTGTTGTAACAGCATGCGCGTGGCGACCAGCGCACCGGTGGTGTTGTCGAGGCACACGCAGCGGTGGGCATAACCGGGAATAGTGCGATTAATCAACACCATACCTGGCACCTGGTCCATAAAACTCGCCAACTCAGCGTCTGAAAGCGTTTTCGCGTGCACCACCAGCGCGTTACAGCGCTGACGAATCAACACCTCAATGGCGTGTCGCTCTTTCTCTTCCTGATGCCACGAATTGCTGATGAGCACGTGTTTGTGCATACGCTGCGCCACGGTATCCACCGCTTTTACCAGCGCGCCAAAAAACGGGTCGGACACGTCCATCACGACGACGCCAATGGTGTCGCTGACCTGCGTGGCCAGCGCCTGCGCGTTGGCGTTCGGGCGATATCCCAATGATTCTACCGCCTGGAGTACCGCATCGCGGGTGTCGGGCGTGACGGCACTGCTGTTATTGAGCACACGCGAGACGGTGGCTACGGATACACCGGCCTGACGGGCGACATCTCGAATCGTTATCATGCAGTGGTTCCACAGAGGCTATAAATGCGCGGGGTGCGCGTAACGGCGCTATTCTGGCAGGCCGAGGCAGGACACTACGTGAATCACGTCACACCAATGAAAGCGGTTACATGCAAATCTGTAACCTTTGTGATGCAGGTCATTATCTGATGGCAGAGGATGCAGCAGATTTTCCGGCGGCCAAACGCGTCAGCCGACGCCACAGCCACTCCATCGGACCCTGCCGAAAGACGCGTAACCACAGTACGGAAAAGAGAATATTGACCAGCCAGACAACAGGCACCAGCGCCAGCAGCATCAGGCGGTCAAATGCCATAAACAAGTCAAAGCGGTAAAATAGCGTGGTGCAAATCAGCGTCTGGAGCAGATAGTTACTTAACGCCATGCGTCCCACGCACTGAATGGCGCGACTGATGCGCGTCGCGCAGATATGCGGCCATAGCGCGAAGCAAAGTGCGGCATAGCCCAGGCTGATGAACGGGCTGGCGAGGTCGCGTGGCAGCTGCAGGTAAAACCCGCTGTAGCGATAATCCCATCCCAGCCACCACTGCCCCACAATGCCCGGTAACGCGATCAGCCAACCTACCGTCAGCAGCAGCGCTGCTGCGCGCCGATAGTGCTGCACGCTAAACTCCCCTTTCAGCCAGCCGCTGCGCAGCAGCGCGCCGCCGATTAACATCAATCCAGCCAGCTGCCAGCCATACTGCGCGGCAAGCGCCATTAGCCCTGACGAGAGCTGTTCGAGTCGGTTTTGCACCGCTTCCAGACCGCCCTGCACTTTCCAAAAATGCTCATATTCCAGCGTCGCGGCGCCCGGTAGCCAGTTTTGCGGCGCGGTCGGGCTTGAGACGACGCCAAACGCCAGCAGCGCGCCACAACCCAAGAGATACAGCAGCGCCCCGGTTTGCAACAGCGCCTGATTGGAGGGAGCGTCGCGCAGCATGCGCCAGACGATCAGCCCAATTAAGCCATAATCCAGCAGAATATCGCCGTCCCAGAAAAACACCGCGTGTATGAAACCCAGCAGCACCAGCAGCGTCAGGCGAGCGGTGATCCAACGCGTGCCGCGCGCTGACTGCAGCGACAGTCCAGCACCAAACAGCAGCGCGAACAGCGTTAAAAATTTGAGCTGTGCCAGGGCATCCATGATGGCCCATGTCCAGGCATCGGAAAGCGAGGCGCTGCCCTGCCATGCCGGATTGAGGTAGGCCGCCGACGGTAAGCCAAACGCCACGATGTTCAGCAGTAAAATGCCGAGAATGGCGCAGCCACGAATGAAATCCAGCGCAAGATAGCGTTGCATGCAAACCTTAGGCGTAAAAAAGGCGGCTGTTGAGCCGCCTTGGGATCAGCTGTGACGCACCGCGCGCAGGAACTCCTGACGCGTGTTCTGGCTGGATTTAAACAGGCCGCCAAGCGACGTCGTGGTGGTGGCGCTGGTGGCGTCTTTCACCCCGCGCGCTTTAACGCAGTAATGCACGGCGTCAATGGACACCGCGACGTTGTTGGTGCCAAGCAGCGTTTGCAGCGCCACCAGCACCTGCTGGGTCAAGCGCTCTTGCACCTGCGGACGCTGGGCAAAGAACTGCACAATGCGGTTGATTTTAGAGAGGCCGATGACCTTATCTTTCGGGATGTAGGCCACGGTGGCCTTGCCGTCGATAATCACAAAGTGGTGCTCACAGGTGCTGGTCAGCGTGATGTCGCGCACCGTCACCATCTCATCCACTTTCATCTTGTTTTCAATGACGGTGATTTTTGGGAAGTTGGCGTAGTCCAGGCCGGAAAAGATCTCATCCACATACATTTTGGCAATGCGATGCGGCGTTTCCATCAGGCTATCGTCGTTCAGATCCAAATTCAGGAGCTGCATGATTTGGGTCATGTGATCGGCGATTTCGCGCTTGCGGGTTTCGTCATCCATTTCGCGCACCGGGGCGCGCAGCGGCGTTTCCAGGCCACGCGCCAGTAACGCTTCATGAACCAAGGCGGCTTCCTGACTTAAGGTGCTCATCGTACTCTCTCTCCGGCTGGTGATGCACCCGCGGCGAACAGCCTGCGGGGGAAATTCTGAGCGCGTATTGTGAAACACAATACGCGCGTAATCCAGCAATCAATCTGATTGGACAGGCACGGGATTTAGCGCGTCGTGCGGCGCAGCACCAGCGCACCCGCGATCAGTAACCCCATACCGGCCACCCAGAGCGCCGGATCGAGTCGCTGCCACAGTGAGGTCGCGATCCACGACAGCAGCGGCCCACCCAGCTGGCCCAGCGCGTAGCCGGTGGTGAGCAATCCCGCCAGGTAGCGCGCATGCTGCGGCGCCAGTTCGCGGCCATATTGCAGCGCCATCTGCACGACGCATAAAAAGCCGCCTCCCACCAGCAGCGCCCCTATCAGCAGCCCCGGCAGGCCGGGAACCACTATCGCCGCAATGACGCCCAGCGCCTGCGCCCACAGCACCAGCGCCAGCCGGAGATGCGTGCTACCCCAGCGGCGCGTCAGAATCCCCAGCACAATGCCGACAACCGACGCCCCGCCGAACACCGGCCAGACAAACTGCGCAAACGCGCTGTCGGGAAAGCGTGCCGCCGCCATTTGCGACAAAAATGTGGCGGGCAATATATAGCCAAAACCCGCCAGGCTGTAGCTCAGCACAAGACGTTTGAGATCGCCATTGAGCACCAGCGGCGCGGGCGCTTCGCTGGGGCGATGCAGCTGCCCGGTGCGCGGCAGGAAGCGCGCAATCACCGCAATCAGCAGCAGCGCCATCACGCCGTAGGTTGCCCAGGCAAACGCGGCGCTCACACCGCTGGCATGGAGCACCACGGCGACAATGCCGCTGAGGAAAATACCGGTGCCGGGGCCCGCAAACACCGCTGCGGACAGCCCGGGCCGCCCGTGGTGGAGCAGCTGTTCATTGCTCCACGCCGCCACCAGCACCAGCGCCCAGCCGCTGGCGCAGCCAATCAGAAAGCGAATCAGCCCGTGCAGCCACGGTCCGCTCACGCAGGCCGAGAGCAGCGTCAGCGCCACCGCGCCCCACACACCCGCCTGCAGTCGCCACTCAACGCGACGTCGCGCGCGCATCGCATCGAACGATCCACAGAGATAACCGAGATAGTTGAACGCTGCGACCAAACTGGCGCTGCTCAGCGTCAGCTGATGGTCGTGAATCATCAGCGGTACCTGCGGCGTAAACGCAAACCGACCAATCCCCATTGCAACCACTAAACTTAGAAACGCGCTCAGCGCGACGCGAAATGCCATCCTGACCTCAAAGACCTGTGATTTACCCTTGTCACCAGCATGCTGGATGTTTAGACTCACGAAAAGTGAATATTATTAACCAAGTTGCTCACGAGGAGAGAATATGGATCTGGTACAGCTGCGTATGTTCTGCTCCGTGGCCGAAACCGGCTCCCTGGCGCGCGCGGCTGAAGTGCTTCATCGTGTGCCCTCTAATCTCACCACGCGCCTGCGTCAGCTGGAAGAAGAAATTGGCGTCGATCTGTTTATACGTGAGAAACAGCGGCTACGCCTTTCGCCTATGGGACACAATTTTCTCAACTATGCTCAGCGCATCCTGGCACTTAGCGACGAAGCGCTGAACATGGCGCGCGCGGGTGAGCCGGGGGGCAATTTTGCGTTTGGCTCCATGGAGAGCACCGCCGCCACGCGCCTGCCTGCTCTGCTGGCCGCTTACCACCACCGTTTTCCCAGCGTGGCACTGTCACTGGTAACCGGCACCTCCGGCGATATCATCGATAAAGTGCGCGCCGGTACGCTGGCCGCGGCGCTGGTGGACGGCCCGGCGAGCCACGACGATCTCAATGGCTGTATCGCGTTTCACGAAGAGATGGTGTTGATCACCAGCCTCGACCATGCGCCGATACACAGCGCGCGTGACGTGCAGGCGGACACGCTGTTTGCCTTTGGCAGCAGCTGCTCATATCGCACTAAACTGGAATCGTGGTATCGCGAAAGCCATACCTCGCCGCACAGCGTGATGGAAATTCAGTCGTATCACGCCATGGTGGCATGCGTGGCCGGCGGCGCGGGCGTGGCCATGATGCCCGCCTCGGTGCTGGCGCAAATGCCTGCGCAAGCGCGTGTGCAGCAGCATACGCTGCCACCCGCTTACCGTGACACCGCCACCTGGCTGATGTGGCGCCGCGACGCGTTCACGCCGAACGTGGAAGCCCTGAAGTATTTGATTATCGATATGTTTGACGACCGACCGCTCAATGATGAGCTGCTGCATCCGCTGCAGTCAGCCGACTGAGCGTTTTACGCTGTAATTCACCACGACATCAAAGGAAGAGTGTATGAACATGATTAAAACCCGCGCAGCCGTTGCCTGGGCAGCGGGCGAACCGCTGAAAATTGAAGAAGTGGATCTCATGCCGCCGCAAAAAGGCGAAGTGCTGGTGCGCATTGTCGCCACCGGCGTTTGCCATACCGATGCGTATACGCTCTCCGGTAAAGATCCCGAAGGCGTGTTTCCCGCCATCCTCGGTCACGAAGGCGGCGGCGTGGTGGAAGCCGTCGGTGAAGGCGTCACCAGCGTCGCGGTGGGCGATCATGTGATCCCGCTTTACACCCCTGAATGCGGCAAATGTAAGTTCTGTCTATCTGGCAAAACTAACCTCTGCCAGGCCATTCGCGCCACCCAAGGCAAAGGCCTGATGCCAGATGGCACCACGCGCTTCTTTAAAGACGGTAAGCCGATTTTCCACTATATGGGGACCTCCACCTTCTCCGAATACACCGTGGTGCCGGAAATCTCGCTGGCGAAAATCAGCAAAGACGCGCCGCTGGAAGAAGTGTGCCTGCTGGGCTGTGGCGTCACCACCGGCATGGGCGCAGTGATGAACACCGCCAAGGTAAAAGAAGGGGATACGGTCGCTATCTTCGGCCTGGGCGGCATTGGCCTCTCAGCGATCATCGGTGCAAAAATGGCGAAAGCCGGACGCATCATCGCCATCGACATCAACACCAGCAAATTTGACCTGGCGCGCAAGCTGGGTGCAACCGACCTGGTCAACCCGAAAGATCATGAAAAGCCGATTCAGGACGTGATTGTTGAGATGACCGATGGCGGCGTGGACTTCTCCTTTGAATGCATCGGTAACGTCAACGTCATGCGCTCGGCGCTGGAGTGCTGCCATAAGGGTTGGGGCGAATCGGTGATTATCGGCGTTGCGGGCGCGGGCGAAGAAATTTCTACGCGTCCTTTCCAGTTGGTCACCGGGCGCGTTTGGCGCGGCTCCGCCTTTGGCGGCGTTAAAGGCCGCACGCAGCTGCCAGGCATCGTGCAGGATTACCTCGACGGGAAATTCGCGCTGAATGATTTCATCACGCACACCATGCCGCTGGAAGAGATCAACGATGCCTTTGACCTGATGCACGAAGGCAAGTCGATCCGTTCGGTGGTGCACTTCACCAAATAAGCAGGGGGCGTGATGACAGGCAATTTGGAGCTGTTGGAAGAGCACCGTATTTTTGGCGGCTGGCAGCAGCGCTGGCGCCATGCGTCAGACGTGCTGAACTGCCCGATGACGTTTAGCATTTTTCTGCCGCCGCCCAAGCAGGACACGCCGCCACCGGTGGTGTGGTTCCTGGCGGGACTGACCTGTAACGACGAAAACTTCACCACTAAAGCGGGCGCGCAGCGCGTGGCCGCGGAGTTGGGTCTGGTATTGATCATGCCGGATACCAGTCCACGTGGTGATGCCGTCGCGGATGACAGCGGTTATGATCTGGGCCAAGGCGCGGGCTTCTACCTGAATGCCACGCAGCCGCCGTGGGCGACCCATTACCGGATGTTCGATTATCTCAGTGAAGAGCTGCCCGCGCTGGTGGCCGATAATTTCAAGCTGAGCGATCGCCAGTCGATCATGGGCCACTCAATGGGCGGCCACGGCGCGCTGGTCTTGGCGCTGCGACTGGCCGGGCGCTTCGCCTCCGCCTCGGCGTTCGCGCCGATTGTTAATCCGATGGACGTGCCCTGGGGTCAAAAAGCCTTTACGGCCTACCTGGGCGAGGATCGCAGCACCTGGCGCGAATGGGACAGCTGCTGGCTGATGCAAAACGTGGAGCAGCGTCTCCCGCTGCTGATTGACCAGGGCGATGGCGATCAGTTTCTCGCCGATCAGCTGCGCCCCGAGCAGTTAGAGGCGGTGGCGCAGGCGCAGGGGTTCCCCTTTGCGCTGCGCATTCAGCCGGGCTATGACCATAGCTATTTCTTCATCGCCAGTTTTGTGGAGGATCACCTGCGCTTCCATGCGAAGCATCTGTTGATCTAACGGTATAACGCGGGCGCGCGCATGGCGCGCCCTGCTTTTTAGACCAGCGACTCCGCGACCAGTCCGTCAATCATCACTTGCGGCATTCCTTTCGAACAGTGCTCGATACGGCCACGCACCCCGTACACGTGCGCCAGGGTGTCTGCCGTGATCACCTCGGCCGGCGCGCCCTGCGCTTGCAGCGCGCCGTCTTTCAGCATCAGCGCATGATCGGCGTGGCGCAGCGCGATATTGATGTCGTGCACCACCACCACCGTCACCATATTGCGCAGGCGCGTTTCACGACGCACCAGATCCATCACGTGGAACTGGTAATTCAGATCCAGCGCGCTGAGCGGCTCATCCAGCAGCAGCAGCTCTGGTCGACGGATCAGCGACTGCGCCAGTCCTACCAGCTGTTTTTGACCGCCTGAGAGCTGGTCAAGGTAGCGCATGGCCAGGTGTGCGATGCCGAGTTGCTCCAGCAAATGCATGATTTCCGCTTCGCTGGACGCGCTATGTAAGCCGCCAGACGCACGCTGCGCCACGATAATGGATTCCAGCACGTGCAAATGCACACCCGCTGGCAGGCTTTGCGGCAGATAAACCACCCGCTGCGCCCGTTTGCTAAACGGCTGGCACATCAGCTCTTCGCCATTCAGCCACAGTTCGCCCCGCCCTTTACTCAAACCGGCCAGCGCACGCAGCAGCGTGGATTTGCCACAGCCGTTGGGGCCGAGCAGCACGGTAATGCGGCCACGCGGCAGCGGCGTAACGCTAAGATCCTCAATGACGTTGCGTTTTGGATAACCGGCGTGGAAATGACGCAGTTGTAACCCTTGTTCCATCAGACGGTCCCCCGGTGGCGCAGAATGATGCTCAGGAAGAACGGCACCCCGACCAGCGAGGTCACAATGCCCACCGGAATAATGACGCCTGGAATGAGGTTTTTCGACGCCACCGAGGCGAGCGACAGCACCAGCGCCCCCACCAGCGCGCTCGCTGGCAGATAATAGCGGTGATCTTCGCCGAACATCATGCGGGCAATGTGCGGTGCCACCAGCCCAATAAAACCGATGGGGCCGACAAACGCGACCGCTAACGCGGAGAGAATACTGATGCGCAGCAGCGTCGCCAGACGCAGGCGGCGCACATCAATGCCAAAGCTTACGGCGCGATCTTCCCCAAGACGCAGCGCCGTGAGTTTCCAGCTGCTGAGCAGGGAAAAAGGAACCAGTATCGCAAACGCGGCGCTGAGCACCCCCAGCTTTTCCCACGAGGCGCGCGCGAGGCTGCCCATGGTCCAGAACACCAAGCCCTGCAAGGTGTCTTCGCTGGCAATAAACTGCATCATTGAGACCAGCGCGTTGAAGGTGAAGACCAGCGCAATCCCAAACAGCACCACGCCGGAGGTCGAAACTTTGGTCCAGCGCGTCACCGCGTCCAGCATCAGGGCAGCGAATAGCGCGAACACGAAGGCATTGGCTGAAATAAACCATTGATCGGGAATACCGGGAATGCCAATGCCGAGAATGATGGCCAGCGCGGCGCCGAACGCTGCCGCCGACGAGACGCCCAGAGTGAAGGGGCTGGCCAAGGGGTTATTCAGGATGGTTTGCATTTCCGCGCCGGCCAGGCCGAGCGAACAGCCTACGACGACCGCCATCAGCGCGTAAGGCAAGCGGATATCCCAGACGATGACGCGCGTTCCGGCGTCCATAGTGTCAGGCTGCGTCAGGGTTTGCCACAGGGTGTCAAGCGACAGGCCAGCTGGGCCCAGCGTGAAATCAAGAACAACGGAGGCCAGTATCATCAGGACCAATACGCCTATCATCAGCAGGCGCTGACGCAGAATCTGACGATAATGCGTCATGGTTTCAGCTTCGCGGCGATTATCCGCCATGAGCGCGGAGTCCGTGGTGTGCATTTTTCATCCTGTTTCTTGTCGAAATCGTAACGGCTGCCACAATAGTCCAGGTGATAATAATTATCAATTATAACAGTGTTACAAATCCCAAAAAAACGGGAGAGCCAGCAGATTCTGCGGCGATAAACAACGCGGCCGAGGCCGCGTTGACAGAACTACTCTTTGAAAGCAGGAAATTCCATTTCACTGTATTTCACGATGCGCGTGCGCCGCACCAGCCGGTAGGCGAGCCAGATCAACAGAAACAGCGGAATGCCAATGTAGGTTGCCGCTACGCTGTACCAGTCAATGGTGTCATTGAGAAACGCCTGATAGTTTTGGCCCAGCGTAATCATCAAGCACAGCACAAAGGCAAAAATCGGGCCCAGCGGGAAGAAGCCCGAGCGATATGGCAGGTCGGCAACATTGTTGCCCTGTGCAACATAACCGCGACGGAAGCGGTAATGGCTAATGGCGATACCCAGCCACGCGATAAAACCGGTCATGCCAGAGGTGTTCAACAGCCACAGATAGACTTCCTGATTGCCGAACTTCGAACTCAGGAAGCAGAGCGTCGCCACCACCGTCGTGGCGATTAGCGCGTTGCGCGGCACGCCGCCTTTGGAAAGACGCGCAAACAGGCGCGGCGCCTTCCCTTCCAGCGCGAGGTTATACAGCATACGCGTCGAGGCATACATGCCCGAGTTACCCGCTGACAGTACCGCCGTCAGGATTACCGCGTTCATCACGGCCGCCGCCGAGAGCAGACCCGCGTTCTTAAACACCAGCGTAAACGGGCTGACGCTGATGTCGGTAACATCGTTATGCAGCAGCTGCGGGTCGGTGTACGGCAAAATCAGGCTGATAATCAAAATGGCAAAGATGTAAAACAGCAGAATACGCCAGAATACCTGACGCACCGCGCGCGGAATGTTTTTCGCCGGATCTTCTGATTCGCCTGCAGCAATACCGATCAGCTCCGTGCCCTGGAACGAGAAACCCACAATCATCGCCACGCCGATCATCGCCGCAAAACCGCCGGCAAACGGCGCTTCACCCACCGTCCAGTTGTGCCAGCCCGCGTGCTCTGCGCCGCGCAGGATGCCGGTAATCATCAGCACGCCCACCGCGATAAAAATCACCACGGTGACCACTTTAATCAGTGAGAACCAATATTCCGCTTCGCCAAAGCCTTTGACCGAAATAACGTTAAGTAAAAACATCAGGCCGAGGAATAGCGCGCTCCAGATCCAGCCGGGCGTGTCCGGGAACCAGTAATTCATCACCAGTTGAGAGGCAACCAGATCCACCGCGATGGTGACCGCCCAGTTGTACCAGTAGTTCCAGCCCAGCGCGAAGCCAAAGCCTTCTTCAACGTATTTGGCGCCGTAGGTGGCGAACGAACCGGAAACCGGCATGAAAGCCGCTAACTCGCCGAGGCTGGTCATCAGGAAGTAGACCATCAGGCCAATCAGCGCATAGGAGAGCAACGCCCCGCCGGGGCCTGCCTGGGAGATCGTCGCGCCGGAGGCCACAAACAGCCCGGTGCCAATCGAACCGCCAATGGCGATCATGGTGAGGTGACGCGCTTTTAAGGCTCGGCGCAGGCCAGGTTGTTGTGTTGTTTTTGTGTCATTATGCATGTGTAAACGCTATAGCGGATAAAAATAAGGCGCGATTGTAGCAGCTAACCCTAAGCTGTATAGCATTCCCAACGGGTTATTAGTTACCTTCATAATCGCCCGCTGATTATTAGCCTGGGAAGGGTTATTCCCGACAATACGTAAGGAAACGCTGCAGCGCGTTGGAGAGGTGTTTTTGCCGATGATGAATGCGATAAAGCGTGCGCGTTAGCCGCGGCAGCGGCGCTTTGACTTCAAGCAGTGCGCCGCTATCCAGCAGATCGGTAATGACGCGGCGCGATAAGCAACTGATCCCCATGCCGTGCCGTACCGCGTGTTTGATCGCTTCCGAATTGCCCAACTCCATGCCAAGCTGGAACTGCGGCAGATGCGACAGCAGCTGATAATCCACGATCTCTCGCGTACCGGACCCGCGCTCACGCAGAATCCAGGGCGCGGCGGCCAGCGTCGCAGGCGTCACAGGCTGCTGTAGGATCGCGGCATCGGGCGCGGCAAAAATGACCAGTTCATCCTCCAGCCACGGCTCACTGATGATCTCCGGCTCGTGGCACGGCCCTTCAATAAAGCCAATGTCCACGCGAAAATCCGCTACGGCATGCATCACATCCTGACTGTTGCCAACGCTTAACTCCAGCGGCAGGTGCGGGAAATCGCGGCGGTAGTGGGCGATCATACCGGGCAGGAGATAATTGCCAATGGTGCTGCTGGCAGCAAGCCGCACGGCACCGTTATCTTCGCTAAACAGCTGTTCGATCTCGCCCGCCTGCTCCAGCAATCCCACCGCGCGCGGATAGAGCAAGCGCCCGTGCTCATTGAGCACCAGACGTTTACCTACGCGATCAAACAGCTGCACGCCCAGCTGACCTTCAAGGTCGGCTAGCGCAGCGCTCACCGCAGATTGCGACAGCGCCAGCACCTGTGAGGCTTGGGTGGTAGACCCGCTTTTCAGCACCTCGGTAAAGACCTCAATCTGACGCAGCGTGATGTGCAAGCATCCTCCTTACAGTGCGTAATGCTTAACAAGATACGCAATAGCCGCCAGCCACATCAGCACCACAATGGCCAGGCCGCTACGACTGATGATTTTTTTGCCGCGTGCGCGCTGCACCTCGGCCCGCTCCGCACTGCTGATGCGAATTTCACGCGGCAACAGGCGCAGCAAAATGATCACCCCGAGCGGTACGATAATGGCGTCATCCAGTAGCCCTAACACGGGAATAAAATCAGGAATGAGATCGATGGGGCTGAGGGCATAAGCCACCACGCCAAACGCCAGCAGCTTAAACCACCACGGCGTACGCGGATCGCGGCAGGCGAACCACAGCGTCAGTACATCCCGTTTTATCAGCCGAGCCCAGCGGCGCAAGCGCACGAACATTGCTATCCCTCTTGTCACGTCGTGTGGTCGATAACCTATCGCGTGAGTATTGACGGTATGAAACCGGTAATGCCACGATCGCAGGCGCTACCATACCCTGATGCTGACGGTTCCGCTATGATGGGCGCTTTGTTTCACCTATCGCCCAACCGGAGAGTGGCATGAAATATATCGGCGCACACGTCAGTGCAGCAGGCGGCGTAGACCAGGCAGTGCTTCGCGCCCATGAGCTTGAGGCCACCGCCTTTGCCCTGTTTACCAAAAATCAGCGTCAGTGGAAGGCAGCCCCGCTGTCAGCGCAGGTGATTGACGCCTTTAAACGCGCCTGTGAACAGTATCATTTTACCGCTGCGCAAATCCTGCCGCACGACAGCTATCTGATTAACCTCGGCCACCCGGTGCAGGATGCACTGGAGAAGTCACGTGAGGCGTTTCTGGATGAAATGCAGCGCGCCGAACAGCTGGGGCTGACGCTGCTCAATTTCCACCCCGGCAGCCACCTGCAGCAAATTGATGAAGAAGCCTGCCTGAAACGCATTGCTGAGTCGATTAATATTGCGCTCGATAAGACGAAAAATGTGGTGGCGGTGATCGAAAACACGGCGGGCCAGGGCAGCAATCTGGGGTTCCGCTTCGAGCACCTCGCCACCATCATTGAGCACGTTGAAGATAAATCGCGCGTGGGCGTCTGCATTGATACCTGTCACGCGTTTGCCGGCGGCTATGATTTGCGCACCGAAGCCGCGTGTGAACAGACGTTTGCCGACTTTGCGCGCATTGTCGGCTTCCAATATTTACGCGGCATGCATCTGAATGACGCCAAAAGCGCCCTGGGCAGCCGGGTTGACCGGCACCATAGCCTGGGTGAAGGCAACATTGGCAAAACGGTGTTTAGCTGGTTAATGAAAGATGCGCGTTTTGACGGCATCCCGATGATTCTGGAAACCATCAACCCTGACATTTGGCGGGATGAGATTGCCTGGCTGAAGGCCGAACAACGGGCTAGCGTGAGCGCATAAAAAAAGGGAGCCAAGGCTCCCTTTTTTATTGCCGGTAACGCTTAAGCCGCTTTGGCCAGCTCTTCTTCCGGACGTTTCAGAATGGCGTAACCGAGACCCGCTACCGCAGTACCGATCACAATCGCCAGCAGATATCCCAGCACCGGGGTAATAGCCCCTGGAATCAGCAGCACGAACAGCCCACCGTGCGGTGCCATCAGCTTGGCACCAATCGCCATGGAGATCGCGCCGGTGATGGCACCGCCCACGATACAGCAAGGCAGCACGCGCATTGGGTCGCGGGCGGCAAACGGAATGGCACCTTCAGAAATGAAGCACAGGCCGAGCACCAGCGCCGCTTTGCCCCCTTCCTGCTGGCCTTTGTTGAACTTACGACGTGCAACCAGCGTCGCCAAGCCCATGGCCAGCGGTGGAACCATACCCGCCGCCATGATCGCGGCCATTGGCGCATAGGTTTGTGAACTCAGCAGCCCCACGCCAAATGCGTAAGCCACCTTGTTGACTGGACCGCCCATGTCGGTGCACATCATGCCGCCCAGAATGGCGCCCAGCAGCACGGCGTTGGCGGTGCCCATGTTGGACAGCCAGTGCGTCAGACCGCTCATGATGCCCGCTACCGGTTTGCCCACAACGTAGATCATCAGCAGGCCAGTAATCAAACTCGCGACCAGGGGAATGATCAGAATGGGCTTCAGCGCCTCCATACTTTGTGGCAGCTTCAACTTGCCGCTGATCAGCTTCGCTGCATAGCCGGCAATAAAGCCCGCGATGATCCCGCCCAAGAACCCTGCGTTGATGCTGGTGGCGATCATACCGCCAATCAGGCCCGGCGTCAGACCGGGACGGTCCGCGATGGAAAAGGCAATAAAGCCAGCCAGCACCGGAACCATCAGCGCGAAGGCGCTTCCTCCACCGATTTGCATCAGCGCGGCGGCCAGGGTGCCCTGCTCTTTGAACGCGGTGATACCGAAGGCAAAGGAGAGCGCAATGCTCAGGCCGCCGGCAACCACCATCGGCAGCATGTAAGAAACCCCGGTCAGCAGGTGACGATAGGCGCCCGCTTTCTCTTTACTGTCGCCTTGGCCGCTGGTGGCGGCGCTATTGCCCGAAGGCTGATAGATTTTGGCTTCTGCCTGCGCCTTATCCAGCTCCTGCGCGGTTTTCTTCAGCGCCAGGCTGGTGGAGGTGCGGTACATCGGTTTGCCCGCGAATTTCGCCAGATCCACATCGATGTCGGCCGCGACGATCACCAGATCGGCTGCCGCCACTTCTTCTGGCGTAATCGGATTGCCTGCGCCCACTGAGCCGCGGGTTTCAACTTTCACCCACCAGCCGCGCTTTTTCGCCTCAGCATCAATGGCTTCGGCAGCCATAAAGGTATGCGCAACGCCCGTTGGGCAGGCGGTCACTGCCACGATGCGTTTTTGCGCGCTGCCTGTTGCAGGCGTTGTCGCAGCCGGTGCCGCGCTTGGAGCCGCTGCGGGCTGCCAGGTTTTCGCCTGGGCTTTGGCCTGATCAATGGCCGCCAGCGGATCGCGCAGCAGCTGCTGCACATCCACCAGCGCGACAGATTTTCCTGCCAGTGCCGCATCCTGCGGCGCCTGATGGCCCGCAACCAGCACCAGCTCGGCGTCTGCGGCGTTATCGGTTAGCGTCAGTCCTGCCTGCGCGGCACTGGCGCGCAGGCGCTCAAGTGCAAGGTGTGCGGAAGCAAGGCCAAGTGAAGCATCTTTTATCAGCAGCGTTTTCATTATCGCTCTCCTGCTGTCAGTTAACGGGTTGTAAGTCGACACGCGCCATCATTGCGGCCAACTGGGTACGATCGGTAACGCCAACGTTGCTTTGGCTGACGGCCATCGCCGCCACTGCCGTGGCCAAACGCAGCGTGTGTTCACTGGATTCGCGCATCAGCAGGCCGTAAATCAGTCCGCCGACCATCGAGTCTCCGGCCCCCACCGTGCTCACCACTTCGCACGCAGGCGGCTTGGCGATCCATTCGCCTGAGGCATTCACCCAGAGCGCACCTTCCGCACCCAGAGAAATCACCACATGCGCAATGCCCTGCTCGCGCAGTTCATGTGCGGCTGCAATCACGTCCTGCAGCGTAGGCAGTTTGCGGTTCGCCCAAATTTCCAGCTCGCGGCGATTAGGCTTCACTAACCACGGTGCCGCTTTCAGCCCTGCCACCAGCGCCTCGCGGCTACTGTCGAAAATAATGCAGGGGCACAGCGTGCGCAGATCGCTCATCCACTGGGTAAAGGCTTCGGGCGCCACGCCTTCGGGTAAGCTGCCGCTCACGCACACCATGTCAAACTGTCCGAGCCAGGAGAGGGAATCGGTGGTAAAACGCTCCCAATCCTGCGCCGTGACGGTAAAGCCCGAGAAGTTGAGATCGGTGACTTCCCCATCTTTTTCGGTGAGTTTGACGTTAATGCGCGTACGGCCCTGCACCACCTGAAAACGGTTCGCAATGCCTAGCTCGCTAAACAGCTGCTGAAAGCCGTCCTGATTCTCTTTGCCAAGAAAACCGCCAACGGTGACGTCAATGCCCAAATCTTTAAGGACTTTGGCCACGTTAATGCCTTTACCTGCCGCATGCAGTCCGGTGGTTTTCACCAGATTGACTTCACCGCGCTCGATCTCGGGCGTATAGCCCACCAAATCGTAAGCAGGGTTCAGTGTGATGGTTGCAACACGACGGCTCATGCCACCCCCTCGCCCAAGCCGCTGTTAATGGCTTCACCGATGGCGTCGATTGCTTGCTGCGCATCTTCGCCGCTGGCGGTAAAGCGCAGGCGGTGGCCTTTCTTGACGCCCAGCGCCACCACTTTCATCAGGCTGCGTCCGTTGGCCGGTTTGCCGCTGCCGTCAAGGTTGGTGACGGTGATGTCACTGTTAAACTGCTTAATCACGCTCACCAGCGCCGTGCCCGGACGCGCATGCAGCCCGTGCTCGTTGCGGATGGTGAATTCCGCTGTCAGCACATCGGCCGTTTCATCGACTTCGCTGGTCAGCAGCGCCAGTACGCCCGCCGCATCCGCGTCAAGCAGGCGCTGGGCTTTGTTATTCTGCAGCAGCGCGCTCAAATAGCTCAGCACCTCAAGCGGACGCGCGTCCGTGGCGGCCACGGTCAGCAGCATGGCAACGCTTTCGCCCTGATGGGTAAACGGTGTCGCGGCGCGGCTTACGGCGATGGCGCTCTGAAGGTTGCCTTCGGCGCTATCGTTGAGCCAGATGCCCTGTCCCAGACTCAGCGGCGTGGTAGAGATGGCCTGCGTCACAAAGCGCGCATCAACAGCGCCGATGGACTGTAAACGACCCGCGTTCAGCGCCTGCAGCGTCATCAAATCGTTTGCCGCGACATCAACGGCAATCAGCGAGGTATCAAAGCTGAACTCCGCCGCCTGCTTCTCACCCATCAGCAGCGCGCGCAACTCGTCAGCGGAAGCCGTTTTCAACTGGGCCGCTACGCTGTCGTCACTCAGTACGTGGGTGAGTTGGCGCAGCAGCGCAAGATGTTCATCGGATTTGGCGGCAATGCCGATAGCCACATAGGCGGTTTGTCCGTCGCCCCAGTCCACGCCTTGCGGAAACTGGTAAACCTGTACACCGGTTTTTAACACTAAGTCGCGGGTGTCGGTGGTGCCATGCGGGATTGCAATCCCGTTGCCCAGAAACGTGGTGGTTTGCTGTTCACGCGCCAGCATGCCGTTGACGTAACCTTCGGCGACGTTTCCGGCAGCGGTCAACGCCGCTGCGACCTGACGAATGGCCTCTTCTTTGTTTTGTGCGCTAGCACCGGTATGAATGGCCTGAACTTCGAGCTGGAACATATCTCTCCTCGCTTGCTGAATTGAATCGTTTCAGCCTGATGGCGACATAACGCGTTGCGCGCGTCGGCGTAAGCCCACGTAACAACGCTGAAACGTTTCAGGGAATATGGTACAGCGCCCGCTAACAGGCAAGGAAATGTGCGAACGGATTAGCAGATTTTTGACGTTACGCACACTTCATTCGGGATTTAAGAATTTTCTTGCTTTGCAGGCTGAACAAGGTGCTGTAAGCGCAGCGACAGGCAGGCGAGCGCGGTCAGCAGCCCGTCAGCTTTTCGGGGGCGGTCTCAGCTTCCAGCGTCAACAGGTAGGTCATCGCCGCGTCACGATCGCGGCCGCACATTTCGCGGCTGGGTTGCAGACCGGCGCACACGGCAGGCCGCAGCGGCGAGCCAAAGATTTTACAGCGTTGCTGCTCATCAAGCTGCACGCAGCGCGTATTGGCTGGCTTGCCGTGAGGCATACCCGGAATCGGCGAGGAGATAGAGGGGGCGGTGCAACAGGCGCCGCACTGGTCACGACAAAACATCAGCTGCTCCTGTAAAAATCTGGCGCGACAATAGCAGTCTCCTGACGCAATTACTATGCGGGGGCAACAATTTTAGCTCGGCCGACTTGCCTGTTTTTCAGCGCGGGCGTAACGTGGCGCGCATCTTTATTCCGCTAACGAGAACGCATCATGCCCAAGGCAAATGAGATTAAAAAAGGAATGGCTGTCACCTGGAACGGCAAACTGCTGCTGGTGAAAGATATTGATGTGCAAAGTCCCAGCGCGCGCGGTGCCGCCACGCTGTATAAAATGCGTTTTACCGATGTGCGCACCGGGCTCAAAGTAGAAGAACGCTTTAAAGGCGACGACATCATTGATGCTATCCAGCTCAGCCGTCGCGCCGTGACATTCTCCTATATCGACGGAGACGAATACGTATTTATGGATGATGAAGATTACACCCCCTACTCCTTCAAACGGGATCAGATTGAAGAAGAGCTGCTGTTTATTCCTGAGGGCGGCATTCCCGGCATTCAGGTGTTGACCATGGACGGCCAAGTGCTGGCGCTGGAGCTGCCGCAAACCGTGGATATGGACATTGTTGACACTTCGCCCGGCATTAAAGGCGCTTCAGCCAGCGCACGCACCAAGCCAGCCGCCATGAGCACCGGTCTCTCTATTCAGGTGCCGGAATACCTGAGCAATGGCGACCGCATCCGCATTCATATTGCTGAGCGTCGCTATATGGGCCGCGCCGATTGATTACCCGCTTTTCCGGCTGCGGCGGGCTGTTATAATATAACAGCCTCGTCCGCGCCGGGCCTGTTGCTCTGCGCGCTAACACAGGGAGTTATTTATGACGCGCGTTAATATCCTGACTGGCTTTCTCGGCAGCGGCAAAACCACCACGCTGCTGCATCTCCTGGCGCACAAACCGGCCGACGAAAAGTGGGCGATTTTGGTGAATGAGTTCGGTGAAATTGGCATCGACGGCGCGCTGCTGGCCGATCGCGGTGCCACGCTGAAAGAGATCCCCGGTGGATGCCTGTGCTGCGTCAACGGCTTTCCGCTGCAGGTCGGGCTGAATATGCTGCTTAAACATAATCAGCCCGACCGCGTGATCATCGAACCCACCGGACTCGGTCATCCCAAACAGCTGCTCACCCTGCTGCGCTCTGCGGTCTATCAACCCTGGATTACCGTGGAGGCGACGCTCACGCTGCTGGATCCGCGCCAGCTCGCCGACGCGCGCATCGCTGAGAACCCCACTTTCCGCGATCAGCTTACCGCTGCCGACATTATTATTGCCAACAAGCGCGACCGCTGGTCCGACGACGATCGCGCGCGCTTAACCGACTGGCAGCGCCATTCGCTGGGTGACCGTACGCTCGTGGAAACGGCATGGGGCGAGATCGATCCGACGCTGTTGCAGCAGTCGGCCTTAGCGGATCGTGCGATACCGGATGCCATTCACCACGCGCATGCCGCGCCGCGAAACGGGCTGGCCGCGCTCAAGCTGGATAATTCTGCCCGCTGGCGCCGTGCGCTTAATGAAGGTCAAGGCTATGCTTCGTGCGGGTGGATTTTCGATGGCGAGACGGTGTTTGATACCATCGCTGCGCTGGATTGGGCCCGGCACGCACCGGTTGATCGCGTAAAAGGGGTTCTGCGCACGCCAGACGGGGTGGTCACCATTAATCGTCAGGGGGATGACCTGTTCATCGAAACCCGTCCTACTTCACCGCCGGACAGCCGCATCGAACTGATTCATCATCAGCCGGCTGACTGGAATAGTTTGCAAACCGCGCTGTTGAAGATTCGTTTAAATTAGCTGCGTTAGGTTGCCCCGTTATTTTTCTTTTTGAGTTATTTCTTATGCGCGCAACACGTTTAATCACGATCCTGCTGCTGAATGCGCTGGGCGTGATGCTGTTTCTTTCTTGGTACTTGCCTCCCGACCACGGCTTCTGGTTCAACATTGATAAGGCCATTTTTTTCGGCTTTAACGATCAAATGGTGGATCACCACGCCTTTGCCCTGCTGGTGGCGATCGCCAATTTTCGCGGCTTTGACGCCGTATCGCTGCTGGCGATGGGGCTACTCTATTTGCATTACTGGCGCAGGGAAACGCCGCAAGGACGGCGGCGCCTGTTTGCTATTGGCATCACAATGCTGCTTACCGCGGTGGTGCTGAATCAGCTCGGTCACCTGCTGCCGGTGAAACATTCCAGCCCCACGCTGTTCTTCGATAACGTGCATCGCGTCAGCGAACTCACTGGAATCCCCGCGAAGGACGCCTCCAAGGACAGCTTCCCCGGCGACCACGGCATGATGCTGATTATCTTCGCCTGCTTTATGGCCCGCTATTTTGGCGTAAGGGCCTTTGTCGGTGGCGCATTAATTGTGGTGCTGTTCTCGCTGCCGCGCGTTATGGCGGGTGCGCACTGGTTCACCGACATTGCTGTAGGCTCACTTTCAGTGATTCTTGTTGGCCTAAGCTGGTGGTTGTTAACCCCCGCCAGTGACGTGCTCGTCAATTGGTTATATCGCACACTGCCTGGCAAATATAAGCCACAACGGTAACTGTTAAGCGCGGGTGAACTGGCTCGCTTAGGGGTTGTCCCCGCGCTTATCAAAATTTTATCAATAATCATTAGCAACCTAATTTTTTTACTGATAAAAGAAAAGATTATGGCAACCCCCGCTCTGCTAGCCTTTATCTGAAGCCTGTCCACCCAGAACCCTCTTAAAATGCACCTTAGCCGGTGAAATAGCGCCTGTTCCTGCCGCTAATTGGCCCGTAAACACGGCCAATCGATGATAAAGTAGCCAGAGTGTCACAAATTGATTTCACATCAATAAAAGCTATCGAAATTTATTTAAAAGCACTCGCCACGCGGCCTGTAATCGGTTAACCTCGATTCCGATCTCAAGCAAGTAGCATAAAATGCGGTGCCTTAAGCAGCGAAAAATGTGTGCATTAACACATTTTAGTAATTAAGGAATTGTCTTAGAGAGTCGCTCTTATTAATCTCGACCCGTTTTGTCATCTGGCTGGCGACATTTTGTCGTAAGGACATCGAAGGAAATCACCAATAATGGTCAAGTCTCAACCAATACTGAGATACCTCAGACATATTTTACCCGCAGTCGCTTTAGCAACACTTTTATCGGCATGTAGTAGCACACATAACGGTCAGAGCGCGAATAACGAGAATCATGAAGTTAACAACCAGAATGGTTTTTTACTTCAGGCGTCTCAAGACGAATTTGAACAGATGGTGCAGAACGTGGACGTTAAGTCCCGCATCATGGAACAGTACACCGATTGGAAAGGCGTACGTTACCGTTTAGGCGGTGACACCAAGCGCGGCATCGATTGTTCTGCTTTTGTTCAGCGCACCTTTCGCGATCAGTTTGGTTTAGAACTGCCGCGCTCTACGTCAGAGCAGCAAGATACCGGCAAAGAGATTTCACGCAACAAACTGCGTCCAGGTGATTTAGTCCTGTTCCGCGCCGGTTCAACCGGTCGTCACGTGGGCATTTATCTTGGTAACGACAACTTTGTTCACGCGTCCACCAGCAGCGGCGTGATGATTTCCAGCCTCAATGAGAGCTATTGGAAATCTCGCTACCGTGAAGCGCGTCGCGTATTAGCCAAACACTCAAGCTAATTTGCGCCCGATATCCTTCTCAGCCAGAGAAAATGAAAACGCTGCCATGCAGCGTTTTTTTTTGCCCAAAATACGCGCAATCGCGGTAGAAAAGTAATTAAAATCAAAAATATAACAAGACTTTTTTTGCGCGCTCGGTATATCCTCATTTGCTTGCTGGCCGCAACAGTCAGCGGTGAAATTACCGGCCAGACGACGCGCGCGCAGCGCCTTCCGTCGCTGCCTGCGCTGCTATTAAAAAGAAAATGGCGTCATAAAGAGGAATGCACTCCATGCCACTGTCGGGGACGTTTAAACGTCATGCCACCTACGTGCGCCGGGTCGCTTGGCTGAGCGCGCTAAGCGGACTGGGGTTTTTCCTGCTGTTTGTCACCGTTTTATTGACCTTGACCTGGCATAAACGCATTCAACAGCACGAACAGCTGCTTATTCAGAGCCGTGACGATCTTGAGCAAGTCATCAGCACGCTGGAGGAGACCCTTTCCCCCTTACAGCCCTACTCGCAGCGCCCCTGCGCCAGCGTCAGCCAGGCATTAACGGCGCACGCCGCGTTTATCAGTAATTTGCGCGCCATTCTGCTGGTGGATCGCGGCAACGCGTATTGCTCGTCAGCCACCGGCGCGTTTTTGCTGGCGGTCAACCGCATATCACCGAGCTCCAATCTGCAGCGTGAGTACGATATCCGTCTGCTGGAAGGCACCCCCATGCAGCCGATGAAACCGGCGCTGGCGCTGTGGATGAAACGCTCCGGCGCGGAACAGAGCGGCATCTTTGCCACCCTGAATATCACCCTGACGCGTTATCAGCTTCTGGCCTCTTATCACCCTGAAATCACCCGTTTAGCCCTGGTGGTCGGTAACAAAGCGCTGTTGAGCGGCAGCAATCAGGTGATTAACGTTAGCGATTTGCCACCCGCGCTTAATACACTGGCGGTTAACCACAACGACATGCAGTTTTTGCTGTACGGCAGCACGGTCTCCGCGGGCGATCTGCACATGATTTTAGTCAGCGGCCTGCTGTTTTCGCTGTTGATGGCGGGCACAAGTTGGCTGCTGTTAACGCTGTGTCAACGACCCGGTAAAGAAATTTTGCAGGGCATAAAGCGCGGACAGTTTCACGTTGAGTACCAGCCGTTAGTGCTCGCGCATAACGGTCAGCCGTATGGCGTAGAGGCGCTGCTGCGCTGGCGTCATCCCACCGAAGGCCTGATTCCGCCTGACGCGTTTATCAGCAGTGCTGAAGCGCAAAACCTTATTGTCCCCCTCACGCAGCATCTTTTTGCTTTGGTGGCGCGCGACGCCCACACGCTTTGTCATACGCTGCCACGCGGCACGCGTATGAGCCTCAACCTCTCGGCCCTGCATCTTGCCGCAGCGGATTTCCGCCAGCACGTTCGAGCCTGGGTTGACGCCATGCCGCCCGACCATTTCAGCTACGTGTTTGAAATTACAGAGCGCACTATGGTGGGAGAGCATAACGCCGGTGAGCATTTTGCCTGGCTGCACCAAAACAACATCAAGCTGGCGATTGATGATTTTGGCACCGGCCACAGCGCCCTGCTCTATCTGGAAAAATACCCGTTCGACTACCTCAAGATCGATCGCGGCTTCGTACAGAGCATTGGCAGAGAAACCGTCAATTCGCCGGTGCTGGACGCGGTACTGCTGCTGGCAAAACGGCTCAATCTGAAAACCGTGGCGGAAGGCGTCGAGAGCACCGATCAGATGACGTGGCTGGTTAATCACGGTGTAACCCACCTACAAGGCTATTTGTTCAGCCGCCCGTTATGCCCGGAAGGGCTCATCAACTATTATCAAAATCCGTCGCTGTTGGCCTAAAAGGCTTGCGTGCAAGGCTATTGTTTCATGGAGAATCCCGCTCATGCTGCTGCGCATTGTCACTGCACTCGTTATAAGCTGTGCGCTTCCCCTGCAGGCCGCCACCGTTAGCGAGAGCCACGCTTTCGCCAAGCTGGGCGAGCCTAAGTATGGCACCAACTTCACCCACTATGACTACGTGAATCCCGGCGCGCCAAAGGGCGGCAAGCTGTCGATAGCGGTTGTCGGCACCTGGGATAACTTCAATCGCTATGCGTCACGTGGGAATCCCGGTGTGGGCACAGAAACCCTGTATGACGGGCTCTTTACCGCATCCGATGACGAACCCGCCAGCTTCTACCCGCTGATTGCGCTGTCGGCGCGCTATCCTGCGGATTTTCGTTGGATGGAGGTCACGCTGAATCCACTTGCGCGCTTCCACAATCACCTTCCCATTACGGCGCAGGACGTGGCATTCACCTTTGAGAAGTTCATGAAAGAGGGGGTGCCGCAGTTTCGCGTCGCGTTTCGCGGCGTTGAGGTTAAGGCGCTGGATCAGCGCACCGTGCGCATCACCATGCCCAAACCGGACAAAGACTTGATTCTGAGCTGGCTGACGCTGCCCGTGCTACCGCACACCTTTTGGCAGAACAAAAAATTCAATGAGCCACTTGGTTATCCGCCGCTCTCCAGCGGCCCTTACCGCGTTACTGCTTACAAGCAGGGGCAGTATATTCAGTACGGGCGCGTCAAGGATTACTGGGCCGCCGACCTGCCGGTTAATCGCGGCCGTAATAACTTTGATACGCTGCGCTATGACTATTATCTGGATGACAACGTGGCGTTTGAGGCCTTCAAAGCGGGCGCGGTGGATCTGCGTGAAGAGGTCTCGGCGAAAAAGTGGGCCACCCAGTATCACGGCCGCAACTTCACCCAGCATTTCATTGTGCAATCCACCACGCCCAATCGCGTGTCCACCGATACCCGCTGGCTGGCGTTTAACAATGAAAAAACGCTGTTTGCCGACCGCCGGGTGCGTCAGGCGCTCACGCTGGCCTTTGATTTTGAATGGATGAACAAGGCGCTGTTTTACGGGGCCTACCAGCGCGCCAGCAGCTACTTCCAGAACACCGACTACGCCGCACAAGGCGTTCCCGATGCGGCACAGCAGCGCGTGCTCGCGCCGTTCAAAGCAACACTGCCGCCGGCGCTGTTCACCGAGCCTTACCTACCGCCGCGCTCTGACGGCACCGGATTTAATCGCGCGAACCTGCTGAAGGCTTTGCGCCTGCTGAACGACGCCGGCTGGCACGTTAAAAATCAGCAATTGGTTAACGATAAAACCGGACAGGTGTTCCGCTTTGAATTGCTGCTACGCAGCGGGGCACAAAATGACTGGGCGCTGCCGTTCCAGTACAGCCTGCAGCGTTTGGGGATCAGCATGTCGCTGAGACAAATCGATAACTCGCAGTTTCTGCGTCGCCTGCGCAACGGCGACTACGATATGATCCAGACGCTGTATCAGGCGATGCCGTGGCCTTCCACCAGCCTGCAGACCATCTGGCAATCGCCGTATATCAACTCGTCATGGAATACGCCGCGCGTGAAAGATCCGCGGGTGGATAATCTGGTGCAACAGATTGCCGATCGCCAAGGCGATCGTACCGCCCTGCTGCCGCTCGGGCAGGCACTGGATCGCGTCTTGCTGTGGAATGCTTATATGATCCCGATGTGGTATGACGCCGAGCAGCGACTCGCCTGGTGGGACAAATACGCCTCGCCTGCCGTAAAACCGGCCTACGCTACCGGGCTGGAAAACTGGTGGTATGACGGCGCGAAAGCCGCCAGGCTACCCGCCGATCAACGTTAAGGAGGTCGCGTGGCGTCCTATTTTTTGCGTAGACTGTTGCTGGTGATCCCCACGCTGTGGGCCATCATTACGCTCAACTTTTTTATCGTGCAGATTGCGCCCGGTGGGCCGGTGGATCAGGCGCTGGCCAACGCCCAGTTTGGCCACAGCAGCGGCTTTGCCAACGGAGGCCCCCCCGCCGCCAGCGGACGCAGCGTGCTGGCTGCGGCCAATCCGGGTGACAGCCAATACCGCGGCGCACGCGGCCTTGACCCCGAAGTGGTCGCGGAGATCACCCACCGCTACGGCTTTGATAAACCCCTTTTGCAGCGCTACGGCGACATGCTGTGGAACTACCTGCGCTTTGATTTTGGTGACAGCCTGTTCCGCAGCGCCTCGGTGCTGCAATTAATCAAAGAGAGTTTGCCGGTCTCCATCAGCCTCGGCCTGTGGAGCACGCTGATTATCTATCTGGTCTCGATCCCGCTCGGCATCAAAAAAGCCGTGCACAACGGCAGTCGCTTCGATATCTGGAGCAGCACATTCATTATCATCGGCTACTCGGTGCCGGCATTCTTGTTCGCGATTATGCTGATTGTCCTGTTTGCGGGCGGCAGTTATTTAGACTGGTTTCCGCTGCGCGGCCTGACCTCCCCGCAATTCGATAGCCTGTCTTGGTATGGCAAGATCGGCGATTACCTCTGGCACATTGCGCTGCCGGTGCTGGCCACGGTGATTGGCGGCTTCGCCACGCTGACGATGCTGACCAAAAACGCGTTCCTGGATGAAGTGCGCAAACAGTACGTGGTCACGGCGCGTGCCAAAGGCCTTGATGAAAAACGTATCCTTTACGGCCACGTGTTTCGTAATGCCATGCTGCTGGTCATCGCCGGTTTTCCGGCCACCTTCATCAGCATGTTCTTTACCAGCTCGGTACTGATTGAAGTGATGTTTTCGCTCAACGGCTTAGGCCTGCTGGGCTACGACGCCACCATTCAGCGCGACTATCCGGTGATGTTTGGCACGCTGTATATTTTTACGTTGATAGGTTTGATCATGAACATTCTCAGCGATCTCACCTATACGCTGGTGGATCCGCGCATCGATTTCGAGGGACGCCAATGACGCTCTCACTGATTAACCAGCAGCGCTGGCAGCGCTTCCGCCAAAACCGGCGTGGTTACTGGTCGCTGTGGATTTTCCTGGTGATTTTTGTCCTCTCCTTGGGCGCAGAGCTGCTGGCGAACAGCAAACCGCTATTGGTGCGCTATCAGGCGCGCTGGTATGTGCCGCTGCTGCATACTTACAGCGAACGCGATTACGGCGGCGAGTTTGCCACGGCAGCAGATTATCAGGACCCGTGGCTGCAGCAGCGCATCGCGCAGCAGGGCTGGGCGATCTGGGCGCCGATCCGCTTCAGTGACAGCACCATCAACTTCGCCACGCAGGTGCCGTTCCCCTCGCCGCCGTCTGCACAAAACTGGTTGGGAACCGATGCTAACGGCGGCGACGTGCTGGCGCGGCTGCTCTATGGCACCCGGGTTTCACTGCTTTTTGGCCTGTTGCTGACGCTGTTTTCCAGCGTGATTGGCGTGGTGGTCGGCGCGATTCAGGGCTATTTTGGCGGGCGGGTGGATTTGATCGGTCAGCGTCTGATTGAAGTCTGGTCCGGTATGCCCTCGCTGTTCTTGCTGATTTTACTTTCCAGCGTGATTCAGCCCGGTTTCGGTTGGCTGCTGCTGGTGACGGTGCTCTTTGGCTGGATGAGTTTGGTCAGCGTGGTGCGCGCCGAGTTTCTGCGCGCGCGCAATTTTGACTATATCCGCGCCGCACGCGCGCTGGGCGTCAGCGATGCGCGGATTATGCTGCGCCATATTTTGCCCAATGCCATGGTCGCCACGCTGACCTATCTGCCCTTTATCCTGTGTGGATCCATCACCACCCTCACCTCGCTGGATTTCCTCGGCTTCGGCTTGCCGGTGGGCTCACCTTCGCTGGGGGAACTGCTGTTGCAGGGTAAAAACAATTTACAGGCACCGTGGCTCGGACTCGCCGGTTTCTTCACGCTCGCGCTGCTGCTGTCGCTGCTGATTTTTATTGGCGAAGCCGTGCGCGACGCCTTTGATCCAAGTCGAGGTCAGTAAATGAGTCTGTTATCCGTCAAGCATCTGGCGATAGCCTTTGATGGCCAGCCCGTGGTACACGATGTTTCGCTGCACGTTGAGGCGGGTGAAACGCTGGCGCTGGTGGGAGAATCCGGTTCGGGGAAAAGCCTCACGGCGCTGGCGATCATGCGGTTGCTGCCGCCGCCGGTAAGCTTTCCCCACGGCGATATCGTTTTTGCCGGACGCGACATTTTGCAGGCCAGCGAGCGCGAGATGCGCGGCCTGCGCGGCAACCAGATGGCGATGATTTTTCAGGAACCCATGGTGTCGCTGAATCCGCTGCACACCCTTGAAAAACAGCTGTATGAGGTTCTCTCATTACACCGCGGCATGCGGCGCGAAGCCGCGCGCGGTGAGATACTCAGCTGCCTCGATCGCGTTGGCATCCGGCACGCCGCGTCGCGCCTGCAGGATTTCCCGCATCAGCTGTCGGGCGGAGAGCGGCAGCGCGTCATGATAGCCATGGCGTTGTTAACCCAGCCCAAATTGCTGATTGCCGATGAGCCTACCACCGCGCTGGACGTTACCGTGCAGGCACAAATTCTACAGCTGCTGCGTGAGCTGCAGCGCGAGCTAAACATGGGCATGCTGTTTATTACCCACAACCTGACTCTTGTGCGGCAGCTGGCGCATCGCGTCACGGTGATGCGCCACGGCCGGGAAATCGAGAGTCAGGGCAGCCGTGCACTGTTCCTGCAGCCACAGCATGCCTATACGCGGGAACTGCTGGACGCGGAGCCCGACGGCCTGCCCGTTCCGCTCGCGGATGCGCCGCCGCTGCTCGACGTAAAGCAGTTACAGGTCCGTTTCGCGGTTCGACGCGGTGTGTTTAAACGTACCGTGCGTGAGAAAACGGCATTAACAGACCTCAGTTTCACCCTGAAGCCTGGCGAAAGCCTGGGGCTGGTCGGAGAATCGGGATCCGGTAAAAGCACCACCGCGCTGGCGTTGCTGCGCTTGATTACCGCACGCGGTGAAATCTGGTTTGAGGGTCAGCCGCTGCACCGGCTCTCACGGCAGGCACTGCTGCCGCTGCGCCAGCGTATCCAGGTGGTGTTTCAGGATCCTAACGCGTCACTGAATCCGCGTATGACGGCGCAGCAGATCATTGCCGAAGGACTGGCGGTTCATCGGCCTGAACTGAACCCTGCCGAACAGGAGGCGCGCGTGATCGCGGTCATGGAAGAGGTCGGTTTGGATCCAGCCAGCCGTTCGCGCTATCCGGCCGCGTTTTCTGGTGGCCAACGTCAGCGCATCGCCATTGCGCGCGCCCTGATTTTACAGCCGCGTCTCATCGTGCTGGACGAGCCCACCTCTTCACTCGATCGATCGGTGCAGAAGCAAATTCTCACCCTGCTGCGCCGTTTACAGCAGCAGCATCAGCTGGCATATGTGCTCATCAGCCATGATTTACAGGTGGTGCGCGCGCTATGTCATCAGTTGGTGGTGCTACGCGAGGGAAGTGTGATAGAGCAAGGCAGCTGCGAGGCGGTGTTTAACGCCCCTGCCAGCGACTATACGCGTCAGCTGCTGGCTGCGGCGATGGGCGAGCGGTGATGTCAGTGTCCTTCGAAGGTTTCCGCCATGGCCACACCCTGATTTTTCAAACAGCAGCTGGTGGCGCTTTCATCGCTGCGTCGAATCAGTAAACACGGCTGTCCTTCATATTCGGCAATTTTGCCTTCCACTTGAATCTGCGCCAGCGTCTCTTGCAGCTGGTGCAGAATTTCCAGCGCCGATAGGCCTTCATGACTGAGCAAGCGCAGCGCCACCAGCCCCTCATCCGCTGTGCCGCTGAGCGCATCCTGCTGTTCTATTTTACCTACATGATCCAGCGACCACCGATAAAGCTGCGGTAGACGATGCATAACGGAGAGTTGCAACATAGGTCCTGTCCCCAGAAACGTGTACGTGGTTCACGGCGATCGCTATTGCACTGAGTCGATTGCTCTAAAGTTAATGTCAAGGCGAGTCTTCGCGTTTTGATAACGTCGCGCGCTGAAGATTTACTTTTTGCGGGCATTCTCGCATTTAAGCGCATCTTTGCGCGGTTCGCCAGCCATAGACATTCATTTTAGACGCAATCTCTTTACTTTTTTTCTTATTATTTTTCACAATCAGGAAACATTTAGCCGCTGCACGCGACGCGTTTGCCACGAGGCGAGGCGTGAGGGATCGACAACCCAGGCGCAGGTGGGTGCCGCGCCCCCATATAAGGCGGCGCGAAGGGCCTCGCGCGCTTAGCCCTCGCGAGAAGGACGAGAAGCGTAGCTAAACAGGATAAGAGAGAGCGTCGCGCACAGCGCAATGGAAGCCACCATAGGCCATGCGCTGTTCAGATTGACCAGTGAAAGCAGCGCCCCAACCAGCGCGCCGACGCCAAAGCGCAGCGTACCCGCCAGCGAAGACGCGGTGCCCGCCATGTGCGGAAAGGCGTCGAGGATCACCGCCATGGCATTGGAAGAGACCACCGCCACGCAGCCGATGAACATCGCGACGCCAAACACCAGCGGCAGAAACCCCAAATTGAAGGCGCTGACCACCAAGAGCCACAGTCCCATGGAGAATTGAATCAGCAGCCCCAGCCGGAACATCGCCAGCGGACCAAAACGGCGCACCGCACGACTGTTGACAAGCGTCATAACAAACAGGAACACCACATTCAAACCGAAGTAATAACCAAAGTTCTGCGGCGAGACGTGATTGACTTCGATATACACAAACGGACCGGCGTTAAGAAAAGTAAACAGGCCCGCAAAGGAGAAGCCACTCGCCAGCATGTAGCTAAACGCCCGCTTGTGCCGCACCAGCGTAACAAAATTGCCCAAGGTGGTACGCAAATGAAAACGCTGCCGCTGTTCCGGTTTAAGCGTCTCGCGAATTTGCGTCACCACCAGCACGGTGGTGATCAGCGCCGCCAGCGACAGCGCCCAGAAAATGGCGTGCCAGTTCCACAGTAATAACAGCCAGCCACCGATGATCGGTGCTAACAGCGGCGCAATGGTGGTGATTAACATCACAAACGACATCATGCGCGAGAAGTCCTCTTTGGAGTAGCTGTCGCGCATCAGGGCGTTAATCACCACGCTTGCGGCCGCAGCGGATAAACCGTGCAGGAAGCGCATTAAAATCAGCTGATCGATAGAGTGTGAGAGCGCACAGGCCGCCGCCGCGCAGGCGAAAATCAGCGTCCCCAATACAATCACCGGCTTGCGGCCATAGCTGTCGGCCAGCGGCCCGTAAACCAGCTGTCCAATGGCGAACCCCAGAATGTAGAGGTTGAGCGTCATCTGCACGCTGCCAGGCGCGACGCCAAATTCACGGGCAATTTGCGGCATGGCAGGCAAATACATATCAATGGAGAGCGGCATCAGCATCGCCAGCAACCCGAGTATCACCACCAAGCCCGCCGGTGAATTTTTTTCCTTACGCACGGCCTCTCCTCTTTTATTTAGACTGTTTAAGCTCGTCAGGCAGCCCGATGCTGTCGACCTCTTCCTGAGTTAACTCACGGTACTCACCTTCACCCAGCGCCTCATCCAGCACAATGTCGCCAATGCGCTCACGGTGCAGCGCCACCACATGATTGCCCACGGCGGCGAACATACGCTTGACCTGATGGTAGCGCCCTTCACTGAGCGTCAGGCGCGCGGCTTTCTCATCCAGGATTTCAAGCTCGGCGGGTTTGGTCAGGGTTTTCTCATTGTGCAGCTGAATCCCGGCGGCAAATGTCTCCACCAGGGCGGGATCAAGCGGCGCTTCCAGTTCAACTAAATAGCTTTTCGCCAGATGGTGGCGCGGCGAAGTAATGCGGTGCGACCATTGCCCATCGTCGGTAAGCAGCACCAAACCGGTGGTATCAATATCCAGGCGGCCTGCGGCGTGCAGCTTGAACGCCGCAGGCTCGTCGATAAAGTAAAGCACGGTGGGATGATCGGGATCGTCGGTGGAGCAGACGTAGCCTTGCGGCTTGTTCAGCATAAAATAGCGCGGGCCGTGCTGAACCACCAGCGGATGGCCGTCATACTCGATGACGTCCTGCGGCTGCACTTTGTACGCGGTGTCACGCACCACTTCGCCATTGAGCGTGATTTTTCTGGCGCGTATTTCACGGCCAGCAATTGCGCGGCTAACTTCCAGCTGCTGAGAGATGAATTTATCGAGTCGCATGAATGTGTTTTTTGCCTGTTACTGCGGAGGGAAATGTCACGGTGTTATGTCCCGCTGCGCCCAAGGCGCAAACTTGCCGGGAGATCCGCTAAAAATGTCTCGGCAGTATAGCCTTTTCCTTCGCCTGCTAACAGTAGTGCGCCTGCGTTTCCGTGCCTTTCATGGCATACTGGGTGTCCATTCAGTAAAAAGTTAATGTCGATGTCATTTACGCTCCGTCCTTATCAACAAGAGGCCGTTGACGCCACCCTCGCGCACTTTCGTCGCCATGCAACGCCCGCGGTGATTGTGCTGCCTACCGGCGCCGGTAAAAGCCTGGTGATCGCCGAACTGGCACGTCTGGCGCGCGGTCGCGTGCTGGTGCTGGCGCACGTAAAAGAGCTGGTTGAGCAGAATCACAGTAAATATCAGGCCTACGGGCTGGAGGCCGACATTTTTGCTGCGGGCCTGCAGCGCAAAGAGGCGCGAAGTAAGGTGGTGTTTGGCAGCGTGCAGTCTGTGGCGCGCAATCTCGACCAGTTTGACAGCGCCTTTTCGCTGGTCATCGTGGACGAGTGCCACCGCATCGGCGACAGCGAAGAGAGCCAATATCAGCAATTGTTCGCACACCTTCGCCAACACAATCCGTCACTGCGGCTGCTCGGCCTGACCGCCACCCCGTTTCGCCTCGGCAAAGGATGGATTTATCACTTTCATTATCACGGCATGGTGCGCGGCGATGCGCAGGCGCTGTTTCGCGATTGCATTTTTGAACTGCCCCTGCGCTATATGATTAAACATGGCTTTCTCGTCCCGCCGGAGCGACTGGATATGCCGGTGGTGCAGTATGATTTCAGCCGTTTGGTGCCGCAAAACAGCGGCTTATTCAGCGAAGCCGACCTTAACCGCGAACTCACCCGACAGCAGCGTATTACGCCACAAATTATTCGCCAGATCGTTGAGTTTGCGGAGGAGAGCCGCGGTACGATGATCTTTGCCGCCACGGTGGAGCACGCGCAGGAGATCTTGTCACTGCTGCCGGAAAACAGCGCCCTGATCTCGGCTAACACGCCGGGCAAAGCGCGCGACGGCATTATCTCCGCGTTTAAAGCCCAACAGCTTAAATTTCTGGTGAATGTTGCCGTGTTGACCACCGGCTTTGATGCGCCGCACGTGGATTTGATTGCTATCCTGCGCCCCACTGAATCGGTCAGTTTGTATCAGCAAATCGTTGGGCGTGGCCTGCGTCTCGCGCCGGGGAAAACCCGCTGTGTGATTCTGGATTACGCGGGTAATCCGCACGATCTTTTCACGCCTGAAGTGGGTGCCCCCAAAGGCGCCAGCGACAACCAGCCGGTGCAGGTGTTTTGTCCGGCGTGTGGCTTCGCCAACACGTTCTGGGGCAAAGCCACCGAGGATGGCCACGTGATCGAGCATTTTGGCCGACGCTGTCAAGGCGTGCTGGAAGATGACGAGGGCGAGCGCGAACAGTGTGATTATCGCTTTCGCTTCAAAAACTGCCCGGACTGCAACGCCGAAAACGATATTGCTGCGCGCCGCTGTCATCAGTGCGCGCGCGTACTGGTTGATCCTGACGATATGCTTAAAGCCGCCCTGAAGCTCAAAGATGCGCGCGTGCTGCGCTGCGGCGGCATGACGCTGGAGCAGGGGCGCGATAGCCAGGGCGAATGGCTTAAAGCCACCTATTACGATGAAGAGGGCACCAGCGTCAGCGAACGCTTCCGCTTACAGACGCCCGCGCAGCGTAAAGCGTTTGAGCACGTTTTTATGCGTCCGCACCAGCGCGCGCCCGGCGTGCCGCTGGGCTGGCAAACCGCCGCTGACGTCATCGCGTTGCAACCGCTGCTACGCCATCCCGACTTCGTGGTCGCGCGCGCGAAAGGTCACTTTTGGCAGGTGCGAGAAAAAGTGTTCGACTATCAGGGCCGCTTTCGGCGCGCCAACGAACTGCGCTGAGCGGCGGAATCATTTGCCCCCCTGCTCCGATACGGCTATAATGCCGCCCGCTTTTGCATCCGTAAAAGCGTTTGAATAACCGTTCTGTTGCTGGGTCGCCTGTAACAGGAATAACGAAGAGATATCACGATGTTCACTATCAACGCAGATGTACGTAAAGAGCAGGGTAAGGGTGCGAGCCGCCGCCTGCGCGCAGCAAACAAGTTCCCGGCTATCGTTTATGGCGGAACTGAAGCACCGGTTGCTGTTGAACTGGATCATGACCTGGTCATGAACATGCAGGTTAAGCCTGAGTTCTACAGCGACGTGTTGACGCTGGTTGCTGATGGCAAAGAGATCAAAGTAAAAGTTCAGGCTGTTCAGCGTCACCCGTTCAAGCCAAAACTGCACCACATCGACTTCGTTCGCGCCTAATCGCTGCGAGTTGATAAAAAAAACGCCGCACTTGCGGCGTTTTTTTATGGCTTTCTGTCAGCTTGCCCGACAGGGAAACGCCCCGCCGGGTGCGCGGATTCACTGACCGCCGGTGCGGCGCTGTAACTGGTCGCGCAGATTCGGCGGTGTACCTTTGATGGTTAAGGTGTCCGTTGTTGGATCCCAAAAAATACGTTCTCCCAGCAGCATCGCGTCAAAGTTCAGCGTTAAACCCCCGCCGCTACCGGCAAATTTGGTGAGCTGGCGCAGCGTGCTGCGATCCGCAGGGAAGTGCTCCTCAAGCGCATAGCCTTGCTCTTCGGTAAAAGCCTGGAAGGTTTTCTCCCCCAGCGGCGGCAGTTCGCTGGACAGATCCTGCAGCGCTATCTCCTCACCCGCCTGCAGCTGTTCGTTGCAGTAGCTATACACTTGCTGGCGATAGTTTTGCCGTTCTGCTTTATCCAGATTGGATTCCGCACAGTAGTCGTCCACGGCCTGCAGCAACCCACGGTTCTGTGCTTTGGTGTCCAATCCCACGCTGGCGCCAAGGAAATCCATGAAAAAATCCGCCACCTTGCGCCCTACGCGACCGCGCAGGAAGGTGAGATAACGAGTAGACTCCGGCTGGGTTTCCCATTCGGTGAGATCGATGCGCGCCACAATATCGGCGTGGTTAATGTCGAGATAGTGCGTGCTGCTGATATCCAACTGCTCGTTGACGCGCATGCTGGACTGGCTGTTCAGCACGGCCACCAACAGATACTCCACCGCCAAATAGCGGTAGTGCAGGAAAAGCACCACGCCGCCTTCGGCAAACGGGTACTTGCTCAGTTCGTCGCGCAGGCGTCCGGTGGCAGCGCGGCTGAAAGCCAGAAAGTCATCTTGACCCTGACGGCATTGACGCAGCGCCTCGGCCAGTTCGCTTCCTTCGTTGAACAGTCCGTACGCTTTGCTTTTGGCGCTATAGACGCGGTGCAGCTCTTCGGCCATCTCTTCGACCGCGCGCGTCGTGGGCAGCAACGTATCGCGTAACACCAGCTCCAGCTGATTCTCATCACGTTTCACTAACTGATGCAGGGCAATCTGGTCGATATCCAGACTCATGGTAAACTCTCCTTTGGGCTCAGGCGCGTATTCAAACACCGCCCGACGCCGCTTTCAACTCCGCGCACAAAGGGATCGCTTTGCTTGCGATAAAAGTGCGGAAAAAAGGGCGTTGTTACGGTACTATGTCGCCCTTTCACACTTGATTAATCGACGATATGCCACAATCATCCCGTTACAGCGACGAGCGCGTTGAACAGCTGCTCGCACAGCTGGCGCAGGTTCTTGAAAAAGACAAAGCGCCTACCGATCTTTCCCTGATGGTGTTGGGAAACATGGTCACTAATTTGATCAATACCAGTGTCTCTCCGGCCCAGCGCCGTAGCCTGGCACGCTCTTTCGCGGACGCGCTGCAGTCTTCCGTGCGCGATGACAACGCCCATTAAATTGCACATTTGACCTTATAAATATGGTAACCAACCGGCAGCGCTACCGTGAAAAAGTCTCCCAGATGATCAGCTGGGGGCATTGGTTCGCCCTGTTTAATATCCTGTTCGCGCTGATATTGGGCAGTCGCTATCTGTTTGTTGCCGACTGGCCCGCGTCCCTTGCGGGCCGCATTTATGCTTATACCAGCTGGATTGGCCACTTCAGCTTTATTGTTTTCGCCGCGTATCTGTTGATTATTTTCCCGCTTACCTTTGTGGTGATGTCGCAGCGCCTGCTGAGGGTGCTGTCCGCGATGGTCGCGACGGCGGGATTAACGCTGATCATGGTCGACAGCGCAGTGTTCAATCGCTTCCACCTGCACCTGAATCCGGTGGTGTGGGAGCTGGTGATCAATCCCGACCAGAGCGAGATGGCGCGCGACTGGCAGCTTATGTTTATCAGCGTGCCGCTGATTTTCCTGGTGGAGATGCTGTTTGCCACCTGGAGCTGGCAGAAACTGCGCAGTCTGAACCGCCGCAGCTTTGGTAAGCCGCTGGCTGCACTGTTCATTACCGCCTTCTTTGCCAGCCACCTGTTGTACATCTGGGCCGATGCCAATTTCTATCGTCCTATTACGATGCAGCGCGCTAACCTGCCGCTCTCTTATCCCATGACGGCACGCCGTTTCCTTGAGCGTCACGGACTGCTGGACGCGCAGGCTTACCAGCGCAGGCTGGTGCAGCAGGGTGATCCGGAAGCGCTGTCTGTGCAATATCCACTTAGCGATATCACGTTCCGCGATGCGGGTTCGCGTCACAATCTGCTGGTGCTCACGGTAGAGAGCCTGAACAATGCCACGCTGAGCAAAGCCTTGCCGACGCTGAATCAGTTTGCCAGTGAGAACGTGCGTTTTACCCAGCATTACAGCGCGGGTATCCAGCCGGATAAAGGGCTGTTTGGCCTATTTTACGGCATTTCGTCGAGCTACATGGATGGCGTCCTGGCCATGCGCATGCCCTCGGCGCTGCTGTCGGCGTTGAACCATCAGGGCTATCAGTTCGGTCTCTTCTCTTCTGACGGTTTCAGCCAACCGCTGTACCGCCAGGCGCTACTCGCCGACTACACGCTGCCGGAAGCAAACGGACAGCCCGACAGCACCACCGTGAGCCAGTGGCAAAGCTGGCTCAAGGGCCAGCAAGATAACCGTGCGCCGTGGTTCTCGTGGATAGCGCTCAACGGCATCGATACCAAAGGCGATAACGTGAAAGCGCGTCAGCGTAGCTATCTGCGGCAGGCGGCGGGTGTCGATCAGCAGATTGCCGCCGTGCTGCAAACGCTTCAGCAGCGCGACTTGCTCAAAAACACTGTAGTGGTGATCACGGCGCAGCGGGCGCAGGCCCTGGACGACAAAGAGGACAACCCGGGTAATCGTGCGACGCTTCAGGTGCCGCTGGTGGTGCACTGGCCAAATACGCCAGCCCAAACCATCAACACCCTGACCGATCAGCAGGATGTGATGACGACGCTGATGCAGCGCTTGCTGCATGTGCGTAATAATCCCGGCGACTATTCGCAGGGCCAGGACTTGTTTGCCGCCCCGCGTCAGCACAATTGGGTGGCCAGCAGCGAAGACGGCAAACTGGTCGTGACCACACCTAACGTTACCCTGGTGCTGAATAATAACGGCAGCTACAACGCCTATGACGCCCAGGGGAATAAGCTCAAGGATCACAAACCGGAGCTGGCGCTGCTGTTGCAGGTGTTAACGGAAGAGAAACGATTTATCGCTAACTGATTAAATATAAGGCAGTTAGCGCGTCTGCATCTTGCAAATGCGCGCGAAGTCAGTAGACTACTTCTCCACGATCGGCACGTAGCGCAGCCTGGTAGCGCACTGTCATGGGGTGTCAGGGGTCGGAGGTTCAAATCCTCTCGTGCCGACCAAATAATCCCAAAAAAAAGCAGCCTCCCAAGGCTGCTTTTTTATTGCCTATTTCTTGGGGACGATTTTCATGTTGTCGTCCCAGCGACCATTATCGACCGCATCCAGCCCCTCTTCCTGCAGAATAAACTCGCCGTTTTGCTGCGCGATCTGTTCACCGGTATCGGTGATGGCGTTCTGCAGGAACAGGGACGCCTGCGCGCCATTCACATAGGTTAATTGGTGAAACGCGGTTTTCCCGCCCCAATCCTGCGACGGTGCCGAAATGTAGCGAATGGTGTAGGTTTGATCTTTGATACTGCCCTGCTGCACATACAGGCCGTAGTGGTTCTCTCCCTGCGACAAGATCTTATACACCCCGTTGCTGTAGTAATAGATCACCGCATCGGGAAAGGGCTTCTCCTCATAGAGTTTGCGGTAGTGCAGTTTATGCAAAAACAGCAGCTTTCCGGGCTGCATCTCGATGTTGCCCTGCGGATTGAGAAAAGAGAGATCCGCCGCCTGTACGGCGGTCGTGCTCATAGCCATGGCCAGTAAGAGGCTTGAACCGGTATGCATATTCATACTCCCCATAAACGTCGTCTCAGGTGGCGTCAGCGTAGCGGTAAAGGGTGACAGCTTTATGGCAGCGCGAGCCGCCGCCACCGCCAGCAGGCCTATCGCGATGCGTTATTATTTATGCATATAATCAAACGGTTATTTCAAGCAATCCATGATGATCGCGATCACGTTTTCACGCGCTTTTCTCAGGACTTCATCAAACTGAAACAAAAACGTCACACAATCGTTTTACTCTGGTCTCCCCTGTTTGAGATGGACAACGATTATGGTTATCAAAGCAAAAAACCTACAGGACGCGGAAGAGCTTCTGCATTCTGGCATCAGCAAGGTCGAACTGGCTTATGATATCGATAGCGACGACTTCTTCCGCCTGGCGTCACGTTGGTGCGACCGCGGTGCGCGCATTACTAAAGGGCATCAGCATTTCGTAGTACAAATTAAAGGTATGGCTATTCCACCCAACCATTAAGCGACGTTGGCTTGTCCCTCGCCCGGCTGGCGGGTAACACGGTGCGTTAACCGTCAGCCGCGATGCGCTATATTCCGTTTGCCCCTGCTTTTCGCCCTGCTCGCCCCTTTCTTTATTGGTCTGCAGCCTTAAGACTCAACACGCATTACGCACCGTTTTACCTGATGTTCACTGGCCGGTATCGGTGCGCTGTACCGCATCTAACGTCGCCAAGTCACGTTCATGACCAACCAGTTCAACCAGCTGCCCATCGCGCATTTCTAACAGGCGATCAGCATGGGCAAAGTAATGATCGTCATGACTGATGGCAAACACGGTTTTTCCCGCAGCCTGCAGCCACGGCAGCAGTTCCCGGTAAAAAATACGGCGGAAATGCGGATCCTGATCGGCAGCCCATTCGTCCAGCAGTAGAATGTCACGCTCCTCTGCCACCGCCAGCAGCAGCGCGAGCCGTTTGCTTTGTCCTTTCGACAAATGCAGGTCGCGCACCTGATTCCCCTTTAGCTGCAGCTTGTTTTGCATCTTGAGCCGTTTCAGCCACTGCTCAACCAGCGCCGGATCGGCTGGCTGCGCGCCCTGGGTAATTAAACGGTCAAACAGGTGAACATCGGTGAACACCGCCGAGAAGTGCTGGCGATAGCTGTCGATATTGCGCCAGTCAACGGCTTGCCCATCCAGCAGCACCGTGCCGCCGGTAGGCTGATAAAGGCCGGTTAGCAGCATCGCCAGCGTGGATTTCCCGCTACCGTTGCCGCCAATCAAAAACACCAGCTCGCCGCGGCGTAGCGTCAGCGTGATCAGCCCGATGTGAAAGCCCTGCTCGCCGTAGTGAAAGCAGACATCACGCAGCTCCAGCGTTTGCCAGGTCTTGGCGGGCGCGGGCGCGGCGAAATCACGCCGATAGGGTTCGAGGTCAAAAAGATGGATTTTGCGAAACGCCACCTGCGCGCTCAGTAAGGTGGGCAGCGCACCCACCGCCGCCAGCAGCGGCGTGCGCAAGAACAGCAGCGTCAGTGAATAGGTCGCGGCCACGGCGGTGTTAGCCCAGCCCAAGCCGTTCGCCATGTAAAACACCATACCAATGGCACCGAGCATCATGATGTTTGACCAGTTCACTGCGCTCAGATGGAACGTATCGGCGCGCACAATATGGTGGCGATAGCGTGTAGCATCTACCTGATAAACGCTGTCGTAAATCAGCTGCGCCCGCTCACGATTGAGCCGAAGTTCTTTACGCCCGTCGATAATGGTTTGGAAATCCCGATAGAGGTCATCTTCTATGTCGCGCAGCTTCGCCATATGCTGATACACGCGCGACACCAATAGCCAGCCGCCCACCAGCGTCACCGCCAGCCACAACAGCGTAATCAGCAGCATTTTCGGTGACAGCCACGCCAGATATAGCGCGGAACCCAGCGTAATAATGATGCCCTGAATCAATTCTGGCAGGCGCACAAACGCCAGCGTTATCGCCCGCACATCGCTGGTGAGTCCCGCCAGCAGCTGCGCGCTGCCGATCTGCTCAATGCGTTCAAGGCGAGTATCGAGGATGCGCTTAATGAATTCGCCGCGCAGGCGCCAAACAAAGTGGTGCCCAAGCTGCGTTAAGGCCAGCTGTGAACCCAGCGTGACGGCCATCAGCAGAATCAATTGCCCGAGGAAACTGGGCAGGACGGAAAAGCCGGTATCCACCGCAACGATCAGGCGGGTATTAATCCAGGCAATCAGGCCAATGCCCAAGACGGCGCTTAACAGAGTCAGCAGGATAACGCCAATAAACGGCCAGCGGTACTGGCGAAAAACAACGTGCAGTAAAGCCATGAAGACATTCCGGTGGTCAATCAAGCAGCCTGCAGTTTAATGACGCACCGGATGATAGCAAGAATAATTCTCATTTCAGTAACGCTAGCGCGCACGGCGGAAGGTTAAATTAAAGCGATAGGGCCCGGCGTCCGGGTGGACGCCTGCTTTTAACGGTAAAATGCCGTGGTAGCGCAGGCGTGACGGTCCGCCCCATACCACGATATCGCCGTGCTCCAACAGCACGCGCTGCGTCGCTTCACCGCGTTCGAAGCCGCCAAACTGAAAAACGGCGGGCAGTCCCAGCGACACGGACACAATGGGCTGCCGCAGATCCTTCTCGTCTTTATCCTGATGCAGTGACAGCTTGGCACCGGGCTCATAGCGGTTGATCAGACAGGCATCAGGATTGAAGTCAGGAAACCCCGCCTCCCGCGCGCTTTGCAGGGCGAGCGCGCGAAACAGGTCGGGCATCGGTGGCCATTTCTGTCCGTTGGCATTGTCTCGTTCACTGTACTGGTAGCCGCGCGCGTCGGTAGACCAGCCCACGTCGCCGCAGTTGGTCATCGCCACCGACATGCGATAGCCGCCCGGCGTGATGCGGTGTACAAACGGATTTTGTGCCGCAATCGCTTCAATGGCCGCCAGCAGCGCGCAGGCCTCCTCGCGGGCGCGGCGGCGTAAAATGACCGCCCCTTCCGCGAGCGGCTCTTGCCACGGTGCCTCATCACCAAATAAATCCAGCATCTGCGCCTCCGTAGGTTAGTGGGTTTTATCGATCAGAAAAGAGGCAAACTGCGGCGACATCCAGTGGCTGAATCCGTCGCCCTCTTTACTGATCAAATACACCGCCAGATGTTCTTTTAACGCCAGTTTCTCGGCGCGCTCACGGCCCAGTACCATCAGTCCCGTGTCCCAGCCGTCGGCTTCCAGCGCGGTGGTGGCGATCACCGTCGCCGAGACCAGCTTGTGCGTAATGGGCCGTCCGGTTGCCGGGTCAATGACGTGCGAGATACGTTTGCCATCTAATTCATAATAGTTGCGATAGCTGCCGGAGGTGCTGATGCCGTGCCCCTGTAAATCCACCCGCGCTTCCACCGCGTTTTCACGATCGGTGGGCTTCTGAATAGCCACGCGCCACGGCTGATCGTCAGCGTTACGCCCGCGGCTCAGGACCGCGCCGCCGACCGAGACCAAATAGCGGGTGATACCCTGCTGTTCCATCAGTCGTGCGAGATGATCGGTTGCATAGCCCTCGCCCATGGTTGAAAGATCGACGTACAAGCTCGGTAAATCTTTTTGCAGCCACTGCCCATCAACGCCCTGCAGCACGCGCAGATGCTGCAGGCCGGTTTGCGCCTTTGCCGCGGCAATCGCGCGCGCGTCCGGCGTATGGGCAGGTGGTTTACCGGGGCCGAATCCCCACAGGTTCACCAGCGGGCCGACGGTAATATCCATGGCACCGTCGGTTTTGGCGCCGATGCGCAGCGCTGCGGTCACAATATCCGCCATATCCGCACTCACCGGCTGGGGGGCTGTGCCCTGATAGGCATTGAACTGCGACAGCACAGAATCCTTTTTCCACGTGGAGAGCTGGTGGTCATCTTCATCCAGCTGCTGTTGAATCAGCCGCTGTAACGCAGGCTTGCGCGTCACGTCAACCCCCGCCAAACTGACACGCCACACGGTGCCCATGGTTTTCCCTTCCAGCACCAGCGCGCGCGGCGCATCAGGCTTATCGCAGCTGCTGAGTAAGAAACCCACACCAATGACCAGCAGAATCCGCTTAATTTTCATCCATCAACCCTCTGTAACACACTTATTCCCGATGTTTCAAAGCACAAATAGCATGTAAACCAGGCTAAATCTGGTTGAAGTCACGAACACGATCTCTCAGGATGGTCCATTACTGCCCCCCTCATGAAAGGAGAGACAGATGCTATTTATGATTGTTGCCGTTTCCGCCGTATTGTTCATCTATGGATCGTTTCGCAGCTGGCAGCGTTACCGCCATCGCCTGATCCAGCATTACCCATCACGTCGCCGCTGAGCGTCGCACCAAAAGGGCTACGCCCTGCACTGTGCCAGGGCGGTAAGAGTGTAACAAAGCGGCCGCAGCGCATGTGGCGCTGCGAGCGGTGTACTGGCATGAATCCTGCATTGTTGAAGCTGTGTTGAACAACAAGCGAGATGCAGTATGGAAAAGGAAAAAACGGCACGTACCCGCTGGCGGGATTGGCTCAGTTTTTCTGCCTTTACGTTGGCAGGCGTCGCGATGGAAGGCAGCGCCACCGCACTGAATCACGCGGCGCAAACTGATGAAGCGCGCCTGCGGCGGCGCAAAATACATTAAGCTAACGCTCACTGCTTGCACAGGCCCGGATGCGCGTCCGGGCGCCTTCTCGCATTCGTACTGTTGATATGCCGTATGATAATCGAACAGCGGTAGGAGTATCGCTTGCTTCTAAAGCTCTTGCGGGCTGAACGCGGCCCGCACCGTGAGTCAGAACCCGGGAAAGCATGGCTTCGGGGCATCAACGGCGGCACAGCGTGGCCCGCAGGCCACGCAACCGCGCATCAGAACTGGTAAACCAGGCCCAGCGCCACGACATCATCGGTATTGATTCCAGCGGCATCCGTGAAAGTATTATCATCCAACAGGTTGATTTGATAATCGACGTAGGTCGACATATTTTTGTTGAAGTAGTACGTCGCGCCGACATCCACGTATTTTTTCAAATTCTGGTCGCCAAAGCCTTGTACGTTGCCGCGTGATGACACAAACGCCAGTGACGGACGCAGCCCAAAGTCGAACTGATACTGCGCCACCAGCTCCCAGTTGTCCGCGGTATCGGCAAAACCGTATACGCCATCGCTGCTGGTACTGTCGCCAAAGCGGGTGGCGTTGTAAGAGCGGGTGTACATGGCGGCAAGGTAGACGTCGTTCGCATCGTATTTCAGGCCACCGGTATACGCCTGCGCTTTGTCACCGCGGCCAAGAATCGTCGCGGTACGCGGATTGTTGCCATTCTGGTTGTTGGTGCGATCGGATTGGAACGTCGCCGCACCAATGCCAAAGCCCGCACCGAGGTCATAAGTGGTGCTCAGGCCCCAGCCATCGCCGTTCTCACCCAGCACGTCGCGACCGGAACCGATTGCTTCCGTCGGATTATCATTTTTGCCCTGATACTGCACGGCAAAGTTCCAGCCATCCACCAGCCCAAAGAAATTGGTGTTGCGATAGGTCGCCATGCCATTGCCGCGCTGGAACATGTAATTGTCCGCGCCGTAGGTATCACCACCAAATTCGGGCAGCACATCGGTCCAGGCGCCAATATCATAGGCCACGCCATAGTTACGGCCGTAATCAAAGGAGCCAGCATCACCGAAGCGCAGCCCCGCAAAGCCCACGCGGGTATAGCTATTTTTGGTGCCTTCGCTCTCGGCGGTATTCAGCGCAGCCTGATACTCCCACTGGCCGTAGCCGGTAAGCTGGTCAGCGATTTGCGTTTCGCCCTTAAAGCCGAAACGCAGATAAGATTGATCGCCATCTGAATCATCGTTGTCAGAGAAGTAATGCAACCCATCAACTTTGCCGTAAAGGTCTAATTTATTCCCGTCTTTGTTATAGATTTCAGCTGCGCTGGCTGACCCCGCCGCCAACACAGCAGGAACCAGTAGGGAGAGAACGCGACGTTTCATTTTATTGCCCTCGTAAAATGTGCCTTTTATATATGCCACTGCGAACCGAATGGATAAAATTCAGCCGGCACGCCATTGTTAATTTATACGAGGCAATAATCTATTGTGAAAATGATACTAAATTTCCAAAAGTGTCTCTTTGTCTTTAATATGTATTTCAATTTGTAAATTACGCGGAACTTCTCAGCAGCACGATTGATTAAAAATAATCGCACAGAATGACAAGTGAAATTTAAAATCATACAAATCATTGATTTAGAAAAACACCCATGCCGCACTGAATGATAAAACTTCTGGACTTCGAGCGCCTACAATTACTCCCGCTATCATCATTTATTTCATTATTACCTTCATTCACCCCGAATGATTCAATTACCCTGATTCCTGCCGGACCTTGTGTCCGGCTTTTTTTTGCTCATTCTCCCTGCTTCGCTTAATAACGTGTACCGCACCTGTACTCACAGAAAAATTAACCTCCACTTAAACGCCCCGCTCTGGGTTTACGCCTTCGGTTTAATGCGCACATTATACTTCCCTCAAGCGGGTTAATTTATGCGCTAAACAAAGTAAAAGGTTCTTACACCACGCTTTTCTTTCTTTCAGTGCAGCATTTTCTTGCCCTGCTCCTCTTATTGCGGCTGGCAATGCCTGTTCAAACCACACTGCCACAGACGCTGAGGCAGCCCAGGAAAGTTCTGGAAAAATGCCACGGTGCTGAAAACATCGGTAATATGCCGCGTAGTGAATGTGCCATGTGCGACGCGCGCGACGATGAGATGCCGCGTATGTGTTCGTTTTAATGCTAAACTTCCTGGCTTTACTGGTTAATGAAAACCCCTTTATGACATCACTGGACGCCGCACAGCGTAACGCTCTTCATCCCCGTGTCCACGCCGGCACGCGCCTTGTATTTTTGATTGCTGGATTGAGCATGTCAGCATGGGCACCGCTGGTGCCCTATGCCAGCGAGCGCCTGGCGCTAAGCGGAGCGTCACTTGGCGGCCTGCTGCTTTGCCTCGGCATGGGCTCACTGGTGGCTATGCCGGTGACCGGCGCGCTGATTGCTCGATTCGGCTGCCGCCAGGTGATCCTGTGCGCCAGCGTGGTGGTGCTGGCCATGCTGCCGCTATTAACCTTTGTCGATACCGTCTGGCTGATGGCCCTGACGCTCGGCGTTTTCGGCGCTGGCCTTGGCATGGTTGATGTGGCGATGAACGTCCAGGCGGTTGAGGTGGAAAAAGCGGCGCGCACCCCCATGATGTCAGGCTTCCACGGCTTCTTTAGCCTGGGCGGCATTCTGGGGGCTGGCTCGATCAGCCTGTTACTGAGCGTCGGCTTGACGCCATTACAGGCCGTGGGGCTGGTGATGCTCCTGATCGCTATCTTGTTAATGCTAAGTCTGCCCACGCTAATGACCGAACGTCTGGATCAACCCGATCAGCCGTGGCTGGTGGTGCCGCGCGGTTGGGTCGCCTTTCTTGGCCTGCTCTGCTTTATCCTGTTTCTGGCCGAAGGTGCCGTGCTTGACTGGAGCGCCATGCTGTTATTGCAGAGCCAACAAATCAGCGTGGCGCATGCCGGTCTGGGTTATGCCATTTTCTCGGTGGCGATGACGCTGGGCCGCCTGACGGGCGACCGCGTGATCCAACGCTTTGGACGCTATCCGGTAATGCTCACGGGTGCCCTGACCGCTGCCGCCGGAATGACGCTTGCCGTTTTGCTGCCGTGGCCGCAAGTGGCGCTGCTGGCTTTCCTGTTGGTGGGTTTCGGTTTGGCCAACACGGTGCCCATGCTGTTCAACGCCGCCGGAAACCAGCGTGAAATGCCCGCAAATCTGGCGATTTCCGCCATGACAACGCTGGGCTATGCAGGTATTCTTTCAGGCCCGGCTTTGATCGGATTGATTTCCCAGTGGCTCAGCCTGAGCGGCGCATTTTTACTTATCGCCTTGCTGCTGCTGGCCGTTGCCGCCAGCGCCCGTCTGGTAACGCGCTAATTGCAGGATCCTGAAACAATATGCTGCCTTACAAATTTCCGTTAACGTCCGGCAACGTTACCCGCTTTTTTGTGGTGTTTAACCTGGTCCTGTTTCTTGCGCTGGGTGCCATGGTGCATAACAGCATCAATGCCCGGTTGACCGATAAGCGTTATGCGATGAGCGATCTCGCACGGGCCATGCAAAAGCGCATTGATGCCTATCGTTTCGCCACGTGGCAAATTTATGAAAACCTCGCCACCAGCGCCGTAGGCTCCACGCCCAACAGCAACCTTCAGGAAACACGTCTGCGCCCCGATGTTTACTATCTGGAAAAAACCCGGCGTAAAACCGAAGCGCTGATTTTTGGCTCGCACGATGGCAGCACGCTGGACATGTCGATGCGCATGTCAAATTACCTCGACACGCTCTGGGGCGCCGAGAACCCCACGTGGTCGATGTATTTTCTGAACGGGCAGGACAACAGCCTGATCATGATCTCCACGCTGCCGCTGAAAGATATGGCCACGCGTTACAAAGAGAGCGCAATCACCTCGCTGGTGGACAGCCGCCGTGCAGAGATGCTGCAGCAGGCCAATGCCTTGGATGAGCGCGAAAGTTTCTCACCACTACGCCACTTTAGCTGGCAAAACGACCACTACTTCACCCTGCGCACCACCTTCAATCAGCCCGGCCACCTGGCCACCGTGGTGGCGTTTGACCTGCCGGTTAACGACCTGATCCCCCGCAATATGCCGCTGGAGAACTTCCAGCTGCGCCAGGAGACCGGCACGACGACCTCGGGCACCAGCGACGATACCACCAGCGAATCCACCCATGTGTCGCTGGTGAATCCTAACCTGGAAATCGCCGCGACCTTACCCAGCACGTCGCTGCAGCTGGTGTACCGCATCCCCCTGACGGTGTTGGCTGTGGATACGCTGCACAATCTGTTGTGGCCGCTGTTGATTTATGTGGCGCTGGTGCTGCTGTCGCTGGCGGGGATCACGCTGCTGCGGCAGCAGTCGCTGCGGCCAAATGAAAACCAGAGCGCCGAGCTTGATTCGCTGCGGATGCTCAACGAAGAGATTGTTGCCAGCCTGCCTGTGGGCCTGCTGGTGTATGATTTCGCCACTAACCGTACGTTGTTGAGCAACAAGATTGCCGAGCATTTGTTGCCCCATCTTAACCTGCAGAAAATCATCAATATGTCCGATCAGCACCAGGGCGTGCTGCAGGCCACCATTAACAACGAAGTCTACGAAATTCGCCACGCACGCAGCATGCTGTCGCCACATACCCAGCTGTTTATGATGCGCGATCAAGATCGCGAGCTGCTGGTGAACAAAAAGCTGCAAAAAGCGCAGCAGGTGCTGGATCGCAACCATCAAATGCGCCAGCAGCTTATGCACAATCTCGGTCACGCGCTGAATAAGCCGCTGGAAAGCATGGTGGCGCAGCTGGTGCAGCTCAGTCAGCACACCGAGGATGAGAGCGTGCTGGATCTGCTGGATGAGAGCCAGGGGCTGGCGCGGCTGGTGGACGATATCGTGCTGCTGAATCGCCTCGAAGCCCACGACTGGTCGCCAGATGCGAGCGTGTTTAGCCTGCAAGAACTGCTGGATGAGATCGCGCTGGAGACGCTGCCGCTGCTGCGCCGTAAGGGGCTGGCGCTGGTAATGAATAATCATCTGGCCAACGACGAGATGCGTTTTGGCGATCGTCGTGCGCTGCGCAAGGTGCTTACCACGCTTATGCACTATGCTTTGACCACCACGCGCTGGGGTAAAATTACGCTGGAAGTCAACGCGCACGAAACCAAACCGGACACCGTCCTGCTGCAATTGGTCGATACGGGTTCAGGTTTGAGCGTGGATGAGCTGGCAAACGTCGATTTCCCGTATTTAGGTGAAACGACCCAAGATCGCTATGGTCAGGCTTCTGGCATGGCTTTCTTCCTGTGCAAGCAGCTTTGCAAGCAGATGGGCGGCCAGCTGGATATCACCGCGAGACCGGAGATCGGCACGCGCTATCATATTCAACTGCCGCTGACGCTTGAGCAGCAAAGCGAGCAGGAAGAAAAACTCCTGGAAGGCGTCACCGCGCTGGTGGATATCGCGGTGGAAGATGTGCACAAGATCGTTTGCCGCCATCTGGAAAACTGGGGCGCGAAATGCCTCACGTCTGACGAACGCTTGTCTGGACAAGAACACGATGTGCTGGTGACCGACGATCCCGGTCGTCTCACGGGCTGGGCACTGTTGCTCGCCGGTGACGAAATGGGGTACCACGCTCTGAACGAGCAGCAGTACCGCGTGAATTTCAATCTCAGTAGTGCGCTACTTGATGCATTACTGGGACTGATTGAAAAGCAACTGTCTCATGATTTGCTGGAGGAGAGCCGCGAAGAAGAGGCTGAGACTCCACTGCTGAGCGGAGGCTATTTTCAGCTGTTTACCGAGACAGTACCGCCTGATGTGAAGAGACTGTATACTGAGTCGGCGGAGAAGGACTACGCCTCGCTTGCTCAGACAGCGCATCGCCTGAAAGGCGTATTCGCCATGCTAAATCTGGTTCCAGGTAAACAGCTTTGTGAAGAGTTGGAACAGCAGATTAAACTCTGTGATGATCTGACGATTAAAAATACCACCAGTGAAATTGACGCTTACGTCAATCAACTGCTGCAGCAAGGTAACCAATAAGATGAATAACCTGAATGTAATTATTGCCGATGACCATCCAATTGTTCTGTTCGGTATCCGTAAGTCACTGGAACAGATTGAATGGGTTAACGTTGTAGGCGAGTTCGAAGACTCGACAGCATTGATCAATAGCTTATCCAAATTGGATGCTAACGTCCTGATTACCGATCTCTCCATGCCGGGCGAAAAATACGGCGATGGCATTACCCTGATCAAATACATCAAGCGCCATTATCCGGATCTGTCGATTATCGTTCTGACCATGAACAATAACCCGGCGATCCTGAGCGCCGTGTTGGATCTCGATATCGAAGGGATTGTGCTGAAACAGGGTGCTCCTACCGATCTGCCTAAGGCGCTGGCCGCCTTGCAGAAAGGCAAAAAATACACGCCAGAAAGCGTGGCCAAACTGCTGGAAAAAATCAGCGCGGGTGGCTACGGTGACAAGCGTCTGTCGCCGAAAGAGAGTGAAGTGCTGCGTTTGTTCGCTGAAGGCTTCCTGGTAACGGAAATTGCCAAAAAGCTCAACCGCAGTATCAAGACCATCAGTAGCCAGAAGAAATCTGCCATGATGAAACTGGGCGTGGATAACGATATCGCGCTGCTGAACTACCTTTCATCCGTCAGCGCCACGCAGGTCGACAAAGATTAATACCCATACGGGCGCACCTGCTGCGCCCGTTCATTCGTCTCTTCCCTACCCTTCCCGACCTTTTCTTACCTGCGCCGCGTAGCGCGCCAACGTACTTTTCAGCACATCCAGCGTCACCGGCTTCGACAGGCAATTGTCCATACCGGCATCCATGCAGCGCTGTTTCTCTTCTGCCAACGCGTTGGCCGTGACCCCGATAACCGGGAAAGCATGCCCCAGCTGGCGCAAGCGCTGCGTCAGGCGATAGCCATCCATGTTCGGCATGTTGACGTCACTCAGCACAATATCAATGTGATTGCGGCTGAGTACGTTAAGCGCATCTACGCCGTCCTGCGCCGTTTTAGTTTGATAGCCCAGCGTGCCAAGCTGTTCCGACAACAGCATGCGGTTGATCGGATGGTCATCCACGATCAGCACAATAATGTCGTCGTAATTTTCTGTTTCGCGTGCGCCCGGCAGCGGCAGCGGCGTGCTGGTTTCGCTGTCAACGTTCAGGCGATAGATACGGCCCAGCAGCAGAGGCAGATCGTGCAACGTCGCGCTGCAGTGCACCCACTGGCCCGGCGCGCGTTCCTGCGGCATATCAATGTGGTCGCCGCTGATAAGAATGTGCGCGCGCACGGCCTGGTCTAGCGCGTCCTCATGGTCACTGATGATCACGTCATCGGCTGCCGCCTCGCCTTGGTAATCCGCGACCTGGATACCCTGCTGTTGCAGCAGCCGCAGCAAGAAGCTACCGAGATAGTCGTTTCGCATATCCAGCCAGATGGCTTTCTCTTGCAGACCATCCAGCAGCGGCGGCGCAGGTTGTTGTCCCGCGTAGATCGGGATGCGGACAATAAATTGGCTGCCCATGCCCGGCTCTGAATCCACCTCGATATCGCCGTCCATCATGTTAATGAGTTTTTCGCATATCGCCAAGCCCAAACCGGTGCCCTGGAAGTTACGCTGCACGCCGGAGCCGACCTGGAAGAAAGGATCAAACAGACGCGTGACCTCTTTCGCTGGAATGCCCACGCCGGTATCACGCACGCGGAAGGCCAAATACCCTTCTTTAACATAGACGTGCAAAATAATGCATCCCGTGTGGGTAAACTTAATGGCGTTGTTAAGCAGGTTGGAGATCACCTGCTGCAAGCGCATGGGGTCGCCCTCCATCGCCAACGGCACGTCGTTTTCCATCAGAACGTAAAGCGTCAGCCGTTTACGCAGCACCAGCGACAGATAATTACTGGCGATGTGGTTTACGACTTCGCGTGGCGAGAAAGGCCGCGGCTCAATTTTCAACTGCTCTGATTCGATTTTAGAAAAATCGAGAATATCGCTGATGATCTTCAGCAGCAGGCTGGAGGAGTTATTCATTGCCGTGACCAGCGACTCCACTCCTTTGGGTAGCGCTTTGGTTTGCAGCAGGTCAAGGTTGCCGATAATGCCGTAGAGCGGCGTACGCAATTCATGGCTCACGGTCGCCAGGAACATGGATTTGGACTGGCTTGCCTGCTCGGCCGCATGCGCCATCTCCTGCAGCGACTGCTCCATACGCACGCGCGCTGACACGTCCACCAGCACGCAAATCGCGACGTTTTCGTTGCGATAGCGCGAGTGGACAAAACTGATCTGCAGGTTGGTATTACTGCCGGTCAGCACGTCAACGAAGTTAACCTGCTGACCGCCAATCATTTCATTAAGCCGCTGCCGATCTTCGTGCGTCAGCAGCGTCAGGTAGTTATGCGCCAGTTCGTTACTGAGGATGTTGGTGCCGTCGCGGGTCCGCAGAATACAAATTCCCACCGGCGCGGAGGCGACGATCTTGCGGTTGAACTGCTCATGCTCTTCCAGTCGGTGTGCGCTGTCTTCGGCCGGCATGAACATGCGGCGTTCAAAGAACCACGCCAGCGTAAACAGCACCAAGGCGCTAAGCAGATTCAGCAGCAGCGCATTGATCAGCAGCAGCTTTAGCTGGTCCATCAGGACATCGGTGGACAGCGACCACACCACATTGAGATTAGACGGCGGCAGCGGCTTTTTTAGCACCAGCTGGCGATAGCTGTCCAGGTAGCCGAACCAGGTACTGTCATCGGGCAGATCGTCGAGCGAAAAGCCCGGCCCACCGCGCCGCGAACTGATCAGCGGGCGATAGTTCTCATCCGTCAGGGTCGCCACCACCGGTAAGCCGCCGGGCTGAATAAACTCGTCCAGACGAATATTTTGCTCAACACCCAGCAGCGCCTGCAGCTTGTTGGCGACGTAAACCGGCATCAGCATGTAGAAGGTGCCGACGCCGGGCTGGGCGCTGGCGGTGATCCAGTATATCGGGTTACGACGCTGCTCTTCGTTGCTGCTGCGGTAGTGGAGCACGCGGTCGCGCAGCGCTTTCAAGCTACGTTCACGCTCAACAGTATTGTTGTTGCCCAAGGTAAAATCAGCGAGGCACTGGTTTTCGCCGCCGATAAAAAACACCCGGTTCAGCTCATAAGCGGAGGCAAAGTTGCTTTTCCAGTAGTTAATGAAATAGCTCAGCGCCTCGAGGGAGTTACGCCAGGTGGAACTCATCGCCGTGCAATCACCGTCAGAAAACAGCGGGGTAAACTGCGGCAACGTCTCTCTGCTGCCGGGAAACGCATTCAGCACCTCCATGCCCGTGCCGCCGCTCAGACGATTCTCGGTGATGTATTTGAGCTCGCGCATCATGTCCGCAGAATGGCGCACATACCACTCGGTTTGCCCGTAATTGGTGGCGAACTCCTGGCGCACCCCGTTCTCTTTCTGGTGCAGCACATTGATGATGTAAAAGGTGGTTAACAGCGCGCCCACCGTCCAAAGCAGCAGCGCCAGCGCACGGAAAAGATAGCGCGAGATGCGAAGCGTGGTGCGAAAGGAGACCAGATATTTCAAAGGAGACTCACAGGCGATATGGGGTTATTGGACGTGTGAAACGTTCTCATACACTAGCTTTATCAGGGTAAAAAAGCCAGCCAGCGCGCCCGTTTGGGCCTAAAACTCAGACAAAAAAACGGCAGGTCGGTTGCCCGCCCTGCCGCTGTGCTACCGCGCCAGATTACTCGTCTTCGTCTGCGTCGGGTGCGTCATCTTCCGCGTCCACTTCCGGTGCGATCTCATCTTCACCTTCAGGTACGCTGCCGTCGATGGCGTCAAGCTCTTCTTCTTCAACCGGCTCCGCTACGCGTTGCAAGCCCACCACGTTCTCGTCTTCGGCTGTGCGAATCAGGATCACGCCTTGGGTGTTACGGCCCACCACGCTGACTTCGGATACGCGGGTGCGCACCAGCGTACCGGCGTCGGTGATCATCATGATCTGATCGCCATCCACGACCTGCACCGCACCGATTACCGGTCCGTTGCGTTCGGTGACTTTAATCGAGATGACACCTTGCGTCGCACGTGACTTGGTCGGGTATTCGCTGTTGGACGTGCGCTTACCGTAGCCATTCTGCGTCACGGTGAGGATCGCGCCCTCTTCACGCGGCACAATCAATGACACAACTTTATCACCTTCGGCCAGCTTAATGCCGCGCACGCCGGATGCCGAGCGCCCCATTGCACGTACGGCACCCTCTGCGAAGCGCACCACTTTACCGCCGGCGGAGAACAGCATCGCTTCATCGTTGCCGTTGGTCAACGCGACGCCAATCAGCTCATCATCTTCGCGCAGGTTAATGGCGATGATGCCGGCGCTGCGCGGACGGCTGAACTCCTGCAGAGCGGTTTTCTTCACGGTACCGTTAGCGGTCGCCATGAAGATGTTGTAGCCTTCGGTGTATTCACGCACAGGAAGAATGGCGGTAATACGCTCGTTGGCTTCCAGCGGCAGCAGGTTGACGATAGGACGACCACGCGCCCCACGGCTTGCTTCTGGCAGCTGATAGACTTTCATCCAGTAGAGACGACCACGGCTAGAGAAGCACAGGATCGTATCGTGGGTATTGGCCACCAGCAGGCGATCAATAAAGTCTTCTTCTTTGATACGCGCCGCAGACTTGCCTTTGCCACCGCGACGCTGCGCTTCGTAATCCGAAAGCGGCTGGTATTTCACGTAGCCCTGATGGGAGAGCGTGACAACCACATCTTCTTGATTAATCAAGTCTTCGATGTTGATGTCCGCGCTGTTGGCGGTGATTTCAGTGCGGCGGGCATCGCCAAACTGATCGCGCATCGCTTCCAGCTCTTCGCGGATCACTTCCATCAGGCGCTCTGCGCTCTGCAAGATGTGGAGCAGTTCAGCAATCTGCTCAAGCAGCGCTTTGTATTCGTCCAGCAGCTTTTCGTGCTCAAGCCCGGTGAGTTTCTGCAGGCGCAGATCCAAAATGGCCTGTGCTTGCTGCTCGGTCAGGTAGTAGGCACCGTCGCGAATACCGAACTCAGGTTCCAGCCACTCCGGACGCGCAGCGTCGTCGCCAGCACGTTCCAGCATCGCTGCCACGTTGCCGAGATTCCACGGCTGCGCCAGCAGGCCTGATTTCGCTTCCGCAGGCGTTGGCGCGCGGCGAATCAGTTCGATGATGGGCTCAATGTTGGCCAGCGCAATGGCCAGACCTTCAAGGATGTGCGCGCGGTCGCGCGCCTTGCGCAGTTCAAAGATGGTACGACGCGTCACCACTTCGCGGCGGTGACGAACGAAGGCCTCGATGATCTCCTTCAGCGTCATGATCTTTGGCTGGCCCTGATGCAGCGCCACCATGTTAATGCCGAAGGAAATTTGCAGCTGGGTCAATGAATAGAGATTGTTGAGAACCACTTCACCGACCGCATCGCGTTTGACTTCAATCACGATGCGCATACCGTCTTTATCCGATTCGTCGCGCAGGCCGCTGATGCCTTCAATACGCTTCTCTTTAACCAGCTCGGCGATTTTCTCGATCAGGCGCGCTTTGTTAACCTGGTACGGAATTTCATTGACGATGATGGTTTCGCGACCGGTTTTCGCATCGGTTTCGATCTCACCGCGCGCGCGAATATAAATTTTGCCGCGTCCGGTGCGGTACGCTTCTTCAATACCCCGGCGACCGTTGATAAACGCCGCGGTCGGGAAATCCGGACCGGTGATGTGTTCCATCAGACCTTCAACGGTGATGTTTTCATCGTCGATAAAGGCCAGGCAGCCGTTGATCACTTCCGTGAGGTTGTGCGGCGGAATGTTCGTGGCCATGCCGACGGCAATACCGGACGCGCCGTTTACCAGCAGGTTCGGAATTTTGGTGGGCAGCACTTCCGGAATCTGCTCGGTGCCGTCGTAGTTAGGTACGAAGTCGACCGTCTCTTTTTCCAGATCGGCCAGCAGTTCAGCGGAGATTTTCGCCATACGCACTTCGGTATAACGCATCGCGGCAGCGGAGTCGCCGTCCACTGAACCGAAGTTACCCTGACCGTCAACCAGCATATAGCGCAGGGAGAACGGCTGAGCCATACGGACGATACTTTCGTAAACCGCAGAATCACCGTGCGGGTGATATTTACCGATCACGTCACCGACCACACGGGCGGATTTCTTATAAGGTTTGTTCCAGTCGTTACCCAGTTCGCTCATGGCGAAAAGCACACGGCGGTGCACCGGCTTCAGGCCATCACGCACATCAGGTAAAGCTCGGCCAACGATGACCGACATGGCGTAATCGAGGTAAGAGTTCTTCAACTCTTCTTCGATATTGACCGGTGTAATTTCTCTCGCAAGGTCGCTCATGGAGCCGCTATCCCTCTACTTAATGCCGGTTTTTAAAGGTGCGAAAGTATATCACATCGCTTACGTGCGGTGAACGTAAAGCGGGGTTTAATGGCGCTTTTCCTTCGCGCTGAAAGATGCGCTGGGCTGGCTTAAGCGTTTATACTGAAGCCATATTTTGCCAGGAGTAATGATTCAATGAGTGAACAACCGCAGGAAAGCCGCCAGAACGTCGATCACGCTGAAATCGCCAAATTTGAAGCCGTGGCCTCACGCTGGTGGGATTTAGAGGGTGAATTTAAGCCGCTTCATCGTATTAACCCCCTGCGACTTGGCTGGATTGCGCAGCACAGCGACGGGCTATTTGGCAAAAAAGTGCTCGACGTCGGCTGCGGCGGCGGCATCCTCGCCGAGAGCATGGCACGCGAGGGCGCAGAGGTCACCGGGCTCGATATGGGCGCAGAGCCGTTAGAGGTTGCTCGCCTGCACGCACAAGAGAGCGGCGTTAGCATCAACTACGTGCAGCAAACCGTTGAAGATCACGCCAACAGTCACGCTGGGCAGTACGATGTGGTGACCTGCATGGAGATGCTGGAGCACGTGCCGGATCCGCGCTCCGTGGTGCTGGCCTGCGCGCGGCTGGTGAAACCGGGGGGCGAAGTCTTTTTTTCCACCATCAATCGTAATCCCAAGGCCTGGCTGCTGGCGGTCTTTGGCGCAGAGTACGTATTGCGCATGGTGCCGCGCGGCACGCACGACGTGAAGAAATTTATTCGTCCTGCTGAACTGCTGAACTGGGTTGATGAAACGCCGCTGCGTGAAAAGCACATGATCGGCCTTCATTACAATCCTCTGACCAATCAGTTCCGCCTCGGACGCGGCGTTGACGTTAACTATATGATTCATGCCCACTGCCAAGCGGACTAACCCCGGTTGACCACGCTCATGCCTGAGAGCGTAAGGGGCATCTTTTGCTTCCGCTGTCAGGCTGATTTGCCTTGCTGGCTTCACGGTCAGCAAGCCCACTGGCTTCATCAGATCAATTTCCTCTTAGACGCTCCCATCCCTTTTCACTAGGCTGTTTTCGTCACAAAAATTTCACACCGTTTGCGGTAAATGTTCGCTGCGACTCGGCGCGCTGACGGGTTATTTGAGCTAAGAAAATTCTTGCACTGCTGCCGTTGAGCAATAAACCAGCGCTCGATCAAACTATGAAAAAAAAGTGCTGCCCGGTTGACAGCTGTTGTAAGCCTTGTGGCATGGGGATCCAGGATTTTAGCCACCCCCGTAGACGGATTTTTTTGTGAAAATCAACTCTTGTGATGCACAGAATGCTGGCTAGAATACTCACCATATTGTTGTTCAAACTTCCCGCACCCCCTATATATAGTGTTTATCCACAGGTTTACTCACAATGAGCGACTTGTGCATAGACCTTGTGCATACCGGGGGATAATTTTGTATTTCATGGACAGGTAAACACGCGACATGAACCAAAGTCTGCTCGTTACTAAACGCGATGGCCGTCAAGAACGTATTGATCTCGATAAGATTCACCGAGTGCTGGATTGGGCCGCTGAGGGTCTGAACAACGTCTCGGTCTCTCAGGTTGAGTTACGTTCGCATATCCAGTTTTATGATGGGATCCGCACCTCTGATATCCATGAGACCATTATCAAGGCCGCAGCAGACCTGATTTCACGCGATGCGCCGGATTACCAGTACCTGGCCGCGCGCCTGGCGATTTTCCACCTGCGCAAAAAAGCCTATGGCCAGTTTGAGCCGCCCAAACTCTACGACCAAGTGGTAAAAATGGTCGAGATGGGGAAATACGATCGCCATCTGTTGGAAGATTACAGCGTGGAAGAGTTCGAGCAGATGGACGCGTTTATCGACCACTGGCGCGACATGAACTTCTCCTACGCCGCCGTGAAACAGCTTGAAGGGAAATACCTGGTGCAAAACCGCGTAAGCGGTGAAATCTACGAGAGCGCCCAGTTCCTGTATATTCTGGTTGCGGCGTGCCTGTTCTCCGGTTATCCGCGCGATACCCGTATGGACTACATCAAACGCTTTTACGACGCGATCTCGACGTTCAAGATCTCGCTGCCTACGCCGATTATGTCGGGCGTGCGCACCCCTACCCGTCAGTTCAGCTCCTGCGTTTTGATTGAGTGCGGCGACAGCCTCGACTCCATTAACGCCACCTCCAGCGCCATTGTGAAGTACGTGTCACAGCGTGCAGGTATTGGCATTAATGCGGGCCGTATCCGCGCGCTGGGTAGCCCAATTCGCGGCGGTGAGGCGTTCCATACCGGCTGTATTCCGTTCTATAAGCACTTCCAGACGGCAGTGAAGTCCTGCTCGCAGGGCGGCGTACGCGGCGGTGCCGCCACGCTGTTCTATCCTATGTGGCATCTGGAAGTTGAAAGCCTGCTGGTATTGAAAAACAACCGCGGCGTGGAAGGCAACCGCGTGCGTCATATGGACTATGGCGTGCAGATCAACAAGCTGATGTACACCCGCCTGCTGAAAGGCGAAGACATCACGCTGTTCAGCCCGTCGGACGTACCGGGCCTGTATGACGCCTTCTTCGCCAATCAGGATGAGTTTGAGCGTTTGTACACACAGTATGAAAAAGACAGCAGCATTCGCAAACAGCGCGTGAAAGCCGTGGATCTGTTCTCGCTGATGATGCAAGAGCGTGCCTCAACTGGCCGCATCTACATCCAGAACGTGGACCACTGCAACACGCACAGTCCGTTTGATCCCAGCATTGCGCCGGTGCGTCAGTCTAATCTCTGCCTGGAGATCGCACTGCCAACCAAGCCGCTGGAAGACGTGAATGATGAAAACGGTGAAATCGCTCTCTGTACGCTCTCTGCGTTTAACCTTGGCGCCATTGAGAGCCTTGATGATCTGGAAGAGCTTGCAACCCTTGCAGTGCGTGCGCTGGATGCGCTGCTGGATTATCAGGACTACCCAATCCCGGCCGCGAAGCGTGGCGCGATGGGCCGCCGTACGCTGGGCATTGGCGTCATCAACTACGCGTACTACCTGGCGAAAAACGGCGTGCGTTACTCCGACGGCAGCGCCAACAATCTGACGCACAAAACCTTTGAAGCCATTCAGTACTATCTGCTGAAAGCCTCAAATGAACTGGCCAAAGAGCAAGGTGCCTGCCCGTGGTTCAACGAAACCACCTATGCGCAGGGCATTCTGCCGATTGATACCTACAAAAAGGATCTTGACGCGGTGTGCAGCGAGCCGCTGCATCTGGACTGGGAAGGTCTGCGTACATCGATCACGCAACACGGCCTGCGTAACTCTACGCTCTCAGCGCTGATGCCGTCTGAAACCTCCTCGCAGATTTCAAACGCCACCAACGGCATTGAGCCTCCGCGCGGTCACATCTCGATCAAAGCGTCGAAAGACGGCATCCTGCGTCAGGTGGTGCCGGAGTATGAGCGTCTGAAAGATCAGTACGAACTGCTGTGGGAAATGCCTTCCAACGATGGTTATCTGCAGCTGGTCGGCGTGATGCAGAAATTTATCGATCAGGCCATCTCGTCGAACACCAACTACGATCCTGGCCGCTTTGCCAACGGCAAAGTGCCGATGAAACAGCTGCTGAAGGATCTGTTGACGGCGTATAAATTTGGCGTGAAAACCCTGTACTACCAAAACACCCGTGACGGTGCGGAAGATGCACAGGACGATTTAGCCCCGTCCATTCAGGATGATGGCTGCGAAAGCGGCGCTTGTAAGATCTAACCGCAAGTCAGGCGCTTTTTCATCTCAGGGCTGGCACAGCCAGCCCGTTTCACTTTTTGGACTCAGTCATGGCTTACACCACATTTTCGCAGAACAAGAATGATCAGCTGAAAGAACCGATGTTCTTTGGTCAATCCGTTAACGTTGCGCGTTTCGACCAGCAGAAATATGACATTTTTGAAAAGCTGATCGAAAAGCAGCTCTCCTTTTTCTGGCGTCCGGAAGAAGTCGATGTCTCACGCGATCGCATCGATTATCAGGCGCTGCCCGATCATGAAAAGCACATCTTCATCAGCAACCTGAAGTATCAGACGCTGCTGGACTCGATTCAGGGCCGCAGCCCGAACGTGGCGCTGCTGCCGCTGATTTCGATTCCCGAGCTGGAAACCTGGATTGAAACCTGGGCGTTTTCCGAGACGATCCACTCGCGCTCTTACACCCATATCATCCGTAACATCGTCAACGATCCGTCGCTGGTTTTCGACGACATCGTGACCAACGAGCAAATTCTGGCGCGTGCCCAGGATATCTCAAAGTACTACGATGACCTGATTGAAATGACCAACTACTGGCATCTGCTGGGCGAAGGTACGCATCAGGTGGCGGGTAAGACGGTGGAAGTCAATCTGCGCAAGCTCAAAAAGCAGCTGTATATCTGCCTGATGAGCGTCAACGCGCTGGAAGCGATTCGCTTTTATGTCAGCTTCGCCTGCTCTTTCGCCTTCGCCGAGCGTGAATTGATGGAAGGCAACGCAAAAATTATTCGTCTGATTGCACGTGATGAAGCGCTGCACCTCACCGGCACGCAGCATATGCTGAACCTGATGCGCAGCGGTGAAGACGATCCGGAAATGAAAGAGATTGCCGCCGAATGCCGCGAAGAGTGCTTTGAATTATTCAAAAAAGCCGCCGAGCAGGAAAAAGAGTGGGCGGAATATCTGTTCAGCGGCGGTTCAATGATCGGTCTGAACAAAGATATTCTGTGTCAGTACATCGAGTACATCACCAATATCCGTATGCAGGCGGTGGGCCTCGACCTGCCGTTCCAGACGCGTTCAAATCCGATTCCGTGGATCAATGCCTGGCTGGTGTCTGACAATGTGCAGGTCGCGCCGCAGGAAGTGGAAGTGAGCTCGTATCTGGTGGGTCAGATTGACTCCGAAGTGGGCGAAGACGACTTTAACGATTTCCAGCTGTAATCATGAGTCGTTCTGTCGTCATTCTGCGCAGTTCCGGCTCCCGGCTGGAGTGCGCAGACGATCACCCCAATCTCTTGACGACGCTGGAAGCGCATAATTTGTGCGTGGAATTTCAGTGTCGCGAAGGGTACTGCGGATCCTGCCGCATGCGCTTGTTAAAAGGCGAAGTGGATTATGCAGAAACCCCCCTGGCGTTTATTCAGCAGGGCGAGATTTTGCCCTGCTGCTGCCGCGCCAAGGGGGAGATTGAGATCGAGCTTTGATGTCAGGCCGCCTGTTCGGGCGGCCTCAGCTTTTCACCGTTTCCAGCACGTCAATCCAGCCGTACCCGGTGGTGACGTCACTGCCGTGCAGCCAGCGGCGCAGCATATTCATCGCCATCATCGCCACCACTTTTTGCCGCGTTTCCAGATTATGACGCCCCGGCGAGAACTTCACACGCTGCCCCCAGCTGGCTTCCGGCGTGTGTAGGGCCAGGGCAATTTCTCCCTCGTGTAAATTGCCCACCGACAGCGCCAGCACGGTGCCTTCGCGTGCGGCCAGCGCGCGCGTGCGCGCCACCTGCGTGTCGAGATCTTCCTGCTGCGGTGGCAGAATTTCCGCTGCGCTCAGCGGCACTGCCGCCGACGCTAACTGCCAGTGCAAGAGACCTGCGGTAAACTGTTCGCTGAGTGCTAAACGGAAACCACGCTGCTGTAGCTCACGCGCCAGCGCGGGCGGCAGGCCTTCTCGCCCTTCAAAAATGGTGCACTCTGCCAGCAGCAATTTCACCTGCTGCCACACCTGCTCCATCGCCACGCGCTGTGTTTCCGGCCCGGTCAGCTTGATTTCAATAATGGGCATGGAGGTGCGATACCCCATGACCACGCCCTGCGGCAGGGGCAGCGGTTCAAGCTCGTTGGCAATGTCACTTTCGCCGCGGCCAAAGGTGGTTAGGCGCAGGCAGAGCGGCGGCGCGGGCAGCTCAAAGCGCTGCTTAAGACGCGGCAGGATCTCCTCTTCAACCATGGTTTTAAACTCAGACGGTACGCCCGGCGTAAAGAACATCCAGCAGCGGTTGAGCTGCATGGCAAAGCCGCAGGCGGTGCCCACCGGGTTATTGAGCATTTCAGCGCCAGCCGGGATCTGCGCCTGCTTGCGGTTACTGGGTGCCATGACGCGGCCGCGTCCAGCGAACCACGCCTCCATTTTTTCCAGCCACGCCTCGTGCATCACCAGTTCCGTGCCGCTGGCCTCGGCGGCGGCCTGCGCACTGAGATCGTCGCTGGTGGGACCTAGGCCGCCATTGACGATCAGTACATCGGCGATGTGGCTACGCTGTACCAGCGTTTCCACCAGCGAGGACATCGCATCGCCAACCGTGGTGCGGCTGGTCATAGGCAGGCCGTGCTGAAACAGCAGTTCGGCCAGCCAGGCGGCATTGGTATCGACAATTTGCCCATGTAAAACTTCATCGCCCGTGGCGAGCATTTCTACGCGTATCACGTGAGTTTTCTCCTTGTCCCTGTAGGTATTAACTGTAGGAAGGAGACGCGTGAAACACAATCACGAAGCGTGCGAAGTCATCAGAAAGAAGGCGGGCGAGGAAAGAACGGGCGCAACCGCGGTTACGCCCGATGGGATTAACGACGGGCTAACAGCAAGCCAACAAACAGACCGGCCGCCGCGCCGATGCCGATACCCTGCCACGGCTTCTCATGCACGTAGTCATCAGCCTGGTATGCCACCTGTTTTGCGCGGTAGTAATAGCTGTCAGACGCCTGGCTAACGCGATGTTTAACATCTTCCAGCGCCTTCTCTGCCTTCATTTTCAGCTCGATATACTTCTGATCGGCAGGGTCGCCCGAGGATTTCAGCACTTCCTCCAGCGTCTCCGTCAGCAGCGCCAAATCATCATCAAGGTGGGTTTCAAAACGGTTTTCAAATTGATTGGTAGATGACACGATGCAGTTCCTCCATGTAATAACTCGTCGATTAACTATAGTCATTATTTTCCGCTTTGCGGGGCTGGCTGCCAGGATCCCACGCTATCGGGGTGATAAAGCCGCATCCCAGAGAAAAAAACGTTACGTGCGGCAACGAAATCTGCTTCGCTTAGTTGATTAATCTGATAAATTTTCAGCGCACTGAATTTTTTGTTTTCGCCACTGTCGTAACTCCCTGAAGCCAGACGCCCTGCGTCCTTATGGCAGTTAAATACACTCGAGCAGCTAAGGATTAGAACTCCGGCATGAATCGTAGAAAATTTATGAAAGCGTCCATGGCCCTCTCTGCCGTTAGCGGTATGACCGGGCTCTCCTCGCTGTTTGCGCAGTCTGCCTGGGCCGATGACGGCATCGCTGACGGCACCGCAGTGCGTTTCGATTTCGATGTATTGAAAAAGAAAGCCGCTGCGCTTGCGAAGCAGCCTTGGGGCGGCGCCCCCGGCCCATTGCCCGCCACCTTGGCCAATCTGACGCCGCAGGCCTATAACGAAATTCAGTACGACGCCAATCACTCGCTGTGGAACAACATCCCCGACCGGGAGTTGGATGTGCAGTTTTTCCACGTGGGCATGGGCTTTAAGCGCCGTATTCGCATGTTTTCCGTGGATGCTGCCAGCCGCGAAGCGCGCGAAATTCACTTCCGCCCTGAACTGTTTAACTACCATGATGCGAATGTGGATACGCAGCAGCTGGTCGGTAAAACCGATCTCGGTTTTGCCGGCTTCCGCGCCTTTAAAAAACCTGAGCTGGCGCGACGTGACATCGTCTCCTTCCTCGGTGCCAGCTATTTCCGCGCCGTAGATGAAACCTACCAGTATGGCCTGTCAGCGCGCGGCGTCGCGGTCAATACGTTCAGTAATGGGCAGGAAGAGTTCCCTGATTTCACGGCATTTTGGTTTGAAACGCCCAAAGCCGACGACACCACGTTCGTGGTATACGCCCTGCTGGACGGCGCCAGTCTGACCGGCGCGTACAAGTTCACTATCCACTGCGAAGAGAAGCGCGTGGTGATGGAGGTGGAGAACCACCTGTTTGCACGCAAAGAGATCCGTCAGCTGGGGATTTCCCCCATGACCAGCATGTTCAGCTGCGGAACCAACGAACGCCGCATGTGCAATACGTACCATCCGCAGATCCACGACTCCGATCGCCTTGCCATGTGGACCGGAAAAGGCGAATGGATTGCACGCCCGCTGAACAATCCACAGCGGCTGCAATTTAACGCTTACGAGGATGAGAATCCGCGTGGGTTTGGCCTGTTACAGCTCGATCACGACTTTAAAAACTACCAGGATGTGATCGGATGGTATGACAAGCGTCCAAGTCTATGGGTAGAACCGATTGGCAAATGGGGTAAAGGTGCTATCAATTTGATGGAGATCCCCACCACCGGTGAAACGCTGGATAACGTGGTCTGCTTCTGGCAGCCCAGCGAACCGGTGAAAGCGGGCAGTGAATTTAGCTTCCAGTACAAACTCTACTGGAGCCAGCTGCCGCCGGTACGCAGCGGCCTGGCGCGCGTGGATGCCACCCGCACCGGCATTGGCGGCTTCCCGGAAGGCTGGGCGCCGGGCGAACACTTCCCGGATACCTGGTGCCGCCGCTTTGCCATTGATTTTATCGGTGGCGACCTGAAAGCAGCCGCGCCGAAAGGGATCGAGCCGGTGATTACCGTGTCTGACGGCACGGTCAAACAGGTGGAGATCCTCTACGTTGAGCCGATCGATGGCTATCGCATTTTGTTCGATTGGTATCCCACCAGCGCGTCCACTAAACCGGTGGAGATGCGGCTATTCCTGCGTACCAAAGAAGAGACGCTCAGCGAGACGTGGCTCTACCAATACTTCCCGCCGGCCCCGGATCAGCGTAAATACACCGACGATCGGCAAATGACGCCGGGCTAACTCAGCACAGGCGGCGAGGTGCACACCTCGTCGCTATCCTCTCTGCATACCGATATGCGGAATGTTGTCTTCCAGATACACCTCCCCCACCGCGCTAAAGCCTAAACGGCCGTAGAACCCTTCAAGATGTGCCTGGGCGGAAAGATAAATGGCGTGCTGCGGCCAGTGTTGCTCACAGCTCTCCAGCGCCTTCTCCATCAGGCGGTAACCCAGCTGTAGCCCCCTCGCCTCCTGTGACACGATCACGCGGCCAATCATCACCGGTGCGGCGTCGTCGGCAGGCGTGAGCACGCGCGCGTAAGCCAGCAGCTTCCCCTCCAATTCCCCCAGAATATGGCGATTGTCGCGTGCCAGATCCTGCCCGTCGATATCCAGGTAAGGGCAGTTTTGCTCGACGATAAATACCTGATTACGTAACGCCAGTAACCGGTGCAGCTGCTGCACGCTTAGCGCCCGGTGATGGCAATCAACCCATTGAATATCCATAATAATTCCTGATATGCATCGGAGAAAGGAAAGTGCAGAATAACACACCCCGCGCCGCAGGGACGCTCACATCTGGCTTTGTCTGGCCAAGCGGTAGGCAAAAAAAATCAGGCCCGAAGGCCTGATTAGTGTGCGGCTGTGCAGGGTTACATCAGCGGTTGCGCCATCTGCACCAGCGAGATCAGCGGCTGCGGATACACCCCTAACAGCAGCACCAAAATCGCGGAGATCAGCACCACGACGCCACCTGCCGTAAATGCCCAGTTGGCGGGCGTATCGCGGGTGTGCAACTCCGGCGGGCTGAGATAGAGGCTTACCGTTACGCGCAGGTAGTAATAGAGACCGATGGCACTGCCCGCCACCACCGCCGCCGTGAGCCACCACAGGTGTGCATTTACGCCAGACGCGATCACGTAGAATTTGCCAATGAAGCCGAGCGTCATCGGAATGCCCGCCAGCGACAGCATCATCACGGTCATCACCGCAGACAGAATGGGACGGTGCCAGAACAGACCGCGGTAAGAGTAGAGCGAGTCGGCATCCGGGCCACGGTAAGGACTGGACATCAAACTCACCACGCCAAAGGCGCCGAGGCTGCTGAACAGGTAGCCTGCCAGATACACACCCGCCGTCTCCAGCGACAGCTGATGGGTTTTCACCGCAATCAGCGCCACCAGCAGATAACCCAAGTGCGCAATAGAAGAGTAGCCGAGCAGACGCTTGATGTTGCTCTGCGAAATCGCCATCAGGTTACCAAACAGAATCGAGACAAAGGCAATCACGCCCAGTACCGTGCGTACCGCTTCGCTGTCCGTCACCGGCGCGTACATAAACAGGCGCATGATCACGGCAAAAATCGCGATTTTACTGGCGGTAGCCAGGAAGGTCGAAACTGGCGCGGGCGCGCCTTGGTAGACATCGGGCGTCCACAGGTGGAACGGCACCAGCGACAGCTTAAAGCCAAGGCCGATAATCATCATGCCCAACCCCACCAGCAGCAGCGGCTGCTGAATCATGCCGTCATTCAGGCTTTTTCCCAGCTGAACAAAGCTGAGGCTCCCGGAATCGGCATAAATGAGGGCGATACCAAACAGCAGGAACGATGAGGCGGCTGCAGAAAGGATGGTGTATTTCAGCGCGGCTTCCAGTGACCGTTTCTGACGGAACGCATAGCCAATCAAGCCAAACAGCGGCAGAGACAGCAGTTCAATACCAATAAACAGCGCCGCCAGATGGTTGGCGCTGGCGAGCACCACGCCACCCAGTGCGGCAATCAGCACCAGCAGATAAAACTCGTCCTTGTTGTCAGGGTAGCCCGCCAGCCACGGATACGCGAAGGTGCAGGTGGCCAAACTCGCCAGCATTACCAGCGCGGTATAGAACATGGAGTAGCCGTCCACGCGCAGCAACGGCGTGACATCCAGCGCACCCACATGGCTAACAAACCAGAGTGAAAACAGCGCAAGGTTGAGTCCAATCACTGTCAGGGTGGCATTAACAAAGTGGTTGCGTCGCCACGCAATGGACAGCATCACAACCACCACCGTCAATCCGACGATTAACAGCGGCAGTAACGCGATCAATTGTTGAGGAGTTATTGTCATGGCGAATTACGGCCTTGTAGTTGAAATTGAAGCGGTAAACCACTGCTGAATATTGCTCATCGCAGCGTGGGACGTGTCGAGGATCGGCTGAGGATAGACGCCCAACAGCGTCAGCAGCACCACCAGCACGCCAATGGTCATAAATTCACGCGGGGACATGCCCGGCAGCGGCTCGGTAGATTTGGCTTCACCGTAGTAGGCACGCTGCATCATGATCAGGGAGTACACCGACGCAAACACCAGACCAAAGGTGGCAATCACGATGATAACCGGCACCACCTGGAAACTGCCGGTAAGGATCATAAACTCGCCGACAAAGTTACCGGTGCCTGGCATGCCGAGATTCGCCACCGCAAAGAACAGCGATAAGCCCGGGATCCATTTAATACGTGACCACAAACCGCCCATCTGGCGCAAATCACGTGTATGCAGACGCTCATACAGCTGACCACACAGAATAAACAGCGCGGCAGCGGACAGGCCGTGGGCGATCATCTGGATCACCGCGCCCTGGAACGCCAGCTGGCTGCCGGTATAGATGGCAATCAGCACGAAGCCCATGTGCGAGATAGAGGTGTAGGCGATCAGGCGTTTGATATCCGTCTGCGAGAACGCCATCCACGCGCCGTAGAAGATGCCGATAATACCCAGCCACATGGCGATAGGCGCAAATTCGGCGGAAGCGTGCGGGAACAGCGGCAAGCTGAAGCGCAGCAGACCATAGGCCGCGGTTTTCAGCAAAATACCGGCGAGGTCGACCGAGCCTGCCGTCGGCGCCTGACTGTGCGCATCGGGCAGCCAGCCGTGCAGCGGTACGACCGGCATTTTCACGGCGAACGCGATAAAGAAGCCCAGCATCAGCAGGTATTCAACGGTATGCGACATCGGCGTCTTCAGCAGCTGCTCGTAGCTGAAGGTCCATTCACCGGTGGCACTGTAGTGCACAAACACCAGCGCCAGAATCGCAATCAGCATCACCAAACCGGACGCTTGGGTATAAATGAAGAATTTGGTCGCCGCAGTGATACGGGTTTTGCCGTCAGACGCTTTATGACCCCAGAGCGCGATGAGGAAGTACATCGGCACCAGCATCATTTCCCAGAAGAAGAAGAACAGGAACATGTCGATGGCCAGGAACACGCCGATGACGCCACCGAGGATCCACATCAGATTGAGGTGGAAAAAGCCCTGATATTTCTCAATTTCGTTCCATGAGCACAGCACCGCCATCAAGCCCAGCAGCCCCGTCAGCACGACCATCAACAGGGAAAGCCCATCAATTGCCAGGTGGAAATTGATACCAAAACGCGGAATCCACGGCACAAGGAACGTCGATTGCCACTGCGGAATACCGGCAGCCTGCGTCAATGAATAGCCTCCCTGCAGCCACAGCTGCAGGCCAAGCGCCAGCGTCAGCCCCATGGTGATCATGGCGATCCAGCGCGGCACTTTCGCGCCGAGGCGCTCCGCTAACCAGCAAAGCAAGCCCCCGACGAAGGGGATGATTATTAGCCAAGGTAATAACACGGCGAACTTCCCTTTTTATTGCCTGACTTCAGGCAATTTTGACATTCTAATTGGGCGAGCGAACTCGCCCCGCTCATCAATCTTTAGATCACCAGCATCAGCGCCAGCACAACCACAGCGCCAATGCTCATGGACGCAACGTACCAGCGCAGGTGGCCATTCTCACTGGTCACCAGGCCTTTATTGCCGATACGCGACAGCAGCGCAGGCAGGTTCATCACGGCATTCAGTGGATCGCGCTGCAGCAGCCACGCCACACCCAGATAAGGTTTAACGAAAACCTTATCGTAGAGCCAGTCGAAGCCCCAAGCCGCGAACCACCACGTGCCAAAGAAGCGACCCGGTGCGCTGTTGGCCACGCGGCTCACCAGCTGACGTTTACCCAGCCAGAGCGCGGCAGCGATCAGAATGCCCAGCACCGCGACCACCCCAGAGGTCACTTCCAGCGCCACTTTGCCTGTTTCGCCAAAAGTGTTCTCCGGCAGAACGCCCGCCAGCGGCGGCGTAATCAACGCGCCCACGAAAGTAGAAAGCACCAGCAGCACAATGAGCGGTAAGTGATGCGTAATGCCTTTACCGGCGTGCGCATGAATTTTTTCTTCGCCGTGGAAGACGATGAAAATCATGCGGAAGGTATAGATTGAGGTCAGGAAGGCGCCGACCAGGCCCGCCACCATGAGATTGACGTGACCGTTTGCCAGCGCACCGAACAGGATCTCATCTTTACTGTAGAAACCGGCCGTCACCAGCGGCAGTGCCGCCAGCGCTGCGCCACCCACCAGGAAGCAAACGTAAACCAGCGGAATGCTCTTACGCAGGCCACCCATCTTGAAAATGTTCTGCTCGTGATGGCAAGCCAGAATCACCGAACCGGACGAGAGGAACAGCAGCGCTTTGAAAAAGGCGTGCGTCATCAGGTGGAAGATGGCGGCATCCCACGCCTGAACGCCCAGCGCCAGGAACATGTAGCCGATCTGACTCATGGTGGAGTAAGCCAACACGCGTTTGATGTCGGTTTGCACCAGCGCTGCAAAGCCTGCCAGCACCAGCGTCACGGCACCGACAATACCTACCAGATGCAGTACGTCTGGGGTCAGCAGGAACAGGCCGTGCGTGCGGGCGATCAGGTAGACACCGGCTGTCACCATGGTCGCCGCGTGGATCAGCGCTGAAACCGGTGTCGGACCGGCCATGGCGTCCGCCAGCCAGGTTTGCAACGGCAGCTGAGCCGACTTACCGACCGCGCCGCCGAGCAGCATCAGCGTGGCCCACTGCAACATATGGTTGTCTGCGGCAAAGTGCGCAGGTGCCAGGGTCATCAGTTCGCGGAAGTTCAGGGTGCCCAGTTCGTTGTAGAGAATGAACAGCGCGAAGGCGAGGAACACATCACCCACACGGGTGATAATAAAGGCTTTCATCGCCGCCTTGCCGTTCTCTGGATTGCTGTAATAGAAGCCAATCAGCAGGTAAGAACAGAGGCCCACCCCTTCCCAACCGAGATACATCAGCATCAGGTTGTCCGCCAGGACCAATACCACCATGCTGGCGATAAATAAGTTGGTATAGGCGAAGAAGCGTGAATATCCCTCTTCACCGCGCATGTACCATGAGGCGAACATGTGAATAAAGAAGCCCACGCCCGTGACCACTGACAACATGGTTAAAGACAGGCCATCCAGCACCAAATTCACTTTGATATTGAACTGGCCAACCTGCATCCAGGTCCAGAGCGGCTGGGTAAATGGCTGTTGGCCGTGGCTAAAGAAATCCATGCCAACAAACAGGGTGGTCAGAGCGGCAAGCCCCACCGAGCCCATGCCCACCGTCGCCGACAGGTTCTCCGACCAGCGACCACGGGAAAACGCTAACAGCAAAAAGCCGATCAGCGGAAATAGTACGGTTAAGTAGAGAAGATTCATCCGCGCATCTCGCTCACAGTGTCAATGTTCAGCGTCTGACGACGACGATAAAGCTGGAGCAGCAGCGCCAGACCAATACTGGCTTCGGCCGCCGCGAGGCTGATTGCCAGAATGTACATCACCTGGCCATCGGCTTGTCCCCAATAGCTGCCCGCCACCACCAGCGCAAGCGCGGCGGCGTTGATCATGATCTCCAGACCAATGAGCATAAACAGCAGATTGCGGCGCAGAACCAGTGAGGTCAGGCCGAGAACAAACAGCACGGCAGCCAGCATCAGGCCATGTTGTAACGGGATCATGCATGCTCCTCCTTCTTCGCTTGCGCATCCGTTGGACGGTTGCTTAGCACTTCGCCCTGACGCTCGTCACGCCCAATATGGAAGGCCACCACCAAGCCCGCCAGCAGCAGCATCGAAGCCAGTTCCACGGCCAGAACGTACGGGCCAAACAGGCTAATTCCCACCGCTTTCGCATCAATGACCGTGCCATCAATGCCCTGATCGTGCGCGGTGCTGATGGCGTAAATCATCACTGCCAGCAGCAGCAGAGAAACAATGCCAGGACCGATCCACAGCGTCGGTTTGAGCCATTCGCGCTCTTGATCCTGCTGCGCTTTGCCCAGGTTGAGCATCATCACCACGAACACGAACAGCACCATAATGGCACCCGCGTAGACGATGATTTCCAGCGCACCGGCAAAGTAGGCGCCCATTGAAAAGAACACGCCCGCAATGGAGAGCAGTGAAATAATCAGGTACAGCAGCGCGTGAACCGGATTGGTATGAGTAATGACGCGCAGCGTTGTTAGCACCGCCACCAGTCCGCAAAGATAAAACGCAAATTCCATAGCTGGCTCCTTAGGGCAACAAGCCTTTGACGTCGATGGGCTTGGCTTCGTTTTCCGCGTCGCCTTTCTCTTTACCGTCGATCGCCATCCCCGCCATGCGGTAGAAGTTGTACTCCGGATATTTACCCGGGCCGGAAATCAGCAGGTCTTCTTTTTCATACACCAGATCCTGGCGTTTGAATTCACCCAGCTCAAAGTCCGGCGTCAGCTGAATCGCCGTGGTAGGACAGGCTTCTTCACACAGACCACAGAAAATGCAGCGGGAAAAGTTGATGCGGAAAAACTCCGGATACCAGCGGCCATCCTGCATTTCCGCTTTTTGCAGCGAGATGCAGCCGACCGGACAGGCTACGGCGCACAGGTTGCACGCCACACAGCGTTCTTCACCGTCAGGATCGCGCGTCAGCACGATGCGTCCACGGTAGCGTGGCGGCAGGTACACCGGCTCTTCCGGGTACATCTGCGTCTCACGTTTGGCGAAGGCATGCATGCCGATCATCCAGATACTGCGCACTGTCGTGCCGAAGCCAACGACAATATCTTTTAATGTCATTTCTAAAACCCCTTACTGCGCGCTGTACAGAATCACTGCGGCGGTCGCCAGCAGGTTCAATAACGTCAACGGCAAACAAACTTTCCAGCCGAACGACAGCACCTGGTCGTAACGTGGACGCGGCAGCGCAGCACGAATCAGGATAAACATCACCATGAAGAATGCCGTTTTCAGGGCAAACCAGATGAACGGCGGCAGGAATGGACCGTGCCAGCCACCGAAGAACAGCGTCACAATCAGCGCAGAAACAGTGGTAATCGCCACATATTCGCCCACGAAGAACAGACCGAATTTCATGCCGGCATATTCAATGTGATAGCCATCGGCCAGCTCTTGCTCAGCTTCAGGCTGGTCAAACGGGTGACGGTGACACACCGCCACGCCGGCGATGCAGAAGGTAACGAAACCAAAGAACTGCGGGATGATGTTCCACAGGTGCGCCTGGTTCTCAACAATGGCATTGAGGTTGAACGATCCTGCCTGCGCGACGACGCCCATCAACGAAAGTCCAAGAAACACTTCATAGCTCAGCGTTTGCGCTGAAGCACGCATCGCGCCCAGCAGTGAGTATTTGTTGTTACTTGACCAGCCAGCAAAGAGCACGGCGTAAACCGCCAGTCCGGCCATCATCAGGAAGAACAGCAGACCGATATTGAGGTCAGTCACCATCCAGGTCGGTGAAACCGGCACAATCGCAAACGCCAGCAGCAGCGACACAAAGGCGATGACTGGCGCCAGCGTAAAGATAAAGCGGTCGGTAAACGGCGGAACCCAGTCCTCTTTGAAGAACATTTTGATCATGTCCGCAGCCAGCTGCAGCGAGCCGCCCCAGCCGACGCGGTTAGGACCGTAGCGGTTCTGCCATAGGCCGAGCAAGCGACGCTCGGCGAAGCTCATAAACGCACCGCAGGCCACTACCACCAGCAGGATCACGATGGCTTTCACAATCTGGAGGATGATGTCGATAACGTCCGGTGTCAGCCAGCTCATTGTGCCGCCTCCTGCAGTTTGTCAATGTGCGCACCGGAAAGGAACGGTGGTACGCCCGGCATACCCAGCGGCAGCCCCACCTGCCCTGCCTGCAACGCGGCAGAGAAACGAACGGGTAAGCGCACCGTTTCGCCGGCGCACACCAACTCCACTGAAGCGCCTGGGTTCACACCCAGCTTTTCTGCATCGGCAGGGTTAATCACCAAGGTGGCCGGTGCCATACGTTTTTGGAAGGTAGGGGAACGCTGCGTCATCTCCTCACTGCCAAACAGCTGGTAGTAAGGCGCAACGCGCCACTGCTCGCCTTCGGTGAAGCGCGCCGGTACGGCAGTAAACCACGGAAGCGTACCGTTGCCCGCCTCAAATAAACGCACGCCAGGATCGCCGTGGCGCAGTTTACCGCCCACTTCATCCTGGAACTTGTTCCACGCCTGTGGGGAGTTCCAACCGGGCGCCCAGGCAAACGGAATCTGCGAACGCGGTGCGCTTGGCTGGTTGTTCCCTTCCATTGAGAAGGCAAACATGGTGTCTTTGTCCTGCGGCTGACGCGGCTCGTGTACGCTGATATTCGCACGCAGGGCGGTACGGCCACTGCTGCGGTGCGGCGAACGGGCCAGTTTTTGACCGCGAATACGGAAGCTGGCGTCAGGCGCCGCGTCTTTAATGCCTTTTAACTGCGGCAGCGCCACGATCGCCGCGTCGATCACGTGATCGAGCTGCGTCCAGTCAACGTGACGGCTTTCAAGCGTGCTGTGCAGCGAGTGCAACCAGCGCCAGCTTTCCAGCATCACAATGCTCTCGTCGTAATAGGCCGGATCGTAAACCTGGAAGAAACGCTGCGCGCGGCCTTCGTGGTTAATCGACGTGCCGTCGCTTTCCGCAAAGCTGGCGGTTGAGAACACCAGACCGGCTTTCTCCAGGGTTGCAGTGCGCTGGTGATCCACCACGATAACGTTCGCGGTTTGCGCCAGTGCGGCATCGACCACGGCTTTAGGCGCGTGACGGTAGAGATCGTTTTCCAACACCACGAGCGCATCGGCTTCACCGTTACGCAACTGCTCCAGCGCCTGATCCAGCGTTTGTCCGCCGATCATGCCCAAGCCCATACTATTAGCGGCATCAGCCAGCAGCGTAATACCGACATCAGATCCGCGCGCTTTCAGCGCTTTCGCTACGTTGGCTGCGGCTTCAATCATGGCGGTGCTGCCTGAGTGCGTACCGGAGATGATCAGTGGCTTTTTGGCACCCGCTAGCGCCTGTACCACAACATCCAGTTTACCGTCCAAGGTGCTGTCGAAATCGGCGACTGACGGCGCCGTTTCATCCAGCGCGTGGGCGATGGCAAAGCCGAGGCGCGCCTGATCTTCAACCGGGGCGCGATAGCTCCACGCGGCGATATCATCCAGACGGGTCTCATCAACGTTGGTGACAAACAGCGGATGCTTTGCGTGCTGGCCAATGTTAAGGATGGCGGCGATCTGCCAATCGGCCACTTTCTGTGCCGCCGCCATGTCGCGCGCTTTGCCTTTTACGGCCTGGCGAACAGAAAGCGCAACGCGCGCACCGACCTGCGTCAGATCTTCACCCAGCACCAGCACCGCATCGTAGCTTTCGATTTCGCGCAGCGAAGGCGTGTAGATCCCTCCCTCACGCAGAATATCTAACATCAGGGCAACGCGTTCCTGCTCACCCGCAGGCATACCCGTAGAGAAGTTTTCGGCACCCACCAGTTCACGCAGGGCAAAGTTACTCTCAATGCTGGCGCGCGGCGAACCAATACCGATCACTTTATTAGCCTGGCGCAATACGTCAGCAGCGGCATTCACCGCCTGCTCAGCGTTGAGCGTGATCCAGCTATTGCCGCGCAGCTGCATCGGCTGACGGGGGCGATCTTTACGGTTGACGTAGCCATAGCCGAAGCGACCGCGATCGCACAGGAAGTAGTGGTTTACCGTGCCGTTATAGCGGTTTTCGATACGGCGCAGTTCGCCATAGCGTTCGCCGGGGCTGGTGTTACATCCCACGCTGCACTGTTGGCAGATGCTTGGCGCAAACTGCATATCCCACTTGCGGTTATAGCGTTCGGAGTGCGTTTTATCGGTAAAGACGCCGGTAGGACAGATTTCCACCAGGTTACCGGAGAACTCGCTTTCCAGCGTGCCGTCTTCGGGACGGCCAAAGTAGACGTTGTCATGCGCACCGTAGACGCCGAGATCTTTACCGTCAGCGTAGTCTTTGTAGTAGCGCACACAGCGATAGCAGGCAATACAGCGGTTCATCTCATGAGAAATGAACGGGCCCAAATCCTGATTCTGATGGGTACGTTTGGTGAAGCGATAGCGACGGAAGCTGTGTCCCGTCATCACCGTCATATCCTGCAGGTGGCAGTTACCGCCCTCTTCACACACCGGACAGTCGTGCGGGTGGTTAGTCATTAACCACTCCACCACGCTCTCACGGAACTCTTTCGCTTCGCCATCGTCAATGGAAATGAAGGTTCCATCCGAGGCCGGCGTCATGCAGGACATAACGAGGCGGCCGCGCGTGTCTTCGGCATTCTGGAATTGCTTGACCGCACACTGGCGGCAGGCACCCACGCTTCCCAGCGCGGGATGCCAGCAAAAATAAGGAATATCAAGGCCCAGAGAGAGACACGCCTGCAGCAGGTTGTCCGCTCCGTTCACATCATATTCTTTACCGTCTACATGAATTGTAGCCATAGTGAACATGCTTCCGTAAGGCTCGTCCGCGGACGAGCGTTAAACATCTAATTCTCTACCCGCGCGCGTGCGCAGCGGGCGTTCCGTATAAAGCAGCGACTTACCAGCGCGCTTTCAGCAGGTTGGGCTGAATGCCCCCGATGGATCGGGTATTCCCGAACACCTGCGGCGCGATGCCGGCCTCAAACTCTTCACGGAAATATTTAATGGCGCTCTGGAGTGGCTCGACGGCACCCGGTGCGTGAGCACAGAATGTCTTGCCGGGTCCGAGCTGGCGGCAGAGCTGCAGCAGCGTTTCAATGTCGCCCGGTTGGCCCTGTTTCTGCTCTAGCGCGCGCAAAATTTTCACGCTCCACGGCAAGCCGTCGCGGCAGGGCGTACACCAGCCGCAGGATTCACGCGCAAAGAACTCTTCCAGGTTGCGCACCAGCGACACCATATTGATTTCGTGATCCACGGCCATCGCCAGTGCGGTACCCAAACGGCTACCCGCTTTACCAATGCTGGCAAATTCCATCGGCAGATCGAGATGCTGATCGGTCAGGAAGTCGGTGCCTGCACCGCCCGGCTGCCAGGCTTTGAATTTCAGGCCATCGCGCATGCCGCCAGCGTACTCTTCAAGAATCTCACGCGCGGTGGTGCCAAAGGGCAGCTCCCAAACGCCAGGGTTTTTCACCCGTCCGGAGAAGCCCATCATTTTGGTGCCGGTATCTTCACTGGTAGAGATATTCTTGTACCATTCCACGCCATTCAGGAAGATGGCCGGGACATTGGACAGGGTCTCGACGTTATTCACGCAGGTGGGTTTGCCCCACACGCCCGCACTCGCCGGGAACGGCGGCTTAGAGCGCGGGTTCGCGCGACGGCCTTCCAGCGAGTTGATGAGCGCCGTCTCTTCACCGCAGATATAACGCCCTGCGCCGGTATGCACAAACAGCTCAAAATCAAAACCGGTGCCCAGAATGTTTTTTCCGAGGTAGCCCGCTTCCGTGGCTTCCGCGATGGCGCGACGCAAATTCTCGGCCGCTTCCACATACTCTCCGCGCAGGAAGATGTAGCCCCGGTAAGCTTTGAGCGCATAGGCGCTGATTAGCATGCCTTCCACCAGCTGATGCGGTAACTGCTCCATCAACAGGCGGTCTTTATAGGTGCCCGGCTCCATTTCATCGGCGTTACACAGCAGGTAACGGATGTTCATGGATTCATCTTTGGGCATCAGGCTCCACTTCAGGCCGGTGTTGAAACCCGCGCCACCGCGGCCTTTCAGACCGGATTCTTTGACGGTGGCAACGATCTCATCTTGGCTCAGCCCCTTGAGGGCTTTTTCCGCGCCAACATACCCGTTTTTACTGCGGTATTCGTCCAGCCAAATCGGCTGCTTATCGTCACGCAGACGCCACGTCAGAGGATGTGTTTCCGCAGTACGAATGATCTGTTTAAAGGTCATGGATACTGCTCCAACAGGTTGGCGATGCCTTCCGGCGTCAGGTGAACGTGCGTATCGTCGTTGACCATCATGGTTGGCCCTTTATCGCAGTTACCCAGACAGCAGGTCGGCAACAGGGTAAAGCGGCCATCGGCCGTGGTTTGGCCCGGCTTAATGTTCAGGTTTTGCTCTAGCGCGGACTGAATTCCCTGATAGCCAGTGATATGGCATACCACGCTGTCGCAGTAGCGAATAACGTGGCGCCCCACTGGCGTGCGATAAATCTGGCTGTAGAACGTGGCTACCCCTTCTACGTCACTGGCAGGAATGCCAAGAACGTTAGCAATGGCGTGAATGGCACCGTCTGGCACCCAGCCGCGCTGCTTCTGCACAATCTTTAACGCCTCGATCGACGCGGCGCGTGCATCTTCATAATGGTGTTTTTCATGCTCGATAGCGTGGTGCTCGGCCTCGCTCAGCACAAAGACCTCGTTAGGGTCGATGGTTTGAATGGCAATTTTTTGATCGTGCATAATTAGCGGTCCACGTCTGACATAACAAAATCGATGCTACCAAGGTATACGATCAGGTCGGATACCAGACTGCCGCGGATTACCGAAGGAATCTGCTGCAGATGCGGGAAGCTCGGCGTGCGCACGCGCGTGCGGTAGCTCATGGTGCTGCCATCGCTGGTCAGGTAATAGCTGTTGATACCTTTGGTCGCCTCGATCATCTGGAATGATTCGTTGGCTGGCATCACTGGGCCCCATGAAACTTGCAGGAAGTGCGTAATCAGGGTTTCGATGTGCTGCAGCGTGCGCTCTTTCGGCGGCGGTGTGGTCAGCGGATGATCGGCTTTGAACGGGCCTTCCGGCATATTTTTTAAGCACTGCTCAAGAATGCGCAGCGACTGCCACATCTCTTCCATTTTCAGCTGAACGCGCGTGTACGCGTCGCTGATGCCCGCGCCCACTGGCACCTCGAAATCAAAGTTTTCGTAGCCTGAATAGGGACGCCATTTGCGCACGTCAAAATCCAGACCTGTGGCACGCAGACCCGCACCGGTGGTTCCCCACGCCAGCGCTTCATCCATGTTGTACGCCGCAACGCCTTGTGAACGGCCCATCAGCACGGTATTGCGCAGTGCGGCTTTGTCATACTCTTTCAGACGCTTGGGCATCCAATCGAGGAATTCACGCAGTAAGCGTTCCCACCCTTTCGGCAGGTCATGCGCCACGCCGCCAATGCGGAACCAGGCCGGGTGCATACGGAAACCGGTAATCGCTTCGACCACATCGTAAATTTTTTGACGATCCGTGAAGGCAAAGAACACTGGCGTCATCGCGCCGACGTCTTGAATAAAGGTTGAGATGTACAGCAGATGGCTGTTGATGCGGAATAGCTCAGAGAGCATAACGCGAATCACATTGACGCGATCCGGTACTGTGATGCCGGCCAACTTTTCTACCGCCAGCACATAAGGCATCTCATTAACGCAGCCGCCCAGGTATTCAATACGGTCGGTATAGGGAATATAGCTGTGCCACGATTGACGCTCGCCCATCTTTTCGGCGCCGCGGTGGTGATAGCCCACGTCCGGTACGCAATCCACAATCTCTTCACCATCGAGCTGCAGAATGATGCGGAACGCACCGTGCGCCGACGGGTGGTTTGGCCCCAAGTTGAGGAACATGAAGTCCTCGCTGTTGGTGCCGCGCTTCATTCCCCAGTCTTCAGGTTTGAACGTCAGCGACTCCATCTCCAGATCCTCTTTTTGCTTGGTCAGCGTAAAAGGATCGAATTCGGTGGCGCGCGCGGGATAATCTTTGCGTAGCGGATGCCCTTCCCACGTCTGCGGCATCATAATGCGCGTAAGGTGTGGGTGACCGTTGAACGTAATACCAAACATCTCCCACGTTTCGCGCTCGTACCAGTTGGCATTGGCGAAAATTTTGGTGATGGTGGGCACATTCAGATCGTTTTCGGATAACGCCACCTTGAGCATGATGTCGCGGTTACGTTCAATAGAAAGCAGATGGTAGAAAACAGAAAAATCCGCCGCCGGGAGACCGGCACGGTGGGTGCGCAAACGTTCATCTACGCCATGCAGGTCATACAGCATGACGTACGGCTTAGGCAGCTTGCGCAGGAACTCGATGATTTCTGGCAGCTGTTCACGCTTAATCCAAACCACCGGAATACCGGTGCGGGTCGCCTGAACGGTAAAGGCATCAGGCCCAAAACGGTTACGCAGCTCGCCGATAACCGGATCATCAAGGTGATCGCGGGTTTGCCAGCCAGGCTGAGCGAGATCTTGCGTGGTCAAATCTGTCATACGTTACTCACCATTCCGGCCTGTACTCAGGCACTCAAATGAAAGCGTCAGGATGGCGGCACACAATAAATTGTCATGTTCTGCTGCGGCCGAAATGCCATCCTTCTACGGGTCGCTTAAACTTCGTCTGGGGTTCTCAGGTTGGTAACGGCGATACGTTCACCGCGCTTCCTTTCACGCTCAGACTGCATATTGGCACGGTAAACACCTTGGTCGCCTACCACCCAAGAGAGCGGACGACGCTCTTTACCGATGGATTCACGCAGCAGCAGCAGCGCCTGCATGTAAGCCTCCGGACGCGGCGGGCAGCCTGGAATATAGACGTCTACCGGCAGGAATTTATCAACGCCCTGCACCACCGAATAGATGTCATACATGCCGCCTGAGTTCGCGCAGGCGCCCATGGAGATCACCCATTTCGGTTCCAGCATCTGGTCGTACAAACGCTGAATGACCGGGGCCATTTTGGTAAACGGCGTCCCTGCAATGACCATAAAGTCAGCCTGACGCGGCGAAGCACGCATAACTTCGGCACCAAAGCGCGCCACGTCGTGCACTGCCGTGAATGACGTCGTCATTTCTACGTAGCAGCAGGAAAGGCCGAAGTTATAGGGCCAGAGAGAGTTTTTGCGTCCCCAGTTCACCATGTCGTGCAAAGCATGCTCAAGCTTGCCCATATACACGCTACGGTGCACGTGCTGTTCCAGAGGATCAGTCACAATCTCTTGTTTTTGCAGGGGATAACGATCGTTATCGCCGCCGTTCGGGTCTACGCGTGTCAGCGTGTAGTCCATCTTATTGCCTCGCTTTTACTGCTTATGAGGATTGGTGTGGTTATGGCTAACCGGGCTTGATTTGACCACCACGCGGCGGCGCGCAGGTGCCCAATCCAGCGCACCAATGCGCACCAGATAAACCAGGCCAGCCAGTAGCACCAAAATGAAAATTGCGGCTTCGACAAAGCCGATCCAGCCGCTTTCGCGGATAGAAGTCGACCAGGCGTATAAAAAGAGGGCTTCGACGTCAAAAATCACAAAGAACATCGCAACCAAATAGAATTTAGCGGAGAGGCGAATGTGGGTATCACCTACGGACTCTATGCCCGACTCGAACGGGGTATTTTTATGGCGCGCACGCGCACGACCGCCCAGCAACCAACCGCCGGTAAGCATAAAGGCGCAGAGACCGAATCCAATGACGATAAAAACGATAAATGCCCAGTTGTGGGCAATGACTTCAGTGGCTGTTGACATACTCTTTGCTTACTCATCAAAAGTGGCGATGGCATCCTGCTCGCGCGCAGCAAACGCACCACATCGATTCAAGGGAAGGAAAAAAACCTTATAAACTGTGCTGTCATTGAGGAATAAACAGCAATTTTATAGGGGTTTTTACTCCTTTCTATAACCTTTTGTCAACTTTGACAAAAGTATCCAAACATTATTTTACACCCGCATCATATTATTAACATTCCCCTTCCTGAGCGCCAGCTAAATCGCTTCAGTCTGTGAGGTTATTTTCAGTGTAGTGGGGATTCGCATGCATGGATCGTGCAGTTAACCCCCATATTTTGGCAGGTCTTACCGGGATTTCCGCCCCCTAAACAGGGCTATTTTTATGATCCAGAACACATAATTATGTTTTTTGGTGCAAAAACAAGCGGTATCACCGCGCAACCACGGCGCAGTGACCGCTAACAAAATGATAAGTAACTTCCAATTGATTCCAAAATGGAATAAAAATGCTTTCGCGTGGTGTTTAGCAGTTTACTTTCACTATAAACGCTAAAAACCCTCGATTGAGGGGCATAAAAAAAGCCTTAGCTGCACAATCGCAGTCTAAGGCTTATTTTCGCGTGTTTATTGGCGTCAGGGCGCGGTATAAAAGCCCCCACTATTTCATGCTTTACTCTTCGTCATCCAACAGCAGCGCGCCATCGGCGTTGGCACTCAAGTTGTAAGGATCGTTCGTTGATTGCATCGCGTTGAAGATTGCCAGCGCCAACTCATTCTCGCTGTCCGGGTTGCGGCACAGCAGGTACTGCGTATCGGGCAGAACTGGCAAGCCTTCCGCCGCACCCATGACGCGCAGTTCCGGGCTCATCATTTCAACCGGACGCGCCGTCACGCCTAAACCGGCTTTTACCGCTGCGCGCACCGCAGCCAACGTTGAGGCAACGTAAGAGATGCGCCAAGGAATGCCGGCTTCGTTAAGGTGGTCAATCGCCATATCGCGGTACGGGCTTGGCTCATCCAGCAGTACCAGTGGAATAGCTTCCCCGCGCTGGAAAATGTAGTCCGCCGCGCAGTACCAGAGCGTGGGCGACGTACGCAGCACCTGATGCGTAAAGTTTCCCGGGCTGGAAGTGGTCACCACCAAATCCACTTCGCCTTGATTGAGCATTTCCATCATGAAGGGATTACGCTTAACCCGGACGTCGATGGCCAGTTTTGGATACACCGACGTTACGCGGTTAAGCAGAAACGGCAGAATGGTATCGGAAGTATCATCAGAGGCGCCGATGGTCAGGACACCCTGGATATTGCTGTACATTAACGAGGTGCAGGCTTCGTCATTGAAGCGCAGGATCTTGCGCGCGTAGCCCAACAGTTGAATGCCGTGCTCCGTAAGCAATTTATTACGTCCATGTCTGGCAAACAGCTCTTTACCTACCAACTGCTCCAGACGCTGCATCTGCTGGCTCACCGCTGACTGCGTTCTGCACACGGCTGCAGCCGCGGCTGCAAACGTATTCAGGTCAGCAACGGCAACAAAGGTACGCAGCAGATCGAGGTCGAGATTGAGTATCGGACGATTTGCATTAGTCATGTTTTTTCTTCACTTATAAGATTTTTTTAAACTACTACCCTGGTGTATCACCGCTTATCAAAGCGACAAGCGATAATGGTGCTTGACGGCCGCTCTGTGTTGAAGCGTCCATCCAAAATTGTATTAAACGGAAACCGACGCCCTTCTCTCCCATCCCTCTGGAGCAGCGTCATCAATCAAAGACAGAACAACTTTGGGCTAAAACTGAGTGCAAAAGATGCAGGCAGCTGCGTAGTTGTCTGGTTTCCCGCGAAAAAGACCGGCGGGGCAAAAGCGGTAACAGCGTGTTTTGCTGATGCGATGCGTTAAGGCGCATCAAATAATAAGTTATACTTAATCATTTTTAGGCCAAAAATGGAAATGTTTTTGTGCCAAACCGTGCGATTTTACTGCGTATTGCCCATAAAATACCGCCTTTGCGACTTTTAACGTTTCGGAAAACCGTTCCGTACCGTTTTTCAACAAGTGCTAAAGATCCAACAAAAATACTATTTAATCTCTGTTTACTGTCGTGTTTGAGGTCAGCTCGCTTTCAGGTTTTATGGCGCAAAAGTGAATAATCATTCACTGGCGAAATTGTTTTATCTCTTTCCCCGCCATTAAGTGAACAATTATTCGGCATCTAAAAAGATTCCTTTAACTATTTCATCACGTCGCTAATCACTTTTTCATCGCGCGCGACAAAACTATCACCGCTTTTTAGTCTGATAACATAGGACGAAGCCGGAAACGCCCGAAATGAAATATGGCGCAATCCTCTAAATATTTACGCAATTTTAGATTTAAACACTAGCAATGATGATGCTACGCCTTTTTCATACCATCTATGACCGCAAAAAATATGAAACGCGCCAAAACCCGCCGCTGCCCTTCTTTTGTCGCAGTGAGAGGAGTAAATTGGGCGGGTTTTATTTTTTGCGGCAGGTTAAAGGACTCTGCCCACTGAGGCGGTAACAATGAATTTTCAAATTGATAAATCCGGAAAGCTGGAAAATGTCTGTTACGACATCCGTGGTCCAGTGCTTAAAGAAGCAAAACGCCTTGAAGAAGAAGGTAACAAAGTTCTCAAACTGAACATTGGCAACCCCGCCCCTTTTGGTTTTGAAGCCCCCGATGAAATTCTGGTTGATGTGATTCGCAACTTGCCGAGCGCGCAGGGTTATTGCGATTCAAAAGGACTCTATTCCGCACGTAAAGCCATCATGCAGCACTATCAGGCACGGGATATGCGCGACGTGACGGTAGAGGATATCTATATTGGCAATGGCGTTTCTGAGCTTATTGTTCAGGCCATGCAAGCGCTGCTGAACAGCGGCGATGAAATGCTGGTACCCGCGCCGGACTACCCACTCTGGACCGCCGCTGTGTCGTTATCCGGTGGTAAAGCCGTACATTACCTTTGCGATGAATCTGCCGGTTGGTTCCCGGATCTTGACGATATTCGCAGTAAGATCACCCCACGCACGCGCGGCATCGTGATCATTAACCCGAATAATCCTACCGGCGCGGTTTACAGCAAGGCGCTGCTGATGGAGATTGTCGAGATTGCCCGTCAGCATAATCTGATCATTTTTGCCGATGAAATCTACGACAAAATCCTCTACGACGAGGCGCAGCATCACTCTATCGCCGCCCTGGCGCCGGACCTATTAACGGTGACCTTTAACGGGCTCTCCAAGACCTACCGCGTGGCGGGTTTCCGTCAGGGCTGGATGGTGCTGAATGGACCGAAAAACCACGCTAAAGGCTATATCGAAGGGCTTGAAATGCTGGCGTCGATGCGTCTGTGCGCCAATGTACCCGCGCAGCATGCTATCCAGACGGCGCTCGGTGGCTATCAGAGTATCAGTGAATTTATTGCACCCGGTGGACGGCTCTATGAGCAGCGGCAGCGCGCATGGGAGCTGATCAACGAGATTCCCGGCGTAAGCTGCGTCAAGCCGCAGGGAGCGCTGTATATGTTCCCACGCATTGATGCCAAAAAATTTAATATCCTCGACGATCAAAAAATGGTGCTCGATTTCCTGTTGCAGGAAAAAGTCCTGCTCGTACAAGGCACCGCCTTCAACTGGCCATGGCCCGATCACGTGCGCATCGTCACGCTGCCGCGCGTTGACGATCTGGAAATGGCGATCAACAAGTTTGGCCGGTTTATTCTCGGCTATCGTCAGTGATCCTCGCCGCAGAAGGGAGGCCGCTGGCATCCCTTCTGCGGTGGCGGCATGAAGCGTATATACTGTCATGCTTTCAGTGAGGCACCTACTCGCAGCAACAGGAATCCGTCATGACCCGTAGTCACTTCTTTGCCCATCTCTCGCGTCTCAAATTGATTAATCGCTGGCCGCTGATGCGCAACGTGCGCACCGAAAATGTTTCAGAGCACAGCCTTCAGGTCGCGATGGTGGCGCACGCGCTCGCGGTAATTAAAAACAAAAAATTTAATGGCAACCTCAATGCCGATCGCATCGCGATGCTCGCGCTATACCATGACGCCAGTGAAGTGTTAACCGGCGATTTGCCTACGCCCGTTAAGTATTACAATGCGCAAATTGCTCATGAATATAAGAAGATAGAAAAAATCGCACAGCATAAGCTGATTGAGATGCTGCCCCCTGAGCTGCAGGATGCCTACCGGCCACTGTTAGATGAGCATCTGCATACAGAAAGCGAGCAAGCGGTGGTCAAGCAGGCGGATGCGCTGTGCGCCTACCTGAAATGTCTGGAGGAGCTGTCGGCGGGCAATAATGAGTTCCTGCTGGCAAAAGCGCGGCTGGAAAAAACCCTGGCGCAGCGGCGCTCACCCGAGATGGACTATTTCGTCGAGGTGTTTATTCCCAGCTTCAGCTTATCGCTGGATGAAATTTCTCAAGACTCACCGCTTTAAGCTGAACGGGCCTCACTGGCCCGCCTTCTAGCGTAAGGTGGTTAATGCCACGTCACCCGCCGCGTTTTTTTCAACCCGCAGCGGTGCGAGGTTAACCACACGAAGCATCAGCTCATGGCCACGCGGCGCGTTGGCCGGTGGGTTAACCGCCACCACGGCGCAGCCCGCGTCTAATCCAGCGATAATCCCTGCTGGGGCGTCTTCAACCACAATACATTCCGTTGGCGCGAGTCCTAAACGCTTGGCCCCCAATAGATAGGGCTCGGGATGCGGCTTGCCGTGCGTAATATTCTCTGCCGTGATAAAAACCTCTGGCAGGGGTAATCCGGCGGCCTTGTGGCGCGCATGTGCAACCGGTACAGAACCCGAGGTGACGATGGCCCATGGGATCTGCTGCGCATTCAATGACGCTAGCAGCGTTGCCGCGCCAGCAATGGCCTGCACGCCATCGGTGTCTTCCGCTTCAAGCCGTTCCAGCCAGCGAAACTCCGCCTGAATCGCCTCCTCGCTCTGGCCGGGCATAAAGTGACGCAGTGAACTCATGGCCGGTTTGCCGTGAATGAAGCCCAGTACTTCCTCAGCTGCAATGCCGTGACGTTCGGCCCAGCGCGACCAGGCGCGAACCACTGCAGGCAGGGAATCCACTAGCGTGCCATCGAGATCAAACAGAAAACCCTTGTACTTCTTCACGCGTTGCTCCTTTTACAGGCATTGGAATGCTATAGGCGCGTTAGTGTGCCATAGGCAATGGCGGATCGGTATGCCCGCGCATGTTGCTGCGGGCAGAACGTGTAAGAGAAGCAGAAAGGAAAACGCCCCGCACGGTTGGGGGCGTTTTTGAGGCATTACAGGTCGTCGAGGAAGGTGCGATCGAGTTGTTTAAATGCGCGCTTCAGCACGTCGGCCAGCGACTGATACGTCGGCTTACCCTGCACCGGCGCGCTGGCTTGTCCCGCCTCTTCCAGTTTCGCGCGCACTTCATGAAACCAATTCAACAGCGAAGGCGGCAGCGGCGTGATGGCGCGTTTACCTAGCCACCATAGCCCCTGCATGGGCAAGCTGCAGGCAAAGAGCGCGGTGGCGATCGCAGGGCCAAGCTGACCGCCCAGCGCAATCTGCCACGTCAGCGTGAAAACCGCTAACGGCGGCATAAAACGAATCGCGAAGCGGGTGGCCGTTACCACGCGGTTCTCAGGGAAGACCGGCGCGAGGCGCTTATCCGCCGGCCACGTCTTCATATAGTGCTGGCCGCGCTGAAATAATCCAAACCAGCCAGGATTGCCCGTGTCATTTGCCATGAGAGACCTCAACTAAAACTGCAATTTTTAAAAAAAAGAGCCACTAACACAACTTTACGTAACATCTTTCAAAAGATTTTGTCTTTGAAGGTCACACTGGGTATTCTGACGCCGTTTTAACAACATTACCGGAAGCTTTAGCGTAATAAAAGCGTGCGTCAGCGGCATATTAGCCCAGTGGATTTCAAAATAATGCGTAAAATTACCGAATTTTTTTGCGCATCCAGGCTTTTTTGACTAGCGCATGATGTTAATCATAAAGTGACCCGCATTCATGGGCTACGCTGTTAGTCTGATTGCGTCATTTTTCGCCACTACTAAATCAAATAGGTACTTCCATGTCGACGAAGTTAGTCCTGGTTCTGAACTGCGGCAGCTCATCCCTCAAGTTTGCCATCCTCAACCCTGCCACTGGCGACGAATACCTTTCAGGTCTGGCGGAGTGTTTTCATCTGCCCGAAGCACGCATCAAATGGAAACTGGAAGGCAGCAAACAGGAAGCACCGCTTGGCGCAGGCGCCGCACATAGCGAAGCGCTGAACTTCATCGTTAAAACTATTTTGGCACAAAAACCCGCGCTTTCTGCACAAATCGCTGCAATTGGTCATCGTATCGTCCACGGCGGCGAAAAGCTGACAAAATCGGTCATCATTGACGAGTCCGTGGTGCAAGGGATCAAGGATGCCTCCTCTTTCGCGCCGTTGCATAACCCCGCGCACCTGATCGGCATTGAAGAAGCCATGAAGAACTTCCCGCACTTGTCTGACAAAAATGTGGCAGTGTTCGACACCGCTTTCCATCAGACTATGCCGGAAGAGTCTTATCTTTACGCCCTGCCCTACGCACTCTATCGCGAGCATGGCGTCCGTCGCTACGGCGCACACGGTACCAGCCACTACTATGTGACGCAGGAAGCCGCCAAAATGCTCAACAAACCGGTGAGCGAGCTGAACATCATTACCTGCCACTTAGGCAACGGCGGTTCCGTTTCTGCCATCCGCAATGGCGAATGCGTCGATACCTCCATGGGCCTCACGCCGCTGGAAGGCCTGGTGATGGGCACCCGCAGCGGTGACATCGATCCGGCTATCGTCTTCTTCCTGCATGACGCCCTCGGCATGAGCGTCGATGCCATTAATAAGCTGCTCACCAAAGAGTCTGGTCTCCTCGGCCTGACGGAAGTCACCAGCGACTGCCGCTACGTTGAAGATAACTACGCGACGAAAGCGGATGCCAAACGCGCCATGGATGTGTTCTGCCACCGCCTGGCGAAGTATATCGGCAGCTACACTGCACTGATGGATGGCCGCCTGGATGCGGTGGTCTTTACCGGCGGTATCGGCGAGAACGCGGCGCTGGTGCGAGAGTTGGCATTGGGTAAACTGGCCCTGCTGGGCTTTGACGTCGATCATGAGCGCAACCTCGCAGCGCGCTTCGGTAAGGCGGGCTTCATTAATAAAGAGGGCACCCGCCCGGCTGTCGTGATCCCCACCAACGAAGAGCTGGTCATTGCCCAGGATGCGGCGCGCCTCACCGCCTGATTCCTCCCTTTATTTCCGTCAGCGCAGGCTGACGGAGCGGTTTTAGCCCGTCTGCACTTCCTGAGAGGTTTTTATTGTGTCACGTACAATCATGCTCATTCCCACCGGCACCAGCGTCGGCCTGACCAGCGTCAGCCTTGGCGTGATCCGTGCGATGGAGCGCAAAGGCGTACGCCTCAGCGTGTTTAAACCCATTGCTCAACCGCGAGCTGGCGGCGATGCACCCGATCAGACCACCACCATCATCCGCCAACACTCCGCCATTCCAGCCGCCGTGCCGCTGCAAATGTCACGCGTAGAGTCGCTGCTGGGTTCCAACCAGCAAGATGTGCTGATGGAAGAGATCATTGCCAACTATCACGCGACCACGCAGGATGCTGAAGTGGTGCTGGTCGAAGGCTTAGTGCCAACCCGTAAACACCAGTTTGCTTCCGCGCTTAATTATGAAATCGCCAAAACGCTCAACGCGGAAATCGTCTTCGTGATGGCACTGGGCAACGACTCGCCTGCGCAGCTTAAAGAGCGCATTGAACTCACGCAGAGCAGCTTCGGCGGCAGTAAAAACAAAAACATCACTGGCGTTATCATCAACAAACTCAATGCGCCAGTCGACGAGCAGGGCCGCACGCGCCCGGACCTGTCAGAAATTTTTGATGATTCCTCGAAAGCCAGCGTCGCCAATATCGATCCCAAACAGCTGTTCGCTAACAGTCCGCTGCCGGTGCTGGGGTGCGTTCCCTGGAGCTTCGAACTGATCGCCACGCGCGCTATCGATATGTGCCGCCACCTGAATGCCGAGGTCATTAACGAAGGGGAAATCCACACCCGCCGGGTGAAATCGGTCACGTTTTGTGCGCGCAGCCTTCCGCATATGCTGGAGCACTTCCGACCTGGCTCGCTGCTGGTGACCTCAGCCGATCGCCCTGACGTACTTGTTGCCGCCTGCCTGGCCGCAATGAACGGCATTGAAATTGGTGCCATTCTGCTGACCGGCGGCTATCACATTGAAGCGCCGATTGCCCGCCTGTGCGAGCGTGCCTTCCAGACCGGCCTGCCGGTGTTTATGGTCAAGACCAACACCTGGCAGACCTCGCTTAGCCTGCAAAGCTTTAACCTTGAAGTGCCTGCCGACGACACGCAGCGCATTGAAAAAGTGCAGGAGTACGTGGCCAACTTTATCAATGCCGAGTGGATTGAGTCGTTAACGGCGACATCAGAGCGCAGCCGCCGTCTGTCGCCGCCTGCGTTCCGCTATCAATTGACCGAGCTGGCGCGTAAAGCCGGGAAGCGCATTGTGCTGCCGGAAGGTGACGAGCCGCGCACCGTCAAAGCCGCGGCCATCTGCGCGGAGCGCGGCATCGCGACCTGCGTGCTGCTGGGCAATCCCGATGAAATTCAGCGTGTCGCTGCAGCGCAAGGCGTTGAGCTGGGCAAAGGCATCGAAATTGTTGATCCGGAAGTGGTGCGCGAACGCTATGTGCCGCGCCTGGTCGAGCTGCGTAAGAGCAAAGGCATGACGGAAGTGGTGGCGCAGGAGCAGCTGGAAGATAACGTGGTGCTGGGCACCATGATGCTGGAGAGCGGCGAAGTGGACGGCCTGGTATCAGGTGCGGTGCACACCACCGCCAACACGATTCGCCCGCCGCTGCAGCTGATCAAAACCGCGCCCAACAGCTCGCTGGTCTCTTCGGTATTCTTTATGCTGCTGCCTGAGCAGGTGCTGGTTTACGGCGACTGCGCCATCAACCCCGATCCGAATCCCGAGCAGCTGGCCGAGATTGCTATTCAGTCCGCCGATTCCGCGAAAGCCTTTGGCATCGATCCGCGCGTCGCGATGATCTCTTACTCAACCGGTAATTCTGGTGCAGGGAGTGACGTGGAAAAAGTGCGTGAAGCCACGCGTATTGCCCAAGAAAAACGTCCCGATTTGGTCATTGATGGTCCGTTGCAGTATGACGCCGCCATCATGGAGGATGTGGCGAAATCGAAAGCGCCAAACTCGGCGGTGGCGGGCCGTGCCACGGTATTTATCTTCCCGGATCTCAACACCGGTAATACCACGTACAAAGCGGTCCAGCGCTCCGCCGATCTGATCTCCATCGGGCCAATGCTGCAGGGCATGCGTAAGCCGGTCAACGATCTGTCGCGCGGCGCCTTGGTTGATGACATCGTCTATACCATTGCGCTGACGGCGATTCAGTCGCAGCAGGCCGAAGGCTAAGCAGCCGCAGCTCATGGTATAAAGCGTATGCGGGCATAAACCGCATACGCTTTTTTTTGAGCTGGTATCGATGAATTTGCCCGCACGCAGGCCACACTCTCTGCAGGGTTACGCTCTCCCCCGCTAATCAGCCGCTCTGTGGCGGGTTGCCGCACGCGGGGCAGAAAAAAGGCGCCAATAGGCGCCGTTTCTTACGTATATCGTTATTATGCTTCGCTGCTCTGCTGGCTGCGCGTTGCTTCGCTATTGCGGCTTAGCCACAGCGACAGCGCTTTGAGCGAGTCATCGGTAAATTCATCGCAGCGCGCGGTGATCTCCTCGGGCGTCATCCAGAACACTTCATCCACTTCCTCTTCCTGCATGGCAAACGGACCGTGTGAGACGCAGCTGAACAGACCGCCCCAGACGCGGCAGTGCGCGTCTTCAAAATAGAACTTGCCGTGTTCGGCAAACGGCACGGCGGCGATGCCCAGCTCCTCTTCGGCTTCGCGGCGCGCAGATTCCAGCAAATCTTCCCCGCTCTGCACGACGCCACCCGCAGTGGCATCCAGCATGCCCGGCATGAAGTCTTTGGTTTCCGTGCGTCGCTGTACCAAAATTTTCCCCATGCCGTCGTGCACCACAATATAGGTTGCGCGATGACGCAAGCACTGCGCCCGCATCTGCGCACGGGTAGCCTGCGCAATGACCTCGTTATCTTCATTGACGATATCGACCCACTCGATTCCGTCTGCAGCCGTTTGATCCACCATCCATAACCCTTTTTACGTTTTCGGCGTGCCTGGCACGCGCCCTGTTTGCCATCTCTTATTAGAATGTGCGGTAAGGTAAAGCGTTCTTTTCGCCTCTGCAAGGCGCATCGTGCTTAGCGCGTTTTACCCGATTCCGCCAGCCACAGCTGTACCGAAGCACGCTGCCACTGGAACGCCGCGTAGTGCTGAAGTTTCACCGGCAGCGTGTCACCGTGCAGCGCCAGACGGTTAATCATCAGCGCCAAATCGGTGTCGGCTATCGACCACTCGCCAAACAGATTCTGCTGCCCATCGGGCAACAATCGCTGTACGGCGGCGATGAGTTTTTGTTTTGCCTGCTCGCCTGCTGAGGTAAGCGGACCAAAGCGCTCGTCGGCAAATAACACCTCAGTGGGGCGCTCCGCGCGCAGCGCGGTTAAATCACTGCGCAGCCATGCCTGAACTTCACGCGCACGCGCACGTTTTTCGCGATCGGCCGGGTACAAACGTTCAAACGCCGGTGCGGGAAAGCGCTCCTCCAGATATTCGGCGATCGCCGAGGATTCATTGAGGCTCAGATCGTCTATTTGTAGCATGGGAACCCGGCAGGTAAGCGACAGCGCACGGTAGGCATCGTCGTGCTGTCCCTGCTGTGCCAGGTCAACGCGCTTGAGGCTAAAGGGAATGCCTTTTTCGGTTAAGGCCACGTACACTGACATCGCATAGGGGCTAAAAAAGGAAGCATCAGACCAGAGTGTGAGGGACGGGTAGTTCATTGACGGCCTCAGGTAAGCGTCAGGGGTGCTTCTTATTTACCTATTTTTTTCGCCTATAGCAATGGCGCAATGCGGATCATTTTTCACCACGATTACGTGACACAACGGTGGCTTTTTTTCAGCCTCACCTCAGGCCGAACGCGCCACCGTAGCGCTTCTCTTCTATGCTCAATCTTGAGCATAAAAAACATGACAAGGAGGCTCACATGCACCTGCTTATCACCGGTGGAACCGGCCTGATTGGCCAGCACCTGATTCCGCGTCTGCTCGCCCTTGGGCATCAGGTCAGCGTGGTCACACGCGATGTTGCCAGTGCGCGCGAAAAACTGGATGCGCGCGTGGCGCTATGGTCGGGTCTGAATCAGCAGACCGATCTCAATGGCATTGACGGCATAATCAATCTGGCTGGCGAACCCATCGCCGACAAACGTTGGACTGCGCAGCACAAGCAGCAGCTGTGCGAAAGTCGCTGGCAAATCACCGAGCAACTGGTTTCGCTGATTCATGCCAGCAGTCAGCCGCCCCAGTTTCTCCTCTCAGGCTCCGCCACCGGGTTTTACGGCGACACGGGCGAGCTGGTGCTCACCGAAGAAGATCCCGGTCAGGATGAGTTTACCCATACGCTGTGCACCCGATGGGAAGATATCGCCCTCAACGCGCAAAGTGAGCAAACGCGCGTATGTTTACTGCGCACCGGCGTCGTGCTCGCCAAAGAGGGCGGCGCGCTGGCTAAAATGAAATTGCCGTTCAAATTGGGCGTAGGCGGCCCGATCGGCAGCGGCAAACAGTATCTTTCATGGATTCATATTGACGATATGGTCAATGCGATTTTGTGGCTAATCGATCACCCGGCGCTCTCCGGTCCGTTCAATATGGTCGCGCCATATGCGGTTCGCAATGAACAGTTTGCCGCCACGCTTGGCCAAGTGATGCATCGTCCTGCCTTTATGCGCACGCCCGCCAGCGCGATCAAGCTCATGATGGGCGAGTCCGCCGTGTTGGTATTGGGTGGGCAACATGTGCTGCCGAAGCGGCTGGAGGCGTCCGGGTATCGTTTTCGCTGGTACGATTTGGAGGAAGCACTGCAGGATGTGGCGGGGTAAGCGCGTCTCCAGAGCCTGACGCCCGGGCCAGGCTCTGGTTTGGATGGCGCTACTTCAGCGACCCTTTGAGGAACTGCTGCAAGCGAGGGCTTTGCGGATTGCCGAATACGGCGTCAGGCGGCCCCTGCTCTTCAATTTTACCCTGGTGCAAGAAAATCACATGGTTTGAGACATGGCGTGCAAACTCCATCTCATGCGTGACGACCACCATGGTTTTCCCCTCTTCCGCCAGTTTTTGCATGATGCGCAACACTTCTCCAACCAGCTCAGGATCCAGTGCGGAGGTGGGTTCATCAAACAGCAGCACGTCAGGCTCCATCGCCAGCGCACGCGCAATAGAGACGCGCTGCTGCTGGCCACCGGACAGGTGCACCGGATATTTCGCGCGCGCGCGCGCATCAATGCCCACTTTATCAAGGTATTTAATCGCCCGTTCGCGCGCCTCGGCTTTACTCAAGCCCAATACCTGAATCGGCGCCTCGGTCACGTTATCCAGCACCGTCATGTGGCTCCACAGGTTAAAGTGCTGAAACACCATGGTGAGACGCGTGCGCAGCAGACGCAGCTGCTCTTTATTGGCAACTTTTAGCTGGCCGTCGGTATCACGCACCAGATTAATCGACTCATTGTTGACCGTGATGGCCCCTTCGCTCGGCTTTTCAAGAAAATTGATGCAGCGTAAAAAGGTGCTTTTCCCGGACCCGGACGAACCGATAATGCTGATCACATCACCGGCATTGGCCTGCAGTGATACGCCTTTTAAGACTTCATGCTCACCGTAACGCTTGTGCAGTTCGGTAACGCTTAATTTTTTTTCAGCCATAGTGTTAACTCAGTGCGTCGAAGAAGGTTTTATATGCGCCAGGAAGCGGCGTTCCGCCAAGCGGAACAGGCTAATCAGCCCATAAGAAATAATAAGATACAGCACAGCGGCCAGACCAAAGGCGGTAAACGGCTGGTAGGTGGCCGAATTAATGTCGCGCGCGATCTTGAGCAAGTCTGGCACCGTGGCGGTAAACGCCAGGGCGGTGGAGTGCAGCATCAGTATCACTTCATTACTGTAAGCCGGAAGTGCGGTACGCAGCGCTGAGGGCAGGATAATGCAGCGATATAGCTTAAACGTTGAGAAGCCATAGGCGCGCGCAGCCTCAATCTCGCCGTGCGGCACGGCGCGGATGGCGCCCGCAAAAATTTCCGTGGTATAGGCGCAGGTGTTCAAGGTAAACGCCAGCAGCGTACAGTTCAGCCCGCTGCGGAAAAAGGCATTCAACAGTTCGGAGCCCTTCACCACCTCTAACGTATACATCCCGGAATAGAACACCAGAAGCTGCACGTAGAGCGGCGTCCCGCGAAACACATAGGTAAACAGCCAGACCGGCGTGGAGATGAAGCGATTAGCGGACACCCGCGCAATCGCCAGCAGCACGGCAAGACATCCGCCAATCACAACCGAGAGGATCAGCAACCACAGCGTGATCGCCACGCCGGTAAAGCGATAGCCATCGGTCCAGAGCAGCTGTTTCCAATATTCCTGAATAATGTCGATCATAACTCTGCCCTTTTCACGCCGACCGAGTAGCGGCGTTCAAGCCACCACAGCACGCCGTTTGACAGCGTGGTAAACACCAGATAAATCACCCCGGCCACAATCGCGAAGTAGAACGGCTGCCAGGTGCTTTTCCCCGCCAGCTGCGTGGCTTTTACCACGTCTTCCAACCCCAGCAGCGAGACCAGCGCGGTGGCTTTGAGGATTACCTGCCAGTTGTTGCCGATACCGGGAAGCGCGAAGCGCATCATGGCGGGAAACAGAATGCGCCTGAAGGTTTGCGATCCGGTAAAGCCAAACGCGGTGGCGGCTTCAATCTGCCCTTTAGGCACCGCCAGGAACGCGCCACGGAAGGTTTCAGTAAAGTAAGCGCCATAGATAAAGCCAAGCGTGATGATGCCGGCCACCATGGGATCAATATCAAACTGCGCCATGCCCAGCGCATCGGTGACGGCATTAAGCGCAATTTGCAAACCGTAGAAAATCAGCAGCATCAAGACTAAGTCGGGCACACCGCGAATCAGCGTGGTGTAACCTTCAAAGAGCATTGCCAGGGGGCGATTGCGAGAGAGTTTGGCACCGGCGCCAATCAAGCCCAGCACCACCGCCAGCAGCACGGAGCTGAGCGCCAATTCGAGCGTGACCAACGTACCTTTGAGGATGACTTCAGAATAGCCATACAGCATGGGATCGATCCTGTCGTGAAAAAAAATAACCTACGCTGCCCAACATGTTACGGACAGTCCTGACCGGGATGGGAATCACATAATGGAAGGCGGCAAACGTATGAACTCCGGGAGTTTACATAGGTAAGCACCCGGAGTGAATAGTTATGAGCGATCCTGTGAAAATTCCTTCGCTGACGTCAGGAATCAGGATACTTAATCGCCATAAACGTTGAAATTAAAGTACTTCTTCGCAATCTTGTCGTAGGTGCCATCTTTGCGCATGGCATCAAAAGCCTTATCAATGGCGGCTTTCAGATCGGCATCATCTTTACGCAGCCCCATGCCGGTGCCCACGCCAAAAATTTTGTCGTCTTTAACCGCTGGGCCAGCAAAGGCGTAATTCTTGCCGACCGGCTGTTTCAGGAAGCCTTCGCTCGCTTGCACTTCATCCTGGAACGCCGCGTCGATACGTCCAGCGTTAAGATCCTGATACACCAGATCCTGATTAGCATAAGGCGTTACGGTCACGCCTTTTGGCCGCCAATATTGGTTAGCATAGGTTTCCTGCGTGGTACCCTGCAGCAGGCCGATGTTTTTCCCCTTCAGCGACGCCACGGTGGGTTGTAACGTCGAGCCTTTTGGCGCCACTAAGCGGGCGTTCGCCGCGTAGAGTTTTTCTGAGAAGCCAATCTCTTCCTGACGTTTCTCGGTGATGGAGAGCGAGGAGATGATGGCGTCGATCTTTTTCGCCTTCAGCGACGGGATCAGCGCATCAAAGTCACTTTCTACATAGGTGCATTTGGTCTGAATACGCTTGCAGATCTCATTGGCTAAATCGATATCAAAGCCCACCAGCTGGCCCTGCGCATTTTTTGACTCAAACGGCGGATAGGTCGGATCCGTTCCGATACGCAGCGTTTGCGGCACTGCGGCGAACACGCTCGCAGCGCTGGACATTGCCAGCATCAAAGAGAGAGCCAGAACTCGCTTTTTCATAGAAAACCCTCAAGTAAAGTGCTTATTGTTATGTGCGTCGTGATGTGTTTGCGCTAAGTGAATTGCAGGTTTCATGCCAGTTATGAGAAATGGCTGCGGGTGAGACAAGCAGTGCATTTTGCCTGCCTGCGTCGCCGTGCAAACGCTTAGTTTGTGAGGGAAATATAACAGCGGCGTGGGGAAGAGAAAGCGACATTGTTAACTTTTGGTGCACGAGATGCACGAACAGTGATCGCGGACGCGATTTTGCACCGCGACCGCGCATCACTGCACCATTATGCACCACGCCAGCGGGTAAAGAGATCTTCTGGCAAAGTGATATCAAACTGATCCAGCACGCGATTCACCGTCTGGTCGACTAAATCGTCAATGCTTTGCGGGCGGTGATAAAACGCCGGTACGGGCGGCATAATCAACGCACCCAGTTCTGCGGCGGTGGTCATCATACGCAGATGCCCCAAGTGCAGCGGGGTCTCGCGCACGCACAGCACCAGCTTACGCTGCTCTTTGAGCACCACATCGGCTGCACGGGTCAGCAGGCTGTCGCTGTAGCTGTGTACAATGCCGGAGAGCGTTTTCATTGAGCAGGGCAGAATGGCCATACCGAGCGTTTTGAACGAACCGGAAGAGATGCTCGCGGCGATATCGCGCACGTCATGCACCACGTCTGCAAGCATCTGCACATCGCGCACGCTGTATTCGGTTTCCAACGCCAACGTTTGCCGCGCCGCCGGACTCATCACTAAATGGGTTTCCACTTCCGCCAACGGTTGCAGCACTTGCAGCATCCGCACGCCGTAGATCGCGCCGCTGGCGCCAGAGAGTCCAATGATGAGTCGTTTCATAATTCAGCCTTGCTCGTTCAAATTGCGGCAATCATAGCGTGCAGCACGCAGAATTGCGCTCCCGCGCCGAAAAAAGGTCAAAAACAAACAGGGCGGGATTGCGCCCGCCCTGTGAAAAAAGATGACGTTATGCGTAACGTTACCCTTCGTTGTGGATCTCCAACCCTTCCACTTCGTTCTGACGCTGCAACGCTTTTGCGTCGTCGTTGCGCAGAGATTGCAGATACTCCAGGTATTGCTGATCCACGTCTTTGGTAACGTAAATGCCGTTAAACACCGAGCACTCAAACTGGGCAATGTCCGGATTCTCTTCCCGCACGGCTTCGATCAGATCGTTGAGATCCTGGAAAATCAGCGCATCGGCTTTGATTAGCTGACGAATCTCTTCAACTTCGCGGCCGTGCGCAATCAGCTCGGTCGCGCTCGGCATGTCGATGCCGTAGACGTTGGGGAAGCGAATTTCTGGCGCAGCAGAGGCCAGGTAAACCCGCTTCGCGCCCGCTTCGCGCGCCATCTCGATAATCTGCTCTGAGGTGGTACCGCGCACGATGGAATCGTCTACCAGCAGCACATTTTTATCGCGGAACTCTGCACGGTTGGCGTTCAGCTTACGGCGTACCGCGCTGCGGCGCAGATGCTGCCCCGGCATGATAAAAGTGCGGCCGACATAACGGTTCTTCACAAACCCCTGGCGATAAGGCTTGCCGAGGATGCGGGCAATTTCCAGCGCCGTATCGGTCGAGGTTTCCGGGATAGGAATGACCACGTCGATGTCGAGATCTTCCCACTCACGCGCAATTTTCTCACCGAGTTTGGTGCCCATGCGCACGCGCGCGCTGTACACCGAAATCTTGTCGAGGAAAGAGTCAGGACGAGCAAAATAGACGTACTCAAACAGACACGGATTGCTTTTAGGATTCTCAGCGCACTGACGCGTAGAGAGTTGTCCCTGCTCGGTGATGTACACCGCTTCACCCGGTGCCACGTCACGAATAAACTCAAAGCCGAGCGTATCCAGTGCCACGCTCTCAGACGCCACCATGTATTCCGTGCGACCGTCTGGCAGCGCGCGCTTACCCAGCACCAGCGGGCGAATGCCGTTGGGGTCGCGGAAAGCGACCATGCCGTGACCGATAATCATCGCTACCACGGCGTAGGCACCGCGCACCTGACGATGCACCGCCGCCACAGCAGCAAAAATGTTTTCGGCTTCAAGCGGATAGTGCTGAAAACGATCCAGCTCCTGGGCGAAAATGTTGAGCAGAATTTCAGAATCTGAGGTGGTGTTAACGTGACGCCGTCCGACTTTAAACAGCTGCTTACGCAGCTCATGTGCGTTGGTCAGATTACCGTTGTGCGCCAGCGTGATGCCATACGGCGAGTTCACATAGAAGGGTTGCGCTTCAGAGGCGCTGGAGCTGCCTGCGGTCGGGTAGCGCACGTGGCCAATGCCAATGTTCCCCTGCAGGCGCTGCATATGACGCGCTTCAAACACATCACTGACCAATCCGTTTGCTTTACGCAGGCGAAAGCAATTCAGCGCATCGATGGTACAAATGCCGGCAGCATCCTGGCCGCGGTGCTGCAGCACCGTTAACGCGTCATAGATCGACTGGTTTACTGGCATAAAACCGGTGATACCAACAATACCGCACATGTTGTCATTTCCTCATTAGCCGCACTCCCGATGGCGTCACCGGGGTATAAAACTGGACGTGCTCTTCAGGTAATCAAAAAACCACCTGATGATATAACTGAACTGGGGAATGAGTTGAGACTGCTGCCAGTCCGGACTTTTTGCAAAGCCGGTGAATGTATCCAGGAAGAAAAGAATGGCAGACACGATCAGCACGCCACGCAATGCTCCGAAACAGACACCCAACACCCTGTCGGTTCCTGACAAGCCGGTTTTCTCAACCAGCGAGCCGATCACATAGTTTACGATGGCGCCGACAATCAGCGTGGCGACGAATAACACCGCAATGGCAATACCGTTGCGCACCAGTTCGTCGCTAAACCCCGTAAACCAAACGGCAAGGAAGGGATAGTAATGACTGGCGACAAAAAACGCGCATCCCCAGGTAACAAGAGATAAGGCTTCACGGACAAACCCACGAATCAGGCTGACCAGCGCCGAAAAACCAACTACCGCAATAATGACGTAATCAATCCAGATCATGAACTCTTCCAGCCCGGTGCACAGGCACCCCTGCATCCAGTTCGGGGCGCATTCTAACAGAAAAAGAAAACGTTTGCGTAGGGTTTTCCGGTTCTGTATCCATAAAAAAGGCGATGAAAAAATCTTTCTTCGCCCAACGGCATTTCAAGCAGTTAACCCACTGAAATATAGTATTTAATTTTCAACGCTTCGCTAAAAAGAGACAGGATAAGCCGCGCCTGTTGCTGCCATTGGCGCGGCTTATCGGCCCTTAGCGTGCGGCGTAAGGTTTTACTACCCCACCCAGTCCGGACAGGCTTTGCAGTTCGCTTAGCGAGCCCTGCAATTTTGCCTTTGAAGCGTCGGGACCGACATACAGGCGGGTAATCTGCCCCTGCACTGGCGTGGCCGGTACGGTAAAGGCGCGATAGCCCGACAGCCGCAGCTTCGCCACAATCTCACTGACTTTCGCCGCATTTTTCAGCGCGCCAAGCTGAACCACATACGCTTGCCCAGTCGGCGCCGCGTTAGACTCGCTCTGCTTAGGCTGCTCTGCCGGTTTGCTGCTCTCCACCGGCTTCGCCTGCTCGGCCGGTTTGCTGCTTTCAACCAGCCTCTGCTTGGGTTGCTCAACCGGCTTGCTTTTCTGCGTCTCAACCGGCTTGGATTTTGCTGCTTCTACCGGCTTGGTCTGTGCTTTAGGCACGGACGGCTGATGCACAGGCGGCGGCGTCACCACCGTCGGCTCACTGTTTTGTACCGGCCGGGCGCTGCCGCTGCTGGCGCCGTTTTGCCCGCTGCTCGCATTCTGCTGCTGTGCAGCCTTGGCGCCTTCCGGCGGCTGTGCAGGCAGCGGCTGCGTCACCGGCGGCACCGTTTCGCTGTCCTGCTGATCGTCCGGTTTCGGCACCAGCGGAATGGCGGCGAACTCTTCTTTGTAGTGCTTTTTCTTACCGTCCAACAGGCCCGGCAGCACAATTACGCCAATCGCCACCAGAATAACGGTGCCGACCAGGCGGTTTTGAAACTTACTCGCCACTGTGGTTCCTCGCTGCCATCAATTCCATAACCTGTGCTACGGTGTGGAAAGAGCCACACACCAGAATCACATCCTCTGGGTTAGCCCGCTGCTGGGCTGCATGCCAGGCGGCCGCTACGTCATTGAACGCCGCACCGGCGTTAAGGTGCGTCATGAGTTCTGCGGCAGTCGCGCCGCGCGGGCCGTCCAGCGGGGCACAGTACCATTCATCCACTTCGGGAGATAGCGCAGCCAGCGTGCCAGCGATATCTTTGTCGTGCAGCATGCCCACCACAGCGTGCACCCGCCCGTGCGACGGCAGCGCCGCCAGCCGTGAGGCAAGATAGTGCGCGGCATGCGGATTGTGGGCCACATCCAAAATTACCTGCGGCGAGGTGCTCACCGTCTGAAAACGGCCAGGCAGCATCGCCAGCGGCAGGTGTTCGCGCACGATCGCTTCGCTGACGTCAAGGGGCGAGGCGCGAAGGGCTGCCAGCGCGGTAGCGGCGTTGGGCAACGGCACCTGCGGCAGCGGTAAATTGGGCAGTGCCCCTTGCCCGTCCTGAAACGACCAGTGCGTATCCTGCTGCTGCCACTGCCAGTCGCGGCCGATCTGCATCAGCTGCGCGCCCTTCTCGCGCGCCACCTCCGCAATGGTGTGCGGCATGTCAGCCTCGCCCACCACCGCCGGTTTACCCGCCCGGAAGACGCCCGCTTTTTCCCGGCCAATGCTTTCCCGATCGGGGCCAAGCCAGTCGGTGTGGTCCAGCGCGATACTGGTGATCACCGCCACATCGGCATCGACGATATTGGTGGCATCTAACCGGCCGCCCAATCCCACTTCGAGGATCACGACGTCCAGCTTTTCCTCGCGGAACAGATTGAGTGCGGAGAGCGTACCAAACTCAAAATAGGTCAGCGAAATGTCGCCACGTCCGGCGTTAATTTGCGCAAAACTTGCGCTATGCCGCGCCTCTTCCAGCTCGGCGCCCTGAACGCGCACGCGTTCGGTATAGCGCACCAGATGGGGGGAACTGTACACACCCACGCGGTAGCCCGCGGCCATCAAGAGCGTTTCCAGCGTGCGACAGGTGGTGCCTTTGCCGTTGGTGCCGGCGACCGTGAAAACAACGGGAGCGGGTTTGAGCAGGTCGAGGCGTTCAGCGACGCGTTGAATACGATCCAGGCCCAGTTCAATAGCCTGAGAATGCAGATTTTCGAGATAATGAAGCCACGTGACCAAGGGCGACGTGGCTTGAGGAAGGCGATGCGTGTCCATGTGTCCCGTTTTTAATCAATTCACCCGCGCCAGCGATGGCGAAAGTGCCAGGCGTGCTGTTGTGGTCACGGCAGCCTGCAGGGTTGGGTGTAGACGGTGCATTGGTAAAAAGGCGCAGCGCGCGCCTTTCCGTTGCCTGTCAGGCCTCGCTGCTTTGAGGGTCAGCCGGCGTCAGCTGTTCACCATCCTGCTGCGGTGCCGGCAGGTTCATCATTTTTGCCAGCAGGCTAGCCAGCTTAAAGCGCATTTCGGGACGACGAATAATCAGGTCGATTGCGCCTTTTTCAATCAGGAACTCGCTGCGCTGGAAGCCCGGCGGCAGCTTTTCACGTACCGTCTGCTCAATCACGCGCGGACCCGCAAAGCCAATCAGCGCTTTGGGCTCTGCTACGTTAAGGTCGCCCAGCATGGCAAAGCTGGCAGAGACGCCGCCCATGGTGGGATCGGTCAGCACAGAGATATACGGCAAGCCGCGCGCCTGCATTTTTGCCAGCGCCGCGCTGGTTTTCGCCATCTGCATCAGCGACATCAGCGCTTCCTGCATACGCGCACCGCCGCTGGCGGAGAAACAAATCAGCGGGCAGTTATCTTCCAGTGCCTGCTCAACCGCACGCACAAAACGGGCGCCAACCACGGAACCCATTGAGCCCCCCATAAAGGAGAACTCAAACGCAGCCGCCACCACCGGCATACCGTGCAGCTGACCTTTCATGACGATCAGCGCATCTTTTTCGCCGGTGTCTTTTTGTGCCGCAACCAGACGATCTTTGTACTTCTTAGAGTCGCGGAACTTCAGCAGATCTTTGGGTTCCAGTTCGCTTCCCAGCTCTACCATTGAGCCTTCGTCCATCAGGCTTTGCAGGCGATCGCGCGCGTGCATGCGCATGTGGTGATCGCACTTCGGGCAGACTTCAAGGTTGCGCTCTAATTCGGCGCGGTACAGCACCTGACCGCAGCTGTCGCATTTGGTCCAGACCCCTTCCGGGATACTGGCTTTGCGCGAAGGCGTGGTAGTGCTTTTATTCAGTATGCGTTCAATCCAGCTCATTGATGACCTTTCTGTTTAATGCTGACCTGGTCCAGTCTTCGTGTTACTGCTGAAATCACCTTCAGCAGGCCGTAAATGTCGCTCATTAAACCACAACCCGTTCTCGCTGTGGATAAAAATCTGGTTCCGCGCTTACTGCGATTTTTGCTGACGCGCCTGACGACGGTGACGCCATACTTCAATGACCCCTGGCAGCACAGAAACCACAATAATGCCCAGAATCAGCAGTTTTAAGTTCTCCTGCACCACCGGCAGATCGCCAAACAGGTAGCCCGCGTACGAGAACAACAGCACCCACAGCAGCGCGCCCGTGACGTTAAAGAGCGCGAAGTGGCGATAGGACATGTGCCCCATCCCAGCAACAAAGGGGGCAAAGGTTCGCACGATTGGCACAAAGCGCGCAAGTATAATGGTTTTCCCCCCGTGACGATCGTAAAACGCATGGGTTTTATCCAGATAGCTGCGGCGGAAAATTTTCGAGTGCGGGTTACTAAACAGCTTTTCACCGAACAGGCGGCCAATGGTGTAGTTCACGGCATCGCCAAGAATCGCCGCGACAACCAACAGCGTCACCATCAGGTGGACGTTCAGATCGTTGCCCGGCAGCGCCGCCAGTGCTCCCGCGACAAACAGCAGCGAATCGCCCGGCAGAAACGGCGTCACCACCAGACCGGTCTCGCAGAACAGGATCAGGAACAGAATGGCATAAATCCAAACGCCATACTGCGCTACCAGCTCCGCGAGATGCACATCAATGTGCAGGATAAAATCGACGATAAAGTGCAGAAACTCCATAACAGCTCCCCTGGCCCCTCGTGCTCCAGATTGCCCGCGCTTAGGCGGCAACCCGTCGAATCCGGGTTTCCATTTTTAAAAGTTAATCCGCGAGAAACAGAGGTCCCAGCGCGGGTTGAGGTAAAGCAAAGTGTTCGGGGTAATCCACCGCCACCAGATACAACCCTTCGGCTCTTGCCGTGGCCGCTGCGCGCGTGCGGTCTTTGGCTGCCAGCAGCTCTGCCATCCAGGATTCAGGCCGGTTGCCGCAGCCAATCTCCATCAGGCTGCCGACAATGTTGCGCACCATGTGATGTACAAAGGCGTTGGCTTTGATGTCGACAATCACATACGGCCCCTGACGCGTGACGTTCAGGTGCATGACGTTGCGCCACGGCGTGCGCGACTGACACTGCACGGCGCGGAACGAGGTAAAATCGTTCTCGCCAATCAGGCACTGCCCGGCGCGCTGCATTTTTTCAGCATCCAGCGGATGATAAAAATGGGTGATCCCCTTGCCGAGAATCGCGGGCCGCAGCCGCTGATTGTAGATCACATAGCGATAGCGACGCGCGGTGGCGCTGAAGCGGGCATGAAACGTATTGGGCACCGCTTTCACCCAGCGCACGGCGATATCATCCGGCAGATTGGCATTCACCCCCAGCGTCCAGGCGCCGTCGGCGCGCAGCGACGTGGTTTCAAAGTGCACCACTTGCCCAGTGCCGTGCACACCGGCATCGGTACGCCCGGCGCAGAACACGCTCACCGCGTGATTCGCCACCTTCGACAGCGCTATTTCCAGCTTCTCCTGCACGCTGCGCACTTCATTCTGACGCTGCCAGCCGTAATAGCGGCTGCCGTCATACTCCACGCCCAGCGCCAGTTTGTACGTTGTAGCTTCAGACGACATTAATACAGGTACTCCTGCACCAGTTTCTCCGCCGTTTTTACCGCCATCAGCGCGCCGCCAAAGCGAATATTGTCCGCCACGGACCAAAACTGCAGCAGTTCCGGGATGCCATAGTCATTACGCACGCTGCCGATGCTCAACTGGTCGCTACCTGAAGCATCGCCCACCGGCGTCGGGAAGTCGCCCTCATCGCTGAGCGCAATATCTTCGGCGCGCGCGAGCTCATCGCGGGCCTCTTCCGCCGACAGCGGGCGCAAGTTTTCGATATAAACAATTTGCGCGCTGCCATAAAACACCGGCGCCTGCAGGCTGCTCACCGCAATCGGTAGCCCTTCGTCTTGCAAGACTTTGCGCACCTGATCCACCAAACGGCGTTCGCTGGCCACGCTGCCCTGATTATCCACCTGCTGCGGCAGCAAATTAAACGCCAGCTGGCGACCGAAATAGTGTTCATCCGCTGGCACGCCGTTGAGCAAGCGCGCGCTCTCGCCCGCCAAACCGTCCACCGCCGCTTTGCCATGGCTGGACACGGACACCAGATTCGTCACCTGTAAACGGCCGAGCCCCGCGCTGTCGACCAGCGGTTTAATGGCGCTTAGCAGCTGGCTCACCAGCGCATCCGCCACGCTAATAATATTGCGGTTCCGGTAATCTGCCAGCACCTGGGGATTCACATCCGGCACCACCAGCGGCACATCGGGTTCAAGGGCGAACAGATCGCTGCTGTCGATCACCAAGGTGCCTTGGCTGGCAGCCTCTTCCGCATAGCGCGCCGAGGCGTCACGTCCGGCCACGAAAAACGCCAGCTGCGCCTGCGACCAGTCAAACGTGGCGACATCCTGCACGCGCAGCGAGCGGCCGTCAAAACGCAGGCTTTCACCGGCGCTGTTTTCACTCGCCAGCACATACAATTCACCAACCGGGAACTGGCGTTCCGCCAGCAGTTCCAGTACAGCGTTCCCCACTGCGCCTGTTGCGCCCAAAAGCGCAATATTCCAGCCGTCAGACATGTTGGTTTACCTCAGACAATGACATAAAAACAGAGAGCGGTAGCGATACCGCTGATGAAATCAGACGCTTCCCATGCCGCGGCCCGCGCGGCATAGACTTAGCATTGCGCACGAAAGCCGAGCTTTTCCAGCATGGCGGCGGTAGCGGCGTCGTCACAACTTACCCGCAGAGAAGACCATTCACGGCGCTCCTGATACTGCTTGCGCAGGCGATCAAACGCCCCCGGCTGGGTAGCGACTTTGCGCAGCGGCACATCGTCGCGGCGCACATCATACACCAGGTGCACCAGCCGTTTCAGCACGGCTTGATCGAGCGCGCCATGCAGCGTCACAGCGCTCACGTCCGGCACCGGTAACAGACTCTCCAGCGCCACCTGCTGCGGCTGTCCCAGGAAGTCGCACCACGCTTCAAACACCTGCGTGGTGCCGCGCGCTTTGCCTTCCAGCGTATAGCCCGCAATGTGCGGGGTGGCAATGTCTACCTTGTCGAGCAGCGCGGGATTGAGATCCGGCTCGGGCTCCCAGACATCGAGCACCGCGCGTAGATCCGGACGCATATTCATCACCGCCAGCAGTGCGGCGTTATCGACCACCGGGCCGCGGCAGGCATTGATTAAAATAGCGTTGGGCTTTAACGCCATCAGCAGGGCCGCATCGGCAAGGTGCCAACTTTTGTAAGGCCCCGCTTTGAACAGCGGCGTGTGGAAGGTGAGAATATCTGCCTCAGCCACCAGCGCCTCCAGCGAGCGGAAGTCACCGGCATCGCCGCGATCGGCACGCGGCGGATCGCACAGCAGCGTATTGACGCCCCACGCTTCCAGCCGCGCTTGCAACCTGCTGCCGACGTTGCCTACGCCAACAATGCCCACGGTGCGATCGCGCAGCTCAAAGCCGTCTCGCTCGGCTAAAAAAAGCAGCGCCGAGAACACATATTCCACCACCGCGATCGCGTTACAGCCGGGCGCCGCCGAAAAGCCGATACCTGCCGCCTTCAGCGAAGCGTCATCAACGTGATCGGTGCCCGCCGTGGCGGTGCCGACAAACTTCACCGGCGACCCCGCGAGCAGCGCAGCGTCGACCTGCGTAACCGAACGCACCATCAGGCCGCTGGCATCCTGGAGCGCGGCTCCAGGCAGCGGGCGTCCCGGCACCGCAACCACGTCACCGGTGCGGCTGAACAGTTCACGGGCGTAAGGCATGTTTTCATCAACGACGATTTTCACTGTGGCGGTCCTGTGTGCAGATGATAATGAGGGCGCATATTCTGACATAAAGCCGGACATTCGCCTAACCGACGCACCCCGCCCGCGCGCGATAAAAATGTGAGATTTTCACTACCTGTTTCTGGCCGCTCGCACGTAAACTCGGCGCGGAGTATTTAAGGAAGCGTGCCATGAATATGCTGTTCCCGCTGATCGCGGTACTGATCTGGTCGATTAACACTATCGTCAGCAAACTCTCGGCCAACAGCATCGATCCGGCGGCTATTTCATTTTACCGCTGGCTACTGGCCTTTTTGATGTTGACCCCTTTTTGCCTGCCGTCGGTCTGGCGCCAACGCGCCGTGGTGAAAGCGCACGCATGGCGCTTATTGCTGCTTGGGCTGCTGGGCATGGTGCTGTATCAAAGCCTCGCCTATTACGCGGCGCACAGCGTGTCGGCAGTGATGATGGGGATTTTGGGAGGCACGATCCCGCTGCTGACTATTCTGCTTAGCGTGCTGGTGCTGCGCCTGGCGCCGACGCGCGGCATCCTGGCGGGCGGCGTCTTATCGTTTGCAGGATTAGTGTGGCTGGTCAGCGCCGGAGAGCCTGCGCGGCTGCTGCATCAGCCGCTGGGCGCAGGCGAAGTGATGATGCTGGCGGCGTCCACGTCCTACGCGCTGTACGGCGTGTTAACCCGGCGCTGGGCGATTCCGCTCACGGTGTGGCACAGCCTGTACGTGCAGATTTTTTGCGGCGTGCTGCTGCTGCTGCCCGGCTTCCTGCATGCCCCCACGGTGGCGCTAACTGCGCGCAATCTGCCGCTGGTGCTGTACGCCGGGCTGCTGGCGTCGATCCTCGCGCCTTATCTCTGGATCCAAGGCGTGCAGCGCTTGGGTGCCAGCAACACGAGCCTGTTTATGAACATTGTGCCGGTGTTTACTGCCGTGATTGCCGTGCTGTTTCTGCATGAGCAACTGCACGCCTATCACTGGATCGGCGGCGGGATGACGCTGGCAGGTGTGATCGTGGCGCAGCGTGTGCAAACGCCACTGCGCCGCTCCCCGCCAATCAGTGAAAGCGAACCGTAATGCGCAGACCGCCGAGCTGCTGACTGCGGTCCAGCTGCAGCTGCGCGCCGTGCCACACGCAAATATCGCTTACCAGCGCCAGGCCAATGCCCGCCCCCGGCTGAGCTTGACCATCAAGACGACCAAAGGGGCGCAGCGCCTGCTGCTGCAACTCGGCAGCGATGCCCGGCCCGCTGTCTTCAATCACCAAAATGCGCTGCTGCACGCGGGCGGTAATCACCCCACCGTGCGGCGTGTATTTCACCGCGTTATCCAGCAGATTGGCGCACAGTTCGGCCAACAATACGCCGTCGCCCTGCACATCGCACGCCTCGTCGCCCTCAAACCCCAGATCGATCTGCTTGCGCCGTGCCGCTGCGTAGCTGCTCAGGCAGGCCTGTTGCACAATGTCACTGAGATTGACGCGGCTCAGGTTTTTCTCTTCGCCGTGGCGCGCTTTGATCTGCGCCAGCTGCAGTAAGCGCCCGGTTAGCGCGACGGTGTCATCCAGCGTGTCCCGCATGCCTTCCAGGCTTTCGCGCCACTGGCGCGGTTCGTCGCTGCTGAGGGCGACGCTGACCTGGGTTTTTAAGATGGTCAGCGGCGTGCGCAACTGGTGAGAGACATCGGCGCTAAAGCGCTCCTGCCGCGCCAGCAACCCCCGCAGCCGCGCCAGATGGCGATTAAACGCCGCGATGAGCGGCTGTAACTCGGCCCACGGCAGCAGCGAAGGCAGTGGCGTGAGCTCACCCGGCGCGCGGCGCAGCATCATACGCGATAGGCGCCGCAGCGGCCGCAGCACCTTACGCAGCAGCAAGCTGGCCAGCAACAGCGTCATCAGCACCAGAAAGCTTTGGCTGATCAGCGCGGTATGCAGCAGCCTTTCGGCAAAGGCGTGTCGCGAGTTCAGCGTCTCAGCCACCAGCACCAGCACCATTCCTTCAACGCCCTCCTCGCTGACCGGCTGCCACAGCGCGGCGACGCGAATCGGCTGCTTGCGATAGTGCGCATCGTAAAAGTGCACCAGCGCCGGATAGGCGTCCGAAAGCGGCGCGTTACGCGGCAGCACGGGCAAATCGGGATAGCCAGACAGCGTTTGTCCCTGCGGTGAAATGACCTGGTAAAACAGCTGATCGTTCATGTTGCGCTCGAAGCTGTCCAGCACCACCCATGGCACATCCACCTGCAGCTGCTGATGGCGCACTTCCAGCCGCTCCGCCACGGTGCGCGCCGACGCCAGCAGGGAACGATCGTACGCCTGATTGGCGGCCTGTAAAGCGCTCTGATAATGGGTATAAACCGACAGCGCCCACAGCAACAGTAAGGGGGCGCCCAGCCACACCAGCAGTTCCCCGCGCAGCGTGTTAATCAGGCGCATGCGTGGCACTCAAGGCTATAGCCAAGACCGCGCAGCGTGACGATCGCCACATCGCTGCCCGCCAGCTTTTTGCGCACTCGATGGACATAAAGCTCAATGCTTTCCGGGCTGGCTTCATCGTTTAAGGTGAAGGTTTGTTCATACAGATGCTGGCGCGAAACGGGACGACCGGGCCGCTGCATCAGCGTGGCGAGCACGCTGGCCTCGCGCGGCGTCAGCAGCAGCGGCTTGTGATTCAGTAAAAAGTACCCTTCACTATCGCGCTCCAGCTGCCCGACCCGCTGGTTTTGCAGCGTCTGTCCGTGGCTGCGACGCAGCAGGGCGCGCAGCCGTGCTTCGAGTTCGTCTAACTCAAACGGTTTGGTGAGATAGTCATCAGCACCGCCGTTTAACCCCTGCACGCGCTGCTCCAGCGCACTTTGTGCCGTCAGCAACAGTACCGGCACCCCCTGCCCGCGCTTGCGCAGCCGCGCCAGCACAGCTAACCCATCAAGGCGCGGCAGTGACACATCCAGCACGACCAGCGCGTACTCTTCACTTTGCAACACGTGATCGGCCGCGATGCCGTCGGCGACCCAATCCACCGCAAAGCCTTTTTGTGTGAGCGCCTTCTGTAACCACTTCGCCAGCTCAACCGTGTCTTCCACCAGTAGGAGACGCATATCACATCCTTTCATTTTACCCGTGGGCTGAAAGGTAAATGAAAGGTTGCTGTTTTAACAATTCAGCAACCGTGAATATTGGGTAGCAATCACATACTGGAAGAGAGAGTGAAGCGAATGATGAGAAAAACACTACGCGGCCTGGTGACCACAACCCTGCTTGCCATGACCGTTTCTGCCGCGTGCGCCGCCGCACCGGCGCGCACCGAGTGCATCGCGCCGGCCAAGCCCGGCGGCGGGTTCGACCTGACCTGTAAGCTGATCCAGGTTTCACTGCAGGAAACCGGGCAAATCCAATCCCCTATGCGTGTGACCTATATGCCCGGCGGCGTCGGCGCCGTGGCTTACAACGCCATCATCGCCCAGCGCCCGGCAGAAGCCGGCACGCTGGTGGCGTTTTCTGGCGGATCGTTGCTGAATCTGGCGCAGGGGAAATTTGGCCGCTATAGCGAGAGCGACGTGCGCTGGCTGGCGGCAGTGGCCACGGATTACGGCATCGTGGCCGTACGTCAGGATGCGCCGTGGAAAAATCTCGGCGAACTGATGACCGCCATGAAAAACGCACCGACCAAAGTGGTCGTGGGCGCCGGCGCCTCCATTGGCAGCCAGGACTGGATGAAAACAGCGGTGCTGGCGCGAAAATCGGGCATCGATCCGCGCAAAATGCGCTACGTCGCCTTTGAGGGCGGCGGCGAGGCCGTGACCGCGCTGCTCGGCAACCACATTCAGGTGGTGTCGGGCGACATGAGTGAGATGGTGCCGCACCTGCAGGCTGGCAAACTGCGCGTGCTGGCGGTGATGGCGGATAAACGCCTGCCGGGCGAACTGGCGAACGTGCCCACCGCCAAAGAACAAGGCTATGACATGACCTGGCCCATTATTCGCGGCTACTACCTCGGGCCAAAAGTCAGCGATGCCGATTACCAGTGGTGGCAGGACGCCTTCAAAAAGCTGGTGGCTACACCGGAATTTCAAAATCAGCGCGAACAGCGCGGCCTGTTTGAATTCAACCTGTTTGGCAGCGAACTGGATACTTACGTGAAAAAACAGGTGGCGGACTACCGTGAGCAAGCCAAATTCTTTGGCCTGGCGAAATAGCGGAGGCGACGATGAGCGATCGTATTTTTGCTGGCCTGTGGCTGGCACTGTGTGTCGCCGGGCTGTTTATCGCCTGGCAGATCCAAAGCGAATACAGCTACGAGCCGGTGGGCCCGCGCCCGTTTCCGATGCTGCTGCTGGGATTGATGGCGATCTGCGCCGTGCTGATGCTGGTGCGTAAGCCCGACACGGTGCAGTGGCCGAACGCCGCTATCTTGAAAAAGCTGGCGCTGCTGTGCGTGATGCTGGTGGTCTACGGCTGGCTGTTTGAACGGCTGGGATTTGCGCTCTGTACCGCCCTGCTGACCTTTGGCATCGGCCTGCTGTTTGGCGCACGCGCCTGGGCCGCTGCGCTGTCGGGCGTTGTCATGGGCAGCGCGCTGTTCTACGCCTTTGATCGTTTACTTGACGTCACGCTGCCCGTTGGCAGCTGGCTGAGCTAACCGGAGTCATTATGGATACCTGGTCTTTTTTGATGCAGGGTTTTGCGGTTGCGATGACACCCGAAAACCTGATGATTGCGCTGATCGGCTGCTTTATCGGCACGGTGGTGGGATTGCTGCCGGGGCTGGGGCCCATCAACGGCGTTGCGATTCTGATGCCGTTGGCCTTTGCGCTGCACCTGCCGGCGGAGTCAGCCTTGATCTTGCTGGCGACGGTTTACATCGGCTGTGAATACGGCGGCCGTATTTCCTCTATTTTGCTGAACGTGCCGGGCGACGCCGGGGCAATTATGACGGCGCTGGACGGCTATCCCATGGCGCAGCAGGGCAAAGCGGGCGTGGCGCTGTCGATTTCCGCCGTCAGCTCCTTTATCGGCTCCACCATCGCCATCCTCGGCATTATTCTCTTTGCACCGATTCTGGCCAGCTGGTCGCTGGCGTTCGGCCCGGCGGAATATTTCGCCCTGATGGTGTTCGCGATTGCCTGCCTCGGCAGCATGATGAGCCATAACCCGCTGAAATCGTTTTTATCCGCGCTGATTGGGCTTGGCATGGCCACCGTGGGCGTAGATGCCAACACCGGCGTGTACCGTTTCACCTTTGAGAGCGTGCACCTGTCTGATGGCATTCAGTTTGTGGTGGTGGTGATTGGTCTGTTCTCCGTCAGCGAAATTCTGCTGATGCTGGAGTCCACCAGCGGCGGACAGAAACTGGTTCGCGCCAGCGGCCGCATGATGTTCAACATGAAAGAGGCGGCGCAGTCCACTGGCGCCACGCTGCGCTCATCGTTTATTGGTTTTTTTGTGGGCATCCTGCCGGGTGCCGGCGCCACGATCGCCAGCGCCATCGCCTATATGACCGAGAAGAAAATCAGCGGTAGCGACCAGTTTGGTAAAGGGGATATTCGCGGCGTGGCGGCCCCGGAAGCGGCCAACAACGCCTCCGCCTGTGGTTCATTTATCCCGATGCTTACGCTCGGCATCCCCGGCTCCGGCACCACCGCCGTGATGGTGGGTGCGCTGACGCTGTATAACATCACGCCCGGTCCGGCGATGTTTACCGAGCAGCCCGATATCGTTTGGGGCCTGATTGCCGCGCTGCTGATTGGTAATGTGATGCTGCTGGTGATGAACATTCCAATGATCAACATCTTCGCGCGCATGCTCTCCATTCCGCTGTGGTTCCTGGTGCCGGCGATCGCGGCGATCTCTGCGGTCGGCGTGTATGCGGTGCACAGCACCACCTTTGATCTGCTGCTGATGGTGGGGCTGGGCATCTTTGGCTATATTCTGCGCAAAATGGATTTTCCGATGTCGCCGCTGATCCTCGGTTTCGTGCTGGGTGAAATGCTGGAGCAGAACCTGCGTCGCGCCCTCTCCATCAGCAACGGCGAGCTGCCGATCCTGTGGGAAAGCCCGATTTCTAAAGTGCTGCTGGTGCTGGCGATCGCCGTGCTGGTGGTGCCGCCGCTGTGGAAACGGCTGCGTCGCAAGCGCCTGCAAACCGCAGACGTGAAATAAATCACTGTCTGACCGCGTCTACTGCTACCGCCCCCGTGGATTTCCCGGGGGCTTTTGCTATCATATGGCCTCGTTTTTCCGGCGCACCCGGATCTGACCTCGTTTTCAAGGATTCCGCCATGCAACCTCTCAGCGGTCCCGGTGTGCCCGCGGGCGATCGTTCACCTCTTACCGATGCTCCTGGCGCGCTGCGCCCCGGCGGTCCGGCCGGCGAGCAGCCGCTCTCCCCGGCCCAGCGCACCACGCTGGAGCGTTTGATTGTGCGCATCCTGTCGCTGAGCACGCTCAAAGCGCCTGAACTCTGGGCTGGCGTGCGCCATGAAGTGGGGGTGAAGAGCGATGGCGAGCTGCAGTCGCGCCATTTTCCCGCCGCAGAGCAGTATCTGAATAATCGTCTGACTCAGGTGCAGAACAGCCACGCGACGCGTCAGCTTCAGCAGCAGCTGATGGATAAATTGCCGCAGGGCAACAATCGCCAGGCAGTCAGCGATTTCATTCGTCAGCAGTTTAATCAAACGGTGCTCAGCGCCCTGACCCAGGACCAACTGCGCCAGGTGTTGACCATGCTGCAAAACGGGCAGATGGCCATTCCGCAGCCGCAGCAGACGCGCGTGTCCGATCGCACGCTGTTACCGGCCGAACAGCAGGCCCTTAATCAGCAGGTCACACGCCTCGCGGCCACGACCGGTGAATCACCGGTGAAGCTGCTGGCTGACACCTTAAAACTGGCAAACCTGAAGAGCGGCGATCCGATTCCTTCGCGCCACTTCCCGCTTTTATCTCAATATTTGCACGTGCGTCAGACGTTGGGTCAGCACAGCGCGCCAACGCTGCTCATGCTGGAAAGCTCGCTCAAGCAGCCGATGAGCCAGGATGAGCAGCGGCTGCTGGAAGAGTACAGCCTGCAGCGCTTCCAGGCCACGCCGCAAACCGTGCTAACCACCGCACAAACGCAGGATCTGCTGAACCTGCTGTTTTCACGTCGTCTGGAGCGCAGCAGTGAGCAGCCGCTGGCTGACAGCGCCATGAATCCGCAGCCGATCTGGTCGCCGCTGGTGCCGTTTCTGCCACGCCCGTTGGCACAGCGCCCGATGCTGACATTGGCGCTTGCCATGGCGCTGGTGTTTTTCCTGATCTGGCTATTGGTGTAGCTCAGCAGCCGCACGCCGCGCCAGTGCGCGGCGACGGCCATTCACCTGGCGCGCTGCCCCACGCCAGCGGATGCCCGTCGCGCTTCCAGAAATCCAGCCCACCGATCAGCTCCTTAACCTGAAAGCCCAGCGAAGCCAGCTTGAGCGCGCCCTTGGTGGAGCCGTTGCAGCCAATGCCATCGCAGTACGTGATATAGACTTTCTTTCGGTCCAGCGCGGCGACCGTGGTGGCATTTAGGGTGCGGTGAGGAAACGCGATCGCGCCGCAAATATGACCGCGCTCATAGGCTTCGCGGGCGCGCACATCAAGCACCACGATCTCCGTTACGCCCTGCGCCAAATCCTCTGCCACATCCCAGGCATCGGCGTAGTGCGCCAATTTTTGCTCAAGCCACGCGACGCTCTGTGCGGGGCTGGCGGGGGGAAAATGTAAGACCGATGACATCATGCTCTCCTGCTGTTAATTTCCTGCAGTTTACGGCAAAGTGGTCTGCTGTATGAGACCACTTTGCGCGACGTGATAAGACCACGATGACCCCTTCGTTACTGACCCTGTTTGATCAACAGACCGCAGGCGGACGGCGGACGCGCCTGTGCCGCACGCTGCGTCAAGCCATCGTCGAGGGGCATCTGCGCCATCAGCAAAAATTACCGTCTAGCCGTCAGCTGGCACAGGATTTGGCGCTGTCGCGCGTTACGGTAGAGGCGGCTTACGCGCAGCTGGAGAGCGAAGGTTATCTTCAACGGCACGCCGGGCGTGGCACCTTTGTGCTGATTGACATCGCGCCGCCGACGCCACCGCGGCGCCCGCAGCCGGCACCGGCGTTTTCGCGTCGCGGTCAACAGGTACTGGCCACCGGCGGCTGTCAGGATCCGCCGTTTCCACACGCTTTCGCCGCGGGATCGCCCGAACTGCGCGCCTTTCCCCACGTGCAGTGGCAACGTATTAGTCATCAGGTGCAGCGCTCGCTGGGTAGTCGTGCCATGGGCTACGGCGATCCGCTGGGCTATGCGCCGCTGCGCCAGGCGGTGGCCGATTACCTGGCGCTTTCGCGCGGCGTGCGCTGCAGCGCTGAACAAATCGTGATTCTGACCAGCTCACAGCAGGCGCTACAGCTGCTGGCGATGCTGTTTTTGGACAGCGGCGACACCGTATGGCTGGAAGAGCCCGGCTACCCGGGTGCGCGTAACGCGTTTGTTGCGGCGGGCGCAACCTGTCGCGCAATGCCGTTGGACAGCGACGGTGCGGTGCCACTCGACGGCAGCGCCAGACTGGTGTATCTGACGCCGGGACATCACTACCCCAGCGGCACGGCGATGAGCCTCGCGCGCCGCCTGCAGTGGCTTGACTGGGCGCAGCAGCAGCAAAGCTGGCTGATTGAAGACGATTATAACGGCGAGTTTCATTTTGATGAGCGCCCTGCCCCCGCGCTGCAAGGCCTGCGGGATGAGAGCCGGGTGATCTGCCTTGGGACGTTTTCGAAAACGCTGTTTCCCTCACTGCGGCTGGCGTGGATGGTGCTGCCCACGCCGCTGGTGGCGCCGCTGGGCCGCGCGCGCAGCGTGATGGACGGACACAGCGCGCTGCTGCCGCAGGCGGTAACCGCCGAATTTTTGCAGCAGGGCCATTTTGCCAGTCATCTGCGCTTGATGCGCCAGCTCTATCACAGCCGACGCGATCGCCTACTGCAGCAGATCGGCACGCGCCTGCAACCGTGGCTGACGCCGCTGCCCAGCGCGGGCGGCCTGCAATTAACGGTCACGCTTACCCAAGGAGATGAAGCACACCTGACGCAGCGGGCGCGGGAGTGTGGGCTGTTATTGCCGCGTCTGTCGCCGCTCTACAGCGGATCGGAGCGCCAGGCGGGCTGGATATTGGGCTTTGCCGCGCTCACGCCGGGCGAAATCACGCGCGCCTGCGACACCTTGGCAACATTGCTTGCGCGAGCGCTGCCGCGCGCATAAAAAAAGGGCCGGATTAACCGGCCCTGAGAGAGGTTCAACGCATTACGCCTGATATTTACGCATCGTCAGCGTCGCGTTAGTGCCGCCAAAGCCGAAGCTGTTAGACATCACCGTGGTCAGCGCTTTTTCCGTGGGCTGAGTGACAATGTTCAGCCCTTTGCCCGCTTCATCCAGCTCTTCCACGTTAATGCTCGGCGCGATAAAGCTGTGCTCCAGCATCAGCAGCGTATAAATCGCTTCCTGCACGCCCGCCGCACCCAGCGAGTGGCCGGTCATGGCTTTGGTGGCTGACAGGTAAGGTGAGTTGTCACCAAACACTTCGCGAATGGCGCCAAGTTCTTTAACATCGCCCACCGGCGTAGAAGTACCGTGCGTGTTGAGATAGTCGATAGGCGTGTCCACGCCCTGCATCGCCATCTTCATGCAGCGCACTGCGCCTTCACCTGAAGGTGCCACCATATCGGCGCCGTCAGAGGTGGCGCCGTAGCCCACGATCTCAGCATAAATGTGTGCACCGCGCGCCAACGCGTGCTCCAGCTCTTCCACCACGACCATGCCGCCGCCGCCAGCGATCACAAAGCCGTCGCGATTGGCATCATAGGTCCGTGAGGCCTTTTCTGGCGTCTCGTTGTATTTGGTAGACAGTGCGCCCATGGCGTCAAACTCGCAGGCCATTTCCCAGGTCAGCTCTTCGCCGCCGCCGGCAAACACCACGTCCTGCTTACCCAGCTGGATCTGTTCAACCGCGTTACCGATGCAGTGAGCAGAGGTCGCACAGGCGGAGCTGATGGAGTAGTTCACACCGTGGATTTTAAACGGCGTGGCCAGGCAGGCAGACACGCCTGATGCCATGGCTTTGGTCACCACATAGGGACCCACACCTTTCAAACCGCGCGGGCCGCGCATGGCATCCGCGCCGAAAACCTGGAAGCGCGGCGAACCGCCGCCGGAGCCAGCGATCAGACCCACGCGCGGGTTGTTCTGATACTGCTCATCGGTCAGGCCGGAATCTTTTACCGCTTCTTCCATAGACAGGTACGCGTAAATTGACGCGTCACTCATGAAACGCACAATTTTGCGATCGATGAGCCCGGTGGTATCCAGCTTGACGTTACCCCACACGTGGCTGCGCATTCCGGCGTCTTTCATCTCTTCAGAGAAAGTGATGCCCGAACGGCCTTCACGCAGAGAGGCCAGCACTTCCTGCTGGTTATTACCAATGCTGGAAACGATACCCAGGCCAGTAATCACTGCACGTTTCATTCAATAGTCCTCAATTACCCATCTTTTGGAATGACGTGCACTCTAGCGTACAGTTGTACGCCGAACAAGTCCGATCAGCCATTTCCTTTTGTAAATTTGCGTCATGTGACGGCACTCGCTAAAATCGCGCCACTGCCTGAAAATGAGCCTTTCCCGTGACCGCATCCGCCATCAAACACGCCCAACTGACCTGGAACGATCAGGGTACACCTGTTTCCCGAGCGTTCGACGATGTCTATTTCTCAAACGATAACGGGCTAGAAGAGACGCGCTATGTGTTTCTTGATGGCAACCAGATTCCGGCGCGCTTTGCCCATCACGCGCGCGACCTGTTTATCGTTGCCGAGAGCGGCTTTGGCACGGGTCTGAACTTCCTTACGCTGTGGCAGGCGTTTGATGATTTTTGCGCACAGCATCCACAAGCGACGCTACAGCGGCTGCACTTTATTAGCTGCGAGAAATTCCCGCTTACGCGCAGCGACCTTGCGGCAGCGCATGCGCACTGGCCTGAGCTGGCACCCTGGGCTGAGCCGCTGCAACAACAGTGGCCCGAGGCGCTGCCGGGCTGTCAGCGCCTGCTGTTCAACGGCGGCAAGGTCACGCTCGATCTCTGGTTTGGGGATATTAACGCGTTAATTGATACGTTTGATGACAGCCTCAATCGTCAGGTAGACGCGTGGTTTCTGGACGGTTTTGCTCCGGCCAAAAACCCCGATATGTGGACGCCCGCTCTGTTCAGGGCCATGGCACGGCTCGCGCGACCAGAGAGCACATTAGCGACCTTTACCTCAGCGGGTTTTGTCCGCCGCGGCCTGCAAGAGGCGGGTTTTGATGTGGTGAAGCGCAAGGGCTTTGGCCGCAAGCGCGAGATGCTGGTTGGCACCCTGCGCGCGGCCCCGCCCCTGCCGCACAGCCAGCCGTGGTATGCGCGCCCGCAGGCACAAACGCGCGACGTGGCGCTGATTGGTGGAGGCGTAGCCAGTGCAATGCTGGCGCAGGCGCTGCTGCGCCGCGGCTGGCATGTCACCCTCTACTGCGCTGATGAAGCCCCCGCGTTAGGGGCCTCCGGCAACCGTCAGGGCGCACTTTACCCGCTGTTAAATCAGCACGATCCGGCGCTGGCCACTTTCTTCCCTGCCGCCTTTTCGTTTGCGCGTCGCCTGTATGATTCGCTGCCGGTGATGTTTGAGCACAGCTGGAGCGGCGTGCTGCAGCTGGGTTGGGATGATAAGAGCCGTCACAAAATTGCACAAATGCTGAAAATGGATCTGCCCTCTGACGTTGCGCACGCCGTGACGCCCGCAGAGGCAGAGGCCCTCGCGGGCGTGCCGCTCGGCCACGGCGGCATTTTCTATCCGCGCGGCGGCTGGCTTTCCCCTGCCGAGCTGACCAGCAGCGTGCTCGAAGCGGCGCAGCATCTGGGTTTGCGCCAGCACTGGCTGCATTCGCTGACGCAGCTGGAACCGCACAGCGAAGGCTGGACGCTTCACTTCGCCGCACAGCCCGCAGCGGTGCATGGGCAGGTGGTCCTCGCCAGCGGCCCTGCGCTTCTGGATCTGGCGCAAACGCGTGCGCTGCCGGTCTATCCGGTGGCCGGTCAGGTAAGCCACGTTCCGGGCACGCCCACGCTGGATACGCTGCAAACCGTGCTGTGCTACGACGGCTACCTGACGCCGCGCAGCCCGCAGTTCGGCACGCACTGCATTGGCGCGAGCTACCACCGCGGTGACACCCATACCGCGTTTCGCCCGGAGGATCAGCAGCAGAACCGTCAGCGTCTGATCGACTGCCTGCCGGAAAAGGCGTGGCCGCAGGCGGTGAGCGTGGCGGATAATGCAGCACGCGTCGGCGTGCGCTGCGCCAGTCGCGACCACCTGCCAATGAGCGGCAGCGTGCCCGACTATGAGGCGACGCTGCGTCACTATGCCGAGCTCGCGCAGCAGCGCCAGCGCGGCGCGCCCGTTGCATCGGCGCCGGTTTACCCCGGATTGTTTGTATTGGGCGCCCTCGGGTCGCGCGGCATTTGCAGCGCCCCGCTGGCAGCCGAAGTACTGGCCGCGCAGATGAGCGGCGAACCGCAACCGCTCGACGCCGCCACGCTGGCGGCGCTCAATCCAAATCGGTACTGGGTGCGAAAACTGCTGAAGGGAAAAAAAGCAGAATAAGAGCAGAATCACGCGGCGACCTGCGCCGCGTGGATTAGGCGGTTTGACGCGCCTGCTGGAACAGATTATCCCACATGCCCACCACCAGTGCCTGATCGCGCGGTGAAAGCTCGCCGGCGGCAATGGCATTTTGCAAGCTGTTGCTCACCTTGGCCTGCAGCGCTTCCGGCGTATGCTCGCCGCTCTGCTCAATTTCAGCGACCGCCAGCGTTAAGTGACCGCGCAGATAGCCGCTGGCAAACAGTTCGTCGTCGCTGGCATGGTCAACCATATCGTCGATCAGCGCGAGGATGCGGGACTCAAATTCTACAATCATCGTATTAATCCTTTAGGTGAAGGCGGGCGAATCACAACGCTTCCGGCCAGGGAAAATGGGCCGCGCTGAGCGCTGGCGTGCCGTAGTAGTGCTGGAGTGCAGCGATAAAACGGGCTGGGCGCGACGGAATGCCCTGCGCCAGCCAGTGCATTACCTGCGCATGAACCTTGCGCTGAAACCCGATACGGTCGGGTTCGCAATCGCCTTCCAGGTTGTCGCAGCTGACGTTAAACGGAAAATTAGCGGCCACGCAGAACATCCACTCCAGCGCCTGCGGTTTAACCTCAACCGCCTCAAACTGGCTTTGCGTCTGCGCATCACGGCCATCAGGACAGTACCAATAGCCAAAATCGACCAGCTGGCGGCGCGCTTCACCGGCAATGCACCAGTGGGAAATTTCATGCAGCGCACTGGCATAAAAGCCGTGGGCAAACACAATGCGATGCCACGGCGAGTGCTCATCAGCAGGAAGATAGATGGGTTCGTCGTCGCCTTTAATTAGACGCGTCTGAAAGGCGTCCTTGAAGCAGCTGTCAAAAATGTCGATCAGCTGCTGATAATGATGCTCAGTGCTCATAATAGTTTAATCTTTAAAAAAACCGGCGCCATTGTCGCACTGGCTGCCGGTCTTGACGAGTGTTCAATTACAGCGTGGCAAACCAGGCCATAAGTTCACTGCCGTGGCTATCCCATAACAGTTTGGCGCTCATCACGGCGGACACCGTGACCACCATCGGACGAATCAGCTTTTGTCCTCGGCTCAGCACCAGTCGTGCTCCTAGCCGCGCGCCGATAAACGCGCCGATCAGCATGACAATACCGGTGCCCCACACCACTTTGCCGCCAAACATAAAAAACAGCAGGCTGCCAAAATTGGAGGTGAAATTCAGCACTTTCGCATGGGCCGTGGCTTTGGCCAGGTTAAACCCGCACAGCGTGACAAACGCCAGCGCATAAAAGGAACCGGCCCCGGGCCCAAAAAAGCCGTCGTAAAAACCGACGCAGCCGCCACCGACCAGCGCATACGCCAGCCCTTGCAGCCGCTGTTCGCGATCCACCTCGCCCAAACGCGGCATCAGCAGGAACCAGAACCCAATTGCGAGCAGCAGCAGCGGCAGCACCTGCCGCAGCACGTCAGCCTGAATATGCTGTATCAGCACGGCACCGCACACCGCCCCTATAAACGTCATCGCAATATTCAGCCGCTGCTCGCGCAGGTTTACCGCGCCGCGTCGCACAAAATAGAGGCTGGCAGAAAACGATCCACCAACGGACTGTAATTTATTGGTTGCCAGCGCCTGCGCCGGGGAGAGGCCCGCAGCCAGCAAAGAGGGCACCGACAGTAAGCCGCCGCCGCCCGCAATGGAATCAATAAACGCCGCTAATACCGCAACCAGGAACAGCACGCCCAACAGCAGTGGGCTGACAACAAACAGATCCATTTACGTCTCATTGCAATTAGTCAATACACCCACAGCGGTGCGCCAGGGTACGGGATCACCTTAGAGCAGGTGGCGGTCCAACAGCGCCTGACACGACGGTGGCAGCGGCGGTGGGGCTTTTTTTACCGGCGGCTGGCTGCCCGGTTTTTTCGGCAAGAACCAGCTCTCCAGCTCCGCACCGCAGCCATCGCCGGGCGGCGGTGGCGGCTGGTCTTCGCATTCGAGACTGTTCGCCGGACAGCGTAAACGCACGTGCATGTGCGCGCGGTGGGCAAACCACGGCCGCACTTTGTTGAGCCATGCCCGATCTTGCCCGGCATCGGCACACAGCTGCTTTTTGATCGCGGGATTAACAAAGATACGCGTCACGTCATCATCGTTGGCTGCCAACTTAATCAGGCTGTCAATTTGCGGCTGCCAATGACGGGTGATGACCTGCTTATCGTCCGGCGCCACTAAATCCAGCGGCTGCGGTTTCAGCAGCTGCTGCGCCGTCCAGCGCGTTTGCGGCAGCTGCAACCAGATATCCACGTCCAGGCCGGTTTGGTGGCTGGCGTGCCCGCTACTGAAACGTCCGCCCGCGGCCATGCCCATGTCGCCAATCAGTACCTGCCCCAGCTGCCGTTGATGCGCCTGCTGGCTGAGGCGTTGAATGAACGCGATGAGATGGGGATGGCCGTAGTAGCGGCGCTGATCCTGCCGCATTACCTGATAATTCGGGGCATTGAGCGGCAATGCCTGTGCGCCCACGATGCAGCCGTTGGCGAAGCTGCCAATCGACTGCGGGCTACCGGGGATTGGCTGATGAATTTGCTGCCACGGGGTGGCGGCCGTGGCGGCCATGCTACCTAACAGGGCAGCGAGCGTGATAAGTGGTCGGCGCATCAGGGCGTTACCAACGTGGCACGCTGCTGTTGACGTCACCGTTTTGCGCACGCTGGCGCAGCAGGTGATCCATCAACACGATCGCCATCATCGCTTCGGCAATCGGCACGGCGCGGATGCCCACGCACGGATCGTGGCGGCCTTTGGTGATCATTTCCACTTCTTCGCCGGTGCGGGTGATGGTATTGCCCGGCACGGTGATACTGGAGGTGGGCTTCATCGCCAGATTGGCGCTGATGGTTTGCCCGCTGCTGATGCCGCCAAGGATACCGCCGGCATGGTTGCTCTGGAAGCCGTTGGCGCGCAATTCATCGCGATGCTGGCTGCCGCGCTGGTTGATCACCGCAAAGCCATCCCCAATCTCCACGCCTTTTACCGCATTGATGCTCATTAGCGCATGCGCCAAATCGGCATCCAGGCGATCAAACACCGGCTCGCCCAAGCCCGGCGGGACGTTTTCCGCCATCACGGTGACTTTCGCGCCGATGGAGTCGCCCTCTTTTTTCAGCGCGCGCATCAATGCGTCCAGGGCGTCCAGTTTGTCCGCATCGGGGCAGAAGAACGGGTTTTCTTCGACGATGGACCAGTCTTTGAGCTCGCAGGCCACGTCGCCAATCTGCGCCAGATAGCCGCGCACCTGAATACCGTGCTTCATGTGCAGGTATTTTTTGGCGATGGCACCCGCGGCCACGCGCATGGCAGTTTCACGCGCCGACGAGCGTCCGCCGCCGCGATAGTCGCGCAGACCATACTTCTGTTCGTAGGTGTAGTCCGCGTGTCCGGGCCGGAACAGATCTTTGATCGCACCGTAATCCTGTGAACGCTGATCGGTGTTTTCAATCAGCAAACCGATAGAGGTGCCCGTGGTGACACCGTCAAATACGCCGGACAAGATCTTGACCTGATCCGGCTCGCGGCGCTGCGTGGTATAGCGAGAGGTGCCGGGACGACGGCGATCGAGATCGTGCTGAATATCCGCTTCAGTCAGCGGGATGCCAGGCGGCACGCCATCAACAATGCAGCCAAGCGCAATGCCATGCGACTCGCCAAAGGTGGTAACGCGAAAAACGTGTCCGATGCTGTTTCCGGCCATGGAGATTCCTTGTTGCGATGTTGCGGGCGAGCGCTCGCCCTATCTTTTAGTCTTTATAGAAAGAGAAATGGTGCTGCGCCGCGATAATCTGCTCGCGCGTGAGCATGAACACGCCGTCTCCGCCATTATCAAACTCCAGCCAGGTAAACGGCACATCAGGATACTGCTCCATCATGTGCACCATGCTGTTCCCCACTTCGCAGATCAGCACGCCTTGCTCGCTGAGGTAATCTGGCGCACAGGCGAGAATACGGCGCACCAGTTTAAGGCCGTCGCTTCCTGCCGCCAGGCCCAGTTCAGGCTCGTGGCGATACTCGCCGGGCAGATCGTCCATATCTTCTGCATCCACGTACGGTGGGTTGGTGACGATCAGGTCATATTTCAGCTGTGGCAGCTGGCGGAAAAGGTCGGCGCGAATCGGCGTGACGTGGTGCAGCAAGCCGTGCGCTTCAATGTTTTGTTCAGCCACTGCCAGCGCGTCGCTGGAGATGTCTACCGCGTCCACTTCCGCTTCCGGGAATGCATATGCACAGGCGATAGCGATACAGCCACTGCCGGTGCACATATCGAGAATGTGCTGCGGCTGCTGGGTCAGCAGGCCCGCAAAGCGGTTTTCAATCAGCTCGCCAATCGGCGAACGCGGCACCAGCACGCGTTCATCCACAAAGAATTCGTGGCCGCAGAACCAGGCTTTGTTGGTGAGATAAGCCACCGGAATGCGCTCATTGACGCGGCGGATAACGCGCTCAACGACACGATGCCGTTCGCTGGCGGTCAGGCGCGCATGGCGCATGTCTTCTGGGATATCCAGCGGCAGCCACAGCGTTGGCAGCACCAGTTGGACGGCTTCGTCCCAGGCATTGTCCGTGCCGTGACCATACCAAATACCCGCTGCCGTAAAACGGCTGACCGCCCAGCGCAGCATATCTTGAATGGTGTGCAGCTCGTTCACTGCCTCATCGACGAAAATCTTGTCCACGTAGCCCTCCGCAGGCCGTAATATCAATCGGCCGATAGTTTGCCATGAAGCCCGAAAGAATTCAGCGCAGCGAGGTGAAAAAGCTGACATTTGTTGACGCTTAGCGTTAAGGTAAGGGGCAGAATCCAGCCATTTCTGATAACTTCCAATTCATGAATAAAAAAACGCCGCTCAGTCAGGACGATCAGGCGCTGTTTCGTCAATTAATGACCGGGACGCGTAAGCTCAAACAGGACACCATTGTCCATAAACCCGCCGTAAAGACGCGGGAAGTGCCGCTAAAGCGTCTGCTGTACGAACAAGCTGACAATAGTCACTACTTCTCGGATGAGTTCCAGCCCCTGCTGTCGAACGACGGCCCCATGCGCTACGTGCGCGCCGATGTCAGCCACTATGAACTCAAAAAGCTACGCCGCGGCGACTATACGCCAGAGATCTTTCTCGACTTGCACGGGCTTACTCAGCAGCAGGCAAAACAGGAGCTAGGTGCATTGATCGCTGCCTGCCGTCGCGAGCATCTGTTTTGCGCCAGCGTCATGACCGGGCACGGCAAGCACATTCTCAAACAGCAGACACCCTTATGGCTGGCCCAGCATCCACACGTGATGGCGTTTCATCAGGCGCCCAAGTTGTTCGGCGGCGACGCTGCGCTGTTGGTGCTGATTGAAGTCGAAGAGTGGCATCCCCCAGAACTGCCCTGAGAGTGGGTGACAACGGGAGCATCATAAAGGAAGGGCCGCTGAAGCGGCCCACGGAAAGGTTAAATGGCTTTCGCTAATTTTGACGGGCTGACCTGCCATACCAGCGTGCCATTGCCCTGCGTCGCATCCTCGACGTTCACACAGGCGATGGCAGATGTAGCGAACATCGGCGGTGTTTCATGGTGGCATAGCTCCGAAACCAGATAGCCCACCAGCGGTAAATGCGAGATCACCAGGACCGATTTCACCCCTTGGCTTGCCAAAGCATGCAGGTAGCATGCTACCTGGCCGGGATCGCCGCCCGGCGTCAGCTCGGGTAACACCTCTTCGCCTTCCGGCAATTTCAGCGCTTCCCGCACCGTGGCGAGCGTTTGTTGCGCACGCAGATAAGGGCTAACTAACACCCGGTCAATGTCCGGCGCCTGGCTATTCAGCCAGCTCGCCATCTGGCGCGATTCGTCACAGCCACAGATCGTAAGCGGACGAACCGCATCACTTGCTGCCTCCAACGCTGCATCGCCATGACGCATGATAAAAACTTGCATAAAGCACCGCTGTTGTTTGTCGATATCGTCGGTACCACAGCACCAGACGCTTCATTCTGCGAATGAACGGTGTGTTTTACCCCAATGGATTGAGTATAGTCAACCGGTTGTTTATTAAATAAGCACCTTCCAGAATGGGCCGCGCCTGACCTCTGCGCGGCCTCCGATCTAACCCGCTGAATCTGTACGCCTATTCATGTCTGTGCCGAAGTGTAAAATTTCGTTTTACCCTCGGCCTGCGCGATGAGCGCCGCGCAGGGGGTAAAACGTTCGCCGTGCTGCTGCATTAGCGCGCGTAATGTTTCCACCACCGTCGCGGCCCCGAGTCGATCAATGTCACGGAAGGGCCCGCCCAGAAACGGCGGGAAGCCAATGCCAAATACCGCAGCGATGTCGCCGTCGCGGGCGCTGCGAATCACCTTTTCATCCAGGCACCGCACCGCCTCATTGAGCATCATCATGACGCAACGCTCGGCTATCTGACGCGCACTTTGCGTAGCCTGCGGCGTAAGATTCAGCAACGAGTAGATTGCGGCATCCGCCTGACGTTTACGCGGCCAGCGGACGGGATCGTAGCGGTAAAAACCCTGACCATTTTTACGTCCTTTTCGCCCGCTCGCGAGCAGCCTTTCCGCCGCAGCGGGCGCGCGAAAGCGAGCCCCATAAGCCTGTTCCAGCAGCGGACTGATTTTGCTGCCGACATCAATACCCACTTCATCCAGCAACTGCAGCGGCCCCACGGGGAAACCAAACGCCACCAGCGCCCGATCGATATGCTCAATGGGCTCACCTTCCAGCAGGCAGCGCAGGGCCTCATTAATATAAGGCGCGAGGATGCGGTTAACATAGAAGCCGGGGCGGTCCGCCACCACCACCGCGGTTTTACCCTGCTGACGCGCAAACTGCACCGTGGTCGCCAACGTGGTCGCCGAGGTGCCGGCATGGGGAACCACCTCCACCAGCGGCATTTTGTCTACCGGACTAAAGTAATGAAGGCCAATGACGTTTTCAGGACGCTGCGCCTGCGCGGCAATATCCGCAATGGACAGCGACGACGTATTAGAGGCAAAAAGGGTGTGCGGCTGACAATGGTGCTCAATCTCTGCCACCATCTGCTGCTTAAGCGCCAGGTCTTCAAACACCGCTTCAATGACCATATCCCGCTGTTGGAAGCCTTGATAATCCACGCCGCCGCTGAGGCGCGCCATCTGCTGCTGACGTTCAGCAGGCTTAAGCTGGCGGCGGGCCACTTTTTTACTGAGGCGATCCCAGCTGTATTTCAGTGCGTGGTTCACGCCCTCCAGATGGATATCTTTGATGCGGACCGGTAATCCCGCATTCAGCGCCGTGACGCTGGCGATTCCCCCGCCCATCAATCCACCGCCAAGCAGGCCAATGTGCGTCAGCGCACGCGGCTCGGCGTCTGCAACAGGCTCTTTTTTCAAAGCCGTTGAGGCGAAAAACAGGCTGCGCAGCGCGGCGGATTGCGGCGTCATGGCCAATTCACCAAAGGCGCGCGCTTCGGCGGCATGCCCTGCCCTGCTGCCCTGCTCAAGTCCGGTGCGTACCACAGACAGAATGCGATCGGTGGCAGGATAATTTCCCTGTGTTTTTTGATCGGTCTGGCGCTTTGCCAGCGCAAACAGCGCCGAACGCACGCCTGGCGCTTGCAGCAGGCGATCGCGACGCGACAGCGTACGCAGCGTACGCTTTCCTTTATGCACCCATGCCACCGCCGTTTCCAGCAGGATCGCCTGCGGTACCGCGTCATCAACCAGACCGAGTTTTAGCGCTTGCCGGGCGCGCAGCTGCTTTCCGCTTAGCATGAGCGTCAGGGCCTGCTGCACGCCAATCAGGCGCGGCAGCCGCTGGGTTCCGCCCGAGCCGGGCAGTAAGCCGAGCTGAACCTCCGGGAGCCCCAGCCGCGTTTTATCATCCAACGTGCAGATGCGCGCGCTGCACGCCAGCGCCAGCTCAAGCCCACCGCCCAGGCAGGCACCGTGGATTGCCGCGACCACGGGAAACGGCAGCGCGGCGATCTCCGCCATGACATCCTGCCCTTGCGTCGCCAGCGCTTCCGCCTGCTGCGCCGTGTGGCAGGCGGCAATCATCGCGATATCTGCACCCGCAATGAAACTGTCGGGTTTGCCAGAAATCAGCACCAGGCCGGCAAGCTGTGTATGGCTGCGCGCCGCGCTTAGCACCGTGCGGATTTGCGTGACAAACTCTGCCTTGAGGGTATTCATTTTCTCGCCCGGTACATCCAGCGTAATCACGCCGACGTGGTCTGGACGCACGTGCAGTGTAAATGCAGACTCGCTCATCATTCAGCCTCCAGAACCATGGCGCTACCCAGTCCGCCCGCCGCGCAGGCGGTGACCAATCCCAACCCGCCGCCGCGGCGGCGCAGCGCATGCAGCGTTTGCGTGATCATGCGCGCACCGGTGGCCGCAAAGGGATGCCCGTAGGCGATAGAGCCGCCCTGCACGTTGAAGCGTGCCTCGTCTACCTCGCCGAGCGCATGCGGACGATTGAGCACTTCGCGCGCAAAGCGCGCATCGTGGAACATCTTTAGGTTGGCCAGCGTCTGCGCCGCAAAGGCCTCATGCATGTCGATTAAGGTGAGATCCTGTAGCGTAATGCCGGCGCGATCCAGCGCCAACGGTGAGGCGTAAGCCGGCCCCAGCAGCATATCTTGTCGGACATCAATGGCGGTGAAGGCATAGCTGCGCAGATAGCCCAGCGGCGCGATCCCCAGCTCACGGGCGCGGCCTTCGCGCATGAGAATCACCGCCGCTGCGCCATCAGTAAGCGGGGTACTGTTCGCCGCCGTGACAGAGCCGTGCTGACGGTCAAAGGCCGGACGCAGCTTGGCATAATCGGCCGCGCTGGCGTTGAAGCGGATATTGTTGTCCTGGGCGATCGGCGCTTTCCACGGCGGGACAAAGGCGGGCATCACTTCCTGCGCCAGCACGCCAGATTGCCACGCCTGTGCCGCCTGCTGATGCGAGCGCAGCGCCAGCGCATCTTGCGCTTCGCGCGTAATACCGTGGGTTTTCGCCATCTGCTCCGCAGTGTCACCCATGCGTAAACCGGTGGAGTATTCTGCCACTGCGGGCGGCACCGGCAGCAAATCGCGCGGCCGCAAGCGGCGAACAATCGCCACCTTCTGGCTAAACGTCCGTGCCTTATTCAAATCAACCAGCGCGCGCGCCAGCGTTTTACTCACGCCAATCGGCAGCACCGACGACGAATCCGCGCCCCCTGCAATCCCCACATTAATGGTGCCCGCCATCAGACTTTCAGCCACGTTGGCCACCGCCTGAAAGCTCGTGGCACAGGCGCGGCTCACGCTATAGGCGTCAGTATGCACGCTCAATCCACTGCTCAATACGATCTCACGGGCAATATTAGGGGCTTCCGGCATCTGTACGACCTGACCAAATACCAGCTGATCGATGACCTCAACGGGAAGTGCGCTGCGCGCAAGCAGTTCAGACACCACCATTCTGCCTAACTCCAGCGCGGGGATACCGTGAAAATCTGTCGCCTGTCGGGCGAAAGGCGTGCGTAATCCGTGCGTGATGGCGATACGTTCACCCTGACGCGTCAGCAGCGGCTGCGCTTTGCTCATTGCATTCACCAATAATTTATGACCCCAGCATCATTGCCAAACAGGTCTGACCTGATCAGTGTTAACCAGGTACTTCGGCGTCGCCAATAGCGGAAGAAAAAAAGTGCGAAGGGAAACACGAAAAACAGTGAAGGCTGCCGGACAGGGGTGCGGCAGCGGCAGGGTTAGCGTAAACCGAATTGAAAAATCAGGCTCTCCGCTTGGCAGCAAAACGCAAAATCCATGTCCAACTGCACCCCCGTCCCACGCGCGGTAAAGGTTGCGTGAACAGTGCAGGGCTCCGATGCGGCACGCTGTGCGCGATCGCTTAGCTGTGCCAGCATTACCTCTGCTGCCGCGCGGTCGGAAAAATGACCCGACCAGTGAGCGGTGCAGTCGCTGTTGTCGATCACGGTGCCTATCTCCACGCAGCAGCAGGCCGCCGTGTCTGTGCAGGGCGTAACGTTTTCTCGCATTCTTCTCTCCTCTGATGGGGGTAAACCCTGAACAGGAGTCTACGCCCGACGCAAAAGCGCAGCCATCTTTTCCCGGCTAAGTGACGAATATCACACAATAAATTGATCAGGGACAATTTTGTGACTTAATGGCGTCAGGACGGTGGCAAGATTTTGTTAAGCAGATCTGATTTTGTCGATCAAACTAGAAATATCTGAAAAACATTATTGCAACAAATACACAGGTCGGACCTATACTCGTCGCACTGGTCTGATATGTGTCGCTGTCATCAGTCCCTACAATCCGCCGTCCTTTGTTACGCGTCGTAACATCGTTTAAAAATAATTAAGATGAGGTTGTGGTCATGAACCATAAGAACCTGTTTGCAAAGTCAGCTGTGGCAGCTGCTGTGGCGCTTGTCTCTTCCCATGTTTACGCCGCAGGCTTTCAACTCAATGAATTTTCTTCTATTGGATTAGGCCGCGCTTATTCCGGTGAAGGTGCGATGGGCGACACCGCTGCTTCGGCGAGCCGCAACCCGGCCACCATGGCGCTGATGGATCGCCCGGCGTTCTCGATCGGTGCGGTTTACATTGACCCGGATGTGAATATCAGCGGCCGCAGCCAGTACACCGGCAACAGCCTTGACGCGAATAATATTGCCCCGAATCAGTGGGTGCCGAATATTCACTACGTACAGCCCATTAACGATCAATGGTGGGTAGGCGCATCCGTTACCTCTAACTACGGCCTTGCCACGGAATTTAATAATAATTATGCCGCAGGGGGATTAGGTGGAAAAACCGACCTGACCACCGCCAACGTCAACCTCAGCACCGCCTACCGTTTAAACGAACACTTCAGCTTCGGCGTGGGTTTTGACGCCGTGTATGCAAAAGCAAAAATTGAGCGTTATGCCGGAGAAGTCGGTCAAATTGCCGGTTTGCCACTGCCTGCAGATACCCAAATGGCGCGCCTGAAAGGTAACGAGTGGGCTTACGGTTGGAATGCCGGTATCTTGTATGAAGTGGATGACAACAACCGCTTCGGCTTTACGTATCGCTCTGAAGTCAAAGTGGACTTTGACGGCGAATACCGCAGCAATCTCCCAAGCGCCATCAACGGTTCACCGCGCGCCGTGGCGGCAGGCCTGCCGTTCGGTACCAATGGCAGCACAATTCCGGGTTCATTGACCCTGAACCTGCCAGAGATGTGGGAAGTGTCTGGCTGGCATAAAGTGGCGCCGCAGTGGGCGGTACACTACAGCCTGGCGTACACCAGCTGGAGCCAGTTCCAGGAGCTGAAAGCCACCGGCAGCAACGGACAGCAGCTGTTCTATAAAGATGAAAGCTATCACGATGCGTATCGCATCGCGCTGGGCACCACCTACACCTATGATGCGAACTGGACGTTCCGCACCGGTATCGCCTTTGACGATAGCCCGGTTCCAGCCGAAAAGCGCTCTATCTCGATTCCGGACCAGGATCGTCTGTGGCTGAGCGCCGGTGCCTCTTACGCATTTAACGATGATGCGTCGGTGGATGTGGGCGTTTCCTATATGCACGGTCAGAAAGTCACCGTACAAGAAGGCACCTATACCTTCAATTCAGAAGGGAAAGCCTGGCTCTACGGCGCCAACTTCAACTACAAATTCTGATGCAGCAGGCATAAAAAAACGGCGACCACAGGGTGCGCCGTTTTTTATTGTCGTATACCCCCGCGCCCGGGCTTATTGCGCGTCGATCTCTTTTAAGTCGTCCTGAATCGCGCTGGCGTTAGGATTTTCTTCGGGCTTCAGTTTGCCGCCGTTAGCAATAAAGTCATTGCGTTGGAAGTACGCATTACGAATGAAGGCGTAAGGATCCGCCTGCTGACGCAAAATCGCATCGGAATCCAGCAGCTGCGCACGCGTCTCTACCCCTTCCAGCGTCCACTTGCCGATTGACATCGGCCAGGTCAGCCAGCTCAGCACCGGATAGAGCGTATCGACATAGTCGCCGCCGTCCTGTCGCACAGTAAAGCTGCCGTAGCCCGGCAGCACCACGTAAGGTCCATAGCCCACGCCATAGTGGCCCAGCGTACTGCCAAAGTGATGCGGCACTTCTCGTGCCAGCTGCGGGTTGGCCCTTCCCGCCACGTCGATAAAGCCGCCTAAGCCCAACACGCTGTTGAGGAAAAAGCGCGTAAAATGCACGCCTGCCTGACGCGGTTCCCCCACCAGAATGGCATTCAGCATACTGGCTGGCTCATCCAGGTTGGACAGGAAATTGCTCAGACTGCCGCGAGCGGGCGCCGGCACGTAGTCGCGCCACGCAACCGCCACCGGCCGCAGCACATAGGGATCCAGCACGCCATAGTTGAAGTTAAACATGGTGCGGTTGAAGCCTTCCAGCGGATCGCTGCGCTGGGCGGGTGCGGCGTCATCAGCCGGTTTGGAGCTGGCGCATCCCACCAGCAGTACGCTAGCCAGCGCCAGACCGGTCAGGCGAATATTCATTGTTCTCTCCCTGTGCAAACAAAGAAGGTATCACTTCAGGGCTGCTGTTGATTAATGTCCACAGCCAGTGGTTGCTGCCCGTCCCACGGCGTAACCGCGCTCAAACCAAACCAGTCGCCTGGCTGCGGATTGGCGCTGCCGTCGCGCGAAATGCGTGCCCTCACCTGCACCTGATGCTGCGCCGACAGCAGGCGATCGGGCATCATGGTATTGCTGTCATCCAGCGTGAGCGAGAGCGGAAAGTGACTGAGTGGTAAACGTTTAACCGCCACCGGCACCGGTGATACACCGTCAGACACAGAAATATACAACACTCCGCCCGGCGGTAACATTTTTTCTGCCTGCGGCGCTAAGCGCACCGACAACGCCAGCGAACGCGTCTGCTCGCCGGCATCGGTTTTCGCCTGTTCGATACTGCGCTCAATCAGTGTAATGCGTTTATCGCCTGCCGGAAGGTCTGTTAGCATCCTTTGCCACGTGGTGATGGCCACCGCATACTGCTGCAACGTAAAGGCGTTATACGCAAGCAAACCCAGCGTGCGCAGATCGTGCGGATCGCGCGCCTCGAGCGCCTTAAGCACCACGCTGGCCTGGCGGTTATCCTGCGGATCGCTGGAGCGGGTTAACACTTCCGCATAATCTTGCTGCAGCGCCGCATCGTTAGGGCTTAGCTGCAGCGCACGTTCAAAAGCCTGACTGGCGAGCGTGGCGTTGTTGAGCACCATGCCCAATCGCCCGAGCATCGTCCAGCCAGTGAGATCGCGGGGCGTGTCCTGCAGCGCGCTGCGCAGCCCCAGCTGCAGCCGCGCCAGTTCCTCCATGCTCAGCGGCTGAGCATGCGGATCCATCAGGCGCGCGCGCAGTGCCGGATAAGCATCCTGTACGCTTTTCCAGCTGGCGAACTGCGTTACGCCGCCGACGTGCAGATACATGCCGAGACTCAGCACCACCAGCACCAGGGCGCCAGGAAGCAGCACCCAACGGCGCGTAGGCCGCGCGTTGACGGCGTCACGATCGGGTACGTCAGCCAGCAGCGTATGCTGTAATTCGCGTACCATTTCGTCGCGTTCACCGACCACGCCCTCTTCTTCATCGCGCGTCAGCTCGCGCAGACGCTGCTGGTAAAAGGCGGTGTTCAGGCGATCGCGATCGTCTGGGTGCGCAGCGCGCTGACGCCAGCCTGCAGCGAGAAACAGCGTCAGCGCGGCGGCCAGCAAAACGATTACGGTAATAAGAAATTGCGACATTACGACTTCCCGTCACGTTTAAGAATGGCCGCCAGCCGCTGCTGTTCGCGCGTATCAAGCGCGTGACTCGCGCTGTTGCGACGGCTGCGCAGAATGATCACCAGCGCACCCAGCACCACAAAGATCGCTGGACCGGCCCACAAAATCACGGTAGATGGCGTGACAGGCGGCGCATACGTCACGAAATTGCCGTAGCGTGCCACCATGTAATCGATGATTTGCTGTCGGCTCTGGCCCTGCTTCATCAGCGTATAGACCTTTTTGCGCATGTCGGCGGCAATCATGGCGTTGGAGTCGGCAATACTGTTGTTCTGGCACTTCGGGCAGCGCAGCGAGGCGGTCAGATCGCGGTACTGCGCTTCCTGCTGCGGCGAATCGAAAGATAAGGTGTCAATCGCCGCCCAGACAGACGCACTGAGCATCATCCCCACCAAGAGGAGCATGAGCCGTTTCATACGCCTGCTCCCCGACTGTATTTGTCCCACAGCGGTTTCACCTCTTCACGCCACACGCGAGCGTTCAGGTCCCCCGCATGGCGATAACGGATAATGCCCTGTCCATCGATCAAGAAGGTCTCTGGCGCGCCGTAAACGCCCAGATCGAGTCCTAACATGCCGTCACCGTCGTACAGGCTTAAGGCATAAGGATTCCCGAGCGTGTTGAGCCAGGTGACCGCTTTGGTGCGATCATCTTTATAGTTCAGCCCCACCACGCGAATGCCTTGCTCTGCCAGCGAATTGAGATACTGATGCTCTGCGCGGCAGGTTGGACACCAGGTCGCCCACACGTTAAGCAGGATCGGTTTACCGTTCGTGAGCACCTGCTGATCGTAAATTTTTCCGGGCTGATCCAGTGCTTCAAGCGTGAAGCGCGGCACCGGTTTCCCGATCAGCGCAGACTCCAGCCGCGTGGGATCGTCCCCCTCCGCGTTGCGCGTCAGCTGCCACAGCAGCGCCGCCGCGAGCAGCAAAAACAGGATCAACGGGATATACAGCATCTTCTTCATGCCTGCGCCTCCTGCGGCGTTTTCTTGCGGGCGCGATAGCGCGGATCGAGCAGACACAGCAGCCCGCCCAGCGCCATAAATACGCCGCCAAACCAGATCCAACGCACAAAGGGTTTGTAATAAATACGCACCGCCCACGCGCCATCATCCAGCTCCTCGCCCAACGCGGCATAGAGATCGCGCGTGAAGCCGCCGCTGATTGCCGCCTCGGTCATCATGGTGCGGGCCGCGGTGTAAAACCGTTTTTCCGCACGCAGTTCCGCTTCCGGCTTACCGTTGCGCGTGACATCAATCAGCGCGACACCGCCGCTGTAGTTCGGGCCCTGGAGGTCATGCACGTCGCGAAAAACAAAGTGATAGTCGTGGATATCCAGCGTGTCGCCGGCCTTCATGCGCACATCGCGCTCAACGCTATATTGCGTACTGAAGGCGATGCCCACCACCGTTACCGCCACGCCGAGGTGGCCAAGCACCATGCCCCAGTGGCTACGCGAGAGATGACGTAACCCCTTAAGCAGCGAGTGGCGATGGGTGGCGCGCTCGTGCAGCTCCATCAGCGTCAGCACTGTCACCCACACCGCCATCAGCAAGCCAATAACCGTCATGGCCTCAATGCGATCTTGCAATAGCCACGGCAGCGTCACGGACAGCAGCAGCGTGACCACCAGCGCCACGCCCAAACGGCGCACTAATTTCTGCGGCTCATCACGCCGCCAGCGCACCAAGGGCCCGATACCCAGCAGCAGCGCCAAAGGCGCCATCAACCACGTAAAAAGCGTATTAAAGAAAGGTTCACCGACGGAAATGGTGCCGAGACCCAGCTGCTTATGCACCAGCGGCAATAGCGTCCCCAGCAGCACCACCAGCATCGCAGCAATCAGCAGCACGTTATTGCCAAGCAGGAAGGACTCGCGTGACCAGGCCTGATTCTGTACCCGGCTGCGTACCTGGCCGCCTTTAAGAGCGTAAAGCAGCAGCGAACTGCCGATCACGATGATCAGAAACGCCAGGATAAACATGCCGCGTGCCGGATCGGACGCAAACGCGTGCACGGAGACCAATACCCCGGAACGCACTAAAAACGTGCCTAACAGGCTGAGTGAAAAGGCGGTAATCGCCAGCAGCACCGTCCAGGATTTGAAGCTGCCGCGCTTTTCCGTGACCGCCAGCGAATGCATCAGGGCCGTGCCCGCCAGCCATGGCATAAAGGAGGCATTTTCCACCGGGTCCCAAAACCACCAGCCGCCCCAGCCCAGCTCGTAGTAAGCCCATGCCGAACCCAGCACGATACCGATGGTGAGGAAAATCCACGCCGCCGTGGTCCATGGACGCGACCAGCGCGCCCAGGCGGTATCCAGGCGCCCGGTCATCAGCGAGGCGATAGCAAACGCAAATGCTACGGAAAAGCCCACGTAGCCCATATAGAGCAGCGGCGGATGGAAGATCAGCCCAATATCCTGCAGCATCGGGTTCAGATCGCGTCCCTCAACGGGAAAGTCCGGCAGCGTGCGGGTAAAGGGATTGGAAGTCAGCAAAATAAACAGCAGGAAGCCAAAGGTGATCATGCCCATCACCGCCAGCACGCGCGCCAGCGCATCCTGCGGCATCCCGCGGCTAAATTTCGCCACGGCCACCGTCCAGGTACTTAACAGCAGCACCCACAGCAGCAGCGAGCCTTCATGCGCGCCCCAGGTTGCGGCAATGCGGTAGTAAACCGGCAGCAGGGTGTTAGCGTTGTTGGCGACGTACGCCACGGTAAAGTCCGTGACGATGAAAGCATGCACCAGCACCAGAAACGCGGCGGCAATACAGGCAAACAATCCCCACGCCAGCGGCCGTGCCGTGGCCATCAGTCGGCCATCACCGCGTGCCGCGCCCCACAGCGGATAGATGCTCAGCAACAGCGCCAGCCCCAGCGCCAGACAGAGCAGAAACGTGCCTATTTCCGGCATCATGAGCGCGGCCCTCCCTGCGTATTGGATACCGCCGCGCCCCTTTGAGGTTTTTTCATCGCATCCTCAATTTCTGGCGGCGTGTAGTTTTCATCGTGTTTGGCCAGCACTTCTTGCGCCATGACCCGATTACCCGCGGCCAGGACGCCCTGCGCGACCACGCCCTGTCCCTCTCGAAACAGATCCGGCAGGATGCCTTCGTAGCTCACGCTGACCACGCCGCGGGCGTCGTACAGCTTAAACGTGACCGCCAGCGACGTGGGATCGCGCCGCACGCTGCCCGGCATCACTACACCGCCCACGCGTAAACGCTGCCCTGCCTCCGGCTTCTCCTGCGCGTCTCCTTTGCCATAGAGGATCTCGCCGGGCGTATAGAACAGATCGATATTGGCGCGCAGCGCATACATCACCAGCGCGGTGGCCAAACCTAAGCCCAGGAGAATAGCAATCACGGCCACAAGGCGGTTACGACGACGAAGGTTCATCCCGCCTCCCCGGCGCTGCGCGCGGCTTGTTGCTGCCGTGCCGTGCGCATACGGTGCTCGCGGGCGTGGCGCATCCGCACCTCAGCCAGTATGCGGCGCCGCTGCACCACGGTGTGCAGCAGCAAGCTTACCAGCGCGATCAGCGTCATCGCGACGGCAAGCCAGACGTAAAAGGCATAGTCGCCCATTGCGAAAAAAGCCTGCCATGATGTAAATGCCGGCGTCATGCCTTGCGCCCTCCCTGAGCCACGTCGCTGACCCACGGGCGGTGACGTTCAGTAAACAGAATCAGATTACGTAGACGCATCAGCGTCAGCGATACAAACACCAGCAGATACCCGAGGATTGCCCAGCGCAGCGGCGTGCGCATGCTTGGGGCAATCGCCTGTTGCAGCAGCCCGGATGAGCCCTGGTGCAGGGTATTCCACCACGCTACCGAGAAGTGAATAATAGGCAGATTGACCACGCCGACCAGAATCAGAATAGCGGCGGCACGCCCGGCGGTGCGGCGATCCTCGAACGACTGATAGAGCGCGATCGCGCCCAGGTAGAGAAACAGCAGCACCAGTTCCGAGGTCAGCCGCGCATCCCAAATCCACCAGGTGCCCCACATGGGTTTGCCCCAGGCAGAACCGGTCACCAGCGCGATAAAAGTAAAGACGGCCCCGATGGGCGCCATGGCCGCCGCTACCAGATCGGCCATTTTCATCTGCCACACCAGTCCGGTGAATGCGGCTATCGCCATCGCAGCATAAATGCCCATCGACCACATCGCTGCGGGCACGTGAATGTACATAATGCGGTAACTGTTTCCCTGCTGATAATCCGCAGGGGCAAAGCCAAAACCCCAGCCCCAGCCCAGCAGCAGCGCGGCGAGCCCCGCCACGGCAATTGGCGGTAGCAAACGTCCGCACAGGTGATAAAGCCGCTCCGGCTTTGCCCACTGGTTTACCCATTTCCACATGTGTTGCTCACCCTAAAAGGAGATCAAATTCTGGCCGCGCGGCGGCCATGGTTAGTGCAGGCTGATGCGCAGCGCTGCGGCCGTTGCGAACGGCGAGAGCGTGGCGCTGACTGCCAGCATGGCACCCAGCACCGCCAAATAACCGCCAATCGGCAGCCCCTGCGCGGCAGCGTTGATGGCCGCCGTGGCAAAAATCAGTACCGGGATCGACAGCGGTAACACCAGCAGGCTGAGCAGCACGCCGCCGCGCCGCAGTCCTACCGTTAACCCCGTGCCAATCGCACCGAGAAAACTTAGCGTGGGCGTGCCGAGCAGCAGCGTCAGCGCCATCGCGCGCCAGCTGGCCATATCCAGCGACAGCAGCAGCGCCGCCAGCGGTGACAGGATAATCAGCGGCAGTCCGGTGATCAGCCAGTGGGCGATCACTTTGCCCAATACCGTCACCGGCAGCGGCGTAGGCAGCAGCAGCAGTTGCTCCAGCGATCCGTCGAGAAAATCGTCGCGGAACAGGCGTTCTAACGCCAGCAGCGAGGCCAGCAGTGCGGCAACCCAAATCACGCCCGGCGCGATACGCGCCAGCTGCTGCGGCTCCGGGCCAATGCCAAGCGGAAACAGCGTAATGACGATCAGAAAAAACCACAGTGGATTCACCACTTCCGCCCCGCTGCGAAAGGCGATTTTGACTTCGCGCTGAATCACGCGTCCTAACATGGCTGAGCCTCCGCGCCGAGCCGAATCTTGCGCACGCGGTTGCCCGCGTCGGGCAGATCCTGATGCGTGGTGAGGATCACGGCTCCGCCGTTATCCGCATGCCGGGCGAAGCGCGCCGCCAGCGTCACGACGCCGGCTTTATCAATGGCGGTGAGCGGCTCATCAAGAATCCACACGGGCGACGACGCCAGCCACAGACGCGCCAGCGCCACACGACGCTGCTGACCGGCAGAAAGCTGCGCGACCGGCATCTCTTCGTAACCCAGCAGATCGACCTGCTCCAGTGCGCTAAACAGGCGCGCGTCATCGCCGCGGCCGTACCAGAACTGGAGATTTTCCAGCGCGGAGAGCGCGGTTTTGACGCCCGGTTGATGGCCGAGATACAGCAGGTTTTGCTGCCAGCGCTGCCGCTGCTGACCAATTGCTTCTCCCTGCCACCGGATGTCGCCGGTGTCGGCACGGCTCAGCCCCGCCAGCAGGCGCAGCAGGGAGGTTTTTCCCGCACCGTTCGGGCCTTCAATTTGCACGATATCGCCCGGCAGCACGCAAAAACTCAGCCCCTGAAACAGGGTTCGCTCATCGCGGACGCAGGTGAGATTGAGGATATCGAGCATGAAAGAGGGAGTCGCAGCCAGTAAATGAGGCCGGGATAATACCACAAGGAATCTGTGGGCCGAAGTCTGTGAGACAGCTCTCATTTCACCAAATTTGAGCAATCGTGCGTATTTCACGGCAAAACCGCGTCCGCAGCGGGTGAGGTTAAAATTTTGTTACTTTTATTTTTGCGCGACCGCCGCGTTTCGCCCCGCATAAAACCGTCTACGCTTATTACGCATTGGCATTATCACCGGAGGAAATATGACCCCATCGCCGTCCCATGCCCAAGATGACAATGACGTAGAGAGCGAAGAGAAGGAAAAAGGCACTGAAATTGAAGTGGATGAAGATGCCCTGCCCTCGCGCGCGGCGGCTATCCATGAAGAGATTCGTCAGGACGGTGAGAAAGAGCTGGAGCGTGACGGCATGGCGCTGCTGTGGTCTGCCATTGCCGCCGGATTGTCAATGAGCGCCTCGCTGATGGCCAAAGGCATTTTTCACGTGCATCTGGAGGGCGTGCCAGGTGCGTTTCTTCTGGAAAATCTGGGTTATACCTTCGGTTTCGTGATCGTCATTATGGCGCGCCAGCAGCTGTTTACGGAAAACACCGTTACGGCCGTATTGCCGATTATGCATAAACCCACCGGCAGTAACTTCGCGCTGCTGCTGCGGCTGTGGGGCGTGGTGCTGGCAGGCAATATGATCGGCACCGCGCTGGGTGCGCTCGCGTTTAACCATATGCCGATTTTTGATGACGCCACGCGCCAGGCGTTTACCTCTATCAGCGAAAAGGTGATGGCGCATACGCCGGGCGAAATGTTTGCGAATGCGGTGATTTCCGGCTGGATTATCGCCACCATGGTGTGGATGTTCCCGTATGCCGGCGGGGCCAAAATTGTGGTGATCGTGATGATGACCTGGCTGGTCGCGCTGGGCGATTTGGCCCATATCGTGGTGGGATCGGTGGAGGTGCTGTATTTGGTGTTTGCCGGGACGCTGCCATGGCAGGACTTTTTATGGCCTTTCGCCCTGCCAACGCTGTTGGGCAATATCACCGGCGGGACGCTGATTTTCGCCCTGATCAGCCACGCGCAGATCCGCAACGACATGAGCGAGACCGCCAAAGCCAAAGCGCGTGCCGATCAAAAACGCAAAGAGAAGCAGCAGAAGCGCGACTAAATTGCTGATACGTTGCGCAAGCACGCGCTTTATCGTTACGTTTTGCCAGGCGGCGCGCTAGACGGCGCGCCGCGTCCTCTGAGTTAAGATAGGGTTATAATGAATTGTTTTAATTACTTAAAAACCAAAATAATTAAGAGTTGATACGCAAACAGGTATGCACCCCGTACATCCTCTTTTCTTCAAACTCTTACTGCTAAACATGCTGAAGTGAAGTTCATGGGTAAACGTTGAACGAACAGGTGTTCCAGCATAAGACGATAATCAAACGTTTCGCGATGTGCGGCGTTAAGGGTTAGCGTCTTACAAGTTTCACTTCTTGCTGCGCGCGCTCATGCGCGATGGCTATTGAGCTCGCCACATTCGCTTACTCAGCAGAGTTGTACCGGCTGAACCCTTGGCCATCGGCCACAACAACGGCGTTCCGGCCGCCCTTTTTTGCCTCATACAGCGCTTTATCTGCCCGGTTCAGCAGGGAATCCCAGTCCTTTTCGTCGTCGCTCAGGCTCGCGACGCCGGCAGAGACTGTCATTTCACCTGTGTATAAAAACGTTTCGGACGCCACGATACTGCGCAGACGCTCTGCGAAGCGGGCCGCATCAGCCAGTGAGGTCAGCGGCAGCAGCACAATGAATTCCTCACCGCCAAAACGGCTGACGACATCACCGGTGCGGCCTGCATGACGAAGAAGCGCGGCGACCTGTTTCAGCACCGTATCCCCGGCATCGTGGCCAAACCGGTCATTCACTTTTTTAAAGTGGTCGATATCCACGGCTACCACGCAAAGTTCCCTTAACTCGCTCCACTTTGTGACCAGTATGCTGAAGCCACGGCGGTTCAGCAGGCCGGTCAGCGGATCAGTAATGGCGTCGTCATGCAACTCGGCAAGATGACCGGCTACCGCGTGCCGGTGCGTCTGGATGGCTTCCCTGAGCTGTTCGGCTTCGTGATACCAGCCTTTAACGGAATCCAGCGAAGAAGGCTCTACCTCGCTGCCATCGTCCCGCACCCTGGCTGCCAGCTTTTCCAGCGGTGAAGCTAACAGGCCGGCAAGAAATGCCACCACCGCGGCGTTCAGGACAATGATAATCAGCAGGAACCAGAACGCTTTACGCGCCGTTGAAGCGAGTATGTTTTTCACGGTTTCACCCGTACCGGCGATGTAGATGTTCCAGTCTGTGACGTGTACGGCGGCATACCCGTTAAGAAACTGCTTACCGCCGGCGTTCACAATCAGGCGACCGCTGTCGGTCGTGGCAACCTGCCTGATAAGGCTCTCGTTCATAGGGACCTGTCTGCCGACCAGCGCAGGATCATTACTGTAGATTATCAGCCCACTGCGGGTGACAATGCTGACAAGCGTATGTTTCCCGTTGGTGTGCTGGCCGATGAGGTCGCTGAACATACCTTGTTTTTTGAGATATATCGTACCGCCGATATAGCCGAGATAGTGACCGTCCCGTGACCGTAAAGGCTGCGAGATGAACACCACATAATTGCCTGTGACAGTCGTAAAAGGCGATGAAATGAAGGGCTTCTGCGAGAGGATTGCGCGGCGGCTGACATCGGAAGTAACCGCCCTGCCCGTGAGAGCCCTATCGGCCGGCGAGATAGCCACTATTGTGGCGTTACGGTCAACCACTGCAACAGAATTAAAGAGACCGGACTGGCGTCGCAGTCGCTCTGTTTCGCGTCCGAGTAGGTCTTCATCGGCGAGGTCCCGGATCTGCGTAGCGCTCCATAAAAGTTCTTTCTGCGCCATGGTCAGGAAGAAGTCCGTGGTTTCTGCCAGCTTGCGGGCATAGGCAATGTTGCTTTCAAGCAGGCTGTCTTCAATATTGTTTTTCTGAAAAATCAGCAGCGCCCCCAGGATCAGGCAGGAGGTCATGACGATTCCTCCGACAGCGAGGAAGATCAGCAGGGTGCGAAGGCGCAACTTTCTCACTGGCAAAGGCTCCGTTCAGACGTATTATGAGTGTATCCAATGGCCTATCCGCCAATGAAATGAACAAGCCCCGTTTTGCCGCTCTTTTCAGTTGCATGAAATAGGTTTGCAGGACCGCCAAATCGCCAGAAGCCGTATTCGATAAAATGCGGGTCTGAATGTATTGTGTGACGGCTTCCGGCTCAGGCATAGCCTGAGCGTTATATCCGTTTGTTAAAGCGTCTGCGGTACGAAAGGTATACTGCTGCGGACTACGGCTATGCGCTCAAAGAGGGCCGTTAGCGCGACCGTATGCTGTGTGACAGAAGCGGACTTCGCAAAAATCACTGATAAGGACGTAGCAGGTCATAACGTATGTTCTTCATCGCCCACTTTCCATCAATTCAAGCGTCTGCCCATCGGGGCTTTGTACATATATCACTCTGGTTCCCTGCATGGGTCCTGACAAGACTGTTTGAGGTCTCCCTGGCGTCTTCCAGCCATAGTCCGATATCTTGCTCAACAGCGTATCAAGATCCTCGACCATAAACGCAAGATGCGCGTAACCTGGGATGTAGGGGGCTGAAGGCGCTTCGGGCTGTTCAATGTTATCGTATTGCAGTAATTCAATCTTAATGCCAGCCAGCTCAAGCAAAGCCATGCGTACATCAGCTCCCCTGGCGCCTGTTACTTCATCAATAATGTGTCCAGACATTTTTCCTTCGCGTAATAACTTTCCGCCAAGAATGTGAGTCCAGACGAATAACGAGTCCTCAATATCTTTAACTGAAAAACCGACGTGATTAGCACTTAAAATCATGAGATTGTCAGCTCCTGTTGCTTAAACGCGACTGCGTTACAAGTCTCTCTCTATCATAGAAAACTGTGAATGTCCGCTTTTCACGCATAGCGGACGTACATTACCTGCCAGCATTGCGCATCTTTGAAACCCCCTTTCTGGTTGACATAAAACACAACTGCTCAACCGCCACACATTTTTCTACCGCTCAACGTTTCCTACATCTCCGAAGCCAACTGCAGAAGCGCAAACAGAGTGATCTAAAATGTCCCTGTTTTTTTTGCAAATAACATTCAAAGCGATCCAGTCAAAAGCGCAAAGAGAAGCAGCAGAAGCGCAACTAAATTGCTGATAAGTTGAGCAAACACGCGCTTTATAGTTAAGTTTTGCCGGGCGGTGCGCTATACTGCGCGCCGCGTCCCCTTAGTTAAATGGATATAACGAGCCCCTCCTAAGGGCTAGTTGAAGGTTCGATTCCTTCAGGGGACACCAGCGTTACCAGACCTTCTCCACCCCGCTTCCTGACCTTTTAAAAAAACACAGGCCGCCACCGCGACGACCTGCGACCCCCTATCTCCGCTTTTCGGTCATTGCTGCGCCTGCGATCCCGGCTGCGCTTCCGCGCGCGCCAGCAGTTCACGTAAGGTCAGCGGTGTAAAGGGCGCGAATACCGGCGAGGGGCGGCGAGACGGCGGATAGGGCGTATTGACCGCATTCCCCACTTTACTGTCGCGGTTATCTGCGCTGCGTTTGGAGACGGGCGCGGCGGTTCTGATGTCTGCAGCAAACTGGCGCGGCGCGGCGGGTGCGGGCGGGTTTGCCACGGTACGTGGCTGGGCAAAAGCTGCAGCGGCATGACTCGCCTGCTGAAGGTGGGCACGCGCCTCACGCACCCGCTGCACATTTTTTTGTTCCTTTTCTCGATTAAACGCCGCCATATCACGCGCGTTGATGGCGGTCGCCGTCTGATCAAGACGCGTTCTGAGCATGCCCTTGTCTGAGGCCAGCACCGCCGTGTTACCTTGCCAGGCCTGCGCGCGGAGATCGATGTGCCCAGCGCGGGTTTGTAACGCCACGCGATCCAGTTCGCCACTGACTTTGATCTTGCCGCCATCCGGTCCGTTCAACCACATCTGACTGCCCTCTGCAGCGGCATTCTTTATCTGCGTAAAGGTGTGGATCCCCGGCGCGGCGCGGGCGGCGTCGGATTCAATTACCACGTTTTTACCGCTCAGGGTGAGCAAGGCCGGAATGTAGCGGCCGGTCACGGTTTTCACCGCAACGCCCAGTTTTGCGCGTGCGTCATAAGGCATCAGCGCAGATGACGCGGGCGGTGCGGTGAGCGCGCGGGCTGACTCCGCGGCGGTCAGCGACGCCTGCGGGGTGTGATCGGCGTGCTGCGTCAGCGCCCGCTGCGGTTCAGGTGCGCGCCGGGCCGCGTCAATGGCCAGCATCTGCTGCACCGTGGCAGCACCTTGCGCGCGCGACTCCGCTAAGAGCGCTTGTCTGCGCTGCTGGACGCGCGCCTCGTCCCGCACGCGCGCCTGCACGTTGGCCACTTCTGCCGTTTGCTTAGCGGCTTTTCTGACGGCGGCGGCCACATTGGCTTCATCGGTTTTGCTCAGGCTATACGACAGCATGGCCTGACTGTGTTGCTGGTGACGCGCCTGCTTGTCTTCCGCCTCGGATCTTAGCCGGGCGAAAATCTGTTCCTGCCGCTGATAGGCCGGCGTATTAACGACCGCCTGCTTTTGTTGCGCTTCACGCTTGACGTGGGCCTCACCCGCCGCCATCAGGCGCGGCAGAGCATCCGTTAACGGCAGCGCGGGCGGAACCCTACGCAGCGTTGCCGCTTGACCACTTTTTACCGCTTTGACCACCGCTTTGAACGACGCCGACAGCGCCTGCTTAACGTTGTCGTCCCCCACCACCTGCTGCTTAAGACGTTTGCGCACCCTCTCAATGCCGGTCTGGAGTGCCGCCTGAGCGGGTTTGAACGACGCCAGACTGTGGGTGAGATGCAACAGCTGCTCGCCAACCGTCTTCACATCCGGGAACGGCAGCCAGGGCGCCAGGGTTTCAGCCACATGTTTACCGTTTTGCTGCGGCGTAAACAGCAGGCTGGCAAGCTGCGCGTCGCCCTGATCGGCGGCGAGCGCCTGCGTGTTGGTCAGAACGTCCAGCAGGTGCGACACCGCCGCCACGTTGGCCCCGCTTGGGTGTCGACGCGTATCCTGTTTATCCATTTGCTGCACCAGCGCGGGCAGTATCGCCAGCGCCACCTCGCGCTGCTGGGGCGCTGGCAGCGCGGTGGTGGCGGTGAGTGACGCCAACAAATCCGTTAGGCGATGCGTGTCAATCAGGGCAACGAGATGCTCGGTGATGGCCGCCAACTGCGGTGCGGAGAGCGGTGTGTCTGGGGTGGCGGTGCTTGACGGCACAATCGGCGCGGAGATCGGTGCCACGCGTGCGGCCACCTCACGGTCGATTAGCGCTGGGGCGCGATGGCGCGGGGGGGGACGACTCTCTGAGCGCATCTCGGCGGCGACCGTCGGGCCGGATACCGCCGACGCTATCGCGAGTTGTTCCTCAAATTGCTGCATATCGTCATGCTGCGTCAGCCACTGGCTAAATTCGGCGCGCAAGCGTTCACCGCCCATGCTGAGGGAAGAAGCAAGCGCATTGGTTAAACAGAGGCTATCGCGGGCAATGGGCGTGATCCTGATGCTGTCGGGCGCGAGCATCCAGCGTCCGTTCCGCTGCGTCAGCTGATACCCACGCGGATCGCGCGGCGAGACCGCATCATAGTGCGGCGCGGACCCGCCAGCGTTATCCAGCCGCAGTACCACCGCATTTTGCAGATCCGGCGGCCCTGCCGAAAAATGGGTCAGCGCGCCCTGATTATCCACAATCACCAGCCGATCAAAGGCGATATAGGGCGATTCGGCCAGCATCCGATTGAGCAGCAGCGGCACGACATCAAAGCGCGCGTCACTCCATGTGCTGGTACGGCGGATATTCTCCACCAGCCACGCGAGATGCGGTGTGTCTGTCGCTGGCGGCGGCTGCACAGCCTTGAGGTCATAGTTAAACGCATCGGCCCAAGAATTATCTGCGCCCGCTTGATAGTCACAAATGTGGATGTTAGGCGCAAAAGGAAACAGGCTGACGGTGTGTGCATCCAAGGCGAGATCGCCTTTGTTTTCTGCAACCGCCTGCTCAATACGTTTAAGGACCGTATCGATGCGCGGATCGCAGCGACGTAACACCTCGGTAAAGCAAATGGCACCGCAGGTCACTTCGATATCCATTAAGGATTGCAGCGCGCTGAGGCCCATGCCGCCGTAGCCGTGCGCATCTATCTTGAGCAGCTGATTGAAATTCGCCAGCTGCTCTTTGCTCACCTGCTCGATGATTTTGTTGTCTTTGTGCGCCAGATAAGGCCGGGTAGGAATAAAAAGTGGGCTTTCTTTTAGGCTGGCAGGAGAGCTGGCTAATATCTCATCCGGTGCCGCTGAGGCTCTGGTCCAGTCGATCGGCGAGGTTATCGCATCATCCACATCGACATACATCAGCGATTCCACGCGGTTGTAGGCAAAGCGCATGAGATCGGAGACCAGCGAGAAGCGCGACTCTTGCATCAGCGTTTCACTCACCGGCCAGACATCGCTCTGCCGGATACTCTCTAACGCCGGACTTCTGCCGAGATCCACACAGGTGATGTTGCGCGGCAGCGCCTCGGCAAAGCCTGACTTCGCGATTAATTGCGGCGTGCTGCTGCTGCGGGTGTCGTGCAGTAACACGGTGATCCTGGCGTCGGGATTTTTCTCTGCGCATACCTTGATATTGTTCAGGTTTTTCTGCGCAATCTTATTCCCTCCCACCCAGATAAAGAGAATATTTTTATCAATTAGCGTTCGCTGCTCAGGGGCCAGATTGAACGTCGCAACACTGGCAGTGGAGGGGCGCCATGCCGCTTCGGCGGATGTCGGCGCGTAGTGCCCATGGGTAAGCCATGACTGCATGTCGTGATGACGCACATCACCCGTGGGCGGCGGGCTAATCTGCCGGTTGTGGACGGCCGTAACCTGCTGGCAATAGCGTCCTCCCTGCGCTGCGTGCGAAGAGGGAGCCGCAGCGCGCGCGGATGATGGGGAAGAGAAAGAAGAAGCGGCTGAAGAAGAGGAAGATGAGGCCGCGTGCATGATGCATCTCCGGTTGAGATAAAGGAGGCGCAGCCTACTCCTGAAATGTCTTACCCTCTTTCAGGAATCACTCATGGCCTCCTGCCTGACGCCATGCCGAAGGCGTCGTACCGTGCAGCTGACGAAAACGGTGGCTGAAATGGCTGGACGAGTGGAATCCGCAGCGCAGCGCAATCTCCGTCAGCGGCAGTGCGGTGGTACGCAGCAGGCGCTGGGCTGTTTCCATACGATGGCGCATCACATACTGATGCGGCGCCTCCCCCACGCTGCGGCGAAACATGCGCGCAAAATGGTATTCGCTGAGCGTCGCCTCTTGCGCCAGCTGCATTAGCGTTAACGGGCTCTCGAGGTGGGCATCAATAAACGCCAGCACCCGGCGCAGTACCGCAGGTGCCAGCCCGCCACGAACCGCAGGCAATTGCCACTGCTGCGTGCTGTAGCGCTGTAACAGGTGCGTCATCAGCAGCGTTGACGCGCTGCTGAGCATGAGCTGGTTGGCGGGAGAGTGCCAGTCGGTGCTGAGCAAGAAGTGACGATAAAGCTGCGTTATGCGGTCATCATCCGCGAAAATTTTCTCGTGCAGCGCGAGGCTTGCCGGGCTGCGATCCCAGATCTGCTCGCCCAGCTGCCGTAAATGGGCTTCGGTGCAGTAAAGATGAACAAACGCGAGGTCGGCGCGCAGATCCCAGGTCGACTCCACCCCCGATGGCATCAGGCAAAAGCGATCCGGCGCGCCGCCGTTACGCCAGCCACCCGGCGTTTTATGCCAGGTGTCATAGCCGCCCGCGGTGTAAAGACTCAGGGTATGGTGATTGCTGAGATTGGTGACCCGATCGCCGCTGTTAAACCAAGCGGCGAGCTGGATACCGCCAGACAGCTGCACGCTGTCACGCAGCTGCGCTTTGTGGCGCTGAAGCATCGTAAAGGTCTGGTATTCAGGCATCATTCGCTATTTTTCACCGTATTCATCACTGCAGTTTACGGGCAGGGCCGTTCAGAGAACAGCCCGCGGGCGACGCAGAGAAAAAAAAGCGCAAGAATTTGCAACTGCCGCGCAACGCCGTGCAAGCGAGCGTCGGCATGATTGCGCCATCCTGTCGGTTCAATTCATCACGGAGCCTGTGCAATGAATGGCGTATTATACCTTGCAGTAGTGCTGATCTGGGGCACCACCTGGATTGCAATTTTTCTTCAGCAGACAGCCGCACAAACCCCGGTGCTGACGGCGGTGTTCTGGCGCTTTCTAATGGCCGCCTTGGTGATGCTGCTGGTGCTGAGTCTGGTGAAGCGGCTGCATACCCTTACCCGACGCGACCACGCGTTTTGCTTACTCCAGGGCTGCTGCGTATTTGGCTTTAATTTCGTCTGTTTTTATCATGCGGCGGCGTGGATTAGTACGGGGCTGGAATCCGTGATCTTTTCCATGGCGGTGCTGTATAACGCCCTCAACAGCTGGATTTTTTTCCGTCAGCGCCCTTCTTTCCGCTTGCTGCCCGCTAGCGTATTGGGATTGGGCGGCATGATCGCCCTGTTTTGGCACGATATCCAAACCGCCGACAGCCATCCCCATCTGTTGTGGGGCGTTGGGCTGAGTGCGCTCGGCACACTGGGTTTTTCCCTCGGCAATATGATTGCGACACGCCATCAGCGACAGCGGCGCGACATTTTAACCACCAACAGCTATGCCATGCTTTATGGCGCACTGATGATGGGCGTGCTGGCATGGGTACGTGGTGAGGCGCTGACGCCGTCCTGGAATGTGCAGTGGGTGGGCGCGCTGAGCTATTTAGCCCTCTTTGGATCGGTCATCGGCTTCGGGGCGTATTTCACACTGGTAGGCCGCATCGGTGCCAGCCAGGCCGCGTACAGTACGCTGCTGTTTCCCCTCGTGGCACTCACGCTCTCCACGTTTTACGAAGGCTATACGTGGCACACCAATGCGATTGTCGGGTTGGTCATGATATTGGCAGGCAACGGGGTGATGTTTATACGCTGGCCGCGCGTTTACCGCTCGCAGACAGCCTGAAAAAAGCAAGAGCGGGCACCCTGCCCGCTCGCGGCGCGACTAACTCCAGCCTTGGACGCCGATATCAAGCTGGTGCGGTTTATTCACCGCTTTTCGGGCAATCCAATAAAGTAGGACACGTTCATCGTCGGTGTCGCGATCGGCCATTGCCAGGAGCTTGTGCGCCAGCGTTGCTTTATTGACAGGCTGATGCTCATCGCTTAACTCGACCACCGCCTGACCGATGATGCAACACACTTCGTCTCCGCTGGACATGGATTCATATGCTCGGTCTTTCATATTTCCTCCTGTTGAGTGAATGTACAGCCTGGCAAAAAAATCGCCATGTTGCAGGCGGATCGGTGCGCTTATCACATTAGGTTACACCTATTAACCAAGCGTAACGGCTGTGCCATAAATGACATGCTTTTTGCCTGCGCGCGCCATTCATTCCCTGTCTGCGGCATTTCATGCCGCCCCCGCTGCCCTTTATGCCCTTTGTCGTCGCGCCCGCGCGAGGGCGGCTTATGCTGAGCCTAATTTCCGCATTCCCGCAGGGGAGAAATGACAATGAATACGGCAATATCCCGGCTATACGCTCGTCAACGCACGCTGACGCTGATTGGCACCGTGATCACCCAGTTAGCGTTGGGGTCGGTCTACACCTGGAGTTTATTTAATGGGCCACTGGCGCAAAAGCTTCATGCACCGATCGGTGACGTCGCCTTTTCATTCGGCCTGCTAAGCCTTGGCTTAGCCATTGCTTCTTCCCTGGCGGGCAAGTTGCAGGAGCGCTTCGGCGTGCGCAATGTCACGCTGGGCGCGGGCGTACTGATGGCAATAGGTTTCTGGCTGACCGCCCATGCAGATAACATGATGATGCTCTATCTCAGCGCGGGCATTTTGGTTGGCCTGGCCGACGGCGCGGGTTATTTGATGACGTTGTCAAACTGCGTGAAGTGGTTTCCCGCGCGCAAAGGGGTGATCTCCGCCTGCGCCATTGGCGCTTACGGCTTGGGCAGTCTGGGTTTCAAGTTTATCTGTGGAGCCCTACTGAGCCGCTTCGGTCTGGAAAACACCTTTATGATCTGGGGCGTGCTGGCGATGGTGATGATGATAGGCGGCGCGCTACTCATGCGCGATGCGCCGATGCAGGAAAACGCGCGGCGGGCGGATGAAACGCGCAAAGAGTTCACGCTGGCGCAGTCGGTGCGGCTGCCGCAATACTGGATGCTGGCCTTGATGTTCCTGACGGCCTGCATGAGCGGTCTCTATGTCATTGGCGTCGCCAAAGATATCGGTGAGGGCATGGTGCACCTCAGCACGCAAACCGCGGCGAATGCGGTCACGGTCATCGCCCTTGCCAATCTGAGCGGTCGCCTGGTGCTGGGCGTATTGTCCGATAAAATGGCGCGGATTCGCGTGATCTCGCTGGCGCAAATTGTGTCGCTGTTTGGTATGAGTATTCTGCTGTTTACCCACATGAACGAGACCACGTTTTTCGTCTCGCTGGCCTGCATTGCTTTCAGCTTTGGCGGGACAATAACCGTGTATCCGGCGCTGGTTAGCGATTTCTTTGGGCTAAACAATCTCACCAAAAACTACGGGCTGATCTATCTGGGCTTTGGTATTGGTAGCGTCCTGGGATCGCTGGTGGCCACGCTGTTTGGCGGCTTTACCGTAACATTCAGTTTAATTATGACGCTGCTGGTCTTATCGCTGGTGCTTTCATTAAGTATTCGTTTGCCGCAGCGCCAATCGCTGCGTGATTCGCTGCCCACTGCATAATTATGCGATAAACGGGCATTAAGCCATCGGCCGCGCCCGTGTATTACCGCCTTTTTGTTGATTGCATTATTTTTCACGCCTTGCTTTTCGGAATATTCGCGTTATTATTTAGTCGCATTCGGTTTTTTCTGATTAACTTCTTTTTCGTTGTGCCGTTTTTTAACGGAAGCGGAAATATCTCGTAATAGTTGCAGAAATAACTCTACACTGGCTGCATCCTCGCTCCACTTTTCCTGCGTAACCTGCAAGCATTGGAAAAGAGGAGGACTCTCCATGAGAAAGTGTATAAAGGCCGCGTCCGTGTTGATGTTAATAAGCGTGTTAAGCGGCTGCATCATTCACGATGGACGGGGACCCGGATGGCATCATGATGGACGCGGGGACTGGCATCATGACCGAGGCTATCACCGTGGACATTATTGGTAGTTGGGCAAAGCACACACAGCAAATAATAAAAAAATAAGTAAGGGCGGGAATTATCCCGCCCTTTTTTTAACTTTTGATTGCGTAATTACACTGGTACCACGTTTTTTTCAATCCTGGCAGATAACTGTCTTGCGCCGGCAGTGATTCCACCTTATCAAATCCGCGTTGGTTACAATAACTCGCCAAATCCATCTCCATGGCGTCTTTATTAACGTGCTGGGGATCGTAACGATATTGAACAGTATTGGCGCGCGCATCTTCATCGACGCGTTCAAATCCACCGGGTTTATTTACGCTGCAACCGGCCAGCATCAAAAGCGCAATGGCGCTGATAAAGATTTTTTTCATCATGGGATCCTCGTTAAGCGAAGCAGTGTAAAAGGCTTCGCCATGCGCTTCTATAGGAAAGAAGCGCGAAATGTCTGCAAAGGGTTAGTTTTTACCAATCAAATTGATACAACCAAACGGTTTTTCTTATCTATTGAGCGGTGAGAAGATGCAGTCAGACAACACGCAGTCTGCACCACACCAGGTAATACCCCGAAATAAAAACAGTAAGAGTGACCTTGATGCCCGCGCACTGCGGGCATTTTTTCGTCGTCTAACCGGTAAGGCTGACCATTTTACGCAAAACGTTGGCAGCCTGTTTGGCAGGCAATGCGAGGATGCCCTGATAGAGCCCAATCGACATGGCACAGAGGGCACCGCGGTCCACGGCGGTGTCGGCTGGCAGTGAAAGCTGCTGCAGTTTATCTCCCCACTGGCCGTTGAGCGTGGCGACAATACGCTGCAGGTCGCGCTGCGCCAGCGCCTGATCCACGGGTCGCGGCGCACCGGTGCTGTTTTGCAGCAGCTGATCCAACGCCTGCGCGTCGCGCTGCCAGAGCGCGGGGGGCAGCGTTTGCTGCAAATTAACGCCGCCACTTACCTGCGGATATAAAAAGCGAAAGCACTGTTGCGGGCTAGCCTGCTGCAGCGCTTGCATTTCCTCTACGGAGACATGCAAATAATTGACCAGCGTCTCGTCGTCCGCCCTTGCCATGCGCTGGTTCACCAGATCCAGCAGCCAGCCGCGCAGTTCGCCCAGTGCGCGATCGGCAGGCACGCCCGCCTGACGCTTGTGCAATAGCTCCCGGTTCAGCAGCTGCCACAGCGCCGGTTCCTGCGCTTTGAGTTGACGGTAGCCAGGCGCCATACTCAGCTGCGTCGCCACCTCCTGCGCCATCGCTTGCCGCGCCTGACGGGGTTGCAACCAGCTGAACCACAGTATATTCGCGAGCAGCAGCGGCAATAAAAACAGCGCAATGCCCTGCCACGCACGCAGCGAAGTGGTGCGCACCAGCAGAAAAATCACGCCCGCCAGCAGCGCCAACGCCGCCAGCGTAAGAGGAAGAGAAGCAAACATGCGCGCGATTAATCCTTGCGAACGTCAATCAGTACCGGGCAGCGGGCGTGCTCAATCACCGCCGCGCTGACCGATCCTTTCAGCAGGCGGTTAAACGGCGAGAGCGGTCGGCGGCCCATAATAATCATGCTGGCATGCAGCGCATTGGCCTGCGCCACGATGGTTTCTGCGGCTTCGCCCGCCACAATCAGGCCGCGTGCGGTGATGCCGGCGCGCAGCAGCGGCGCGAGGGCCTGACGCACAACTTTCTCCGCGGTGTTCTGTTCATCTTTCGCAACGGCGAAATCGTCCGGATCTTCACCCGCCGCGATCTCAATCGGTAAATTGCAGGATGAATATGCCGGATCAATGCAGCACAGCACGGCAACCTGCGCCTGCTGCGCCTGCGCTTGTTCCAGCGTCAGCGCCACCACTTTTTCTGCCACCGGTGAATTATCAATCGCCATCAATAACGTTTTCATCTGTCCCTATTCCTCCACGACGGTCATTTTCCCGATTTCGCGCATCAGCGCGTCCCGACACCTCACGATCTCTGCGCGGTAACGCGCCTCGTGCTTTTGGAAGCGCCCGTCTGGCACCAGCAGAGAAATTGAGAAGCGGCCAAGCAGCGTGTCGATGGCCACCGCCATCGTCGATATGCCTTCCAGCGTTTCGCCACGGTCGATCGCCAATCCGCTGGTGCGCACCTCGGAGATCAGCGCCAGCAGCTGGGGCAAGGTTTTTACGGTTTTTTCCGTGAGTTCTTTATAGGCCTCGCCCACGATAACGCGCACGTCCTCATCGCACTCCAGCGCCAGCAGCGCACGCCCTCCGGACGTGCTATACAGCGGCAGATTTAGGCCCATACGCGGCACCACGCGCAGCTCGCGGGAAGCCACCACATAGTGCACGATGGCAAGCTGGGTGCCGCTGGCGCGTGAGAGCGTCACCGTTTCATTCACCGCCGCAGAGAGCTGTTCAAGAAAAGGGCGTACGATATCCACCACGTCGCTGTGCACGCTGGAAATCAGTTTCAGCAAGGCGGGACCCAGCCGCAGGCCTCCGGCCCCGCTGCTGCGCACCAGCTGCGCATTATCCAGCGCGGCCACGATGCGCTGCACCGTTGAACGCGGTAAATCCACCGCTTGCGCGATTTCACCGAGGCTCATGCCACTGGGATGTTCGCCCAGCGCATGGAGTATTTTTGCCGCACGCGCGATGACCTGAATGCCACCGGCTTTTTCATCCTCGCGGTTTGAGGGACGTTCCACCATTGTGCGTTCCTTTTTGGCCTGCCTTACTCTAGCGCGAATGATCGCACTTTCACACCCTGTATCACATTGCAATACATCATATCGAAATGTAAGATGCGCCTTCTGTATCACATTGCAGTACACTGCACCAATAAACTCAGAGATCCTTACCATGCCCGCCCAGCCTGCAGCGACTCCTGCTCCGCATCCGTTTACCCTGCGTCTGGCGCTGGGGTTAGTGGGCGTACTGATTGCGGCATTAACCTCCGGCCTCAACGACCGCGTGACCGATATCGCGCTGGCGGACATTCGTGCCGCCCTGGGGCTGAGCGCCGACCAGGGTAGCTGGGTGATTTCCGCGTATCAGGCGGCCGAAGTGGCCGCCATGATGATTGCGCCCTGGTTTGCCGTCACCTTCTCGCTGCGCCGCTTTGCACTGGCGGTTTCGCTGGGCTTTACCCTCTGCGGTATGGTGTTGCCGCTGCTGCCCACCGCCCCGCTGTTTATCGCCCTGCGCGTGGTACAAGGCGTGTTTGGCGGCGCGCTGCCGCCGCTGCTGATGACCGTCGCGCTGCGCTTTTTACCGCCGCCGATCAAGCTCTATGGCTTAGGGGCTTATGCATTGACCGCCACCTTTGGTCCCAATCTTGCCGCGACGCTGGCGGCGTTTTGGACGGATAACGTCGGTTGGACGTTCGTGTTCTGGCAAATTGTGCCCGCGATGCTGGTTGCGATGCTGCTGATTGGCTGGGGATTGCCGCAGGACCCGCTGCGCCGTGAGCGCTTTCAGCAGATGGATCTGTTCGGCATGCTCACCGGCTGCAGCGGAATGGCGCTGCTGATCCTCGCACTCACCCAAGGAGAGCGGCTGGACTGGCTTAGTTCGCCGCTGTTTAGTGCCTTAGTATTCAGCGCCCTCGCGTTGCTGATCGTGTTTTTTATTAATGAATGGTTTCATCCGTTACCGCTGTTCAAGCTCCAGATGCTGCGGCGGCGTAACCTTGCGCACGGGCTGTTGGGATTAGCGGGCGTACTGATTCTCACGCTCTCCGGCTCGGCGTTGCCCTCCGCCTATTTCAGCCAGGTCGCGGGCTTCCGTCCGCTGCAGTTTGCCCCGCTGGCGCTGGCCGTGGGTCTGCCGCAGCTGTTGATTGCCCCGCTGATCGCGGCGTTGCTCAACCTGCGCGCGATCGATTGCCGCTGGGTGCTCACTGCCGGAGTGGGATTATTGGTGACGGCCTGTTGGATGGGCATGCATGTCACCAGCGACTGGGCGCGGCAAAACTTTTGGTCCATTCAGATTTTGCAGGCGTTCGGCCAGCCGATGGTGATTTTGCCCATTCTGATGAGCGCCACCAGCGTGGTCGCACCGCCGGAAGGGCCGTTCGCCTCTGCGATGTTTAACACCGTGCGCGGCTTCGCCAGCATTGCCGCCAGCACCCTGGTATCGTGGTTTATCAGCCACCGCGAACAGTTTCACTCCAACGTTTTGCTAAATCGCGCCGCAACGCAGCCGTGGCTGATGACGGCACCGGACGCGGCACAGTCAAGCCGCAGCCTGCCTTTGTTGCCAGACGGCACGCCCGCCAGCACCGAGGCGCTTAGCGGCTTCGCCGCGCTGGTGAAACACCAAGCCATGGTGCTCAGTCTGAGCGACGCGTGGCAAATGCTCACGGTGTTCGCCGCCCTATTGCTGCTACTTACCGCCTGGCTGCCAACGCGCGTCTGGCCGCCACACACCCTTATTCAACCTGCTACGACCACGTCGGGATAATCGATATGCCTGCTTTTGCTTCAAAAAGAACGCTGCTGCTGTGCGCCCTGCTGCTTGTGCTGCTGGCCATGGCCTTTTTTGTCTGGTCAGCGCTGACCGCCCACGACCGCCGCACCGACGATGCCTATGTCAATGCCGACTATACCTTGGTCGCACCGAAGGTGTCGGGCTATGTGGCGCAGGTCAACGTGCAGGATAACCAACCGGTCAAGGCTGGCGATGTGCTGGCCACGCTAGACGATCGCGACTACCGCGTGGCGCTGGAAGCCGCACAGGCGAATGTGCAGGTGAGTCAGGCAAAGCTGCTGAGCAGCCAGGCGCAGCTTGAACAGCAGCGCTCCACCATCGCGCAGGCGCGCGCGGCGCTGGCGGCCAGCGAGGCCGCTGCGCAGTATGCGGGTCAAAGCGCGTCGCGCTACGATCGGCTATTCAAAAGCGGCACCATCGCCGCCGACGCACAGCAGAAAGCCAACGCAACCCAGCGTAGCGCTGTCGCGACGGTGCGGCAAAGTGAGGCAGCGCTGGCTGCGGCGCAAAAGCAAGTGGGCGTGCTGCAGGCCGCAGTGGGTCAGGCGGCAGCAGATGTCAGCACCGCCGAAGCCAGCGTCGATCAAGCGCGATTAAATCTTTCTTATACGCGCATTGTGGCGCCGGTTGACGGCATGGTGGCGCAACGTACCGTGCGCCAGGGCGCTTACGTCAGCGCGGGCACCCGTCTGCTGGCGGTAGTACCGCTGCAGCAGGCTTTCGTCACCGCGCATTTCCTGGAAACGCAGTTGGGTGATGTGCAGCCGGGACAAGCGGTAAAAATCCGCGTAGATGCCCTGCCCGGAACCGTTTTCACCGGCCATGTCGACAGCATTGCGCCGGCCACCGGGGCCACCTTTTCTGCAATTGCGCCCGACAACGCCACCGGTAATTACACGAAAGTGGTGCAGCGCCTGCCGGTGAAAATTGTGCTGGATACGCATCAGCCGAATCTGTCTAAACTGCGCGTGGGGATGTCAGCGGTGCCGGAAATTCAGCCCCGCTGAAAATGTGAGCAACTTCTCAGAACTGACCTATTTATTTTTGAGAAAAATGCGGGTAGATTAGCGCTCGATCCTGTTCTGGGCCTGCCTGGAACCACCTGAGATGAAAGCGTGCAGCACCCATGAACTCCACCTTTCTCTTGTTCTGTTCGGGTTACGCTGGGTTGGGATCGCCAGCATGATAACTGCTCAGAGGAGTTGTTCTGTGAGATACGCTTTGATGGGAATCTCTTTTTTCCTGTTAATCTGGGTTGGCACCTTTGTGCTGATGCTGAAATGATGCCAGGCAGGGCGACCATCGGGTCGCCCTCTTCATTTACTCCGCGTCTTCTAACGTCTTCACCGTGCCCGGCAAAATACCGTCGGCGCGAAACATGCTTTTAATGCCCCGCACCGCCTGACGAATCCTATCGCTGTTCTCGATCAACGCAAAACGCACGTGAGTGTCACCGTAATCACCAAAGCCAATGCCCGGCGAGACGCACACCTTCGCCTCTTGCAGCAGCAGCTTGGCAAACTCCAGCGAGCCGAGATGCGCGTAGTGGTCGGGGATTTTTGCCCACACGTACATGGACGCTTTGGGCAGATCCACCATCCAGCCCGCCTCGTGCAGCCCTTTGACCAGTACGTCGCGACGGCGCTTGTACTGTTCGGCAATATCGCGCACGCACTGCTGATCCCCTTCCAGCGCGGCGATGGCCGCCACCTGCAGCGGGGTAAAGGTGCCGTAATCGTGATAGCTTTTAATACGCGCTAATGCCGCTACCAGCTCTTTGTTGCCGACCATAAAGCCGATGCGCCAGCCCGCCATGTTGTAGCTTTTCGACAGGGTAAAAAACTCCACCGCCACGTCGCGTGCACCGGGCACCTGCATGATCGACGGCGCTTTCCAGCCGTCGTAGGTAATATCCGCGTAGGCCAAATCGTGGATAACCAGCACGTTGTACTGCTTCGCCAGCGCAATCACGCGCTCAAAGAAATCCAGCTCGACGCATTGCGAAGTGGGATTCGACGGGAACCCCAAGATCATCATCTTGGGCTTGGGATAGCTTTCGCGGATGGCGCGTTCGAGTTCGTTGAAAAAGTCCACGCCGGCGACCAGCGGCACTGAGCGCACCTGTGCACCAGCAATCACTGCGCCATAGATATGAATGGGGTAGCTGGGATTGGGTACCAGCACGGTGTCACCGTGATCCAGCGTGGCCAGCATCAGGTGCGCCAGTCCCTCTTTTGAACCAATGGTGACAATCGCTTCTGATTCCGGATCGATATCGACCTGATAGCGATCGGCATACCAGCGAGCGATCGCACGACGCAGGCGCGGGATACCTTTTGACGTGGAGTAGCCGTGAGTATCTTCCCGCTGTGCCACCTGGCACAGTTTTTCCACGATATGCGGCGGCGTGGCGCCGTCAGGATTGCCCATCGAGAAATCGATGATGTCTTCGCCGCGCCGACGCGCAGCCATCTTCAATTCAGCAGTGATGTTAAACACATAGGGCGGAAGGCGTTCTATACGCGAGAAACGACGGGGGGTGCTGTTATCAGCCATGTTATCCTCGGGGTTACGTTAGCGCCCGGACCGTCCGAGCGACGTTGGTCACTGTGGTGACCGAAGCATGAACATAGCGCGTTGCGGATAACGCTGTCGAGCGCAGCAGAAAATATTTTTTACGCGCGCGGATTAAGGCGGCCAAACGCCCAGTCGTTTACCCAATCGCCTTTTAGCAGGTAATTATCCTGCAAAGTTCCCTCAAGCACGAAACCATTCTTTTCTAAAATGCGCCGGGACGGCCAATTCCCCTCCACCACCAGCGCTTTGAGTTTATGAAATTCTGCATCGAGCAAAAAGGTGCAGAGCGCCGCCAGCGCTTCGCTGCCGTAGCCCTTGCCGGTAAACGCTTGCGCGAGCATATACCCCACTTCCGCCTGGCGATGCGGCGCCCACTCTGCGCTGCAGCCAAACAGGCCGATAGGTTCGCCGCTGTCGCGGAGCCGCGCTACCAGGCAGAGCATATGAAAACTGGTGATCTGCCACGGCACGAGGCGCTCGGTGAAGCGCTGGCGGATATCCTCTTCATCGGGAATGTCGCTCACCCATGTCATGGTGGCGGCCTGCTGGTGCACGGTTTTAAAAATGTGCCAGTCTTCCGGCTGAAGCCGGCTCAGGCACAAACGCGGGGTCATTAATTGCATAACGCTACTCCGTGAATCGCTCCCCGGCACGATAGCAAACCGTTTCGGCGACAACCAGCGCGCCGCACAAGCTACGTGCCTGGAGCGCGTGTTACAACGGCAAAAAATTGATGTAGATGCGCACAATGGCAGGTTACGCGCCGCAGTGCTGGCAGTTGGCGGACACATTTTTTATCATGAGCCTACCCCCCTCGGCGCTGAGAGATCCCTTTGCTTTCCCATTTTGATATGCTGCTGGCCGTGTTTGACCGCGCCGCGCTGATGCTGATTTGTCTGTTCTACCTCACCCGCACGCGCCTGTTTCGTCAGCTGTTGCAGAAAGATGAGCACACGCTCGGCGAAAAAATGGCCGTCACGGCGATCTTCTCGCTGTTCGCCCTGTTCAGTACCTGGTCCGCGATCCACGTTGAGGGCTCGCTGCTTAACGTGCGCGTGATCGCGGTAATGGCGGGTGGCATTTTATTCGGTCCGTGGGTAGGCATTGCCACTGGGGTCATCGCGGGCGTTCACCGCTATTTAATTGATATGGAGGGCATCACTGCCGTGCCCTGCCTCATCACCAGCCTGCTCGCGGGCCTGGCGTCAGGGCTGATTCACCGGCGCGTTGATAAGGCCCGCCGCTGGCGCATCGGCATTGTGGCCGGCATGCTGTGCGAAGCCTTTACCATGCTGCTGATTGTGCTGTGGGCCAAGCCAACGGCGCAGGGTTGGGTGATAGTATCTGACATCGCGCTACCGATGATTCTGGGCGCGTCAAGCATCGGCCTGATTGTGTTGCTGGTGCAAAGCGTGGAAGGCGAGAAGGAGGCGATTGCCGCACGGCAGGCCAAGCTGGCGCTGGACATTGCCAACAAAACGCTGCCGCTGTTTCGCCAGATCAATAGCCGTTCGCTGCGCCAGGTCTGTGAAATCATCTGCAACGATATTCACGCCGACGCGGTGGCCATCACCAACACACGCCAGATCCTCGCCTACGTGGGCTACGGCGCGCAAAACTACCATAACGGCGACGATGGCATCAGCCCGACAACCGCACAGGCGATCGCTTCGGGGAAAATCATTATCAAAAACAATGATGAAGCGCACCGCACCAAAGACATCCACTCTATGCTGGTGATTCCCTTAAGGGAAAAAGGCGAGGTCACCGGTACGCTAAAAATCTACTACCGCAAAGCGCACCGCATTACTGACGCGCTAAAAGAAATGGCGGTAGGCCTGTCGCAAATTATCTCTACGCAGCTGGAAGTGTCGCGCGCTGAACAGCTGCGTGAAATGGCCAACAAAGCCGAATTGCGCGCGCTGCAAAGCAAAATTAACCCGCATTTTCTGTTTAACGCGCTCAACGCCATCTCCGCGTCAATTCGGCTGAATCCGGACACGGCGCGCCAGCTGGTGATCAACCTGTCCCGCTATTTACGCTACAACCTGGAGCTGAACGATGACGAAGCCATCGATATTAAAAAAGAGCTGTGGCAGGTGAAAGATTACATCGCCATTGAGCAGGCGCGCTTCGGCGACAAGCTCAGCATGATTTATGACGTGGACGAAGATCTGCACTTTGCGCTGCCCAGCCTGCTGATTCAGCCGCTGGTGGAGAACGCCATCGTGCACGGTATCCAGCCGTGTCGCGGCAAAGGGGTGGTGACGTTGAGCGTCAAAGATTTAGGGGATCGCGTGCGCATCGCGGTGCGCGATACCGGCGCCGGCATCAGCGATGCGGTGATGGCCCGCGTGGCGCGCGACGACATGCCAGGCAATAAAATTGGCCTGCTCAACGTGCACCATCGCGTCAAGCTGCTTTCAGGACAAGGCTTACAGATTAGCCGCCTGAATCCCGGCACGGAGATCGCCTTTACGCTGCCCAAAGCCGGGCAGCGCACGCTACGTCCCTCCTCTCACCTCACGGAGCCCACCGCGTGAAAGCCATTATCGTAGAAGATGAATTTCTGGCCCGTCAGGAGCTGAGCTGGATGATCGCCCAGCACAGCCAAATCAGCGTCGAAGCCTGTTTTGATGACGGGCTGGATGTGCTGAAATATTTGCAGCAGCATCGGGTTGACGTGATTTTCCTCGACATCAACATTCCGTCGCTGGACGGCATGCTGCTGGCGCAGAATATCAATCAGTTTGCCCACAAACCGCTGATTGTGTTTATCACCGCGTGGAAAGAGCACGCCGTTGAGGCGTTTGAACTGGATGCGTTTGATTACATCCTTAAGCCGTATCACGAGGCGCGCATTATCACCATGCTCAATAAGCTGGAAGCCAGCGTCTCTCATGCCCAGGCGCAGCCCACCAGCGCGCTCACTGCGCCGCAAACGGTGAATCTGCTCAAGGACGAGCGCATTATCGTGACCGATATCAACGATATCTATTACGTAGAAGCGCATGAAAAACTGACGTTTGTGTATACCCGGCGCGAAGCCTATGTGATGTCGATGACGCTCGGGGAGTTTTGCAGCCGTTTACCTGAACAGGTGTTTTTCCGCTGCCACCGCTCTTACTGCGTCAACCTGAGTAAAATTCGGGAAATTGAGCCGTGGTTTAACAATACCTACCTGCTCAAACTGCGCGACCTGACGGCGCAAGTGCCGGTCAGCCGCAGCAAGACCAAGGCGTTTCGGCTGTTGATGCGGCTGTAAGGCGAACGGCTGGCACCGTTCGCCCGAGGATTAAAGCTCGCGACCCAGCGTCTGACGCAGGTGCGCGCCGGCACCGAGCAGGCCCGGCTGATCGTGCGTGATCATGTACACCGGAATATCCACCAGGTAATCGCGGAAGCGGCCTTTATCTTCAAACGCGGCGCGAAAACCGGATGCCTTAAAGAAATCCAGGAAGCGCGGCACGATGCCGCCTGCGATATATACGCCGCCGAAGGTGCCGAGGTTCAGCGCCAGGTTTCCGCCAAAGCGGCCCATGATGACGCAAAACAGCGACAGCGCACGACGGCAGTCGATACAGGTGTCCTGCAGCGCGCGCTCGGTGACATCGCGCGGCTTGAGGTTTTCCGGTTCGCGCGCGTCGGATTTCACAATGGCGCGATAAAGATTCACCAGGCCCGAACCAGACAGCACGCGCTCCGCTGAAACGTGGCCCAGTTCGGCGCGCAGTACATCCAGAATCACGCTCTCTTCTTCGCTGTTTGGCGCGAAGTCCACATGACCGCCCTCGCCCGGCAGGCTGACCCAGCGTTTATCCACGTGCACCAGGTGGCTCACGCCTAAGCCGGTGCCGGCGCCGTAAATGGCAATAGGCTTGCCTTCAATCGGATCTTTGCCGCCAAACTGAATCACTTCATCGCGACTGAGCATCGGAATGGCCATCGAAACCGCCGTGAAATCGTTGATGATTTCCAGGGTCTCAAAGGCCAGGTTCGCCTTCATGACGCGGGTGGAGAAGGCCCAATCGTGGTTGGTCATTTCAACCCAGTCTTCGGTTATTGGGCAAGCAATGGCGATACAGGCATGCTTAACATCCTGTTTTTGCTCATCCAGATAGTGGCGAATTACCGCTTCAAGATTGTCGTAGTCTGATGTTGAGAATGTTGTGGCCTGGGAGACGGCGCCGCTCTCCACCTCACACAAGGCAAGACGGGCGTTAGTACCACCCACATCGCCGACCAGGGCGTATTTTGTCATTCTTCTGCTGCTCCGCTTGGGTCATAAATAATTGCAGGACACTATAAAAGCCTGCCAGTAAAACAACAACGCCCACCTGCACGATGGGCGCCTTCTGTCTGGTGTGAGGCACAGCCTGGCGATTGCTGAGCCCGCTGTATAGAGGCAACTTTCCGAAACTTACCCGCTATTGCGCTGGTGCAGCGCTGCAGTAACCTTGCGCAGCAGCGGCGGGAGATCCTGTTTTTCCATGACCACCTCTACCAGCGACAGGCGACGCGACGCCGCAAGCTGCACCATCACCGCTTCCAGCTGGGCCGTTTCGCTCACCCGCCAGCTTTGCGCGGCACTGTTGCAGCTCATTGCCTGTGGCAGCGCCGTCCAGTTCCACTGTGCAATATCGTTGTAGCGCTGCTCGGCACCGTGAATCGCCCGCTCTACGGTATAGCCTTCATTATTGAGCAAGAAAATGATCGGCTGCTGTCCGTCGCGCTGCATAGAGCCCAGCTCCTGAATGGTGAGCTGCGCCGAACCGTCGCCAATAATGAGGATCACGCGGCGCGTAGGCTGCGCCGTTTGTGCGCCAAACGCTGCTGGAAGAGTATAGCCAATGGATCCCCAAAGCGGTTGCACCAGCAGCTGTGCCGCTTGCGGCAGCCGCAGCGCCGCCGCGCCAAAGGCTGCGGTGCCTTGATCGGCAAGGATAATATCACCGGGCTGCAGGAAGCGCTGCATCGCCTGCCAGAAATGGTGCTGACTGATTACCGCAGCAGCAGGAAGCGGCGCGTCTTCTTCCGCTGCAGGCTCCGCCAGCGGCCAGCGGGCACAGTAGCGCTGGTAAATCGGCTGCAGCGCGTCCAGTGCCTGTTGCAGAGTGAGCGGCGCAAAACGTTCGCCGCCCACCGTGGCGTGAAACGGTTGGAGATCGATAACGCGCTCGGTGGGCAACTGCTGGGTAAAACCCGCCGTTAGCGTATCGGTGAAGCGCACGCCCACGCACAGCGTGACGTCTACCGCCTCAATCGCCTCACGCACCGCCTCGCTGCTGCCTGCACCGGCGTAAGTGCCTACGTAGCCCGGCTGCTGTTCGTCCAATACGCCTTTGCCCATTAATAAGGTGGCGCTGGGGATGGCGCGCAGGGTGCGCAGCGCGCAGAGTGCAGCGTGTACTTGCCAACGCGACGCGAGGAAGTCAGCCAGCAGTGAGACGCGCTGCGCCTCACCCAGCATGCGCGCCGCCGCCGCGGAAAACGCCGCCATTGCGTCAGTGACAGGCGTCCGGGCAGGTTGCTTTACTGCCCCAGGCGTGACGCTGGCGCTAGCCACATCAACCGCCAGCAGCAGGTAACCCGGACGGTGCTGATACCGCGCTTCATCTATCACACGATCAATCTCCGCCACGGCGTTTTCATGATTCAACACCGCCACGGCGGCGCTGATCTCCTGCGCCATACGCAAAAAATGGCCAAAATCGCCGTCACCCAGCGAATGGTGTACACAGTCGCCCTGCTGCTGCGCCCGCGTCGACGGCGCACCGACGATGTGGATCACCGGCACGTACTCGGCATAGCTGCCCGCGATACCGTTCATGGCGCTGAGTTCGCCTACGCCAAAAGTGGTGAGCAGCGCCGCCGCGCCGTTGCAGCGACCATAGCCGTCAGCCGCGTAGGCCGCGTTAAGTTCGTTTGCGCAGCCCACCCACGTAATGTCAGGGTGGGCGATGACGCTATCCAAAAATTGCAGGTTGTAGTCGCCCGGTACGCCAAACAGATGCCGGATGCCCGCCTGCTGTAAACGGTGCAGTAAATAGTCGCCAACGGTCAGGGATTTCATGAGGCATTCCTTCTCAAGGGAGTCCTTCGATTATCACCGATGTGGCTGAATTGGCGATATTTTCACCGCGATCGTCCGGTGATGTCTGGCAAGCGATCGTTACGACAACAGATCATTCTGAGGGATGTGATCGCCGCAGTATTTCAACGCAGTGTAAACGCATACACTGCTGGGCTGACGTCTTTTTCACTTTCGCTGAAACAGGAAAATCCCGCATGACTGCTTTTCCCCATCCGCAACGCTATCAACAGATGCAGTACCGTCGCTGCGGCCGCAGCGGCCTGAAGCTGCCGGCGATTTCTCTCGGCCTGTGGCATAACTTTGGCGACAGCACGCGCGTGGACAACAGTCGCGAACTGCTGCGCCACGCGTTCGATCGCGGCATCACCCATTTTGATCTTGCTAATAATTACGGTCCGCCGCCGGGCTCTGCGGAAGCCAACTTCGGCCGCATTCTGCGGGAAGATTTTCACGGTTTACGCGATGAGTTGGTGATCTCCACCAAAGCGGGCTACACCATGTGGGAGGGACCTTATGGCGACTGGGGATCGCGTAAGTACCTGATTGCCAGCCTCGATCAGAGCTTGAAGCGCATGGGTCTGGAGTACGTGGATATCTTCTATCATCATCGCCCGGATCCCGACACGCCGCTGGAAGAGACCATGCGCGCGTTGGATCAGGTGGTGCGTCAAGGAAAAGCGTTATACGCGGCGATTTCAAATTACCCGGCGGATCGGGCCGCAGAGGCGATCGCAATATTGCGCGATCTCGGCACGCCTTGCCTGATTCATCAGCCGCGCTATTCGCTGTTTGAGCGCACGCCAGAACAGGGATTGCTGGATGTACTGGGTGACAGCGGCGTTGGCTGCATCGCCTTCTCCCCGCTGGCCGGTGGCGTGTTGACCGACCGCTATCTGCAGGGCATTCCAGAGGATTCACGCGTCGCCAGCGGCAGCCAGTTCCTCAAGGAGAATCAGCTGACGCCAGAAAAGATGGCCAAGGTCGCGCAACTTCACGCTCTCGCGCAGTCGCGCGGACAAAAACTGGCGCAGCTGGCACTGCGCTGGGTACTGCGCGATGCGCGGGTAACGTCGGTGCTGATTGGCGCCAGTAAAACCACGCAGATTGACGATGCTATTGCCATGCTGAGTCAGGCCGCGCTGACGCCAGAGGAGCTCGAAACCCTCGACAAGATCTTGGTGTAACCGCTTACCTGCTCAACCAGCAGTGAAGGCTTGTCGCAGCAGAAAATTCTCATTTCAGATTTTCCTGACGCTTTTCAGACTGCGGCGCAGCGCGCGGTGGTGCCGCTATGGCACACTGGCGTGACGGCAACCTCGACGTTGCCGCAAGGAGAAAGTATGAAACGTGTTCTTTTGTTTGCCGCTTTGCTGGCAAGTTTGAGCCCTCTGGCACCGCACACAGCAGAAGCCAATGGCGCGACCATCAATTTAGCTCCCGGCGTGACACTGCAGCTCGGCGACCGCGATCGGCGCGGTTACTACTGGGACGGCGGCCACTGGCGTGAGCCGCGCTGGTGGAACGATCGCTATCGCTATCACGATAACCGCTGGTGGCGTCACGACGCATGGCGGCAGCATCAGGCGTATGAACGTGAACGGGAGCGACGCTGGCGCGAGCGCGAACATGAGCGGCGCGAGCACTGGCGTCACGAACGTCGCCACGAACGCCATAAACATCACCATCATCACGACTAAAAAAATCCCGGCCGCTGTGCCGGGATTTTTTTGCGTACTCGGAACTACCAGCCCAGCGCTTCCCCCACCAGCAGGTAGAGGTTGAGCGCCACCACCAGCACCACAATCAGGCGACCGGTATTCTGCATCAGCCGTGAATTGACTAACTGATCGCCCATCAGCTCACGGTTGCCGGTGAAAGCCAGCAGCGGCATCAGTGCAAGCGCAATACCAAAGCTCAGCAGCACCTGGCTCATCACCAGAATGCGGGTGGGATCCCAGCCCGCCCAAATCACAATAAAAGAGGGCAGCATGGTCACGGTGCGACGCACCCACAGGGGAATATGGAAACGAATAAAGCCCTGCATCACCACCTGCCCCGCCAAGGTGCCCACAACGGTGGAAGAGAGGCCTGCCGCCACCAGGCTTAAACCAAATACTATCGCTGCGGCATGTCCCAGCAGCGGCTGCAGCGTCAGATAAGCCTCATCGAGATCGACAATGCTGGTGTGACCGCTGAAATGGAACGCCGCTGCCGCCGTGGCCATCATCGCCAGATTGACGAAGCCTGCAATGGTCATGGCGATCGCCACGTCCAGTTTGGTTGACGAGTAGCGCTCTGCTTTGCTGCCCCGATTGCCGTGCTGCGTCAGCGCCGAATGCAGGTAGATCACGTGCGGCATGATGGTGGCCCCTAACACGCCAGCGGCAAGGAACACCGCATCCGAGGTTGGCAGCGTTGGCAGCGCCATGCCCTTTACCAGCGCACTGACGTTAGGCTGTGAGAAAAAGAGCTCCACAATATAGGCCGCCGCGACAAACAGCAGTAACCCGCCGATCACCAGCTCCAGCGGTTTCTGACCGCGACTTTGCAGCATTAAAATCAGGAAGGTGGCGATACCGGTTAACACTGCCCCCTGGAACAGCGAGATGCCCAGCAGCAGTTTAAAGCCTAGCGCGGCGCCAATGAACTCCGCCAGATCGGTAGCCATAGCGATAATTTCCGCCTGCACCCAATAGAACCATACGGCGGGACGCGGGAAGCGATCGCGGATGTGCTCCGCCAGATTTTTACCGGTGGCAATGCCCAACTTGGCCGACATCAGCTGAATCAACATCGCCATTACGTTGGCCCACACCACGACCCATAGCAGCTTGTAGCCGTAGGCCGCTCCGGCCTGAATATTGGTGGCGAAGTTGCCGGGATCGATGTAGCCAATCGCCGCGATAAAAGCAGGGCCCAGCAGTGCAAGCTTGATTTTTCTGGCTCCGCGAGCCACGCGCTCAACGGTGCGACTTTCTGCCATAGTGATTAACCCTGTCGTGATGCTGGATGACCGATGCAGGCTAGCGGTTCATCAGCGCAGATGATAGTTGGTTGTAATTATCGCAGTGATAGATACTGCTATAAAGTATAGCCATTGCTATATTTAAACGCAAAGTCAGCCCTTGCCAAAACTGTGCTTCAGCGCTCAATCTACGCGCAGGTCAAATTATAGACAATCTTTTTGTGGATATTTATTGTGACGCTTTTGTGAAAAGGATGTGAGCGGTAAAACTTATCTTAAAAATAACGTGATACCGAATACTTATAATGTGGTTTTGATCTCGTTTTTAAGTAACGCGTTACATAGAATACGCAGCAAAATACAACCCTCCTCAAATTTGGAGCCCCCATGTTCCCTATTTTGCACTTTCTGTTGGCATTAGTGGTGGTTGCTGCACTGGCTTTGCTGGTAAGCCACGATCGCAAAAGCATCCGCATTCGCTACATCGTACAGCTCTTGGTTATTGAAGTTCTGCTGGCCTGGTTCTTCCTCAACTCCGAGGCGGGTCTCGGCTTTGTAAAAGGCTTTGCCGGTCTGTTTGACCACCTGCTGCAGTATGCCGCACAGGGCACCAACTTTGTGTTTGGCAACATGAGTGAAAAAGGACTCGCCTTCTTCTTCCTGAATGTTTTATGCCCGATCGTGTTTATTTCGGCGCTAATTGGTATTTTGCAGCATTTTCGTATTCTGCCGTGGATCATCCGCGGCATCGGTACCGTGCTGTCGAAAATCAACGGCATGGGCAAACTGGAGTCGTTTAACGCCGTCAGTTCGCTGATTCTGGGACAGTCAGAAAACTTTATCGCCTATAAAGATATTCTGGGCAAAATGTCGCAGCGCCGGATGTACACCATGGCGGCCACGGCGATGTCCACCGTTTCAATGTCGATTGTCGGTGCCTACATGACTATGCTGCAGCCCAAGTACGTGGTGGCCGCGCTGGTGTTAAACATGTTCAGCACCTTCATCGTGCTGTCGCTGATTAACCCCTACCGCGTAGACAGCGAAGAAGATCTGCAGCTGCAAGCGTTGCATAAAGGCCAGAGCTTCTTTGAGATGCTCGGTGAATATATTCTCGCCGGTTTCAAAGTCGCCATTATTGTTGCCGCCATGCTGATTGGTTTTATCGCCCTGATTTCAGGCTTGAACGCCCTGTTTGAGCTGATCTTTGGCATCAGCTTCCAGGGCGTTCTGGGCTACGCTTTCTATCCTTTCGCATGGGTAATGGGCGTGCCATCCAGTGAAGCGCTGCAGGTTGGCAGTATCATGGCGACCAAGCTGGTATCGAATGAATTTGTCGCGATGATGGATCTGCAGAAAATTGCCGGGCAGCTCTCTCCGCACGCCGAAGGCATTTTGTCGGTGTTCCTGGTGTCGTTTGCTAACTTCTCGTCCATCGGCATCGTGGCGGGCGCCATTAAAGGCCTGAACGAAGAACAGGGCAACGTGGTGTCGCGCTTTGGATTGAAGTTGCTGTATGGATCAACGCTGGTGAGCGTGCTTTCCGCTGCTATTGCTGGACTGGTGCTGGCGTTCTGATGACCCAGGGCGAGCTGCGGCTCGCCCTGCTCCCTTCCCGTTCTCTCCGCGATTCTCCCTGCCTGTTCTGGGCGCACGCCTTCTCACTCGCATAGATGACGTCATCGCGCACGCCGTCGATCGCGCGGTCGTCACTGATCAACCGTTAAAACGCAGGGGCCACCGATCGCCAAACGCAGGGCGTAGCGCGTTGACATGAGCGATCGCAGGAAAAAAATAAGCCTATCGGAATAAAAGAGTGTGTTGCGTGCGTTCTGAATGAACGAAGAGTTGGTGGAGATAAGCGGGATCGAACCGCTGACCTCTTGCATGCCATGCAAGCGCTCTCCCAGCTGAGCTATACCCCCACATCTGGAAACTGTTTTTTCGACTCAAACCGTTGGGCGCGGTTTGGTGGAGCTAAGCGGGATCGAACCGCTGACCTCTTGCATGCCATGCAAGCGCTCTCCCAGCTGAGCTATAGCCCCGTACCGAAAAAACCGCCGAGTTGCCTCGACGGACGGCATAATATGAGACCGCCTCAGGAGTGTCAACGCTAAAATCTCGTTCTGCGTTTAATCGCTGAAAAAGGCGGCAACGCCACGTTAATCTGACACTTTTTAACCTTATGAGCGCCTCACCTTCTGCCTAAAGACGTGCGGAAGGCGTTACATGCAGGTTAACGGTGTTAGGAATAATCTTGTGTTCGTTAACGGTACGTGTAAACTTAGCGCGCTAATTAACCGATTCGCTTTCCAGGGTTAACACACGTAATCGGTAGCATTTCCCCTAAACCAATAAAAGAAACCTGAACTATGTCACTTCATACACCCAAAGAGATCGCTCAATTGGCGATTCAGGCTGGCGTGGCAAAAAGCCGCCTGCCGGTCTCAACCCTTATTATCCTGGGCTTTATGGCCGGTGCCTTTATCGCCACAGGGTTCTTACTGGATTTGCACGTCATTAACCAACTCCCCGCAGAATGGGGATCCTTTGGCGGCTTCCTTGGCGCAGCCGTATTTCCCGTCGGTTTGATCCTGACCGTGCTGGCAGGCGGTGAGCTGCTGACAGGCAATATGATGACGCTGCCGATTGCCTGGTTCGCGCGCCGCATCAGCGGCCTGAGCGTACTGCGCAACTGGTTCTGGATCACTATCGCCAACTTCCTTGGCAGCATCGCGGTTGCATGGTTCTTTGGCCATATGCTGGGCATGACGGAAGGTGACTATCTGAAAAAGACCGTGGCGATTGCGCATGCCAAGGTGAACGCCGATTTTATGCACGCGTTCATTTCCGGTATCGGCTGTAACTGGCTGGTGTGCCTCGGCGTCTGGCTGGCATTCGCCAGTAAAGACGTGGTCGGTAAAATCTTTGGTATGTGGTTCCCGGTGATGGCGTTCGTGGCCATTGGCTTCCAGCACGTGGTCGCAAACATGTTCATCGTGCCTGCCGCCATCTTTGCTGGTCAGCTGAGCTGGGCCGATTTTGCCCCTAACGTGGTTGCCGTTTTCCTCGGAAATGCCGTGGGCGGCGCCGTTTTTGTCGGCCTTGCCTACTTCCTCGCATTCCGTCCTGCTGCTGAACAAACCAGCGAAGCCTGATCCTTTCTCTGCCTTTTGTCGCTCGACAAAAGGCATTTTCCCGCCTGATTACTTTTTCACGTAACGTTTTGTTGTAATATGTACTGCTAATGTATTTAACAGGGACAGCATCGTGAAAAAGGAATGGCTTACCCCCGAAGAGCTCGCACAGGAAACGGGCTACAGTCGGCAAACGGTGAATAAGTGGATCAAGCGGGAAAACTGGACAACCACGCCAAAGCCCGGCGTTCAGGGCGGCAAGGCGCGGTTGATACACATTGATGAGCGTGTAAAAAGTTTTATTCAGTCAACGCGACACGCCAGTGAACCGACGGCGCACTATGGCGCCCAGCAAAATACGTTACCTGCGTTATTAATTAATTCTGTCCAGCAAATGACGCCCGCCGAGCAAGAACAGCTTGCTGCGCTCCTGCTAAGAGAAGGGATTCGCGGCGTGCTAACCCGCCTGGGGATCAGCGAAGCATAAAAAAACCGGAAGCAGTGGCTTCCGGTTTTTGTCTTTATTGGCGTAGCGTTGTGCGATTACGCGTTGGCTTCCCGCTCGGCGATAAACGCCAGCGCCCTATCAATACGGGCAACGCTGCGGCTGCGGCCAATCGCCTCGACCGTGACATCCAGCGCAGGTGATTGGCCCGCACCGGTGACGGCCACGCGCAGGGGCATCCCCACTTTCCCCATGCCCAGTTCGAGTTCATCTGCCGCGCCCTGAATTGCCTGATGGACGCTTTCAGCACGCCAGTCGCTATCGCTGATGGCCGCCAGTTTATCACGCACCACTTCCAGCGGCTGACGCGCAACCGGACGCAGATGTTTCTTCGCCGCGTCAGCGTCAAATTCCTCGAACTCTTCATAGAAGTAACGGCAGGACGCCGCCATCTCTACCAGCGTCTTGCAGCGCTCACCGAGCAGCGTCACCAGCTTTGCCAGCTCTGGGCCGGTGCGGGTATCAATCTTCTGCTGCTCGATATGCCACTGCAGGTGCGTAGCCACGTACTCGGGCGGCAGTGAATTAATATAGTGGTGATTGAGCCACTGCAGTTTTTCGGTGTTGAAAGCACTGGCTGATTTGCTGACCGCGTCGAGCGTAAACAGCTCGGTCATTTCGGCTACGCTGAAAATCTCCTGGTCACCGTGGGACCACCCCAGGCGCACCAGGTAGTTGAGCAGCGCTTCCGGCAGGTAGCCGTCATCGCGATACTGCATGACGCCCACCGCGCCGTGGCGCTTGGAGAGTTTTTTGCTGTCATCACCCAGGATCATGGAGACGTGTGCGTAAGTCGGCACTTCCGCGCCAATCGCCTTCAGGATGTTGATTTGACGCGGCGTGTTGTTGATGTGATCTTCACCGCGAATCACATGCGTAATGCCCATATCCCAGTCGTCGACCACCACACAGAAGTTGTAAGTGGGGGAACCATCGGTACGGCGAATGATCAGATCGTCCAGCTCAAGGTTGCTGAATTCAATCGGCCCCCGGATTTGATCGTCAAAAATCACTGATCCTTCCTGAGGGTTACGGAAGCGCACCACGCAAGGCTCATCCGCCGCATGGTGTTCATGGCTGTCGCGGCAGTGGCCGTCGTAACGCGGTTTCTCACCGTTGGCCATTTGTTCTTCACGCAGCGCTTCTAAACGCGCTTTTGAGCAGTAGCAGCGATAAGCCGTGCCCGCTTCTAACATTTCATCAATTACCGCGTTATAGCGATCAAAACGTTTGGTCTGGTAATACGGACCCTCATCCCAATCGAGGCTCAGCCAGTTCATGCCATCCATGATCGCTTCGATGGCCTCCGGCGTTGAGCGTTCTAAGTCGGTGTCCTCAATACGCAGAACAAATTCACCCTTGTAGTGGCGGGCAAACAGCCACGAGTAAAGAGCAGTACGGGCACCGCCCACGTGCAGGTAGCCCGTGGGGCTGGGTGCGAAGCGAGTTTTGATTTTCATTCAGCATTGCCTTAGATGCGCGGGTTTCTTCATCTGGATGACAAAAAAACGGGTTAACGCGAAAAAACAGTGCGCACATTCTAGCAGGTGGCGATGATTCCTCAATGACTGTTGCCACCGCCTCACGGCGCAAAGCGGCTTTTTCTGCCAATAAAACCAGCACATTGGCTAAAAGCAGCGCAGGATGCCTAAATTTAAAGCGAACGCACATTTAAGTTTTAAAAAGCGTTGACTCACTTTGAAGGATCCCTATAATGCGACTCCACACAGCGGGGGTGATTAGCTCAGTTGGTAGAGCATCTCCCTTACAAGGAGGGGGTCGGCGGTTCGAGCCCGTCATCACCCACCACTCTTAAGGTGGCCCGCAGTGAACAAGTGTTAAGATATGGGTGATTAGCTCAGTTGGTAGAGCATCTCCCTTACAAGGAGGGGGTCGGCGGTTCGAGCCCGTCATCACCCACCATATCTTAGTCAGATGACACGCTTGTTAAGCAGTACCGAAGTGGGTGATTAGCTCAGTTGGTAGAGCATCTCCCTTACAAGGAGGGGGTCGGCGGTTCGAGCCCGTCATCACCCACCACTTCGGGTCGTTAGCTCAGTTGGTAGAGCAGTTGACTTTTAATCAATTGGTCGCAGGTTCGAATCCTGCACGACCCACCAAATTCAGAGAAAAGCGCCTAACAGGCGCTTTTTTCGTTTCTGCGCGCCGAACGCCGACGTGCAGCTTCGACTCCCCTCTTTCACCGTGCCGCTTCGGCGTTTTTGCTGACCACCCTGATTTTCCCCTCAAGTACACCTTTGTGAGGCCGATACTGATGAGGGCAACTACCAAGGAGAAACCATGTCCACGATATCAAGCGCTATTGATTCAGTCAGTACGGGTGGTGGTGGCGGCGGCACTGCGGCTTCGCAGATCGCCGCGCTGAATAAGCAGATTCAAAGCGTCATGAAACAGCTGAAAGAGCTGGCCAACGACACGACGCTGACCACCGAGCAAAAGGGGCAGAAGCAGCAGTTACTGGAATCACAGATACAAATGATCCAGGCACAAATCGCGCAGCTTCAGCAGCAGCAGGCCGAAAAAGCAGAGCAGAAACAAGAAGCTGCAAAGCCTGAGACAGCGAAGGCGGCGGATGGGGTTAACCGCCCCAGTAGCACCAACCAGCTCGACGTGTACGTTTAAAACGCAGGCTTACGCGTGCGCTGTTGCGTCAGCAGGTCCGCCTGCTGACGCACTTCCTGCCAGATAGCCTCCGCCGCGGGCGTCAACGACCGATTCTTACGCTTGATCAGCATCAGGCTGCGAAAGATTTCCGGATAAAGGCGACGCACCTTAAGCTTTCGCCCTGCCGGCAGCGGTAGCGCGAGCGCCGGTAAAATGCTGATACCAATGCCTGCTTCCACCATAGGATAGAGCGTGGCGGGATGACCGATTTCCTGCGCCACCTGCACCGACACGCCCTGCGCCTTTAGCGCCGCGTCCACCAGCAAACGACTGCCCGAGGCATAATCTTGCAGGACCATTTTACGCCCCGCCAGCATCGCCCACTGCGCTTTATCGACTTGCGCCAGCGCGTCATTTTCGTGGCATAACAGCAGAAATGGCTCATGCAGTATCGCTTCGCAGTCGAATTCGCTGTCGGTTAGCGGGCCAATAACAATACCAAAATCCACTTCGGCGTTACGCACGCTCTGCAGTACCCACTGCTGGACGCGATCGTGGAGCATCACGCGAATATCCGGATAACGCTGCTGACAGCTAGCCAGACACTGCGGCATCAGGTGCGCGGAAGGCGTTTGACTGGCGGCCACGCGCACCGTGCCGCTGCGCTGTTCGCCATAGCTGCGGACATCCAACAGCGTGGTATTCAGCTCCTCCAGTAAGCGTTCCAGCCGGGTGGCAAGCTGCTGGCCCGCTTCGGTCAGCATCACCTCGCGCGTCGTGCGATCCAGCAAGCGCACGCCCATTTCTGCCTCCAGCTCTTTAATACTGTGGCTTACCGCAGACTGGCTTAATCCGATCGCTTGCCCTGCCTGGCTAAAACTGCCCTGCTGCGCGACGGCGACAAAGGTTTTCAGTTGACGCAACGTGTAATTCATCGATACAGCTCATAGATTAATGCAATAAATCAATTTTATTTCTAAACCCGTTTGACGCACAATCCTCCTTATCTTTTCACCGTTAACCGGATTGTAACAATGGGCTTTCTCCGTCTTGACCCGATGATGATTAAACTCATTATCACCGTGCTGCTGGCGAGTTTTTTCCCTGCCAAAGGCGGCTTTGTGGATTTCTTCGAATACCTCACCACGGCGGCGATCGCCCTGCTGTTCTTCATGCATGGCGCCAAGCTGTCACGTGAAAAAATCATTGCCGGCAGCAGCCACTGGCGACTGCATTTGTGGATTATGTGCAGCACCTTTGTGGTGTTTCCGATCATGGGTTTGCTACTGGTTTGGTGGCATCCGGTCAACGTGGGGCCTGAAATCTATACCGGCTTCCTTTACCTTTGCATTTTGCCAGCCACGGTGCAGTCCTCCATTGCCTTCACGTCGATGGCGGGTGGCAACGTTGCCGCGGCGGTCTGCGCCGCCTCTGCGTCCAGCTTGCTGGGCGTTTTTATTTCGCCGCTGTTGGTAAACCTGGTGATGAATGTGCACAGCGATGCGCCCAGCAACGGGTTGGAGCAGATTGGCAAAATCATGCTGCAGCTGCTGGTGCCTTTCGTATTGGGGCACCTTTCACGCCGCTGGATCGGCGGCTGGGTGGAAAGACACCGCAGCCTGATAGGCAAAACCGACCAAACCTCCATTTTACTGGTGGTTTATTCCGCCTTCAGTGAAGCGGTGGTAAACGGGATCTGGCATCGCGTTGGCGTGGACACGCTGCTGTGGATTTTGGCAGGCAGCATTGTGGTGCTGTTTATTGCTCTCGCCATTAACGTGGCCGCCTCACGCCTGTTTGGCTTCAGCCGTGCCGATGAGATCGTGGTACTGTTTTGCGGTTCGAAGAAGAGTTTGGCCAACGGCGTGCCGATGGCCAATATTCTGTTCCCGGCAAGCAGCGTGGGGATGATTGTGCTACCGCTGATGATCTTCCATCAGGTACAGCTGATGGTCTGTTCGTTTATCGCCCAGCGCTATAAGGTCGGTAACGAGAAGCGACTGGCGCATGAAACCGCGCAAACACCACTTCAGAAATCCTAAAAAACCCCGGCCCGCCATGCGGGCCGTTTTATTGCTCGCGCTGCCTGAGCGGTTCCACCAGCGCTTGTAACCCTTCGGTTTTAATGGTCAGCGTGAGCTGCATTAACGCGCCCAATGTTCCAGCGGGAAACGCCTCTTTGCGCGCAAACCACAGCAAATACTCCTCGGGTAAATCAATCAGCATACGCCCACGGTATTTGCCAAACGGCATCGCCGTGTTCGCGATGGCAACTAACTGATGCTTATCCACGCGCCTCTCCGAGTAGGCGAATCATCTCGGCTTCGTCAATCACGGGGATGCCCAGCTCCTGGGCTTTCGCCAATTTTGATCCTGCCGCTTCGCCCGCAATCAACAGATCGGTCTTGCTGGAGACGCTGCCGCTGACTTTCGCCCCTAGCGCCGCCAGGCGCGCTTTGGCATCGTCACGATTCATCTGGGAGAGCGAACCGGTTAGCACCACGGTTTTGCCCGCGAATGCGTTATCCAGCGCGGCCACATCCACCACTTCCGGCTGCGGCCAGTGCACGCCTATCTCTTGCGTCAGCTCGCGTATTACCTCGCGGTTACTCTCTTCTTCCATGAAATTACGTACGTGGGCGGCGACCACTTTGCCGACATCCTGAACGGCAATCAGCGCCTCGAGATCGGCATCCATCACCTGCTCCAGCGAGCCAAAATGATTGGCCAAATTGGCAGCGGTGGCCTCCCCGACCTCCCGGATACCCAACGCATAAAGGAAGCGCGGCAGCGTGGTGGACTTCGCTTTTTCCAACGCATTCACTACGTTCTGCGCAGATTTCGGCCCCATGCGATCGAGTCCGGTCAGCTTGCCCGCTGAGAGGCGGAATAAATCTGCCGGGGTTTTGACATACTCCTTTTCCACCAGCTGATCGATGATTTTGTCCCCCATGCCGTCAACGTCCATCGCCCGACGTGAAACAAAGTGCTTTAACGCCTCCTTGCGTTGGGCGCCGCAGATCAAGCCGCCAGTGCAGCGCGTGACGGCCTCGCCTTCTACGCGCTCTACGTCAGAGCCACATACCGGGCAGTGGCTGGGGAAAATCACTTCGCGGGTGTCATCCGGGCGCTCAGACTCCACCACGTTGACCACCTGCGGTATCACATCACCCGCACGGCGAATGACAACTTTGTCGCCAATACGCAGTCCGAGGCGTGCAATTTCGTCGGCGTTATGCAGCGTCGCATTGCTCACCATTACGCCCGCCACCTGCACCGGTTCAAGACGCGCCACCGGTGTAATGGCGCCCGTGCGGCCCACCTGGAACTCAACGTCACGCACCACGGTCAGTTGCTCTTGCGCCGGGAATTTAAACGCAATAGCCCAGCGCGGCGCGCGCGCCACGAAGCCAAGCTGCTCCTGCAGCGCCTGGGAATCCACTTTGATCACCACGCCGTCGATATCGAATCCCAGACCGGGACGATCCTGCTCAACCTGATGGTAAAAGGCCAACACCTCATCCGCGGTATGCGCTAAACGAATACGCTCGCTGACTGGCAACCCCCATGCCTTAAATTGCTGCAGACGCTGCCAGTGGCTGGCGGGCATCTCGCCGCCTTCCAGCAGGCCAAAACCGTAGCAGAAAAAGGTTAACGGACGTTTGGCTGTGATGCGTGGATCGAGTTGACGCAGCGAACCGGCTGCCGCGTTACGCGGGTTCGCAAACACTTTTCCACCGGTGCGTCGGGCTTCTTCGTTCAATTTTTCAAAGCCGGTTTCGGTCATAAACACTTCGCCACGCACTTCCACACGCGCCGGAATATTGTCGCCGCGCAGGCGCAGCGGGATGGCGTGAATAGTGCGCACATTTGCCGTGATGTTTTCGCCCGTGGTGCCATCGCCGCGCGTGGCGGCACGCACCAGCAGACCATCTTCATACAGCAGACTTACCGCCAGGCCATCCAGCTTGAGTTCACAGCAGTAAGTGAGATCGTCACTGCTTTTGAGGCGATCTTGCACGCGCTTATTGAATGCCAGAAAACCCGCTTCGTCGAATGTGTTATCAAGCGACAGCATTGGCACTTCATGCCGCACCTGTTCGAACGCCGTGAGGGGCGCGGCACCCACGCGCTGCGTCGGCGAATCGGGCGTAATCAGTTCAGGATGGGCAGCTTCAAGCTCCCGAAGCTCACGCATGAGGCGGTCGTATTCGGCATCCGGAATCTCTGGCGCGTCCATGACGTGATAGAGGTATTCATGATGATGTAACGTGGTGCGCAGCGCGGTAATCTGCTCCTGAACTGATTTCATTTTGTGTCATCCGATAAAAAACCCCCGACAGGCGGGGGTTTAGTTGATATGCATCGCAGCGGGATTCTGTTAGCCAATCACTTCACGAATCCGGGATTTATAGGTTTCCAGCTTTTGCGGCGTCATCATGCGACGCTCATCATCCAGCACCACGCCGCCGACGTCATCGGCAATGCGCTGCGCCGATTGCAGCATCAGCTTGAAGTTCTGATTCGCATCGCCGTAAGACGGCACCATCATAAAAATGGAGATACCGGGCGTGCTGAAGTCGCTCATTTCATCCGGGTTAAAGGAACCGGGCTTCACCATATTGGCCAAGCTGAACAGCACAGGGCCGCTGCCGGCTGGGCTAAGGTGGCGATGGAAGATGTTCATCTCGCCGAACTGGAAGCCTGCTTGCAGGATACCCTGCAACAGCGCTTCGCCATTTAATACGCCCCCGGCGTGCGCGGCCACGTGCAGCACCAGCACGGCCTCTTTTTTGCTGCCAGGCGCAGCGGCAGGTTCCGCAGGCTGCGGCGCTGGCGCTTCTGCGCTGGCCGCAGGCGCGTCGTGCGCATACTCAGGTTCTGGCTCGTCAGCAGCACTGAATTCCGGCGCAGGCTGTGTGGCAGAAAGCGGTTCGTTATCCAGCAGCGGATCGGCTTGAATAGTTTGATGCTGTGGCTGCGGCTTAGGCTGCGCAGCGGGCTGCGGTGCCGGACGCGGCGGAGCAGACGGCGGCTGTGGCGCAGGCTGACGCACCGGTTCGTTATCCAACAAGGGATCGCCCGTCAGCGCATTTTCCTGACGTGAAAATGGCGAGCGCGCAGCCTCTGACGCACGCGGTGCAGCGGGCTTCGCCGCTGGCGCCTCAAAATGAGGTTCATCATCGGCGTCACGATGACGATGGACGCGCACTTCACCGACGCCATCTTCTTCATCATTCAGCAGATCGTCTTCGGCTTCTTCACGCTGTTTCAGACGTTTATGCGGGCGATCGCGAAACACAGAAGAGCGCTCTTTACGGCTGGTCCACAGCCCGTGAAGAAGCAGTGCTATTATGGCGATCGCGCCAACAACGATTAATATCAGACGCAAATCCTGCATCATTGTATTCTCTGTTGTTCCAATACCTTGCCACCGCGGCAAACTTTATCCCTTAACTGTATTTGCCCTGCTAAACAAGTGCAAGTCTGTGCAGTATTTTCTGACAAATTAGATAGCTCCGACGCCCCTTTTTGTTGTTTTTTCGCGCAAAGTTCGCCTGTGTCAGTGAAAAAGCCAGGTTATGATGGTTGCGCCATGTAAAAAAGGAGAAAGGCTCGCTATGCCTGTGACACAGTCGGTTTCATCGTTCAACGGTCTTCATTATTTTGCTACGGGCTGGAAGCTGGTGCGTTTGCCCGGCATTCGGCGTTACGTCGTGGTTCCACTGCTGGTCAATGTGCTGCTGCTTGGCAGCGCGTTTTTCTGGTTGTTTAACCGACTCGGCGTCTGGATCCCTGCCTTAATGGCACAGGTTCCCGACTGGCTGCAGTGGCTGGGCTACGTGCTATGGCCGCTGTCGGTGATCTCCATTCTCCTGGTGTTCAGCTATTTCTTCTCCACGCTCGCCAACTGGATTGCCGCGCCGTTTTGCGGCCTGCTGGCGGAACAGCTGGAAGCGCGCCTGACCGGTAAAGCGCTTCCGGACAGCGGCTGGGCAGGCATGGTTAAGGATGTGCCGCGCATTATGAAACGCGAATGGCAGAAACTTGCCTATTATCTGCCGCGTGCGCTGGGTTTGCTGCTGCTCTATTTCATTCCCGGCTTTGGCCAAACGGTCGCTCCCGTATTGTGGTTTTTATTCAGCGCATGGATGTTAGCCATTCAGTATTGCGATTACCCGTTCGATAACCACAAAGTGGGTTTTCAGCAAATGCGCACCGCGCTGCGCCAGCATAAAACCGCCAATATGCAATTTGGTGCCATGGTGAGCTTGTTTACCGTGATCCCGATCCTCAACTTGGCCATCATGCCGGTCGCCGTGTGCGGCGCGACGGCAATGTGGGTAGATCGCTATCGCCAGCAACACGCCCGTTTGCCCTAGGCGCTGGCCTTATGCACTTTTTCGCAAGGCTTATGGTCGTGCGCTATATAGATATACGATTTCTTTCCTTCCGCGCCGGGTCAGAACGGGTATGCTCTGAGGGTTCCCAATATTTCATACAGTTAAGGACAGGCAATGAGTAAGATCTATGAAGACAACTCGCTGACAATTGGTCATACGCCGCTGGTTCGACTGAACCGCATCGGTAATGGACGCATCCTGGCGAAGGTTGAGTCGCGTAACCCTAGCTTCAGCGTCAAATGCCGTATCGGTGCCAATATGATTTGGGATGCTGAAAAACGCGGCATTTTGAAACCGGGCGTTGAGTTGGTGGAACCCACCAGCGGCAATACCGGCATTGCGCTTGCCTACGTGGCGGCTGCACGCGGCTACAAATTGACGCTGACCATGCCTGAAACCATGTCCATTGAACGCCGTAAGCTGCTCAAAGCACTCGGGGCCAATTTAGTGCTCACCGAAGGCGTGAAAGGGATGAAAGGCGCAATTGCCAAAGCGGAAGAGATTGTCGCCAGCGATCCGGATAAATTTGTGTTACTGCAGCAGTTTAGTAATCCGGCTAACCCGGAAATTCATGAAAAAACCACCGGCCCCGAAATTTGGGAGGACACCGACGGTGAAGTGGATGTCTTCATTGCGGGCGTCGGTACCGGCGGTACGCTGACCGGCGTGAGTCGCTACATTAAAAACACCAAGGGCAAAAAAGATCTGATTACGGTCGCGGTCGAGCCAACGGATTCGCCGGTCATTGCGCAGGCGATAGCGGGCGAAGAGATCAAACCCGGCCCGCACAAGATTCAGGGCATTGGTGCCGGTTTCATTCCAGGCAACCTTGACCTCAATCTGGTAGACCGCGTGGTAGCGATTTCCAACGAAGAAGCGATCGCGACGGCACGCCAGCTGATGGAAGCAGAAGGTATCCTGGCGGGCATTTCTTCTGGTGCTGCGGTAGCGGCGGCCCTTAAGCTGCAGGAAGATGAGGCGTTTGCCAACAAGACGATTGTGGTGATTCTGCCCTCCTCCGGCGAGCGCTATCTTAGTACCGCGCTGTTTGCCGATCTGTTCACGGAGAAAGAGTTGCAGCAGTAATCGTCAAATTCCGAAAGCACCTGAAAAAGCACCCTCAGGGGTGCTTTTTTGTGGCGCAGATCTCACTTTCACTACCATGCTGATTGATTTCAGTGATGCGGCTCTGGTATTTAAGCTTCCAATTATTTCGGTGCCTGAAATTAATCCGCCTTTGAAGTGGATCAAGGCATACCGAATTACCGATTTGGTGAAACGCTAAATCGCGGCATAATTAGAACAGTGACGATTTCGCGCAGTTTTTGACCTGCAAGTAAAAAACGCACGTTTTCATGCGCAGTTGGCCCGTTTTGGCCACTGGCGCGCCTATACAGGCTAAAGTTGTGGCTCCAGGCTAGACTTTAGATTCATAACACCAAACCTGAATAAGTTGGGGAAACCGCATGTTCCAGCAAGAAGTTACCATTACCGCACCAAACGGCCTGCACACTCGTCCCGCTGCTCAGTTCGTCAAAGAAGCCAAAGCTTTCCAGTCAGAAATCACCGTCACCTCTAACGGCAAATCCGCCAGCGCGAAAAGCCTGTTCAAACTGCAAACGCTGGGTCTGACGCAAGGCACCGTCGTGACGCTGTCCGCAGAAGGTGAAGATGAGCAGCAAGCCGTTGAGCATCTGGTGAAGCTGATGGCTGAGCTGGAGTAATTCCGCTCAGATCGTCATCAAAACGACCTCTTTGCCCCATTGAGTGCAAACATATTGATCGCGGACAACCTGTCCGCGTTCTTGCTTCCTTAGAGTAGGCTCCGCGACAGTGGCACCGCATTGGGTCAACAAGCCATCGTGATTAAAAGGTAGGGTTATGATTTCAGGCATTTTAGCATCACCGGGTATCGCTTTCGGCAAAGCACTGCTGCTGATCGAAGATGAGATCGTCATCAACCGTAAAAAAATTACTGACGACCAGGTAGAGCAGGAAGTTCAGCGCTTTCTTGACGGACGCAGTAAAGCGGCTGAACAGCTTGAGGCTATTCGCATCAAAGCCGGTGAAACCTTCGGCGAAGAGAAAGCGGCGATCTTTGAAGGTCACATCATGCTGCTCGAAGACGAAGAGCTGGAGCAGGAAATCATTGATCTGATCAAAAAAGATCGCCTTACCGCCGACGCCGCGGCGCATTCCGTTGTCGATGGCCAGGCGAAAGCGCTGGAAGAGCTGGACGACGAATACCTGAAAGAGCGCGCGGCTGACGTGCGTGACATCGGTAAGCGCCTGCTGCAAAACATTCTGGGCCTGCACATTGTCGATTTGAGTGCGATTGCCGAAGAGTCGATTCTGGTGGCGAAAGATTTAACGCCGTCAGAAACCGCACAGCTGAACCTGAAAAAAGTGCTGGGCTTCATCACCGATTTAGGTGGCCGTACATCACACACCTCCATCATGGCGCGCTCGCTGGAGCTGCCAGCCATTGTCGGTACGGGCAACGTCACGGCAACGGTGAAGAACGGTGATTTCCTGATCCTGGACGGCGTAAACAACAAAATTTACGTGAACCCAAGCGAGGACGTGCTGGAGGAGCTGAAAGCCATTCAGGCGCAGTATCTCTCTGAAAAACACGAGCTGGCGAAACTGAAAGATCTGCCTGCCATCACGCTGGACGGGCATCAGGTTGAAGTGTGTGCCAACATCGGCACCGTGCGCGATGTGGCCGGTGCAGAGCGCAACGGCGCAGAAGGCGTTGGCCTGTATCGCACCGAGTTCCTGTTTATGGATCGTGATTCACTGCCAACGGAAGAAGAGCAATTCCAGGCGTATAAAGCCGTGGCGGAAGCGGTAGGCGCTCAGGCCGTGATTGTGCGCACCATGGATATCGGCGGCGACAAAGACCTGCCTTACATGAACCTGCCGAAGGAAGAGAACCCATTCCTCGGCTGGCGCGCTATCCGTATCGCTATGGATCGCAAAGAAATTCTCCATGCTCAGCTCCGCGCCATCTTGCGTGCGTCGGCCTTTGGTAAGCTGCGCATCATGTTCCCGATGATTATCTCGGTAGAAGAAGTACGCACGCTTAAAGGCGAGCTGGACACGCTGAAAGCGCAGCTGCGTGAAGAAGGCAAAGCGTTCGATGAGACCATCGAAGTCGGTATCATGGTAGAAACCCCGGCTTCTGCCGTGATTGCCCGCCATCTGGCGAAGGAAGTCGATTTCTTTAGTATTGGGACAAATGACCTGACGCAGTATACTCTCGCCGTCGATCGTGGTAATGATTTGATTTCACACCTGTATAACCCTATGACGCCGTCTGTTCTTGGCCTCATCAAGCAAGTGATCGATGCGTCACATGCCGAAGGGAAATGGACCGGCATGTGCGGTGAGCTGGCGGGTGATGAACGTGCTACACTACTGTTACTGGGAATGGGGCTGGATGAATTCAGCATGAGTGCCATTTCAATTCCTGGCATCAAGAAGATCATTCGCAATACTAACTTCGAAGATGCGAAGGCATTGGCGGAGCAGGCTCTGGCTCAACCCACGGCGGAAGATTTAATGAATCTGGTCAACAAGTTCATTAAAGAGAAAACGCTCTGCTGATCCACGAGATGCTGGCCCCAAATTACTGCTTAGGAGAAGATCATGGGTTTGTTTTCTAAACTTTTTGGCGAAAAATCAGAGAGCGCGTCAGGGACCATTGATATCGTTGCGCCTCTGTCAGGCGAAATCGTGAATATCGAAGACGTACCTGATGTGGTGTTTGCAGAGAAAATCGTGGGTGACGGTATTGCCATTAAGCCCACTGGCAACAAAATGGTCGCGCCTGTTGATGGCACCATCGGCAAGATTTTCGAAACTAACCACGCTTTTTCCATCGAGTCAGACAACGGTATTGAGCTGTTTGTCCACTTCGGTATTGATACGGTGGAGCTGAAAGGCGAAGGCTTCAAGCGTATTGCTGAAGAAGGCCAGAAAGTGAAAAAAGGCGATGTGGTGATCGAATTTGATCTGCCGCTGCTGGAAGAGAAAGCGAAATCCACGCTGACCCCGGTGGTCATCTCCAACATGGACGAGATCAAAGATCTCACCAAGTTAACTGGCCAAGTGACCGTGGGTGAAACCCCGGTGATTCGCATTAAAAAATAACCTCACGGTTATTCAACAAAACGGCACCTTCGCGGTGCCGTTTTTGTTTAGATGCCCTTCCGCGCCCAGCTACTTCTCGGGCCGCCAGTGCGGCAGGCGCAGCGTCAACTCAAGGCCGCCTTCTGGGCAATTGACCGCCTGCACTTCGCCGTGATGCGCCAACACCACCTTGCGTACAATCGACAGCCCCAAGCCATAACCTTTGCCCAACAGCGGTGAATTGACGCGCACGAAGGGATCGAAGATGCTGGAGAGCTTCTCGTCGTCCACGCCCGGCCCGCGATCGCGCACGCGGATCGCCAGCCAGTGATGCTCTACCTGCAGGCTGACATCAATACGCTGCCCCGGCGTGGAAAAACGCAGCGCGTTGCGCAGCACATTCTCGACGCCGCGACGAATCAGTTCGGCGTTGCCGTGCACCGTGTAGTCGTGCCCCTCATCCACCGCCAACGCAATCTCCACGCCGGGGATTTGCGCCTCATAGCGCACATCGGTGACCACGGCATGCAGCAAACCCGTGAGGTCAAAATAGTGCTCTCCCGGCATGCTTTCATGCTCTGCGCGCGAGAGGGTTAACAGCTCGCCGATCATCTTGTCGAGCCGCCGCGCTTCTTCATCAATGCGATCCAGCGAGGATGCGACGGAATCGGGCGTCTGGCGCGCCAGACCGGTAGCCAACTGTAATCGCGCCAGCGGCGAGCGTAGCTCATGAGAAATATCGTGCAGCAGCTCTTCTCGCGCTTTAACCAGCGTGTCGAGGCGTTCCACCATGGCATCAAAATCCTGCGCCACGCGTGACAGCTCATCGTGACGTTTGCGCATCACCGGATAGAGACGCACCGATAAATCGCCGTGTGATACGCGCGCAAAGCCCTGTCGTAACTGGCGCATTGGCCGCGTCAAATTCCAGGCCAGCAGCAGGCTGAACAGCAGACCCACGACGCCCGCGAAGATAAACATTGGTTCGGGGATATTGAGAATACGTCGTCCCCGATCGCCACCCATTTTGCTGTCTTCGCGCAGCCCTTTGACGTCGTAGCGCAAGAGATAATGGTGGCCATCCGGCCCGTCTACCCAGCGTTCCATCACGTCGGGGAATGCGCCGTGAAGCGAAGAGGTCGACGTGACGTCAGCGACCGCAGAGGACGCCGGCGGCGTATCATGCAGCGCCACCGAGAAGAATTGACGATCGTTAGGTGCCCAATCAGCCATCATATCGCGCAGCGCCTCAGGCCCCCCGCGCTCCAGCACCGATGCCGCTGACGCCATTTGCAGATCAACAATGCGGCGCACTGCCGCCATTTGCGGTGGCTCCCGGTGTGAGCCAGAGAGCGTAAAACCCAGCCATATCAGCTGGCTGATGATAAAAAATACCAGCCAGAATCCCAGCAGGATCTTCCAGAACATACGACCACGATAGCGCGAGTTCATCGAATGCGATAACCGATACTGCGCACGGTTTCGATGGTGATGCTATCCGCTGTTAGCGCCGCCAATTTCTGCCGGATATTGCTGATATGCACATCAACGCTGCGATCGTAGGCTTCACGCGGACGTCCCAAGCCTTTTTCTGACAGCTCGTCTTTTGAGACCACGCGATCCGGGGCGCGCATCAGCAAATCCAGCAGGTTAAATTCCGAGGCGGTGAGGTCAAATGCCCTGCCCTGCCATTCGGTCACGCGCGTGGCGGGATTCAGCGTGAGATCGCCCCAATGCAGCAGCACTTTTTTATCCACCAGCGGCGGCGGCTCGTCAAAACGGCGCAGTACCGCGCGAAGGCGTGCCACCAGCTCACGCGGATAGCACGGCTTCGGCATATAGTCGTCGGCCCCCATTTCCAGGCCAATTACCCGATCAATATTGTCGCCTTTCGCTGTAAGCATGATCACTGGCAGACGGCTGTTCTGCCGCAGCTGGCGCAGCACGTCAATGCCGCTCATATCGGGCAGCATGATATCGAGGATCATCGCGTCATACTGCCCAGACATTGCGCCAGCAATACCGGCAGCGCCAGTCAACGCCAGCTGCGTTTCAAAACCTTCACCAATCAGGTACTGACTCAGCATGGTGCCAAGCTCTAGATCGTCATCTACCAGCAAAATTTTCATCGTGTTCTCTCGTGCAAAATTGCCGCTATTTTGTCCTGAGTCCGCGCCGGACGCAGCCGCTTTTACGCGATCCTTACAGTGACGTGCTGCGCTGCGCCCGTAAATAAAAAAGCCTGTGTACAGCGTTATACTGCACACAGGCTCACAATAAAATAACGCGGTCAGATCAGCGGAACACGCCGGTCGAGAGATAGCGATCGCCACGATCGCACACAATCGCCACCACCACGCTTCCCGGCTGCGCCTGCGCCACCCGTAGCGCACCGGCCACGGCACCGCCAGAGCTCACGCCACAAAACACCCCTTCCCGCTGTGCCAGCGCGCGCATGGTCTCTTCGGCTTCGTGTTGCGCCATATCGATGATGTCATCAATAAATTCCGGGCGGAAAATGCCCGGCATATAGGCGTCAGGCCAGCGGCGAATACCCGGAATGCTGCTGCCTTCCTGCGGCTGCAATCCGATCACTTTGACCTGCGGTGCGTTCTGTTTGAAAAACCGCCCCACGCCCGAAATGGTGCCGGTGGTGCCCATGCTGGAGACAAAATGTGTGATGCGACCCGCCGTTTGCTGCCAAATCTCTGGCCCTGTAGTAAGAAAATGGCCAAGCGGATTATCCGGATTATTGAATTGATCCAACACTTTTCCCTCACCCCGCGCCGCCATCGCCTGCGCTAAATCGCGCGCGCCTTCCATGCCAACTTCACGTGAAACCAGCACCAGCTCGGCACCGTAGGCACGCATCGCATCCTGCCGCTCCTGACTCATGTTCTCCGGCATCAGCAGCCGCAGCCGATAGCCTTTCATGGCGGCGATCATCGCCAGCGCAATACCGGTATTGCCGCTGGTTGCCTCGATCAGCTGGTCGCCGGGTGTGATCTCGCCGCGCCGCTCTGCCTGATGAATCATCGACCAGGCGGCCCGATCCTTCACCGAACCAGCAGGATTATTGCCCTCAAGTTTGAGCCACACTTCGCTGCCGTTGGCGGGCGCAAGGCGCTGCAACTTGATCAGCGGCGTGTTGCCGATGGTGTTTTCCAGTGTGGTCACGATTTAATTCCAGCAGAAGAGAGGCAAACAAATCGGGCGGGGAAAACCCGCCCGAAGGAGTGCCAAAAATATCAGGCGCTTTCGGCAAAGGCAACCGGACGCAGCGGCGACGTGCCTTGGTAGAGTCGCGCCTGTTGTAAGCCCACAAACAGGCGATCGCCGCGCACGGGCGCCGCCTGCTCTGCCTGATACACCACCGTGAACATGTCGCCCTTCCAGCCCAGCGGTTGCACCACCAGCTGCCAGAAGTGACCACGCGGACTCACTTCCAGCACCTGAACCGGCAAGGGTGTTTCAAGGCTGCTCTGGCGTGAAACGTCCACTTCCCACGGACGCAGGAACAATTCAACCGCACCCTGATGCGCAGGCGTGTAACCCAGCGGCCAACGGTGTGCGCCAACATGGAACTGTGAGCCATGGACCTCGCCGTCAAAGCGGTTGACCTCGCCCAGAAACTCCAGCACAAAGCGCGTCGCGGGCTCACGCCAGACTTCGTCCGGCGCACCAACCTGCTCAATATTGCCTTGGCTCATCACGACCACGCTGTCGGCCACTTCCATCGCTTCTTCTTGATCGTGCGTTACAAAGACGCTGGTAAATTTCAACTCTTCATGCAGCTGACGCAGCCAGCGGCGCAGTTCTTTACGCACCTGGGCGTCCAGCGCGCCAAAAGGCTCATCCAGCAGCAAGATTTGCGGCTCGACTGCCAGCGCGCGCGCCAGTGCCACGCGCTGCTTCTGTCCGCCCGAAAGCTGGGCGGGAAAACGGTTCGCCAGGTGGCCCAGCTGGACCATTTCCAGCAGACGCGTGACGCGCTGTTTGATTTCTGCGCTGGACGGGCGCTCACGGCGCGGCAGCACCGTGAGGCCAAAAGCAATGTTGTCGAAGACCGTCATGTGACGGAACAGCGCGTAGTGCTGAAACACAAAGCCCACCTGGCGTTCGCGTGCGTGAATGCGCGTCACGTCTTTGCCGTGGAAAAAGATCTGCCCGCTATTCTGGTGTTCAAGTCCTGCAATAATGCGCAGCAGCGTGGTTTTCCCTGACCCAGAAGGCCCCAGCAGCGCCACCATCTTGCCGGAAGGAATGTCCAGAGAGATATCGTTAAGCACCTGCGTGCGGCCAAATGCTTTATGAATGTGTTTGATCTCAATGCTCATGATTTTCCTCCTGTTGGCGCGTTTGCTGATGCGCGAGTCGCCATTGCACAATGCTTTTCAGAAACAGCGTCACAATTGCCATCAGGGTCAGCAGTGCCGCAGCGGTAAAGGCCCCGACGGTGTTGTAATCCTGATGCAGTAATTCTACCTGCAGCGGCAGGGTATAGGTTTCGCCGCGAATCGATCCTGACACAACGGAGACCGCACCAAACTCACCGATGGCGCGCGCGTTGGTCAGCACCACGCCGTATAGCATGGCCCAGCGGATGTTCGGTAAGGTGACGCGACGAAACATCTGCCAGCCGGAAGCCCCGAGCAGCACGGCCGCCTCATCTTCCTGACTGCCCTGGCTCAACATCACGGGCACCAGCTCGCGTACCACAAACGGGCAGGTCACAAAAATGGTTGCCAGCACCATGCCGGGCCACGAGAACATCAGCTGAATATGGTGGGTATCCAGCCAGCCGCCCGCGGTGCCGTTGACGCCCCAGAACAGCAGATACATCAGTCCCGCGACCACCGGCGACACCGCAAACGGAATGTCAAACAGGGTCAGCAGCAGCTGGCGTCCGGGAAAAGTAAAGCGCGTCACCAGCCAGGCCAGCAGCGTGCCAAACAGCAAATTCACCGGCACGGTAATCAGCGCCACCAGCACCGTCAGCCAGATGGCGTGTAGCATGTCGCTGTCCTGGAGATTGGCTAGCGCCTGCCCCAGGCCCTGATGCAGTGCCTCCCAGAAAATCGACACCATCGGCACGACCAGCAGCAGCAGGGAAACCAGTACGCCGATGCCAATCAATAACCACTTCGCCCAGTTGATCGGCTGGCGCGCAGCGTGATTAAGCTGTGAAATCTCTGCCATCAGTGGCCTCCCAGACGGCGGCCAAAGCGGCTCTGCAGGGTGTTAATTGCAAATAACAGCAGCAGCGAGGCCGCCAAAATCACCGAGGCGATAGCGCTGGCGGCCGGATAGTCGAACTCCTGCAGACGAACAAAAATCATCAGCGAGGTCACTTCGGTTTTCCAGGCAATGTTGCCGGCGATAAAGATCACCGCGCCAAATTCGCCCAAACTACGGGTAAAGGAGAGCGCAGTTCCCGCCAGCAGCGCAGGCGCCACTTCCGGCAGCACGACGCGCCGGAAACTTTGCCACGGCGTGGCACCCAGCGTTTCTGCTGCTTCTTCATATTCCGGGCCTAACTCTTCCAACACCGGCTGCACCGTGCGCACCACGAAGGGAATGCTGGTGAAAGCCATCGCTACCGCGATGCCGAGCCAGGTGTAAGAGACTTTGATGTCAAACTGCGCCAGCCACTGACCGTACCAGCCGTTCACCGAAAACAGACCCGCCAGGGTTAAACCGGCAACCGCCGTGGGCAAGGCGAAAGGCAGATCCATCAAGCCATCCAGAAGTGTGCGGCCAGGAAAACGGTAACGCGTGAGGATCCACGCCATCAGCATGCCAAACACCGCGTTAAACAGCGACGCCACGCCTGCTGAGAGCAGCGTCACTTTATAGGCAGCAACGAGCTGCGGGCTGCTGATCACTTCCCAGTACTGGGACAACGTCATCTTTGAAAGCTGTAACAGCAGCGCACTGATGGGCAACAGCAGGATCAGGCAGGTAAAAAATAAGCTCGTGCCCAGGCTCAAACCAAAGCCGGGCAGGACGCGTTTCTGTGCAGATGCAAACATCAGCCCCGCCCCGCTTCCAGTAATTTATCCAGCTCACCGCCGCTGGCAAAATGGGTTTGCATCACCTTGGCCCAGCCACCAAAGGTCGCTTGCACGTTAAACAGCGCGGTTTGCGGGAAGCGATTTTGTTGCTGCGCCATCAAGGCGGCATTGTTCACGCGGTAGTAATACTGGGTAATAATTTTCTGTGCCTCAGGCGTATAGAGATAATTCAGGTAGGCTTTGGCCGCGTCAGTTGTGCCGTTGCGCTCAACATTTTTGTCCAGCCACGCCACGGGGAACTCGGCCAGGATGTTATTTTTAGGCACGATAACCTCGTACTCATCCTTGCCATACTGCTGGCGGATGGTGTTGACCTCTGACTCAAAGCTAATCAGTACGTCGCCCAAACCACGCTCGGCAAAAGTGGTGGTCGCGCCGCGTCCGCCGGTGTCAAATACTTCAACATTTTTCAGTAGGCGCGTCATGAAGTTGCGGGTTTTGGCCTCATCGTTGCCATCGGCCCGATCGGTCGCGCCCCACGCCGCCAGATAGGTATAGCGGCCGTTACCGGAGGTTTTAGGATTCGGGAACACCAGCTTGACGTCATCGCGTGCCAAATCCGCCCAGTCATGAATCTGTTTCGGATTCCCTTTGCGCACCAGGAACGCCATGGTGGAGTAAAACGGCGAACTGTTGTTGGGCAAGCGCGACTGCCAGTCCGCCGGAATCAAATTGCCTTTGTCGTGCAGCACCTGCACATCGGTAACCTGATTGTACGTCACCACATCAGCCCGGAGACCTTGCAGGATTGCCAGCGCCTGTTTTGAGGAACCGGCGTGAGATTGTTTAATGGTGAGCGTGTCGCCAGGATGGGCGGCATTCCACTGTTTTTCAAAGGGCGCATTCAGGGCAACAAACAGCTCGCGTGAAACATCATAAGAGCTGTTCAACAACTCCGTGGCCTGTACGCCACCGGCTAACGCCAGCGACAGTACCATGCCGCTCACCCATTTTTTTGCCACCGGAAGTGTCATGCTGCACCCTGATTTTTCAGCGCTTACGCCAATGCCATTAGATGCAGTCAGTGTATTTATAACTTCAGGGAAAGCTGTAACAGTTTTATATATCGTTTAGGGATTTCAAAGTTAAAAAAAGCATAAGGGGAGAGGGCTTTGCCACAGGCCGTGGCGGGGACTTTTGCCGCAGGCAGCGGCAGGTGCTTTTGCCGCAGGCAGCGGCTGGATGCTTTCTCGCTGGCGCGATGCACGGTGCCTCTTTCGTTCGCCATGGCAATGGCAGGTGCCTTTGCCGCGTTGCGGCGACCGAGCAGAGGGCGCCAGGCCGCGCCCTCTGCACTCCCCGGCCCAGCGCCAGCCCCGCTCGCCGCTGCGCGGTGCCTTCACTCCCTCAGCCTTCCTGACGGACCGGCGTCGATTCGCTCCTGCTCAACGCCGCCTCTCGCGGCATCCATGCCGCTCGCCCTGGAAGGCCTCACTCGTTCAGCGAGTGAGGATGGCGCTATCAACCCCCGCTGCAAGCCATGACTTTTTTCGCAGCCGCCGCGCGGCGGTAAGATTTTTAAGGTGCATCCAGACCGCGCGGCGTTAAGCAAAATCCGTCTTTCGCGTTTTTTGCCTTTTAAGGTCACTGCGTAGCTGTAAGGCTTTTAAGTAACATTCCGCCCGCGCGGTATTAACCAGAAGCCGTTTCTATCTTGTGTTCCTGTGTTCTGTCTTTTTCAGTCAGCCACGGTCTTCGCAGAACGGCTTACAGCCGACCAGACAACACCAGACAAAAAACAGGAAAAGACTCTTACAGGCGGCGGTGTTGAGCGCCATCCGGAGCGCCGAATGGAGCGTGACGGCCAGGACGAAGCGGCAGGGATGCCGCTGAGAGCGCGGTATGAGCCAGGGATGGCGAATCCGCGCGGTCCGTGAGGCTGGCGCGGCGGAGTGAGGGAACAGCGCAGGCTGGCGCAGGGCGCGGATTGCAAAGGGCCGCGCCCTCGGCCCTTTGCCCGTACGCCGCAGCGGGGCGGATGAAACTGCCGTGCGGTTAGCGGGCGGAACCCGCTCAGGGTTCAATAAAGACCGGCATAGCGGGCCGGAACCCGCTCAGAATCGGCCCTTTGCCCGTACGCCGCAGCGGGGCGGCTGCAACTCCCGCAGGGTTAGCGGGCGGAACCCGCTCAGGGTTGAATAAAGACCGGCTGAGCGGCCGGACCCCGCTCACAATTCACCGGCAGTTGAGCGGGCCGGAACCCGCTCACGATATCCCGGCGTGGCGGGCAGGACACCCGCCGCGCCTTGCCAGCGCTCTGGCCCCCTCCCCTTATTTCTCCCACACGAGCTGGGAAAGCTTCCACGTCTTCAGCGTCTCATCCGAGGGCATCAACCCGGTTGGACCGTGCCACTCGCCGCTGTACACATAGGAAATATGCTGGCTACCCGGCGCGCGGCACACCACGTCACGCGCTTCCGTGCCAGACAACATTTTGCAGTTGTTAAACGCCTTACTGAATTTCGCGCTGAACGCATCGCCAAGTTTACTGCCGTCCGCGCTTTTCGCGCGCTCATCGGTTACCGCGATGCGCGCCACGCTGGATTGGCCGCTGATCTGCAGCTTCACTTTGCCATCGTCGAGCGCCTGCCAGAAATCTTCCACCTGCCCGTTCTGGGTACGCATGCCTTGACGCAGCTGATAATCACCGTCAAGCGCGCGCTCGATGGCGGCTTCCGTCATGGGCGTGCTGCCGTTCAGGCCCGCCACGCCCTGTTCGCTCACCGTCAGCGATGAGCCAAACCAGTGCAGCGGGTTAAGCGCCGACCAGTGATAGCTCAGCGGGTTATACCAGTGACTTTCACTGGCGCTGGAAGAGGAGGACGAACTGGCGCAACCGGCCAGCAGCATGGCACTGGCGAGCAGAGCGGGACCAACAACTTTCATGAACACTCCTTGATGTGATTGCCGAATAGCGTGCCTGTTGGAGTCGTAATGGGGCAAAAAGTTTAGACCAATGACGCAGACGCAGGCAGAAAGCAGTCGCGCAGGCGGCGATGCGTAAGCAGCGCCCACAATGCCAGCCCATCAAACAGCATCAGTAAGAGCGGCAGCGGTGACGTCGCACTCTCCTCGCCGCTAACATCGATTGCCTGCGCAATCACACTCACCAGAAACGAAACGCCCAGCACATAGCGCCAGCCTGACCAGAGTTGCGGCCAGCGCTGGCGGTAGCCGGTAAGCAGCAGCCCGGCGGCGGCAGGCACTCCCAGCGCCAGCCCCAGCCAAAAGGCGTGGGCATCGGGATAAAACAGCGCCAGCAGATCGCTGCCCTGCTGGCGAGAGGCTCCCGCCATCACCAGCAGTAGCCAGGTGCGCGCCTGCAGCACCAGGATCAGCCAGAAAAAAAACGGCAGCCGCAGCTGCCCTTTCGCATCGTAATCTTCTGGCATGTAGTTCAACCGCGTCATGGCGGCTTAATACTCGCGATCTTCAATTAGCCGTTTGCCCAACAGCATCGAATCGACCGGCTCGTAATCCAGCTTTTCATAGAACGCGATCACCTGATCGTTCTCTTCACGCACCATCAGGTTAATTTTGGGGCAGCCGCGCGCAATCAGCTTTTTCTCCAAGCGGTTCATCAGCGCATTGGCAAAGCCGCGCCCCTGGTAATCCGGGTGCACGGCCAGGTAATAGGCCGCGCCGCGGTGGCCGTCGTAACCGCCCATTAGCGTCCCCACAACTTCGCCGCCCACTTCTGCCACCAGAAACAGCTCGGGGTCGTGGTTCATTTTGCGCTCAATATCCAGTTCCGGATCGTTCCACGGACGTAACAAATCGCAACGCTCCCAGAGCGTAATTACTTCTTCAAAATCTTCCTGGCGGAAAGAGCGGATTTCCATCAACCTTACCCTGCTAGTAGGCACAATTCGCTGATTATCACGCATTCTTTGCCCGGTGCAACCCTCTCGCCACGCAATGGCGGAAAAAAGCGGCGAACATGCTGTTAGCGGGTGGAAATACAATTTAATGGGCTGAAATAGTTCGCTCGTCGCTCCGCGCCACCGGTTAGGCTATAACACGGTCAGGATTTTTATCAGGGATATCAAATGACAACCATTTCATTGCTGAAACGGCTCACCAATCGCCGCCAGCTGATTCTTTCCGGCCTGGCGCTGGCGGTGCTGTCGCCGCGCGGCGTTCAGGCCGAAGAGGCGCGCTCGTCGCTGCGCGCGCGCGCAACGCCCCCTAAACCTGCGTCAAACGGTAAACACATCGTGATGCTCGATCCCGGCCACGGCGGCATTGACTCCGGTGCGGTGGGCGAAGAGGGATCGGAAGAGAAACATGTGGTGCTGGCCATTGCGGAGACGGTGCGCTCCCTGCTGCGTGAGCATCCCAGGGTCGAGGCGCGCTTAACGCGCGAAAGCGATCATTTTATTCCCCTGTATCAGCGCGTGGAGATTGCCCATCAGCACGGGGCCAGCCTGTTTATGTCGATTCACGCCGACGGCTATACCAGCCCAGACGCCAACGGCGCTTCGGTGTTTGCCCTGTCCAATCGCGGTGCCAGCAGCGCCATGGCGCGCTATATGTCACAGCGTGAAAACGATGCCGATAAAGTGGGCGGCGTGGCGGTGCAGGAAAAAGATAACTATCTGAACCAGATCCTGTTTGATCTGGTGCAAACCGATACCATCCGTAACAGCCTGACGCTGGGCAAACACGTGCTGGATCATATTCGTCCGGTGCATCACTTACACAGCCAGCATACCGAGCAGGCGGCATTCGCCGTACTTAAATCCCCATCTATTCCTTCTGTACTGGTGGAGACGTCATTTATTACCAATCCTCGCGAGGAGCAGCTGCTCGGCACAACCGCGTTCCGCCAAACGATCGCCAGCGCCATTGCCAATGGCATCATTAAGTACTTTGACGAATACGATCGGCGTCAGGCTTAACCGCGTGCTGTGCTAGAATCGCGAAAATTTTCTGGAGTGAGGCGCCCCATGAGCAATCCCGATATTTCGCGCGTTAAGGCTTTTTTACTCGCGCTGCAAGATGACATTTGCCGCCAGATCGCGGCCGCCGATGGCCAGGCGACGTTTGCGGAAGATGACTGGCAGCGCCCAGGCGGCGGCGGCGGACGCAGCCGCGTGCTGCGTAACGGCGCGGTGTTTGAGCAAGCCGGCGTCAATTTCTCGCACGTGTACGGCGACCAGATGCCGGCATCCGCGACCACGCATCGCCCTGAACTGGCCGGACGCAGCTTTGAGGCGATGGGCGTGTCGCTGGTGATCCATCCTGAAAACCCTTACATCCCCACCAGCCACGCTAACGTGCGCTTCTTTATTGCCGAGAAGCCGGGCGAGGATCCGGTGTGGTGGTTCGGCGGCGGCTTTGATATGACGCCCTACTACGGTTTCGAAGAGGATGCGCGCCACTGGCATCAAACCGCCTTTGATCTCTGCCAGCCCTTTGGCGAGGATGTCTATCCCCGTTACAAAAAGTGGTGCGATGACTATTTCCACCTTAAGCACCGCAACGAACAGCGCGGCATCGGCGGCATTTTTTACGATGATATGAACACCCCTGACTTTGACCACTGCTTCGCCTTTATGCAGGCGGTGGGCAATGGCTACCTTGATGCCTATCTGCCGATCGTCGCGCGGCGCAAAACCCTCCCGTGGGGCGAGCGCGAGCGCGAGTTCCAGCTTTACCGCCGCGGTCGCTACGTGGAGTTTAATTTGGTCTGGGACCGCGGCACGCTGTTTGGTCTGCAAACCGGTGGTCGCACTGAATCGATTTTGATGTCACTGCCACCGCTGGTGCGCTGGGAATACAGCTACGCGCCGGAACCGGGATCGCCCGAAGCGGCGTTATATACCGATTTCCTCGCCGTGCGGGATTGGGTGTGAGCGGGGGCCGGCCCGCTCAGCCGGTTGATGGTGAGCGGGGGCCGGCCGCTCAGCCGGTTGATGGTGAGCGGGGGCCGGCCCGCTATGCCGGTATGTAGTACACACTGAGCGGGTTCCGGCCCGCTATGCCGGTCTTTAGTTGCGCGGGCTCGCGCGTTGACCGCTGCGCTGGCCTGACTCTGCGTGGGTTCCGGCCGCTCAGTCGGCATTGCTCTGAGCGGGTTCCGCCCGCTAACCCTGCGGGAGTTGCAGTCGCCCCGCTGCGGCGTACGGGCAAAGGGCCGATGGGCGCGGCCCTTTGCAATCCGCGCCCTGCGCCAGCCTCCGCTGTTCCCTCACTCCGCCGCGCCAGCCTCACGGACCGCGCGGATTCGCCATCCCTGGCTCATTCCGCCCTCTCAGCGGCATCCATGCCGCTTCGTCCTGGCCGTCACGCTCCGTTCGGCGCTCCGGATGGCGCTCAACACCGCCGCCTTTAAGAGCCTTTTTCTGTTTTTTGTCTGGTGTTGTCTGGGCGGCCGTAAACGGGTCTGCGAAAACAATAGCTGGCTGAAAAAACAGAAAACACATGGCAGAAACGGTTTCTGGTTAACATCCCCGCGGGCGGGATGGTACTTAAAAGTCTTTCAGCCACGCACTGGCGTCTAAACACAAAAAACGCGAAAGATGGATTTTGCTTAACGCCGCGCGGTGCGGATGCACCTTAAAAATCTTCCCGCCGCGCGGCGGCTGCGAAAAAAGTCATGGCTTGCAGCGGGGGTTGATAGCGCCATCCCCACTCGCTGAACGAGTGAGGCCTTCCAGGTCGAGCGGCATGGATGCCGCGAGAGGCGGCGTTGAGCAGGAGCGAATCGACGCCGGTCCGTCAGGAAGGCTGAGGGAGTGAAGGCACCGCGCAGCGGCGAGTGGGGCTGGCGCAGGGCCGGGGAGTGCAGAGGGCGCGGCCTGGCGCCCTCTGCTCGGTCGCCGCAGCGCGGCAAAAGCATCTGCCATTGCCATGGCGAACGAAAGATGCACCGTGCATCGCGCCAGCGAGAAAGCACCAAGCCGCTGCCTGCGGCAAAAGCACCTGCCGCTGCCTGCGGCGAAAGCCCCGCCACGGCTTTGTGGCAAGGCCAACAGGCGCGGTCAGGCGCCCCTTACAACGGTTCTGTCTGCGCCTCCACTACCGCGAGCGCCACCATATTCACAATCCGCCTTACTGATGCAATGCGCGTCAGCACGTGCACTGGCTTGCTGATCCCCATCAGCACCGGGCCAACGGTTACGCCCTCAGAGCAAGAGACGCGTAGCAGGTTATAACTGATGCGCGCCGCCTCCACGTTCGGCATGATCAGCAGATTCGCGGTGCCTTTCAGCGGGCTGTCGGGCATGAGTTCGCGGCGGATACTCTCCACCAGCGCCGCATCGCCGTGCATCTCGCCATCGACCTCAAGCTCGGGCGCGCGCCGTTGGATCAGCGCCAGCGCGTCGCGCATTTTCTGCGCACCGGGCGCGTTTGACGTCCCGAAGCTGGAGTGCGACAGCAGGGCGACGCGCGGCTCTATGCCAAACCGCCGTACCGTCTCGGCCGCTAACAGCGTGATATCCGCCAGCTGCTCCGCGCTGGGGTCCTCATTGACGTAGGTGTCAGCGATGAAGGTATTCCCGCTGGGCAGCAGCAGCGCATTCATCGCGCCCGCCACCTTCACGTCGTCACGTAAGCCAAAAACCTTCTCCACGACGTCATAATGTTCACGGTAGTCACCAATGGTGCCGCAAATCAGCGCGTCCGCTTCACCGCGCAGTACCATGATGGCACCAATCAGCGTTGGGTTGCCGATCACCGCCCGCTGCGCCATTTCCGGCGTCATGCCGCGCCGCTTCATGATCTGGTAATACTCATTCCAGTACGCCTTGAAGCGCGGGTCGGACTCATTATTCACAATCTCAAAATCCTTCCCGGCTTCGATCTTCAATCCCTGCTTTTGCAGGCGCATCGCAATCACATTGGGGCGGCCGATCAATATCGGCTTCGCCAGCCCCAGCGAAACCAGTTCCTGTGTAGCGTGTAACACCCGTACCTCTTCTCCCTCTGCCAGCACCACACGTTTAGGCGCCTTACGCGCCTGGGAGAAGATCGGTTTCATAAACAGGTTGGTTTTATAGACGAACTCCGTGAGCTGCTCACGGTAAGCATCAACGTCGGCAATCGGCCGCGTCGCGACGCCGGAATCCATCGCGGCTTGCGCCACCGCCGGCGCAATTTGCACAATCAGGCGCGGATCAAACGGCTTGGGAATCAGATAATCCGGGCCAAAACTCAGCTCTTGATCGTCATACGCCGATGCCACGACGTCGCTCTGCTCCGCCTGCGCCAGCGCGGCAATCGCCCGCACGGCTGCCAACTTCATCGCTTCATTAATCGCGGTAGCGCCCACGTCCAACGCGCCGCGAAAAATAAACGGGAAACAGAGCACATTATTCACCTGGTTAGGAAAATCAGAGCGGCCGGTACAGATAATGGCATCGGGGCGCACCTGTTTTGCCAAGGGCGGCATGATTTCCGGTTCGGGATTGGCCAGCGCCAAAATCAGGGGATCGGGTGCCATTTTCGCCACCATCTCCGCCGTTAACGCTTTGGGACCTGAGCAGCCAAGAAAAATGTCGGCGCCGCCGATCACCTCATCCAGCGTGCGCGCACCGTTATCCTCAATGGCGTAGGCCGCTTTGGTTGACGCCATATCGGCCTCGCGATCGCGGTAAATCACGCCCTTTGAGTCACACACCACAATGTTGCGCTGCTGCAAGCCCAGCGCCACCAGCAGATTCAGGCAGGCAATGGCCGACGCGCCTGCACCTGATACCACTAGCCGTACGTCGCTGATGGCTTTTTTTACAATGGTGAGGCCGTTCAGCACCGCAGCGGTGCAGATAATCGCGGTGCCATGCTGGTCGTCATGAAACACCGGTATGTTCATGCGCTCGCGCAGTTGCTGCTCAATGTAAAAGCATTCGGGCGCTTTAATATCTTCAAGGTTGATGCCGCCGAAGGTGGGCTCCAGCGCAGCGATCACTTCAATGAGCTTATCGGGATCGTGCTCGTCGATTTCGAGGTCAAACACATCAATGCCGGCAAACTTTTTGAACAGTACGCCCTTTCCTTCCATCACCGGCTTGCCCGCCAGCGCCCCGATATTGCCGAGGCCTAATACCGCCGTGCCGTTGGAGATCACCGCCACCAAGTTACCGCGTGCGGTGTATTGGTGTGCGGCCAGCGGATTGGCGGCAATCTCCAGACAGGGCGCGGCCACGCCGGGCGAATAAGCCAACGCCAGATCGCGCTGCGTCGCCAAAGGCTTGGTGGGAGAAACCTGAATCTTTCCCGGAGTGGGATACTGGTGGAAATCGAGTGCGCTTTGCTTCAGTTGATCGTCCATTGGGCATCCTATGGCTCGGCTGAAAAGGCACCAGTATAAGGAGACCGACGCGCCAGGAGAGTGAAGATGCTCAAAGATCACACAGCCAAGGCTGCACAGTTCGTCACGGCTTCGCCTGCGGCTTTGGCGCAGCCTGCTATCCTTAGGGATGGTATAAAAAAGAGCTGAAACGTTTAGGCAGTCTCCTCTCTTACAAACGCGCCCTGACGCCACAATCAGAGAAAACGCATTTTCTTCATGATGTGACTGTTGCACTGTGTTGAACCGGCATGAGGCCGGGACGCAACGAGGCCCACGGCTGCCAGTGCGGCTCTTTTGCCCCCTTTATTGCTATTCAAGGAGTTAAGCGATGAACCAGCTAGACGCATTAAAACAGTTCACCACCGTGGTGGCCGACAGCGGTGATATTGAATCCATCCGCAATTATCATCCCGAAGATGCCACTACCAACCCTTCTCTTATCCTGAAAGCCGCCGGTCTGGAAGGCTATAAGCATCTTATTGATGACGCCATCGACTATGCGAAAAAGCAGGGCGGCAGCAAAGAGACGCAAATCATTAATGCCAGCGACAAGGTGGCAATCAATCTCGGTATGGAAATTCTGAAAAGCGTACCGGGCCGTGTTTCGACCGAAGTGGATGCGCGCCTCTCTTTCGATCGTGGCATGTGTGTGACCAAAGCGGAAAAGCTCGTGCGTCTGTATGAAGAGTATGGCATCGATCGCTCACGCATCCTGATCAAACTGGCATCAACGTGGGAAGGCATCAAGGCCGCCGAGGAGCTGGAAAAAAATGGCATCCACTGCAACCTGACGCTGCTGTTTTCATTCGCCCAAGCGCGCGCCTGCGCAGAGGCCGGTGTGTTCCTGATCTCGCCGTTTGTCGGCCGCATCTATGACTGGTACAACACGCGCAAACCGCTTGACCCTTACGTGGTGGATGAAGATCCGGGCGTGAAATCCGTGCGTCGCATCTATGACTACTACAAAAGACACCGCTACAACACCATCATCATGGGTGCCAGCTTCCGCAAAGTAGAGCAAATTGTCGCGCTGGCAGGCTGCGATCGCCTGACCATTTCGCCAAACCTGCTGGAAGAGCTGGCCAACAGCGACGCCCCGGTTGAACGCAAACTCACGCCATCGACGGAAGGTTTTCATCAGCCGGCCCCGCTGTCTGAAGCAGAGTTCCGCTGGGAACACAATCAGGACCCGATGGCGGTAGAAAAACTCTCTGACGGTATTCGCCAGTTTGCCGTGGATCAGCAGAAGCTGGAAGACGTGCTGGCGGCGCGTCTGTAAGTCACTTTTACCCAGGACGGGCGAATCCGCTCGTCCTCTGTGCCCCACCTTAGAAGGGAGAACCCTATGTCTTCACGCAGAGCGTTGGCGAACGCCATCCGTGCTTTAAGCATGGACGCGGTACAAAAAGCAAATTCCGGGCATCCGGGCATGCCAATGGGCATGGCGGATATCGCCGAAGTGCTATGGCGCGATTTTCTCAAGCACAACCCCACCAATCCTGCCTGGGCCGACCGCGACCGCTTTATTCTGTCGAACGGCCACGGATCGATGCTGCTTTACAGCCTGCTGCACCTGACCGGCTACGATTTGCCGATGGAAGAGTTGAAGAACTTCCGCCAGCTGCACTCTAAAACGCCGGGGCACCCGGAAATCGGCTACACGCCAGGCGTGGAAACCACCACCGGCCCGCTGGGCCAGGGCTTGGCCAATGCAGTGGGCCTGGCGATTGCAGAACGCACGTTAGCCGCGCAGTTCAACCAACCCGGCCATGACATTGTCGACCACTTTACCTACGTGTTCATGGGCGATGGCTGCCTGATGGAAGGGATTTCTCACGAAGTGTGCTCGCTGGCGGGCACGTTGGGACTCGGCAAGCTGATTGGCTTCTACGATCACAACGGCATTTCTATCGATGGGGAAACGGAAGGCTGGTTTACCGACGATACCCATCAGCGTTTTGAAGCCTATAACTGGCACGTCGTGGGCAGTAAAGAAGGCATTGACGGACACGATCCGGACGCCGTCGCCGCTGCCATTAAAGAGGCGCAGAGCGTCACCGATAAGCCCTCGCTGATTATCTGCCGCACGGTAATCGGATTTGGATCACCGAACAAGGCCGGCAAAGAGGAGTCGCACGGCGCTGCGCTGGGTGACGACGAGATCGCGTTAACGCGCAAGCAGCTGGGTTGGGATTATCCGCCGTTCGAGATCCCGGACGATATCTATCAGCAGTGGGATGCCAAAGCCGCCGGTGAGCAGCAAGAGCAAGACTGGAACGCGAAGTTTGCCGCCTACCAGCAGGCACATCCCGCACTGGCCGCCGAGTTCCAGCGTCGCCTGAACGGCGAAATGCCGGCTGACTGGGAAAGCGAAACGGCGAAGTTCATCTGCGAACTGCAGGCGAATCCGCAAAAGATCGCCAGCCGCAAAGCGTCGCAGAATACCCTGGAAGCCTTCGGCAAGATGCTGCCAGAGTTTCTCGGCGGATCGGCTGACCTGGCCCCCAGCAACCTCACGATCTGGTCGGGCTCTAAATCGCTGAAAGACGACGCCGCGGGTAACTATATCCACTATGGCGTGCGCGAGTTTGGTATGACGGCCATCGCGAACGGTATCGCGCACCACGGCGGGTTTGTGCCGTATACCGCGACCTTCCTGATGTTCGTGGAATACGCGCGCAACGCAGCGCGCATGGCCGCCTTGATGAAAGCGCGGCAAATCATGGTCTACACCCACGACTCCATCGGCTTGGGTGAAGATGGCCCAACGCACCAGCCGGTAGAGCAGCTGGCGAGCCTGCGTCTGACGCCGAACTTCAGCACCTGGCGCCCGTGCGATCAGGTGGAGACCGCCGTGGCCTGGAAAGCGGCGATTGAGCGTCATCACGGCCCCACCGCCCTGATCCTGTCGCGCCAGAACCTGCTGCAGCCCGAGCGCAGTCAGGCGCAGGTGGAGAACATCGCACGCGGCGGTTACGTGCTCAAAGATTGCGCGGGCACGCCGGACGTGATTCTGATCGCCACGGGCTCTGAGGTCGAAATCACGCTGGGTGCCGAAGCCAAACTCAGCGCCGACGGCCATAAAGTGCGCGTCGTATCGCTGCCAAGCACCGACGTGTTTGACAAGCAGGACGTCAGCTACCGCGAATCGGTCCTGCCCTCTACCGTGCGCGCACGCGTTGCGGTCGAGGCGGGCATCGCTGACTACTGGTACAAATACGTGGGCATTGACGGCAAAATTGTCGGCATGACCACCTTTGGCGAGTCTGCGCCGGCTGGCAAGCTGTTCCCGGCCTTTGGCTTCACCGTAGAGAACGTGGTGAGCCAGGCGGAGTCACTGCTTAAACCGGCCTAACCTCACGGCCCTTTCCCGCCGGGAAAGGGCCGTTTCGTTTCATAGCCTGATACAGAAAAAAACCTTATCTTCCCCCTTCCCGCTGCGCGCAAACTGATTACTATAAGCTTTTCTCAGATTCTGAATCCGGACGCTTTCCCGTTGAAAAATCGTACTCCTTTATTACTGGCCCTGCTGGCGTCGCTTCTGCCGTTCAAAAGCCAGGCCCAGACCTCACCGAACCCGCTGCTGGCCTCGCAGATCGTTGATCGTTATGCGGAACACATCTTTTATGGCAGCGGCGCGACCGGTATGGCGCTGGTGGCGATTGACGGCAACCAGCGCGTGTTTGCCAGCTTTGGCGAAACGCGCCCGGGCAATAACGTGCGTCCTCAGCAGGATTCGGTGATTCGCATCGCGTCCCTGAGCAAGCTAATGACCAGCGAAGTCATGGTAAAAATGGCTGAGCGCGGGCAAATTCGCCTCGACGATCCGCTGAGCAAATATGCCCCTGCCGGCGCGCGCGTCCCCACTTACAATGGCCAACCCATTCGCCTGATTAACCTCGCCACCCACACCGCCAGCCTGCCGCGCGAGCAGCCAGGCGGCAGGCCGCAGCGTCCGGTGTTTGTCTGGCCTACCCGCGCTGACCGCTGGCAGTGGCTGCAGCGTGCGCAGCTGAAAGCCACGCCCGGCACCCAAGCCGCCTACTCAAACCTTGGCTTTGATTTACTCGGGGACGCGCTGGCCAAAGCGGCAGGCATGCCCTATCCCTCCCTGCTGCAGCAGCTGGTGACCCGGCCGCTCGGCATGAAAGACACCACGTTTACGCCCTCGCCGGATCAGTGTCAGCGTTTGATGGTGGCGGAAAAAGGTGCCAGCCCCTGCAATAATACGCTGGCCGCCATTGGCAGCGGCGGCGTCTACTCTACGCCGGATGACATGGGCCGCTGGATGCAGCAGTTCCTGAATTCGGCAGTGAATCACCGCACACCGCAAATTGATCGCCTGCAGACGCTGATTTATCGCCGCGATCAGTTGACCAAAGTAGAAGGCATGGACGTGCCAGGTCGCGCCGATGCGCTCGGTATGGGCTGGGTTTACATGGGGCCGAAAGCAGGTCGCCCGGGCATTATCCAGAAAACCGGCGGCGGCGGCGGCTTCATCACCTATATGGCGATGGTACCGCAGCGCAACGTGGGCGTGTTTGTGGTGGTGACACGTTCACCGCTCACGCGCTTTACGCCGATGAGCGATGGCGTGAATAATCTGCTGGCGGAACTGGTAGGCAATCAGAGCGGATCGCCGATGATGGTACAAGCCATTCCCTGACAGGCGCGCCAGCACAAGCGCCGCGTTAACGTGACAGCGGCGCACTCTGCGGCTGGCTGACCCACAGGGTGGGCCAGTCATCGCTGCTGTGCCAGGCATCACAGGTCTTCTCTTCCGCATATTCTGCCAGCACAAACGTTTTACCGTCGTACTGCCAGCGCGTCGCGATACCGCAATCCCCCAGCCCGCGCCCTTTACTAAAGGTATACAGCATGCCATTGCTGGCATCGAAATCTGCATTCATGAGTTCCAGCTGCGTATCACTGCGCGACGGCGGCGTAAACGGCAGCGTCAGCGTCAAACCGCGCGACATATAGGGCGGCGCGCGTGAGACTTCAAATGCTAAATCAACGACGTTATACGCCCCGGCCTCACAGCTCATCAGCAACAGCGCTTTGCTGTCGGAAAGCGGCGCGACGCTGACCTCGCGCCGCAGGGGATCGAGTGAACAGTTATCCGTGTTGATGCGCCACGTGCCGTAATCAATGAGCCCGGCCGCCTCATCATGGGTTAGCGGCGCGGGCGGCGGCAACGGCGCTGGAAGCGCGGGCAAGGCGGGCGGCGGTGCCACATCCCACTGCGCGCGGGTACCGCGCTTGACCCATGCGCTGGCCCCGTTGACGCGGCCCTGCACATCATCCATCAGCAGCAGCGCGGCTTTCATGCCGCGCAGTGACACCATGGCGCTGGGCTGGAACGTTAATTGCAAGTTGCTCGCATCCAGGGTTTGCGCCAAAAACTCGTCAATGGCAATCGCGTTGCTGGTCGCAAGATGATGCGGCTCCACCGTCCAATGCTTTAAATCGGGCGTCAGACGGCGCTGATCCAGTAATAAATTCTCTTTTAGCGTGCCGCCAGGCAGTTCTCCGCTATAGCTGCTGCCATAGTCGATGCGCAGCAGCGGACGATCGTCAACGCCCGCATGACGCGAAATCGTCATGACTAACCCTTTGTCGCCAGGGAAACTCCGCGCCACGCAGAAGGCTGCATTATTGCAGGTGATTTGCCAGTCAGAAAACGCCTTTTGCAGTGGCTCAGCCTGAGCGCAGACGACGTAAAAAAAAGGCAATACATGCAGCGACTTCATCCAATATGACATCAACGAAAACCAATCCCCATTCCCGGAAAGAAAATAATAGCGCAACGTCAGCGCCGCTATCAGCGTGAAACTGTGAGCTAGCCCAAAGAGCCCGACTCACTGCTGAAAAAGCCGCCGTCTGGTAACGTCATAAGGTGGAAAAGTCAGCATTCATCATCGGTTTCACGCTTTTCACGCTCAATCGGATTCGTCGGACAAATCGTGCCGAAAGCAGACAGCGCATCGTAAAATGTCTGCGGCAAGTCTGATAGCCAAAGCCCCTGTATCATCGGCTTACCGTGTGGGTATCCCTCTCACGACGTTCGTTGATATGACCTTAACTCATTGTTTCATCGTTCTCACTGACTGATTTCCCTGAACTTTAACATCCTCACTCAGGGTACGCGCTTTTTGGCGGTGCCCCGCTCATCACCACTCCGCTGCGCGCTTTCTTAAATGAAGACCGCGTGAACGATGCTACGTTATTTTCCATAACGGCTACTCGCCGCAAAAATACCCACACCCGCGTATTCTCTGAAAAAATAGCCCCCTCACCCAGCAGTGAATTACTCCAACATGTCCCTTTGGAAAAATAACCGGCGTGCAGTGGCGCGGTGCGCGTCAGCAATGCACCTCATCCTGACGAGCCGGGCGACAAGATTGTGTGGAATGGCCAGATAGGGACGCAGGCAGGATTGAAAGGCGGGGGCAAGAATGCCGCAGGCACCTTTGATCCCCAACGGGATGGGTTTTACCCCGATCGAGGTGCCAATAACCGCCCGCTCTATAGCACTGAAATCAGTGAAAGCAGCCTGAATTCAAAGAGTAAGAAAGTGTACGCCAGTAAAATGGGGCCTTCATTAATTATCCTTTAATGAAACCGGTGATATCAAAAAACGCCAGGCACAACGGGGACGAAGCGATGATTATTGTTATCAACCGCAGAGAAAAGGACGCTATTCCGGTGATAACGCGATGTCGTTTGCAAGCGCGAGCGGACCTGGATTATGACCGAACGGCGCCGGGCGCGCCGCGCGTTATCCTGCCCATTCGCTTGGCCACGTGCGGATCGTTTAGGCTTTTAACCAGCCGGCCAGTTGCGCATGCTGCAGTAAAATGACCGCTTTGCCGTCGCAAATCCGCCCATCTTTTACCCGCGCCATCGCCTCAGGAAACGACAGTTCAAGCACCGCGATCTCTTCATCATCTACGCCGCCGCCGGCGCTGGCGCGCATGGCTTCGCTGTATTCCGCAGCAAAAAAATGCACTTGCTCGGTAACGCCGCCGGGCGACATGTAAAGCGTAAACAGTTTTTCAACTTCCCCCACCTGATAGCCCGTCTCTTCAATGGCTTCTTTACGGATGCACGCTTCTGGGGTGTCGTGGTCCAGCAGCCCGGCACAGGTTTCGACCAGTTCTCCGCTGGCATTGCCGTTCAGGTAAGTGGCAATGCGAAACTGGCGGATCAGCAGTACGCTGTTTTTTGCACGGTTGTAGAGCAGGATGGTGGCACCATCACCTCGGTCGTAAACTTCACGTTTATGACGAATAACCTCGCCATTGGTGCGCGTGAGTTCGTAAGTAAGGTTACGCAGGATAAAGTAGTTATCTGACAGTAACTTATCTTTGATGATGGTGATTTTTAACGACATAGCCGCTCCACTACCGCATTGAGGGAGCCTGAAATAATAGGGCTATATACACAAGAAAACTATCCGAAATGTAAAGATGAACGGCCCCTTCGCGTGCCATTAGCAAGGCGGCTTGCGGGAGAACGCTGGGTAGGCTGCGGCAGATCGTAGAAAAAAAACGGGAGCACAGAGGCTCCCGTCAGGCAGAGACAGGACGATTAACGCGAGCCTTCTTCCGCCAGCGTTGACGCATCATCCTGATCGTCATGATGCTCGTGCTCTTTCATGGCTTCCGCGTGCACACGCTTGCGTACGCCAAACCAACCCAGCACCAGCAGCACCGCAATCAGCGGAATTGAGGCGATGGTGTAAGTGCCGTTCGGGTAGTCAAAGGCCATCAGCACCAGCACGCTCACCAGGAACAGCAGCGTCAGCCATGATGTCACTGGCGCCCACGGCAGTTTGAAGCTCACGTCTTCGGCTTTCCCCTCTTTAATGGCTTTGCGCAGGCGCATCTGGCACACCACAATAAAGCCCCATGAAGAGATAATCCCGAGCGAGGCCACATTCAGCACGATCTCAAAGACCTGAGACGGCACATAGTAGTTCAGCACCACGCCCACCACATACACCGCAATGGTCACAAGAATACCGGCGTAAGGCACCTGCTGCTTGCTCATTTTCGACATAAACTGCGGCGCGGAACCGCCCATCGACATGGAGCGCAGAATACGGCCGGTGGAATAGAGGCCAGAGTTAAGGCTGGAGAGCGCGGCGCTGAGCACCACGATATTCATGATGCTCCCGACGTAAGGCACGCCCAGCTTGGAGAAGAAGGTCACAAACGGACTCTGCCCCGCCTGGTAAGCGTTCCACGGCAGCAGCATCACCAGCAGCACCACCGAGCCGACATAAAACAGGCCAATACGCCAGATTACGCTGTTGATCGCTTTCGGCAGCATGGTTTTCGGGTCTTTGCACTCCCCTGCAGCCGTACCGACCAGCTCGATCGAGGCAAAGGCAAAGACCACGCCCTGCACCAGCACCAGCGCGGGCAGCAACCCATGCGGGAACAGACCGCCGTTATCGGTGATCAGGTGGAAACCGGTGGCGTTGCCGTCCAGCGGTTTGCCGCTGCCAAGAAACACCACGCCCACGATCAGGAAGACGACGATCGCCAGCACCTTAACCAGCGCAAACCAGAACTCCATTTCAGCGAACCATTTCACGCCGATCATGTTCATGGTGCCAACAATAGCCAGCGCACCTAACGCAAAGACCCACTGCGGCACATCACCAAACGCCCCCCAGTAATGCATGTAAAGGGCAACGGCAGTGATATCAACGATGCCGGTCATCGCCCAGTTGACGAAATACATCCAGCCTGCAACGTAAGACGCTTTCTCACCGAGAAATTCACGGGCGTAGGAGACGAAACTGCCGCTGGAGGGACGGTGCAGTACCAGTTCACCGAGCGCGCGGAGGATAAAGAAGGAGAAGATGCCGCACACCAGATAAACCAGCGCGAGTGCCGGACCGGCCATCTGCAAACGAGCACCCGCACCCAGAAACAGACCGGTGCCGATTGCGCCGCCGATGGCGATCATTTGTACCTGTCGGTTACCCATTGCTTTGTGGTAACCGGAGTCGTGGGAATTGAGCCAGCGTCTTTTCGCAGCGCGCTGTTCGGCTGCGGTTTTTTTAGTAGGTTTCATAGCTTTCCTGTTTGTCCTGACCATCAATCACCGCATGACCAAACGTTTGCGTTTAGCGGTGCGAAATGGAGTAAAACCTGCTCACATCGCGGCGGAACGGTGTCGCGCAGCGAGCCGGGAAATTACGGCGATGAATCCTACCCGTTCTGCAAGAACGAAGCAAAATATACCTTTTGGTTGCACGAGTTGTTTTGTAAGAATTGGTCGCGGTGCACAAAAAAACCGGCCAGATGGCCGGTAAAGAGGGGTTACACGGAGAGTGAATCGGTTAATAAACAACCAAAACAAACGCTAACGATAAATTTCTGCGCTCCCACTCCACAGGCTGGAGTCGCCAGGATTCTGCATGCCGATCACGCGATAGTGGCTGGCGCCCATCTCCTCCGCTTTTTGGGAAAGATGGCGGGTGGCATCATCCAGCGATCCCCGCACACCGGTCACGGACACCGTGCCGGATGGTTGCAGATTTTGTGCTTCCGCGGCACTGAGCGGTTGCGCGGCCAGCGCGGTAAAGCTGGCGCTGGTTAGAAAGGCAGCAGTCAGAATAGCAAGTGGCTTATTCATAAATTCTCCTGTTGTTCTTCGCATTGAAAACGGACAACTGAATTATTATTGCTGTAATGAAAACCAGGTTATGCGTGCGTAAATACGCTCAATATTTCGCCAGCGTTGCGTCGGGAATATAAGGAAACGTAAAGAGACGTGGATATTTCTGTGAATCCCTTACGTCTACCGCAGTCATGGCCCTGCCCTGTGTCTTGCGCGGTAGGTCAGAGGAAGCAAAAGTGATCGTCGCACGTCCGGTTACCCGCACCATCGCGCGTGCGCTGGGGCTGATTGTACTGCTGTCGGTCGTCACCACCGGCCTCGCGCTTGTGACGCTTTCGCGCAGCCTCTCCGATGCTGAAGCGGTTAACGTGGCCGGTTCGCTGCGCATGCAAATTTACCGACTGGCATGGGATGACGCGCGCGACGCGCAGCGGCTCGCACGCCATTTCCAACTTTATCAGCAGACGCTGCAATCCCCCGCCCTGACCCAGCTAGAGCGGCCTTGGGTGCCCAATGAGGTGGTCAGTCGCTACCGCTATCTTCGTGACAGTTGGCCGGATTTACAGCAAACGCTGCAACCTGAATCGGGCCGTGTTTATCAGCAGAGCATTGCCAGCTACGTGGGTGAAATCGATCGCTTTGTGCTGGCGCTACAGCGCTATGCAGAACTGAAGATGCATTTGGTGGCGGGCAGCAGTCTGTTTGGCGTGCTGGCGATTGTGGCGCTTGCGCTGTGGACGCTGCGCTTTATCCGCCGCCGCGTGGTGCTGCCGCTCAATGACCTGATGACCGCCAGCCATTACGTTGAGCAAGGCAATTTTGTCTTTCCGCCGCTGTGCAGTGCCCAACCGAATGAGCTGGGCGTGCTGGCGGAGGCGTTTACCACCATGGCCGCGCGGCTTCATGAACACTATCAATTACTTGAGTCGACGGTGCGCCACAAAACTGAAGCCTTGACCGAGGCCAACCGCACCCTCACGCTGCTCTATGAAAGCTCGCAGATCCTCACCAGTAGCACGCTTGAGCCAGAACTGTTTCAGGCTGTGCTTGATAAGGTGCTGGCGCGAGAAGCCCTCAGCGCCTTAACGCTCGAGGTCAACGATGTGGCGTTCCACACAGGCTCCCATGATGCCAGCCGCGCCTGGCAGCGCGTCGAGGTGGCGCAAATGAACCAACTGCGCGGAGCGATGCGCTGGCAGACATCAGGCCATTCGCCAGACCTCGCGCTGATGCAAAGTCTGGCGAACATGCTGGCGCGATCGCTGTGGATCTGGCAAACACAAAAGCAGTATCACCAGATGTTACTCACAGAAGAACGCGCCACGATTGCGCGCGAGCTGCACGATTCGCTGGCTCAGGCGCTGGCGTTCATGCGCATTCAGTTGACGCTGCTGCGGCGTCAGATAACGGACACGGCGCCGCAGACGCTGGCGATTATTACCGAGTTTGATCGCGCGCTGACCGAGGCCCATCAGCAATTGCGCGAACTGCTGACGACCTTTCGGCTCACCATCAATCATGCCGATCTGAATCTGGCCATGCAGGCCATGATCGCACCGCTGCAGACGCAGACGCCGGCAGAGATCCACTTTCACACGTATCCCGGTTTACCCGCGCTGGATGCGCAGCAGCAGGTGCACGTGTTGCAAATTGCGCGTGAGGCCTTGCTCAACGCGCTGCGCCATGCGCAGGCACGTCATATTCATGTGCGCTTTCAGCCACAGGACAACGGTCAGTGTGACCTCACCATTGAGGATGACGGCTGTGGTATGCCTGCGCACGACGCCGTGCCGGGCCATTTTGGATTGGCAATTATGAAGGAACGTGCTGCGCGCCTCGCTGGCACCTTAACGGTCACATCGCAGCCGACGGGCACCTGCGTGACGCTGCTGTTTCCCTCACGTGAAACGGGCCCAATAGCGCCGCCTTAACAGGAGAAATCACCATGTCTTCCCCCCTTACGGTAATGATCGTGGACGATCATCCGCTCATGCGCCAAGGGATTCGTCAGCTATTGCAGCTAGAGCCACAGCTTGAGGTGATTGCCGAAGCGAATAACGGCACGGAGGCGCTGGCCGAAGCGCGGCGGTTATTGCCCGACGTCATTTTGCTGGATCTCAATATGAAAGGCATGTCCGGACTCGATACGCTGAATGCGCTGCGCGCCGAGGGCATTACTGCCCGCGTGCTGGTGCTCACCGTCTCTGATGCGGACAGCGATATTCATGCGCTGCTGGAAGCTGGCGCAGCGGGCTACCTGTTAAAAGACAGCGAACCGGAATTACTGCTCACGGAGATCGCGCGCGGCGCGCGCGGGGAGCGCGTGTTGAGCGCGGCGGTGGAAAGCGCCATCGCGGCGAAAGCGTCAAACGCCGATCCGTTTCAACAGCTCACCGAGCGTGAACGTCAGGTGCTGCAGGAAGTGGCGCGCGGCCTGTCGAACAAAGAGATCGCTGCTCTGTTGTGCATTGCCGAGGAGACGGTAAAGGTCCATATACGCCATCTCCTACGCAAGCTTGAGGTGCGTTCTCGCCTCGCCGCGACCCTGCTCTGGCTAGAGCGCCGCGAGAGGTGAGCGCCCGTCAGGCGTCGGACGGCATTTACACTTTCTCCATGATTTATCCACTATTCTCATCTCAATGCTGCGTAGAGTAAGCGCTGGCAAGCGTAGACGGACGCTTTTGCGTTGCTGCGCCCGTCTACGTCGAGGGGCGTCGGCGTTCGCCACATAATACGTAAAATACGCAGCTGAGGAGTGTCGGTTTCATGTCGAACTTTTTTATTGACCGCCCCATCTTTGCCTGGGTGCTGGCTATTTTGCTGTGCCTGTGTGGGACGCTGGCTATTGTTTCGCTGCCGATTGAGCAATATCCCGACCTCGCGCCTCCCAATGTGCGCATTACCGCCAACTATCCCGGCGCTTCAGCACAAACGCTAGAAAACACCGTGACGCAGGTTATCGAACAAAATATGACCGGCATCGATAACCTGATGTACATGTCCTCCAACAGCAGCAACACCGGCCAGGCGCAAATTACGCTGACCTTCAGCGCGGGTACCAATCCCGATGAAGCCCGTCAGCAGGTACAGAACCAACTGCAAACGGCGCTGCGTAAGCTGCCCGCCGCCGTGCAATCACAGGGCGTGACCGTGAATAAAACCGGTGACAGCAACATTCTGATGATTGCCTTTGTCTCAACCGACGGCAGCATGGACAAACAGGATATTGCTGATTATGTCGCCAGTAACATTCAGGATCCGCTGAGCCGCATTGAGGGCGTGGGCCAAGTGGATGCCTACGGTTCGCAATACGCCATGCGCATCTGGCTCGATCCCAATAAGCTTATCGCCTACGCGCTGACCACCGATGATGTGGTGTCCGCCATCGAGGCGCAGAACACGCAAGTGGCGGTGGGCCAAGTGGGCGGCCTCCCGTCGGTTGACAAGCAGGCGCTCAACGCCACGGTCAACGCGCAGTCGATGCTGCAAACGCCGGCGCAGTTCCGCGCCATTACCGTCAAAAGCAACAGCGACGGATCCGTGGTGACGCTGGGCGATGTCGCCACCGTCGCCCTCGGCGCCGAAAAATACGATTACCTTAGCCGCTACAACGGACAGCCTGCTTCCGGCCTTGGCATTAAGCTGGCATCCGGTGCCAATGAGATGAACACCGATAAGCTGGTGCGCGCGCGGGTGGACGAGCTGTCGCACTATTTCCCGCACGGGCTGGAAGCCAAAGTCGCCTTTGAAACCACGCCATTCGTCAAAGCCTCCATTAAGGACGTGGTGAAGACGCTGCTGGAGGCGATCGTGCTGGTGTTCCTGGTGATGTATCTGTTCTTGCAGAATTTTCGCGCCACGCTGATCCCCACTATCGCCGTGCCGGTGGTGCTGTTCGGCACGTTTACCGTGCTCTACGCCTGCGGCTTTACCATTAATACGCTGACCATGTTTGCCATGGTGCTCGCCATCGGCCTGTTGGTTGACGATGCCATTGTGGTAGTCGAAAACGTGGAGCGCATCATGCGCGATGAGGGACTGTCACCCCGCGCGGCGACGCGCAAATCCATGGGCCAGATTCAGGGCGCGCTGGTGGGGATTGCGCTGGTGCTGTCGGCGGTCTTTGTGCCGATGGCGTTTTTTGGCGGCACGGTGGGCGCCATTTATCGGCAATTCTCCATCACCATCGTTGCCGCAATGGTGCTGTCGGTGCTGGTGGCGATGATCCTGACGCCTGCGCTGTGCGCCACGCTGCTAAAACCGCTGTCTGCAGGTGAGCAGCACGGTCAGCGCGGCTTTTTTGGCTGGTTTAATCGCAACTTCAACGCCGGAGCCGAGCGCTATGAGCGCGGCGTTGCGCGCATCGTGGCAAAAGGCGGACGCTGGCTGGTGATCTACCTCGCGCTGCTGGGCGTGATGGCGTTTCTGTTCTTGCGCCTTCCCACCTCTTTTCTGCCCCAGGAAGATCGCGGGGTTTTCCTCACGCAGGTACAGCTTCCGCCGGGCGCCACGCTGGAGCAAACCGCCAAGGTGGTGGCAAAGGTTGAGCACTACTATATGACCGCCGAGAAAGAGAACGTGGTGTCGGTGTTTTCAACCATTGGGGCCGGTCCGGGCGGTAACGGACAAAACGTCGCGCGCCTGTTCATACGCCTGAAAGATTGGGAGGTGCGCTCCAGCAGCGATCGCACCGCCTTTGCCATTATCGATCGCGCCACCAGCGCCTTCAAAAAAATCAAAGAGGCGCGGGTGATCGCCAGCAGCCCGCCCGCCATCACCGGCCTCGGCAGCTCCTCCGGCTTCGATTTGGAACTGCAAGATCACGGCGGAATTGGCCATACGCAGCTGATGGCCATGCGCGATAAGCTGCTGGCGCTGGCAGACAATAATGCGGCGCTGTCGCGCGTGCGGCACAATGGTCTGGATGACAGCCCGCAGCTACAAATTGATATCGATCAGCGCAAGGCGCAGGCCCTCGGCGTCTCCCTGAATACGATCAATGACACCCTGACCACGGCCTGGGGCTCCACCTACGTGAACGATTTCCTCGATCGCGGCCGAGTGAAAAAGGTATACGTCCAGGCCGCTGCGCCGTTTCGCATGCTGCCAGACGATGTAAACAAATGGTATGTGCGCAACAGCAGCGGCGGAATGGTGCCCTTCTCAGCCTTTGCCACCAGCCACTGGGAAACCGGTTCACCGCGCCTGGAGCGCTACAACGGCTATTCGTCGCTGGAGATTGTCGGTGAAGCAGCCAACGGCGTCAGCAGCGGTACCGCCATGGATGTGATGGAAAAGCTGGTGCAGCAGCTGCCGCTGGGCGTTGGCTTCCAATGGACAGGCGCCTCCTATCAGGAGCGACTGTCTGGATCGCAGGCCCCGGCGCTCTATGCGATTTCGCTGCTGGTGGTATTTTTGTGCCTGGCTGCCCTCTATGAGAGCTGGTCTATTCCGTTTTCCGTGATGCTGGTCGTGCCGCTGGGGGTGGTTGGCGCGCTGATCGCCACCTGGCTGCGCGGGTTGGAGAATGACGTCTATTTCCAGGTCGGGTTGCTCACCGTCATTGGCTTGTCCGCCAAGAACGCCATTTTGATCGTGGAGTTTGCCAATGAGATCAACACCAAAGGCACCGAGCTCGTCAACGCCACGCTGGAAGCCTCGCGCCAGCGCCTGCGGCCTATCCTTATGACTTCACTGGCGTTTATCTTTGGCGTGCTGCCAATGGCCATCAGCAGCGGCGCGGGCTCCGGCAGTCAACATGCCGTTGGCACAGGCGTGATGGGAGGCATGATTTCCGCCACCCTACTGGCCATCTTCTTCGTGCCGCTGTTCTTCGTGCTGGTGCGCCGACGCTTCCCGCTGCGGGCGAAGCCGCACGACTGACATAAAAAAGCCGCTATGGCGACATAGCGGCTTTTATTGCTCTGTGTGGTTAGAATACAAACAAGTTGGAATGCCCTGCTTGTTCTCCGCGTGTTACTTATTGCGCAACATCGCTTCGATGAATTCTTTCCAGTTCCCCATTTCGGTGTCGACCATGTTTTACCTCTCTTATTGTAGAAGCAATTCTACGCCGTTTTTTTCTGCAGGTGAATACGTTTCCATCTCTCGTCACCATCGATAAAAACACTTAAAGTTTGCCTGTTAGCAGAATTGCGGACTGACGCACACTTCAGCAACTTGTTATTACGACTCACAAAAACACGTTGTTAAATCGTGTAGCACACTTTCACGCTTAGGATAATCCTTAGAGCACTAATGATACGCTCAGCAATAATTTGGGCCGTGAGTGAAAACGTTTACTGGACCGGGTTTGCGACCCGCCATCGCCTTAACGGCATGCGAAAAAAGCGTGGCGTGTTTAGGGCAAAGATCCCCCCGCAGGCGGGCGCTATGATAAACTCGCGCTTTATTTTCACAGGATGGGGAGCAGGTAATGACGGCGCAGTGGGTGATGTACGGGATCAAGAATTGCGACACCATTAAGAAAGCACGCAAGGCACTTGAGGCCGCCAACATCGACTATGTTTTTCATGATTATCGCGTTGACGGCCTGGATGACGCGCTGCTGCATGCGTTGGTCGAGCAGGTGGGCCACGAGGCGCTGCTCAACACGCGCGGGACCACGTGGCGCAAGCTGCCCGAGGAGGCACGTGACGCCGCCCAGAGTGCAGCGGGTGCCCGCGCCCTGATGCTCGCCCATCCCGCCATTATCAAACGCCCGGTGCTGGCAGCCCCCAACGGCACCCTGCTGGTGGGGTTCGACGCCGCCCGTTATCACACCTTTATCCAGGAGAACGACTAGCATGTTTTGTCCGGTTATCGAGCTGGCACAACAGCTCATTCGTCGCCCGTCGCTCAGCCCGGATGATGCGGGTTGTCAGGCGCTGCTGATTGCGCGTCTGGAAGCCATTGGCTTTACCATTGAGCAGATGCATGTCGGCGATACCCTCAACGTGTGGGCCACGCGCGGCCACGGCGAGACGCTGGCGTTTGCCGGGCATACCGATGTGGTGCCGCCGGGAGACGCCAATCGCTGGATCAACCCGCCGTTTGAACCCACTATTCGTGACGGTATGCTGTTTGGCCGCGGCGCGGCGGATATGAAAGGCTCGCTGGCCGCGATGGTGGTGGCGGCAGAGCGTTTTGTGGCCGCGCACCCGCAGCATAAAGGGCGCCTGGCATTCCTTATTACCTCAGATGAAGAAGCCAGTGCCGTTAACGGCACGGTAAAAGTGGTGGAGCGCCTGATGGCGCGTAACGAGCGGCTGGATTATTGCCTGGTTGGCGAGCCGTCCAGTACGGAGATCGTGGGCGACGTGGTCAAAAACGGCCGCCGCGGCTCCATGACGGCTAATCTCACGCTGCACGGCGTACAGGGCCATGTCGCCTATCCGCACCTGGCCGATAATCCAGTGCATCGCGCCATGCCCGCCTTAAACGAGCTGGTGGCCACGGAGTGGGATCAAGGCAATGAATTTTTCCCGCCCACCAGTATGCAGATTGCTAACGTGCAGGCTGGCACCGGCAGCAATAACGTGATTCCGGGCGAATGCGTTGTACAGTTCAATTTCCGCTTTAGCACCGAGCTGACCGACCAGATGATCAAAGATCGCGTTCAGGCGCTGCTGGATCGCCACCAGCTGCGCTATACCCTGACGTGGACGGTATCAGGCCAACCGTTTCTGACCACGCGCGGTAAGCTGGTGGATGCCGTGACCAACGCCGTTGCGCACTATAATGAAATTAAGCCCCAGCTGCTGACCACCGGCGGTACCTCAGACGGACGCTTTATTGCGCGTATGGGTGCGCAGGTGGTGGAGCTTGGCCCGGTGAATGCCACCATTCATAAAATCAATGAGTGCGTAAAAGCGTCCGATCTGCAACTGCTGAGCCGCATGTATCAGCGCATCATGGAACAGCTGATCGCGTAAACACGCCGAAGGAGAACAAGCATGGAGTGGATAAAAGAGTACTGGTGGGTTCTGGTGATCCTGCTGATGGTGGGCGTGCTCATGAACGTCTATAAAGATCTCAAACGCATCGACCATAAAAAATACATGGAAAATAAACCGGATTTGCCACCCCATCGTGACTTTAACGACAAGTGGGATGACGAAGACGACTGGCCGAACAAAAAGAAATAACGTCTGCCAACCTCAGCAGGGCGCATCATGCAGCGCCCTGCGCTTTTCCTGCCCGTTCAGAGCATCATCACCACATCGTCATCGCCGGGTTTGCCGCCGCTGAGCGCCTCATCAAAGTAGCGGCGCGGCACGGTATAACGCAAATGGTTCAGCGCAAACTGCATACTGCGGTCGTCGATGGCGTGCGGCAGATCGTCCACCACATCCAGCGTCACGTCACCGCCCAGATGCGTCAGCTGCTGCATCGCTTTTTCCGCATGATGCAACGGCACTTGCTCATCGTAATCACCGTGGATGAGATGAATGGTATTGCGCGTGGTGGCGCGCTCAGGCAGCGTAATAAAGCGGCTGCTGAAAGCGATGACGCGCCCCGCCAGCCCCGGTTCGGCCTTAATGCCCTCCAGCACCATCGTACCGCCCTGCGAAAAGCCTACCAGCGCCGTGGCCTGCGCCTGAACGCCGCTCTGCTGCTGCCAGTGATGGACCGATTCAATAAAGGTCGGCATCACCGCATCCACGCACTGCTGTTGGGAGCGATCGTGCTCAGGGCGTTCCGCAAACCACTGTCGTCCCTGCGGCACGCTGCCGGGATAGGGCGCGCCCACCGAAACCACCAGCGCTTCGGGAAAGGCGTTGGCGAACCAGCTACCGATTTGCGCCATGGCGTCCGGATTATCATTCACGCCGTGATAAAGCAAAAATAGCTGCGCGGCGCGGCTAGGTTGCTGAACAATTACATATCGTAGTGCCATACATTCCTCCTCCGATCACTCTACGCCGCAGCAACAAAAATGATAGTGGGAAAATTTGAATGCCTTGACGCATCTATTTCAACAAGGCTAACCGAGCCTGCCACTGCTGCGCGGCATCGCTATCCAGCATGCAGAGCGCGACTGCGGTTTCATCGCGCAACGCCTGAATCAGGGCTTTGCGCCCGCTGAGGCCCGCCCGCGCAGCCACCTGGTGTAGCGGCTGCTTCTCAAGCAGCAGCTGTGCCAGCGTCTGCTGCGGGTGACATCGCACCAGACGCTGTAGCGCGGCATAGCTCGCTTCATAGGGCCGCTGCGCCCAGGCAAAGCCGGCCAGCAGCGGCCAATCGTCCTCGTTCACCTGCGTATCCACGCCGTGAGGTTCGGTGGCCAGCGGCAGCGCGATCAGATCGCGCAGCCAGAGGCTGTCGCGTGCCAGGCGCTGCGCCGCCCGCTGTTCCAGCGCTTTGCCCGCTGGCGTGAGCGCGCGCATCGCCATCGCGGCATAGCAGCCGCTGCTGGCTTCACGCTGGGTGCCGATGCGCACCAGCGTAAAACCGCAGCGGTGCCAAAAGCGCCATAGCGTCTCGGTGTAGCCAAAACTGACCGACAGATAGTCACAGTCGGCCTGGGCACAGGCTTGCGCCACCAGCCGTTTACCCACCCCCTGCTGACGCCGTGCCGCCTGTACGGCGATGCGGGTAATACGCTGCGATCGCAGCGTAGCCGCTTCCGCAAACCCGGCGTGCGCTGCCAGCGATTGCGCGACCAGATTTCCGCGCGGTCGCCGCACGCCCGCCCAGACGGCCGCGGCCACTGCCGCATCCAGCCCGCCCTCGTCCACCAGCCAGAGCGCCGCTACCACGGAGCCTGCCTGTTGCGCCAGCCAAAAGCGCATGCCGGGTGCATCCAGCATGCGGCGTAAATCCAGCGGCGAGGTACGATAGTGGGCGCTTGCCAGCAAGCGATAACCGGCTTTCAGCGCATCCCTATGCTGTTCGGGGCTGGCCTGGCTCACGGTAATGTCCCCCTCTCCCGCGCTCTCCGTTGCGTCCTCAAATAGCAGCGCCTGGCTGACCCACTGCTCAAGCGGATCGTTCGCCGCCCAGCGAAGCGGCGTATCCAACTGAAAATAGTGTACGTTGGGCAACGTGGCACAGAAGCGCAGGATAAATCCGCGACCGGTGCCTTCATAACCTTGTACCGTGGTGGTGAGGAGCACGCGGGGAAAACGCTGCACCAGCTGCTGCAACAGCGGCGCGGGGATCGCCGCCGCTTCATCAATGATGAGCCATGCGGCCCGCGGCGTCACCGCCTCGGCCAAAATGGCGTCCGGGGCCATGAAACGAAACGCGTCGCCGGCAAAACGTGCCATGACATCGGTAGCCACTTTGGCAGGCGCAGTGACCAGGCTACCCGGCACATGCCGCGCCAGCATCCCTGCCAGCGCAGATTTACCGCGCCCGCGAGCAGCGGTAAGTACCGCCACGCCCGCATCAAGGTGAAGCAACTGCTGCATTATGTCCGCCTGCTGCTGCGGCCCCGTGTGCTGCCACGCAGGGCGACGGTGGACGCGCGGCAGACGCGGCGGCTCGCCCTGACGTACCAGCAGAATGTCAGGATCGCGCAGCAGGCACGCCTGCAAGTGGCGAATAAAATGCGGCGTGGCGATGGGCTGCGCCACGTCAGCCCAGCGCAGACTATCGTCATCCAGCTGTTCAGCCCACGTAGGCCAAGGCGGTACCAGCAGCAGCAGCCAACTGCCCGCGCGCAGCGTACCCGCGAGCGCAGCAAATGCCTCGGCGTGAAAACCGCGGCGGGCATCAAAAATTGCGTGCTGAATTTCGCGGCCCAGCAGCTGACGAAAGGCAGAGAGGCTTTCACGCTCGGGCCAATCGGCGGCATCACTCAACGTGAGCCAGTCGCCGGGCAGCTGGCGCTGCCACGGCTTACTTTGCGCCAGCGCCCAATCAGGCTCACCGGCGATCACGCACAGACCACGAATCCCCGCGCGCGCTAATTTGGCGGTCAATTCAGAGGGCGACATCAACGTTCAGCAAAGGTATTACACTGCCCCGGATTGCCGCTGTCGAAGCCGCGCTTAAACCAGGTGTATCGCTGCTCTGATGTGCCGTGGGTAAAGCTGTCAGGCACCACGCGGCCTTGGCTCTTTTGCTGTAGGCGATCGTCGCCGATCGCTTCCGCGGCGTTGAGCGCTTCCTGCAGATCGCCCACTTCCAGCATATTCTGTTGTTGCACGTAGTGGCCCCACACGCCGGCAAAGCAGTCGGCCTGCAGTTCCATTTTCACCGACAGCTGATTGATTTGCGTCTGCGAAGCGCCCTGCTGCATTTGCCGTACTTTCGGCTCAATACCCAGCAATTTTTGTACGTGGTGTCCCACTTCATGGGCGATCACATAGCCTTGGGCAAAATCGCCGCCCGCGCCGAGCTTGGTTTTCATTTCATCGTAGAACGACAAATCGATATACACGGTTTGGTCCGCCGGGCAGTAAAACGGGCCCATCACTGACTGCCCGGTACCGCAGCCGGTGCGCGTTGCGCCGCGATACATCACCAGCTTGGGCGGAACGTACTTTTTGTCCATTTTCTGGAACAGCGTGCTCCAGGTATCTTCGGTGGTGGCCAGGATCACCGAGGTAAATTTTGCATCTTCGTCACTCTTGGCGCTGTTTACCGGCTGCGATTGCGAAACGGGCGCGCCGCCCTGTAGCAGTGCCGTCAGGTCATAGCCGTAGTAACCCGCTATTGCGACCACAACCAACAGAATAATCCCACCTTTACCGCGCGGAATACGGATTTGCCGCCCGCCACCGCCGAAACCCGGTGACGCATCACGACGATCTTCTACATTGTCGCTTTCGCGACGCCCTTGCCAGCGCATGGCCTGCTCCTTTCCATCTTCAGCGGGTGTTGCCTGATTTTAGTTGGCGTCGCGACGAAGCACCAGCACGGTGCGTGAGGGAAACGGCGGAAAAGACAGAAATAAAAAAGGCCGTCTACGATGACGGCCTGCGGATAAGACGTTTAGCGCTGCTGCCGTTAATCCAGCTTGACGCCCAGGCGCTGCGCCACCGCTTCATACGCTTCGACTACGCCGCCCAGGCTCTGGCGGAAGCGGTCTTTGTCCATTTTATCCAGCGTCTCTTTGTCCCACAGACGCGCGCCGTCCGGGGAAAACTCATCGCCCAGCGTCACTTCGCCGTTGAACAGACCAAACTCCAGCTTGAAGTCCACCAGGATTAAACCGGCATCATCGAACAGCTTACTCAGTACGTCGTTGGCTTTAAAGGTCAGCTCCTGCATACGCGCCAGGTTGGCTTTACTGACCCAGCCGAAGGTCTCGCAGTAAGATTCGTTGACCATCGGGTCGTGTTTGGCGTCATCTTTCAAAAAGAGATCAAACAGCGGTGGATTGAGTACCATCCCCTCTTCCACGCCCAGGCGCTTCACCAGCGATCCGGCTGCGCGGTTGCGCACGACGCACTCGACCGGCACCATCTCCAGTTTTTTTACCAGCGCTTCATTGTCCGACAGCAGCGCTTCCATCTGCGTGGGAATGCCCGCTTCCTGCAATTTGGTCATGATGAAGTGGTTAAACTTGTTGTTGACCATGCCTTTGCGATCAAACTGCTCGATTCGTGCACCGTCGCCTGCTGACGTATCGTTGCGGAACTCAAGTACCAGCAGATCCGGATTGTCGGTGCTGTATACGGTTTTCGCTTTACCGCGATACAACTCAGCTCGCTTTTGCATCTTGTTAACTCCAAACATGAAAGAACCCGTGTTCAGCGGTGTTTCACCGCGCGATGACTGCGTGACGCAATCGTTTACCTCGCCGGGCGCTATTATGCCAAAACCAAAACAAAAAGGCCGGAGAATCTCCGGCCCTTTGGCAATTTATTTGTTCAGCGCGCCCTGGAGCACGGCCACCAGCGCGTCGTTTTGCGTCTGGGTAAGCACATGGCCCTTTGGATCGATGAACTGCAGGCTGCTGCGGTTATCAAGATCGCCGACCTGCAATTTGTAATCACCGTTTGGCAGCTCAGGATCTTTCGCGCCAATCGCATCGAACGCGCTGGTGCCCGGTGCGCTGTAGCTGACCTTCAAACTGCCCTGCGAGCGGTTGTCATCTTTCACGTCCATGCCCACACGTTTCAGTGCCGCTGGCAGACGCTGCCAGGTCACGTTAAACGGTGCGCGCAGCACCAGCAGCGGCAAACCGGTATCGTCTGCGCCGCTCTGCACGTCAATTTGGCCGTTGGCACGACCCGAAGCGGCGTCGGCATTGGCGGTATCGATTTTATCCAGGCCGGTACTGATATCGTTAAGCATCTGCCCGGTATAACGCTGAACCTGCGCCGGAGACGTGACCGTCTTGCCCTGCTGCTGCAGCTCTAACAGACGGACCGTCAGCACCTGCTGGTAGCTCTGTTTCTGCACGCTAATCTGATAGCGTCCGCGATACTGGTTATCTTCGTCGGCGCGGTTCCACTGCACCCAATCCGTGGTCAACTGCTGAGAGGCGTCGTCGCGCTGCGCAATCGGGAATTTGTAGGATTGCATCACGCTGACCACCTGTGGCCAGATCGCACTGCGGCTGTTTTCAATCGCAAGCACACCCGTATTGCCGCTAAACTGGGCCCGCGTACCGTTGACCAGCGCCAGCGGTTGCGCTGGCGGACGGATATCCAGCGCTTTGCCTACGGCACCTTTGGCCACGGAATGCGGCACATCGTAATCCCCATTCTGCAGCGGCAGAATCATGCCCGACGGGGCTTTTAAATCACGCAGTTCAGGCGCCTGCAGGTAAGATTCATCACCGCTGACCTGGCGCTTATAACGCTGATCGCTGGAACATGCTGTTAGCAGCATCAGCGTGGAAAGGCCCACCGCCGTTGCCAGCGTCGAGCGCTTAACTGAATAACTCATTGACTCTCCCTAAATTAGCGCAAACCCGCTTTGATAAGCGCCTGACCCATTTTCGCCTGACCAGCGTCGGTCAGCGGCGTCATTGGCAAACGCAGCGTGTCATCCGCGATTAATCCCAACTGTTTTGCTGCCCATTTTACCGGGATAGGATTCGGTTCACAGAAAAGCGTCTGGTGCAGGTGCATCAGACGCTGATTCAGGCGACGCGCTTCGGCGAATTTGCCCTCTTGTGCCAGCGCACAGAGTTCAACCATTTCACGTGCAGCAACGTTGGCCGTGACCGAAATGACACCTTTTCCGCCCAGCTGCATGGCGTCCAGCGCCGTAGCGTCATCGCCACTGACAATAATGAACGCTTCTCCAGCCAGCTCTTGGATCTGAGAAACGCGCGATAAGTTCCCGGTTGCCTCTTTGATTCCGATAATATTTTTGATTTCGGCCAGGCGAGCGACGGTTTCAGGCAGCATATCGCAACCGGTGCGCGAGGGGACATTGTAGAGCATCTGCGGCAGATCGGTGCTTTCAGCAATCGCTTTAAAGTGCTGATAAAGCCCTTCCTGGGTGGGACGGTTGTAATACGGCGTCACCGTCAGGCAGCCGACCACGCCGGTGCCCGTGAAACGTTTGGTGAGAGAGATGCCTTCGGCAGTGGCATTGGCACCGGTCCCCGCAATCACCGGGATACGGCCGTCGGCCAGCTCAAGCGTTTGCAGCACCACATCGCCGTGCTCTTCGTGGCTCAGGGTGGCGGATTCGCCGGTGGTGCCAACAGAAACAATCGCTGCGGTGCCGCTGGCAACATGATAATCAATCAGTTTTTTGAGACTTTCGCGGCAGACATTACCTTTTTCATTCATTGGCGTAATGAGCGCAACAATACTTCCGGTGAACATGGGCTATCCCCTCGACAAACAAGTGCCTCATGTTACGGTTTACCCTGAAAGAAAAGCAAGCGAGCCACGCCATTCCCGCGCTTGTCAGCAGTTTTTTTTATGTTTACCTTATGGTTATTAGCGAACGTACAGGAAACGCCACTTTGTCGCAGTTACAGCCTCACCATTTGGTGATCACCGCAGTGGGCGTTGATCGTCCGGGTATCGTCAATACCATCACCCGCCACGTCAGCAGCTGCGGCTGTAATATAGAAGACAGCCGTTTGGCGATGCTCGGCGATGAATTCACGTTCATCATGCTGCTTTCCGGCAGCTGGAACGCGATAACGCTGATTGAATCGACGCTGCCGATGAAAGGTGCGGAACTGGAGCTATTGATCGTGATGAAGCGCACCAACGCGCGCGTGACGCCACCGATGCCGGCCACCGTTTGGGTTCAGGTTGAAGTGCCGGACTCTCCGCACATCATTGAGCGCTTTACGGATTTATTCGATAAACATCAGATGAATATCGCCGAGCTGGTGTCGCGGATTAAACCCGCCCAAGACAATGCGCCGCCCACCCTCTATATTCAAATGACAGCGCACAGTCCGGCGAATCATGCCAGCGCACCGTTTGAGCAGGCCTTTACCGCTCTGTGTGAAGAACTGCATGCGCAAGGCGCGATTCGTCTTTATAGTGTCAACGACGGCGCTGACAGCACCGTTTAACCAGGCTCCGGGTTATTTCGCCACACACTCTGTCCCCGTGACATGCCGTGTTGTGAAATAACCCAGAGGGTTACGCCCCGGCGCGGTAAGCGCTGCCGGTGTTTACCCACAGCATGCAGAGAAAAATGGAGAGTTGTGATGAATCCACTGAAAGCCGGTGATACCGCACCGAAATTTAGCTTGCCCGATCAGGACGGCGAACAAGTAAATTTGGCCGACTTCCAGGGACAGCGCGTTCTGGTCTACTTCTACCCGAAAGCCATGACGCCCGGTTGCACCGTGCAGGCCTGCGGTCTGCGCGACAATATGGATGAGATGAAAAAAGCGGGTGTAGAAGTGCTGGGTATCAGCACCGACAAGCCGGAAAAACTGTCACGTTTCGCGGAAAAAGAGCTGCTGAACTTTACGCTGCTGTCGGATGAAAACCATGAAGTTTGCCAGCAGTTTGGCGTTTGGGGTGAAAAGACCTTTATGGGGAAAACCTACGACGGCATTCATCGCATCAGTTTCTTGATCGATGCCAATGGCAACGTTGAGAAAGTGTTCGATGATTTCAAAACCGCCAACCATCACGATATTGTGCTGGATTATCTGAAATCCGCCTGAGCCGCTGTCATACACGCTTGTCCCGCCCAGCGCAGATTGCGCCAGGCGGGCACCTGTCACAGCTCGCGTTTAATACTGCTCACCAGCGCATCCTGCCCAGCAATCATCACGCAGTTTCGTCCCGCGTTTTTCGCCTGATACAGCGCGGCATCCGCCTGTTTTAAGCTCTGCTCCTGACTGCTCTGCCCCACCTGCCAGTTGGCAATCCCCACCGACAGCGTGATGTGTCCAACGCGCTCAATCTGGCTTTCCGCAATGCTGATGCGCACCCGCTCGGCGATCGCGCGTGCTTCGTCCAGCGGCGTGGCAGGCAGCAGCATTAAAAATTCTTCTCCGCCGTTGCGACACACCACGTCACTTTGGCGCGCACTCAGACGCAGCGTACGCGCCACCTGCTTGATCACTTCATCCCCAACGTCGTGACCGTAGTTATCATTCACCCGTTTAAAATGATCGATATCCAGCGCGAGCACGGCAAAAGGCTGCTGCATGGTACTAAAGTAATCCAGCACCGCACTGAGACCACGGCGGTTCAGCAGATTGGTCATTGGATCGGTCTGCACCTCGAATTTAAGCTTGCCGATTTTATCCTGCACCACGCCAATACCGGTGAGCAGCGCGCGCTTAACCTGTGCCGCTTCAAAGTACCACGCATCGATGCGACCAATGTCTCCTGACACGCTTTGCGCATCCATCTGACTGGCTTTACGCGCCAGCTGCCACAGCGGCAGCGCAATCAGGCGCGCAAAAATCACCGCGATCAGCAGCGTCAGCAGCGCAAACGGCACGGAATTTTTGAGTACCTGCAGCAGCAGCCCCGAAAGCGGTTGCAGCGTCATGTCGGTGGATTTTAGTGCCACCACCAGCCAGCCGGTGGTGGGAACAACCGCGTAACCGGCCAGTCGTCCGGCCCCCTCTTCATCCAGCTGCAATTGGCCGTTGCTATTCTCTTTGCGATCGCGATCGCTCACGACCTCAGGCAGCGTTTTACCGATCAGTTGGCTGTTGTGGTGATAAAGCACCTGATTATTGCGATCCAGGACAAACACGCGCGTCCCGTCGCGGTAAAACTGTTCGCCCAGCAGTTCATTCAGGATGCTTTTTTTCTTCAGATAAATGGTGCCACCGACATAACCAAGATAGCGCCCTTCGCTGTTCCACACCGGCCATGAGACAAACACAATCAGATTATTGGCCGCTGAAACAGAGGGGCGGCTAACCAGCGGCTGGCGCTGCGCCAGCGCCTCGCGTGAGGCCTGACTGGTAAGCTGAATCCCTTTTAGCATCAAGGATTCAGGCGAAATCGCTTTCACCACGCCGTTGCTGTCTACCACCGCCACGGAATTGAAGCTGCTGGTCTGCTCGCGCAGGCGGTTGACTTCCTGCTGTGCCAGCGCCGGGTTATCGAAGTCCTGCCCTAACAAATTGGCGCTATAGTGCAGCTGTGACTGCGCCAATTGAAAAAACACTTCGGTGGTGGACGCCAGCTTCGTGGCATAGGCGCGATTCGCCGCCAGCGTGCTTTCAATCAGTACCATACGCTGCACGCGCCAGGTGGCATAAAGCGCGTTGGCTAAGGTGATGACAATACTGGCAATCGCCAGGAGCGCAATAAGGGTGCGAAGATCCTTTTTGGGCCAGGCGCGCATTAGCATGCCGCAGCCGTTTGGAGAAAAAAAGTTGTCATGTGCGCGCCTGAGGCTCTTGTGGTCGATGGGGTGCCGACCCTGGTGAAAAGATCCCTAATTGTACACCGAGAAGTGAAGCTAATCACGGTACTGAATCAACGGCGCGCAGAAATAACCGCGGTGGGCGCGATGCTAATCCACCAACCCGTGCGCATCATAAAACGGCCACGGGCCGGGGTAATCGCCAATCGCACACTGGTGGGTGCTCATGCCCTGCTGCGGCTGCCAGCGATGCAGCAGAAAGCCGGGCGGTTCCAGGACAAAATGGGCAGGCCCCGCCGCTGAAAAATCCAGCGCGACCTGATGCGATACGCCGGGTGCCACGCAGGCGAGCGTGCCGGCAAATCGCACCTGTACCGCACGGTGCAAATGCCCGCTGAGCACGCGCTCCACCTGAGCATGACGTTGAATGACCGCCGCCAGCGCTTCGGCGTTACGCAGCGGCTGTTGATCCATATGCTCAATGCCGCAGAAAAAAGGCGGATGGTGCAGAAACACCAGCGTAGGCAGCTGTGGCGCACGCTCAAGCTGCTGCTCAAGCCATGTCAGCTGCGCCTCATCCACAAACCCCCACGGCTGCTGTGGCACGCTGGAGTCGAGTGCCAGCAGCTGTACCCCCTTAACCTCCAACTGCCAGTGCAGCGTTTCGCCCTGCTGCAAGTAGACGTGATCGGGAAAGGCGGCGCGTAAACGCTGGCGATCGTCATGATTACCCGGCATCAGCCTGAACGGCAGCGTCAAGCGCGCCAGCGCCTCGCGCAGCGTCTGGTACGCTTCCGCAGTACCAAAATCCACCAGATCGCCACTGACCACCACCATATCTGGGCGCGGCATCAGGTCGTTGAGCGTGGTAATAGCCCGATGCAGCGCGGCCAGCGTGTCTACTTTTTTATAGGACAAGCGTCCCTGCGCTTTAATGTGTAAGTCACTGATATGCGCAATCAGCGTCATTGGCTGAGACATCGCAGCGCTCCTTATGTGGGTGAAAATTGCAGCGCCGCTTCCTGCGCCAGCATCCAACTTACCGACTGTCCTGGCCGCCACGCCTCGCGCGCGTGCCGATCTACCTGCATCGGCTTCGGCAGGCCGATGTCGATCATCAGCCGCTGCGATGCGCCCAGAAACGTACTGGAGAGAATCACGCCGTGACGCGTATAGCGAGGCTCACTGGCAAGCAGCACGTCCTCTGGACGGCAAAAGCGCCGCGGCTCACCGCGCGCATCAACCTCAATACAGTTAATGGCCCCGACAAAATCGGCCACGAACGGGGTTGCCGGACGCTGGTACACATTCTGCGGTGTATCGATCTGTACCAGCCGCCCCTGCTCCATCACCGCAATGCGGTCGCCCAGCGCCATCGCTTCCTGCTGATCGTGCGTGACATACACCGCCGTAATCGCCAGCTGTTTCAACAGGTCACCGATCTCCATACGCAGCCGATCGCGCAAACGTGCGTCCAACGCCGCCAGCGGCTCATCAAACAGCAGCACGCGCGGACGAGCGGCCAATGCGCGCGCCAGCGCCACGCGTTGTTTCTGTCCCCCGGAGAGCTTATCTATACTGCGCTGCGCCAGCGCGCCAAGATCCACTAGCGCCAGCATCTCCGCCACGCGCGCGTCACGCTCAGCGCGCCCCACGCCCTGCATTTTCAACCCGTAGGCCACGTTCTGCGCCACGTTAAGATGGGGAAACAGCGCGTAGTTCTGGAACACCATGCCGACATTGCGCTTCTCAATCGGCAAGGCGGTCACGTTGCGATCGTCGAACCACACTTCGCCACCCGCGTCGCAGCGTTCCAGCCCGCTAATGATGCGCAGCGTCGTGGTTTTGCCGCAGCCGGACGGTCCGAGTAGCACCAGCGTTTCGCCGGAATGAATCGTCAAATCAAGCGGATGTAGCGCCTGGTGGTGATGGAAGTGACGCGCACACTGGCGCAGCGTCACGGTAACCGCAGCGTGATTCATGCTGTCTCCTTAGAGGTGCGCGACACCGCGCGATTGAGCCAGTGATTAAGCCCGTTGAGCATGAGCAACAGCGGCAAAATCAGCAGAATAAAAAGCAGCGTATAAGCCGAACCCACCTCCAGCCGCAGCGAGGCGTAGCTATCCGCCAGGCCGACCGGCAAGGTTTTGGTCAGCGGAGTGTGGAGCATCCACGTGATGTTGAACTCGCCCACCGACAGCGTAAACACCATAAACGCGCCGGCCAGAATGCCGTTGCGGCAGTTGGGGATCACCACGGAGAAAAAGCGTTGCCAGCCACGGGCCCCCAAGCTGGCGGCGGCCTCTTCCAGCCGCGGCATGTCGATTGCCTGCATCACCGCCAGCACCGGACGCACCATAAATGGCAGGGTAAAGAGTACGTGACCAATCAGGATAAACAGCCAGCTTCCGCGCAGCGCAGAAAACTGCCCGTAGAGCAAAATGATGCCAAGGGCGGTCGCGAGGCCCGGCAGCGCGACGGGTAGCATCAGACACTCTTCTATCCGAGCGGCCCAGCGTCTCGGCGCTTTCAACAATCCCCATGCAGCGGGCACGCCAATGGCGAGCGTGACCAGCAGACAGCAGAGGGCGATTAACAGCGAGAGCCAAAACGTGTCGCCGTAAAGTTGCCATACCTGTATCACCCACTGGAGCGTAAAACCGCTGCGCAGGCCAACAAAATAGTTTTGGGTCACCCCCGCCAGCATCGACAGCACCACCGGCACAATCATAAACAGCGCGGTGACGGTGGTAACCAGCAGCTGCAGGTAAAATAAACCACGCCGTTTCATGTTGGCTCCCTGTGCGTCAGCGCCCGCGCCAACATCAGCGCCAGCCAGGCGACACCGCCCATCACCACGGACAGCGCGGCGGCAGTAGCGAAATTCGCATAGTTGGTGAACTCACCATAAATCGTGAGCGGCAGCACGGAGAGATCGGTGCCCAGCGTAAAGGCGGTGCCGAACGCCCCCATGCTGGTGGCGAAACAGAGCGCGCCAGTGGAGAGCAGCGCTGGCCGCAACCCCGGAACAATCACGTCACAGATGATGTGCCACTGGCTTGCCCCCAGCGATCGCGCGGCCTCCTCTAACGCGGTATCCAACTTTTCACTGGCCGCGACCAGCGTGACGATGGCGCGCGGTAGCGAAAAATAGAGATAACCGATAAACAGCCCGGTCAGCGAGTACGCCAGCGTCCAGCGCGTGTGCAGCAGGTTCATGCTGATCTGCGCCAGCAGGCCCTGACGCCCGGCCAGCATCACCACCAGAAACCCGACCACCACGCCAGGAAACGCGAGCGGAAAGGTCAGCAGCGCCAACAGCGCACTACGGCCGGGAAAACGCTGACGCGCCAGAAAGCAGCCCACCGTGGCGGCAATCATCAACGTCACCAATGTCACTGTCAGCGACAGCAGCACGGTATGCAGCAGGCTCACCAGATACTGCGACTGTGAAATGACCGTCCAATATCCGCTGTGCTGAGTACTGCGATCGGCTTGCATGCCCATCTGCAACAGTCTGGCAAACGGCAACAGCCAAAAGGCGCAGAAGAACAGCAGCGCAGGCAACATCAGCCAGCCCCACGCACGGTGTGAGCGTCTTATGCGTCGCTGTGTCAGCGTTAACGTGTCTGCAAGCACCATCAGCGGATCTCGCTCAGGTAGCGGGCGGAGAACGCTTTTTGTGCGTCAGCCATCTGCGAATAATTCACGGTTTGCGCACGAGCATAGTCGCTGTCCGGCAGGAACAAGGCTTTGGCGCTTGCCGACATCGCCGACGGGCGCACCGGGCGTAAGAACGCATTCGCCCAAAGCGCCTGGCCTTTGTCAGAGAGTACGTAATCGATCACTTTCTTGCCGTTGGCCTCATGCGGCGCGTGCTTCACCAGGCTGATAACGTAAGGGACGGTGACCGTGCCCTCTTGGGGGATCACAAACGCCACGTTCGCGTGGTCTTTGTATTTGGCACGGTAGGCGTTGAAATCGTAGTCGAGCAGGATAGGAATTTCGCCGGAAAGCACGCGGGCGTAAGCCGTCTGCTTGGGCACGATCGGCTGGTTAGCCTGCAATTTTTTAAACCAGCTCAGCGCCGGGGCAAAGTCCTGCATCGTGCCACCTTTGGCCTGATTGACCGCTACCGCCGCAACATAGCCGACAAAGGCGCTGGCCGGATCAAGATACCCCACCATGCCTTTGTATTCAGGCTTCAGCAGATCGTCCCACGAGCGCGGTATGGGCGCGCCGCCCAGCGCGTCGACGTTAACCATAAAGCCCAACGTACCCGAGTGCAGCGCCACCCATTTACCGGCGGGATCTTTCATACCTGACGGAATGTCATCCCAGTGGGCAGGCTGATACGCGGCGGTGACGCCCGCTTTATCAGCCTGAATGCCGAAGCTGACGCCGTAATACACCACGTCGGCAACCGGATTGCCCTGCTCCGCCACCAGCTGTGCGAGCGCCTGGCCTGAGTTTTTGTTGTCCTGCGGCACCACGATGCCCGTCTCTTTAGCAATGGCTTTGAGCTGCGTTCCCCAGTCTGCCCATTCAGGTGGGCAGTTATAACAAATGGCGGTTTCCGCCGCGCGGGTCGGCAGACTCAGCAGCGAAGCGGCGATAAACGCAACGGTGCCGATAATGACTTTGACTTTTTCATAGCGCGTCATAGCGATTTCCTGGAAGTGGCGAGCAAACAAAAGGAGGCGCGGCAACGCTTTCACCGCGCCGTAAATGGTGTGCCAGTACGCGACGGTCATCGCGGGCGGGCTGTAACAACATCTCAATCGCCGCGTTACCGAGACGATCTGCTGGCTGTACTACGCTGGCCAGCGACGGCGCAATTTGTTCGCCAATCGCCACGCCATCAAACCCCATCACCGACAGCTGCTGCGGGACGCGCACGCCGGCACGCGCGGCGGCTCCCATCAGGCTTATCGCGAGGAGATCGTTGGTGCAGACCACCGCGCTAAGCGGCGCCGCGCCGCGCAGATGTGGCGCCAGTAAAGAAAATTCGGAGTGGGTATGGCTGCGCATCTCGATCACCGGTCGCGCCTGGTGTCCGGCCGCACGCATCGCCTCACAGTAGCCTTGATAGCGCAGTCGAGCGCGGTCGGACTGCAACATCGGCCCGGCCACCATGCCAATGTTCACGTGGCCAAGCGCCAGCAGTGCGTTTGTGGCCTCGCGCATCGCCGCGTGGTTATCCACGTACACCGCGCGCCACGGATGGGTCTGCGGCACGTTATGCGCCAGCACAAACGGCATGCCAGCGTCCTGTAGCGTTGTCAGTACCGCGCTGCTGTCCGCATCCGCCACGGTTAACACCAGACCCGCCACGCGTTGGCGCAGCATATGCTCGACAATTACCGCTTCGCGTTCGGGTTGATAATCGCTGGTCGCCACCAGCAGCCCATATCCCGCCGCGCGCGCGCGCAGCTCCATGGCCTGTAGCTGATGGGAAAAAATAGGATTAATCAGTGAAGGCAGTAAGACACCTAGCGTGGTCGAATTTTGCGTCCGCAACTGACGGGCAATATGATTGGGGCGAAACCCCAGCAGGTCAGCAGCATCCAGCACTTTCTGCAAAGTGGCAGGACGCAGTAGATGCGGATCGGAAAAGGCACGCGCCGCCGTTGCGCGTGATACGCCAGCCCGCTTCGCTACCTGCACTAAATCCGTCATCTTCGCCTCGTCTGCTTGCAATGAGATCGATCTCATCGGCGCATAAACTAGCGGTAACGTGTGACAGGAACATCGCGGCAAAGTGACGGAGAGATGACAGCAGCGAACGCTGCTGTCGAGGCGCCATTACAGCACGAGGATGGCGTAGCCTTCATTTTGTAGCGTGGCAACCGTGGTACCGCTGGAAATCGTATGCGTCACCCGCGTATCGATCCAGTTACGCTCCAGCTGATGAAACGCCACCGATTGATCGCAAATCGTGACCTTCACGCCGGCTTTTTCCAGCTCATCAATCAGTTTGAGATTCGGGTTGTCGCTGCCGTAGGCTTTCTTGAACTGTTCGTTGTTAAGCGCAGCGGGCACCGCATCGCTGTTAATGGAGACCACGAAATTCAGCTTGTCGAGCGGAACGCCTGCCGCGTAATACAGGTTAGTCACGCGTGCGACGCGCTCAAGGCCCAGATTAGGCTTGTGGATGTCCCCTTCGTTACGGTTAATTTGGAAGACAATTTTGTTGCTCAAACCAGGTGTGGTCGCCGGATTGTAGTCAGGCACATTCACAAAGTGAATTTTCCCGTACCCCTCAATCGCGGGCGTGCTCCAGAAATCAGCCGGTTCGGTTTTTTGTTCGGCAAATTTACCGCTGATTTTCGATGCCCACTCAGGCAGTTGCAGCAGGTTTCCGCCGACAAAACCCGCTAACGCGGCAATCACCACATACGATACTGGACGCATTACATTTCTCCTCAACCATAAAAAAAGATGCCGGTGACCGGGCAGCGCTGCTGCGCCTGTCAAACCGCATCAAAATGGGCGGCGCCTTGCCAGCGGGCAGGCGTAAGGCCTTCCCGCCCGTCCGCCTTAAAGTGCGTTATCTATACCACAGCGAACGCAGCGCTAAACGCCCAGCCTACTGGGCGGCGGCACCGCTTTCTGGCAGAAACGCCGCGCCGTTCGGCGCAACGAATCAAGACGTTGATGGAGGCCCTCTCACCGCTCTCACTATGATTGGTCGTGATAAAGGCGAGCATGACAATGCAGCTAAGGTTGTCGCCAGCCGGTTTCGCGACCAGTCTTAACTGTGCGCCCTGGCCGTGAGGCTGCCGACACGATAAACAATGCTGATAGATGACACCGGTACAATGGGGGGAATCACGGCCGTTTTTCAGACTAAACCTGGAAAAATTCGTGCCAAGTTCAATATTTTTGAGTGAATTTACGTAACTTTAAGCAAAAAAGATCATTGAGCGCCGTTGGGCCGTGCTAAAGCATTCAATTTTTTACTGCAATTTTTGCTCACTTCGCCAAAATACCGCCTCACTGCAGTGCAGGTGAGCTTCGTGCTGCCTCAATCGCGTTCAGGCGCGGTGCGCGCGCAGCGTGTTTTTTTGCGGCCCCGTCGCTTGCTTGCGTGATGCGCTTGTCTAAGATAGAGCCCGACGGACACCGCATTTCGCGCAGCATCCCTGAACGCGCGCCCGATTCGCTGGCGGCAACATTTACAGGATCAAGGCATGTTAAACCGGTTGAAAAAAACAGCGTTGGCGACGCTCTTTCCCGCTCTGCTGCTCACGGCCGCGCTGCCCTCTCGCGCCGACCTGAGTGATACCCTGCCTGACATGGGCACCACCGCAGGCTCCACGCTTTCGATTAATCAGGAACTGCAAATTGGCGATTTCTATGTGCGTCAGCTGCGCGCCAGTGCGCCGCTGATTAACGATCCGCTGCTGAACCAATACATTAACGAACTGGGCCAGCGCCTGGTTGCCCACGCTTACTCGGTGCGCACGCCTTTTCACTTTTTCCTGATTCAAAATGATGAGCTGAACGCGTTTGCCTTCTTTGGTGGCAACGTAGTGCTGCACGCTTCGCTGTTTCGCTATACCGACAATGAAAGCCAGCTAGCGTCGGTGATGGCGCACGAAATCTCACACGTGACGCAGCGTCACCTGGCGCGCGCCATGGAAGAGCAGAAGCGCAATGCCCCGCTGACGTGGGTCGGCGCCTTGGGATCGATTTTGCTGGCCATCGCCAGCCCTCAAGTGGGCATGGCCGCGCTCACCGGGACGCTGGCAGGCACCCAGCAAGGTATCATTAGCTTTACGCAGGGCAATGAACAGGAAGCGGATCGCATTGGCATTCAGGTGCTGCAACGCGCCGGTTTTGACCCGCAGGCGATGCCGAACTTTTTGCAGAAGCTGGCAGACCAAAGTCGCTTCTCCTCCAAACCGCCGGAGATCTTACTCACGCACCCGCTGCCAGACAGCCGTTTGGCGGACGCGCGTAATCGGGCCAATCAGATGCGTCCTGTGGTGGTGCAGTCCAGCGAAGGCTTTTACCTGGCCAAAGTGCGCGCGCTCGGCATGTATTCTACCGGACGCAATCAGCTCACCGACGACTTGCTCAACGAATACGCCAAAGGCAACACGCGCGAGCAAATGGCCGCGCAGTACGGACGCGCGGTGCAGTTCTTGCAGGCCAAAAGTTTTGAGAACGCCAAAAAAATCATTGCCCCGCTATTGGCCAAACAGCCTGATAATGTCTGGCTGCTGGATATCATGACCGACATCGATATCGGTCTGCACCAGCCCCAGCAGGCCATTGCGCTGTTAACGGCCGCCAAGGGCAGCAGCAGCAATCCGGTATTGCAGCTGAACCTGGCGAACGCCTATGTCGAAGCAAAACAGCCTGCCAACGCCAGTCGCATTTTGAATCGCTACACCTTCGCCCACGCCGATGACGTCAATGCCTGGGATCTGCTGGCGCAGGCGTCAGCGATGCAGGGGCTGCGCGATGAGGAGCTGTCGGCACGCGCGGAAGGCCTGGCCTTGAACGGCCAGCTCGATCAGGCGATCACCACGCTGAGCAGCGCCAGCGCCCAAGTGCCGCTGGGCAGCCTCAAACAAGCGCGCTACGATGCGCGTATCGATCAGTTCCGGGAGCTGCAAAAGCGCTTCCGCCAATACCAAAAAGGTTAAGCAGAATGGTGCGTATTTATCACAATCCGCGCTGCAGCAAGAGTCGCGCCACGCTGGCGCTGCTGCAGGCGCAGGGGCTGGAGATTGAAGAAGTGCGCTATCTGGAGACGCCGCTGGATCGTGCCACGCTGAAAACGCTGCTGCGTCAGCTGGGTATGCAGAGCGCACGCGAGGTGATGCGGCGGGGTGAAGAGGCGTATGCACAACAGGATTTAGACAACCCGGCGCTGAGTGAGGATCGCCTGCTGCAGGCGCTGATAGAAACGCCAATTTTGCTCGAGCGGCCCATTGTGGTCAACGGCGAGCGGGCGCGCATCGGCCGACCACCCGAGGCGGTACTGGCGATCCTTTAAAGTTCCAGCGCTTCTTTCACGAACGGAATGGTGAGCTTGCGCTGCGCGCTGATGGAGGCGCGATCGAGGCGATCCAGCGTATCAAACAGCGTGCGCATTTCACGGTCAAGGCGCTTCAGCAGGAAGCGTCCGACATCTTCTGGCAGCTCAAAGCCGCGCAGTCCAGCGCGCAGCTGCATCGCCTGCAATTTGTCCTCGTCAGACAGCGGCTGCAGGCGGTAAATCTGCCCCCAGTCGAGGCGCGAAGCCAGGTCAGGCAAGCCCAGATTGAGCTGACGCGGCGGGCGATCGCCGGTGATCAACAGCCGGGTTTTCCCCAGTTCCAGAATGCGGTTGTAGAGATCAAAGATCGCCATTTCCCATTCGGGATCGCCGGCGATGCACTCAATATTATCGATGCACACCAGCGCCAGGTTTTCCATGCCTTCCAGCACCTCCGGCACAAACCAGGTGCGCTTATCCAGCGGCACGTAGCCCACGGCTTCCCCGCGCGCGGACATCTCCGCGCAGGCCGCATGCAGCAAATGGCTGCGCCCGCCGCCTTCGCGTGACCAAAAATAGAGATAGCTGCCGTGCTGCTGCGCGAGCGCGCCCTTGAGCGCGGCTAACAGCGCTGGATTTTCCCCCGGCCAGAAACTGGCAAAGGTTTCATCATCGGGTAAATAGAGTGGCAGTGAGAGCTGTGCCGGCGTGTTCAGAAGTACCTCAACGGATGAGCGGGCAGAAAACGGCGCAAGTTTAGCACGATCCTTAGCGCAGGCAAAACGGGCTTCCGTGCCCGCGCGTGGACGCTATGCGTCGCGCTTCTCTTCCGCGTCCAGAATCACCTCTTCTGGGCGTAACAGGCTGATAATGCGGAAAATCAGCGCCAATGCTACGCCCACCAACGTGGCCAGCGCCATCCCTTTCAACTCCGCCGCGCCGATGTGCACTTTGGCCCCGCTGACGCCAATGATCAGAATCACTGACGTCAGGATCAGGTTCTGCGCTTTGTTGTAATCCACTTTGGATTCAATCAACACGCGGATACCGGAGGCGCCAATCACGCCGTACAGCAGCAGCGATACGCCGCCCATCACCGGCACCGGGATCGCCTGGATCGCTGCCGCCAGTTTCCCGACGCAGGAGAGCAGAATGGCGAAGATCGCCGCGCCGCCAATGACCCACGTGCTGTAAACGCGGGTAATGGCCATCACGCCAATATTCTCACCGTAGGTGGTGTTAGGCGTGGAGCCAAAGAAGCCGGAAATCAGGGTGGACAACCCGTTGGCAAACATCGAGCGATGCAGGCCGGGATCGCGGATTAAATCCTTCTTCACGATATTGGCGGTGACCACAAGGTGACCGACGTGCTCGGCAATCACCACCAGCGCGGCCGGTAAAATGGTGAGCATCGCCGCCCACTCAAAGCGCGGCGTGTAGAAGGTCGGCAAGGCGAACCAGGGCGCGTTTTCCACCGCGCGCCAGTCTACGATGCCCATGGCAGACGAGAGCGCATAGCCCACCAGCACGCCGATCAAAATCGGGATGATCGCAAGAAAACCGCGGAACAGCACCGAGCCAAATACCGTCACCGCCAGCGTTACCAGGGAAATGGTAATGGTTTTGCCGTCTGGCGCACTGCCCTCTGCGGGCAACAGTCCCGCCATGTTAGCGGCCACGCCCGCCAGCTCCAGGCCAATCACCGCGACAATCGCGCCCATTGCCGCCGGCGGGAACATGACGTCCAGCCAGCCCGTGCCGGCTTTTTTAACGATCAGCGCCACAATGCAGAACAACACGCCGCACAGGATAAATCCGCCCAGCGCCACTTCATATCCCAGCGGCAACAGCAGCAGTACCGGAGAAATAAAGGCGAAGCTTGAGCCGAGGTAGGCCGGGATCTTGCCTTTACAGATAAACAGATACAGCAGCGTGCCCACGCCGTTGAACAGCAGCACGGTCGCCGGGTTGATGTGGAACAGAATGGGCACCAGCACCGTGGCGCCAAACATGGCAAACAGGTGCTGCAGGCTGAGTGGAATGGTTTGCAGGAGCGGCGGGCGCTCGCTTACGCCAATAGCGCGTCTTGTCATCATCTATCCCCTATCCCGCGTGCAGGCAGATGGCGCGCAGCGCTGCGGCCACCTGCATGCGGCTACGGGTTGTTGTTGTGGTGTTTTTTTGCCAAAAAAAAGCCGACTCTCTGGCCGGCTCAATGGTTATTTTGTACCAAAAATCTTGTCCCCGGCGTCGCCGAGGCCAGGAATGATGTAGCCTTTTTCGTTGAGTCCACGATCGATGGAGGCGGTGTACAGCTCCACGTCAGGGTGCGCTTTCTCCAGCGCCGCAATGCCTTCTGGCGCGGCGACCAGCACCAGCACCTTGATGCTGCTGCAGCCCGCTTTTTTCAGCAGATCGATGGTGGCGATCATTGAGCCACCGGTGGCCAGCATCGGGTCCACCACCAGCGCCATGCGCTCTTCAATGTTGGAAACCAGCTTCTGGAAGTACGGCACCGGCTCAAGCGTCTCTTCATCACGGTAAACGCCCACCACGCTGATACGCGCGCTGGGCACGTGCTCCAGCACGCCTTCCATCATGCCCAGACCGGCGCGGAGGATCGGCACCACGGTGATTTTTTTGCCTTTGATTTGATCGACATCCACCGGGCCGTTCCAGCCTTCAATGGTGACGCGTTCGGTTTCCAGGTCGGCTGTGGCTTCATACGTCAGCAGGCTCCCCACTTCTGACGCCAGCTCGCGGAAGCGTTTGGTGCTGATATCATGCTCACGCATCAAGCCCAGTTTATGTTTGACCAGCGGGTGTTTGACTTCCACGATCTTCATGATTGTTCTCCCGGAATGTGTTGAGCTAAAAAAAAATCGCGGGATTATACCGCCTTTTTGTGAATGCGCCACAGGTGATTAGTCAACGCCGAGTGCGTCCGGTATAAGGATGCGCAAAAAAATAGCGCGCTGCAACGGCCGTGAGATCGGACTCGCAAACGTTTGCCTGCGCTGGTAGAATTGCCGCGCTTAATTTTTGCCACCAACCGCAATCGCGTGGGGATTCCGCAGTGACCGACAAAACCTCTCTCAGCTACAAAGACGCCGGCGTTGATATTGATGCCGGTAACGATCTGGTTGACCGCATTAAAGGCGTAGTGAAAAAAACCCGCCGCCCGGAAGTGATGGGTGGGCTGGGCGGCTTCGGCGCGCTCTGTGCGCTGCCGCAGAAATACCGCGAGCCAGTGCTGGTCTCCGGAACCGACGGCGTCGGCACCAAGCTGCGTCTGGCGATGGATTTGAAACGTCACGACAGCATCGGCATCGATCTGGTGGCAATGTGCGTGAATGATTTAGTGGTGCAGGGCGCCGAGCCGCTGTTCTTCCTGGATTATTACGCCACCGGCAAGCTGGATGTGGAGACTGCCTCCGCCGTGATCACCGGCATCGCCGAAGGCTGCCTGCAGTCTGGCTGCGCGCTGGTGGGTGGCGAAACCGCCGAAATGCCGGGCATGTACCACGGTGAAGATTATGACGTCGCCGGTTTCTGCGTGGGCGTGGTGGAAAAGTCGGAGATCATCGACGGCAGCAAAGTGCAGGACGGCGACGTGCTGATCGCGCTGGGTTCCAGCGGTCCGCACTCCAATGGCTACTCGCTGGTGCGCAAAATTCTGGAAGTGAGCCAGACCGATCCTGAAACCAAACAGCTGGACGGCAAATCGCTGGCTGACCATCTGCTGGCCCCTACGCGCATTTACGTCAAAAATATTCTGAACCTGATTGAGCAGGTTGACGTGCACGCTATCGCCCATCTCACCGGCGGCGGTTTCTGGGAAAATATCCCGCGCGTGCTGCCGGACAACACGCAGGCGGTGCTGGATGAGAAAAGCTGGCAGTGGCCGGCGGTATTTAGCTGGCTACAGCAGGCCGGTAACGTCAGCCGCCACGAAATGTACCGCACCTTTAACTGCGGCGTGGGCATGGTGATTGCGCTGAGTCCGGCTGATGCCGATAAAGCGGTACAGCTGATGACCGATGCCGGCGAGCAGGCGTGGAAAATTGGTACCATTATCGCCTCCGACGCCGACGAGCGCGTGGTTATCAATTCATGAAAAAGCTGGTTGTCCTGATCTCCGGCAACGGCAGTAATCTCCAGTCCATCCTCGACGCCTGCACCAGCGGGCGCATTAACGGCAGCGTCGCTGCCGTGTTCAGCAATAAGGCTTCCGCTTTCGGGCTGACCCGCGCGCAGCAAGCGGGCATTCCTGCCCATGCGCTGACTGCCACCGATTATCCCAACCGTGAAGCCTTTGATCGCCAGCTGATGCAGGCGATCGACGCTTACGCCCCCGATCTGGTGGTGCTGGCGGGATACATGCGAATTTTGAGCAGCGCGTTTGTGGCGCACTACCACGATCGTCTGCTCAATATTCACCCCTCGCTGCTGCCGAAATACCCTGGTTTGCACACGCACCGCCAGGCGCTGGAGAACGGCGACACCGAACACGGCACCTCCGTGCACTTTGTCACAGAGGAGCTGGATGGCGGCCCGGTAATTTTGCAGGCGCGCGTGCCGGTGTTTGCCGACGACACGGAAGCGGATGTCATCGCTCGCGTTCAGCATCAGGAGCACGCGATCTATCCGCTGGTGATCGGGTGGTTTATTGACGGGCGTTTGCAGATGCGTGAAGGCATGGCCTGGCTGGATGGCGCCCCGCTGCCCGCCCACGGTTACGCGCACGACTGATTTTCACGTGTGGCTCAGTTTGCGGGTGCGGTCGTCAGCGCCCGTAGACGCTTCGCCTGCTCTCTCTTCTGCCTGAAAGATTTCTCATCTATAGCGGTGTACGGCATTGCTCAGCCAAAGCGTCCGGTAATGTACTCTTCGGTTTTGCGCACGCGCGGGGCGGTAAACATACGGTCGGTTTCATCAAATTCAATCAGCTGACCGCTGTCCATGAAGGCGGTGTAATCGGAGACGCGCGCCGCCTGCTGCATATTGTGCGTCACCAGCACCAGCGTAAAGTGCTGCTTTAGCGTGGTCATCAACTCTTCAATCACCAGCGTGGAGATGGGGTCGAGTGCCGAAGTCGGCTCATCGAGCAGCAGCACTTCCGGTTCGATGGCGATGGCGCGGGCAATCACCAGCCGCTGCTGCTGCCCACTTGAAAGCGTCAGGGCATTCTGCCCCAGTTGATCCTTGACCTCGCTCCACAGCGCCGCCGCTCGCAGGGCGCGCTCGCAGGCGGCGTTCAGCACCCGGCGATCGCGCACCCCCTGCAAACGCAGGCCGTACACCACATTTTCGTAGATCGACTTGGGAAAGGGATTGGGCCGCTGAAACACCATGCCGATGCGACGGCGCAGCGCCGGCAGATCCTGGCTGGGCTCGGTAATAGCCAGCTGATCGAGCCCGATCTCCCCCTCAATACGGCAGCCGTCAATCACGTCATTCATGCGATTAAAGCAGCGCAGCAGCGTGGATTTGCCGCAGCCGGAAGGGCCGATCAGCGCCGTGATGCGATTTTTCGGGATCTGCAGCGCAATATTATTCAGCGCCTGGCGGTCGCCGTACCACAGCGACAGCTGATTAACGGTAAGCGCAATGTCGTAATCGGGCGTCATGAGAAAACCTTCTAGGGCAGCATAAGCCGGTAGCGCTCGCGCAGCCGATGGCGCAGCGCCATTGCCAGCACATTGAGCGAAAGAACAATCACCACCAGCAACAGCGCTGTGGCGTAAACCAGCGGTCGATCCGCATCGATATTCGGGCTCTGGAACGCCAGATCGTAAATCTGAAAGCCGAGGTGCATGAATTTGCGATCGAGATGCAGATAAGGAAAGACCGCATCCACCGGCAGCTCGGGAACCATCTTCACCACGCCGACCAGCATCAGCGGCGCCGTTTCGCCTGCGGCGCGCGCCACGGCCAGAATCAGTCCGGTGAGCATGGCCGGCACCGCCAGCGGCAGCACCACGCGCCACAGCGTTTCCGCCTGCGTCGCGCCCAGCGCCAACGAGCCCTGCCGCAGGTTATCCGGGATACGCGATAATCCCTCTTCGGTTGCCACGATCACCACGGGCAGTGTCAGCAGCGCCAGCGTCAAGGCAGCCCACAGCAGTCCGGGCGTGCCAAAAGTGGGATTCGGCAGCGTGCTGGCGAAAAACAGCTGGTCGATCGTGCCGCCCACCAGCCAGACAAAAAAGCCCAGGCCAAATACGCCGTACACAATCGACGGCACGCCGGCCAGATTCACCACCGCGATGCGCACCAGTCGCGTCAAGGCGTTGCGCCCCGCGTATTCATGCAGCCAGATGGCGGCGACGACGCCCAGCGGCATCACAATAACTGACATCAGTAACACCATTAGCACTGTGCCAAAGATCGCCGGAAAGACGCCGTTTTCGCTGCCGCCATCAAGGGGAGAATCACTGACAAACTGGCCAATCTGCCGCAAAAAGTGCTGCACTTTCTGGCCGGGGCTCATGGCGTTGGGATACCAGGCATCCACCACGTTAGCGAGGGGGATGAGATGATCCTGCCCCTGGACATCGCGCAGCACCAGCGTGTCGCGCTGGCTGGCCTGCTGCACCAACGCCAGCTGTTGCGCCAGCGCGCTGAAGCGGCGCTGCAACGCGGCGCGATTGGCTTCATATTCGGATTCAACTTCAGGGGTAAACGCGTTATTGCGCCGCTGCGCCTCGGCCTGTAACTGTAGCGCGTCTAACTGTGCATTGACCCGCGCCATGTCGATACGGCGAATGTCACTGGCCTGCCGCAGTTGTTCGTGCACCTGGTGCAGGCGCTGCTGCAGCAGCGCGTTGCGGTTGCGCGCGGTCAATACCTCATTGTCCTCGCGCAGTTCGATCAGCCAGCCGTATGCGTTTCCGCCGCTGCGGCGCTGGAGCACGATGGCGTCCGCAGGGCGGCGCATTTTGGCCGCCCCTTCGCTAACTAAGAGGCGGAAATCGGGTGCCGCAAAGTCGCGGTTGCCGGTTTTCACCGTGTAGTGCCAGCGCGAGCCCTGCTGCTTTTGCTGCACGGTTTCTCCCAACACGGTCACCGCCGCGCCCCCGGGGGGCTGAAACAGGTATTGGTCTACCGGATGGGGCCAGAAAGCGCGCAGGCCTTGCCAGCCGAGCAGGCCAACCAGCAGGGTAAATGCCAGCAGGCAAACCGCAACGGCACCGGCGGTCAGCCAGCGCCAGCGATCGTTTTGTCGCATCGCTTTCATCCCTGTGCCTCATGCTGGCTGTAGCGCTGGCGTAAACGTTGCCGAATCAGCTCGGCGACGGTGTTAATCAACAGCGTAAAAATCAGCAGCACCAGCGCGCTTAAAAACAGAATGCGATAATGGGCGCTGCCCGCAGCAGCTTCCGGCATCTCAATGGCGATATTGGCCGAGAGCGCGCGCAGCCCAGCAAACAGCCCGCCTTCACTCACCGGCGTATTGCCCGTCGCCATCAGCACAATCATGGTCTCTCCCACGGCGCGGCCAAAGCCAATCATCAGGGCAGCAAAGATGCCCGCCGATGCGCCCGGCAGCACGACGCGCGTGAGGGTTTGCCAGGGCGTCGCGCCCAGCGCCAGCGAGCCCTGCCCCAGCGCAGCAGGAACGCTGAAGAGCGCATCTTCCGCCAGGGTAAAAATCAGCGGAACCAGCGCAAATCCCATCGCCAGCGCCGCCACCAGCAGGTTGCGTTGCTCATAATGCGCCAGCCGCGCGCCGGCGTCAGGCCAGAGCTGCGTGGGCAGCCATAGCGTCAGCAGCGTCACGGCCAACAGCAACGGCAGCAGCAGGAGCACTTCGCTGCCGGGACGCCGCCAGCGCGCGGGCAGACGCGGAGTGAGTTGTCCGCAGAGCAGCAGCGTCGCCGCCAGCACCAGCGGCAACAGCAGTACGCCCGGCAGGGCGCTGCTGACGTGCGGCGCCAGCCAGACGCCCGCAATCAGCCCGACCACAACGCTTGGCAGCGCGCTCATCATTTCAATGCCGGGTTTGACCCAGCGGCGCAAGCCTGGCGACATAAACCACGCGGTATACATGGCCGCCGCCAGCGCCAGCGGCGTGGCGAACAGCAGCGCCAGCGCGGCGGCTTTGAGCGTGCCTATCACCATCGGCATCAGGCTAAATTTTGCCTGATAGCTGTCACCCGCGGCAGTGGATTGCCACACCCAATCCGGCTGCGGATAGTTTTCGTACCACACTTTCTGCCAGAGGTTGCGCCAGGTGAAATCTGGCCACGGATTATCCAGCACGAACGGCTGCCACTGCCCTGCCCGCTCCACGATTAGCCGGTCGCCGCGCGCGGAAAACGCCAACGCCGTAATGCCCGGCGCAAACTGGCGCGACAGAATCGGCCCCGCTTGCTTGCTGGCGAACAGCCGTACCCAGCCCTGCGACGTGAAAGTGGCAAAAACCCGACGCTGTGGCTCCGTCACCACACCCTGCGCCTGCTCACTCGCCTGGTAACGATGAATGGCATGCAGGCGAGGCCCCTGGTCGCCCACAATAGCAAACCACTGACTGACGCCCTGGGCATCCTGAATGAGTAACGTGCGCCCTCCGGCCAGCATATGCAGGCTTTGCGGCGGCTGGCTTAGCGTTTGCGTTTCGCGCAGCTGGGCGCCCGACGCGGAGATTTGCCAGACGTTAAGCAAACGTCCCTGCACGGCAAAAAGCAGCGAACCATCCGGTGACAGCAGCAGGCGATCCGCCTGCTCATTCGGCAACACGATTTGCGTCACCGTGGCGCGATCGCGCAGCGTCATCAGCGTGATCCCCGCAGGCGTTTGCAGCGCAAGCCGCCACTGCTGGTCATCCAGTGTCGCCAGCGCCATGGTGCTCACCGTGCCTTGCAACAGGCGCAGCGGGCGATGGCCAAAGGGGAAATCCCACTCACCGTGCTGCTGGCGTACCTGCGGCTGCATCAACAGCAGCTCGCCATGGATATTGAGCAACACGCTGCGATTGTCGCTGCTGGTTACGGCGGCGTCTGCTTCGCCCGGCAGCGCCAGCGCTTCAGCGGCGGGCTGACCATCCAGCGGAATAAAGCGGGCTTCGCTGCGGCTAATGCGCCATCCCAGACGATCCTCAATGCCGATTGCCAGCGCGGGCGACCGGTCCCACAGCTGCTGTGCAGGCTGCGCATGCAGACCCGGCGCGCTGAACAGCGGTAACACCACCGCGACCAGCCAGAAAAAAAGCAGCAGCATGAGCAGTAAAATGCCCACGCCACACGCCGTGACCATGCGGCGCACCAGCCGATCGACGGCGCGGCGACGACGGTCACTGAAGTGGACGGGAATGCGATTTATGCTCATGCAGGCCAGGGGGTTCACGAAGACAGGTGGCTATGTTGCCCGTAGCTGATTGATAAGACAACTGTTGACGTTGGACAAGCTTGCCATACTCTCGCCATAATGGTGATGGACACTGAGCGGAGCCGCGATTTTGCGACATTTTCCGCCGGACATTCCGTCCAGCAACAGCCTTACGGAGTCAGAATGGGTCAGGAAAAGCTGTATATAGAAAAAGAATTAAGCTGGTTAACCTTCAACGAACGCGTGCTGCAAGAAGCGGCCGATAAGAGCAATCCGCTGATCGAGCGCATGCGTTTTTTAGGCATCTATTCCAACAATCTCGAAGAATTCTATAAAGTCCGCTTTGCCGATGTAAAACGGCGCATCCTGATCGGTGAAGAACAAGGCACCCCGACGCCGCTGCGCCATGTGCTCAAAAAAATTCAGCAGCGGGTACAGAAATCGGATCAGGAGTTTGACGCCCTCTACAACGATCTGCTGCTGGAAATGGCGCGTAATCAAATCTTTCTGATCAACGAACGTCAGCTCTCGACCAATCAGCAAGAGTGGCTGCGCCACTACTTCAAGCATCAGTTGCGTCAGCACGTGACCCCCATTCTCATCAATCACGACACCGACCTGATTGAGTTTCTGAAAGACGACTACACCTACCTGGCGGTGGAGATCATTCGCGGCGAAGAGATTCGTTACGCGCTGCTTGAGATCCCGTCGGACAAGGTGCCGCGCTTTGTCAACCTGCCGGCGGAGTCGCCGCGTCGTCGCAAGCCAATGATTTTACTCGACAACATTCTGCGTTACTGCCTGGATGATATTTTCAAAGGCTTTTTTGATTTCGATGCGCTTAATGCTTACTCCATGAAAATGACGCGCGACGCCGAATATGACCTGGTGACAGAGATGGAGTCGAGCCTGCTGGAACTGATGTCCTCCAGCCTCAAGCAGCGCCTGACCGCCGAGCCGGTGCGCTTTGTTTATCAGCGTGACATGCCCGACGCGATGGTGGAGATGCTGCGTCACAAGCTCTCCATCTCCAATTACGACTCCATCGTGCCCGGCGGCCGCTATCACAACTTCAAAGATTTCATTGGTTTCCCTAACGTCGGTAAAGCCAACCTGGAAAATCGTCCACTGCCGCCGATTCGCCATATCGGTTTTGATGGCTTCCGTAACGGTTTTGATGCGGTGCGTAATCGCGATGTGCTGCTTTACTACCCTTACCACACCTTTGAACACGTGCTGGAGCTGCTGCGTCAGGCATCCTTCGATCCCAACGTGCTGGCGATCAAAATCAACATTTACCGCGTGGCAAAACATTCGCGCATCATGGATGCGATGATCCACGCGGCGCACAACGGCAAAAAAGTCACCGTGGTGGTGGAGCTGCAGGCGCGCTTTGACGAAGAAGCCAACATCCGCTGGGCCAAGCGCCTGACTGAAGCGGGCGTGCACGTGATTTTCTCGGCGCCGGGCCTGAAAATTCACGCCAAGCTTTTCCTGATTTCTCGCCGTGAAGGTGACGAAGTGGTGCGCTATGCCCACATTGGCACCGGTAACTTCAATGAGAAAACCGCACGCCTTTATACCGACTATTCGCTACTGACCGCCGATGCGCGTATTACCAATGAAGTGCGCCGCGTGTTCAACTTTATTGAGAACCCGTATCGCCCGGTGTCGTTTGAACACCTGATGGTGTCGCCGCAAAACTCACGCGACATGCTCTACCGACTGATTGATGCAGAAATTGCTAACGCACAGCAGGGGAACCCGTGCGGCATCACGCTCAAGGTCAATAATCTGGTGGATAATGGCCTGGTTGATCGACTTTACGCCGCCTCGTCGGCCGGGGTAAAAATCAATCTGCTGGTGCGCGGCATGTGCTCGCTGATCCCTGACCTGCCTGGTATCAGCGAAAATATTCGTATTACCAGTATCGTTGACCGCTATCTGGAGCACGACCGCGTCTATATTTTCGAGAGCGGCGGCGATAAAAAAGTGTTTCTGTCTTCAGCCGACTGGATGACGCGTAACATTGATTACCGTATAGAAGTGGCGGTGTCCGTGCTGGACCCACGCCTGAAGCAGCGCATTATCGATATCATGGCCATTTTGCTGAGCGATACGGTGAAAGCACGCATCGTGGACAAAGAGCTGACTAACCGTTATGTTCCGCGCGGCAATCGCAAAAAGGTGCGAGCGCAGCTGGCGATCTACGACTACATCAAGCAACTGGAACAACCTGAATAACGCCTATGCCAATCTCTCATAAAAATACGCCGAAGCCGCAGGAGTTTGCTGCGATTGACCTCGGCTCTAACAGCTTCCACATGGTGATTGCCCGTGTGGTGGATGGTGCGTTACAGGTGCTGGGTCGCCTGAAGCAGCGCGTGCATCTGGCCGACGGTCTGGATGCGCAAAATCGCCTGAGTGAAGACGCCATTGAGCGCGGCTTGAGCTGTCTGGCGCTGTTTGCCGAACGCCTGCAAGGGTTTAGCCCGGCCAACGTCACCATTGTGGGCACCCACACGCTGCGCATCGCCACCAACGCGGAAACCTTTCTGCAGCGTGCCGCCGAGGTTATCCCCTATCCAATCGAAGTGATCTCGGGCAACGAAGAAGCGCGTCTGATTTTCATGGGCGTAGAGCACACGCAGCCAGAGAAAGGCCGCAAGCTGGTGATCGACATCGGCGGCGGCTCAACAGAACTAGTGATTGGTGAGGATTTCGAGCCTCAGCTGGTGGAAAGCCGCCGCATGGGTTGCGTGAGCTTCGCGAATCTTTACTTCCCGAAAGGCGACATCACGCCGGAGTACTTCCGTCGCGCGCGCCTCTCTGCGGCACAAAAGCTGGAGACCATGGCGTGGCAGTATCGTCTGCACGGCTGGCAATATGCGCTGGGTGCGTCCGGCTCCATCAAAGCGGCCTGTGAAGTACTGCTGGCCATGGGCGAGAAAGAGAAGCTTATCACGCCCGATTCGCTGGAGATGCTGGTGGCCGAAGTGCTCAAGCATAAATCGTTCAATGCGCTGAGCCTACCTGGCCTCTCGGAGGAGCGTAAGGCGGTGTTCGTGCCCGGTCTGGCGATCTTGTGTGGCGTGTTTGACGCGCTGGCGCTGCGTGAGCTGCGCCTCTCTGACGGCGCGCTGCGTGAAGGGGTGCTGTATGAGATGGAGGGCCGTTTCCGCCATCAGGATATTCGCAGTCGCACCGCACAAAGCCTGGCAAATCACTATGCGATTGATAGCGATCAGGCGCGCCGCGTATTGGAGACCACCGAGCAGCTTTATCAGCAGTGGGAGGCACAGAACCCCAAGCTGGCGAACCCGCAGCTGGCGGCGTTGCTGAAGTGGGCGGCGCTGTTGCACGAAGTGGGATTGACCATCAACCACAGCGGTATGCAGCGCCACTCGGCCTATATCCTGCAAAACTCTAACCTGCCGGGCTTTAATCAGGATCAGCAAATGCTGCTGGCGACGCTGGTACGCTACCACCGTAAGGCCGTGAAACCCGACGAGATGCCGCGTTTCACCCTGTTCAAAAAGAAACAGTTTCTGCCGATGGTGTTTTTACTGCGCCTCAGCACGCTGTTAAATAACCAGCGGCAGGCCACCACGCGCCCCGATTCACTTACGCTGACCACCGACGAAGGCAACTGGACCCTCACCTTCCCGCAGGGTTACTTCAGCCAAAATACGCTGGTACAGCTGGACTTCGAGCGCGAGCAAACCTACTGGAACGATGTCAGCGGCTGGAAACTCACGCTGAAAGAGGAATAATTCGGGCCTGTGGGCCCGTTCACCATGATCACTTCACGTCCTGATACCTATTTCGCCGAAAAATATGGCTTAACGCCGCCCCACTCCGAAGTGGTGGCGGCGCTGCCCAAGCTCACGCCGGGCAACGCACTGGATCTCGGCTGCGGCCGCGGGCGCAACAGCCTGTTTCTGAATCAGCACGGGTTTACCGTTACCGGCTGGGACGATAATCCCACCAGCCTGGCTTCGCTGAACGCCATTGTTCAGCAAGAGCAGTTGCAGAATTTGCACACGCAGCGCTGCGACCTCAACCAGGTACGCTTCAACGGCAGCTATGAGTTTGTGTTTTCCACCGTGGTGATGATGTTTTTGCAGCCACAGACCATTCCGCAGCTGATCGCCGATATGCAGGCCAGCACCCGCAAATACGGTTATAACCTGATCGTGTCGGCGATGGACACCAACGATTATCCCAATACGCAAAACTTTCCGTTTACCTTCAAATCCGGCGAGCTGAGCCACTATTATCGCAATTGGCACATCGTGAAATACAACGAAGAGGTGGGCGAGCTGCATCGGCGTGATGAAAACGGCCAGCGCCTGAAATACCGCTTCGCCACGCTGCTGGCGCAAAAAGCCAGCTATGAATAACGCGCAGGGGGACACCCCCTGCGTTTCTCCGCTGCGCCTATCGACGCCGTGCCCCCCGGGGGCCTGCTTATTTTTCACACAGCGATTGACCTTAAAATCGAACTGTGACTAAATATTACTCCCGCCCACTTGGGTAATGACAGGAACACCTCGCGTGAACAGCGCCATACCTGCACGAAGACGTCACAAAACCAGTAACATGACCCGCATTGTTTTATTCATCAGTTTCCTTATTCTGGCGGGCCGGCTGATCTTTATCATCCCCGGTGCGATCGAGCATCACCAGCAAAAGAAAATCGCCTCTGAATCGGTTACCGCGCCGCCTGGTGCCCGTTAACGGCCATTTGACGCACGCTGCCGCACGCATAACGCCCTGATTTCGCTCAACGCGCTACACTTTGTGTGACTTTACAGACACAAAGGACGCGTTATGTCTGCTTCGCACGCACAAAAACTCTTAGAAACCCGTCAATCCATTCTTCATCTGCTGCTCAGTCAAGACGATCTTGTGGATGTCCTGCTGGACAAATCCGTGGATCTCAATGCGGCCGAGCTGCGCGAGATAACCGGCTGGCGGCACCAGCTTGAACAGGCCATCACGACGCTGCACGCGGCTGACCTCGCCGATATTCTCGAAGCCTTGCCGGAAGAGGCGCGTCAGGCGCTGTGGCGTCTGGTGCCCTCCGAACGGCGCGGACGCGTGCTGGTGGAAGCCTCTGAAACGGTCTGGGACAGCCTAACAGAGGAGATGAGCGACCGGGATATTCTGCGCGCCATCGAGCCGTTGGATATCGACGACCAGGTGTACCTTGCCCGCTATCTGCCGCGTGACCTGACCGGACGTCTGCTGACCACGCTGGAGCCGGACCTGCGCGCACGGCTGCTGGATGTGATTGAGCTCGACCGAGACCGCGTGGGCCGGGTGATGGATTTCAATATTCTCACGGTGCGCGCGGACGTCACGCTGGAAACAGTGCAGCGCTTCCTGCGCAAGCGCAAAAGTATGCCTGCCGGCACGGATAAGCTGTTCATTACCAACGAGCACAACCAGCTGCTCGGCGAGCTACCGCTGACCGATATTCTTCTGAATCAGCCGGATACGCAGGTGGCGAGCGTGATGAACGCACACCCCACCACGTTCCAGCTCAACGACAAAGCCGAGGATGCCGCCAGCGCGTTTGAGCGTTACAACCTGATCTCCGCTGCGGTTATCGATGCCAAAGGCAAGCTGATGGGCCGCCTCACCGTGGAAGATGTGATCGATTTGGTGAACGAGGAGAACGAGAGCAATATCCGTAAAATGGGCGGTATCAGTCAGGAAGAGGACGTGTTTGCGCCGGTGCGCAAAGCGGTGCGCAAGCGCTGGACGTGGCTGGCGATCAACCTCTGCACGGCGTTTATTGCCTCACGCGTGATTGGGCTGTTTGAGGCGACAATTTCACAGCTGGTGGCGCTGGCGACGCTGATGCCAATCGTGGCAGGCATCGGGGGGAATACCGGCAACCAGACCATCACCATGATCGTGCGCGCGCTGGCGCTGCACCAGGTTGAACCGGGTAACTTTTCGTTTTTGATTTTGCGTGAGCTCGGCGTTGCGCTGATCAACGGTTTGTTCTGGGGCAGCATCATGGGCGCCCTGACGTGGCTGATGTATGACAATCTTCAACTCGGCGGCGTGATGATGCTGGCTATGCTGCTGAATCTGCTGCTGGCCGCGCTGATGGGCGTGCTGATTCCGCTATTAATGACCAAAATGAAACGGGATCCGGCGGTGGGCTCCAGCGTACTGATCACCGCCCTTACCGATACCGGCGGCTTCTTTATTTTTCTCGGTCTGGCCACGATCTTTTTGCTGCCGCATTAAGCTCAACCAGAGAACGCCACTTGTAACGCGTGAATAATCACTAACCGGAAGGAGAGCAACGATGTTTACTGTAAATGATTTCGTCCAGGCAAAAACCGGCGGCCCGAAGATGCAGGTATTGCGCGTGGAGGGCGAGAAGCTGTGGTGCGCCCGCGTGGACGATCCGGTCAAAAAAGAGATTGAAGTCAACGCGGACAGCGTTAACCTCTATCACGAAGACGGGGATTTCGGCGTCTGCTGATCTCCCCTGGCGCCGCCATGGCCTTCTCATCGCCGTGGCGGCGTGCGATCAGGGATTATCTTTCTGCACATTGTCCTGCCCAATGCCACCAATAAACGGCAGCCGCAGGCGTAGGGGGGTAAAATCCACCCCCATGTTGAGACCCAGCACGTTCACCTCTACGCCCTCTTCAGCGCCTACCGTTACGCCCAAGACGCCCAGCAGTGAGAGCTGCACACCGCGCCCTGAGGGCGGCAATCCCAGCGGATGCAGCAGCGAACGGTAATCTTTGCCCAGCGCATTGGCGGGCAGATCCAACTTGAGCGCCGGGACTTCACGCCCGATATGCGCCAAAAACGTATTGCTGTTGGGCCCCGGCCACGCGCGGTACGTGGTCGGCCACGGATAACTGCGAATGGCTGCCTCAATCTGCGGGATCAGGGCGGCAGCGGCGTCACCGCGCTGCGTCACCAGCACGCGCGGACGGGCACCGTACCAGTAGCCATCCGCAAGATTGGCGTTGCGTCGCACTTTGTCACCGCTGCCCCAGCTGATCACTTCGTAGCGCGTGTAGCGCGTTTCACCGGCGCGCTTAAAGATGATCCACGGATGCACCGCCACCACCCCTTTCCAGCCGTAGGTCGGCGCCGCGTAGACCTGCACAATCGCCTCGTTAACATAACGCGTGGGATCGGGCGCCAATCCCGCCGAGTCACGCCGCGCGCTGGCCCAGCCACCGCGCGGGCTGATGCCCTCCTCGCTGCGCGTGGCCTGCGCCAAACTGGCCGCCAGCGACAGCAATACCGCGCACAGAAACGCGACTAAAATCACTTTGAACGACAGCATTATCTCATCCAGGAAGCGGTAAACGGGCCCCATCATGCACCGAAACGGGTGAGTTTGTATTTACTAACTATGCGCTGTACGGACGACTTGATAACGATGACATTCCTGAGGCTTATTGATGCCCCCTCCCTTGCAAGGCTTACTCACTGCGCGCTGGATTTATCCACTGAGCGATAAATTCGGCAATCCTCTTTTCAATACGACTCTCGACCGTCCGCAAGCGCAGGATCATTATTCCGCCTTTCGCTAAAATACTGTCTTTCAAGGCATCCCGCGCTGCCTGCTCAGGACGATCGTGGAACCCGCCATCAACCTCAATGACACCCAGAGGCGTCTTACCAATTTTGTAGTAGATGACAAAGTCGCAGCTCGCGCGCGCAATAAAGCTGCGCTCCCGCTCTGTTAAACACGTATCACTCGGTGATACCAGCTGATCCAATTTTATTTGATCGTGGTAAATCAGCTCCCCGCTCGCGTGTTCAGATAAAGCCTCCCGCAGGCACTCAGCCACGATTTGCTCAGATTTATAACGCGAGTCTTGTGGTCTTAAGCGCGTATTTAAACGGGCAAGAGATTGGTCATATTCTCGATAAAGGAGGTCAAAGGCAGACACAACGGGCGCGCGTACCACCTGCTCCTCTTCTGCGTAATACTCAATATGGCGCATTAAAGCGGCGATATGGCGGTTATTTTTGCTAAAGACCTCATCGCCCGTTACCAAAGTAAAACAGTTTTTAGCACGCGAAACGGCCACGTTAATCATGCGGGGATCGTCTACAAAATTTATCCTATCGAGGTGCTGGTTATAACGCTTTTTGTCGAGCACGGTTGAAAAGACGATTTCATCGCACTCCCTGCCCTGAAATTTGTGAACGGTGTCTTTGACGAAATCCTCGGGTAAGTAGTTGCCCGAAAGCATCACTTGAGCACGAAACGGCGCAATAAAGCCGCGGTTTTCATCAGTGACCACCACAGGTTCGTCCGCTTTTTCGAGTACGCTAATCAGTGAATCCAGCTCGCGCAAGTTGGTATTCTGACGCGTATGATTCCCTTTAGCCGTCACGATCAAACGCAGGGCTTTTTCTCCATTGTCCTCAGTCATCGGAATGAGGGCATTATCGTAGAACTGCTGATTGCAAAAATGGATGATTTTAGGATGACAGCGGTAGTGTTCTTTTAACAGTGTTTTAGGCAGCGACGCCTGGAATACATTGATACATGAATCAAGCAAACTGTATCGCTCGCAATCATAAGCTTGCTCAGGCGCAGCCAAACCTAATTTTACGGGGATGTGTGCCAGCTGATGATTATCACCCACTACGATCAGGTTCCTGGCGCACCCAAGCGGCAAAATACCCGGCACGATATCCTGCAGCGAGGCTTCATCAATAATGACGTAGTCAAGAATTGCTCCGGGCGCGATTGAATTCACAATTGAGTGAGTACCGCTTCCTATAATTGGAAACCGCCGAAGGAAAGCATCGAATTGCTGTGAAGTCCGATACGTTTTGGCATCGAATGAGCCTGACGATGGCACGTGCGAGTGCAGATGCTGCTTCAAATAGAGCATGGATGCACGGGTCAACAGCTTCAGCTCTGCGTCGAAATGACCGCGTTCAAGTCGCTTCTGGCAGGCCTGCAACTCTCCCTCTTTATTTTCAATCGCCTTGTCGTAGTAATGCATTTGTAGGGCATGAAATACCGACAAGCGGGCATCTTCATGCGCTAAAGGTTTGGTGCGAAAAACGCCAAATTTAAATAACAGCTCAAGGCGATCTTTCAGGCGGATGCGTTTTTCACCCAAATAAGCAAGGTAAGCCATTAAGTCCGTGGTTTTGCTCGGCGTTAGCCCATATTTGTCCAGGGAAATATTCGTTTGTACGCTGTTCTCACTCTGCCACTGCTGTAAATAGCGACGTTCAATACTGAGCTCGTCGAGTTCAACCTGTAATTGCGCTGCGCGGTTGTAATCATGCAAAGACTGCTTCACATTTTTTAGATGCTGTTGAATCGCTTCCATAGACGGCGCGGGTTCCGGTTCGCCTGAAGGCAAAGACGGCAGTTGCACAAAAAAGTCAGTGCGGTTCTCGGTATTTCCGAGTCTGGCAATGAGATGCCCTAAACCACATTTATCGAGTTTTTCGTAAACGTTTTCTACGGCGGCATTATTGTTAGACAGCACGGCTACGCTCTGACTTTGCAACAAAATATTGGCAATAATATTCAGGATGGTCTGCGTTTTACCGGTGCCTGGTGGCCCCTCAATTACACTGATTTGAGCGCGAAAAGCTTGCTCAACCGCGGCCAGCTGACTTTCATTCAGGCCGAAAGGAAAAATAAGCGCTTGGTCATGCATCAGCGTTCCATTTTGCTTGCTGCAATAGGCCTGCAATGCGGTGCTTGCGCTGTCGGGAAGTTTTTCGAGTTGGCGCACTACGTTCGCAGCAATACCCTGATCAAGCTTCGACTTCGCGCAAGCCTGACGCGCCCTTGCCACCGCTAAAAAGTAGTCAAACACCTTCGTTTTTTTAAGACCCGTTGACGCGGCAAAACGAATGTCATCCATCTTATAGACGTAAGGTTTTCTACTTTCAGGGTAATAAACGACGGCATAACGCTCACCATAGATCATAACCTTCATTACTGGCGTGACGATGCTGCTACCCGGCTTGGCCAGTAATACCTCATTCAGCTCTCGGTAAGGACTCACACGACAATCACTCAGCGGGCGCGTGAATGTTTTTTTCGATGGGTAATGACAGGTCAACTGCAACGCTTCATATTTATCGCTCCAGTAAATTACCCAGTCGCTGATCTGCGCCGTTTTCTCCACGTTGCCCATGTGAATCGAAACCATGAATCCCTTTATCCTCACGCATACGAAATCCACCTGTACTTTTGCAAAAATACAGAAACAGCAGTTTGCTGATGTAATATCACGATATCAACGTTACATGCAGCATCATAAAATCTTCGCCAAGTTTAGCCGCAAGAGACGCGTTTCTATGCGTCGGTGCAGCAACCCAATACCGCTTTTATCAATAAAAAAAAGCCCGCAGTTAAGCGGGCTTAGCAGCAAAATAAATAGGGATCATTCCCACTCAATCGTGGCCGGTGGCTTACCGGAGATGTCGTACACCACGCGGGAGATGCCGTCGACTTCATTGATGATGCGGTTGGAGACGCGGCCGAGGAAATCGTACGGCAGGTGCGCCCAGTGCGCGGTCATGAAATCGATGGTTTCCACCGCACGCAGTGAAACCACCCAGTCATATTTGCGCCCATCGCCCATCACGCCCACCGAACGCACCGGCAGGAACACGGTAAAGGCCTGGCTCACTTTGTTGTAGAGATCCGCTTTACGCAGCTCTTCAATAAAGATGGCATCGGCGCGGCGCAGCAGATCGCAGTATTCTTTCTTCACCTCGCCCAGCACGCGCACGCCCAAGCCCGGCCCAGGGAATGGATGACGATAGAGCATGTCGTACGGCAGACCCAGTTCCAGGCCGATTTTGCGCACTTCATCTTTGAACAGCTCTTTCAGCGGTTCAACCAGGCCCATCTTCATCTCTTTCGGCAGGCCGCCGACGTTATGGTGCGATTTGATCACGTGCGCTTTACCGGTAGCCGACGCCGCAGATTCGATCACATCCGGGTAAATGGTGCCCTGTGCCAGCCACTTAACGTCTTCTAGGCGCAGCGCTTGCTCGTCGAACAGCTCCACGAATACGCGCCCGATGATTTTCCGCTTGGCTTCGGGATCGTTCTCCCCTGCCAGTGCATCCAGGAAACGCGCTTCCGCCGGTACGTGCACAATGTTCAGACCGAAGTGATCGCCGAACATCTCCATCACCTGCTCGGCTTCATTCAGACGCAGCAGGCCGTTGTCCACAAACACGCAGGTAAGGCGTTCGCCAATGGCGCGGTGCAGCAGCATGGCGGTAACGGACGAGTCCACACCGCCCGAGAGGCCGAGGATCACTTTGTCATTGCCGACTTGCTGACGAATGCGCTCAACCGCATCTTCGATGATTTTGGCCGGCGTCCACAGCGCCTCGCAGCCGCAGATGTCACGCACAAAGCGCTCCAGCATACGCAGCCCCTGACGCGTGTGCGTCACTTCCGGGTGGAACTGCACGCCATAAAACTTCTTCTCTTCGTTAGCCATAATGGCAAACGGACAGGATTCGGTGCTGGCGACGGTCACGAAGTCAGCGGGGATAGCGGTGACTTTATCGCCGTGGCTCATCCACACGTCCAGCAGCGGTTTACCTGCCGCGCTGATGGCATCTTCGATGTCACGGATCAGGGCGCTTTGCGTGGTCACTTCAACCTGCGCGTAACCAAATTCACGCTGGTTTGACCCTTCAACTTTGCCGCCCAGCTGCATCGCCATGGTCTGCATGCCGTAGCACACGCCCAGCACGGGCACGCCCGCGTTGAACACATAGTCAGGTGCACGCGGGCTGTCTAACGCGGTGGTGCTTTCAGGGCCGCCTGAAAGGATGATGCCGCTGGGGTTGAACTGGCGAATTTGCGCTTCGGTGACATCCCATGCCCAGAGTTCGCAGTAGACGCCCAGCTCGCGCACCCGGCGCGCAACCAGCTGCGTATACTGAGAACCAAAATCGAGGATCAAAATACGATGTTTATGAATATTTTCAGTCGTCATTGAGGCGTTTCCATTGGGATGGATGTAATAAATAAAAAGCGCCCGGCGGGTGCCGGGCGTTGAATGCTAAAGCTTATGAACCCATGCGGTAGTTCGGCGACTCTTTGGTGATGGTCACGTCATGCACGTGGCTTTCGTTGATGCCGGCGCCGCTGATGCGCACGAATTCAGCTTTGGTGCGCAGATCGTCAATAGTCTGGCAGCCGGTCAGGCCCATGCAAGAGCGCAGGCCGCCCATCTGCTGGTGCACAATCTCTTTCAAACGGCCTTTATAGGCAACGCGGCCTTCAATGCCTTCTGGCACCAGTTTGTCTGCGGCGTTATCGCTCTGGAAGTAGCGGTCGGACGAACCTTTAGACATCGCGCCGAGCGAGCCCATGCCGCGGTAGGATTTGAACGCACGGCCCTGATACAGCTCGATTTCGCCCGGAGACTCTTCGGTGCCTGCCAGCATCGAGCCCACCATCACAGCCGCAGCGCCAGCCGCGATCGCTTTGGCGATATCTCCGGAGAAACGAATGCCGCCATCCGCCACCACCGGGATACCGGTGCCTTCCAGCGCGGCAACCGCGTCAGAAACCGCCGTGATCTGCGGTACGCCCACGCCAGTGACGATGCGCGTGGTGCAAATAGAGCCGGGGCCAATGCCCACTTTCACCGCGCTCACGCCAGCCTGCGCCAGCGCCAGGGCGCCTGCGCCGGTGGCCACGTTGCCGCCGATGATGTCGAGGTCAGGATATTTGGCGCGGGTTTCGCGGATACGCTGCAGCACGCCTTCAGAATGACCGTGCGATGAGTCAATCAGCAGTACGTCAACGCCCGCAGCGACCAGCGCATCAACGCGCTCTTCATTGCCTGCGCCTGCACCGACTGCCGCGCCGACGCGCAGACGGCCCTGCGCATCTTTACAGGCGTTAGGTTTACGTTCGGCTTTCTGGAAATCTTTTACGGTGATCATGCCCAGCAGGTGGAAGCTGTCATCAACCACCAGCGCTTTTTCAACGCGCTTTTCGTGCATTTTTTGCAGTACCACGTCGCGTGCTTCACCCTCTTTGACCGTCACCAAACGCGCTTTTGGCGTCATCACCGCCGTCACAGGCAGCGACATATCGGTCACGAAGCGCACGTCACGACCGGTGATGATCCCCACCAGCTCGTTATCGCCGTTCACCACCGGATAGCCAGCAAAGCCATTACGCTCGGTCAGCGCCTGAACTTCAGCCAACGTCGTCTCAGGCAGCACGGTTTGCGGATCGGTAACGACACCGCTCTCGTGCTTCTTAACCTTACGCACTTCGTCCGCCTGGCGCTCAATCGACATATTCTTGTGAATAAAACCGAGGCCGCCTTCTTGCGCCAGCGCGATAGCCAGACCGGCTTCGGTCACGGTATCCATCGCCGCAGAGAGCATAGGGATGTTTAAACGGATGTTTTTCGTGAGCTGGGTGCTGAGGTCAGCGGTGTTAGGTAAAACAGTGGAGTGAGCGGGAACGAGCAGGACGTCGTCAAATGTGAGGGCTTCTTTCGCGATTCTTAGCATTGCAATATCTCCACCTGAGGGTGATTAAAACAGATAAAATATTGCCGCGGCATTATACAGGCCGAAATCGATTGCCTCCAGTGTTTTTTAGGAAAATGTCTTGATCCTCAATACCAGCCCTGTAGTATCAGCGGATTAACTCTCTGATTTAAAATTTGATCTCCATCACATGTCGCTACCGCCTACCGCCAATATTTTTACCGTCAGCCGCCTCAACACCACGGTGCGTCAACTGCTGGAAAATGAGATGGGGCTGGTGTGGCTGAGTGCTGAAATATCGAATTTTTCGCAGCCCTCCTCTGGCCACTGGTATTTCACGCTGAAAGATGACGGCGCGCAGGTGCGCTGCGCGATGTTCCGCAACAGCAACCGCCGCGTCACCTTTCGTCCTCAGCATGGTCAACAGGTGCTGGTGCGCGCCAGCGTCACGCTCTATGAGCCGCGCGGCGATTATCAGCTGATTGTGGAAAGCATGCACCCGGCAGGCGAAGGGCTGTTGCAGCAGCAGTTTGAGCAGCTCAAAGCGCGCCTGGCAGCCGAAGGCTTGTTCGATGAGCGGTACAAACAGCCGCTGCCGCAGCCCGCACGTCAGGTGGGCGTGATCACCTCGGCGACCGGCGCGGCCCTGCACGATGTGCTGCGCGTGCTGCAGCGGCGCGATCCCTCGTTACCGGTGGTGATTTACCCTACCGCGGTGCAGGGCGTGGATGCGCCCGCCGGCATTGTGCGCGCCATTGAGCAGGCGAACCAGCGCGGCGAATGTGACGTGCTGATTGTGGGACGTGGCGGCGGCTCGCTGGAAGATCTCTGGAGCTTCAACGATGAGCGCGTCGCGCGCGCTATCTTCGCCAGTCGTCTGCCGATTGTGAGCGCCGTAGGGCATGAAACCGACGTGACCATCGCGGATTTTGTGGCCGACCTGCGCGCGCCCACGCCTTCGGCGGCGGCTGAATTGGTGAGCCGCAATCAGCTTGAGCTCTTGCGCCGCCTGCAGTCGCAGCAGCAGCGCATGGAGATGGCGATGGATTATTACCTGGCCCAACAGCAGCGTCGCTTTACGCGTCTCCAGCACCGCTTACAGCAGCAGCATCCACAGCTGCGTCTGGCGCGCCAGCAAACGGCGCTGTTTCAGCTACAGCGTCGCCTGAGCGAGGCGATGGATCAGCGTCTGCGTCACGCCACGCGCCAGCAGGATCGCCTGCAGCAGCGGCTCGCCGCCCAGCAGCCACAGGGCCGCATTTACCGCGCGCAGCAGCAGCTCCAGCAGTGGCACTATCGCCTGCAGCAGGGCATGGAAAAACAGCTTAATCATTCGCGCCAGCGATTTGGCACGCTGGCGGCGCAGCTGGAGGGCGTCAGTCCGCTTGCCACGCTGGCACGCGGCTTTAGCGTGACCACCGACACGCAGGGCCAGGTGGTGAAAAAAACCCAGCAGCTGAACAAAGGCGATCTGCTGCGTACGCGGCTGGATGATGGTTGGGTAGAGAGTCAGGTCACCGCATTGGTGCCGCAGAAAACGGCCCGGCGTAAGCCACGCTAAAACCGACGCGGACGCAATCGACTCGCGCCCGCCGTCTCGGGTCTATACTTTCTGATGAAGCCATTCTTCAGGGAGTTCACTATGTCTTACAGCGTTATTCCTCCGTATATCCTGCGTAATATTGTCGAACACTGCTCCGGCGTCCCGCAGGCGTCCGCGCGCCGTACCCTCACCCACGTTCAGCAACTGATGGCCGCGCACCGGCACGTTCCGTCCACCAGCCAGACGGCACAGCCCGGCCACGTGTTGCGCGCCGTTTACGATGCCAAAAATACGCAAAACCTGCCTGGCACCTTAGTGCGTGAGGAAGGCCGCGCGGGTAACGGCGACGTGGCGGCAGACGAAGCCTGGGACTATCTCGGCGTCACCTACGACTTTTTCTGGACGGTTTATCAGCGTAACTCACTGGATAACAAAGGATTGAAGCTGGATGGCACGGTCCACTACGGGCAAGACTATCAAAACGCCTTCTGGAACGGCCAGCAGATGGTGTTTGGCGACGGGGACGGTGAGATTTTTAATCGCTTTACCATCGCGCTGGACGTGGTCGCGCATGAGCTGACCCACGGCGTGACCGAAACTGAAGCGGGTTTGATCTATTTTCAGCAGGCGGGCGCACTGAATGAATCGATGTCAGACGTGTTTGGCTCGCTGGTGAAGCAGTACCACCTCAAGCAGCGCGCCGAGGATGCAGATTGGCTGATTGGTGAAGGCCTGTTGGCAAAAGGCATTAACGGGCGCGGTTTACGCTCGATGTCGGCGCCGGGCACCGCGTATGACGATCCGCAGTTGGGTAAAGATCCCCAGCCTGCCGATATGCAGCATTACATTGAAACCCGCGAAGACAATGGCGGCGTGCATCTTAACTCGGGCATTCCTAACCGCGCGTTTTATCTGGCTGCTACCGCACTGGGCGGCTTCGCCTGGGAGCGCGCGGGCTGGGCCTGGTATGACACGCTGTGCGACAAAACCTTACCGCAAGACGCAGACTTCAAAACCTTCGCCAACCTGACGATCAAGCACGGCCGTGAACGCTTCGACCAGACCGTGGCGCAGGCCATTGAGTCAGCCTGGCAGGAGGTGGGCGTATTGTGAACATTCCACTGAGCGACGATGCCATTATTGAGCTGGCGCGCGAAGGCGGGATCGCGTTTATCCCAGGCCTGCGCGGCGAGCGCCGTATCGCGCTGGCGCAGCTGCCTGAGCCGCAGAAGAAACACGTGTGTTCGGTGCTGGAACAGGCGATGGCGCGGGGTAAACCGGAAGAGGAAGCACCCAGGATCGGCGGCGGCGATCAGCGCTATTTTCGTATTCAAATTACTTACAGCACCCAGCATAACGCCGGATCGATAGTGATTTTAATTCCCGAGGCAGAGGCGCCGCCTGAGCTGCAATCGCTATGGAAAGAGGGCAATTGATAGGTGCCTCGATCTGGAGCGAAGCGTAACGTATTCACTATACTGGTGTACGTGGCTAGCTAGTCCACATCAAAGAAAACACCCTTAGATGAGGTCTCTGCTATGACACAACAAAAGCAACGAGGCGGTGCCGGGAACTTTGCAGAGGACCCGGAGCGCGCCAAGGAAGCAGGTCGCGCGGGCGGCAAAGTCAGCGGAGGCAATTTCAGAAACGATCCTGAAAGAGCCAGGGAAGCTGGAAGAAAAGGCGGTCAAAAAAGCCGTCGCCCCTCTAAGCAGCAGTAAACCAGGTACGTACCTTTAAGGATGTGTCGCGCCACGGAAGGCATAAAAAAGGCCGGCATCATGATGCCGGCCTTTCTTTTCGTGGCGTGTGTCGCTAACCGTTACTTGTTCTCAGGCAGCGCAAAAGCAATCACGTAATCGCCGCGATCCGGTGACTGACGCGCGCCACCGGCGGAAATCACAATGTACTGCTTGCCATCTTTCGGCGAAACGTAGCTCATTGGACCGCCCTGACTGCCCACCGGCAGACGTGCTTTCCACACTTCCTTGCCGGTTGCGCTGTCAAAGGCGCGCAGATAGTAATCCTGCGTCCCGGCGATAAACACTAAGCCGCCTTGGGTGGCAAGCGTACCGCCCAGCGTCGGCATGCCAATTGGCATCTGCGCGTGCATTTTGATGCCGAACGGGCCAGTATCCTGCACGGTACCCACCGGCACCTGCCAAACGATCTGACGGGTTTTCATGTCGATAGCTGACAGCGTACCAAACGGCGGAGCCTGGCAAGGGATGCCCAGCGGTGACATAAAGCGGTTTTTGTTCACCGCATACGGCGTGCCTTTCAGCGGTACCGCCCCCATGCCGGTATTGATCGCTTCACCACCGTTGCTGCCGCGGGCCACTTTGCTGGTGTCCTGCGGGATCATCTGCACCCACAGGCCCAGGCGCATGTCGTTGACGAACATGTACTGATTGTTCGGATCAAAGGAGATGCTGCCCCAGTTCATGCCGCCCAGCGAGCCGGGGAAGCTGAGTGACTTATCGGTGTCCGGTACGGTGAACAGGCCGTTGTAACGCATGCCTTTGAAAGCGATGCGGCAAGCCAGCTGGTCAAACGGCGTCGCGCCCCACATATCGGATTCAGTCAGCGTTTGATTACCGATGCTCGGCATTTCCACCGAGTGCGGCTGGGTTGCCGTGTACTGCTCGTTCGGGATATGGCCCTGCGGCATCGGCTGCTCTTCGACTTTGGTCAACGGCTTGCCGGTCAAGCGATCCAGTACCCAGATCATGCCGGTTTTCGCGCCAATCACCACGGCGGGCTTGGTGCTGCCATCTTTCATGGGGAAGTCGACCAGACTTGGCTGCATCGGCAGGTCAAAATCCCACAGGTCGTTGTGCACCGTCTGGTAAACCCATTTTTGCTTACCGGTGGTGGCGTCCAGCGCCAAAATAGACGCTCCGTAGGTGTGATCCAGTTTAGTGCGGTTAGCGCCCCACAGATCCACCGACGAGCTGCCCATTGGCAGGAATACCGTGTTCATGGCCGGATCGTAGGAGAGCGGTGCCCAGGAGTTCGGGGTGCTGCGGGTGTAGTTTTTACCCGGCATCAACACCGCGTTCGGGTCGTCATTGCCCGGGTCAAATGCCCAGCGCATCTGGCCGGTGATCACATCAAAACCGCGCAGCACGCCGCCTGGCATGTCGGTCTGAACGTTATCCGCCACGCGACCGCCCACCACCACGGTCGTACCTGCCACCTGCGGCGCGGAGGTCAGCTGATACTGCGGATCGGGCGCGTTACCCAGTCCCTGTTTCAGATCCACAATGCCGCGATCGCCGAACTGTTCGCAGAACTCACCGTTGTCGGCGTTGATAGCGATCAGACGCGCATCGATGGTGTTCATCAGAATACGACGCTGGCAGCTGTCGCCTGCGGCCAATACCGGCGCGGGCACCGGCGTTGAGCCCGGCTGCGTCGGCTGCTTAATTGGCTGTGTGGCATCGAAGTAGGCCAGACCGCGGCAGCGGTTCCACACTTCCGCCTGCGCATTGATTTCGCGCTTCCAGATCTGCTTACCGCTGTTCGCTTCCACGGCAATCACGTTGTTGTGCGGCGTACAGAGGAAAAGTGTGTTACCAACCTGCAGCGGAGTTTGCTGATCTTCCGCGCCGTTACCGGTTGGGCTGATTGGCGTATCGCCGGTGCGGAACGTCCATGCAACCTGCAGCTCTTTCACGTTATCGCGGGTAATCTGGTCGATCGCGGCAAAGCGGTCGCCTTCCGGCGTGCGGCCATAGCTGCTCCAGTCCTGCTGCGGTTTGGATTTATCCACCGGAATCAACGGCAGCGGTTTCCCCGTGAACGCCACGGTCGGATGCGGCTGGAACATCTGCACCAGCGTCACTACCATGCCTACGGCAATCAGGGCTGACAGCGCATAGGACACCTTCGCCAGCGACGCTTTACCTTCGCGTTTACGCAGCGCAGGCCAAGTGAGGAAAGCCAGCATCATCAGGCCAGCGGGCACCATCAAACGTGACACCAGCGGCCAGAATACGAAGCCTGCGTCGTAGAATGACCAGATCAGCGTACCGGCAAACACCAGCATAAACAGCGTGACCGCCGAGGATTTACGGCGGAAAAATTGCACCGCCGACAGCACCATCACAATGCCTGCCACAAGGAAGTAGCGGCTGCCGCCCAGCGCCACCAGCTTGCCACCGCCGATGGCGAAGAACAGGCCGATAGCCAACATAACCAGTCCGAACAGCGCGGACCAGACGCTCAATCCCTTGCCGGGACGAGCAGAATTTTCTGCCATAACATTCTCCTGAAAATAACGCGCGCGGGCCGGAGTCAGATGATGACCGGCCCGTTATGTGCAAGCACAGCGATCGCTCACGTCTCCGTTACGCTTTATTTTAACTCTGTAAATACGGGTGGATGGCCCGTGAAGTAACGCTTATGCGCGGGCACGTAACGCGGATGGCGGCTACGTTGCCCATAAGGCGGCAGGATTGTACCACCTGGTACATTTAAAAGTGAACAACTGTTACAGGGAAGTTATCAGGCAATAGCATTTTTGCTACAAGCGCGGTAGCGCTTGGGCATCAGGCATAAAAAAGGCCCCTAACGGGGCCTTCTGGTTTACTTTTTGTTCTTTTTAAGGTGCGCCATCAGGCGCTTACGCTTACGCTGCTGCGTTGGCGTCAGCAGGTTGCGCTTGCCCGCGTAAGGGTTATCCCCTTCTTTAAACTGAATGCGGATGGGCGTTCCCATTACGTTCAGTGAACGGCGGAAATAGTTCATCAGATAGCGCTTGTAGGAATCCGGCAGATCCTTGACCTGATTGCCGTGAATGACCACGATCGGCGGGTTATAGCCGCCCGCGTGCGCATACTTAAGCTTAACGCGACGCCCACGCACCAGCGGCGGCTGATGATCGTCTGCCGCCATGGTCATGATGCGGGTCAGCATTGAGGTATTAACGCGCTTGGTCGAGCAGTCGTATGCTTCGGTAACCGACTCAAACAGGTTGCCAACGCCGCTGCCGTGCAGAGCAGAAATAAAATGCACGCGGGCGAAGTCGATAAAGCCAAGACGGAAGTCCAGCGTCTCTTTCACTTCATCTTTGACTTCCTGCGACAGGCCATCCCACTTGTTAACCACGATCACCAGGGAACGGCCGCTGTTAAGAATAAAGCCCAGCAGCGAGAGATCCTGATCGGAGATACCGGCGCGTGCGTCAATCACCAACATCACCACGTTAGCGTCTTCGATCGCCTGCAGCGTTTTAATCACCGAGAATTTTTCTACCGTGTCGGTAATCTTGCCGCGCTTGCGCACGCCAGCGGTGTCGATGAGGATATACTCTCTGCCATCGCGTTCCATCGGGATATAGATGCTGTCGCGCGTGGTGCCCGGCATGTCATACACCACTACGCGGTCTTCGCCCAGAATGCGGTTAGTTAGCGTTGACTTACCCACGTTAGGACGGCCCACAATGGCCAGCTTAATCGGCAGCGTGGTGGGATCGAAGTCTTCCTCTTCATCTTCATCCTCCAGCGTTTCACCGTTCTGTTCGGCGGCGAGCGCGGCCCAGTAAGCCTCGTTTTCGTCTTCTTCGCTCAGCGGCTGCGGTGACACTTCGTCCATCCACGGCAGCAGCGCGGTTTCCAGCAAATTCGTGACGCCACGACCGTGCGAGGCGGCAATGGGATGAATCTCGCCTAACGCCAGCGCGTAGAAATCGAGTACGGCGGCATCCGGATCCAGGCCATCGGTTTTGTTGGCAACCAGGAACGTGGGCTTTTCACGCGAACGCAGATGATTAGCGATTTGCTGATCTGCTGGCATCACGCCCGCGCGCGCATCCACCAAAAACAGCACGACGTCCGCCTCTTCGATAGCCAGCAGCGACTGCTCGGCCATACGGTTTTCTACACCTTCCTCGGTGCCATCGATACCGCCGGTATCAATAACAATAAATTCGCGCCCTTCCACTTCGGCGCGACCATATTTGCGATCGCGAGTCAGTCCAGGAAAATCCGCTACCAGCGCATCACGAGTGCGCGTTAAGCGGTTAAATAGCGTAGATTTTCCCACATTGGGACGCCCAACCAGCGCGACCACAGGTACCATAACACTTGCCTCAGTTTTAAAAATGAATCGCCCGAATGGCGGGATTATAACGACATTTACCGTCAGGTTCAGGCAGAAGGCGCTAAGAATACCACGCCTGATTAAAAACAGAACGGCCCCTGACGAATCAGGAGCCGTTTATACTGCGGGATACTGCTTCCCGGCAGAGTCGCGCCTTAGCGCGTAATGGCGTAAACCTCACCGCCTTTTGCCTGAATCAGCAGTTTGTCACCGGCCACAACAGGCTCGGTCTGGAAGCCATCGCTATCCAGTTTCTGCTGCGCAACAAAGCGGCCATCCACGGTATTGATCCAGTGCAGGTAGCCTTCGCTATCGCCCACCACCAGATAACCGTTGAACAGCACCGGCGAGGTAAGATTGCGGTGCAGCAGATCGCTCTGGCGCCAGATCGCCACGCCGCCGTCTGCGTTCAGGGCAATCACGCGATCGTCCTGATCGACCAGATAGATGCGGCCCGCCTCCACCACCATGTCTTTGACGCCACCAATTTCACGCTTCCACAGGATTTGACCGGAACGCAAATCCAGCGCCGTGAGATTGCCATTGTACGCCAGCGCGTAAACCACGCCGTTGACGACAACGGGGGTAGTATCGACATCATTAAGGCGATCGATTTCCGTTGCGCCGCTGGGCTGCGAAATACGCTGCTGCCAGATCAGCTGGCCTTGATTCAGGATCACCGCGCTTACGCGACCATTGTCACCGCCGACAATGGCACCGCCAAAAGCGACCACTGGGGCAGATTCGCCGCGCAGCGACAGCGCAGGCATATCAAGGTTAACGCTCCACTTCACCGCACCGCTGGTCTGATCCAAGCCCTGCAACATGCCGTTGCTGGTATGCACCAGCACCAGACCATCGCTGACCACTGGGCGAGACATCGCCTCGCCGGCCACCTTGGTTTGCCAGGCGACGCTGCCGTCGCTGGTATTCAAGGCAAAGACCTGGCCGCGCTCGCTGCCAATATAGATGCGATCGCCGGTCGCAGTGATGCCACCTGAGAGCAGGGCTGAAATGTTGCTGGAGAAGAAGCCGGTTTTTTGCGAGAGGTCGACTTTCCACTTCTCTTTGCCGTTGCTGGCATCGAGCGCTTTGACCACGCCAAAGCGATCGGCGGCGTACACGGTGCCATCTTGCCATGCTGGATGCAGATTAGAGTAGAAGTCACCTACGCCATCACCCACTGACGTACTCCATGCCGTTTGCGGAGTAAACTGATTTTCCACTTTGGGCAGCGGAGCCATTTTCACGACATCTTCTTCGCCGCTGAACAGCGAGCAACCACTGAGCAGAGTGACCGAAATCAGCCCTGGCAGCAGGTATTTACGTAATTCCATGTGCGCTCTCTTGACTGGCTTAACTTAAGTTATTCATTTTCATTTGCAGCATCTGCTTCAGCGCGGGAGACGTCTGCGATTCTGCTCCCTTGCTCCATGCATCGCGTGCGCCCTGCTTGTCGCCTTTACTCAACAGCGCTTCGCCGCGAATATCCGCAATGATCGCCGTCCAACCTTCGCCCTTCACGTTATTCAGCGTGCTGAGCGCGGCATCCGCCTGATTTTGCTGTAGCTGAATGCGCGCCAGGCGAAGATTAATCACCGCCTGCAGATTGGCATCTTTCGTGTCTTTTAAGCCGTTTTGCAGCAGTGCAATCGCTTTATCCAGCTGATTTGCGGTCACATACTGTTTCGCCAAATCCAGCGACGCCAGCGCACCGTAGGTATTTTGATTATCGTGCGCAAATTCCGCTACCGCGTCCAGCGTCTGTGGCTGGTCAGCACGCATCGCCGTGGTGAGCTGCTGATACTGTGCCGAAGCGGCTTTATCCGAACCTTCTTGATGGCTGGTCCAGAAACGCCAGCCGCCCAGCGCGGCGATACCGATGATCACGCCAACTGCCAGCGCTTTACCGTTATTGGCGAAAAACTGACGCAGTGCGTCAACCTGTTCGTTCTCGTTGCTGTAAACTTCCACGCAATCCCTCTCTTTAAAATGGCTATAGCGCTTACTGCAGCAGCGTGCGCAACGTGACAGCAGCCTCGCTCTGCGCCAGCGTTTGCTGTTCGCCAGTGCGCAGATCTTTAATCACCACCTGTCCCGCTTTCATTTCATCTTCGCCCAGCACCAGCGCAATACGTGCGCCCCACTTGTCTGCACGGGCAAACTGCTTCTTGAAATTACCGCCGCCAAAGTTGGTCATCAGCTTCAGCGTCGGGTCTGCATCGCGCAGCGTTTCCGCCAGCTGCATCGCGGCGGACTGCACGCCCTGCCCCGAAGCGATAACATAGACATCAACAATACGCGTCGGTTCAAATTCAGGGTTAACCGCCTGTACCAGCAGCACCAAACGCTCCAGGCCCATGGCGAAGCCAACCGCCGGGGTAGCGCGCCCGCCCAGCTGCTCAACCAAACCATCATAGCGCCCGCCGCCGCATACGGTGCCTTGCGAGCCAAGGCTGCTGGTGACCCATTCAAAAACGGTGCGGTTATAGTAATCAAGGCCGCGTACCAGACGCTGATTGATACGGTATTTGATGCCGGCATCGTCCAGCAGCGCGCACAGGCCGCTGAAGTGTTCCCGCGATTCTGCGTCAAGGAACTCGCCCAGCGTTGGCGCATCGTTCAGCAGCGCCTGAATATCCGGGTTTTTGCTGTCGAGCACGCGCAGCGGGTTAGTGTACATGCGGCGCTTACAGTCTTCATCCAGCACGTCTTGGTGCTGCTCAAGGAAGGCAACCAGCGCGTTACGGTAGTCGGCGCGTGCTGCCAGTGAGCCAATGGAGTTCAGCTCCAGCTCAACGTGATCGGCGATACCCAGCGCTTTCCACCAGCGCGCTGTCATCATAATCAGTTCTGCATCCACGTCTGGCCCTTGCAGGCCAAACACTTCCACGCCCATTTGGTGGAACTGGCGATAGCGGCCTTTTTGCGGACGCTCATAGCGGAACATTGGACCGACGTACCACAGGCGCTGCTCCTGATTGTAGAGCAGACCGTGTTCGATACCGGCGCGCACGCAGCCCGCGGTCCCTTCCGGGCGCAGGGTCAGGCTTTCGCCGTTGCGGTCTTCAAAGGTGTACATCTCTTTCTCAACCACGTCGGTCACTTCACCAATAGCGCGGCTGAATAAGGGCGTATGCTCAACGATCGGTAGACGGATTTCACTGTAGCCATAGCTGGCCAGAACCTGTTTGAGGGTGCCTTCAATGCGCTGCCAGACCGCGGTATCCGCGGGCAGGTAGTCGTTCATCCCACGGATCGCTTGAATATTCTTCGCCACGTTAGAATCTCTTAATACAAAAAAACCTGTCCGGCATCATACCTTATGAGGATGAAACCGCACAGGTTCAATCACAAACTGGCGCGCGTTTGCCGCGCACCTTCCCTTATTTTTCTAGCTGCTGCACGCTGATCCGGCGACTCTCATCCAGCATGGCGGCCTTGGCACGAATACGCGCTTCCAGCTGATCGATCATGTCATTGTTATCAAGACGATCCCGCTGGCGCACACCATCTTCGTAGAAGCCGCTCTTTTTGTTGCCGCCGGTAACGCCAAGCGTCGACACCGTCGCTTCGCCCGGCCCGTTTACCACGCAGCCGATGATAGAGACGTCCATTGGGGTAATGATGTCTTCCAGCCGCTCCTCAAGCGCGTTAACGGTCCCGATCACGTCAAACTCCTGACGCGAGCAGGTCGGGCACGCGATGAAGTTAATGCCGCGTGAACGAATGCGCAGCGACTTAAGGATGTCATATCCCACTTTGACTTCTTCAACCGGATCGGCGGCCAGCGAGATACGCAGCGTGTCGCCAATGCCTTCGGCGAGCAGCAGCCCCAAACCGATGGCCGACTTCACCGCGCCCGCTCTTGCGCCGCCCGCTTCGGTAATACCGAGGTGCAGCGGCTGATCGATGGCTTTTGCCAGCAGTCGATAGGACTCCACGGCCAGAAACACATCGGAGGCTTTTACACTGACTTTAAATTGATCAAAGTTCAGGCGATCAAGATGATCGACATGGCGCATCGCCGATTCCAGCAGCGCCTGCGGCGTAGGCTCGCCATACTTTTCTTGCAGATCTTTTTCCAGCGAACCGGCATTGACGCCAATGCGAATCGGGATGTTGTGATCGCGTGCGCAATCAACCACCTGGCGGATACGCTCGTTGTTGCCGATATTGCCTGGGTTAATGCGCAGACAATCAACGCCGTATTCGGCAACTTTGAGCGCGATACGGTAATCAAAGTGAATATCCGCCACCAGCGGCACATTGACCTGTTGTTTAATCAGTTTGAACGCCTCAGCAGCATCCATCGTAGGCACAGAGACGCGCACGATATCCACACCCACGCGCTCCAGCGCGCGGATCTGATTCACTGTGGCTTCAACATCCGTGGTGCGGGTGTTGGTCATTGACTGAACGGCAATGGGCGCGCCATCGCCGACTGGCACCTTGCCGACGTAAATTCGCGTTGATTTGCGACGGATAATGGGTGCTTCGTTATGCATATTCTCTCTCCACAATTACCCGGAAAGCGCGCTGCGCGTTATTGCGCACCCAGCGTCAATCGGGCAACCTGGTTATTACGGATAAAACGACTTAAATCAACGGGCTGATTCTGATATTGCACGTCAACCGCGCCCGGAGCCCCAATTTTCAGACGATACGGAGCGGTACCGGACAAGCTGAGGTTACCACCGCTGCGTTGAATACCACTGAACAGCTTCTTACCGGTGGCATCAGTGACTTCCAGCCAGCAATCCGCTTTGAAGTGCATCACTACCGCATTGGGATCGGCCGCAGTCTGGCTAACTGCCGCGTTGGCCGTTGGCATGGATGCGGCCGGAACGCTGTTAGCCGGTGCCGGAGAGGTCGCCGCTGGCGGATTGGTGTCAACCGGTGCCTGGCTCGGTGAAACCACCGCGTTATCGCTCGCCGCCGCAGGTGCCGAGGACGTAGAAGGCGTTTGCGCCGATGAAGCACTGTTGTTAGCGCTGCCGGTAGCAGGTGTCGCTGCCGCGCCCGCGCCGGTATCAATTGGCGTTCCCGCCGCGCTGGCATCGTTATCGCTGCTGCTTTCCGCGCTGTTATCACCCAGCGGAATTGACTGGCCGCTATCGTTGCTGCTGCCGTTTTGATCGGCCATCGAGACCAGATCGGCCTGTGATGCCTTGTGATTCTGCCACCACCAGGCGCCTGTGAGTCCGACCACAACGAAAATCACCAGCCAGGTGAAAATCATCAGCCAGCCATCGCGCTTTTTGCGGCGCTTGCCCAGCGAAAAGCTCTGCATTGGCTCAATTTTTGCGGCGCGAACGGGCGCCTGCTTGGCCATCATGGGCAGCAGATCGTCCTCCGGCACATGCACCAAACGCGCATAAGAGCGGATATAGCCACGCAGGAACGTGGAGGCTAAATCCGCCGGGGATTTATCCTCTTCGATGTCACGTACGGTAGTGAGTTTCAGGCATAAACGCTCTGCAACGTTTTGCTGCGTCAGCCCCATTTGCTCACGGGCCAGACGCAGGCGTTCACCTGTGGAGTGTACTGCGGATTTTTCTTGAGTGGCTTCAGTATTCATTAGCTAAATAACGCTGGTACTGTATCGATTGCGGAAAACGTCGCGCCAACCGGTCGCCATAACGTGTAACGTCAGCAGCGTTTCCCTGTTGCGCGGCGAAACGTATGTGTAACCACAAGCTGTTTGCCGTCGCGGGCAAATGCTGATGGTAAATCTCTAACAGCAGCTGGGCCGCTGTAAGCTCGCCCTTTTTCAGCTGCTTTTCTACTTCTGTCAGCAGCAGGAGCCCTTGCTCGGGAGCAGCCGCGAGTGCGCTTGCCAACGCGGTTCGCGCGGCGGCGTGCTCCCCCGCCTGCAGGTAACAATAGCCCGAAAACAATAAAGCATCTTGCCGGGCATCGAAAGCCTGCGACTGCGCTGCCAGCTTAAACTGTTGATGCGCATCGTCATACTGCCTTAAACCGCAAAGAAACGCACCGTAATTGTTCGCTACCAGCCCATTGTGCGGGGCCAGCTGTTGCGCACGCTGGTAATGGTGACGCGTCTGCGCACTATTCTGCTGCGCCTCTGACAAACGAGCAAGCGCCAGCGGCACACGGTAATCCTGCGGCGCAGCCTGCTGCGCGCGCAACAGATTGCGCTGCGCAGCGGCGTACTCTTTGGCGGCCAAATAGTGCAGGCCCAGCTGCAAGCGGATATCAGCAGCACGGTGATGTGCAGGCTGATTGACACAACCGGTTACAACAAAAGCAGCAAGCGTTAACCATCCCTTATGCATTTTCATCTCTCCGTGATTCAACGTCACGAGAGACTGACACGCCAGAGGCTGTGCGAAAATGCACTCAGGAGAGGTTTCAGATCGCCTTCACAGAGATCGTTTCACCGGCCATTTTTTTGCGCAGCGTGCGCTTGGTACGGTCAATCACATCCCCGGCCAACTGCCCGCAGGCCGCATCAATGTCATCGCCGCGGGTTTTACGCACAATGGTAGTAAAACCATAATCCATCAGCACTTTCGAGAAACGATCGATGCGGCTGTTCGAGCTGCGGCCATACGGCGCGCCCGGGAAGGGGTTCCACGGAATCAGGTTGATTTTGCACGGCGTCTCTTTTAACAGCGCAGCCAACTCGTGGGCGTTATCGGTGCTGTCATTCACATGGTCCAGCATCACGTACTCGATGGTCACGCGTCCCTGATTAGCGTTGGACTTGCCGATATAACGCTTCACCGCGCCGAGAAACGCCTCAATGTTGTACTTCTTGTTAATTGGCACAATCTCATCGCGGATGGTGTCGTTTGGTGCATGCAGCGAAATAGCCAATGCGACATCGATCATATCACCCAGCTTATCCAGCGCCGGCACCACGCCCGACGTCGAGAGCGTAACGCGGCGTTTTGATAACCCGAATCCGAAATCGTCCAGCATGATGTCCATGGCCGGCACCACGTTGTTGAGGTTGAGCAGCGGCTCGCCCATGCCCATCATGACCACGTTGGTGATCGGACGCTGGCCCGTGACTTTAGCTGCGCCAATGATTTTTGCGGCGCGCCATACCTGTCCAATGATCTCTGATACGCGCAGGTTACGGTTGAAGCCCTGCTGCGCGGTCGAACAGAACTTGCACTCCAGCGCGCAGCCAACCTGCGAGGATACACACAGCGTGGCGCGGTCGGCTTCCGGGATATACACGGTTTCGACCAGCTGATCGCCTACGCGAATCGCCCACTTGATGGTGCCATCGCTGGAGCGCATCTCTTCCGCCACTTCCGGCGCACGGATCTCCGCTCGCTGCATCAATTTACCGCGCAGCACTTTGTTGATATCGGTCATCTGCTCGAAATCATCGCAGCAGTAGTGATACATCCACTTCATGACCTGATCGGCGCGGAACGGTTTTTCGCCCATCTCCACGAAGAACTCGCGCATCTGCTGACGGTTTAAATCCAGCAGGTTAATTTTTTCACTTTTGGGGGAAACAACCACGGGGGAAGCGGACGATGGCGTCACAATCTGTTCGGACATAATGCTCTCTGGCCTCGTTGTTACACGTTACGGCTCTGGTTAAGAAATGAAATAAAACAGCGCCCTTGCTGAGGCTGGCTCAACAAGGGCGCATTATTGTACTACATCTGTCGCACGATGCCAGGGGGAACGACTTTACTCGGGCTAAAAAGCGCGAAGCGTACCCGCCGACCTCAACGTGCTTAGCGGGTGCGCGGGCAGACTTCGTTTTCTGCGAAGAAGTACGCAATCTCGCGTGCTGCAGACTCAGCAGAGTCGGAACCGTGAGTCGCGTTCTCCGTGAAGCTGTCTGCGTAATCAGCACGCAGCGTGCCAGCCAGCGCGTTGTCTGGGTTAGTTGCACCCATCAGATCACGGTGACGCTGAATGGCGTTTTCACCTTCCAGAACAGACACCACAACCGGACCAGAGGTCATGAACTCAACCAGACCGTCAAAGAAAGGACGGCCTTTGTGTTCTGCGTAGAAGCCTTCAGCCTGCTCTTTGGTCAGGTGCAGCATTTTCGCGCCAACGATTTTGAAGCCTGCGCTTTCGAAACGGTTGTAGATAGCACCGATGACGTTCTTAGCAACGGCATTAGGTTTGATGATGGAGAAAGTACGTTCGATTGCCATGTTAACCTCTGTTTAGCATCCTGAAGAAACCGGGAACGCTCCCGGTAAGAAAACGCGCCGATTATAGGGATATCATTGCGCGTTGCCTATTAGCGAATGCAGGAATTATTGAAAATAAGTGATTTTTATTGTGCCTGGCCGCCCCTGACCGCGGTTCAAGGCGGCGTGATCTGCTGCCTCGTGCGTTTACCTCGCTGACCCACACCTCTCGCGCCGCGCACTTTTATCACGCCCCCCTTGAGATAGCGGGAACATTCGCTGACACTGAACGCCTTCTCCGATTACAACGAGGTTGTTGCGATGTCAGCTCCGCTATTTGTCTCTGCCGATTGGGTTAAAGAGCATTATAACGAGGACACCCTGCAGGTATTGGATGCCCGCATGGTACCACCGGGCCAGGACGCGGTGCGCGATGTTGAGGCAGAATATCTGGCCGCGCACTTGCCCAACGCCCCTTTCTTTAATATCGAAGCGCTATCCGATCACACCAGCCCTTACCCACATATGATGCCGCGCGCAGAAACCTTCGCGGTTGCCATGCGCGAGCTGGGTGTGTGCCAGCACAACCATCTGGTGGTGTATGACGAAGGGAACCTGTTTTCTGCCCCGCGTGCGTGGTGGATGCTGCGCGCCTTTGGCTGCGCCAACGTATCCATTCTGGCTGGAGGACTCCAGGGCTGGAAAGCTGCGGGTCTGGCGTTGGAAAGCGGTCCGGTTACGCTGCCCGAAGGCGAATTTGAGGCAACTTACGACAGCACGCAGGTAAAACGTCTCAACGATGTGCTGCTGATCAGCCATGAGGGTGGCGCGCAGATCGTCGATGCGCGGGCGGCCAACCGCTTTAATGCTGAAGTCGATGAGCCGCGTCCGGGCCTGCTGCGCGGCCACATTCCACACAGCCTAAACGTGCCGTGGAATGCCCTGGTGGAAAACGGCACCCTGAAGCCTGAACCGGCGCTGCGCGAGCAGTTTGCCAGGGCGGGCCTCAAGCTCGATCAACCGGTGGTAGCGAGCTGCGGTTCAGGCGTGACCGCAACGGTCGTGCTGCTGGCGCTCACCGCGCTTGGCAAGCGCGATCTCTTCTTGTACGACGGCTCGTGGAGCGAATGGGGCAGCCGCGACGATCTGCCCATTGAAAAGTAACGTTATTCAACGCTGAAAGCGGGTGCGCATGCGCGCACCCTGCGTTAAATAATGCGCTGACTGCCTTTGAAATCGCGCAGGAAACTGCCCCAGCGACGTTCGTAGAACGGGGTGAGGTGGGCGATAAAAAAGTGGCTGACACCTTTTTCTTCGGCTACCACCTCGCAGATATCAATCGGCGCGTCATCGGTGAGCGTATCCGTGGCGACGCTGCCCGCCGCCTGGATAATCTCATCAATGTGGCTCTCGGCTTCAATCCCAATCAGCAAGTTCGCCGGCTGGTCAGCACCTTCACGCAGACTGGCAATCCAGGCGCGCCTTACCTGTTTGTATTTGGCAAACAGCTGGGTTAAGGAGTCCACCATCTGTGCCGGCGGCTCTGCCACTTCAGAGAGCAGCAGCGCCTGCCCCCCTTCTAACACGGTCTGCTGGCTGAGCGCACTGCCCTCTTCACCAATCAAATGCGCGATTTCTCCCGGCGAAAACTCTTTGCCGACCGGGAGTTTTGGATTGAGAAACAGGCTTTTTCCCAGCGTCATTTCGAACAGCGTTCTGGCGGGCAAGCGCAGCCAAGGCTGCGTTTCGCTGATAGCTTCGCTCATCGCAGCTTCAGAGGTAAAAAACGGAATGACGCTGCCGCCCCCCTCTTTTTCCCAGTGCTGAAGTTCTACCGGCGAATTGGCATCAAACTGCGCGTTTTCGCTGACGCCCGGCACCCAAACGTCGGCATCAAGCAGCAGCTGAAAGAATTCCGGGCGATGCGCGGGTTCGGTTGCAGCCTGTTTCAACACTTCTTCGAGACGATTACTCATGCATATTCACTTTTAAAAAACCGTCGATGTTCCCGGTACGTCACCGCAAGCAGCGCGTTTTGCGCGTGTCCGCGCTCGTTCTCTGCCTGCTGCGACGTCAAGGGCAGTGGCTTATTTCAGCAGCAGATTCGCTAACGTACGCACGCCGAGCCCGGTGGCGCCCGCCGACCACTGATCCACCGCGCTCTTGCGGTAGGTCGCCGAGCAGTCAACGTGCAACCAGCCCTGCTGATAATTGCTGACAAACCAGGAGAGGAACGCTGCCGCGCTGCTGGCGCCCGCAGTGTGCGCCGCGCTGGCAATGTTGTTAAGGTCGGCAAAGTTCGACGGCAAATGCTGACGGTGGAATTCCGCCAGCGGCAGACGCCAGAAGGCTTCGTTTTCACTGGTGGCACTGCCGAGCAGCGATTCCGCCAGCACATCGTCAAAGGTAAACAGGGCGTGATAGTCGTTGCCGAGTGCGGTTTTCGCCGCGCCGGTCAGCGTCGCAGCGTCAATCAGCAGCTCGGGCTTCTGTTCGCTGGCATCGATCAAACCGTCGGCTAACACCAGTCGTCCTTCGGCGTCGGTGTTCATCACCTCAACGGATTTGCCATTGCGGTAGCGGATAATATCGCCCAAGCGGAATGCATTGCCGCTCACCATGTTATCGGCGCAGCACAGGAACAGCTTGACGCGTTTAGTGAGACCGCGGGCAATTGCCAGCGCAAGCGCGCCAGTGACCGTCGCCGCACCGCCCATGTCGGATTTCATGGAGTCCATGCCGGCGCTCGGCTTCAGGCTGTAACCGCCGGTATCAAACGTGATGCCTTTCCCTACCAAACAGGCGTAAACCGGTGTGTTCTCGTCGCCGCCGGGATTAAAATCAAGCGCCAGCAGCACCGGCACGCGCGTCGAGCCGCGCCCAACGGTGTGGAGACCGGCGTAGCCCTGCTCGCGCAGATCGTCGCCTTTGGTGATGCGGTAACTTACCGCGTCCCCGCCCACTTCCGCGATCAGATCGATCGCGCTGTGCGCCAGCTGTTCCGGGCTCAGATCTTCCGCCGGCAGGTTAATGGTGTCGCGTACCCAATCAACGATTTTCAACCGGCGATCAAATTCCGCCTGATCCTGCTCGCTGAACGCGGGCCAAACGACCTGACGCTGCGCTTTGGGGCTGCGGTAGCCCTGCCAGAATGCCCAGCATTTTTCCATATCCCAGCCGTCGCCGCTCAACGCAACGTGGCGGATACCTTGCGCATCCAGCTTGCGCCCGGCGCGCTGAATGCTCATCAGCGCATCATTGCCGGTAAGGTGGATCGTCATGCCCTGTTCAGTGCTGCTCAACAGGGCCTTTTCTCCCCAACGCGCATCCGCGGCTTGCGAACTGAGCGTAATCATCATGGGTTGTGTTGTCATCGCGTAGCTCCATTTACGTAAGGTGTCCGGCCTGCGCCCGTATCAGCGCAAGACGGCAAATGTTTAGCGAGGTGCATTTGGCGTGAGGGCGCGCAGGCGCGTTACGCCGTTGATCACTACGTCAATCGCACGATCGATCTCTGCTTCGGTGGTAAAACGGCCGAGTGAGAAACGCAGCGAACTGTACGCCAGCGTTTGTTCGACGCCCATTGCGCGCAGTACATAGGAAGGTTCAAGGGTGGCAGAGGTACAGGCAGAGCCAGAAGACAGCGCGAGCTCTTTCAGCGCCATAATCAGCGATTCGCCGTCTACATCAGCAAAGCTCAGGTTGAGAATATGCGGCGCACCGTGCGCCAGCGAGCCGTTGAGCGTCACGCCCTGGAGCGGGCGAATGCCATTCCACAGCCGTAAACGCAGCGCGCTCAGGCGCGGCACGTCCGTCTCCATCTCGTCGCGTGCAAGGCGGTAAGCCTCCCCCATCCCCACAATCTGATGAACAGGCAGCGTACCGGAACGCATGCCGCGCTCGTGCCCGCCGCCGTGCATTTGCGCCTCAATATCGAGTTTGGGTTTACGGCGCACCCATAGCGCGCCAATGCCTTTGGGGCCATAGAGTTTATGGGCGGAGAAGGAGAGTAAATCCACCGGCAAGTAGCTAACGTCAATCGGTAATTTGCCGACGCTCTGGGTGGCATCCACGTGGAACACAATGTCGCGCGCGCGGCACAGCGCGCCCAGCGCGGCAATATCCTGCACGACGCCCGTTTCATTATTTACGTGCATGAGCGACACCAGCACCGTGTCGTCGCGCAGCGCGGATGCCAGCTGCTCGGGCGTGACGATGCCATCGGGCCCAGGCTGCATGAAAGTGACCGTAAAGCCTTCGCGCTCCAGCTGCAGGCAGCTGTCCAGCACCGCTTTGTGCTCGGTCTGGCTGGTAATAATGTGTTTACCGCGCGCCTGATGACTGTGCGCCGCACCTTTAATGGCAAGGTTGTCGGCTTCGGTGGCACCAGAGGTAAAAATGATTTCACGGGGATCGGCGTTGATCAGCGCCGCGACGTCATTACGGGCGACATCAACAGCTTCTTCAGCCTGCCAGCCAAAACGGTGTGAGCGGGAAGCGGGGTTACCGAACGTGCCATCCGATGTAAGGAACTGCATCATCTTCGTGGCAACACGCGGATCTGCAGGCGTGGTGGCTGCATAATCCAGGTAAATCGGTAATTTCATTGCGCTAAAGCTCCGTATAAAAAATCATACGTATTTATAGCACGATTCGGCCTTGCCCGCGTTAACAGGAAAGGCCGTGAAGACGAGGATCAGGCACGCAGATTCACGTTGATGGTTTCCTGCACGCGATGCTGCTGGAAGCGACGGTTGTCGAGGGTGTTCTGGCGGTCGGCCACGTCAAGGATCTCCTGATTATTGACCAACTCTGCCAGCGTGATGTTGTTCAGGAACTCGCTGATGCGCTCGCTCAGGTCACGCCACAAAACGTGCGTCAGGCAGCGCTCGCCGCCCTGGCAGCCTTCTTTGCCCTGGCATTTGGTGGCATCGACCGACTCATCAACGGCGGTGATAACTTCACCTACCGCGATGGCAGCGGCTTCTTTACCTAGCAGATAACCGCCGCCCGGGCCGCGTACGCTGGCAACCAGACCGTGTTTACGCAGGCGCGAGAAGAGCTGCTCCAGATAAGAGAGCGAAATGCCCTGCCGCTCAGAAATATCGGCTAACGGCACCGGCCCCTCGTGGGAATGCAGCGCAACGTCCAGCATAGCGGTAACGGCATAACGTCCTTTGGATGTCAGTCTCATAGCGTACAACCTCGTAAGCGTCCGCCGTGACAGGCGGGTTATCTGATGAATGGAGGCCAGTCTGACATTCCCGAGTATTTTGGTCAACTATTTAACCAAGTAAAACACTCAACTATTTACCCTGGTATTTTACTCAACTATCCCGCTTGTCGCTCTTGGGTTTCTGGAAAGAGGAGAGCATGCCGCGCAGGATATTCAGCTCGTCACGCTCGGGACGCGCGCGCGTATACAGGCGGCGCAGCTTGCTCATGACCTGGCTCGGCGTGCCTTCGCGAATAAACCCACTGTCGAGCATCATTTGTTCGATGTGTTGATAGAAGCGTTCCAGATCGTCCACCAGCGGATACGGTGTGACTGCTGCCTCAGGTTGCGGCGCAGCGAGTTCCTGAGCAGCAAGCCACGCCATGCGAACTTCATAAGCGATGATTTGCACGGCCATCGCCAAATTCAGCGAGCTGTATTCAGGGTTAGCTTGAATGGCAACGTGATAGTGACATTTCTGCAACTCGTCGTTGGTCAATCCCACGCGTTCGCGGCCGAACACCAGCGCCACCGGCGCCTGCTGTCCCTCTTCTACGCTTTTGACGCCGCACTCGCGCGCGTCCAGCATAGGCCAGGGCAGTGAACGCGAGCGTGCGCTGGTGCCCACCACCAGGCTGCAGCCCGCGATGGCGTCATCCAGCGTGTCGACGATGCGGGCGTCACCGATAACATCGCTGGCACCGGCTGCCAGTGAGATGGCCTGCGAGTCCGGTTTTACCAGCGGATTCACCAGATATAGGTTGCTTAATCCCATGGTTTTCATGGCGCGCGCCACCGAGCCCATATTGCCGGTGTGAGAGGTTTCTACCAGTACGATTCGAATATTTTGCAGCATAATCAGGCACAGTCAGAAAAATGATGGCGCGCATTCTAACATAAATGCAGGACATTTGCTGAACACCCTGATATACTCCGCGCCGTTTTAAACCGTTCTTTAACATCCAGCGAGAGATACCGATGCATCCGATGCTCAACATCGCCGTGCGCGCAGCGCGCAAGGCCGGAAATTTAATTGCCAAGAATTATGAAACCCCGGACGCCGTCGAAGCCAGCCAGAAAGGCAGCAACGACTTCGTTACCAATGTTGACCGTGACGCAGAACGTCTGATTATCGAAGTGATTCGTAAATCCTACCCGCAACACACCATCATCACCGAAGAAAGCGGTGAACTGGCGGGCGAAGATCAGGACGTGCAATGGGTAATCGATCCGCTGGATGGCACCACCAACTTCATTAAACGCCTTCCCCATTTCTCTGTTTCTATCGCCGTGCGCATTAAAGGCCGCACCGAAGTGGCGGTGGTTTACGATCCGATGCGCAATGAGCTCTTCACCGCGGTGCGCGGTCAGGGCGCGCAGCTGAATGGCTATCGCTTACGCGGCAGCAATGCGCGTGACCTCGACGGCACCGTGCTGGCGACCGGCTTCCCGTTCAAACTCAAGCAGCACGCGACGCCGTTCATCAATATCGTGGGCAAACTGTTTACGCAGTGCGCTGATTTCCGCCGCACCGGCTCTGCCGCGCTGGATCTGGCCTATGTGGCAGCGGGTCGCGTGGATGGTTTCTTCGAGATTGGCCTGAAGCCGTGGGATTTCGCCGCGGGCGAACTGCTGGTACGTGAAGCGGGCGGTCTGGTGACGGACTTTACCGGGAACCACGGCTACCTGCTGTCAGGCAACCTCGTTGCGGGTAACCCGCGCGTGGTGAAAGCGATGCTGGCCACAATGCGTGACGAACTGAGCGAAGCGCTGAAGCGCTAAGCGAAAAAAAGGCGGCTTATATAGCCGCCTTTTTTATTGCCTGATTGTCGGCTAGTGACGTTCGTGCGTCAGCACTTCGCGCGGCTGAGTGCGACGGCCAATGCGTCCTACCACCGCCGCCAGCACCGCTTCAATCAACAGCATAAAGAAGGCAAACCAGCTCGCTTTGGCCGTGGCCGCTGCCGCTTTCTCGGCGGCTTCACGGGCTTTCTGCTCCGCTTCCTGCTTCAACTGCTGGTACTGCTGTACCGCTTTTTGATAGCTCTGTTCGGTCTGATTAACAATCTGTTCTGCCTCAGCGTCGCTTTTACCGGTGCGCGCTTTGATGATGTTTTTCAGCGCATCGCGATCGGCTGCCTGCAGCGTATCACTGTGACGGTTAATTACGCCCTTCATCCAGTTGGCAATATCGGTATCAGCATTTTGCGGATTCTGCGCGGTATTTTTCGCCTGATTCTCGGCGTTATTTGCTTCGCTATTAGCATCCTGCTTTAAATTTTCTGGCTGCAGTTCAGGTTTCCCGGTTTGACGCAGCGTTGTTTCCAACTCGCCTTTTAAGTCATCCAGATTAATATTATTTTCCTGCAGCTTTTCCTTTGCCATATTTGTCACTGACGGTGCCACAGCGGAAATACCGCTACCCAGGGCGTTCATACCGGATCCCAGTATATTAAATGCACCGCCAATAATACCGCTCGCCAGTGAAATGGCCAGCCACAGCGTAATAACCGTACTGACGCCAAACATCAGCAAACCATGCAGCGCGCCTTCGCGCTGTGCCAGACGTCCGGCAACGTAACTGCCGACGGCCATCGCAATCAGCATACTGACGCCGCTCCAAATCAGCGCACCGGTGCCAAGGTGTTGCAGCGGATTTTGCTCCTGCTGAGGATCAATGGTGGTGGCGCCGATCGCCGTGCCCAGCAGTCCCAGTAAAATATGCACGATAAGCGCCGCAATAACGCCAGCGAATACCGCACTCCAGGAAATACGTTTTAACGGCAGCGCCGAATGCGTTTCCGTAATGATTTCCTTAGTGCCATTATTAGTCCAGGTTTCAGGCATGTGTCACTCCTCATAAAAATAAAATGGTGCAATAATTAAGTCCAACCAGAGATATTCAGCGTAGACAGAGAAAAGTGTTTTAACCAGTGAGGAGAAGAGAGAAAAAACTATTTCGCGAGAAAGGCGTTAAACGCAGCGAGAATAATCAATCCTCGGCTGCGCTTAGCTTGCAAAGTTAGAGAAATGGCCTAGCAATTCCGCCGACTATTTCGGCTGCGCTCTGCCAAAGTAATAGGCCAGTAACCATCAATATCACGCCGCCCAGCAGGGCCAGCAGCGGCATAGCCCACTGCAACGTGCGCGGCTGCGCGCTCGCTCTGCTCAGGCGCTGGGCAAATGCACGGCAGCGTGCCACCACCACGCCAATCAGCGTCACGGTCAGCGCAGTGCCCATCGCCATCGCCACCGCAGACGCCACGCCCCATCTGTAGACATCGATCACGCGGGCGAAAAGGAGCATCATGATCGCGCCAGAACAGGGGCGCAGCCCCATCGAGAGCACCACCAGCGCTTGCGTTTTACCGCTTACCGCCCGCTGCAGCTGTGCCGCGCTGGGGAGATGCGCATGGCCACAGCCGCAGTGTGCGTCATGCTGATGATGTGCAGGCCGGAAGGCCTGAAACCTTAACGCGGGTTTTGCCTGCCACCGCTGGCGCAGCGCGTGCAGCGCACGTCCGCTTACCCCGATGCCCAAGGCGATCACCAGCAAGTAGCTGCCTTTCTCCAGCCAGTAACTGCCAAGATGCAGCTGGCGCGACGACGTTTGCAGCACCACCAGCATCACCGTCACCAATGCAATGGCAACGCCGCCCTGCAGCAGTGCCGCCAGCAGCGTTAATTTAATGCTGGTTCTAAGTTTTGCCGGATGCGTAGCTAAAAAAGTGGTGATCACCATTTTTCCGTGGCCAGGCCCTAACGCGTGCAGCACACCGTAGGCCACGCTGAACAGTAACAGCATCGCCCCAGCGCGATCGGGCTGCGCGGCGACCTGCTGCAACAGCTGCGACATTTCACGATTCAGCGTTTTTTGCCACATCACGCTCTGTAGCAATAGGGTCGGCCAGTATTGCCACAGCGTGAAGCCCGCCAGCAGCATGAGTCCGCTCATCAGCCATAACGGCCAGAGACGTCCGGTGCGAGTAGAAAGCGCGTTCAGTGACATGCCAGCGTCACCGTTTGGGCAAACTGCTGACCAAGATCCATCTGCTCGGGCGGCGCGTCGGCCTTATCCAGCGACAGGGCATATTGCTTCAGGGAATCTGCGGGTTTCGGGGTATGTAACGTCATTTGGCAGTGGGCTTTTACCGTCTCATCCATACTCAGGTTCTGCGCATTTTCATATGACATATCCACAAAGTAGCTGGGATCGAACGTCTGGATACGATACGCCCGCTGGCTTAAAGTCGGCGGTTCGCCAAAAGGCACAATAAACTCCAGTACCGCTTTATTGCCACTGCGGGACAAATTGTACTCTTTGGGCAGGTTGAGGAATTTGATGCGATTCTGGCCCTGCCAAACTTCGGTGAAATAGTGCTGACCCAGCACGTTAGCCATGACCTGCGCGGCTAATTTTTTCCAGACTACGTCACCGGGTTTGGCATGCCCCGCGTCGTACAACAAGTCTGCCGAGGTGATTTCATCCATGGTCCACACCATTTTCATTCCTGTCAGGCGATCGTTATCGCCGATAAATTCGGTTTTCATCGCAATAAAGCTGTGCGGGTGTGACCAGGCGCTGGTACTGATAACCAGCATAAGAGCAGTGAGCGCAATTTTCATGTGTTATAAAGTAACAATTTAACAGGGAAGATAACAGGTGCCAGGTAAAACTGTGACCTGCCACGAAGCTCTGAGCAAAAGTCGCTACAAATAGCAGGCGCGCATGCGAAATTCGCTATTCTTAGCTCAAACGGACCTGTGGATAACGTTAATGATGAGTTCTGCGCCTGTCACAGCACCACTCTTCAGCCGCGCCCAGCGCCGTTGCCATCTTTTGCTGCTGCTGTTTTTGCCCGCGCCAGCGCTAACGCTGGAAAAGCTCTGCCAGATAAACGGCGTCGAGGCTGCGGTAGCCCGTCAGGATATCGCAGCTGTTGGCGATGAAATACAGCGCTACCATCAACTTGAACTCCATCAGATGGTTGACGGCAGCTTTCGCATTCATGGCACGGAACTGGACCGGCGGCTTTGCCTGCTGCACTGGCTGCGACGCGCGCTGCGCGTGTCGCAGGACTTTGTCTGCGAACAGTTTGCCCCGGTGCTGCGCCAGCGTCTCAAAATTTTAAAAATTGAAAAAGCGCTGTGGGATGAAACCAATTTACAGGCTCTGATTCAACACTGCAGCATGCGGCTTAACCGAGATTTTACTCCCCGCGATCGCCTCTTTCTGCAAATCTACATGAAATATGCGCTCTGCCAGCGTCAATGCGCGCTATTCAACGCGCAGCAGCGCGCCTGGCTGGCTGAAAAAAGTGAGCGCGCCGCCGCCGACGACGTGATTCACCACTGGCAAAAGCGCTGTCATATTGCCCCCGATGTCAGTGAGACCGATTTTTGGACGCTGCTCTTTAGCTTGATTCACGCGCCAAACGGTCAGGACCTCGCCGACGCGTCCGCACAGAGGTTAATGGCGGCGGTGGATGCGCTGGTGCTGCGCTTTGAACAGCTGGCGCAGACGCGCTTTAAAAATCAGCATCAACTCAAGCTACAGCTGTATACGCATCTGGCGCAGGCGTTAGACCGCAGCCACTTTGCGATTGGCATCGACAACAGCGTCGCGCTGGACGTCGCCCAGCTTTACCCCCGCCTGCTGCGCATGACTGAGCGCGCGCTCCAGCCCTTTGGCCTGGCCTTTTCCACTACGTTTAGCGCAGAGGAAGTGAGCCTGGTCGCGGTGCTGTTTGGCGCCTGGCTGATGCAAGAGAGCGCGCTGCAGGAGAAACAGGTGCTGCTGCTCACCGGCGCAGACGCTGCGCTGGAGCAGCTGCTGGAGCAGCAGATCCGCGAAATGATGCTGTTACCAGTGAACATCACCCACCAGGATATCCTGCATTTCCAGCGTGAAGGCGCACCGCGCGACGTGGCGCTGGTGATCACCCCTTACGCGACCACCCTGCCGCTGTTTTCGCCGCCGCTGATCCATGCAGAGCTGCCGTTAAACGAGCAGCAGCAGCGGCGAATCCGGTTACTGCTGGAATCCTAAGCTGCGCGCGGGCGCAGGAACAGCGCAGGCAGCGCCACCAGCGCCATAACCCAGAACAGATGGCCGTGCAGATGTGCAAATAGCACACCGCATAGCATCGTCATCACCGCAATGCCGCCGCCCATTGCCAGGGCGGAATAAAGAGATTGCAAACGAATCACCTCTGCCCCCTGACGCGCGGCAATAAAGCGCATCGCGGCCAGGTGACATACGGTAAAACTGCCGCAGTGAAGAATTTGCGCCACCACCAGCCACGGCAGCGCCGTCGTGGCGCCCAGCATTCCCCAGCGGATCACGGCGCACACCCCGGAGAGCAGCAGCAAATCGCGCGCCCCCCAACGGCTGAAGAGACGGTGACTGAGTGCGAAAACCACAATTTCAGCCACGACGCCCAGCGACCAGAGATAGCCCACCAGGCCAGCAGAATAGCCAGCCTCTTGCCACCAGATGGCGCTGAAGCCGTAATACGCCGCATGCGCCCCTTGCAATAAGGTGACACACACCATAAAGCGCCACACGGCGTTTTCCCGCAGCAGATCGCGCCACGCCGCCCAGCCGCCACGTTTAACCTGCCGCGCTTCTCCCTGCGGCATCGTGCGCGGCGGTAGCAGCATACCGGCGCACATCGCCAGCGTCCCGAGAGTGAGCATTAGCAAAATCGCGTGTTCTGACCAGGCGCTCACCAGCTGCCCGGTTAATGCCGAGCTGATCACAAACGCCAGCGATCCCCATAGCCTTACCGGGCCGTAAGCCAGACCGATTTGCCGCGTCCAGGTCGCGGCCAGCGCATCGCTAAGCGGCACCAGCGGCGAAAAGAACAGGTTAAAGCCAATCATCACCAGCAGCAGCCATAGCCACTGACTTCCCAGCCAGAATCCCAGCGCGAACAGGCATGTCATCAGTGCCAGCAGGCGCAGGGCAAGGATCAGCTGTGAGGGATTGCGCACCTGCGAAGCGATGAGCAAGCTGCCCACAAACCGCGCCACCATGCCACATCCCAGCAGCAAGCCAATTTTCTCCGCATCGAGGCCTGCGCCTTTTAGCCATACGCCCCAAAAAGGCAGATAAATGCCGTAGCAAAAGAAATAGGTAAAGTAGCTCAGACCCAGCCAGCGGGCTGATGTGATGTTCATAATGTTTCTCGCAGGTGTTCAAACAACAACGGATAGCGTGGAGGCGCAACTTTGTCAGAGCCGGAGGCAAAATAAAAGCGTAGGGCGTTGAGGTTAAGACAAAATCGCAGGGTGCGATGAGGATAAAAACGAAAAAGGATGGCTTTCGCCATCCTTTGGATCGGGTGTTGCCAGCGTGATTACGCGTAAACAGGCAGACGCGCGCAGGTATCCAGCACTTTCTTTTTGGTGCGCTCAATCGTGGCTTCGTCGTTGATGTTGTCCAGCACGTCAGCAATCCAGCCCGCCAGTTCACGCACGTCGTCTTCTTTGAAACCACGACGGGTGACGGCTGGCGTACCGATACGAATACCTGAAGTTACAAACGGGCTCTTGGGATCGTTAGGCACGCTGTTTTTGTTGACGGTGATATTCGCGCGACCCAAGGCGGCGTCCGCCTCTTTGCCCGTCAGGTTTTTCTCAACCAGATCGATCAGGAACAGATGATTATACGTACCGCCTGACACGATGTTATAGCCGCGCGCAATCAGCACCTCGACCATCGCTTTGGCATTCTTTGCCACCTGCTGCTGATACGTTTTAAACTCAGGCTCCATCGCTTCTTTGAACGCCACGGCTTTACCGGCAATCACGTGCATCAAAGGACCGCCCTGTCCGCCCGGGAACACGGCCGAGTTCAACTTCTTATAGAACTCTTCATCACCGTTTTTCGCCAGGATGATCCCGCCGCGCGGACCCGCCAGCGTTTTATGGGTGGTGGAGGTGACAACGTGGGCATGCGGAATGGGCGTCGGGTAAACATCCGCCGCAATCAGACCGGCAACGTGCGCCATATCCACAAACAGATACGCGCCAACGCTATCCGCGATTTCACGCATTTTGGCCCAGTCACAGACGCCAGAGTAAGCGGAGAAGCCGCCAACAATCATTTTTGGCTGATGCGCTTTCGCCAGTTCGGCCAGCTCGTCATAGTTGATTTTGCCGGTTTCATCGATGCCGTAAGGGATAACATTGTACAGCTTGCCAGACAGGTTAACCGGAGAGCCGTGGGTCAGGTGACCGCCGTGTGCCAGATTCATACCGAGAATGGTATCGCCAGGCTGCAGCAGCGCGGTGTACACGGCAAAGTTGGCCTGCGAACCGGAGTGCGGCTGCACGTTGGCATAGTCAGCGCCGAACAGCGCTTTGGCGCGATCAATCGCCAACTGCTCGACGATATCAACATATTCACATCCGCCGTAATAGCGCTTGCCCGGATACCCTTCCGCATATTTGTTGGTGAGCTGTGAACCTTGCGCCTGCATAACGCGTGGGCTGGTGTAGTTCTCAGAAGCAATCAGTTCAATGTGCTCTTCCTGACGCACCTTCTCTTGCTCCATCGCCTGCCACAACTCGGCATCGTAATCGGCAATGTTCATTTCACGCTTTAACATCCGGCATCTCCTGACTCAGCTAACTTTTAACAGCAGTTTGGCCCCCGTTGGGGGCGAAGGGCAACAGTGTAAACGGTTTTTTTGGGTGACGGTAGCGCCAATCCCCTCTTTTTACGCAAACGATTGGCAACGCGCTGGAACAGGTTTTTTACGCTTTCACTTGCACGTGTAAAGCCCCTTTCCTCCCTCCTCCATCGAAAGAAAGGCTATCACAGCCTTCGACTTGCATTTTTCGCTCACAGGTCTTCAACGTGATTTACAGCCCCCCCCAACAGGCATAACATGCATTTCAAATACACCTTAAACACCCAAAGGATAATGCCATGTTAGATGCCCAGACTATCGCGACGGTGAAAGCCAGCCTGCCTGCCGTTGCCGCACTTGGACCCCAGCTTACCGGCTGCTTTTACCAGCGCCTGCTGCAGGAAAATCCGGCGCTAAAGAACGTGTTCAACATGAATAACCAGCGCAGCGGCAGCCAGCGCGAAGCGCTGTTCAATGCGATTGCCGCTTATGCAAGCAACCTTGATAACCTGTCAGCGCTGCTGCCCGCCGTTGAAAAGATCGCCCAAAAGCATGCCAGCTTGAATATTCAACCCGACCAGTACGCCATTGTGGGTTCAACCCTGCTTGCCACCCTGGAAGAGATGCTGGATCCCGGCGACGATGTGCTCCAGGCGTGGGGAAAAGCCTATGCGGTCCTGGCGGAGGTGTTTATTCAGCGCGAAGCGGCGATCTACCAGAGCTCCGAAGATAAAGCCGGCGGCTGGCGCGGCCTGCGTGATTTCCGCATCCACACCATTCGTCAGGAAAGCAGCGTGATCAAAAGCATTGAGCTGATTCCCTGTGACGGCCTGCCGATCGCGGATTATCTTCCCGGTCAGTATTTAACCCTGACGCTGCGGCCAACAGGCAGCGAATACCTGCAGCATCGTCAATACTCACTTACCCGGCTGCCCAACGGCATCTCTTACCGTATTGCGGTCAAACGCGACATGCTGGGCAGCGTTTCAAACTGGCTACACGCTTGCGCCAAAGCGGGTGATGTCGTTCAGTGTGCCGTACCGGCAGGTGACTTTACCCTCAAGGTAGAGCCCAACACGCCCGTCACGTTTATTTCCGCTGGCGTCGGCCAGACGCCACTCCTCGCTATGCTCGCGTCTCTGGCGCATCAGCATCACGCGGGCGCGGTGACGTGGCTACACGCGACGGAAACCGGGGCACAGCACGCCTTTGCCACGGAGGTGGAAACGCTCGGCGTGCAACTGCCCCGGTTTAGTCGCCACGTTTGGTATCGGACGCCGGATGAAAGCGATGCGGGATGCTATGAACGCGCGGGATTGATGGAACTGTCGGTTGTCGCCGAGGAGTTGACGCAGCCAGACCGCACGTTCTGGCTCTGCGGCCCGCTGCCGTTTATGCAGTTTGTTGCGCGTCAACTGCTGGACGCCGGCGTGTCAGGCGATCGTATTCATTACGAAGTGTTTGGTCCGCACAAAGTGCTATAACGAAAAAAGCCTGCGCAAGCAGGCTCTTCGTACAGGACAGGAGAGGCAAATCAGATGGCCTCTTCGTCCTCTTCACCGGTACGGATACGCACCACGCGGGCCACGTCAAAGACGAAAATTTTACCATCGCCGATTTTGCCGGTCTGCGCGGTTTTCATGATGGTTTCAACGCAGGTATCGACGATATCATCACCGACAACCATTTCGATTTTCACTTTCGGCAGAAAATCCACCATATACTCTGCGCCGCGGTACAGTTCCGTGTGGCCTTTCTGGCGCCCAAACCCCTTGACCTCACTCACCGTCATGCCGGTGATACCCACTTCTGCCAGCGCTTCACGCACATCATCGAGTTTGAATGGTTTGATAATTGCATCGATCTTTTTCATCACAGATCCCTTTTTCACTCCCTCCGTGGCCGGACGGATAACAAATAGTATAAGTGTTCCTGACGCTGCCGCACGCTACTCTTTAAAATCGCTGGCGTCCAGTTCATGGCGCGACAGCAGCTTATAAAACTCCGTGCGGTTGCGTCCAGCCAGACGTGCGGCGTTCGTGACATTTCCTTTGGTCATTTGCAGCAACTTCCGTAAGTAGTTCAGTTCAAACTGGTTACGCGCCTCAACAAACGTGGGTAGCGCGGTATTCTCGCCCGCCAGCGCCTGCTCAACCAGCGCCTCACCGATCACCGGCGACGTTGTCAGCGCAACGCACTGCTCAATGACATTCACCAGCTGACGCACGTTGCCAGGCCAGGCAGCGCTGACCAGGCGCTTCATCGCATCCGCCGAGAAGCTGCGCACAAACGGTTTATGCCGGTGCGCCGCCTCCCGCAGCAGATGATTCGCCAGCAGCGGAATGTCTTCTGCGCGCTCGTGCAGCGCCGGAAGTTTGAGATTCATTACGTTCAGACGATAGTAAAGATCTTCCCTGAAGCTCTTTTTTTCCATGGCCTTCGGTAGATCGCGGTGCGTCGCAGAGAGGATTCGTACGTTAATGTCGAGATCGCGGTTACTGCCTAACGGACGCACCTTACGCTCTTGCAGCACGCGCAGCAGTTTCACCTGCAGCGCCTGCGGCATATCGCCAATCTCGTCGAGAAACAGCGTGCCGCCTTCTGCCGCCTGAAACAGCCCTTCGCGCGCGCTCACCGCGCCGGTGAAGGCGCCCCTGGCGTGGCCAAATAATTCTGACTCCAGCAGCTGTTCCGGCAGTGCCCCGCAGTTAATGGCGATAAACGGGTGGGCGGCTCGCGGGCTGGCAGTATGAATCGCCTGCGCCAGCACCTCTTTGCCGGTGCCGCTCTGCCCAATAATTAACACGCTCACATCGGATTGCGCCACCATGTGCGCCTGCTCAAGCAGGCGCAGCATCTGCGGATTGCGGGTCACAATCGCTTCACGCCAGCGGTCATCGCTGGCGGGCGCGCGCTGGGCCAAGGCTTCGTTGATGGCCTTATAAAGCGCATCGCGATCTACCGGTTTGGTAAGAAAGCTAAACACACCTTGCTGGGTGGCTGACACGGCCTCGGGAATGGATCCGTGCGCGGTGAGAATGATCACCGGCAGTCCCGCATGGCGCTTTTGTATTTCGGCAAACAGCGCCAGGCCGTCCATCTCGTCCATACGCAGATCGCTTATCACTAGATCCACGCGCTCTTTTTGCAGCTGGCGCAGCGCTTCAGGCCCGCTGGCGGCTGTGGTCACCAGATAGCCTTCGCTGCTCAGCCGCATACCCAACAGTTTGAGCAGGCCAGGATCGTCGTCCACCAGCAATAAGTGCGCGCGTTGGTTCATGTTACGGATCCTCACGTTGGTCATCGCTATTGCCGTGCGATGTGTCACTGCTATCTGGCGTCTTGCGCGAGGAGAGCTGGCGTTCAATATCGGTCAGGCGTTCGAGTTTGCGCTGCGTGTCGTCCAGCGACTGACGCAGCTGAGTTTGCTGCTGGCGCAGGCTATCCAACTGTGCGTCGCTGGCCTGCTGCAGGGCGGCATAGCGGCTTCGCTCGGCACTCAGCGCCAATAGCGCGGTTTGATGACGCTGCCACAGCGTTAGCAAAGGGCGCACGCTGACAGGCCAGTCGCTGCTGTAGCTGTCCAGCGTACTGAGCATCTGGCGGCGCTCCAGCGGCGTCACATTGCCATTGGACAGTAAAATCCCTTGCTTGAACGCGCGCGCCCAGCCTTGCACCGGCCAGCGTCGTGCCTCAGCGCGAGCTTCCGCCGCCGAGAGCTGCTCACCGCAGTCCATGGCACGCTGCCAGTAGAGCGGATTATTCATTGCCGCAGGGCTGTCGGTTTTCCAGACGTTGGCACAGGCAACGGTCAGATAGTCCGCCAGGCGCACGTCCGGCTCAGGGATCGCCATACCGTCACGAGACGGTGAGTGCGGTGCAGAAAGTTGGCAGGCGCTCAGCCCCAGTATCATCAGGGCTGCAAACACGCAGGTAGCAAATCGTTTCATTGGTCAGGTGTTCCCGGCGCGGCTGGTAAAATAATACGAAAACAGACATCAGCGTTTTTGTGCGTCACCAGCTGTAAGTCGCCCTGCATACGGCGCAGGCAATCTTTGGCGATACTCAACCCGAGACCACTGCCTTTTACCGGCCCCTGCCGCTGCTGGCTGCCCTGGTAAAACGGTTCAAAAATCATCGTCTGCTCGTCGAGCGGAATGGGCGTGCCGGTATTAGCCACCTCAATCCACACTTCGCCACCCTTCTGTTGGCTGTGCAGCCAGATATTACCGGATTCACTGCCGTAGTTCACGGCGTTCGAATAGAGGTTGTCGATCACCCGCTGCAACAGTGTGGGCTCCGCCAAACACTGGACCACGCGCAGATCGAGGTGCGTTTTCATGCCGCGCGCGCTGGCGGGCAGCGAATGGACAGCGACCACAGAGGCCACAATCGCCTCTAGCGCGACCGGCGTCAGCGCTAAAGGCTCATCCGCCAGCTGGCGATTGTAGTCAAGCAGCTGTTCAATCAATCGCTGCAGGTGACGACTGCTGGTGTCCAGTATCGCCACCACCTCTTGCTGATCGGCATTCAGCGGCCCGGCAACGTGATCGGCCAGCAGCTCCGTGCCTTCGCGCAAGCTGGCAAGCGGGGTTTTTAACTCATGGGAAAGGTGGCGCAAAAATTCGTGACGCTGCGCTTCCAGCCAGCTCAGGCGCTCGCTCAGCCAGACGATGCGCTGGCCCAGCGAACGAATTTCACGCGGGCCGCGAAAACGCAGGCTGCTGCCTAACGTTTTTCCCTCACCCAACCGATTTATCATGCGCTCAACCCGTTTCACTGGACCGATGATCATGCCAGTAAACAGCAGCACTAGCGCCAGGCTGATCAAGAACAGAATCAGCGCCTGCCAGCCAAAAAATTGACCGCGTTCGGCAATTTCCCGCTGCAGCTGTAAGCCGCGTGCAAACACCGCTTCGCGCGTCGCCTGCACCATTTGTGCATTCGCCGCGGAGAAATGCTCAAGCGCATCGCCTGCCTGCGTCGAAGGCGCGCCGTTCTGACACTGCACGTTTTGCAGCGGCGGCAGCGCCTGTTGCAGCAGGGTAAAAGAGGGCAAATCGGGCAGGCTGGCGGCATGGCTGGCCAGCATCTGACCGTAACGTGTCCATTGCGTTTGGTAGAGTTTCAGCAGCGAAGGATCGTCCAGGACGCAATATTGTCGATAGCTCCGCTCCAGCTCAAGCGCGGTCCGCGCCATCGCCTCACTGCGGCGCACATCGGTAAACGTATTGCGATTGGTGTCGGCGGCCTGATCGCTGAGCGCCGACAGGCTCTCCCACGCCTGCCACGCCAGCACCAGCAGCGGCAGCAGCACCAACAGAAACGCCATCAGTACCAGTTGCCGAAGAGAACGAGGAAAAAAACGCCATGTGATCACAGCCGTGCGTCCTTAAAAAATGCGCTGCTGGCATGCTAGCGAAGTCTGCCCGGCGAAGAAAGCAGGAAACAAAAACGGCAGGCCGAAGGGCCTGCCGTTGAGATGACGCCGCAGCATCACCGGGGAATGAGGTGGAGCCTTACTCAACGTGACGTCCGGTGTTTGATAACGTTGCAAAGCACGCGATTATCGGTCAAGTGGACGGCAGGCTCCGTTTTGTGCGTCATTCTATTTTTATGAGCTCAACCGCAGAACGGGGCAATCATAAACAGGTGAATGAGCAGCAGGCTAATTATAGCAACAACCGTGCCAAAAAATAAATATCTTATATTTTCAGTCATTTCCCGCGTTAGCCGCGGTGAAGCGCCGCGAAAACCAGGTAGGCGCGGTAAAAAATGTCGCAATAAGGCAACACCGCAGCGCGGCCACCAGCGCATTCTATATTTATCAAGTAATTATATGTCGCCATCTAGCGACATCGCCAAACCTACCCTGTCGCTGATTTCCGACAGCCCCCTCACGCTACATGCAATAAAAAAGGCCGCACGCGGCGGCCTTAGAGGTTACAAGCGCGATTTACGATCAGCCAAGCTGCTTGCGCGCGTTGCGGAAAATCCGCATCCACGGCCCGTCTTCGCCCCACTCCGCCGGATGCCAGGAGTTGCTGACGGTGCGGAACACGCGTTCAGGGTGCGGCATCATGATGGTCACGCGGCCGCTTTCATTGGTGACGGCCGTGATGCCATTCGGTGAACCGTTCGGGTTTGCCGGATAGTTTTCCGTGGCGTTGCCGTAGTTATCCACAAAGCGCAGCGCCACCAAACCTGCCGTCTCTAGCGCGGCCAGATGGGCGGCATCGCGCACCTCGACGTAGCCTTCTCCGTGCGATACGGCAATCGGCATACGTGACCCCGCCATGCCGTCAAGCAGCAGTGAACCGCTGTTTGTCACTTCGACCAGGCTGAAACGCGCTTCAAAACGCTCGGACTGGTTACGCACAAAGCGCGGCCACAGTTCGCTGCCAGGGATCAGCTCACGCAGATTAGACATCATCTGGCAGCCGTTGCACACGCCCAGCGCCAGCGTTTGCGGACGATGGAAGAAGGCTTCAAACGTCTCGCGTACCCGATCGTTGAACAGGATAGATTTTGCCCAGCCTTCGCCCGCGCCAAGCACGTCGCCGTAGGAGAAGCCGCCACACGCGACCAGCGCGTTGAATCCCTCTAAGTTGTGGCGCCCTGCCAGCAGATCGCTCATATGCACATCTACCGCTGTAAAGCCTGCGCGGTGGAAGGCGGCCGCCATTTCGACATGCGAGTTAACGCCCTGCTCGCGCAGCACCGCCACACGCGGGCGGGCACCGGTAGCAATCATTGGCGCCGCCACGTCTTCTGCTGGGTTGAAGCTCAATTTGACGTTCAGGCCCGGATCGTTGTCATCCTGCTTGGCGGCATGCTCTTGATCGGCGCAAGCCGGATTGTCACGCAGGCGTTGCATCTGCCAGGTCGTTTCAGCCCACCAGGTGCGCAGCGTGTTACGGCTTTCACCATAAATCGTCTGCTCACCCGCGCGGATCGAGAAGCGATCCCCCGGCTGCGCCTGCCCCAGCACATGCACATTGTCGCGCAGGCCGTGCTCCGCGAGGATCTGCTCAACCACCGCGCGATCGGCCGCGTTGATTTGCAGCACAGCGCCCAGCTCTTCGGTAAACAGCGCCGCCAGCGCATCGCTGCCCAGCGCGGCGATATCAACATCAACGCCGCAGTGACCGGCAAAGGCCATCTCTGCCAGCGTCACCAGCAAGCCGCCGTCTGAGCGGTCGTGATAGGCCAGCAGTTTCTGTTGGGTAACCAGCGCCTGAATGGCATTAAAGAAGCCAGCCAGTTGAGCGGCATCCCGCACGTCAGCCGGCTTGTCGCCCAGTTGACGATAAACCTGCGACAGCGCGGTTGCGCCTAGTGTGTTCGCGCCGTTGCCGAGATCCACCAGCAGCAGCAGGTTATCGCACTCGGCCTGCAGCTGCGGCGTTACCGTCTGGCGCACGTCTTCAACGCGGGCAAAAGCGGTGATCACCAGCGACAGCGGTGACGTCATCTCGCGCTGCTCGTCGCCCTGCTGCCAGCGGGTTTTCATGGACATGGAGTCTTTGCCCACCGGAATAGTGATGCCCAGCGCAGGGCACAACTCTTCCCCGACCGCTTTCACTGCTTCGTACAAACCGGCATCTTCGCCTGGATGGCCGGCGGCAGCCATCCAGTTTGCGGACAATTTAACGCGCTTGAGCGAGCCAATGGCGGTCGCCGCCAGGTTCGTCAGCGCTTCACCCACGGCCAGACGCCCCGAGGCCGCGAAGTCCAGCAGCGCCACCGGTGCACGTTCGCCCAAGGCAAAGGCTTCACCGTGATAGCTGTCGAGGCTGGCGGTGGTCACCGCGCAGTTCGCCACCGGGATCTGCCACGGTCCGACCATCTGATCGCGCGCGACCATGCCGGTTACGCTACGGTCACCGATGGTGATCAGGAAGGTTTTCTCTGCCACGCCAGGCAGATGGAGGACGCGATGCACCGCATCGGCCACGGTAATGCCGTCGCGCTGCAGCGCCGTGCCGTTGGCCTGCTGGCGCGTCACGTCGCGGGTCATTTTTGGCGTTTTACCCAGCAGAACATCCAGCGGCATATCAATCGGATCATTGCCGAAGTGGCTGTCGGTCAGGGTTAGGTGCTGCTCTTCCGTGGCCTCGCCAATCACCGCATAGGGAGCACGCTCGCGCTGACACAGCGTGTCAAACAGCGCCAGCTTCTCTGGCGCCACCGCGAGCACATAGCGCTCCTGCGATTCATTACACCACACCTCAAGCGGGCTCATGCCCGGCTCATCGCTGAGGATATCGCGCAGGTTGAAGCGTCCGCCGCGACCGCCGTCGCTCACCAGTTCAGGCATGGCGTTCGAGAGGCCGCCAGCGCCCACATCGTGAATAAACAGAATCGGGTTGTCTTCGCCCAGCTGCCAGCAGCGGTCAATCACTTCCTGACAGCGCCGCTCCATTTCAGGGTTGTCGCGCTGCACCGAGGCGAAATCTAAATCGGCATCCGACTGACCGGACGCCATGGACGACGCCGCGCCGCCGCCAAGGCCGATGTTCATAGCCGGGCCGCCCAGCACGACCAGCTTCGCACCGACCACGATCTCACCTTTCTGCACGTGATCGGCGCGGATGTTGCCAATACCGCCCGCCAGCATGATCGGCTTGTGGTAGCCGCGCAGCTCTTCACCGTTGTGGCTATTAACTCGCGCTTCATAAGTGCGGAAGTAGCCATTCAGGGCGGGACGGCCAAACTCATTGTTAAACGCCGCGCCGCCCAGCGGGCCGTCGGTCATGATATCCAGCGCGGTGACGATGCGATCGGGCTTACCGAAATCCTCTTCCCACGGCTGCTCAAAGCCTGGAATGCGCAGATTAGAGACGGAGAAGCCCACAAGGCCCGCTTTGGGTTTGGCACCGCGCCCGGTGGCACCTTCATCGCGAATTTCCCCGCCCGAACCGGTCGCTGCGCCCGGCCATGGGGAGATCGCGGTGGGATGGTTGTGGGTTTCCACTTTCATCAGAATGTGTGCGGCTTCCTGATGGAACGCATATTCGCCCTTCTGCGCGTCGGCGTAGAAGCGACCTACCTCAGAACCTTCCATCACCGCGGCATTGTCTTTATAAGCTGACAACACGTGATCGGGATGCTGCTCAAAGGTGTTTTTGATCATTTTAAACAGCGATTTAGGCTGTTTTTCGCCGTCAATAATCCAGTCGGCGTTGAAAATTTTGTGGCGGCAGTGCTCAGAGTTAGCCTGCGCGAACATATAGAGTTCGATGTCGTTGGGATTACGACCGAGGCGGGTAAAGGCCTCAAGCAGATAGTCAATTTCGTCATCCGCCAGCGCCAGTCCCAGCGAGGTGTTGGCCTGCGCCAGCGCCTGGCGGCCGCCGTTGAGCACATCTACACTCTTCAGCGGCTGCGGTTGGTGTTGAGCAAACAGCTGCGCTGCGTCATTGAGGTCGCTAAACACCGTTTCCATCATGCGGTCGTGCAGCAGGCTCGCCAGCTGCGCCCACTGTGCGTCGGTTAACGCGGGTGCCTGCACATAAAAGGCGATGCCGCGCTCCAGGCGAATCACCTGCGGCAGACCACAGTTGTGGGCGATATCGGTGGCTTTGGATGACCAGGGTGAAAGCGTGCCGGGGCGCGGCGTAACCAGCAACAGACGCCCTTGTGGCGCGTGTTCGGCGAGAGAGGGACCGTATTTCAGCAGGCGTTGCAAACGGGCATGTTCATCGGCATTAAGCGGTGCGCTGACATCGGCAAAATGGACGTACTCGGCGTAAATATCACTCACTGGCAGGTGAGCGTCCTGAAAACGGGTCAGCAGTTTGTTTACACGAAATGCCGACAGAGCGGGCGAACCACGCAGAATTTCCATCATTAAAGATCTCTCGTCTTCGAAGCGCCGGGCGACGCTTCTTTGGGCGCAACAGGGAAAACGGGCGGTATTATAGAGAAACAGCACCGGTTACGAAACCGTTTGCGCAGAATTTATCGGGTACAGGATTTGACTGAATTTTGCACAAAACTTGCTATATGAGTTGCCCTGCCCCGCTTTGTTGCGCAAAATGCCCCTCGCTCTGGGAAGTGAAACAACATAAATACTGCCTTTAAAAGACAGAGGCCTGTGAGCCATTACGAGACAACTATTTGAAACGCCTAAAATTAAACTATCTGTTTATCGGTCTGATCACCGTGCTGCTTGCGCTGGCGCTGTGGCCATCCATCCCGTGGTATGGCGGTGGAACAGACGCGTTATCACAGATCAAATCACGCGGAGTGCTGCGCATCAGTACCGTGAATTCTCCGCTGACTTACTACACCATCAATAATGCCCCGGCCGGTATGGATTACGAGCTGGCGAAACGCTTTGCCGATTATCTGGGCGTCAAGCTCGAGGTCACCGTGCGTCCTAATCTCGGCGATCTGTTCGACGATCTGGATGACGGCAAAGCGGACCTGCTGGCCGCGGGACTGATCTACAACAGCGAGCGCCTGGCGCGCTATCAAAGCGGCCCGAGTTACTACTCCGTGTCACAGCAGCTGGTGTATCGCATCGACAAACCGCGCCCGCGCAATCTGGGCGATCTAAAAGGCCGTCTGCTGGTGCAGTCCGGTTCGGCATACCTTTCAACTTTGCGTGCCGCCAAAGCTGACAGCTATCCCGATCTCGACTGGGCGATCGCCACCGATCAGGGTCAGAAGGCGCTGCTTGAGGCGGTGGCTGACGGCAAATTGGATTACACCGTGGGCGACTCGGTAACGATTGGCCTGCTACAGCGTATTCATCCGCAGCTGGCGGTGGCTTTTGATATCACCGATGAAGAGCCGGTCACCTGGTATCTGCCGCGCAACGACGACGACAGCCTGAATGCCGCGATGCTGGATTTCTACAGCCAAATGGGCGAAGAAGGCACCATGGCGCGACTTGAGGAAAAATACCTCGGCCACGTCGGCACCTTTGATTATGTCGATACCCGCACGTTCCTGCGGGCCATTGACAACACGCTGCCGGATATCAAACCGCTGTTTGAGAAATACGCCGCCGCCATCGACTGGCGGCTGCTGGCCGCGGTCTCTTATCAGGAGTCGCACTGGAACCCGCAGGCCACCTCGCCCACCGGGGTGCGCGGCATGATGATGCTAACGCGCAACACCGCTGACAGCCTTAACGTTGGCGATCGCCTCGATCCTGAGCAGAGCATTCGTGGCGGCAGCGAGTATTTACAGCGCATGATGGAGAAAGTGCCCACCACCATCCCGGACGATGAACGCATCTGGTTCGCGCTCGCCGCTTACAATATGGGCTATGCGCATATGCTGGACGCGCGCAAACTCACGGCAAAACAGGGCGGTAATCCAGACAGCTGGGCCGATGTTAAACTGCGCTTGCCCATGCTGAGCCAGAAGCGTTATTACACGCAAACCACCTACGGCTATGCGCGCGGTCACGAAGCCTACACCTACGTTGAGAACATCCGTAAATATCAGCTCAGCCTGGAGGGGTATTTGCAGGAGCAGGAGAAGCGGCTGGCGCAGCGCTCGGCGCTGGAAGCGGAATTAGGCGCCGGCTATCCCGCCGTGGCGCCTAAAATTGCGATGAATTAATCCGTGCGCTGCGACTGACGCAGCGCACGTTTTTGTTCGCGGCGCATGCGGAAAAAATCACTCAGCATCGCCGCACATTCGTCGGCCAACACGCCAGACTGGATCGCAATACGGTGGTTCATGCCCGGGTGACCGATCACATCCAGCAGTGAACCTGCCGCCCCGGTTTTCTCATCGTTTGCCCCGTACACCAGCCGCGTAATGCGGCTGTGAACCATCGCCCCGGCGCACATCACGCACGGCTCCAGGGTGACATACAGCGTGGTGTCGAGCAGGCGATAGTTTTCCAGAATTTTGCCGCCCTGACGCAGCGCCATGATTTCAGCATGCGCCGTGGGATCGCATTGACCAATCGGTCGGTTCCAGCCTTCACCCAGCACGCGATCGCCCTGCACCAGCACCGCACCTACCGGCACTTCGCCCTGCTCCCACGCCCGTTTTGCCAGCTCCAGCGCATGGCGCATCCAGTATTCGTCAGTTTGTGGGTTCAACGCGTTACTCCTGCGGGTGGAAAGGCCGCGCATTATAGACGGAATCGCGGCGTGATTCACTCCAGCTGTTGTAACTCGCCGCGCGGCGTAACGCGCCAGCGGTGCTGGCAAAAATAGAGCAGCGGATTGTCCTGCTTGCTGTCACTGTAGCCGCTGTAAAGCTGCAGCGGTGTGCCAATTTTTTCTTCCAGCTGGGCGACCTTTTCATGGCCGAGGCAGCGCATGGCAAGTACACGTCCGCCATAGCCGCGTGCCATCTGGCTGGCAATCAGCTTGACGCGGGGTAAAAACGCCGAGTCGAAATAGACCTGCTCCACGAGGTTCTGCGGCGAGCCGGTGATCAACCAAACGTCCGCATCGCCGCTGCTGAGATAGTCGCTCAGCCGCTGCTGTACCACCGGAAACGCCGTGACGCGCGTCCGAAACCAGGCGGCAAACTCCGCTTCATGCTGACGCAGCGTCTCTTCGCTGTGGCCAAAGGTGATCGCCCAGAGCAGCAGGCTCATTGGCCAGCGCGTGGCGCGTCCTTTAAACAACAGCCCGGCACCAATCACCGGCAACAGCGGTATCACCAGCAGCAGATTCAGCGGCTGGCGACGCAGTAAATAGCGCATAAAGGTGCCAAACATATCCTGTTGATGGAGCGTACCATCCAGATCGAAGAAAACCACACGGCGTTGCGTACCTGTTGTCAAACTCCACTCCTTATTAATGCACGTTACGGCTTGCCTACAGTGTAGCCAGCTTCGCACGCGAGATCGAAAACGCTCATTTTTAATTCCAATGACCACATTGAGCGCAGAATAGTTTATTCTCTTTGTCACGCGGTTGTCCCTTTACGCGACAGTACGCCATGTAAGTAAGCTCCACGCTAACGGGGAATTAAGGATAGAACATGAGTTCTTTACTGCGTATTCGCCAGCTCTACCCTCGACTGGCGCTCAACGAGCGGCGGCTGGCAGATTTCTTGCTGTCGCAGCCTGACCGGGCACGGCATTTGAGTTCACAAAAGCTGGCGGAAGAAGCGGGTGTCAGTCAGTCCAGCGTGGTGAAGTTCGCACAGAAGCTGGGCTACAAAGGCTTTCCCGCGCTCAAGCTGGCCTTGAGTGAGTCACTGGCTGAACGCGACGCCATTACGGTGCATAATCATATTCTCAGCGATGACCCGCTGAAAGTGGTGGGCGAAAAGCTACTGACGGAAAAGATTTCGGCGATCCGCGCCACGCTGGATATCAATAGCGAAGAGAAGCTGCTGGAGACGCTGCAGCTGTTGAAAAATGCCAACCGTATTTTGCTGGTGGGTATTGGCGCGTCCGGTCTGGTAGCCAAAGACTTTTCGTGGAAACTGATGAAGATCGGCATCAACGCGGTGGCGGAGCAAGATATGCATGCCCTGCTGGCCAGCGTGCAGGGCATGGCACCCGGCGATGTGCTGCTGGCGCTCTCTTACACCGGTGAACGCCGCGAAATTAATCTGGCCGCGCAGGAAGCGGCGCAGTTGGGTGTCGATGTGCTGGCCTTCACCGGCTTTACGCCTAATTCGCTGCAGCAAATTGCCTCCATCTGCCTGTATACGGTGGCGGAAGAGCAGAGCACGCGTAGCGCAGCGATCTCCTCCACCAGCGCCCAATTGGCGCTGACCGATCTGCTGTTTATGGCGCTGGTGCAGCACGATCCTGAACGCGCATCGAGTCATATTCGCCACAGCGAAGCGCTGGTCAAAAAGTTGGTTTAGCGCGGAACGCGCTGTGCCGAGGCGCACGAAGCGTGCCATGACGCGAAAATTCACCTGAGGTTTGACGGTGCGCAACAAAGCCGCCGGACGCGGCCGCAGCTTTGTGATAAGGTGCGCGCCTCCCCCAAACAGGCGTGTGACCGCGATGGCGTTACTGATCACCTCAAAATGCATTAACTGCGATATGTGCGAGCCGGAGTGCCCCAATCAGGCAATTAGCCTGGGCGAGGCAATCTATGAAATTGACGTGGCGCGCTGCACCGAGTGCATCGGCCATTATGACGCGCCCACCTGCCAGCAAGTTTGCCCGATTGATAACACCATCGTGACGGACCCACAGCACACCGAGAGCCGGGATGCGCTGTGGGACAAGTTTGTCACGCTACATTCGAACGTCAATTAGCGTTCAATAATCACCGTGGCACACGCATAATGCCGTTCGTCGGCTAGCGTCACGTGCACGTGGTTAACGCCAAGCTGCCTGGCAATCACTTCCGCCTGCTCAAAAAAACGCAGCCCAGGTTTTCCCAGCGCATCGTTGTAAACTTCGAACTGGTTGAACGCGAGCCCGCCACGAATGCCGGTGCCAAACGCCTTGGCTGCCGCCTCTTTGACCGCAAAACGCTTCGCCAGGAAGCGCACCGGCTGCTGATGCGCCTGATATTGCTGCCATTCGGCCGCGCTCAATACCCGCCGTGCCAGGCGATCGCCGGAGCGCGCAATCACGCCCGCGATGCGTTCGATTTCCACGATGTCACTGCCGAGTCCCAGAATGGCCATTAGCGGCGCGCTTCCCGCATCAGCTGTTTCATCTCCCTGACGGCATCCGCCAGGCCGCTGAACAGGGCGCGGCCAATGATGGCATGGCCAATATTTAACTCATGCATTTCCGGCAGCGCGGCGATGGGTTGCACGTTGTGGTACGTTAAGCCATGCCCGGCATTGACCTTTAGCCCTAAGCCTGCAGCAAAAGTCGCGGCATCGCGAATGCGCGCAAATTCTGCCTCGCGCACCGGACCTTCCGGCGCCTCAGCGTAGGCTCCGGTGTGAATTTCGATATAGGGCGCGCCGCTTGCGACCGCCGCTTCGATTTGGCGCCGATCGGCATCAATGAACAGCGAGACCAGAATACCGGCGTCGCTGAGCTGCTTCACCGCGCGATCCAGCTTATCCTGCTGGCCAGCCACATCGAGCCCGCCTTCGGTGGTGACTTCCTGACGCTTCTCCGGCACCAGGCAAACAAAGTGCGGTTTGATGTCGCAGGCGATGGCGATCATCTCGTCGGTCACGGCCATTTCAAGGTTCATGCGCGTCTGGATAGTGTCGCGCAGGATACGCACATCGCGATCGGTAATGTGGCGGCGATCTTCGCGCAAATGCACGGTAATACCGTCTGCGCCAGCCTGTTCAGAGACAAACGCAGCCTGAACCGGATCGGGATAATGCGTACCGCGCGCATTACGCACGGTGGCGATGTGATCGATATTAACGCCCAACAGCAACTCAGCCATGATAATCCTCAACGATGTTCAATATGAATGCAGTGTACCGCGGCTTGGACATAACTGACGAGACCCGCGCGCTAGCCGCTTGACGCGTCAGGCCGCTTTTTGGGCAAGAACTGGCGAAACAGCTCCTGGCTTTTTAACGGTTTACCCCCGAGATAGGGCTTGAGCGCAATGCGCGTAAAACGCTTGGCGGCGCGCAGCGTGTCGGCATCCGGGAACTCTCGCGCCCACAGCGCACGCAGCTGGCGACCGCTAAAGCTGCGCTGATTTACGACGAGACTGGCAATAAAACCACGCTCTTCGCGATAGCTGTAGGTCATGTCGTCGGCGATCTCTTCACCGCTTCCGGCACAGTGCAGAAAGTCCACGCCGTAGCCGAGATGCCCTAGCAGCGCCAGCTCAAAACGCCGCAGCGCGGGTTCGGGAGAACCGTTATCGGCCGCCAGCGTCTGAATGCAATTCAGGTAATCAAAGAAGAGATCGGAGAAGGGAATTTGTTGCTCAAGCACGCGCGACAGCAGCTCGTTCACGTACAGCCCGCAATAGAGCGTGATGCCGCTCAGCGGCAGCGCCAGCGAGACGGCTTCCGCATTGCGCAGCGTTTTGACATCGCCCCGCCCGCTCCAACGCACCAGCAGCGGGGTAAAAGGCTGCAGCGCGCCTTTGAGCTGGGAGCGCCGAGAACGCGCCCCTTTAGCCAGCACGCGCACGCGCCCTTCGCTTTCGCTGAACAGATCGAGCAGCAGGCTGGTTTCGCTATAAGGGCGACTGTGGAGCACAAAGGCGCGTTGCCAGCCTTCCATCTAATCAGAGGTCGTCTGTGTAACCCAGGCTGCGCAACGCACGTTCGTCGTCAGCCCAGCCAGATTTCACTTTCACCCACAGCTCAAGATGCACTTTCGCTTCAAACATCTCTTCCATGTCTTTGCGCGCTTCAATACCAATGGTTTTGATCTTGGTGCCTTTGTTGCCAATCACCATTTTCTTCTGGCCTTCGCGCTCAACCAGAATCAGACCATTGATGTCGTACCCGCCGCGTTCGTTAGCCACAAACTGCTCAATTTCCACCGTGACGGAATAGGGCAATTCTGCACCCAAGAAGCGCATCAGTTTTTCGCGGATGATCTCAGACGCCATAAAGCGCTGTGAGCGATCGGTGATGTAATCTTCCGGGAAATGGTGATCGGCTTTGGGCAGGCGTTTACGGGCGATTTGCGCCAGGGTATCAACGTTATTGCCGTGTTCAGCGGAGATCGGCACGATATCCAGGAAGTCCATCTGCTGGCTAAGGAATTGCAAATGCGGCAGCAGAATACTTTTATCCTGAATGTTATCCACTTTGTTGATGGCCAGTACCACGGGCGCTTTGCCAGCGCGCAGTTTATTCAGCACCATCTCATCATCTGGCGTCCAGCGCGTGCCTTCCACCACAAAGATCACCAGTTCAACATCGCCCATTGAGCTGCTGGCCGCGCGGTTCATCAACCGGTTGATGGCGCGTTTTTCTTCCATGTGCAGCCCGGGGGTATCCACGTAAATCGCCTGGTAAGCGCCTTCCGTATGAATGCCCATAATGCGGTGACGGGTGGTTTGCGCTTTGCGTGACGTAATCGACACCTTTTGCCCCAGCAGCTGGTTCAATAAGGTGGATTTGCCGACGTTGGGTCGACCGACAATCGCGACAAAGCCGCAATAAGTTTCTTGTTCGCTCATTCGAGTCCTGACGTGATCAGCGCCCGGTGGGCGCTGCGATATAACATTTATTCGAGGCCAAGCTTAATCAGCGCCTGTTCGGCGGCAGCTTGCTCGGCTTTACGCCGGCTGGAGCCTACGCCCACTACCGGTTCGGCCATACCACTCACCTGACAGTGAATAGTAAATTCCTGATCGTGGGCTTCGCCACGTACCTGCACCACCAGATAAGAGGGCAGCGGCAGGTGACGCCCTTGCAGATACTCCTGCAGACGCGTCTTCGGATCTTTTTGTTTGTCGCCGGGGCTTATCTGCTCCAGGCGATTTTGATACCAGTCGAGAATCAGTTTCTCAACCGTTTGAATATTGCTGTCGAGGAAAATACCGCCAATCAGCGCTTCCACGGTGTCGGCGAGAATGGACTCACGGCGGAATCCCCCGCTTTTCAGCTCGCCTGGGCCAAGGCGTAAGCATTCGCCCAGCTCAAATTCACGCGCCATCTCAGCCAGCGTATTGCCGCGCACCAGCGTGGCGCGCATGCGGCTCATGTCGCCCTCGTCCACGCGCGGGAAGCGGTGATAGAGCGCATTGGCGATCACGTAGCTGAGGATTGAATCGCCAAGAAATTCGAGACGCTCGTTGTGTTTACTGCTGGCGCTACGGTGCGTCAGTGCCTGCTGCAGTAATTCCGGATGAGTAAAAGTGTAGCCCAGTTTGCGCTGAAGCTTGTTAATGAGGATGGGGTTCATGCGATTCCAGTTGTTCTGTGCGTCTGTGACTCTGCATACGAAACAGGGCTGAAGATCCAACACGTTCTGTTTCGTTTGCAGTGGCCCCCAAAGGGGGCCAACCGTATTTATTGTCAGTGAATGCCGCCAATGCGACTCAGGCGTACGCCCGTAGGCCACTGACCTTCTTGTTTCTCAAAGCTCATCCAGATGGCGACGGCTTTTCCGACCAGATTTTTCTCTGGTACAAAGCCCCAATAACGGCTGTCAGCGCTGTTATCACGGTTATCGCCCATCATGAAGTATTGCCCCTGCGGTACAACCCACGTGGATTGCGGCTGACCCGGCTGCTGATAATACATGTTCGCCTGACTCTGCGCTTCGTTAACCAGCAATATATTGTGTGTCACATCGCCCAGCGTCTCTTTACGGGTGCCCAAGCGCAACCCGCCGCGCATGGTCTCACCCTGCGGTACCTGGAAGAAACCGTTGCCGGTCTCGTTGCCATCAAAGCCGCTAAAGGTCTGAATAAAGTCGCTGGGTTCAATATTGGTGTAGGTTACCGGCAGCGCGGAGTCGCACTTGCCGGTGCCGCAGCCCGGATTGATGGTCAGCGTTTTGCTGGCCGGATCAAACACCACTTTGTCCCCCGGCAGACCGATCACACGCTTGATGTAGTCAACGCTGGGATCTTTCGGGTATTTGAACACCGCCACGTCACCGCGCTGCGGGTGGCCCGTGGGGATAAGCGTGGTTTGCGTAATGGGATCTTTGAGCCCGTAAGCAAACTTCTCTACCAGGATAAAGTCGCCGATAAGCAGCGTCGGCATCATCGAGCCAGACGGAATCTGGAAGGGCTCAAAAATGAACGAGCGTACAATCAATACCACCGCCAGCACCGGGAACACCGACGCGGTGGTTTCTACCCAACCCGGCTGCGCCGCCACTTTGGCCAGCGTTTTGTCATCCAGCGTGTGGCCGGTCTGCGCCTGCGCAGCGGCTTGTTTAGCCCGACGCGCAGGTGCCCATTTAAAGCGATCAATGCACCAAATAACCCCGGTTACCAACGTGGCAATCACCAGGATCAGCGCGAACATGTTAGCCATTAAAGTTCCTTATTTGCTGTCTTTACCGACATGCAGAATGGCAAGGAATGCTTCCTGCGGCAGCTCAACGTTGCCGACCTGCTTCATTCGCTTCTTACCGTCCTTCTGCTTCTGCAACAGTTTTTTCTTACGGCTGACGTCGCCGCCATAGCATTTCGCCAGGACGTTTTTACGCAGCTGTTTTACCGTTGAGCGAGCGATAATGTGGTTGCCGATTGCCGCCTGAATCGCAATATCAAACTGCTGACGCGGGATCAGATCTTTCATCTTCTCCACCAGCTCGCGGCCACGATATTGAGAGTTATCTCGGTGGGTAATCAGCGCCAGCGCGTCCACACGTTCTGAGTTAATCATCACGTCGACGCGCACCATGTCAGAGGCCTGGAAGCGTTTAAAGTTATAATCCAATGAGGCATAGCCGCGCGACGTTGACTTCAGACGGTCGAAGAAGTCGAGTACCACTTCTGCCATCGGGATGTCATACGTCAGTGCAACCTGGTTGCCGTGGTACACCATATTGGTCTGCACGCCGCGCTTTTCGATACACAGCGTAATCACGTTGCCAAGGAACTCCTGCGGCAGCAGCATATGGCACTCTGCGATAGGCTCTCGCAGTTCTTCAATATTATTCAGCGGCGGCAGCTTGGACGGGCTGTCCACATACACGATCTCACCGCTGGTGGTTTCCACTTCATACACCACGGTCGGGGCGGTGGTGATCAGGTCGAGATCGTACTCACGCTCCAGACGCTCCTGAATGATCTCCATGTGCAGCAGGCCCAGGAAGCCACAGCGGAAACCAAAGCCCAGCGCGGTTGAGCTCTCTGGCTCATAGAACAGCGACGCATCGTTCAGGCTGAGTTTACCCAGCGCATCACGGAACGCTTCGTAATCATCAGAGCTGATAGGGAAGAGGCCGGCATACACCTGCGGCTTCACTTTTTTGAAGCCTGGCAGGGCTTTATCCGCCGGATTGCGCTGCAGCGTCAGGGTATCGCCCACGGGCGCCCCAAGGATGTCTTTGATGGCGCAAACCAGCCAACCAACTTCACCGCACTTGAGCTCGGTGCGATCAACCTGTTTTGGCGTGAAGATACCGAGGCGATCGGCGTTATACACCTGGCCGGTGCTCATCACTTTGACTTTGTCACCTTTGCGCAGCGTACCGTTCTTAATACGGATCAGGGAGACAACGCCCAGATAGTTATCAAACCAGGAGTCGATGATCAGCGCTTGTAATGGACCTTCCGGATCGCCTTCCGGCGGGGGAATATCGCGCACCAAACGCTCAAGCACATCCGGTACGCCGACGCCGGTTTTAGCCGAGCAGCGCACCGCGTCCGCCGCATCAATACCGACGATATCTTCAATCTCTTCTGCCACGCGCTCAGGATCGGCAGCAGGTAAATCGATTTTGTTTAAAACCGGTACCACTTCCAGATCCATTTCCATCGCGGTGTAGCAGTTTGCCAGGGTCTGAGCTTCAACGCCCTGCCCCGCATCCACCACCAGCAATGCCCCTTCACAGGCCGCCAATGAGCGTGACACTTCATAGGAGAAGTCAACGTGACCGGGAGTATCGATAAAATTGAGCTGGTAAGTTTCACCGTCAGGGGCGTGATAATCGAGCGTCACGCTCTGCGCTTTGATGGTGATGCCGCGTTCGCGTTCCAGATCCATTGAATCAAGAACCTGCGCCGCCATCTCACGATCGCTGAGGCCACCACAAATCTGAATCAACCGGTCAGAGAGCGTTGATTTACCGTGGTCAATGTGAGCGATAATAGAGAAATTTCGTATGTGCTTCATTTATAAGAATATCTTCACGTAAAAAATCAGTGGAAAACGTGAGCACAGACACATTCAGGAAAGTGAGCTTTACCCGGAACCCTGTCAGCCTCATTAATGACGACGCATATTACACTGTTAACGCCGCGCGTTAAAGAATGGAACTGTCGGGAATCGCAACAGATTTCAGCCGTCAGGCTAAACGAGAAAAGCCGCACCAGGCGCGGCTTCAGCAGGAGATCAGGCGTCGTTTTCCACGCGCAGCGCGTCTGGCGGTAAGGCCACGCTTAAAATAACCGGCTGGAAGGCTTCACGATCGCCGAACAGGCTGGAGACGCCCTTCGCCACAATGAAGCCGCCGATGCCGCCCAGCAGCGCGCCACACGCGGCAGCCAAATCGCTGTGAAACAGCATTTGAAACAGGCCAGCGACCAGAAACAGGCCGAACAGCGGCGTCATGTAGACCAGCAGCGCCGATCCCAGCAGACTGCTTTCGCGGATCCCCAGTTCAATGCGCTGGCCCGGTTGCAGCGGCTGCGGGCTGGCGATAGTCATAACATGAGCATTTTTAGGCCCGAGCTGGTTCAACGCGTGGCTGCCGCAGCCTTTTCGCGCTGAGCAGCTATTGCAGGATGTTTTGGCTTCGGAGTGCAGCGTCGCAACGCCCTCATGCCATGCCACCACGGTGGCCCACTCTCTCATCATTTTTGTGCACCTGAATCAATACTGTCTGCGATACGTTTGGCCGTGGCGGGGGGTAACTCGCCCACCACGGTGATTTCACGATTATCGCGTACTTCGGTTTGCACCGTGCGGCGTCCCGTGCGCAATGTTTGCGGTGCACTGCTTTTATCGGCTGCGGTGACGTTAATAGCAAAGCTGAACAAACCGTCACTGTAAAGGCGGGACTCCACGGTTTTGTTCATAGCAGGCATATCGCGGCGACTTTGCGAGATCAAATTCATGCCCACGGGCAACCAACCTGGCTGCCAGCTCAGCGAAACCTTATCGCCTACCGGCAATGAGAGCGTTGGCGGCAGATTGGCTTTTTCCAATCCTTGCATCAAATTACGCACGCCTTCGTCAACGGCGAAACTGATCACGCGGAATTGTTCAAGCGTTTCGCCATCGCGATCGAGCAGATCCATGCGCAGCGGTAATTTGGTATCGACGTCCAACCAGACCACGTAGCCGTAGCGCGTGCCGTCGCGTGAAACGATGCGCACCACTTCACACATCTGGTCGGCAATGCGTGAGCGCCCCACCGGAATAAAGTCATACGCACTTTCAAGGCGGGAGAAGTCGGCAAACATCAGCGCCGGCAGCCCATCGATGATGTGATTGCCAGGCAGCGAAAAAGGATCGAGGCCGGGTTCAAAATAGCTAATATCGCTTCCACGCTGAATGACTTCACGCCGGGGACCGTCCATTTGCAACAACTGGGCAAAAATGCGGTTATCAATCACAGCATGGCGATAGCGGAGGGATTCAATGCCCAAGCGGGAAACATTGATGTAAGCGAATTCGTAATTGAGGTTCTGACTTGCCTGCTCCATCTGCTGCAACAACGCCCCGGACGCAGTGGTCTGCGCCGGGGCGATGGAGGACCAAAACAGGCTGCCTGCCAGCAGGCTAATGGCACACCAAAGCGGCTTCATTACTGCTGTTGCGTTCCTAACGACTGGTTTCCAGGGACATTGGCCTGAGCCTGCTGAGGATCATTTTTCTCAAACTGCACCTGATCGGCATGCAGACGGCGCTGCAGCTCGTAGTCTTGCAGCATGGCATTCACGCGTCTGCGCTGCTCCTGCACCTGCTGATTCGAACTGTTGGTGTCGAAAGCGTCCGACGGCACACCCAAACTCACCGGTGAGGCTTTACCCATCATCGGAAGGGTATTAAACGCGGGTGCGTCAGAGGTTTCGGTTGCGCTACTGGTGGAGCCATTGTAGTGCTGTACGCCCACGATCACCGCCAGCGATACACACGCGGCCACGCCAATCTGCGCCAGCTGCGCCGTCCAAGCACCGCCACGGCGCCAGAAAGGCATTTTCTGCCAGCGAGAAGGTTCGGGCTGTGCTTCAGGAATCAACGTTGCCACGCTGCGCTGCGCCTCGTTTTCGAGCGCCGCTGCAACACGCGCGGAGATATCAAAATGCAGCACTTCACCGGTGTCACCTCGTAAGGCGTCACGGATCAGATGGTAGCTTTCCCAGCTTTTTTGCAGTTCCTTGTCCTTGGATAACGTGCCAACCAGCTCGTTATCAAAAGTTTCACCATCCATAAAAGCGGAAAGTTTTTCTTTCTGCATGCTTTGGTACCCTTCCAGTAGCCGTTATCACTGACGTTGGATAAGCGGTTGAACTTTGTTATCGATAGCTTCTCGGGCGCGGAAAATACGCGAACGTACCGTGCCGACCGGGCAATCCATGATGGCGGCGATTTCTTCGTAACTTAAACCATCCAGCTCACGCAGCGTGATGGCCATACGCAGATCTTCAGGCAGCGCCTCAATTGTTCTGAAAACAATTTGTTTCAGTTCGTCTGACAACATTAAGTTCTCAGGGTTCGAAATTTCTTTTAGCGCACCCGCACTTTCGAAGTTTTCTGCGTCAATCGCATCCACATCGCTGGAGGGTGGACGACGCCCCTGCGCCACTAAGTAGTTTTTCGCCGTATTGACCGCAATGCGGTAGAGCCACGTATAAAAAGCGCTGTCGCCACGGAACGATTCCAGTGCGCGATAGGCTTTAATAAAAGATTCCTGAACTACATCAGGGACATCGCCGGAGGGTACATAGCGTGAAACCAGGCTCGCCACTTTATGCTGGTATCGAATAACCAGTAAATTGAATGACTTCTGATCTCCTTTTTGCACCCGCTCAACGAGAACCTGATCCGTTAACTGCTCGCTCATCCGAGGTAATGTCTCCCCAAATCTCTTGTATGCGTAAGTGAACTGCCAGCACATCTCATGGTTGTGAGCAAGCATGCGCTTAGAGTCATAGGTTGGCCTAAAGTTCATTACGACCAAATGTTTTACGTATCGGCTGCGCGACAACTTGGTTGTTGGTCATCGTAAGTGTAGCCGCGCGGCGCGGATAATCGCTGGCAGAGTACCCTATGGCACTGCCTTTTTCATCTATATTCCCTGAAACATCAAGTTATAGGCGCTAAAACCTCGCCCGCGCGCTTTCACGCCATACGCGTTACGCAACGAAATGTGCGTGTATCGGCATCGCGACACGCCTGCATGTTTAAAATACTTCACAAAAAACATTCTCAGGCTTATTCTCGGGCAATCCTAGTTTAGTAAATTAAACAAAATGACCTCACTCCCCGATTATCATTGCGATGTTCTGGTGATTGGCAGCGGCGCCGCAGGCCTGTCACTCGCGCTGCGACTTGCGCCCCATTTTCAGGTCACCGTGCTGAGCAAAGCGCAGGTCAATGAAGGCGCCACGCTGTATGCCCAAGGCGGCATCGCTGCGGTATTTGATGAACGGGACAGTATCGCCTCCCATGTGGAAGATACGCTGGATGCGGGTGCGGGCCTGTGTGACCGTGACACCGTGAATTTTATCGCCAGCAATGCGCGCCACTGCGTGCAGTGGCTGATTGAAAACGGCGTCGCGTTCGATCGTGAAACACCCTCTGACGGCGAAGCGCGCTACCACCTCACGCGCGAGGGCGGCCACAGCCACCGCCGTATCCTGCACAGCGCCGATGCCACGGGACGGGCGGTGGAAACCACCCTGGTCACTAAAGCCATGAACCACCCGAATATCCGCATCCTTGAGCGCGCCAATGCGGTGGATCTCATCCTCTCTGACAAAATCGGCTTGCCCGGCGAGCGGCGCGTGGTCGGCGCGTGGATCTGGAACCGTAATCGCGAACACGTTGAAACCTGTCGCGCACGTGCGGTGGTGCTGGCGACCGGCGGTGCCGCGAAAGTCTATCAGTACACCACCAACCCGGACGTGGCGTCCGGCGATGGCATCGCCATGGCCTGGCGAGCGGGCTGCCGCGTCGCCAATCTGGAGTTTAACCAGTTTCACCCCACTTGCCTGTTCCATCCGCAGGCGCAAACCTTTTTGCTGAGCGAGGCCCTGCGTGGTGAAGGCGCCCACCTGTTACGTCCCGACGGCACCCGCTTTATGCCCGACTTTGATGCCCGCGCCGAGCTGGCCCCGCGCGACATTGTGGCGCGCGCCATCGATCACGAAATGAAGCGATTGGGCGTGGACTGCCTGTATCTGGATATCAGCCACCAGCCCGCCGATTTCGTGCGCGCGCACTTCCCAACGATCTACGAAAAGCTGCTGACGTTTGGCTTCGACCTGACGAAACAACCCATTCCGATTGTGCCTGCCGCCCATTACACCTGCGGCGGGGTGCAGGTGGATCAGCAGGGAAGAACGGATGTCGCAGGACTGTATGCAATAGGCGAAGTGAGTTGTACCGGTCTGCATGGCGCTAACCGTATGGCGTCTAACTCCTTGCTTGAGTGCCTGGTGTATGGATGGGCTGCGGCCGAGGACATTCTGCGCCACCTTCCGGAGGTTACCGCGCCGGATGTCCTGCCAGCCTGGGACGAGAGCCGCGTTGATGACGCCGACGAGCGCGTGGTCATTCAACACAACTGGCACGAGCTACGTCTGTGTATGTGGGACTACATGGGCATTGTGCGCACCACCAAAAGGTTGAATCGTGCGCTGCGGCGCATCACGCTGTTGCAGCAGGAAATTGAGGAGTATTACGCCCATTTCCGACTGTCAAACCCTCTGCTGGAACTGCGTAACCTGGTGCAAGTTGCCGAGCTGATGGTGCGCTGCGCCCTGGCGCGCAAAGAGAGCCGCGGCCTGCATTTTACCCGCGACTATCCCGACAGGCTGCCGGAGGCGCAGCCGACGGTGCTGCAACCGGATACCTATCGGAAAAGATAAAAGTCCTTCACCAGGCTTAACCAATCGGCCGAGTAACTTTTATCTTCATCGCGAATGGCGAGACGTTCGAACAGCGTCTCCTCGGCGGTAGGCGAAAGCCCCAACACCAGGCGATTAGGTGGACGATGCGCATAGGGTGCCACGTCAACGCGAAAGCGCAGGTGCCAACCGTCCTCTCGCGCTTTCTGCAACAGCGCCTCGCCCGCGTCCACGGGCAACACCACGCAGAACAGACCGTCCTCTTCAATTAACTGTGCGGCACCACGCAATAGCGCGGCGTGATCCAGCGTCGCAGTACTGCGCGCAGTGTCGCGCTCAGCGCTGCGTGATGCCATTCCCGGCACAAAAAAAGGCGGGTTACTGACAATCAGCGAATAGCGCTTTTCGCACTGCGCGCTCCAGCGGACAAAATCCTGATGGTGCACGGCGATGCGCCTCGGCCACGGCGATGCCGCGATGTTCTCTTGCGCCTGTTCGGCGGCGCTGGCTTCCAGCTCGACGGCATCGATAGTCACGCTGTCGGGTGTACGCTGCGCCAGCATCAGCGCAATCAATCCGCTGCCGCACCCCACGTCGAGGATGCGCTTCACACCTGCCACGGGCGCCCATGCGCCCAGTAACACGCCATCGGTGCCGACTTTCATCGCACAGCGATCGTGTGCCACAAAAAATTGCTTAAACGTAAATCCGTCTTTTCTCAGCGTTGACCGCGCTGGCGGCTGCTCCTGGTGCATATCTCACTACCATTGAATTTCTCTCTGTCAAAAGTGTAACGTGGGCGTGCGTTGAATTCATCCGTCCTGACGCGACACAAACAGATGAAGATTCTATTTGTTCTGTCTATAATCAGCGCCCCAAACTGAGGTAGACCATGACCGTAACCACATTCTCCGAACTCGAACTCGACGAAAGCCTGCTGCAAGCACTGCAGGAAAAAGGCTTTACGCGCCCTACTGCCATCCAGGCTGAGACCATTCCTGCCGCGCTGGAAGGCCGTGACGTTCTGGGTTCGGCTCCCACCGGAACGGGGAAGACCGCCGCGTTTTTGCTGCCTGCTTTGCAGCATCTGCTCGATTTCCCACGCAAAAAATCCGGCCCGCCACGTATTTTGATCTTAACGCCCACGCGCGAGCTGGCGATGCAGGTTGCCGATCAGGCGCGTGAGCTGGCCAAGCACACGCACCTTGATATCGCCACCATCACCGGCGGCGTGGCGTATATGAACCATGCTGAAGTCTTCAGCGAAAATCAGGACATCGTGGTCGCCACCACCGGTCGTCTGCTGCAATACATCAAAGAAGAGAACTTCGACTGCCGCGCCGTCGAAACCTTAATTCTTGATGAAGCCGACCGCATGCTGGATATGGGCTTCGCGCAGGATATCGAAACCATCGCGGGCGAAACGCGCTGGCGTAAACAGACCCTGCTGTTTTCCGCCACGCTGGAAGGCGAGAACATCAAAAGCTTCGCTGAGCGTCTGCTGAACGAGCCCGTTGCCATTGAGGCCGATCCCAGCAAGAGCGAGCGCAAGAAAATTCAGCAGTGGTACTACCGCGCTGACAACCTCGAACACAAAACCAAGCTGCTGGTGCATCTGCTAAAGCAGCCCGAAGCGAAGCGCGTCGTGGTGTTTGTGCGTAAACGCGAGCGTCTTCATGAGCTGGTGACCTGGATGCACGAAGCGGGTATTCGCAGCAGCTATCTGGAAGGCGACATGGTGCAGGCCAACCGCAATGAGGCCATCAAGCGCATCAACGATGGTCGCGTCAACGTGCTGGTTGCCACCGACGTGGCCGCACGCGGTATCGATATTGACGATGTGACTCACGTCATTAACTTCGATATGCCCCGCACCGCAGACACGTACCTGCACCGCATTGGCCGCACCGCGCGTGCTGGCCGTAAAGGGATCGCCATTTCGCTGGTTGAAGCCCATGACCATGTGCTGCTGGGCAAAATCGCGCGCTACATCAACGAACCGTTGAAACCGCGCATCATTGAAGAGCTGCGCCCGGAAACGCGTGCGCCGAGCGCCAATGTGACGGGCAAACCGTCGAAAAAGGCCCTCGCCAAGCGTAAAGAGAGCAAAGCGAAAGAAGAGGAAAAACCGCGGGTGAAGAAGCGCCATCGCGACACCAAAAATGTCGGTAAGCGCCGCAAACCAAGCGGTAGCACCGCGCCAGAGTCCGGTGCAGAATAAAACAGCATCCGCTCACCTAATCGCCTCTTCTGAGGCGATTTTTTTTACCTTTTCACCATGAAAAGCGCGTGAACGAACGCATTACGGGCTGACACGGTGATTTTTGGCCGTTTTAAATGCGCTGCGGTTATCCGTGCGCATAAACAGGCCGTTTTACGCTGCGCAGCTTTTATTCAACCGCGCAGTTACAGGCTTTCGGTAAAAGTCCGGGTGATCACATCCCGCTGCTGCTCAGGCGTGAGCGCGTTAAAGCGCACCGCGTAACCCGAGACGCGAATCGTCAACTGAGGGTACTTTTCCGGGTGCTGGATAGCATCCTCAAGGGTTTCACGTCTCAGCACATTGACATTAAGATGCTGACCGCCCTCAACGCGCGCGCCGGGTGTGATCTCCAGCGGAAGCGTGCGATACGTTATCTCACCCAGCTGGCGGAGCGCCACAACCTGATCCGCGCTGAACTCCCCTTTTGCACACAGGCAGCGAGCCTCTTCGCTTTCCTCATCCAGTAACCAGAACGAGTGCAGCAGCGCAGGGTTGCTGCTTTGAGTAATTTGAATGCCGGTAATCATGAAAACCTCCTGAAGCGATGCGCGGCGCGAAAGGGGCCGCAAGGCACGTAACATCTACGCGCTTCCGGTATAGCATCGTGGGTAGATGCATGCGTTGACCTGCATCAATCAGAGGGTTATGCCGGCGATGACGGAGGCGTTCTAACGGCCCTGCCCTATTTTCCCTTCTGCTCTGCGGGGCGAACCGTTAAGCTACGTGCACCAAAAAAGAGGGGGGAAACCATGGCTGAAACGCTCACCTGGCATGACGTGCTGGCAGAAGAGAAAGAGAAACCTTACTTCAAGGAAACGTTACATGCGGTAGCCGAGGCGCGCGCGGCGGGCATTACGGTCTATCCGCCACAGAAAGATGTGTTTAACGCGTTTCGCCTGACAGAGTTAGGGGAGATCAAGGTGGTGATTCTCGGCCAGGATCCCTATCACGGACCAAACCAGGCTCACGGACTGGCCTTCTCAGTGCTGCCTGGCGTGGCTATCCCGCCGTCGTTGCTGAATATGTATAAGGAGCTGGAGCAGGATATCCCCGGCTTCACGCGCCCGCAGCACGGTTTTCTGGAAAGCTGGGCCAAACAAGGGGTGCTGCTGCTGAACACCGTGCTCACCGTTGAAGCGGGCAAAGCCCATTCCCATGCGCGCCTCGGCTGGGAAACCTTCACGGACAATGTGATTAGCGCCATTAACACACACCGTGAAGGCGTGATTTTCCTGCTGTGGGGCTCTCATGCGCAAAAAAAAGGCAGCATCATTGATTCGAAGCGGCATCATGTACTGAAAGCGCCGCACCCGTCGCCGCTTTCTGCGCATCGGGGCTTTTTTGGCTGTAAGCATTTTTCGCAGGCGAACGCCCTACTGACGCAGGCGGGTCAACGCCCCATCGACTGGACGCCGGTCTTGCCCTAAAACAACAACGGCCGCACAGGGCGGCCGTTGTTGATGTATTCACAGGCGTTTAGCCTTTGGCTTTGGTCACAGCAACCATGGCGGGACGCAACAGACGCCCGTTAAGGGTATAGCCGCGCTGCATCACCATCAATACGTGGTTAGGGGCCATTTCGTCAGACTCAATCATCGACATGGCCTGGTGCACATCCGGATTGAAAGGCACATGGGTTTCACCGACCACTTCAACGCCGAACTTACGTACCGCGCCCAGCAGGGATTTCAGCGTCAGCTCAATGCCTTCAACCATGGAGGCGAGCTCTGCGTTCTCTTTGTCTGCCACTTCAAGCGCGCGCTCCAGGCTATCGATGACCGGAAGCAGTTCGTTGGCAAATTTTTCCAGCGCAAATTTGTGCGCTTTCTCAACGTCCATTTCGGCGCGACGGCGGATATTTTCGATCTCAGCCTGAGCACGCAGCTGTGCTTCGCGCACGCCGGTTTGCGACTGGGCTAATTCAGCTTCAAGCTGTGCGATACGCTCATCACGCGGATCCACCTCCGATGTTGTCTCGGCGTCCTCGTGCTGCTGCGCTTGCTGCTGTTCCATCTCTTCAGAGACTTGCTCATTTGGGGTGTTCTGTTCTTTACTACTCATGAATTTCTCCGCGTTTTGCACATTCATCTCGCTGGTTGGCTTATTATGGGGATCAGTTTGACGGTTTCAAGTGAACCCATCACATTGCCTGGCCGTTTTGGCTTACGAGGAACGCCCGCTAAATGAATACACATTTTAATTGCATTGGGATTGTTGGCCACCCGCGTCATCCCACGGCACTGACCACGCACGAAATGCTTTGGCGCTGGCTGACCGGCAAAGGTTATCGGGTGATTGTCGAACAGCAAATCGCGCGGGAGCTGAATCTTCAGGATGTCGAAACCGGCACGCTTGCCGACATCGGACAGCGTGCGGATCTCGCCGTTGTTGTCGGAGGCGATGGCAATATGCTCGGCGCGGCGCGCGTGCTGGCGCGCTACGACATCAAGGTGATTGGCATTAACCGCGGCAATTTGGGCTTTTTGACCGATCTCGATCCTGATAATGCCCAGCAGCAGTTGGATGATGTCCTGCAGGGCGACTATTTCGTGGAAAGCCGCTTTTTACTGGAGGCGCAGGTCTGTAAAGATGCCTGCTCCCCGCGCATTGGCAGCGCGATCAATGAAGTGGTGCTGCACCCCGGTAAAGTGGCTCACATGATTGAATTTGAGGTGTATATCGATGAGGTGTTCGCATTTTCACAGCGCTCTGACGGCCTGATTATCTCTACGCCAACCGGTTCAACCGCTTATTCACTCTCTGCGGGCGGCCCCATTCTCACGCCGTCACTGGAGGCGATTACGCTGGTGCCGATGTTCCCGCATACGCTCTCAGCCCGCCCGCTGGTGATCAATAGCAGCAGCACTATCCGTTTGCGTTTCTCTTCGCTGCGCAGCGATCTTGAAATCAGCTGTGACAGCCAGATTGCCTTACCGATTCAGGAGGGAGAAGAGGTGTTGATTCGTCGCAGTAGCCATCACCTTAATCTTATCCACCCTAAAAATTACAACTATTTTAATACGTTAAGTTCAAAACTCGGTTGGTCAAAAAAATTGTTTTGAAAACCCCGCTTCGCCACTTTACTGGATAAAAAACCAGTTTATACTGTATGAAAAACCATATCTGTTTTTACATACAGGTGACTTATGCTGGCACAACTGACCATCAGTAACTTTGCTATCGTCCGTGAACTCGAGATCGACTTCCAACGGGGTATGACCGCGATCACGGGCGAAACCGGCGCGGGAAAATCCATTGCCATCGATGCGCTGGGCCTGTGCCTCGGCGGTCGTGCCGAAGCAGATATGGTGCGTCAGGGTGCTAACCGCGCCGATCTTTGCGCCCGGTTCCAGCTTAAATCCTCCCCTTCCGCCCAGCGCTGGCTGGTAGAAAATCAACTTGATGACGGCAATGAGTGCCTGCTGCGCCGCGTGGTGAGCGCCGACGGCCGCTCACGTGGTTTCATTAACGGCACCTCGGTGCCGCTGTCACAGTTGCGCGAGTTAGGCCAACTGCTGATTCAAATTCACGGCCAGCATGCGCATCAGCTGCTGCTGAAGCCCGATCATCAGAAGCACCTGCTCGACGCCTATGCCGCGCACGATGACCTGCTCAGCGACATGCGTCAGCGTTACCAACGCTGGCACCAGAGCTGCCGCGCGCTGGCGCAGCACCAGCAGCTCTCTCAGGAACGCGAAGCGCGTCGTGAGCTGCTGCAGTACCAGCTGAAAGAACTCAATGAATTTGCCCCGCAGGCGGGCGAATTTGAACAGATTGATGAAGAGTACAAGCGCCTTGCCAACAGCGGCCAACTGCTCTCTACCAGTCAGCAAGCGCTGCAGATGCTGGCCGACAGCGACGACACCAATCTGCAGAGCTTGCTTTACAGCGCGCGCAACCTGCTGGGAGAGCTGGCCTCGCTCGATGACAAAGTCAGCGGCATCGCATCCATGCTGGAAGACGCCGCGATTCAACTGAGCGAGGCCAGCGATGAGCTGCGTCACTACTGCGAGCGTCTCGATCTCGATCCCAATCGCCTGTATGAACTTGAGCAGCGCCTGTCACGGCAAATCTCACTGGCGCGCAAGCACCATGTGGCGCCTGAAGCGCTGCCCGCCCTGCACCAGCAGCTGCTGGATGAAGCCGAGCAGCTTAACCAGCAGGAAAGCGATCAAGAGAGCCTGCAAGCTGACGTCACCACGCACTACAACGCCGCCGTTGCCAGTGCGGAACAGCTGCACCAGCGCCGTGAACGCGCAGCGCAGGAGTTAACCCAGCTGATCACCGAAAGCATGCGCACGCTGGCGATGCCGCACGGCCAGTTCGCCATTGTGTTGGATTTCAACGCGGATCAGCTTACGGCGGAAGGCGCAACGCGCATCGATTTCCGCGTGACCACCAACCCCGGTCAACCGTTGCAGCCGCTGGGCAAAGTGGCGTCGGGCGGTGAGCTCTCGCGTATTGCTTTGGCGATTCAGGTCATCACCGCACAGAAAATGGAAACGCCGGCGATGATTTTCGATGAAGTGGATGTGGGCATCAGCGGCCCGACCGCCGCCGTGGTGGGCAAGATGCTGCGCCAGCTGGGCGAATCCACGCAGGTGATGTGCGTTACCCACCTGCCGCAGGTGGCAGGCTGTGGGCATCATCACTTCTTTGTGAGCAAAGAGACAGACGGCGCCATGACGGAAACCCACATGCAGCCGCTTGATAAGCGGGCGCGCCTGCAAGAACTTGCTCGCCTGCTTGGCGGCAGCGAGGTGACGCGCAATACGCTGGCGAATGCCAAGGAACTTTTAGCGGCGTAACATCGCACTTTTTTCCGGCTTGGTGGTCATATGCTTGCTCTGTAGAGGTTCCCAACGAGGAAAAGGTTTATTATCATCGGCGTTCAGTTTTACCTGAAGTCTTGAAAGCAGCCAGGCGCAGCGGGTCCGTTTCGATGCTCATGTGCCTGAAAATCAGAGACGGTACGCAGTGTGCTGAGCTTGATGAGGCCAGGAAACGTGCCCACGTAATAAACCTGCCGTAGCAGAGTTCAGAATTTGATGGCAATAAAACAGCCTGCTAAAGGTGTTTGGCCCAAAAAAGGAATGTATAGATGCGCTGTAAAATGCTGACTGCCGCGGCAGTGGTAATGTTGATGACGACCGCCGGATGCTCAACTTTGGAACGTGTTGTATATCGTCCGGATATCAACCAGGGTAACTACCTGGTCGCCAACGATGTGTCAAAAATTCATACCGGCATGACACAGCAGCAGGTTGCCTACACGCTCGGTACACCGATGATGCACGATCCGTTTGGCAGCAACGTATGGTATTACGTTTTCCGCCAGGAGCCAGGGCATGAGCGCGTGAAACAGCAGACGTTGACGCTGACCTTCGATGCTAACGGCACGCTGGTCAACATTGATAACAAGCCCGCCCTGACCGGCAACCAAAACTGAGTTTGATGCAAAAAAGGCGCCTGAGGCGCCTTTTTTCATGGTCTGCGTTTACGCTTTTTTTTCCGCTGATCGCTCGGCGCGCTGCCGTCGTAGCTCTTTCGGATCGGCAATCAGAGGGCGATAAATCTCTACGCGATCGCCCTCCTGCACCACATCACCCAGCTTGACCGGTCGGCTATAAATGCCCACCTTGTTGACCGCCAGATCGATGTCCTTGCGCAGCGAGAGTACGCCGGATGCCTCAATCGCCTGCTGCACTGTGGCGCCCTCTTCCAGGGTCACCGGATGAAGGTATTGCTTCTCCGGCAGCGCATAGACGACTTCAACGTGGACTTTAGCCACGGTAGACCTCTTTTGCCCGCTGGCTGAACGCCTGAACCATGCTGTTAGCCAGCTCTTTAAACACGCGACCAAACGCCATTTCGACCAGCATATTGGTGAACTCAAAGTCGAGGCTCAGCTCCACTTTACAGGCATCGTCACCCAGCGAGGTAAACTGCCAGCCACCGGTCAGCTTGCGAAACGGTCCATCAACCAGCTGCATATGAATGCTCTGGTTATCGGTTAAGGTATTGCGCGTAGTGAAGGTTTTGCTGATGCCTGCTTTAGAGACATCCACCGCCGCCGTCATTTGGTTTCCGCTGTTATCCAACACGCGACTGCCGGTGCAGCCCGGAAGAAATTCAGGATAAGCATCCACGTCATTCACGAGCCGGTACATCTGCTCGGCGCTATAGGGGACCAACGCCGAACGGCTAATCTGGGCCATAATGGTTCCTGTTCATCAAAAAACCGTTCAATAATAGCATTTTTGGCCCGCAAACAAAAATTCACGGTGTTGCCAGCTGTGCTAAAATAGGCTGTTTTTATCGCCCCGCAGGACAGCGGATGCGCCCACAGACAGAGTGATGTAGACTACGCCGCACTATGACGAAGAAAAAAGCCCACAAACCCGGTTCAGCCACGATTGCCCTCAATAAACGCGCACGCCACGAATACTTCATTGAAGAAGAGTTCGAAGCGGGGCTGTCGTTACAAGGATGGGAAGTCAAATCTCTCCGCGCCGGCAAAGCCAACATCAGTGACAGCTATATCTTACTGCGTGACGGCGAAGCTTACCTGTTTGGCGCGACCTTTCAGCCGCTCGCAGTCGCCTCCACCCACGTGGTGTGCGACCCAACGCGCAACCGTAAACTGCTCTTGAATCAGCGCGAGCTGGATTCGCTTTACGGCCGCGTGAATCGCGAAGGCTACACCATTATCGCACTCTCCATTTACTGGAAGAACGCCTGGGCCAAACTCAAAATTGGCGTGGCGCGCGGTAAGAAAGAGCACGACAAGCGCGCAGACATCAAAGATCGCGAATGGCAGATGGATAAAGCGCGTATTATGAAGAATTCCAAGCGTTAAGCACTGGATTCTCAGCTGATTTTTAGCTAGTATTAGAAGTCTTGGGGCTGATTCTGGACTCGACGGGATTCGCGAAACCCAAGGTGCATGCCGAGGTGCGGTTGGCCTCGTAAAAAAGCCGCAAAAAAATAGTCGCAAACGACGAAAACTACGCACCTGCTGCAATCGCAGCTTAATCAGCCTAAGAAACTGAAGGTGTCCTCTCTCCCTAGCCTCCGCTCTTAGGACGGGGATCAAGAGAGGTCAAACCCAAAAGAGATCGCGTGGATGCCTAGCCTGGGGCTGAAGCGTTAAATCCAATCAGGCTAGTCTGTCAGTGGCGTGTCTGTCCGCAGCTGCCAGGCGAATGTAAAGACCGACTAAGCATGTAGTGCCGAGGATGTAGGAATTTCGGACGCGGGTTCAACTCCCGCCAGCTCCACCAATTAAAACAAAGGGTTACGTTCCAGCGTAACCCTTTTTCTTTTGAAGTGGCGGCAGTATGGCGACAGGCTATCAGATGAAGTCATGCTCAACATATTCAGTTATAGTTTCACTAATTTTTTGTATGGTTTCCGCAAGGGTGACTTTCATACAAGGGTGACTTTCATAAATGACTACTTATGGAAAAGAAAATGTAGTTAAACTTTTTAGCCTTCTTCCTTTAACTGTTATCATTTCAGGATATTTTATTGTTCTTAGTTTTTCTTACGCATATGGTTACTGGACACTATTTAATTTAGACTTCCAAATTATCCTTGGCTTATTCTCCCCTCTAGATTTGATAAAATCACTGATAATCCCGTTCATTTCATCCTTCGTTATTATATCAATGATAATGGTTCTGGTTGTTTCAGAACACTTAAACGAAAGCAGAAGTAATAAATTAATAATTGAATCACATACATCTAAAGTTTGGATCTGGATTGCTTTTTCCATATTTCCTTTCATCGGTTTTTACTGTGCATACAAAAGTTATATTACTAAAGATAATGTTTATTTGCAGATAGGCATGTGCTTTGAGTTTTGTTTCTTTATCTATGTTCTTTTTCAAAATATAATACGTGATATTTTCGGCTCACGATATCATATTTTATCCTTTTTAGGTTTGGTTTTTATTTTTCAACCTGCTATTTGCTTTGGCCTAGGGCATTCGAAAGGCCTACCTGATTTGAATAGTCACAGCCTTGTTATGCGAGATAATACCCAGTGCTCTCATAACCCCCACGAAAAATTTATAATTCTAGGTATATATAATGATAAGGGAGTGAGTTTTTCACCCAAATCTAAAGAAATATGTATTTTCATTTTTAACTCCAGCCTTATAAGTTATACAGATTCAATAAGTAAACCGTTACAAAGCAATTTACTTTAAATGTTTTAGGTAAGGTCTGCCGCTTTTTATTTAACCTCTGGAGATTTGCATATGATTGAAATTGAAACAAGTACATTACTAACAATCATTGGCGGGTATTTTGTCTTTTTTACGATCTGGGCTAGAATGGCCTATACGTTTAAAAGTTTGTATAACAAAAAACTTAGCAAGTATATTTGGAATACATTGAATTTTAGTGTTGTTGCTTCTTCTTTAGTTTATTGTTTCTACACAAATTTCGTTACAGCACTTCTAAATAAACTTTACAAAAACAACGAAGCTTACAATATAATATCATCCCTGTCGGGCAGTTATAATAATTTCATCTATGTCACGTGGTTTACAATAGCCGTCCTATTCATTTCTTGGGCTTTAATAGCTTTTTTTCTTGACATTCACGAACGGCATTTAAAAGAAGATAATAAGGATCAACCTTGATAGATTTTTAGTCGCTTATACATAGGTTGATTTTCCCAATGACTATATGCAGCCAGCCAAGCCTCACTCTCACTTGAAAAAGGTTTATCGGCTATCGGCTCCCAGTTTAATTTCATGTTCACGACCCGCTTCACTCTTACGTCCCAGTATTCACCACGCGGCCACAGCACATACCTTTCATCTGGTCCGAAACTGTCGGACCAGATGGCTTGACGAGTTAATTTTTCGCCTCGTGCCATGAACATAAAAAGTGCTCCATTTAGGGCATACCGTCGCATTTTGTTGTCCTCGGCCAAATTCTACACACTGTATATAATAACAGTATTTTCACTTCCAGATTTTTCAGTCTGCCTCAATTTTGAAATTCGCCCGCAAGCCGCACCCAGCCTGCTCTCGCTGCTTAAGCGGCACGGCTTTCTCACTCGCCATGCGAGATCCTTTTACTCACATAAAATTTAATTTTTCCTTTAATTTTATGTAGTTGATTTTTCAGTGAGATCCTTTTTAGATCCTTATAACTGAAAAACGCTGAAAATCTTTTCACTCGTTTCAGTTGGCGACCGACGGCACGCGGCCAGCAGCGGCGCGGCCCGGCGGTGTGGTTTGTAGAAAACTAAAACTGAAAAATTTTTATCAAACGAAACTCGCAGGCGGGTGCGGTGTAGCGCCGATTTTGTCAGTCAGGCATTTATTTTGTCGGGCTGTGGCGCAGCCAGCGCACCGCTGTGAGAACGATCTTTGAATGGGCATAGGGTATTGAGTTTTCGCCCGTGCGGGGCACTGCGTGCAGCTGGTGCGGTCTGGTGACGGGCATAAAAAAACCCGCTACGTGAGCGGGTCAATCTGGCAGTGTGGATCAGCCGATGATGGGGGAATATTTCTTTGCCAGCCCGGCGGCCTGTGCACCGCTGGCGGCAATATCGCTGCCATTCGTGGGCGCGCCGGTTGATGGATGCGTATGGCTCGCAAGCTGGCTGGACAGCTGCTGCACTAGCGCTACCGTGTCGAGCATCAGCTGCGCCACGTTAATCTGTTCGCTGCCTATCCAGACAACCGGCGCGATAACTTCCTGACGCGTCCCTGCGACACTCCGGCGCAGCTGGCCAATCTTTTCAACCAGCTGCCCGGTGATATCGGTTTCGGCATTACCGCCCACTGTAGTCAGCCGGTTACCCTGTACCGCGAGGCTGTAATCCCCTGTAGAAATCCGCTCTATGCTTCCGGCCAGCAGCGTGGCGCTGCCCAGCACAGTCAGCTTGTCCGTGGCCTTCACCGTGGTTTCACGGCTGACCAGCTCCCGGCTCTCGGTATCGGCTTTCACTTCGCGCCGCATGGACGTTTCACGGATAGCCTGATCGGTTTTCCGCTCCCAGTCTCCTGCCTGCGTGACGCGCTGTGACACTTCCTCGCGCTGCTGCTGTAGCTGCTCGCCCGGCTTCACATCCGGCAGGCTGGTGCCATCAGGCACCGTTTGCCGCACAAAGGGCTTGTCCGGGCGACCATGATTAAAACCGACCTCAACCAGCGTGCCCTCGGGCGGAAACTGGAACATGCCGGAATCATTACCGGCCATCGGCACCGGCAGCGGCACCGCAGGGTAAACGGGCGTGCTGCCATCCGGCTTGCCATCGGCATCCAGTAGCTGCACATCAACGGCATAGCGCGGCCTGAACGGATCAGCAAAATTCCCGCTTTTCACCGCCTCGCTTGGTGCAACTACCCGCGCGAACTTTGGCAGGTGCAGCCCGCTCGCCAGCTCCGGGTACTGGTTTTCCACCTGCCGCTGTAGCGGTGTCTTTGTCAGCGGCTGGCCGGTTGCCTTGTTGCGTGGCGTCCAGGTGATGGCCATCGTGTCATTGTTCAGCTGGACCTTTGTCACGCGCTGGCCGTTCAACTCAACGCCGGGGCGCACGGACTGGACGATCGGCACCGTCATGGAGTTACCACCGGCCACAGCCTGATTAAACTCCGCCGGGATTTCAACGGGGCGGCCAGCAAACAGGGATTTTTCCGCACCGCCCGCGTACAGGCTGCCATCCGGCAGCTGATACCAGACAAAATCGTTGATACCGAACGCTTTGCCCAGATTGTTCAGCAGCTGGAAGCCCGTGCCGCTGTGCGTGAAGTGGGGGATTGGTTTATCGCTGTAGGCTGCATCCGGCACGCTGTACGTTAACCCGCTGTGCTCCTGCAACCACGCGGCCACCTGCCGCAGCGTGGGGTGCTGAAAAGAGCAAGGCCAGCTGCGATCGAATACGCCAGACAGCTCACGCACAAACAACCTCTGAAATCCGCGTTCCGCTGGCTGTGATCGCTCCACGTAGCCGGTAAACCAGCGCAGCACCAGCCCCGGATAACCCACATCAAGGCGCACCATTTTGCCCGTGTAGTCGGTTTCTGTCTGCGCCGTGATGAAGCCGCGCCCGCAGCTGTTCAGCTCGAGCACGAGGTTGCAATCAACCAGGTGAATTTCATCGGTGGACAGGTATAAACGGCTTATCGGTTTCATGGCTATTCCAGTGCATCGTTTACGGGCTTAAGCACCTTGCGCTCAAACCACGTCATTTTTTCTTCACTCTCGCCAGCGCCTGCCCCTGCGGCGGCCCCCTGCTTGGTGGCGCTGGTTTTGCTGCCGGCCCTCGCCTCGCGCTTTTCCTGTACGCTGACGTGCTCAGTGAGCGTAAACGTGACGAGCCAGGCCATTTTGCCTTCCTGCTGCGGCGCATCGATGTTGCCTGTAAACGTCGCCTCGCGAAAACTCACCGCGCGGGCCACCTCATGCGCAATGCGGTATTTCTGGCGCTGGCCCTTGGCATCGGTTGCGGTGGCCAGCTCAAAAAGGCGCGTAAGCAGGCGGATATCACGAAAGCCAATCTCACCCGAGATACGCAGCTCTTTGCCCTTGGTGCCCTGCTCGGATTTGGCCGTCGAACTGGTCTGGCCGGACTGGTCCTTTTCCTGAAACTGCATTGAAAGCGTTACCCGCATATTTTTCAGCGGGATACCCTCCCCGTTAAGGGCGAGCGTCGGGTTTGAACTCATGGATCATGCTCCTTATTCCCTCAAGATTTTTCCCGATCATCATCATGGCCACCGTGTGCACGGCTGACATATCAGGAATGTCCCTGCCAAGCTGTAGCGGCATCCCCTGTAAATCACCGCTTGCAGTGAACACCGACGCACGCGCACTTTTGGCCTTTAGCGCACCCATGCCAGCGGCAATATCGGCCAGCATGGTCTCACGCGCTTTGCTGAACTCGGCAAGTCTCGCCTTTAGCTGCGCGATACCGCCGCCCGAACTGCCCTGCGCGGCGCTGATCGCGGCTGCCGCGGCGGCCATGCGACTGGTAGGCACCGAAAGCGGCACGGACGGCGGCAGGCTGGCCGTACCGCGCGCCGGTATCTGCATTTTTTCCAGTGCCAGCGAGGCAGCCGACGCGGCCAGACGCCTGACCTGCGTGAAAGCCGGTGCGGGGAACACGTCAGACAGCGCGTTCAGCCCGTTCATAAAGATTTCCTGCGTCTGCCCCGTGACCATGAAGATCACCACCTCGCCGGTGCCGCCGGTTGCGGCGAGCCTTGCAGAAAGCCAGCCCACGGCGTTGGCCGGGCTGAGATAGGCGCCGTTGTCGGTCTGCTGTCCCAGCCCGTACACCCACGGATGCGCAGCGATGACCGAACATTCCGCAGCCTTAACGGCATCGCTGAACGCGAGATTTGCCTCACGCCACATCGCCCGGCACCTCCGGCCAGCTCACGTCCGGCGCGCCGGTTAAATCCAGCGCGTCGAGCGCATCGATATAATCAAGCACGCTATTCAGCCGGGCGGTTTCATCCGGCGTCAGGCTGCGGCCATTAGTCTGCTTGAACTGGATAACGGAAATTGACTGCAACGCCTGATTACTCAGCCGGTCACGCTCGATTTCCGCCGCGCTGATAAGCTCGGCCTGCGTGAGCGCGGGACGATCAGCCAGTACCGGATAACCGCCCTTGCCCGTTACGATAATCTGCCCCCGTGAAAGCCCGTTCATCAGCGCGCTGTAATCCTCGTCGCTGACGCGCACGAAGTAGCCCGGCCATGTGCCGGCCGACTCATAGGACGCCTGAAATTCATCGCAGAAAAATGCGTTTTTCGAACTGCTGTACACAAACCCCATGACTAGTACCCCACAGCCCAGAACGTGAAGCCGAGCGGTGCGCCAGACGTCCGGTAGTTAAATCCCTGATTGTTGGCCAGTGCGGTGTAAACCGTTGCGCCCGGTGACGCCACCGTGCCCAGCGTGCCGATGACCGCAAGACAAGCATTGGGAAACGCGAAGTTAAACCCGGCGGATTCAATCGCCGTGCTGCGGCTCTCTCTGAATCCCCACTGTGTGATCATTCCTGTTGAAACGTCCTTGAACCAGCCGCTGCTGCTGGCAGAAAAGTTGTTTCTCGGCGCAAAGGTCTGATTCACCCAGTCATAGGTTGCGCGGACATTTATCTGGCTGTCACGCGAGGCAAACGCCTGATTCGCCCAGTCATAGGTGGCGCGCAAAGCAATCTGCTGGTCACGGCTGTTAAGTGCGCTGTTAATCCAGTTACTCAGCCAGCCACCCCAGATCGGGCCGTAGATATTTCCGTCCGTGCTTAATACCAGGTTACCGACGCTCAGGGCATTGGTTTCAATCGAGTTAAACACCCCTTTACCGGTGGCGAGAGACACGGCGTTAATGGCCGCAGTGTTTATTTTATGATTGAGATTTATTTCCCCGGTTTTCAGATTGATGGACAGGGGGCGCAGCTGTGAAAGATCCCCGTTTTCACCCTTTCCCGCCTCGGTGGGAATGAGGTGCAGATACTCCTCAGAACGCCGGAAAATAAGGCCGTAATCACCATCGAAAATACGCAGGGCATTAACGGCCCTGATTTTCAGTTCACCGCGCATCGTGTCACCCCCGCGCTGAACAGCCTCCGTAATGCGCGAGTCATCGCCTGCGGCAACGCTCCCCGCCACCTTTCCGACATCCAGCAGCGCCGCACCTTTCAGCGCAAGATTTTTGCGGGCCTGCGCCGCGTCCGTCACGTCAGACAGATTTTTATCGCGGCGCAGGTAATCGGTACGCCCCTGCTGGCTGTCAAGTGAGCCTTTCGGACGCAGGTCCGTGATGTTACCGGCGGCGTCAATGCTGGCCAGCGCGAAAACATAGTGCTGCACGCCGTCCCGCGCGTAGTTTGCCAGTGAATCGGCCACAACCAGATCCGTGACCACGTTCCACGCACTGGTAAGCGCCCCGGACCAGCACACGTCCAGCCAGACTTTTGTAGCCTTCGCGGGCACGGTGATGTTCTGATTTGCTGCCAGCGCCGCGCGCAGCCCCGACACGTAGCCCGCCCCGGCGGTAACGTAAAACTGGCTGCCGCTGCGGGCAACCAGCCAGCCGTCGCCAAAGAATGCCGCTCCGCCGTAAATGTCCGCGTTTTCCACGCGCTTGCGCTCGTCTATCGCGGCCAGTCGTGCGGTAAAATCAATCTGCCACGTCTCCGCTGGCGTGTTGATGCCGGTTTCTTTCTGCGCGCCGTTGTACTCCATGAGAAAAGAGCGCGTCAGCACGTTGCCCTGCTGGCCTTCACGGGTTTTCAGTTTCTGCTGTGCGGGCGCGTGCACAATCATGGCCAGCGTGCCGCTTGCTTTGTTGATCAGGCCAATCCAGTTAAACGTGAAGTCACCCACGTCCGCCCCGATCACCGCCGAATGCACCACGGCGTTTTTATTCACCACGCCTTTGCGCGTCACGGGCAGGCGGTGGACAATCTGCGATGCAGGGGGGATAACTTCGTCGCGGCTGATGGGCTTGGCGGGATCGAGTCCCGGCACGTTGGCCAGCACGAACTCATCAAGCAGAACAGGCTCGCCGCTCTCACCCTGTCGCGCCTTCCATTCCTCAAATGCTTTTGTAATAACTGTCTGTGACATGCTTTTTCCCTAAATGCTGGCGCTGAAAGTTGTTGAAGCCTGCCCCGCTACGGGTGCAGCGGCGGTATAAACCACGTATTCGCCCTGGTCCCAGCCTGCACGGATGGCAAATGGCTGCGAGGTGATCACTTCAAACTGATACCGGCGGCACGTCCTGCCGTACTGCCGGATGATTTGCAGCATCAGCTCGGCGTTGTCAGCAATCTGACTGTCTGAGACGCGCACGGTGATAACGTCCCAGTCAACGCCCGGCTGGCGCTCCCGCAGCTCCACGTACCCGATGCCAAGCCGCTCAAAAATGTTGATAAAGCCCTCAACGGAACCGGCATCACGGGCGTTGATGAAGGCGAACGCCACCCGCTTGCGGTAAAGCGATAACGGCTCACCGTTAAAGCGGGTCACGTCGCGGTCATAGGCCAGAAGGTTAAGAAGCGGCTCCGCGCAGGTCAGCGGATCAAACTGGCTCACCGGCCACGTAATCCAGCCGTTGACCAGCGCCCAGAAACGGCGCGCCGCCCGCAACAGCTTTTCCGGCTCGCCCTTTTTCATCCAGGTTGGCAGGCTCAGGCCAGCCAGTTTTTTGTTGAAATCAGTCATGGGCAATGCTCACGGTCAGGCTGTTCAGGCGCGGCACGTTCAGGCCACTGACGATATCGCCCAGGGTGAACGTGACAGAATCCACCTCCGGGAACGTGCGGTGCAGCTCCCTGCCGAGGTTGGAAAACGAGTAGCGCCCGAATGGCCACGTTTTTCTGACGTCAAAATCAGCGTTTTCACGGAACGCGCAGCGGATCAGGTTCATCGCACCGGCCTTAAGCTGCGCCTGCTGTTCATCCGTCAGGTTGTCCGGGTCTTTGACGTAAAGCACTACGCCCAGATCGTGACGCGTTTCCGGCATCCCGAAGCACTGCATATCATCCCCGTGCCCGTGGTGGCCCTGCGTGTTGATGAAGTCATTCACCGCCGCGATAAACGGCGCTGAGGCGACGCCGGAATCCAGCAACAGATAGGCGTTGGCGGTGCCCGGCCCGCGCGGCGCATCGTGTTCAAAGAAGATGCGATCGATACTCAGCCCCACCACTCCGGCAATCATCGAGCGGTACACCGCATCGGTGTGATAGTTGCCCACCAGATTGAACTGATTGCGGCAGCGCTCGCGCAGTTCGTCGTCGCTTTCTTCGTCTGCGCCCGGCAGCGTCAGCCAGTCGCCCTCGCTTACCGCGTGACTGATGCCCGAAACCGCCTGCGGCAGGATGCGGTAATAGCCCGGCGCAAGGTTGTAGGCCGCCCCGGCCTGCACGGCCTGAACAGGCACCAGCACGCTGGCCGACCCCGCCGGGATCGTGAAATCCTGCGTGGTGGCAAGCACATAAACCACGCCGTTGATTCGCTCGGTCTGAACCTGCGTACCGGCCTGCACCGTTACCTCACCGGCACTGTCCTCCTTGTAAAAGCGGATAACGCCCTGTGCCGCGCTGGCAGGCTTGGCCGTCACGTTGACCGCCCATGCCAGAAGGCGCAGCATCTGGCCGCTGGCGGTGGCCACGAACATATTGGCCAGCACCGTGTTGACCAGGACGTCAACCAGCCAAAGCACCGGCCTGATGGTGATGGCCGTAATCAGCCGCCAGAAGGGCGACATGCGCGACGTGTTGGTGATCAGCCCTTCCTCAGCGGCGATCGCGGTGAAGCGGGTGCGCAGCTCCGCCTCTGTGACCGGCATCCCGCTGTTTTTGACCACTTCGGTAAAATCAACCTGCGGTTTATTCGTCATATATCCACCCCGTAAGAAACAGGCCCGAACTCATAAGTGCTGGCTGATACCCACAGCCGGGATAGCGTTTCCTCGGTCAGCTTGATGGTGCCGGGAATAATGCGCTCATCGTCTTCGATCAGTAATTCAAGGCGGGTAAGAATATCCGCGCGCAGCGTGGGACTTCGCTCACCAATTAATTCCGTGAGCAAGCCTGATTCAAGAATGGCGTGGGCAATATCCTGCTGAATACTTTTGCGGTTATTACACGTTACGGGTTCATTACCTGTATTCAGAACAAAATCGCCGTCCTCAATTAGCAGGTCGATATAAAGTAAATCACTCATCCGTTAAGCTCCTGCCATTCCATTAATTGCTGCGGCGTCATGCCGCCCTGCATATTAAATTCCACCTTGTCGATACGTTTGCTGTTATCCGTAATCGCGCGGCTGCTGTTGTTAATTGTTTTATTAATGCCGCCCGGCTCCACGCCCTTAAGCTTTCCGCCCGTTGACAGGTTGTTTTCCAGTACGGGCAGGGCGGCGGCGGCTTCACCCGGCGACGACACGCCCGCGCCGGGAACGGTGTTAACCGCCTCAAGCGTTTTGTTAAGCTGCTGAGAACCGCCCGGCACCTGCGCCGCTGCCGGTTCACCCACCGTGGCAATTTTCACGCCGGGGATTTTGTTGAGTTTGGTGATAATCCAGTTAAGCGAACTCAGCGCCGTTTTTTTCACGCTGTCCCACAGGTTGGTAAACAGCCGCGTAATACCCTGCGCCATTCCGCCCAGCGTCTGTGCGACTGAAAACCCGGTCAGCAGCGAAACAAAGCTGTTCCAGCCCTCCTTGATGGACGCCCACGCGTTGCCGAAAAACTCCGCCACGCTCTGAATCGCAGCCATAACGGTTTTGAACGCCGATGTTTCCATAACGGCGGCCTTGATTTCGTCCCAGTGCGTCACCAGCAGATAACAACCGGCAATTAGCAGCGCGATCGCCCCGACAATCAGAAGAATTGGCCAGCTCATAAAGTTAATGGCAGTGCCCGTGAGCATTGCCTGCAACCGCAACGCCACAAGCACGCCGCGCAGGTTGCGCATCACTACTGCCCAGGCCATTTTTGCTTTGGTATTAAGCCAGGTCCACGCCGTATCTATTTTTGTAAGCGTTGTCAGCAGCTTCCATATGCCCGCCCAGCCGGTGGCAATAAACATGCCCACGCCCATCACGATATTGGCCACCGCACCGGCACCCGCCAGACTCAGCAGGGCCAGCGCCGCATATCCCACCACCCGCGCGATGTTGGGAAACATCTGCATCCACTTCGCAAACGTCTGCCCCATATCCGCCAGGCGGTTCAGCAGCGGATAAAGTACCGGGATAAGCGTCATCCCGATCACGCGCCGGATGGCGGCCAGTATTTCCATAAAGCGATCCCACGGCTTGACCATCTTCGCGGCCATTTCCTGCGTGCGTTTCAGCCCGTCGCTCCCGCCCAGCTCGGTGATATTGCGCTGGAGTGCGCCCACGTTGCCCCACAGCTGTTTAATCACCGCCGAACTGTCTCCGAATGCGTCATCAAGCGCCTTTTGCGCATCCACGTTTCCGGCAATGCTCTGCCCGTACTTGGCCTGCAACTTGGTGAGGATTTCCGGCATGGAAAGCATCTGACCGGCGGCATTTTTAAAGCTCATGCCCAGTTTTTTGGCGCCGTCCTGCGCCCCGGTCATAAACCCTTCATAAGCGCTTGATGCCTCAGTGCCCAGCGTGCGCTGTAGCTCGCCCATTACGGCAAGCTGTTCATTCAGCCCGACGCCGTAGTTTGTGCCGACGCCGCGCGCGCCTTCCATCAGGTCTTTAATCACCCCCATTTCCACGCCGAAGCGCTGGCGCATAAACGCCATCTTGTCAGCCAGCTGTTCAGCAAACTGCACCTTGCCCATGCGGTCCGCTTCCTCACGGAAGTTGCCAAACATCTGCCCCATGAACTCCGCCGACTCCGCCGCCGAACTGCCCACGGCGGCGGCCATCAGGTTGGCCACGCGGGTCACTTTCGGCAGTTCCTCCCCGGTCAGACCGCTGATAGCCGCGTTAATGTCTGACGTTGACCGCACAAACTCGACGGCGCTTTTGCCGTAGGTCATTGCGAAAATATTGGCGTCCTTTTCCACCTGCTTAAGCGGGCCGCTGTCGATGCCGCGCGCAGACTGCTCCTGTAGCGTGTCGTACATTTCAATGGCCGGCCCCATCGCGCCCTTGATGGCCGCCCCGACGCCCCACAGTGCCGCACCGCCTACGGCAATTCGCTGGAATGATGCGCGGGATTTATCAGCAAATCCCGTGACGCTGGCCTGCACCTGCCGCAGCGGACGCGTCACCTTGTCGATCAGTGATAATGTAAACTCCAGCTGCTTCATTCATTTCCCTTAAACGCCAGCGCGATGCCGTTAGCCACGGCAATACGCTGGTTTTCCCAGTAGCGGTTATCAAGCCATAAAGCGGCGGAAAGGCTGTCCGCGCTGTCGTCCTCATGGGGAAGCCAGTAGCGGCGCAGGATTGAATATTGTTCGAGTCCGTTCGCGTCGATATTACGGACCCGATCGGTTAGTTTTTTACGGTGATTTCCAGCTCGGGCGTATATTCTTCCAGCACCTTGCCCGCCAGCTGCAACGCCGCGCCGGGACGCTCAAGCAGCGCCTGTAACGCCTCTTTGGTTTCCGGCGTAACAATGCGCATGAGAAAGTTATGCGCGGGCGCAATCTTATTGCTCATGGACATTTCGTTAATATATTTGTTGTAGGCGGTGACGTTTGGTGCAAAAGAAATATCCTCACCCGCAACGTTTAATTCAATCTTTTCTTTACCCATGATTTTATTTCTCTCTTAATATAATTTCGTCAACAAGCTGATTATGGCGAGCGGCACAGGTGGAATAGATTTCCATCCACTGCGTTAATAATTCTGCTGCCGCTCTGCCGTTGGTGCCGTTTAATCGTGGAAGATTAACCGCGCATTTAGTTTTTAAATTTTCCTGAAAGGGTACGTTCTGCATTTTCGGCGGCGGTGTTGTACAGCCGGTAATAATTCCCGGAAAGGCAATCATTATTAAATACAGGCTTATCCAGTTCAGCGCGTAGCCCTGCCGGTATCGCACTTTTTAAAGCCTCCAGTTTGACCTCAAACGCCCTGGCTGACTTGCTGGCCACGTCCTGCATCTGCGTGCGGGCTTTCTCAGCAGCCAGCCCGGCGGCCCGTTCCGCGACCAGCTCCACGCTGTCGCGCTTCCAGTCCGCGCCAACCCATCCCGCCCAGAACGCCAGCGCGAGACCGGCGATCGCAAACAGAACGTTTTTACCCATCAGCGCACCCCGTTGTGCTCAAGGCTGAAATGGTTGCCGTCCGGGTTCTTCGTGAAGCGCCCGCCCCACGTTCCGCCCAGTGATTCCCAGTATTCCCCCAGTACGCGGTAATCCTCCGTCTGCGTTTTGTACTGGCCATTAACAAAAAGGTTAAAATCCACGGCGAGGCGCTGCGTATGCAGACTGTTGGAGATGCCGCTGCCCTTTTTTGCGTTAAGCGCTGCCTGCTCTGGCGTGCGGTAAACCTCACCGAACGTCAGCCGCATCCCCTTGCTGCTGGCAAATTCGATAAGCTGGCCGACAAGCACCACAAAAAGCTGCTGTTTTTCCGATAGCGTCACTGCATTTTCTCCTTATCATCGCCACCCAGACGGCGGCGCAACCACACTTCACAGAACTGATAACCCAGAATCCCCAGCCCCGCGCCCAGCCCGTTGATCGCAAGCGGCGGCATGTCCGGGAACTGCACCAGCGCCGCGCTGGCGGCCACCGAAATAGCCGATCCGAGAATGACGCGCCCGGCAATCAGTCGCGCGGTGATTTTTTCATTGCTGGTCAGCACCTTGCCCAGCGCGATAACCGCGCCGATAAAAAGCAGCTGGATCAGCGTTTTTTCATGGTCCTGCATTCCTGCATCCTTAGCTGAGAAGGCTTTCCGTCGCCTCTGATTCCAGATACGGCACGCCGTTGATGTTGACGAACTTGGGACTCGTCACGAAATACTTCACCTTGTGCGTGGTGAGCGAGCCGCCTTTGGGATCGACGTCAAGCACGTTACTGACTACCAGCTTGCAGCCAAACGCCTCGACCTTGACTTCCTCACTGCCTGCCTTGGCGTAAAAGAGAAAGTCCAGCGTATCAATGCCGCGCCATGAACCGGCGGCGCGGGCCTTTTCTGACAGCTGCCGGAATACCTTGCTGCTCAGTTCAATTTCACCCTCTGCCGCCACGTCCCCGGCTGTGTAGCCGTCCGGCACACCGCGCGTTGACGCCGCCGCCGTGTTGTCCGTGATATCGAGTGAAATTTTTTCGATGTGGATCAGTTCCCCGTCAATGTTGACGTCGAATGACTGACCGCTGATACGCTGGCTCATGCTGCTGCCCCGCTGCTGTCGAGGCTGGTATCAAGCACCAGCCCCACGGTGATTTCCTTCGGCGATTCAACCGGACGCATCACGATATAAATCGCCACCTGTTTTGCGGTGCGCCAGCTCACCGTCACGTCGCCGTCGCGAGGCGTTTTGACCTCGCCGGGGAACCGGATGCCGTTGATCTGCACTGCCTGCGACATATCACGCAGCGGCTTTGCAAAACTCTGCTGCGTCGCCGCAATGCTGCCCGGCGTGCTGTTCATGGCCCTGTCGGCAATGCGCGCGATGGCCAGCAGACGAACGCGGCGCGCCACCTTGTCAGCAATACGGACGTATTCGATAACCTGATAATCGCCGCCCTCAACGTCCAGCGTGCGGCCATCGGACCAGTAAAAACCGTCGTAATCCGGGTACCACATCGGCACGCTGTAGCGCTGTTTTTCCAGCGCCTGCAACGTGGCCAGATCAAGCGGCACGCCCTGGCCATCCTTCGGCAGCTCCGTGCTGCCCATATCCAGCAGCGGGCCGGTTTTGACGCGCGCCGGACTGTCCGCGATGGTAACGGCACGGTTGCACAGACGCCCCGCCAGCACGCCCGGCTCGTTACCCCACAGGCGCGGCACCAGCTGCACGCTGCTGGCCGCTACCTTGTCCTGTAGCACTGACAGGCGCTTGATATAGTCCGCCCACGCCTCGCCCTCTGTCGGGCCACCCACGGAAAGGATCGACCAGACCCAGCGCCCGTATTTGGCCAGCAGCGTGCTGCGCAGCGTGGCCGCTGCGTTAATCTGCGCCTTGTCTGCAATGTCCACGCACAGCACGATGCCCTCGACCGAGGCGGTCATTTGCGCCGCCTCAACAGCACTCACCCAGTCGGGCGCGGCACCGTCTTTTGCGACCGGCAAAACGCAGACAAAGGCAGACCAGTTCTGACCGCCGTTAGCCAGCGCCGCGCTTAACTGGCGCTTGAGCACCGAATCCGCGCCCAGCAGCGTGTCAAAATCCGTTTGCGTATTAACCGGCAGCACCTGCCCGGTGTTTTTGGAACCCGTGCCGACAAAAAGCACGGTGCGCTCAATGTCTGCGGTTTCCCCCTGTAGCTGATTCAGCTGATTAATCGTGACGTTTGGCCAGCTCATATTTTCCCTTTAATGTCCTGTGCGTTAACGTCCCAGCCGTAGCCAATAGCCTGTAGCTGTCGCGCAAGCGCCTTGTTGAAATCATCACTGCTCATACCCACAAACGGACGCGAAGGCAGATCAACCGTCCAGACTGATTTGGCCGCCTTCCCGGTCAGCTTGCGGATAAGCAGCCCCGCCTGCGCGTAAGTCATGGTTGCCGTGATTTCCTTAAACGGCGGCTTACGCCAGCGCTTACCGCGCTTAACCCTGTACCCGAGCGCCCGCAATTTTTTTGCCTGCGCCAGCGTGGCCATCTTCCCCGGTTTCGCCTGGCTCCCGGAACGTCTTGCCCTCACGGTAGCCGTCATGCCCTCCTGCTGGCTGTAACCTACGGCACCGGCGGGCACCGCCCTGTCGCCGTTGCGGTAGCCCCCGCCGCGCAGGTAGAGCCGCACCGCCTCAATTTCCGGCATTTCCCGGATGTTCAGCAGATTAGGCAGGTTGCGCAGCATCTTGCCCCTGCGCCGCGTTTTACGGGCCTGCCACGGCGTGCCGTCCGGTGCCTGCTGGTTGCGCACGTTGCGCTTCGCGGCGGGGATTACGCCGTATTTGGCCATGCGCCAGATAAGCCGCTGGCGCTTTTTCTGCGGCAGCTCAAGCTTTGCAATTTCCTGCCGCATCTCGCGCAGCTGCGCGGCGTTAAGCTCCGCGCCGAAAATCATTGTGCTGCTCCCGGCTCACTGTCGCCCGGCGCGTAAACCAGCGCGGTGAGCGCCGTCCACACGTCCGCATTGCCCAGCCTGTAGCGATCACCCTGATAAGGGATGTTGCCGTTTTCGTCCGGTACAATGACCAGCGATTCAGCCATGGGAATGGTCACGGTGACGATGGCGGTTTCTTCGTCGATTAGCTCTATGTCCCACTGAGGATCCGCGTTAGTAATCCCCACCTGCCCGAACAATTCCCGACCTTCATCATCCAGCGACAGCCACACCTCAATAAGCGCCATCAGCAGGCGCGGATCGCACTCCCGGTAAGGGAAGCGCTCCCAGATTAGTTCTGCGTCATACCGGATGACCGATAAGCGCACCTGCCCCAGCCCTAAATCCCGCGCGGCTGGGATGGTTTTCAGGCTGGTCATTTCGCTGATAAATGACTGCATGGCGCGCACTGGCATCTGCTCCCTGAGAAACGCCGTGAGCGAATCAAGCTGACTGCTATCACTCATACCTGCCTCACCGTTGCGCGCCTCAGCCCTTTAATCTGGCGGATCACTATCGCCGCCTCCCCGAGCAATCCCTTGCGCGTTTCGTCGCTCTCCTGTCCCGGATGCGACTCGCGGCGGCCAACTGACGCAAACTCGCCCATCAGGTCCGCTTTTGCCCTGGCATACACCGCCTTTTTGTACTGTGCCGCCAGCTGACTGATGCCACCCATGCGGATGCCCGGCACTGTGTCAGCGTTCTGATACCCTGCGGCCCTGTGCCTGTCCTGCACAGTGGTAAGCAGACTGTTAACCTCTGCCGCCGCCGTCAGCAGCGCTTCGCCCACGGTTCCTGCGTCAACGTCTGCGGGTATACTGCGGGCGCGCTGAAAATCCGCGAGATTCAGATCGGGCCAGAATCCGTCGTTTGTCAGCGGGCGGTCCTCAAATTCAATCGGCTTGCCACTGAACATCGAATATCTCCGTAAAAAGGTGGGCTGACCGGAATCCGCGGCGCATTACACAGCGTGTTCTGCCCTCATCCGCGCCCACCCGGCTTGCGGTAGTCTTTACTGGCTTTGCAGGTGACGGATGCGCGCCGCAATGGTCTTGCGCACCGTGCCTACTCCAGCCCTGTGATACTTCGCCTCGGCGGCCGCCAGCAGCCGGTCAGCGTTAGTCAGCGTTTCCACGCTGTCTATCGCCGCCGCCCGCGTCTGTCCCTGTTCGTCACGAAGCAGCAGCAGCCCCGCGAACTTGAACCACTTGGCGGTAATTTCCTCGTGCAGCCGCCAGCGCTGCGTCACGTTCTCAAACGTGCGCGAGAAATACGGCTCCAGCTCCTCACCCGCCTGACTCGCCTGAACCGCCCACTCCATAATCTGATCGGCCACGAAGGCAGGCAGACGGGAACGGATGTTTTCAGGCATGGGCTGCCCCTGCTCAATGGCAATGTCTGCCCAGTCCAGCGCCTGATCGTACTGGCCCACGTCCAGGAGCCAGATCACGCAGTAGGTAAACACCGGATTGGCGTAGACCCTGCCCAGCTCAAGATAGCTCTCCACGGTTGGCAGCCATTTCGGCAGCAGCACGTCACGCTTCATTTCAACGCGCTCTGCCGTGGTAGGCAGGCTGCGTAACAGCGCCACGTCTTCGCTGATTGCCTGCACCTGTAAGTGCAGACTGGCCGTGGTGTTGACTTCCTCCAGTCGCGCCTGTTGCTGCTTCATCTGGAGTCGCTGGCTGTGTCGCTGTGCGGGTGAAAGTGGCATTTATCAGCCCTCTGCCGGTTCGGTCACTTTGCCAATGGTTACGGCGCTTTCATCAAAGGCCGCGTACAGCTCCGGCACCTCGACGGCGTAACCCTCATTGCGCAGGTATTTGTTTTCGTACTGCTTGCGGTCCTCCACAAACTCCGCCTTGCGCTGGCGCGTGCCGCGCTGGGTGTAGATGTGCAGGTTAGAGAGCGGTGTCACCACCATGCGCTTGCCCGGCATAAACGGCGGGATAATCGCGGTGCGCCCGGCAATGGTGCTGCCAAGCATCTGCGCGGCAATTTTCTCCGTGGGCTTGTCCGCGCGCTGATAGAGGCGATATTGCTCTGCCGCCACCAGATCGGCCCCGAGCAGCACCACCAGACGCGGGTCATTGCGAAACTGCGCCGGAATTTTGGCGTTAATCAGGTCCGAGGCCATCGCATCCAGCGAGCGGTAATCGCCGTTGTCGTCCAGGGTGATGGCGTCAGACATAATCTGGAATCCATCGTTGAAGCTGTGCATACGCTCATGCCAGCCAATGTTGACGTCTTCACCGTTCGGGTTTTTCAGCGGGTCGGTTGTTTCAGCCACGGCTTTGCCGTTGAAGCCGATGCGCAGCATGTCCAGCGCAAACGCCTGATTGGAAAACGTCTGTACCATCTCGAAAAACTGGTTTTCATCGCCTGCATTGGCCCACATGGACAGCAGGTCCCATTTCAGCGCGGCGCAGGAGTCGGTTTCGACCAGCTTGTACTCGTTGCCGTCCACGCCCACGCGGCGGATAAAGCGGCCATCCGCCTTACGCCCGGTATGCAGCGCAGACGCCCCCACGGAAACAACCTGGCCACTCAGCTGGTCCACGTCCGCCACGGTGATCATGTCGAGGAACTCGACCGACTCCAGCAGCGCCGCGCGCAGGCTGGTTTCCTGCGGATCGGATAATTTGAAAGCGCGTGACGGATTACTGATGCCGTAACTCTGCGCCAGTCCTTCGGCGTAGGCATCAATAAATCGGGACGCACGTTGGTTTAATTGCATAAATAACCCTCTCGCATTTAAAGCGAATTAATACATTTCCCCGGCAGGCGCGGAATTAAATGAATTTAAACTTGCGGGCGTTGTCTTTGTTGCCGCGATTATGTCGGGGTGACTGGGTGATTTTGCTGTCCAGCTTTCCGAAATTTTTGATTACCGCGCCGATATTTTCGCGCAGCGTTGCAAATTCCTGCGTATCGACCACCTCCGCGATGGTATCAACATCTTCCTGCGTTGATTCCAGCTTCGTCTCAATGGCAGACACGCGTCCTTCCAGATTATTTAACGCCTCGGCCAGCGCCTGCAATTTATCGCCACCTTCCGGTGTATCGTTTGGCGCCTCGTCTTCTGCGAATTTCTTGGGCTTGATACCGAACATATTTTGCCAGCTCATATCTTTTTCCTGTTCAACTGTTCCATTCCGGCCAAATCGGTAGCGGTAATAGCCGGGTTTATTTTTTTTGCGTTTACTAAAACGCATTCGTGAAGTGCCAACGCTTGCTGGCGAGTCAGTCGCCCCAAGCCCTTCGAGATAGCTGCGCCCCGTGCCGCGAAAGTCGCCGTCGTCAGTCAGCTCTACCGAAAAGTAAAGAAGCTGATCGCGTTTGTTCGCCTCAATCAGGCTCATGTTGGGAATGATTCTGGCGTACAGCCGCACCAACCCGTCATCGCCTTCCTGCCACATAACCTCTTTTACGCTGCCCCCATTTCCGTAATCGCGTTCATGCTCCGGCCAAATAAGTGCAGCGTATAAATCAGGGTTATATGTTTCGGCAGCGTCAATTAACCATTCCCGTTTTAATTCACGGCGGTCAACGGTATCCCCCTCGGTGGCAATACACAGCCAGTCAGTGCATAACTGCGACATTTATTTTTGCCCTCCGTTAAAGCAAGGCCATTATTCAGCATTTATTTAGCTGTCGCACCCGGATAAATTCCAATGCGTTCGGATATAACCCGTTACACGAATTAACAAGAACTGTTGAGCAACTTTTAATTCATTTCGGACGGCATAATACCCGGCAGACAAATAAAGGAATGTTTTACTGATGGCAAAATACAGCGATGAATTACGCGGCGTTGCGCGCGCCCTGTATTTAAGGCGCTACACACCCAAGGAAATAGCCAGCGAGCTGAATCTGCCAAATGCGCGGATCATTTACTACTGGGCTGAAAAGGAAGGCTGGGCAAACATGCTCAGTCAGGAAAGCACCGAGGACGCCATAGAGCGCCGCATCCAGCTGCTGACCAGCCGCGACGGCAAGACGGAAATTGAGCTGAAAGAGCTGGACCAGCTGATCGCGCATTCCGTGAAGCTGCGCGCGCAGCAGAACAAGCACAAAGAGAAACTGGCCGCCGCGCGCGCGACGTCCTCTGGCGGCGGTGACGCCCGCAGCGGTCAGGACGCCGACGACGAACCGCGCGCCAAGCGCAAATACAACAAAAATGACGTGTCCGCGCTGACAGAGGACGACTTAAACGCATGGGCCGCTGAACACCTTTTCGACTACCAGAAGCACTTGCGGCTCAACATCGGGCAGCAGGTGCGTAACATCCTCAAGAGCCGCCAGATCGGCGCTACATGGTATTTTGCGTTTGAGGCGTTTGAAAACGCCGTGCTGACCGGCGACCAGCAAATTTTCCTTTCGGCGTCCCGTGCGCAGGCCGAGGTGTTCCGCTCTTACATTGTGAACATCGCCCAGGAATATTTCGGCATTACGCTGACGGGCAACCCTATCCGCCTCAGTAACGGCGCAGAGCTGCGCTTTCTCTCAACCAACAAGAACACGGCGCAGTCATACAGCGGGCACCTGTACTGCGATGAATATTTCTGGGTGCCCAACTTCGCGAAGCTTAACGAAGTTGCCTCCGCGATGGCCACGCACGACAAATGGCGCACCACCTACTTTTCCACGCCGTCCGCGAAAACGCATCAGGCTTACCCGTTCTGGACCGGCGAGGAATGGAAAAAAGGCAGTAAGAAGCGTGCCGCCGTGGTGTTCCCTTCCTTTGACGCCATGCGCGACGGTGGCCGCCTCTGCCCGGATGGCCAGTGGCGGTACGTCATCACGATGGAAGATGCGATCGCCAACGGATTCAATCTGGCGAGTATCGAAAAGCTGCGCAACCGCTACAGCCGCGACACGTTCGATATGCTCTATATGTGCGTGTTTGTGGACAGCAAAGACGCCGTTTTCAGCTTTTCCGACCTGGAGCGGTGCGGCGTTGATGTGTCTTTCTGGCAGGACCATGACCCCAAGGCGCGCCGCCCGTTTGGCGATCGCCCGGTATGGGGCGGCTATGACCCGGCCCGTTCGGGCGACCTGTCCACATTCGTTATCATCGCCGCCCCCGTTCTGGCCAGCGAAAAATTTCGCGTGCTGGAAATCATCAACTGGCGCGGCATGAACTTCCGCAGTCAGGCCAGCGAGATTAAAAAACTCTTTGCCCGGTACAACTTCACCTATCTGGGCGTGGACGTGACCGGCATCGGCCAGGGCGTCTACGACAACATTCACCCGTTTGCCATGCGCGTGATTCAGCCCATCCGTTACGACCTCAACACGAAAAATCAGCTGGTACTCAAAGCCGCTGACGTAATCGAAAGCGGCCGCATTGAGTGGGACAAGGACCAGAAAGAGATCGCAGCCTCGTTTATGACCATCCGGCGCGCCGTCACGAAAGCAGGCAGCGCGGTGACGTTCGTTGCAGACCGCACCGCCGAAACCGGCCACGCAGAAGCGGCCTGGTCAATTATGCACGCGCTCAGAAATGAACCGCTGAACTACGAACACAAACCCTCATCAAAATGGAAGTTTAAGAAGGCAGCATGAAAAAACGATTCAAACAACGCGCCAGCGGCGCAGAGCAGACTGCCGGAAAGCGCAAAATGTCCGTGTTGCGCTTTGGCAAGCCCGAGCCGGTACTCACCACCGGCACCGATTATCGCGATGTGTGGTACGACAACGACTTTGAGCATTACAGCCTGCCCATTGACCGGCTGGCGCTCGCGCAGCTGGTTAACCTGAATGGCCAGCACGGCGGCATACTGCACGCACGTAAAAATATGGTGCTGTCAGATTATCTGGGCGGCGGTCTCTCGCATGATGACCTTGAGGCGGGCGCGATGGATTTCCTTACGTTCGGGGATTTGGGCATCGTTAAGATTCGCAACGGCTGGGGCGACGTCGTAGCCCTGGAGCCAATGCCGGGCCTGTATATGCGCCGCCGCAAAGACGGTGAATTTGCAGTGCTGCAACAGGGCGAGCCGCTGGTTTACGGCCCCGAGGACGTGATTTTCATCAAGATGTATGACCCGCAGCAGCAAATTTACGGCCTGCCCGACTACATCGGCGGCATTCACTCTGCGTTACTGAACAGCGAGGCGGTTATTTTCCGCCGCCGGTACTACCACAACGGGGCGCACACGGGCGGCATTCTCTACACAACCGACCCGAACATGACCGACGAGATCGAGGAAGAAATTGAGACCCAACTTACCAACAGCAAGGGGATCGGGAATTTCAGCACCATTCTGGTGAACATCCCGAACGGTGATAAAGAAGGCGTCCAGTTCATTCAAATGGGTGATATTGGCGCGAAGGATGAATTTGCCAACGTGAAGAACATCAGCGCGCAGGACGTGCTTAATGCGCACCGCTTTCCGGCGGGGCTGGCGGGCATCATTCCGCAAAATACGGGGGGACTGGGCGACCCGGAGAAAGCCGAGGCTACTTATAAAAAAAATGAGGTGGCACCGATTCAGCGGCGAATTATGCAGGCGGTAAATGGTGATCCGGACGTGCCGGATCACCTTTACCTAAAATTCGACCTAGAATCAACGAACAAGGATGCGGTGTGATGCGAAAACGTATAAAATCCGGGCATATATTTCATGCCGGAGCCGCAAAGATGCGCGTGTTAAAAATTGAGTGTTCTGAGTGCGGTTCTAACGCGATAATTAGAAAAACCAATCGAAAACACAAAGAGTTAGCAGATATTTATTGCAGTTGTTCAGACGTAGAGTGCGGTCATACTTTCGTTATGAATCTGACTTTTTCGCATACCTTAAGCCCTAGCGCCAAATCGGGAAATCTAATGATTCAGCAAATTGTCAATTCGCTGTCGCCCGAGCAAAAACAAATGGCATTGAACCTGCTTCAATGTGCAGTCTGATCACATGCTTGTAGAGCCTCTACTATAGAGGCTTTTTAGGTCCACCTCTTTAGCACGTAACTCCCCTAGCAAATCACCTGATAGCTCATGAATGAGCGAAAGAAAGACTTTTCTTTCTTCATTCTCCAAGTCCAGATCAGTAGCAACCCGCGCCAGCAGTTCAATCTTCCTTGCCTGCAATATTTCGCTGAATAAATCCGCCATTTCTCCTCCTGTATACTGTACACACATACAGTATAATATTGATAAAAAAATATGAACCTTTTTTTCAAACGTTGCTGAAATTCTCTAGTCAATACCGAGCCTTACCCTGGCGACCAACCCGGCCAGACTTCACTTTCGTTAGTATCAGCAACGTCGATTAGCCGTCCCGCTTGATACTTCACCATGCCGCACCCTCTGAATGTGATGCCCGCTCCGCTTAAAAGTCGCTCAATATCTTCCTGATCGCCCTCAAACCCCCTGGCTTTTAGTTCCATCTCTAACCGACGGCGCTCCGGCCCCGTACAGTTATTGACAGAACTCCAAGGGGCGGCGTTGCCGCCAGATAACCCCGCCTCCGCTGGCGCTTCGGCAAGTTTGGCTACCCTTTCCCACTTAACCACACGCGTGGCGACTTCGGACCCCAAAGAGTGCGGGCAATAGACGCCCTGCACGCGCTGTACGTCCTCGCCATATTCGTTGCCGCATTCTGTGATTTCATATGCAAGGCGAACAACAAGATCGCGCCGGGCAACCAGAGGCCCGCCCTGCGCCTGCGTGTACGCCGCCCAGTCAACCGCAACGCTGGCCGAAGCGAGAACCGCATCCATTTCAGGATGTTCAACAGCCTGATCGCCAAGCCTGCGCAATTCACGCCATACCGTCACCGGCGCGCCGCCAATCTGCTGAAACTGACGAATACGCCAGCGGGATGCCCATGCAGAAACAGCCTTAGCCATTTCGCGCGCATTGCCGCCCGTCTCGCCGTCTTCCTCACCGTCAAGCGCGTAACCGTCAATATTCTTGGAGATATATTTAGCGATGTAGCCGGTCGCACTTCCCTTGGTGGGATCGATAGGCTCAACATGAAACCGCGCTTTGAGTGCCTTGGCGCTGTTCAGTTCTTCACTGTCTGCAATGCGGGCGTGGTAACACATAATGTCGCGCACCGCGTCAACGTGTTCGGGACGCATAAACAGCAGCATGTGCCAATGCGGCGTGCCGTCATGGTGCGGCTCAACTACACGAAAGCCGAAAACATGAATACCGGCGCGGGATAATGCGGCTCTGATTTTTGCCCAGACAGAACACAGGTACTTCTGCGTTTCGCGGGGGCTGGAGCCGTTCCACTGGGAAACAAAGCCGCCTTTACTGTGCACAGCATGGAATCGGGAGGGCGCAGTGATGGTGTAAAAATCCCCTGCGTAGCCTTCATGGTTGGCAATATCTTCAAAGCCGCGCATTCTGGCCATAAGCTCACAGCGACGAATGGCGGGATTAGCATTGCTGCGGTTGACCATATCAGCCAGCGCAACGCGGTCCCCATCCTCGTTAATGAGATCAAACTTTTTGAAAAATTCACGGTTGCGCTTTTTCTGCTCAACCCATTCCCCCATTGTTGCGCGGGAAACGTAAGGGCTGGCCGCTTTCTGCACCTGGCCTACTGCAATTGAAAGATGCTCACGCTGGAGATCGCGGCGACGCTGTAAACGCACACGCCACCATTCAGGCGACATCATGCGCAGGATGGCGCTTTCAGCTTTACGAAGCTTTATCTTTCCGGTTTTCTTTGCTGACAACCAGTAAGGCGGTGTTGTCCCGCATTTGATTGCTTCTTTAGCCAGGAAAGCGTAACCATCACCAGTGCGCTGGGCTAAATCTTCACCGCTCACCTTTTCACTGGAAGCAGTCATTTCTGCCCAGCTATGAAAGGCTTCGCCTAAGTGGCTGGCCACTTCATAGGCCAGATCGCGAATACGGTCACGGCCATAACTCGGCAGCGCATCAAGATTTTCTTTAAAAGGTGACGGCATCCCCGCCGTGTAGTCACGCTGCCATGCTGCGTTAACCAGCTTAAGACGTGGCAATACACTCTTGCCGATGGTATCGCGCAAAAATGTATTGGCACGGCGACGGCCGTTATTTCCAGACTTGAGGATCGATTCATAGCGCTGGCCAAAGTAACCGGCCAGATAATCAGGAATGTCGTGCAGATACTGGCTGCGCCAGTCGTGGTCTGTGGCATCGCAGTGCCAGAGTTTCAGCTCGGTGTGGGTTATGCCACGCGGTGCGCCGGGCGCAAAGTGATAACGCTGCGATTTAAGCGCAGCGTGATGATCACCGTTTCTTTCTTCGACCTGCAAACTGGCTGCCGTCACTTGGAAGTCTCAGTGTTCATGAGTGAATCCCTTTTGCTTTAGTAAAAGGGCCACGAACAGCGATGATTTCCGCCGCTTTCTTTCCCTCGCCTGCCGCCACGCCAACAGAGCGGGCCGCGTTGACGCTGAAAAGCTCATAGGCGTTAAACATGCTGCGGGTAAAGGGCGTGTCGCTGTTGGAAGCGATAACGGGGCAGCGTTCTGACACGCTGGTTAACATGCTGGCCAGATCACGCTGTGCGGCCTTGTCAAAGCCGCCGGTGTGATAACCAGTAAACGTGCCGTCATAAGGGGGATCGCAGTACACCACGTCACCAGTACGGACAAGGCTCAATGTTTCGCGGAAATCCGCGCAAATGAACGTCGCACGCTGCGCCTTGGCGGCGAATGCCTCGATTTCTTCTTGAGGAAAATAAGGCCCGGCGTAGTTCCCAAAAGGAACATTAAATTCGCCCTTCCCGTTGTAACGGCAAAGGCCACGGTAGCCGTGGCGATTCAGATAAAGGAAATAGGCGGCACGCTCCAGCAAGGCTAGAGAGGCAGTGTGATTGAACTGCTCACGTATCCTGTAATAATCCTCGGCTGATTTGTTTTGTGCATACAGGCTGAAAGCCAGCACAATAAACGGGCGCGTATGTTCTTTAATCTGACGGTAGAGATTAATCAGATCGGGATTGATATCGGCGACCAGATAGGCGGGATAATCTGTAGCCATCATTACGGCACATGAACCCGCGAACGGCTCAACCAGCCGATCGCCTGCGGGCAAGTGCTCAGAAAGCGCGGGCATCATGCCAGCTTTGCTTCCAGCCCATTTCAAAATAGATTTTACTGCCATGCTGCACCGCCCTGGCCATCAATGGCAGTTGCTTCCTGCCGAATCAGCTCGACGATTTCAGTCGCTGACATACCGCTGTTGGCCGCATGTGTGGCCATACGGTCAAGACGGGCAGAAATCTTTGTGGCCGCATCTTTAACGCCATCCTGACGGGCTTCATTGCACAGTCGTTGCACCAGTTCAGCGTTGCCAGCGGCAGCATTTGGCAGATCCTGACGTGTCATTCTCATGGGTATTGCTCCGTTTTAGAGCGCACGAATCCCCGGCCATATTTTGATGGCCGCAGAAAACGCACGCTTTATGGGTTAGTGACGCAGAAAAGAGGAATTTAAAATCGCGGAACGGAATACAACCGGCACCGACTGATTAGGTGCTGTCAGCTGATGCAGCTCATACGTATTGCTCCACCACGTACGCAGCATGGCCACAACAGGCGACGCCCCCAGCAGGCCGGCAGAGAAATAAAGCGCGCGGATCGCACTCAGCGCTTCCACTTGAGCCACTTTATTTTCTGCCTCACGGTATGCGCGGCACCAGAATGCAGCACACGCGGACAGCAATTGCACTTGGTTATCCAGTTCAATAGTGTCGTTGAAAATGAAGCCGCGCAACGCAACACTGCTGCCGTTGTCATCGCACTTGCTGATGAAGAAATCAGCGTAATCAACATCTACTCCCCAAGTCTGGAAATCAGATAACAGCCCTTTTTTATCTACCGCTATAACTTGCATAAGCACCTCACGAAGCACGATTTATCGTGTTATCACGCAGCTGCTGCCGCGCTTTGATTAAATTGTCTATCGGCGTTCCGGGTACAGGTGGAACAGCACGCGCAGCCTTTAATGCTGATGGTGACTGCTGTTTTTCTGGCTGGAATGCTAGCGGCCCTAATCCCTTGAACATATCCACCATGCATTTGAGTCGCTGGATACCGCGTTTAATCTGATGCAGTTCACGCGCAGAAAACTGCGCCCATGTGTATCGGCAGTGACGGGATTTCAGGCCCGCCGCGTGCAGAATCACGCCGCGTTGGTGTTCGCTCAAACGCTCCCAGATTTTGTGAGCCTGCGTACTGTGACCAGATACCATCTGCCGCAACACGCCCAGCCATTTTTCATCGTTTGATTTCACGTTTGGCCTCCTGATTTTTTGGAGTAAGTGCCGGGTTCCAGCGACGTCCGTTTGCCAGCTGTATGGTGCCGTGCCCAAAGGACGGCAATTGCTGGACGGGCGACTGGCGCGTTAGAAAATTGACGAATACGAACATGCTCACCTCACGCAACAATGCCGGGCATGGCAGAACTGACCACATCAACCGCTGCCGCCAGTGCGGGTACGGTCTGGAAACGACTCTCAACGGAATAGACGAGTAAGGACAGGCTGCGAATAGCATCGCTTGCCTTATCCAGAATCTGATTGCGGCGCGCAACGGTCATCTTCTCCGTTGAAACCGCTTCACCTGCGATAACTCCCACGCTGGCCACCGCGGTCAATGCACAAAACTGCATATTTTCCGCTCGGGCGTTGTTAACCGGCACTGATGGCTGGCAATTCAACTGGCGCAGAAAACCGTCCAGGATGGTTGGATCTTCTGTATGGTCGATGATGGCAAGCAGCTCGGTCAGGGTTAACTGATGCGGCTGATCAGGGTTTAATTTATTGCGCAGCGTTGCGGGCTGCATACCTACCGCTTTGGCTAAGTTGGTGACGTTATGGGCTAAGGAAAAATAGCGACAGGCATCATCGAGATAGTTACGTGCTGAAACTTTATAATCGTACATGTTCGCATCCTCGAACTTATGCATTATTGATCGGCACGACGCTTAGTAGCCCGAAAGTCAGCCGGAACTAGAATATCTTCACCAGTGACATTGATTACAAAATTCGAATGACCAAGAGCTAGTCGTGTTTGTTCCTCTTTAAATTTCATATATTTAATTTGTATTTTTCCCCCTGCACGCTTACAGCCTTTACGAATCTTTTTTGGGAGGATCTCTACTTTTCCGTGCTCTTTCCATTTGTAAACGGTGTGAAGGGACATCTTTTCCAGGTAGGCAAATTCGTGTGGGTAAACCCAAACGCGGGGGATGTTGATTGAAATGGTCGCATTCATAATGCAAAATCCTCATTTATTCGTATTTGTTAGTAAACTTTGCGATTCGCTGGTACCGATTCGCAAAAAGTGGTTCATTTGAAATCGTTTTGAGTTATACGATTGCAAACGAAATAAGTCAATTAAATTATTTCATTTGAGAGCAAAAATGTTCGAAAACGACGGTGCAGATGCAATATTGAGAGTGATGGAGGCCTATGGGTTCCGATTTAGGAATGACTTATGCCGCCATGTAGGTATGTCATCGAGTACCCTGGCAACTTGGCAAAAGCGAAACACATTTCCTGCGGAATTAGTCATACGTTGCGCACTTGATACCGGGGTATCGATGCTTTGGCTGACAACTGGTAAAGGCAGAATGCGAGAGCATGAAAAAACTGATATCGAAGCTTTACCAAGTTGCGTTTTCATTGATGGTGAGCTGAGAGAGTCTGGTCCGATAATGTTTGACAAACTTTATCTTCCAAGTGGTCTTGTAAACCCTTTCATCCTTCGTGACAGTGGAAACTTCTTATTGCTAGATAAAGGAATGACCGAACATTCAGACGGTAAGTGGATGGTTGAAATTGAAGGAAAAATTAGTATCCGCGACTTAGCCTTTATACCAGTGAGAATGGTGAAGGTTTTGGGAGGTGGTGTGCCTTTTGATTGTAAGGTCGATGAGATAAAAATCATTGCGAAAGTAATAACTGTCACTAACAAGGTATGAAATGACTGTAAGAAAGTTACCCTCTGGCAAATGGATTTGTGAGTGTTACCCGCATGGTCGAGAGGGTAAACGAGTGAGGCGACAGTTTGCCACTAAGGGAGAGGCCGTAGCTTTTGAAAACTTCACAATGGAAGAAGTTGATAGCAAACCTTGGCTGGGTGAAAAAAACGATAAGCGTAAATTGTCTGACCTAATTCAACTTTGGCATTCTCTTTACGGCCAAACGCTGGCTGATCCCAAGAGGATGATGGCAAAACTTAACATCATCTGCAATGGTTTAGGCGACCCAGCCGCTATTGATATCACGTCCGGCATGTTCACTACTTACCGTGAACGACGGTTAAAAGGTGAGATCTGTGATACAGACGGCATCCCACTTAAACCCGTCAAACCTAAAACAGTAAATCTTGAACAACGTAATCTTTCTTCTGTTTTCGGTACATTAAAGAAGTTAGGGCACTGGAATGCTCCCAATCCATTAAGTGGATTACCCACTTTTAAAATTGCTCAAACTGAGTTAGCTTTCTTAAACAACGAAGAAATTAAACTCGTGCTTGATGAATGCGCAAATTCAGCCAATAAAGACCTACTAACTGTAGCCAGGTTGTGTCTTGCAACAGGAGCCCGCTGGAGCGAAGCAGAAATGTTACAACGCTCGCAGGTTTCCCAGTACCGGCTCACTTTTACAAAGACCAAGAGCAAGAAAAACAGGACAGTGCCTATTTCACAGGAACTGTATGCCGAGATACCCAAATCACGTGGCAAACTTTTTAGCCCCTGCCGTAAAGCCTTCCAGCGAGCCATAGAGAGAACAGGAATAAGTCTTCCGGATGGTCAGTGCACTCATGTTTTACGGCATACCTTTGCAAGCCACTTTATGATGAATGGCGGGAATATTCTGGTACTTCGGGACATTCTCGGCCATGCCGATATTAAAATGACGATGATTTATGCACATTTCGCACCTGAACACTTAGATGACGCATTAACAAAAAACCCACTTTCAAGGCTGAACTGGAAAAGAAATGATTAATACAACAACCTCTGGCTTTTTAATAATACTATACTTTTTTTTCTTAGCGGCAACCTTATTGGTTTGTCATATAAAAAAGTATTTCAAGCTCGACCACAGAAGCCTCTTTCACCAAAAACTTTTTTGGCTTTCAATAACCATCCCATTTGTTTCTTTCATTTACTTTGGCCTTTTCTCGTGGATAGGCCATAAGCCAGACTTATCGGCAGAAGGGTTTGAAATATTCTACAATATATCAAAAGTCCCATTATTCTTTCTAGCTGCCTCCGTCCCCCTAGCCTCAATAGTCAATAATGTCCATAGAACCATCCAGACTGAGAAGCAAATAAATGAAGCCGAAAAGAAAAACCTTTCCGATTCTTACTTCACTCACTTCAAACACACTTTGGATTTATTTAAAAGCATAGAATCCAATGAAATTCACTATCAGAAAGCTGGAAAACCATTTACGCTACAACTAAACAACCCAGTTCGTTTATACAACCTTGTGTTTACAGAGTCCTCATACATAACAGGCTCAAATTTCACCATAAATAAAGAGTTCACCAATAATTTAATAAACGAGTGGAAAATCATTAATAATAGTATTGGTAAGCTATCCGCTCTTTACGAAAAAGGTAGTAGAGGGAAGCGCGGATTCGTAGTTAGACTTTTCATAAACATTTGTCGCATAGAATCATCTTATGAAAAAATATGTAGGATATTGTTAATTCAGGATAACTTTGGACAATTACCTCGGACGAAAATAGAATTTCAGACATCAACCTATTACGGTATATTCCATGACGACTCCTATCTCAAATCTGCAATATTGGCTTTAGATAAAGTTTGTTCAAAAATATTCGATGTTATTTCCATCAGCAGTGGTAATAACTCTACTGCATATCCTTCGAAATTTTTAGAGCGGAAGGTGGCTATCAGCTTCGCTGGTTATGGTCCCACTTACATGGGCAGATTATTCTATTCAGATACACCGCAGCTCATTTTGGAGGAAAGGCGGCAAAGTGGCGGCATCTTCTCCAAAAGAATACTAAAAATAACTAAAAATAACGACAAGAAACCAAGTTAACTTATTGTTATTAATCTAATTTATTGTTTTCAATGAATTAGGTAAGGTATGTAGGAATTTCGGACGCGGGTTCAACTCCCGCCAGCTCCACCAAAATTCTCCATCGGTGATTACCAGAGTCATCCGATGAAGTCCTAAGAGCCCGCACGGCGTAAGCCCTGCGGGCTTTTTTGTGTCTGCGCTTTGTTGAATGAGCTCGTTTAAATCTGCGATTAAGGTACAGGCTATTCTTTGCTGGCGATATGAGCTTTAGGGTATGAATACTTAAGCTGATAGCATTCTGGACCTATAAGCGACCAGCCGCTTGATTGGTTTGAGTAAGGTAAATTTGCTAAGACTTTCTATATGTTCAGTCTGGCCTACCTTGAGCACAGGCTGCGCACTTTGAAAGGCTTGAACCTCACAAGACCACATACCGGTGAAATCCCTGCTAACCACGCCCCAGCTTTCTGTAACTGATTAACGCGGGCCGCCGGACACAATCACGAGAAGCAAGAACGCATCCTCGCGGCGTTATTTATGGTGCTGGCAAACCGCTATGACTGGCAGATGTTCCTCGAAGTAACCGGTCCAGGCGGAAGCGGGAAAAGCGTGTTAGCCTCGATCGCCACACTGCTCGCTGGCCGCGATAACAGCGCATCCGCCACCATCGACACGCTGGAATCATCGCGGGAACGCGCCAGCGTGGTGGAATTCTCGCTGATTATCCTGCCTGACCAGGAAAAATGGAGCGGTGATGGCGCGGGCATCAAGGCCATCACCGGCGGCGATGCGGTTTCCGTGGACCCGAAGTATCGTGACGCCTACTCAACGCACATTCCGGCGGTGATTCTGGCGGTGAACAACAACCCGATGCGCTTCACCGATCGCAGCGGGGGCGTATCGCGCCGCCGGGTAATACTGCACTTTCCGGAGATCATACCGGCAGACGAGCGCGACCCGCAGTTGAAGAAAAAAATCAGCGGTGAGCTGGCCGTTATTGTGCGTCAGCTGATGCAGCAGTTCAGCCAGCCACAGCAGGCCCGGTTGCTGCTTCAGTCGCAGCAGAACTCTGACGAGGCAATGCGCATCAAGCGCGATGCAGATCCGATGGTGGACTTCTGCGGCTACCTGTTCACCACGCCGGAGCCAAACGCACTCTTTATGGGGAACGCCAGCATCAGGCCGCTTCAGCCCAGGCGTTACCTCTACCACGCCTATCTGGCCTATATGGAGGCCAACGGCTACAAAAATCCGCTCAGCATGAAGATGTTCGGCCTGTCGCTGGAAAGCATCATGCGGGAATACGGACAGCACTACATGAAACGCCGGACAAAATTGGGGATGCAGACCAACCTTGACCTGACGGAAGAAAGCAGCACCGACTGGCTGCCGAAGTGCGACGTCCCTGCAGAGGTATGACTATATAACCGGCGAAAGCCGGTTTTTTTATCTTCATACTTCACCAATGATGTAGAAAAAAGTAATCCTACACTAATCAGTCACCAAGCAACCACTTGAAAAATATGAATTAAAAACAGAAGTGAACAATATGAACAATTTTGTGTAAGATAAGATTTTGCCATGGAATAGGAGATTTCTAATGTTATCACTTAGGCCTGATCCCCACCCCTTAGATTACGATTGGAGATTTAGCGCCAACTCATCAATTTTTTTATCTGATTTATGTGCAGAGCACTCAGTACTATGCTTGGGCACCCCCTCTGTGGCTAATGTTTTAGAAAATGCATTAGCGAAATATTTACTTATAGATAGGCATCCTATACAGAGTGTCAGTAACCATAGTGTTATTGATATCAATGTATCAAAACCAAATATCGGCTGTGAATTTGAATATGTGGTCATAGACCCTCCTTGGTATTTGGATGTTTATTATCGCTGGTTAAGCTGGGCCGCAAACTCATGTACAAGTGATGGAACTATTCTTTTATCAATTTGGCCTGACGAAACAAGACCATCAGCGAGTAGAGAAAAAAAAGAACTTTTTAATTGGATCAAAGAATGGGGGCAGCTAGAGTTATTTGAAAAAAAACTAACTTATGTCACACCTGAATTTGAAAAAAAATCTTTTTTGGATAAAACAGCCTCAAAAGTTAGGTATGGCGACCTTTTAGTTATCAAATTGATTTCTCGCCCTAAGCTAGAACCTGAAATCATGTCTAGCACCATATGGCATCGTTATATTTTCGACAATTACCAACTAGCACTCAAAATGCATAACGAGGCTCAAAATAACGCTGGAATTTCCAAAATAGCGGAAGCTGAAGGCTGGATTTGGCCATCTGTAAGTAAGAGAGCTCATGGTAGAGATAAAATACAGTTATGGAGCTCAGATAATGAAGTTGCAATGGTCAGTAACCCTGGAAACCTTAAATTCGCTCTGGATAAATTAATTGATTCACCAAACTCCATATCTTTATTTATCGACTACCCAGAATTATTGGATTGGAACCTCCCTAAACCTCCATATAAAAGGACATTAAAATGGATTCAAAATTGCTAATTCTAAGATTCCGTGATCCTGAGGAAACTATAAATACTATTGATTCTCACATGTCAATTATTGATGATATGGGTGCCGTTCGTTGGGGGTGGTGGAAAAAAGAGTCAGAACATCTCGATGCGAATGAGAATGACATTTTAAGCAATTATAAGCATAAACATGTGTATCTAATTAATAGAGATTCAAACAAGCTATACAAAGCAAACGTTAAAAAAATATGCAATAAAAAACCTAACAGAAATCAATTAACTCAAATCCCAAGTTATTACAGAGGTAGCGCTAAAAAAGTATACACATGGTTTGTTATAACTAACATAGAAGAAATGCCATCATATTCTAGTGAATACGATTCGATGTTTGCAGAGTTAGGGAATCCTACATATTTAATAACAAGCTTATCATCACAGCATGTCAAGAAGAACACTGCACTTAATAGAAAAGAAATCTCCAGCAATAAAATATTGGTCCTTTCCGACCTTCATTTTGGAGAGGATTATAATTTTTGCCTGAAGAGTGAGTTGAACGATTTAGGTCAATCCAAAGATACCCTTCACAGAACGTTATTCCGGGACTTGGAATCATTACGTATAAATGACAAAATCGGCTTGATTGTTATAACCGGTGATTTCACAACTAAAGGAAAATGGGATACGCGCCACAAACTAAAAATAATAAATGAAATACATGACATTAGCGGCTCCCTTGGATTAACCAATGATAAAATAATCGTTCTCCCTGGCAATCACGATATATTAAGAAACACATATAATTCATTGGCAGAAAATAATGTTGATAAACTATCTGATGATGAGTTTGAATTAGAATTCAGATGCTTCGCTGAAGAACTAACAGGCCGACATCGTGACGAAAAGCTTTCTTATAATGCATATTATCGAGTTAAAGACAGCAAAATCAATTTCGATATAACCATTCTCAACTCTTGTAAGATAGTACCCTTTAAAGGGTTGTCAGAATATGGTTCTGTTGGAGTTGAAGGGATCGATACAATTAGGAACTTAGAAAGTCAGCCTGATCAAAAAACTCAAAGAATACTTTTTGTGCACCATCATTTATTACCAGTCTATGATATAGAATCAATTGATACTAAGCCTTCACTATCTATAGACTCATTGAAAATATTGAAAACATCTCTTCAAAAGAATATTAAGCTTGCTATGCATGGACACCAACACGTATTCAGCATGGCAAAATATAGTTCATTCGACAGAACACCAGGATGGAACTCAAGGGAGATATCTGTCGTAGCGGGTGGTAGCACTGGCATCAATAGTAAAGGAATGAAAAGCTCAGAAAGAAATTCCTACTCTATTCTGACCATTGATGAAAATGAAATTAAAATTCAAGTTAGAGAAATCATGCACAGCGAAGATGCAGGTACAACGATTCTTGATCACTCAATCACATGAAAAAGCCATGCGATCTAAGAGATAGTTAACTTGATAAATTGGTATACCTTTGGGTATACCAAAAAGATAACAAACTCTAAAAAGACTTATATTACATAAAGCTGCATTACTTTTTCAGACTCCGCCAGCCTGCTAATCAAACGAAAAAACGCCTCCAGATCTCCCAGAAGGCGTTTTACCTCAGTACAGCGCGCACTGCACCAGCCACTTATTCAGGACGACTCAGTCCCCCCTAAAATACCGCCTCAACCCCTCACCTCACCCCTTCGGCCAGCTGCCGCAGCAGCTCTATATGAGCAGGGGTGTCGTTCAGGGCTGGAATATAGTGGAACGACGTTCCGCCCGCGTGCATAAAGAACTCGCGGTTCTGCTCGTCCAGCTCTTCCAGGGTTTCCAGGCAGTCGGCGGCGAAACCGGGGCTGATCACCTGCAGGCGCTTAATTCCTTGGGCGGGCAGGCCTTGAATGGTTTCGTCGGTGAACGGCGTCAGCCACGGCTCGCGGCCAAAGCGTGACTGGAAGGTCATCATGATCTTCACCGACGGCATATTCAGCGCCTCAATCAGCAGCTTGGTAGTTAACTCGCAGCGCTCGCGGTAGTTATCGCCCTCTTTCTCGAAGCGCACCGGAATACCGTGATAGGAAACTAGCAGCGCATCCGGCACGCCGTTCGCCGCAAATGAGGCTTCCACCGAGGCGCGCAACCCTTCGATATACGCCGGATGATCGGCATAGTCGTTAATAAAGCTGATCGCTGGGGTGTAGCGATTTTTCATGGTTTGCAGGTGGCGGCTTACGCTGTCCCACACCGAAGACACCGTAGAAGAAGAGAACTGTGGATAGAGCGGGATCACGATGATGCGATCCACGCCTTTCGCCAACAGCTCGTCGATCGCACCGCCGATCGAGGGTTCGCCGTAGCTCATGCCAAGCGCCACCGGCAAACCGGTCTCTTGCGCCAGCATGCGCGCCTGCCGCACGCTGTAAACCATCAGCGGGGAGCCTTCGTCCATCCAGATCGAGGCGTAGGCTTTGGCCACGCGTTTGGCGCGCAGAGGAATGATTGCGCCGTGCAGAATCGGGCACCAAATGATGCGCGGGAGATCCACGACCCGGTAATCGTGCAAAAACTTGGACAGGAATTTTTTTACGGCCTGCGGGGTTGGTTCGGTTGGTGTTCCAAGGTTAACAAGTAACACACCCGGTTTCGTCGTCATTATTCGGTACCTTTGAAAAACCATGAAAAATAGCGCCACGATACTGTAGCATAGCCACATGCGTCAGGCGCTGGCGATAAGGCGCGCCTTGCCCTGAACCGCCAGCAAAATGAACACGTTAGTGCTAACGTTGCGCCTAGTTTATACCGTGAGGCGCCTGGATTGCTCGCCATGCTGACGAATTTGTTCGATAGGCACGGGCTGGCATCATGCTCTGCGCGCTTCGTGATCCCACGCACCCTTGGGTCAACTTCGCCTTGCGCGTGAAATGCGCGCTTTTTTCATTCGAAAAAGCGCTTAAATACGGTATAAAGCCGAGATGAAAACGCCAAACAGACTCCAACCACTGATCGATGACGGCCTGATAGACGACGTGCTTCAGCGCCTGAAAAGCGGTAAAGAAGCCGACGTATACACCGTGCGCTGCGGTGACGCTATCCACTGCGCCAAAGTCTATAAAGAAGCTTCGCAGCGCAGCTTTCGCCAAGCCGTGCAGTATCAGGAAGGGCGCAAGGTGCGCAACTCACGCGATGCGCGCGCCATGCAAAAAGGCTCGAAATTTGGCCGCAAACAGCAGGAAGAGGTGTGGCACACCGCGGAAGTGGACGCGCTGTTTCGCCTGGCGCACGCTGGCGTGCGCGTGCCTCAGCCCTCTATCTGCCTGGATGGCGTGCTGATCATGGAGTTGATCACCGACGCCGAGGGCGCAGTGGCGCCGCGTCTGAGCGACGTTACGCTGTCGGAAGATACAGCGGTGGCGCACTTTCACCTGATGCTGCGCAATATCGTGCGCATGCTGTGCGCCGGCCTCGTTCACGGGGATCTCTCAGAATTTAACGTGCTGCTTGATGCGCAAGGTCCGGTGATCATTGACCTGCCCCAAGCGGTCGATGCCGCCGCCAACAACCACGCGCAAGCGATGTTCATGCGCGACGTCACCAACATCACCGAGTATTACGCGCAGTTCGCCCCGTCGCTGCGGCAAACGCGCTACGGCAAAGAGATCTGGGCGCTGTATGAAGACGGTAAACTCACCCCGGAAACGCCGCTGAGCGGCCAGGTGGTGGAAGAAACGCACGAGGTCGATATGGGCGCGCTGCTGGATGAAATCATCGCCGCCGAAGACGACTTCTATGCGCGCCAGCGCGCCGCCCAGGCGCGCGACGACGAGTAACCTTTCCCCGCACGCTTTTCGCGCCAGCCGACCCTGGCGCGAAAAGTCGCCACCTTTCTGCGGCAAAAGCCATTAATCTAATTAAGTTTATTCCTGGAGCGGATCCTGGCTGAGCGTGCCATTGTTAACTACGCTCATATCTCACTTGAGCGATTAATGAGGGAATATTCATGAAAAAGACAATTATTGCTGTATCTGCCCTGCTGCTGGCTTCTTCGGCATTTGCCGCCACTACACATGCAACTGACGATACCGTGGCGAACGCGCAGGCGGGTGCCAACACGGCGAAAGAGAAACTGCATCAGGCCCAGCATCAGGGCGAAGAGCAGAAGCTGAAAGCCAAACACGCGGCCCAGGGCGAGCGTGACAGCACCTCCAGCAAAGTGAGCGAAGGCGCTCAGAAAGGCTGGAACAAAACCAAAGAAGGCACCGAAAAAGGGTGGGATGCCACCAAAGAAGGCGCGACCAAAGGCTGGAACAAAACCAAAGAGGGTGCCAGCGACGTGAAGAAAAAAGTCACCGAGTAAGGTTGACGATAGCGTTATCAGAAAGGCCGCCCTCGCGGCCTTTAGCCTTTTTCCGCCACAAACTTTGCGCTCAGCGGTAAATCTTTTTACACTTCGCTCAACCCTTGATTAACTGGCTTTCTCTATGTCTGACACCTTCACGCGTCAACCCCTGCCGCTGCCCGGCGGCCACAACAAAGTGCTGCTGCACTCCTGCTGCGCGCCCTGTTCGGGCGAAGTGATGGAGGCGATGCTGGCCTCCGGCATCGATTACACCATTTTCTTTTATAACCCGAACATCCACCCGCTGAGAGAGTACGAGCTGCGTAAAGAGGAGAACATCCGCTTTGCCGAGCAGTTTGGCGTGCCTTTTGTGGATGCCGATTACGACAAAGATAACTGGTTCGAACGCGCGCGCGGCATGGAGTGGGAACCGGAGCGCGGCGTGCGCTGCACCATGTGTTTCGATATGCGCTTTGAGCGTACCGCCCTTTATGCGCACGAGCACGGCTTCCCGGTGATCACCAGCTCGCTTGGCATCTCCCGCTGGAAGAATATGCAGCAGATCAACGACTGCGGCGTGCGCGCCGCCGCGCGCTACCCGGATATGCTCTACTGGGAGTTTAACTGGCGCAAAGGCGGTGGCTCGTCACGCATGATTGAGATCAGCAAGCGCGAACGCTTCTATCAGCAAGAATACTGCGGCTGCATCTACTCGCTGCGCGACACCAACCGTCACCGCGTGGCAAGCGGCCGCGAGCGCATTGAGATCGGCGTGCAGTATTACACGCCGGATGAAGAATAACGCCTTACCAGCGAAGCGTTTCGCCCCGGTAATCCACGTAGTGATGGCCGCCCTGGCCGCTAAAGCGCTGTAGCTGGGCAACCAGCCCTGCGGCGCTGACGTCAGGCGCGATCGCCGCGTTCTCCCCGCCCATATCGGTTTGCACCCAGCCGGGATGCAGCGACAGCAGCGCCGTTTTTGTCTCGTCGAGGGTGGTGCTCAGCGCCCGGCTTAGCATATTCAGCGCCGCCTTGCTGGCGGCATACAGCGGGATCTCGGCGTGCGGGTTTTCACTCAGGCTCGCCAGCTGTGAGGTGGTGATCCCCACCACGCCATGCTGCGCTTGCACCCGTGGCAGCAGCGCCTCGGCCATGCGCACCGGCGCTATCGCGTTGGTGAGGAACAGTTCCGTCAGCGCACGGTCGTCTGCCTGCGCGAGCGCTTGCACCTGCGGCCCGTAGATGCCGGCGTTGATCAGCACTGCGCCAAAGATCGCCTCGCCCAGTTGCGTCATCAGCGCCGCCCGCTCTGCCGCGTCGGTGATGTCGAGTTTTAGCCAGCGCAGCTGCGGATGCTGAAAAGAGACGGCGGTGCTGCGGTAGGTCGCCACCACCGTCCAGCCGTCCTGCACCAGGCGCTGTACCACCGCCAGACCAATGCCTTTTGAAGCGCCCACCACCAGTGCATGTTTACGTTGGCTCATGATTTCTCTCCGTTGGATGCAATCGCAACGGGCAGGATCGCCCTGCCCGTAGGGTTATCGAATCACTAACGTTAGCACGACAAACGCCACGACCATGATCAGCAGGTGGCACACCGCCTTATCCATCCCGCCCCGGCGCATCAGAACCACTGACCAAAGCGTTTGATGTAGAGCGTTTTCATGCCCTGCGCCACCAGACAATATCCCAGCAGCGTCGCCACCAGCCAAGGGAAATAGGCCCAGGGCAGCGGCACCAGTCCCACCAGTCCGCCCAGCGGCGAGAACGGCAGCAGCAGGCCGGCCAGCATGATGCCTGCGGTGGTCAGCAGCACCGGCAGCGCGGCGCGGCTCTGGATAAACGGAATTTTCTGCGTGCGCAGCATATGCACCACCAGCGTCTGCGACAGCAGCCCTTCCACGAACCAGCCCGACTGGAACAGCGACTGCATCGTCGCGCTGTTGGCGGCAAACACGTACCACATCAGGGCAAAGGTGGTGATATCAAACAGCGACGACGTCGGGCCCATCCACAGCATAAAGCGCTTGATGTTGCGAGCGTCCCATTTACGCGGCGTGCGCAGGAACTCACGGTCCATTTTGTCCCACGGCAGCGCTAACTGCGACACGTCGTACATCAGGTTCTGGATCAGCAGCTGGATAGCCAGCATCGGCAAAAACGGAATGAAGGCGCTGGCCACTAACACCGAGAACACGTTGCCGAAGTTCGAACTGGCGGTCATGTTCAGGTATTTGATGATATTGCCGAAGGTCTCGCGTCCGGCGATCACCCCTTCTTCCAGCACCATCAGATCTTTCTCCAGCAAAATGATGTCCGATGACTCTTTGGCAATATCGGCGGCGCTGTCCACCGAGATGCCCACATCGGCATCGCGCAGCGCGGGCGCGTCGTTAATGCCGTCGCCGAGGAAGCCCACGGTGTGTCCCTGCTGCTGCAGCGCACGCAGAATACGCGATTTCTGCAGCGGCGTGAGCTTGGCAAACACCGCACACTGCACGCTGGCGTCGGCCAACTGCGCGTCGCTCATCGCCGCAATGCGATCGCCGGTCAGAATGTCGCGGCTGTCGATGCCCACCTGCTGGCAGATGCGCGCGGTAACCACCGGATTATCGCCGGTCAGCACTTTCACGCGCACGCCATTCTCGCGCAATGCCGCAATGGCTTTCGCCGCGCTCTCTTTGGGCGGATCGAGAAATGTCAGCAGCCCTTCCACAATCAGTTCCTGCTCATCCGCCACGCTCAGCGCCTGCGCTAATCCTGGCGCCTCCAGCACGCGGGTAGCCACCAGCAGCACGCGGAACCCTTGATCGTTATACGTGTGCGCCAGCGCAAGCAGCTCATCACGCCGCGCCGCCGTCAGCGGTTGGATCGCTTTGCCGATGCGCTCGCCGCAGGCGATGCTGAGCATCTCTTCGACCGCGCCTTTACAGATCAGCATCTGCTGGTTCAGCCGGCGATCGCGCACCACCACCGACACGCGACGGCGCACAAAATCAAACGGCAGCTCGTCCACTTTTTGATAGCTGTCACCCACCGCAGTGCTGACGCGATCTTCGCCGTAGCGCAGGATGGCGCGATCCATCAGGTTTGGCGTGCCGCTCTGATAGTGGCTGTTGAGCCAGCTCAGCATCAGCACGCGTGCATTCTGCTCCCCGGCGCAGTCAAGATGGTGTTCGAGGATGATGTTGTCCTGCGTCAGCGTGCCGGTTTTGTCCGTGCACAGCACATCCATGGCGCCGAGGTTCTGAATCGCGTTGAGTCGTTTCACAATCACTTTGCGGCGCGACATGGCGATAGCGCCTTTGGCGAGGTTAGAGCTGACAATCATCGGCAGCATCTCTGGCGTCAGGCCGACCGCCACCGCCAGCGCAAACAGCGTGGCATCCAGCCAGTCGCCTTTGGTGAAGCCGTTAATCAGCAGCACCACCGGCACCATCACCAGCATAAAGCGGATCAGCAGCCAGCTAACGCTGTTGACGCCGCGATCAAAGGCGGTTTGCGGGCGATCGCCCACGATGGACGTCGCCAGGCTGCCAAAATAGGTGTCGCTGCCGGTGGCGACCACCACCGCTTTGGCGCTGCCGCTGGAGACATTGGTGCCCATCAGACAGATGCTCCCCAGCTCCAGCAAGGACGCGCCCGCATCCTGGCCATGCGCCCCTTTGCTGGCCACGTGACCGGTGACGTCATATTTTTCCACGGGTAGCGACTCGCCAGTAAGGATCGCCTGGCTGATAAACAGGTCGCGCGAGTCGAGCAGGCGCACGTCGGCAGGCACCAAATCCCCGGCAGAGAGCCAGATGATATCCCCTGGCACCAGCGTGCGGATGTCCACTTCCGCTTTCTGCGGCACGCCGTGCGGGGCGGTGCGGCGCAGCACCGTGGCGGTGGTGCGCACCATGGACTTCAGCGCCTGCGCGGCTTTGTTGGTGCGAAACTCCTGCCAGAAGCGCAGCAAACCGCTGAGCGTTACCATCGTCATAATGATGATGACACCGGTCAGATCGGTCTCCTGGCCGCGGCGCAGCGGCATCCAGTAGTCGGTGATAAAGCTCACCAGCGCCAGCGCCATCAGCACAAAAATAAACGGATTATTAAACGCCTGCAGCAGCTGAATCAGCGCGGGCGGCGCGTTATCGTGTGCGACTTCATTCGGACCACAGGCCAGCAGGCGGGCCGCGGCCTCCTGGTCGGTCAGCCCCTGCGCGTCGCTGCGCAGACGCGCCAGCGTGGCGTCCGGCGTGCACCCTGCCTCAGCCTCAATCACATAGCGCGCAGTTTTCCCCTGCGGCTGGCGCAGCGTTTGCCAGGCTTTTTTATCCTGGCTGAGTTTCATGTCAGTCATGATGACACTCCTCTTTTATTTTTACGGCAGTAGATATTCCTGCGTGCAGCGCACACGCAAGACAATCAATAATGCATATCAGCGGCGCCTCACTCTTATTTCGGAATAAGTCGGCGGACTTAACGAAAATGAGAACGGCGTGCATCGTCCATTATTTAATTAACGGATAAAGAATATTAATGTTATTTCCGCGTTAACCTGTGGGAAAAAGCCAGCAAACGCGGCCTTGCCCGCATCAGGCAAACAGGAAGATTTTCAGCACGCTGACGTTCAGCGTGCGCATCGAGGCGGAGGAAAAAGGGCGTGTAAAATCATGTGCATGATGATATCCCTGCGGACTCAACGCCCGCTAACGCATCTGTTGTGGGAACAATCATCAGAAAGAGAGGATTGCTGCCCGCCGGTCGGCAAGCAGCGGCAAAAAAATTCGCGCGTCAGCTTGCCTTAAATTGTATCGTTAAAGGGTGACTGTCCAACTGAATTCTCCTGCTTTGAAATTGCCGCCATTATATTCCCGGGTAAAGTGAAGTAAAGGTAATTATCTTGCCGTTCGGGCGAGTTTAATTTCCGTTGTAATTTCGTTGATAAATGACAATATGTTTCCGTGGCGTATCGATTAATTCAGCGCGCGTCTGAAAACAAATAAAGCCGCGGCGACTACGCTTTACAGAACGCTGCGCCCGCACGCTTATAACGATAACGGCACCCTTAGAACCAGAAGGCATATGCATAGCCTTAAATTGACTATTCTTCATTACGGCGCTCTCGTACACTCGCGTTACTTTTTTAAGGCAAGGAAACAACATGAAAAAAATTATTCCCTCCCTGCTGGCGCTGTCGCTGGCAGCCGCCTTCTCTGCTCAGGCTGCGACCCCCAAAGATACGCTGGTGATCGCGCAGTCTACGGACGACGCGGACAGCTTCGATCCGGCGCAGGGTTTTGAACTCACCACCGTGCAGGCTTTCACCAACATCTATCAGCGCCTGGTGCAATCCAATCCGCAAAACCCCACGGACTTGCAGCCCACGCTGGCTAGCGAATGGCAAGCCGGCAGCGACAACCGCAGCCTGACCTTTACCCTGAAAAAAGACGCGAAATTTGCCAGCGGTAATCCGCTGCGTCCGGAAGATGTCATCTTTTCGCTGAGCCGCGTGGTCAAGCTCAACCTTGATCCTTCCTTTATTCTTACCCAACTCGGCTGGAACAAAGACAACGTGGATAGCTTCCTGAAAAAGGTCGATGACAACCACGTACAAATCAGCTGGAACGCCAACGTCAGCCCAACCTATGTTCTGAGCCTGCTCTCGGCGCCCGTGTCATCGATCATCGATGAGAAAACCGCGCAGGCCAACGCCAAAAACGGCGATTTCGGCCACGCCTGGTTAGGCACGCACTCCGCTGGCAGCGGCCCGTTCCAGATCCGTAAAGTGGTGCTGCATGAAGCGGTGCTGCTCAGCGCCAACCCGACTTCGCCTGCGGGCGCGCCCAAGCTGAAAAATATCCTGATCAAGAACGTACCCGAGCCAGCGGCGCGCCGTCTGCTGCTGGAACAGGGCGACGTGGACATTGCGCGTAACCTCGGCGCCGACCAGATTGCCTCATTGAAAGGCAAACCCGGCGTGAAAACCGACGCGATCCCCATGGCCTCGCTGTACTACATTCAGTTCAACGTTGGCGAAAACCCGGTGCTCAAGAATCCGGCCCTGTGGGAAGCGGCACGCTATCTGTTTGACTACAAAGGCATTGCCAACGATCTGTTGAAAGGCCAGTTCGAGGTGCATCAGACCTTCCTGCCTAAAGGTTTCCTCGGTGCGCTCAACGAAAACCCGTACAGCTACGATCCGGAAAAGGCCAAAGCGATTCTGAAAAAAGCGGGTCTGACCAATGTCAGCTTTAAACTCTCCACCAGCAACCAGCCGCCGTACCTGGATATCGCGCAGGCGCTGCAGGGCAGCTTCGCCAAAGGGGGCGTGAAGGTGGAGGTGCAGCCGGGGCTGAGTTCGGAAGTGTCGACGCGCGTGAAAGCGCACCAGTACGAAGCGACCCTGAATGCCTGGGGCGCCGACTATTTCGATCCCAATACCAACGCCGCCTCCTTTGCCTACAACCCGGAAGATGGCAGCAAAACCATCGCGTACCGCTCAGACTGGCACATTCCTGAGCTGAGCAAACAAACGCTGGCCGCCACGGCAGAAGCCGATCCGAAGAAACGCGTTGAACTCTATCAGGCGATGCAGCGCGACGTGCTGAAAAACTCGCCGTATGTCATCGGCCTGCAGGCGCGTAACCTGGTGGCGATGCGCGACAACCTGAAAGGGTACGTGCAGGGCATCAACCCGGACATGGTTTACTACGCGCAGGTTACGAAGTAATGGCGGTATCTGCATCACAGGCCGGGTTCGCCCGGCCACTCTGGCAGCGCCTGAGCCGCCTCATCACCAGCCTGCTGTCGCTGGTGGTGACGCTGGTGGGGCTGCTGGCGTTTACCTTTATGCTGTCGCACCTGTCGCCGGTGGATCCGGTGCAGCAGATCGCGGGCGACCACGCCAGTGAGGCGACCTATGCGCAGGTGCGCCACGATCTCGGCCTTGATCAGCCGGTGCTGGTGCAGTTCTGGCGCTATATCAGCCACCTGGCGCGCGGCGACTTGGGGCTTTCCCACCTCACTAACCAGCCGGTGAGTGCCGATCTGATGCGCACCTTCCCCGCCACCTTAGAGCTGGCCACTTGCGCCATGATCTTCGCTGCGGTGTTTGGCGTGACGCTGGCGCTGCTGGCTGCCTGGAAACCGGGTAGCGTGATGGATAACGTGGCGCGCTTTATTTCGCTGCTGGGCTACTCGGTGCCGGTGTTCTGGCTGGGGCTGCTGGGCCTGCTGCTGTTTTATGCCGTGCTGCACTGGTCTGCTGGACCGGGGCAGTTGGATGATATCTGGGTCTACACGCTGGAACCCAAAACCGGTTTCGTCCTCATCGACAGCTGGCTGTCCGGCGACCCGGAGATGTTTCGCAACGCGCTGGCCCATCTGTGGCTGCCGGTGGTGATCCTCGGCCTGCTGGCGATGGCCGGCATCACGCGCCTGCTGCGCGCCGCGCTGCTGGAAGAGAGCAGCAAAGAGTACGTGGTCCTGGCGCGCGCCAAAGGCGCCGGCCGTACGCGTATCCTGCTGCGTCACATTTTCCCCAACGTGCTGGGCACGCTGATCACGGTGATCGCCCTCTCTTATGCCACTCTGCTGGAAGGCTCGGTGCTGACCGAAACCGTGTTCGCCTGGCCGGGTGTAGGGCGTTACATGACCAACGCGCTGTTCTCCTCAGATGTGCCGGCGATCCTCGGCGCCACGCTGTTGATCGGCAGCTGCTTTATTCTGCTTAACGCCGTGGCCGATGCGCTGACCTGGCTAACCGATCCGAGAACCCGATGACTCAACAACTGCAAGAACTTGAAACGCTGCGCCCGCGTCGTCGCCGGGCGCGCGTCACCTCCCTGACCATTGGCCTGACGCTGGTGGTGATTCTGGTGGCGATGGCGCTGCTGGCGCCGGTACTGGCACCTTTTGATCCCAACGTGCAGACCATCGGCCAGCGCCTGATGCCGCCCTCGTCTCTGCACTGGTTCGGCACCGACGGCTTTGGTCGCGATCTGCTGTCGCGCGTGATTTACGGCGCGCGCCCCACCCTGTTGCTGGTGTCGCTGATTTTAGTGTTGACCATTCCGGTTGGCCTGCTGGTGGGCATCACCGCGGGCTATGTGGGCGGTTGGACAGAGCGCGTGTTGATGCGCATCACCGATATCTTTCTGTCGCTGCCGAACCTGGTGATTGCGCTGGCACTGGTGGCGATGCTCGGCCCCGGCCTGATGAACGGTGCGCTGGCGCTGGCGTTAACCAGCTGGCCGCCGTTTGCCCGCCAGGCGCGCGCGGAAACGCTGGCGCTGCGCCGCAGTGACTACCTCGCTGCCGCACGGATGCAGGGCATCAGCGGCTTACGCCTGATGTTCGGCCATATTTTACCGCTCTGCCTGCCCACCGCCGTAGTGCGCGCCGCGCTGAGCCTCGGCGGGATTATTCTCTCTGCCGCCGGGCTGGGCTTCCTCGGCATGGGCGTGCAGCCGCCGACCGCAGAATGGGGGTCGATGGTGGCCGAGGGCAGTAAAGTGATCTTCGATCAGTGGTGGGTCGCCGCCGCGCCTGGCGCCGCCATTCTTTTCGCCAGCCTGGCGTTTAACCTGACAGGCGACGGCCTGCGCGACCGACTGGATACCCGTCATGCCAAATAATCTGTTAATTGATGCCCAAGGCCTTACGATCCGCAGCGATGATGCGCTACTGGTGGACGGCATTAACGTGCAAATCGGCCGCGAGCGCGTGGCGCTGGTGGGCGAATCCGGCTCGGGAAAATCGCTCACCGCACGCGCGCTGATGGGGCTGCTTTCCCCCGCTTTGCACCTGCACGCCGATCGCCTTGAGGTGGCAGGCCACCATGCGCTGACGCTGCAGGAGCGCGACTGGATCACGCTGCGCGGCAGCCGCGTCGCCATGGTGATGCAAGATCCGAAATATGCGCTCAACCCAACGCGCACCATCGGCTGGCAGGTTGAAGAGCCGCTGGTACTGCACCGCAAACTCAGCCGCGCTGAGCGGCGTGAGAAAGTGTGCGAGATGCTTAACGCGGTCGGCCTGCCTGAACCGCGCCAGCTGATGACGCGCTATCCGCATCAGCTGTCTGGCGGCATGGGCCAGCGCGTCATGCTGGCCATCGCGCTGATCACCGATCCCGATCTGCTGATTGCCGATGAACCCACGTCAGCGCTCGATCACGCCATGCGCGATCAGGTGTTGGCGCTGATTCGCCAGCTGGTGGAGCAGCGCAATATGGGCCTGCTGCTGATCAGCCACGATTTGCAGCAGGTCGCGGAACACTGCGAGCGGGTGATGGTGATGTACAAAGGCCGCCTGCTGGATACGCTGCCTGCGGCGCAGCTCGCCAACGCGACCCATCCTTATACGCGCACGCTGTGGGCCTGTCGTCCCAGCAAAGCCACGCACGGCAAGCCGCTGCCGGTGCTGGATCGCGCCGCGCTGGAGGCACACCATGATTGAACTCAATAACCTCAGCGTGTCCCATAAGCACGGCTACGAGCTGCGCACGGTGGTGCATGACATCGCGTTACAGGTGGCGCCGGGCGAGTGTTTTGGCTTGGTGGGGCCGTCGGGCTGCGGTAAGTCTTCACTGCTGTGGGTAATGGCGGGCCTGAACCCGCACTGGCAGGGCCATATGGCGCTGGCGGGCGTCTCGGTGACGCCAGGCAAACCCTTTACCGGTCAACTGCGCCGCGACGTGCAAATGGTGTTTCAGGATCCCTATGCGTCGCTGCACCCGCGTCATCGCCTGCGCCGCACGCTGGCCGAGCCGCTGAAGATGCTCAAGCAGGATAATGTGGACGATCGCATTAACGAGGGATTTCGCCGCGTCGGCTTGGATAGCGCGCTGGCGGATCGCTATCCGCATCAGCTTTCCGGCGGCCAGCGCCAGCGCGTCGCCATTGTGCGCGCATTGCTGCTACAGCCGAAAATTCTGCTGCTGGATGAACCCACCTCCGCGCTGGATATGTCGGTGCAGGCGGAAATCCTCAACCTGCTTAACGATCTCAAGCAGAACAGCGGCCTCACCATGGTGCTGGTGAGCCACGATCCCGATGTGATTGATCACATGTGCGACCGCGCCGTGCGCATGGCGCAGGGCCGCATCGTGGAAGCGCGTCGCGCATAAGCGCGCCGGGCCGGTTACGCCGGCCCGTTTTTTTCCCCGCACCACTTCCTGAAATTAGCCGCCGCGCGCGCCGACCACGTTGAGACGCGGCTGCGGATGCGCTGGTTTCAGGTCATACATGCCGCCGTAGAAGGGATCCACCAGCAGCCAGCCGGGGAAGCCCAGCAGCGGGATGTTGCCCAGCAAATACCACAGGTTGGCATTCGCTTCGATGGGCAAGGTCACGGGTACATAACCGGGGCTTTCCAGCATCACCTGATAGTGTTTCTTACCGAAGTAGTTACCGGTGGATTTCGCCAGCTGCACGGTTTGCGGCGTGTAGCCCTGCGCCACCGCGCGGCCGGTTTCATCCTGCACGACGAAACGCGCGCCGCGCGGCACAGAGTCAATGTTAACCGGTTGCGTTTCCGTGCCGACGATAGTGGCACAGCCGCTGAGCAGCAGCGCAGCGGCGGGAATAAGAGGTCGCAGGTTCATAGCAGGTCCGCGTTAAGATCAGAGCTCTCAGTCTAAACCGCCCTCTCCGCCTTTACACGTCTGACAATCGCGCTATCACTGACGCTTTTCTGCGCTTTATTGCGGTTGACAACAGGCGGCAATGGCCGCGATGTCCTGCGGCGTGGTGCGACAGCAGCCGCCCACCAGGCGCGCGCCAGCCTGCTGCCAGGCGGCAAAATGGTCGTGCAGCGTGCAGCCCGACGGCGCGGAGTGCCAGGTTTTGCTCACCGCATCGTACTGTTCGCCGGAGTTCGGGTAGACCAGCAGCGGCTTGTCGGTTACCGCCTGCAGCGTATGCAGCGCCGCGGTCACGTCGGTGAGCGCCACGCAGTTGATCCCCACCGCCGCCACCTGCTTGGCGCTGTTCACCAGTGCCGCCACCGCGTGCAGCGGCGTGCCGTCGCTGATGTGCTGCGCATCGCGCAGGGTAAACGAGAACCACGCGCTGGCATCCGGGTAGTCAGCGAGCAGACTGACCAGCGCCTGCGCCTCCGCAAACGAAGGCAGCGTTTCGCAGGCCAGCAGATCGACGCCCGCGTCCAACAGCGCAGCCACGCGCGGGCGATGGAACGCTTTCATCTCCGCTTCCGGCAGCGCGTAATCGCCGCGATACTCTGCGCCATTCGCCAGATACGCGCCGTAAGGCCCCACCGATCCCGCCACCAGCAGCGGCGCAGTGGACCCCGAGGCCGCGCGGTAATCATCCCGTGCGCGCTGCGCCAACGACACGCTCAGGCCGATCAGCGCGCGCGCCTGCTCCGCACTCAGCCCGCGCGTGGCAAATCCCTGCGGCGTGGCCTGATAGCTGGCGGTGATGGCAACGTTCGCACCGGCGGCAAAGTAGTCATAGTGCACCTGATAAATGAGCTCGGGATTCTCCATCAGCACCTTTGCCGACCAGAGCGCATCCGCGAGATTGCACCCGCGCGCCTCAAGCTCGGTGGCCAGCGCCCCGTCGAGAATCAGCGTGTTGACGTGGTTAAGCGCCTGAGCAATCGGGTTAAGCGACATCGTTGGCCTCCTGAGCCTTGTGAGATTTACGTCGTTGCGTCACATGGTAGGCGGCGTAGCAGAACAGCACAAACGGAACGCCGCACCACAGCGCAATACGCTGCGAGGGGTCAAACGCCAGACCAATACATGCCAGCAGGCACAGCAGAAAACCCAGCAGCGGCGTCAGCGGATACAGCGGCGCCCGATAGGTTAGCTGCGCGAGGGTGCCGCCCGCCTGAATATGGCGACGGCGGAACATAAAGTGCGCGGCGCAGATACTCAACCACACCGCCACCACGGCAAAGCCGGAAATCGCCGACAGCGCCACAAACACCGTGTCCGGGGCCACCACGCTGGAGAACAGCGCCAGCAGGCCGCCCAGCATGCTCAAGGTGATCGCCAGCACCGGAATGCCGCGTTGATTCACGCGCGCAAAGCACTGCGGCAGGGTATGTTCATTCGCCAGCGACCACAGCATGCGGCCCGACGCGTACAGGCCGGAGTTCGCCGCCGAGAGGATCGCCGTCAGAATGACGAAGTTGAAGATATCCGCCGCATAGGGGATACCGATTTTTTCAAACACCAGCACAAACGGACTTTTGACAATGCCCGCCTGATCCATCGGAATCAGCGCGGCCAGCACAAACACCGTGCCGATAAAGAACAGGATCAGGCGCGCCACGGTGGTGCGGATCGCCAGCGGCAGCGCTTTCTGCGGCTGCGCGGTTTCACCGGCGGCAATGCCGATCAGTTCCGTGCCGGAAAAGGCAAAGTTGACCGCCACCATGGTCATTAAAATCGGCAGCGTCCCGTGCGGCAGTAAGCCACCCGCCGTGAGGTTATGCAGACCCGGCGCGGGGCTGCCGTCCTTCATCGGGATCCAGCCAAACATCGCCGCGCCGCCCAACACAATAAACGCAATAATGGTGACCACTTTGATCAGCGAGAACCAGAACTCCCCTTCGGCAAAAAAGCGCGTGGAGACGATGTTCAGCAAATAGATCGTGACGCAGAACACCAGGCACCAGAGCCAGACCGGCACCGTGGGAAACCAGTACTGCATGCAGAAGCCCGCCGCCGTGAGGCTGGAGCCCAGCGCCACGGTCCAGGTGAGCCAGTACAGCCACGCCACCGTGTAGCCGGTGGCCGGGCTCAGGTAACGTGCCGCGTAGACGTGAAAGGCACCGGTTTCGGGCATGGCAACGGCCAATTCACCCAGGCATACCATCACCAGCCACACCACCAGCGCGCCAATCAGATACGCCAGCAGCGTACCGGCCGCCCCGGTGGTGGAAATGATATAGCCAGTATTAAAAAACAGACCGGTGCCAATCACGCCGCCCAGCGACAGCATCACCAGGTGGCGCACTTTCATGGTGCGTTTGAAATTTTCCTGCGAAGGGGAATCCTGCGTTTGCATTATCTTTATCCGTATGGACGTCTGAACATCTATATGGACACAGATTTATACGCGTCTGCGCGCCATTATGCAACGCGGCGGTAAAGACGATTTATCAGGAAGGGAGATCGCCCCGCGTGGTGCGGGGCGCATCATCAGGAACCAAACACCGCTTGCAGGTAGCGCTCCAGCGCAATGCGCGAGCTAAAACCGTGCGGAATGCCGTAATGCTCTTGCGAATCGCCCATCAGGTAGAGCGGGAACTGCGTGTAGTGATCGCAGGTTTTCATCTCAGAGGCCGGTTCCGCAAAATGCTGACTTTTCTCTTTCAACGTGGGGTGAATGATCAATGCCGTCCGCCCCATGCGGGCTTCACGGTTTACATAGACGTAGTTGTCACCGCGGCGGTATCCATAAATTTTCGGCGTCAGGGCATCCATTTCGAACCCCTCTTTTTCCAGAACGCGCGCAACTTCATCCGGACGTAAATACATGCTTGCTCCTCTCTTCTCACAGCCCCGCAACCTTACCTCAGGCCACCGGCTCAGGACATTCGGATTTTCCCTAAAGCCTGGCACACGGCTACGTTTAGTCGCGTATCGTCTACACTGAGTATTACGTTTTTAACGCAAAGGGAGTGAAAAATGTTTAATCGAATGAGTAAAAACGATGACATTGATGTCAATCAGGATGTAAACGAACTTGCTGATTCACTGGAAGCGCTGCTGAAATCCTACGGCAGTGAAGCCAAAGATGAGGTGGAGAGCGCGCGCAGCAATGCGCAGGCGCTGCTCAAGCAAACCCGCGCGAAACTCAACGGTGGCGGCAACCGCGTTTCCCAGGCGGCACGCGATGCGGGCTATCAGGTCGACGCCTATGTGCACGAAAAACCGTGGCACGGCGTGGGCTTAGGTGCCGCTGTCGGCTTGGTACTGGGTGCGTTGCTGGTGTCACGCCGCTGATCTGCCCGCGCGCCTTAAGCCTTATCATCGCCCCGCCTGTGCGGGGCTTTTTTTTGCCCCGTTCAACCCCTTTACATTTCCCCGGCCGCCTTGCGGCACGCGCCCTCGTCCGTCACCCGCCTGATTTTTGCGCCAAAACCCCACATATAGTGATATTGATCTAATCCAACACCACATATAGTATCTGTATTCATCCACTGGCGCAGCGCTCTTGTCGTAATACGTTTCACGGCGCGCCCGCTGCATACCCATAAAAGGAAATACGAATCATGCGCATTATTATTTACACTCGAGATAACTGTGTCCAGTGCAACGCCACAAAAAGCGCCATGGATCGTGACGGGCTGGCTTACCAGCTCATCAACCTTGATGCTCATCCTGAGGAGATCGCTGCGCTGAAAGCGCTGGGCCATCGCCAGCTGCCGGTGGTGCGCGCAGGCGACGAGAGCTGGAGCGGCTTTCGCCCGGATAAAATTGCCGCGCTGCGCCACACGGCATCGACGGGCGCCTGACCGATGTTTCCGCTGGTCTACTTCTCCAGCCAGTCGGAGAACACGCACCGCTTTATCGAGCGGCTGGGGTTGCCGGCGCGGCGCATTCCGCTGGATACCGCGCAGCCTCTGCACGTTGCTCATCCTTATATTTTGGTGGTGCCGAGCTACGGCGGCGGCGGCACACGCGGTGCGGTGCCCAAACCGGTGGTGCACTTTCTGAACGATCAGGCTAACCGAGACGGCATACGCGGCGTGATCGCCGCCGGTAACCGCAACTTCGGGGACGGCTTTTGCCTGGCGGGCGACATTATCGCGCGCAAATGCCAGGTGCCCTATCTCTACCGTTTTGAGCTGATGGGCACGCCGGACGATATCGCAAACGTAAAAGCGGGAGTAACCCAATTTTGGCTACAGCAGACACCTTAAGCAGCATCACGGATTATCATGCATTGAACGCGATGCTTAACCTCTACGATGCGCAGGGCCGCATTCAGTTCGACCAGGATCGTGAGGCCACGCGGCAGTTTTTCCTGCAGCACGTGCTGCCGAATACGCACGCTTTTGCCTCGACGGGCGAACGCTTGCGCTTTCTGGTTGACGAGGGCTACTACGACGCCGCCGTGCTGAACCAGTATGACTTTACGTTTCTCTGCCAGCTGCATGATGAGGCGCAAGCCTGGGGCTTTCGCTTCCAGACCTTCCTCGGCGCATGGAAGTTTTACACCAGCTATACGCTGAAAACCTTTGACGGCAAACGTTATCTGGAGACCTTCGAGCAGCGCGCCTGCATGGTGGCGCTCACGCTGGCCGCCGGTGACGAGGCGATGGCTCGCGATCTGCTGGCCGAAATGTTAAGCGGCCGCTTTCAGCCCGCCACGCCGACGTTTCTCAACTGCGGCAAGCAGCAGCGCGGCGAGTTGGTCTCCTGTTTCCTGCTGCGCATTGAAGACAATATGGAGTCGATTGGCCGCGCGGTAAATTCCGCGCTGCAGCTCTCCAAGCGCGGCGGCGGCGTGGCGTTTTTGCTGTCTAACCTGCGCGAAGCCGGGGCGCCGATCAAGCGCATTGAAAATCAGTCGTCCGGCGTGATTCCGGTGATGAAAATGCTGGAAGATGCCTTCTCCTACGCGAATCAGTTGGGCGCGCGCCAGGGCGCCGGCGCGGTCTGGCTCAGCGTGCACCACCCCGATATCCTGCGCTTTCTTGATACCAAGCGCGAAAACGCCGATGAAAAGATCCGCATCAAAACCCTGTCGCTCGGCGTGGTGATCCCGGACATTACGTTCCAGCTGGCTAAAGAGAACCGCGAGATGGCGCTGTTCTCGCCCTATGACGTCGCGCGCCGCTACGGCAAGGCGTTTGGTGATATCAGCATCAGCGAACACTACGCGGAGATGGTGGCCGACGATGGCATTCGCAAAACCTGGATTAACCCACGCCATCTGTTTCAGACGCTGGCGGAGATCCAGTTTGAGTCGGGCTATCCTTACATTCTGTTTGAGGACAGCGTGAACCGCAGCAATCCAATTGCCGGTCGCATCAATATGAGCAACCTCTGCTCAGAAATTTTGCAGGTCAACAGCGCCAGCACCTATGAGGACGATCTCAGCTATCGCCACGTGGGCCACGATATCTCCTGCAACCTGGGATCGCTCAACATCGCGCACGCCATGGACGCAGGTAATCTGGCGCAAACGGTGGAAAGAGCGGTATATGCGCTCACGGCCGTGTCGGACATGAGCGATATCGGGTCGGTGCCGTCGGTGGCGGCCGGCAATCGTCGCTCGCATGCGATTGGCCTGGGCCAGATGAATCTGCACGGCTATCTGGCACGCGAAGGTATCGCCTACGGTTCGCCAGAGGCGCTCGACTTCACCAATCTCTACTTCTACTGCGTGACCTATCATGCCGTGCGTACCTCCTGTTTGCTGGCGCAGACGCGTCAGCAGCGGTTTGCCGGCTTTGCCGACTCGGATTACGCCAGCGGACGCTACTTTGATAAATACATCCAGCGTGAATGGCAACCGCGTACCGCCCGGGCTGCCCAGCTGTTCGCCGACGCGGGCATCGCGCTGCCAACTCAGGAGGACTGGCGTACGCTGCGCGCGGCGGTCATGGAGCACGGTTTATACAACCAAAACCTGCAGGCGATCCCGCCAACCGGATCGATCTCGTATATCAATCACGCGACGTCCAGCATTCACCCGATCGTGTCGCCGATTGAGATCCGTAAAGAGGGCAAAACCGGGCGCGTTTATTACCCGGCCCCGTTTATGACCAACGACAACCTGGCGCTGTATCAGGATGCCTATCAGATTGGCCCCGAGGCGATCATTGATACCTACGCCGAAGCGACGCAGCACGTTGACCAGGGGCTGTCGCTGACGCTGTTTTTCCGCGACGACGTGACGACGCGTGACATCAATAAAGCGCAGATCTACGCGTGGAAAAAAGGCATTAAAACGCTCTATTACATTCGCCTGCGCCAGATGGCGCTGCACGGCACGGAGGTTCAGGGCTGCGTCTCCTGCGCCCTGTAAGGATGAGAATGATGCAATCGAAACCCATTCAGGCGATCAACTGGAATCGCCTCCACGATGAGAAAGATCTTGAGGTGTGGAACCGCCTGACCAGCAATTTCTGGCTGCCGGAAAAAGTGCCGCTCTCAAACGACTTATCGGCGTGGCAGTCGCTGGATGCGGCGCAGCAGCAGCTGACCATCCGGGTATTTACCGGTTTGACGCTGCTGGACACGCTGCAAAACGCCGTGGGCGCGCCCGGTTTGATAGCTGATGCCAGCACGCCACACGAAGAGGCGGTGCTCTCCAACATCAGCTTTATGGAAGCGGTGCACGCCCGTTCCTACAGCTCGATTTTCTCCACGCTGTGCAACAGCGCTGACGTGGACGCGGCGTATCGCTGGAGCGAGGAGAACCGCGCGCTGCAAAACAAAGCGCGCATCGTGCTGGATCACTATCGCGCCGACGACCCGTTTAAAAAGAAGATCGCCAGCGTCTTTCTGGAGTCCTTTCTGTTTTACTCCGGCTTCTGGCTGCCGATGTACTGGTCAAGCCGGGGTAAACTCACTAACACCGCGGATTTAATCCGCCTGATCATTCGCGACGAAGCGGTGCACGGTTACTACATTGGTTATAAGTATCAAAAAGCGCTGGAACACGTGGATGCGGCGCGGCGCGAGGAGCTTAAGCAGTTTGCCCTCGATCTGCTGCTGACATTGTATGACAACGAAGTCGCCTATACCGACACGCTGTATGCCGGGAGCGGCTGGGCAGAAGACGTGAAGGCGTTTCTGCACTACAACGCCAATAAAGCATTAATGAACCTCGGCTATGAGGCGCTGTTTCCTGCGGAACTGACCGCCGTTAATCCGGCGATTCTCGCCGCGCTTTCGCCTAATGCGGATGAAAACCACGATTTCTTTTCCGGTTCAGGCTCGTCCTACGTGATGGGAAAAGCGGTGGAAACCGAAGACGAAGATTGGCAATTTTAAGTACGCGAGCGGCGAGGGTTCCTCGTCGTTCGGCTGTTCTCCACGGCTTACGACACCTGCGCAATAAGCGGAACGTGCGCTATAGCGCACTGGTACGTCCTGTTAATTAACACACCATTGAAATAATTTTTTAGGTTACTATTACCCGCATATGATTATTTCCGTGCCCTTCTCGCTATGACGACACCGCAACAGGGATTGAGCCCTGCGCTGGTTGCCCTGATGTCCGTGGCAACCGGGCTGGCCGTTGCCTGCAATTATTACGTTCAGCCACTGCTGGACACCATCGCGCAGCAATTTCACCTCTCCGTTAGCCTGGCGGGATTTATTGTCACCACGGCGCAGCTGGGGTATGCCTGCGGGCTGCTCCTGCTGGTGCCGCTGGGCGACATGCTTGAGCGGCGTGGCCTGATTGTTTCGATGAGTCTCCTGGCTGCCGGCGGCCTGGCAATCACCGCCCTCTCCACCTCGCTGCCGCTGATGCTACTGGGGACGGTAGTGACCGGGCTCTTCTCCGTGGTGGCGCAGATTTTGGTGCCGCTGGCGGCTACGCTGGCCGCACCAGAGAAGCGCGGCAAAGTGGTGGGCACCGTCATGAGCGGTCTGCTGCTGGGGATCTTGCTGGCGCGAACTGCCGCCGGAGCGCTGGCCCAGCTGGGCGGCTGGCGCAGCGTGTATTGGACGGCCAGTGCGCTGATGATCCTGATGGCGCTGGCGCTGTGGCGCTATCTGCCCCGCTATAAGCAGGCGGTGCCGCTGAACTATCCGCAGCTGCTTCGCTCCATTTTCAGCCTGTACGCAGCCAACCGCGTATTGCAAACGCGCGCGCTGACCGGCTGCCTGAGTTTCGCGAACTTCAGCATGCTTTGGACATCGATGGCGTTTTTGCTGGCTGCGCCGCCGTATAACTTTAATGAGGGTGAGATTGGCCTGCTCGGTCTGGTGGGGGCAGCCGGTGCGCTGGCGGCGCGTCAGGCCGGGGGCTTAGCCGATCGCGGTAAAGCAAAGCTCACCACCAGCCTGGGCCTGTTGATCATGCTTGGCTCGTGGGGATTAACGGCGTATGGCGCACAGCATCTGCTGGCGCTGATTGCCGGCATTCTGCTGCTGGATCTCGCCGTACAAGGCGTCCACATCACCAATCAGAGCATGATCTATCGCAATCAACCCGAAGCGCGTAATCGCCTGACGGCGGGATACATGACCAGCTACTTTATTGGCGGCGCGCTGGGGTCACTGCTCTCTGCGAATGCCTTCAACCATTTTGGCTGGTACGGCGTTTGCGCCGCAGGCGCGTTGGCCACCAGCCTTAATCTGCTGATATGGTGGCGCAACGCGCACGCAGAGCCTGTGCATAAACACAGTTAATTTTCGCGCAAATTGCGTTCCACCCTGTTCAAGACGACGTGAGTTTGATAAGGTTAGCTGTATACTTATCAACCATCGTTATTTTAACCAGCGAAATAATTTCTCTATAAAATGTTTCGCTTTTCTGATTTATACCGCCGCGAACTTTACCTGAAAGCGCGGCGTGGCACAGCGTAGGACAGGTTACATAAATCTGTCTGGTCTGAGGATTAGCGGATGACTGATGAATAATCACTCACTGAAAACATGACCGTGATTTATCTGTTACTATCATGATTATATTTGATGCAACTAAGAGGTTTTTTTGAATGGAAAGTTCGTTTACTCCCATTGAACAGATGCTAAACATCCGTGCTAACCGCCATAAAGATTTTCCGCTGCAGGAAATTATTTTGACTCGTCTTTGCATGCATATGCAGGGAAAGCTGCTGGACAATCGCAACAAGATGTTGAAGGCGCAGGGAATTAACGAGACCTTATTCATGGCGCTGATTACGCTCGACGCGCAGGAAAACCAGAGTATTCAGCCCTCCGAACTCAGCTCTGCGCTAGGTTCATCGCGCACCAATGCCACGCGCATTGCCGATGAGCTGGAAAAACGCGGCTGGATTGAGCGTCGTGAAAGCCACAATGACCGTCGCTGCCTGCATCTGCACCTGACAGAAAAAGGTAATGAATTTTTACGTCAGCTGCTGCCACCTCAGCATCAGAGCCTGCAGTATCTGTGGTCGTCACTCACCAGCACCGAGCAGGATCAGCTGGAAGCCATCACACGTAAATTGCTAAACCGCCTTGATAAAATGGATGAAGATCAGGTTATCGCCTCCCTGTCGCGTTAATAGCAAGAAGTGCGACACAATCACCTTTCGAAATCGCTATTTTAATCCACCTTTACCCAGCCAGCGCCTTAAGCGCTGGTTTTTTCTGCTCGGGAAATCGTGTCGATGGACCGACTCCTCCTGACTTAATGGCAAACGTGGAGAACAAAATGAGTGCGACAGCAGAGGCGCAAAGCCCGCAACAGCCAGGCAATAAAAAGAGAAAGCGCAAAGGTATCCTGATCGTGCTGGCGGTGGTGTTTGTCATCGCGGGTCTGGCTTGGTTGGCCTACTGGTATTTAGTGCTGCGCCATTATCAGGAAACGGATGATGCTTACGTGGCGGGTAACCAGGTGCAGGTGATGGCCCAGGTATCCGGCAGCGTGAACAAAGTGTGGTTTGACGATACCGATCGCGTGAAGAAAGGCGACGTGTTGGTGTCGCTGGATAAGACCGATGCGGAACAAGCGTTTGAAAAAGCGCAAACGGCGCTGGCCACCAGCGTACGTCAGACGCATCAAATGATGATCAACAGCAAGCAGTATCAGGCCACGATAACCCTGCAGCAAACCGCGCTCGATCAGGCGGAGTCGGATCTCAAGCGGCGTGAACCGCTGGGCGCCTCTAATCTGATTGGTCGCGAAGAGCTGCAGCACGCGCGCGACGCCGTCGCCACGGCCAAAGCGCAGCTGGATGTGGCGGTACAACAGTACAACGCCAACCAGGCGATGATCCTCAATACCTCCCTGGAAAACCAGCCGGCGGTGAAACAGAGCGCGGCCGAACTGCGCGACGCCTGGCTGGCGCTGCAGCGCACCGATATTCGCAGCCCGATGGATGGCTATGTTTCACGTCGTAGCGTCCAGGTGGGGTCACAGATTTCCACCAGCACGCCGCTGCTGGCCGTGGTGCCCGCCACCAATCTGTGGGTGGATGCCAACTTCAAAGAGACGCAGCTCTCCGGCGTGCGCATTGGTCAGGCGGCCACGGTGGTGAGCGATATCTACGGCGATGACATTGAGTATCACGGCAAGGTCGTCGGCCTGGATATGGGCACCGGCAGCGCCTTCTCGCTGCTGCCTGCGCAGAACGCCACCGGTAACTGGATCAAAGTGGTTCAGCGTCTGCCGGTGCGTATTGAGCTGGACCCCAAAGAGGTGGCCGAGCATCCGCTGCGTATTGGTCTTTCCACGCTGGTGAAAATCGACACGCAAAATAAAGACGGCGCCGCGCTGGCAAGCAGTGTGCGCACGCAGGCCGCCTATGAAAGCAACGCGTTGGCTATCGATCTCGCGCCGGTCAATCAACTGATCGCTGACATCGTCCGTGCTAACGCCGATTAACGGCGCGGGAGAGTGTAATGGCACAAAAACCGCTTGAAGGTGCGCCGTTAGTCCTGATGACCATCGCCCTGTCACTGGCGACGTTTATGCAGGTCCTGGACTCCACTATCGCGAACGTGGCGATCCCCACCATTGCCGGTAATCTTGGTGCGTCGAACTCACAGGGCACGTGGGTGATCACCTCGTTTGGGGTGGCGAATGCCATCTCCATCCCGATTACCGGCTGGCTGGCAAAGCGCATCGGTGAAGTAAAGCTGTTTACCTGGGCAACGGTGCTGTTCGTGCTGGCGTCCTGGGCGTGCGGCATGTCCGAAAGCCTGGAGATGCTGATTTTCTTCCGCATCATTCAGGGCGTGGTGGCCGGGCCGCTGATCCCGCTGTCGCAAAGCCTGCTGCTCAACAACTACCCTCCGGCAAAGCGCAGCATCGCGCTCTCGCTGTGGGCAATGACGGTGATTGTGGCGCCGATCTGCGGCCCGATTTTGGGCGGCTGGATCAGCGATAACTATCACTGGGGTTGGATCTTCTTTATCAACGTACCGATTGGTGCCGTGGTGGTGCTGCTCACGCTGCAAACCCTGCGCGGACGCGAAACCCCTACCGCCATCCGTCCGATCGACATTGTCGGTCTGGTCTTGCTGGTGGTCGGCGTGGGCGCGCTGCAGGTGATGCTGGATCGCGGTAAAGAGCTGGATTGGTTCAGTTCCACTGAGATTATCGTGCTCGCCGTGGTGGCGGTGATCGCGCTCACCGTGCTGCTGGTGTGGGAGCTAACGGACGATGACCCCATTGTGGATCTGTCGCTGTTTAAAAAGCGCAACTTCACCATCGGCTGTCTGTCGATCAGCCTCGCCTATATGCTCTACTTCGGTTCGATTGTGCTGCTGCCACAGCTGCTGCAGGAGGTGTACGGCTACACGGCCACCTGGGCCGGGCTGGCGTCCGCGCCGGTGGGGATTATTCCGGTGATCCTGTCGCCGATCATTGGCCGCTTCGCGCACAAGCTGGATATGCGTCGCCTGGTGACGTTCAGCTTTATTATGTATGCGGTCTGTTTCTACTGGCGCGCTTACACCTTTGAGCCTGGCATGGATTTTGGTGCTTCCGCGTGGCCGCAGTTTATTCAGGGCTTCGCGGTGGCGTGTTTCTTTATGCCGCTGACCACCATTACGCTCTCGGGGCTGCCGCCGGAGCGTCTGGCGGCGGCGTCCAGCCTGTCGAACTTTGTGCGTACGCTGGCCGGATCGATCGGGACGTCCATTACCACCACCCTGTGGACCGATCGCGAATCCATGCACCACAGCTATTTGACGGAGTCAGTGAATCCTTACAATCCCAATTCACAGCAGATGTACGATCAGTTGCAGAGTTTGGGAATGAGTCAGCAGCAGGCTTCCGCCTACATTGCGCAGCAGATCACTAATCAAGGTCTGATCATTTCGGCGAACGAGATTTTCTGGGCGTCCGCTGGAGTATTTGTGATTTTGCTGGTGCTGGTATGGTTTGCCAGGCCGCCGTTTGGCGCGGGGGGTGGCGCCGGTGGCGCGCACTGATACTGAGCAAAAAAAACGGGCCTTTCGGCCCGTTTTTTTATGCGTTCTGTCGCCACCACTCGGCAAGCAAGATCCCGGTTGCCACCGAGACATTCAGGCTCTCAACGTGCCCCGTGCCGCCAATCGACAGGCTGATATCGCCCTGCTGGAAGGCGCTGTCAGACAGCCCTTCGCGCTCCTGGCCCAGCACCAGCACCATTTTTGCTGGCAGCTCGGCTTGCGCCAGCGGCGTCCCCGCATGGCTGGAGGTGGTCACAATGGTGTAGCCCGCTTTGCGGAAGGCTTCCAGCCCGTCAGCGAAGCTTTCGCCGCTGATCGCCTGAACGTGCTCGGCCCCGCCTTCGGCAGTGCGCACGGCCGCGCCAGACTCCAGCAGAGACGCATCATTCACCAGCAAACCTTTCACGCCAAAGTGCGCGCAGCTGCGCATGATCCCACCGAGGTTGTGCGGATTGCTGACGTCTTCCAGCGCCAGTACACAATCTTTGGCTTTTGCCTGTTTCAGCCACGCTGATACCGGCATACCCATGCGTTTTTTGATAATGAAGCAGACGCCGCCGTGGTGTTCAGTACCCGAAGCTTTTGTCAGTTCCGCATCGTCAACCACGTGATAGGCTTTGCGATTCGCCGCCAGCCAGCGCAGGGTTTCGCGGAAACGTGGCGTGACGCTCTGCACAAACCAGGCGCGAACAATACTTTCTGGACGGCTCAGGAACAGCGCCTGACAGGCATTTTCGCCATAAACGCGCGTCTCTTCCTGACGCTGGCGGCGGATCTGCTCAGGATCGATAACCGGCTTGCCGGGAGTCCCTTCTTCGGCAGGCGCATCATTCACAACCGGCGGGCGAGAAACGGTGCGCCAGGGGTTATCGCTGAATTCGCGATCGTCCTGACGGCGTTCGCGCCCTTCATTATTACGTGAACGACTCGTACGACCGGCATCGTCGCGTGCAGGACGACCACGGCCACTTTCTTCATTATTACGTGAACCGCGCGAACGGTCTGCCTCGTCACGCGCTGATCGACCGCGACCGCTCTCTTCATTATTCCGTGCGCTGCGGGAACCACCAGAACGACGACTCTCTTCCTGGCGCGCAGCAGGACGGCCGCCTTTGCCGGTGCGAGGATTGGCTTTTTGACCCGTCTCCTCGTCACGTACATACATCACTTTTACCTTGCCGCTTTTGCCTTTCAATTCGTCGTTCATCTGTTCCTCCAGCTTTCAGAGCGCGAAGATTACATGATGTATCGGCGCTAAGCTATCAACTATTGAACCTATTGGGTAATCCAAATTGAGGATAGCAGCCAACCTTTTCATAATGGCCCGTAATCACAATTTTATAGGTCCGGTCTGAGGTGACGATGAATACTGTATGTGCCTCCTGTCAGGCAACAAACCGCGTGCCTGAAGCGCGCGTGCTCGAAGGTGCCAAGTGCGGACGCTGCGGCGACGCGCTCTTTGATGGCGAAATTGTCAACGCCACAGCGGCAACGTTCGACAAGCTTTTGCAGGATGATCTGCCGGTGGTAGTGGATTTTTGGGCGCCCTGGTGCGGCCCGTGCGTGAACTTCGCGCCGGTGTTTAAAGAGGTTGCCGAGGATCGCCGTGGCCAAGTGCGCTTTGTAAAAGTGAATACAGAAGCCGAATCGGCGCTCAGCTCGCGGTTTCGCATTCGCAGCATTCCAACCATCATGCTGTTCAAAAACGGCGAAGTCGTCGACATGCTTAACGGCGCAATGCCCAAAGCGCCGTTCAATGAATGGCTTGACGAATCCCTGTGATCCCATCCAGGCCAGCCCCCCGCTGGCCTTGCTTTCCTTCATCTATTACACTGGCGTTTTTCCTACCTGTGAAGCTATGTTAGAAAATGCCGTTCTGCGCCTGCGTGCGCAACGTTTAGCCCGTGCTACCCGTCCGTTTTTGGCGCGCGGCAATCGCGTTTTACGCTGTCAGCGCTGTCTGCTCCCGCAAACAAACTGCCTCTGCGCCTCGCTGCAGCCCACCCCCGCACGCAGTCGTTTCTGTCTGGTGATGTTCGATACCGAACCGATGAAACCCAGCAACACCGGCCGCCTTATCGCGGATATTTTGCCGGACACGCTCGCCTTTGGCTGGTCGCGCACCGAACCGGATGCCGCCATGCTGGCAGCCGTGCGATCTCAGGAGGTTCAACCGCTGGTCGTTTTCCCCGGTTCTTATGCCGATAGCGGGCGCGAAATCATGACTGCGCCGCCGCTGCAGGGAAAACCGCCGCTGTTTATCATGCTGGATGGCACCTGGACCGAAGCGCGCAAGATGTTTCGTAAAAGCCCGTGGCTTGATACGTTCCCGGTGATGTCACTGACGGTTGCTACGCCGTCGCGTTACACCCTGCGAGAAGCACACGGCGAGGGCCAGCACTGCACTGCCGAAGTCGCGGCCGCGCTGCTGAAACAGGCGGGTGACCAGGCTGCTGGCAGTGCCTTGCAGCAGCACTTTGAACGTTTCCGTCAGGCTTACCTGGCCGGTAAACCTCACCATGCTGTCCACCGCAAAGGCCCCCCCTGCCCTGACGATTTCTGAAGCGGGATCGCAACTTAAAGGCCACGCATCGGCAAGGCACGCAAAACCGTTTACACTCACGTCAGTCTGGATTTCAGGAGTGCAAAATGAGCCAACGCGGTCTGGAAGCGCTGTTACGGCCTAAATCGATTGCGGTTATCGGGGCATCAATCAAAGAGGGGCGCGCCGGCTACTTTATGATGCGCAATCTACTGGCGGGAGGATTCAGCGGACCGGTGCTGCCGGTCACGCCAAAGTATAAAGCCGTCAGCGGCGTACTCGCCTGGCCCGATATTGCCAGCCTGCCTTTTGCCCCCGATCTCGCCATTATCTGCACACACGCCAAACGCAACCTCGTCCTGCTTGAACAGCTCGGCGAAAAGGGGTGTAAATCATGTATTATCCTGTCGGCGCCCTCCAGCCAGTGGGTGGCGCTTAAAACCTGCGCCAGCCGCTGGGGTATTCGTCTCCTTGGCCCTAACAGCTTAGGCTTACTGGCACCGTGGCAGGGCTTAAATGCCAGCTTTTCACCCGTGCCGATCGCCAAGGGACGCATTGCGTTTATTTCGCAATCTGCCGCGGTCTCTAATACCATTCTTGACTGGGCACAGCAGCGCAATCTCGGCTTTTCTTGGTTTATTGCGCTGGGAGATAGCCTGGATATCGACGTGGACGATTTGCTGGATTTTCTCGCCCGCGACGGTAAAACCAGCGCCATCCTGCTCTACCTTGAACACCTCAGCGATGCGCGACGCTTTGTTTCCGCTTCGCGCAGCGCGTCGCGCAATAAACCGATTTTGGTGATCAAAAGCGGACGCAGTCATCAAGCGCAGGCGATGCTCGGCAGCCACAGCGGCCTTGATGCCGCGTGGGATGCAGCCATCCAGCGCGCGGGTCTGCTGCGCGTGCAGGATACCCACGAGCTGTTTTCTGCTGTAGAGTCGCTCAGCCACATGCGCCCACTGCGCGGCGAACGGCTGATGATTATCAGTAACGGTGCGGCACCCGCCGCGCTCGCGCTCGATGAGCTCTACGCGCGCAGTGGCAAGCTGGCGACATTGGATGACGACACGCTGCAAGCGCTGGCGTCACAGCTGCCAGAAGGGATCGGTCGCGGTAATCCTCTTGATTTGAAAGATGACGCTACGCCTGAGCGCTATGTCGCCTGCATCAATATTCTGCTTGATAGCCACGCGCTGGATGCGCTGATGATCATTCATGCGCCCAGCGCGGTGTCGCCGCCGAGCGAAACCGCCGAGCGCATTATCGCCGCCCTTCACGCTCACCCGCGCGGCAAACACGTTACGCTGCTGACCAATTGGTGTGGCGAATACTCCTCCCAAGCTGCGCGTCGGGCCTTTACCCAAGCTGGTATTCCCACCTGGCGCACGCCGGAAGGCACCGTGACCGCGTTCATGCACCAGGTTGAGTATCGTCGTAACCAAAAGCAGCTGCGTGAGACGCCCTCGTTGCCACCGCATATTGCGCAAAATAGCGCGCAGGCGCATCAACGCCTGCAACAGGCCGTGAATGAAGGCGTCACCACGCTGGATACGCACGAAGTGCAGCCGGTATTGCAGGCTTACGGGTTAGCCACGCTGCCGACCTGGATTGCCAGCGACAGCAGCACAGCCGTCGCTATCGCTGACCGCATCGGCTATCCGGTGGCGCTTAAGCTGCGCTCGCCCGACATCCCGCATAAATCCGAAGTGCAGGGCGTGATGCTCTATTTACGCAGCGCTGCGGAAGTGGCGCAAGCGGCCGACGCGATGCTTGAGCGCGTACGCGACACGCATCCTCAGGCGCATATTGCCGGCTTGCTGGTGCAAAGCATGGCTAATCGTGCTGGAGCGCAAGAGTTGCGCGTGGTAGTTGAAATCGATCCGCTGTTTGGCCCGATCATTATGCTGGGTGAAGGCGGTGTGGAGTGGCAGCCTGATAAGCAAGCGGCGGTCGCACTGCCGCCGTTGAACATGACGCTGGCGCGCTATTTGGTCATTCAGGCCATGAAAAGCGGCAAAATCCGCAGCCGTAGCGCACTCCATCCCTTAGATATCACTGGATTGAGCCAGCTGCTGGTGCAGGTTTCTAACCTCGTGATTGATTGTCCGGAAATACAGCGTCTGGATATTCATCCTCTGCTGGCCTCGGCTAACGAATTTACGCTGCTGGATGTTACGCTGCAGCTGGCGCCTTTTTCAGGCGACAGCGAGGCGCGGCTGGCTATTCGCCCTTACCCGCATCATCTTGAGGAGCAGGTTACGCTCAAAGATGGCCAGCACTGTTTGTTCCGCCCGATTCTGCCGGAAGATGAACCGCTGCTGCGGGCGTTCATTGCCCGGGTCACTAAAGAAGATCTCTACTACCGTTATTTTAGTGAGATCAACGAGTTTACCCATGATGACCTGGCGAACATGACGCAGATTGACTACGACCGCGAAATGGCCATCGTGGCGGTACGCCAGCAGCAGGGTAACGATGAGATCATTGGCGTTACGCGGGCCATTTCCGATGCAGATAACACCGATGCGGAGTTCTCGGTGCTGGTGCGCTCCGACCTTAAAGGCCTGGGGATGGGCCGCCGTCTACTGGAAAAAATGATTCGTTACACCCGCGATCACGGTCTGCAACAGCTCAACGGCATTACCATGCCACACAATACTGGCATGATTACCCTGGCGCGAAAGCTTCATTTCCATGTGGATGTACAATTGGACGACGGCATTGTCAGTTTACATTTGCCTTTGGCGTGACGTTGATGTTGGCCTGTAGAGAACAGTAAAAATCCTCCTTAGACGGCCGGTTGATGTTATTATTTAACGTTAGGGCCATGATTTGATGGCTAAAGGCCACATAACAAACAGAGAAGAAGTGCACTGTGATGTTGTCTAAACTTAAACGTAATAAACACCAACAACACCTCGCACAGCTACCTAAACTGGCACAGTCCGCGCTGGATGTGACCACGCTCTATTCGCCCGCTGAGTTTCGTGAAACCCTGTTAACGAAAATCGCCGCCGCAGAAAAGCGCATCTGCATCACCGCGCTTTATCTTGAGAATGATGACGGCGGTCGCGCGATTATGCAGGCGTTGTATGCCGCACGGCAGGCACGTCCTGAGTTGGATATCAGCATTTTGGTGGACTGGCATCGCGCTCAGCGTGGGCGTATTGGCGCTGCGCGTGGCGTGACAAATGCGGACTGGTATTGCGAAATGGCGTCCGCCCATCCTGATATCGCGATCCCGGTTTACGGTATTCCCGTTAACACGCGTGAAGCACTGGGCGTGCTGCATCTAAAAGGTTTCATCATTGATGATACGCTGCTCTACAGCGGCGCAAGTCTGAATGATGTTTACCTGCATCAACATGATAAGTATCGCTATGATCGCTATCAGCTGATTCGCAATCCGCAGTTGGCGGACACCATGTACGACTGGATAGGCGAAAATCTCAAGCAGTCCGATGCGGTTAATCGCCTCGACAAAACAGAGCGCCCTTCCAGCCCTGAAATCAAAAATGAGACGCGCCAGTTCCGCCAGGAGCTGCGAAGTTTTCATTACCAGTTCACTGGCAATGCGGATAATGACGCATTAGCAGTCACGCCGCTGGTCGGCTTGGGTAAACGCAGCCTGCTGAACAAGACCATTTTTCATTTGATGCCCTGTGCAGAACGCAAGCTGGTGCTGTGTACGCCTTATTTCAATTTGCCTGCCATCCTGGTGCGTAATCTTATTCAGCTGTTGCGTCAGGGCAAAGAGGTGGAAATTATCGTGGGCGACAAAACCGCTAACGACTTTTATATTCCACCTGAGCAGCCGTTTAAAATCATCGGGGCACTGCCGTATCTGTATGAGATCAACCTACGCCGTTTTCTGAGTCGCCTGCAGTATTACGTTGATAATGGCCAGCTTACGGTGCGCTTGTGGAAGGATGGCGAGAACAGCTATCACCTCAAGGGCATGTGGGTGGATGAAGAGTGGATGTTGATCACCGGCAATAACTTGAATCCGCGCGCGTGGCGGCTGGATCTCGAAAATGCGGTGCTGATTCATGATCCTCATAACGAACTGGCACAGCAGCGCGAAAAAGAGCTGGCGTTAATTCGTGAACACACCACCGTTGTCACGCATTTCCATGAGCTGGAGAGCATTTCTGACTATCCCGCCAAAATCCGTAAACTTATCCGCCGGTTGCGTCGTATCCGCATCGATCGGCTGATCAGCCGTCTGCTTTAGTGCATGCGTGCGCTCATCCTCTGCGTGTGTTTGTGCTGCAGCGGATGCGCGCATGTGGCTCAGGATAACTGGACCGGCAGAGACAAAGCCGAACACTACTTCTCTTCCGCACTGCTCGCCGCAGCGGGCAGTGAAATATCCCAACATCAGCATCAGTCTCGCGCGCAGAACCTGCGCTTTGGCTTTCTTTTTTCGCTGAGTTTTGGTGCGGGAAAAGAGTTGTATGACAGCCGCTCCGCAGGAAGCGGCTGGAGCTGGAAAGATCTTAGCTGGGACATTGCAGGTGCCGCCAGCGGAATCGCCTTATGGAACCTGAGTCACTGATCACAGTGCAATACCCTTCCCTTTACGGTGCAGCATGAGCGACACCAGAAACGCTAACGCGCCCATTGCCGACACGTACCAGAAGAAGCTGCTTTCCATGCCCTCTTTTTTCATCCACAGTGCCACGTATTCCGCCGATCCACCGAAGATGGCGTTGGCCACCGCATAAGACAGCCCCACGCCGAGCGCACGCACTTCCGGCGGAAACATCTCAGCTTTCAGAATGCCGCTGATGGCCGTATAAAAACTGGTGATGATCAGCGATAGCATCACCAATACAAACGCTAAGCCGCTGCTTTGCACGTTTTGCAGCAACATCAGCACCGGTACGGTACAGATTGCCGCACCGGCACCAAAGATCATCATTGAGGCACGTCGGCCGATTTTATCTGACAGGGCGCCAATGATGGGCTGAATAACCATAAATACCAGTAGCGCGCCGGTCATCACAGCACTGGCTGTGCGGGCATCCATACCCGCGGTATTCACGAGATATTTTTGCATATACGTCGTAAAGGTATAAAAACTCAGCGAGCCGCCAGCGGTAAATCCCAGCACCATTAAAAAAGCGCGAGAATGGTTGCGTAGCAATCCAAAGATGCTGCCAGCGTCGCGATGCTCGCGGTGCTTTTTGTCGGACGTTTCATTCAGTGAACGGCGTAACCACAGCGCAACCACGGCCAGCGCGGCGCCAATGAAAAAAGGTATGCGCCATCCCCAACTGCGCAGTTCATCGTCACTGAGGATCTGCTGCAAGACCACGACGGTGAGCACCGCCATTAATTGTCCACCAATGAGCGTGACGTACTGGAAAGAGGCATAGAAACCCTTACGTCCTTCCAGCGCGACTTCACTCATATAAGTGGCACTGGTGCCGTACTCCCCTCCCACGGACAATCCCTGGAACATTCTCGCCAATAGCAGAATAACGGGTGCGGCGATGCCAATTGTCGCATAGCCAGGTAAACAGGCGATCACCAAAGATCCCAGGCACATCATGCATACCGATATCAACATGGATCGTTTGCGTCCGTAGCGATCGGCAATATAGCCAAACAGCCAGCCGCCAATGGGCCGCATCAAAAATCCGGCGGCAAAAACCCCGGCCGTTTGCAGCAGCTGCGTTGTCGTGTCACCGCTAGGGAAAAACACATGTGCAAAATAGAGGGAGAAAAACGAGTAGACGTAGAAATCAAACCATTCGACCAGGTTGCCTGAAGAAGCTCCTACGATTGCCCAGATGCGTTGTTTATTGCTTACTGCAGCATGTGCTGACGCAGCGTTGTGAGGTAATGGAGATGCCATTTCACTGATTCCTTGCGATAAAGTAGACGCGTGAGGGTTCAGTAAAGCAGTTGTAGACCAGTTTCGTTACCTCTCTTTGCGTTGAGTTTGCAAAATGTGACTGATGAGGACTTTCTGCGTATGGACCTCACGCTCAACGTCAGCGAGCTTGGGACAAGCGCAGGAGGACAGGCACAGCGGCAGAATTATGCGAAGGAAAAGACGGCGTTAAGCGGTCGCAGAGATCACAGCGGGTGAAGTTATTCGCCTGTGCGGGCGCGGCAGCGATCGGATCGGCCGGGCTGGCGGGCGATTTTCGCATGCACGTCATGTTCTGCAGACGTAAAAAAGCCCTGAACGGTCGTTCAGGGCTCTTCTGTTTGATGCCTGGCAGTTCACTACTCTCGCATGGGGAGACCCCACACTACCATCGGCGCTACGGCGTTTCACTTCTGAGTTCGGCATGGGGTCAGGTGGGACCACCGCGCTAAAGCCGCCAGGCAAATTCTTGGTGCACGAAACGAACCTTTTACGCCGCGGCCGCGTTGCCCTCCCTCACGCTGCCCGGTCACATACCTCTGTATGCTCCCGCTCATCGCTTCGGTCGGCGCCTTGCCG